>Ga0308157_10000015_pt1 | contig 884373 bp, 825 predicted proteins | sample PhyBR1_FD_201035 | JGI IMG/M metagenome (GOLD analysis project Ga0308157, IMG submission 201035) | Phyllosphere microbial communities from UC Gill Tract Community Farm, Albany, California, United States - DLSLB.R1 | ecosystem: Host-associated > Plants > Phyllosphere > Unclassified | place...
CGCCCCCGGGCTGGCACCCCTGGGTCCCCCCCCCGAGGCCGTTCTGAGACAGCGGCTCGCCCGATCCGCCTGCCCTCTTCGTCTCCGAAGGGGGCAGCAGGATCGTGGTCAGGAGGCGATCGCCGCGTGACCCGCGACGATCGTGACCCGGTCGTTCTCCACCGACACGAAGCCGTCCCGCGCGGTCGCGGTGACGACCGTGTCGTCGGGCTGCGTGATGCGGACGGGACCGTCGCCGAGAATGCCCAGCACGGGCTCGTGACCGGTCATGAAACCGATCTGGCCCTCGGTCGTCGTCGCGACGACCAGCTTGGCATCCCCGGTCCAGACCTCTTCCTCGGCCGAGACCAGACTGACCTGAAGCGCCATGATCAGGCGTTCTCCTTCTGGATCTTCGCCCACTGCGCCTCGACGTCGCTGATACCGCCGACGTTGAAGAAGGCCTGCTCGGCGACGTGGTCGAAGTCGCCCTTGACGATCGCGTCGAAGGACTCGATCGTCTCCTTGAGCGGAACCGTCGAACCCTCGACACCGGTGAACTTCTTCGCCATGTAGGTGTTCTGCGAGAGGAACTGCTCGATGCGGCGCGCGCGGGCGACGACGATCTTGTCCTCTTCCGAGAGCTCGTCGACACCGAGGATCGCGATGATCTCCTGGAGCTCCTTGTTCTTCTGCAGGATCTGCTTGACGCTCGTCGCGACGCGGTAGTGGTCCTCGCCCAAGTAGCGGGGGTCCATGATGCGGCTGCTCGAGGTCAGCGGGTCGATCGCCGGGTACAGACCCTTCGATGCGATCGCGCGCGACAGCTCGGTCGTCGCGTCGAGGTGCGCGAAGGTCGTCGCCGGAGCCGGGTCGGTGTAGTCATCGGCCGGCACGTAGATCGCCTGCATCGAGGTGATCGAGTGACCTCGCGTCGAGGTAATGCGCTCCTGGAGCACACCCATCTCGTCGGCGAGGTTCGGCTGGTAGCCCACCGCGGAGGGCATGCGGCCCAGCAGGGTCGACACCTCCTGGCCCGCCTGCGTGAAGCGGAAGATGTTGTCGATGAACAGCAGGACGTCCTGCTGCTGCACGTCGCGGAAGTACTCGGCCATCGTCAGGGCCGAGAGGGCGACGCGAAGGCGCGTCCCCGGCGGCTCGTCCATCTGGCCGAAGACGAGGGCGGTCTTGTCGAAGACGCCCGCCTCCTCCATCTCGCCGATGAGGTCGTTGCCCTCACGGGTGCGCTCGCCGACACCGGCGAACACCGACACACCACCGTGGTCCTGCGCGACGCGCTGGATCATCTCCTGGATGAGGACGGTCTTGCCGACGCCCGCACCACCGAACAGACCGATCTTTCCACCCTGCACGTAGGGGGTCAGGAGGTCGATCGACTTGATGCCGGTCTCGAACATGGTGGTCTTCGACTCGAGCTGGTCGAAGTTCGGCGCCTTGCGGTGGATGGGCCAGCGCTCGGTGACCTCGAGGGTCTCGCCCTCGCCGAGGTTGAGCACGTCACCGGTGGCGTTGAAGACCTTGCCCTTGGTGATGTCGCCGACGGGCACCGAGATCGGCGCACCGGTGTCGCGCACCTCCTGGCCGCGGACCATGCCGTCGGTCGGCTTGAGCGAGATCGCGCGGATGACGTCGTCGCCGAGGTGCTGTGCGACCTCGAGCGTGATCTCGGTCTGCACACCGCCGACGGTGATGTCGGTCTTCAGCGCGCTGTAGATGTCGGGAATCGAGTCGTGCGGGAACTCGACGTCGACGACCGGCCCCGTGACGCGTGCGACGCGCCCGACGACCGCCGTCTCGGCGGGAGCCGTAGCGGTGGGAGTCATGTTGTCTCTTCCTTCTGGGAAATCTTTCGGACCGGTCAGGAGGCCAGTGCGTCGGCGCCGCCGACGATCTCCGCAATCTGTTGGGTGATCTCGGCCTGGCGCGCGTTGTTGCGCAGGCTGGTGTACTCGGTGATCAGCTTGTCGGCGTTGTCGCTTGCCGCCTTCATCGCCTTCTGGGTCGCCGCCTGCTTCGCGGCGGACGACTGCAGAAGAGCGTTGAAGATGCGGCTCTGGATGTAGACCGGCAGCAGCTTGTCGAGCACCAGGGAGGCCTCGGGCTCGAACTCGTACAGCGGGTAGACATCGTTGCTCGACGCCGACTCGGCGGCCGCCGTCTCATCGGCCTCGACGACCTCGAGAGGAAGCAGTCGGATCGACTCGGGCTCCTGCGTCATCATGCTGACGAAGCGGTTGTAGACGACGTGGATCTCGTTCACGCCGCCCTCCGACTCGTCGAGCAGGTACGCGTCGAGCAGCGCCTTCGCGATGTCCTCCGCGTTGGTGAACTGCGGCACGTCTGCGCTGCCGATCCACTGCTCCTCGCTGGCGATCTGGCGGAACTGGAAGTAACCGACGGCCTTGCGGCCGAACAGGTAGAACACCACTTCCTTGCCCTCGGAGCGCAGGAGCTCTGCGAGCTCCAGCGCCTCGCGGATCACCTGCGAGTTGAAGGCGCCCGCGAGACCGCGGTCGCTCGTCAGCAGCAGGATGGCAGAACGCGTCGTCTGCTCGGCCTCACGGGTGAGCACGTGGTCGACGTCGCTGTGCGTCGCGACCGCGGAGACGGCCCTCGTGACCGCGCGGGAGAAGGGCGACGACGCGCGCACGCGCGCCATCGCCTTCTGGATCCGCGAAGCCGCGATGAGCTCCATCGCCTTCGTGATCTTCTTGGTCGTCTGAGCAGAGGAGATCCTCTGCTTGTACTCCTTGAGTTTCGCGCCCATGGGTGCCCGACTTACGCCTTGCGGCCCTTGACGATCTGCTCCTGGCCGACGTCCTCGTGCTCTGCAGCGCCGTGCTCCTCGTGGCCGGGCGCGGACAGGCTCTGCCCGTTGCCCGCCTGGAACTCGAGGATGAACGCGTCGACGACCTTCTCGAGCTCGGCCTTCGTGTCGTCCTCGAGCTTGCCGGAGGACTTGAGGGTGTCGAGGATCGAGGTGTTGCGGCGCACGTGGTCGAGCAGCTGGCTCTCGAAGCGGAGGACGTCCTCCACTGCGACCGTGTCGAGCTTGCCGTTGGTGCCGGCCCAGATCGAGACGACCTGCTCCTCGACGGGGTACGGCGAGTACTGCGGCTGCTTGAGCAGCTCGGTCAGACGCGCACCGCGGTCGAGCTGACGGCGCGATGCCGCGTCGAGGTCGCTCGCGAACATCGCGAAGGCCTCGAGCGAGCGGTACTGCGCCAGTTCGAGCTTGAGCGTTCCCGAGACCGACTTGATGTGCTTGATCTGCGCATCGCCGCCGACTCGCGAGACCGAGATGCCCACGTCGACAGCGGGTCGCTGGTTCGCGTTGAACAGGTCGGACTGCAGGAAGATCTGGCCGTCGGTGATCGAGATCACGTTGGTCGGGATGTAGGCCGAGACGTCGTTCGCCTTGGTCTCGATGATCGGAAGACCGGTCATCGAACCCGCACCCAGCTCGTCCGAGAGCTTCGCGCAGCGCTCGAGCAGACGCGAGTGCAGGTAGAAGACGTCACCGGGGTAGGCCTCGCGCCCCGGCGGGCGACGGAGGAGGAGCGACACAGCGCGGTAGGCCTCAGCCTGCTTCGACAGGTCGTCGAACACGATCAGGACGTGCTTGCCCTGGTACATCCAGTGCTGGCCGATGGCCGAGCCGGTGTATGCCGAGATGTACTTGAAGCCGGCGGGGTCGGATGCCGGAGCGGCGACGATCGTCGTGTACTCCATGGCACCGGCCTCTTCCAGCGCGCCCTTGACGGAGGCGATGGTCGAGCCCTTCTGACCGATGGCGACGTAGATGCAGCGCACCTGCTTCGAAGGGTCGCCGGTCGCCCAGTTCTCCTTCTGGTTGATGATCGTGTCGATCGCCAGAGCCGTCTTGCCGGTCTGGCGGTCGCCGATGATGAGCTGGCGCTGGCCGCGGCCGACGGGGATCATGGCGTCGATCGCCTTGATGCCGGTCTGCATGGGCTCGTGCACGCTCTTGCGGTCCATGACGCCGGCCGCCTGCAGCTCGAGCTCGCGCTCGCCGTCGAGGTCGGTGATCGCGCCGAGGCCGTCGATCGGTGCGCCGAGCGGGTCGACCACGCGGCCGAGGTAGCCCTCGCCGACGGGCACCGACAGCACCTTGCCGGTGCGGGTGACCTGCTGCCCCTCTTCGACGCCGGTGAACTCGCCGAGCACGACGACACCGATCTCGGTCTCGTCGAGGTTCTGCGCGAGGCCGAGCGTGCCGTCTTCGAACTTGATCAGCTCGTTCGCCATCACGCCGGGGAGACCCTCGACGTGGGCGATGCCGTCCGCAGCGTCGACGACGGTGCCGACCTCGGTCGCCGCGGAACCGGTGGGCTCGTATGCGGCGGCAAAGTCCTTCAGCGCATCCCGAATGGCGTCGGGGCTGATTGCGATGTCTGCCATCTTCTTCCTTCGTGTTGTGGAGCCGCTAGGCCCCGAAGCCTCCGCGTGAGCGGGAAGTCGTATCAGCTGGCCAGCTTGTGGCGCAGGTCGTTGAGTCGGGTCGAGACGCTGCCGTCGATGATGTCATCGGCGACCTGCACTCGAATGCCGCCGACCACGCCGGCGTCGATGATCTGGTTCAGGGCGATCTCGCCGCCGTACGTGCGAGCCAGGCTCGCCGCGAGGCGATCCGTCTGCGCATCGGTGAGCGGACGGGCGGCAGTGACGGTCGCAATGGTGCGACCGGCCTGCGTCGCCACGACCTCGATCGCGTCGCGCAGCACGCCGCGCAGACGACGGCCGCGCAGCGACCGGACGAGTTCAGTGACGATGAGCGTGGCGGCCTCGCTCGCCTGACCCGCGAGCAGCTTCTCGATGAGCGCGGCCTTGGCAGCCGGGTCGCCGAGGTTGCCGCCGAGCGTCAGCTCGAGCTCGGGGTTGCGCGAGACGACGCGCGAGATGTCGAACAGCTCGCGGGACACGTCTGCCGAAGCCTCGGACGACGCCGCCGCGCGAACGGCGAGCGACTCGAGGCCGTCGACGAGATCGCTCACGTTCGACCAGCGCTGCAGAGCGGCGGTCGTGACGACCGCGCGAGCGTTGTCGCCGAGCTGACCGAACACCGCTCCGACGAGCGCGGTGCGCGCCTCGGACGATGCTGCGGGATCGGCAAGCGCGCCGCCCAGCTGCGACGAGGTCGCCACCGTGCGCGCCGCGACGAACAGGTCGCGCGCCGTGGCGATGTCGACCTGCTGCGCCCCGAGCACCTCGGCCGAGGCCGCGAGCGCCTGAGTGGTCGCGCTGCCCATTACTTCGCCGCCTTCTCGGAAGCCTCGAGGTCGGCCAGGAAGCGGTCGACCACGGACTGCGCCTTGGCGTCGTCGTTGAGCGTCTCGCCGATGACGTTGCCCGCCAGGTCGAGGGCGATGCCGCCGACCTCGCCGCGCAGCGACACGAGAGCCGCCTGGCGCTCCGCCTCGATCTGCGACTGAGCGGATGCGGTCACGCGCTCTGCCTCGGAAACGGCCGAAGCCTTCGCCTCTGCGACGATCTTCTTGCCGTCCTCGTGCGCGTTCTCGCGGATCTCGCCTGCCTCGCGGCGGGCGTCTGCGAGCTGCTTGTTGTACTCAGCGAGGGCCGCTTCGGCCTCCTTCTGAGCGGCATCGGCCTTCTCGATGTTGCCTTCGATGGCCTCAGCGCGCGCGTCGAGCATCGACACCAGTCGGGGCAGCGCGTACTTCCAGACCACCAGGAGGATGATCACGAAGCACACGGACGCCCAGATGAGGTCGTAGTACGCCGGCAGCAGCGGGTTCGGAGCTTCCTCCTCCGCCGCAGCCGTGACAAGAGCGTTCAGCATCCTGTCTCCTTATCTGTCAGCCGGTGGCGGCTCAGTAGCCGAAGATGAAGCCGGCGGCGATGCCGATGAAGGCGAGTGCCTCGGTGAAGGCGATACCGATCCACATCAGGGTCTGCAGGCGACCCGAGAGCTCGGGCTGGCGAGCAACCGACTCGATCGTCTTGCCGACGACGAAGCCCACGCCGATGGCCGGGCCGATGGCTGCGAGGCCGTAGCCGACCGTGGCGATCGAGCCCTCAACCTGTGCAAGAACCAGAGAAGCGTCCACTTGGATTTTTCCTTTCGTAAGGCGACGCGCGTGGGGCGCGCCGTCAGTGCTCTTCCGCGACCGCGAGCTGGATGTAGACCGCGGTGAGGATCGTGAAGACGTAGGCCTGCAGGAAGCCCACGAGGATTTCAAAGGCCGTGAAGGCCAGGCCGAAGCCGAGGGTGCCGACGCCGAGAGGCGTCCACCACCCGCTCATCGAGAACAGGAAGAACTGCGTCGCCGAGAAGAACAGCACCAGCATGAGGTGGCCGACGACCATGTTCATCATCAGTCGGAGCGTCAGCGTGACGGGCCGGATGATGAAGGTCGAGATGAACTCGAGCGGGGTCACGATGAAGTAGAGGAACCACGGCACGCCCGACGGGAACAGCGCGTTCTTGAAGAAGCCGGACGGGCTCTTCTTGATGCCTGCGTAGATGAACGTGACGTAGGAGATCACTGCCAGCAGCAGCGGCACGGCGATGATGCTCGTACCGGCGATGTTGATGCCGGGGATGATGCCCGTCAGGTTCATGAACAGGATCATGAAGAACATCGTTGCCAGCAGCGGCACGAAGCGCTCGCCGTCCTTGCGGCCGAGCAGATCGTGCGCGATGCCGCCGCGCACGAAGTCGAAGCCCATCTCGACGACGCTCTGGAAGCGGCCCGGCACGATGCGCATGCGGCGGGTGCCGACGACCAGCAGGATCACGAGCACCGCGGTGGCGATGAGCTGCGCGAGGTGCATGCGCGTGAACTCGAACGTGCCGATCTGGAAGATCGCCGGGGGGAAGAAGTCCGTAATCGACGGTGGGTGGAAACCCTCACCGCTTTCGGCAGAGGCGATCAACGACACAGCGTTTGTCAACGTGCAGCTCCGACTTCGTTGCTCCGGCGGGGACACCGGGTGAGTTGGCAAGTCTCGACCGCCGAGAATGTCACCTTTGGCAACGTGGCGGAAGCACTGTCAAGCATAGCAAAGGATTGGCTGACTTCTACCCGCTGTCGAATATCTCGCGCGTCAGTTCCCGCGCGGCAGCGCGTCGTCGTCCGATTCGCCTTCGTCGTCGCCAGGCAGCGGCGTCTCGACGTAGGGGATGCGCATCTTCAGCAGCGTGACCGCGTCGATGGCGAGCGTCGCCAGCACGGCTACGACCACCGCGATGAAGAAGACGACGGGCTCGATCCACGGCTGTCCGCGCAGCAGCAGCATGGCGACGATGAAGATGACGAGCTTGATCAGCCAGCCTCCCATCACGATGCCGAAGAAGATCGGCACGTACAGCGCGTCGCCGAACCAGCGGTTGGCGATCAGGATGCTCGCCGACGTCAGCAGCATCATGACCGCGGCGATGACCGCGCCCGCCAGGGCGCTGAGCGCGCCGTTCGCGCCGGCGACGAGATAGCCGATGATGCCGCCGATCACGGCGACGCCGAGTGCGACCAGCGCTCCCCAGGTCGTCGCTGCCCGCAGGACGCGGGTACTCGTGGGAACGGCGCGGGGCATCGGATCTCCTGATGTCGGGGTGTGGCGCGGGGCGCCGAGGCACTTCCGAGGGTATCGGGTGGCGCCTAGGGGTTCGCTGGCGCGGCCTGCTTCTCGCGGCGGCGGCTGGGCAGCAGCGTCACGACGAGGCACGCGAGCACGCCGACGATGCCGAAGGCGATGCCGATGCGGTACTCGCCCGGCCAGTCCTCGCGCGCGCCGAGGTACATCAGCAGCACGGCGAGACCGGCGATCGAGGTCCACGCGTAGAAGATCAGCACGGCGCCCTTGTCGGAGTGGCCCATGTCGAGCATCCGGTGGTGCAGGTGCTTGCGGTCGGCCGAGAACGGCGACTTGCCGGCCGCCAGGCGTCGCACGACCGCGAGGCCGAAGTCGAGCAGCGGCAGCAGCACGACCACCAGCGGCAGCAGGATGGGCAGGAACGCGCCGACCAGCTGCGAGCGGCCGAGCGTCTCGGAGTCGAGCAGGCCCGGTTCGAGCTGACCGGTGATGGCGATCGCGCTCGTGGCCATCAGCAGGCCGAGCACCAGCGCCCCGGCGTCGCCCATGAACATCTTGGCGCCGTTCCAGTTCATCGGCAGGAACCCGGCGCACGCGCCCATCAGCGCGACGGCGATCAGCGTCGCGAGGTTGAAGTTGGTGCTCGCTCCCGTATCGCGCACCAGCACGTACGAGTAGACGAAGAACACGCTGTTCGCGATCAGGCAGGTGCCGGCGACCAGGCCGTCGAGCCCGTCGATGAAGTTGACGGCGTTCATCACGATCACGATCGAGAACATCGTCAGCACGATGCTGACCCAGCTCGACCACACCGTCAGATCGCCGAGCGGGAGCGCGTAGATCTGCAGTCCACCGCCGATCGCGATGATGCCGGCGGCCAGGAACTGCGCCGCCAGCTTGATCATCCAGTCCAGATCCCACAGATCGTCTGCGACGCCGACGACGACGATGAGCCCGCTCGCGCCGAGCAGCGACCACATCAGCGCCGGGTCGATCCAGACGAGCTCGAAGTACGGGTTGATCGACGACACCAGAAGCGCGATGACGATGCCCGCGAACATCGCGATGCCGCCGAGTCGGGGCGTCGGCGTCGTGTGCACGTCGCGCTCGCGGATGCCCGGATAGAGCTTGTAGCGCAGGCTGAGTCGCCAGACGGCCCACGACAGCGAGAGCGTGACCGCCGCGGTGAGGATGAACGTGAAGACGTACTGCCTCACACGCCGCCCTGGCTCTCGTCGGCGGCGCCGGCCGCTGCCTCCGTCGTGCGAGATGCCTTCAGCGCGTCGGCGAATGCGGCGCGCGGGTCGGCGACGGGGCGAGGAGGAACGTGCGCGCTCGACGCGTCGGTCGGCACCTCGGGCGCGGGCTCGAGCAGGTCGCCGAGCACCTCTGCCAGCTCTTCGCGCGAGACGGCGCCGTCGCGCAGGATGCGCACGACGCGCTCATCGCCCTCGCCGGCCACGAGCGCGGTCGCATCGATGATCGTCGAGGCGATGCCGGTGCGCGACATGCCGGCGTCGAGATAGACGACGACCTCGTCGCCGAGCATCTCCTGGGCGTCGGGTGCGCTGATGGCGGCGGGGCGGCCCGTGAGGTTCGCGCTGGACACGGCCAGCGGCCCTGTCTCCTCGAGGAGCGCGAGGGCGATTCGGTGGTCGGGCATCCGCACGGCGACGGTGCCCTGCGTGTCGCCGAGGTCCCACGACAGCGAAGGCTGCGACGGCAGGATGATCGTGAGCCCGCCGGGCCAGAACCGCTCGACCAGAGCGGTCACCTCATCCGGCACCGCCTCTACGAGCGCCTGCATCGCCGCCGGCCCTGGTACCAGCACGGGCGGGGGCTGCTGGCGGCCCCGACCCTTCGCACGCAGCAGACCAGCGACCGCCGCGGGGCTGAACGCATCGGCCGCGACGCCGTAGACCGTGTCGGTCGGGATCACCGCGAGCTGGCCGCGCGCGATCGCCTGGCGCGCGTGGCGCATGCCGGTGAGCAGCTCGGTCTCGTCAGAGCAGTCGAAGAGGGAGGACATAGCCCCGCCATTCTATGGCGAGAGCCTGGCGGATCGGTCAGGGGCGCACGGCGGTCGTCGCGCGGTCCCTGCCGGTGAGATCCGGATGGGTCGCGGCGGCCAGCCAGCCGTCGGCAGTGAGCAGCTCCCGGATGGGCTCGCCCTGCCATTCGCCGTGCTCGACCACGATCGTGCCGCCGGGGCGCGCGAGCGCCAGCGCGGCGCGCGAGATCCCGCGCACCACGTCGAGGCCGTCGGGCCCGCCGTAGAGAGCGAGTTCCGGGTCGTGGAGCCGCACCTCTTCGTCGCGCGGGATCGCGTCGTCCGGCACGTACGGCGGGTTAGTGGCGACGACGGCCGCCCTGCCGGCCAGCGCCGGGAGCGTCGCGGGATCGGCGGCGTCGCCCAGCACGAGCTCGATGTTCTCCGCTCCGACCCGGGCCACGTTCTCCTTCGCCCAGAGGAACGCGTCGATCGACTTCTCGACCGCATGCACCCTGGCGTGCGGCACCTCGGTCGCCATGGCCAGCGCGATGGCGCCGCTCCCGGTGCACAGGTCGACCGCGACCGGCGAGGTCTCCGCGGCCGCGCGCAGCGCATCGATCGCGAACTGCGCGACCGTCTCGGTCTCGGGCCTCGGCACGAAGACGCCAGGCCCGACCGACAGCTCGAGCGAGCGGAAGGCCGCGACCCCGGTGATGTGCTGCAGGGGTTCGCGGGTCGCACGTCGGGCGACGAGCCGCAGGTAGGCCTCGGCCTGGGGGATCTCGAGGATGTCGCCCCGGATGACGGCCGCCTGCACCTCTCCCCTGCTCGTTCCGCGGAGGTGCGCGAGCAGCAGCTCGGCGTCGACCTCTGGCGTCTGCACGCCGGCCACCGTGAGCTTGCGCACGGCGGAGCGGAGGGCCTCGCGGAGGGGAAGGGCCGTAGACAGGGGAGCAGTTGAGGTCATCATGGGCGAGCTAACGCTACTCGCGTTCGTACCGAGCCACACATCCTGAGCAGCATCCTGGGCAACCTGATATGGAACCGCGATCTTTGCACGAACGATGCTTCCGGCAAGAGTTTGACGTTGCGTTACGTCATCTTCGCCCGCTCGCTCCCCCGCCGCCCTAGGGTGTGAGGCAACGTTCCCGATCGAAAGGCCCGTCGATGACCGGCATCCACAATGACATCACCAGCACGTTCGGCGGCACGCCGCTCGTGCGCCTGAACCGCGTCACCGGCGACGCCGGCGCCGAGGTCTACGCGAAGCTCGAGTACTTCAACCCCGGTTCGAGCGTCAAGGACCGCATCGGCGTCGCGATCATCAACGCGGCCGAGGAGTCCGGCCAGCTCGCCGAGGGCGGCACGATCGTCGAGGGCACCAGCGGCAACACGGGCATCGCCCTGGCGCTCGTCGGCGCCGCGCGCGGCTACCGCGTCGTGCTGACGATGCCGTCGTCGATGTCGAACGAGCGCAAGGTCCTGCTGCGCGCCTTCGGCGCAGAGCTCGTGCTCACCGACCCCGCCGGCGGCATGAACGGCGCCGTCGAGGAGGCCAAGCGCATCGTCTCCGAGACGCCGGGCGCCGTGCTGGCGAGCCAGTTCGCGAACGAGGCGAACGTCAAGGTCCACCGCGAGACCACCGCTGCCGAGATCCTCGCCGACACCGACGGCGACTTCGACTTCTTCGTCGCGGGCGTCGGCACCGGCGGCACCGTCTCGGGCGTCGGCCAGGTGCTCAAGGAGAGCGGCCACCGCGCGAAGGTCGTCGCCGTCGAGCCGGCCGACTCGCCGCTGCTGACCGAGGGCAAGGCCGGCCCCCACAAGATCCAGGGCCTCGGCGCGAACTTCGTGCCGGCCATCCTCGACCGCGACGTCATCGACGAGGTCATCACCGCGCCGCTCGACGAGTCGGTCGCCGTGGCGCGCGAGCTCGCCAAGAGCGAGGGCATCCTCGCCGGCATCTCGTCGGGCGCCGCGGTCTACGCCGCGACGCAGCTGGCCTCGCGCCCCGAGAACGCCGGCAAGAAGATCGTCGTGATCGTTCCCGACACGGGCGAGCGCTACGTCTCCACGTTCCTGTGGGAGCACCTGCGCGACGCGTAAGGAGCACAGAGCGGCGGAAGCCGGTGAGCGAGGCCCGTTCGATTCGGACGGGCCTCGCTCACCGTCCGCAGCCCTCGTCATCCGGGTCGCGGAGCGCGGCCCTTCGCCCCTGGGGTTTCGGTAGGTTCGAATAATGGGCATCGGCATCCGTGAGGACATCGCTGCGGCGCGGCAGCGCGACCCCGCCGCGCGCGGGTCGCTCGAGATCGCGCTGCTGTACCCGGGGCTGCACGCCATCTGGGTTCACCGCATCAACCACAGGCTGTGGCGGCGAGGCTTCCGCTTCCTCGCGCGGGCCGGGTCGCAGCTGATGCGGGCGATCACCGGCGTCGAGATCCACCCGGGCGCGACGATCGGCAGGCGGTTCTTCATCGACCACGGCATGGGCGTCGTGATCGGCGAGACCGCGGAAGTCGGCGACGACGTGATGCTTTACCACGGGGTCACGCTCGGCGGCCGCTCGCTCGCCAAGGGCAAGCGCCACCCCACGATCGGCGACGGCGTCGCGGTGGGCGCTGGTGCGAAGGTGCTCGGCCCCGTGATCATCGGCGATCGCAGCGCCGTCGGCGCCAACGCCGTCGTCACGCGAGACTGCCCGCCCGACAGCGTGCTGCTGGGCATCCCCGCCAAGGTGCGCTCGCGCGCCGACGGCGAGGACGTGCGCGGCATCCTCCAGGCCCCCGAGTACCAGATCTGACGGCACCTGCCGCATCCGGCAGGGCGGCCGGCGGACCTCAGCGGGTCGTCGCGGCGAGGCGGGCGCCGAATGCGATCAGCACGCCGCCCGTGACGCGATCGATCCACGCCATCGCTCGGTTCCCGCGCAGCCACGGCGCCAGGCGATCGACGCCGATGATCACGATGCTCAGCCAGATCGTGCCGAGCAGGCAGTGCACCAGGGCGAGCGCGACGCCCACCAGCAGGGGCGAATAGCCTTCGGGCACGAACTGCGGGATGGTCGCGACGTAGAAGACGCCGACCTTCGGATTGAGCAGGTTGGTCGTCAGACCCAGCCAGAATCCGCTGCGCGCCGGCCGAGCGGCGGCCCGTGCGGCGGGCGTCGCCGCGCCGCCCGCGTTCCTGCGGCGCAGCGAGCGGACAATCATGCTCGCGCCGAGGACGATGAGGTAGGCGGCTCCGGCATAGGAGACGACGAGGTAGGCGACGCGGCTCACGGCCAGCAGCGCAGCGACGCCGGTCGCTGCAGCCGCGCCCCAGACGATCACGCCCGCCTGCACGCCGAGCATCGCCGCGAACGCGTAGCGGCGCGACTGCGTCAGGGTTCCGCGCATGACGAGCGCCGTGTCGACGCCGGGGATCACGGTGAGAAGCGCCACGACGACGCCGAACGCGAGCATCGCCTGCACCAGAGTCACGGCACGATTCTAATCGCGCGAGCTGGGAGCACCGCGGGCCGCGGCTGTGCTCCCGCCGCTTCTCCGACGTCGGGTTTACGGGCGCGGAAGCGGCCCCTGCGCCCGCTCGAGCTGCGCCGCGAGCGCGATGATCGCAGCCTCGCCGCCCGGCCGCCCGACGAGCTGCACGCTCCACGGGCGCGCGCCCCCGTCATCCGGATCGATGATCGGGACCGTGATCGCCGGGAGCCCCGACACGTTCACGAAGCTCGTGTGGGGCGAGTACTGGCACTGCCGCTCGAAGTTCTCGTCGGGGCTCGTCCCCTCCGATGCCCACCCAACGGCCTGCGGCGCGAGGGCGAGCGCCGGCGTGAGCACGGCGTCGTAGCGGTCGAACGCCGCGATCGTGGCGCGCTCGAACGCGGCGGCCGCCTGGTACGCCGCGATCACGGCGGCTGGTTCGAGCGCCCTGCCCTGCCGCACCATCCATGCGGTGAACGGCGACAGCCTGTCGAGCTGATCGTCTGGCAGCGGGAGCGTCGCGGCAGATGCCCGCCACATCGTGCGGAACATCTCGGGGTAGCCGTGCGGCTCCCACGGGGTCTCCTCGACTGCGTGCCCTCCGCCCTGGAGCACTGCCGCGGCTCGCTCGTAGGCGGCGAGGGCTCGCGGATCGAGCGCGGTGTCCGTCCAGCCGTCCCACGGCGTCACGAGAGTCGCGCCGACGCGCATCCCTCCGATGTCGTCTCGCAGCGCGTGGTACGTATATGCCCCTCCGGGCATACGCTCGTACTCCGCACGCCCCGCGCGGTCGACCGGCGGCGTCGCGCGGCTCGCGTGCGTCGCGTGCGGGTGCGGTCCCGACGACACCAGCGCGTCGAGCAGGAGCGCCGCGTCGGCGACCGAGCGCGCGATCGGCCCGGCCACCGACAGCCCGCCGGGCGAGTCAAGACCGTTCGAGAACGGCAGCAGACCGCGCGACGGCTTGATGCCCACGACGCCGACGGTCGCGGCGGGGATGCGGATGGAACCGCCGCCGTCCGATGCGATCGACGCGGGCAGCTGCCCCGTTGCGACCGCCACGGCCGCTCCCCCGCTCGATCCGCCCGCGCCGGTGGCCGGGTCCCACGGGTTGCGCGCCGGGTCCGAGATCTCGTTCTCGGTGTAGCCCGTCATGCCGAACTCCGGCGTGTTGGTCTTGCCGACGCTGACGGCGCCGATCCGGTCGAGCGCGAGCGCCGCGGGGTCGGACGCGGTCGGGACGTGGTCGGCGAACGCGCGCGACCCGTACGTCGTGCGCACCCCTGCGCGCGCGGTGAGATCCTTGTCCGCCAGCGGCACGCCCCACAGCGGCTGTGCGGCCGGATCATCCGGCGGCCCCTGAGCCGTCAGCTCCGCCGCCCGCTCGCGGGCCCGGTCGGCGGTCACCGTGAGGAACGCACCGAGCCCGGACAGCGCGTCGACGCGCTCGAGGGAGCGCTCGACGGCCTCGGTCGGCGAGACTTCGCCGGCGCGCAGCGCCCCGGCGAGTGCGATGAGCCCGCTGTCGAAGGGTTCCATCCCTCCATCCTCCCGCACGCCGCGGCGGCATCCGAATCGCCAGATCTGAGTGCGTAACTGCTCGAATGGGTCGCGTTCCGAGCAGTTGCGCACTCAAAGTCGCGCGGCCGGGCGGCGGGACGCGGCGTCGAGCGCACACGTCTCACACCGTCGCGCGGGCGTGCGAACACATGCGCGGATGTCAGGCGCACCGCGGTCCAGCCGATCTCTTGGAGCAGCCCGAACCGGTTGATGTCGTACACGAACTGGCCGCGCTCGCGATGACCGTCGCCCTCGTAATCGATCGAGACGCGGTGCTCCGGATACGCGAGATCGGCGCAGGCGGCGAACGTTCCCGCGTCGGTCCGGGTGTCGTGGTCGATCACGGGCTCGGGCAGACCGGCGTCGACGAGCGTCAGGCGGGTCCACGTCTCGGGGCGCGTCGACGCACCGGTGCGCGCCCTCTCGATAGCGCGGCGGAGCTTCGCCGCTCCCCACCACTGCACGGCGCCGATCATCGCCCGGAGCTCGTCCCTCGTGGCGAATGCCGTGGTGCGCCGCGGCCGATGGAACCCGCCAGGCGCTCGCGGCACGCGCAGGAGGAAGTCGGCCGCGGCGACGAGGTCGTACTCCCCCAGATGGGGCGCGAACGTCGACGCGGCGTCGGCGATGCGCAGACCGCGCAGCCGCCCGGCGCCGATCCCGGCCGCGGCCGCGCCTCGAACGGTGAACGCGTCACCGATCTCGTCTGGCGGCTCTCCGGGTGTCCTCACGCTGCCATGGTGACCCGAATCACCCTCCCCGCGCGCGAACTGTCCACAGCGCCGGAGTCTGAGTGCGTAGCTGCTCGAATAGGACGCTGTTCGAGCAGTTACGCACTCAAAGTCGGTACTGCGTCAGTCGCCTACGTGCGCGAGGCGCTCGGCCTCGTCGGCCTGGATGCAGCTCTCGACGACGGGGCCGAGGGCGCCGTCCATCACGTGGTCGAGGTTGTAGGCCTTGTACCCCGTGCGGTGATCGGCGATGCGGTTCTCGGGGAAGTTGTACGTGCGGATGCGCTCGGAGCGGTCCATCCCGCGGATCTGACTCTTGCGGGCATCGGCCGCCACGGCGGCGAGCTCCTCCTGCTGGCGCGCGAGGAGGCGCGCGCGCAGCACGCGCATGCCGGCCTCGCGGTTCTGCAGCTGGCTCTTCTCGTTCTGCATCGACACCACGATCCCCGTGGGGACGTGGGTGATGCGCACGGCCGAGTCCGTCGTGTTCACCGACTGGCCGCCCGGGCCGGATGAGCGGTACACGTCGATCTTGAGGTCGTTCTGGCTGATCTCGACCTCGTCGGGCGCATCGACCTCGGGGAAGACGAGCACGCCCGTGGTCGAGGTGTGGATGCGTCCCTGCGACTCGGTCGCCGGCACGCGCTGCACGCGATGAACGCCGCCCTCGTACTTCAGGTGGGCCCAGACGCCCTGCGCGGGGTCGTTGGACGAGCCCTTGAACGCGACCTGCACGTTCTTGTAGCCGCCGAGATCCGAGTCGTCCGACTCGATCATCTCGGACTTCCAGCCCTTGCTGGCCGCGTACTGCATGTACATGCGCAGCAGGTCGGCGGCGAAGAGGGCGCTCTCTGCGCCGCCCTCGCCCGCCTTGATCTCCATGATCACGTCGCGTGCGTCATCCGGATCGCGCGGGATCAACAGGCGCCGCAGCTTCTCCTGCGCCTCGGCGAGCTGCTGCTCGAGGGCGGGAACCTCCTCGGCGAAGGCGTCGTCCTCGTGGGCGAGCTCGCGGGCCGCCTCGAGGTCCTCCCCCGCAGCGACCCACGCCTGGTGAGCAGCGACGATCCTCGACAGCTCGGCGTAGCGTCGGTTGACGCGCTTCGCCCTGGCGGCGTCGGCGTGCACCGCCGGGTCGGAGAGCTCCTCCTGGACCCGGCGATGCTCGTCGATCAGCGCGTCAACCGACTCGAACACGCGGCGGCCTTACCGGATCTCGCTGTCGCGACCGGCACCCGTCGGGATCGACTTGCGCATCTGCACGAGGAACTCGACGTTCGACTGCGTCTCCTTGAGCTTCTCGAGGATCGGCGCGAGCGCGTGCTGCTGGTCGAGGCCCGAGAGCGCGCGGCGCAGCTGCCACGTGATCTGCACCTCGTCGGCCGAGAGCAGCATCTCCTCGCGGCGGGTGGACGACGCGTTGACGTCGATCGCCGGGAAGATGCGCTTGTCGGCGAGCTGGCGCGAGAGGCGCAGCTCCATGTTGCCCGTGCCCTTGAACTCCTCGAAGATGACCTCGTCCATCTTCGAACCGGTCTCGACGAGCGCGGTCGCGAGGATGGTCAGCGAGCCGCCGTTCTCGATGTTGCGGGCGGCGCCGAAGAACTTCTTCGGCGGGTACAGCGCCGCGGCGTCGACGCCGCCGGAGAGCACGCGACCGGATGTCGGGGCCGACACGTTGTAGGCGCGGCTCAGGCGGGTGATCGAGTCGAGCAGCACGACCACGTCGCGGCCCAGCTCGACGAGGCGCTTCGCGCGCTCGATGGCGAGCTCGGCGACCGTCGTGTGGTCCTCGGCGGGGCGGTCGAACGTCGAGGCGATGACCTCGCCCTTGACCGTGCGCTGCATGTCGGTGACCTCTTCGGGCCGCTCGTCGACGAGCACGACCATGAGGTGCGCCTCGGGGTTGTTCGCCGCGATCGCGTTGGCGATCTGCTGCAGCACGATGGTCTTGCCGGCCTTGGGCGGCGCGACGATGAGACCGCGCTGGCCCTTGCCGATCGGCGCGACCAGGTCGATCGCGCGCTGCGTCAGCTTCTCGGGAGCGGTCTCCATGCGGAAGCGCTCCTGCGGGTACAGCGGCGTCAGCTTGCCGAACTCGACGCGGGTGGCCGCGTCTTCGACCGACAGGCCGTTGATCGAGTCGACCTTGACGAGCGCGTTGTACTTCTGACGGCCGTGCTGCTCGCCCTCGCGGGGCTGGCGGATCGATCCGACGACCGCGTCGCCCTTGCGCAGGTGGTACTTCTTGACCTGGCCGAGCGAGACGTAGACGTCCTGCTGACCCGGCAGGTAGCCCGTGGTGCGGACGAACGCGTAGTTGTCGAGGACGTCGAGGACGCCGGCGACCGGGATCAGGACGTCGTCCTCGGTCAGCTCCGGCTCGAACTCGTCGTCGAGGCCGCCGCGACGCTTGCCGCGGCCGCGGCCGCGCGCGTTCTGGTCGCCCTGGTCGCCGCGGCCGCCGTTGTCGCGACCGTTGTTATCGCGACCGCCGTCACGGCCGTTGCCGTTGTCGCGACCGTTGCGGCCGTTGCCGTCGCGCTGGCCGCCGTTGTCGCGGCCGTTTCCGCCGTCACGGCCGTTACCGTCGCGGCCGTTGCCGCGACCGTTCTGCGCCTGCGGCTTGTCGTCGCCGTCGGACTCGCCCTCGCCGCGCCCCTTGTTCCGGTTGCGGCTGCGGTTGCGGCTCCGGCTGCGGCCGCGGCCCTGGCCCTCTTCGCCGTCGGTCGAGTCGTCGGACGACGCGTCGTCCGACGCATCCTTCTCTGCGCTCGCGGCGACGGAGTCGCCCTCGCCTGCGGAGGGGGTCTCTGCCTCTGCCGGCTTCTCGGCCGATGCGGCGGGCTCGCCCGCGGTCGCCTCGGTCTTCTCCGCAGCCTCGCTCTCGGCCTCGGCCGCGGCGGCCTTAGCCGACGGACGGCGGCGCGGGGCGCGCTTCGGCTTCTCGGCCGGCGCCTCCTCGGCGGCGGGCGCGGCGGCGTCGGCCTCGGGGACAGCGACGGGTGCCTCGGCCGCAGGCGCCTCGGCGGCTGCCTCGGGCGCACCGGCCTTGGTCGACACGCGGCGGCGCGGGGCGCGCTTCGGCTTCTCGGCCGGCGCCTCGTCGGACGCGGGCGCAGCGGCCGCGGCCTCGGTCTCGGCGGCTGCAGCGGGCTCGGCAGCGGCGGACTCGGCCGTGGTCGCCTCGGCCTTCGCGGACACGCGGCGGCGCGGGGCGCGCTTCGGCTTCTCGGCCGGCGCCTCCTCGGCGGCTGCGGCCGGGGCCTCGGCGGGTGCCTCAGCGGCGGCGTCAGCGGCCGGCTCGCTCTTCGCGCGGCGCGGGGCGCGCTTGCGCGGCGCCTTCGCGGGCGTCTCGTCAGCCGTGGGTGCAGCGGCCTCGGCGGTCTTCGCCTCGGCTGCTTCGCCCTGCGCTGCCGACTCGTTCTCGGAGGTGGACTCCAACATGAACTCCTTGATGGGGCGTGGGGAATTGAGCCCTCGCCGGAGCTCCCCTTGGGGGAGATCCGTGCGCGCGCCACGTCGTGCGCCGGTGCTCAGGTTGTCACGTGGAACGTCTCGCGTTCGTGCAGACGGTCAGGCACCGTGCGGGGCTTCGCAGAATTGCGACGGAGGTCAGATATCGTGCTCGAAGGCACCCTCCGCTTGATTCCTCACTGTACCACCCTTGAAGTCCACAGCGAGGATCAGAGACTCCCACGGCGTCTGCGTGACGGAGTCGGCGACCGCGACGGCCTCGAGCCGTCGTCCTGGCCCATCCGCCATCACCAGCACGCTGGGTCCGGCGCCCGAGACGACGGCCGCGAAGCCCGCCTCGCGCAGTGCGACGACCAGCTTGTGCGTCTCGGGCATCGCGCCGGCGCGGTAGGTCTGGTGCAGCTTGTCGTCCGTCGCCGCGAGCAGCAGCTCCGGGCTCTGCGTCAGCGCCGCGATCAGCAGGGCCGAGCGCGAGACGTTGAACACGGCGTCCTCGCGCGGCACCTGGTCGGGCTGCAGCCCGCGGGCGACCGCGGTCGACATCGCGAACGACGGCACGAACACCAGAGGAGAGACGCCGCGGTGCACGAGCAGCTTCTTGTGCTGCGGCATGCCCTTGTCGACCCACGCGATCGTGAGCCCTCCGAACAGCGCGGGCGCCACGTTGTCGGGGTGCCCCTCGAGCTCGGTGGCCAGGCGCAGCAGGTCGGCGTCGCTCAGCTCGGCCTCGCCCTCGAGCAGGCCCTTGGCCGCCAGGATCCCCGACACCACGGCCGAGCCGGACGAGCCGAGCCCCCGTCCGTGCGGGATCTCGTTGTGGGCCACGATGCGCAGACCGGGCGAGGAGATGCCGAGCTGGTCGTAGACGTACCAGATCGACCGGGCGACGAGGTTCGACTCGTCGCGCGCGATCTCGTCGGCCCCCGTGCCGGTGACCTCGATCTCGAGGCGGTCGGCGGGCAGAGCGGTGACGGTCAGCTGGTCGTAGACGCTCAGCGCGAGGCCGAGGGTGTCGAACCCGGGACCGAGGTTGGCGCTGGTCGCCGGGACGCGCACGTGGACCGTGCGCTCGGCGCTCACGCGGCGGCTCCGGATGAGGCGGTGCAGACGAGCACGCTCACTCCCCCTCGACCCGGAGAACGGAGACGACCGATGCGACGACGTCGCTGGCCCGCAGCTTCTCGACGGTCGCGCTCAGGTCGGCCTCGCTCGCGCGGTGCGTCGCCAGCACGATCGTCGCGCGGCCGCGCTCGCCGTCCGGTCCGATCTCGACCGGGGTCTGGTCGACCGTCGCGACCGAGACGCCGGCGTCGTTGAAGATGCCGGCGATCTCGGCGAGCACGCCCGTCGCGTCCGCCACCTCGAGGCGCACCTGGTAGCGCGTCTCGATGCGGCCGATCGGTGCGGCGGGCAGGCTGAGCCGCGGCGACTCGCCGACGCCCACGCCGCCGGCGATGTGACGGCGCGCGGCCGAGACGACGTCGCCCATGACGGCCGATGCGGTCTCGCGGCCGCCCGCGCCCGCGCCGTAGAACATCAGCGGACCGGCGCCTGCCGCCTCGACGAACACGGCGTTGTTGCCGCCGTGCACGGTGGCCATCGGGTGCTCGCGGTCGATGAGCGCGGGGTACACGCGGACAGAGACCTCGTCGCCCGTCCCGCCCTCGAGGCGCTCGCACACGGCGAGGAGCTTGACGACGTAGCCCGCATCGCGGGCGCCCTCGATCATCTCGGCGGTGACGCCCTCGATGCCCTCGCGGTAGACGTCGTCGAGCGACACCTTGGTGTGGAAGGCCAGGCTCGCGAGGATCGCGGCCTTGTGCGCGGCGTCGTAGCCCTGGAGGTCGAGGCTCGGGTCTGCCTCGAGGTAGCCGAGGTCGGTCGCGAGCTGCTGCGCCTCGGCGGCGGACATGCCCTCGCGGTCCATCTTGTCGAGGATGAAGTTGGTGCTGCCGTTGAGGATGCCGAAGATGCGGTCGACCCGATCGCCGGCCAGCGAGTCCTTCAGGGGCCGGATGATCGGAATCGCGGCCGCGACGGCCGCCTCGTACGACACAGACGCGCCCACCTGATCGGCGACGTCGAAGATCTCGGCGCCGTGCTCGGCGAGGAGCGCCTTGTTGCCCGTGACCACGTCGGCACCCGCGCGCAGCGCGGTGATGATGTGCGTTCGGGCCGGCTCGATGCCGCCCATCAGCTCGATGACGATGTCGGCGCCGACGATGAGGGACTCGGCGTCGGTCGTCAGCAGCTCGCGGGGCAGCTCGACGTCGCGGGGCGCGTCGATGTTGCGCACGGCGATGCCGGCCAGCTCGAGACTCGCACCCGTGCGCTCGGCGAGGCCCTCGCCGTGCTCGAGCAGCATGCGGGCGACCTGCGAGCCCACGGAGCCTGCGCCCAGCAGTGCGACGCGCAGTCGGCGTTGTTCCGTCATTCTTCTCCCTCTCCGGCGACCTCGCGGTCCGCCGCGGCGGTGGTGTAGGCGATGTCGCGCGCCAGCAGGTCGTCGATGGTCTCGCCGCGCACCAGAAGGCGTGCGGCTCCCCTCTCGACGGCGATGATCGGCGGGCGCGGCGTGTGGTTGTAGTTGCTCGACAGCGCGGCGCAGTACGCACCCGTCACGGGCACGGCCAGCAGGTCGCCCGGGCCGACGTCGTCCGGCAGGTACTCGTGGTCGACCACGATGTCGCCCGACTCGCAGTGGATGCCGACCACGCGGCTGAGCGCGGGCTCGCCCGCGCCCTCGCGGGAGGCGAGGCGGGCAGAGTACTGGGCGCCGTAGAGCGCGGGGCGGGCGTTGTCGCTCATGCCGCCGTCGACGCTGATGTAGGTGCGCGCCCCCTCGTCGAGCTCGACCGTCTTCGTCGTGCCGACCTCGTACAGCGTGACGCCCGCCGGCCCGATCACGGCGCGGCCGGGCTCGAACGCGAGCGTCGGCAGCGCGATGCCGCGTTCGAAGCAGGCCTCGGCGACCACGGCGACGATGTCGCTGGCGAGGTCGGCGATCGGGGTCGCGTCGTCGGCGCGCGTATACGCGATGCCGAAGCCGCCGCCGAGGTTCAGCAGCGGAACGTCGCCGCCCTCCAGCAGGCGCTGGTGCACCTCGAGCACGCGCTGCGCCGACTCGCGGAACCCGTCGACGCCGAAGATCTGCGACCCGATGTGGCAGTGGAGGCCCAGGAGGTTCAGCCCGTCGATCTCGCGGATGCGCAGCGCCGCCGCCTCGCCGTCGGCCAGAGAGAAGCCGAACTTCTGGTCCTCGTGTGCGGTGGCGAGGAAGTCGTGGGTGTCGGCGTGGACGCCGCTGCGCACGCGCACGAGCACGTTCTGCACGGCGCCGAGACGCGCGGTGATCTCGCCGAGGCGCTCGATCTCGATGTCGGAGTCGACGATGATCGAGCCGACGCCCGCCTCGACTGCGCGCACGAGCTCCGGCACCGACTTGTTGTTGCCGTGGAAGCCGATCTGCGCCGCGGGGACGCCCGCCGCCAGCGCGACCTCCAGCTCGCCGCCCGAGCAGACGTCGACGTTGAGGCCTGCCTCGAGCATCCAGCGAGCGATCTCGACGCTCAGGAACGCCTTGCCGGCGTAGTAGACACGCGCCGTCGTGCCGTGGGCTTCGGCGGCCGACGTGAACGCGCGGTGCGCCTCGGACGCACGGGCGCGGGCATCGGCCTCGTCGAGCACCAGCACCGGCGTGCCGAAGCGCGCGGCGAGGTCGCCGGCAGGGATGCCGCCGAGGCTCAGCTGCCCGTCGCCGGCGCGGTGCGCCGTCGCCGGCCACACGCCCGCAGCGAGGTCGTTCGGGTCGGCGGGCACCTCGAGCCAGTCGGGCGCGAGGACGGGGCTGTTGTGGGCAGACACGAGGAAGAGTCTAGTGGCGCTCTGGCTCTGCTCAGCAGACACCGCGGGCGCGCAGCGAGGGCTTCATCAGGATCTCGCCGTCGACGTCGAACGTGAGCAGCAGCCGCTCCCCCTCGACCGCGGCATCCGTGAGCACGGCGCCGGCTGGGAGCGACGAGGCGACGCACACGGGGATGGGGCTCGACAGGAACGACGGCGCCCCCTGCGGCAGGCTGTCGCCCGCGACGAGAGAGACTTCCGTCTCGCCCATCCGGATGGCCTGCGGCGCGAGCTGCAGCGCGGCATCGGCCGCGCTGGGCGCCGCGTCGAGCGCGAGCGGGATGGACTGCCCGAACACCGACAGCGCGCCCTGGACGGTGATGTTCGGCTCGGCGATCGAGATCTCGATGGCATCGCCGAGCGACGCCAGCGCCGTGCTGTCACCGGCCGAGCGCAGGACCGCCTCGACGGCGTCTGCGTCGGCGCTCGCGGTCAGCGTCAGCGCGTCTGCCGTGCGGCCGAGCACGCTCACGCCCTCCGCGGTGATGTCGACGTCGGCGCGGATGCCCTCGAGCTCGGCGCCCTTCGCGCGGATCGTGACCTCGGCGACCGAACCGGTGATCACCTGCGGCAGCAGGAGGCCGGGAACCTCGACGTCGGCCGTCTCGCTCAGGTCGATGCCCGCCTGCGAGATGCCGGCGTTCACGGCGCTGCCCAGCAGCATCCGGCCGATCCACTCGGCGACCGCGAAGGCCGCCACGAGCAGCACCAGCACGACGAGCAGCGGAACGATCCACCTTCCGCGCTTGCGAGGCACATCGGTGGACGCTTCGGAGAAGACGTCGTTCAGGTTCGATCCGGTCATGCCGTCCGCGCTCCCCATCCGATACTCGTTGCGGTTCGAGTGATCACATGCGCTCCGGCGCGCTGACGCCGAGCAGCGACAGGCCGTTGCGCAGCACCTGGCCGGTCGCGTCGTTCAGCCACAGGCGCGTGCCGTGCACCGGCTCGATCGGGTCGTCGCCCTTCGGCGTGACGCGGCAGTTGTCGTACCAGCGGTGGTAGAGGCCGGCGATCTCCTCGAGGTAGCGGGCCACGCGGTGGGGCTGGCGCTCCTCGGCCGCGAACGCGACGATCCGGGGGAACTCCTGCAGGGCGCCGATCAGCGCCGACTCGGTCTCGTGCGAGAGCAGCTCCGGCGCGAACGCGTCGCGCGTGACGCCGGCATCGGCCGCGTTGCGCCCCACGTTGTGGGTGCGAGCGTGCGCGTACTGCACGTAGAACACGGGGTTGTCGTTGGTGCGCTTCTTCAGCAGCTCGGGGTCGAGCGAGAGCGGCGAATCGGCCGGGTAGCGCTCGAGCGAGTAGCGGAGCGCGTCGGTGCCGATCCACTCTCGGAGGTCGACGAGCTCGATGATGTTGCCGGCGCGCTTCGAGAGCTTCGCGCCGTTGACCGAGACGAGCTGCCCGATGAGCACCTCGATGTCCTTCTCGGGGTCGTCTCCCGCCGAGCCCGCCAGCGCCTTCAAGCGCGCGACGTAGCCGTGGTGGTCGGCGCCGAGCAGGTAGATCTTGTGCGCGAAGCCGCGGTCACCCTTGCTCAGGTAGTAGGCGGCGTCGGCCGCGAAGTACGTGTAGACGCCGTTGCCGCGGCGGATGACGCGGTCCTTGTCGTCGCCGAAGTCGGTCGTGCGCACCCAGACCGCGTCGTCGGCGTCGAAGACGTGGCCCTGCTCGCGCAGGCGGTCGACGGCCTCGTCGATCTTGCTGGGGTCGCCCTCGTGCAGGTCGCGCTCGGAGAACCAGACGTCGAAGTGCACGTTGAAGTCGTCGAGCGACGAGCGGATGTCGGCCAGCTGCAGGCGGTACGCGATCTCGCGCACCTGAGCGATCGCGTCGTCGCGCTCGAGCTCGAGCACGCCCGGCAGCTCGGCGCGCACGCGCTCGGCGAGCTCGTCGATGTAGCCGCCCTTGTAGCCGTCCTCGGGCGCCGGCTCGCCGGCGAGCGAGGCGTAGACCGAGGCGCCGAAGCGGTCCATCTGGGCACCCGCGTCGTTGATGTAGTACTCGCGGGCCACCTGCGCGCCGCTGGCCTCGAGCAGGCGCCCGATCGCGTCGCCGAGCGCGGCCCAGCGCGTGTGGCCGATGTGCAGCGGACCCGTCGGGTTGCCGCTGACGAACTCGAGGTTGATGCTCTCGCCCGCGAGCGCGTCGTTGCGGCCGTATGCGTCGCCCGCGTCGACGATCGTGCGCGCCAGTTCGCCTGCGGTCGCGGCGTCGAGGCGCACGTTGATGAATCCGGGGCCGGCGATCTCGACGCTGGCGATGCCGTCAGCGGCCTCGAGCCCCGCGGCCAGGCGAGCGGCCAGCTCGCGCGGGTTGGTGCCGAGGCGCTTGGCGAACTTCATCGCGGCGTTTGTCGCCCAGTCGCCGTGGTCGCGGTTCTTGGGTCGCTCGACGGTGATGTCGTCGAGCGTCGCCGACAGCTCCTCCTCGGGGCGCAGCTCGGCTGCGGTGCGGGTGAGAACGTCGAGAACGGCGGCGGCAAGAGCATCGGGACCCATAATCCTCAATCTTACGGTCGCGCCCCTGGCTGTTCCTCCCATCCGGATGACGGGGGCGCGCGCCGCCCGTCCGGTGTCGAATTCGTCACAATCGGCGCCTCGTTTTCGCGCTCGCGCGAGTGTCGCCTAGCCTCGCCGCATGACCACACGTCCGCTCTTCCGCCGGCTCGCGATCGCGATCGCCGGCATCGGCCTCGTCGCGGCCGCCGTGATCACGGTGAGCGCGCTGCGGCCGACCCCCAGCCAGCCGATCGCGCAGCCCGAGGGGCCCGTCACCGTGGGCGACGCAGCGGGCGGAACGCGGGTGCTCGTGTTCGGCGATTCGTGGACGTACGGCATGGCGGCCACCCAGCCGACGGGCGGCTACGCGTACCGCCTGTCGAGCATCGGCGGATGGCAGGTCACGGTCGCGGGGGAACCCGGCAGCGGATACCTCAAGCCCGGATGGTGGGGCCGCACGTTCGGCGAGCGCCTCGAGACGATCGACGCGTCGGTCGACCCCGACCTGATCGTGCTGCAGGGCTCGATCAACGACAGGCGCCAGCCGGCCGCCGGCTACCGCGACGCCGTGACCGAGGCGTGGGACACGGTGTCAGAGCGCTTCCCCGACGCGCAGGTGCTGGTGCTCGGGCCGGCGCCGCAGGTGCTGCCGGTGCAGAAGGCGACCGCGCGGATCGACAGCGATCTCGCGGCGCTCGCGGCCGAGCGGGGCTGGCCGTACGTCTCGCCGATCGGCGAGGACTGGATCACCGAGGCCAACTACGCCGAGGTGATCGACTCGTCCGACTTCGGTCGGGATCATCCGTCAGACGACGGTCACCGCTACCTGGCGGAGAAGGTCGCCGCCGCCATCCGCCCCCTGCTGCCGCAGGTGCCGGTCGAGGCGGTCACCGAGCAGCCGGAGCCGGTGCTCGGCGACTGACGCGCCGACCGGGCCGCCGGCGGCTCTGCGCACCCGCGCTGGGCTGGTAGGCTCGATCAGTCCGCCTCCGTAGCTCAGGGGATAGAGCACCGGTTTCCGGTACCGAAGGTCGGGGGTTCGAATCCCTCCGGGGGCACTTTCCGATCCCGGGTCAGCACGGCTGACCCGGGATCGTTCGTTTCTCCCCGTCGCCCCGCGTTGCCAAGCACCGCACCGCCGCATTAGGCTTGCCTAACCTGTATCCCGCGGGAGGAACTCGGCATGGGCAAGCGCGGCTTCGACGGCATCATGATGCGCGCGTACGGCGCGCGCGACCACGAGGTGGTCGTCACCGGCGTCGAGCGCATCACCGACGGGTTCCTGCGGCTGCGGATGCACTCCGACACCCTGCTCGGCGAGATGAGCATCGCGCCGACCGCGTACGTGCGCTTCTGGATGCCCGATGTCGCTGACCCGCGCGTCGAGCACCAGCGCGGCTACACGCTCAACGAGGCCGATGCCGCCACCGGCGACTTCGCCGTCGACTTCGTGCTGCACGAGCCGGCCGGACCCGCGTCGGCGTGGGCGAGGGCCGCCCGCCCCGGCGACTCCGTGCAGGCGACGCCGCTCGCCTCGACGCGCTTCGATCTGCCGGAGGAGCCGCCGGCCGGCTACCTACTGATCGGCGACTCGGCCTCGATTCCCGCCATCAACGGCATCCTCGCCTCGTTGCCCGCCGACCTCCCCGTCGAGCTCTACCTCGAGCAGCACGACGACGCCGATCCGCTCATCCCGCTCACCGCGCACCCCCGCACCGCCGTCCGCTGGATCCCCCGCCGCGGCCCGACCAGCCTCGCCGCCGCGATCGAGGGGCGCGATTGGTCGGACTGGTCGGTCTGGGCAGCGGCGGAATCGACGTCGCTCAAGCACGTGCGCGCCCGCCTCAAGGAGGAGTTCGGCTTCCCCCGCAGCGAGGTGCACGCGACGGCGTACTGGATCCACGGCCGGGCGTTCGGCACGAACCGCTCGAAGACGACCGAGGAAGCCTCGACAGAGGTCCCGCCCACGACCGACGCTCCGGATGACGCGGCCGCGCCCGCGACCCGGCCGACGCCGGTCGTGCGGGACGCAGCGCACGCTCCGCAGGGGTCGTGGCGGGCCCAGGCAGGCGGGCGCCTCATCGCGCCGCTGAAGCCGGCGCTCGTCATCGCCGGCGTCGCGCAGGCGATCATCACGCTGCTGCAGCTCGCCCCGTTCGTCCTGCTGGCCGAACTCGCGCGGTTGCTCATCGAGGGCGCGGACCCCGGGCGCCTGTGGGCGCTCGGCATCTGGGCCGTCGCGCTCCTCGCCGCGGGAGCCGCGATCGAGGCCGCGCTGCTCGGATGGCTGCACCGCATCGACGCCGACTTCGCGCGCGACCTGCGCCAGCGGCTGCTGACCAAGCTGTCCCGCGTGCCGCTCGGCTGGTTCGACGCCCGCGACTCGGGTCAGGTGAAGCAGATCGTGCAGGACGACATCCTCTCGCTGCACTACCTCGTCACGCACGCGGTGCCCGACGCAGTCGCCGCCGTCGTCGCCCCGGTCGCCGTACTGACCTACCTCTTCGTCGTCGACTGGCGCATCGCGCTCGTCCTGCTGCTGCCCGTGCTCGCCTACATCATCGCAATGGCGATCATGGTCGTGCAGTCCGGCCCGCGCACCGCAGAGGCGACGAAGCGCGCAGAGCGCATGAACACCTACTCGAGCGCCTATCTCGACGCGCAGCCCGTCACGCGGGTCTTCCCCGGTGCCGCACGCCTGTCGTTCCGCGCGCGCCTCGACGACTACATCCGGTTCCTCGGCGACTGGCAGCGGCCGATGAACGGCCAGAAGGCGTTCATCGACCTCGTCACGAGGCCCGCGACCTTCCTCCTGCTCATCTGCGCGGTCGGCACGACGCTGATCGCGACCGGCGCGATGGCGCCCGTATCGGTCCTGCCGTTCCTGCTGCTCGGCACGACCTTCGGCGCGCGCCTCATGGGCGTCGGCTACGGACTCGCTGGGCTGCGCACCGGCCTGATCGCCGCCAGGCGCATCCAGGTCGTGCTCGACGAGCCCGAGCTCGACGAGCACGCGGAGGGCGAGCCGGCGGCGGATGCCGCGCCCGGCCTGGTCGAGTTCGATCGCGTCCACTTCTCCTACCGGCCAGGCATCCCCGTGATCGACGACGTCTCGCTCTCGCTGGAGCCCGGCACCGTCACGGCGCTCGTCGGCCCGTCCGGATCGGGCAAGTCGACGCTCGCCGCCCTTCTGGCGCGCTTCCACGACGTGGGCGGCGGCGCGATCCGCGTCGGCGGACGCGACGTGCGCTCGCTCTCGCCCGACGCGCTGTACGCGAGCGTCGGGTTCGTGTTCCAGCAGACCCAGTTGGTCGAGGGCACGGTGCGCGAGAACATCGCCCTCGCGGTTCCGGATGCCCCGCACGAGAGGATCGTCGAGGCGGCAAGGGCTGCGCAGATCCACGAGCGCATCCTGCGCCTGCCGCAGGGATACGACACCGTGCTCGGCCGCGACGCCGCACTGTCGGGCGGCGAGCGCCAGCGGCTCACGATCGCCAGAGCGATGCTCGCCGACGCCCCCGTTCTCGTGCTCGACGAGGCCACCGCGTTCGCCGACCCCGAGTCGGAGCACCTGGTGCAGCAGGCGCTGAACCGCCTGACGGTCGGACGGACGGTGCTCGTGATCGCGCACCGCCTCCACACCGTCACGGGCGCCGATCGCATCGTCGTGCTCGACGGCGGCCGCATCGCCGAACAGGGCACGCACGACGAGCTGCTCGCCGCGGACGGGCGCTACCGCTCGCTCTGGGAGGCCGCGGCGCCCGCGACCGCCGCCGAGGAAGGCGTCGCCCGATGATCCGCACGTTCCGCCGGCTGCTGCCCGCGGGCTCGGGCAGGCCGCTCTCGGCGCACCTGGCACTGACGGTGCTCGGCGTCGTCCTGCGCGCCGTCGGCGCGGTGCTGCTCGTGCCCCTCGTCGCCGCCCTGTTCGGCGACGACCCCGCCGACGCGTGGGCGTGGCTCGGCGCGCTGGCCGTGACGACCGCGGCGGGCTGGGCCGTCGATTCCGCCGCCGCGCGCCGCGGCTACGCGATCGGGTTCTCTCTGCTCGAGAACGGCCAGCCGACCGTCGCCGATCACATCGCGCGCATCCGGCTCACCTGGTTCTCGTCGGAGAACACCGCCACCGCTCGGCAGGCCGTCGCCGCGACGGGGCCCGACCTCGTCGGCCTCGTGATCTACCTGATCAACCCGCTCATCGGCGCCGTGCTGCTGCCCCTGGCGATCGGTCTCGCCCTGCTGCCGATCGCCTGGCCGCTCGCCGTCGCGGCCCTGGTGGGCGTGCCCGTGCTCCTCGGCGCCTACGCGCTGTCGCGCCGCCTGGACCGAGGCGCGGATCGCGCGGCCGCCGACGCGAACGGCGTCCTCACCGAACGCGTCCTCGAGTTCGCGCGCACTCAGCACGCCCTGCGCGCCGCCCGCCGGGTCGAGCCGGAGCGCAGCCACGCGGGCGCGGCTCTCGCCGCCCAGCACAGCGCGACGCTCCGCCTGCTGCTCCTCCAGACGCCCGGCCAGCTGGTGTTCGGGGTCGCGAGCCAGCTGGTGCTGCTGCTCCTCGCCGGCACGACCGTCGCGCTCGCGGTCACCGGTGAGATCGGCGCTCCGCAGGCCGTCGCACTCATCGTCGTGATCATCCGGTACCTCGAGCCATTCACGATGATCGCCGACCTGTCGCCCGGCATCGAGGCGTCGCTCGACACGCTCCGACGCGTCGGCGAGGTGCTCGATGCGCCCGCCGTCGGGAGCGGTGCCGTCGCGCACGCGCCGAGCGGCGCCCCGCGCATCGAGCTCGACCGTGTCTCATTCGGCTACGGAGACGACGCTCCTGTGCTCGACGGGCTGAGCCTCGTGCTCGAGCCCGGCACGACGACCGCGATCATCGGACCGTCGGGATCGGGCAAGAGCACCGTGCTCTCGCTGATCGCCGGACTCCACGCGCCGGGCTCCGGCCGCATCCTCATCGACGGCGTCGACGCCGCGACGCTCGACGCCGATTCCCGAGAGCGGCTCGTGAGCGCAGTGTTCCAGCACCCGTACCTCTTCGACGGCACCGTGCGGGACAACGCCCTCGCCGGCCGGCCGGACGCCTCGACGCGAGCCCTCGACGATGCGGCACGGCTCGCGCGGGTCGACACCGTCGTCGAGGGCCTGGGCGACGGATGGGAGACGCGCGTCGGCGAGGGCGGCACCGCCCTCTCGGGCGGCGAGCGCCAGCGGGTCTCGATCGCGCGGGCGCTGCTCAAGCCCGCCCCCGTGCTGCTGGTCGACGAGGCCACGAGCGCGCTCGACGCTCAGAACGAGGCAGCGGTCGCCGCGGCGCTCACGTCCGATCCGACCCCTCGCACTCGCGTGATCGTCGCGCACCGACTCTCCAGCATCCGCGCGGCCGATCGCGTCATCTTCCTCGAGAACGGCCTGATCATCGAGGACGGCACGATCGACGCGATGCTCGCCGCGGGCGGACGCTTCGCCCGCTTCTGGCGGCATCAGCAGGCGGCGGCCGACTGGCGGCTGGGCACCGAGCCCTAGACGCGAAGAGGAACGCGCACGACCCCAGGGGCGTGCGCGTTCCTCTTCGCAAGGGCCGGGACTATGCCGCGACGGCCTCGACGGCCGGGGCCGCCTTCTTCTCATCCGCACTCACCGAGGTGCGGAAGTGCCCGATCAGCGCGAGCACCGTTCCACCGACGGCCCACCCGGTGAGCACCAGCCAGGGGAATGACGCGTCGGCGTTCGGGAAGTACGACAGGTCGCGCAGCAGCGTCGCCGATGCCCCCGGCGGGAACCACTGGCCGACCGTTCCCCACGCGCCCGGTAGGAACGACGACGGGATCTGGGCGCCCGAGATCGGGTTGGCGAACAGCATCATCACCACGGGGCCGACCGCCATGCCCGCGCGGCCGATGAGCGCGACGAAGCCGATGATCGGCAGGGCGATCGCCAGGATCGACAGGGTGAACGCGAGGCTGTCGGTCCAGAAGCCGCCCTGGATCGACCCGAACCAGCCCTCCAGCACGGAGGTGAGGACGATGCCGCCGATGGCCGAGTAGACGAGGGCGCCGACGACCCGGCGCACGGACCCGACGATGATGGTCGACAGCGCGATGCCGCCGATCATGCCGCCGAACAGGATCGGGAAGAACGCGGATGCGAACAGCGAGCCGTTCGGGTCGTCGTCGGAGTACGGGACGACGTCGGTCACGGTCAGCTGCACCGCGGGCGCCTCGACGCCTGCGGCCTGCGCCGCCGCTGCCGCCTGCTGCGTGAGCGCGGCCTGCAGGGGCGTCGCCAGCTGGCTGACGGCGGCACCGGCCGTGCCCGCCGCCGAAGCGGTCAGCAGCTCGGGGCTCTCGCCCAGCACGATGGCGCCGACGTAGTCGCGCTCCTCGATGCCGGTGACGGCGGCGTCGCGGTCGTCGACCGCGGTGATCTCGAACACGTCGCCCGTGCTCTCGAGCTGCGCCTGCACGGCGGCGACCGGCTCGTCCGGGCCGGCGATCGCGAGCTGGACGTCCTTGGCCTCTGACGTGAAGGCCGGCCACGAGAAGGCCAGCAGAATGACGGCGAGCACGGCCGTGAGGCCGACCGCGATCGCCGCGACGCGGGCGTACGGAGTGTGCGGCCGCACTTCGGCGGCGGAGTTCTCGGACATGACGATCCTTTCAAAACCGAATGTTCGTTTTGTATCGTACACCCGGCATAATGGGGTCATGCCCAAGGTCAGTGACGAGCACCGCGCGGCCCGCCGCGATCAGATCCTCGATGCATCGATGCGTCTGCTCACGACGAAGGGCTACCGCGGCACCTCGATGACCGACATCATCAGGGAGTCCGGCCTCTCGGCCGGTGCGATCTACGGCTACTTCGCCAGCAAGACCGAGATCTTCCAGGCCGTCGCCTCGCGCGTGCTCGACATCAGGCTCACCGAGCTGCCCTCGCGCCGCGGGGAGGAGCCCCGCTCCCCCGGGGAGCTGATGCGGACGATCGTCAGCTCGATCAGCTCACTGCCCCTGGCCGATGTCATCCCGCAGGTCTGGGCGGAGGCGACGATCGACCCCGACGTGCGCACGATGATGTCGGGATCGCTCGGCGGCCTGCGCTCAGCGATCCGCGACGAGATCGCCGCGTGGGGCGCCGCGAACCCCGACCGGATCGAGGGCGAGCCCGTCGACTGGGCGACGCGGGTGACCCCCGTCTTCCTCGGTGCCCTGCCCGGCTTCATCGTGCAGCGGCTGGTGTTCCCCGAGTTCGACGAAGAGGCCTACCTCGACGCTCTCCCGCTCGCCTACCCGCACTGACCTCGCCCGCTACGCGCCGAGGTGGCCGCTCAGCCGCCCGCGGAACCGCACGCTGCGCTCGTCGAGTCCGACGATCTCGACCGTCGCGCCGTGGCGCGCGTACAGCGCCTCGACAGAGTCGAGCGCGGCGACGGTCGATGCGTCCCAGATCTGGGCGCTGCCGAGATCGATCGTGATGCTTGTCGGATCATCGGCGTACGAGAAGCGCTCGACGAGGTCGTTGCTGCTGCCGAAGAACAGCGGGCCGTGCACCGTGTAGCGGACGGCGGCCTCGCCATCCGGATCTGCGGGCTCTGAGACGACCCGCGTCACCGAGATCACGTGCGCCACGCGCCTGGCGAAGAGCGCCATCGCGAGGACGACGCCCGCGATCACGCCGTACGCGAGGTTCTCAGTCGCCACGACGACCGCGATCGTCACGGCCATGACGAGCGTCTCCGACAGCGGCATGCGCCTGAGCGTCGCGGGACGGAGGCTGTGCCAGTCGACCGTCGTGACCGCGACGACCATCATGACCGCGGCCAGCGCGACCATCGGGATCTGCCCCATCAGGTCACTGAGCCCCGTGATGAGACCGAGCAGGAAGACGCCGGCGACGAACGTCGAGATGCGCGTTCGGCCGCCGCTGGTCTTCACGTTCAGCACGGTCTGGCCGATCATGGCGCAGCCGCCCGTGCCGCCCCAGAGCCCCGCGGCGATGTTCGCGACGCCGAGGCCCCACGACTCCCGACCCTTGTGCGACGGCGTCTCGGTGATCTCGTCGACGAGCTTCGCCGTCAGCAGCGACTCCATCAGCCCGACGAGGGCGACGCTGATGGCCGTGGGCGCGATGATGCGGAGCGTCTCGAGATCGAGCGGCACCTCGAGCGGAGTGATGCCGGGCAGCCCTCCCCCGATGCGCCCCTCGTCCGCGACGTCGGGGACGCTCAGCTGCCACAGGATGACGACCGCCGTCACGACCACGATCGCGACCAGCGCGGCAGGCACGGCCTTGGTCAGCCGCGGCAGGATCAGCACGATCGCGAGCGTCGCCGCGAACAGCCAGACGCCGATGCCGCCGCCCGAGAGCAGGTGCGGCACCTGCGCGAGGAAGATCAGGACGCCGAGCGCGTTGACGAATCCGATCATCACCGAACGCGGGACGTAGCGCATCAGGCGGGCGAGTCCCGTGAGCCCGAAGACGACCTGGATGACGCCGGCCAGCACGATCGTCGGCAGCAGATAGCCCGTGCCGTGGGCGGCCGTGAGCGGCGCGACCACGAGCGCCACCGATCCGGCCGCGGCCGTGATGACGCCGGGGCGCCCGCCGAGGAAGGTCATCACCAGCACGAGCACCACGGATGCGACCAGCGCCGTCATCGGGTCGACACCGGCGATGACCGAGAACGAGATCACCTCGGGAACGAGCGCCAGCGTCGTCACGAGCCCCGCCAGCACGTCTCGGGTGAGCTGGCGAGGGCTGCGCAGCGCGTCGAGCACGCCGATCGGACTGCGGGTCTGAGACATGGGGGCCTGCCGTGGGGTCATCGCGACCCGGGCGGGGCGCCGGGTATCCACTCTACGGATGCCCGGCGCCCCGCGACGCGTCAGCCGCGGCGGCGCAGCGCGGCGATGCTGACGCCGAGCGCCGCGAGGCCGGCGACGAGGCCGGCGCCGCCCAGCGCGATCGGCAGGGCTCCGGATGACGCGGCGGGCTCCGCCTCCGCGTGGTCGGCGGTCGCGCCGTGCCCGTCGGCGTCCTCCGACGCCGCGGCCCCGACCGTCAGCACGGGGGCAGGGGAATCGAGATCGTGCGGGTCCTCGCCGTTCTCTGCAACCTCCGCCCACGACACGGAGCCGTCCTCGCAGGTCTGCTCGACGGGGAACACGAGCTCCCCCGCGGCATCGCTCAGGATGCCGACGTTCAGCCGCACCTCGGCGCGGGTGTCGTCGGACACCGGCTCGTCCGCCGTGAACGTGACGGCCGAGACCGCGCCGGCCTCGCCGTCCTTCTCGACCGCGACCGTCCATCCGCCCTGCACGATCGGCTTGGGGCCTGCGATGCCGTCCTCGGGCATCTCGATGCGGACGGCGGTCGTCGCCGAGCCGTCGCAGCCGTGGCCGATGCCGAACGTCAGGTCGACGGTCGATCCGGCCGCCGCGGCATCGGGCGAGACCGATACGTGCGCGCTCGCGGCGGCCGGCACCAGCAGCACTCCGGCGGCGACCGCCAGGCCGGCGGCGAGCATCGTCTTCTTACGGGTCGTGAACATGAGTTTCTTCTCTTCTTTCGCATGCAGGATTATCGGCGCACCCCGCGGGCGCACCGGATGGATCAGGCTGCGAGAAGAGGGGGCCCGCGCGGGCAGGCGAGCCGCCCGCCGAGGCGGGAGCGGAGGGCGAACCGCACCGAGGCGCGGATCGCCGGAACGACGGGGGAACCGGCCGGCGCGGTGACGAGCCGGCGCAGCCGTGCGCGCGCCCAGCGCGCCACGGCGACGACGGCGCGCTCGCCGAACGCGAGCAGCAGGAACGTCACGACCGCGGCGAGCGCGTGCGCCGCGAGCATCGCGGCGTCGAGGGGAGCACCGCTCGCGCCGCCCACGAGCAGCGCGATCGCGTCTCCGTGCGCGTGACCGGCGTGATCGGCGTGGCCGACTGCGAGACCGGATGAGACGGGGCGCCCCAGCGCCTCGAACGCGAGGTGGAACCCGACCTGCAGGGCGGGCACCGCGACGGCGATCCGCACCGGGTTCGGGCGGACGCCCATCAGCGCCATGCCGGGCACGACCAGAAGCGCCGCCAGCGCGACGACGATCAGCGGAGCGGGCAGGGCGCCGCCCGCCCAGCCGTGGGACAGGGCAGCGACGAGCGTCGAGGCTCCGGCTGCCGCGGCACCGCGCAGCGCGAGACGCTGCCGGAGCGCGGCGCGGTCCGGGCCGACGGCCCCGCCCCAGGACGCGGCAGAGCGCGGGCGCGCGCCCTGCGCTGCGCGCCTCGGTGCCGGTGGCCGCCGTGTCACGTCGTTACGCGCGGGCCGCGCGGCGGTAGGTGAGATCGCGGATCTCGCGGCCCTTGTCGATGCCCTTGCGCTCGAAGGCTGTCATGGCGCGGCCGGCGAAGCGCTCCGCCCACTCCCCCTCGAAGGCGCGCTCGAACTCGGGCGCCGCATCCATCACCTCGCGCTGCTGGAGCGCGTAGTCCTCCCAGTCAGTCGCGAGGCGCAGCACGCCGCCGTCGCGCAGCGCGTGGCCGACCGTCGCCCCGAAGCCGTCCTTGATCATCCGGCGCTTGTTGTGGCGCTTCTTGTGCCACGGGTCGGAGAAGAAGATCCACACCTCGTCGACCGAGCCCTCGGGCAGCAGCGTCTCGAGCACCTCGGGCGCGTTCGCCTCGATCACGCGCAGGTTGCGCGCACCGGCCTTGTCGGCGTCGAGCATGGTGCGGGCGAGGCCGCCCACGTACACCTCGACGGCGAGGAAGTCTTCGTCGGGCCGAGCGGAGGCGGCGCTCACGATCGCGTGGCCCTGACCGGAGCCGATCTCGACGATGAGGGGCGCCGTCCGCCCGAACTGCTCAGCCGGATCGAACACGGCATCGGGATGCACCGAGGTCGACGCCGCGTCGCGCGGCACGTCGTAGCGGTAGAACGGGCTGAGCTCGGCCCACGCGCGATCCTGTCCCTCGCTCATCCGACCGCCTCGGCGCACGAAGGAGACGGGCTTGTCGCGGTAGTTGGGGGCGTCGGAGCTCACTCCCCCAGGCTACGCGAGCGGCCTGGCGCGAACCTCCGGATCACCCGGAGCGCCCGCGCCCGGCCGCAGCCGCGCACAGCGGATCAGGCCAGCGCGATCGCCGTCCACGACACCGGCGGCAGCGTCACTATGAGGCGCCCGCCCTCGAGCACGGCCGAGTCGTTCGTACCGGGTGCCACGCGCTCGGGGTCGTCGAGCGTGTTGCGGGCGTGGATGTCGTCGTCGGCCATCAGGTGCGTCTCGGCGATCGCGACGTCGCCGAGCGACGAGGCGTCGACCTCGACCGTGATCGCGTCGGTCCGGCTGCGGTTCACGAGGAACACGGCCGATCGGCCCGTCTCGGCGTCGTGCGTCGCGACGGCATCGACGAGCGGAACCTCGCCGTACAGCTTCGTGTCGTAGGTCGGCGCCTCGATCGTGAGGTCGAGCGCGACGCCCTGCGCCAGGCGCGACGTGATCGCGAACGGGAAGAACGTGGTCTGGCGCCACGTCGGTCCGCCCGGCTCGGTCATGATCGGTCCGATCACGTTCACGAGCTGCGCGAGGGAGGCGCTCGTGACGCGGTCGGCGTGCTTCAGCAGCGAGATCAGCAGGTTGCCGAACACGACCGCGTCGAGCACCGAGTACACGTCCTCGAGAAGCCGGGGCGCGATCGGCCAGTTGTCGATCCCCTCGATCTTCTCGACGTGCTCGAAGCGCTCGCGGTACCAGACGTTCCACTCGTCGAACGAGATGTTGATCTTCTTCGACGAGCCGCGCACGGCCCCCACGTGGTCGGCCGTGGCGACGACCTTCTCGATGAAGCCGTCCATGTCGACGGCGCTCGCGAGGAACGAGTCGGTGTCGTCGCCGAACTGCTCGTAGTACGCGTGGCACGAGATGTAGTCGACGTCGTCGTAGGTGTGGGTGAGCACCACCCTCTCCCACTCGCCGAACGTCGGCATCTGCGCGCTCGACGAGCCGCACGCGACGAGCGAGATCGACGGATCGATCATCCGCATCGCCTTGGCGGTCTGCGAGGCGAGCTTGCCGTAGTCGTCGGCGCTGCGATGGCCGACCTGCCACGGCCCGTCCATCTCGTTGCCGAGGCACCAGGTCTTCACGGCGAACGGCGCGAGGCGGCCGTTGTCGACGCGCTGCTGCGACCGGTCGGTGCCCGAGGCGATGTTGGTGTACTCGATGAGGTCGAGGGCGGCCTCGGTGCCGCGCGTGCCGAGGTTGACCGCGAGCATCAGGTCGCTGCCGACCTTCTCGAGCCATCCGGCGAACTCGTGGAGGCCCACCTCGTTGGTCTCGGTCGAGTGCCACGCCAGGTCGAGCCGGCGTGGGCGCTCGTCGCGCGGGCCGACCGAGTCCTCCCAGCGGAAGCCCGAGACGAAGTTGCCTCCCGGATAGCGGATGGTGGCGACCCCCATCTCGCGCACCAGGTCGATGACGTCCTCGCGGAAGCCGTCGGCGTCGGCGCTCGGGTGGCTCGGCTCGAAGATGCCGTCGTAGACGTGGCGGCCGAGGTGCTCGACGAAACCGCCGAACAGGTCGCGCCGGACGGCGCCGATCGAGAACTGCGGATCGATGGTCAGACGTGCGTGAGGCATTATTTCTTTCTCTGCGGGGTTGGAGCGTTTTGCGCCCGTGGTCACTTGAGGCTTCCGATGGCGAGGCCGCCCTGCCAGTACCGCTGCAGGAACAGGAACGACAGCAGCAGCGGCACGATCGAGACGAAGGCGCCCGAGGTGATGAGGTTCCAGACCTGCTCGCCGCCCGCGCCGGCGTTCGACAGCGCCGTCCACCGGTTCAGTCCGACCGTCACGGGCAGCAGCGATTCGTCCGTGAGCACGACGAGCGGCAGGAAGAAGTTGTTCCAGACGCCGACGATGCTCAGCAGCAGGACGGTGACGATGGCGGGGCGCAGCAGCGGCAGCGCGACCTGGAAGAAGGTGCGGAACTCACCGGCGCCGTCGATCCTGGCCGCCTCCAGCATCTCCTCCGGCACCGCGTCCTGCGTGTAGATGCGCATCAGGTAGACGCCGAACGGGTTCAGCAGCGAGGGCAGGATGACCGCCCACGGCGTGTTGATGATGCCGTACTCGCTGAGCAGCACGAAGGTCGGCACGGCGAGCGCGGTCGGCGGCACCATGATGGCGCCGAGCACGAAGCCGAACACCGCGCCGCGTCCGCGGAAGCGGTACTTCGCGAAGCCGTACCCCGCGAGCACCGCGAGCACGGTTGCGCCGATGCCGCCGGCGAAGGCGTAGAGGAACGAGTTGCCCATCCACTGCCAGAACACGCCGCCCTTCTGCGTGAAGAGCCCTGCGATGTTGTCGACGACGTGGGTGATGTCGCCGAACCAGAACGGCCCCGTGCCGAACAGCTCGGGCGTCGACTTCGTCGCGGCGACGAACAGCCACCACAGCGGGAAGACGAAGTAGATCGCCAGGATGATCAGCAGAGCGTGGGAGCCGATGCGGCGCCCGCCCGTGCGCCGGCTGCCCGCGACGCGGCCCGCCCGCTTGGGAACGCCGGTGGCGACCGTGCGCGGCGATGCGGTGTCTGTCTCGGTCACGACGGCCATCACTTCAGTCCGCTCTGCTTGCGGGTCAGGAGCAGGAACAGGAACGATCCGACGAACACGATCAGGCCGAGCGAGAACGCGATGGTCGAGGCGTAGTTGAACTGGCTGTAGTTGAACGCCAGCGCGAACACGTACATGTTCGGCGTGTACGAGGCGTTGATCGACCCCTCGGCGACCCCGCGCAGCACGACGGGCTCGGTGAAGAACTGCAGCGTACCGATCAGCGCGAAGGTCAGCACCATCACCAGCGACGACGAGATCATCGGCACCTTGATGCGCATCGCGGTCTGGAGGCCGTTCGCGCCGTCGATGCGCGCCGCCTCGTAGATCGACGGATCGATCGAGCGCAGCGCCGCGTAGATGATGATCATGTAGTAGCCGGCCCACTGCCAGGTCACGACGTTGACGAGGCCGCCGAAGATCGTGTCGGGCCCGAGGAAGTTCGGTGCGTCGGCCCCGAACCACGAGAAGATCGTCGCCGCGGGCCCGAAGCGCGGGCTGTAGAGGAAGCTCCACATCAGCGCGCCGATCACGATCGGGATCGAGTACGGCACGAAGATCAGCAGCCGGGTGAGGCTGGCGAGCCTGGTGGCGAGCGAGTCGAGCAGCAGCGCCGCGGCGAGCGCGACGATCATCTGCGCCGGGATCATCACGATCCCGAACAGCGCCACGCGGCCGAGGCCCTCGAGGAAGAGCGGGTCGGTGAACGCCTTCGCGTAGTTGGCGAGCCCGGCGAACTCCTCGCCGGCCGCGAGCGTCGAGGTGAACAGGCTCATCCAGAACGCGTAGCCCAGCGGGATGACGAGGAAGAGCGCGAAGACGACGAGGAACGGCGAGATGTACAGCCAGCCGTACCATTGGCGCTTGCGAGCGCCGGCTCTCGTCCGCCGTCCGGCGGTGACGATGGTCGCAGTAGTCATGATGTCTTTCCGACGTCGGCGGGGCCGGATGACCGACCCCGCCGAGCGGTCACTTCAGTTCGAAGCTCTGGCCGGTCGCGTAGGTCTCGAGCGAGGCCTGGAGGTCGTCGAGCGCCTGCGCGGCGCTCTTCTCCCCCTCGGTCATCGCGAACAGCTGCTCGTTGGTCTGGTCGTACGCGTAGACCTGGAACGGGCTGAAGCCGAATCCCTGGTACCCGGAGGCGGCCTCGAGGAAGACGTCCTCGTTGATCTTCTGGCCGTCGAAGAACGGGTACTCGGTCTGTGCGAACTCCTCCGACTCGAGCACTGGCTTCCACAGCGGGAACAGCGCGGCTTCGTCGATGCCGATCTTCCACGCCTCCTCCGTGCCGAAGATCTCCTTCGCGACGGTCGCCGCCGCGTCGAGGCGGTCGTCTGGCGTCTGGGTGGTCACCGCGAAGGTCGATCCTCCCCAGTTCACCTGCACGGGGTTCGCCTCGTCCCACTGCGGAACGGGCGCGGCGCGCCACTCGGCGTCGGCGTCCGCGTCCTCGATGCCGCCGAGGTAGCCGGGACCCCATGCCGCCGCGACGTACACGGCGTAGCTGCCGTCGACGAGCTTCGTGTTGTAATCGGCCGTGAACGCGTCGTCTGTGGCGACGAGGTCCTTCGAGACCAGGTCGTTCCAGTACTCCATGACGCCCTTGGCCTCCTCGCTGTTCACATCGATGCCGACCTTCTGCGGGTCGTCGGCGTCGTACGCGAACGGCTCGGCTCCGGCCTGCGCCATCAGCGCGTAGAGGTAGGCGCCGCCGTTGGCGGGGAAGTCGGCGAGCACGCCGGGGGCGCCCGCGTCCTTGAGCTTCTGCGCCGCGTCGGCGAACTCGTCCCACGTCGTCGGCACCTCGATGCCGTACTCGTCGAAGATGTCCTGGCGGTAGAGCATGCCGACGGGGCCGCCGTCGACCGGGATCGCGTAGACGCCGCTGCCGCTCGAGACGTCCTTCCACGCGCCGTCGGTGTACTGGTCTGCGAGGTCGCTCGCCCCGTACTCGGTGAGGTCGACGAGCGAGTCCTTGATCGTGAAGCTCGGCAGCTGCTCCGCCTCGAGCATGATGACGTCGGGGGCGCCCTTGCCCGCCTCGATCGCCGTCGAGAACTTGTTGTACTCATCCGCGCCCTGGCCGGCGTTGGTCCAGCACACCTGCACGTCGTCGTGCGTCTCGTTGAACAGGTCGACGACCTGCTCGAACGCCGGGTACCACGCCCAGACCGTCACCTGGGTCGCGTCGGTCTTCGTGATCTCGTTCGTGCAGGTGGCCGCGGCATCGCCGCCGCCCGCGCAGCCCGTGAGCGCCGTCGCGGCGACGGCCAGCGCCCCGCCCGCGGCAAGAAGTCGGTACTTCATCGGAGTGTGTGTTCCTCTCGCTGTGTCTGACGTCGTTGTCACCGCACCGCGGATCGAGTGATCTCTCCGGTGAGCTCCCACAACTTCTACAACGTTGTATGTAAACGTTGTAAAGCCATGATCGCGGAGACCCGGTCCGGCTGTCAAGCGCCGGTTCCGAACCGACGCGCCGGCCGCTACGCCGACTCGCGCGGCAGCACGCGGTACTCGGCCGTCATCAGCCGCGGCGGGGCGTCGGCCCCGCCGACCCGCTCGAGCAGCGCGGCGACCGCGCGCTCGGCGATCCATTCCCTGCCGGGGTCGATCGTCGTCAGCGACGGCAGCGAGTACTGCCCCTCGTCGACGTTGTCGAAGCCGATCACCGCCACGTCGTCGGGCACAGACCTGCCCGCCTCCTGCAGCGCGCGCAGGGCGCCGAAGGCCAGGGTGTCGTTCATGCCGAACACCGCGTCGAACTCGACGCCGCGATCGAGCAGCTCGCGCATCGCCTGCACGCCGTTGATGCGGTGCCACGGCCCCGACGGCCCGATGAGCGCCTCGTCGTACTCGACTCCCGCGGCCTCGAGCGCCTCTCGGTAGCCGCGCAGGCGCAGCCCTGCCGATCCGATCACCTCGCCGTCGTGCGCACCGATCAGCGCGATCCGGCGCCTGCCCGTGCCGAGCAGGTACTCGGTCGCCGCGCGCGCCGCCTCGACGTTGCGCATGGTCACGTGATCCACCGGTCCGTCGAAGATGCGCTCACCGAGCAGCACCATCGGGTAGGGCACGCGCAGCTGCGCGACGTCGTCCTGCCCCATCTCGAGCGGGGAGAACAGCAGCCCGTCCGTCATCTTGAGGCTGGGGCTGCGCAGCAGCTCCAGCTCCCGCTCGCGGGTGCCGCCCGTCTGCTCGACGAGGACCGCGACGCCGGCGCGCTCCGCCGCCGCGATAACGGCGGCCGCCAGCTCGGCGAAGTAGCTCAGCGACAGGTCGGGGATCGCGAGCGCGATCGCGCCCGTGCGCCCCGAGCGGAGGTTGCGCGCCGTCGTGTTCGGCACGTAGCTCAGCTCGGCGATCGCCGCCTCGACCCGCTCGCGCGTCTGCGGCCGCACGTGGGGGTAGTCGTTGACGACGTTCGACACCGTCTTGATCGAGACGCCGGCGAGCTTCGCCACGTCGTGCAGTGTTGCGGCCACCGCGCTCTCCCCTCCCGGCCGGGCGCCCCCTGACCGAGGCACCGCGATTCTACAACGTTGTGAATCGGGCCGCCGTCGGCACAGCCGCCTCAGTCGACGGGCTCGGTCACGAAGTCGATCAGCTCCTCGACCCGGCCGAGCAGCTCCGGCTCGATGTCGCGGAACGTCGTCACCTTCGACAGGATGTGCCGCCAGGCCCGCGCGATGTCTGCGTGGTCCTCGGCCGGCCAGCCGAGCCCGCGGCAGATGCCCGTCTTCCAGTCGGTGCCGCGCGGCACCACCGGCCACGCCGCGATGCCGAGCGCCTGCGGCTTGACGCACTGCCAGACGTCGACGAACGGGTGTCCGACGATGCGCACGTGCGCGCCGTGCGGCCCCCGCTCGACCGCCTGAGCGATGCGCTGCTCCTTCGAGCCGGGCACGAGGTGGTCGACCAGCACGCCGTAGCGCCTGGTGCGCGACGGCGGCTCCGCCTCGAGCAGCTCGCCGAGCATGTCGACGCCCTCGAGGAACTCCACGGCGACGCCCTCGGTGCGCAGGTCGGCGCCCCAGACCCGCTCGACGAGCTCGGCGTCGTGCTTGCCCTCGACGAGGATGCGGCTGGGCAGCGCGACGCGCGCCCGCTGATCGTCGGCGACGAACGATCCGGATGCCGTGCGGCGGCGGGGCGCGGACGATGCAGCGGGGCGGGTGAGCGTCACAGGCTCGCCGTCGATCAGGAAGCCGGGCCCCAGCGGGAACAGCCGCTTCCCGCCGCGGTAGTCCTCCAGCTCCACGTGCGGGCCCTCGAGCCGCGTGACCGCGCCGCAGAAGCCGTCGACGGCGACCTCGACGACCAGGTCGAGCTCCGCGGCCACCTGCCGCGATGTCTTCTTCCCTCGCTCGCGCCATCCGGCGGCGAGCACATCGGTGCCGTACCTGTCGTCCATCCGACCCAGCGTATTGCCGGCCGGCGCCGCCCGGCGCCCCGACACGGGCAGAGGTGCCCACCGGGCGCGCGGCTTCCGAACTACCTCCCCCGCGCCCCGGTCAATAGGATCGATGCAGGAGCCGCCGCACGCCCGGTGGCCACCGCGATGGGGAGGCACGCATGCGACGACGGTTCACAGCGATGATCGGACTGGCGGCTGCCGCCGTGATGACGATGGCGGCGAGCCCCGCCCTGGCGACCGAGCCCGTCTCGCTCGGCTCCGCCTACGTCTACGACGACCCGTCGATCGACGCGCTGACCTCCGCTGAGGAGGCCGAGGCGGAGCAGGCGCTCGCCTCGCTCGCCGACGACACCGACATCTCGGTGTGGGTCGTGTTCGTCGACGAGTTCACGAACCCCACGAGCGGGCCCGACTGGGCGATCGCCACGGCGGAGTCGAACGGCTTCGGCGACCAGAACTACCTCGTCGCGATCGCCGTCGATCAGCGCAACTTCGGCGTGCGCTACTCGAACGACGGCCCCATCACCGAGGAGCAGTCGACCCAGATCGAGGACCGGATCTCGAGCTACCTCGCGGACGGCGACTGGGCGGGCGCCGCCGTCGAGTCGGCCGACGCCTTCCGCGACGCCCGGTCGGGCAACGCATCGGGCTCCGGCGGGTTCAGCTTCATGTGGATCGTGTGGATCGCCATCATCGCCGCCGCGGTCGTGTTCCTGGTGATCACGCTGCGCAGGCGCAAGAAGGCGCAGCCGGCACCCGCCGGCGGGCCGCAGGCGGCGCCCGACCCGTATGCGGGCCTCACCACCGAGGAGCTGGGCAAGCAGGCGGCCGCCGGTCTCATCGAGACGGACGACCGGATCCGCACCGCGCAGCAGGAGCTCGGCTTCGCCGTCGCCGAGTTCGGCGAGGGCGCGGTCGGCGAGTTCCGCGAGGCGATCGAGACCGCGCGGACCCACGTCGGCGAGGCCTTCGAGGCGAACCGCGTCCTCGAGGCGAACGACAAGCCGACAGAGGCTGCGCGCCGCACGGCGTACGCGACGGTCGTCGACCATTGCCGCGCCGCGCACACCGTGCTCGACGAGAAGGGGCAGGCCTTCGAGGAGCTGCGCGGCATCTCGAAGGACGTCCCCGCGGCGATCGAAGCCACCAGGGGCGCCGTCGAGGCCTCGCGCGGCGCGGACGCGCGCATCGCCTCGGCGCTCGCAGCCCTGCAGCAGACGTACGGCACCGAGGCGCTCGAATCAGTCGTGAACAACGCGGCGGAGGCGAGCGAGGCGCTCAGCCTCGCCGACGCCCAGCTCGCCGAGGCGGCACAGCTCCAGGCCGCGGGCGATACGGGCGAGGCGGCGGCCGCCGTGCACACCGCCGAGAATGCAGGCGAGCGCGCCGCGCACCTCGAGAAGTCGGTCACTACGCTCGCGGAGGCCCTGCGTACGGCAGAGCACCAGGCGGCAGCCCTGATCGCCGACCTCGAGGGCGACCTCGTGCGGGCGAGGGCGATCGGCTCGCCCCAGGCGACGGCGGTCGCTGCATCGACCGAGCAGGCGGTGCGCGCCGCTCAGGCGAACCTCTCGGGCACCGGTCGCCTGCCGCGCATCATGCTGGCGCAGCTGCAGCAGGCCAACGAGCAGATCGACACCGTGGTCGAGAACGCCGAGCGCGTCCGCCACGTGCTCGATCAGACCCTGCTGCAGGCGCGCGCCGCCATCGATGCGGCCGAGGACTTCATCACGCAGCACCGCGGCGCGATCGGGGCGGATGCCCGCACGCGGCTCGCCGCGGCCAGCCGCGACTACGCGCACGCCGACAGCCTGCGCGACGTCGACGCCGAACAGGCGCAGCGCCACGCGCACCAGGCCCTCAGCGAGGCGGAGGACGCCCTGCGGCGCGCCCGCAACGACGTCTCGGGCTTCGGCGGCGGCTTCGGCGGCGGAGGAGGCCGAGGAGGCGGAGTCGACGTCGGCAGCGCCGTGCTCGGCGGCATCATCGGCGGCCTCCTCTCCGGCGGCGGCCGGCGCGGAGGCGGGGGCTTCGGAGGAGGCGGCTTCGGCGGGGGCGGCGGCAGCTTCGGCGGGGGCGGCGGCTTCGGAGGCGGCGGCGGGGGCGGCAGCTTCGGCGGGGGCGGACGGTTCTGACCGTGAGCGCCCACGCGCGCCGCACCAGCGGCATCCGGACCCTGCTGACCCTCGGCGCCGCCGTGCTCGCCTCGCTCGCGGCCGCGCCGTTCGCCGCCCAGGCCGCGTTCGCGATCGCGCCCGTCGCGCTGACCGATCGGCTGATCGATGAGGCTGGTGTGCTGAGCTCGGCCGAGGAGCAGCGCCTCGAGGGGCGGCTAGAGCAGCTCGCGCAGGAGCAGGACCTGCCCGAGCTGTACGTGATCTTCGTCGACGAGTTCACCGATCCGTCCGACGGCCCCGGATGGGTCGATCGGGTCGCCGACGACAGCTTCCTCGGCCAGAACCAGTACCTTCTGGCGATCGCAACGGAGCAGCGGGGCATGGCGATGTCGTACGGCGATGACGGTCCGCTGTCCGCGAGCCGCGTCGACGAGATCCAGGACACGATCGCCAGCGAGCACCTCGTGAACGACGAGTGGGCGGCAGCGGTCGACCTCGCGATCGACGAGTTCGAGCACCGTCCGACGCCGTGGTGGGTGTGGCTCCTCGGCATCGCCGGGCTCGGCGCGGTCATCGCGCTGATCGTCTTCGCGACGAAAGCGATCGGCGCCGCTCGGCAGCGCAGGCAGGAGCTCGCCGACCTCGACGGCCAGAAGCGCCGAGCCGGGCGCGAACTGCTGCGCGCCGACAGCGCGGTGCGCGCCAGCGCGCAGGAGCTCGACTTCGTCGTCGCCGAGTTCGGCGACGACGCGACGGCCGAGTTCCGCACAGTGCTCGACGACTCCCGCGCGAAGCTCACGACCGCGTTCGAGAAGCAGCGGCTGCTCGAGGACTCGATCGAGGACACGCCGGCCCAGACGCGCGCATGGACCGACGAGATCCTGAAGACCTGCACGGCGATCGACCGGGCGCTGCGCGAGCGGGCGACCGCGCTGGCGAAGCTGCGCGATCTCGCGGGGAACGGCCGCGCGTCCCTCGAGCGCCTGACCGCGGCCCGTGCCGGCGCCGACGCCACTCTCGCCGAGGCCGAGCGCCGCATCGCCGACCTCCGCGCCGGTTACACCGCGGCCGACGTCGTGCTCGTGGCCGACGTGCCCGAGCAGATCCGCGCGAGCCTGGCCGACGCGGACGCCGGGCTCGCCGACCTCTCGCGCGCGCTCGAGACGAACAGGAGCGGCGAGATCACCGCGGCGATCCGCCGCGTCGAGCAGGAGCTCTCGGAGGTCGCCGAGCTGCGCGAAGACGTCGAGCAGCGCGCCCGCGAGCTCGATGCGCGCGGCCCTCGGTCAGAGGGCTCCCCCGCGGCCCCGGCATCCCCCTTCGCCTCGGTCGCGCTCGAGCGCGACGAGCGCGGCGGCTCTGACGCCGCGATGCAGTGGGCGGAGGACAGACTCAAGCGCGCCCGCTACCTCGCCACGACGCTGTCGGCCGATCTCGCCGGCACGGGGAACGAAGGCGACAAGCGGCGGCTGCAGCAGGTGAACGACGCGATCGCCGCGGCCGAGACGGCGCGCCCGCGCGGCGCTGCCGAGGTGCGGCGCCACGCAGACAACGCGATCGGGCGCGCCGAGTTCGCGCGCAGGCTCCTCAGCGGACGGTCCGACAGCTACGTGCGCCGCGAGTCGCACTCGATCATCTCGGGCTCCGGCGATGACGACGGCGTCGGGCTGAAGGCGCTGGGCGGCGGCGTCCTCGGCGCTGTGCTCGGTGCGATCGTCGGCGCCACCCAGCTCGGCGGCGGCGGGCTCGTGATCGGGCTGATCCTCGGCGCCGTATTCGGCGCGCTCTCCGGTGCGTTCGGCAAGGGCGGCGGATCGTCGTCGTCCTCATCCGGATGGAGCTCCTCGAGCCACCGCTCCTCGTCGGGCTCGCGCAGCAGCGGGTCGAGCTCCCGCAGCAGCAGCTCGGGCGGCGGGCGCTCCTCGTCCGGCCGCAGGTTCTGACGACGGCCCCTCACAGCAGACACATCGACCGCGAACAGAATTCTTCACCCGCAGGCCACTCCGACCCAGTAGTGTCACCATCACCGACGAAGGGAACCACACATGAGCAAGCAGTCGATCTTCGGTCGCATCTCGACCCTCGTGAGGGCGAACGTCAACGCCCTCATCGATCAGGCCGAAGACCCCGAGAAGATGCTGGATCAGCTGATCCGCGACTTCACCAACAACATCGCCGACGCCGAGGCCGCGATCGCCGAGACCATCGGCAACCTCCGCCTGCTCGAGCGCGACCACGCCGAAGACGTGCAGACGGCCTCCGAGTGGGGCAGCAAGGCGCTGGCCGCCAGCCGCAAGGCCGACGACCTCCGCTCGTCGGGCGACAGCGCAGGCGCCGACAAGTTCGACAGCCTCGCCAAGGTCGCGCTGCAGCGCCAGATCTCGGCCGAGTCCGAGGCCAAGGACGCCGAGCCGCAGATCGCCTCGCAGAACGAGGTCGTCGAGAAGCTCAAGGCGGGCCTCGCCGGCATGAAGCAGAAGCTCGTCGACCTCCGCACGAAGCGCGACCAGCTCGTCGCCCGCGCGAAGACGGCCGAGGCTCAGACCAAGGTGCAGGACGCCGTCAAGTCGATCAACGTGATGGATCCGACGAGCGACCTCGGCCGCTTCGAGGAGAAGGTGCGCCGCCAGGAGGCGCTCGCGACCGGCCAGGCCGAGCTCGCGGCGTCGTCGCTCGACGCGCAGTTCGAGTCGCTCGACGACATGGGCGAGCTCACCGAGGTCGAGGCTCGCCTCGCCGCGCTCAAGGGCGGCGCGCAGGGGCAGCTCGACGCATAATCGTCGGCGCGAGGGGCGTTGCGGGGGTCGACCCCGCGACGCCCCTCGCGTGTTCCTGGCGGTGCCGGATGCGCGGGGGCAGAATGGGGGAATGACCCGTTTCATCGTGGTTCCGCAGTGGCAGGGTTCGCCGTCGTCGCGCGCGATGACGCTGATCGACGGCGCGGATGCGATCGCGGGCGACCTGCCGAGAGCGTCGTGCTCGCACGTCGATGTCCCGCTCGAGGCCGGCGACGAGATCGGCACGGGCATCCATCGGGCCAGCAGCCTGATCCACACGCGCCGCGAGACGATCGAGCACATCACGGGCCGCGATGAGACCCCGATCGTCATCGGCGGCGACGCCGGAGTTTCGGTATGGGCGATCGACGCGCTCGCCGGTGCCGGCGACCTCGCCGTGGCGTGGTTCGGCGCAGGCGCTCCGCTCGAGACCCCCGAGAGCAGCGAGACCGGAGCGTTCGAGCGGATGGCCCTCTCCGCCGTGCTCGGTCGGTTCGAGAGCGAGCTCGCGCTCGCGCGCGACCGCGTCGCGCCCGGCGGCGTCGTGCTGGCCGGCGTGCGCGACGACCCGGATCCCGCCGCCGTCGCGGCATCCGGGGTCTCCCTCATCGACTCAGACGCGCTCGACGGGCGCCCGGAGGCGGTCGCCGACGCGATCGGCGAGCGCACGCGCGTGTTCGTGCACATCTCGCTCGACGTGCTCGACCCGGCCGAGCTGGCCGGCGTCGCGATGCCCGCTCCCTTCGGCGTGAGCCCGCAGCGGCTGGGCGAGTCGATCGCGGCGCTGCGCACGCGCCACGACGTCGTCGGAGCGTCGATCACCGGGTTCGCGCCCCCGCGGCCCGCGGCGGCCGTCGACGACCTCGGCACGATCCTCCGCGTCGTCTCGGCCCTGACGAAGAAGACCGCATGAGGGTGAGCTTCCCGCACGCCCCGGCACCGCGCCACTGGCGCGAGATCGCCGAGACGCGGCTCGAGCACGGCAGGGCGCTCGACAGGTGGATCCCGTCCGCGCTGCTCGACTCCCCCGTCAGCCGGGCGGGCGCGCGCATCGCCACCGCGTACGGGTACGCATGGGGATTCCTGTGGAGCACCGGCCGGGTGCGCCGCGAGAACGGCCTGCACGTCTTCCGGGGAATGCCCCGCTGGACGCACGCGCGCGGCGGCGTGTGCGTCGGATCGTGCTTCCTGACCCACAGGGAGAGCGAACCGGCCGCGGTGCTCCGCCACGAGGCCGTGCACGCGCGGCAGTGGCGCCGCTACGGCCTGCTGATGCCGCTGCTGTACCTGCTCGCCGGCCGCGATCCGCTCCGCAACCGCTTCGAGATCGAAGCGGGCCTGGAGGACGGCGGCTACGCGGCGCGCTCGAAGCGCTGAGGCCCGACGCTCAGACCGAGGCGGGGAACCACTCGGGCACGTGGACGCCCTCGCGGTCGATGCCGAGCGCGTCGGTGAGGTGCTCGAGGATGTCGGCTGTACCGAGGTAGCCGCCGAGCAGATGCACGATCGGTGCCGCGTCGTCGTGGTCGCAGATCATCTCGTTCGCCCACGCGATCGCGGCGCGGGAGACGGCCTCGCCCTGGTGGCAGCTGCGTCCGGACCCGGGCGCACCGGTGCGCGCCGAACGGGCGAGCCAGGTGACGACCATGCGCGGCGGTGCGGCGACGGCGCCGATCCACGACGCATCGGGAACCTCGATGAAGACCCGGCCGGTCGCGCACAGCGGCAGCGTGGCCAGAAGGAGTTCGACGTCGACCAGCGAGGTCTCGTCTGCGGTGATGAGGTGCTGCACGCGCGCATGCCCGGCGGCACGGCATGCCGCCTTCGTGTGCGGAGTGGTCTGCGTGTTCATCACACCACCAGTATAGGCCAGCCTTACCTTTAAGAGAACCCCGAGGTCAGGATGGGCTCACCTCACTCCGACTCCGGCGTCAGAGAGCCTTCGCCGGAATGCGCGACGCGAGCACCGAGCGGTTGAACGCGTTGATCTCGATCGCGAGCCAGCTCGCCCCCACGTACTCGGCATCGGTCAGCACGCTCGTCACGCGGGCGTAGACCTCGTCGCTCACGCCTCCTCGGTGGATGAAGGTGAACGCCTCCGCCAGCTCGATGACCGCGCTCTCCCGCTCGTCGAAGACGCCCGACTCGCGCCAGACGGGCAGCTGGGCGAGCTCGTCGTAGGTGATGCCCGCCTGCTCGGCGCGCCCCGTGTGCACGCGGACGCAGTACGCGCAGCCGTTCAGCTGCGAGCAGTGCAGCAGGATGAGCTCGCGCAGGCGCGGCGTGATGCCGCTCTGCTTCGCGATGTCGGCGGCCGCATCGGCGAACGCGCTGAGCGTCTGGTAGGCCAGCGGGGCGGACTTGTTCAGGTGCACGCGGCGGTCGCTCACGAGGATTCTCCGTTCGGATGCGGGGGTCGTCTCGACGATACCGCGGGCCGGGTGAGCCAGGCCGTCCGGATCAATCAGACACGACAGATGACCGAATATGTTTCATAACTGTCAATTAGAATGCGATTATGACGTGCACTGTGATCCCAGATTTCCGCGAGGCACCGCTCTGACAGCACAATGGAACCGGCTCCTCCCACGCCGGGGCCCCTGCCGCAGGAAAGGTGCCCACGTGGTTCACGACCCAGAGGAGTTCTCCTTCCTCTCCGACCAGGCCGCCGCGCTCGGCGTACCGGTCCCGCGAGCAGCCCGCGTCGACGTCGCACTCGCAGACGGCGCGGCGATCAGCGCCGTCTCGCTCGGCGACGCGGCGCCCCGCGTCGTGCTGCTCCACGGGGCGGGGCTCAACGCCCACACATGGGACGCCACGGCGCTCTCGCTCGGCGAGCCGACGCTCGCGATCGATCTGCCCGGCCACGGCGACTCCTCCTGGCGCGACGACGCCGACTACTCTCCTCGCACAAACGCCGCGGCCGTCGTGCCGATGATCGAGGCGCACGCGCAGGCGCCCGTCGTGCTGGTCGGCCAGTCGCTGGGCGGCCTGACCGCCGCCGCGATCGCTGCGGCCCGCCCCGACGTCGTCTCGCACCTCGTGCTCGTCGACATCACGCCGGAGATCGCGCAGGCGGGACCAGCGCAGCTGCGCGCCTTCTACGAGCGGCTCGAGTTCGCCTCGCGCGACGAGCTGCTCGACTACGCGCTGTCGTTCGGCCTCGGCGGCGAGCGCGAGCAGGCCAGACGCGGCGTGCATCTGAACTCGCGCGTGCGCGAGGACGGCGTCGTCGAGTGGAAGCACCACTTCGCGCGGCTGGCCGGGCAGGCGCTCGCCCCCGACGCCTCCGGCACCCGCACGATCGACCCGAGCACCGGATGGGCCGACATCGAGGGCACGACCGCACCGCTCACCCTGGTGCGCGGCACGGAGGGCTTCGTCGACGACGCGGCCGCCGAGATCTTCCGCTCGCACGCCCCGCAGGCGCGCGTGCTCACCTTGACTGCACCGCACAACGTTCAAGAGGTCGCTCCCCGCGAGCTGGCCGACATCATCCGAAAGGCACACAGCTGATGTCCTTCCCCCACCGTTTCCTGCTGCGCACGGCCGCCGTGGTCGGCGTCGTCGCACTCGGCGTCTCCCTCGCGTCGTGCTCGAGCGACGAGCCGACCGACACCCCGGCCGAGGGCGCGGACGCCGACGCAACGCTGCGCGTCGGCCTGCGCCTCGAGCCCACGAACCTCGACATCCGGCACACCTCGGGCGCCGCGCTCGAGGCGATCCTCGCCGACAACATCTACCAGGGCCTCGTCACCCGCACCGGCGAGGGCGAGATCGTCCCGGCCCTCGCGACCGAGTGGACGGAATCGGACGACGGCCTCTCCTACGACTTCATGCTCGCCGAGGGCGTCACGTTCCACAACGGCGGCGAGCTGACCCCCAGTGACGTGGTCTCCTCGCTGCAGGCCGTCATCGACGACGACACGTACGCGAGCCACGGCGACCTCTCGATGATCGACGAGATCACCGCGACCGACACCGGCGTGCACATCGCGCTGACCGAGCCGTACCGCAACTTCCTGTTCGTGCTGACGACGCCGGCCGGCTTCGTGTTCGACGAGGGCGACGACGCCGATCTGAAGACAACGGCCAACGGCACGGGTCCGTTCGTGCTCGACGAATGGCGCCAGGGCGACGGCCTCACGCTGCTCCGCAACGACTCCTACTACGGCGAGCCCGCGGGCGTCGCCGAGGTCGACGTGTCGTACTTCGCCGACGCCACGGCCGGCGTGAACGCCGCCTCGGGCGGCGACGTCGACGTGCTCACCCCGGTCGAGGCCGACCTCGTTCCCCAGCTCGAGGGCGCGAACGGCTTCGAGATCGTCACGGGACGCACGACCGACAAATACATCCTCGGCTTCAACAACACGGCGGCGCCGCTCGACGACGTGCGCGTGCGCGAGGCGCTGCGCCTGGCGATCAACCACGACGCCCTCGTCGAGACGATCGGGGCCGGCGCGACGCAGTACGGTCCGATCCCCGAGCTCGACCCCGGTTACGAGGACCTCTCCGAGGTCGCGCCCTACGACACCGAGAAGGCGAAGGAGCTGCTGGCCGAGGCCGGCGTCAGCGACCTCGAGCTGACCCTCACGATCCCGAACGTCTACGGCACGACCGCCTCGTCGTTCCTGGTCTCGGCGTTCGCCGACATCGGCGTGACCCTCGATGTGAAGCCCGTCGAGTTCTCGACCTGGCTGCAGGACGTCTACACGAACGGCGACTACGAGCTGAGCTTCGTGAACCACGTCGAGCCGCGCGACGTGAACATCTTCACCGACCCCGACTACTACTTCCACTACGACAACGCCAAGGTGCAGGAGCTCTACGACGAGGCGATGACCGTCACGAACGAGGAGGAGTCGAACGTGCTGCTCGCCGAGGTCGGCCGCCAGGTCGCCGAGGACCACCCCGTCGACTGGCTGTACACCGCGGAGCAGCTCACCGCGATCGCCCCCGGCGTCGAGAACTTCCCCGCCGACTCGCTGAACTCGCGCCTTCCGCTGGCCGGCGTGACCGTGACGGCGCAGTAGCGCCGCGATCGGACGACCGCCCCACCGACATGATCCGGTACACGCTGACGCGCCTGGCGCTGCTGGTCATCGGCCTGCTCGTCGCCAGCGCGATCATCTTCCTGTCGCTGCGCGTCCTCCCCGGCGACGTGGCGCAGGTGATCGCGGGCTCGACCGGCTCGCAGGAGCAGGTCGAGGCCCTGCGCGCCGAGCTGGGGCTCGACCGTCCCGTGCCGGTGCAGTACGCCGACTGGGTCGGCGGGCTCGTCACGGGCGACCTGGGCGAGTCGATGCTGACGGGAACCCCCGTGGCCGACGAGCTCGCCGAGAAGGCCCGCGTCACGGTGCCGCTCGCGATCATGTCGCTGCTCGTCGCGCTGCTGGTGGCCCTGCCGTTCGGCGTGCTCTCGGCGCTGCGGCGCAGCAGGTGGGACGGCCAGGCGATCGGCTTCGTGGCGCAGGGCCTCGCCGCGGTCCCCGTCGTGTGGGCCGGCATGATGCTGGTCGTCGTGTTCGCCATCTGGCTCGGCTGGCTGCCGGCGCAGGGCTTCCCGTCGAGAACCGGATGGGCGACGCCCGGCAAGGCGCTCGAGGCGCTCATCCTGCCGGCGGTCACGATCGGCGTCGTGGAGGGCGCCGTGCTGCTCCGCTTCGTGCGCAGCGCTGCACTGAACGCCGTCGGCGCCGACTTCGTGCGCACCGCGGCCGCCAAGGGCATGACGAAGACCCGCGCACTGCTGACCCACGGCCTGCCGAGCGTCGGGCTGTCGATCATCACCGTGCTCGGGCTGCAGATCGCCGGCATCATCGTCGGTGCCGTCGTCATCGAACAGGTGTTCAACCTGCCGGGCATCGGACGGATGCTCGTGACCGACGTGGGCGCGCGCGACCTCGAGAAGGTGCAGAGCGAGCTGCTCGTGCTGACGGGCTTCGTGCTCGTCGTCGGCTTCGTCGTCGACCTCGTGCACCGCGCGGCCGACCCGCGGCTGCGGAGCGAGCGATGAGCGCCCTCGCCCGCGCCCTCCGGACGCCCGCCGGGGCCTTCGGACTGATCGTGGTCGGCGCGATCATCGTCGTCGCCCTCGTGTCGCTGGTCTGGACGCCGTTCCCCCCGTACACCGTCGACTCGACGACGCGCTGGGCCTCGCCGTCCTGGCCGCACCTGCTCGGCACGGACAACACGGGCCGCGACATCCTGAGCCTCGTCATGGTCGGCGCGCGCACCGCGATCCTGGTCGCTGCGGGCTCCGCGGCGATCGCCGTGGTCTTCGGACTGGCGATGGCGATCCTCGGCGCACTGACCCCCCGTTGGGTCCGCGAGTCGGCTGCCGTCCTGATCGACATCCTCGTCGCCTTCCCCGTGCTGCTGATCGCCATGATGCTCTCCGCCGTGTGGGGCGGATCCCTCTGGGTGGTCGCGGTGGCGGTGGGCCTCGGGTTCGGCGTGAACATCGCCAGGGTGACGAGACCCGAGCTGCGCCGCATCGCCGCAGGCGACTTCGTGCTCGCCGCCCGCGCGAGCGGCCTCACCGGCGCGCAGACGCTGAGGCGGCATCTGCTGCCGAACATCGTGCCCATCCTGATCGTGCAGGTCTCGTGGGGCATGGGCGTCGCCGTGCTGGCCGAGGCGGGGCTCAGCTACCTCGGCTTCGGCGCGAGCGTCACCGACCCGAGCTGGGGGCTGCTGCTCGCCGAGCTGCAGAAGTACATCTCGGTCCACCCGCTGTCCGTGCTGTGGCCCGGTCTCGCGATCACGCTCGCCGTCCTGGCGTTCAACCTGCTCGGCGACGCGCTGCGCGACGCGACGGACCCCACCCTCACCCGCGGCGACCGCACCGGCGCCCTGCCCCAGACGCCGGGAGTGGTCGCATGAGCCTGCGCGTCGAGAGCCTTCGCGTGTCGTTCGGCGGCCGCGCCGTCGTCGACGACGTGTCGTTCGAGGTGGCGGACGGCCAGCGGATGGGACTGATCGGCGAATCGGGGTCGGGCAAGTCGCTGACCGCGCTGGCGCTCATGGGCCTGCTGCCCGACGGCGCGGACGTCGCCGGATCGATCGAGTGGAGCGGCACGGAACTCGTCGGGCTCACCGATCGCGAGCACGCGCGGCTGCGCGGCCGCGAGATCGCGATGGTGTTCCAGGAGCCGCAGACGGCCTTGAACCCCATCCGCACGGTGGGAGCGCAGATCGCGGAGGCCGCGCGCCTCCAGCGCGGGCTCTCGCGCGCGCAGGCCAGGGAACTGGCGGTCTCACTGACCGACCGGGTGCGGCTGCCGGAGCCCGAGCGCATCGTGGCGCGCTACCCGCACGAGCTCTCTGGCGGGCAGCGCCAGCGCGTCGCGATCGCCGCGGCGCTCGCCGGCAGGCCGCGTCTGCTGATCGCCGACGAGCCGACCACGGCGCTCGACGTCACGATCCAGGCGGAGGTGCTCGAGCTGCTGCTCTCGCTCGTGGAGGAGGAGGGCATGTCCCTGCTGTTCATCACGCACGACCTCGCGGTGCTCGCTCAGGTGGCGCAGCGAGCGCTCGTGCTCGAGGACGGCGCGGCCGTCGAGAGCGGCGCGATCGACGATCTGCTCTCGCGCCCGGCTCATCCGGTGACGCAGGGCCTGCTGCGCGATGCGCGGGCGACGCTCTGGCGGGGGGACGCATGACCGAACTGATCAGGGCAACGGGCCTCTCGCGCGTCCACCGCGACCGCGGCGGCTCGACCGTCGCGCTCGAGAAGACCGACCTCGTGGTCACGGCGGGCGAGTCGGTCGGCATCATCGGCGAGTCCGGCTCGGGCAAGTCGACGCTCGTGCGGCTGCTGCTCGGGCTCGACCGACCGACGACCGGCACGGTCGACGTCGCCGGACGCCTCGTCGACGCGGCCGCTCCCGCCCGCTCGACGCGCTGGCTGCGCCGGATGAGCGGGATCGTCTTCCAGGATCCGTACGCATCGCTCGACCCTCGCATGCGCGTCGGTCGCATCGTCGCCGAGCCGCTGTGGGCGCTCGGCATCGAGCCGAACGCGGCGGCCAGGCGGGAGCTGGTGCGCGAGACGCTCGTGTCCGTCGGCCTCGACGCCGATGCGGCGGGCCGCTTCCCCCACGAGTTCTCCGGCGGTCAGCGGCAGCGCATCGCGCTGGCCCGCGCCGTCGTGCACTCCCCCGACCTGCTGGTCGGAGACGAGCCGCTGTCCGCCCTCGACGTGACGGTGCGCGCGCAGATCATCTCGCTGCTGCGCGGACTGCGAGAGCGCACTGGACAGACCCTCCTCATGGTGAGCCACGACATCGGCGTGGTGCAGAACCTGTGCGACAGGGTCGTCGTGATGAACGAGGGCCGGATCGTCGAGGAGGGCGCGACCGACGACGTGCTCCGCCGCCCGACCCAGGCGTACACCCAGCGGCTCCTGGCGGCGATCCCGACGCTTCCCTGAGGCGCGACCCGCCGCGGCGACCGGCACTTGCATCGGACGCTCGTCGTTCACGCCGCGTTCACCCGGCATCCGGAACGCGTTCTCACCGCTCCCACAGGATGGGCACAGACCTGAGGGAGGTGCAACCATGTCTCTGGCTCGCTCCCTCTCGACGAGGGCACAGACGACGAGCGGCGGGGCTCCGCTGCCCGCCGCGACGCAGGCCGCCGTGCTGCGCGACGGCACGGTGTCGAACGAACATCCCGCGCTGTCGGAACCCGGCGCGGGCGAGGTGCTGGTCGCCGTCGACCTCGCCACCGTCTGCGGCGCCGATCGCGCCGCCGCCGCGTCGGGCGAGGGCCCCGACCGCGTGCTCGGGCACGAGGGAGTCGGCCGCGTCGTGCGCGCCGGTTCCGGAGTCGCCCTGCGCCAGGGCGCGCGCGTCGTGTGGAGCCCCGTGGTGACCTGCGGGCGCTGCGACCGCTGCCGCGCCGGTCTCTCGGCCGCATGCCGCAAGTCGCGCGCGTTCGGCCGCGAGCCGATCGACGGCTCCTGGCCCCTGTCCGGCAGCTTCGCGAGGCACCTGCTGCTGCCGCGCGGGACCGCGATCGCCGCCGTTCCCGACGCGCTCGCCGACCCCGTCGCCGCGTCGGCCGGCTGCGCGGCCGCCACGGTCGTCTCGGCGTTCGACAGGGCGGGCTCGCTGCCGGGCGCGCGCGTGCTGATCCTCGGCGCAGGGCTCCTGGGCCTCACCGCGGCCGCGTACGCCAACGACCACGGCGCGGCGTCGATCGCCGTGCTCGATCGGGATGCCGCCAGGCGAACACTGGCCCGCAAGTTCGGGGCCACCGAGACCATCGATCACTCGAGCGCGCTGCCAGACACCGACATCGCGATCGACCTCACCCGTACGCCCGAGACGACGGCGGCCGCGCTACACAGCCTGACCGTCGGCGGCCGCATGGTGCTGGTCGAGCAGCACAGGGCGCACACGCCGAGCGACGAGGACCCGACCAGGGTCCTGCTCGACGCGCACCGCACCACGGCGCGCTGGCAGTCGATCGTGGGCGTCAGCGGCGCCGAGCCCCGTCACCTGATCGAGGCGGTCGAGTACCTCACGTCCGCGCGCACGCGCTGGCCGTGGGAGCAGCTGGTGACGCCGGCGGTTCCGATCAGCCACCTGCCGACGCTGCTCGCACAGCCGGCGCCGATCGCGCCGCGCACCGCCGTCCAGCCGCGCCGGTAGGCGTCAGCTCTCGCGCCGGAACAGGCGCGAGAGCACGCCGGGCCTGCGCACGGGCGTGAGCGACTTCTGCAGGTACACCGTGCCGAGCCAGCGGCCGAACTTGAAGCCGACCCTGCCCATCCGTCCGACCTCCTCGAAACCGGCCCTGAGGTGCAGCGCGATCGACCCCTCGGCGCCCTTGTCGCTGATCACCGCGACGATCTCCCGCAGCCCCGCCCGCTCGCACGCCTCGATCTGCGCGGCGAGCAGGGCGCGGCCGAGCCCCTTGCCCGTCGCGCCCGGGCCGAGGTAGATGGAGTTCTCGACGGTGTAGCGGAACGACGACTTGCCCGACCAGGGCGAGACGAGCGCGTAGCCGAGCACCTGGCCGGTCGCCGCCACCGCCACGAGGAACGGCAGGCCGAGCTTCTCGAGGTACTCGAACTTCTCGCGCCACTTGCGGTGGGGCCACGGCCGCTCGTCGAACGTGACGACCGAGTTGCGCACGTAGTAGTTGTAGATCTCGCGCACGTCGGGCATGTCGGTGACGACCGCGGGGCGGATCTCGTAGCTGAACGGCCGCTCCGGCTCGCGCTGCGGGCGCAGGTGCCGCGGCAGCCGGCGGCGCTGGTTGTACTCGGATTCGAGCATGCGCTCACCTCACCTGCCAGTCGATCGGTGCGGCGCCCGCCGCTGCGAGCAGCTCGTTCGCGCGGGAGAACGGTCGGGAGCCGAAGAACCCCCGCCTGGCGGACAGCGGGGAGGGGTGAGCCGATTCGATGACGGGCGCTCCGCCGAGCAGCGGCGCGAGCGAGCGGGCCTGCGCTCCCCACAGGATGCCGACGAGCGGCCCGCCGCGCGCGGCGAGGCACCGGATGGCGTGCTCGGTCACGCCCTCCCAGCCGAGTCCGCGGTGCGAGCCGGGGGCGCCCGGCGACACGGTCAGCACGCGGTTGAGCAGCAGCACGCCCTGATCGGCCCACGCCGAGAGGTCGCCGTGCTCGGCCGGGGCGATGCCGAGGTCGTCGTGGAGCTCGCGGTAGATGTTGCCGAGGCTCCGCGGCAGCGGGCGCACGCCGCGCTCGGCCGCGAACGACAGCCCGATCGGATGGCCCGGCGTGGGGTAAGGGTCCTGCCCGACGATCAGCACGCGCACGTCGTCGAAGGGGCGCTCGAACGCCCGCAGCACGCGCTCCCGAGCCGGCAGGAACTCGCCCTCATCCGCGCGCGCCATGGCGGCGTCGATGTCGGCGGCGACGGGCGCGAGCGCCGCGGCCCAGCCGGGGTCGATGCCGGCGAACGCGGGAGCTCCGCCGCGCGACCTGTCGCCCATCCGGCACCCCTCGCTCGTCCGGCGCACCGAATCCGGCGCCGTGCCACCGGAGAAATCATATGTGACGGTGCGTTGCGGGCTGATTGCGCGCATGTGTCCTGCCCCGTACGGTCATAACAGCCTTCGCGGCCCATCCGCGCGCGAACCCGCCCGACACCACGCTTCAGGAGACCAGCGATGACCGAGAACTGGAAGTTCGAGACCCAGCAGATCCATGCCGGCGCCCAGCCCGACCCGACCACGGGTGCGCGCGCGACGCCGCTTTACCAGACCACCGCGTTCGTGTTCCGCGACACCGACCACGCGGCCGACCTGTTCTCGCTGGCGGAGCCCGGCAACATCTACACGCGCATCATGAACCCGACCCAGCAGGTCGCCGAGGAGCGCATCGCCGCGCTCGAGGGCGGCACGGGCGCGCTGCTGGTCGCCAGCGGCCAGGCGGCCGAGTCGTTCGCCGTGCTGAACATCGCTCAGGCCGGCGACCACATCGTCTCGTCGAGCTCGATCTACGGCGGCACGTACAACCTGTTCAAGTTCACCCTCGCCAAGCTCGGCATCGAGGTCACCTTTGTCGAGGACCAGGACGACCTCGACGCGTGGCGCGCTGCTGTGCGCCCGAACACCAAGCTGTTCTTCGCCGAGACCATCGGCAACCCGCGCATCAACGTGCTCGACATCGAGTCGATCTCGCAGATCGCGCACGAGGCGGGCCTGCCCCTGATCGTCGATAACACGATCGGCACGCCGTACCTCATCCGCCCGCTCGAGCACGGCGCCGACATCGTGGTGCACTCGGCGACGAAGTTCCTCTCGGGCCACGGCACGATCATGGCCGGCGCGATCGTCGACGGCGGCACGTTCGAGTGGTCGAAGCACGCCGACAGGTTCCCCGGCCTGACGGAGCCCGACGAGTCGTACCACGGCGTCAGCTACACGGGTGTGCTCGGCGACGCGGTCGCGTACATCACGAAGGCGCGCGTGCAGCTGCTGCGCGACCTCGGCCCCGCCGTCTCGCCCAACAACGCCTGGCAGCTCATCCAGGGCATCGAGACCCTGTCGCTGCGCATCGAGCGCCACGTCGACAACGCCCGGAGCGTCGCGAACTGGCTCGAGGCGCGCGACGACGTCGCCGCGGTCTACTACGCCAGCCTGCCGTCGTCGCCGTGGTACGCCAACGCGCAGAAGTACGCGCCCCGCGGCTCGGGCGCCGTGCTGTCGTTCGAGCTGAAGGGCGGCGTCGAGGCTGGCCGCGCGTTCGTGAACTCGCTGCAGCTGTTCAGCCACCTCGCCAACATCGGCGACGTGCGCTCGCTGGTGATCCACCCCGCATCGACGACGCACTCGCAGCTCTCTCCCGAGGAGCGCCTGAGCGCCGGCGTCACGCCCGGCCTCGTCCGCCTGTCGGTCGGCCTCGAGCACATCGACGACATCCTCGCCGATCTCGACCAGGCCTTCGCCGCCGCGGCGCAGGTCGGCCAGGCGTAACCCGCACGGCTCACGGGGCCGCCGCTCGGTTCGTCCGGGCGGCGGCCCTTCTCTCTGTAACACCGGCCCCGCGGCCGACGAAACCCGGCAGAATGGGCACGATGGACTGGCAGATCTCCGAGGACACCGTTCCGAGCGCGCTCGTCACCGAGCAGGACGCCCGGTCGATGGCCGGGCGCCCGCCGGCGAGCGGCGCCTGGCGCGACGGCGACCCCGCGGGCGATCGCCAGTTCGCGCAGTTCGGCGAGCTGTGGCTCGAGAGCGGCGCGTCGCTGCCGTCCTTCCGCCTCGCCTACGAGACCTGGGGCGAGCCGAACGAGCGCGCGGACAACGCGGTGCTGATCCTGCACGCGCTCACCGGAGACGGTCACGTCGCGGGCGACGCCGGCCCCGGTCATCCGACCGCCGGCTGGTGGAACGACATCGTCGGTCCCGGGCTGGCGATCGACACCGATTGCTGGTTCGTCGTGGCGCCCTACATGCTCGGCGGATGCCAGGGATCGACCGGGCCGGCGAGCGTGCACCCAGACGGCGACCCGTGGGCCGCGCGGTTCCCGTACATCACCGTGCGCGATCAGGTCGAGGCGCAGCAGCGCCTCGCCGACCACCTGGGCGTCGAGGTCTGGGCCGCGGTGATCGGCGGATCGATGGGCGGCATGCAGGCGCTCGAGTGGGGCGCGACCCTGCCGGAGCGCGTCGAGCGCCTCGCGGTCATCTCCGCGCCGCCTCTCAACACGGCGGACCAGATCGCGCTGAACTCGGTGCAGCTGCAGGCGATCGAGATGGATCCGCGCTTCCGCGGCGGCGAGTACTACGAGGCCCCGGCCGGCGAGGGCCCGCACCGCGGACTCGCGCTGGCGAGGCGAATGGCGCTGCTGAACTACCGCAGCCCCACCGAGCTGAACCAGCGCTTCCAGCGCTCGTGGCAGTCGGGGGTCAGCCCGCTCGGCCACGGCGGCCGGTTCGCGGTCGAGAGCTACCTCGACTTCCACGGCAACAAGTTCACCCGTCGCTTCGACGCCAACAGCTACGTGCGCCTCGTCGGGGCGATGGACTCGCACGACGTCGGCCGGGACCGCGGCGGGGTCGAGGCGGCGCTCGCGCAGGTCACGGCCCGCACGCTCGTCCTGGGCGTCGACAGCGACAGGCTCTTCCCGATCTCGGGTCAGCACCGCATCGCCAAGGGCATCCGACGCACGCTCGACGGCGACGACGCCGTGGTGCTCGCGAGCGACTTCGGCCACGACGGATTCCTGATCGAGACGACGCCGGTCGGCCAGCACCTGGCGCGCCTGTTGTCCGTCTGACCCGCTCCCGTCCCGGCGCGGGTCCGATGCGCCTGGGAGGAGGGAGCCGGGTCGAGTCCCCCGACTCGACCCGACTGCTCCGCCGCCTCGCGCGCTGTGACCGGCCCCTCCCCCGAGGTGCCGGAGCGGCGCGACGGCCTGCCCCTCACCCATGAGACGGGCGGGGAGGCGTTTCATTACGCGGCTTCGGCAGATTTTTTCCCGGAGGAGCGATGCCGACCGGGTCGCCCGGAATTCCGCGGTCGGATCGGCCCTGGACTGGCGCTCGATCCGCATCCGTCGCACAATGGATAGATGCGTGCGTATGAGACTGACGACGAGAACACGGCTGATGCCGACCTCGTCCTGAAGTCTCGCTCGGGCGATTCCGACGCGTTCGGCGAGCTGTGGCGGCGCCACCATCGGTCGGGAATCGCGGCGGCGCGCAGCATCTCGCACGACCTCGATCCCGACGACCTGGTGCAGGAGGCCTACGCGAAGGTCTTCCAGGCGATCCGCCGCGGCGGCGGCCCGACGGGCTCGTTCCGCGCCTACCTTTTCACCGCCATCCGCAACACCGCGGCCTCCTGGGGCCGCGCCGCCGGCGCGACGCACCCCGACGACGAGATCGACGAGCACGAGGACCCGGCCACGAGCGAAGCGGCCGTCGACGCCGCGCTCGACCACAGCCTGACCGTCACGGCGTTCCGCTCGCTGCCGAGCCGGTGGCAGGAGGTGCTCTGGTACACCGAGGTCGAGGGCATGAAGCCTCGCGAGGTCGCGCCGCTGCTCGGCCTGGAGGCCTCGGCGGTCTCGCAGCTGGCGTTCCGCGCGCGCGAGGGGCTGCGCGAGTCGTGGATCCAGGCGCACATCTCGGCCGTCCCCTCCGGCTCCGAGTGCACGTGGACGATCGAGCGCATCGGCGCCCACGCGCGCGACAACCTCGGCGCGCGCGATCGCGCCAGGCTCGACGCGCACATCGCCGAGTGCGCGAAGTGCGCGATCGTCGCCTCCGAGGCCGAGCACGTCGGCAGCCGGCTCGTCATGGTGCTGCTGCCGCTCGCGGTCGGCGTCACCGGCGCCGGCGGCTACCTCGCGACGCTGCAGCAGGGCGGCGAGCAGGCGATGGCGATGGCCGCGATGCCCGGCGCGGTCGTCGACGGCACCAGCGTCGTCGACGGCGCGAGCGTGAGCCCCGAGCTCGTCGGCCACGGGGCTGCGCTGTTCGGCCACCTCGTCGATCAGGGCGCGGCGCTCATCGGCGCGGCGGGCGCGGGCGTCGCCGGACTCGTCGGCGCCGGATCGGCCGCCCCGAAGTCGTCCGGAGGCTTCCTCAGCGTCGCCGGCATCGTCACGGCCGGTGTCGCGTCTGTGGCGATCGCCGCCGTCGTCGCCGCCGCGACCGTGCTGGGAGGCGGACTCGGTGCCGGCAGCTCGGCGTCAGCTCTCGACGACAGCACCACCGCGGCGCAGGTCGCCGCGGACGACGCGCTCGCCGAGGCCTCCGACGAGCAGGAGACCGTTCCTCCGGCGCTCAAGCAGCCGGCGCCCAAGACCGACCCGAAGCCCGACCCCGCGCCGAAACCGGTGCTGCGGCTCGTCCCCGATCTGCCGCTCTCGGACGACGAGGCCGCCGCGGAGCCGTCGGCTGAGGACAGCGCGGGCGAGCCGGCCACGGACGAGCCGGGAACGGATGACTCCGGATCGGGCGACGAGGGCACCGAAGACCCCGGCACCGATGAGCCAGACACCGACGACCCGGATGACAACACCGACGACCCGGGCGACGGCGACTCGGAGCCGGAGTTCACGCAGCTGAAGGGCGAGGCCGACTGGGTCAAGGGCGCTGAGGAGCCGACCGCGACCGTGGCGATCAGCGGCGGTAAGCCGGGCGAGGAGATCTCGATCACCGAGGAGCCCGCAACGAGCATGGCGGGCGCGAGCGCGATCGCCGCGGCCGGTGCGGCGACCACGACCGTCACTCTCGAGGGCGACGGCACGTACTCCGGTCCGATCGCCACCAAGGCTGCGTGGGTCGAGCACGGGGCGGACCTGGTCGCGAGCTACACGTCGGATGAAGCGGATGCCGGGTTTGCCGGGCGCTTCGGCCTTGCTCCGTTCGATGACGACGACGGCAACGGCGAGGACGACGACAGTACCGGCGGCGGAAGCGACGACGGCGAGGACGCCGAGTACACCGCGCTGGACGTGCACGCCGTCAGCGTCGGGTACGAGGTCAGCCTCGAGTCACGCCCGGACACCGCAACGCTCCGCTTCTCGGTCGACGGCGGACCGAAGCGGGCCAAGCCGCCGGTCGAGGTGCTCGTCAACTGCCACCTCATCACCACCCTCGATCTCAACGACGAGGGCAAGCTCCCGAACGAGCCCATCGAAGTACCGCTCGCGAGCGCCGAGGGTCTGGTCATCTGGTTGACCGAGGGTGACGAGTGCCGCGCACCCAACGACCCCGATAATTCCGAGGTCGGCGTCACCGTGCAGTACGAGGACGAGGCCGCTGACCCCGGCACGAGCGACTACGAGGCGCTCGGCAAACTCCCGGACGAACTCTCGAAGCAACTCGAGCTCCTCGCCGCCCCCGAAGACTGACGCACCCAGCCCCTACGCACCCGCGCCGCATAGGGTCGGATCGTGGCTTCGAAACGACCCCGCTCATCCGGCAGCGCACCCTCCGCGGCCGGCCGCTCCGGCAATCCGGCCCGAGCCGCCGAGGCCGCTCGCGCCGCCCGGGAGAACCCGCGCGAGCGCGCGCAGGCGAAGGCGCAGCAGGCGTACGCCGAGCAGGCCCGCAAGCGCAGGCGCAGCCTGATCGGCTGGTGGTCGCTCGGGGGCGTCGCGACGGCGGCGGTCGCCGCACTGGTGATCTGGTCGTTCATCACGCAGCCGTGGAACCAGTACGACATCGACTCGGTCGACGGGGCGTCGATCGAGGGCGTCGAGACGTTCGACAACGGCTCCGACCACGTCACGGGCGAGGTCGACTACCCGCAGACGCCGCCGGCGGGAGGCCCCCATAACCAGGCGTGGCTGAACTGCGCCGTGTACACCGAGCCGCAGGCGAACGAGAACGCGGTGCACGCGCTCGAGCACGGCGCGGTGTGGATCACCTACGACGCCGACGCCCTCACCGACGCCGAGGTCGAGCGCCTGCGCGAGTACGTTCCGAGCACGTACGGGCTGATGTCGCCCTACGAGGGCATGGACACGCCGATCGCCGTCAGCGCCTGGAACGCGCAGCTGAAGGTCGACTCCGTCGACGACCCGCGCATCGAGCAGTTTTTCCAGGCCTACTGGCGCAGCCCCGACGTCCCCGAGCCCGGCGCGGCCTGCACCGGGGCGATCGACGGCCCCGGCAAGCTCTGAGCGGGCCCCGATGAGCGAGGTCGCCTCCGACGAGAACGGGCAGCGGGCGCACGGCGCGGGCGGTCCGGATGAGGTCCGCCGCCCGCGCGCCGGCGGCCGCTGGCCGCTCATCGCGCTCGGAATCGTCCTCGTGGCGGCCGCGGCGTTCGCGATCGGCCGGTTCACGACGTTCGGCGCCGCGGCATCCGGACCGAACGCCGCCGACATCGGCTTCGCCCGCGACATGCAGGTGCACCACGCGCAGGCCGTCGAGATGGCGATGGTCGAGTACGCGGCGACCGAGAACGACGACCTGCGCTACACCGCGTACGACATCGCCACGGGGCAGGCGTCGCAGGGCGGCGAGATGTACGACTGGCTGGTGCAGTGGGGCGTCGCGCCCTACGGCTCCGACCCGCTCATGCAGTGGATGCAGGCGGCGCCTGGCCACCACGACGCGCCGTCGGACGCCACCGACGAGGAGCTCCGCGCCGCGATGGGCATGGCGACCGAGCCGGATCTCGCCCGGCTGCGCGAGACGGCCGGCACCGACGAGGGCGACTGCCTGTTCATCGAGCTGATGACGCGCCACCACGAGGGAGCGATCGAGATGACCGATGCGATCGCCAAGCTCGGCAGCAACCCGCGCGTGCGCCAGGTCGCCTCGGCCATGGCCGAGACCCAGCAGCGCGAGATCGACGCGCTGCGCGACATCGGCGGGCAGATCGGCTGCGCCTAGCCGTTTCCCGAACGAAACACCGCCGACATCACGTCGGCATAGCGTGGCGGCATCTCGCAAGATCGGAGCCGCATGCGCAATCGTCTGCTCTTCACGGGCGCTCGTCTCGTCTCCGTCACCGATGAATCCGTGGGCATTATCGACGACTCCTGGCTGCTGTGCGAGGACGGCGTCATCGCCGACTCGGGCACCGGCTGGGCCCCCGATCCCGGCCCCGCGACCCGTCGCGTCGACCTGGGAGGCGCGTTCCTCGCGCCGGGTTTCGTGTCGTCGCACAGCCATCTGTTCACGAGCGTCGCCCGGGGCCTCGGCTCGGGCGAGACGCTGCACGGCTGGGCGGATGAGATGCACGCCGTCACGGGCGGCGCGAGCTCGGACGACGTGTACTGGGCCACCATGCACGGCGCCTTCGACAACCTCGCCAACGGCATCACGACCGTCTTCGACTTCATCGACTCGCGCACGCCGCGGGTGCCGATACGCGACGACGCCGACGCCGACGCTCCGACGATGCGCCCGCTCGCCTACGTCGACCGGCAGATCGACGCGCACGTCGATGCCGGGATCCGCGCCGTCGTCGCCGTGACGATCGAGGGCGGGGGCGACGGCGGCCCGCAGGCATGGCGCGACTTCGCCCACGCCGTCGAGCATGCCAGGGCTTCCGACCCCCGTTTCATCCTCGACGCCGCCGTCTCCGGCGCCGCGCAGCGGGCGCAGGACGACCGCTTCGCGGCCGTGGAAGCCGAGGCGATGCGCCGCTTCGGCATCGTCAACCAGGTTCATCTCCTCGAGACGCTCGAGCGGCTCGAGGCCCAGAGGGAGACGTTCTGGTGGTACGAGCGGGCGGGCGCGCTCGGCCCCGGCATGATCTTCGGCCATTTCGTCCATCCGGACGAGTCGATCGTGAGCGCCGTGGCGGCGGCGGGCTGTGCCGTCTCGTGGCAGCCCGTCGCCGACGGGCGCCTGGCCTCGGGAACCGCAGATATCCCCTCGCTCACGAGCCGCGGCATCCGGGTGGGTCTCGGGCTCGGAGATCAGGCCTGCTCCGATGTCTCCGACCCCTGGCAGAGCATGCGGTTCGCGCTCTATCAGTCGAGGGCCGCCAGCGGGACGACCGCGCTCTCGCCGGCCGACGTCCTGCGCATGCAGACGATCGGCGCGGCCGAGGTGATCGGCCAATCGGGCAGCGTCGGCAGCACGATGCCCGGCGCGTACGCCGACCTGCTCGTCGTCGATCCCCGCCGGCCCGACATGGGTCCGCTGCGCGCGCCCCTGGTGTCGTACGTACTGTCGTCGACGCTGCGCAACCTCCGCGAGGTGTACGTCGGCGGAGAGCTCGCGAGCGTCGCCGGCGTCGCCCGGTCGCCTCTCGCGGAGCGGGCGTCGGCCGAGGTCCATCGCCGCTTCGCCGTCTGACGGCCCGGCCGGTCGCTACTTCTGCGAGCCCGCCAGCATGGCCTGCACGAAGTAGCGCTGGAAGGCGAAGAACACGATCAGCGGCACGATCATCGACAGGAACGCTCCGGCCGAGAGCACGTCGATGTTCGCACCGAACTGGCGCAGCTGCGACTGGATCGCCACCGTCAGCGGCATCGACGACGAGTTCGTGAAGATCAGCGCGACGAGCATGTCGTTCCAGGTCCACAGGAACTGGAAGATCGCGAGCGAGGCGATCGCCGGCATCGCCAGCGGCATCATCACCGTGAAGAAGATGCGCCACTCCCCCGCGCCGTCGATCCGCGCCGCCTCGATCAGCTCGCCCGGCACCTCGGTGAAGAAGTTGCGGAGCAGGAAGATCGCGAACGGCAGCCCGAACGCCGTGTGGAACAGGATCACGCCGATGACGTTGCCGAAGATCCCGAGCGCCCCGAACAGCTGGGCGAGCGGGATGATGCCGACCTGGATCGGCACGGCCAACAGGATGATCACGACGATCAGCAGCCAGTCGCGGCCGGGGAAGCTCATCCACGCGAACGCGTAGCCGGCGAACGAGCCGATCAGCACGACGAGCAGAGTCGTCGGCACCGCGATCACGATGGTGTTCCAGATCGACCCCGTGATGTCGGGGTTCTGCAGCAGGTTCGCGTAGTTCTCGATCGTGATCTGCGCCGGCTTGGTGAAGATCGTCCACCATCCGGCCTCGGCATTGTCGCCCGACGACCGCAGGGAGGTGAGGAACAGCCCGACGCTCGGCACGAGCCAGAAGATCGCGACGACCGCGAGCACGACGTTGACGACCGTGCCGCCGAGCCGCGACAGGATGCGCTGCGCGAGCGTCTTCCGGCGCGTGACGATTCCGAGGGAGCTCGCCGAGGTCATGACTTGCGCTCCTGTCGGAAGCGGCGCACGTTGATGATCATCGAGGGCAGCACGACGATCAGCAGCAGAATGGCGAGCGCCGAGCCGAGCCCCTGGTCGTTTCCTCCGCCGAACGACTGCGTCCACATCTCGACCGCGATCACGTTGGCCGCCGGTTTCGAGGAACCTGGGGGAATCACGTAGACGAGGTCGAAGATCTTCAGGACGTTGATGATCAGCGTCACGAACACCACGATCAGCACCGGGGCGAGCAGCGGCGCCGTGATGCGCGTGAACACCTTCCACTCGCTCGCGCCGTCGATGCGCGCGGCCTCCTGCAGCGAGCGGTCCATGGCGCTGAGCCCCGAGGCGATCATGACCATCGCGAAGCCGGCCCAGATCCAGATGTACGACAAGATGATGACGCCGTTGATGAGCGACGCCGACAGCCACGAGACGCCCTGCGCTCCCTCGCTGAAGTTCGCCGCGGGAAGAGCGACGGTGTACTCGGTGCCCCCATCGAGCCCGGTGATGACGTAGTCGCCGCCCGCGCCGGTGGTCGCGTAGCCGGCGATCGATCCGTCGGGTGCGACCGCGTCGACGCGGATGCCCGGCAGGCCGCTCTTGCCCGCTTCGACCTCGCCGTTCGTGCCGCCGCCGCCCTTGATGAGGTCGAGGAAGACGGTGCCGGCGATCTCGTCGGATCCAGCCGTCGCCTCGGTCGCGCCCGCCGCGTCTTCGGGGATCTCGGACTGCCGCACGCCCGTCAGCGCGAAGTTCTGAACGGAACCGGGCGGGACCGTGCTCTCGGTCGAGATGATGCCGCCGTCGGCGACGATGCCCGTGTCCTCGCGCGCCTTGGCGCCCGGATAGCTCGCCGCATCGCCGAAGATCGACTGCACGCCGACGACCGCGGCGTTGACGGCGCCGAGCTTCGGATTCTCTTGGAACAGCCCGCGGAAGATCACGCCGGCGGCGAGCATCGAGATCGCCATCGGCATGAAGATGATCAGTCGGAACGCCGTCTTCCAGCGCAGCTTCTCGAGCAGCACCGCGAAGATCAGGCCGAGGATGGTGCACGCCGCCGGCGCGACGATCACCCAGATCACGTTGTTCCGGATGGCCGTGAACGTCGTGTCGTTCGTGAACATCGTCACGTAGTTGTCGAAGCCGACGAACCCCTCGCCGCCCTTGTCGTAGAGCGAGCGGATGACGGTGTAGACGATCGGATAGACGACGAAGGCCCCCAGGAACACCAGCGCGGGCGAGAGGAACCCCGCGGTGATCGCGAAGCGGCGCCAGCCGCCCTCGTGCGAGTGCTGCGCTCGACTGCGAGGGCGGCCGGTGAGAACCGCTGTCGTCTCGGTAGCGGTCGGCACGGCGTCAGCCCTCGTAGGCGCTGGCCGCCGCCTTCTCGAGGCGCTCCATCGTGCCGTCGACGTCGCTCGGGTCCTCGTAGAAGGAGATCATTTCCTGCCAGAAGCCCTGGCCCTGCGTCCCGCCGAAGGCGCTCGGCGTGAGGTCGGACATATCGAAGCGGAACGTCTCGGCCCCGGTCAGGGCCTCGGCGATCTGACCGGACACCTCATCGGGGTACAGCGATGCGTCGACGTTCTGGTTGGGCGAGGTGAGTCCGCCGTTCGGGATCCAGATCTCGGCCGCCTCGGGCGAGGCCAGGAACGCCATCAGCGCCTGCGTCACCTCGTCCTCGTCGAACGCCACGGCGACGTCGCCGCCGCCCACCACGGCGGGCGACGAGCCGTCGATCGCCGGGAAGTCGTAGAACAGCGCGTTCTCGCCGACGGTCGAATTGCCGTCGTCGGCGATGTTGCCGGCGACGAAGTCGCCCTCGAACACGGTGCCGGCGTTCGGCTCCGCCCCGAAGACCTCGGTGACGCTGGTCGGGAAGTCGCGCTGCGCGCCGCCCTCCTGTACGACGTCGCTGCCCCAGACCTCGGCGAGCGCCTCGAGGGTCTGCTTGACCGAGTCGTCGGTCCACGGGATCTCGTGGTTCGTCAGCTGGTCGTACTTCTCGCCGCCCGCGACGCGGAGGTAGGCGTTCTCGAACCAGTCGGTCAGCGGCCAGCCGACGTCGGCGCCGACGGAGATGCCGGCGTAGCCCGCATCGGTGATGAGCTGGAGCTGGCCCTGGAAGTCGTCCCAGTCCTCGGGCACCGCGGCGCCCGCCTCGTCGTAGATGTCGGTGTTGTACCAGACGGTCGACTTGTTCGCGCCCTTGAACCAGACGCCGTACGTGCTGCCGTCGACCGAGCCGAGGTCGATCCAGTCCTGCGAGTAGTTCTCCTCGACGGCCGCCTGCGCGTCGTCGCCGAGCGGGACGATGTCGCCGTTGGTCGCGAGGCTGCGCAGCAGCGCCGGCTGTCCGGTGACGGCGATGTTCGGCGGCGTGCCGCCCTCGAGCTGGCCCTGGATGTACGTCGGGCCGTTGTCGCCGAAGCTCGTGTAGTTCACCTTCGCGCCCGTCGCGTCGGCGAATGCGGCGAGCACGGCCTCGAAGTTCTTCTGCTCCGCACCGGACCAGGCCGCGACGACGTTGAGCGTCGTTCCGGAGAAGTCGCCGTCGATCGAGACCTCCGGCGCCGACTCATCGCCGCCGCCGTCGGTGTCTCCGCCTCCCCCGCAGCCGGTCAGCACGAGCGCCGCGACGCCCGCCGTTCCCGCGATAGCGATCAGCCTGCTCGTCCGCTTCGTACGCATCATGATCCTCCTCGACCTGCCCTGTCGGCGGGGGCAACGACGACACCGCCCGCTTGGCCTCGACGCTATCCGTCCCCTCCGACATCCGGCAACGCCCGCCGCGGAATCGTAATCTCCGCGTCATCCGGCGCGCGAGCAGTGCCGCGCGCACACGCAGAAGCGCCCCGGGGAAAAACCCCGGGGCGCTTCGAAAAGGTGCTGCGAGAGCGTGCCTTACTTGAGGCCCACCGTCGCGCCGGCCTCCTCGAGCTTCGCCTTGGCGGCCTCAGCGGCCTCCTTGTTGGCGCCCTCGAGAACCGGCTTCGGAGCGCCGTCGACCAGCGCCTTCGCGTCACCCAGGCCGAGCGAGGTCAGCTCGCGCACGACCTTGATGACCTGGATCTTCTTGTCGCCAGCGGCCTCGAGGACGACGTCGAACTCGTCCTTCTCCTCGGCAGCAGCGGCCTCGCCACCGGCAGCGGGTGCGCCGGCAACAGCAACGGCGGCCGGGGCCGCAGCGGTGACGTCGAACTTCTCCTCGAACGCCTTCACGAACTCGCTGAGCTCGATGAGCGTGAGCTCCTCGAACGCGCTGAGCAGCTCTTCGGTGCTGAGCTTCGCCATGATGTATCTCCTAGATATCTGGGGTTTTGTGGTTTGTTACCGCCCGCGATTACGCGGCGGTGTCCTGCTTCTCGCGCAGCGCCTCGACCGTGCGGACCGTCTTGGACGGAAGCGCCTGGAAGACTGCGGCAGCCTTCGACATCGAAGCCTTCATCATGCCGGCGACCTTCGAAAGGAGAACCTCGCGGCTCTCGAGGTCAGCGAGCTTGTTGACTTCCTCGGGGCTGAGAGCGGCACCGTCGAAGTAGCCGCCCTTGATGACGAGAAGAGGGTGTGCCTTGGCGAAAGCACGCAGGCCCTTGGCGACGGCGACAGGGTCACCGTGGACGAAGGCGATGGCCGACGGACCGTTGAGGTCTGCGTCCAGCTCCGAGATGCCAGCCTTGTTGGCGGCGATCTTGGTCAGCGTGTTCTTCACCACGGCGTATTCCGCGTCCTGACGAATGCTGTCGCGGAGCTCCTTGAGCTCTGCAACCGTCAGCCCGCGGTACTCGGTAAGCACGACGGCAGCGGAGTCTTCAAAGTTCTTCTGAAGCTCGGCAACCGTTGCGTCCTTGTGCGCCATGGCCACTCCTAGATCTGTACGAGACGCCCCGCGGGAGCGGAGCGCCGACCGTGACCGCCGCTGGCAACAAAAAAGCTCCGGCGCAAGCGCACGGAGCGTGACTCTGGAAGAATCTCATTCGTACACCTGCGCGGGCCCCTGCTGAGCAGTGCTTCGATCGACTTGTGATTGCTCACCCGACGACGACCGGCGGTCTTCGGCTTCGAACAGCTTACTGGTTCCGGAGCGGGGTGCCAAATCGAGGCCGGATGGGGTGGGTCACGAGAGCGTGCACGTGCCGATGCCGACCAGCGCAGGGAACGTCGCGTCCGCGACGAGCCACTCCGAAGCCCAGCCTCCGGGCCCCTTCAACCGAATGCCGAAGCGCATCGTGCCGCCGAGGACGTTCGTGAGGAGGCCACCGGCTACCACGGTCGTGAAGTCGTTTCCGGACCTGGTCGTCGTCACGCCAGAGAGGAGCAGGCCGTCGAGGATGGGGTTGAGGAGGCCTCCGACCTCGCGTCCGTACTCGACGTCGGCGACGGTGTACTCCGCCGCCCCCTCCGGCAGCGGCCACTCTCCGTCCGGCACCTTCCAGTTGATCGTGAGCCTGCCGCCCACGAGCAGCACGTTCCGCGCGCTGCACGCCGGTGACCCCCGCCCCTCGGGCGTCGGCATCGTGGCGGCCGAGAACGTCGCGCCCGCGCGCTCGTGGTCGGCCCACGCCGCATCGGTCGGGCCGGCCGTCGGGGCGATCGCGACGAGCGCCAGCGCGAGCACGCCCGCCAGGCAGGCGAGCGCGCGGCGCCGCATCGATCTGCGCGTCACGATCCCTCCCTCGCCCTGCGGCGCCCGTGCGCCCAGGTCAGCGCGGCGCCGCCCGCGAGAAGCGCCGCCCCCGCTGCGACGACAGGCCCGGCGCCGCCGGCCGACCCCGTCACGGCGAGCGCAGCGTCCGGCGACGCGTCGATGCTCTCCCCCGCGCCGGTCGCGCGCACGCTCAGCGCTGTCGTCTCGCCGGCGGCCGCCTCACCCATCCGCACCGTGAGCCTGAGGTGAACGGCCTCGCTCGCGGCGCGGGTCAGCAGTGCCGCGGACTCCCCGTCGCGCGGAATGCTCCATCCGGTGCGCAGCAGGTCGGCGCCGCCCCGGCACTCGTCGCCGCGCCATGCCGAGGCGCATGCTTCCGCATCGACGACGAGCTCGGCGCCGCCGGCGGCCGCGATCTCCACGGCGATCGTGCCTGGTTCCGGCGCATCGGCGCTGATCTCGACGTCCCACCGCAGGCTCTGCCCCGGCGCCATCCGGCCCGCCTCGCCCCAATCGGCGATCGACACGATCCGCAGGTACCGCCCCTGCACTACCTCTTCGACGGGCGCAGCCGAGGCCGCGGCCCCGCTCGCGAGCACGCCGATCAGCGCGCACGCGGCGCCCGCTGCGGCGACCCGCCTCACGATTCCTCGTCCTCCTTCGGGCGGTCGCGCGGCCAGAACGCCCACACGACCAGCACGGTCGCTCCGATGGTCAGCCCGCCGAGCACGTAAGGACTGCCCATCGCGACGATCACCTTCGCGACTCCCGGCACCGCGAACAGCACCCGCCGCACTTCCGTCACCTCGTAGGGGTGCGGATCGTCGACGTCGTTCGCGTCGCCGCGCATCGTGATGACGCGCTGCGCGGCACTCGCGCCCTGCTCGATCGAGGTGATGCGGTGGGTCACGGGCAGTTCGCCCTGCCGGTCGATCGTGACGATGTCGCCGACCTCGACCGACGCGGCCGGCACCTGCTGCACGACCGCGACGGAGCCGGCCGTGATCGTCGGCGACATCGATCCGGTGCGGAACATGATCAGCGTGATGTTCGCCGTGAACGCCAGGACGACGAGCACGATGCACACCAGCCCGGCCGCAGCCGCGACCCACAGCAGCGCCTCCCCGATGACGCCGCGGGCGCGGCGCCGCACCGGCGCTACTTCGACTCGGCCACCCATTGCCACGTCACGGTGCCCGTGTCGCCCTGCTCGATCGAATCCTCGGCCGTGACCTGCAGGCAGAGGTTGATCGTCTGACCGCTCGCGATGGTGGTCGGCACTGCGGATCCCCCGGCGAAGGCGGCCGCGTCGCAGCCGAACGCCGTCGTCGCGACGGCGCCGTACGCAAGGTCCTCGGCGATCGTGCCGGTCTCGGCGGGCGCGGTCGCCGCGAGATCGGCGTCGTAGTCGCCCGTGAGCTTCAGCGCGTACGCCTCGTAGACCACATCACCGGGCGAAAGCGTGTCGGCGCCCGTCTCGAACGAGAGCTCACCGGGGGCGTCGCCCGTCGCGTGATCGGTGAAGGTCGTGCCGTCGCTCGACCCCTGGAACACGAACTCGCCGGCGGTGAAGTCGCCCGTTGCGACCTCGTCGTCGTTCCACGACGCGAGCGTCACCGCCGCGCCGACGCCGAGCACGAGCCCGCCCGCCAGTACTGCAAGCACCTTGCGCCGATCCATCCGCTTGACCATGTCTGCCTCCGAGGCTCTGCCCGCGCGCGACCGTGCCCCACGTCGAGTGAGACCGCAACACAGGTACCTTGGTATATCTTCGCCCATCCGAGCACCGCTGCCAAAAGGTCGGCAGTCGCTGCCCGGGCATCGACGCGGCCGGGAGTAAGGTGAGAGACGTGTCACCCGAACTCGAAGCCCGGATCGTCGCGGACTCCCGCGACCGGGCCGGGTGGCTGAAGGCTCGCGCGGCGGGCATCACGGCGACCGACGTCGCCCAGCTCTCGACCGAGGCCTCGATCCAGCGCGCCGCAGTCGCCAAACTCGGGGGCGGCTCCAGCTTCTCGGGCAACGCCTACACCGAGCACGGCCGGCGCCGCGAGCCGGTGATCGCCGATTGGATCGAGCGCAATCACGGCATCGCGCCGTCGAGCGCGCTCTTCCGCGCCGAGCACGAGAAGCGACATCTCGCGACGCCCGACGGCATCGTTCAGGACTCCTCCGGCACGATCCTGCTGGCCGAGATCAAGACCACGAACAAGCCCTTCCGCACCGTTCCGCGCACGTACCTTCGTCAGATCTGGTGGCAGCAGCACGTCCTCGGCGCCGAGCGCACACTGTTCTGCTGGGAGGAGCACCGCGCGTTCCAGCCGCTGCACGACGAGCCGACCTTCGTCTGGATCGATCGCGACGACGCCGAGATCTCACGCCTGGTGCAGATGGCCACCGCGCTGATCGACGAGCTCTACCGCCGCACCACCGGCAACATTCTGCCGACGAACCGCACGCTCACGCCCCGCGAGGAAGCGCTCCACCGCGCCGCTTCGCGCGACGCCTACCGCGCGCTCGCCCTCAGCGACTGACGCCCCGCGCCCGCCCGCCCGGCCTCTCCATCCGGCCTGCGACACAACTACGGCAACCCCGGCCACCGACCGCAGCACAGCCCCGGTTTTCCAGGCAACAGCCTCCAGCACCGCAGGCAATGCCGTACTTGTGGCCGACGCAGCCCGCCCACCCGGCCGACCCATGCGGCCCACCCATCCGACTTCTCCATCCGGCCCGCGACACAAGTACGGCAATCCGCGGCGCTCCCGCGACACAAGTACGGCAATCCCTCTCGCCGGCCGCGCCGCAGCCCCGATTTTCCAGGCAACCGCCTCCGACGCCGCAAGGATTGCCGTACTTGTGCTGGGCGGCGCCGGAGGATCGCCGTACTTGTGGCCGGGGTGACCGAATGAGGGCGGACGGAGCCGACGGGGCCGGATGCGGCAGTCGGCAGGCCGGGGCGCAGATAGTTGCGATAAGTCAACTATGCGCATATAGTTGACTCTTCACAACTTCTTTGGCGCCAGCGTTGCCGCCCCACCATCCGGAACTCTCTCGAAGGGGAACGCTTGTCCACTCCTACCGAAAAGAAGGCGAACCGCCGGAAGCTCGAGGCCCTGTCCGGCCTGTTGCTGGCGATGTTCTGCTCGATGATCTCGATGACGGTCGTCGGCTCGTCGCTGCCGGTCATCGTCGATGACCTCAACGGCACCCAGACGCAGTACACCTGGGTCGTCACCATGACGCTGCTGACGACGGCGATCTCGACCCCCATCTGGGGCAAGCTCGCCGACCTCGTCAACCGCAAGGTGCTGATGCTCACCGCGCTGGTGATCTTCGTGCTGGCCTCGTCGGGCGCCGGCGCATCGCAGACGGCCGAGATGCTCATCATCTTCCGCGCCCTGCAGGGCATCGGCGGCGGCGGCCTGCAGGCGCTCAGCCAGGTGCTGATGGCCGACATCCTGAGCCCGCGCGAACGAGGCAAGTACATGGGCCTGTTCGCGGGCGTCATGGCGGTCGGCACCGTCGGCGGCCCGCTGCTCGGCGGCTTCCTCACCGACACCATCAGCTGGCACTGGAACTTCTACGTGGGCGTGCCACTCGGCATCCTGGCGTTCATCGTGCTGACGAAGACGCTGAAGATCCATCAGTCGAAGCCCGAGAAGGTGCGCATCGACTACTTCGGCATCGTGCTGCTGTCTGTCGCCGCCGGCTTCCTGCTCGTCTGGATCTCGAACGTCCAGACGTACGGATGGATCAGCGTCGAGACGCTCTACATGGTCGGCACCGCGGTCGTCGCGGCGGTCGCGTTCGTCATCGTCGAGACCAAGGTCGCCGAGCCGCTCATCCCGATGCGGCTCTTCCGCAGCCCGACGTTCACGCTCGCCGTGCTCGCCTCGATCTCGATCGGCGTCTCGATGTTCGGCACCTCGGTGTACCTCGCCCAGTACATGCAGGTCTCGCGCGGCTTCGGGCCGACGGAGGCGGGCCTCATGACGATCCCGATGGCCGCCGGCATGCTCGGTGCGTCGGTCGTGGTCGGCGGGCTCGTCTCGAAGTTCGGCAAGTGGAAGCCCTACCTGATCCTCGGCGGTGCGCTGATGGTGATCGGCACCAGCCTCCTCTCGACGCTCGAGTACGACACGTCCCTCTGGCTCGCCGGCGTGTTCATGTTCGTCCTGGGTGCAGGCACGGGCATGACGATGCAGAACCTCGTGCTGGTCGTGCAGAACTCGTCGAAGCCGCAGGAGATCGGCGTCGCCTCGAGCGGCGTGAACTTCTTCCGCTCGGTCGGCGGCACCGTCGGCGTCTCGGTGATGGGTTCGGTGCTCGGCGCGAGCATGACCACGCAGTTCACCGACCGCCAGGCCGACGTGCAGCAGGCGATCGCCGAGATCGCCGCCGAGGACCCTGCGGCCGCGAAGTCGGTCGCCGAGACGCTCACGTCGGGCGGCCTCCCCCCGACGCGCGATCTGCCCGAGTCGATCGCGACGATCATCGAGCAGGTGTCGGCCACCGCGATCTCGCACGCGTTCCTCGTCGGCGTGCCGCTCGCGGCGCTGAGCCTCGTGGCGATGTGCTTCCTGCCGAACAAGCCGCTCAACCGCAAGAACACGCAGGAGCAGCTGAAGGCGCAGAAGTCGGCGCCGGCGGCCGCACCCGCTGAGGGTGCGGCGTCCGACGAGGAATCCGACGCCTGGGGCGAACCAGAGCGCACGCACCTCGGCTACAGCGAGGCGCGCGACGTCGCCCTCGCCTCGACGGGCGCGGTTCGCCTGCCCGTGCGCACCGACACGCGTGACGACGACGACGATGAGAACGATGACGTCGCACGCTGATCACGCCGAGACCCCGGATGGCGTCGGCGAGCACGCCGACGCCATCCGGGCCGTCGAAACCGAGTTCCTGAACATGTTCAGCCGGTTCCGGCATCTGATGATGCGCCGCGCCAACGCGCTCTCCCCCGGGCTCATGCCCGGCAGCTTCAAGGTCTTCACCTCGATCGCGCACGACGGGCCGATCACCGCGGCCGCCCTCGCCGAACAGCACATGCTCGACAAGGGCCAGATCAGCCGCACGGTCGGCGAGCTCGAGCGGCGCGAGCTGATCACGCGGCGCCCCGACCCGAGCGACGGGCGGGCCCAGCTGCTCGAGGCGCTCCCCGAGGCGAGCGAGCGGCTCGAGGCCATCCGGAGCGACCCCGACGAGCGCAGCATGCGCGACAAGCTCGCGTCGTGGCGCATCGACGACATCCGCCGGCTCGGCGTGCTGCTGCACGCGCTGAACGAAGAGCCATGGCGCCGCACGGACGCATCGCCCGAATAGCGCGCCGCGTACGCAGAAGAGCCCCGTTCCTCTCGGAACGGGGCTCTTCTGCGTACTGCTCGTCTTACGCGACGAGGCCGTTGACGTCCAGCGGGATGCCGGGGCCGAACGTGGTCGACACCGCACCCTTCTGGATGTAGCGGCCCTTGGCGCTCGACGGCTTCAGGCGCACGATCTCGTCGAGAGCGACCTGGATGTTCTCACCGAGCTGCTCGGCCGAGAACGACGCCTTGCCGACGATGAAGTGCACGTTGGCGTGCTTGTCGACGCGGAAGTCGATCTTGCCGCCCTTGATATCCTCGACGGCCTTGGCCGGGTTCGGGGTCACGGTGCCGGTCTTCGGGTTCGGCATCAGGCCGCGGGGACCGAGAACCTTACCGAGGCGACCGACCTGGCCCATGAGCTCCGGAACGGCGACAGCCGCGTCGAAGTCGGTCCAGCCGCCGGCGACCTTGTTGATGAGCTCGACGCCGCCGACCTCGTCAGCGCCCGCAGCGAGAGCGGCCTCGGCCGCGTCGCCGTTCGCGAAGACGATGACCTTGGCGGTCTTGCCGGTGCCGTGCGGCAGCATGACGGTGCCGCGCACCATCTGGTCAGCCTTGCGCGGGTCGACCGTGAGCTTGAGCGCGACCTCGACGGTCGAGTCGAACTTCTTCGAGCCGGTCTCCTTCGCGAGGGCGACAGCCTCGGAAGGGGTGTAGAACTTGTCTGCGTCGATCTTGGCCGCAGCAGCGATGTAAGCCTTGGACTTTGCCATTTCGGTACTCCCCTTAGCCCTCGACCGTGATGCCCATGGAACGGGCGGTGCCAGCGATGATCTTCGAGGCGGCCTCGAGGTCGTTCGCGTTCAGGTCGGGCTGCTTGGTCTTGGCGATCTCCTCGACCTGAGCCTTCGTGAGCTTCGCAACCTTGACGGTGTGCGGGGTGGCCGAGCCGCTCTTGACGCCGGCCGCCTTCTTGATCAGCTCAGCCGCCGGGGGCGTCTTGAGGATGAACGTGAAGCTGCGGTCCTCGTACACGGTGATCTCCACCGGGACGACGTTGCCGCGCTGCTGCTCGGTCGCCGCGTTGTACGCCTTGCAGAACTCCATGATGTTCACGCCGTGCTGACCGAGCGCGGGGCCGATCGGCGGCGCCGGGTTGGCCTGGCCGGCCTGGATCTGGAGCTTGATGAGCCCCGAGACCTTCTTCTTAGGTGCCATTACCTTTTCCTCTCTACGAGCACGCGCCGTGTGCGCGCGCTCTCCCGCATTCCTCGCGGAACGCGGTCGTCGTCCGCGCGCCCGCAGGGGCGCGCAAACCATCAGAGTCTACCGGATGCCGTCGCTCGCCGCTCCCAGGTTCGCAGGCCGGATCATCCGGAGCAGACCAGACGGACGAAGGCGCCCCGTCCATCCGGACGGGGCGCCTTCGAAGATGCGGATGTCAGATCATCTTGGTGACCTGGTCGAACGCCAGCTCGACCGGAGTCTCGCGCTCGAACAGCGACACGAGCACCGTCAGCTTGCCGCTGGCCGCGTTGATCTCGCTGATCGAACCGGGCAGACCCGCGAACGAGCCCTCCTTGATCGTGATCGTCTCGCCGATCTCGAAGTCGACCTCGGCGGGGATGACGCGCGGGGCGGCCTTCTTCTCGCCGGAGGACTTGTCGGCGGAGGCGGCCTTCTCGGCCTCCTTCAGCTCCGCGAGCGGCTTGAGCATGTTGAACGCCTCTTCGAACCGCAGCGGCGTGGGGTTGTGGGCGTTGCCCACGAAGCCGGTGACGCCGGGCGTGTGGCGGACGACCGACCAGGTGTCTTCGTTCAGCTCCATGCGCACGAGCACGTAGCTCGGGATGCGCACGCGCGTGACCATCTTGCGCTGGCCGTTCTTGATCTCGACGACGTCCTCCATCGGGACCTCGATCTGGTAGATGTCGTCCTCGACCTCGAGCGTCGCCTTGCGCTGCTCGATATTGGCCTTCACCTTGCGCTCGAAGCCGGCGTAGGAGTGGATGACGTACCACTTGCCCTCGAGCGCGCGCAGCTCGGCGCGGAACTCGGCGTACGGGTCTTCGTCGATCGCGTCGGCGCCTTCGGCGTCGTTGAGCACCTCGGCAGCGGCCTCGACCTCAGCGGTCTCGTCGATGTTCAGTGCGTCGTTCACGATCGCGTCAGCCTCCGGGTCGGTGATCTCTTCGATGTCGTCTTCGGCGTCGCCGCCGTCGATGTGGATCGCGCCGGTCTCTGGTGCGACCGACGAGCGCTCCTGCGCGGCAAGGATGTTGCCGTCCTGCGCCTCGTCCTCCTCGCTGGACTGCTCTGCTGCAGTCGACAGATCGAGGTCGTCGAAGTGGTTGTGGGAAGTCACGTGGGCTCTCCTTCGCTCGCGTTGCGCCGGCTCAGCTGGGGATGCCGAATACCCAGGTCGTGACCCACGTGAACAGAGTGTCGAGGCCGAGGACGATGGCCATCATGAACACCACGAAGGCCAGCACGACGCCGGTGTACTTCAGAAGCTCAGAACGGGTCGGGGTGACGACCTTGCGGAGCTCGGCGATGACCTGGCGGAAGAAAATCATGATCCGCGCGAAGAAGTTGGGCTTCTTCTCGGCCTTGCCGGTGCCCGCGACGATCTCGCCGCCGGAAGCGTCCCTGACCATTCGATACCTTTCGTGAGTCAGCTGGCGCTGACGCGCAGGGCGGACAGGAATCGAACCTGCAACCTGCGGTTTTGGAGACCGCTGCTCTGCCAATTGAGCTACCGCCCTAGAGAGCCTTGCGACTCTCGAGGTGCCAGACGATTCTCGCACGGCCCGGATGGGCTGGGCGTGATTGAGCGCCTGAGCACTGCTCGGACAAGCATACGGCATGGGCAGGACCCGGGCGAACTCTGCGCGCGTCGCCCGGGGCCCCAGTACGCTTGCACCATGACCGAACGCGCGCCTCTGTCCCGCAAGCTGTCCGCGATCGCCGAGTCGGCGACTCTGAAGGTCGATGCGAAGGCGAAGGCCCTGAAGGCCGAGGGCCGGGCGGTCATCTCGTACGCCGCGGGCGAGCCCGATTTCGCGACGCCGCAGTTCATCGTCGACGCCGCGGCCGAGGCTCTGCACGACTCGGCGAACTTCCGCTACTCCCCCGCGGCCGGCCTCCTCCCGCTGCGCGAGGCGATCGCAGGCAAGACGCTGCGAGACTCGGGCCTCGAGGTCGCGCCGAACCAGATCATCGTCACCAACGGCGGCAAGCAGGCCGTCTACCAGGCGTTCCAGGCGGTCGTGAACCCCGGCGACGAAGTGCTGCTGCCCGCGCCGTACTGGACGACGTACCCCGAGGCGATCGCGCTGGCCGACGGCACCCCCGTCGAGGTGTTCGCCGGGGCGGATCAGGGCTACAAGGTCTCGGTCGAGCAGCTCGAGGCCGCACGCACCGACAGGACGACGGTGCTCGTCTTCGTCTCGCCGTCCAACCCCACGGGTGCCGTCTACACAGCCGAGGAGACCCGCGCCATCGGCGAGTGGGCGCTCGAGCACGGCATCTGGGTGATCACCGACGAGATCTACCAGAACCTCACGTACGAGGGCGTGCGCGCCGTCTCGATCGTCGAGGCCGTTCCCGAGGTCGCCGGCCAGACCATCCTGGTCAACGGCGTCGCCAAGACATATGCGATGACCGGCTGGCGCGTCGGCTGGATGATCGGCCCCGTCGACGCGATCAAGGCGGCGGGCAACCTCCAGTCGCACCTGTCGAGCAACGTCAACAACATCGCCCAGCGCGCCGCGATCGCCGCGATCAGCGGCCCGCAGGACGAGGCCGAGCAGATGCGCCTCGCGTTCGACCGGCGCCGCCGCCTGATCGTCGAGGAGCTCGGCAAGATCGACGGCGTCAGCGTGCCGAACCCGCTCGGCGCGTTCTACGCCTACCCCGACGTGACGGGCCTCCTCGGCCGCGAGTGGGGCGGCCGCCGCATCGACACGACGCTTGAGCTAGCCGACTACATCCTCGACGAGGCCGAGGTCGCGGTCGTGCCCGGCGAGGCCTTCGGCCCGAGCGGCTACCTGCGCCTCAGCTACGCGCTCGCCGACGACCAGCTCCTCGAGGGCGTGCAGCGCCTGCAGAAGCTGTTCGCGTAAGCGCGGGCGCGAGTTCTGCCCACCGCCCAGGTGCGGCGAATCGACCGCTTCTCGACCGGGTTCGGTCGGTCTCCCGCACCTGAGCGGATCGTCCCCCGCTCGGGTGCGGCAGTCCTACAGCTCGACGCCGATGAAGACCGGCTCGGGGTTCAGCTCGATGCCGAACTCCGACGCGACGCGGGTCCGCACGAAGCGCGCGAGCTGCGCGACCTCCCATGCTGCGGCGCCGCCGCGGTTCGTCAGCGCGAGCGTGTGCTTGGTCGACAGCGACGCGCGCGACTGGCCGAGGCGGAAGCCCTTGTGCAGCCCCGCGTTCTCGATCAGCCAGGCCGCGCTGACCTTCACGCGGGCGTCGCGCTCGGGCGCCGGCGGCACGTAGCCGTCGAACGTCTCGAGCGGGATCACGCGTACGGCCTCGATGTCGGGCTCCATCGGCCACCGAGGGCAGGCGTCCGGCAGCGCCCTCGCCTCGCGCTCGGACAGGATCGGGTTGTTGAAGAACGACCCGGCGCTGCGGGTGTCGGCGTCATCCGGATCGAGGACCATGCCCTTCGAGGCCCGGATGGCCAGCACCGCATCGCGCACGCCGGCGAGCGTGACGCCTGCGCCCGGCTCGACGCCGATCGCCTTCGCGATGCGCTGGTCGCGGATGGCGTGGGCGCCCGCGCCGACCTCGATCAGTTCCAGCGTGATCGAGAGGATCACGGCGCTTCGGCGCGGCTCCGCGCCGTAGTGGCGCTTGAGGTCGCTGGTGCGCGGGCCGAGGCCCAGGTCGGCCGCTGCGACGACCGAGGCGTCGCCCGTCGCCTCGTCGATGAGCTCGACCTCGACGAGCGTCTGGTCGATCTCCTGGCCGTACGCGCCGACGTTCTGGATCGGCGCCGCACCCGCGGTGCCGGGAATGCCGCTCATCGCCTCGACGCCAGCGAGGCCCTGCGCAACGGTCCAGGCGACGAACTCGTCCCAGTTCTGGCCGGCCTCGATGCGCACGCGCACCCGGCCGTCCTGCGCCCCGTCGACGCGCTCGAAGCCGCTCGACAGGATCCGCACGACCGTGCCGTCGAACGGCTCGTCGTCGGCGAGCAGGTTCGACCCGCCGCCGAGCACGAACCAGTCGTCGCCGTCTGCCCAGACGTCCAGCAGCGCCGCGACGATCTCGTCGCGCGTGCGCGCCTCGATCATGCGCTCGGGGGCGGCCCCCACCTGAAGGGTGGTCAGCTGCGCGAGCGGAAGGGGGTCGGTCACGCTTCGGCGACCTCGACGTTCGCCTGCGCCTTGGCGAGCACCCTGGTGTCGTTGAACACGACGGTCAGATCGATGCGGGCGATGCCGCCGTCGATCTTGCCGACCTTGGCCTCGTAGCGCACCTCAGCCCCCTCATCCGGATCGACGACGACCGGCTTCGTGAAGCGCACGCCGTAGTCGAGCAGCGTCGCATCGCCGATGCCCTCGGCGATCACCGAGGCACCGACGCCCATCGTCAGCATGCCGTGCGCGAGAACGCCCGGGAGGCCGACGCGCTCGGCGACGTCGTCGCGGTAGTGGATGGGGTTGAAGTCGCCCGATGCCCCCGCGTAACGCACGAGCGTCTCGCGCGTGAGGCGCACCGTGCGCTCGGCGATGACCTGACCGACCTCGAAGCTCACTGCTCTGCCCCCACGAGAAGAATCGACGTCGCCGTGACGACGTGGCTGCCTGACGCATCGACGATCTCGGCGTCGCTGGTCACCATCGAGTTGCCGCCGACGACGCGCACGCCGGTGACCTTCAGCGTCGCGGTCAGCTCGTCGCCCGCCACGATCGGGCGGGTGTAGCGGAACCTCTGCTCGGCGTGCACGGTGCGCTCGAGCACGATGCCCGCCGATTCGTCTCCGAGGAGCTGCTGGAGAGTGAGGTCCTGCACGACCATCGCGAACGTCGGCGGTGCGACGACGTCGGCGTAGCCGGCCGCCTGCGCGGCGGCGACATCGTGATGCACCGCGGATTCGGCGAGCACGGCGCGGGCGAACTCGCGCACCTTCTCGCGACCGACGAGATACGGGACCGTGGGAGCGAACTCGCGCTCGACCAGATTCGGATCAACTGCCACGGGTCGAGTCTAATCGCCCGCCCGGGCGACGACTGTCAGTCGCTGCTTCGCTGCGCCTTGATGGCCTTCTGCGCCATCTGCACCGTGATCACCAGCAGGAAGGCGATGAACAGCCAGTTGGCGACGGCGGGCGAGAGCAGGCCGGCGACCAGAGCCCCCAGCGGCGTCGTGAGCAGGGTCGCCACCGCGACGCCGCCTGCGGCCACGAAGTCGACGTTGCCGTGGCGGGCGTTGCCGATGGCTCCCGAGATCGTCGTGGGGATCATCATGAGAAGCGACGTGCCCTTGGCCACGAGGTCGCTCGCGCCGAACAGGACGATCAGCACCGGGACGACGACCGCGCCTCCGCCCACGCCGATCAGACCGGCGAGCACGCCGGTGACGAGCCCGACGCCGACGAGCGCGATGCCCGACCAGAGATGCAGGTGGACCTCCGCGCCGCGCTCAGGCACGACGAGGAACAGGCTGATCATGACGACGACGAGGAAGCCCACGAAGATCCAGCGCGAGACGGACTCGCGGATGTAGTTCAACAGCTGCGCGCCGAGCGGGGCCCCGACGACACCGCCGGCGGCGAGGAGCAGCGCAGCGATCCAGTCGACGTGGCCCTCGATGGCGTACGCGACGACTCCGACCGCGGCCGTCACGACGATCGAGGCGCCGGACGTGCCCGATGCGAGCTTCTGTCCGAACGCCGCGAACAGGACGAGCATCGGCACGATCACGGTGCCTCCGCCGACGCCGAACAGGCCGGAGAAGAAGCCCGACACGAGACCGATCCCGACGAACACGAGCAGCGTCTTGAAGCTTCGTTCCCTGCGTGCCATCACCAGGCAACGTTACACCGGCCGGAGAGGCTCCCCCGTCCGCGCGATGAGCGAGATCCCGACGGATGAGAGAACGCGCCGTGCACGCGGGAGGGCCGGACGATCGTCCGTCGCCCGGTCACGGAGCGAACTCGGCGTAGTCGCCTCCGTCGAACGCGATGCTCGCGAGCGGTTCGCCCGCGGCGAGCGCGACGCGCACCGTCGCGGTGCCGACGCCGCGAGCGGTCGTCAGCTGATCGGCCGCCCATTCCGCGACGGCCGCGCGCTGCGCCGGCGGGAGGTCGTGATCGCCGAGATCGTCGAGAAGGAGCACGTCGACGCCGGACGCCCTCGCGGTGCGCAGAGCGGACACGAGAGGTTCGACCGCGAGGTTGCGGCCCCGGATGAGGTCGCGCAGCGCCGCTTCGAGGACCGCCACCGCTGCGGGGTCGGGATGACCGCCCGCCGCGATGCGTTCGAGCGTCGGCTGCGCGAGGTCGCGCACGCCGCGCAGCTCCGCCTCCGCTTCGACGTCGGCAGCGGCGGCGCGGGCTTCGCGCTCCGCGCGCTCGCGCTCGGCCTCGCGATGGGCGACGATCCGCCGCGCCGTCGCATGCAGCGCGCGGGCGAAGATCGTCACGGCCAGCAGCGTGAGCACTCCGCCGTAGCTCATCCGGAGACCGAGAAGAGGGGTCCCTGTCGTCGCGACGCTCCATGCGCCGGCGACCGCGAGCGACGCGGCCTCGGCGATCCATGCGGCCAGGTAGCGCGCGCGGAGCGCCAGGCAGTACATGAGGATGATGCCGGTGCGCAGCGACCAGACCCCGTATCCGGTCGGGTCGTCGATCGGCTGCAGGAAGGAAGCAGCGAGCGCCGCGGGGATGAGCGCCGCCACGGCGACCGTGCGTCCGATCGGCATCGGGGTGGGGCCGGGCAGCGCGAGAATCGTCGCCGCTCCGAACGTCAGGACGAGCGCGACGACCTCGGCGACTGTGTGCCCCATCCGGGTGCCGTCGACGAAGGCGATGTACGTGTACGTCACGACGAACAGGCCGAGCAGCACGAGCGGCGCCGGGCCGTTCAGGCCGAGGTAGCGGCCGATGTCTTGGCGCAGCCGCCGCGGCGCGCGGATCACGTCGCTCCCCAGCGGAGGATCACCGCGGTGCCGTAGCCCGGCGTACTGCGCACCTGCGCCTCGCCGCCGTCGACCAGCGCCATGCGCCCGATGATGCCGTGCCTGACGCCCAGACGGGCGGCTCCGACCCCGTCGACGTCGAACCCCGCCCCGTCGTCGAGCACGGCGACCTGCACGGCTTCCGCAGCGAGCACGACGTGCACCTGCCTCCCCGTCGCCCCATCAGCATGGCGCACGCTGTTGCGCAGCGCCTCGGACGCGGCCTCCAGGAGAGCCGCGACGACCGGACCAGGAATCGTCCCCTCGCCGTCGGCCTCGTACTCGAACCGGGCATCCGGATCGATGTCGGTCGTCAGCGACTGCAGATCCCACGCGAGATCGCGCAGCGCGCGGTCGGCGCCGCCGGCATCGCGATCGCGCGACGAGCGCATGGCCGCGAGCGCTCTGGCGGCGGCGTCGGCCTTCGTCTGCGCCGGCGCATCGCCGATGTACGCCAGCAGCGCGACGATGACGCTGTCGTGCACGAGCATCTCGACGCGCTGGCGGCTCGCGCGCCTGGCTTCGGCCTCGGCCGTGGCGCGCGCATCATCGACCGCCGCCGCAGTGGCCTCGTCGAGCAGCCGCCCCGCGCGCTGCACAGCGAGCGCCAGACTCATGAACATGGCGGCGAAGAACGTCTGGCGCATGCCGGCACCGATCGCCGGGCCGAAGAACGGATCGACAGACGACAGCAGCGCGGTCGCGAAGACCACCCCCGCGAACGCGATCGCGAAGCCGACGGCGATGCGCACCGGCCAAGCCAGCACCGCCGCGCACGCTCCGATGATCATGAACTGGCCGACCCAGAACGGCCCGGCGTCGGTCGACATCCGCTCACCGCCCAGCGCCAGCGGTACGGCGGCCACCGCGAGCAGCAGCGCGATCGCCTGAGCGCCCCAGAGGCCGCGCAGGAACGCCGGTCGCACCCACCAGAACGTGACGAGCGCGACGGGCGGCGGCACCGCGACCGCCGCGAGTCCGATGACGTTCGCCCAGGTCAGCACGGCCCACTGACGGTCGATGAGTTCGACGTACGCGCCGAGGATGGCGAGGCAGGCCAGGGCGAGCGCCATCGACATCAGCCGCGCGACGCGGTCGGCCGCGAACGGCCGCGGGGGTGCGACGCTCACCGCGTCGGTCGGCGCCGTCACGAGCCGGACGGCGACGGCAGCAGTCCGTCTTCCACGGCGCGCTTGTAGAGGTCGATGCGCGTGTGGGCCGGGCGCCCGACGCCGGCGTACTTCGCCCTGATGCGGCGCACGTAGTCGTCGACCGTGTGCACCGTGATGCCCAGCTCGTAGGCGACGGCCTGCACCTTGACTCCGCGGGCGACCAGCGCGAGCACTCGCTGCTCCTGCGGGCTCAGCTTGGCCGAGCCGATGTCGGGGTCGCTGTCGATCGCGGCGGCCCATTCGGTCGACAGCTCGGTCTCGCCCGCCGCCGCCTTGCGCAGCGCTTCGACGAGATCGGGCACCGGCGCGGACTTGCGCACGAGGCCGTGGATCGGGCTCTTCGCGACCGACCGGACGAGGTAGGGCGACTCGCCGGATGTCAGCACGAGCACGCGCATGCCGGCCTCGGTCAGACGCTCGACGTTCGACACCGGCGACGACCCGTCGGCCAGGCGGAGGTCGAGCACGGCGACCTCGGCGTCGGGGTGGGTCTCGAACAGCTCCGTCACGGTTCCGGCCGCGCCGACGTAGTCGAGCCCCTCGACCTGCGCCGCCACCGCGGCGACCGCGATGGACACGATGTCGTGGTCATCGATCAGAGCGACCTTCACTGCGGCTCCCGTCCTTGGAATCTGCCGGATGTCAGAACAGTAACCCGGATCACGGACATCGGCGCGGGGTTCCCCGGGGCGCGGACAACGCGGTGGATGCTCCCGCCAGTGGGAAGGGCTGCCCTATTCGGGAAAGCGACCGGGAAGCAGCTTGTGGAGCAGACTCTCCGAGCGACGCTGCGGAAGCAGCGGAGTCTCGGCCCGCGCGACCATCAGCTCCCGCGGCCCTGCCACTCCCTGCACCCGTTGAGCCCTGCGGTGCACACTGCGCAGGTCGGAGGAGAACAGCACCCGGCCGTCGGCAGTGCTGAGCACGGCAACGCCGCAATCGGGCGTCGTGATGATCCTGCGCACGAGTTCCGCGCGCCAGGCCAGCGCGTCCTGCTCGCTCGACTCGACCGACAGCACGGTCGCGTCGCCGTCCGCGTTCGGCACGAGCACGAGCCACTGCCCTGCATGCACGGGGTAGGTATCCTCACCGTGCTGCGTCGAGCTCATGCCGCGACCTTAGCTCCACCGTGTGAACGTCAGACCACCTCGACGTGAACGTCAGCTCGGCTTGGCGGCGGTCCCGGCGTCGAGGTGGGTCTCGAACGGCTCCGACGCGGTTCCGGATGCAGAAAAGCGGGCCCGACCTGGTATTCCTACCGGATCGGACCCGCTTCGTGTCGGTGGAGCATAGGGGATTCGAACCCCTGACCTTCTCATTGCGAACGAGACGCGCTACCAACTGCGCCAATGCCCCTCAACCGCATCTACGTTACCAGACCGTAAAGGCCCGACCGTACCGACGGCGCCCTCCGGGCGCGTCGCCGGCACCGGATGATGCGGCGGTGCGATCAGCCGACGCGACGGCCGAGCATGGCGCTCAGATGATCGTCGATCTCGGCGTCGTCGATGTAACCCATCGCGGCGTACGGGCTGGGCTCGGCGACGAAAGGAGCCTCGGGTGCGGCCGTCTCGGCGACGGCGGGCGCCCACTCATCCGCGACCTTCTCGACGTGCGTGCGCGCGATCTCGATCGACACGGGAGCGGGGTTCAGCTGCTCGACGCGCTCGCGCAGGCCCTCCTCGCGCGCCGCGGCCAGCAGCTGCTCGCGGGCGGTGCGCGCGTCGGCCGCGGACGCGGCGGATGATCCTGCCGACGTCGACATGGGCGCCGGCACGCTGCGGGGCGTCCAGCCGCGGTCGGCGGGGTTCAGGAGCGCCTGCTCACCGCGCGACTCGCGGCGGACGGCGCTCTCGCTGCCGGTCGCTCGCGCGGCGGTGCGCTCGGCCTCCTGCGCGGCGGGGCGACGAGCGGCCGCCCGTCGCGCAACCTGGCCCATGCGTCGCAGCGCGGACACGGCAACGGCGACCATCGCGACGCCGCCGGCGATGAAGCCGGCCCACTCCGCGAACGCGACGCCCTGCGCGAGGAGCGCGGCGCCCCATCCGATCACCACGATGCCAGCGAAGGCCACCAGGGTCGCCACCAGACGCACGCGGCGACGCACGCGCGCGCGATCGACATCGACTCCCGCGGCACGTGTGGCCGCCACCTTCTCGCTCAGCGCACTTCCCCGTTCGTCCTCAGGGCCCGCCATCGGGCCGGGTGCCGTCGCGGCACCGATCGTCTCCCGCGCCGTCGCGTGACGGCGCGCTTCGGCGCGCATCAGCGCGCCGGCCTCTCGGTCGTTCGCCAGTCGCTGCGCCTCGAGCGCTCGCTCGGCCTCGCGGCGCTCGAGCCGCGCCTGCTCCGACGCGATCTCGTGGCGGCGCTCCTCGAGCTCCGACGCCTCGCGGTCGCGCTCGAGCCTGGCCTGATCGGCCTCGAGCTCGTCGCGCTCTCGGCGGAGGCGGTCGACCTCGGCCTGCGCCTTCACCGCCGCCTTCTGCTGCTGCCTGGCCTGCCTGGCCGACAGCTCGACCCGCACCTCATCCGGCGTTTCGCTCGTCTCGGCGAGCACGCGGAGCGCGCGGTTGAGGCGGAGGGCGTTGCGCTCCGCCGCGTCGTAGCGGGAGCGCTGCATGATGCTCGGCAGCAGGTACAGCAGCCACAGCAGCACGGCGGCCAGTACCACCACGCCTCCCCCGAGCATCTGTCCACCCATGACGGCAACGCTAAGCGAGCCGATCCGATTCGCGCCGACGGCGCGCCCGCGCCGCGGCGGTTCCCGTCCGAGAAACCGTCGGCCGTCGGTCGATCTCCCGCACCCGAGTGTTCAGCACCCTCCCCAGGTGCGGCACATCGACGCGAAATCGACTCATCCAGTCGATCTGCCGCACCGGAACGGCCAGCCCCCGCCCCCAGGTGCGAGACTCCGACGCCCGAGCGCCTCACGCCGCGGGCGGGACCGACCCATCCGGCACGGTGCCGGCGCCCGGCGGCACGCGGCCCTCGACCCAGCGCTTGAGCACGCCGTCCGGCACATCCTCGCGCACCAGCGCGAACGCGTGGTGGTCGCGCCAGTCGCCGTCGATGTGGATGAACCGCGGCCGATAGCCCTCATAGCGGAAGCCGAGCTTCTCGACGACGCGCAGGCTCGCGGCGTTCTCGGGCCGGATGCAGATCTCGATTCGGTGCAGGCCGAGCTCGAAGAAGCACAGGTCGGTCGCGAGGGCCACCGACACGGGCGTGATCCCGCGTCCGGCGAAGCGCTCGCTCACCCAGTACCCGATCGTCGCCGATTCGAGTGATCCCCTGGCGATGCCCCAGACGTTCAGCTGTCCGGCGATCTGCCCCTCGTACTCCATGACGAGGGGCACGCCGGCGCCGTCGCGGTGCTGCGTGAGCAGGCGCTTGATCGACAGCCGCATATCGATCTGTCCCACCCCGCGCGGCGTCGTCGCCTCCCAGGGGCGCAGCCAGGCGCGGTTCGACATCAGCTCCTGCTGCAGGGCGCGCGCATCGCGCGGGCGCACGAGCCGGATCGAGATCGGGCCGTGGCCTCGCGCGAGCGTGCCCTCGATCACCTGGCGCTCACAGCGTCGCCGCGAACTCCTTGATCCACGGCCGCAGGTCGGGGCCGAGATCGGGTCGGTCGGAGGCGAGCTGCACGATCGCCTTGATGTAGTCGAGCTTGTCGCCCGTGTCGTAGCGGCGGCCGCGGAAGATCACGCCGTACACGTCGACGTTCTCGGGGTCGGCTGCGACCTCCTTGAGCGCGTCGGTCAGCTGGATCTCGCCGCCCTTGCCCGGCTCGGTGTGCGCGAGCACGTCGAAGATCTCGGGCGTCAGCAGGTAGCGGCCGATGATGGCGAGGTTGCTCGGCGCGTCTTCGCGCGCGGGCTTCTCGACGAGGTCGACGACCTTGACGACGTCGGGGTCGTCTGTGGCCTCGACCGACGCGCAGCCGTACATCGAGATGCTCTCCTCCGGCACCTCCATGAGGGCGATCACCATCGCGCCGCGGTTCTCGTTGACCTCGATCATCTTCGGGAGCAGCGGATCGCGCTCGTCGATGAGGTCGTCGCCGAGCATCACGGCGAACGGCGACTGGCCGACGTGCTGCTTGGCGCGGTACACGGCGTGGCCGAGGCCCTTCGGCTCGCCTTGGCGCAGCAGGTGGATGTCGGCGAGCTCGCTCGAGTGCTGGACGTGGCCGAGCTTGCGGTCGTCGCCCTTCTCGGTCAGCTTCTCCTCGAGCTCGGGCACCGAGTCGAAGTGGTTCGCGATGGCGTTCTTGTTGCGGCCGATGATCATCAGCACGTCGCGGATCCCCGCGGCCACGGCCTCCTCGACCACGTACTGGATCGCGGGCTTGTCGACGACGGGCAGCATCTCCTTCGGCGTCGCCTTCGTCGCGGGGAGGAATCGCGTGCCGAGTCCGGCGACCGGCATCACGGCTTTGATCTTGGCTGGTTCCATGCCCCCACAGTAAGTGATTCCGGTGAACTCCTGGAGAACTGCGTCCCGCGTTGCGCCGCGAACTCCGAGATGCCGGATGACCGAGCGCGCTCGTACACTCGAGGCATGACGAGCGACGGCGCGGCGGCGAAGCGCGAGATGCGCGCCGCGATCCGCGCCGAGCGCACCGCCAGGCCGGCGGCCGAGCGCGAGAGCGCGGCGGTCGGCATCCGGATCCAGCTCGACGCGCTCGTGACCCGGATCGGAGCGACGACGCTCACCTGCTACCTGTCGTCGCCGACCGAACCGGGAACGCGGGAGTTCGTCGACGAGGGCACGAGACGGGGCCTGCGCATCCTGCTGCCCGCGTCGCGCGACGACGGGCTGCTCGACTGGACCGAAGCCGATCCGGACGCCGGAGAGGTCGCCACGGCGCTCGGCGTGCCGGAGGGCGCCGGCACGCGCCTCGCCTCCGATGCGCTCGACGGCATCGGGCTGATGCTGGCCCCCGCCTCGGCGATCGACCGCGACGGCTTCCGGATGGGGTGGGGCCGCGGCTACTACGATCGCGCGATCGCCTCGCTGGCGCACAGGCCCCCGGTGTACGCCGTGATCTATGATGCTGAATTGGTGGATCGTGTGCCCCGCGAGCCACACGATCAGCGTGTGGACGGCGTCGTCACCCCCACCCGCACGATCACCTTCGCGCGCTGAACCGCTCCCTGTGAGGTCCCGTTGCCCACCTACGCCTACGCCTGCAAGAACTGCGGAAACGCGTTCGACGCCGTCCAGTCGTTCTCCGACCCCGCGCTCACCGAGTGCCCCGCGTGCGAGGGCCCGCTTCGCAAGGTGTACGGATCGATCGGCGTGACCTTCAACGGTTCGGGCTTCTACCGCACCGATTCGCGCGGATCGTCGTCGTCCTCGAGCGCGCCCGCGGCATCCGGCGCGGCTTCTAGCGCATCGTCGTCTTCTGCGGCATCATCGTCAGCGGGGGCAACCGCCTCTGCGCCGACCTCTTCCTGAGTCGGCGGCCGCGCTCGCGCGGGAAACCGAGGCCGCCGATGCTCGGCGGGGGGAAAGGCAAACGAATGCTCCAGGGCTTCAAAGAGTTCATCATGCGCGGCAACGTCGTCGAGCTGGCCGTCGCGGTCATCATCGGCGCGGCTTTCACCGCGATCGTCAACGCCATCGTCGAGTCGCTCATCAACCCGCTGATCGGTGCGCTCGTGCCGGCCGGCGACCTGGCCGCCTGGACGATCACGATTCCGGGCATCTTCGCCGACGCCAACTTCGGCATCGGCGCGATCATCTCGGCCATCATCAACTTCATCGCCGTCGCCGCCGTCGTGTACTTCGCGCTCGTGATCCCGATGAACAAGATGGCGGAGCGCCGCGCCGCCAAGAACCCTGTGGAGGTCGAGGTCGTCGCCCCGACGCAGGAGGAGCTCCTCGTCGAGATCCGCGACCTGCTCGCACGGAAGTAGTCCTTCCGCCCACCAGGGCAGCAGCGCCGTACGCCTCTCGTCCGCACCGCGGGCCGGGGGCGTACGGCGTTTTCGGCTCAGTAGTGCGGGGGAACGTCGGCACGCAGGCGGGCGTCGTTCGCGCCGCGCTCGCCGTGCGACACGACGCCCGGAGCACGGCCGCGCAGCGTCGCCTCGGCCTCTGAGTCGCTGAGCGTCCCCTCGACCCGCGTCAGCCGCGCCCGGCGGGAGCCGGAGATGCGCTCGACGCGCTGACGAGGGGCATCAGGGGTGGTCACGCCCCCAGCCTACGCCGCGACCATGTCGCGCCGCTCAGACGCCGATCGGCTGAGTGTCCTCGTCGACCTTGTCCGTGCCGCCCGTGACGCCGAGCACGCCGACGATGCGGTCGGCGACGGCACCGGGGTCGCTGTACAGGTCGAACGCGTGCACGCGGATGTAGTGCCAGCCGAGCCGGCGCAGCAGCCGCGGGCGCAGACGGAGCGACTCGCGCAGCGACTCGTCGCGCTCCTCGGGGTCGCTCTCGACCACGACAGCCCTGCCGTCGTGCTGCGCGACGAGCGGAAGCAGTCCGCGGTAGTCGACGTCGACCGAGACCCCGCGGCCCCGCAGCTCGCGCGCGAGCGCCAGGGTCAGCGGATCGGCGAAGTCTTCGAGCCGCGCCTCGCGGCCGTGCGCGGCGACGCCGTCGAGGATGCTCATCAGCGTCGCGGCGCCGTACTCGAGCCTGCCCTCGTCGAACGCGGTCGGGCGGATGCACGACACGATCACCATCGAGCGCCTGGCGCGCGTCATGCCGACCGTGAGCAGCCGCTCGCCGTCGGGCGTCGACAGATCGCCGAAGTCGCTGAGCACCCGACCGTGCTTCGTGAGCCCGTACCCGAGGGTGAAGATCACGCGGTCGCGGCTCTCGGCCACGGCCTCCTCGAGGGTGAGCACCGCGAGCGGCTCGCTGCTGTCGCGCGAGAGGAAGTCTGCGACGTCGCTGCGCCCGGCGAAGGCTGCGTTGATCGCCTCGCGGACGCGGCCCGCGTGGCGATGGTTCGCGCTGACGACCATCAGCGATTCCTTCGGCCGGTTGATCGCGTGCTCCACGACGAGCGAGACGACGCGCGCCACCTCCGGGTCGGGGCTCGAGACCGTGCCGTCGGACTCGGGAATGCCCTGCCCGCCCTCGACGTAGTCGACGGTGAGGCTGCCGCGCCCGAGGTACGACCCGGCCCACGGCAGCGATACGATCTCGCCGCCGTAGAACGCGTCGTTCACGAGTGCCGCCAGGTCTTCGCCGCCGGCGCGGTAGCTGCGGGTCAGCGTCTCGACCGGCAGCACTGCGGCGAGCGCCTCGAAGACGCTGGTGCCGTCGAACGGCAGCTCGTCGTCCGATACGGACCGCGGCTGCACCAGGAACGGCGTCGGTCGCTGGGTCACCGGATCGCCGATCGCGATCACCTGGCGGGCGCGCCGGATGGCGGGGGCCGCCTCGGCGACGCCGAGCGCCGCCGCGTCCGCGACGATCACGGTGTCGAACGTCTCGCCCTGCGGCAGCTGCGGAGCCTCGTACGGCGAGCACAGCCACACGGGCGCGAGCACGCGCGTGAGCGACGGCGCGCGGCGCACCAGGCCGGTCGGGTCGATGTCTCCCCGCGTGAGAGCGCGCTTGAGCGCCGCCGCCTCATCCGGCTCGTCGATGATGCCGATCTTCCACTGCGCGGCCAGCTGCCAGGCGAGCAGGGACCCGGATGCCGATGCGTGCGCCTCGTCGACCAGGCGGAAGTTGCGCTCGAGCTTGTCGACCACCGACGTGTTCGCGCCGAGCAGGGCGCGGTCGTTCTGCAGCAGGTACTCGAGGGTCGACTGCCACCAGGCGAACTCGAGCTCCTCGGCGACGCGGCCCTCGTCGACGTGGCGGTTCGCGAGCTCGTTCAGCAGCGGCTCGAGACCGAGACCTGCGAGCTTGGTGCGCAGCTCGGCGCGCTCGACGATGTTGTCGAAGACCTCGCTCTTGGCCGCGAGGCCGCCGAGCGTCCGCACGAGGCGCTTGACGGGCATCGCGGCGAGCCGCGTACCGCGGGCGAGCGCCTTGTCGAGGGTGCCGAGGTCGGCCTCGACGCGGTCCCACAGCGTCTGGACGTCGGCGAGGCCCAGCGGGATCTCGGGCACCGCGCCGACGTCGACGAGGTGCTGCCACTGCGTGCGCTGGTGCTGGATGCGCACGAGCGAGGCGTGCATGTCGCCCACGTGCACGCCGGGGCGCACGTACTCCTTGGCGAGCTTCTTGAGCCGCCGACGAGCCGCGCCGGACAGCGCCGCCGACTCGCGACGAGGCGCGTGCGCCTTGATCAGCTCGGCGAGCGGGCGCTCGAACACGGTGGGGCTGAAGCGGTCGAGCGACTCGCGGATGCCCGTGAGCAGCCGCAGGTACTCCCCCAGCTCGTCGACCGTCGAGAACGGCCGCATGCGCGTCTGCGAGATCAGCTCGTAGCCGCTCTCGAGCAGTGCAGGAACATCGTCGGACTGCAGCTTTCCGGCCAGCTCGTGCGCCGCGCGGGCGTCGTCGGTCGACGTGAACGAGACGCCGTACCAGGGCGACTCGTCCGGCCCGACCTTGAACTCGCCGAGGCGCGCGGCCATCGTAAGCGTGCGCGCGGCGTCGAGGCGGTCGTCGGCGAGCTTCTCGAGCGCGCCGAGACCCAGACGAGCGCTGGTCGACGGCGGGTTCGGCAGCGACGCCAGCTTGGTCAGGCGGCGGGCGGCGTCGAGCGGCGAGACGCCGAGCGTGCGGTGGCGGGCGATCAGGGCGGAGCGGTAGTCGCGCAGCACCGTGCGAAGACGCACGAGCGCGTCGTCGATCTCCGAGACGTCTGGCTGCGGTGCCTTCTCGTTGCGTCCGATGGCCCTGATGAGGTCGCGGCGCAGCGACGTCGGCGATACGGCCAGCCCGTCAAGGCCGACGCCCGAGAGACGGTGCCGGATGCCGTCGAGCGTCGAGCGCCGAGGGCTCACGACCAGCACGCGCTTGCCGGCGCGCACGAGCGAGCCGATGGTGTTGATCACGGTCTGGGTGCCGCCGGTGCCCGGCAGCGTGTGCACGACGAGCGACTGGCCGTCGGCGATGCGGGCGAGCACGCGCTCCTGCTCGCCGTCGGCATCGAGCAGGAGGGTGTCGGAGGCGGGAGCCCGCTCGTCCGGATGGGGCACGTCGGGGACCCCGCGGTCGCCGCGGAGCGCCTGCAGGGCGCCGTGATGCCCGCCGAGCGCGTCGATCACCGGATGATCGAGGTCGATGAGATCGCTGGCCATCGCGCGGCCCACATCGGCGAACGTCGACACCAGCAGGCGAGGGCGCGCGCTGAACGTCGGCACATCGCGCAGCACGGCGCGCAGGTAGTCGATCACGGGCTGCGGCTTGAAGACGCCGTCGGAGTGCGCGAGGGCAGCGAGCTCTGCGCCGTTGATCTCGATGCCGTACTGCTCGCGCAGCGCGCGCACGAGCTCGGGGTTGACGGCGAAGCCGCCGTACAGCTTCAGCTCGTAGGTGTGGTGGTGGCGCCTGATGCCAAGGGGGCGCAGCAGCACCGGCGCGACGAACTCCTCGCCGGCGGTCGTCCACGTCGCCAGCCCGACGGCCAGGCGCACGGCATCGATCGCGCGGACGTTGCGCAGCTCGACGTGCTTGGCGGTGATCTGCTCGGCCGCGATGCGCGCCGTGCGCAGCGCGACCTCGTCGCGGAAGAGGTTGGTCAGCAGCGTCGAGCGGCCGGTGATGAACTGCGGCAGGCTGCCGGGGTGCGCCGTGGTGATGTCGATGGCCGCGTCGCCGTTGAAGTGCAGCAGGGGCGACGGCCCGCCCAGCGCCGCTGCGGCATCGCGCAGGCGCCGGCGCTCGCCGTCGGCGGCGTGCGCGACCTCGACACCGGGTTCCGCGACAGCCAGGTCGTCGGGGTTCGCGGTAGCCGCGGAGTCGGAGCCCACGGCGTCATCATCTGCACGCCACACGCAGTCAGGGTATGCGCGACGGGGCCCGCGCGGGCGGCGCCTGTCGGAGTTTCGCCGGATTGCTGGGGCTTTCTCATGTCCGACGGCGCATTTCCTTTCCTCCACAGCGCCCGGATCGATCCGAACTCTCCACAGATCCGCCGTTCGCCGGCCGCACTCCGCCCGGAGGTCGGCGGCACCGGACAGGATGGACGTATGAGCCCACGAGACGAATATCGCAGCGGCACGGTCGACAGCCCGATCGGCGACATCACGGTCGTCATGGCCGACGACGCCGTCGTGGCGGTGCGCGTCGGCGACCCGGCGATCGCGCACGAGCAGCTCGCGCGGGAGCACGCGGTGGTCGCGGCCGACGACGACGCCGTCTCGGCACTCGTGGGGCCGCAGCTCGACGACTACTTCGCCGGCGCGCTGCAGGAGTTCGATCTCCCGCTCGACTGGCGCTTCGTCACCGGCTTCGCGAGGGAGGCGCTGCAGACCGTGTGCGAGATCCCCTACGGCGAGACGGCGGGCTACGGCGAGATCGCGGCGAGGGCGGGGCGCCCGAGGGCCGCCCGCGCGGTCGGCAGCGCCTGCCGCCGCACGCCCTTCTCGGTGATCGTCCCCGTACACCGGGTGGTGCGCTCCGACGGTTCGATCGGCGACTACGGCGGCAGCGAGCACATCAAGGCATTCCTGCTCGATCTCGAGCGGGGCCCGTCTTTCGGGGCATGAAGCGGAGAAGAGGAGCGATATGAATGATCTCGTGGTGGGCGACGACGGGCTTTCCCGCCCGGCGTGGGCGAGCGGAGACGAGCTGCTGCGCGAGTACTACGACACCGAATGGGGCATGCCGGTGCGCGATGAAACGGGAGTATTCGAGCGCCTGAGCCTCGAGGCATTCCAATCGGGACTGTCCTGGGCCACGATCCTCCGCAAGCGCCCCGCATTCCGCGAGGCATTCGCCGAATTCAGCCCCGATGCCGTCGCGCAATTCGACGAGGCCGATGTCGATCGGCTGATGAATGACGCAGCGATCGTGCGCAACAGCCGGAAGATCCGCGCCACGATGCAGAATGCGAGGGCGACCGTCTCCCTGCGGGAGCACTGTGGACTCGCCGATTTCGTCTGGTCCTTCCGACCGGCCGAGACGCCGGCTCCGCGCACATCAGACGACGTCCCTTCCTTTTCCTCCGAGTCGATCGCGCTGGCCGCGGCGCTGAAATCGCACGGATTCGCATTCGTCGGAAAGACCACGATGTTCGCCCTGATGGAGGCGATCGGAATCGTCGACACGCATCTCGTCGGGAGTCATCGCCGCGGCTCGAGCGGGGTCTGGCACCAGCCGCGCAAATCGGGCGACTATAGCGCCGATTAGATTCACGACTTCGCCGAAGCCGTTGCGAATAGCGGGAATACGAATGCTATTGTTTCGCCATGGCTCGCAAAATTGTGCATCAGCTCGTCGACGACCTCGACGGCACCGTTCTCGAACCGGGTGAGGGCGAAAGCGTTCTCTTCTCGCTCGACGGCAAGACCTATGAGATCGACCTGACCGAGGCGAATGCGGCGAAGCTCCGCGACGCCCTTGCCCCCTACATCTCGGCCGGCCGCCGCGGCGGCGCGACTCCCGCCGTCGCCAAGGCCGCTCGTCGCCGCGCGACCGGCAGCGGTCGCGACCTCGGCGCCGTCCGCTCCTGGGCGAAGGAGAACGGCTACACCGTCTCCGAGCGCGGCCGCGTTCCACTGACGATCCTCGAGGCGTACGACGCCGCTCACTGACCCCGTTCACGACGAACGCCCCGGACCGCATTCGCGGTTACGGGGCGTTCTTCGTTGCCAGCCGAAGGCGAAGCGACCGGCATCCGTCATCCGGATCCAGACGGGCCGGCACGACGCGCTCTCCGCCTCCCCCGACCGCACGACGGACAGAGCGGAAGGGGCCGCGGAGCGATGACTCGCTCCGCGGCCCCTCGGCCTGACCCCGTGACTCAGTCCTCGGTGTCGGTTGCCTTCGGCTCGTCGCCCTCAGGCGCGTCAGCCTCAGCAGCGTCGGCCTCAGCGGCGTCGGCCTCAGCGGCTTCCACCTCAGCGGCCTTCGCCTCGGCGACTGCTGCCTTGGCCGCCTTGCGACGGCGCAGGAAGCGGCGGATCGCGAGGTACTCGAAGCCGATCAGCACGAGCGCGAGCAGACCGAGCACCGCCCAGAGGATGTACTCCCAGGCCGCGCGCTGGATCTCGGGCTGACCGTCGGCGTACTCGCGCGAGTTCGCGACCGTGTACAGGATGTTCTTCGTCGCCTGGCGCATCGCGATCACCGACGTGGCCGACGTGTCCTGCACGTGGTTCACGCCCATGTCGACGGTGGCCAGCATGACGTCTCCGCCGCCGCGGATGATCTGATCCGCGTTCTGGTACCCGTAGCCGGCGAAGTAGTCAGTGAGCGCCATGCCGCGGAAGCCCCACTCGTCACGGAGGACCGTGTTGAGCAGCGCGGGGTCGGCGCCGGCGTAGGTGGTGCCGATGAAGTTGAACGCCGTCATCACTGCACCGGCGCCGCCGTCCTTGACCGCGGTCTCGAACGGACGGAGGTAGATCTCGCGCATGGCCTGCTCGTTCGTCCAGGTGAGCAGCATGTTGGTGCGGTCGGTCTCCTGGTCGTTCAGGCCGTAGTGCTTGATGAACGCGTAGACGCCGAGCTCGCGCGCACCGGTGATCTCGGCGGCCGACTGCGCGCCTGCCAGCACCGGGTCCTCCGAGAAGTATTCGAAGTTGCGGCCGGCGTACGCGCTGCGGTGGGTGTTCACGGCCGGTGCGTACCAGCCCGAGACGCCCATCTCCTCCGCCATCTGACCGATGACGGTGCCGAACTCGTGCGCGAGATCCTTGTTGAACGACGCCGCCACAGCGACGCTGACCGGAAGACCGATCGAGCCGACGCCGGTGAAGTTGTTGTTCAGCGATGCAGGGCCGTCAACGTCGAGCGTCTGAATCTTGCCGACCGACTTCACGGCGGGCGTCTGGTAGCCGCCGTTCGCGATCAGGTTGTCCATCTCGTCGAAGGTCATCTGGTCGAGAAGCTCTTCCCAACGCGGGTCGTCGTAGTCAGCGCCGGAGAGGTCGCCCAGCTCGAGGCCGTTGTCCGCACCGGTGACGGGCATATCGTCGTCGTCGCTGTTGAGCGATTCGGCGTCGAAGTTCTGCGTCACCACGAACTCCGCCTTCCGCTCGTCCGACAGCACGAAGTCCGTCGGAGCGGCAGTCGCCTCGTCGTAGTTGGCGAAGCCGCCGGCGCGCGAGAGGTAGGTCACATCGCCCGCGACCTCGTCGAACTGGTTGGTCGCCACGACGGCGTCGCCGTCGTGCGTCGCGTCCTCGGAGTCGAACGTCGTCGTCTCGTCGATCGTGATCGTGCTGCTGTCGATGACGGTGTGCGAGTCGCTGCGCAGCGAGATCTCGTAGTCGCCGGCTTCCAGCACGTAGGCCTTGGCGGTCTTCTCGTCGTACGAGGCCAGCTGGTCGTCGTCGAACGAGACGGTGACGGTCTCGGATGCGCCCGGCTCGAGCACCTGCGTCTTGGCGTAGTCGGCCAGGTTCACGGCCGACTTCTCGATGCCGCCCTCGGTGTACGGCGGGGTGTCGTAGACCTCGACGACGTCCTTGCCCGCGACGTCGCCCGTGTTCGTCACGGTCGCGGTCACGGTCACGGTGCCGTCCGCATAGTCGACGGAGTCGATCTTCTGCTCGAAGTCGGTGTACGACAGGCCGTAGCCGAACGGGTAGACGACGGACTCGTCGTAGTCGATCGCGCCCTCGACGGCCGCGGTCTCCCAGAAGCGGTAGCCGACGTAGATGCCCTCGACGTAGTTTACGAAGCTCGGGCTCACCTCAGCGCCCGTGAAGGGACTGTCCTGCGAGAACTCGTCCATGTTCGTGTAGCCGAAGTGGCCGAAGTTGTTCGACGTGGGGGTCGCGTCGAGGTCGCGCACGAAGGTATCGGGAGTCTTCGCCGACGGGTTCACCTCGCCGCTGAGGATGCGGCCGAGAGCGTCGAAGCCGACCTGCCCGGGAGGGAGCGCCCAGACGATCGCGTCGATCTTCGGGTCGTCGGCGAGGTCGCCGAGCTCGATGGCGTTGGCGCCGTTGTAGACCACCACGACGTTGTCGTTGGTCTCCTCGGCAAGGGCGATCATGTCGCGCTCCGAGGCGGTCAGCTCGAGCAGACCCTGGCCCTCTTCGAACTCGTCGTACGCATCGGTGTTGTTCTCGAACGACTGCGTCGGGTCGTCGGCGACGGCCTGTGCGACGTCGTGCGGCAGGTCGTAGCCCTCGCCGCCGGCGCGGGCGATCGTGACGACGGCGGTGTCGGAGTAGCTCGCGGCATCAGCCAGCAGGTCGCTCGAGTAGTCGGCGGCCGGCACCTCGGGAAGGGTCCAGTCCGAGGAGAACATTGCCACCTCGGGGCGCTCCGCCCGGTACTCGGTGTACAGATCGGTGAGGTCGTCGTTGGTCTCGAAGCCCGCGTTGTGCAAGCCGTCGAGCAGCGAGGTCAGCTCGTACGAGTCGGAGAGCGAGCCGGAGCCGGTGCCGCCGTAGATCGGGTTGGTCGAGGCCCACCCGAACACGTTGAGCTTCTTCGCGTCCGTGAGCGGCAGCGCGCCGTCGGTGTTCTTGAGGAGCACCATGCCCTCGTCGGCGATCTCGTTGCCCAGGTCCTCCGCGGCCGAGATCGACTTCTCGGTCAGCGCGCCCGAGCCCGACGCGAGGTCGAGCACGTTCTTGAGACCGCCGTAGAGCATCGTTGTCGTGGCGATCGCGACGACCACGACCGCGGCGATCCACGTCTGCGCGCGCGCGAACTTCCGACCGTTCTTCGGCACCTTGATGACGGCGATCGTGATGATGATCGCAAGCACCAGTGCGGAGCCGATGACGATCAGCTGCGGGAGGACCGAGGAAACGGTCGCCCAGACATCTGACCAGTTGATGTCAAGCATCGAGGGGTACCTCTCTGTACATGTTGCTGTGTTGCGCGCGGGCCCACATCGCACCGCGCAACGCTCAGCTCATCACCTCGTACGGAGCGGGGAGGGCGTCGGTGCATGATCCGTCGTTTTTCGCGCGCAGTCGGTCGCGCGGCCCGCGATCACCCGCGCGGGGCGGGGAGGAGCATCCGCACCGTGAACCAGTTCTCCTTGTGCTCGAACGCGATCGACCCGCCCAGCTCCTCGACGATCCTGCGCATGCTGCGCGTGCCGAAGCCGTGACGGGAGCTGTCGTCCTTCGTCGTACGGGGCAGCCCGCGCACGAACTCGACCGGCCTGTCCCAGTAGTTCTCGATGCGGATCATCACCAGGCCGCCCTGCGTGAACACCGACACCTTCAGGAGCCGCTTGTCGACATCCGGGATCTGCTTGCACGCCTCGATCGCATTGTCGATGGCGTTGCCGAAGAGCGCGCTCAGGCGCGGGAGGTCGATGAACTCGACCGCCTGCCCGTCGACGACGTTCGTCATCGACACCTGCTCCTGCAGGCACTTCTCCATCTTGGCGCTGAGGATCACGTCGAGCATGCGGTTGCCGGTCTGGATCTCCGACTCGTACCCCCGGATGCTCGACTCGAGATCGCGCAGGTACTCGCTGCGCCGCTCTGCCGATTCCTCGGCGCGGATGGCCTCGACGTAGTACCGCAGGTCGTGGTGCATGCGGTTGAGCTCGTCGATGTTGCGCTTCGACTGCAGGAACTGATCGTGCTGCATGCGCATCATGAGCTCGGTCTCGGTCAGCGCCATCGCCTTCTGCGTCTCGTTGCGGTGCCCCTGCTGCGTGTAGAGCGCGACGAAGCCCGCGAGGTCGACGAGCGTGCGGATGTAGAAGATGTCGACCGGATTGGACCCGCTGAACGGCGTCGAGGTGATCGCGAAGCTGAGGTTCGACACGAGGAACGTCGTCCCCGCGATCGCGATCGCCGACACGACAGCGCGCCGCCCCGCGCGCGGGGGCTCGCCCTGCGGGAGGTTGCGGCTCTCGATCCACCAGGCGACGACGAAGCTCGCGCCGTAGCAGCCGATCAGCAGTGCCATCGCGCCGAAGAACGGCGCGGATCCGAGGTCGGCGGCCGGCAGCTCCGGCATCCAGTGCACCCAGAGCTGCCACTCGAGCGACGCGACCAGCTCGGCGAGCACGAACGCGCGGGCGGTGAGGTACCCCGCGTCGCGCGCGCTGACGTCGGAGAGCAGCCATACGAAGGCGCTCATCGCGAGCACCGAGGCGATCATGCCGACGGTCCACAGGCCGATCGGCAGCATTCCCGCGACGACCTGCACGCCGATCAGCACGGGAAGCGCGGCGACGATCAGCGCCGCCGACGGCCATCGCCCGAAGCGAGCCGGCATCATCCGGATGTAGACGAGCGCGGCGCCCCACTCGGCCAGCCCGGTGTACCAACGAGGGATGTCGGGCAGGAGTTCGGTCATACCAGCTGGCCGCCGATGTACGTCGACAGCGCTTCGAGCAGACCCTTCTTGCGCGAGCGGCTGATGCGCGTCGACGCCCCCGTCGACATCACGCACTCGTCACCGTCGACCTGCATCACGTGCTTGAGGTTGACGAGGTAGCTCGAGTGCGAGCGGTAGAAGCCCTTCGGCGCCAGCAGGTCGTCGAACTCCTGCAGCGTCGCGTTGAACGTCTGCGTGCCGCTGACGGTGTGCACCCAGATCTGGTGGCGGACGCTCTCGATGAACACGATGTCGTTGACGTCGACGCGACGGGGCGACGAGCGCGGCCCCACGAGGATCGAGGTCTGCTCCGTCTTGCCGAGCTGTGCGATCGAGCGGTCCATCTCGTTCGCGACGGCGAACATCGTCACCGGCTTGAGCAGATAGCTGAGGGCCTGCACGGCGTAGCCGTTAACCGCGTACTGCGCCGTCTTCGTGACGAAGATCAGGATGACCGATGTGTCGACCTTGCGGATCTCGGCCGCCGCGCGCATGCCGTCGATCCCGCTCATCTGGATGTCGAGGAAGATGACGTCGTACTGTGGCTGGTAGCCCTCGATGATCGCGGCGCCGTCGTCGAACTCGGCGAGCCTCAGCGTGAGCGAGTTGTCGGCCTCGTACTGACGCAGCATGGTGCGCAGGCGCTCGCGGTCGCGTGCGTCGTCCTCGACGATCGCGATCGACAGAGTCGACCGCGGCTTCGGCGTGTTCTCGAGCGCAGGCATGGCGCAATTCTACGGCCGGCAGCTTTCCGATCTCCCGGAAGCCACCGGCTACCGGCGGGCGGACAGCAGATCGATGATGCCCTGCAGGTGCGTGCGCGTGGCGCGCTCCGCCGCGTCGGCGTCCCCCGCCACCACGGCGTCGATGATGGCGACGTGCTCGGGCGCCGAGGTCGCCGCGCGCCCCGGCTCGTACGCGAGCCGGAACTGGTGCCTCGCCGACTGGGCTCCCAGCCGCTCAAGCAGCTGGGTCGCAGTGGCATGGCCGGAGATCTCCCTCAGCCGCGCGTCGAGCAGCTGGTTCAGCCTGCTGTAGTTCATGAAGTCTCCGGAGGAGACGGATGCCTCGATCTCGTCGCCGAGCTCGCGGAGCTCCCGCACCTCGGCATCGGAGCGCTTCGCCGCGGCCTTCCGCGCGACGAGCGATTCGAGCCCGATGCGCGCCTCGACGATCTCGATCGCCTCACCGAGGCTGATCGCGCGCACGCGCGCTCCGCGGTTCGGCAGCCGCTCGACGATGCCCTCGGTCGCGAGCATCATCAGCGCGGAGCGCACCGATGCGCGCGACGCCTCGAAGCTCTCGGACAGGTCGGCCTCGATCAGACGCTGATTCGGGGCGAAGCGCCCGTCGAGGATCGCATCCCTGATGCGCTGCGCGAGATCGGCTGCGGCCTCTCCCGCTCTCGTGCTGGCTGCGGCCGCGACCATGAGCGCCCCTCTCGACCATCCGGATTGTCAACAAAATCTACACGCATTATTGTCGCAGATCCATCCGGATGACGTGAAGCGGCCCGCTCCCCCGATCGGAAGAAGGGGAGCGGGCCGCTGGCTGTCGCGCCGGCGTGCGGTCCGGCGCGACGCGCGAAGAGGTCTGAGTGCGGTCAGCCCCTCGCGGTCTCGAGGCGGCGACGCAGGCCGGCGAGCTGCTCGCGCAGCGCGCCCGGGACCCGGTCGCCGAAGGTGTCGAAGAACTGCTCGGTCAGGTCGGTCTCGGCCAGCCACGTGGTGGGGTCGACGTCGAACAGCTCGCGCAGGTCGTCATCGGAGATCTCCAGCCCGTCGAGCTCGAGACCGCCGGCGGTCGGCACGTTGCCGATCGGCGACTCGTCGACCTCGGCCTCGCCGTTCAGGCGCCCGACGATCCACGCGATCACTCGCGAGTTCTCGCCGAACCCCGGCCACAGGAAGCGGCCGTCGTCGCCCTTGCGGAACCAGTTGACCTGGAAGATCTTCGGCAGTGTGGAGGCCGCGGCACCCATCTCGACCCAGTGGCCGAAGTAGTCGGCCATGTTGTAGCCGCAGAACGGCATCATGGCGAACGGGTCGCGGCGCAGCTCGCCGACCGTGCCCTCGGCCGCGGCCGTGCGCTCCGACGAGATCGTCGCGCCGAGGAACACTCCGTGCTCCCAGTCGCGGGCCTCGACGACGAGCGGGACGTTCGTCGCGCGGCGGCCGCCGAACAGGATGGCGTCGAGCGGAACGGCTTCCTCCCAGTCGGGAGAGATCGACGGCGCCTGCGACGCCGCGACCGTGAAGCGCGAGTTCGGGTGGGCGGCAGGGCGGGCGGCGTCGGGCGTCCAGTCGTTGCCCTGCCAGTCGATGAGGTGCGAGGGCGCCTCGTCGGTCAGCCCCTCCCACCACACGTCGCCGTCATCGGTCAGCGCGACGTTGGTGAAGATGACGTTGCCCCACAGCGTCTCGACCGCGGTGACGTTCGTCGACTCGCCCGTGCCCGGAGCGACGCCGAAGAAGCCGGCCTCGGGGTTGATCGCGTAGAGGCGGCCGTCGCTGCCGGGGCGGATCCAGGTGATGTCGTCGCCCAGCGTCTCGACCTTCCAGCCGGGCAGCGTCGGGCGCAGCATGGCGAGGTTCGTCTTGCCGCACGCCGAGGGGAACGCCGCGGCGAGGTGGTACGCGCGGCCCTGCGGGTCGCTGACCCGGATGAGCAGCATGTGCTCCGCCATCCAGCCCTGGTCGCGGCCGAGCACGCTGGCGATGCGCAGCGCGAAGCACTTCTTGGCGAGGATCGCGTTGCCGCCGTAGCCCGAGCCGTACGACCACACCTCGAGAGTCTCGGGGAAGTGGGCGATGTACTTGTCGTCGTTGGTCGGCCATGCGACGTCCTGCTGGCCGGGCGCGAGGGGCGCGCCGACCGAGTGAACGGTGCGCACCCACTCCGCACCCTCGGCGATGAGGCGGGTGACGTCGTCGCCCACGCGAGTCATCAGCTCGATCGATGCGACGGCGTAGGGGCTGTCGGTGAGCTGCACCCCGATCTGCGAGATCGGGCCGCCGACCTTGCCCATCGAGAACGGCACGACGTACATCGTGCGGCCGCGCATGCTGCCGGCGAAGCGCGGCTCGAGGGTGTCGCGCATCTCGGCGGGGGCGACCCAGTTGTTCGTGGGGCCCGCGTCCTCGCGGCGCTCGGAGCAGATGAAGGTGCGGCTCTCGAGACGGGCGACGTCGCCCGCGTCGGAGCGCGCGAGGAAGGAGTTCGGCCGCTTGGCCTCGTTGAGGCGGATGAGCGTCCCCGCCTCGACCATCTCGTCCATGAGTGCGTCGTGGTCGGCCTGCGATCCGGAGACCCACTGGATGCGGTCGGGCTGCGTCAGCTCGGCGATCTTCTCGACCCACGCGATGAGTTCGTCGAGGCCGGGTCCGGCGTACGCCGGCACGCGTGCTGCGGTCTGCGCGGGCGGGTCCTGGATCATCACCACGATGACTCCTTTCGGTACGAACGACTTGTATCTCTACTTTGGAGGCCATCCGAGCGCTCTTCCCGACGAAATTGAGTTAAAGAACCTGCGATCTTTAGATATAGTCAAGGAATGTCTCCCGCTACCGACGCACGCTCCGGACTCGAGCTGCGCACGCTCGGCCACCGCATCCGGCACTACCGACTCGCTCGCGGGTTCACGCTCGACGATCTCGGTTCGAAGGTGGGCGTCGCCGGCAGCCAGCTCAGCCTCATCGAGAACGGCAAGCGCGAGCCCAAGCTGTCGCTGCTCCAGTCGATCGCCGATGCGACGGAGACGAGCGTCGGCGACCTGATCTCCGGCGAGGCGCCCAACCGGCGAGCGGCGCTCGAGATCGAGCTCGAGCGCGTGCAGTCGACGACGCTGTTCCGGCGCCTCGGCGTGCCGGCCGTGAAGGTCACGAAGTCGATGAGCGACGACACGCTCGACTCGGTCCTGGGGCTGCACCGCGAGCTGCAGCGCCGCGAGGCCGAGGCGATCGCGACGCCGGAGGAGGCACGGCGGGCCAACACCGAGCTGCGCCTCGGCATGCGTGCGAAGCAGAACTACAACCGCGACATCGAGAAGCTCGCCGAGAAGCAGCTCGCGGCGGCCGGTCACTCGGCGGGCGCGCTCACGCACCGCACCGTGAGCATCATGGCCGAGCAGCTGGGCTTCCGCCTCATCTACGTCAACGATCTGCCCGACTCGACCCGGTCGATCGCCGACCTCGAGAACGGCCGGATCTACCTGCCGCCGGCGTCCATCCCCGGCGGCCACGGCCTCCGCTCCATGGCGCTGCAGGCGATGGCCCACCGCCTGCTCGGACACCGCCCGCCGACCGACTACGCAGACTTCCTGCAGCAGCGGCTCGAGATCAACTACTACGCGGCGTGCTGCCTCATCCCCGAGTCCAACGCGGTCTCCTTCCTCGCCGACGCCAAGAAGGACCGCAACCTGGCGGTCGAGGACTTCCGCGACGCGTTCGGGGTGACGCACGAGTCGGCGGCGATGCGCATGACCAACCTGATGACCGAGCACTTCGACATGCGCATGCACTTCCTGCGCGTCGGGTCAGCCGGCCAGATCGAGCGCGTCTACGAGAACGACGATCTGCCGCTGCCCGAGGACGTCACCGGTTCGGTCGAGGGCCAGGTCGTCTGCCGCCACTTCGCGGCGCGCGACGCGTTCGAGCGGCACAATCGGACGACCGAGCACTACCAGTACACCGACACACCGGCGGGCACGTTCTGGTGCTCGACGCAGACGGGCACGCGCGACGACGGCGTCTTCTCGATCACGGCAGGCGTCCCGTTCGACGACGCGCGCTTCTGGCGCGGGCGCGAGACGCAGATCCGGCGCACCTCGACCTGCCCGGATGCCGCGTGCTGCCGCACGGCGCCGAGCGAGCTGTCGGACCGCTGGCGCGGCAAAGCGTGGCCGAGCGCGCGCGTGCACGCGCACATCTTCACGCCGCTCCCCCGTGGCACCTTCCCCGGCGTCGACGACTCGACGGTGTTCGAGTTCCTCGACAGGCACGCGGAGGCGTAGCGGGGGCTCAGCCCGGCGGGCGCGGCCCGCGCCCGGTAACGGAACAGGCGCTCGCACACACGGATCGATCGAATCCGTGTGCGCGAACTGCCGTTCAGCGCACGAACGCGCGGGGCCGGATGAGGCGACCCGCCTCATCCGGCCCCGCGCACCGTGCTGAGAGCTACGCGACCGAGCGCTCGGCCGCCTCGACGACGTTCGTCATCAGCAGGGCGACGGTCATCGGACCGACGCCGCCGGGGTTGGGCGACAGGAAGCCGGCGACCTCGGCGACATCCGGGTGCACGTCGCCGTAGACCTTGTTCTTGCCCGTCTCGGGATCGGTCTCGCGCGTCACGCCCACGTCGAGCACCGCGGCGCCCGGCTTGACGTCCTCGGCCTTCACGAGGTGCTTCACCCCGGCACCCGCGACGATCACGTCGGCCTCGCGGAGGTACGGCCCCATGTCGGGCGTGCCCGTGTGGACCTGGGTCACGGTCGCGTTGATGTCGCGGCGCGTGAGCAGCAGCCCCATCGGGCGGCCGATCGTCACGCCGCGGCCGACGACGACCACGTGCTTGCCCTTGAGGTCGTAGTCGTTGCGAAGCAGCAGCTCGATCACGCCGCGCGGCGTGCACGGCAGCGGGGTGGTGATCGGCGAGTTCACGTTCAGCACCAGGCGGCCGAGATTCGTCGGGTGCAGGCCGTCGGCATCCTTAGCCGGGTCGATCCGCTCGAGCACCGCGTCGGTGTCGAGGTGCTTCGGCAGCGGCAGCTGCACGATGTAGCCGTGGCACGTCGGGTCGGCGTTGAGCTCGTCGATCAGGGCCTCGACGTCCTCCTGCGTCGCATCGGCCGGCAGCTCGCGCTGGATCGAGTTCATCCCGATCGCCTCCGACTGGCGGTGCTTCATGCCGACGTACAGCTGCGACGCCGGGTCGGCACCCACCAGCACGGTCGCGATTCCGGGCGTCACGCCCTTCTCCCTGAGCGCCGCGACCCGTTCGGTCAGCTCCGCCTTGATCGCCGCCGATGCGGCCTTGCCGTCCAGCACCTTCGCTGTCATCCGTTGCCTCCTCGTTGAGACCCGCGTTCGCGGGTCGAAAGATTACCTATCAGCATAGGGAAATGTCTCGCGCTCCGACAGTCCCGGTCCCGCCGCCGCCCCAGGATGTCGGACAGAAACCGTCAGCCGTCCCGCCACCGCACCGCTTCCGCCGCACGGCTCTGCCGCCGCCGACGCACAACGCAGTCGAATCTTGAGCCGCTGCCCTGTGCACCCGCGCAGTTCCGCGGGTGCTCCCGACCGTAGGTCGAGAATCGACTGCATAGTGCACGCAGGCGAAGCGCGACCCCGGCGGACCAGTCGGCGTCAGACCCCGGCGTAGCCGGTGGGCGCGTGCTCGACGTCGGGGTACAGCGGGAACGCGTCGGCGAGCTTCGCGACGCGGTCGCGCAGCGCCGCCAGGTCGGGGTTCGGCTGCAGCGCGAGGGCGATGATGTCGGCGACCTCGGTGAACTCCGCGTCGCCGAAGCCGCGCGTGGCCAGGGCGGGCGTACCGATGCGCAGGCCGGAGGTGACCAGCGGCGGGCGCGGGTCGTTCGGCACCGAGTTGCGGTTCACCGTGATGCGTATCTCGTGCAGCAGGTCTTCGGCGGCACGGCCGTCGATGGCGGCATCGCGCAGATCGACGAGCACGAGGTGCACATCGGTGCCGCCGGAGCGGACGGAGATTCCGGCGTCCAGAACGTCCTGCTGGGTCAGACGGTCGGCAAGGATCGCCGCGCCGCGCACGGTGCGCTCCTGACGGTCCTTGAAGGCCGGGGTCGCCGCGAGCTTGAACGCGGTCGCCTTGGCGGCGATCACGTGCATGAGCGGGCCGCCCTGCTGGCCGGGGAACACGGCCGAGTTGATCTTCTTCGCGATCTCGGCGTCGTTCGTCAGGATGAAGCCGGAGCGCGGACCGCCGATGGTCTTGTGCACGGTCGACGAGACGACGTGCGCGTGGGGAACGGGGCTCGGGTGCAGGCCGGCGGCGACGAGGCCGGCGAAGTGCGCCATGTCGACCCAGAGGTACGCGCCGACCTCGTCGGCGATCTCGCGGAACGCCGCGAAGTCGAGCTGACGCGGGTACGCCGACCAGCCGGCGATGATCACCTTCGGCTTGTGCTCGAGAGCGAGGCGGCGCACGTCGTCCATGTCGACCCGCGAGGTCTCTTCGTCGACCTGGTACGGCACGACGTCGTAGAGACGGCCGGAGAAGTTGATCTTCATACCGTGCGTGAGGTGGCCGCCGTGGTCGAGCGACAGGCCGAGGATCGTGTCGCCCGGCCGGGCGATGGCGTGCAGCACGGCCGCGTTGGCCTGCGCACCCGAGTGCGGCTGGACGTTCGCGTACTCGGCGCCGAACAGCGACTTGGCGCGCTCGATCGCGAGGTTCTCGGCCACGTCGACCTCTTCGCAGCCGCCGTAGTAGCGGCGGCCGGGGTAGCCCTCGGCGTACTTGTTCGTGAGCACCGATCCCTGCGACTGCAGGACCGAGACGGGCACGAAGTTCTCGGAGGCGATCATCTCGAGGAAGCCGCGCTGCCGGTCGAGCTCGCGCTGCAGAACCTGCGCGATCTCGGGGTCGACCTCGGTGAGCGGGGCGTTGAACAGCGGATCAGTCATGCGAGCTCCAGACAACGGTAGAGAGGTGTTCGCTCGGCCCAGGCGCGCGGCCGAATGCTGTCTCAGTCGCTCCCCGATGGTTGCCCATCTCCGACGCCAGTCGCGACCCCAGAAGTGTACCGGCTCCGGCTGGCCGCTTCCCTCCGAACGCGACACAGAACGACACTCGTGACACGCTCTTGGTATGGGAACAGTGATCCACGCCGCCAGACTCGTCGGTTCCGGATGCCCGGAGGCGGGCGATGCCGGATGGGTGCGGTTCGAGAACGGCGAGGTGGCGGCGATCGGCTCCGGGGCGCTCACGCCCTCCGCGATCGCTCACGGCGACGAGGTGATCGACGCGTCTGCGCTCGCCTCCGGCGCGACGCTCGTGCCCGGATTCGTCGATATCCACGGCCACGGCGGCGCGGGCTTCGCCCATGAGGACGGCCCCGACGCGGTGATCGCGGCCCGCGCGGCGCACCGCGCGCACGGCACGACGAGCGCGGTCGTCTCGCTCGTCACCGCCGACATCGACACTCTCGCGGCGCGCGCGGCGATGATCGCCGGCCTCGTGGGTCCGGAGCACGGCGTGCTCGGCTCGCACCTCGAGGGGCCGTTCCTCGACCCAGGGCACTGCGGCGCCCACGACCCCGAGCTGCTGCGCGACCCCGCTCCTGATGACGTCGCCCGCCTGCTCGACGCCGGCGCCGGCACGGTGCGACAGGTCACGATCGCACCGGAGCGCACCGGCGGATACGAGGCGATCGCTCAGATCGTCGCCGCGGGCGCCGTCGCGGCCGTCGGCCACACCGATGCGGATGCGGACGCGACCGCGCGAGCCGTCGACCGCGGCGCGTCCGTCCTGACCCACGCGTTCAACGCGATGCGCGGCATCCACCACCGCGCCCCCGGCCCGATCCCCACGGCGGCGCGCGACCCGCGCGTGACGCTCGAGCTGATCTGCGACGGCGTGCACGTGTCGCCCGACGTGATGCGGATGCTGTTCCTCTCAGCCCCCGGCCGCGTGGCGCTGATCACCGATGCGATGGCGGCGACCGGGATGCCGGACGGGGAGTACATCCTCGGCACTCTCGACGTCGTCGTCGATCAGGGGGTGCCGCGCGTGCGGGCGACCGGCGCGATCGCCGGTTCGACGCTCACGCAGGATCTGGCGCTGCGCAACGCGGTCGCCTTCGGCGTTCCGCTGCCGGATGCGGTCGCCGCGCTCACCTCGATTCCCGCTGCCGCGGTCGGCGCCGAGGGCGTCGGAACTCTCGCCCCCGGTGCCCGCGCCGACGCGGTGCTGCTCGACGCCGACCTGCGGGTGCGAGCCGTGTGGGCGAACGGCGCCAGAGCGGTCTGAGCGGCTCCGGCTACTCGGCTGCGTCGTCGATCGCGCGCTCGAGGCGCTCGATCTTCGCATCGAGCTCGCCCGAGTACCCGGGCCGGATGTCGGCCTTCAGTACCAAGGAAACGCGCGACCCGAACGGTTCGACGGCCTCGACGGCGCGCTTGACCACGCCCATCACCGTGTCCCAGTCGGGCCCCTCGATCTCAGTGAACATGCTCGTCGTGCGGTGCGGCAGACCCGACTCGCGCACGACGCGGACCGCCGCGGCGACGGCGTCGTGGACGGATCCTTCGGTGTTCGGGGTCTCGCCGGAGGGCGCGCCGCTCGGCGCGACGGAGAAAGCGATCAGCATGCGGCGAGCGTACCGCGGCCGCGGCGCTACAGCCGAGCGAGCGTTTCGACGTCCGCGCGGAACTCGCGCGCCGTGTCCTCCGACACCGTGGCGCGGGTCGCGCGCAGCGCCGCGAGGTAGTCCTCCGTGCCGATCGGCTCCTCCGCGCCGTTGACCGCCCGCGCGAGCGCCTCCTGCGACGCGCGCCGCGCCGCGTACTCAATGTCGGCGGGCGTCAGCCCGGCGCTCGCGGACACCAGGGCGCCGAAGTCGATACCCTCGACGACCTGCCGCGGAATGTATCGCCGCCAGATCGCCCGCCTGGCCGCCTCATCCGGGAGCCCGATCGGCACCACGTAGTCGAATCGTCCGTGGCGCAGGAACGCGGCGTCGAGCGCGCGCACGAAGTTGGTCGCACAGATCAGCAGCCGGCCCTCGCGGTCGCGGAACTCGGCCACGAGCTTGAGCAGCTCGTTCGTGACGCCCTGCATCGGCGAGGGCGGCTCGCCGCCGCGCCGCGCGGCGATCTCCTCGACCTCGTCGATGAAGACGACGGCGTGCTCGAGCTCGCCGATCGTGCGGAACGTCTCGCGCAGCGCCGCGGCCAGTCCGCCCGGCTCCCCCGACAGCCGGGAGGGGAACAGCTCGACGAACGGCCAGTCGAGCCTCGAGGCGACGGCCTTCGCGAACGTCGTCTTCCCCGTGCCGGGAGGGCCGAAGAGCATGACGGCGCGCGGCGGAACGACACCGTAGCGATCGGCGAGCTCCGGGCGCGAGAGCGGCAGAACGAGGCGCTCCTCGAGCATGTCCTTCTCCGCCTGCATGCCGCTGACGGAATCCCAGAGGTGGCGCGGCAGGATGCGTCCGCCGACCTCCTTCAGCAGGTCGAGCTCGCGGCGCTGCACCGGCATATGCCGCTCGAGGTATCTCAGCTGGCTGCGCGGCTCGAACCCGCTCGCGACCAGGCCCTGCACGCTGTCGGCGTGCTCGGGGACCAGGACGGACAGCTTGCCGAGGCCGAGCGGAGCCATGCGGCGCTCGAGCGCGTCGAGGAGCCCGGCCTCGACGCGGTCGTCGCTCTCGTGGTCTCCGACCCCGAAGAAGACGATCCAGCCCTGCGCGTGCGCGGCACGGCCGACGGCGGCGCCGACGATCTGGTCGTCGCGCACGGCGACCACCGCGTGATCGCTCTGGCACGAGGCGATCACCTCGCCCAGCGCGTAGACGGGGGTCTCGGTGCGGGCAGCGCCCTCCCAGAGGCGGACGATCGCGTCGAGATCGTCGTCGTGGAAGTCGCGGATGCGGGTGCGGCTCATGATGCCTCCTGGCCGGCCGTGTCGGACGTCTGTGTCGGGCGGGTCTCGCCGTCTCTGGCTCGCCTGGTGCGGCGGTGTTCCTCGACGCTAACCCGGATGCCCGCGGCCGCGCGAGAGTGTCTCCGCGGAACTTTCGCGGTTCTTCCGAATCCCGCGAACCGGATGAGGTGCGCGCTCTCGCGTGCGGCGGCGACGGTCCGCGGGCGCCCGACCGCCGTTCGCTACGGCCGGACGCGCGCGGTGCCCGAACCGGATGCTCCGCGCGGGCTACCGAGTGCCGGCGGCGAGCGCGATCCCGATCGCCGCCGGCAGGTGCTCCGCCGCGTCGAGCGCCGTGATCGGGCGTCCGATGCCGCCCTGCTCATCCGGAACCTGCGCGCCCGGCCCCACCGCGTCATCTGGCACCGCCTGCCCCGCCGCGAGGCGACCGGCGACGCCGTGGAGCCATGCGGCGGTCGCGGCGATCGGTCCGAGCTCCTCGACGTCGAGAGCATCGCGGTCCGACGCGCGGGAGGCTTGCGCCGCGGCGGTCGAGAGGAGGGTCCCGGTGAGCCCCGCGAGCACGTCCCCCGTGCCGGCCGTAGCGAGCCACGGCGTGCCGGAGCGCACGACCGTCCACCAGCCGCCGGGCGTCGCGACGATCGTCTCCGCGCCCTTCAGCAGCACGACGCCTCCGAGAGCGACGGCGGTCTCGCGCACGACCAGCACACGCTCGGCAAATCCGGCGCGCAGCCGGAGCTTCAGCGGATCGGCCTCGATGTCGTCGATGCCGAGGCCGAGCGGGATGCGAAGCTCCGCCAGCTCGGCGTCATGCGGCGTGACGATCACGGGGCCGCGCACATCCGTCACGAGATCGAGCGCGCCCGCGTCGATCACCGCGGGCGTCCCCGAGCGCAGCACCGAGCGGAGGGCTCCGGTGACGGACTCGCCGCGGTCGCGCCCCGACACCCCGGAGCCGATCACGGTCGCGTCGACGCGGCCGCCGCGGCCGATCACGACCTCCGGTCGGCGCTGCAGCACGAAACGAGCGACCGCCGGCTCGCCGTGCCAGACGACCATGCCCGCGCCGCCGCGGGCCGCGCCCTCGACCGACAGCACCGCGGCGCCGGGGTATGCGGGAGAGCCGGTGCGCAGCGACACGACGCCGCGGGAATACTTGTGGTCGCCCGCCGTTGGCACACGGAGGACGCCCGCCGCATCCGCGGCTCCCCACTCGACCCCGTCTGCACCGTTCGCGGCGAAACCCCCTGGCATTCGCCCAGGCTAGCCTGGCCGCGACCCCCGAGAAAGGCACGCATGTCCCAGCTGTTCTCCCCCATCGCCCTGCGCGGCACCGAGTTCCGCAACCGGCTGTGGGTCTCGCCCATGTGCCAGTACTCCGCGATCGACGGGGTCGTCAGCGACTGGCACCTCGTGCACCTGGCGCAGTTCGCCTCGGGCGGCGCCGGCCTGGTCATGGCAGAGGCCAGCGCCGTCGTGGCAGAGGGACGCATCTCGCCGCGCGACGCCGGCATCTGGAACGACGCGCAGCGCGACGCGTGGCGTCCGGTCGTCGACGCGATCCACGCACGCGGGTCGAAGGCCGCGATCCAGCTCGCCCACGCGGGCCGCAAGGCGTCGACGTGGTGGCCGTTCGCGAGCGAATCGGGCGGACGCGCGTCGGTCGCGCTCGACGAGGGCGGATGGGTGACGGCGGCGCCGTCGGCGATCGCCTACGAGGGCTTCGCCGCTCCGGAAGAGCTGACGACCGAGCGCATCGACGAGATCGTCGAGGCGTTCGCGGCCGCTGCCCGCCGTTCGGTCGACGCGGGCTTCGACGCCGTCGAGGTGCACGCCGCCCACGGCTACCTGCTGCATGAGTTCCTCTCCCCGCTGTCGAACACCCGAACCGACGAGTACGGCGGATCGCTCGAGAACCGCGCGCGCCTGACGCTCCGCGTGATCGAGGCCGTGCGCACCGAGGTCGGCGAGGACTACCCCGTCATCGTCCGCTTCTCGGCGACCGACTCGGCGCCGGGCGGGCTCGAGGTCGACGACGTCGCGGCGGTCGGCGCGTGGGCGAAGGAGAGCGGTGCCGACCTGCTCGACGTGTCGTCGAGCGGTCTCGTCGCCCATCAGCAGCTCGACGTGCACCCCGGCTACCAGGTGCCGTTCGCCGCGCGCGTGCGCGAGGTCGCCGGCGCCCCCGTCGGCGCCGTCGGCATCATCACCACCGGCACGCAGGCCGAGCAGGTGCTCGCCGAGGGCAGCGCCGACGTGGTCTTCGCCGCTCGCGAGTGGCTGCGCAACCCCCACTTCGGCCTGACCGCGGCGACCGAGCTCGGCGAGCCGGCGGCCGACCTCTGGCCGGCGCAGTACATCCGGGCCCACCGCGCCGCGTAGCGGGGCGGCACAGCGCCCGGCGCGCCCGCCTAACGGTCTCGCGCGCGAGACCGTTAGGCGGGCCGACTGCGCGACCAACGGTGTCGGTCAGGTGCGAGAAATCGACCCGGTTCGGACGGAATCGGTCGATTTCCCGCACTTGTGCTGGCGCCCCACCACCCAGGTGCGGCAGATCGACCCGAACCTGCGAATTTCGGTCGATCTCCCGCACCTGAGCAGTTGCCACGCGCCTCCAGGTGCGACAAATCGACGGATGAAGACGCGGAAGTCTGCCGTTCGGTCGCACATCCGGCGGTCTCCGTTTCTTCCACAACCGCAAATTCGCGAAAGTCGCGATGACTCCGCTGTGGACAACTCCGGCCGAGCGTTGGCGCAGTGCGACTCTGGCGAAATGGTCATCCGCTCTGAACAGATCAGCGGCCTCGGCGACGAGTTCGCCGTCCGCGATGCGCGACGGCTCGGCGTAGGCGAGGGCGCACTGCGCACCCGACGTCTCGCTCGTCCGTTCCACGGGGTGCGGCAGCGGTTGGCGCCGGCGGATCCCGAGGAGGAGCCGTACTCCGCTGCCAGGCGCTTGGGGTTAGGGCGCATCCGGGCGTACGCCGCGCGCATGACGACGCGCGAGTTCATCAGCCACGAGAGTGCGGCACTGCTCTGGGGTGCTCCGCTTCCCACGTCGTGGAGTCCCGAAACCGTGCATTCCGCCATCAGTGACGCCGGCGGTCTCCCCGACGCAGCGGGTGTTCGCGGCCATCGCGTATCGCCGCGGCACGTCGACGTTCGGGAGATCGACTCGATCCCAACGGCCGCACCCGCCTGCACCTGGGCGATGCTCGGCGCATGGAGCGTGCCCGATCTCGTCGTACTGGGCGACTACCTGTGCCGCGTGTGGCGCCGTGGTCACGGTCGGCCGGATGCCGGTCGCTCCCCTCTGGCCGACCTCGACGAGCTCCGGGCCGCTGTGCGGCGCGGCAGGCGCATCGGAATTCCCCGATTGAGAGAGGCCCTCGATCTCATCCGGACCGACTCGTGGTCGCCTCGCGAGACGAGATGCCGCCTCGCGCTGCTCGCGCACCGTCTGCCCGAGCCTGCGCTCAACATCGACGTATTTGATGAGCGCGGTGAGTTCGTTGCGTGCGTTGACATGGCGTACCCGGTGCTGCGGATAGCGATCGAGTACCAGGGCGGTCACAATGCCGGGCAGTACGCGGCCGACGTCGAAAGGCTGGAGCGCCTGCGATCGGCGGGATGGGCGGTCATCGAGGTCACATCCGCCCTGCTCCGCGAGCCCCAGCTCCTGGCAGAACGCGTCCGCGCCGTGATCCGGCGCCGCAGCTGATCGTTCCTCCGGTGCGAGAGATCGACCAGAATCTCCCGCCATCGGGGCGATGTCTCGCACCGGAGCGGAAGTCGCTCGGCGTCGGGTATGGTGAACGTGTTCACTGAATGCGTTCAACAGCCGGATGGAGAAGACGGATGCTGACTCGGGCCCAACAGCGCGACGCCACGCGAGTACGCGTGCTCGACACAGCAGCGGCGCTGTTCCGCGAACGTGGATTCGACGGAACGACGATCCGCGAGATCGCCGCCAGATCCGGGATGAGCGCAGGGAGCGTGATGGCCGTCGGCGACAAGGACTCCCTGCTCGTGCAGACGTTCGACACGGTGATCGCGGACGCACACCGCGATCGATCGGGCTCGGCCCCTGCGCGGGATCTTCGTCCCGAGCGTGCGCTGGCTTCGCTCGTCCGGCCGTTCGTCTCGCTGTTCACCGCCGATGAGGAGCTCGCGAGGAAGTACGCGTCGATCGTCGTATCAGGTCGGGCCCCGTCCGCACTGTTCACACACCTTGCCGCGACGCTGATCGATGAGTTCGCCGAGGTGCTGGGAGTTCCCGACCATCCGCGCACCCAAGCGCTCGCTCGCGCCGCATACTTCGCCTACGTCGGCGTTCTCATGAGCTGGGCTGCCGCGCCCGGCGCATCGTCGGATCAGTTGGAGCGCCTCCTGATCGAGACGTTCGCCGCAGCGTGCGGGAGCTCGTCGTGAACTCGGCCGCGCTCCCGCCCGAGGCATGGTGGGCACCCGCGCTGCTCGCCGCGGTGCTGCTGATCGACGCCCTGCTGTCTCTGCGTCCGCCCGCGTTCATCCGGAACTGCCTGGACGGCGTCGGCTTTCCCCGAGAATGGTGGTGGATTCTGATCGTCATCAAGATCACTGCCGTCGGAGGGCTGGTCGCCGGCATCTGGATCCCCGGCGTCGCAATCAGCGCCAGTCTCGGCGTCGTCGCGTACTTCCTCTGCGCGGCGACCGCACACATCCGAGCCCGCTTCCTCGGCCCGGCGTTCTGGCTCAACTGCCTCGGAATGCTCGTCCTCTCGATCTTGTGCCTGCTGGCGACCGCGCTGACCTGACCCCCGCAGCTGCACAACGGATCGACGCTCGACCCCCTCGTCCGGTCGATCTACCGCACCGGAACGGACTGCGCACCCACCCAGGTGCGGCAAGACGACGCCCGCGGGCGATATCCGGTCGATCTACCGCACCGGAACGGAAGACACACCCGCTCAGGTGCGAGACTTCGACGCTCAGCCGCCGCATCCAGTCGATCTACCGCACCGGAACGGAAGGCACATCCACCCAGGTGCGGCAAAACGACGCTCAGCCGTCGTATCCGGTCGATCTGCCGCACCGGAACGGAAGGCACACCCGCTCGGGTGCGAGAAATCGACGCTCAACCGCCGCATCCGGTCGATCTGCCGCACCTGAGCACGACGCCCGACCTTCGGTACCGGAAACCGGTACTTGCGACGGCGCAACCACAGACGCGGCGCGCCCGCCCGCCTACCGGCGGCGGGCGCGCTCGGTCGCGTCGTGGACCTCGCCGACCAGCTCCTCGATGACGTCCTCGAGGAACAGCACTCCCGTCGTCTCACCCGACGCGTTGCGCACGCGGGCGAGGTGACGGCCGGAGCGGCGCATCACCGACAGCACGTCCTCGAGATCGGTCGTCTCCTGCACGGGCACCATGTGGTGGATGCGCTTGTCCGGCACCGGCTCGTCGGGTTGCTCGTTCTCGCGCCCGCCCTGCGCCGCGCGCAGGATGTCCTTCAGGTGCACATACCCGCTCGGCACGCCCTCGTCGTCGACGATGACGTAGCGCGAGTAGCCGTGCTTGGCGACGGCCTTCTCGATCGCGGCGGGCGTCGTCGTCGCCGGCAGCGTCACCAGCTGATCGAGGGGCACCGCGATGTCGGCGGCCTCCTTGTCGGTGAACTCCACGACGGCCGACACGGTTCCGGATGCGTCCTGCAGCACGCCCTCCCGGCGCGACTCGTCGACGATCGTCGCCACCTCGTCGAGCGTGAAGGTCGAGTTCGCCTCGTCCTTCGGCTCGACGCGGAACAGCCGCAGCACGGCGTTCGCGATCCAGTTGAGCGTCCAGATCACCGGATGGAAGATCTTCGAGATCCACACGAGCGGCGGCGCGAGCAGCAGCACCGCCCTGTCGGGGATCGAGAACGCGATGTTCTTCGCGACCATCTCGCCGAACACGACGTGCAGGTAGGTCACGAGCACGAGCGTGATCACGAAGGCGACCGTGCCGACCGCGGCCTCCGGCAGCCCCGTGACCGCCAGCGGCACCTCGAGCAGGTGGTGGATCGACGGCTCGGAGACGTTCAGGATGAGCAGCGAGCAGATCGTGATGCCCAGCTGCGAGGTCGCCAGCATGAGGGTGGCGTGCTCCATGGCGAACAGCGCGGTCTTCGCCGCGCGGTTGCCCTTCTCGGCGCGCGGCTCGATCTGCGAGCGCCTCGCCGAAATGACGGCGAACTCGGCGCCGACGAAGAACGCGTTGCCGATCAGCAGCACGAACAGCCAGATGATCCCCGCCCAGTCGCTCATCGCGCCGCCTCCTCGTCGTTCGCAGCCGGCACCGGATCGGGTGTGAACCTCACTCGGTCGATCCGTCGGCCCTCGAGCCGCTCGACGGTGAGCACGCCGGTGTCGATGCGCACGGTGTCGCCCACGGCGGGCATCCGCTCGAGCGCGCTCATGATGAATCCGCCGATCGTGTCGTAGTCGTCGCTCTCCGGCACATCGACCGCCGCGCGCTCGGCCAGCTCGTCCGGCCGCAGCTGACCGGGGAACGTCACCGATCCGCGGTGGTTGACGACGCCGGCGCGGCGGCGGTCGTGCTCGTCGGACACCTCGCCGACGATCTCCTCCACCAGGTCCTCGAGCGTCACGATCCCCGCCGTGCCTCCGTACTCGTCGACGACGACGGCGAGCTGGTAGCCGCGCGAGCGCAGCTCGGCGATCAGTGCGTCCAGGCGCACCGTCTCGGGCACGCGCAGCACCTCGCCGGCGATCGCGCCCGCCGGCACCTCGGCGCGCTTGCGCCTCGGCACGCCGATCGCCGCCTTGAGGTGGACGACGCCCGAGATCTCATCGAGAGATTCGCCGTACACGGGGAACCTGCTGTGCCCCGTGCGGACGGCGAGGTCGATCACGTCCTGCGCCGAGCCGTCGGCAGGCAGCGCGTGCATCCGGGGGCGCGGCGTCATCACGTCTGACGCGCTCAGCCGCGCGAAGGTGAGGCTGCGGTCGAGCAGCGTCGCCGTGTCCTGCTCGAGCACGCCGGCCATCGCCGAGCGGCGGACGAGGCTCGAGAGCTCGTCGGCCGACCTGGCGCTCGAGAGCTCCTCGCGCGGCTCGATGCCGAACGACCGCAGCACCGCGTTCGCACTGCCGTTGAGCACGGCGACGACGGGGCGGAACACCGCCGAGAACACGAGCTGGAACGGCGCGACGACCTTCGCGGCCGCCAGCGGCAGCGCGAGGGCGAAGTTCTTCGGCACGAGCTCGCCGATGATCATCGACAGCACGGTCGCGATCACCATCGCGACGACGGTCCCGACGGCCGCGATCGCGTCCTCGGGGACGAGCATCGCCTCGAGGAGCGGCGCGAGCAGCCGCGAGAACGCGGGCTCCAGCGTGTAACCCGTGAGCAGCGTCGTGAGCGTGATGCCCAGCTGCGCGCTCGAGAGGTGCGTCGACGTGCGCGTGAGGGCGCGGATCGTGAGGCCGAGACGGGCCTCGCCGCGCGCCTGCCGCGCCTCGAGCTCGGCTCGGTCAAGGTTGACGAGCGCGAACTCGCTGGCGACGAAGAGTCCGGTGCCGACGGTCAGAAGAAGCCCCACCGCGATGAGAATCGCATCGGTCATGCCGAATCACCCCCTGCGGGGCTACATGCGAAATCGATCGGGCGGGGCGTGCAACTCGGAGGGTCGTCCATCGTGTCGTCAATCATAGCGGCACGGCCTGCGCGTCGGCACGACGTGACACCGGATGACGACGAGCCGAGCACTCGGACGAATCATGAAAGAAACAGGGAATTTACCTCTCCCGATCAGCGGTTCGAGACCAGGGATCGTCCGGGAATGTGGTCTAGGCTGGAACACCGACAGCGCATCGAAATGCGCAGGCTTATCAGCGATGAAAGTGGGCGATCCAGCCGTGAGGAGCCAGGGGACGGGCGAGGGGGAGTTCGGAGCCAACCAATGGCTCGTCGACGAGCTCTACCAGCAGTACCAGGTAGACAAGAATGCCGTCGACAAGGAATGGTGGCCCATTCTCGACGCCTACCAGCCGGGCACGGCGGCCGCGCCTGCGGCTCCGTCGGCGACGCAGCCGTCGACGACCGCGCACCCCCCGACTGCGCCGATCCCCGTGATCGGCCAGAAGCCGGTCGCGAAGACGACGAACAAGCCGGCCGCGGCGACCCCGATCCCGTCGGAGGCTCCGCGCAAGAAGGCCGAGGTCGAGAGCGACGATGACGTCGTCGAAGACACCGTCACCACGCTCAAGGGCCTGACCAAGACGCTCGCGCGCAACATGGACGAGTCGCTGACCGTTCCGACCGCGACGAGCGTGCGCACGATCCCGGCCAAGCTGATGATCGACAACCGCATCGTCATCAACAACCACATGGCCCGCAGCCGCGGCGGCAAGGTCAGCTTCACCCACCTCATCGGGTGGGCGCTGATCCAGGCGCTGAAGGCCTTCCCGAGCCAGAACGTGTTCTACGCCGAGATCGACGGCAAGCCGAGCGTCGTCGCGCCGGCCCACATCAACCTGGGCATCGCGATCGACCTGCCCAAGCCCGACGGATCACGCGCCCTCATGGTGCCGAGCATCAAGAAGGCCGAGTCGCTCACGTTCAACGAGTACCTCGAGGCGTACGAGGACCTGGTCAAGCGCGCCCGCGGCAACAAGCTGACGGCGGCCGACTTCGCCAACACGACGATCTCGCTGACCAACCCGGGCGGCATCGGCACCGTGCACTCGGTGCCGCGCCTCATGAAGGGCCAGGGCGCCATCATCGGCGCCGGCGCCCTCGACTACCCCGCCGAGTTCGCCGGCGCGAACGCGCGCACGCTCAACGAGCTTGCGATCGGCAAGACGATCACGCTCACCAGCACGTACGACCACCGCGTCATCCAGGGCGCCGGCTCCGGCGAGTTCCTGAAGATCGTGCACGAGCTGCTCATCGGCAAGAACGGATTCTACGAGGGCGTCTTCTCGGCGCTGCGCATCCCGTACGCGCCGATCCGCTGGAACGCCGACGTGTCGGTCGACCTCTCGCAGCGCGTCGACAAGACGTCGCGCGTGCAGGAGCTCATCAACTCGTACCGCGTGCGCGGCCACCTGATGGCCGACACCGACCCGCTGGCCTACGTGCAGCGCGAGCACCACGACCTCGAGATCGAGTCGCACGGCCTCACCTTCTGGGACCTCGAGCGCGAGTTCGTCACGAACGGCTTCGGCGGCAAGCGCCAGGCCAAGCTGCGCGACATCCTCGGCGTGCTGCGCGACTCGTACTGCCGCACGATCGGCTACGAGTACATGCACATCTCCGACCACGAGCAGCGCGAGTGGTTCCAGGAGAGGGTCGAGCGCGGCTACGAGAAGGCCGACCACGACGACCAGCTCCGCATCCTCAGCAAGCTGAACGAGGCCGAGGCGTTCGAGACCTTCCTGCAGACGAAGTACGTCGGCCAGAAGCGCTTCTCGCTCGAGGGCGGCGAATCGCTGATCCCGCTGCTGAACCGCGTGCTCGACTCGGCCGCGGAGGCCGGCCTCGAGGGTGCGGGCATCGGCATGACCCACCGCGGCCGTCTGAACGTGCTCACGAACATCGCCGGTAAGAGCTACGCCGACGTGTTCAGCGAGTTCGAGGGCGCCCTGCCGGGCAACAAGCGCGGCTCCGGCGACGTGAAGTACCACCTCGGAACCACGGGCACCTTCCGCGCGCACAGCGGCAAGGAGATGGATCTGCACCTCGCGGCCAACCCGTCTCACCTCGAGACGGTCAACGGCGTGCTCGAGGGCATCATCCGGGCCAAGCAGGACCGCAAGCCGGCCGGCACGTTCACCTGGATGCCCATCCTGGTACACGGCGACGCCGCTTTCGCCGGCCAGGGCGTGGTGTTCGAGACGCTGCAGATGTCGCAGCTGCGCGGCTACCGCACCGGCGGCACCGTGCACGTCATCGTCAACAACCAGGTCGGCTTCACCACGCTGCCGACCGACTCGCGCTCGTCGACCTACTCGACCGACGTCGCCAAGTCGATCCACGCGCCGATCCTGCACGTGAACGGCGACGACCCCGAGGCCGTCGTCCGCGCGGCGGAGCTGGCCGTCGAGTACCGCCAGAAGTTCCACCGCGACATCGTCATCGACCTCGTCTGCTACCGCCGCCGCGGTCACAACGAGGGCGACGACCCGTCGATGACGCAGCCGCTGATGACGAACCTCATCGAGGCGAAGCGCTCGACCCGCCGGCTCTACACCGAGTCGCTCGTCGGACGAGGCGACATCACCGAGGAGGAGTACGAAGAGGCGAAGGCCGACTTCCAGCGCCGCCTCGAGGTCGCCTTCGCCGAGACGCACGCCGCAGAGACGGGTTCGACCCCGATCGTCACCCCGGTGACCGGGCAGAACCCGGTCGAGGGCGCGCCGGAGGTCACGGGCGTTCCCGCAGCGGTCATCGAGCAGATCGGCGACGCGCACGCCAACAAGCCCGAGGGCTTCACGGTGCACACGAAGCTGCAGCAGCTGCTCGACAAGCGCGTGACCATGAGCCGCGAGGGCAAGATCGACTGGGGCTTCGGCGAACTGCTGGCCTTCGGGTCGCTGCTGCTCGAGGGTACCCCGGTCCGCCTCGCCGGCCAGGACTCGCGCCGCGGCACGTTCGCCCAGCGCCACGCGGTGTTCCACGACCGCGCCAACGGCAAGGAATGGCTGCCGCTGACGAACCTCTCCGAGGCGCAGGGCCGCTTCTTCGTCTACGACTCGCTGCTGAGCGAGTACGCGGCGCTCGGCTACGAGTACGGCTACTCGGTCGAGGCCGAGAACGCGCTCGTGATGTGGGAGGCGCAGTTCGGCGACTTCGTCAACGGCGCCCAGTCGGTCATCGACGAGTACATCTCGTCGGCTGAGCAGAAGTGGGGCCAGAACTCGAGCGTCGTGCTCGCGCTGCCGCACGGCTACGAGGGCCAGGGCCCCGACCACTCGTCTGCCCGCATCGAGCGGTTCCTGCAGCTGTGCGCGCAGAACAACATGACCGTGGCTCGCCCGTCGACGCCCGCGTCGTACTTCCACCTGCTGCGCCGTCAGGCCTATGCTCGCCCGCGCCGCCCGCTGATCGTCTTCACCCCGAAGGCCATGCTGCGCCTGCGCGGCGCGACCAGCGAGGTCTCCGACTTCACGCAGGGCGTCTTCGAGCCGGTGCTCGACGACAACCGCGGCGTCGACAAGTCGGCCGTGAAGCGGGTGCTGCTGCACTCGGGCAAGATCCACTGGGATCTGCGCGCCGAGCTCGACAAGAACCCGAAGCCCGAGATCGCGCTCGTGCGTCTCGAGCAGCTCTACCCGGCCCCGGCCGAGCAGCTCAAGAACGTGCTCTCGCAGTACCCGAACGCCGAGTTCGTGTGGGTGCAGGACGAACCGGAGAACCAGGGCGCCTGGCCGTACATCGCGCTCGGGCTGTCGCAGAAGGTCGGCCTCGAGCGCACCGTCCGCGTCGTCTCGCGCGCCGCGGCCGCCTCGCCGGCCACCGGCTCGTCGAAGGTCCACGCGGCCGAGCACGCCGCGCTGATCTCCCGCGCCGTCTCGTAGACCGCACAAGGAAAAGGCTCCGGATGGATTCCATCCGGAGCCTTTTCGATGTCTGACGGGTGCTAGAACACGAAGCCGTGGCGCGGGGCGCGGGGGCCGCGCAGCGCGGCGTCGATGCGCTCGAGCGCGAAGGCCGAGCCAGAGACACGGCCGGCGTCGGCGAGGCCCTGCAGCGAGGCGCCGCCGAGGAACGCCGCCGACAGGTCGGCGATGCCGAGCTCGACGTCGGGGTCCATCTCGGTCGGGAACACCCGCGCGGACCCGGCCTCGATCTCGACGCGCCACGTGCCGTGGGCGAAGCCGAGCGGGTCGTGCACGCCGAGCACGCCTGCGGCGTTGACCGCGTGGCTCGTGCCCTCCCCCGAGTACGTTCGCGCCTCGAGCGCACGCGGCAGGTCGAGGATGCGCAGCCAGACGTGGTCGCCCGGCGTCGCCTGGATCGCACGGGGATCTGCCACCAGGAACGGCAGCGTGCCGTCGACCGGCTGCAGGCGCGCTTTCACGGTCGCGACGAGGTCGTGACTGAGCGCGAAGCGCCACAGCGCCGCGTAGGCGTCGGGCGTGACCGTCTCGATGTGCCCGATCGTGAGCGTGTGCTTCGTGTAGTCGTCGTCGAAGGCCAGGCGGTACGACATCGCGCCGACGACGCGGCCGTCGGCGTCGGTCGCCACGACGCCGCGGATCTTCTCGCCGTCCTTCACCGCGGGATGCGTGCCCGCGTACTCCTGACGGCGGCCGGGCCAGGTCGGCGTCGTGCCGACGGCGGTCTGCGCCGCTCCGGTCTCGGCGAACGCCTCGGCGAGGCGCTCCCGCGAGACGTAGCGGACGGTCGCCTTGGGCTCGTAGCTGCGCCATCCGGCCCGCGCGGCGTCGACCTCGAGTCCGACCACGGGAACGGCCGAGCCGAAGCCGTAGCGGCCGTAGATCGTCGCCTCCGTCACGGTGAGTCCGGCGATCGGCACGCCGGCGCCCGCCGCGGCCCGCAGCTCGCCCTCGAGCATCGCCCGCGCGATGCCGCGGCGGCGATGGGTACCCGCGACGGTCACGCCGCTGATCGCCCACATATCGAGCGTGCCGCCGGGAATGGTCAGCGGCGTCAGCCAGGAGGCGACCGTGCCGACGGGAAGACCGTCGGTCTCGGCGTCGTCGTACACGCCGATGAGCCGCTCCGGAGGCTGCAGCGACGAGTCCCGCGCGGCGGCCAGCTCCTTCTCCCCTGGTTCGGCGTCGAGGAACCCGCGTGCGACCGCGCGGTAGTAGTCGGCGTACTCGTCTGACGACGCGTCGACCGATCGGTAGGTCAGGCCGCGGGCGGCGAGCCGCTCGGCCGACGTGGCATCAACAGGGACCAGGCGCGCGTCGCTCGTGCTCATCGCTCCAGACTACGCGGGCGACGGTTCTCCGACTACGACGACAGCGCGATCCGGCCGCGCACCTCGGCACCGGACGGCGCCTCGAACCTCCGGCCCCAGCCGGTGGCGATCGCGATGACCATCACGAGCGTCAGCACGAGCGGATACACGCACCCGAGGAACAGCTCGCCCGGGTGCAGGCCGCTCAGCGAGGCGGCGATGAACACGAACGCGCTCAGCAGCGGCACGACGCAGCTGATGCCCATCGCGAAGCAGTCCATGATGTTGGCGCGGCGATACGGATGAAGACCCGCGTTCGCGCCGACGCGGTCGACGATCGGACCGAACGTCGCCATCGATGCGCTGTTCACGCCGCCGTACGCGACCGTGACGACGCTCGTGCCGATCGCGATGACGGTCTCGGCCCCCGCGGGGGTGGACGCGATCCTGCTCGACGCGAGCGCGTGCGTGAGCTTCTCGATGATGCCCGACTCGGTCAGGACGCCCATGATGCCGAAGACGACCAGCACGAGCGCGATCGTCGGCAGGATGGCGGCCAGACCGTCGATCAGCACGCCGGCGCCGTTGCCCTCGCCGTCGACGCCGAGGATCGCGGCCGGGTCGAGCAGGCCTCCGAGCAGCGCCGTGGTGAACCCCACGATCAGGCCGACCGTGATCGCCGAGAACAGGTTGCGCCCGACGATCGCGACGACCAGCATCAGCGCGACGGGGATCAGCATCAGCAGCCCTCGCGGATCGCCCGACGCCTCGGGAGCCGCCGACGCCCCTGAGGCCGCGCCGATGACGATGAAGACGACGAGCGTGATGCCGGCTGCGGCGAGCGCGTAGCGCGCCCTGGAGCGGACGACCCCTGCGACATCGGCGACCGCTCCCGTCGAGCGGAAGCGCTGGCTCGAGGCCGAGATGATCGTCGTGTCGCTGATCGGCGCGAGGTGGTCGCCGAAGATCGCACCTGACACGATCGCCCCGGCCAGCAGCGCCTCGGGCGCGCCGAGCGCGACGCCTGCGGTGTACAGGACGGGGAATATCGTGAACATCGTGCCGATCGACGACCCCGTCGACAGCGACACCAGGCACGTCGCCGCGAAGGTGAAGGGCAGGAACACCGCTCCGCTCACGCCGAGCGACGTCGCGGCCCACACCATGCCGTCGGCGAGGCCCGTCGCCTTGATGAGCTGCGCGTACATCCCCACGGCGGCGAGGATCGTCACGATCGTGGCGGACGACGAGCTCCCGACGCCGCGGAACACCGCGCTCCAGTAGGCGCTCTGGTCGCGCGCGAGCAGCGCGCCCACCAGCAGCCCGACGAGGGCGCCCGCCGTGAGGGCCAGGAAGTCGAAGGTCTGCATGACGGCGAAGTACCACACGGCCACCGCGATGAACACGGTCAGCGGGATCAGCGCGACCGGCCACCCGCCGCGGAACCCGAGCGTCGGGTTCGCGGTGTACGAGGTGATCGTCGGGTGGGAAGAATCGCTCATGCTGCCTCGGATCTGAAGAGCCCGCTCGGGGCGAGAAGTCACTCCCGTGAGCATATTGTTCCGGATGCCCCTCCCGCACATCCGGAGCGGCCGCTACGGCAGCCTCAGCAGCGGGATGACGCGCTCCCCGATGAGCCGGATGCCGGTGGCCTCGTCTCCGAGGCCCTGCGGCGTTCCGAACTCGACGCGGTCGACTCCCGCGTCGATGAGCGCCTGCGCGTGGGCGGCGACCTGCTCGGGCGTTCCCGAGAAGGCGAACCGGTCGAGCAGATCGTCGGGGATGAGCGCACCGGCCGCCGCGTGGTCGCCGTCAGCGACGAGCGCTCGCACGCGCGCGGCCAGCTCATCCGGGATCTCGACCGTCACGTCGAGCGCGCCGATCGCGTCGAGGTACATCGCCACCTCGCGACGGGCGGCCTCGCGCGCGGCGGCGCCGTCCTCGTCGACGACCGTGACGGCGCCGAACACGAGGCGGACGTCGTCGCCCGAACGGCCGACCTTCCGCGCACCGGCGTCCAGACGCTTGCGCATCACCGGGACGAGGTCGGGGTTCGCGGCGCCTCCCACCTTGTGCTCGTCGGCGATCCGGCCGGCGAGGCCGACGCCCATCGGGCCCCACGCCCCGATCAGCAGGGGCGCATCGGGGCGCACCAGGGGGTAGCGCAGCGCGACGCCCTGCTGCAGGGGATAGAACTCGCCGTCGTACCCGGCGCCCGCCCCGGACAGCAGCGCCCTGATGTGACCGGCCGCCTCACGCAGCCTGGCGACGGATCGGTCCTGCGAGACCCCGATCGCGCCGAGCCATGTGCCCTTGGCGAGACCGAGGTACGCGCGGCCTCCGCTCTCGGCGTCGACGAGCGCGAACTGGCCGGCGATCTCGTAGGGGTGGAGCGTGAAGGGGTTCCAGCAGGCGGCGCCGAGCCTGACCCTGTCCGTCGCCCGCGCGATCTCGAGCAGCGCGCCGACGGGCGGCTGGAACATCAGGTCGCTGAACACGCTGATGACGTCGATGCCGACGCCCTCGGCGATGGTCGCGAGCTCGGCGTAGCGCCCCGGCTGCTTGTCGGACTGCAGCCCGATGCCGATCTCGACGGGCTTGCGCGCCCCGCTCACGTGAGGTCGTCCGAGCGCATGGAGCGCAGCTCGCCCCGCTCGATCCGCATGATGAGCCGCTCATCCGGATCGGGGCACGCGACGAACTGGTCGCGCTCGAGCCAGTCGCCCTCGGGGAGGGCGCGCTGCTTCGCGGGGATCAGCGGCAGCGCCGCCTGGAGGGCGTACATGCAGAAGTGTCCGTCGGTGCGCAGGTGCGACGACTCGGTGACCTCGAAGCAGTCGCCGGGCTTCATGCCGCAGACGCTGCGCCCCTCGATGCGGTCGACCACGACCCTGATGTCGTACAGCGACATGTCGCCGCCGTCGTCCTCGGTCCGATCGATGTTCTCCGCCGTCACTCCCCCAGCCTACGCGCGCCGATCGCGCGCGCCCGGCCGGATCAGTGCGCGGCCTGGGCGCTGCGGATGCTGGCGAGCACCTTGGCGCGCACGTCTTCGGGCGTCGCCTCCTTGCACGCGCGCTGCACGGCGTCGGTGAGGGTCTGCGACACGAGCGCCTCGTCGCGGCAGCTCTCGCAGGTCTCGAGATGCTGGCGGATGTCGCTGTGCTCCGTCTTGCAGATCTCGTTGCGCAGGTACTCCTCGAGGTCTGCGCGCGCCTTGTGGCAACCGCAGTCGGTCATTTGTCCACTCCTGTCGTGGCGGCGGCGATTCCTCGCTCTGCCGCGTAGTCCCTCAGCTGTTCCCGCAGCAGACGCCGCCCGCGGTGCAGGCGGCTCATCACGGTGCCGATGGGTGTCTTCATGATGTCGGCGATCTCCTGGTAGGCGAACCCCTCGACATCGGCGAGGTACACCACCATGCGGAACTCTTCCTTCAGCGACTGCAGCGCGTCCTTGACGGCGGACGAGGGCATGCGATCGATCGCCTCGACCTCGGCCGACCGGCTGGCGCGCGATGTGGTCGATTCTGCACCGCCGAGCTGCCAGTCCTCGAGCTCGTCGATCGTCCCCTGGAACGGCTCGCGCTGCTTCTTGCGGTAGGTGTTGATGTACGTGTTGGTGAGGATCCGGTACAGCCACGCCTTGAGGTTCGTGCCCTGCGTGAACGACGCCCACGACGCGAACGCCTTGACGAACGTCTCCTGCACCAGGTCGGCGGCGTCGGCGGGGTTGCGCGCCATGCGCATGGCCGCGCCGTAGAGCTGGTCCATGAAGGGCAGCGCCTGCTCCTCGAACTGCGCGCGCGCCTCGGCGGCCGTCGGCACGGCGTCGGGCGCTGAATCGTGGTCATCCATCCCGGCCCAGTGTAGGCGCTGGGGTTCCGAGACGAGTGAGGGTGCCGTTGCGGTGAGCATCCTGTCCTCTCCGACCGATCATCCGGGCCGATACGCGGCTTGTCGGCGGTCTTCACTAAGGTGGAACCGATGACGACGCACGTGTATTCCCCCGGTGATGCGCTTCCGACGCGCGGCGAGTTCGCCGCGCCCGTCTCCGAGGGCCCGGTTGCCGCCAGGCTCACGATTCCGGGCTCGAAGTCGCTGACCAACCGCGAGCTCGTGCTCGCCGCCATCGCCGAGGGGCCGAGCACCATCGGGGCGCCGCTGCCGTCAGAGGACTCGAGCCGCATGATCGAGTCGCTGCGGGCGCTCGGCGTCGGCATCGAAGAGGTGCCGGGCGAGAGCGAGTTCGGCGGCGACCTGCGCGTCACGCCTGCGCGCCTCACGGGCGGCACGGTCGACTGCGGCCAGGCGGGCACCGTGATGCGCTTCGTCGCGCCGCTCGCCGGCCTCGCCAACGGCGAGGTGCTCGTCACCGCGCACGAGACCGCCCTGCACCGGCCGATGGCCACGATGATCCAGGCGCTGCGCGATCTCGGCGTCGACGTCGACGACGGCGGCAGCTGGTCGCTGCCGTTCCGCGTGCTCGGCCACGGCCAGATCCGCGGCGGCGAGCTCGCCGTCGACGCATCGACCTCGAGCCAGTTCGTCTCCGGCCTGCTCCTGGCGGCTCCGCGCTTCGACGTGGGTCTTCACCTGCGGCACACGGGCGAGCGCCTGCCGAGCATCCCGCACATCGAGATGACGATCGAGGCGCTGGCCCGCCGCGGCGTGCAGGTCGAGAAGCCGGCGCCGGGCGAGTGGATCGTCCCTCCCACTCCCCCGCGCGCGAAGGACGTGCACGTCGAGCCCGATCTGTCGAACGCCGCCCCCTTCCTCGCGGCCGCGCTGGTCGCCGGCGGCTCGGTCACGATCACCGACTGGCCGGCGCGCTCGACGCAGCCGGGCATCCACCTGCCCGAGCTGCTCCACCGCTTCGGCGCCCGCTCGTCGAGGCGCGGCGGCGCGCTCACGGTCACCGGCGGCGCGACCATCACGGGTGCGGACCTCGACCTCTCCGCGGTCGGCGAGCTGACCCCCACGCTCGTCGGTCTCGCGCTCCTCGCCGACGGGCCGAGCACCTTCCGCGGCATCGGGCACATCAGGGGCCACGAAACCGATCGCATCGCAGCGCTCGCGCAGAACGTCAGGGCGCTCGGCGGGGAGGCCGACGAGCTCGACGACGGCATCCGCGTCATCCCGGGCGACCTGCACGGGGGCGTGTGGGGCGCGTTCCACGACCACCGCCTCGCCACGACCGGCGCGCTCGTCGGCCTGCGCGTGCCCGGCGTCGTCGTCGACGAGATCGGCGCGACCGCCAAGACGCTGCCGCAGTTCAGCGAGCTGTGGAGCCGGATGCTCGCGGCGGGCGCCGGGGGCGAGGGCGCGTGAGCGCTCGGGGCCGCCGATGAGCTGGTTCGACGACGTCGAGGACGACGACGAGCCGGCCTACGACGAGGCCAGCGTTCGGGTGCGCCCGAACCCCAAGGCGAACAGGCCCCGCACCAAGCGGCGCCCGGCGCACGACGACGCGAAGGTCGCCCGGGTGCTCGGCGTCGACCGCGGGCGCTACACCGTGCTGGTGCACGAGGGCCGGTCCGACGAGCGCGAGGTCACGGCCGCGCGCGCCAGGGAGCTGCGCCGCATGCCCATCGTCACGGGCGATCGGGCGAAGGTCGTCGGCGACCTGTCGGGCAAGGAGGGCACGCTCGGCCGCATCATCGGCATCGAGGAGCGCACCTCGCTGCTCCGGCGAAGCGCCGATGACACCGACCAGGTCGAGCGCATCATCGTCGCCAACGCCGACCAGATGCTCCTCGTCGTCGCGGCGGCCGACCCCGAGCCGCGCCCGCGCCTCGTCGACCGCTACCTGATCGCCGCGCTCGATGCGGGCATCCGGCCCCTCATGGTCATCACCAAGACCGACCTCGCCGATCCGACCGAGTTCCTCGAGCACTTCGCCGGTCTCGCCGATCTGCGGGTGTTCCTCTCGTCGCAGGACGAGCCGCCCGTCGCCGAGATCGGGAAGGCGCTGCTCGGGAAGTCGACCGTGTTCGTCGGCCACTCGGGCGTGGGCAAGTCGACGCTCGTGAACGCGCTCGTGCCCGGTGCCGGCCGGGCGACCGGTCACGTCAACGCCGTCACCGGCCGCGGGCGCCACACGTCGTCGTCGACCGAGTCGCTGCGCTACCAGTCGGGGCGCAAGAGCGGCTGGGTGATCGACACCCCCGGCGTCCGCTCGTTCGGCCTCGGGCACGTCGACCCGCAGAACATCCTGCGCGCCTACCCCGATCTCGAAACCGTCGCCGACGAGTGCCCGCGCGGCTGCACCCACCTCGCCACGGCGCCCGACTGCGCTCTCAACGACGCCGTCGTCGAGGGCACGCTTCCCGCGGCCCGCGTCGACTCGCTGCAGCGCCTGCTGGCGACGTTCGAGAACCGGACGGACTACTAGCCCGAGTACGACGCCGAGAACGTGGTGTCGTCGGAGGTCAGCCTCAGCAGCGATCCGCCGAACGTCACGGTCGCGCGGCCGGAGCCGTTCAGCGTCACGGTCTTCGATCCGCCGCCGTCCTTCTTCACGAGAGCGGACTTACCCGGTTCGCCGGCGATCACGACCTCGTAGCCCGACACGACGCGGATGCCCAGCAGATTGACGAGGGACTTCGTCGTCACGCTCGACACCGTCACCGGCTTGATGGTGGGAGGCTTCGGCTCCGAGGGCGGCTGGTCGACGCCGCCGTCGGAGTCGCCCGACCCGCCGTCTCCCGACCCGCCGTCGGAATCGCCCGAACCGCCGCCGTCGGCTGATCCGCCGGAGTCGCCGCCGCTGCCGCCGTCCGAGCCCGAGCCGCCGTCCGAACCGGAGCCGCCGTCCGACGATCCGCCGCCGGAACCGGAACCGCCCGAGCCGGATCCGCCGGAACCCGAACCGCCGGAGCCGTCGGACCCGCCCGCCCCGGAGCCCGACCCCGAAGCGCCTGATCCGGACCCGCCGCTCGACCCGGAGCCGCCGCTTCCGGAGCCGCCCGAGCCGCCGCTCCCCGACGCACCAGAGCCGTCGGACCCGGTCGACACCGTGCCCGAGCCGTCCGATGCGTCGCCGCCGGCGCCCGGCGCGGCCGCATCACCGGATTCGCCCGGCTCGCCCGCGGAGCCGTCGCTCTTCGTCGTCTCGTCGCTCACGCGGAGCGCGCCGTCGGGGGCGACGACGCCCTGCTCGCTGCCGGCGCCCGCGGTTCCCGCCGAGCCGGATCCCGTTCCCGCCGAGCCGGCGCCCTCCGCCACGGCGGCGGGGACCGACCACGACACGGGCGTCTTCCCCGTGCCGGCGGCGTAGATGCCGTATCCGGTCACGAGTGCGGCCGCCGCGATGCAGGCCACACCCACCCGGGTGAACACGGCGCCGTCGAGGCCGCCCGCCTTGGTGCGCACCGACTGCACGGCCGACAGGTTCGCCGTCGCAGCGGCGCGCGCGGCGGCACGCGACGCGCGCGTCTCGGTTGCGCTCATCCGTCCGCCCTGTTCGTCAGCGCGGCACGCAGATCCGGCCGCATCACGCCCAGAATACGGGAACGCCGATGATCCGCCTACTCGGGGGCGTCTCCCGCTGTCTCAGTGCGCGGCGTTGCCCGCGACGTAGGCGCGCAGCTGCTGCTCGTCGTTCGGCATCTCGACGACCTCCTGCGGAGCCTGGAGCATCTCCTGCAGTTCGGAGCTCAGCGGCAGTTCGATGCCGAGCGCCTCGGTGATCGTCTCCTGGAACTTCTCGGGCTTGGCCGTCTCGAGCACGAGCATCGGGATGCCCTCCTCGACGAAGTCGCGCGCGACCTTGACGCCGTCGGCCGTGTGCGGGTCGATGACCTCGCCCGTCGCCTTATGCACGGCGCGGATCGTCGCGAGGCGGTCGGCGTGCGTCGACGTTCCGCTGAAGAACCCGAACTCGCCCTGCAGACGCGGCAGCTCGGCGCTGAGGTCGAGCCGACCGGTCTCGTCGAGCTCCGCCCACGCGGCGTTCATGCGCTCGGGGTCGCGGCCCAGCAGGTCGAAGAGGAATCGCTCGAGGTTCGACGCCTTCGAGATGTCCATCGACGGGCTCGAGGTCGCGAGCGTCTGCTCGGCGGCCCGCGGGCGGTACACGCCGGTGCGGAAGAACTCGTCGAGCACGTTGTTCTCGTTGGCCGCGAGCACCAGGCGCCGGATGGGCACGCCCATGCTCTTCGCGAAGTAGCCGGCGAGGATGTTGCCGAAGTTGCCGGACGGCACGGTCACCGAGACCTCGGTGACCGTCTCGTCGGTCGCGCGCAGCCATGCCCAGAAGTAGTAGACGACCTGCGCCGTGATGCGCGCGAGGTTGATCGAGTTGACCGCACCGAGGTTGTTCGCCCGCTTGAAGTCGAGATCGCCCGCGAGCGCCTTGACCAGGTTCTGCGCGTCGTCGAAGACGCCCTCGATCGCGATGTTGTGGATGTTGTCGTCGGTCAGCGAGTACATCTGCGCCCGCTGGAACGCGCTCATCCGGCCCTGCGGCGAGAGCATGAAGACGCTGATCCGCTCGGCGCCGCGGAACGCGTGCTCCGCAGCCGATCCGGTGTCGCCGCTGGTCGCGCCGACGATGTTCAGGGTGGTGCCGCGGCGGGCGAGTGCGTACTCGACGACCTGGCCGAGGAACTGCATCGCCATGTCCTTGAACGCGAGCGTCGGGCCCTCGCTGAGTCCCACGAGCGTGAGGCCGCCGTCGATCTCGCGCAGCGGAACGGGCACCTCGGGGAACGTGTCTGCGCTGTAGGCCGCGTGGGTCATGCGGTCGAGCTCGTCGCGCGGGATGTCGGTGGCGAAGAGCCCGAGCACCTCGGTGGCGAGGTCGGCGTACGACAGCGAGCGCCACTGCTCGAGCTGCGCGGCGTCGACGCGCGGCAGCTCGGTCGGCACGGCCAGGCCGCCGTCGGGTGCGAGCCCCTCGAGCAGCGTCTCGCAGAACTCGGTCGGCTCCATGCCGCCTCGGGTCGAGATGTACTGCACGGGTCCGCTCCTCGGTGTCGACTCGTGACGCCCACGCGGGCGCACCCGTCTATTCTCGCAGGATCGGCGGCCGGCGCCGACCAGGTGCCGGATGACGCGGTCGCGCCGCTCGTCGTCAGGGGGTGCGGACGCGACGAGCGGTGAGCACCGCGAGGGGCACGAGCACGACGATCGCGGCGATCGACAGCGCCGAGAAGCTCGTCAGCATCATCAGCGGGCCGGCGGCGAGCGCCGCGGCGGCGCCCGACAGGTTCGAGAGCGCGTCGACCCCGCCCTGCGACGTCGCCCTCGTCTCGTCGCTGATGACGGCCGAGAACAGCGCGGACCCTGCAACGTTCACGAACGACCATCCGATGCCCAGCAGGATCAGCGACGTCACGATCCATCCGGTGTCGCTCGGCCTCGCCGCGCCGACCACCAGCGAGGCGACGAACACCGCGATGCCGATCGCGATCGAGAAGCGCGCCCCTGCGCGGTCGGCGATGAGGCCGACCACCGGCGCCAGGGCGTACATGCCGACGACGTGCAGGCTGATCGTCAGCCCCACGAGCGTGATGGATCCGCCCTGGTGCGACAGATGCACGGGCGTCATCGTCATCACCGAGACCATGACGATCTGCGCCGTGACGATGGCGATGAAGGCGTAGCGCGCCTGCGCGTTGACGCGCAGCTCCCCGATCACCCGCGCGATGCGGCCGCGATGCGGACCCGCGGGCGCCGGCGCGGCTGCCAGGCGCTCGCGCAGCACGAGCAGCGGGTCCGGCCGCAGGGCGAGGAACACGATCGCGCCGGCGAGCGCGAGGCAGGCGGCGGCGATGAGGAAGGCCCCGGCGAAGACGTTCAGCCCCGTGGCGCCCGCGATCCAGCCGCCGGGGACGCCGAGGTTCGGACCGAGCACCGAGCCGAGCGTTCCCACCCACACGACGAGCGCGAGCGATCGGCCGCGACGATGGGGCTCGGCGAGGTCGGTCGCCGCGAAGCGCGACTGCAGGCTCACGGCGGAGCCCGTGCCGATCAGCAGCAGGCCGATGAACAGGGGCACGGCGAGCGAGAGCTGCGCCGCGGCGATCAGGACGGCGCTGCCGAGCGCGGCGATCCACCACCCGCTCGCGAGGGCCGCACGGCGGCCGCTGCGGGCGGCGAGGGTGCCGAGCGGCACGCCGGCGATCGCGGCGCCGAGCGTCGATGCGGTGCGGGCGAGGCCGGCGCCGATCTCGCTGTGCATCACCTCGTCGGCCAGCAGCACGCCGATCGACGGGGCGATGCCGACGCCGATCGTACCGACCACCTGGGTGATGATCAGCACGGTCAGCACGCGCCGCTGCACGGGGGCCGTGCCGCCCCCGTTCCGCTGGCTCGTCAACCGAGCATGGCGCGGTCGTCGAACGACGCGCCCTTGATCTTGCCGAACTCGGCCAGCAGGTGGTCGACCGTCAGCGTCTTCTTCTGCTCCTCGCCCGCCTCGAAGACGATCCGGCCCTCGTGCATCATGATGAGTCGGTTGCCGAGCGCGAGCGCCTGCTGCATGTTGTGCGTGACCATCAGGGTCGTGAGACCGCCCTGCGTCACGATGCGGCCGGTGAGGTCGGTGACGAGCTCGGCCCGCTGCGGGTCGAGGGCCGCCGTGTGCTCGTCGAGCAGCAGGATGCGCGGATGAGTGAACCCGGCCATCAGCAGCGACAGGGCCTGGCGCTGTCCGCCCGAGAGCAGGCCGACCTTCGCCTTGAGCCGGTTCTCGAGACCGAGCTCGAGCGAGCGGAGCTCCTCGACGAAGCGCTCGCGCCGCGCGCGGGTGATCCCGAGGCCGAGACCGCGCGGCTTGCCGCGCAGGAGCGCGAGCGACAGGTTCTGCTCGATCGTGAGGTCGGGAGCGGTGCCGGCCATCGGGTCCTGGAACACCCGGCCGACGAACTTCGCGCGCTGGTGCTCCTTCATCCGGTTCACGCGCGTGCCGTCGATCTCGATCGTTCCGGCGTCCACGGGCATCCGGCCGGCGATCGCGTTGAGCAGCGTCGACTTGCCCGCGCCGTTCGAGCCGATGACCGTGACGAAGTCGCCCTCCTCGAGCCGCAGGCTCAGCCCGCTGAGCGCGCGGCGCTCGTTGACCGATCCGGGGAAGAACGTCTTGCTGATGGCGTCGATCGTCAGCATGTCAGGCCTCCACGGTCTCTGGCTGCGGCGCGCGCTTGGCGGTGCGGCCACCCGACAGGTCGCGCCACGACGGGACGCGCTTGAGGAAGCCCCACCGAGGCAGCAGCAGCGCGAGCACGACGAGTGCGGCGGTGATGAGCTTCATGTCGTTGGGGTCGAGGCCCACCTGGAGCGCGGCGAAGATGATCAGCCGGTAGATCACGGCGCCGACGATGACGGCGAGGCTGGCCAGGAAGATGAAGCGCTGGCCGAGCACGGCCTGCCCGAGGATCACCGAGGCGAGGCCGACCAGGATGAGGCCGATGCCCATGCTGATGTCGGCGAACCCCTGGTACTGCGCCACGAGCGCGCCGCACAGCCCGACGAAGCCGTTCGAGATCGCCAGGGTCAGGATGGTGGTGCCATCGGTGTTGGCGCCGAGGCTGCCGATCATCTGCTTGTTGTTGCCGGTCGCCTGGATCGCGAGACCCAGGTCGGTCGAGAGGAACCAGTCGACGAGCAGCTTGAGCACGAGCACCGCCGCCAGGAAGATCAGGGCCCCGATCCAGCTGCGGCCGAGCAGGTGCGCGTCGCGCAGCGGCGTCATCAGCGTCTCCTCGCGCAGCAGCGGCACGTTGGCGCCGCCCATGATGCGCAGGTTCACCGACCACAGGGCGATCATCGTCAGGATGCCCGCGAGCAGCCCGTCGATGTGTCCCTTCGCGTGCAGCAGGCCGGTGACGACGCCGGCCAGCAGCCCGGCGCCGGCGGCCGCGAGGGTCGCCAGCACCGGGTTCTGACCGGACGTGATCATGGCGGCGGCCACCGCCGCTCCGGTGGTGAAGCTCCCGTCGACCGTGAGGTCGGGGAAGTTCAGCACGCGGAACGTCAGGTAGACGCCCAGTGCCATGACCCCGTAGATGAGGCCGAGCTCGACGGCTCCGATCATGGCGGTGCTACTCGATGACCTGGTCGGCACGGTCGACGACCGCGTCGGGAAGCGTGACGCCCATGCGCTCGGCCGCGGCCGGGTTGATGATCAGCGACACGTCGTTCGACGTCTCCACTGCCATCTCGGCGGGGTCGGCGCCGTCCTGCAGGATCTGCACGGCCATCTCGCCGGTCTGGTAGCCGAGCTTCGTGTAGTCGAGGCCGAGGGTCGCGACCGCGCCCTCCTCGACCGGGCCGCTGTCGCCGCTGACCACCGGGATCTGCTGCTGCTCGGCAACCTGGATGAGCGCGGCGACGCCCGAGACGACGATGTTGTCGGTCGGCACGTAGAACGCGTCGACGTCGTCGAGCGACTGCGCCGCCTGCTGCACCTCGGCCGAGTTCGAGACCGTGGCCTCCTCGATCGTGAGGCCGAGGTCGGCCGCCGCGTCCTTGGCGAGCTCGACCTGCACCTCGGAGTTGACCTCGCCGGAGCTGTAGACGATGCCGACCTTCTTCGCGTCGGGCGCGATCTCGGCCAGCAGCTCCATCTGGTCGGCGACGGGGTTCAGGTCGCTCGTGCCGGTGACGTTGGCGCCGGGTGCGTCGTTCGAGTCGACCAGGCCGGCGGCCTCGGCGTCGGTGACGGCCGTGAACAGCACGGGGATGTCGACGATCGCCTGCGCCGCGGCCTGCGCGGCGGGGGTCGCGACGGTGAAGACGAGGTCGAGGTCGTCGCTCGCGAACGTCGACGCGATCGTGTTGGTGTTCGGCACCTCGCCCTGGGCGTTCTGGTCGTCGTACTCGGCCGAGACGCCCGCGTCCTCGAGCGCCGACTTGAAGCCCTCGGTCGCCGAGTCGAGCGCCGGGTGCTGCACGAACTGGAGCACGCCGATCTTGACGGCCTCGTCGGACGACGCACCGCCGTCAGACGACTCGCCGCCACCGGACGAGCACGCGGTGACGGCGAGGAGGGCGGCGGCACCGAGGCCTGCCGCGGCAAGGGCGCGGCGAGTATGGAGCTGTGACATGTGACTTCCTCGTGACAGACGGGTCGGGGGATGTTCCTGAAATCCTACCCGCGGCCCATCCGCAGGCGGGATCACGTAGCGTGACTGACTGTGTTCCACATCGTGTTCTTCGAGCCGCAGATTCCGCCGAACACCGGCAACGCCATCCGGATGACGGCGAACATCGGCGGCACGCTGCACCTCGTGGAGCCGCTCGGGTTCGACCTCTCCGACGCGAAGCTGCGCCGAGCCGGCCTCGACTACCACGACCTCGCGCACGTGATCGTGCACCCCGACTTCGAGGCGGCGATGGCCTGGATCGCCGAGAACGGCAGCGGCCGCGTCTACGCCTTCACGGGCCAGTCGTCCCGTTCGTTCGCCGACGTCGCCTACGAGCCGGGCGACGCGCTCCTGTTCGGGCGCGAGCCGGACGGGCTCCCGGATGACGTGCTGGGCGACCAGCGCCTGACGGAGCGAGTGCGCATCCCGATGGCGCCGGGCAACAGGTCGATGAACCTGTCGAACTCGGCGGCGGTCGCCGCCTACGAGGCGTGGCGGCAGAACGGCTACGCCGGCGGGGCTTAGACCAGCAGGCCGATCACGAGCAGCACGACCGCGATGAGCGGAAGCGTGCCCTGCTTGACCGCCGCCCCGCGGTGCGTCGGTGACGAGACGAGCAGCACCAGCGCCGCGGCGAGCATCGCGCCCGTGCCCGCGAGGGCGAGCGTCGCGCCCACGACGCCGATGCCGGCGAACGCCAGGATCGCGCCGATCAGGGCCATCAGCGCGAGGAACAGGTTGTAGAACCCCTGGTTGTAGGCGAGGTCCCTGGTGAGGCGCAGCTCCTCGGCATCGGCCGCGCCGAAGGTCGCGCGCGCCCTGGCGCCCTCCCACGCGATCGACTCCATGTAGAAGATGAACACGTGCAGCAGCGCTGCGGCGATGGCGACGACGTATCCGGCGATCAGCATGGGTGCTCCTTCGGGTTCTGAGCCGATTCAAGCAGATGCGCGGGGGCGTGCGGGCGTCGGCGGATCGCCGCGTGATCGTCACGAGTCGGTGAGGCTGAGCCACAGGACGAGGGCGAACGAGCGGCGGCATCCATCGCGGTTCCCGTGTGAACCCTGCGCGGCGTCGACGGACGGCTCGGCCGCTCACCCGATCCACGCCGGCCGGGCGACGAGGCCGCGGTCGCCCACCGTCGCCTGTTGGAATCCGTCCTTCGAGGCGACAACCACGACGCTCTTCCCGTTCTCGCCGTGCATCAGCAGGACGACCCTGCCGGAGGGGGCGACGAGCACCTGCCGCAGGCTCGACACGTCGGCGAGCTCCGCGACCACTCGGTCCTCCGAGATGATGCGGACGCCGTCGAAGTATTCGACCCGGAATCCGTCGCCCGCGGGCTCCCCCGTCGCGGGGTCGAGCACGGTGTCGAAGCGCTCGTCCGTGAACCCGGCCATGCCGTCGATCTCAGTGAGGTCGACGCCGCTCGGGCTGCTGTCGTAGAGGTCGCTCCCCTCGCCGACGGGCTCCCCGGTATTCGCGAGCGTGCCCTGCCCCGGATCGATGCCGCACTCGCCCCGGGCCGCTTCTGGTCCGCAGTCGGCGTCGCCCCAGGACAGGTCGAAGCCGACATCACCGTTCTCTGTCGTGACCACGACGGTATCGTCGGCGGCGTCCTCCGACGGCCGATCGAACGACGCGACGGCGACCGGGTATCCCTCCCAGACGTCAGAGTCGAGCTTCCTGTCCCACAGCAGCTCGCCGTCCTCGAGCGAGATCGCGGCGACCCTTGCCTGATAGGTCGGGAGCCCGTCGAGCTTGTACGGCACGACCACGACCTCGCGCGGGTCGTACGCGTCGTCGAGCGTCACACCGATGCCGATGCCGCTCGATGCCGCGGTCTGCGTGACCGACGACCACCACACGAAACGGCCGAACCCGATCACGGCGAGTCCGACGAGCGCCGGCACGAGGACGTGTGCGATGAGTCGGCGCGACTCCTTCTGCTCGTAGAGCGGCGTCGCGCCGCCGGTGCGGCGACGCACCCACCCCCAGAAGACCGGGATCAGCAGCAGCGCGAGAGCCAGAGCGCACTCCCAGACGCCGACGGCGAAGCCGGGTTCCGCGCCGGAGGTTCCGACCCGCAGAAGCTCGCCGACCCCGATGCCTCCGATCGAGATGCCGAGCAGACGCAGCACCGACCACCGGGGCAGCGTGCCGCGACGGGTCGCGGTGCCGCCGTCGAGGAACATGGCGCCGAGCGCCGCGAAGAAGCAGATGATGGCCGCGGGGACGCCGACGTCGAGATCGCTCGTCGACGTTCCGACGCCGAACGTACCGGCGAAGATCATGCCGAGCGCCGCGACGATCCACGCGATGACGACCAGCCGCCGGGCGGCCCGGGCGGACACCCGAGGCGGCCGCGCTTCGCCCTCGGGCTCGGCCGTGGCGGGCTCGGCGAAGCGGTAGACCGAGTCGGCGCCGAGGAACGGCGAGCCCTGCGCGGGCGCGGGGAACGAGGCCCCGCCGCCGTCTCCTCCCCAGGGGCTGCGAGCGCCGTCGCGCCACACGTCGTCGTGCGCCTCGGCGAGGAACACGGCCGTTTCCGCGTACTGCGGATCCTGGTAGGCATACACCTCGACCGCGCTGCCCAGCGGAAGGTCGTCGACGCTGCGATCGGCGATCTCGTCGGCCAGCGGAGCCGCCACCGACTCACCGTCTGCGGCGCAGTACTCGACCGTCGTGATGCGGGTCGTCTCGTTGTCGCCGACCGAGCGATGCTGCACGACCGTACCGGTCCTCGGGGTCCGGTCGAGCGCGGGCAGCCGGCGTCGGCGCCCGATCAGCACGAACCAGATGAGGTAGGCGAAGGCACCGAGAGCGGGCAGCACGGTCCACACCCACCAGGTCAGGACGAAGAACTCCGCGACGGGACCGCCGACGAGCGCGATCACCAGTACGGCGGTCAGGATGACCACGATGACGCCGAGGCCCCAGACCATCCCCCGCTCCGAGCTCCGGTCGAAGCGCCGCTGCGCGCGCTCGACGGGCGACGCCGGATCCGCGCCGTCGCTCGTACGGTCTCGCCGCCGATCGGCCAGCGTCTTCAGCATCACGATGACCGCGGTGAGGATCACGATCACCACGAGTCCGACGAAGCCCCACGACACCGCTGACAGATCGAACGCCATGCCCGCCTCCTCTCGCCGGCCGCCGCGCACTGCCGACGGCACCGCGGGCCCCGTGCGCCGCGCCGACGACGCCGTTGCTGATCCCCCGAACCTACAGGGCGACTCTTCGCCGAAGAACACCGGATAACCCGCGAGGGCGGGACCCCAGCGGCACCGGATACGACAAAACCCCCGGCGGAGCCGGGGGTTTTCGTTCTGTAGCAGGAGCGGGGCTTGAACCCGCGACCTCACGATTATGAGTCGTGCGCTCTCACCAACTGAGCTACCCTGCCGCACGGCATCGAAGATGCTGCGAGCCCCGAGTCAGGATTGAACTGACGACCCCTTCCTTACCATGGAAGTGCTCTGCCACTGAGCTATCGGGGCGTGCTGCCCTTTGCGGGGCAACCAGAAAATCTTAACATCCTCGCGGACGCCCGCGCGAATCGTGTCGCGCGGGAGTGTCATCACTCGTCTTCGCTCGCGAAGTCGACGTCGCTGTCGTCCGACTCCTCGTCCGAGTAGTGCGTTCCCGCGTACTTCTCGAACCACGGCATCGGGTCGAACGTCGCGCCGCCCTTGAGAAGCTCGACGTGCGCGTGCGCGCCGAACGAGTGCCCGGTGTCGCCGACGAGACCGATGACGTCGCCGACCTCGACCTTCTGTCCGGCCACCACGCGCAGCGAGCCGTACTGCATGTGGCCGTAGTGACTGGTGATGACCTCACCGTCGATCACGTGATCGATGTAGACGTGCACCCCGTACCCGCCGCCCGACTCGGTCGCCACGCGGACGGTGCCGTCGGCGATCGCCTGGATCGGTGCGCCGTTGCCCGGTGTGAAGTCGATGCCCTGGTGCATGCGGCCCGAGCGCATGCCGTAGCCGTAGCTCATGCCGGTGCCGACCGCGAAGGGCCACTGGATGTCGGCCGTCGGGTCGTTCACGAAGAACGCGCCGCTCGTGTCGATGCCGGCCGACTCGGCCATGTCGGCGAACGTTGCGGCCTCGTAGTCGCTGATGCGGTCGAGCGACTGGGTCGTGGCGTCATCGGCGGCGACGAACGCCTGGATCTGCTCGTCGTCTGCCGCGCTCGACTCGGCGGCCGAGGCCGCCAGCGCCGCGCTCGCGACCGTCGCCTGGTCGGAGCCGAGGAGCGCGCCGATCGGCGTCGTGATGCCGATGGCCAGCAGGCCGATCGCGGCGATCGCGCTCAGCGACGCGGTCGCGGTGGTCAGGACGCGGCGCTTCCGCGTGCCGCGCCTGACGGCGTCGGCCGGGCGCTCCTCGTCGAATGCGACCGGTTCAGCGGCGCCGACAGCGGCGGCCGTCGGTGCGGTGAAGTTCAGTGCCTTAGCCGCAGCCGCGAACGCATCGGCCGACGCAGCTGCGGCGCCGGGGTCCACCGTGCTCTCGGGCAGAGTGCTCTCGGGCAGAGCCTCGGGAGCGGGAGTCTCATCGAGAACTGCCTCGTCCGCGACGACCTCGGTCGCGGCCTGCTGCTCAGCCGCCCGTCGCGCGGCGAGCTCGCGGAGCTCACGGCGAGTGAGGGGCCTGCCGGACGCCATCGAGCCAGCGGCTTCGGCGTCGCCGACGGAGCGCCGGACGGGCTGCTCGGGCGTCGAAGCATCAGAAGGCACAGTCGGACTCGGAGTCTTTCGTTCGGGCACGGGCACAGCCGCACTCAGCAGGGGGGGATACGTCTCCGACTGCGGATGACCGTCGGGTTGCCGGTCACTGCGAAGGTAACGAACTGGTAACTAGGTTAGCGCGTGAGTCTGAGATTCTCCACTTACGACCCGAACTCCCCGGGTGCCCGTCGCCGATCGCCGCTATGACGCGGGAGTCGTGCGCTCGTACAGCGTGTCGAAGATCGCGGGACCGCCGGCGACGATCATCGGGCGGCCCGCCTCATCCGGTGCGTGCCAACCGATCTGCCCGCCGGCTTCGGTGACGATGAGCGCGCCGGCCGCGTAGTCCCACGGCTTCAGCCCCCGCTCGACGTACGCGTCGAGACGCCCCATCGCGACGTACGACAGATCGATCGACGCAGCGCCCAGCCGGCGCAGGTCGCGCGCGAGCGGCATCATCTGATGAACGAGAGCAAGGTCGCTCTCGTGCGACGCCGGGTCGTATCCGAAGCCCGTCGAGATCAGCGCGCCAGCGCTGACGTCGGTGCCGACGCGGAGACGCTCGCCCTTCAGCCACGCCCCGCCGCCGAGCGTCGCCTCGAACAGCTCATCGAGAGCCGGAGCGTACACGACGCCCACGAGCGACTGCCAGGCGGCGGGATCGCTGCCCTCGACGACCGCGATGCTGACCGCATAGGTGGGCATGCCGAACGCGTAGTTGACCGTGCCGTCGATCGGGTCGACCACCCAGGTCAGGCCGGTCTCGCTTTCGGCTGATCCGGATTCCTCCCCCAGGAACCCGTCACCCGGTCGTGCGTCGGCGATGCGCGAGCGCACGAGCGCCTCGACCTCGCGGTCGGCCTCGGTGACGATGTCGGCGATCGTGGCCTTGCTCGCCGCGATCGTCACGCCCTCGGCACGGCGCAGGGCTGCGAGCTGCCCCGCCTCCAGCGCGATCTCACGTGCCAGCCGGTGCAGTTCGCCGAGGTCGTTCATGCCTCCACGCTATCGGCCGCGAACGCCGAACGCCCGGCGCAACGGCCGGGCGTTCGGGTGAACAGCGGATGAAGTCGGGCGGCTCAGAGCGCCGGCGACTGCGGCGGCCGCGGCTTCAGCGCCTCGGGAGACGGGACCTTGGGCGCGAACGACTGCGCAGGAGCCTGGGGATCGGCGGTCGGCTGCGCGCCGGCCGGCTGCTGACCGGGAGCAGGGGCGGGCTGACCGGGGTACGCGGCGCCGGGCGCCTGCGCCGGCGCGGGCTGCGCGGGGTAGGCGGCGCCGGGCACCTGCGGAACCGGATACGCCTGCCGCGGCGCCGCCTGGACGGCCCCCGGATACGGCTGCGGCTGGGCGGGGCCGGCGTTCCAGAAGCGCGCACCCTGCGACGGCACACCCGTGCGGGCGGCCTCGAAGTCTGGCTGGCCGTTGGGCAGGTAGGGCAGCGGCGTGCGGCCGTCGGGGAACGTCGGCCAGGGAAGCGCCCCACCGGGTGCGGCGGCAGCCGGCGCACCCGGTGGGGCGACGGGCCGCGGCGCGAACAGCGCGTTCAGCAGCGGGATCATGAGCGTGCCGACGCTCGTAAGGATCGCCAGCGCCACGACGATGCGCCAGTACCAGTCGGTGTAGTCGAACATGCGCGGCACAGCGAGGTAGAACGCCAGCATGCCGATGAGGCCGACGAGGAGCGTCGTGGTGACGTAGACGATGACCTGCGTACCGACCGTGACGTAGCGCTTGTGCGCCTTCCAGTAGAGGCGCTGGTGCACGAGTGCGAGCTGAAGGATACCGATGACCAGGAGCAGCTCCCAGACGCGCACGCCCGTCCAGTCGAAGCCCTCGTCGTCGGCGCGAGGCACCCAGATCTTGAAGGCGCCGACGATCAGGATGATGATCCACGACGCCGTGCTGGCCAGGATCAGCCAGTCGGGCCGCTTGTTGGCGAGGTTCGCATCGAACAGCACGGCTCCGGAGAAACCCGACAGCAGCAGCACCGTGAGGAACGCGCGGCCGATCAGCGACCCCTGGTCGGGCACGAACACCCACAGGACGCACACGATCGCCGCAAGCACGAGGGCGCCGATCGCGATGTAGATCGCACCCCGCACCAGCTTCGACATTCCCTCTTTGGGAGACTGCAGCTCAACCTGACTCATGTGTCGATCCTGTCATGCCCAGGGGATATCGGATATGGGAAGCACTCCCCTGTGGAGAGCGAGATCCGTGCCTGCTGCGGCGCGACGCATACGGGGCGGCCGGAAAAGCGAATCGCCCCGCAGGTCCGGAGACGTGCGGGGCGATTCCTCGGTGGCGGATGAGGGATTCGAACCCCCGTAGGCAGTGCCAGCTGATTTACAGTCAGCCCCCTTTGGCCGCTCGGGTAATCCGCCGAGTGCGCACCCACCCGACTTGTTCAGACGACTGGAGGCGCGATCAACAATATTACCTGCGGATCGCCGTGACCAGAAATCGACGGACGAAGCGACGATCCGGGCGTGTTGCGCGCGGCGCGGCCTCGCCGTCCGGATGCGCTCATCACGCGCGCCGGCGCCGATCGGTATGGTGAGTCACACACGACTCACCGGGCGCGAGCGCCTGTTCTCGGAGGTACCCAGCATGGCTGACAGCTCATTCGACATCGTCTCGACCGTCGATCACCAGGAGGCCGACAACGCCCTCAACCAGGCTCGCAAGGAGGTCGAGCAGCGCTACGACTTCCGCGGCACCGACACCTCGGTCGAGTGGAGCGGCGAGCAGATCCTCATCAAGGCCAACAGCGAGGACCGCGCCGTCGCCGCCCTCGACGTGCTGCAGTCGAAGCTCATCAAGCGCGGCATCTCGCTGAAGAGCCTCGAGTCGGGCGACCCCTACCCCAGCGGTAAGGAGTACCGGATCGTGTCGTCGATCAAGGACGGCATCGACCAGGACAACGGCAAGAAGATTACCAAGATCATCCGCGACGAGGGACCCAAGGGCGTCAAGGCGCAGATCCAGGGCGACGAGGTGCGCGTCTCGAGCAAGAAGCGCGACGACCTGCAGGAGGTCATCGCCCTGCTGAAGTCGAAGGACCTCGACGTCGACCTGCAGTTCAAGAACTACCGGTAGGCAACCCGCCCGGCCGGGGGTTCCTCCCCCATCGTCCGCACGGAGTCCGCCGACTCATCCGGAACACCGAAGGGGCGGGCGCATCACTCGACGTGATGCTCCCGCCCCTTCCTCGTTCCCCGGTCAGCGCTCGCCGTCGGCGCCCTCGTCATCCGGATGAGCGGGCTCGGCGCCGTCGTCCGCTGACGCGTCCGCCGCCGGCTCGCCGGCTACGGCGTCGGTGCCGGATGACGCGGTCGCGTCATCCGCGGCGCTCGCCGGCGGTGCGGCCTCGTCCGGCTCGGGTGCGTCATCCGTTGCCGTGGCCGCGACCGTCTCCGCAGCGCGCGGCTCAGCCGGAGCGTCGGCGACCGGCACCTCGCGCGTCGCATCGGCGTCGTCCGTCAGCTCGTCCTCATCCGGCTCGCCCGATGCCTCCTGCTCCGCGCGCTCGAGCAGCGCGGTCACCGCGAGCTGCGAGAGCGGAAGTGTGTGCGCATCGTCGCCGCCTGCCGTCACGGCGGCCGCGCCGGCGGTGGCCGCTGCGGCACCCGTGCGACGGGGGCCGGGCTCGTCCTCCGGCTCGTCCGCGGCTTCGTCGACGCCGTCGGCGCGTGCCGCCTTCACCCTCGCGAGGATCGATGCGACGAGTCCCAGCGCGAGCCCGAGCACCAGCCACACCGCGAGCTTGCCGTAGGCCGCCGCGATGCCGATCTCTCCGCCGGCGATCAGCGAACGGAAGCCCTCGACCGTGTAGGTCATCGGCAGGAACTCGTGGATGAACTGGAAGAACGGGGGCGTCGTCTCGATCGGATACGTGCCGCCGGCGGAGGCCACCTGCAGCACCACCATCAGCAGCGCGACGAAGCGCCCAGGTGCGCCGAGCAGCGACACCAGTCCCTGGTTGACGATCAGGAACGTCACGCTCGTGAAGGCCGCCAGCGCGAACATGCCCGGTAGGTTCACCGCCTCGACACCCACCCAGAAGTGCAGCGAGAACACCGCGATCGTCGCCTGCACGAGCCCCATGACGACGCCGGGGAGGATGCTGCGCAGCAGGATCAGCACGGCGGGGCGGCGGCGCTCGACGGCGCGCGCGTTGAGCGCCGACGCCATCATGTAGAACGACATGCCGCCGACCCACAGCGCGAGTGACAGGAAGTACGGCGCGAGACCGGCTCCGTAGCCCGAGACCTCGTTCTCGCGCTCGGCGTCGATCGACACCGCGGAAGCCGTCACGCCGCTGAGCGTCTCGGCCTCGCTGTCGGTGTAGCTCGGCACCTCGTCGACGCCGTCCTCGAGGCCGTCGTGCAGCTCGGTACTGCCGTCCTCGAGCTTGCCGATGCCGTCGTCGAGCTGGGTCGCTCCGTCGGCGGCCGATGCGGATCCGTCCGCCAGCGTCGACGTGCCGTTCGCGAGGGTCGATGCGCCGCTCGCGAGCTGCGAGTTGCCGCTGGCGAGGGACGCGGCGCCGTCGGCCGCCGAGGCGATGCCGTCGGTGAGCTGCGGGGTCGCAGCGGCGAGCGCGCTCGTACCGTCGGCCAGCGCCGATGCGCCGTCGCGCAGTTTGTGCACGCCGTCGACGGCGGTCTCCGCCTCGGCGACCTTCTGCTCCGCGTCGGCGATCGCGTCGTCGATCGCGTCGGCCGCCTCGTGCAGCCGGTCGCTCGCGTCCGCGGCCCCTGATGCCGCCTGGTCCGCCGCATCGACGAGACCAGTGAGGCCGCTGTCGCTGATCAGGGACTCCGCGCTGCTGCGGACGTCGCTCGCCGTGCTCGCGAGGTCGCTGGCGTCGCCCGCCACCGCGCCCGCGTCGTCGCGCAGCTGCGTGATGGCGGCCAGTCGCTCCTCGTCGCTCATCGAGGAGTAGCGGTCGAGCAGATCCTGGGCCGACGCGCTCACGCCGCTCGCCCCGGTTCCGACGCCCTCACCGTCGGAGGCGACGTCCGTCGCCCCGTCGCGCACGCCCTCGGCGCTCGAGAGCGCGCCCTGGGCATCCGCCTTGATCTGCTCGGCGTCCTCGGCGAGGTCTCCGGCCTCGTTGAGCGCGTCGCGCACGGCCTCGGCCGCCGTCTTCGCTGACTCGAGGATCGGCTCGACCTGGGCGACGACGCCGTCGACGCTGTCGCTGAGCGTCGTGAGCCCCGTCGAGAGCTGCTGCGCGCCGTCATCGAGCTTCTGCGTCTGGCTCGGCAGCGACGCGGTCTTCGACTCCAGCAGGCTCAGCCCGTCGCTCAGCTGCTGCGCGCCCGCGGCCGCCGTCGAGGCGCCCGAGCTCAGCGTCCACGCGCCGTCCTCGAGCTGCAGGCTTCCGTCTGCCAGCTCGTCGAGGCCGACGACGAGCTCGCCGGACCCGTCCTTGGCGGTCGCCGTGCCGTCCGCCAGCTCGCCGGCGCCGTCCGCCGCCGTCTGCAGGCTCTCGTGCACGTCGGTGAATCCGAGGTAGATCTTGTCGAGGTACTCGGCGCTGACCTCGTGGCGCAGGGTCTCGGTGACCTTCTCGCCGATGGTCGAGGCGATGTTGCCCGCGATCAGGTTGTAGCCGTCGTTGGTCGTGACTGTCAGTTCGGCGACCGCGGCCTTCGACACGTCGTCCTCGCCGGGCGAGACGACGTTGGCCGAGAAGTCCTCCGGGATCGACAGCACGGCGTAGACGTCGCCGTCGGAGAGCGCGGTCGACGCCTCGTCCGCCGTCATCTCCTGCCAGTCGAAGTTGTTGCTCTTCTCGCTCGAGACCAGCTCGTCGGCGAGCTCGTCGCCGACCGCCATCGCCTCGCCGTCGGGGTCGGTCGCCCCGGCGTCCTCGTTCACGACCGCTGCGGGCACCGTGTCGAGGTTGCCCGTCGGGTCGAGGTTGGCATCGGTGAGGATGCTCGAATAGATGAGCGGAACCGCGGCGAGCGCGGTCATCACGACGCCCGTCGCCGCCATCTTCTTCCAGGAGCGCTTGGTCGCCATCAGCGGACCCCCTCCGCGAATTCGATGAGATCGACGCGCGCCTGCGCGGCGATGCTGGTGATGAGGAGCCGCGAGACTTCGTCCGCCGCGGCGTCGATGCTGGGGCGCTCGGAGCCCTGCTTGATCCACTCGACGACGAGCCACGTCACGCCCGCCGCGATGAAGGTCGCCGCGCGCGCGAGGTGCACGGGGTCCGCGCCGCCGCGAACCGCGGCGCCCAGCGGCGTGAAGGTCAGGAGGCGCTCGGTGAGGTAGTCGACCACGCTGCCCTGGAATGCATGAGTGTCGCTCGCCTCGAGCACGCGGCGGAAGTAGTCGCCCTCGCCGAAGAGCCGGCTGATCAGATCACGGATGATCGAGGGCGCTGCCTGCTCCCAGGTGCCGCCGACCGACAGGGCGTCGACGACGCCGCCGAAGTGCTTCTGCAGCTCGTCGACGCCGGCGGTCGCGACGAGCGCCGGCACGTCGCGGAAGTGCTGATAGAACGTCGGCCTGCTCATCCCGGCAGCCGCGCACAGCTCAGTGATCGACGGCAGCTTGCTGTCGCCGTCGCGCAGTGCGTCATCCATCGCCTGGATCAGCGCCTCGCGCGTGCGCACAATGCGAGCATCCATGAAGCCTCCCCCGTTTAATTACATTCGTAAGTTACCTTACGTTTGTAAGCTATGCAAGCGCTGAGCGCGGCACGGTCACAGATACGCCCTGATCCAGTGCTCCAGGCGGGCGTACGCCCTCTCGCGCGCGTCGGTGCGCGAGAGGAATACGTCGTGCAGCGCTCCGGGGATGCGCTCGATCGTGAGCGACGGGCCGAGCTTCAGCGCCGCCTGCGCGATCTCGTCGACCGCAAGCACGGTGTCGGCTCCCGCGAGCTCGTCGCTCCACTTGCGAGGCAGCGCGCTGTGCGCCGAGAGCAGGACCAGCACGGGCGCGTCGATGCCGAGGCCGTCCGCCACCTCGGCATGCCCGTCGAGCACCGCGTTCAGCCACCCCATCGTGGGAGATCCGGCACGCGGAGGGCGCCATTCGCCGTTGGGCTCGGTGGGGTCGGCGGCGTCCGAGACCTCCTGCTGCGCACGCCAGTAGAAGCCGAGGTCGACGTTCGGCACCACGACCTCGCGGGGTCGGAAGCGCGCGCCCAGCTCCATCGCGGGCGTGAGCGCGGTGCGCCCGAGCCTCCCCAATTGGAACTCGAGCCACGGGGAGTTCAGGATCAGCCCCGATGCGACGCCCGGATGGCGGGCGGCCCACAGACTCAGCACCAGGCCGCCGGTCGAGTGGCCGACGAGCACGAGCCGCCGGCCGCGCCGCGGCCCCATCGCGGAGATCGCTGCCGCGATGTCCTCGTCGTACGTGCGCAGGTCGCGGATGTAGCCGTGGGGCTGCCCCGGCCGGAGGCTCCGCCCGTAGCGGCGGAGGTCGAGCGCGTAGAAGTGCGCTCCCCTGTTGGCGAACGAACGCGCGAGGCGCTTCTGGAAGAAGTAATCGCTCCAGCCGTGCACGTACAGCACGTCGACGTCGTGCAGCGACCTGTCGCGGAACAGCCCGCGCGGCAGCAGCCGCACGAGGGTCGCGACGACCTCGCTCTGCTCATCCGGCTCATCCGGCGTCAGCACGAGCGTCCGCTGCTCGAATCCGTCGCCCAGCACATCCGGTGTCCACTGCATGGGGTCAGATTAGCGCCGGATGAAGCGGTGCGGCCGGCGCGCACGGCGCGCGCCGAGGTGCGCCTGCTAGCCTGGTCCCAGCGCGCGCCGTACGGTGCGCCTCGTCGCGTCTTCATCAGGCGTCCGCTCCCCGAGGGGCGCAAGCGACTATCGCGGCGAATCGATTCGGCATCCGCCGACGTCGCCATCTCCCGCATCGCCGCGCCGGCGCTCCTTGCGCCCGCGCCGCCGTGCGGTCATTCGAAGGATCACCATGACCTCCGCTCCCACGTTCGCCGATCTCGGCGTTCCCTCCCGTCTCGTCGACGTCCTCGTCGCCGACGGGCGTCCCACCGCCTTCCCGATCCAGGAGGCGACCCTGCCGTCGACCCTGGCGGGGCGCGACGTCCTCGGCCGCGGCAAGACCGGCTCCGGCAAGACCCTCGCGTTCGCCATCCCGATGGTCGCGCGCATCGCCGAGGCCGGTTCGGCCCGCCGCTCCGGCCTCCCCACCGGCCTCGTGCTGGCGCCGACCCGCGAGCTGGCCACCCAGATCGCCCGCGTCGTCGAGCCGCTCGCCGCGGCCGTCGGCCTCACGACCACCACCATCTTCGGCGGCGTCTCGCAGCGCCCGCAGGAGACCGCCATGCGCGCGGGCGTCGACATCGTCGTAGCCTGCCCCGGCCGCCTCGAGGACCTCATCTCGCAGAAGATCGTCTCGCTCGAGCGCGTCACCGTCACGGTGCTCGACGAGGCCGACCACATGGCCGACCTCGGCTTCCTGCCCGGCGTCACGCGCCTGCTGTCGCAGACCCCGCGCGGCGGCCAGCGGATGTTCTTCTCCGCCACGCTCGACAACGGCATCGACAAGCTCGTCAAGCGCTTCCTCGACGACCCGGTGCACCACTCGATCGACTCGGCCGAGTCGCCCGTCGAGGCCATGACCCACCACGTGTTCGAGGCCGAGTCTCCCGACGCGAAGACCCAGCTCGTGCGCACGCTCGCGTCCGGCAGGGCCAAGCGCATCCTGTTCACCCGCACGAAGCACCAGGCCAAGAAGCTCGCGAAGCAGCTCACGGCCAGCGGCGTCCCCGCGGTCGACCTGCACGGCAACCTGTCTCAGAACGCGCGCGACCGCAACCTGGGCGACTTCTCATCCGGTGCCGTCAAGGTGCTCGTCGCCACCGACGTCGCCGCCCGCGGCGTGCACGTCGACGGCATCGAGCTCGTCGTCCACGTCGACCCGCCGGCTGAGCACAAGGCGTACCTGCACCGCTCGGGCCGCACCGCGCGCGCCGGCTCCAGCGGCGACGTCGTGACGCTGATGCTGCCGAGCCAGCGCCAGGACACCAAGCAGCTCCTGCGCCGCGCCGCGATCGCCGTGACACCGCAGCAGGTCACCTCGTCGAGCCCCGCCGTCACGGCGCTCGTCGGCGAGGTCGCCGACCGCGTCGAGCCGGGTCCGGGCAAGCCCGGTGCTGGCAACCCGCCGGCTGCCGGCGCGACCGGCGGCGGGCAGTCGCAGGGCGCGAACGCGCGCCGCAAGCGCGCCGCGCGCGACGGCGGCCAGAACCAGGGCGGACGCGGTCAGGGCCAGGGTCGAGGACAGGGCCAGGGCCGAGGCGAGCAGGGCGGTTCGAGCCGCGGCGGCCAGGGCGGACGCGGCCAGCAGTCCGGTCAGCGCCGCGGACAGGGCGGTCAGGGCGGTCAGCAGCAGTCCGGCGGCCAGCGCCGCGGACAGGGCGGCCAGCGCTCTGGCGGCTCGACCGCGATGTACTCGACGTCGACCGGCGGATCGCAGCCGCAGCGCCAGGGCGGCCAGCGCCGCACCGGTCGCCGCGCATCGTCGCAGGGCTGAGCCCCGACTCGCAGAAACGCGCGTGCCCGCTCCGATCATCCGGAGCGGGCACGCCCGTTTCTGCGCGCCGGAACGGGTCCATCCGGCCGCCCGCGCCCGGGCGGCCGGCCGCCCTGCCGCGAATCCGACCGCCCGGCACCGCCGGTCCCCTGCTCAAGTACGGCCGCAGCGCGACCCCTGCACATGTACGGCAGACCGGCCGCGGCACCGGCCCGGTGCACAAGTACAGCAAACCGGCCACGGCCCCGTGCACAAGTACGGCAGACCGGCCCCGGCCGGTCGCGACACGACCGGAACCGCGCGGGTCTGCCGTCCGGCAACTCTCCGATTGCCGTAGTTGTGTTGAACCAGCCACCGGAAGGCGCAACCAGCGGCCAGCCGCCCAACACCACCAGCCCCGGCACCAACAGCCCCAGCCATCAGCCGCACGACACGACCGCAGCGACAGCAGCAGCGCCAGCGCCCACCGCGCACAACTACGGCAATCTCACGCCGACCGCCGAGCAGAACCCCACAATTCCGCGCCTCCGCCGCCCGGCACCGGCCCGATTGCCGTACTTGTGCTGGGGCGGGTGCGGGTCGGTCGCCCGGGCCTTCCGGAGTACCTGCTACTCGCCGCGGGAGACGCGGATCATCTCGTCGCGGGGCACGACCTTGATGCGCGCGCGGCCCTCGGGCTCGCCGAGCGCCATCTCGTGCTGGTCGAGGCGGTGCCAGCCGTCGAGATCGGTCCAGGCCACGCCGCGCTCGGTCAGCAGGTCGACGATCGCCTGCTCCTCCGGCTGCTCGGGGCGCCACCAGGATCCCTGGTCGTTGGCGAGGTGCTGCACCGTCTCCATGGCGTCGGACTTCGTGTGGCCGATGAGGCCGACGGGGCCTCGCTTGATCCATCCGGTCGCGTACATGCCCGGCAGGATGTCGTTCGAATCCTGCGCGAGCACCTGGCCCTCGTGGTTCGGGATGACGCCGTGCCTGTCGTCGAACGGCACGCCGTCGAGGGGCGAGCCGAAGTAGCCGACGGCGCGGTAGAGCTGCCCCATCGGCACCTCGCGCATCTCGCCCGTCCCCACGACGCCGCCCTCGCCGTCGGGGCGGGTGCGCTCGTACACCAGCGAGGCCACGCGGCCGTCGCCGTCCGTGCGCACCTCGACGGGCTTCGCCCAGAAGTGCAGGTGCAGCCGGCGCGAGGCCTCGCCGCCCTCGTTGTTGACAGCGGGGCGCTGGCGCCACGACTGCAGCACGCGGTCGATGACCTTGACCTGCTTGTTCGAGGCGATGGCGTCGAGCGAGGCCTGGTCGTAGTCGAAGTCCTCGTCGTAGACCACCATGTCGACGTCGCGCAGCTCGCCGAGCTCGCGCAGCTCGAGCGGAGTGAACTTCACCTGCGCCGGACCGCGGCGCCCGAAGACGTGCACGTCGGTGATGGGCGATGCCTCGAGGAGCTCGTAGACGTTCTGCGGCACCTCGGTCGGCAGCAGGTCGACGGCGTGCTTCGCGAGGATGCGCGAGACGTCGAGGGCGACGTTGCCGTTGCCGATCACGCCGACCGACTCGGCCTCGAGCGGCCAGGTGCGCGGCACGTCGGGGTGTCCGTCGAACCAGCTCACGAAGTCGGCCGCGCCGTACGAGCCCTTCGCGTCGATGCCCGGCAGGCTCAGGTCGGCGTCGCGCACCGCGCCCGTCGCGAAGATCACCGCGTTGTAGTGGCGCTTGAGGTCGTCGAGCGTGATGTCCTCGCCGAAGCGCACGTTGCCGAACACGCGGATGTCGCCGCGGTCGAGCACGCCGCGCAGCGCCGTGATGACGCCCTTGATGCGCGGGTGGTCGGGGGCGACGCCGTAGCGCACGAGGCCGTAGGGCGCCGGGAGGTGCTCGAACAGGTCGATCGAGACGTCGAACTCGCGCTCGAGTTTGAGCAGGATGTCGGCCGCATAGATACCAGCGGGGCCCGCTCCGACGATCGCCAGCCTGAGCTTGGTCATGAGTGTCCTCTCTCGTGCCCGGCCGCCTGGGCCGGCGCGATTCAGTTGCTGCGGTCGACCAGCGTGCCGGCGAAGCGCGTCAGCGCCTCGCGCACGCCGCCGCGCGGCAGGGGCGCCAGCGCGGCGACCGCCTCATCCGCCCAGCTCTCGGCGAGCTCGCGCGTGCGCGCGGTGACCGCGTGGTCGCGCAGCGCCGCGACGCTCGCGTCGAGGATCTCGGGGTCGGCGCCCGCGGCGATGCGCGCGACGCCCTCGTCGATCTCGGCCTTGAGCTTCGCGTCGTCCTCCGCCAGCAGCAGGGTCGGCATGGTGGGAACGCCGGCACGCAGATCGGTGCCTGGTACCTTGCCCGTCGCGGCGGGGTCGGCCGAGAGGTCGATCACATCGTCCATCAGCTGGAACGCGACGCCGACCTTCTCGCCGAACGCGCGCAGCGGCTCGTGGTAGAGCCGGTCGGCGCCCGAGAACAGGGCACCGGCGTGAGACGACGCCGCGATCAGCGACCCCGTCTTGTCGCTGAGCACCTGGAGGTAGAACGCGATCGGGTCGTCGCCCTCGCCCGCACCGACCGTCTCGTGCATCTGCCCCAGCACGAGCCGCTCGAACGTCTCGGCCTGCAGCTTCATGGCCTCCGGTCCGAGCTCCGCCATCAGCACGCTCGCGCGCGAGAAGAGCACGTCGCCGGTCAGGATGGCGATCGAGTTTCCCCACACCGCGTGGGCGCTCGCCACGCCGCGGCGGCGGTCGGACTCGTCCATGACGTCGTCGTGGTACAGCGACCCGAGGTGCGTCAGCTCGAGGGCGCGCGCCGCCTTGACGACGTCATCGGTCGCGCCGTCGCCCAGCTGCGCTGCCAGCATCGCCAGCATGGGGCGCACCCGCTTGCCGCCGGCCTCGTAGAGGTAGCGCGCCGTCGCGTCGACGAGCGCGTCGGTCGAACGGAGGTCGTGCGCCAATCCGGCCTCGACGCGCTCCAAGCCGTCTTCGATCTTGCCGACCAGGCGCTTGGCGCCCGGGGTCGCGAAAACACGGTCGTTGAGACCGAATCGGCTCGCCAGGCGCGAGCCCGAAACCTGGGGGCTCGTAGTCACCATGCCAGCCTACAAGGCGCGGCGTGGAGGAAGATCCGCCGACCGGATGATCCCTGCCGCCGATCCGTCGGCCCTGCGGATGATCCTGCCGCGCTCATCCGGATCATCGTGCGGGCTTGATGCCCCGATGCAGGGCGACGAAGCCGAAGGTGAGATCGCGGTAGGCGACGTCGCCCCATCCGACCTCGCGCATCCACGAGGCGAGCGTCCGCTGGTCGGGCCAGGCGGCGATCGACTCGTTGAGGTAGTCGTAGGCCTCGCCGTTCGAGCCGACGGCGCGGGCGACGAGCGGCAGCACCTTGGCGTTGTAGACGCGGTAGAAGCCCCGGATGACGCGGTTCGGCGGCGTCGAGAACTCGTTGATCACGACGCGGCCGCCGGGCTTGGTGACGCGCAGGAACTCGGAGAGGGCGCGCTTCGGGTCGCTCACGTTGCGCAGGCCGTACGACATCGTCACGGCGTCGAACGACTCGTCGTCGAACGGCAGGTCGAGCGCGTCGGCGTGCGCGAACTCGAGATTGCGCACGTTGCCGTGGCGGCGCTCGCCCTCGGCGAGCATGCCAGGCGAGAAGTCGGCGGCGACGACGCTCGCGCCCTCGCGGGCGAGCGACGCAGACGACTTCGCGGTCCCCGCGGCGATGTCGAGGATGCGCTGGCCGGGGCGGGGGTCGACCGCGCGCGTCGTCTGACGGCGCCAGTACGCGTCGAGCCCGAAGGTCATCGCCACGTTGGTCGCGTCGTAGCGCTCGGCGACCTGATCGAACATCCCACTGACGCGCGAGGGGTCTTTGCCCAGATCGGCGCGATTCGGCTCGGCATTCATCACGACCACCCTACTCGCGCCGCGCTGCGAGGCGCCGTCAGAGGTGGGTGCGAGGGCCGGCGGGCGCCGGCAGCGACTCGAGCACGCCGAGCCAGTAGTCGGGCACGGCGTCGTCGAACGGGGCCTCGTGGGCCGCAACCCGCTCCTTCAGATCGGCGGCCGTGCCTTCGAGCGCGGCTGCCACGTCATCCGGATATGCGTACTTCACCCGGTGCTCGGCCCACTCGTCCTCGTCGTCGATGAAGACGGTGCCGTCGACGCGGCGCACGACATCGAGGTCCATGTCGATGGCCGTCGGCTCGCCGTCGATCCAGCGGACGTCCCACGCGACGTCGATGTAGATGCGCGTGCGCTGCGGCGGTGCGTTCACCGTGAGCACGTAGTCGGTGCGCCCCGCCGGCATGAGCGCGACGCTCGCCGACGTCAGCAGCATGTCGCGGCCGGGCCGGAACGACCGCCAGCCGACGCGCTGCCCGAGCCAGTGCCCCCACTGGTCCTCGCCGAGGTAGACGCACTCGTGCTCCCAGTGCCGAGAGCCGTCCCACTTGCGCCACCGGAAGGACACCTTTGTACCGGGCTCTGGAACAGACATGCCCCCGAGCCTACGCGCCCGCTCGCGCGATTCCGGCACGGGGAGGCCGCTCCGGCGGCCCCGGACGAGCATGAACGGCGCGTGAACGGCCGCCGCGGGGAGGCTTCCCAGCGGCCCGGAATAGGCTGTGCGGGTGACGACAGATGAGCGCCTGAGCCTGCCCCGGCTCGTCGCGACGACGCGCGAGATCGACCCCATCGACGACCCGCTGACGTGGGCGTCCGCGAGCGACCCGCTCGCCTGGATCCGCCGCGGAGACGGCATCGTCGGCGCGGGCCCCGAGCTCCTGCGCCTCGACATCGGCGAGGACGGCCGGCTCGACGCCCTCACCGACATCTGGCACGCCGTCGTGCAGGCGACCGACGTCGACGACGAGGTGCGCCTGCCCGGCACAGGGCTCGTCGGCTTCGGCGCGTTCGCGTTCGACGAGTCGTCCGCCGCACCCAGCACGCTCATCGTGCCGTCGACGATCATCGGGCGCCGCGCCGGCCGGTACTGGATGACCCGCATCTCCCGCGCCGACGCCGACGGCCCCGCCGTCGGCTCGACGCCGTACGGCCCGCAGTGGTCGGCGACGCTGGGCCCCGGCCGGATGGATCCGGCCGCCCACGGCGAGGCCGTGCGCGCCGTGCTCGACCGGATCGCCGCCGGGGAGGCCGAGAAGGTCGTCGTCGCCCGCGACATCACCGGCACGATTCCGGGGGGAGCCGACCTGCGCCGCCTGGTGCGCGCGCTCGCCCTCGGCTACCCCGACACCTGGACCTTCGCGGTCGACGGGATGATCGGCGCGAGCCCCGAGACGCTCGTGACCGTCTTCGGCGGCACCGTGACGGCGCGCGTGCTGGCGGGCACGGTCGCCCGCGGCGCCGACGCCGATGAGGACACGGCGCTCTCGGTGGACCTCGCCACCAGCCGCAAGAACACCGGCGAGCATGCGTTCGCCGTCACGAGCGTGCTCGACTCGCTCCGTCCGTTCACGTCGCAGCTCTCGGCGCCCGAGGCGCCCTCGCTGCTGCGGCTGCCGAACCTCTGGCACCTGGCCACCGACGTGACCGGCACCCTCTCGAACGGCGCCACCGCGCTGAACCTGGTCACCGCCCTCCATCCGACCGCCGCCGTCGGCGGCACCCCGCGCGATGCGGCCATGCGCATCATCCGCGAGGTCGAGCCGTTCGATCGCGGCCGCTACGCCGGCCCCGTCGGATGGATCGACGGCAACGGCGACGGCGAGTGGGCCATCGCCCTGCGCTGCGCGCAGTTCGGTCCGGCAGGCGGGGATCAGGCCGATCCGGATGAGGCGGCCGACGACATGCCGGAGGGCGCCGATTGGGCGATCGACCCGGCAGCGACCCGCTCGGTGACCGCGCACGCGGGCGGCGGCATCGTGCCGGGCAGCGCCCCCGAGTCCGAGCTCGACGAGACGCGGGTCAAGTTCCGCCCGATCGTCGACGCCCTGGCGTAGGTCGGCGGCCCGGCCGCCGGGTGGGCGGCGGCGGGGCGTCGGTATCGCAGTTGTTGCGATGAATCCAGCCGATAAGCCGCGGCGAGTGAGATGGCGATTCCCGGACGGGCGGGCACGCCGGCGAGATCTCAGTTGTTGCGACCAACCCGGCCTGTGGGGCGCAGCAAGTGAGATGGCGATCGCCGGACGGGCGGGCTCAGAGCGCGCGGGCGGCCTCCGTGAGCCAGTACGCGGTCGCCGACATCGCGGCATCGGGTGATCCGGCGAGATCCGTGAGGCTCACGGCGCTCGCGAACGCCGACGTGTCGGCCTCCGGTGCGATGCGGCCGGCGACGACCGCGACGGGGACTCCCGCATCCGCGGCAAGCGCCGCGACGAGCGACGGCACCTTGCCTGCCGCCGACTGGCCGTCGAACGATCCCTCGCCCGTGATCACCAGGTCGGCCCCGGCGATCGCCTCGGCGAGGCCGATCAGCGCGGCGACCCGCTCGGCGCCAGGCACCAGCTCGGCGCCCCACGCCAGCAGCCCGTAGCCCGCGCCTCCAGCGGCGCCGGCGCCCGGCTCATCCGGATGCGCCTCGCGAGCGGCGGAGCGCTCGAGACCGGATGCCGACCGCACGCGCTCCACGAGGTTCGCCAGCCCCGCGTCGGCCCCGGCGACGTCGGTCAGCCCCTTCTGCGGGCCGAACACGGCCGCGGCGCCCGTCGGCCCGAGCAGCGGGCTCGTCACATCGGTGAGCACCTCGACGCCGTGCTCGGGCAGCGGGCGCAGCGACTCGAGGCCGACCCTGGTGATATCGGACAGCCCCTCGGCTCCCGGCGCAACAGTCATGTCGAAGTCGTCGGTGAAGCGCGCCCCCAGCGCGGTCAGCAGGCCGGCGCCGCCGTCGGTCGAGGCGCTCGACCCGATGCCGAGCACGAGCTTCGAGACCCCGTGGTCGAGCGCCTTCGCGATCGCCTGGCCGAATCCGAGCGTCGACGACTGCAGGGGGCGCAGGTTCCCCTCGAGGAGCTCGATCCCCGACGTCGACCCCAGCTCGACGACGCCGGTGCCGTGCGCCGCGTCGTCGCTCGGCGGCAGCCACAGCCACTCGGCGTCGACGGGGAAGCCGGTCGGGCCCGTCACCCGCACCGGCGTGCGCCTGGCTCCCGGGACGGCCTGCGCGACGGCCGCGAGCGTGCCCTCTCCCCCGTCAGCCATCGGCATCCGGATCACCTCGACGCCGTCGCCCAGCCCCGCGGCGAGCGCGTCGACGATGTCGGCGGCCGTCGCCGTGCCCTTGAAGCTGTCGGGTGCGATCACGATGCGGCGGGGGGAGGTCATGGCCTCCATTCTCGCGCACCGGCGAGGGGCGACGCGGCCAGTCGGCCAAGAGCGATCACGGCGCCGCAGGGCGCACCGGCGGCGAGCGCCGCAGCGGCACCCCGGGGCGCGCGGCCATCGGCCCCGTCACGACGGCGGCGCACCCGCGGCGCGTCCCCGCCCCGCGCAGAACCGGCACCCCAGCTCCGCAGCGACGCCCCGGGGTGCGCGCGGCCGTCGGCCGCCTCACGACGGCCGCGCACCCGCAGCTCGCCCCGCGCAGAGCCGCCCCCCCCTGCGGCGAGCACCTCCCGCGCTGCGTCAGCGCGGGAGCGGGACCTCGATGATGTGCGGCCCGGCAGGGGGCTCGGCGAGCGCCGCGTCGAGGGCATCGGCCGTTTCGGCTCGCGTGTACGCCCATCCGTACGCCGCCGCGATGCTCTCGATCGCCACGCTCTGCGGGGTGTACTGCACGCGATCCATGGCGGCGGCGCCCGCGGTCTGCGCGACCTCGAGGCCGTCGAAGATCGTGCCGCCGCCGTCGTTGCCCACCACGATCTGCACGCGGGGCGCGCGCTCGCCCGCCGGCAGCAGCAGTGCCCCGACGTCGTGCAGGAACGTGAGGTCCCCGAGCAGCGCGCGCGTCACGCCTTCGTCCCCCTCGATCGCCAGTGCGATGCCGATGCCCGTGGCGATCGTGCCGTCGATCCCGGCGAGGCCGCGGTTCGCGTGCACCCGGACGGCGCGCGGCGGCAGGACGTCGTCGGCGACCCGGACGAGCCGGCTCGACCCGAACAGCAGTCGGTCGGCCGGTCCCGATGCGCGCCAGACCGCCGCGACGAGCGCCTCGCGCGCGCTCGGCTGCGCGCTCGCCCCGCCGCGGTCGGCGGACCAGCGATCCCAGGCCGCGCGCCAGGCGTCATCCGGTTCGCGGACGCCCGCGGCGCTCGCCGGCGCGGCTCCGTCACGCGCGTCCCGAGCGCCGCCGCCGTGCGCGTCCAGCACGTCGTCTCGGCGCTCCGCACCCGACTGCGCCGCCCCGCCGCGCTCGTCCGCGGCATCGCCGACGCGCACGGAATCCGCCTGCTCGGTGACGCCGTTCAGGTTCAGCGCCTCGCCGCCCCTGCGCACCGCGACGATCCGGATGTCGGGACGCGAGAGCAGCGCCGTCTCCTCGCGGTTCAGCGTCGGGTGGCCGAAGACGACGACGCGCTCGATGCGGCCGCCGAGCGACGGCTCGCGCAGCGCACCCCGGTACGCGGCGACCGCGTCGGGCGTCGTGCGCGCGCCGCTGATCACCTCGGCCAGCAGGGGCCATCCGCCGGCCCGTGCTGTCGCAACGGCGGCCTCGCCCGCGTCCGCTCCGGCGAGGACGACCGTGCGCGGGCCGCGATCGAGAACCGTCACCGCCAGCGGCTCCGCGGTCGTGCCCTCGACCGCGGGAACGGCGGCGCCGAACCCCTCGGGCAGCCCGCCGGCGAGCGGCTCACGGAACGGCAGGTTCAGGTGCGCCGGGCCGGCAGCGCCCTCGCCGCGCCGTCCCATCGACGCGTCGAACGCCCGCGCCGCGAGGCCGGCGAACCCCGCACGCTCGTCCTGGTGCCCCTCCGGGACGGGCGCGTCGACGGCGAGGCGCGTCGCCGCGCCGTAGATGCCGACCTGGTCGGTGGTCTGGTTGGCCCCGACGCCGCGCAGCTCGGGCGGCCTGTCGGCTGTCAGCAGCAGCAGCGGGACGCCGGCGTGATGCGCCTCGAGCACGGCCGGCAGGTAGTTCGCCACCGCGGTCCCCGAGGTGCACACGAGAGCGGCGGGCACGCCCGATTCGCGCCCGATGCCGAGCGCTGTGAAGCCAGCGGCTCGTTCGTCGATGCGCACGTGCATCCGGATGGCGCCGGCGCGCTCGAGCGCATCGGCCGCGAGCGCGAGCGCCTGCGAGCGCGAGCCGGGGCTCACCACCACGTGCCGCACGCCGAGACCGACGAGGGTCTCGAGCACGGCGCACGCCGCATCGGTCGCGGGCGATCGGTGCCCGCCGGCGGAGGCCGGTTCGTCAGCCACGCGCGTCGGGCAGCCCTGGGGTGCCGTCGCCGTTGCCGCCGCGCTTGCGCTCGGGATCGCCGGGGGCGTCCTCGTCGTCGAGCCTGCGCAGCTCCTCCTCGAGGCGTCGGATGCGCTCGTCGGCGGCCGACTCGCGCGCGCCGCGCAGGAAGTCGGGGTCGTCGTCGGGGCGATCGGGAACCACGAAAGACGACGCGGATCCGCGCGTGCGGCCGATGGCGAACCACAGGATGCCGCCGATGACCGGAACCAGCGTGATGATGATCCAGAACGGCTTCGAGACCCCGCGGTGGCGCGTCGGCGGCTGCACGGCGCAGTCGATGACGCTGAACACCGTGAACACCACGGCGGCGATCACGCCGATGAACACGAGACGAGGCATGCTCCCAGCCTACGACGACGCCCCTGAGGCGCGGCCGTGCGGGGGCGCCTGCGCCCCGGTCGTCACGCGATCGTTGTCCCGGACGCCGGCCGCCGCTACCCGTCGAGCCGCGGGAACGGCGAGGGGTCAGGCTCGTGCGAGGCCTCGACCGTCTCGGCCGAGTCGTCGCGCCCCGTGAGCCTGGCTACCGCCGCCTCGAACTGACGGGAGAGGGCATCAGCGGCCGCCTCCCCGTCGCCCGCCGAAATGGCGTCGATCAGCTCCCGGTACGTCGGCGACACCGCGCGCACCACCTGGTAGCCGCCGGCGGCGCTCATGCTGGCGATGCGCGTCTCCGCCAGCAGCGTGTCGATGCGCGCCGTCAGCCTCTGGCTGCCGAGCAGGCGGACGAGCTCGCGGTGGAAGGAGATGTCGGCATCGCCGATCGGCATCGCCGCGTCGCCCTCGCTCACGGCCGTGAGCCGGGCGAGGCACGCCTCGAGCTCTGCGGTCTGCACGCGCTCCGGCCGCTGCGCCAGCCGCCTGGCCGCGTGGCCCTCGAGGGCGAGGCGCGACTCGTAGAGGTCGGGCACCTCATCCGCATCGATGCGGCGAACGCGCATGCCGCGCCCCGGCAGAGACACGAGCAGCCCCTCCTGTACGAGCCGCTGCGCGGCCTCGCGCAGGGGACCGCGGCTGACCCCGAGCTGGGCTGCGATCTCGACCTCACCGATCGGACCGCCGACGGGCAGGTCGCCGGCGAGGATCGCCTTGCGCAGCTCGGCGACCACGAGGTGGACGGTGGAGAGACGTTCGAGGGCGACGACGGCCCGATGGGTCCCCGTCGCGGGCGACTTGGGCATGTCGCCTCTCCTCTCGGACAGCAGTTCTCGCATGTGTCAATTCTGACACCGACCCTAGTGTGTCTGATTGTCTACAACAAGACAATCGTATTGCTTTGAGATAGACAGTGTGACAGTCTGGGGCGCGTCCCGAATCGACGCGCGCACGATGCCGTGTCGGCCGATCTGGAGAGGAATCACCATGAACCGACGCAACATCACGGCACTCGCTGCGGGCGCGGTGGGCACGCTCGCCGTCGCCCTCGCAGGCTGCTCGTCTGGCGGCGGAGCCGGCGAGGACGCCGGCAGCACGCTCGAACGACTGCAGGAGGAGGGCACGATCACGCTCGCGATCAACGGCGAGCAGCCCTACTCGTGGACCGGCGACGACGGCGAGCCCACCGGCGCCACGATCGCGATCCACAAGCAGATCTTCAAGAACCTCGGCATCGACAACGTCGAGGTCGAGCAGGTCGAGTGGGACAACCTCATCCCCGGGCTCAACGCGGGCCGGTGGGACGCCGTCAGCGCCGGCATGTCGATCCTGCCCGAGCGCTGCGAGCAGGCTGCGTTCAGCGACCCCGAGATCATGTACACCACGACGCTCGCTGTCCCCAAGGGCAACCCGAACGGGCTGACCGACCTCGACTCCGTGCTCGAATCTGACGGCGACATCACGCTGGCTGTGCAGACCGGCGCCATCGAGGAGGGCTACATCGACCAGCTCGGCGGCTACAGCAGCGTCGTGCCGGTCGACAGCGCCGCGAACGGCCTCGAGACCGTGGCCTCCGGGCGCGCCGACGCCTTCGCGCTCACGGCCGTCTCGCTGAACTGGATGACCGAGGGCTCCGACGACCTCGAGACCACCGAGGCGTTCGTGCAGGAGATCGACGGCGTCAAGCAGGTCGGCGCGGGCGCGACCGTGTTCCGCCCCGCTGACAAGGACCTGCTCGAGGCCTACAACAAGGAGCTGGCCAAGATCACGGGCGACGAGGAGACCTACCTCGGCCTCGTCGAGGAGTTCGGCTTCACCGCCGAGAACCTGCCGCCCGAGAACGTCACGACCGAGAAGCTCTGCGCGGGCGACCTCGAAGAGCTGCAGTAAGAGAGGCTGACCCGACTCTCGTGAGCGAGAACCTCGACGCGCTCGTCAGGGCGCTGCCCCGCCTGTTCGACGGGCTGCTGATCACCCTCGAACTCAGCGTGGGCGGCGCCCTGCTGGCGCTCCTCGTCGCCGTGGGCCTGGGCCTCATGGCCCGGCTCGACAACATCGTCCTGCGCGGCTTCGCCCGCGTCGTGATCGAATTCTTCCGCGGCACGTCGCTGCTGGTGCAGCTGTTCTTCCTGTTCTTCGTGCTGCCCCTGCCGCCGATGAACATCGAACTCCCCGCTGTGCTCGTCGGCGTGCTCGGCCTCGGCCTGAACTACGGCGCGTACGGCGCCGAGGTCGTGCGCGGGTCGATCAACGCGGTGCCGGCCGGGCAGTGGGAGGCGACGACGGCGCTGTCGATGTCGCCCGCCCAACGCATGTGGCGGGTGATCTTCCCGCAGGCGTGGGCGCTGATGATCCCGTCGCTGAACAACCTGCTCATCCAGCTCATCAAGGGCACGGCGGTCGTCTACCTGATCACGATCGTCGATCTGACCGCGGTGTTCAACGACCTCCGCCAGGAGACCCGTGACGTGTTCTTCACCTACTCGCTGGCCCTCGTGGTCTACTTCGCGATCGCCTACGCCTTCTCGGGCCTGATGACGCTGCTCGAGCGGCGCGCCAAGCACCGCCTCGGCCAGTCCGGCCGCGCCGTCGGCGCGCGGGGGGCGATCGCATGATCGACAACTCGCTCTGGAACTGGGACCACGTCTGGGCCGCGCTGCCCGACATGCTCCGCACGTTCGTGACCGTGACGCTGCTCGTCACGCTGATCGGCAGTCTCATCGCCGCCGTGCTCGGCCTGCTGCTCGAACTGCTGCGACGCAGCGTTCCCCGGCCCGTCGCCGGCGTGCTCACGTTCGTGATGAACTTCATCCGGATGACCCCGCTGGTCGTGCAGCTGCTGTTCATCTACTTCGCGTTCACGAGTCTCGATCCCCTGCTGATCGGCATCGTCGTGTTCGGCGTGCACTACGCGACGTTCATGGCGGAGGTCTACCGCGCCGGCATCGACTCGGTGCCGCCGGGGCAGTGGGAGGCCAGCACCGCGCTGTCGATGTCTCGCGGACGCACGTGGACCGCCGTGATCGTGCCGCAGGCGGTGCGCGCCACGGCGCCGGCGCTCGGCAACTACGTCATCTCGATGTTCAAGGAGACGCCGTTCCTCGCGACCATCACGGTGATCGACATGCTCGGCGCCGCGCAGGCGTACGGCGGCTCGCACTTCCGCTACATCGAGGTGATCACGATGGCGGGCATCCTGTTCCTCATCGCCAGCTACCCGACTTCACTGCTCGTGAACCGATTGGAGAAGCGCCTTGCCTTCGCCTGAATCCACCCACACCGGCGCCATCCGGCTCGACGACGGCCACGTGCCCGCCATCCGGTTCGACCGCGTCACGAAGCGCTTCGGCGACCACACCGTGCTCGACGGGCTCGACTTCGTGGTGCGCAAGGGCGACCGCGTGACGCTCATCGGACCGTCCGGATCGGGGAAGACGACGATCCTCCGCCTCGTCATGACCCTCGAGGAGCTCAGCGACGGCTACATCTTCATCGACGGCCAGCCGCTCACGCACGAGCTGCGCGGCGACAAGCGGGTCGCGCTGAAGGAGAAGCACCGCAACGAGATGCGCAAGCGCATCGGCATGGTGTTCCAGCAGTTCAACCTGTTCCCGAACATGACCGTGCTCGAGAACATCATCGAGGCACCCGTGCACGTGCTGCGCCAGTCGAAGGCGGAGGCGACGAAGCGGGCGCACGAGCTGCTCGAGCAGGTCGGCCTGCCCGACAAGGCGGACGCCCATCCCACGTCGCTCTCGGGCGGTCAGCAGCAGCGCGTCGCGATCGCGCGCGCCCTCGCCATGGAGCCCGAGATCCTGTTGCTCGACGAGGTCACGAGCGCGCTCGACCCCGAGGTCGTCGGCGAGGTGCTCAACATCCTGCGCGACGTCGCGAAGAACACCGACGTGACGATGCTCATCGTCACGCACGAGATGCAGTTCGCCCGCGACGTGTCGAACCGCGTGCTGATGTTCGACGGCGGCCGCATCGTCGAGGAGGGCGCGCCGGACGACATCTTCACCGCCCCGCAGGAGCCCCGCACGAAGGAGTTCCTCTCCGCCGTGCTGTGACTGACCCCGCGCGCGGACTTTGAGTGCCGTTGTGCTCGAATGCGGGCGCATTCGAGCACAACGGCACTCAGAGTTTCCGGATGACGGGCGGATGAGCGCGCCGAGCGGGCGCACAGGCGCGGTTCGTACCATGGGGGCGTGAAGTTCGCCCTCTACGCCGTCGCTCGCATCGCCTTCTTCGTGGTGCCGCTGGGCATCATGATGCTCTTCCCGGTGTTCCAGCAGCTGTGGTGGCTCGCAGTGGTCTTCGCGGCGCTGATCGGGCTGAGCCTGTCGATCCTCCTCCTCCGCAAGCCGCTCGACGACGTCACGCGCGGCATGGCCGCCCGTCGGGACGCGCGGATCGAGCGCACCCGCGGCGAGCGGGAGCGCGCCGAGGAGGATGCGGCGGAGGACGCGGCGAACGACGCGGCCCGCGCTTCGGAGTGAGCGCATACGCGGCGCACACGCGCCGCAGAGCGCCGCTTCACTAGACTTGCCGCTCGTGACGAAGAAGAACCAGCGATACGTCAGCGGCAACCCGGCCAAGCGCGGCAGCGCGGCGACGCCCGCGCCCCGTCCGGTGACGTTCGGCGACTGGGTCGGAGCGGCCAGGCTGCGCACCCTCCCCCTCGCCGTCGCCCCCGTGCTCATCGGCACGGGGGCCGCCGTGCGCGACGACGTCGACCACCGCTTCCACTGGGTGATCGCCCTGGCATGCCTGATCGTCGCCGTCGCGCTGCAGATCGGCGTGAACTTCGCGAACGACTACTCCGACGGCATCCGCGGCACCGACGACGAGCGGATCGGCCCCGCCCGTCTCACGGCCAGCGGCCGCGTCTCGCCTCGCGCGGTGCTGACCGCCGCGCTGATCTTCTTCGCCGTCGCGGCCGTCGCCGGGCTCGCGATCACGATCCGCACGCAGCAGTGGTGGCTGATCGGCGTCGGCCTCGTGTGCATCGTCGCCGCGTGGTTCTACACGGGCGGCAAGCGCCCCTACGGCTACAACGCGCTCGGCGAGGTGTTCGTCTTCGTGTTCTTCGGGCTCGTCGCGACCCTCGGAACGACGTGGGTGCAGTCGCAGAGCCTGCCGCAGGAGGCCTGGTTCGGCGCGATCGGCGCCGGCTCGCTGGCCTGCGCCGTGCTGCTGGCGAACAACCTGCGCGACATCGACCAGGACCGCCTCGTCGGGAAGCGCACCCTCACGGTGCTGATCGGCCGCCTCGGCACGAAGCTGCTCTACACGTTCTTCCTGCTCGTCGCGCTCGCCGTCATCGTCTTCGTCGCGTTCGTGGCGTACCCCGTCGCGTGGCTCGCGCTGCTGGCGCTGCTCGCGCTCGGCCCCGCGCTGATCATCGTGTGGTCGCACCGCGCTCCGGGCGAGCTCGTGCCCGCGCTCGCGCTGACCTCGATCGGCGCGCTCGGCTACGCCGCGATCCTCGCGACCGCGTACGTCATCTGACGCGCTCGGCCAGCGCCCGCCTGTCGGGCTTGCCGCTCGGCAACCGGGGAACGGCGTCGATCCGGACGACCCTGGTCGGTCTGGCCGGCTTCCCCGCCTCGCGCGCGACGGCGGCGCGCGCCGTCTCGAGGAGCCGCTCCGCGGCATCCGGATCGTCGGCGGCGACGACGAGCACCGGCGTCTGGCCCCAGCGCTCGTGCGGGGCGGCGACGACCACCGCGTCCTCCAGGCCGTCGAGCTCGCGCACGATGCGCTCGACGCGATCGAGCGAGACGTTCACTCCGCCCGAGACGATGACGCTGTCGATGCGGCCGGTCACGGCGAGCACGCCGTCGTCGATCGTTCCGGCGTCGCCCGTGCGGTACCACCGGACGCCGTCGCCGTCGGTCTCGAAGGCGGCGGCGGTGCGCTCGGGGTCGTCGAGGTAGCCGTCGGCGAGCGAGGGGCCCGAGATCAGCACCTCGCCGTCAGAGACGTCGAGCCTGGTGTCGCCGAGCGGGACGCCGTCGTAGACGCAGCCGCCGCTGGTCTCGGTCGATCCGTACGTCCGCACGATCGTCGCGCCCGCCACGGCCGCTCGTTCGCGCAGGCGAACGGGCAGCGCCTGACCGCCGACGAGAATCGTGTCGAACGAGGCCAGCGCGCGCCGCACGTCGGCCGATTCTGCCGCCGCATCGACGAGGGTCTGCAGCTGCGCCGGCACGAGCGAGGTGAAGGTCGGCACCCGCTCCCCCGCCTCGAACGAACGCATTCCGCTTGTGGCATGGACGAACGACGCGGGCGTGAACCTGCCCGAGAGAACGGCGGGATCCCGCCCCTCCACGAGGGAACGAACCATCACCTGCACGCCGGCGATGTAGCCTCCGGCGAGCGGAAGCAGCCACTGACCCGATCCGATGCGCGCCGCCGTGGCCATGGCCGACGCCGTGAGCGCCGAGCGCGAGAGCAGCACCGACTTCGGCACGCCGGTCGATCCGGATGTCGTGAGCACGAGCGCGGTGCCGGCCGGCACCGAGCGGGGCAGCTCGGGCGCCTCGCCCAGCGCCGCGGCCGGGCCGGCCCCGAGCACCGCTCCTCGCAGCGCCCGCAGCACGTCGCGGGGGTCGTGCGACTCGACGCGCTCCAGCCTCATCGAGCCGCTCCCGGTCTGTCGCCTGGCTCCGCTCTGCCGCGCACGCGCCGTCGCCTCCGTCTGCTCAGTAGTGGTACGGGAACGCCGACCAGTCGGGGTCCCGCTTCTCGAGGAACGAATCGCGGCCCTCGACCGCCTCGTCCGTGCCGTAGGCCAGGCGCGTGGTCTCGCCGGCGAACAGCTGCATTCCGACCATACCGTCGTCGGCCGCGTTGAAGGCGTACTTCAGCATCCGGATGGCGGTGGGCGACTTCGTGAGGATCGTGCGAGCCATCGCGATCGCCTCGCGCTCGAGGTCGTCGTGCGGCACGACCCGGTTCACGGCGCCCATCTCGTATGCGCGCTGCGCAGAGTACTCCTCGGCGAGGAAGAACACCTCGCGCGCGAACTTCTGGCCGATCTGCTTGGCGTAGTACGCCGACCCGTAGCCCGCGTCGAACGATCCGACATCGGCGTCCGTCTGCTTGAACCGGCCGTGCTCGCGCGACGCGATCGTCAGGTCGCACACCGCGTGCAGCGAGTGGCCGCCGCCGGCCGCCCATCCGGGGACCACGGCGATGACGACCTTCGGCATGAACCGGATGAGCCGCTGCACCTCGAGGATGTGCAGGCGACCCGCGCGGGCGGGGTCGGTCACCGCCGCGTCGTCGTCGGAGTACTTGTAGCCGTCGCGGCCGCGGATGCGCTGGTCGCCGCCCGAGCAGAACGCCCAGCCGCCGTCCTTCGGGCTCGGGCCGTTCCCCGTGAGCAGCACGGCGCCGATCTTCGGGTCGGTGCGCGCGATCTCGAGCGCCCGGTACAGCTCGTCGACCGTGGCGGGTCGGAAGGCGTTACGCACCTCGGGCCGGTCGAACGCCACGCGCGCGATCCGCCCGTCGGGCGAGACGTGCGAGGTGATGTCGCGGTACTCCTCCGCACCGGGCGCGAGCACCCAGGCGTCGGGGTCGAAGAGGTCGGAGACGTCGTCGTGAGGCACGCCCCCAGCCTACGCCGGGGCCGATCCGCGGTCCGGCCCGACCGGGCCGAACTCGACGATCGGGATGTCGGGCTCCCCGTCCTGCGCGACGGCCATGGCGTCGTGCAGCCGCCGCCAGGCGTCCGGGTGCTCGCTCCCGTACCGCTCGAGCACCGCCCGCGACGCGTCCGCATCAAGCAGCGTGACGGCGACCTTCTGCCGTCGCACCCGACCCGTGCTGAGATGCGCCTCGCCGTTCGCCCGCAGGTTGCGGTACCACTGCGCCCGCGTTCCGAAGCCCGAGGCCACGCGCAGCGTGCGGCCGGATCGCTCCACGACTTCGACGACGACGTAGCGGGGCTCGCCGGATGAGCGCCCCCGATGCTCGATCATCACGAGCCGAGAGCCGAGCAGCCAGCCGAGCCCCCAGCGGTACATCGGGATCGGCAGGCGCATCAGCCAGCGCGTGCCGAGCAGTCGGGCGATGATCCGATCGAACATGTGCGTTCCCCTCATCCGGTGGGCCGTGCCGCGTCGTCAGCGCGCGGGCAGGATGTGCTGCGGCGACGGCGTCTCGAGGCGCCGTCGCACCGAGCCGGGCACCCCCGTTCGGGTGTCGACGGGGAGCGAGGCGAGCTCGTTCGACGCCTGCCCCGCGACGACCAGCGCGTCGCGCACCAGCACGTGGTGACGGGGCAGCCGGATGCCCGACTCGACGAGCGCGACCGGCTCCAGCCGATCGCCGTCGCCCGCCACCCGCAGCACCGAGATCGTATCGCTCCCGCGCAGCCCGCCGTAGAGGAAGGCGCGGTCGTGGCCCGCCGCGAGCTCGGCGGCCGTGTCGCCCGCGAGCGCGCCGAGCGCGACCGACGCGCGGACGCGCCAGCGTCCGTCCGGCCCCTGCGCGAGCGTCCAGACCTCGCACGAGAGCTCGGTGATCACGTGCAGGTGGCCGCTCGGGTGCAGGACGACGTGGCGAGGACCGGTGCCGAACGGCAGCACGACCTCGTGGTCGGGCACGAGGCCCTCGGGGCCCTGGCGCCAGATCCGGACGAGATCGAAGCCGAGATCGGTGGTCGCGACCCGGCCGTCGGGCAGGAAGACGGCGGTGTGCGCGCGGGACGAGCGCTCGGCCGCAGGCTCGGCCGGCTGGGCGCTCTCCGCGGCCGCGTCCCGCTGCGCGTCGGCGAGCAGCGCGAGCGCCGCGGATTCCGCGGCGGCCTCGAGCCGCTCGTCCGGTGCCGGCCCCGGCTCGGCTCCCGCGAGCAGCGACTCGACGTCGGCGGCGCCCGGCACGAGGAAGCCGCTCGGCAGCTCGGCCGCGGCCGCGCCCTGATCGGCGGCGATCTCGGCGACGACCGCCTCCTGCTCGCGCCGGCGCTCGGCGAGATCGACGCCGGTGCCCGCCCAGTCGGGCGCCGCCCCTGCCGCCGAGTACGGATCGATCGCGGCCGGGGCGATCGTCGGCGCCCCCAGCGCGCCGCCGGATCGCAGCGGCACGACGACCACGCGGCCGTCGCCCCAGCACGAGGCGATCAGGCGCGAGCCGTCGGGCGAGACCGCGACGTGGCAGACCGCATCGCCGGCGGGCACCGGGTCACCGAGCGGTTCGAGCATCGCGTCGCCCGTGCGGCGGTAGGCGGCGACCTGCTGCGCGCCCTCGAGCGCCGCGTAGACGACGTCGTGCGCCGGGTGCGCCGCGAGCCAGCTCGGCGAGGGTGCAGCCGCGGCGAGACCCCGGTCGGCCAGCGCGCCCCCTGCCAGCGGCGAGTCCGGTTCGCCCGCCGCGATCGCGGTGATGCCGTCGGCCTCGCCGCCCATGTCGGCGCCCTGCGCCCCGATCCAGAACCTCATCCCCCTATCCTGCCGACTCCGAACGCGGGACGTCGCCACCGGAACGCGCCCCGCGTGGGTACATTCGACGCATGAGCCCCGACAGCGCGGTCCCCTCGGCGGACGAGATCATCGCGGCGACGCGCGTCGTCTCGCTTCCGATGGCGGCCCGCTTCCGCGGGGTGCGCCACCGCGAGGCCGCCCTGATCGAGGGACCCGAGGGGTGGGCCGAGTTCTCACCCTTCCTCGAGTACGAAGCGGAGGAGGCCGCGACGTGGCTGGAGGCGGCGATCGACTTCGCGTGGCGTCCGCAGCCTGCCCCCGTGCGCGAACGGATCGGGGTCAACGCCACCGTCCCGGCGGTCGCGGCCGCCGAGGTCGCCGATCTGCTGGCGCGCTTCGACGGCTGCCGCACGGTCAAGGTGAAGGTCGCCGAACGCGGGCAGACGCTCTCCGACGACGTCGCGCGCGTCCGCGCGGTGCGGCAGGTGCTCGGCCCGGAGGGGCGGGTGCGCGTCGATGCGAACGCCGGCTGGAACGTCGACGAGGCGGAGCACGCCGCGCACGCGCTGAGCGAGTTCGACCTGGAGTACATCGAGCAGCCGTGCGCGAGCATCGACGAGCTCGCCGAGATCCGGGAGCGGCTGCGCGACTGGGACATCCCCATCGCGGCGGACGAGTCGGTGCGCAAGTCGACCGATCCGCTCGCCGTGGCCCGCGCCGGCGCCGCCGACATCCTGATCGTCAAGGCGCAGCCGCTCGGCGGCGTGCGCCGCGCGCTCGAGATCGTCGCCGAGGCCGGGCTTCCCGCCGTGGTGTCGTCGGCGCTCGACACCAGCGTCGGCCTCGCCCAGGGCGCCGCGCTGGCCGCGGCGCTCCCCCGGCTCGACTACGACTGCGGCCTCGGCACGGCGGCGCTGCTCGCCGCCGACGTCGCCTCGCCCTCGCTGCTGCCCCGCGACGGCGAGATCCCCGCGCTCCGCGTCCGCCCGGACGAGCGGCTCCTCTCCTCGCACGCGGCGAGCGCCGAGCGCGAGTCGTGGTGGCACGCGCGCATCCGCGCGGCGCACGCCCTCCTCCGCTGACGCGCCCGCGTCATCCGGGTCGGTCCCCGCCGCTCAGGTGCGACGGATCGACCGAGTGCGCGCGGGAACCGTCGATCCGCCGCACCGGAACCGGCCGGACCGGCCGGAGGTGGTCAGACGATCAGCGCCTGCACCACTCGGGCGACCGCCTCGTGGCAGCTCCGGTTGCGCTCGTCCTCCGAAAGGTGCGCGATCATTGCCCCTCGGCACGTCGTCTCCCACGCCGCCATCAGCAGTTGCGCCGCCGCCGCCGCATCCAGGCGGAGCGTGATATTTCCGACGCGCGCCACGTGTTCGACGATCCCGGTGACCTCGGTGAGGAAGCGGGCGTTCTGCTCGCGCTTCGCCTCGCCGAAGCTCTCGTCGCGCATGGCGCGCAGCTCGCTCTCGACCATCAGGATGACCTCGTCGCGGCCGGCGCCCAGGGTGTCGAGCACGCGCATCAGCGAGGCGAGATCGCCGCCCGCCGGGAACGATCCGTCGTCGGCGAGCTCGTCGATGCGCTCGCGGACCCTGGCCAGCTGGCGGCGTCCGGTCGCGTCGGCGAGCTCGAGGAAGAGCTGGTCCTTGGTCTCGAAGTTCGAGTAGAACGCGCCGCGCGTGAAGCCCGCGCGCTCGCAGATGGCCTCGACCGAGGCTCCGCTGATGCCGACCTCGGCGAACACCTCGGCCGCAGCCTCCAGCAGGCGCGTGCGCGTGTTCTCGCGGCTGCGCGTCGTCTCCGTGCTCACGGGAAGCCCTCTCTCACCACCTGCCCAGGATCTCGGGCAGTCCGCCTAGGATACACTTTCGTATTGGATACAGCGCTGTATCGAGATCTGCTCACCCACCCCATCCGGAGGCGCACGCGTGTCCACCCTGCTGTACTCCCTCGGCCGCTGGTCGTTCCGCCACCCGTGGCGCGTGCTCGTCGGCTGGCTGCTGATCCTGCTCGCGATCGGCGGAGGGGCGCTCGGGCTGAACAAGGGCTTCGACAACTCGTTCTCGATCCCCGGGACCGAGGCGCAGGAGGGGCTCGCGCAGCTGTCGCGCACGTTCCCGCAGGTCGCCGGCACGAACGCCCAGGGCATCGTCGTCGCGGCGGACGGCGATCGGGTGGACGACGCGGCGTACCGCGATCCCATCGAGTCCCTCGTCGACGACCTGGCCGACATCGACGGCGTCTCGGCGACGACTTCGCCCTACGACGACCTGGTCGAGGGCCTGGTCTCCGACGACGGCACCGCCGCGATCGTGCAGGTGCAGCTCGAGGGCGAGACGACCACGATCTCCGACGAGACCAAGGACGAGATCCAGAGCGCCTTCGATTCGATGGGCGCCGAGCTGCCCGACGGCGCGCAGACCGCCCTCGGCGGCGACCTGTACGCCACCGAGCTGCCGGGGGTCACCCTCACCGAGGCGGTCGGCGTGATCGTCGCCCTGATCGTGCTGATCGTCGCGTTCCGCGCGGTCGCGATGGCCGGCGTGCCGCTGGGCGTCGCCCTGCTCGGCGTCGGCGTCTCGATGCTCGGCATCGTCGCGGCGACCGGCTTCGCGACCGTCAGCTCGACGACGCCGATGCTCGCCCTCATGCTCGGGCTCGCCGTCGGCATCGACTACTCGCTGTTCATCGGCGCGCGACATCAGGACCAGGTGCGCGAGGGGGTCCCGATCGAGGAGTCGGTCGCCCGCGCGACCGGCACGGCGGGCTCCGCCGTCGTGTTCGCCGGCGTCACGGTGCTCATCGCGCTGATCGGCCTCGGGTTCGCCGGCATTCCGTTCCTGACCACGATGGGCATCGCCGCCGCCGTCGCCGTCGCGGTCGCCGTGGCGATCGCGCTCACCCTGACGCCGGCGTTCCTCGCCTTCGTCGGCAAGCGCGCCGCCGGTTGGCCGCGCCGGAAGCCCCGCGGGAAGCGCGCGCCCCGCACGACCGAGAAGCGCGGCTTCGCCCAGCGCTGGGTCGGCCTGGTCACCCGTCATCCGATCGTCACCACCGTCTCGGTCGTGCTGGCACTGGGCGTCGCCGCGATTCCCGCGGCGCAGCTGACGCTGGCCCTGCCGAACGCCGGCACGCTGCCGCAGGACTCGGAGGCCCGCCAGGCGTACGACCTGACCGCCGAGCACTTCGGCGAGGGCTTCAACGGCCCGCTCATCCTGACCGGCACCATCGTCACGAGCGACGACCCGGTGCAGCTGATGGACGACCTCGCCGCCGAGGTGGAGAAGATCGACGGCGTCGCATCGGTGCCGATGGCCACTCCCAACGAGACGATCGACACCGGCATCGTGCAGATCGTGCCGGAGACCGGCCCCTCCGACCCCGAGACCGCCGCGCTCGTGCGCGAGCTGCGCGCCCACCACGACGAGTGGCTCGACGAATTCGACATCGACCTCAAGGTCACGGGGTTCACGGCCGTCTCGATCGACATCTCCGACAAGCTCGCCCAGGCGCTGCTGCCGTTCGGCATCTTCGTCGTCGGGCTGTCGTTCGTGCTGCTGATGGTCGTCTTCCGCTCCATCTGGGTACCGCTGAAGGCGGCGCTCGGCTACCTGCTGTCGATCCTCGCCGGCTTCGGCGTCGTCGCGGCGGTCTTCGAGTGGGGGTGGGGCTCCGACCTGCTCAACGTCGCCAAGACCGGACCGGTGATCGCGTTCATGCCGATCATCGTGATGGGCGTGCTGTTCGGCCTCGCCATGGACTACGAGGTGTTCCTGGTCTCGCGCATGCGCGAGGACTACGTGCACGCCGTGCGAAAGCTCGGCCCGATCACCGATGCGCAGGGCAGGAGGGCAGCGAACGAGATCGCCGTCGAGGCGGTTCGCACCGGCTACGCCGCATCAGCGCGCGTCGTCACCGCGGCCGCTGTGATCATGTTCGCGGTGTTCGCCGCGTTCGTGCCGGAGGGCGACACCAACATCAAACCCATCGCGCTGGCGCTGGCCGCCGGCATCGCGATCGACGCGTTCCTCGTCCGGATGACGCTCGTGCCGGCCGTCATGGCGATGCTCGGCCGCCACGCGTGGTGGATGCCCGCATGGCTCGAGCGCCTGCTGCCGCACTTCGACGTCGAGGGCGAGGCCGTCGAGCGCGAGCGGTCGCTGTCCGACTGGCCGGAGCCCGGATCGACGGCGATCGTCGCCGCGGACGAGCTGCGCGTCCGCGCGGGGGACGAGACGCTGGTCGAGGGCGTGAGCCTGCGGCTCGACCCGGGCGAGGCCCTCGTCGTCACCGGCCCGGATGAGGCGGCGACGCGCGCGCTCGCCCTCGCGATCGCGGGGCGCACCCCGGCGGAGGGCAGGCTCCGCGTCGCGGGTCACCTGATGCCCGGCCGCGCCTCGTGGGTGCGCTCGCACGTGGGCCTCGCGCTCCTCGGCGAGCCGGATGACGCCGACGCCGCCGCTCAGGCGCTGCGCGGCGGACCGCCGCTCGTCGTCCTCGACGGGGTCGACCGCCTCGCCGGCGCGGAGCGCGACCAGCTGGCCGCCGCCCTGCGCGACGCCGCCCACATCTCCCACTCGTCCGAACCGCTCGCCGTCGTCGTCACGGCGCGCAGCGCCGAGGCGGCCCGCGCCGTCCTCGCGACCGCCGGCTGGAGCGCCGCTCGGACTCTCGACCTCAAGCCGACCGAGGTGAACGCATGACCCTTCTGGAACGCGCACGCGCGCGCAAGCCGATCACGTGGCTGACCGTCGTCGGCCTGGTGCTTCTCCCCGTGGTGCTCGGCGGCGTCCTCATCGCCGCGCTGAACACCCCGACCGACCGGCTCGAGAACATGACGGCCGCGATCGTGAACAACGACGATCCGGTCACGGTCGACGGCCAGTACACCCCGCTCGGCCGCCAGCTCGCGGCCGGCCTCGTCGAGGGCGTCGAGGACGAGAGCAACCTGACGTGGGTGCTCTCGAACGACGACGACGCGGCGGAGGGGATCGACGACGGCACCTACCAGGCCGTCGTGACCATCCCCGAGAACTTCTCGGCGGCGGCCATGTCATCCGCGCAGAAGCTCTCGGGCGAGGACGAGACGCCCGAGCAGGCCACGATCGACGTCGCGACGTCGCCCGACGCCCTGATCCTCGATCAGGCGATCGCCGACCAGCTCGCGAGCGTCGCGACGGGAACGATGGGTTCGACCCTCACCGAGGCGACGCTGAGCAACCTGCTCGTCGGCTTCGGCACGATGGGCGACCAGCTCGGCGATGCGGCGGACGGCGCGGGTCAGCTCGCCGACGGCGCCGGCGACGCGCAGGACGGCGCGGACGAGCTGGGCGACGGCGCGACGCAGCTCGCCGACGGCATCGGCCAGCTGGGCGACGGCGTCAGCCAGCTCGCCGACGGCGCCGGCTCCGCCTCGGCCGGCGCGCAGGAGCTCGCGGGCGGTGCGGGCCAGCTCGCCGACGGCGTGCCGGCGCTCACCGAGGGCGCGAACGGCATCTCGACCGGTGCGGGCGCCCTCGCCGACGGGGCGGGAGAGCTCACCGACGGCGCGAACGGCCTCTCCGACGGCGCATCGAGCCTGTCGGACGGCATCGACCAGCTCGAGGCGGGCGTGACCGGCAAGAACGGCCTGGTCAGCGGCAGCGCTCAGCTCGCCGACGGTCTCGGCCAGCTGCAGGCCGGCGTCGACGGCGACGGCACGGCGGCGAACCCCGGCCTCGTGGCGGGGGCGAACGCGCTCGCCGACGGCCTCGCCGACGGCGTCGCGCAGATCCGGGCAACCGACCTGGTGCCGGATGAGCTGGACCAGGCCGCCGACGGCGCCGACGCCGGCGCGGCAGGTGTCTCCGAGGGGCTGCAGGCTCTCGTCGACGAATGCGACAACGGGACGGGCGGTGCGTACTGCGCCGAGATCGGCGGCACCCTGCGGGAGCTGAGCGCCGCCGCCGGCCAGACGTCAGCGGCCGCGACCGGGGTGAACGGTGGACTCGAGCAGCTCGCCGCCACCGCCCCCGCGCGGATCGCCGACCAGCTGCAGCCGTCGGTCGACGGCGCCGCCGGGGTCGCCGCGGGCGCCACGCAGGTGTCGGACGGTCTTGCTCCCCTGACCGACGGCGCGAGCGCCCTCGCGTCCGGTGCGAAGGAACTCAGCGACAACCTCCCCGCGCTCTCCGACGGAGCGACGCAGGTCTCGGACGGGGCGACCCAGCTCGCCGACGGCACGACCCAGCTGGGCGACGGCGCGACCGAGCTCGCGGGCGGAGCCGGCCAGCTCGCCGACGGCACGACCCAGCTCGGCGACGGCGCGAACGCCCTGTCGACGGGCGCATCGAGCCTCGCGGACGGCGTCGGCCAGCTCGCGACCGGCGCCGGTCAGGCCGCCGCGGGTACCCCCGCCCTCGAGGACGGCGCGACGCAGCTCGCCGACGGAACCATCCAGCTCGGCGACGGCATCGGGGAGCTGGGCGACGGCGCGAGCGAACTGTCGGATGGGCTCGGCGCGGCGGTCGACGAGCTGCCGAGCCTCAGCGAGAGCGAGTCGGACGACCTCGCCGGCGTGCTGGCAGATCCGGTGACCTCCTCATCCGGAACGGGCATGTTCGGCGCGGCCGCGATCCCGCTGCTCTCCGTCGCCGTGCTCTGGTTCGGTTCGCTCGCGACGTTCGTCGCGCTGCGCGCGGTGCCGAAGCGGGCGCTGACGTCGCGCCGGTCGTCCGTGCTCCTCACGGCGGGAGCGCTGCTTCCGGCCGCGATCATCGGTGCCGTGCAGGGCGCGCTCGTCGCGGTGATCGTGCAGATCGCGGCGAACTATGACGGCGGCGTGTTCTGGGGCTTCGCCGGCACGGCGGTGCTCGCCGGCGTCGCCTTCGCCGCCGTGAACCAGGCGCTCGTGGCGGTGTTCGGCGGTATCGGCCGCTGGATCTCGGGCATCGTCGGTGCGCTCGCCGTGGCGCTGGGCATCATCTCCACGATCCCCGCGGCGCTCCTCAGCGTTCGGCCGCTGCTGCCGACGACCCCCGCGTTCGACGGCCTGCTCTCGGTGATCACCGAGACGTCGGGCGTCGGAACTGCCGTCGTGGGTCTCATCGTCTGGGCCGTCCTCGCCCTCATCGCCTCGACGATCGCGGTGGTCGCCCGCCGCGGCGTCGACGCGAAGGCACTCCTGCGCCCCCGGCCGGCGCATTAGCTCGCACGACGCGCCGGGGCGGCAGCAGGCCGGCGGGCGGGCAGGCACGGTCGTCAGGCGGCGAGGCCGAAGCGGGAGCTGAATGCGCGCCTGGGCGTACGGTCGCGGTCGAGCCATGGCGGCGGGATGAACCACACCCGCGCCGCGACGCCCCGCCCCTCGACGCGGATGTCCCATCCGTCGTCATGGACGCGATGGTGGCACCCCGTGCACAGCAGCACGCCGTCGGCGAGATCGGTTCTGCCGTGGTCGCGATGCCACCAGGCGATGTGGTGGGCGCTGCACATGGCGGGCGGCGCGCCGCAGAACGCGCATCCGCCGTCGCGCTCAGCGAGGGCGAGCTTCTGGATGGGTGTGAACAGCCGCGTCGCACGCCCCCAATCGAGCGTCTCGCTGGCCGATCCGAGCACGTGCGGGATGACCTGCGCATCGGCGGCGAGGCGGCGCGCGGCCCCTGCCGAGACGGGGCGGTCGAGCCCGTCGATCTCGATCGCTCCCCTGCGGCTCTCGAGCTCGTCGAGCCCCATGCGCACGATGAGCGTCGCGACCGGCCCCGTGGCGACCTGGTCGCAGCCGAGGGCGTGTCGGCAGATGTCGACGAGCGCGTCGGCCTGGATCTGCTTGCGCGAGCGCTCGTCGGCCACCGGCACGGCGTCGGGGGCATCGGCGCCGTCGGCCAGCGCCGCCTCGCCGCGGAACGGTGTCGCTGCCCGATCGTCGGGTGCGCCCCGGCGGGCGGGCTCCGACCCGCCCTCGGCCGACGGTGTCGAACCCTTGCCGCGCGTGCGGACCGCGTGCGTCGTCAGCCCCGTGAACAGTGCCATGACCGGTGCGCCCGAGACCGGGTCGAGCGAGCCCTTGATGCTGATCGACCCGTCTCGCTCCTCGCGCACGAAGAGATAGCGCTCGTCGCGCAGCTTCTGCTCCGTCGGCTCGAGCCCATCGGGGTCGAGGCCCGCCTCGGCGCGCGCAATCGCCTTGTGCAGCTGATCGGGCGTGAGACCCGGGGCGCAGTCGACGAGGATCTTCTCGGCCGCATCGAGCGCACCCGGTTCGGCGCGCAGCGCGACGCGCTCGAGCATCTTCGTGATGTCGTCGCTCGCCGTCACGCCGATGGCGCCCCGCCGCAGCGCCGCCGCAACGTGCGGGTGCTTGGCGGGGAGTTCCTCGCCGGTCAGCGACACCCGGGGCTGCGTCGCCTCGGCCACGCGCATCACCTTCACCGCGTCGCCGATGGTGCTTCCGCTGGTCGCCGAGATCAGCGACGCCGGACTCGCGAACCCCTGCTTGCGAGCCAGCGAGTCGCGGCCCAGCTCGCGGCGCGACTGCCGGGCGATCTCGGCCGCGACCGAGGTGTAGGCCACGTCGACCTGACGACGCAGCGCGCCGAACGCACGATTCACGGCCATCAGCTCGTCGGGGCCGAGCGCCGACGCAGCGCACTCACCGCCGGCGGCAGCGAGCGCGTCGAGCGCTTCTGCGATGCCGGCCAGCCTGGTGAGATTCATACATTTATTCTACCCGGGACGGAGCCGACTGTCGAGACCTTTCCCGCTTTATCCCGATAAACTCCTGCATCTCGGCACGTCATCCGGACAGAGATGTTCACGGGAGCCGTCCACCTTCGGACGCGTCACATTCGAATGTTTCGACGATCTGTCGCACCGGAACCGCTCCTTTCCCACCCCAGGTGCGACGAATCGACCTGCGCCGCGAGGGACAGGTCGATTCGTCGCACCGGAGCGCGGCCGGGCAGCCCGCGTCACACCCGGTGGACCGGCCACTGGGCGCCCGTGGCGAACGACGCGGCGATCAGCGCGGCGGTCGCGAGCAGCACCCCGAGGTCGAGCCAGCCGAAGCGCAGCCCGGCGATCCGGATGGCGCGGCCGCGGCCGTCGATCGTCGCGAACGTGAATCCGCGCGCCTCGAGCGCCTCGACGGTCGTGCGCACCGACTTCGCCGTGTTGAGGAAGATCGGGTAGAACGCCTTGACCGCGAGCTTCGCCCAGTGCACCCCGTGCCGCCATCCGAGCAGACCCGCCTTCGCCGGTGGCGCCTGCCGGAGCCGGAAGCCCTCCATCACGGTCGAGAACTCCTCGACGAGGATCGGCATCATCCGGTATCCGTACGACACCGCGAACGCGATCGCCGGCGGGCAGCGCAGCGCCAGCAGCGCATCGGAGAGCTTCTCCGGGTCGAGCGAGACGAACGCCGCCAGGCTCGCGAGCGAGACGACGCCGAGCTTCGCCGTGACCTCGGTCAGCGCGATGAACGTGTTCCAGTCGCCGCCGAACAGCGTCGCGGCCAGCACCAGGTAGACCAGCTCGAAGCCGAGCCCGATCACGAACAGCCCCAGCACGAGCGGGCCGACCCTGGCGAACGCGACCGACGCCGTTCCGACGAGGAACAGGCACGCGATCGTCGTGAGGTTGTGAGTGAACCACGGCGCCAGGGCGAGCATGGCGTACCAGCCGAGCACGGCGCGCGGATCCATGGCGGCGAACAGCCCGCCGCGGGTCGAGTAGGCGGTGCGGATGAGCTCGAGCTTGATCCACTCGACGCTCAGCACGTCCCGCTGCTTGCGCGCCACGCTCACGCCGCCACCCCCGTCTGCTCGTAGGCCGCCGCGAACTCGTCGACCGTCAGCGGCAGCGGGCGCATGCCGAGCACGTCGCCCAGCTGCGTCACCTGCGGCGGCACGAGGCGCGCCCGCGAGAGCACCTCGGCGTCGGCGAACAGCTCGCGCGGCGTGGTGTCGGCGACGACCCTGCCCCGCTCGAGCGCGATCACGCGCGTCGCCCATTCGGCGACCAGGTGCATGTCGTGCGTCGCGATCACGGCGCACGAGATCTGATCGCTCAGCTCGGCGAGCATCGCGATCACGTCGTCGCGGCTGGCGACGTCGAGGCTCGCGGTCGGCTCGTCGAGCAGCAGGAGGGCCGGCTGCATCGCGAGCCCGATCGCCAGGGTCGCGCGCCGCTGCTGGCCGCCCGAGAGGGTGCGGCCGTCGCGGTCGGCGAAGTCGGTCAGCCGCACCCGCTCGAGGATGCGGTCGACGATGTCGATCGGCTCCCGGCGGCTGCGCGGGAACAGCTCGACGTCTGAGCGGACGCTCGACGTGAGCAGCATCCGCTCGGGGTGCTGATACAGGTACGCGGCGCGCTCGGCGAGCCGGCTCGCGCGCTTCGACCTGGTATTCCCTCCCTCGAGCAGGACGTCGCCGCTGCGCGGCACCTGGATGCCGGCCAGCAGCCGCATCAGCGTCGTCTTGCCCGACCCGTTGCCGCCGATCAGCGCGACGCGCTCGCCCGCGCGCAGCGTCAGGGAGAGGTCGTCGATCACGGGTTCGATCGCGCCGGAGACGCTGCGATAGCCGTGGCTCGCGCCGCGGGTCTCGACGACGACGGGCGTCGTCGCGCGCGGGGCGGGGCCGGATGATCCGGCACCGGAAGACGCGGCCGGCCCGGAGGGCGCCGGCAGCTGCTCCCGCAGCTTCTGCGCCGCCTCGTCGACCGAGCGCGCGACGCCCGCGACCCCGACGCGGCGGAGCGCGTCGACGACCTGCGGAGCGGGGATGCCGTGCTCGGCCAGCTCCCCCGCCCGCGCCAGCGCCTCATCCGCCGGCAAGTGCCAGACGGGGGCGCCGTCGCTCATCAGCACGACCGATCGGGCGTACTCGGCGATGAACTCGGCGTGGTGCTCGATCGTGATCACGGTGATGCCGCGCTCGCGGTTGAGGTCGGTGAGCCGCTCGTAGACATCGTGCGCCGCCGCCGGGTCGAGCTCGGCGACCGGCTCGTCGACCACGATCACCTCCGGCCGCAGCGCCAGCACGCTGGCGAGCGCGACGCGGTGGGCCTGGCCGCCCGAGAGCTGCCAGACGAAACGGTCGGCCAGGTGGGCGATGCCGACGGCCTCGAGCGCCTCGGCCGTGCGCTCCGCGTGGTCCTCGAAGCCGAAGTTGATCGGCCCGAACGCGACCTCGTCGCGCACGGTCGGGCGCACCAGCTGGTTCTGGAAGTCCTGGTAGACGTACCCGACCGACCACGAGAGCCTGGCCACCGACGAGTCGACGGTGTCTTCTCCCCCGACCGTCACCGATCCGGCGAACTCGCCCGACCAGTAGTGAGGGACGAGCCCGTTGAAGGTCTTGCAGAGGGTCGTCTTGCCCGAGCCGTTGCCGCCCACGATCGCCACGAAGTCGCCGCGTTCGATCGTGAGGTCGACGTTGCGCAGGGTGTCGCGCTCGGCCCCCGGGTAGCGGAAGCTGAGGTCGCGGACCTCGATGACCGGATCGCTCACTTCCGGCTCCGCTTGCGCCACACCGAGAACAGGATCGTCGCGATCACGAGCACGACGACGAGCGCTCCGACGCTGATCCACAGGAACTGGTCGCCGAACTGCTCGCGGTAGTCGCCCTCGACCGCGCCGACCGACACGTCGAGCGCCTCGAGGAAGGCGAAGAAGAACGATCCGATGCCCGCGAACACCGCGACCACGACGAACCACACCGCCTTCGGCACCGATCCGGGGATCTTCTCGCCCGGAACGCGCGGGCGCAGGCCGAGCATCGGCTCGATCTTGCGGTACAGCGCCGGGATCAGCCACATCGCGGGGATCGCGCCGAACAGGATGCCCGACATCGCGATGTCGATGACGAAGCCGATGCCCTCGAGCAGCAGCACCGACTCGGGCAGGCCCTGCACATATTCGGCGTCCTCGACGCCGACCCAGACCTTGGCGAGGTCGACTGCGGCAGAGAGGAACTTGTCGATACCGACGACGAGCACGGAGCCGAGGAAGATCTGCGCCTTGCTGAGCGGGTTCCGGATGACGGAGCCGGCGATGTAGATCGCCAGGAACATCTGGATGAACCCCTCGACCTCCGACAGGCCGGAGAAGTCGCCCATCAGCAGGTCGGTGAAGACGATCTCGCCGAGCGGGGCGCCGAGCGCGACCCAGAACGGGCTGACGAGCGCCGCCAGCGTGATGGGGACGAACACGAAGTACGCGACCGAGAAGTCGACGGGGCCGATCGTGATGTCGGGGATGATCTCGAGGATGATGTTCGACAGCCCGAACAGGGCCATCGAGAGGACGAACACCATCAGGTTCTGCGGCGTCGTCGGCGTGCCGGTGCCGCGCAGGACTCCGCGGCGCTCGTCGGTCAGGGTCGTGGTCATGGCGTGTTCCTTCAGGGGGGTCAGGGTGCGGGAACTGCGGTCACGGAGGGGGAGTCTGAGGTGAGGAGGAGGGCTGCAACGTCGCCCGGCTCGTCGACGACGTCGGTCGCGAGCCCCGCGTCGAGCGCGGCGGCGACGGCGTCGTCGCCTGTTGTGCCGCCGCGCACGATCACGCGGCGGCCGACGCCGGCGGCTCGGGCGGCGATCGCGTCGTTCTGCGGCTTGTCGCCGAGGAACCAGGCGTCGGCCGGGTCGACGCCGGCGATCGCGAGCGCCTCGCGCACGAGCGCGGCGTCGGGCTTGCGCAGCCCCACCTCGTCGGAGCACACGTACGCGCCGATCAGGTCGTCGAGCCCGTGCGCCGCGCACTCAGCGCGCACGGCGAGACCGCTGACGGTGTTCGAGACGACGACGACCGGGTACCCGAGCGCGCCGGCCTGCTCCAGCAGCTCGCGCACGCCGCTGCGCAGGGTGCGGCGCGACTTGGCGCGGCCGTAGCGCGCCATCACGTCGAGCGCCTCGGCCTGCAGCACGGCGCGGCGCCGCTCGCTCAGCGTCGCGCCGAACCAGTCGCGCCAGAACTCGACGGGGTCGGCCTCGGTCACGGGTTCGTCGCGCGCCGCGGCCCGCGACGCGACCGCGCGCTTGTACGACCTGTGCGCCTCGCGGGCGCGCCGGATGAGGTCCGCCGCGTCCGCGGCGGTCAGCTCGTCCTCATCCGGGGCGGTCGACGGCGGGGCCAGCAGGCCGGCCAGCCACTCGGTGAACTCATCGAGCAGCGCCGCATCGGGGGCGGAGGTCGAGATGACCCCGCCGTGGTCGATGAGCAGGGCACCGGCCGGCGCCTCCTGCCCGGCGCCCGCGGCACGGTCGCCCGGTGCCGCGCCGCCGGCGTGCGCGATCGCCGCGCGCAGCGCGTCGGTCAGGCCCTCGGGTGTGTCGAAGACGGCATCCGCCTCGCCGTCGACCGCGAACGGCGGCGCGTCCGTGTGGTGACTGCGGGTGAGGATCACGGCGCCGACCCCGGCGCGGCGGCCGGCGACGACGTCGCGGTCCTGGGTGTCGCCGACGTACCAGGAGCGCGCCGTGGTCGTGCCGCACGCCGTCGCCGCGAGCTCGATGATGCCGGGATGGGGCTTGCGCAGCCCCACCTCATCCGAATAGCACTGCACGACGAAGCGGTCGCCGAGGCCGTGGGCGGCCAGCACGCGGCGGTGACTGCGCCCCGAGTGCGCGTTCGAGACGATGCCGACGGGAATGCGCTGCGCGTCGGCGAGTTCGAGCAGCTCGCGGATGCCGGGGCGGACGGCGTGCTCGCTGATGGTCGTGGTGACCTCGAGCAGCACGTCGGAGGCCTCGGCGACGAGCAGGGCGCGGGCGCGGACGGGGAGATCGGCTGCGAGGAAGTCGCCGACGATCTCGCGCGGGGCGAGCTCGAGCGGCTCGGGCCTGCGGCTCTGCGCGTGCTTCCAGTGCTTGAGCGCCGTGAGGCCGGCCGTCAGCGACTCCTCGAGGTTCGCCGGCACCGCAATGCGGGCCCGCTCGAGACGCGCGCCGAGCGCGTCCGCGAGGCGGCGCTTGCCATCCGGGACCTTCTCGGTCTCGAAGATCACGCCGCCGAAGTCGAGGAGCAGCGCGTCTGGAACGTTCCGGATGGGATCGAAAGTGGTCATGTCGGCGACGCTACGGGCGGCGGCTTGCGGAGAGACGACGGGAAGATGAACGGATCCGGAACGTTCCAGGCGCGCCGCCGTCCGGAGTGCCGTCAGGTGAACGGCGGCAGCAGAATGGACGCATGACCCGAGCTGAGCGGCGCCCGACGATCGTCGATGTGGCGCGCGCCGCCGGCGTCTCGAAGTCGCTGGTGTCGTCGGCGCTCCGCGGGGAATCGGGGGTCAGCGCCGCCAGCCGCGACGCCATCGCCGCCGCGGTCGAGAGTCTCGGCTACCGCTCGAACGGCTGGGCGCAGCGGCTGGTCAGCGGGCGCAGCAGCCTCGTCGGGGTGCTGCTGACCGACCTGCGCAACGCCTACCAGACCGACATCGTCAACGGCATCGAGGACGCGGCGACCGCGGCCGGATTCGAGGTGATCCTGAGCCACGGGCGGCGCGACCGCAGCGTGCTGCGCGCCCGTCTCGGCGCGCTCATCGACCTCGGCGTCGACGCCGTGATCGCCGTCACCGGTCACCTCGCCGAGGCCGAACTCGCCGCGGCGGGCGAGCGCGTGCCGCTCGTCGTGGTGGGGCGGCCGGAGTCGGTGCCGCGGGCCGTCGGATGGGTGCGCAACGACGACGAGGCGGGCGCGCGCCTCGCGGCGGAGCATCTGCGAGAGCGCGGGCACGAGCGCATCGCCTTCGCGTCCGGCTCCGGCAGGCCGGCGACGCTCGCCCGCCGCGACACGTACCGCACGCTGGTCGCAGAGCCGCGCGAGTTCGACGTGCGCGACGGCGGGACGGCGCAGCTGCTGGATGCCGTCACGGCCGAGGGAGTGAGCGCCGTCTTCGCCGCGAACGACCGCATCGCCGCGCAGATCGTCGCCGAGGCGGCCGACCGCGGCATCCGTGTGCCGGATGATCTGGCGGTCGTCGGCTACGACAACACCGAGCTGGCGACCCTCGTGCGCCCAGGCCTCACGAGCGTCGACCAGCCGCGGGGTGAGATGGGCGCGGAGGCGATGGCGCAGGCCCTCGCCCAGCTGCAGGGCGGCGCCCCGCGTGCGTTCGTCGCGACCCCGAGGCTCGTCGAGCGCGCCTCATCCGGCCGCGCCAGGTCGATCTCCCGCACCTGAGCAGTCATCCCCTCCGCCCAGGTGCGGCGAATCGACCCCATCCGGCCGAAAAACGTCGATCTCCCGCACCTGAGCAGCTGTCCTCCCCACTCGGGTGCGGCGAATCGACCCGCGCGCCGGCGTCAGCGCGCCGCGAGGGCCTCGAGGAGCGTCGCGATCGCGACGGCGCCCGGGTCCGGCACGCCGAGCGCGCGTTCGCCGAGGTAGCTGCTGCGCCCGAGGTGTGCGGTGATCTCCGCGGTCGCGTCCGCGCCTCTCCTCGCGGCGGCCGCTGCTTCGGCGAGCGAGCCGCCGGCCCCGAGCACGTCCGCGGCGGGCGCGAGGGCGTCGACCATCGTGCGGTCGCCCGGTTTCGCCCCGCCGATCGCCATCAGGCGTCCTGCTCCATGGGCGAAGGCGGCGCCGGCATCTCCCGTGCGCGCCAGCTCCTCGGCCATCCCGAGCAGCAGCGTCGCGTACAGCGGGCCCGACGTGCCTCCGATCACGCGCCTGGCGATCGCCGACGCTCCCCGAAGCAGCTGCGCCGCATCGGCGGCCGCGACGAGCTCGGCGCGCGCGTCGAGCACCGCCTGCGCGCCGCGCGCGAGGTTCGTGCCCATGTCGCCGTCGCCGACCCTGCGGTCGAGGTCGGTCAGTTCTGGCTCGGCCTCGATCGCCGCGCGGCAGAGCACCTCGGCCACGGCGAACGCCGCGGCCCCCGCCTCGGTCGGCTCGCCCGACCCGGCGCCGTCAGTGCGCGGCACACCGGATGATCGGGTGCGGACGCCGACGTGCGGCGCGGTCGTCCGCGGGAACGCGGCGACCTCGGTCTCGCTCCCCAGCAGCTCGACCAGCTCGTCGTCGACGACCGCGAGCGTGACCGACGCGCCCGGCATCTCGAGCGAGGTCACGAACGGGCCGGCCCACGTCATCCGCACGCGCGCGCCGCGCGCCTCGACCTCGCGCAGCACCTCGCCCTGCAGGATGCGCAGCTCGAGGTCGGGTGTGCCGCCGAGCGAGTTCACCAGCACGACGACATCGTCGCCCTCCGCGCCCTCGATCGCCTCCCAGACCTGCTCGACGAGCGCCGCGGCCGTGCCGGCCGCCGGCAGCAGCTCTCCGCGGTCGCGACCGGGCTCGCCGTGGATGCCGAGGCCCCACTCGACCTCGCGCTCGCCCAGCTCGAAGTTCGACGAGGCGGCGCCCGGCACCGTGCACCCGCCGAGCGCGACGCCCATCGTCGCGGCGCGCGCGAGCACCCGCTCTGCCGCGCTCCTGACCTCGGCCAGGCTGCCGCCGCTCTCGGCGACGGCACCGGCCGCCTTGTGCGCGAGCACCGTTGCGGTCAGCCCGCGCCGGCCTGCGCCCTCGCCGTGCCCGAGGGCGGCGTCGTCGGCGACGACGACCTGCTCGACGGCGATCCCGTCCGCGCGCGCCATCTCGGCGGCCAGGCCGAAGTTCAGCACATCGCCCGTGTAGTTCTTCACGATCAGCAGCACGCCGGCATCGGTCGCCACCGCGTGGATCGCCGCGTAGACGTCGTCGACCGACGGCGATGTGAACACCGGACCGAGCACCGCGGCGTCGAGCATGCCGCGGCCGACGTAGCCGGCGTGCGCCGGCTCGTGGCCCGACCCGCCGCCCGACACCAGCGCCACGCGGCCGGCGCCCTTGCGGCCGGCGTCCGCACGCACCACGACGGGCGCGTCGTCGAGCGCGGCCAGATGCGGCCACGACGCGACGAGACCGGAGATGTAGTCGTCGATGACGGTTTCCGGGGCGTTGATCAGCTTCTTCATGTGGTCCATCCTGTCGTCTCGCGCGGTCAGATCTCGAGCACGAGCTTCGAACCGAGGCAGCGCGACACGCAGATCATCATGACCTCGTTCTCCGCCCGCTCCTTGGCGCTCAGCACGGCGTCGCGGTGATCCGGCTCGCCGCCGAGCACGAACGTCTCGCAGGTGCCGCACGTGCCGCCCTCGCACGACGACGGCACGGGCACGCCCGTCTCGCGCACGCGGCCGAGGATCGACTGGCCCGGCTCGATCCTGATGGTCCTCCCCGCCAGCGAGAGCTCGACGTCGAACGCGTGGTCGCTCGAGAGGAACGTCTCCTGGTCGTTGACGAAGCGCTCGACGCGCACGTCGCATCCGGCCTCGGCGGCCGACGACTCCACCCCGTCGAGCAGCCGCTGCGGCCCGCAGGCGTACACCCGCGCCCCAGACGCGTGCGCCTCCGCGGCGAGCGCCGCGACGTCCATCCGGATGCCGTCGGCCGAGACGTATCGGTGCACCCGCTCGCCGTACGGCTCGAGCACGCGCAGGAAGGCCATCGACTCGTGCGAGCGGCCGGCGTAGTGCAGCTGCCAGTCGCTCCCGCTCTCCTCGGCCTCCCGCAGCATCGGCAGGATCGGCGTGATCCCGATGCCCCCTGCGATGAAGATCAGCCGGTCGCTCGACTCGAAGCCGAAGTTGTCGCGGGGCGCTGATGCGCGCAGCAGCTGCCCCTGCCGAACGCCCTCGTGCAGGCGGCGGCTGCCGCCCTCCCCCTCGTCGTCGCGCAGCACGGCGATCCGGTAGGTGGACGAATCCGCCGGGTCGCCGCACAGCGAGTACTGCCGCACGAGCGACGGCTCGCCCTCGCGTTCGACCAGCACGTCGATGTGCGCGCCCGGCCGCCACGTCGGCAGCGGCCGCCCGAGCGAGTCGACGAGCGCCAGGCCGACCACGCCGGACGCCTCCTCGCGGCGCTCGGCGACCTGCAGCGTGAGCGTCTCCTCGCTCATACCGCGCCCACCGGGCGGTCGCGGTAGGTCGTCGTCTTCGCGGTCTGGATGAGCTCGTACACGCGGGCCCGCAGCTCGGCGAAGCGCGGCAGAGCCCGCGTGCCGAGCTGATCCCGCTCATCCGGCAGATCGATCTCGACCTGCTCGAGCACGAACGTCGGAGCGTGCGAGAGCACCATGACGCGCTCGCCCAGGTACACGGACTCGTCGATGTCGTGCGTCACGAACAGCACCGTCACGCCGAGCGTCTGCCACAGGTGCCTGACGAGGTCCTCCAGCTCCGCCCGCGTCTGCGCGTCGACCGCGGCGAACGGCTCGTCCATCACGAGGATCTGCGGCTCGTAGGCGACGGCGCGCGCGATCGCCACGCGCTGCTGCATGCCGCCCGAGAGCTGCCACGGGTACTGCTTGCCCGCGTGCGAGAGCCCGACGGCGTCGAGCGCCTCGGCGATCAGCTCGCGGCGCCGCGCCTTGGCGACGCCCTTCGCTTTCAGCGGCAGATCGATGTTGTCGGCCACGGTCAGCCACGGGTACAGGCTCCTGCTGTAGTCCTGCAGCACGACCGCCATACCGTCGGGCGGGCCGGTGACCGGCGCTCCCTCGAGCACGATGTCGCCGGCCGTCGGCTCGAGCAGCCCCGAGATGCATCGCAGGAACGTCGTCTTGCCCGCACCCGACGGCCCGACGATGCAGATCAGCTCGCCGCGGGCGACCTCGAAGTCGAGGCTTCCGATCGCCTCGACCGCGCCTGCGCCCGATCCGTACACCTTGTTCAGCCCGCTCACCGAGAGCAGGGCCTCTTCGCCGCGTTCGCTCATGGTTCTCACCTCTCCTGGGCCTGCATGCCCATGTACCACCGCAGAGCGCGGCGTTCGACGATGCGAAAGAGCGCGTTGGCCAGCACGCCGATGAGACCGAGCAGGATGATCCCCGTCCACATCGGTGTGAGCTGGAACAGCCGCTGGAACTCGATCACGTTCATACCGATTCCGTTGGTCGACGCGAACATCTCGCTGATGACCATCATGATGATCCCGATCGACAGCGCCTGACGGGCGCCGGCGAAGATCTTGGGCGACGCCGCGGGTACGACCACGCGGAAGAAGCGGCGAGCGCCGCCGATCCGGTACGAGTTCGCCGTGTCGAGCTGGGTGCCGTCGATCCCCCGCACGCCCTCGACCGTGTTGATCAGCACCGGCCACACGCATCCGAATGCGATGACCGTGACTTGCATGCTGGTGCCGATGCCCGTGAAGAGCATGATGATCGGCACGAGCACGGGCGGCGGCACCGCGCGGAACAGCTCGAACACCGGCTCGAGCAGCAGGCGCAGCCGGATGACGCTGCCGACGAGCGCTCCGAGCAGCACGCCGACGACGACCGCCAGCAGGTAGCCGAGGCCGAGCCTGCCGAGGCTCGGCAGGACGTCGCCGCCGATGCGCCCGGCGAACCACGTGTCGGGGAACGCCCCGAGGATCGCGCCGGGGCTCGGCCAGTACATGTGCTGCGCCGCCTGGGCGGCGATCTGCCACACGGCGACGAGCACGACCGGCACGGCGAGCGCGAGCAGCACCCGCAGCGCCGCCCCTCGCGCCCTCGATCCCGTCGCGACGGGCTTCTGCGCGCTCATCGCTTCTCCCCTCGCACGGACGGATGCCAGAACAGCGCCCGCCGCTCGACGACCCTCACCCCGACGTTGATCGCGACGCCCAGGAGGGCCGCCACGAGCACGTAGGCGTACATATTCGCCGTCGCCGCCGACGACTGGGCGACGGTGATCAGATTGCCGATGCCGGGCGATCCGATGATCAGCTCGCCGGTGATCTCGAGGATCAGCGCGACGGAGGCGGAGAGCCGGAAGCCCACGAGCAGATACGGCATCATGCTCGGCCAGATGACCCGACCGACCGTGCGCCAGGGGCCCAGCCGGTAGCTCGCCGCGATGTCGAGCGCGGTGCGATCGACGTCGCGCACGCCGTAGATCACCTGGATCAGGATGGGCCAGAGGCTCGCGAAGATCACCAGCACGAGCGTGGCCTTCGTGGTCGCGCCGAACAGCAGCGCGGCCAGCGGCACGAGCGCCACCGAGGGGATCGGACGGAGGAACTCGATCGTCGACGACAGCAGCCGATCGACGATCGACACGCTCCCGATGACCACGCCGGCGACGACGCCGATCACGGCGGCCGTCGCCAGCCCGATCAGCCAGCCGACGACGGTGCTCCCGAGCGCCTGCCAGAACGCCGACGTCGCCGCCTGCTCGCCGAGCGCCGCCGCAACCTCGTGCAGCGGAGGGAAGAACCGCGGGTTCACGAGGCCGACCGCCGGCGCCAGCTCCCACGCCAGCGCCAGCAGCACCAGCCCGCCCGCGCCCCACAGCAGGGGGCTGGGGCCGGCGGCCGGTCGCCGGCGTCCGGCGAGCGAGACCGTCGACAGCGTGCGGGTCAGCGTCGCGCGCCCTCGCACTGCCGTGTCCTGACTCACGATGCTCTCCGTTCCTTCTCGATCGGTGCGGTCATCCGCTACTGCGGGTCGACGAACGCGGCGGCCTTCGCCGCCGTGCCGTCCGGGTCCTCGACCGTGCCCGCGTCGGCACCGGCCTGCGAGACGATCAGCAGGTCGTCGTAGTCGAGGCCCCACGTGAAGTCGGTGAGGATCATCGAGTCGGCCGCATCGGCGTCGATCTGGGTGAAGTTGCCCAGCTCGGCGCGCACCTCGTCGGAGTGCTCTGCGCTGTAGTCGAACGACTTCTCGAGCGCGCTCACGAACGATGCGTACAGCTCCGGGTCCTTGGCGATCGCGTCGTCCGAGCCGAAGTAGAGCGCCGTGACGAAGTGCTCGTCGACGTCGACGTACGGGCTCGTCACCTGACGGGTGCCCTCCGACAGCAGCAGCCCCAGGAACGGCTCGGCCGTCGACACCGCGTCGACGTCGCCGTTCTCGAGCGCCGCTCCCATGTCGGGCAGCGCCATCTCGACGAACGTCACCTTGCTCGGGTCGCCGCCGTCCTTCGTCACCGACTGCCACAGCGCGACCTCGTGGAGACCGTGCAGCGCATTCACCGCGACCGTCTTCCCCTCGAGGTCCTTCGGGGTCTCGATGTCGCTGTCGTCCTGCACGAGCAGCCCGCCGTGGTCCTCGCCCTGCACGCCCGTGGTGCGGCCGCCGACCGCGATCGCCTGCAGCGGCATGCCGGCGTCGATCGCCTGCAGCAGGTTGATCGAGCCGCCGTACTGCACGTCGTACTGGCCGTTGAGCAGCGCGGGGATCATGGCGGCGGTGCCCTGACCGAACTCGATGTTCAGCTCCAGCCCCTCGTCCTCGAAGAACCCCTGCGCCTCGCCGACGTACAGCGCCGCCATGTCGACGACGGGAACGCCGACGACGTTCACGGTGCGCAGTCCCCCTTCGCCGTGTGACGCGCCTTCGGCGTCTCCGGATGCGCCGCAGCCCGCCAGCGCGAGCACCAGCGCGGCCGCGCCGGCGGTGATCAGTGAAATCCTCTTCATCGAGCCTTCTCCTTGTGTTCGGGTGGTCCTGCTACGCCGCGCGGGTGATCCGCATCGGCAGGTCTGCGAAGCCGCGCAGCCAGTTCGAGTAGAAGATCTCGGGCTCGCCCACGAGCTCGATCTCGTCCGCCTGCTGCGCGAGCGCCGTCAGCACGCTCGTCGCCTCCATGCGCGCGAGCATCTGCCCGACGCAGCCGTGCACTCCCGTGCCGAAGGCGAGGTGGCCTGACGCATCGCGGTCGAGGTCGAACTCGTCGGGGCGCTCCCAGCGCCTGGGGTCGCGGCCGGCCGCGGCGAGTGCGACCACCACCTTCTTCTCCGCCGGGATCGTTGCCTCGCCGACGGTGACCTCGCGCGTCGTCGTGCGGCCGATGAACGGGCTCGAGGGTGTGAACCGCAGCGTCTCCTCGAAGACCTGGCGGGCGAGCGACGGGTCGGCCTTCAGCCGTGCCCAGACGTCGGGGTTCTCGGCGAGGTGCTTGAGCGCGAACTGGATCGCGAACACCGTGGTGTCGATCCCGGCGGAGAGGAACGTGCGCACGAGCATGCCGGCGTCCTCCTCCGAGAGCTCGCCCTCGTCGACGAAGCCGTAGATCATGCGGCCGAGTCCGTCGGGGTCGAGGGCCTCGCGGCGGATCTGCCACTTGACGAACTCGGCGGCCTCCCCCGCCTCCTCGACGGCGCGGAAGTACCGCTCGTTGCGGGGGCCGGCGGCGTTGAAGTTGAGGTACGAGTACGGCAGCAGGTGCTTGCGCCCCTCCTGCTGGAACCCGAGGGCGTTCGGCATGACGTGCAGCGGGTACGCCTCGGCGATCTCCTTCGCGGCGTTGAGCTCGCCGCCGATGGCGCGGCCGACGAGCGCGTCCGCGTCCTCCTGGAACGAGGCGCGCAGGCGCCGCACGACGCGCTGGCTGAGCACCGACGTCATGATGCGGCGGTACTTCGTGTGCGACGGCGGGTTGTTCTCGAGGATGACGCTCTGCTTGCGCCAGTTCTCCTGGTGACGCGTGTTCGTCATGCCGGTGCCCGCGCCCGACTCGAACTGCTCGAAGTCGCGCATGATCGCGTCGACGTGCGCGTGGCGCCCCGTGAACCACGTGTCGTACTTCTCGAGGTAGACGACGTCGCCCGATTCGCGGATCGCCTCGTCGATCGCGAGTGCGTTCTCCAGCCCGTCGTCGGAGAACGGGTCGATCGAGAGCACCGGCGCCCCCTGGTTCGTGGTCTGCATTGATCACTCCTGCCGACCGATCCGCGGGGTGCGGGTCGCCGTCGACGAGTTGAGATTACTAGTAACCTAGATTAATAGCAACCCGCCGGACGACCGGCCTCGCCGGCGTCCCGCCGATATAGGATTCCCGCATGTTCATACCCGGCGAGCCGCGCGCGCCAGAGCCGATCCTCGACAAGGCGCGCTCGCGGGGGCTCGTCACGACCACGCCCTCGGGCACCGTCATCCGCGACGACTACACGCCCGCCCTCATCCACCTGGTTTCGAACATGCTCGTCTGGGGCGGATCGCGCATCTTCCATCACCTGCACGGCGTCGGGATGAACGAGTGGCGCGTGCTCTCCGCGCTCTCGAACTACGCCGGCGCGACGGCGCGCGACCTCATCGAGGTGCTCGGCATGAACAAGTCGATCGCGTCGCGCAGCGTGAACCGCCTGCTCGAACTCGAGCTCATCTCGCAGCTGAACGGCGCCCGCGGATCGCGGCACCTGTTCCTCACCGATCGGGGCGCCGAGGTGCACGGCGACCTGTACGACATCGCGACGAAGCGCGACGAGCTGCTGCACTCTCCGCTCGAGCCCGCCGAGGTCACCCAGCTCAACGCGCTGCTCGTGCGGCTGCTCGACTCGGCCGATGCGCTGCAGCGCTTCGAGCAGGAGATCCTGCAGGCCTCGCCGCCGCACGCCGACTGACGTCGGCGGTCACCGATCGCCGTCAGGCCGCGCGCACCACGACGTCGTCGAACGGGGTGCGCGGGCCGTATGTGAACTGGAACAGCACGTCGGCGTCGTCGGCGAGCTTCGCGCTCCAGCGGCGCTCTGAGCCGTCCACTCCGGGGATCTCCTCGACCGCGACCAGCGCCATCCGCTCGCCCTCCTCGACCGGGTCGGCGATGCTCAGCATCCCCTCCGCGATCTCGCCGTCGACGATCGGCACGGCGAGCGCGCCGCCGTGCGCGCGGAGCACGACGGCTCCCGTCATCCGGACGATGCCGTCTGCCGCCCGCACCGCGGGGATGAGCGCGCCATCATCGAGCGAGAACTCGGCGCCGCCGCTCGTCTCGACCTCGAAGTCGCCCGCCGTCGCCATGTAGTCGATCAGCGAGCGCTTGACCAGCCACTCGACCGCGCACGCCTCGCCCGATCCGTTCGCCATCTCAGTCGGCCTCCCCGATGCGCTCGAGCATGCGCTGCAGCACACCCGTGATCGCCGCGATCTCGTCGTCTGTCATGCCCTCGAGGATGATCTGCTCGCCGCTCTCCGAGATCGGCTTCATCACGTCGTGCATGTGCGCCCCCTGCTCGGTCAGGAACAGCGGGCGCGATCCGCGGGGGCCGTCCCCCATCACGATCAGGCCGCGCTCGCCGAGCGTGCCGACGCTCTTCGAGACGACCGCCTTGTTCACCACGAGGAACTCGGAGACCTCACTGGCCGGCATGCCGGGTCTCGCACCGAGCGCCGAGATCACGCGCCAGTCGTTCGTGCCGAGGCCGACGAGCGCCCGCAGCTCGCGGGACTCCCGCCTGACCAGGGCGTTCGACAGGATCGCGAGCAGCCGTGGGACGAACGCCTCGGGCGAGAGCACGTTCCGCAGCGGCGCTGTGACGGCACCCTCCGGGACCTCCCGCACCGATCTCGCCGATGCCCCGCGCACCTCGATGTCCGTCATCTCATTCCCCCTCGAATCGCCCGACGAGCACACGGCCATTCTTGCAGTCGGCGCCGCCGGCGCGACGATTCTCGTTCATCAACTGGTTTAACCGTACTCCTGTTTACATCTAAATCAGATCCTGCTACGTTCTCGTCACGGGGCACCACCGCCGGTGCCCGAACAGACCAGTGCGAACGTCGACGGCGACCCGAGTACCACCGCCGTCGACCTCGAAGACGAGGAGAGAGCGCATGACCACTGCCGGTATCGATCCGGGCACGCGGTACACCACCGCCGAGCTGGAGGATCTCGCATACGAGCTGCGCCGCAAGCTGCTCGAGCTGTGCGGAACGTACGAGGGCGCCGTGCACATCGGCGGGGACATGTCGGTCGCCGACATCCTCACGGCCCTGTTCAACCACGGCCTCCGCGTCGACCCGAACGACCTCCGCAACCCGGCGCGCGACCGCTTCATCCTGAGCAAGGGGCACGCCGCCGTCTGCATGTACATCGCGATGGCGATCCGCGGATTCTTCGAGTACGACGACATCGTCGCCACCTACGGCCAGCTCGACAGCGCGTACGGCATGCACCCGTGCAAGGTGCAGCTGCCGGGCGTCGAGGCCTCGACCGGGTCGCTCGGCCACGGCCTGCCGCTCGCGGTCGGCATGGCTCTCAGCGCCCGCGGCCGCGGCGAGCAGCACCGCGTCGTCACCCTGCTCGGCGACGGCGAGACCGGCGAGGGCTCGGTGTGGGAGGCCGTCATGGCCGGCCGGAGCAACAAGCTCGGCAACCTGGTCGCGATCGTCGACCGCAACCGCCAGCTGATGACGAGCTTCGCCGAGGAGCGCGTCATGTTCGAGCCGTACCCCGACAAGTGGCGGGCGTTCGGATGGAACGTCGTCGAGATCGACGGCCACGACATGGGGCAGCTCGTCGAGACGCTCGACGCCCTCCCCGACCCGTCGAGCGACACCCCGACCGTGCTGATCTGCGAGACCGTCAAGGGCAAGGGCGTCGACTTCATGGAGCGCAACCTCGCGTGGCACGCCGGGTCGCTCAACCCCACCGACCTGGAGCGCGCTCTCACCGCGCTCGACGCTTCGCGCGCGAAGGAGAACGTCTGATGCCCGAAACATTCACCTTCGGAGAGATGCTGTCGGCCCGCTCGGTCATCGGCGAGACCCTCGCCGCCGAGGGCGCCCAGCGCGACAACCTCTGGGTCCTCACGCCCGACATCGGCGCGACCCTCGTGGAGTTCCGCGAGAAGTTCCCCGACCGCTTCGTCGACGTCGGCCTCGCCGAGCAGGTCTGCGTCGGCATCGCCGCCGGGCTCGCCTACGACGGCAACATCCCCGTCGTATCCGGCATGCTGCCGTTCCTCTCGATGCGCGCGCTCGAGCAGGTGCGCACCGACGTGTGCTACCCGAACCTCCCCGTCAAGATCATCGGCACGCACGGCGGCCTCGTCGGCAACGGCGGCTCGACCCACTACGCGGTCGAGGACCTCAGCCTGATGGCCTCGCTGACGAACATGACCGTCACGTCGATCGGCGACCCCGTCATGGTCGGCGAGGTGCTGCGTCAGTCGATGGAGATGGAGGGCCCGATCTACATCCGCCTCGCCGTCGGCAAGAAGGACAAGGTGCTCTACGGGCCGGGCGAGCACGACATCCGCATCGGCAAGGGCATCGTCGCCCGCGAAGGCACCGACGTGACGCTGTTCACCCACGGCACGACGGTCGCGCAGGCGCTCGACGCCGCGGACGAGCTGGCGGAGGACGGCGTGAGCGTGCGCGTCGTCGACATGTGGACGCTGAAGCCGATCGACGACGAGCTCGTGCTGCGCTCCGCCGCCGAGACCGGCGGCCGGTTCGTGGTGCTCGAGGACCACCTCACCTACGGCGGCCTCGCCACGCGCATCAGCGACGTGATCACCGACAACAACGTGCACCTCACGTCGTTCGAGCGCCTGGGCATCCCCCAGGTCTACGCGGGCTTCGGCGACGACGAGGAGCTGCGCAACAAGTACGGCTACGGCCTGAAGGACACGGTCGGGGCGCTGCGCCGCGCTGTCGCCGCCGAGGGAGGCGCCGCGTGAAGACCGTCGCCGTCACGAAGATCGGCAGCCTGCGCGCCGAGGACCCGGCCGAACGGGGCGTCATCGGCGTCATCGACCTGCCGCAGCCGGAGCTCGGCCCCGAGGACGTCCGCATCCGCGTCGCCTACGCCGCGATCTGCGGCTCCGACCCTCACCTGGCCGAGGGGTTCTTCGGCACCGACGTGCCGATCCCGCTCGGCCACGAGATCTCCGGCGTCGTCGAGGCGCTCGGCGAGCGCGCGACCCGCACGGGTCTGAAGGTCGGCGACCGCGTCTCGGGCAACTTCCTGAAGTTCTGCGGCACGTGCCGCCCCTGCCTCACCGGCAGCCAGCAGTTCTGCGAGAACATCCAGGAGTACAACCGGCCCGGCATGGCGCAGACGCTCACGTGGCACGAGTCGCAGGTGCAGAAGCTGCCTGACGACGTCTCGCTGCTGCACGGCTGCATCCTGGAGCCGACGAGCGTCGCCGTGCGCATCGCCGACAAGACCCGCGTGCGGGTCGGCGACCGCGTCGCGATCTGCGGCGGCGGGCCCATCGGCCAGCTGGTGCTGCAGGTGATGAGCATGTACGGCGCGACGTCGCTGACGCTGATCGAGCCGATCGCGGAGCGCCGGGAGATGGCGCTGCGCCACGGCGCCCAGCACGTCATCGACCCCGTCGGCGAGGACCAGCGGGCCCGCGCGGATGAGATCACCGCCGGTGACGGCTTCGACGTCGTCATCGACGCCTCGGGCTCGCCCCGCGCGGTGAAGGGGCTGCTCGACATCGCCGCGAAGGGCGCCACCGTCGTGTACGGCGCGATGTACCCCGAGTCGTACGAGATGCCGCTGAACCTCTCGGACTACCTCTACCTCAAGGAGCTCACGATCACGGGCGTCTTCGTCTCGCCGTACGCGTTCCCCCGCGCGGTGCAGCTGCTGCCCCGCCTCGATCTCGCCGAGTTCACGCAGGCCGTGTTCGACATCGACGACGCGGCTGAGGCGTTCGCCGTGCACATCGCTGGCACCTACCCGAAGGTCGTCATCCGGTGCAACGAGATCGAGGACGAGCGATGACCGCTCCCCTCGCGCTCGACGTGCGCGGGATCGAGAAGCACTTCGACGGCGTGAAGGCGCTCAGCGGGGTCGACCTCGAGGTGCGCCCGGGCGAGGTGCACGCGCTGCTCGGCGAGAACGGTGCGGGCAAGTCGACGCTGATCAAGGTCGTCACGGGCGTCTACGACCAGGACGGCGGCGAGGTGTTCGTCGGCGGCGAGCGCGCCGAGTTCGGCGACGTGAAGTCGGCCAACCGCGCCGGCGTCGTCGCGCTCTACCAGGAGCTGTCGATCATCGAATCGATCACCGTCGCCGAGAACATCGCGCTCGCCAAGGGCGCGCCGTCGCGCGGCGGCATCGTGAGCTGGCCCGAGATGCGCCGCCTCGCGCAGGCGCAGCTCGACCGCCTCGGCCAGAAGGTGCCGCTGCGCGCCCTGGCCGGCGACCTCTCCCCCGTGCAGCAGACGATGGTCTCGGTCGCACGCGCGCTCTCGATCGACGCGCGCGTGCTCATCCTCGACGAGCCGACCGCGTCGCTCACCGACTCCGAGATCGAGGACCTCTTCTCGGTCATCCGGCGCCTGCGCGACGACGGCGTGGCGATCGTCTACGTCTCGCATCGCCTCGAGGAGGTCTTCGAGGTCTGCGACCGCCTCACGGTGATGCGCAACGGCCAGACGATCGTAACGCAGGAGGTCGCCGAGTCGTCGATCGACCAGGTCATCGCGTTCATGGTCGGCCGCGAGCAGAGCGACGTCTACCCTCCCCGCGCGAGCGAGACCGGCGAGGTCGTGCTGAGCGTCGACGGCCTCACCGGCAGCCGAGTGGCGGAAGCCGCGCTCACCGCGCGCCGCGGCGAGGTCGTCGGCATCGGCGGGCTGGCCGGATCCGGGCGCAGCGAGATGCTGCGCCTGCTCGCCGGCGCGCAGAAGCGTTCGGCCGGGCGCATCTCGGTCGGCGGCGTCGAGCACACCGGCCGCGGCGTCGGCAGGGCGCTCGCCGCCGGCATCGCGCTGGTGCCGGAGGAGCGCCGCAGCCAGGGGGTCATCCTCGACAGCGGCATCGACGAGAACATGTCGCTCCCGAACCTCAGGGCCGTCTCGCCGGGCGGCATCGTCTCGAACAGCCGGATCAGGGCGCTCGCGCGCCGCGGCATGGCGCAGCTGCAGATCAAGGCGTCGAGCGCCCGCCAGCCGGTCGGCCAGCTCTCTGGCGGCAACCAGCAGAAGGTCGTGCTCGCGAAGATGCTGGCGCGCGGCCCGAAGGTCCTGCTGATGGACGAGCCCACCAGGGGCATCGACGTCGGCACCAAGGTCGAGATCTATCGGCTGATCCGCAGCCTCGCCGAGCAGGGCACGACGGTCGTGTTCGTCTCGAGCGAGATCCCCGAGCTGATCGGCCTCAGCGATCGCATCCTCGTCATGCACGAGGGGCGCGTCGCCGGCGAGGTCGATGCGGCGAGCGCCGACGAAGAGCTCATCCTCAGCTACGCATACGGAAGGAACGCCTGACATGGCGCAGACAGAAGCCCTCAAGGTCGAGGCCGCCGCACCGACGCGGCGCGGAGTGCCCGGATGGGTCTGGCAGTCGAGCACGGTCATCGCGCTCGCGGTGCTCGTCATCGTGTTCACGATCATCGGCGGCGGCGTCTTCCTGACGCCGGCCAACATCACGAACATCACTTACCAGATCGCGATCCTCGCGATCATCGCGGTCGCGCAGACGATCGTGATGGTCGTCGGCGACTTCGACCTCTCGGTCGGCACGACGGCGACGCTGTCGGGGGCGACCGCCGCCGCGCTGATGATCGGCGGCGCGCCGATCCCGGTGGCGATCATCGTCGCCGTCGCCGTGGGCGCCGTCATCGGCCTCATCAACGGCGTGCTCGTCGCGTACTTCGGCATCTCGGCGTTCATCACCACCCTGGCGATGATGACGACGTGCGCCGGCCTGACGCTCATCGTCACAGACGGAACGACGCTCTACGGCTGGCCCAAGGCGTTCGGCATCATCGGGCAGGCGCGCCTGAACGGCATCCCGTTCCCCGTGTTCTACGCGGTGATCGTCGCCGTCGTGTTCTGGCTGGTGCTGCGCTACACGACCATCGGCCGCAAGTGGTACGCGATCGGCGGCAGCGCCGAGGTCGCTCGACTGTCGGGCGTCGCCGTGCGCTCGACCCGCATGCTCGCGTTCGTGACGGCAGGCGCCCTCTCGGCGCTCGCCGGCGTGATCCTCGTCAGCCGCCTCGGCTCGGCGGGCAGCGGCGGCGCCGACAGCAACATGATGTACGCCGTCGCGGCGACGTTCCTCGGCATGACCCTGCTGCGCTCCGGCCGCGCCAACATCGGCGGCACGATCATCGGCGTGCTCATCATCGGCGTCGTGCAGAACGGCCTCAACCTCGTCGGCGTCAACACCTACATCCAGCAGGTGCTGATCGGCGCGATCATCATCGCCGCCGTGCTGCTCTCGAGCGTCAAGAAGAAGTCGGCGTCATAGCGCCCGACCGCACCTCCGCCGCACCAGCGGCACCCCATCCGCAGCATCACAGACACAAAGGAGTTCCACGATGCGCACTTCCCCCCGCATGACCCACCTCGCCGCCATCGGCGTCGCAGCGCTCGCCCTGACCGCGCTCGCCGGCTGCAGCATCGACACCGGCCAGGGCGGCGGATCGTCGTCGAGCGAGAGCGGCTCGAAGGCCGACGGCATGGGCGACGACGGCGTCTTCACCGTTGCCGCGTTCACCGCCGGCTACGGCACACCCGCCGGCAAGCTCGCCATGGACGACTTCGTCGAGAAGGCGAAGGAGAAGGGCTGGAAGGTCACGCTCTACACGAGCGCCTTCGACTACGACAAGCTCAACAGCGACGTCAGCGCCGCGATCGCGCAGGGCGCGGACGCCGTGATGGCCGGGTTCCCCGACCCCCGTCAGATCGCCCCGATCGTGCAGGCCGCGAACGACGCGGACATCCCGATCTTCTCGATCGACGGCGGCGTCGAGGCGAACCCCGACTTCGTGCTCGACATCACGTTCGGCCAGCAGGCGATGGCCGACGGCACGATCGAGGCGCTCAGCGAGGCCATGGGCGGCCTCGAGGGCAAGAACGTCATGGTCATCGGCCACGACCCGCACGTCGGCATCCACGCGCGCAGCAACCTGGCGGTCGACGAGCTCGAGGCAGCGGGCGCGACGATCGCGGGCGGCGAGATGAAGCTCGTGCTCGACCCGGGCACGAGCCGCACCGAGTCGCTCGACTTCGTGACCGACTACCTGCAGGCGAACCCGGACGGGCTCGACGGCGTGTGGGCCGGATGGGACGACGCGGCGCTCGGCGCCGTGCAGGCCATCGAGGAGGCCGGCCGCGACGACGTCTTCGTCACGGGCGTCGACGCGCTCGCGCAGACGGTCGACAAGATCCGCGAGGGCAGCCCGATGTACGCCACGGCGTCGCAGGACTGGATCTCGGTCGTCGACCAGGAGCTCGAGGCGCTCGACTCCTACGCGACCAGCGCGGAGCTCCCCGCCGAGAACTTCGTCGAGGAGGAGCCGTTCATCGTCACGCCCGACAACGCCGACGACTTCGAGCCGACCCTCGGCCTGACCGACTGATCGGCTGATCCGCGGGGCGCGGCGGCACGCCGGCCGCGCCCCGCCCCCGCAGCTTCATCCGCCCCGTGACGGGGCACGCAGCACGACACAAGGGAGTATCACGTTGCACACCAGACATCGCGCCCTGCGCGCACTCACCGTCGGCGCAGGCATCGCTGCCGCCGTCGCCCTGGCCGGCTGCAGCGTCGACACGGGCGCAGGCTCGGGCGACGCGGCTTCGACCGGTGACAAGACGGACGGCATGGGCGACGACGGCGTCTTCACCGTCGCCGCGTTCACGGCCGGCTACGCCGTGCCGGGCGGCAAGGTCACGCTCGACGACTTCGTCGAGAAGGGCAACGCAGCCGACGACTGGGAGGTGACCCTCTACACGAGCGCGTTCGACTACGACAAGCTCAACGCCGACGTCCAGACCGCGATCACGCAGGGCGCCGACGCGATCCTCGCGGGCTTCCCCGACCCCCGCTCGATCGCACCGATGGTGCAGGCGGCGCACGACGCCGGCATCCCCATCTTCTCGATCGACGGCGGCATCGAGCCCAACGCCGACTTCGCCACGAACATCACCTTCGATCAGGAGCAGCTGGCCGAGATCACCGTCGGCGGCCTCGAGGAGGCGATGGGCGGCCTCGACGGCAAGGACGTCATGGTCATCGGACACGACCCGCACATCGGCATCCAGAAGCGCAGCCAGCTGGCGCTGGCGATGCTCGAGGACTCGGGGGCCACGATCGCGGGCGGCGAGATGAAGCAGGCGCTCGACCCGGGCACTGGCCGCACCGAGGCGCTGAACTTCGTCACCGACTACCTGCAGGCCCATCCGGACGGGCTCGACGGCGTGTGGGTCGGCTGGGACGACGCCGCGCTCGGCGCCGTGCAGGCGATCGAGGAGGCGGGCCGCGACGACGTGTTCGTCACCGGCGTCGACGCGGTCGCCGAGGTCGCGCAGAAGATCGAGGACGGCGGCCCGATGTACGCCTCGGCCGCGCAGGACTGGCCGGCCGTGGTCGACCAGATGATCGCGCTGATGGAGGACTACCGCACGTCGGCGACCCTCCCCGCCGAGAACTTCATCGAGGTGCAGGCCGAACTCATCGATCCGTCGAACGTCGCAAGCTTCGAACCAGTGCTGGGAGTCGCAGAATGAGCATCATCACGAGGGACGGCGCGAACGCGCTGTTCGACCTGACCGGCGAGATCGTCGTCGTCACGGGCGCATCGAGCGGGTTCGGGCAGGCGGGCGCCGAGGCGTTCGCGGCCGCCGGCGCGACGGTGGTCGTGCTGGGTCGCAGCCCCGAGCGCACGGCGGCCGTCGCCGACGGCATCGTCGCGGCGGGCGGCAGCGCGCACGCGTACCCCGTCGACCAGGCGGAGCGGGGCGCGGTCGACGCCGTGCTCGACCGCGTCGTCGCCGAGGTCGGCCGGCCGACGGTCGTCGTGGCCAACGCGGGCATCGCCGGCGGGCCGAGCTACCGCTCGGGCGGCGAGCTCGCCGGCTACTCGGACGAGGAGTGGGACGAGATCGTCTCGATCAACCTCACCGGCACGTTCGAGACGGTCAGGGCGGCCGCCAGGCTGCTCGAGCCGGGCGGGCGCATCCTGGTGACGTCGTCGACGGCCGGCATGCGCACCGATCCCATGGTGTCGTACGGCTACGTGTCGACGAAGGCCGCCATCCTGAACTTCACCCGGCAGGTCGCGCTCGAGCTCGCCCCGCGCGGCATCAGGGTCAACGCCATCGCGCCCGGCCCGATCAAGGGCACGCGCATCGGCGACGGGAAGGTCGAGATCGACCCCGATTTCGAGCGCGAGTGGGAGTCGACGATCCCGATGGGCCGGATGGGCACCGTCGACGAGGTGCAGGGACCCATGCTCTTCCTCGTCTCGCGCGCCTCGTCCTTCGTCACCGGAGCGACCCTGACGATCGACGGCGGCGCGGCCGCGCTCTCGCACACCGCCTTCTAGAACCCAGGGGCCCCGCGCCCCGACGCAGAACAACGAACAGGAGAATCCATGAAGCTTTCGGGAAAGACCGCCATCATCACGGGCGGCGCGAGCGGCATCGGCCGCGCGAGCGTGCACCGCTTCGTGCAGGACGGCGCGAAGGTGCTCGTCGCCGATCTGAACCTCGACGCGGCCCAGGCCGTGGTCGACGAGCTCGAGGAGGCCGGGTACGAGGGCGCCGCCAAGGCGCACGCCGTCGACGTCAGCGACTTCGTTCAGGTCGAGGCGATGGTCGCCGCGGCGGTCGAGGCGTTCGGCTCGGTCGACGTGATCTTCAACAACGCGGGCATCGCCGGCGGCGTCCCGCTGCTCGAGCAGGACCCGGAGAAGCACTACCACCCGCTCATCCGCGTCGACCAGGACGGCGTGTACTACGGCATCCTCGCCGCGGGCCGCCAGATGGCGAAGCAGGGGCGCGGCGGCGTGATCATCAGCACCTCGTCGGTGTACGGGCAGGACGCGGCGGAGCTGTCGTTCACCTACAGCGCCGCAAAGGCCGCCGTCATCTCGTTCACGCGCTCCGCGGCGTACGAGCTGGCCGAGCACGGCATCCGCGCCGTGGCGATCACGCCTGGTCGCGTCGCGACGCCGATCATCAACCAGTTCAGCGACGAGCTGCGCGCCACCTTCGCGGCCGAGCAGATGCGGGGAAAGCTCACCGAGCCCGAGGAGATCGCCGACGTCGTGGCGTTCCTCGCGTCTGACGAGTCGCGCGTCATCAACGGCACCGTGGTCAACGTCGAGGACGGCTACTCGGCGTTCAAGCAGCGCCTCGACCTCCCGGTGTTCTGACATGGCCGAGCGCGTGATCCCCGCCGGCCTCGACGTCGCGTTCCACGTGAACGCTGCGCTGCCGGGTCACGACGACCCGAGGCTGAGCGCGCTGCTCGACGCCGTCGCCGAGCTGGGGTACCGCCGCGTCGTGCTCCCGCCCCTCGGGCTCGCCGACATCGATGCGGGCGCGGTGCGCGCGGCGTTCGACGAGCGCGGTCTCGTCGCCGTGCCGATGGCGGGGCAGAACCCGGAGGCCGACGTCTCGAGCGTCGACCCGTGGGTGCGCGAGGCGGGGGCCAAGGCGATCCGCGACGCGATCGAGCTGGCGGCGCGCCTGGGCTCCGACCGCGTCGGCGGCGTGCCCTACGGTGCGTTCGGCCGGCCGGCCGAGCCCGTCGCCCGCGACGCGTGGCGGCGCTCGGCCGCAGCGGTCGGGCTTGCCGCCGAGGAGGCGTTCGAGCGGGGCGTCTCGATGACGATCGAGGTGCTCAACCGCTACGAGACCGCGATGATGAACACGGCGGAGCAGGCCATGGCCTACGTCGAGGAGAGCGGATCGGAGCACCTGCTGATCCACCTCGACACGTTCCACATGGCGATCGAGGAGCGCGACACCGCAGCGGCCATCCGCACGGCCATGCCGCGGCTCGGCTACATCGAGCTCGGCCAGTCGGGACGAGGGATGCTGTCGACCGGATCGGTCGACGTCCCGGCCGTCGTCCGCGGCGCGCTCGACGCCGGCTACACGGGCCGCTGGGGCGTCGAGGCGTTCTCGGCGCAGCTGCTCCCAGAGCCGGCGCAGCAGGCCCTCGCCATCTGGCGACCCGCCTACCGGGACGGCACGGTGCTCGCCGCCGACGCCGCGCGCATCATTGCCGCTGGGCACGCCTCCCACCTGGCCGAAAGAACCGGTGCCGCAGCCAGCGGAACCGGGCAGGATTGACACAGACCCCCTCGCGGCAGAGCCGCCGCACCCGAATGAAGGAGAAGGATCCCATGTCGGAATCGCCCGCCGTCTCGACGGCGCTGTACATCAACGGCGAGGAGCGCACGACAGCCGACGTGCTCCGCATCGCCGACCCCGGAAAGCCCGGGCGCATCGTCGGAGAGGCCGCCTCGGCATCTCCGCAGGACGTCGACGACGCGGTCGCGGCCGCCAAGGCCGCCTACCCCGCGTGGTCGGCGCTCTCACCGCAGGAGCGCGCGCGTCAGATGGCCGAGGCCGTCGCGACGCTCGGCGAGTTCCGCGACGAGGACGCCGCGATCCTCTCGCAGGAGAACGGCAAGGTCGTCGGCGAGGCGTGGGCCGACGCGTTCGTGTTCGAGCTGCGCTGGAACCTCGCCCTCGCCGAGGCCGACAAGGTCGATGCGATCGAGACCCTCCACCCGGCGCCCGGCATCCCCGTGACCACGCAGGTCGGCTACCAGTCGCTCGGCGTCGTCACGGTCATCGTGCCGTTCAACTGGCCCATCGCGATCCTCGCGGCCGCGCTCCCCCACGCGCTCCTCGCCGGCAACACCGCGATCGTCAAGCCGCCGCCCTCGGCGCCGCTGGCGACCACCCGCGTCGTGCAGCGCGTCGCGGAGCGCCTGCCCGCCGGCGTCCTCCAGGTGATCACCGGGCCCGACGCGAACATGACGTCGCTCATCCAGAACACCGACGTCGCCAAGGTCTGCTTCACCGGATCGGTCGGCGGCGGCAAGAAGATGATGGAGCTCGCCTCGAAGACGCTCACCCGCGTCACGCTCGAGCTGGGCGGCAACGACGCGGCGATCGTCGCAGACGACGCCGCGCTGACCGACGAGCGCCTCGACCGGCTGTTCGCCGCGGTCTACGACACCACCGGCCAGATCTGCATGAACGCCAAGCGCATCTACGTGCACCGCTCGCGCCTCGACGAGGTCGTGGCCGGGTTCGAGTCGCGCCTGAACAGCGCCGTGATCGGCTACGGCCTCGACGAGGGCACCACGATGGGCCCGCTGCACCAGCCGGCGCAGAAGGCGTTCGTCGAGCAGCTGATCCAGGAGGCGAAGGACGCGGGAGCCGACGTGCGCGAGTACGGCGAGCTGCCGGGCGGCGACCTCGAGGGCGGCAACTTCCTGCGCCCCGCGATCGTCGTCGACCCCGACCCGTCGCTGCGCGTCGTGACCGAGGAGCAGTTCGGCCCCGTCATCCCGATCATCCCGTTCGACAGCGAAGACGAGGCGATCGCCGCGGCCAACGACAGCTGGGGCGGCCTGTGCGGCAGCGTCTGGACCGAGAACGCCGAGACCGCCCAGCGCATCGGCTCGCAGCTCGAGTGCGGCTACGTCTGGTTCAACGACCACGGCGCCACCCGCCTCGACCTGCGCGCGCCGTTCGGCGGCGTGAAGCAGTCGGGCTACGGCCGCGAGCAGGGCATCCACGGCGTGCGCGACTTCCAGGACACGCGCTCGCTCGCCACGCTCGACGAGGAGGCCCTCGCGGCGATGGCGCACTGATGCGCACCGGATGACGCGGCAGCGTCGTCCGGAAACGCGGAACCGCCCCGGATGATCATCCGGGGCGGTTCCGTCGTCTCAGGCGCGGGTCACGCGCCCGGCAGGCCCGAGTATGAGTGCAAGCCGTCGAAGAACATGTTCACGATCGTGAAGTTGAAGATCACTGCGGTGAAGCCGACGATCGCGAGCCACGCCGAGCGCGTGCCGCGCCAGCCGCGCGTCGCGCGCGCGTGGATGTAGCCGGCGTAGAGCACCCAGATGATGAAGGTCCAGACCTCCTTGACGTCGAAGCCCCAGTACCGGCCCCAGGCGTCCTGCGCCCAGATCGCACCGGCGATGAGCGTGAAGGTCCAGAGGATGAAGCCGATGATCGCGACGCGGTAGGCCAGTCCCTCGAGCGCGTCGGCGTCGGGCAGCGTTCGGAGGAAGCTCCGCTTGGGCTGCTCGCCGGCGGCGACGGCGGTCGCGGTGATGCGCTGGCGGCGCGTCTGCAGCAGCTGCAACACGCTCAGGCCGAACGCGAGAGCGAGGAACGCGGTGCCGAGCGAGGCGACGAACACGTGGATCACGAGCCAGTACGACTTCAGTGACTCCTGCAGCGGCACGATCTCGACGTAGAACGTCGACGATGCGCCGAGCAGCACCACGATGAGGCCGGTCATGAACGTGCCGAGGAAGCGCAGGTCCTTCCAGAACTGCACGCCGAGGTACACCGCGCAGATCAGCAGGGTGCCCGTCATGGCGAACTCCCACATGTTCGACCACGGCACACGATCGGCGGCCACGCCTCGAAGAACGGTGCCGCCGAGGTGCACGACGAACGCGAACACGGTCAGAACGGTGCCGATGCGGCCGAAGACGCGGCGAGGCGGCTTCTGCGCAGCGTCGGGGAGCGCGCTCGAGGCGGAGGGGCGCGAGACCACGGCGACGTTCGAGGCGGATGAGGCGTTCAGGGCGCCGACCTTCTCGCGCACGACGGCGTCCCTGTGCTCGATCGACTCCTGCGAGCGCTTCGAAAGGTCGACGGCGTAGGCGATGAACGCGAGGGTGTAGACCGCGATCGCGGTCCAGATCATGACTACGGAGTAGGTGTCAAGAGTGGCGACATCCGGCATGGCGCCAGCCTACGCTCGCCACCTGCGACGCGGCAGGGAGCGGGCCGGACGGGCCGCCCAAGTGCGGCGGATCGACCATTTTTTCGCCGGAACAGTCGATCTCCCGCACCCGAGCGGTCCGAGCTCAGTCCTCGGCGGCCTTCTCCGGCTCATCCGACTCATCCGGCTCATCCGGCTCGTCCTCATCTGGCGCCCCGATGCCGAGCCCGGCGAGGTGCTTCTCGGCGAGCTGGTCGACCGCGCCGGCGAGCGTCGGGTCCTCGCCGCGGGCGAGGCCGGCGTACTCGAGCTCGACGCCTGCCTGGGTGACCGTCGCCTTCACCCACAGGCGCCGGCGCGGCACGAACAGGGCGGTCAGGAGGCCGAGCACAGCGAGCACGGCGAACAGGAGGACGTAGGGGGCGGACGGATCGTGGTGCACCTGCAGCGAGGCGAAGCGCTTCACCGACTCGGTCATGCCGAGCGCCGGATCGGTGCCCTCGGGCGTCTCGTCGTCGAACGTGATCGTGCCGAGCCCGTTCGGCAGGTCGACGGTGTCGCCGGGCGCCAGCTCGAGCGAGTCGAGATCGGTGTCGGTGCCCGTCAGCTTGTCCATGCCCGTCGGGTCGAGCGCGTAGACGTTGCGGGGCGTGCCGTCGTCGATGCCGAGGTCGCCCGCGTAGACGTCGAGGGTCAGGAGCGGGTTGAGCAGGTCGCCGTACTGCGAGGCGTACGCGCCCGACTCGAGCTCGGCGACGGTCGGGTAGAAGAAGCCGACGAGGCCCAGCTGCTCCGGCAGGCCGTCCGCCACCTTGATGACGCCCTGCGACGTCATCTGCGAGTCGCCCGCCGGCAGGAACGCGACGGAGTCGTGGTAGACGACCTCGCCGTCGGCGTCGCGGATCGTGACGGTCGGTGCGTAGCCGTTGCCAAGGAGGTAGATGCTGTCGCCGCCGATCTCGAGCGGGTGGTTCACCTTGACGACGCCCTCCTCGGCGTCGGCGCCCGGCCGCTTGATCGTGACGTTGGCCGCGTAGTCGCCGGCCTGACTCATCGCGTTGCTGCCGGGCGGCTGGTACGTGACGTCGAACGTGTCGAGCGTCATCGCGTAGGGCTCGAGCGCGTCCTCCGGCACCCACTGGCCGCGGTTCATCGACGAGTAGTCGAGCAGGGTGTTCACGAAGGTGGTGCCCTCGATCACGACGCGCTGACCGGTGTACTTGACGGCGCCGCCGACGCCGACCGAGACCAGCACGCCGACGAGCGCCGCGTGGAAGACGAGGTTGCCCGTCTCGCGCAGGTAGCCGCGCTCCGCCGAGACCGACAGCACGCGCGGCCTCGCTCCCCGCGCCTCGGTGTCGTAGCGCTCGACGCGGTAGCCGCCCTTGCGCAGCTGCGCGGTCGCCGCGTCGATCGCCTCGTCGGCATCGACGTCGGCCGTCGCGGTGCGGTGGTCGGCGAGGCGGCCTAGCCGGACCGGGGTGCGGGGAGGGCGGGAACGCAGCGCCTTCAGGTGGTGCTTGGTGCGCGGAAGGATGCAACCGATGAGCGAGACGAACAGCAGCAGGTAGATCGCAGAGAACCACGCCGAGTGGTAGACGTCGAACATCTGGATGCCGTCGAGGAATCCGAAGACGTCGGGATGATCTGTCTCGTACTGCGTCACGCCGTTGGGGTCGGCCGAGCGCTGGGGGAACAGCGATCCCGGCACCGCGGCGACCGCGAGCATCAGCAGCAGCACGAGCGCGGTCCGCATGCTGGTCAGCTGCCGCCACGCCCAGCGCAGCCACCCGACGACCCCGAGCTTCGGCTGGCTCACCGCGCCGTCGTCCGCCGAGTCGTAGTGGTCGGACGGGCGCCGCGGGTCGGAGGATCCGGGTGCCATGGTCGATGCGACCGCGTCGGCCGCCTCGTCGTTCGCGTCCGTCACCGCTCGGCCCTTCGCCTCGGGGTCAGAGGATCGCCGGGACACTGCTGACCACCCCCTGGAAATGCAGCATGATCGTGCTCCACACGCCGGTCACCATGAGCACGCCCATGGCGATCAGCAGCACGCCGCCGATGACGTTGACCGCGCGCACGTGGCGGCGGAGGAACCCGACCGCCTTCGTCGCCCATCCGAACCCGAGCGCCACGAGCAGGAACGGGATGCCGAGGCCGAGCGAGTACGCCAGGCCGAGCACGCCCGCGCGCATGCCGTCGCCGGTCGAGTACGCCACCGAGATGATCGCGGCGAGCGTCGGGCCGATGCACGGCGCCCAGCCGAGGCCGAGCGCCACGCCGAGCAGCGGTGCGCCGACGAGGCCGAGGCCGCTCTTGATCTGCGGCCGCGCGATGCGCTGGGCGAAGCCGAACATCCCCGTGAAGACGAGGCCGAGCACGATGATCACAACGCCGAGGATCCGGATGACGAGGTCGCCGTAGCGCAGGCTGAACGCGTTCATCGCGCCGCCCGCCATACCGCCGAGCACGATGATCGTGACGAAGACGAGGGTGAATCCGGCGATGAACAGCAGCACGCCGCCGAGGAGGCGCCCCCGGGCGACCTGCTCCGTCGTGCCGTCGCTCGGCATCACGCTCGTGCGGCGGCGCGGGGCGACGGTGCCCGCGATGAAGCCGAGGTAGCCGGGGACGAGCGGGAGGACGCACGGCGAGAGGAACGACAGCAGGCCGGCGGCGAGCGCGATGGGAACGGCGAGCCAGAGCTCGCCCGAGAAGACCAGCGCGTCGAGACTCATGCGGACGCCGCGCTCACGCGTCTTCGGCCAGCGCGTCGCCGACCAGGGTGGAGAGCACGGACGGGCTCTCGAGCTGACCGATGATGCGGGCGGCGATGCGGCCGTCGCGGTCGAGCACGAGCGTGGTCGGCGTCGCCTGGATGGGCGTCTCGGCCGCGAACGCGAGCTTCACGTCTCCGCTGTTCACGTCGATGATGCTCGGGTAGGTCACGTCGTTGTCGCGCGCGAAGCTCTGCGCGGTCGCCGCCTGGTTGTAGGTGTTCACCCCGACGAACGCGACGTCGTCGTTCTGGTAGTCCTGCCAGACCTCCTCGAGGTCGGCCGCCTCGGCGATGCAGGGGCCGCACTCGGCGTACCAGAAGTTGACGACCGTGACACTGCCCGCGGTGTCGTCGCTCGACAGCGCCTCGCCCGTCTCGGTCTCGCCCGCCCACGCGACGGGCTCGCCGCGGTCGGCGGGCGCGATCTCCTCGACGCGGAACTCGCCGGCGATGAAGCCCTTGTTGCCGCCCTCGAGGTACTGCTCGGCGACCGGATCGGACGAGCAGCCGGCGAGGGCTGCGCCCACGACGACGAGCGTGGCGGCGATGGCGGCGGACTTCAGGCGTGGCACGCGCCTAGCCTACGTTCGCAGGTTCGGTGCGACCTGGGTGCCGGGTCAGACCGCGCCGACGTCGACCGCGCCGTCGGTCGCCGCCGGTTCGGCGTACGCGACCTCGCGCCATACGCCTCCCGAGCGCTCGAAGCTCGTCACGCTCGACAGCGCGCACCGCCGCGAACGGGGGTCGTGGGGAAGGGGCTCGCCCGCGACGGCGAGGTGCGTGATCCAGATCGGCGCCTGGTGGGAGACGATCACGGCGTCGCCGTGCGGCGTCGCGTCCCAGACGTCGTCCATCGCGTCGCGCATGCGATCGGCGATCTGCGCGTACGGCTCGCCCCAGCTGGGGACGGACGGCCGGATGAGCTTGGACCAGTTCAGGGGGTTCAGCACGGCGCGCTTCATCCGCTTGCCGGCGAAGAGGTTCCACGGCTCGATCACCCGCTCGTCCGGCACCGACTCGAGCGCGAACGCGCGCTCGAACGGCTCGGCCGACTCGGCCGTGCGCTGCAGGGGCGAGCGCGTGAGCGACGCGACCTCGCGGTCGAGACCGGCGACGTGCACGGCAGCCGCCTGCGCCATCCGGTGCCCGTCGTCGCTCAGTCCGAAGCCGGGGATGCGCTCGTAGAGCACGTGCGTGGGGTTGTGGACCTCGCCGTGGCGCACGAGGTGGAGTCGCTCTGCCGTCACGCCGCCAGCCTAACGGGGCTGGCCGCGCAGACGCGCAACGCCCTCATCCGCAGCGGCAACCTCGCCTCGCTGCAGTCGGGCAGGCCGATCCGGGTGCTCTTCCTCGTGCACAACATCGAGGTGTGGTCGTCGCTCTCCCCCGTCTACGACCGGATGACGGCCGACGACAGCTTCGAGGTGACCGTCGCCGCGTGCCTGCGGCGGTACCCGGGCGCCCGCGATCTCGGCGGAGTCGACGTGGTCAGCGAGGGACTCGACGCCGAGGGCATCCCGCACGTGATCTTCCGCGAACAGGACGGCTTGAAGGACCTGCGCTGGGTGCTGAAGGTGAACCCCGACGTGATCTTCCGGCAGTCGAAGTGGGACGCGGACATCGCCAGGCGTTCTCGACGGAGTTGCTGACGTTCGCGCGCCTCTACTATGTCTCGTACGGGCTGATGACGCTGTGCGACAGCTCGGCGAAGGACGACGAGTCGCGCGAGCTCGGCTACCAGGTCGAGCGCTTCTTCTCGATCAGCGAGGAGGCGGCGGCGATCGCGCGGGCGGACGACCCGACGAACAAGAAGACGATGACGGTCACGGGCAATCCGCGCGTCGACTACATCAACGAGTCGGCGCCCTCGTGGCCGATCGAGTCGGGCAACGACTTCCGCATCATCTGGAGCGCGCACCACACGATCTTCACCGGCTGGAACGACTTCGGCGCGTTCCTGACGACGTACGCCTCGATGCTCGAGTACGCGACGGCGCACCCCGACGTCGACATCCTCTTCAGCATGCATCCGGGGCTGCACGGCGCCCTCGAGCGGCTCTCGCGCGAGGATCCGGAGGAGCACGGGCGGGTGGGGCGCTTCTTCGAGGACTGGGAGCGGCTGGCGAACACCGGCGTGCTCGAGAACGGCGGGTACATCCCGGCGATGAAGGCCGCCGACCTCTGCATCACCGACGGCCTCAGCCTGCTGATCGAGTATCAGCTCACCCGCAAGCCGCTCATCTACATCGAGCGGCCCGACCACACGCCCTTCAGCGAGGCCGGCAGCCGGGTGATGGCCGGCGCGCACTTCGTCGACAGCGACGACATGGACGGTGTGTGGGCCCTCGTCGAGCGCTTCCGCGCCGGTGAGCCCGACAGCAAGCTCGCCGCCCAGCAGCGCACGATCGCGTTCCTGAACGCCGAGCAGAGCGCGGCAGACAACATCGTCGAGATCATCAAGTCCGACAGCTACGCCCCGCACTGACCGCGGTCGCCCCGCCTGGGCCGCTCGCAGGGGCGGTGTCTAGGCTGGCCGCATGAAGTGGTGGATCGCCCTCGTCCTCGATGCCGTGCTCGTCGTCGTCTTCGCCGCCATCGGCATGGCTCAGCACGGCGAGGCCGTACTGCCGGCGGCGCTCGCCGGCGTCGCGTGGCCGTTCCTCGCGGCCCTCGCGCTCGGCTGGCTCGTGTCGCTCGCGTGGCGGGCGCCGGCGCGCCCCGTGCGCACCGGGCTCGCGGTCTGGGTCGTCACGGTCGCGGTCGGCATGCTGCTGCGCGCGGTGACGGGCGGCGGCACCGCCCTGGCCTTCGTCATCGTCGCGACGGTCGTGCTCGGGCTGTTCCTCGTCGGCTGGCGGGTCATCGCGGCGATCGTCAGGCGCACCCGCGCCGCGCGCGCCTGACCGCGAACGCGCAGGTGCCGGATGAGGCGGTCGCGACCGCCTCATCCGGCACCTGCGCCGTGCGGGTCAGTACCCGGCGCCCGCCTGCGTCTGCAGGGTCACGCCGCCGGCCGAGAGCCTGATGTCGATCAGGCGGGGCGCGTCGGACGAGACGCGCAGATCCCCCTGATCGACCTCGCCGGCGCTGACGTCCTGCACCAGCCGGTACTCCTCGTCCGGGACCGTGATGTCGGCGCCTCCCGCGGAGACGTCGACCGCGATGCTCGACGGCGCCTCGCCGGTGAAGTCGCCCGTGAAGCCCCCGGCCGAGACCTCGGCCTCGACCGTGTCGACGCCGTCGAGCGAGAACTGCACGTGACCGGCGCCGATGTCGGCGACAGCGCTCTCGGCCGAGCCGCTGATCTGCACCTCGCCGGCGCCGCTCGACACCCCGACGGCACCGAAGTCCCCGTCGGCGTGCAGGAAACCGGCCCCGGAGTCGATCGCCAGGTCGACTCCCTCCATCGACGCCGGGAGCGTGAGGTAGGCGTACTGATCGCCCCAGCCGCCGAAGATCCAGCCCCAGTCGCCGAAGGGCATGTTGTCGTCGTTCGAGCTCACGCGCAGCGTGCTGCCGTCGCGCTCGAGCGTCATGCGCTCGGCGACCTCGCCCTGCGTGATCAGCGTCGCCTGGGTGGCGGCGGGGTCGAACACGACCTGGAGCTCGCCGAACTCGTGATCGATCTCGAGCGAGCGCACGCCGGCGGCCGACTCGGAATGGGTCGCGGAGCTGCTGGTGCCCGCGACCGAGTCGTAGACGGCGCCGTACGCGACGCCGGTGCCGGAGGCCACGAGCGCGATCGAGCCGAGCACGGTCGCGGTGATCGCGACGGCGCGGCTGCCGATGCGCGTCGATTCGGTCTGGGGAGGGTCTGCGGGGCGCTCGTCGGGCCCCTGCTGCGTGTTCGTCATGATCTGCTCCGGTTCGGTGCGTGTCCGTTCGTGTGTGCCGTCGGGGGCGGCCTGGTCGTCTGTCATCGGTTCGGCCGTTCGTTCCCGCGAGGCGCCTGGGGCGCCACGGGGGCCGGTTCGCCCGTCGCCTCGATGTGGGCGAGCACCGCGAGCACGCGGCGGTTGCCCTGGTCGCTCTCGCCGAGGTCGAGCTTCGAGAAGATCGAGGTGATGTGCTTCTCGACCGCGCCGGCGCTGACGAACAGCAGCCGCGAGATGGCGGCGTTGTTCTTGCCCTCGGCGATCAGCGAGAGCACGGTGCGCTCGCGCTCGGTGAGGCGCTGCATCTTCTCGTCGCGCGAGCGGCGGCTGAACAGCTGCGCCACCACCTCGGGATCGAGGACGGTTGCGCCCTCGGCGATGCGGTCGAGCGACTCGAGGAACTCGGCGACCTCGGTCACGCGGTCCTTCAGGAGGTAGCCGACCGCGCCGCCCGGCTGGGCGATCAGGTCGCTGGCGTAGCGCTCCTCGACGTACTGCGAGAACACCAGCACCGCCAGCTTCGGGTCGCGCTTGCGCAGCTCGAGCGCGGCGCGGATGCCCTCGTCGCGGAACGTGGGGGGCAGCCGCACGTCGAGGATGCACAGGTCGGGCTCGCGCTCGGCGACCTCGCTGGTCACGTCGCGGGCATCGACCAGGGCGGCGACCACTTCGTGGCCCGCATCTTCGAGCAGGCGGGTGAGCCCCTCGCGCAGGAGGACGGAGTCTTCGACGATCAGAATGCGCACGGCACACTCACCTCCAGGGCGGTCGGACCGCCGGCCGGGCTGTCGAGGCGGGCAGTGCCGCCGAGGGCGGTGACGCGGCTCGAGATGCCGTCGAGTCCGCCGCCGGGGACGATGCGGGCCCCGCCGACGCCGTTGTCCTCGATCCGCGCCCACAGCGCACCGGCATCCGGTCGCGAGCGCACGACCACGCGGCACTCGGTGGCGCGGGAGTGCTTGGCGGCGTTCGTGAGGCTCTCGGCGATCGCGAAGTACAGTGCTGCCTGCTCGTCGCGGCCGGGGTTCCCCTCGATGCGGACGTCGAGCGACACGGGGATGTGCGAGCGGCCGACGAGGGCCGACAGCGCCGCGTCGAGCCCGCGGTCGTCGAGCACGGAGGCGTGGATGCCCCGGGCCAGCTGACGCAGCTCGGTGATCGCCGCCTTGGTCGAGGTGTGGGCCTCGGAGACGAGCTGCTTGGCCTGCTCGGGCTCCGAGTCGATCTTGGTCTGCGCGAGGCCGAGCGTCATGCCGATCGAGACCAGCCGCGGCTGGACGCCGTCGTGCAGGTCGCGCTCGATGCGGGTGCGCTCAAGCTCCCCCGCCCTGATGGCGTCGGCGCGCTGCGTCGACGCGCTCCGGGCGCGGGCCGCCTCGGCCGCCGCCATCCTGGCCGACTCACGGGCCTGCGCTGCCAGCTGCGCCTCGCGCATCGGCGCGACGAGGAGGCGGGAGAACACCCCGTGCAGCACGGCGACGCCGTAGAGCGCCGCCAGGGAGAGCACGGCGACGATCGCGGCGGCGATCCACGCGAACTGCACGGGGATGTCGCTGCCGAACAGCTGGGGCGATCCGCCCCACAGCGGGCTGAACGCGCCGACCGTCGCCGTGACGGCCGTCATGCCGAGCACCCACACGACCCATCCGAGGATCGTCGCGAACGCGAAGTTCGCCACCGAGCGCCACATGGCGCCGTCGATGAACTGCAGCCACACGGAGTGCACGAAGCCGGCGAAGCCCCGCTTGGGCGAGCGCCGCGGCTTCAGCGTCGGCAGGCCGAAGCGGTAGAGCCCCTCGACGCGCGCGGTCTCGATGAACGCGGTGCCGTAGAGCAGGTAGACGAATCCGAGCAGGAAGACGGCGCCGACCGCGAGCAGGATCATGCCGACGCCGAAGCCGAGGAGAAGCGCGAGGGTGACGAAGACGCCGAAGCCCACGAGCGACACGATCGCGAGATGCGCGATCGCCTGCAGGGCGATGAGGGGGTTCGCGATGGACCGGTGGCGCCTGGCGCGCGGCACGGCCGGGCCCGATCCGGACGGGCCGGTGGGGCCGGCCGGGCCGTTCGGGCCGGAGCCGGAAATCGGTTCAGGCGAAGCTGGTGCGCTCGGCGGAGTCAGACCGGCACCCCTCGGGGCGGCCGCCGGCGGAGCAGATCCGGTCGGCTGCGTCGGTGCGGATCCGGACGGGGCGGCCGCCTCAGCATCGCCGGACGGCATGGGCTCGATCAGTGAAGCGGAAGCGGGGTGGTCGGACGCCGCGGTCGCGCCCGGCACCGCGGACGCGGTGTCGGGCGGGGCGACGCCGTCCGGCGGAGTCAGGGGCACGGTGTGCGCGGATGTCGAGGTCATACATCAAAGGTATGGACTGCGGCGCGCGAGCACACCAGGGCGGCCCGGTCATTGCCCGGTGGGGATTTCCCCCGCGGGCGCCGCTGCAGCACAACTACGGCATTCCGAGCCCGAGCGTCACGGCAGGCGCCGATCTCAGGTCCGCGCCGCCCCATCTGCCGTAGTTGTGCCTCGTCCGCAGGCCCGTACCATCCGTCCCGCACCCCGCGGCCGCACGCGGTGCCGCGCCGCGCCGCGGGCGCCGCGCCGGGACTTTCCCGTCGTCCCCTCCCGACACAACTACGGCAATCCGTGCCCCGGCAACGCCGCTGACCCGGTTTTCGGGACGAGCTCACACCGTCTGCCGTAGTCATGTCCCTCCGACACCCGCGCCCGCCCGCGCTGCTGCAGGTTCCCCGCCCTTCCCCCCTGCAGCGCAGACACAACTACGGCAATCCGTGCCCGGGCAACGCCGCTGACCCCGATTCCGGGACGAAATCACCCCATCTGCCGTAGTCATGTCAATCCGACGCCCGCGCCCCGCCCGCGATCGGCGTCGCCGCCGCACGCCCCCACCATCACTGCCGCTGCCGCCACGAACACAAGTACGGCAATCCCGACCGCACTCGCCGCAAAACCCCGCTTCCGCCGCGAAACTGCCCCGGCTGCCGTAGTTGTGCCGCTGGGCCGCCCGGGGTCCGCACGAGTGCGTCGTCGTCTCCACAAGCCGAATTCGGGTGTGACTTCTCCACAGCTCCGCGTTATTCCGGGGGCATGCAAACGCACGATCCTCGGGAACAGACGATCGTCGATGCATGGCTCTGATCGACAGGACGCACCGTGCGTTCTCCTACGCCGAACTTCGCGGTGACGGATCGACGCGCGCCAGCATCAAGCGCGCGCTCGAGGCGGGTGTCCTCATACGCGCGCGGCGCGACAACTACGTCGCCGGGACCTCCAGCCCGCGAGTCGTCGCCGCCGTGCGCGTCGGCGGGAAGCTCGACTGCGTCTCCCTGTTGGAGGAGCTCGGCGTCTTCGTGCTGCGTCGCGGAGAGTCGCTCCATCTCCAGATCCCCCATGCCCGCCGACAGCTGCGTTCGCCTGTCTCCCGCCGAACGCGGTTGGACTGCACCGCGCACTCCGTGGTGACGCACTGGCGCGACGACCCGTCCGACGACAGAACCGCACTGGCCGACCCGACTCACGCGCTCGCCCAGAGCATCCGGTGCCAGAGCACCTGGGCCGCGACGGCAACGCTGGACAGTGCGCTGCATCTCGGAATCATCGACACAGCGTCGCTCGCCGACGTCTACGCTCTGCTGCCGACGCGACTGCGCGGGATTCGTCGACTGGTGAACGGGACTGCGGAGTCGGGGCCGGAGACCATTGCGAGGCTGATCGCTCAAGATCTCGGCTATTCCGTCGCGCTCCAGGTCGTGCTCGACGGAGTCGGCCGCGTCGACCTGCTCGTAGAGGGCCAGGTCATCGTGGAATGCGACAGCCGCGAGTTCCACGGCGGTTGGGAAGCCCAGGAGCGCGACAGGCGAAGGGACCAGCTCAGCGCGAAGCTCGGCTACACGACCCTTCGTCCGTCGGCCAGACAGCTCTTCAGTGAGCCGCGACTGTTCGCCGAGGCGCTGCAGGGCCTGCTCGGGCCGGCACGCCACTGACACCAATCGCTCCGCTCCTGGCCAGCTGCACTGAGGCCGGATCGACCGCTGCGCCGCGCCCGCGACCGGTTGCCCGCCCGGATGCGTGCACAAGTACGGCAATCTGCACTCGGATCGACCCGGGAAACGTTGCAATCACCCAGACGCGCACTGATTGCCGTAGTTGTGCTTGACGCCCCGAGCCGCGGGCGCTCAGCAGCTGCCGCGGGTTCACCTCGATCCGTGGGTGAGCCCGTTGTGCCCGCAGTGGACTCGCCGCGGCCGCGCCGATACAAGTACGGCAATCCTGGTTGCTGCGACTCCGATTCCGCGGATTCCACGGCCAGCCGTCCGCATCTGCCGTAGTGGTGCATGGTTGCTCGGGCTGACCCGGGTCTTGCCCAGCCCGACATCGCCGCCTCCCGGCGGCCGGACAGACGGATGGTCCGCACGGCCCCGCAGCAGGACAGTCGGGTGCTCCGCGCGGCCGCGCCGATACAAGTACGGCATTCCTGGCCAATACGGCTCCGAGTCCGCGGATTCCAGGGCCGACCGGACGTATCTGCCGTAGTTGTGCACGGGAGTAGCCGGGAGGGAGTACCAGGGCAGAGCCGCCGAGCCGATTGACGCGGTGCGCCGGGCGCACCGCTGGGCCGCCCACCCGGAAACGATGCACAGGGCGCGCCGATAGACTTGTGCGACCCCGCTTCTTATCAGGAGGAACATCCGTGCTCCGCACTCATGACGCCGGCGCTCTGCGCGCCTCGCACATCGGCCAGACCGTCACTCTCGCTGGGTGGGTCGATCGCCGTCGTGATCACGGCGGGGTGGCGTTCATCGACCTGCGCGACGCGTCGGGCATCGCCCAGGTCGTCATCCGCGACGAGGAGATCGCGCACCCGCTGCGCAGCGAGTTCGTGCTGAAGATCACGGGCGAGGTCTCCGACCGCCCCGACGGCAACGCGAACGCGAACCTGCCCACCGGCGAGATCGAGGTCATCGCGACCGAGGTCGTCGTGCTCAACGAGTCGGCGCCGCTGCCGTTCCAGGTCTCGACCGCGCTCGACGGCCAGGAGACGGTCGGCGAGGAGGCTCGCCTGAAGTACCGCTACCTCGACCTGCGCCGCCCGACCCCCGCCGCAGCGCTCCGCCTGCGCTCGCAGGCCAGCAAGGTCGCGCGCCGCGTGCTCGACGAGCACGCCTTCGTCGAGGTCGAGACCCCCACGCTGACGCGCTCCACGCCGGAGGGCGCCCGCGACTTCCTCGTGCCCGCTCGCCTGAACCCCGGCAGCTGGTACGCCCTGCCGCAGTCCCCGCAGCTGTTCAAGCAGCTGCTCATGGTGGGCGGCATCGAGCGCTACTACCAGCTGGCCCGCAGCTACCGCGACGAGGACTTCCGCGCCGACCGCCAGCCCGAGTTCACGCAGCTCGACATCGAGATGAGCTTCGTCGACCAGGAGGACGTCATCGCCCTCGGCGAGCAGCTCGTCAGCGAGCTGTGGAAGCTGATCGACGTCGAGGTCCCCACCCCGATCGAGCGCATCACCTTCAACGAGGCCATGCGTCTGTACGGCTCCGACAAGCCCGACCTCCGCTTCGGCAACCCGATCGTCGAGCTGGGCGAGTACTTCGCCGAGACGACGTTCCGCGTGTTCCAGCAGGAGTACGTCGGCTCGGTCGTGATGCGCGGGGGCGCCTCGCTCCCTCGCCGCCAGTTCGACGCGTGGCAGGACTGGGCCAAGTCGCGCGGCGCGAGGGGCCTCGCGTACGTCACGTTCGCCGAGGACGGCACCCTCGGCGGCCCGGTCGCCAAGAACCTTACGGATGCCGAGCGCGACGGCCTCGCCGCCGTCACCGGTGCGCAGCCGGGCGACGCGGTGTTCTTCGCCGCGGGCAAGACCGGCGAGGCGCGCGCCCTGCTCGGCGCCGCCCGCGTCGAGATCGCCAAGCAGACCGGCGACATCGACAACAAGGACTGGGCCTTCGTCTGGGTCGTCGACGCCCCGCTGTTCAAGCCGACCGGTGAGGACCCGGACGACGTCGACCTCGGCCACTCGGCCTGGACCGCCGTGCACCACGCCTTCACCTCGCCCAAGGCCGAGTTCCTCGACTCGTTCGACAGCGAGCCGGGCGAGGCACTGGCCTACGCGTACGACATCGTCTGCAACGGCGTCGAGATGGGCGGCGGATCGATCCGCATCCACCGCCGCGACATCCAGGAGCGCGTCTTCGACGTCATGGGCATCGGCGAGGCCGAGGCGCAGGAGAAGTTCGGCTTCCTGCTCGACGCCTTCGCGTTCGGCGCTCCCCCGCACGGCGGCATCGCCCTGGGCTGGGACCGCACGATCTCGCTGCTGGCGGGCCACGAGTCGATCCGCGAGGTCATCGCGTTCCCGAAGACCGGCAACGGCTTCGACCCGCTGACCGCCGCCCCCGCGCCGATCACGGCAGAGCAGCGCGCCGAGGCCGGCGTCGACGCCGAGCCCGACGAGGCGTAAGCAGCGCTCGACCCCTGCGGGCGACCGTCTCCGCCGAGACGGTCGCCCGCAGTCGTCCCGCCGCTCTTCCGCGCGGCGCCCTCGGCGCATACGCTGTGCGCATGACCGACGACGCCGCCGCGCCGACGGCCGACAGCGGCCGTCGCGATCCCGAGCCGCCGCCGCACGGCATGCGCACGTTCGCGCACGTGCTGATCAACACCGCCGTCGCCAACCTCACGACCAGCTACGTGTGGTTCGCGCTGACGTTCTGGGTGTACCTCGAGACGCGCTCCGTGCTGGCCACCGGAATCATCGGCGGCGCCTACATGCTGCTCGTCGCGCTGTTCAGCATGTTCTTCGGCACGCTCGTCGACCGGTTCCGCAAGCACGCCGTCATGGTCTGGGCGACGATCGGAACATCGGCGACGTTCCTCGCGGCCGGTGCGATGTATCTGATGCTCCCCGAGAGCGAGCTGCTGCGCCTGACCGGGCCGTGGTTCTGGCTGTTCATCGTGATCATCCTGGCCGGCTCGGTCGTCGAGCAGCTGCGCTCGATCGCGCTGTCGACGACCGTCACCCTGCTGGTCCCCGGCCCCAGGCGCGCCAACGCGAACGGCGCCGTCGGCACCGTTCAGGGACTCGCGTTCATCGTCACGAGCGCGATCAGCGGGCTCTCGGTCGGACTGCTCGGCATGGGCATCACCCTGCTGATCGGGAACGCGCTCGTGCTCGCGACGCTCGTCCATCTGCTCGTGCTGCGCATCCCCGAGCCCGAGATCGTCGCCGGCGAGGGCGCAACCGGATGGGTCGACATCCGCGGCGGATGGGCCGCGGTGCGCGCGGCGCCCGGGCTGACGGCGCTCGTCATCTTCGCCACGCTGAACAACCTGGTCGGCGGCGTCTACATGGCGCTCATGGACCCGTACGGCATCGAGGTCTTCGGCGGCGCCGAGGCGTGGGGCATCGCGCTGGCGCTCGCGTCGTGCGGCTTCCTCGTCGGCGGCGGGCTCGTCGCGAAGCTCGGGCTCGGCCGCCGTCCCATTCGGCTCATGCTGGGCCTCGCCGCCGTCGTCGGCGTGCTGGGGGCGAGCTTCGCCCTGCGCGAGCACTGGTGGTTGTACGGCGCCGGCGTGTTCCTGTTCATGGTCGTGATGCCGGTGATCGAGGCGGCGGAGCAGACGGTGCTGCAGCGGGTCGTGCCGTTCCGCCAGCAGGGCCGCGTGTTCGGCTTCGCGATGACGTTCGAGGCGGCAGCGGCGCCGATCACGGCGTTCGTCGTCTCTCCGATCGCCGAATTCTGGGTCATTCCCTACATGCGCACCGACGACGGCGCCGCGACCTGGGGGTGGCTCCTCGGCGACGGCGAGGTGCGCGGCATCGCGCTGGTCTTCCTGTTCTCCGGAATCGCCGCGATCCTGCTGGTCGCCGGCGCGTTCCTCACCAAGTCGTACCGGATGCTGTCGGCGCAGTACTCCGAGGCGGCAGCGGCGGATGAGGCGGCGGGGTCGATCGCGCCGCCCGAACCGACGGCACCGGACGAGCCGGGCGCGGCGGGCGCGAGCGCCCCGCGCACCCCTCCCGCAACCGAGTAGCGCCCGCTCACACGGCCCGGCCGGCGACGCGGCCGGAGAACAGGCATCCGCCGAGGAACGTGCCCTCGAGCGCGTTGTAGCCCATCATCCCGCCGCCGCCGAACCCGGCTGCCTCTCCCGCGGCGTACAGGCCGAGCACCGGCTCCCCGGCTGCGCCGAGGCAGCGCCCGTCGAGGTCGGTCTCGAGCCCGCCGAGCGTCTTGCGCGAGAGGATGTGGAGCTTCACCGCGATCAGGGGGCCGGCCGCCGGATCGAGCAGCCGATGCGGCTTCGCGACCCGGATGATCCGGTCGCCGACGAAGCGCCGCGCTCGCCCGATCTCGCGGGCCTGCGCGTCGCCGCCGTCGATCATCCGGTCGCGCTCCGTGACCACCGCGCGGACCGCGACAGGGTCGAGCCGCGGCCCGCGCGGCACCTCGTGCGCGAGCGCGTTCATGCCGTCGACGAGCTCATCGACGGTGTCGGCCACGACGAAGTCGGCTCCCCGCTGCTTGAACGTCTCGACGGGGCCCGGTGCCCCGCTGCCGAGGCGCTTCGCGAGCAGCCGGATGCTGCGGCCCGTCAGGTCGGGGTTCTGCTCGGACCCCGACAGTGCGAACTCCTTCTCGATAATCCTCTGGGTCAGCACGAACCATGAATAGTCGTACCCCGTCGTGCGCAGGCGCTTCAGCGTGCCGAGCGTGTCGAAACCAGGCAGGTACGGAGCGGGCAGCCGCCTGCCCTCCGCATCGAGCCAGAGGGAGGAGGGACCCGGCAGGATCCGGATGCCGTGGGCCGGCCACAGCGGATCGAAGTTGTCGATCCCCTCGACGTAGTGCCACATGCGGTCGCCGTTGATCGCGCGCGCCCCTGCCCGCTCGGCGATGCCGATCATGCGGCCGTCGACGTGCGCGGGAACGCCCGAGAGCATGTGCTCGGGAGGCGCGCCCAGCCGCTCGGGCCATGCCCTCCGCACCAGATCGTGGTCGCCGCCGATGCCGCCGCTCGTCACGATCACGGCCCCGGCGCGCAGCTCGAACTCCCCGACCGCCTCGCGGCTGGTCGGGCGCCCCCGCTCCGCATCGTCCGGCGCGAGGACCGCGCCCGACGCGCCCACCACGACCCCGTCCTCGACGACGAGCGCGTCGACGCGGCGGCGGAACATCATCCGGATCGCGCCCTCGTCCCGGTGAGCCAGCACGCGGCGGGCGAACGGCTCGACGACGCCCGGCCCCGTTCCCCAGGTGATGTGGAAACGAGGTACCGAGTTGCCGTGACCGGTGCCGGTGAGATCGCCCCGCTCGGCCCAGCCGACGACGGGGAAGAACCGGTGCCCCATGCCGCGCAGCCACGCGCGCTTCTCCCCCGCGGCGAAGTCGAGGTACGCCTCTGCCCACGCGCGCGGCCAGCGGTCCTCAGGCCGGTCGAACTGCGCGCTGCCGAACCAGTCGCTGCGGGCGAGGTCGAGCGAGTCGTGCACCCCGAGCCTGCGCTGCTCCGGCGAGTCGATCAGGAACAGCCCGCCGAAGCTCCAGTGCGCCTGCCCGCCGAGCGACTGCTCGCCCTCCTGCTCGAGCACGATCACGCGGCGTCCGCGATCGGCCGCCTCGGCTGCGGCCACGAGCCCCGCGAGGCCCGCGCCGATCACGATGACATCGGCGTCCATGCACAGAGCGTAGCGCGCGGCCCGCCCGCCGCGAGACGCCATGTTCCGCCGCCCTGTCGCGGCGCTCCGCCGTGCCCATAGGATGAGCCGACGGGGCCGCACCGGCCCGAGAGGAGCACTCATGAGCGGTGGCAATGCGGGCAGCGGTTCCGGCAAGGGCGTGAGCTGGAAGGCAATCTGGGCGATCGTCCTCCTGATCGCGGCGCTGATCTTCGTCTTCTCGAATCAGGACTCGGCGACACTGCACTTCCTGTTCATCCAGTTCCGAATGCCCGGCTGGGTGTGGTTCCTCGTCCTGCTGGTGGCCGGCGTGGTGATCGGCTCGCTGTTCCCCTGGTTCCGCCCGCGCCGACGGCGCTGAGGCCGAACGCGCGAAGGGCCCCGATCGCTCGGGGCCCTTCGCGCGCGTCCGCGGCTCAGAAGTGGTAGTCGACGACCGCCCGCTCGCCGCGGAAGGTGCCGATGAACGACGCCGCCTCGACGTGCGCCGGATGGGTCTGGTAGACCTTGACCGCCGCGATGTCGTCCATCGTGGCGATGATCGCGAAGTCGAAGTTGCCCTCGCCGAGCTCGTCGGTGTGCACCTCGATCGAGTGGAGCCCCGGCACGACGCCGACGAGCGGTGCGAGGCGCTCGGCCGCCTCGGCGATGAGCGAACTCTTCTCTGACTGCTTGTCCTCGACGACCGTGAACAGGGCGAGATGGCGGATCATGAGGACCTCCGGTTCGTGCGGCAGGTCACCCGGTCGCGCCCGCTCGTGCCTTCATCGTACGGGCCAGCGGCATCCGGATGGGAGGCGCGCGCTGCGCCGGATGACGTCGGCCGCCGGCCGTCCTCATCCGGGCCGGGGGTCAGCCGGCGAGCGCGGCCCTCAGCCGGTCGGGCGAGACGCGCCAGTGGCCGTGGAGCTCGCCGTCGATGAGCACCACGGGGATCTTCTCCCACCACTGCGCGTAGAGCTCCTGGTCGTCGGCGATCGAGCGCTCGACGACGTCGATCTGCTCGGCCCGCTCGTCGGGGAGCTCGGCGATCGTCAGGTCGACGACGTCCCGTGCCACGTCGCAGAGGTGGCAGTCGGGCTTGCCGATGAGGGTGACTGTCGTCACCGCTCGACCTCGTAGCCCGCCGCGATCCAGGCGTCGGTGCCGCCGGCGACGTTCGTCGCCTCGTAGCCGTGCGGCGCGAGCGCCTGCGCGACCTGCGCCGAGCGCCCGCCGAGGTGGCAGATCACGTCGAACTCCTGCGGCAGCTCCTCGAGCCTCGCACCGAGCTCGGACATCGGGATGTTCACGGCGCCGGGCACGCGCCCCTCGACGAACTCGTGCACCTCGCGCACATCGATCAGCGGAACGTTCTGGCGCGCCTTCAGCTCGGCGACGGTGATCTCCTGCATGGCTCCATTCTCGCACCGCGCCGGGCACCCGGGCCGGATCAGCGTCGCAGGATGCGCTGCGCCAGCCAGTTGCCGAACAGCTGGCCGAGCTGCACGATCACGATGATCACGGCGACCGTCACCCACGTGACCGCCTGGTCGAACTGCTGGTAGCCGTAGATGATCGCGAAGTTGCCGAGCCCGCCGCCGCCGATGTAGCCGGCCATCGCCGACATGTCGACGACCGCGATGAACATGAACGTGTAGCCCAGGATCAGCGGCGCGAGCGCCTCGGGGATCACGACGCCGAACAGGATCGCGACGCGCTTGGCGCCGATCGCCTGCGCCGCCTCGACCACGCCGGGGTCGACCGCGACGAGGTTCTGCTCGACGACCCGGCCGATCACCACGGCCGCCATGATCGTCATCGGCACGATCGCCGCCTCGGTGCCGAGCGTCGTTCCGGCGATCGCCTTCGTGACGGGGCCGACCGCGGTCAGGAAGATGATGAACGGGATGGGCCTGATGATGTTGATCAGGAAGTTCAGGATGCCGAACACCCAACGGTTCGCGAACAGGTTGCCGGGCCTCGTCGCGTACAGCAGCGCGCCGATCAGCAGACCGACGACGCCGCCGATCGCCATCGCGACCGCGACCATGTGCACGGTCTCGACGATCGAGTCGAGGAGGACGGGGGTCAGCCGATCCCAGTCGGCGGCGTGCGCGATCATGCCTGCGCCTCCGATCCGGTCAGGAGCTGGGCTCTGGTCTTCGTGCCGAGCTGTTCGATCGCCAGCGCGATCGCGTCGTCCTGACCCTGGAGGCGGTACGTGAGCGTGCCGAGCTGACGGCCGCGGATGTCTGTGACCCCGCCGAAGACCACGGTGTGCCTGATGCCGTGCTCGTCGAACACCGCCGCGACGTCCTCGCTCGTGAACTCGTTGATGTCGACGCTCGCGACGCGCCCGCCGCCGGCGATGAGCGAGTCGAGCGTCTCACCCGAAGGCGTTCCCTGCGTGACCGCGGCGACGAAGCGCTCGGTGAGCTCGGCCCGCGGATGGGCGAAGACTCGGTACGTGTCGCCCGAGTCGACGACGCGCCCGCCGTCCATGACGACGACCTGGTCGCACAGCTCGTGCACGACCGAGATCTGGTGGGTGATCACGACGATCGTGATACCGAGCTCGCGGTTGATGCGCCGCAGCAGGTCGAGCACCTCGCCCGTGGTCTGCGGGTCGAGCGCGCTCGTGGCCTCATCGGCCAGCAGCAGCTCGGGGTTCGCGGCGATCGCGCGGGCGATGCCCACGCGCTGCTTCTGCCCGCCCGAGAGCGCTCGGGGGTAGTTGTCGGCCTTGTCGCCGATGCCGACGAAGTCGAGCAGCTCGGCGACCCGCTCCTTGATCGCCGGCTTCTTCCATCCGGCGACCTTCAGCGGGTACGCGACGTTGCCGCGCACCGTGCGAGAGCCGAACAGGTTGAACTGCTGGAAGATCATGCCGATGCGGCCGCGAAGGCCGCGGAGGGCGCTCTCCCCTGCCGAGGCGACGTCGGTGCCGAGCACCGTGACGGTGCCGCCCGTCGGCTTCTCGAGTCCGTTGATGAGCCGCACGAGCGTCGACTTGCCTGCGCCCGAATAGCCGATGACGCCGACGATCGAGCCGCGGTCGACCGCGAGATCGACGTCGTCGAGTGCGGTGACGGCGAGCCCCTTGCGCGTTCCTGGGAACGACTTCGAAACGTTCTCGAAGGTGATGATGTCTGTCATAGGGGCCCGCCGTCGCCGTGCGCTGTTACTTGACCTCTTCGAGCTTCGTCTCGAGGTCGGTGAGGATGTCGGTGAGCTGCTCGGCCGTGTAGTCGGCCTTGAACTGCAGGTTGCCCTGGTTCAGCTCCGTCACCGATTCTTCCACTTCGGTCGAGTGGTACGCGTCGATCAGCTTCTGCCAGCGCGGGTCGTCCTTGTTCTCGTCCTTCACCGCGAACACGTTGATGTAGGGCTCGAGGTCGGGGCTGTCGAGGTCGTCCTTGTACAGGATGAGGTCGTCGCCGAGGCCGCCCTTCTGCGCCTGCGTGTTGTTCACGACGGCGGCCTGCGCCGAGCCGTCGTTGAGCGCCGTGACCGTCTGGTTCGAGTCGACCGGCAGGATCTCGACCGAGGACTCCTCGATGTCGGCCTCGGTCGAGTACGCGTTTCCGCCGTCGGCGAGGGTGACGAGACCAGCCGCCTGGAGGTTCAGCAGCGCCCGCGAGAGATTCGTCGGGTTGTCGGGGATCGCGACAGTCGCGCCCTCGGGGATCTCGTCGACGCTCGCGAAGTCCTTCGAGTACAGCGCGAGCGGGTAGACCGCCGTCGCGCCGACCGGAACCAGGTCGCCGCCGCTGTTGACGTTGAAGTCGGCGAGGAAGATCAGGTGCTGGAACAGGTTGATGTCGAGCTCGCCGTCCTGCACGCCCTGGTTGAGCTGCACGCCGTCGGTGAGGTTGCGCACCTCGAGCGTGATGCCCTCGTCGGCGAGCTTGTCGGTGATGATCTGCCAGTGCGGCTCGGTCGCGTCGTCTGCGCCGATGACGATGGTGCTCTCGTCGCTGCTGGTGTCTTCCCCACCGCCCGAGCACGCCGCCATCGACAGCGTGAGGGCGCCTGTGGCCAGCACGCCGAGGGCGGTGAGTGTCTTCTTGAATGCACGGTGGGTTGTCATGCGGAAAGCTCATCACGACCCGACGGATTCCCTCGCACCGAAGGTAACCATGCGTAACGAACACGGCGGGGAGGGCGGGCACGAGCGCCTACGGTGGAGGCATGGGCACACTCCTGGAAGACGAGGCCGTCGAGTTCGTGCGCGAGCTCATCCGGATCGATTCGGTCAACACCGGCGTCGCCGACACGATCGGCGACGGCGAGACGCGCGCGGCGCGGTTCGTGCAGGCGAAGCTCGAGGAGGTCGGCATCGGGACGACGTTCGTCGAGCCCGTCGCGGGGCGCGGCAGCGTCGTCGCCCGGATGGCCGGCAGCGATTCGGAGGCCGAGGCGCTCATCGTGCACGCGCACCTCGACGTCGTGCCGGTCGAGGCGTCCGACTGGACGCACCCGCCCTTCGGCGCCGAGGTGCACGACGGGGTGCTCTACGGCCGCGGCGCGGTCGACATGAAGAACTTCGCCGGGGTCATCCTCGCGATCGCCCGCGACCTCGCGCGCACCGGCACGGCGCCGCGGCGCGACATCGTCTTCGCGTTCCTCGCCGACGAGGAGGCGGGCGGACGCTGGGGCGCGTCCTGGCTCGTCGACAACCGGCCCGAGCTCTTCGCCGGCGCGGGCGACGCGATCAGCGAGGTCGGCGGGTTCTCGGTGCCGATCCTGCCCGGCAAGCGCGCCTACCTGCTGGCGACCGCCGAGAAGGGCGTCTCCGGCGCGCAGCTCACGGCCCGCGGCGAGGCCGGCCACGGCTCACGGCCGCGCCCGACCGACGCCGTCACCCGGCTGGCGGGCGCCGTCTCGCGCATCGGGCAGCACCGCTTCCCCGTCGTGCGCACGCCGGCGCTGCACGAGTTCCTGCGCATCGTCGGGGAGGCTCGCGGCGTCGAGTTCACCGATGACGAGCTCGATGCGCAGCTCGACGAGCTCGGCTTCACGGGCAGGCTGATCCAGGCGTCCGCCAGGCAGACCGCGGCGCCGACCGTGCTGCGCGCCGGCGGGAAGTTCAACGTCATCCCCGCCGCGGCCGAGGCGCACGTCGACCTGCGCGCCCTGCCCGACGGCGAGGACGCCCTGTGGGACGACATCCGGGAGCTGGCGGGAGACGACATCGAGGTCGAGTGGGACGTCGCGATCTCGCCGATCGCCTCGCCCGTCGACGCGCCGTTCGTCGACACGATCCGCGAGGCGCTGTCCGCCGAGGATCCGGACGGGGTGGTCGTGCCGTTCCTGCTGCCCGCGTCGACCGACAACAAGCACTTCTCGCGCCTGGGCGTGCGGGGCTACGGCTTCGTGCCGCTGCGCGTGCCCGACGACTTCGACGTCTACGGGCAGTTCCACGCGGCCGACGAGCGCATCCCCGTCGAGTCGCTCCGCTTCGCCGCGCGCACGACGCTGCGCATCGTCCTGGGGGCGTAGCCCCGCCCATCCGGCGACTTCGAGTGCCTAACTGCTCGAATCGGGCGCGATTCCGACAGTTAGGCACTCCAAGTCTGCGGGGTGGGTGCCGAAACCCGCCGCAGAGACCAAAATCGCCGGCCCGTGTGAACGGAGCCGGCGGTGATGGACGAGCCGCTTACTTCTTGTTGCGGCGCTGGTGACGAGTCTTGCGAAGCAGCTTGCGGTGCTTCTTCTTCGCCATGCGCTTGCGGCGCTTCTTGATAACAGAACCCATGGGAACCTCGCTAGATCAGGGGCTGGACGGCTGGCACCGTAAGGAGCCTGCGCCCGGGAACCGGAACGGCCGAAAAAGTGCCTCGGACGATCTTAGCGCACTCCGGGCCGCCGGGCTGACGGCTGGTACTCAGCAGGGGCAGGATGAGGCGGCCGGATCAACCGGCTTCGCGCTGGTCGTACGGGGTCTCGAGCGCGGCCGAGACGGCGCTCTCGGGCACGCGGAAGCTGCGGCCGAAGCGCACGGCCGGCAGGTCGCCGGAGTGCACGAGGCGGTACACGGTCATCTTCGAGACGCGCATGATGTCGGCGACCTCGGCGACCGTGAGAAAGCGCACTTCGGGCAGCTCAGGCATAGTGGATCGGTTCCTCCCCGGATAATCCTTCAACATTAGGCCCGCGGTGGGTCGCGTGTAAACCTCTGTGACCCGTGTGACGGGCTCTGTCAGGGCTGTTTCGCGCGGACGCGGGCGTCCCGCAGCGCCTGCTCCTGCGCACGACGCGCCTGCCGCAGCGCCTTCTCCGCCTGGCGAACCGCTTTCTCGGCCTCGGCCGCAGCCTTCACGGCGGCGCGATAGCGCTTGTCGTCGGCGACGTCGCTGTCGTGCGGCGAGCGCCACTCCGCGACCAGCGCGGCCGGCGCCCCGTCGGTCCGCGAGCGCAGGTACGACTCGACCCCGTCGAGCAGGCGCTCGAGCCCGAACGCGAACGGGTCGTGTTCGGAGACGAAGACGCCCGCGTCGATCGCGGCGCGCAGCCGAGGGTACTCATCGGCCGAGATCACGGCGTCGTACAGCGCGCCCTCCCGCGCGGAGATCTCCTCCGGCAGGAGCCCTGTGCGGCGGCTCTCCTCCGCGTACCCCGCCTCGACCGTTCCCGCCCAGCGCGCGCAGCCCGTCACGGCGAGCGCGATCGCCAGACGCTCTTCGCTCTCCAACGGCTGCCCCTCGAGCGCCTCGAGACTCACCTCCAGCCACATCGAATTGTTGGGAGTGATCGGCGAGCCGCTGATCGGCAGCGAGAGCAGCCACGGGTGCCGGATGTACACCTCGACCTGTTCGCGGAAGAGCAGGTTCAGGCGCTCGCGCCATCCCTCCGCCTGGCGATGAGCGCTGGACGGCACACCGGTCGCCTCCTCCTGCATGAGCAGCAGCAGGTCGTCCTTCGCCGAGACGTAGCGGTACAGCGACATCGGCGTGAACCCGAGCCTCTTCGCGACCGCGGCCATAGACACGGCCCCGATGCCCTCGGCGTCGGCGAGCTCGACGGCAGTCTCCACGATGCGCTCGACGCTCATCTCTCGCTTCGGGCCGCGCTGCGGGTTCGCCGCGACCCCCCACGCGAGGGCGATGCCGCGCGGGAGTTCGGTGGGCTCGGGTTCCGGATCTGCCATGCCTCCAGCCTACGTTGTGTACGTCATAAACAGTGTGTTACCGTCATAAACAGTTTCACCCATACACAACGAGAGGAGCAATCATGACTGCCGCCATCGAGGTCCGCGGCCTGCGCAAGGCCTTCGGCACCCATGTCGTGCTCGACGGCATCGATCTGAGCGTCGAGCCGGGCGAGATCTTCGCCCTGCTCGGCCCCAACGGCGCCGGCAAGACGACCCTCATCGACATCCTCACGACGCTCGTGCGCGCCGACGCCGGAAGCGCCGCCGTCGCCGGGTTCGACGTCGCCGGTGACCCCGACGCCGTGCGCGGCCGGATCGCGCTGACCGGCCAGTCGGCCGCGGTCGACGAGGTACTGAGCCCGCACGAGAACCTCGTGATGTTCGGTCGCCTCTCTGGCCTCGGCCGCACCGCAGCCGAGGCCCGCGCCCGCGACCTGCTCGATCGGTTCGGGCTCACCGACGCCGCCTTCCGCCGCGTCGCCGCCTTCTCAGGCGGCATGCGCCGACGGCTCGACCTCGCGCTGAGCTTCGTGGTGCAGCCCGAGGTGCTGTTCCTCGACGAGCCGACCACGGGCCTCGATACCCGCAGCCGTCGCGACCTGTGGGAGGTCATCGCGACGCTCGCCGCGAGCGGCACGACCGTCTTCCTCACCACCCAGTACCTCGAGGAGGCCGACGCCCTCGCAGATCGCATCGCGCTGCTCTCCGGCGGCACGATCGTCGAGACGGGCACGGCGCGCGAGCTGAAGCGCCGCGTCGGCGGCGACGTGGTCGAGCTCCGCGACGCCGACGGCGCCCTGCTGCGCTCCGAGGCGACCGACGGTTCGCTCGCCGACGTGCGGCGAGCCGTCGACCGGCTCGACGCCGAGTTCGATCGGGGGCTCGTCGGCATCCGCCGGCCGTCGCTCGACGACGTCTTCCTCTCCCTCACCGCCGAGAAGGAGGCGGCGCGATGACCGCCGCGGCTCCTGTCATCCGCCCGCGCCTGCGCGGTCTCGCCGCCGAGCGCATCTTCGTCGGGCGCGCGCTGCGGCACTCGTTCCGCGACGTCGAGTCGATGCTGATGTCGGTCATCCTGCCCGTGACGCTCATGCTGATGTTCACGTACGTGTTCGGCGGCGCGATGGATCCGACGGGCGGCTACGTCGACTGGGTCGTGCCCGGCATCATTCTGACCTGTTCGGGGTTCGGGGCGTCGACGACCGCCTCCTTCGTCGCGAACGACATGCGCCAGGGCATCATCGACCGCTTCCGGACGATGCCCGTGCGCCCCGGTGCCGTGCTCACCGGCCACGTGGTCGCGAGCCTGCTGCGGAACCTGCTCTCGACGGGCATCGTGCTCGCCGTCGCGGTCGCGATCGGCTTCCGACCGGAGGCGGGACTCGGCGGGTGGCTCGCCGCGACGGGGATCGTCGCGCTGTGGATCCTCGCGATCACGTATCTGTTCGCGGCCATCGGGCTCGCCTCCGGATCCCCGGAGGCGGCGTCCGGCTACGGGTTCGCGCTGCTGTTCCTGCCCTATCTGTCGAGCGGTTTCGTTCCGCTGGACACCCTCCCGGACTGGCTGCGTCCGGTCGCCGAGTTCCAGCCGGCGACCCCCGTCTCCGACGCGATCCGCTCGGCGCTGCTCGGCACGGAGCCCGGCCTGCAGCCGTTCTGGGCGACGCTGTGGTGCGCCGGCATCCTCGTGATCGCCGCGATCTGGGGCGCGTGGCAGTTCGGCCGCCGCGCCGGCCGCCGGTGAGCGGCACTCGGGTGCGCCAGCCGCAAGGCGGAGGAAGAAGCGGGCCCCCAGGCCAGCGACGACCGGCAACGCAGCGGATGGCGCGCCGGAGAACCCGGTGAGCGGCACTCGGGCGCGTCAGCCGCAAGGCGGAGGAAGGAGCGGGCCCCCAGGCCAGCGACGACCGGCAACGCAGCGGATGGCGCGCCGGAGAACCCGGTGAGCGGCACTCGGGCGCGTCAGCCGCAAGGCGGAGGAAGGAGCGGGCCCCGAGGCCAGCGACGACCGACAACGCCGCAGACGGCGTGGCGGAGAACCCGGTGAGCGGCACTCGGGCGCGTCAGCCGCAAGGCGGAGGAAGGAGCGGGCCCCGAGGCCAGCGACGACCGACAACGCAGCGGATGGCGTGCCCGAGCGCCGCTCAGAGCCAGCCGCGGTCGCGGGCGATGCGGGCGGCCTCTACCCGGGTGCCGGCGCCGGTCTTCGCGATCGCGGTGCTGGCGTAGTTGCGCACGGTGCCGGCCGAGAGGTGCACGGCGACGGCGACGCGGGCGACGGTCGCGCCGTCGACCGAGGCGCGCAGCACATCTGCCTCCCGGTCGGTGAGCGGGTTCGCGCCGTCGAGCAGCGACTCGGTCGCCAGCGCCGGGTCGACCACGCGCTCCCCCGCGTGCACCCGCCGCACCGCCTCCGCCAGCTCGCTCGCCGGGGTGTCCTTGACGACGAAGCCGCCCGCCCCTGCCTCGAGCGCGCGGCGGACGTACCCGGGCCGGCCGAACGTGGTCACGATGATGCTCCGGATGCCGGGGGCCGAGCGCCGCAGCTCGGCCGCGGCGGCAATGCCGTCGGCACCGGGCATCTCGACGTCGAGCAGGCAGACGTCGACGGCCGCCGCGACGGCCGCGGCGAGCACCTCGTCCCCCCGTCCGACCTCGGCGACGACCTCGATGTCCGGTTCGAGGCTGAGCAGCGCCGCCAGCGCGCCCCTGACGAGCGCCTGGTCGTCTGCCAGCAGGATTCGGATCATCTGTACTCCCTCGTTCGTCATCGCGGCCTACCAGCGCACCTCGACGCGGGTGCCGGGGCGGGCGCCGGAGCCCACCGCACCCCGTGCGCCGCCCGTCGGCGTCCCGGCCGCCGCGAAATCCTGAGACGGACCGACCTCGAGCCGCGCCCCCGCCGCGGTGACGCGCTCGCGCACGCCCCGCAGCCCGCGGTCCGAGGCCTCGGCGCTGATGCCGATGCCGTCGTCGTCGACGGCCACGCCGTCGGCGAACAGCGTCACGCGGCAGCGGGTGGCGCCCGCGTGGCGCACGACGTTGGTGACGGCCTCGCGCAGCACCCACGCGGCGATGATGCGGTACCGAGGGTCGACCTCGTCGGGCTCGGTCGGCACCTCGGCCGCGATGCCGGCGGCGCGCAGCGCCTCGGTCGCCGCGGCCAGTTCATCTCCCAGGCGCGCCACGCGAAGGCCCGACACGGTCGCGCGCACCTCGGCGAGCGCCTCGCGCGACAGGCTGCGGATCTGCGCGAGCTCGGCCTTCGCCCGTTCGGGATCGACGTCGACCAGGCGCTCCGCCAGCTCGGCCTTGATCGTCACGATCGTGAGGCTGTGCCCGAGGACGTCGTGCACGTCGCGGGCGACCCGCTCGCGCTCGGCGACGAGATCGCGCTGGCGCTCGAGCACCTCGTGCCTCTCGGACGCGCTGGTGATCAGCCGGATCGCGCCGACCGTCACCAGCACGATCGCCGGCGGCATGTACAGAACCCCGAACTGCTGGAACCCGTCCGGGCGCGCCGCGAGCCAGACGGTGAGGGCGGCGTACTCGCAGACGAAGATCGCCGCCGCCAGGGTCAGCGCCCGCCGCGGCCGCCCCGCATACATCGCGATCGTGACGAGGAACGCCCCTGCTCCCAGCGCTCCGACGCCGACGAGGACGGCTGCCGCACACATGAGCAGCGTCATCACGGTGAGGCCCGCGACCCCGCGGCGCCATGCGATCTCCTCGTCGTCGGCGCGGATCATCCAGAGGTACACGGCGATGTAGGTCGCCGCGTACACGCACAGCAGCACGGCGCCGGCGATGCGCGCGGCCGTAGGCACATCGGCGCGGAGGGCGCCGGTGATGGGGAACAGCATGAAGACGACCCAGATGCCGCCGAGCACCCACGCGAACCGCTGCCACGGTTCGCGCTGCTCCGGCTCCGCCGCGATCTGCTGTTCCGTCATCCGCTTCCTCCTGCCCTCATCGTGCCATCCGGCGCCGAGGAGCGGTGCCCCCGGCTCGCACCGAGGCACCGCTCCTTCCGCGTCCTACTGCCGCGCCCTGCCGCGCCTCGAGACGAGGATCGTGGCGACCACGAACACCGCGGCCCACGCGACGATGTTCGCGATCGGCACCCACAGCTCGTCCTGTTCGAGCGCACCGCTGCCGGTCATGTCGGCGAGGAATCCCTCTGTCAGGGGGTACCGCGCCAGCGCCACGACGCCGTACAGGGGCGTGAACCTGGCGATGTCGAGCAGCGTGCCCGACAGCGGGAAGAAGAGGTTCCCGAGGAAGGCCAGGATCACGAGGGATCCGCTCGCCGCTCCCACGGCGCCCTCGCTGCGGAACAGCAGCCCCGCCAGCAGCCCGTAGAACGAGAACACCGCGGCGCCGAGCAGCGCCCCCAGTCCGCTGAGCACCCAGACGTCGGCGTTCGCCTCCGCCCCCGTGAACGCGCCGAGCACGTAGATCAGCGCGACGGGGATGATCGCGATCGTGAACCCGACCGCGGCCTTCGTGGTCACGCGCTGGGCGTCGCTGATCGGCGTCAGTCCGAGCTGGCGGCCCCAGCCCTGCATCTGCTCGACCGCGGCGACGCCGCCGATCGAACTGGTCGCGACGACGGCGCCGTAGCAGGCCATGCCGATCATCACGTAGGCGGCGACGTTGCCGTTGCCGATGTCGGTGTCGCCGTAGCTCTGCGCCGCACCGAAGATCAGGTACATGAACGCCGGCAGCACCGCCGTGAAGAACATCGATACGGGGTCGCGCATGACGCGGACGAGCTCGATGCGGTAGTAGGTGACGTTCACGATGCGCTCCCCTCGGTGAGCAGCCGGAACGCGTCGTCCATGCTGCCAGCGGTGATCTCCAGGTCGTGCGCGCCGATCTCGGTGAGCAGCGCGCGGGCCACCGCGTCGGAGTCGGAGGCCCGGATGTCGAGGCGCCCCGCGTCGGCGGTCGCCTCGATGACCGCCGGAATCCGGCGCAGCGCCTCGAGCGCCGCGTCGGCGCCCGCGGGTTCGACATAGGCCTTGACGCGCCGCCCCGTCGCGGTCGCGCGGATCTCGGCGGTCGTGCCGTCGGCGACCACGCGGCCCGACGACACCATCACGATGCGCTGGGCGAACGCGTCGGCCTCCTCGAGGTAGTGCGTCGCGAAGATGACCGTGCGCCCCGCCTTCGCGTCCTCGCGCATCGTCGCCCAGAACTCGCGCCGCGCCGACACGTCCATGCCGGCGGTCGGCTCGTCGAGAACGAGCAGGTCGGGGTCCGGCAGCAGCGCCAGAGCGAACCTCAGCCGCTGCTGCTCGCCGCCGGAGCACTTCGAGACGCGGCGGCGGGCCAGCGCCGTGATGCCCGCGCGCTCCATCGCCTCGTCGACGGGCAGCGGATGCTCGAAGGTCGACGCCACCAGGGTGACGGTCTCGCGCACCGTGAGGTCGCGCAGCAGCCCGCCCGACTGCAGCACGGCCGAGATGCGACCGGCCCTCACCGCGCGGCGGGGCGCCTGCGAGAACACCTCGACCGAGCCGGCCGTCGGATTCGTGAGCCCGAGCACCATGTCGAGCGTCGTGGTCTTGCCCGCCCCGTTCGGCCCGAGCAGGGCGACGATCTCGCCCTGCGCGATGTCGAGGTCTATGCCGTCGACGGCACGGAAGGTGCCGCCTCCTGTGCGGAACTCCTTGACAGCGCCTCTGAGGGCCACCGCCTGCGGCTGTTGTGTGTTCATGCCCCCAGCCTGACGGCGGGCGGCACGCGCGCACGATCCCCGTGCGTCACCCGTCTCGGGTGACAGATGTCACACGGCTACTGGGCGCCGATGCGCCGCAGCGCCGACTGCACGACCGACTTCGCCGAAGCCGCAGCGCGGCCGAGCGACTCGGCGGCGCGCGCCGCCGAGTCGGGCAGGTTCGCCGGAAGAGCGGCCGTGGCGGTCGCGACCTCCTCCGCCAGCTCCTCCTCGTCGACGAAGAACGGCACGAGCCAGTCGTCGATCTGCTCGAGCGGCTCGCTCGCGAGGCTGTAGTAGCGGCGCTGACCCTCTTCGCGCACGTGCACGAGATCGTTCTCGCGCAGCACCTTGAGGTGCTTCGAGACGGTCGGCTGGCTGACCCCCAGCTCCTCGACGATCTGCGACACGCTGGCGCTCTCATCGGCGCCGGATGAGCGACGCAGCAGGAGCTGCAGGATGTCGCGTCGTGTGCTGTCGGCGATCACGTCGAAGATGTCGGCCATGTGGTTAGATTAGCCGCCCTCGGGGCCGAGTACCATGATGACGTCCTTGTGGAAGGGGGTTCCGGATGCCGTCTGGCGATGAACCTGTGCCGTCGGATGCCTCCGGCGGCATACGTCGCGCCGTGCGCGCCGTCTCCCACACCTTCCGCGTCATCACGACCCGCTCCCCCGCGCGCTTCGCGATCCTCGTGTTCGTCGCGCTCATCCTGGTCTTCACGACGCTGCTGTGGCTGCCGATCTCGGCGGTCGGCGGCGAGCCCATCGAGTTCCACGACGCGCTGTTCACGGCCGTGTCGACGATCTGCGTGACGGGGCTGTCGTCGGTCGACATGACGGCGCACTGGTCGATCTTCGGCGAGGTCGTGATCTTCATCGGCGTGAACATCGGAGGCATGGGCGCCCTGACGCTCGCCTCGATGCTCGGCCTCATCATCTCCAAGCGCATGGGCCTGCGCGCCAAGCTGATCGCGGCGGGCGACACCAATCCGCTGCGCGCGCACGGCGGCGCCGTGTCCGAGTCGCAGGCGATCCGCCTCGGCGAGGTCGGTCAGCTCCTGCGCACCGTGGCGTTCTCGACGCTGATCGTCGAGGCGGTCGTCGGCGTCCTGCTGCTGCCGTCGACCGTTGCGCAGGCGCCGACCTGGCTCGAGGGCGTCTGGAACGCCCTCTCCTACGCGGCGATGTCGTTCACCAACACCGGCTTCTCGCTCAACGGCGGCGGCATCGACGCCTTCGCCGACGACTACTGGTTCCTCTCGATCCTCGCGCTGAGCGTGTTCATCGGCAGCCTCGGGTTCCCCGTGCTGCTCGCGCTGTCGCGGCGGATCCGCACGCCTCGCCGCGCGCACCTGTTCCGCCCGCGCACCTGGTCGCTCCACGTCAAGCTCACTCTCGTGACGTCGGTCATCCTCGTGTTCGGAGGCGCGGGCGCGTTCCTGCTGCTCGAGTACGGCAACCCGGGAACGTTCGGCTCGATGCCGGCGGGCGCAACCGTCTTCCAGTCGTTCTTCATGTCGATCATGACGCGATCCGGCGGCTTCTCGATCGTCGACCAGGGCGAGCTGTACGGGTCGGGCATGCTCGTCGGCGCGATGCTGATGTTCATCGGAGGCGGCAGCGCGTCGACGGCAGGCGGCATCAAGGTCACGACCCTCGCGGTGCTCGCCCTGGCCGTCTGGTCGGAGGCGCGCGGACGCACCTCCGTGCAGGCCTTCGGCCGCCGCATCCCGTCCGACGTGCAGCGCGTCGCGGTCGCGGTCCTCGCCTGGGGCGCGACAATCGTGGCGCTCGGCACGATCATCATCGCGCAGATCACCCACGCGCCCATCGCCGAGGTGCTCTTCGACGTCATCAGCGGCTTCGGCACGGTCGGCCTCTCGACCGGCCTGACCGAGCAGCTCACCGCACCGGCGCAGATGGTGATGGCCGTGGTGATCTTCATGGGCCGCGTCGGCACGGTCACGCTCGCGGCCGCCGTCGCCGCGACCTCGCGCCGCCAGCTGTACGCGCTGCCCGTCGAGCGCCCCATCGTCGGCTGATCCCCGCGCCCGTTCACCCGCTCCGGGCGACGGCGCGCTGTGGCTCTAAGCTGTCACCTATGGTGGTCGAGCAGATTCGGGGCGATGCGCCCGTACTGGTGATCGGACTGGGGCGGTTCGGCGCGGCGTGCGCCGGCGAGCTCGACAGGCTCGAGCGCGACGTGCTGGCGATCGACGACGATCTCGAGCTGGTGCAGAAGTGGTCGGAGCGCGTGACGCACTCGGTGCAGGCCGACGCCCGCAACCTCGAGGCGCTGCAGCAGATCGGCGCCGGCGACTTCCAGGTGGCGGTCGTCGCCATCGGGTCGTCCATCGAGGCGTCCGTGCTGATCACCGCCAACCTGGTCGACCTCGGCATCCCGCAGATCTGGGCGAAAGCCGTCTCGCAGTCGCACGGCAAGATCCTCGCCCGCGTCGGCGCGACCCACATCGTCTACCCCGAGCGCGAGGCGGGCGAGCGCGTGGCGCACCTCGTCGGCGGGCGCATGCTCGACTTCATCCGGTTCGACGACGACTTCGTGCTGACGAAGATGTACCCGCCGAAGTTCATCCGCGGCAGGGGTCTGAACGAGTCGGGCGTCCGCACCAAGTACCGCGTCACGATCGTGGGCGTGAAGAGCCCCGGCAAGCCGTTCCGCTACGCCGAGGCCGAGACCGTCGTGACCAACCACGACCTCGTCATCGTGTCGGGCACGTCGGCAGACGTCGAGCGCTTCGCCTCGCTTGACCGCTGACGGCGGCCGGGGCGCTCCGCTCCGGATGAGCAGGGCCGCGGGCGCGTTCGCGGGCTCACGCGTCGAGGTCGACGACGATCTCGATCGGGATGCTCGCGCCGGCCGCGAGACCGGCGGACAGCGCCTCGCTGAGGCGGTCGGAGGGAGCCGCCGCGTCGCTCCGCAGGGAGTTGTGCCCCTCCCAGACGACGGCGACGACGTTCGCGGTCGGCTCGAGCAGCTGCATGCCCACGAGCACGAAGCGCTGGTCGAGCAGCTGGGCCGTGGTGCTCTCGAGACCGGGGAGGAGTCCGCCGCCCGCGCACACGATGACGTCTGGCGACGCGGTGATCGCCTCGTCGACGGAGGCGTACGTCGTCGCGTCGGCGCCTCGTGCCGCAGCGTCGGCGATGAGCGCGTCCGCCGCGCCGTCCGCACCGCTCTCGACGACCACGCCGATCGTCTCTCCCGTCGCGTCGACGGGCGGCAGGGCGCTCGCCGCGACGATCTGACCGGGGATCAGGTCGTCGACGCCGGGGAAGGCCGGGGCCGACGCCGACGCCGACGCCGACGCACCGGCTGACTGCTCCGATGCGGCGGGCGCGGCCGCGCACCCCGCGGCGGTCACCGCGAGGGCGACGATCGCCGCGCAGAGTGCGAGCCGTCGTCCGACGCGCGAGGCGGCGCCGGGCGCGCGGAAGCGCCAGGGGGCGACGAGCGCCGCCCCCTGGCGCGTGCGAACCGCTCGCGTCACGCGGTGCGGCGACGGCGGATCAGCAGGCCGGCGCCGAGCAGCACCAGCACGCCGGCCGCGGCCGCGGCACCGAGAGACACCGAACCACCGGTCACGGCGAGCTCGCCGTCGGTCGCCTCGCTGAGCGAGAAGGTGTTCCAGGCCACGACCTCGCCGGATGCGTCGAGCGCGACGAGCGTGTGCTCACCCGCGGCGAGCGCAGGCAGCGAGAGCGTCGTCGCGCCCTCGTCGTCGGCCGTCGCCGTGCCGAGCAGCTGCGGGTCGGAGTAGACGTACCAGGTGTGCTCGGCGCCCGCGGCGCTCGCGCCGATGGTGCCGGTGACCTGCGTGTTGTCGGCGTTCAGCGAGATGTCGAGCGTGCGCGTCGCCTCGTCGAGCGAGTCGAGGCTCGGTGCGTCGGGGGTGTCGTCGCCCGTGTCCGAGCCGTCGGCATCGGCCGAATCAGTGTCGGCATCGGCGTCGGCCGAGTCAGCGTCAGCCGAGTCGGCGTCGGCAGCGTCAGCGCCATCCGTCGCGTCAGCGCCATCCGTCGCGTCGGCGTCGGCAGCGTCGGCCGCGTCAGTCGCGTCAGCCGCATCCGTCGCGTCAGCGCCATCCGTCGTGTCGGCGTCGGCAGCGTCAGTCGCGTCAGTCGCGTCAGTCGCGTCGGTCGCGTCTGCGTCAGCAGCATCGGTGGCATCCGCGTCCGCATCCGTCGCGTCCGCAGCATCGGCGTCCGCGTCGGTCGCGTCAGCGTCCGTCGCGTCAGCGTCGGCATCCGCGCCATCCGCATCCGCATCCGCATCCGCATCAGCGTCAGCGTCGCCGTCTCCGGATCCGTCGTCCTCGCGGTTCAGCGTGACCTCGTCGACCACGCTGTTGACGGCGCCGCCGCCCGACTCCTCGCTGCGCAGCGTGGTGACCGTGATCGACTCGTCGGTGACCTCGACGTGCGAGTAGTTGCGCACGTACTCCTGGTTGATGACCGAGCCGTAGAACGGGTCTTCCGTCTTGATGTCGTAGTACTTCGATCCGGATGCCGAGTTGGCGGTCACGTAGAGGACCTCGCCGTCGCCGGCGGTCACCTCGGGCTGAGCGGCCTGCTCGTCGGGGTTCGCGACCTCGCCGTCCTTGATCAGGTACGTGCGGGTGTAGCTGTGGTCGTGGCCCATCAGCACCATGTCGAAGCCGATGTCCGAGATGATCGCGGGCAGCTGCTCGCGGCGCTCGATGATGTCGGTGTCGTCGACGTGCGACGCGACCGAGTAGATCGAGTGGTGGAACGCCAGCACGTTCCAGGTGTACTCGTCGCCGTGCTCGGCGACGACCTTGCGCATGAACTCCTCGTGGCTCGCGGTGTCGCGGCTGTTCGAGTTGATGACGACGTAGAGCGTGTTCCGGTACCCGAACCAGTAGTCGCCGCCCGACGCCGAGTCGCTGCCGGCGGCGCCGGCCGTCGTGTCGAGGTTGGGCGTGAGGTAGTGCTGCTCGTAGGCCTTCGAACCGACATCGTGGTTGCCGTTCACCGGAACGAGGGGGATCGACGAGAGCTGCTCGGGCGCGAGGAACGCGTCGTACTCCGCCTCGCTGCTCGCGGTGTTGACCTGGTCGCCCGCCGAGAACAGCAGCTCGGAGTTCGGGTAGCTCTCGGTCGCCACGTCGAGGGTGTTCTGCCACCCGGCGCCGTCGCCCTCGACATCGCGCGACGCGCCGATCTGCGGGTCGCCGAAGAACAGGTACTCGTAGCCGCCCTCGAAGCCGCCCGTGGTGAACGTGCGGGTCTCGCCCCAGCCGTCAGTCTCGCTGCCCACTCGGTACGAGTACGCGGTGCTCGCCTCGAGGCCCGTGATGGTCGCCTTCCGGTTGTACTCGCCGCTCGTCGTCGCACCGCCCGTCGCGGCGAACTGCGCCGCGTCGGCGGGGAATGCGCCGTCGACGAGATCGGCGGATGCCGCCACCTGCACCGACTGCGCCGTGTCGGCGTCGGTGTACCAAGTGACGCCGCGCTCGGAGGCGTCGGAGCCGATCGTCAGCACGACGTCGTCGAGCGCGATCTGGGCTGTCACATCGTCGGTCGCGGCGAGGGCGGCGGTCGGCGAGAGCGCGGTGGCGGCGATCACGCCGGCTGCGGCGAACGCCGTGAGCGCGAGGGCGAGGGGTGCGCGCTTCGCAGCGCGCCGGGGGAAGGGGGAAGTCATAGCACTCCAGATTAAGAACGGGACTCCCCGATCTAAGAAGCACCCCGTAACGCGCGCCCGGCCCGAAGATGTCCGGCGAGTGCCCCCAGAATGAACGGCGGGTAGCCGGCGGCGCGCCGCCCCGTCGGCGTCAGGCGCCCGAGGCGAGCTCCTTCGCGCGGGCGTACGCGGCGTCGGTCGCCCGCGAGAACGCGCCGGCCAGATCCGCGGCCTGCAGCACCTCGATCGCCTTCTCGGTCGTGCCCTTCGGGCTCGTCACGCGGCGGCGCAGCTCCGCCGGGTCCTCACCCTCCGCCTCGAGAAGCGCCGCCGCCCCCGAGAACGTCGCAGCGGCGAGGCGCGCCGCGTCGTCGACCGAGAATCCCTGGTGCACGGCCGCCGCCGCGAACTGCTCGATGAGCAGGAAGACGTAGGCGGGGCCGGATCCGGTGATGGTCGAGATCGCGTCGATGCCGTCGTCGCCCGTCACCTCGACCACCTCGCCGACCGTCTCGAACAGCCGGCGGACGATCGCGAGGTCGTCCGCGTCGGCGTTCGCGCCGCCCGCGATGCCCGCGACGCCCTTTCCGACGGTCGACGGGGTGTTCGGCATCGAGCGGACGACGCGCGCGCCGGGCAGCGCGCGCTCGAACGCCTCGATCGTGACGCCGGCGGCGATGCTGACGATGACGGCGTCGTCCCGCAGGTGCGGCGCGATCGTCGGCAGCAGCTCGGCCATCATCTGCGGCTTCACACCGAGCACGACCACGCGCGCGCCGGCGACGGCCTCCTCGTTGCCCCGCGGGCGCTCGTCGAGCGCGATCGAGGTGACGCCGTCGAGCCCCTCGTACGCTGCGGCCTTGGCCCCCGTGCGGTTGGTGACCGTGATGCCGCCGTCGACCTCGATGCCGCTCGAGACGAGACCGCGCAGGATCGCGCCTCCCATCGATCCGGCACCGATGAACGCGATCGAGGGCAGAGAGTTCGTCATGTCCCCACCCTATTGCGACCCGCTGCCCGCCTGTTCGCGCAGCATGGCCGCCCGCAGCGCGAGATGCAGGTCGAGCCGGCCGCGGCCGGTGCGCCAGTCGTCGCCCAGCAGGCCCGAGATGCGCTGCATCCGCTGTCGCAGCGTGTTCGGGTGGATGAACAGCCGCTCGGCCACCGCCGGCACGCTCGGTCCGAACTCGAGCACGGCCCAGGCCGTGCGCACGAGCTCCGCCCCTCGCTGATCGGCCGCGAGCGGGGCGATGGGCTCGAGCAGCGGTGCCGCCAGACGCCCGTCGCCCTCCGCCTCCAGCAGGACCCCGAGCGCGCCGAGCCCCGCGGCGTCGAGCGCGTCTCCCCCGATCAGGCGGAGGCTCGCGAGCGCCAGCTCCGCCGCCCGATGGGCCCGGGAGACGTCGAGCCCTCGCACGCGCGCCGTACCGGCCCGCGCCCCCGCGCCCGCCGTCGCCAGCGCATCCCGCACGCGCTCGGCCGCAGGCTCTCCCTGGTGAAGGGCGCAGACGTGGCCGTCGTGCGCGCCGACGATCGCCCCCGGCAGCGCCGCGCGCAGCTGCGCGACCGCCTCGTCCCTCCCCGCGCCGCTGTCGGCGACCACGAGCGAGATCGGGCGGCGCGGGCTGATGCCGGCGGCCGACAGCCTGGCCGCGAGCGCGGGGCCGGCCTCGCCGCCGGCGCGCACGAGGTCGTCGAACAGCTCGTTCTCGCTGCGCGCCGCCGCGTCGGCCTCGATCGTGTCCATCAGCGACGCGACCGCGAGGTACAGCGCCGCCCTGTCGAGGATGTCGCGGCTCTCGGACGGCACGGCGGCGTGCACGATGACGTGTCCGAGCAGGCGTTGGCCGACCTCGATCGCGCGGACGGTCACCGGCCGCTCCTCGAGCTCCGTCGGGAGCGAGCGGCCGGCGGCCGCCGACAGCCGCACGACGCTGCCCACGAGCGGGTCGGACGGATCCTCGCCCGCGCGCAGCAGCTCGACCCGCCCGCCGTAGACGTCCCCGAGCAGCCCGAGGATCTCATCCGGGCCCTGCCGGCGCGCGACCGATTCGACCATCCGGCGGTCCAGATCGAGCAGGCCCTGCAGCGCGCGCACGCGTTCGGCGCCCGCATCGTGCTCGGCGTCGAGCGCGCGCAGCGCCTCGCCGACGCCCGCGAGCCGCTCGGAGTAGTCGATCGCGACCGCCGCCTGGCGTGCGATGATGTCGACCGCCTCGATCGTCTCGGGCGGGTAGTCGACGTCGGTGCGGTCGGCGATCAGCAGCGCGCCGTGCACGCGTCCGTGCACGTTCATCGGCACGCCGAGGATCGAGCGGACCCCCTCCTCCCTCACGATCCCGTCGACGGCGTCGAGGTGGACGATGCGGTCGTCGTGCGCGTAGTCGCGCGTGCGCGCAACCGCCGCTCCGCTGGCCGCCTTGCCGAGCACGCCGGTGCCCAGCGGCATCCGGATCTCCCGGTACGCCTCGGTGCGCACGCCGTCCGACTGCCGGATGTAGGTCTCGCCCCTGTCGTAGTCGTTGAGGCTGAGGTAGGCCATGTCGGCCCCCGTGATCGCCCTGGTGCGCTGCACGATAGCGCGCAGCACCTCCTCGACGTCGCGGATCGCGGCGAGATCGGTGGCGATGTCCGACACCGCCTGGGCGAGGCCCCCGCGCCGCGCGGCGATCGCCCTGGCGTCGGCCGCGGCCGCATCACCGAGCCCCGCCGCGTCGATCGCCCGGTCGAGGTCGTCTCCCTCCCTGCCGCCCGCGGCGAGCGCGAGCACGGCCGCGAAGGCCTCTTGAGGCGACGAGGAGATGGACATATCGACACAGTAGTTCACAACGGATGTCACATCAGCACATTGTCCGGATGACCGAGGCGGCCTACCGTGGAAGGGCAATCGACACGAGAGGGACCCCATGATCGATTTCGACGAGGCCGTGCGCCTCACCCCCACCGGTCAGTACATCGGCGGCCGCTTCATCGAGACGGGCCGCACGTTCGCCGTCACCGACCCGGCAACGGGCGACGTCATCGCCGACGTCTCCGACGCCTCGGCCGAGCACGCCGCCCAGGCCATGGACGCCGCGTGCGCGGCGGCCGAGAGCTGGGCAGCCACCGACCCGCGCGAGCGCGCCGAGGTGCTGCGCCGCGCCTACGATCTCGTCATCGAGCGGCGCGATGCGTTCGCCGCCGTCATGACCCTCGAGATGGGCAAGCCCCTCGCCGAGGCGCAGGGCGAGGTCGACTACGGCGCCGAGTACCTCCGCTGGTTCGCCGAGGAGGCGTGCCGCATCGAGGGCCGCTGGTCGGCCGCACCGTCGGGCGGCGGCCGCATCATCACGATGAAGCAGCCCGTCGGTCCCGTCTACGCCATCACGCCGTGGAACTTCCCGCTCGCGATGGGCACCCGCAAGATCGGCCCGGCGCTGGCCGCCGGGTGCACGGTCGTGATCAAGCCGGCGTCGCTCACGCCGCTCACGATGCTCCTGCTCATGCAGGCGTTCGCCGACGCCGGCGTGCCCGACGGCGTCGTGAACTGCATCGTGACCAGCTCGTCCCGCACGACGAGCGACGCGATCTTCTCCGACCCGCGGCTGCGCAAGCTCACCTTCACGGGGTCGACCGAGGTCGGCCAGGCCCTGCTGCGCACGGCGGCCGGCGGGGTGCTGCGCACCTCCATGGAGCTCGGCGGCAACGCCCCGTTCCTCGTGCTCGAGGACGCGGACGTCGACGAGGCCGTCGCCGGAGCGCTCGTCGCGAAGTTCCGCAACAACGGCGAGGCCTGTACCGGCGCGAACCGCTTCTACGTGCACCGGTCGGTCGCCGACGAGTTCCAGGAGAAGTTCGCCGCTGCGGCGAGCGCGCTGGTCCTCGGCCCCGGCCGCGACGAGGCGACGACGATCGGCCCGCTCATCGACGCGGACACCAGGGACAAGGTCGAGGAGCTCGTCGCCGACGCGGTCGGCAAGGGCGCGCGCGTGCTCACCGGCGGGCAGCGGGGCGACGACGGCGCCGGATTCTTCTACCAGCCGACCGTGCTCGCCGACGTGCCGCGCGATGCGAGGGTGCTCTCCGAGGAGATCTTCGGCCCCGTCGCGCCGATCGTCGCGGTCGACTCCGACGACGAGGCCATCGCACTCGCGAACGACACCGAGTTCGGCCTGATGGCGTACGTCTACTCGCGAGACGTCGGCCGCGCGATGCGCGCCGTCGAGCGCATCGAGAGCGGCATGGTCGGCCTGAACGTCGGCAAGGTGTCCAACCCGGCTGCGCCTTTCGGCGGCGTCAAGCAGTCGGGGCTCGGCCGCGAGGGCTCGCACGAGGGCCTCGAGGAGTACCTCGAGACGAAGTACGTCGGCACCGCGTTCTGAGACGCGGGCTCAGGCCCCGCCGACCTCCTGCAGGGCGCTCCAGATCTGCCACGCCCAGAACGCCGAACCCGCGAGGCCGGCGATGCCGAGGCCGAGCGCCCAGCCGCCGGCCGCTCGGTCGTCCCACGGACGCGCCACGGCGATCACACCGAGGATCACGCCCACGAGCGACGCGGGCGCCGCCCACGGCATGAACCACGACATCGACAGCCCGAACATCGCGAACATCAGCGCGAGACCTGCCACCGATCGCCGCGGCTTCCACGTCTTCGGCTGCCTCTTCTTCTCGCGCTTCTTCTCGCGCGCCGCCCGCTCGGCCGCGCGCGACGGGGCGGGCTCCACTCGAGCCTCGCGCTCCGCGCCGTCCCGTGCGGCCGACGGCTCCGCCGGCTCATCCGGCGCCGTCGCGCGCGCCGAGTGCGGGCCGGGAACCCCCGGCTCGTGCTCTTCGAGGCGCGACGCGGAGGTCATGACGACTCGGCGACCTGGATCTCGGTGACGGGCAGCGTCGAATCGGCCCCGAACGCGAGGGTCGATGGGCGCCGGCCCGATGCGATCAGCTCGGCGGCCAGACCGGCGATCATCGCGCCGTTGTCGGTGCACAGGCTCAGCGGCGGGATGCGAACGGTCACGCCGCGCTCCGCCGCCCTCTCCGTCGCGACGTCGCGGAGGCGTTTGTTCGCGACCACGCCGCCGCCGAGCAGCAGGCGGGGAACGCCGCGCTCCTCGCAGGCGTCGAGCGCCTTGGTGACGAGCACGTCGACGACGGCCTCGCGGAAGCTCGCGGCGACGTCGGCGACGGGGATCTCCTCGCCGGCCGCCTCGCGCTGCTCCACCCAGCGGGCGACGGACGTCTTGAGGCCGGAGAACGAGAAGTCCCAGCGGTGCTTCACGAGGTCGTTCGCCTTCGACAGGCCCCGCGGGAACCGGATGGCCTTGGGGTCGCCGCCGATCGCGGCGCGGTCGATCTGCGGGCCGCCTGGGTAGGGCAGGCCGAGGATGCGCGCGACCTTGTCGAACGCCTCGCCCGCCGCATCGTCGATCGTCTCGCCGAGCATCTCGACGTCGGTCGTGAGATCGCGCACGTGCAGCAGCGACGTGTGCCCTCCCGAGACGAGCAGCGCGATGGTGGGGTATTCGAGCGGATCGGTGCCGTCGGTGAGGATGTCGGCCGCGATGTGCCCCACGAGGTGGTTCACGGCGTAGAGCGGGGCGCCGAGCGAGACCGCGAGCGCCTTCGCGGCGCCGACGCCGACCATGAGCGCGCCGGCGAGACCCGGCCCGCTCGTCACGGCGACGGCGTCGAGGTCGCTCAGCGCGATGCCGGCCTCGGCGACCGCGCGCTCGATCGCGGGCTGGAGCTCCTCGAGGTGCGCGCGGGCGGCGACCTCCGGCACGACACCGCCGTAGCGGGCGTGCTCGTCCATGCTCGACGCGATGGTGTTGCTCAGCAGCGTGCGGCCGCGCACGATGCCGATGCCCGTCTCGTCGCAGCTCGTCTCGATGCCGAGGACCAGCGGTTCGCTCGCGCTCATCCGCGCCCCTCCCCTGCGGTCGGGACCGCTGCTCCGGACGAACCGGCGCCCTGCCTGCCGCGCCACGTCGGAACGTCGATGCGCATGACGACGGCCGCCACGTCGTCCGGCTGGTAGTAGTGCGGCCTCCTGCCGATCTCCTCGAAGCCCTCGGACTCGTAGAGGCGCTGAGCGACGGGGTTGTCGGCGCGCACCTCGAGGAACACCTCGCGCACGCGGCGGGCGTCGGCCTCGGCGACGAGCGCGCGCAGCAGCGCCCTGCCGCGCCCCCGGCCGCGCGCCGACGCGGCGAGCGCGATCGTCTGCACGTCGCCGTCGGGCGAACCGGGCAGCGAGCGGAGGCCGGCGTAGCCGACGATCTCGCCGTCGGCCTCGTCGACGACGTAATAGCTGTGCGGGTATGCCAGCTCTGCGGACATCGACTCGGCGGTCCACGCGTCTGTCGGGAACGACGCGGTCTCGATCGCCATCACGGCGTCGAGGTCGGCCGGAGTCGCCGGGCGGATCACGTGCTCACCCGCTTGCGCACGAGGTTCACGGTGACGTCGGGCGAGCGCAGGTACAGCGGCTCGGGCGGTCCGTCGACACCTGCGACGACCATCCGCGCGGCGACCCGTCCGAGATCGGCCGCCCGGATGACGGCTGCGGGCGCGCCGCCGTCGGCATCCGCCCCGCTCGCGCCGGTCGGCACGATCGAGGCGCCCGCGGGCAGCAGCGGCGCGAGGTCGGCGGTCTGCGGATGCAGGTCGGGCCCCGACAGCAGCACGGGGAGGCCCGCCTCGTCGATCCCCCGGTACACCGACACGGCGTTCTCGCGGCGGCGGGCGTCGGTGACGATCGCGAACGGCTCGGCGGTTCCCGTCGCGTCGAGGTGCGCGAGCGCCGCGGCGTCGTGGCTCGGCACGGAGACGACGGGGATGCCCCGGCCGACGGCGAACGCGCGCGCGGCCGCCACGCCGATGCGCAGGCCGGTGAAGGGACCAGGCCCCATTCCGGCGGCGACGCGGGTGATATCGGCGGGAGACGCCGCCGCGTCGCGCAGCACGGCGACGAGCAGGTCGCCGATGGCCTCGGCATGGCCGCGGGTGCTCGGGCTGTTCGCCTCGGCGAGCACGGTGCCGTCGGGGGCGACGAGCGCGGCCGTCGACCCGATCGACGTATCGACGGCGAGAATCACCCTCTCAGGGTATCCGCGGGCGGCTGAAGGAGCGCCCACCGACCGCCGCAGCGGCACAACGTTTCGGCATCGCCTGCCGGCGCGCTCAGACCCCGGCGCGCGCGATCGTCACCACGCGAGGCGCGTCGTCGTCGAGCGCCTCGGCCGAGCGCGAGAGGTCGCCGCACGCGGTGTCGGCGCCGCGGCCGCCGATGGGCCTGGCGATCTCGATGTCCCACCAGGTCTCGCGCAGGCCGTCGACCTTGCCCCTGCCCCACTCCATGACGACGACGGACGCGTCGGCGTCGATATCGAGGTCGTCGAGCTCGAGCGCGTCGCCCACGCGGTACGCGTCCGCATGCACGAGCGGTGCGCCGCCGACGAGAGACGGATGGGTGCGCGCGATCACGAAGGTCGGGCTCTGCACCGGCCCCCGCACGCCGAGCCCCTCGGCGAGCCCGCGGGTGAACGTCGTCTTGCCGGCGCCGAGCGGGCCGGTGAGCACCAGGAGGTCGCCCGCGACGAGGCCGGCGCCGATCTCGCGGCCGAGCCGCTCCATGTCCTCGGCCGTGCCGATCTCGTGCACGCCGAGCATCGCATCCGCGATCACGGCCGCTCCGCCTCGCCGACGACGGTGCGCGCGACGCGCCGGCCGATGCGGGTGACGATCTCGTAGCCGATCGTGCCGGCGGCGCGGGCCCAGGCCTCCGCCTCGGGCGCGCCGTCGACCGGATCGCCGAACAGCACCGCCTCGTCGCCGACGGCCACGGCGTCGTCGCCGACGTCGACGATCAGCTGGTCCATGGCGACGCGGCCCGCCACCCGATAGGTGCGCCCGCCGATCGCGACGGGGCCCGCTCCCGACGCCTGACGGGGCACGCCGTCTGCGTAGCCGAGCGGCACCAGCGCGTAGGTCGTCTCGCGCGGGGCGCGGTAGTCGTAGCCGTACGAGGCGCCGTGCTCCGCCGCGACGCGGCGCACCGCGGCGACCCGCGTGCGGAGCGTCATGGCCGGCCGGAGACCGAGATCCGCTGCGGTGCGGTCGTCGAACGGCGAGACCCCGTACAGCCCGATGCCGATGCGGACGGCGTCGAGGCGCGTCTCGGGCAGGTCGAGCGCGGCAGCGGTCGCGGCGATGTGCACGATCGTCGGCTCGACGCCGCAGCGCGCCGCCAGCGAGACGCCGCGCTGCAGCTCGGCCAGCTGCGCGAGGTCCTCCTCGGCGTTCGCGCCGCTGAGGTGGCTGAAGATGCCCTCGATGCGCAGCTCGCCCGCGGCCTCGCCCCGCGCGGCTTCGGCGAAGAGCTCGTCCCACTCGCCCGGCGCCGTGCCGTTGCGGCCGAGGCCGGTCTCGAGCTTGAGATGAACGGCCGCCCCGCCCGCACCGCGCCCCGCATCGGCGGCGGCGCGCAGCTGATCGGCGCCCGAGATGCCCAGCTCGATGCCCGCGGCGAGCGCGGGGCGGAAGTCGGCGAGCGGATGGTGCAGCCACGCCACGATCGGCGCGTCGATACCCGCGGCTCGCAGTTCGAGGCCCTCCGCGATGTCGGCGACGCCCAGCCGGGTCGCTCCCCCGGCGAGGGCGGCGCGCGCGGCGGGGACCGCGCCGTGCCCGTACGCGTCGGCCTTCACGACCGCGATGAACTCGCGCGTTCCCGTCGCCTCGCGCAGCACGCGCGTGTTGTGCTCGATGGCCGACACGTCGATCACGGCCTCGCGCAGCGGCGCCCGATCGTCGTCACGCTGTTCCATCTGAATCCCCCTCGTGCACTCGCCCCAGCTTCTCACAGGGCGGTTGGGACCCCGCCAGCGGCGGACGGCCCGCGGCCGGCCCGGTCATCCGGATCGGCGGGGCCGCCCCATCCGGAACCGCCTCGCCCGGAAGCGCTCGCTCAGCGCGCCTCCAGCACGGCGTAGGCGATCGCGAGACCGCCGTCGTGCGAGAGCGAGAGGTGCAGATCGGTCACCCCGCGCGCAGCGATCGTCTCGGCCGTTGTTCCCGCGAGCACGTAGTTCGGCGCCTGCCGCTCTCCGAGCCGCGGCACCTCGATCTCCTGCCACGAGACCCCGTCGCTGCCGCCGAGCGCCTTGATCAGCGCCTCCTTGGCGGCGTAGCGCGCGGCGAGCGAGCGCATCGGCAGCTCGCGCTCGTGCGCCGAGAAGAGGCGCTCCGCCAGCCGGGGCGACGACTCGATCTGCCGCTGGAACCGCTCGACATCGACCATGTCGACGCCGATCCCGACGATCACCGCCCCGCCCCCGGCAGGCGCATCACTCGACCGTGACCGACTTCGCCAGGTTGCGGGGCTGGTCGACGTCGAGGCCCTTGGCCGTCGCGAGGCCCATGGCGAACACGTGCAGCGGCACGACGCCGATGATGGCCTCGAACAGCGGACCGGCCAGCGGCACGCGCAGCATCTCGTCGGCGTGCTGCACCACGGCCGTGTCGCCCTGCTCGGCGATCGCGATCACGCGGGCGCCGCGCGCGCGGATCTCCTCGATGTTCGAGATCACCTTGGCGTGCAGCGTCGCGGCTCCGCGCGGCGAAGGCACCATCACGAACACGGGCTGACCCGGCTCGATCAGCGCGATCGGGCCGTGCTTGAGCTCGCCGGCCGCGAAGCCCTCGGCGTGGATGTACGAGATCTCCTTGAGCTTGAGCGCGCCCTCGAGCGCGATCGGGTAGCCCACGTGGCGACCCAGGAACAGCACGGAGCGGGTGTCTGCCATCCAGTGGGCGAGCTGCTCGATGCGCTCCTGCTCGTTGTCGAGCACCCAGCGGATCTTCTCGGGCAGCGACTCGAGCTCGGCGACGGCCTCTGCGGCGGTCTCGGGCTCCAGCGTGCCGCGCAGGCGGCCGACGTGGAGGCCGAGGAGGTACAGCGCGGTGATCTGCGCGACGAACGCCTTCGTCGACGCCACGGCGACCTCTGGTCCTGCGTGCGTGTAGACGATCGCGTCGGACTCGCGCGGGATCGTCGCACCCTGGGTGTTGCAGATCGACAGCGTCTTAGCGCCGAGGCGCGCTGCCTCCTTGACGGCCATCAGCGTGTCCATCGTCTCGCCCGACTGGCTGATCGACACGACGAGCGTGTCGGGGCCGACGATCGGGTTGCGGTAGCGGAACTCGTGCGCCAGCTCGACGTCGACGGGGATGCGGGCCCACTGCTCGAGCGCGTACTTGCCGACCTGACCGGCGTAGGCCGCCGTGCCGCACGCGATCACGATGATCCGGTTGATGCCGAGGAACAGCTCGTCGAGGCCCTCGAGCTCGGGGATCGAGACGTGGCCGTCCTTGATGCGTCCGCGCACGGTGTTGGCGACGGCCTCCGGCTCCTCCGAGACCTCCTTCGCCATGAAGCTCGACCATCCGCCCTTCTCGGCGGCCGCGGCGTCCCACATGACCTCGAACGGGCTGGTCTCGACGGAGTTGCCGTCGAAGTCGGTCACGCGCACCTCGTCCGGCGTGATCGCCACGATCTGGTCCTGGCCGATCGCCAGGGCGCTGCGCGTGTACTCGACGAACGCCGCGACGTCGCTGCCGAGGAAGTTCTCGCCCTCGCCGAGGCCGATCACGAGGGGCGAGTTGCGGCGGGCGCCGACGACGAGACCTGGATGGTCCTCGTGCATCGCGAGGATCGTGAACGCGCCGTCGAGGCGGGCGACGACCGCGCGGAACGCGGCCTGCAGGTCGCCGTCTGCGCGGCGGTACTCGCGGCCGAGCAGCACGGCGGCGACCTCGGTGTCGGTCTGGCTGCGGAACGCGAAGCCCTCCGCCACGAGCTCGCCCCGCAGCTCGGCGAAGTTCTCGATGATGCCGTTGTGGATGACGGCGAGGCGGTCGTCGTCCGCCAGGTGGGGGTGCGCGTTCAGGTCGGTCGGACCGCCGTGCGTCGCCCAGCGCGTGTGGCCGATGCCCGTCGTGCCCGCCGGGATCGGAGCCTCCTCGAGGCGCTCGCGCAGCCGCGCCAGCTTGCCGGCCTTCTTCTCGGCCTGCAGGGTGCCGTCGCCGTCGATGACGGCGATTCCGGCGGAGTCATACCCGCGATATTCGAGGCGCGCCAGACCGCCGAGGAGGATGTCCTGACTCGAGCGCTGGCCTACGTAACCGACGATTCCACACATAGGGGGAATTCTAGTTGAGCCGCCGCCGGGTGACGTTCAGCCGCTCCCGAGCCGTTCGGTGCGGCCGGCCGGCCTACGCCTTGCGCAGGAGGACCGACTCGACCGCGTGGCTCGGGCCCTTCTGCAGCACGAGCGTCGCGCGGTGCTTCGTCGGCAGCACGTTCTCGACGAGGTTCGGCATGTTGATGTCGCGCCAGAACCCGAGCGCGGTCTGCTCGGCCTCGGCGTCGCTCAGCCCGGAGAAGACGTTGAAGTAGCTGGCGGGGTTCGAGAACGCGCCGGCGCGCAGCTTCAGGAACCGGTCGACGAACCACCGCTCGATGTGGTCGGTGTCGGCGTCGACGTAGATCGAGAAGTCGAACAGGTCGCTCACGGCGACGTCGTTCGGCGCGGGCGGCGGCTGCAGCACGTTGAGCCCCTCGACGATCACCACGTCAGGCCGGCGGACGGTGACCTGCGCATCCGGCACGATGTCGTAGCGCACGTGCGAGTAGAACGGCGCGTGCACGGCGTCCTCGCCGCTCTTGACCTTGGTGAGGAACTCGATGAGCGCCCGCCTGTCGTACGACTCGGGGAAGCCCTTGCGGGTCATCAGCCCGCGTCGCTCGAGCTCGGCGTTCGGGTACAGGAAGCCGTCGGTCGTGACCAGTTCGACGCGCGGCGTCGTCGACCAGCGGCTCATCAGCTCGCGCAGCAGGCGGGCGATCGTCGACTTGCCGACCGACACCGAGCCGGCGACGCCCACGACGAACGGCGTCCTGATGTCCTCGTCGCGGCCGAGGAAGTCGGACACCTCGTTGGCCGAGCGGCGGAACGCGCTCGCCCAGATGGACAGCAGCCGACTGAGCGGCAGGTACACCTCGCGCACCTCGTCGACATCGAGCCTGTCGCCGATGCCGCGGATCTGCACGACCTCCGATTCGGTCAGCGGCTGGTCCATGCCGGCGGCGAGCCGCGCCCAGTCGGAGCGTGCGATGCTGCGATACAGCGAGAGCTGCGGGTCGGAGGTCACCGCGTCATTCTACCGACGGGCCGGCGCCCGCCCGATCAGCCCTACCAGCCGAACTCCTCGATGTAGCGCAGCATGACGCCCTCGCGCAGCGCCCACGGGCTGACCTCGAGCTCGTCGACGCCCATCGCCTTCATCGCCTCGTGCAGCACCACGGCGCCAGCGGTGATCTGGAAGGTGCGGTCTGCGGTGATGCCGGGCAGCTCCTGACGGGCATCGGCAGGGATGCGCCCGAGCACCGAGATCCACGCGTTCAGCGCCTGACGGGGCAGGCGCCACCGCTCGCCGCCGGCCCAGCCGTCCTGCGCGTAGCCGGCGAGCTTCGCGAGCGACCGGATGGTCTTCGACGACCCGACGACGAAGTCGGGCTTCGGTGCGTCCTGGAACGCGTCGGCCACGGGTCGGAGCACCGACCGCGCATGAAGGCGCAGCGCGTCGATCGCGGCGTCGCCCGCCGGATCGCGCGGCAGGTGCTCGACCGTCATGCGGCCGGCGCCGAGCGGCACCGATTCGGCGACCGCCGGCAGCTCCTCGCTGCCGCTGGCGATCTCGAGCGATCCTCCCCCGATGTCGAACATCAGGATCTGCCCCGCCGACCAGCCGTACCAGCGACGGATGGCGAGGAACGTCAGCCTCGCCTCGTCGACGCCGCCGAGCACCTGCAGCGGCTGGCCGAGCACGTCCTCGACGCGCGCGATGATGTCGCCGCCGTTCGCCGCCTCGCGCATCGCTGACGTGGCGGTCGCGAGCAGCTCGCGCACGCCCTCCCGCTCGGCGGCGGCCTTCGCCTGCCGCACGGCGGCGACGATCGCCTCTGTGCCCTCGCGAGAAATCGACCCATCCGGCTCGAGGTAGCGCATCAGGCGCAGCACGCTCTTGTCGCTGGTGGTGGCCAGCGGCCTGCCGCCGGGGTGGGCGTCGGCCACCAGAAGGTGCACCGTGTTCGAGCCGATGTCCAAGACGCCCAGTCGCATGCGAAAACACTAGCGCGGCGCGGCTCCCCCGATCGCGCGATGCGCCGGGACCGGCGGGTCCCGGCGCATCGCGCGGCGGTCAGAGGGTCCGGCGGCGGGCGCCGGCGACGGCGAGGCCCGAGCCGAGGAGGAGCAGCAGCCCGACCCCTCCCAGGGTCCACGGGAGCCACGCGAGGTCGGCGCCCGTCATCGGGAGCTCGCCGCTGAGGCCGGCGTTCGGATCGTCGGCCCCGCTTCCGCCGCCCGAGCCTCCGTCGGATCCGTCGCCCGAGCCGTCGTCCGAGCCGTCATCGGACCCGTCGCCTGATCCGTCGCCTGAGCCGCCGTCGTCGGCCGCCGCGATCTGCACGCGCACCGACGCGACCTCGGCGCCGTCCTGCACGAGCACGATGTCGTGCGCGCCCGGCGCCGCGTCGGACGGGATCACCGCGTCGGCCTGCATCGTGCCGTCGTCCGAGGCCTCCGCATCGGCCAGGCGCACCGGATCGGAGTGCAGCTCCACCACGACGGGGCCGGACTCCAGCCCCTCGCCGTGCACGACGATCTCACCGCCCTGGCGGAGGTCGCCCGTCGCGGTCACGGTCGGCGCCGCCGACCCGCCCTCGCTCACCTTGACCGACACGGGCGCCGACGGCTCCGACCATCCGGCCGCCCCGTGCGCGCGCACCGTCACGTCGTACGTGCCTGCGGCCAGCGAGTCGACGTCGGCCGACAACGATCCGACCGTGACCGTGCGCTCGCCGACGGAGACTTCGTAGCGGTCGACCGCGACGTCGCCCTCCGGCTCGCGCCAGGCGACGTGCACGGTGCCCGCACCGCTCTGCGCCGCCTCGACATCGCGCGGGGCGCGGGGCGCGCTGGCGCCCTTCTCCGCGACCGAGAACACGCTCACGGGGCTGCGCGTCGTATTGCCCGCGGCGTCGACCAGGTCGGCGTACCACTCGTACTCCGCGCCGGGCACGGCACCAGAGAGCACCATCTCGATCTTCTCGTCGCCGATCGTGTCGACCGGTTCGCCGACGCGGACGGGCTCGCCGACCGAGAGTGACAGACCCGACGTCGCGAGCGTACGCGCGTCGGATCCGCCGAGATCGACCTCGAGGACGAAGTTCTCCGAGTCGCTCCCGTGGAATCCGGGGATCGCTGACGCGTCGATCTCCTGGCGGTACTTCCCGTCCGACGCGGTCGCGTCGAGCAGCGGCGAGTACGTGTTCGAGATGATCAGGCCGTTCTCCGCATCGATCGAGAGGTGGCGCAGGAACTCCTGCCCGCCGTAGACCCGGCCCTGGTAGTCGGTCAGGATGCCGTAGGCCCTGCTGCCGTCCGCCCGCTCGTGCACCGCCACGCCCGTGCCGGCGATGTGCCCGCCGAGCACCAGCTTGACGTTGGGGTACGGGTCGATGAGCGTGTTCATGACGTTGTCGTTCGCCCACTTGTTCTGCCCGGCGTCGACCGACTGGTGCGTCGCGAGGATCACCGATCGGTCGGGGTGCGCCTCGATGACGTCCTTCGCCCATGCCAGGCCGGAGTCGCCCGCCTGGTCGGCCGAGAAGAATCCGACCGTGAGCACGAGGAGCTTCGCCCCGTCGATCTCGCCGGTGTAGTAGTAGTTGTCGATCCCGTGGCTGCCGCCGTGGGTCCACGGCGATCCCTCGAGCGAGGCGGCGAAGCGCTCGTGCGGGAAGTACTTCGGCAGCATCACCCTGCCGTTGCGCGCGTCGGAGTAGTCGTGGTTGCCCCACGAGATCATGTAGGGCAGGTCCTCGTCCTCCATCGCGGCGGCCGACGGCTCCGCCGCCTTCCACTGGTACTCCTGCGAGAGGTACTCGCGGTTCACCCAGTCGCCCGACTGGATCACGAGCTCCGTCCCGCGCTCCTCCGCCCGGCCGGCGACGTACTCGAACTGGTGCGTCATCAGATCGGGCGTGCCCTGCGCGTACAGCTGGGTGTCGGGCACGTGGTCGAGGCCCCAGTCGTAGTCGGACGGCTCCGGCTCGGCGTCGTAGTCGACGTCGTCGGGCGATTCGACGAGCCCGCGCCAGACGAGGAGCGAGACGGTGCTCTCCGCCGAGATCGCCGCGCGGCCGGCCGTGACGTCGAGCTCGATCGCCCCGTCGGCAGCCGCGGTGTCCTTCAGCGCCCACGCCTGCGTCTGCGCGTTCCACACGTACGCCGAGACGCGACGGTCGTCGCCCGAACCGTTCCACGAGAAGTGCAGCTGCTCCTGGCGCGCCTGCTCGTCGGTCAGCGCGACCTCGTAGATCTGGAACGGGTTCTCGTCGGCGCCGACCGTGGTCGGGAGCAGCTCGTCCGTCACCGCGCCGCTCGACGGCGTGAGCGCCGCCGGCGTGCGATCGGTCGTGCTGCCCGTGCGCACGGTGGTGTTGCCTGCGCCGAGCGGGACGGTCGCGTTCGCCGAGAAGGTCGTCGAGAGCGGCTCGAGGTCGTCGGCGGCCGGGGCGACGCTGAGCGTGACCTCCGCGTCGTCGCCGACCGCAGAGTCCGCGTCGTCCGACACCCGGTCGACGACGGGCGCGCTGGTATCGCGCACGTCGAGGTCGACCGATGCCTCGGCGCCGGCGGCCTCCAGCGTGAGCTGCTGCTCGCCGAGCGCGTTCAGCGGCACCTCGATCCGGAACGAGCCGGCGTCGACCGTGCCGGAGAACACCTCATCGCCGCCGAAGCGCGCTGTGACGTCGGAGCGGTGCGAGAGCGTGCCGGTGACGGGCACCAGCCCCGCCTCGATCTCGCTGCCGGCGGCCGGCGTCCCGACGACGACGGTGACGCCGTCGGACCCGGACGAGGCGAGCTCGCCGACCTCGACGGCCCGGCCTGTGAGGTTCGCGTGGCGGAAGCGCTCGAAGTCCGGTGTGAACGCGACCCCGGCGATCTGCACCTCGGAGACCGCGCCGGGGAACGGCGAGGCGAGCTCGCCGTCGCTCGTGAAGGCGTCGCCGATCGTCGTGAGCACGGCGGGGTCGCCGTAGGTCGAGCGGTACTCGACGAACTGCGAGTGCGCCTCCTCGCCGTCGACGAACACCGAATAGGTCATGCCGTCGTAGGTCTGCGTCACGAGGTGCGGCTCGCCGTCGCTCGGGAACGCGAAGCGATGCTTCAGATCGACGGCGTCGAACTCGTAGCTGTTGCCCGCGAGCCGCGTGGCGATCTCGCCGGAGGAGGCGATGCCCTGCCAGAAGCTCGTCCGGCCCTCGTCGCCCTTCGCCTCCTTCGCGACGATCGGCGCGTCAGCGCTCAGCGAGGCGACCTGGTCGTCGGTGAGGCTGATGACGGAGCTGATCGAGATCCTGTCCTGGTCGCCGCCGACGTCGCCGCGGTACTGCAGGCGCGCGCCGCCCAGCTGGGCCGTGCCGTCGCCCTCCGACGTCGCCTCGAGCCCGCCGCCGACGACCTCGCCGGCGTGCGCACCCGTCGAGTCCTCGATCGTGTCGCCGGCCTCCGCCGACGTCGCGAAGTGCTCCACGAGCGCGTAGTCCTCGGCCCACACAGCGGCCGGATCGTCCGCGCCCTCCTGCGTGCCGTAGTACGCCCAGAGCGTGGTCGCCTCGTGGGCGGGGATCGCGTCGGCGCGCACCCACACCGTCGACGCCCCTCCGGGGTTCCACGTCTCGACCTCGTACGGAAGGCTCTCGCCCTCGAGCGTGAAGAAGCCGAGCGCGTCGGGGGCGGCATCCGGCGTGCGCGCGAGGTCGACGCGGACCGGCACGTCCTCGAAGGCCGACGCCGTGTCGTTGCGCACGGTCACCGCCTGACGCGCGTCGGCGTCGGGCGCGGCCCACGCGATCTGCGCCCCGTCGTCGGCGACGCGTCCGGTGAGCTCGCGGATGCGCGCCTCGCGCTCCACGAGGTCGGCCAGGTGGGCGAGGCCCTCCTGCTGCGCGCGGGTGAGCGCGTTAACGGCGGTGCGCACGTCGGCCACCGCCGCCGCGTCGCCCTCGGTGAGCTCCTCGACCGCCGGGAGCTGCGCGATCCGCTCGTCGACCGGCGTCAGCTCGCGGTCGACGCCGAAGCTCTCGAACAGGCGGGGCTGCCCCTCGTCGCGGATGTCGTAGACGTCGACCGTGAGACGACCCTCCGTGACCCGCACGGCCGCGAAGTTCTCGGTGTCCTGCTCGCCCGTCCGGTCGAACAGCTGCAGGTACGCCTCGAGGTCGATGCCCTCGACCGACGTCGCCTGCTTGTAGTGCTTGGCGCCCGCGGTGTTCGGCAGGAAGTAGATCGTGCCCTCGGGGCTCACCGCGTACTCGGTGCGCTTGCCGCCTGCGACCTCGGTGATGACAGCGGTCTCGACGACCTCGGCGTTCTCGACGCCCTCGCCCTGGTGCGAGAGCACCTTCGAGCGGCTCATGACGTGGTCGTGGCCCTGCAGCACGAGGTCGATGTCGAGCTCGTCCATCAGCGGGGCGAGCACGTCGCGCATCGCGACGACGTCGCCGTCGTCGAGGTGGTTCGCCGTCGTGTACATGCCCTTGTGCATCGACACGATCACCCACTGCGCGCCGTTCTCGCGCGCCTGCGAGACATCGCGGCGCAGCCACTCGAGCTGGGCGTCCGAGACGGCCTGCGCGCCGCCCTCGTTCGTGTTGAGCACGGCGAAGTGGGCGGCGTTGTAGTCGAACGAGTAGTAGGCGCCCGTCGACGTGTCCTGATCGTTCGGGGCGTCGAGAGCGAAGTGGTGCGCGAAGGCGTCGTCCGCCTCGTCGTGGTTGCCCGAGGCGGGGGCGAGCGTCGTCGCCATGAGGCTCTCGCGCGCGGCGTCGAGCATGTCCGACCAGTCCTGCTCGCGGTCGCCGCTCTCGACGACGTCTCCGCCGTGCATGACGAACTCAGCGCCTGGCACGGTCTTCAGCGCCTTCGAGATCGTGGCGGCCGACAGCTCGGCCTCCTCGACGCTGTTCGACTGCGTGTCGGTGAGGTCGACGAACGAGAAGTCGCTCTCGCCGTCGCTCGTGACGAACGTACCGATCGGGCTCCACGCACCGCGCTCGGCGTCGCCGAGCCGGTAGTAGTAGCGCGTGTCGGGCTCGAGGCCCTTCACGACCGCCTGGTGGAACGGATCGCCGCTGCGGCTCGTTCCGTGCTCCGCCGGCGTCTCGGTCGGGTCGGCGAGATCGCGCTCCGTCGAGATCTGGACGACGCCGCTCTCCCCCGACTCGGAGTACCAGCTGAAGCCGCGCTGCGTCTGCGGGTCGCCGTGGAACGTCGTCGCGATCCGGTTCGGCCGCTCGCCGTCGCGGATGAACCGCGGCACAGGGTGCCCGAGGCCGTCGTCGAAGTACCATTCCTCGGCGAAGTCCCACCCGAGCTCCTCGTACGCGTCCTGCTCGCCGAGCGCCGCGGCCGCGGTGTCGGCGCCGTGGACGCCGTCGCGCCCGCCGGCGACCGGGGAGCCCGCCACGAGGATCTCCTCGTTCGCGAGGTTGTCGCGCAGGTCGCCGTCGGCCGATCCGGAGATCCGACCGGCGAACCCGTCGGCGGGGCCCTGGTAGTCGACCTCGCCGGAGAAGGCGACGGCCCGCGCGACCGACGACCCGGCGCCGAGATCGGCCGCGACGAGGCCCGCCCTCACCCCGGCCGCGCCGCCGTCGGCGCGCGTCTGCGCCGTGACCGACACGAGGGCGTCGCGGATCGTCGCGGCGTCGGAGACGTCGGCGGCGACGCCGGCGGCCCGCTCGTCCGCCGTGATCGTGCCGTCGGCCCAGCTGTTGTCGACCGAGCTCTCGCCGCGCAGCGCGGCGGCGATCCCCGCTGCCCTGTCCGCCCCGGAGAGGTCGGCGCCGATGACGCTGACGCCGGAGAGCGTCGCGTCGACCGCGTCGACCACGAGGCCCGCGACGGCCTCGTTCTCGGAGTGCGCCGTCACGCCGTCGACGACAAGGTCGGTAACCGAGCCGCCGTCGAGCGAGCGGATGAGCCCCAGGCTCGCCGCGCTCTCGCTGCGGGCGTACGTGATGCCGGTGACGGCGAAGCCGGCGCCGTCGAGGTCGGCGGTGAGCGCATCGATGCCGACGAACGGCTCGCGGTCGGCGAAGTCGAGGTCGGCGGTGAGGACGAAGCGGTCGGCCTCGGTGTACCGGGCGTTGCCCGCGTTGATCTCGGTCGCGAGGAACTCCAGGTCGGACGCGCTGGCGATCTGGAACGGCGCGTCCTCCGTGCCCGCTCCGGTGAGCGCGTAGGTGTACTGCGGCACGGGGTGGCCGAGGGTCTCGTCGAACGTCCACGTGTTGCGGAAGTCCCAGCCGAGCTCCTCGTACGTCCCCTGCTCGGCGAGGGCTGCGGGGTCGGTATCCGTCCCGTGCTGGTTCCTGGTGCCCGGCCCGACGACCGGGGCGCCCGAGATCGTGATCTCGGTGCTGGCGAGGTTGTTCTCGGCCGTCCATCCGTCGTACGCCGTGTAGCCGATCATCCGGCCGACGAAGCCGTCGATGCCGCCCTCGTAGGCGATCGAGCCGCCGAGCCCGACGTTCTCGGCGAAGCGGCCGGAGTTGGGACTGCCGGGGTAGCCGACGAGGAGCCCGGCGTCGTTGCCCTTGTGCCCCGCCGCGCCGCCGCCCGTGGTCATCGTGAGGTCGGCGTCGACGAGATTGCGTGCGATCGTCGCCTGGCCCTTGGCGTACGCGGCGATGCCGGCCGGCATCTCGTCGGCCGTGACCGATCCGGAGACGAAGTTGTCGGCGATGGTGCCGCCGTCCGTCTCGCCGACGACGCCGCCGGCCTTCTCCCCCGACGTCCGGATGTCGAGGCCCGTCACGGTGTTGCCCGTGATGGTGCCGCCGACGCTGCGGGCGGCGATGCCGGCGACGAACTTGTCGCCGCCGTCGGCCGAGACGCCGTCGAGGGTGAGGCCGGTGACCGCGCCGCCGTCGAGCTGGCGGATGAGCGAGGTGTGCCCGTCGGACGCGTACGAGATGTCGCTGATCGTGTGGCCGCGGCCGTCGAGCACGCCGGTGAAGCGCTCGAATCCGCCGAACGCGCTCTCTCCCGACATGTCGATGTCGGCGACGAGCGCGATGTGCGCCGCGACGCCGTCGCCCGATGCGATGGCGTCGGCGAGGGCGAACAGATCGGCGGGCTCGTCGACGAGGTACGGATCCCCGGCCGACCCCGCGCCCTCGACCCCGCGCGGCACGGCCTGGGCGGGCATCGACAGCAGGGGGACTGCGAGTGCCCCGACGACCACCCCCGCGAGAAGAGTCGTGCGTGCGGTGCGGGGGCGAACAGTCATCGAAGGTGAACCTCTGTCGTCTCGGCGGTGCTGCGCAGGCGCGCCCGACCATTCGAGCGAGTCCGCATTGCCCGGAGTCTGCGCACAGATGATCAGGGCGGAACGCGGGAGTGAACTCGAGATTTCCGAGAACGGGGACGACCGGGATCGGCCCGCTGCCGGCCGTCGGGAACGGCGCGCCGAACGCGACGAGGCCCCGCCGCGCAATGCGCGGCGGGGCCTCGGAAGAGGGAGCGTCAGCTGCCCAGGCGCTCCTTGACCACGTGGGCCAGGTGCTCGGCGTGGCGGCGGGCCGACGCGGGGTCGGCGGCTTCCACCATGACGCGCACGAGCGGCTCGGTGCCCGACGCGCGCAGCAGCACGCGGCCGCTGTCGCCCAGCTCGGTCTCGACGGCCTGCACGGCCGCCACCAGCTGCTCGTCGTCCGTGCGGTCGCGGTCGACGCCGCGGACGTTGATGAGCTCCTGCGGGTAGACCGTCATGATCTTCGCGAGCTCGCTGAGCGGCTTGCCGGTGCGGGCGACCTCGGCTGCCAGGTGCAGACCCGTCAGCACGCCGTCGCCCGTGGTGGCGAACTCGCTCATGATGACGTGGCCCGACTGCTCGCCGCCGAGCGCGTGCCCGCCCTCGTTCATGCCCTCGAGCACGTAGCGGTCGCCGACGCCGGTCTGCAGCACCCTGATGCCCCGCTCGCCCATGGCGCGGTGCAGGCCGAGGTTGCTCATCACGGTGGCGACGAGGGTGTCGTTCGAGAGCTTGCCCCGCTCGTGCATCGATGCGGCGAGGATCGCCATGATGCGGTCGCCGTCGATCTGGTTGCCCTCGCCGTCGACGGCGAGGCAGCGGTCGGCGTCGCCGTCGTGCGCGATGCCCATGTCGGCGCCCAGGCTCACGACCGCCTCGGCGAGGTGGTCGAGGTGGGTCGAGCCGACGCCGTCGTTGATGTTCAGGCCGTCGGGGTCCGCGCCGATCACGGTGACCTCCGCGCCCGAGTCGCGGAACGCGTCGGGCGAGACGCCCGCCGCCGCGCCGTGCGCGCAGTCGAGCACGATGTGCAGGCCGTCGAGCCGGTGAGGCAGGGTCGACAGCAGGTGCACGAGGTAACGGTCCTCGGCGTCGGAGAAGCGGCGGATGCGGCCGACGGCCGAGCCGGTCGGCAGCCACTTCTCACCGCTGAGCATGTGCTCCTCGATGCGCTGCTCGACGACGTCGGGCAGCTTCACGCCGCCCCGCGCGAAGACCTTGATGCCGTTGTCGGGCGCAGGGTTGTGCGAGGCCGAGATCATGATGCCGAAGTCGGCGTCGAAGTCGGAGATGAGGAACGCGAGTGCGGGCGTCGGGATCACCCCGGCGTCGTAGACGTCGACGCCGGAGGATGCGAGGCCGGCCGAGACAGCGGCGGCGAGGAACTCGCCTGAGATGCGCGGGTCGCGGGCGATCACCGCGGATGCGCGGCGACCCTCGGCGCGACGCGCCTCGGCAGAACGGCCCTGGCCCAGGACGACGGCAGTCGCCTGGGCCAGGGACAAAGCGAGGTCGGCGGTGAGGGAGCCGTTTGCCAGCCCCCTCACGCCGTCCGTGCCAAACAGCGGCATCGGTGAAGCGCTCGCTTTAGCGCTTCGAGTACTGCGGAGCCTTGCGGGCCTTCTTGAGACCAGCCTTCTTGCGCTCCTTCACGCGAGCGTCGCGCGAGAGGAAGCCGGCCTTCTTGAGGGCGGGGCGGTTGTTCTCAGCGTCGATGCCGTTGAGCGAACGAGCGATGCCGAGGCGCAGCGCGCCGGCCTGGCCCGAGGGGCCGCCACCGGTGATGCGCGCGATGACGTCGTAGGCGCCGTCGAGCTGCAGCAGGGTGAAGGGATCGTTGATCAGCTGCTGGTGCAGCTTGTTCGGGAAGTAGTCCTCGAGCGTGCGGCCGTTGACCGTGATCGTGCCGCTGCCGGGGATGAGGCGCACGCGGGCGATGGCCTGCTTGCGACGGCCCACGGCAGCGCCGGGAACGCTCACGACGGGGCGGGGAGCCTCGACGACCTCAGCCGCGGTCGACTCGGTGGTGTATTCCTGAGGGAACTCAGTAGTCTCGTTGTCCACGATGAATCCTTAGCTGTGCGCTTACTGCGCGACCTGGTCGAGGGTGTACGTCTTGGGCTGCTGCGCGGCGTGCGGGTGCTCTGCACCGACGTACACCTTCAGCTTCGAGAGCTGCTCGCGACCAAGGGTGTTCTTGGGGAGCATGCCGCGGACGGCCTTCTCGACGGCGCGGACGGGGTTCTTCTCGAGCAGCTCGACGTAGTTGACCGAGCTCAGACCGCCCGGGTAGCCCGAGTGGCGGTAGGCGCGCTTCTGCTGAGCCTTCTGGCCCGTCAGCGCGACCTTGTCGGCGTTCACGATGATGACGAAGTCGCCCATGTCCATGTGGGGAGCGAAGGTCGCCTTGTGCTTGCCGCGCAGGAGCGCAGCGGTGTGCGAGGCGAGACGGCCGAGAACGACGTCGGCTGCGTCGATGACGAGCCACTCGCGCTGGGCGTCGCCAGCCTTCGGGGAATAAGTGCGAGTCACAGTTGTGCTGCTTTCTATTCGAACGGAGTCGTTCGTGAATCCCACTCCGTGCCGGTTGTCGCCCCAGGGGGCGCAACGCGTGCGGTGGAGGGCTCACGTTCGCAGTGCACGGATTCGCGCACCAAAGAGATAGCCTAGCACAGCTCGGCCCGCCGCTCCATCCGGTGCCGCGTCGGCGGTACCCGCCCGCCCGCGCGGTCGCTAGGCGGCGCTCAGCGCGCTCGCCATGCGGCGGCGGGGCGTCGCCTCGACGAGGATCGGCAGGTGGTCGCTCGTGCCCTGCGGCAGCGTGTGCACCGTGTCGATCGAGAGGGCGCGCGACGTGACGAAGTCGTAGTGGCCCTTGAAGAACTTGTAGCGCGTGTACGTGCGCGAGTCGCTGAGCGTGAGGTCGTAGCCGTGCTCGCGCACGCGCTCGCCCAGCCCCTCCTTGAACACCGGGTAGTTGTAGTCGCCCACCATCAGGGTCGGGGTGCCGGGACCGAGCTGCTCGAGCGCCTGGAGCGCCGAGGTGATCTGCGTGCGGCGCAACGAGTTCAGCGCGGTCAGCGGGGCCGCGTGGAACGACGCCATCGTGACCTCCGTGCCCGCGTCGATGTGGTGCAGCTGCACGCCGAGCAGGCGCTCGTGCGCCGGCTTCAGCACGATGTCGTGCAGCGACTTCTTGAGGCTGAGCGACACGGTGTCGACGAGGCGGTAGGTGTTCTCGCGGTAGTAGATCGCGAGCCCGAGCCTGTTCGCGTCGGTCGCTGCCGCGAGTTTCAGCCCCATGATGCGCTTCGGCAGATCGGAGACGTTCGCTTCCTGGAGGCACACCACGTTCGGCTCGTTGCCCTCGATGAGCGCGGCGAGCTCACCCGCGGCCTCATGCTTGCGGAGATTGTACGACAGCACCCTCATGACACCTAAGCTACGCCGCGTTTCTGGGTTCGGAGGTCACAGTTCCGATCCGTTCGCCCAGTGTTCGCCGGATGGGCGGGCGAAGGACCGCGGCGAGGCCGCGGGCGCGGGCCGAACCAGCGGGATGCCCTGAAGACCGAGGGCGCTGTGCGCCCGGGCGGCCGAGGGCGAACCGGCACCTCGGCGAAGCCGCGGGCGCGGGCCGAGCCAGCGGGATGGCCTTCAGAAAAGGGGGCGCTGCGCGCCGGACGGCCGAGACCTCGGCACGGCCGGGCGCGAACAGGCGCCCCGCCCCGTCCCCGCCGACGGGGCGGGGCGCCTCAGTCGCGGTCCCGCCGGTTGCGCGTCTGCTCCGCGCGCGCGGCGAGCTGGTCGTCGGCCGGGTAGCCCACCTCGGTGAGAGTGAGCCCTCGAGCGTCGAGCACCTTGAACGCATTGGTGCGCTCGAGCTCGTCGCGCAGCCTGGCGAGGTCGGACGGCGAGAGGCGCCCCTCCCCCACCGCGACGCAGGCGCCCACGAGAGCGCGCACCATCGAGTGGCAGAACGCGTCGGCGCGGACGTTCGCGACCAGCGCCCCTCGTCCGTCTCTGCGCCAGTCGAACTCGAGCAGCGTCCGGATCGTCGTGGCCTCGGGGCGCGGCTTGCAGTACGCCGCGAAGTCGTGGAGGCCGATGAGGCTGCGGGCCGCGTCGTCCATGGCCGCGGCGTCGAGGCGCGCCCGCACGCGCGTCGTGCGCAGGCGGTCGAGCGGGTCGTAGCCCGTCACGTCGTCGGCGATGCGGTACTCGTACCGGCGCCAGACAGCGGAGAAGCGGGCGTCGAAGCCCTCCGGTGCGGACGAGGCGCGCGCGACGGCGACGTCGGCGTACGGTCCGAGCACGCCGGTGAGCCGGTGCGCCAGCACGAGCACCGGATCGGCGTCGGCAGCGGCCCCGGCGGCCTCCCGCGCCTTGTCGATGCGCCGGCGCCGGGTGATGCGCGCCCACTGGTCGTCGGTGAGGTCGGCGTGCGCGACCTGACCGCTCGCGTGCACGCCGGCGTCGGTGCGACCGGCGACGGTCAGCCGGACGGGCGAGCCGGCGACCCGCGCGAGCGCGTCCTCGACGGCGCCCTGCACGGTGCGCAGCCCCGGCTGCCGGGCCCACCCCTTGAAGTCGGTGCCGTCGTAGGCGATGTCGAGCCGGATCCGCCTGGTCGCGGCGCGCTCGTCCGCCTCGTGCGCCTCGGATGATGGGGCTGCGCCGCGCGGTGCTCCGTCCGCACTGCCCGCGCCCGCCCCAACCGCGTCGATCGGCCCGCCGTCAGCGCCATCCGGAACCGAGCCGCTCGGGGTCGGAACGGCGGCTGCGCCATCCGGCACCGCGTGCCGAGAAGAGGCGGAATGCGCGAGAACAGGACGAATCGGGTCGGATCCGCCTGCTCTCGACGCAAAAGCCTCGTCTCGGCGCAGCGGATCGGTCACAGCGATTCCAGGGCGGCGAGCACGACGCGCGCCGAACGTTCGGCGGCGTCGTCGACGTGGGTGTCGAACTCGGTGCCGCCCGGCGCGCAGAGGTCGCTGATGCCGCGCGCGACCGCGAACGCGGCGCCGTGGTTGTGGGCGACCTGCGCCACCGCGACGGTCTCCATGTCGATCGTCACCAGCTGAGGGAACCCCTCGCGCAGCGCGTGCGCGATGTCGGTGGTCGCGAACTTGTCGCCCGCCCCCATCGCGGCCTCGCGCACGGGAACGCCCTCGACGGAGACGGCGCTCAGCGCCGCGCGCAGCCGTTCATCGGTGGCATAGCTCGCCGGCATACCGGGCGTCTGACCGGGCACGTACCCGAACGCGACCGCGTTCGCTTCGACGTTGACGGTCTCGGTGCCGACGACGACCTCGCCGACCGCCGTGCCGGCAGCGAGTCCGCCGCAGGTGCCGGCGCTGATGATCGCGATGTCGCCGCCGTAGCGCGCGACCGAACCCGCCGCCGCGTCGGCCGCGTTGATCATGCCGATGCCGCTCGTGACCAGGACGACGGTGTGCCGTCCGACCTGCAGCCCGCGGTGCTGCGCGCGACCGATCCGCACCGGCGCGCTCGATTCGTCGGCGGCGTCGATGAACGGCTGCGCCTCCTCGTCCATCGCCACCTGGATCACGTACGCGCTCGGGTTAGTCACCATACGAGGCTAGGCCATCCGGGTGCGCGCCCCGCGACGGCGCCGGTCCGCGCCCCGCCGGCCGCCGCGCCCCCGCCGGCCGCCGCGCGCCGGTCCCGGGTCACGCGGCCGCCCGATGCACAACTACGGCAATCCGCTCCGCCAACGACCGAACCGGCGCCGATCCGCACCATCCGGGCCCAACCTGCCGTAGTTCTGTCACCGCGCCCCGCCGACCCGGCCGCCGCACACACCCGCCGCACGCCGGTCACGCCGCCACCCGCAGCACCACTACGGCAATCCGCAGCCGCAACGGCCGAATCGCGGCCGATCCGCACCATCCGGACCCAATCTGCCGTAGTTGTGCGCGTCCGCCGGCGTACGCGCCCCGCACACGCACAGGAGCCGCGCACCTCTCGGTGCGCGGCTCCTGAAGCGTCGGAAGGAATTACTCCTTCTCGGCGGTCTCCTCAGCGGCGGCCTCGGTCTCCTCAGCGGGAGCCTCGGTCTCCTCGGCTGCGGTCTCCTCGACGACCTCGGCCTCTTCGGCCTCGGCGGGGGTCTCGACAGCAGCCGGCGCCTCGGCCTTGGCGGCCTTGGTCTTCGGCGTCACGGGCTCGAGAACGAGCTCGATGACGGCCATCGGGGCGTTGTCGCCCTTGCGGGGGCCGACCTTGGTGATGCGCGTGTAGCCGCCGTCGCGCTCGGCGACGAGCGGAGCGATCTCGGCGAACAGGACGTGCACGGCGTCCTTGTTGCCGAGGATCGACAGCACGCGACGACGCGCGTGCAGGTCGCCGCGCTTGGCGAACGTCACCAGACGCTCGGCCACCGGACGCAGGCGCTTGGCCTTCGTCTCGGTCGTCTTGATCGACTTGTTCAGGAACAGCGCCGAGGCGAGGTTCGCGAGGAGCAGGCGCTCGTGGGCGGCGCCGCCACCGAGGCGGGCACCCTTCGTGGGCTTAGGCATTTCTCTTTACTCCAGAGTTGTATTCAGGCGAGGCCTGGTCAGATCTGCTCTTCGTCGTAGCCGCTGTAGAAGTTGGCGCCGTCGAAGCCGGGCACCGAATCCTTCAGCGACAGGCCGAGCGAGACGAGCTTGTCGCGCACCTCGTCGACCGACTTCTGACCGAAGTTGCGGATGTTCATGAGCTGCGTCTCGGAGAGCGCGACCAGCTCGCTGACCGTGTTGATGCCCTCGCGCTTGAGGCAGTTGTACGAGCGGACCGACAGGTCGAGGTCCTCGATCGGCATCGAGAGCTCGTTCGAGAGCACCTCGGCGACGGGCGCCGGGCCGATCTCGATGCCCTCGGCCTCTTCGTTCAGCTCGCGAGCGAGGCCGAACAGCTCGACCAGCGTGCGGCCGGCCGATGCGACGGCGTCGCGGGGAACCATCGACGACTTGGTCTCGACGTCGAGCACGAGCTTGTCGAAGTCGGTGCGCTCACCGGCACGCGTCGCGTCGACGCGGTAGGCGACCTTGACGACCGGCGAGTAGATCGAGTCGATCGGGATCTGACCGGCCTCGGCGAACTCGTTGCGGTTCTGCGTGGCCGAGACGTAGCCGCGGCCGCGCTCGATCGTGAGCTCCAGCTCGAACTTCGCGGTGTCGTTCAGCGTGGCGATGACCAGCTCGGGGTTGTGCACCTCGACACCAGCGGGAGCCGAGATGTCAGCAGCAGTGACCTCGCCGGCGCCCGTCTTGCGCAGGTAAGCCGTGATGGGCTCGTCGCGCTCGCTCGAAACGACGAGCTGCTTGATGTTCAGGATGATCTCGGTGACGTCTTCCTTCACACCGGGAATCGTGCTGAACTCGTGCAGAACACCGTCGATCCGGATGCTCGTGACAGCCGCGCCCGGAATGGACGACAGAAGGCTGCGACGCAGCGAGTTGCCGATCGTGTAGCCGAAGCCCGGCTCCAGCGGCTCGATGACGAACCGGCTGCGGAACTCGGAGACCTTCTCCTCGGTCAGGGTAGGACGCTGTGCAATGAGCACTATGTGTTCCTTTCGATCAAGTGACCGCTATATGACACTTGGTGAATGAGGTTGTGAGTTGACGCTGGCACGCGGGCGCCGCCCGCGTGAGACAGGTGTGCCCCGGGAGCGGCGAGCACTCCCGGGGTGAACCCGTGTCAGACGCGGCGACGCTTCGGCGGGCGGCAGCCGTTGTGCGCCTGCGGCGTCACGTCCTGGATCGAACCGACCTCGAGGCCAGCGGCCTGCAGCGAGCGGATCGCCGTCTCGCGGCCCGAGCCGGGGCCCTTCACGAAGACGTCGACCTTCTTCACGCCGTGGGCCTGAGCCTCCTTGGCCGCGGTGTCGGCAGCCATGCCGGCGGCGTAGGGCGTCGACTTGCGCGAGCCCTTGAAGCCCACACCGCCGGACGACTTCCAGCTGATGACAGCGCCGGTCGGGTCGGTGATCGACACGATCGTGTTGTTGAACGTCGACTTGATGTGGGCCTGGCCCAGCGCGATGTTCTTCTTCTCCTTGCGACGCGGCTTGCGCGCGGCAGTCTTGGGGGTAGCCATATCTCTCGTCTCCTACTAACCGCGCTTAGCGCGCCTTCTTCTTACCGGCGACGGTGCGCTTCGGACCCTTGCGCGAACGCGCGTTGGTCTTCGTGCGCTGACCACGAACCGGGAGGCCGCGGCGGTGACGCAGACCCTGGTAGGAGCCGATCTCGACCTTGCGGCGGATGTCAGCGGCAACCTCGCGGCGGAGGTCGCCCTCGACGCGGTAGGTGCCCTCGATGAAGTCACGCAGCGCGACGAGCTGGTCGTCGGTGAGGTCCTTCACGCGGATGTTCTCGTCGATGCCGGTGGCAGCGAGGATCTCGTTCGAGCGGGTACGGCCAACGCCGTAGATGTACGTAAGGGCGATCACCACGCGCTTGTCACGCGGGATGTCGACGCCGGCAAGACGTGCCATGCGTATCACTCCTGTTGATCGGTGGAGGTATGGGACAAGACCGGTGCCCGGGCCTCCAACCCGAGGTGTCCCCCAGCGAGCTGGGTTTCTGGCCTTGCCGAGAATATTGAGTTGTCAGTCCTGCAGACTCCGGATGATCCGGAGCCCGAGTCGCGGAGAAGAGCCGGGGCCTCAGCCCTGGCGCTGCTTGTGACGCGGGTTGCTCTTGCAGATGACCATCACGCGGCCGTTGCGGCGGATCACCTTGCAGTGATCGCAGATGGGCTTGACGGAGGGCTGAACCTTCATGATGTTCCTTGTTCGCTGTCTTCGTTCCCCCGGAGGGGACGTTACTTTCCGGCCGAACTCAGCGGTAGCGGTAAACGATGCGCCCGCGCGTGAGGTCGTAGGGGCTGAGCTCCACGACGACGCGGTCCTCGGGGATGATGCGGATGTAGTTCTGCCGCATTTTCCCCGAGATCGTGGCGAGCACCTTGTGGCCGTTCGTCAGCTCCACGCGAAACATCGCGTTCGGCAGCGACTCGGACACTGTGCCCTCGATCTCGATGACACCGTCTTTAGCCATAAACTCGCTATCGCTCGAGCAGACCGGCCGGTCTGCGGTGAATGGGTCGGCGCCGCGCCCCTCTGCGGCCACGAGGACACACCAGAAAATGAGGCACAAGGCACCAAAGATCTATGTTAAGCGACGCGCCCGGGTTCGGCAAATCGAATCCCGGGCGCGTCGCGGCAGCATCTGCGGCTCAGTCTAGGAGCGCTGCCCGGTCCGTCTCGGCGTCGAGCGTCAGCGTCACGTACTCGCCGTTGCGCGTCACGGTCGGAGTCGAGACCTGACCGGTCGACGGGTCCGCGGGGATCTCCTGCGTGCGAGCGGCCACGAAGTCGTTGTAGTCGCCGTCGGCGATGCACGACTCGACGTCGCCGGATGCGCCGGCCTGCTTCGCGAGCGAGAGCAGCTTGTCGTCGTCGAGGCCCGCAGAGTTCTCGGCGGGCTGGTTCTGGAACAGCGCGTCGTAGAACGGGTAGACGGCGTCGGCGTTGTCGTCGGCGACGCAGTACACCGCGTTCGCCGCGCGCGTCGAGTAGTTCGTGCCCTGCGACAGGCGGTCGAGGATCGAGATCGGGTGCAGGTTCAGCGTAATGTCGCCGGCCTTGACGGCATCGGCGAGATCGGCGCTGCTGTTCTCGTAGAACTGGCCGCAGTAGGGGCACATGAAGTCGACGTACTCGTCGACCACGTTGTCGCCCTCGCCGAGGGCGATGGCCCCGGTCTCCTCATTGACCACGGCGGTCGCCGGCGACTCCGCGAGCGCGAGCGCCTGCTTGTTCATCCAGACGACCAGTGCGCCGATGACCACGATCACGACGACGACCGCCGCCGAGATCCAGATGGCCAACCAGTTGGTCTTGCGGGCGGCATTCGCCATGTGAGTGCTCTTTCGTCTTGGGAGCGGCGGGCGCTTCAGGAGAGAGGAACGGGTGTGACGCCGAAGGGGGCGAGCCCCGCCGCGCCTCCGTCGGAGGCGGTCAGCACCCAGATACCACCATCATGCACGGCGACGCTGTGCTCCCAGTGTGCGCCGGACGTGCCGTCGACCGTGACGACCGTCCAGTCGTCTTCCGCGACGGCGACCGTCTCATCACCGATCACCATCATCGGCTCGACGCACACGCACAGGCCCGGCTTGACGCGGGCGCCCGGCTGCGGAGTCGCATAGTGGAACAGCGTCGGCGACTCGTGCATCTTGCGGCCGATGCCGTGGCCGACGTAGTCGCGGAGGATGCCGAGAGGCTCGCCGGTCGATGCGTGCGGGTTCGCCTCGATGTACGCCTCGATCGCGGCCCCGGTCTCCCCCAGGTTGCGAGCGGTCGCGAGCGACGCGATGCCGGCCCACATCGACTGCTCCGTGATGCGCGAGAGCTCCTCGTGACGGGCGACCGTCTCGGGGTCATCGGCGTTCGGCAGCACGATCGAGATCGCGGAGTCGCCGTTCCACCCCTCCTCCGTCTCTGCACCGCAGTCGACCGAGACGATGTCGCCGGGCTGCAGCACGCGCTCGCCCGGGATGCCGTGCACGACCTCGTCGTTCACCGACACGCAGATCGTGTGCCGGTAGCCGGGGACGAGCTGGAAGTTCGGATGGGCTCCCGCCGCGCGGATCGACGCCTCGGCGATCGCGTCGAGCTCGAGCGTCGTCATGCCGGGCCGGATGGCGCCGCGCACGGCCTCGAGGGCCTCTCGCGTGATGCGCCCCGGCTCGAGCATGCCGCGCAGCTGCTCGGGCGTCTTGTAGATGCTGCGGCGGAAGACCCCCATGCCGGCCTCAGCCGCGCGTCAGGCCGCGGGCGTCGAGCGCCGCGTAGATTCGCGCCGTGATCTCGTCGAGCGAGCCGACGCCGTCGATGCGGTCGACGATGCCGCGCTCCGAGTAGATGCCGATGATCGGCGCCGTCTCGGCCTCGTAGATGTCGAGGCGCTTGGCGATCGCCTCGGGGGTGTCGTCCTCTCGGCCCTCCTGCTGCGCGCGGAGCGTGATGCGCTCGAGGCTCTCCTCGCGGGGCACGTCGAGCAGGATGACGGCGTCGAGCGCCTCGTCGCGGCCGGAGAGGAACGCGTCGAGATCGCCCACCTGAACGGTGTTGCGCGGGTAGCCGTCGAGCAGGAAGCCGTCGGCGGCGTCGGACTCGGAGAGCCGGTCGCGCACGATCTCGCCCGTGACGTCATCCGGAACCAGGTTGCCGGCCGCCGTGATCGCCTTGACCTTCTGGCCGAGCTCGGTGTCGCCCTTGATGTTCGCGCGGAAGATGTCGCCGGTGGCGACGGCCGGAACGCCGTACGCGGCGGCGACGAGTGCGCCCTGGGTGCCCTTGCCCGACCCCTGCGGGCCGACGATCAGGAGTCTGGTCATCGGAGAAGCCCTTCGTAGTGGCGCTGCTGCAGCTGCGCGTCGATCTGCTTGACCGTCTCAAGACCGACACCCACGATGATGAGGATCGAAGCGCCGCCGAACGGGAAGTTCTGGTTGGCCTGCACGGTCGCGAGCGCGATGAGCGGGATCAGCGCGACGAGGCCGAGGTAGAGCGAGCCGGGGAACGTGATGCGGGTGATCACGTAGTCGAGGTACTCGGCCGTCGGACGACCGGCGCGGATGCCGGGGATGAAGCCGCCGTACTTCTTCATGTTGTCGGCGATCTCGGTCGGGTTGAACGTGATCGCGATGTAGAAGTAGGTGAAGCCGACGATCAGCAGGAAGTACACCGCCATGTAGATCGGGTGGTCGCCCGTGACGAGGTTCGCGTTGATCCAGTTGACCCATCCGGCGACGTTGCCGTCGGCGTCGGGCGTCGCGTTGAACTGCGCGACGAGCGCCGGCAGGTACAGCAGGGACGAGGCGAAGATCACGGGGATCACGCCGGCCATGTTGACCTTGATGGGGATGTAGGTGTTGGTGCCGCCGTAGGTGCGGCGGCCGACCATGCGCTTCGCGTACTGCACCGGCACGCGGCGCTGGGACTGCTCGACGAAGACGATCGCGCCGATGATCACGATGCCGATGGCGATGACGAGCAGGAAGATCTCGAAGCCGTTCGACTCCTTGATGTTCCACAGGGCGGCGGGGAAGGTCGCGGCGATCGAGGTGAAGATCAGCAGCGACATGCCGTTGCCGATGCCGCGCTCGGTCGTCAGCTCGGCGAACCACATGATCAGGCCGGTGCCGGCCGTCATGGCAATGATGACGAGCAGCTGCGCCCACCACGCGGTGTTCGTCAGCAGCTCGTTGCACTCGGTGATGCCCGTGGTGCCGAAGAGCTGTCCGGTGCGCGCGACCGTGACCAGGGTGGTCGACTGCAGGACCGCGAGGGCGATCGTGAGGTAGCGCGTGTACTGGGTGAGCTTGGCCTGACCGGCCTGGCCCTCCTTGTGCAGCTCCTCGAAGTGCGGGATGACCACGCGGAGCAGCTGCGTGATGATCGTCGCCGTGATGTAGGGCATGACGCCCAGCGCGAAGATCGACAGCTGCAGCAGCGCGCCGCCGGAGAACAGGTTGACCATCGAGAGGAGGCCCTGGGCACCCGACGTCTGATCGACGCACGACTGCACGTTCACGAAGTTCACGAACGGCGCCGGCACGTGCGCACCGAAGCGGTACAACGCGATGATGGCGAGGGTGAAGCCAATCTTCCGACGCAGGTCAGGTGTGCGGAAGATTCGCGCAATGGCGCTGAACAAAGGGGTGCCTCCCTGGGAACACTGCTGCGCGGTGGCGCAACCTGGAACAGACTAACGCAAGAGGGGCCGGGGGGCATATCTCTATGCCCCCCGGCCCCTCTCCGCATTCAGTTGATGCTGCCGCCTGCGGCGACGATCTTCTCCCCGGCAGCTGCCGAGACCTTGTCGACCGTCACGTTCAGCGCCACGGCGATGTCGCCGTCGCCCAGCACCTTGACGAGCTGGTTCTTGCGAACCGCACCCTTGGTGACGAGGTCGTCACGGGTGACGTCTCCGCCTGCCGGGTAGAGCTCGGCGAGCTTGGCCAGGTTGACCACCTGGTACTCGGTGCGGAACGGGTTCTTGAACCCGCGCAGCTTGGGCGTGCGCATGTGCAGCGGCATCTGGCCACCCTCGAAGCCCACGCGCACGGTGTTGCGTGCCCGCGTGCCCTTGGTGCCTCGGCCGGCCGTCTTGCCCTTCGAAGCCTCACCACGGCCCTTGCGGGTCTTCGCGGTGTGGGCGCCGGGCTCGGGGCGCAGGTGGTGCGCCTTGAGCACGCCGGGGCGACGCGTTTCGCTGTTCTCAGCCATTAGTTGATCTCCTCGACCTTGACGAGGTGAGCAACGGCCTTGACGTAACCGCGCGTCTGCGCGTCGTCGGGACGGACGACCGAATCGCCGATCCGCTTGAGGCCGAGGCTGCGCAGCGTGTCACGCTGGTTCTGCTTCTCGCTCACCTTGGACTTGATCTGCGTAACCTTCAGACGCTCGGCCATCACGCACCTGCCTTCTCAGCGGCGGCAGCAGCTGCCTTCGCCTCGTTGCGGATGATGATCGCGGGCACGACCTGGTCGTACTCGAGACCACGGCGAGCGGCGACGGCGCGGGGCTCTTCGAGACCCTTGAGCGCAGCGACGGTCGCGCCGACGATGTTGATGGTGTTCGACGAACCCAGCGACTTCGACAGCACGTCGTGGATGCCGGCGCACTCGAGCACGGCGCGGACGGGGCCGCCGGCGATAACACCGGTACCCGCAGCGGCCGGGCGCAGGAGCACCACACCAGCGGCGGCCTCACCCTGGATGGGGTGAGGGATCGTGGTGCCGACGCGCGGCACGCGGAAGAAGTTGCGCTTGGCCTCTTCGACGCCCTTCGAGATGGCCAGGGGCACCTCGCGAGCCTTGCCGTAGCCGACGCCGACCAGGCCGTTGCCGTCGCCCACGACCACGAGGGCCGTGAAGCTGAAGCGGCGACCGCCCTTGACGACCTTCGACACGCGGTTGATCGTGACGACGCGCTCCAGGAACTGGCTGTCGTTGCCACGGCCGTTGCGGTCGTTGCCTCGACGGTCGTTGTTGCCACGACCGCCTCGGCGCTGCTGGCGCTCCTCGCGCTGCTGCTCGCCCGCGCCCTGCTCGGGTGCGGCCTGAGCGGCTGCTTCGGTGGTCACTTCGGTCTCCTTGATGTCACTCACAGGTTCAGGCCTCCTTCGCGGGCGCCCTCGGCGATCGCAGCGACACGACCGGCGTAGCGGTTGCCGCCGCGGTCGAAGACCGCGTCGGTGATGCCGGCGGCCTTCGCGCGGTCGGCGATGAGCTCGCCGACCTTGCGGGCCTTGGCGGACTTGTCGCTGTCAGCGGCACGCAGGTCGGCCTCGAGCGTCGAGGCGCTGGCGAGAGTACGGCCAGCACCGTCGTCGATCAGCTGCACGAAAACGTGGCGCGACGACCGCGTGACGACCAGGCGCGGACGCTCCTGGGTGCCGACGACCTTCTTGCGAAGGCGAACGTGGCGGCGCTTGCGCGCGACGGACTTCGACTTCACAGCCATGGTTACTTACCAGCCTTTCCGGCCTTGCGGCGGATCTGCTCGCCGGCGTACCGAACACCCTTGCCCTTGTAAGGCTCGGGCTTGCGGATCTTTCGGATGTTCGCGGCAACCTCACCGACGGCCTGCTTGTCGATGCCGCTGACCGTGACCTTGTTGTTGCCCTCCACCTGGAAGGTGATGCCGGTCGGCGGCTCGACGAGGACGGGGTGCGAGAAGCCGAGGGCGAACTCGAGGCCCTGCCCCTTCTGCTGCACGCGGTAACCCGTGCCGACGACCTCGAGGCTCTTCGAGTAGCCCGTGGTCACGCCGATGATGTTGTTGTTGATGAGCGTGCGGGTCAGACCGTGCAGGGCACGCGACTCGCGCTCGTCGTCGGGGCGGGTGACCAGAACCTGGTCCTCCTCGACGGAGACCTCGATGGGGGAAGCGATGCGGGTAGCAAGCTCGCCCTTCGGGCCCTTGACGATTGCCTCGTCGCCGTTCACCGAAACGGTGACGCCGGCGGGGATGGCGATGGGGAGACGTCCAATACGCGACATGTCTAGATCACCACACGTAGGCGAGGACTTCCCCACCCACGCCCTTCTGCTCTGCCTGGCGGCTCGTGAGGAGCCCGGACGAAGTGGACAGGATGGCGACGCCGAGGCCACCGAGAACGGTGGGCAGCTCGGTCGACTTCGCGTAGACGCGGAGGCCGGGCTTCGACACGCGCTTGATGCCGGCGATCGACCGCTCGCGGTTCGGGCCGTACTTCAGCGTCAGCGTGAGGCTCTTGCCGACGCGGGCGTCGGCCTCCTCGAAGCCGGTGATGAAGCCCTCCTGCTTGAGGAGCTCTGCAATGCGCGTCTTCAGCTTGCTCGACGGCAGGGTCACGGAGTCGTGATGCGCCGAGTTCGCGTTGCGCAGACGGGTCAGCATGTCTGCGACCGGGTCTGTCATTGTCATTTCTTGATTCCTTTGTTCATAAGGTATCGGCTGCCGTTACACGACAGACGACCTTTTATGAAGGGGCCCGCCCGAGCGGGCGGGCCCCGGGAAGGCGGCTTACGCCGCCTTGTTCACGAAGGGGAAGCCGAAGTGGCGCAGGAGTGCGCGGCCCTCGTCGTCCGTCTTCGCGCTGGTCACGATGGTGATGTCGAAACCGCGTACGCGGTCAATCTTATCCTGGTTGATCTCGTGGAAGATCGACTGCTCCGTGACACCGAAGGTGTAGTTGCCGTTGCCGTCGAACTGCTTGTCCGAGAGGCCGCGGAAGTCACGGATGCGCGGAAGCGCGAGCGAGATAAGACGGTCCAGGAACTCCCACGCGCGGTCACCGCGGAGGGTGACGTGCGCGCCGATCTGCTGGCCCTCGCGCAGCTTGAACTGCGCGATCGACTTCTTCGCCTTCGAGACGTACGGCTTCTGGCCGGTGATGGCGGTGAGATCGTTGATCGCACCTTCGATCACCTTGCTGTCGCGCGCAGCCTCGCCGACGCCGGTGTTCACGACGACCTTGACCAGGCCGGGAATCTGCATGACGTTCTCGTAGCCGAACTCGTCCTGCAGCTTCTCGCGGATCTCGGTGCGGTAAACCGACTTCAGCCGCGGCTGGATTTTGCCAGCCTGCGTAGCGTTGTCACTCATTGTCAGATTTCCTTACCCGACTTCTTCGCGTAGCGAACGCGAACAGTCTTCTTGACGCCGTCCTTGGCCTGCTCCTCGACGCGGAAGCCGACGCGGGTCGGCTTCTTCGTCTCGGGGTCGACGAGCGCGACGTTCGACACGTGGATCGGGGCCTCGAGGGTCTCGATGCCGCCGGTCTTCGTGCCGCGCTGCGTCTGGCCGACGCGCGTGTGCTTGGTGATGTAGTTGACGCCCTCGACGACGACGCGCTTGCCGCCGTCGACGATGTCGAGCACCTTGCCCTGCTTGCCGCGGTCGCCGCCGCGGTCCTGCTTGGCACCGGTGATGACCTGAACGAGGTCACCCTTCTTGATGTTCGCCATGAGTTACAGCACCTCCGGGGCGAGCGAGACGATCTTCATGAACCGACGGTCACGAAGCTCACGGCCGACCGGGCCGAAGATGCGGGTGCCGCGGGGCTCCCCGTCGTTCTTCAGGATCACGGCGGCGTTCTCGTCGAACTTGATGTACGAGCCGTCGGCGCGACGCGTCTGCTTGACGGTGCGCACGACGACGGCCTTGACGACGTCGCCCTTCTTGACGTTGCCGCCGGGGATCGCGTCCTTGACGGTCGCCACGATGGTGTCGCCCACGCCCGCGTAGCGGCGGTTCGAACCACCGAGCACGCGGATGGTGAGCAGCTCCTTGGCGCCGGAGTTATCGGCGACCTTGAGGCGGGATTCGTTCTGGATCATCGCTTACTTCGCCTTCTCGATGATCTCGACCAGACGCCAGCGCTTGGTGGCGCTGGTCGGGCGAGTCTCGTGGATCTCGACGAGGTCGCCGATGCCGGCGGAGTTCTGCTCGTCGTGCGCCTTGAGCTTGCTCGAGCGACGGATGACCTTGCCGTAGAGGGGGTGCTTAACGCGGTCCTCGACCTCGACGACGATGGTCTTGTCCATCTTGTCGCTCACAACGTAGCCGCGAGCCGACTTGCGGTAACCGCGCTCGACGGTCGCCTCGGTCTTGTTCTCAGTGGCCATCAGTCAGCCTCTCCTTCAGCCGGGGTGTCCTCGGCCTTCTTGGACTTCTTCTTCGCTGCCTTCTTCTCGACCGGGGCCGGAGTGGCACGGATCCCGAGCTCGCGCTCACGGATCACGGTGTACAGGCGTGCGATGTCGCGCTTGACCGCACGAATGCGGCCGTGGGCGTCCAGCTGGCCGGTGGCCGACTGGAAGCGGAGGTTGAAAAGCTCCTCCTTCGCCTTGCGCAGTTCCTCGACGAGGCGCTGGTCCTCGAACGTGTCGAGCTCGGTCGTGGCGAGCTCCTTGGTGCCGATCGCCATTACGCGTCGCCCTCCTCGCGAGTGATGATGCGTGCCTTCAGGGGCAGCTTGTGCATGGCACGGGTCAGGGCCTCGCGAGCGAGCTGCTCGCTGACGCCGGCGACCTCGAAGAGGACGCGACCCGGCTTGACGTTGGCGACCCACCACTCCGGCGAGCCCTTACCCGAACCCATGCGGACTTCGGCGGGCTTCTTCGTGAGCGGACGGTCGGGGTAGATGTTGATCCACACCTTGCCGCCGCGCTTGATGTGACGCGTCATGGCGATACGAGCTGCCTCGATCTGACGGTTCGTCACGTAAGCGGGAGTCAGCGCCTGGATACCGTACTCACCGAAGGAGACCTTGGTGCCACCGGTAGCCTGACCCGAACGCTTCGGGTGGTGCTGCTTGCGGTACTTGACCTTGCGGGGGATAAGCATCAGGCCGACGCTCCTTCCGGGGCCTTCTGCGCGGGCGCGTCGTTACGACGCGGGCCGCGACGGCCGCCACGATCGCGGTCACGGGCAGGCTTCTGGTTGGCCTGCTCGCGAGCGAGCTCCTTGTTGGTGAGGTCGCCGTTGTAGATCCAGACCTTCACGCCGATGCGGCCGAAGGTGGTCTTCGCCTCGTAGAAGCCGTAGTCGATGTTCGCGCGCAGCGTGTGCAGCGGCACACGACCCTCGCGGTAGAACTCCGAACGGCTCATCTCAGCGCCGCCGAGGCGGCCGGAGACCTGGATGCGGATGCCCTTGGCACCGGCGCGCTGAGCGCCCTGCAGACCCTTGCGCATCGCGCGACGGAACGCCACGCGAGCAGCGAGCTGCTCGGCGATGCCCTGCGCGACGAGCTGAGCGTCGGCCTCGGGGTTCTTGACCTCGAGGATGTTCAGCTGGATCTGCTTGCTGGTCAGCTTCTCGAGCTGACCGCGGATGCGCTCGGCCTCGGCGCCGCGACGACCGATCACGATGCCCGGACGGGCGGTGTGAATGTCGATGCGGACGCGGTCCTTGGTGCGCTCGATCTCGATGCGGCTCACGCCGGCGCGGTCGAGCGACGTCTGGAGCATCTCGCGGATGCGGATGTCCTCGGCCACGTAGTCGGCGTAACGCTGACCCGGCTTGGTCGAGTCAGAGAACCAGCGCGAGACGTGGTCCGTCGTAATGCCGAGGCGGAAGCCGTAAGGGTTGATCTTCTGTCCCATTACTTGCTCGCCTTCTTGTCGCTGCCGGCGGCGGCTGCGTCAGCGGCCTCCGGCGTCGAGAGCACGACCGTGATGTGGCTCGTGCGCTTCTTGATCTGGTCAGCACGACCCTGCGCGCGGGGGCGGAAACGCTTGAGCGTCGTCCCCTCGTCCACGAAGGCGTTCTTGACGAACAGATCCCGGCTGTCGAGGTGCTCCCCGTCCTTCTCCGCCTTGACCTCAGCGTTCGCGATGGCCGACTCCACAAGCTTGTAGATCGGGTCGCTGGCGCTCTGGGCTGCGAACTTCAGGATGGCGAGGGCCTCTTCGGCCTGCTTGCCCTTGATGAGAGCGACAACACGACGAGCCTTCTGAGGGGTCACGCGGATGTGTCGCACGCGTGCGATGGACTCCACCATTTCTCTCTCCTCTCAGCGTCGCCTAGCGGCGACGGCCCTTCTTGTCGTCCTTCACGTGGCCGCGGAAGGTGCGGGTGGGTGAGAACTCACCCAGCTTGTGACCGACCATGGACTCGGACACGAACACAGGGATGTGCTTGCGTCCGTCGTGCACGGCGATGGTGTGTCCCAGCATGGCGGGGACGATCATCGAGCGGCGCGACCAGGTCTTGATGACGTTCTTGGTACCGGCCTCGTTCTGCGAGACAACCTTGCGAAGCAGGTGCTCGTCGACGAAGGGGCCCTTCTTCAGACTGCGTGGCATCTTCTTGACTCCTACTTACGCTTCTTGCCAGCGTTACGACGACGCACGATGAGCTTGTCGCTTTCCTTGTTGGCGTGACGGGTACGACCCTCAGCCTGGCCCCACGGGGTGACGGGGTGACGACCACCGGAGGTGCGGCCTTCACCACCACCGTGCGGGTGGTCGACGGGGTTCATGACGACACCGCGGACGGTCGGACGGATACCGCGCCAGCGGTTGCGACCGGCCTTGCCCCAGTTGATGTTCGACTGCTCGGCGTTGCCGACCTCGCCGATCGTCGCGCGGCAGCGCGCGTCGACGTTGCGGACCTCGCCGGAGGGGAGGCGCAGCTGAGCGTAGGGGCCGTCCTTCGCCACGAGGCGAACCGAGGCACCGGCCGAACGCGCCATCTTCGCGCCGCCGCCGGGGCGGAGCTCGATAGCGTGCACAACGGTACCCGTGGGGATGTTGCGCAGCGGCAGGTTGTTGCCGGGCTTGATGTCGGCGCCGGAGCCCGACTCGACGATGTCGCCCTGCTTCAGCTTGTTCGGAGCGATGATGTACCGCTTGGTGCCGTCAACGTAGTGCAGCAGCGCGATGCGCGCCGTGCGGTTGGGGTCGTACTCGATGTGAGCGACCTTGGCGTTGACGCCGTCCTTGTCGTTGCGACGGAAGTCGATGACACGGTACTGGCGCTTGTGACCGCCGCCGATGTGGCGCGTCGTGATGCGACCCTGGTTGTTGCGACCGCCGGTCTTGGGCAGCGGACGGAGCAGCGACTTCTCGGGCGTCGATCGAGTGATCTCCGCGAAGTCAGCCACCGACGAGCCGCGACGACCCGGGGTCGTGGGCTTGTAGTTGCGAATAGCCATAGTTCTCTTAGATCCTTCCGGCTATCAGGCGACTGCCGTGAAGATGTCGATGGTGCCCGACTTCAGGGTCACGATGGCGCGCTTGGTGTCCTTGCGCTTGCCAGTGCCGAAGCGGGTGCGGCTGGACTTGCCGACACGGTTGATCGTGTTGACCGCGGCGACCTGGACGTCGAAGATCTTCTCGATAGCGAGCTTGATCTCGGTCTTGTTCGCGCGGGGGTCCACGAGGAACGTGTACTTGCCCTCGTCGATGAGCCCGTAGCTCTTCTCCGACACCACCGGCTTCAGGATGATGTCACGCGGGTCCTTGTTGATCGCGGTCATGCCGAGACCTCCGAGGTTGCGACGGCCTTCTGCGCGAGGAACGCGTCGATGGCGGCCTTGGTGAAGACGATGTCGTCGGAGACGATGACGTCGTAGGCGTTGAGCTGGTCGGGCGTCACGATGTGGACGCTCGGCAGGTTGCGCACGCTCAGGAAGCTGAAGTCGTCGGTGCGGTCGAGCACGACGAGAACACGCTTGCCGGGAGCAGCGGTCGCGATGTAGCCGGCGGCCGCCTTCGTCGAGGGAGCCTCGAAGCCGAAAGCGTCGACGACGTGGATGCGCTCACCGCGAAGACGGTCGCTCAGCGCGCCGGCGAGGGCGGCCGCGATCATCTTCTTGGGGGTGCGCTGCGAGTAGTCGCGCGGCTTCGGGCCGTGGACGATGCCACCGCCGCGGTGCTCGGGCTGGCGGATCGAGCCCTGGCGCGCACGGCCGGTGCCCTTCTGCTTGAACGGCTTGGCGCCGGTACCCGAGACCTCACCGCGACGCTTCGTCGAGTGAGTGCCCTGGCGAGCCGCTGCCTGCTGGGCGACGACCACCTGGTGGATCAGCGGAATGTTCGTCTTGACGTCGAACACCTCGGCGGGCAGGTCGATCGAGCCGACCTTCTTGCCAGCGGTGTCCTGGATGTCGAGAACGAGAGTCGAGTCAGCCATCTAACTCAGGCCCCCTTCACTGCATTGCGGACGTACACGGCGCGGCCACGAGCACCGGGGACGGCGCCCTTGACGAGCAGCAGACCCTTCTCGGCGTCGACGGCGTGCACCGTGAGGTTGAGGACGGTCACGCGCTCGGCGCCCATACGGCCGGCCATGCGCATGCCCTTGAAGACGCGACCAGGAGTGGCAGCGCCACCGATCGAGCCGGGCTTGCGGTGGTTGCGGTGCGCACCGTGCGAGGCGCCGACGCCGGAGAAGTTGTGACGCTTCATCACACCGGCGGTGCCCTTGCCCTTGCTCGTGCCGACGACGTCGACGAGCTGGCCGGCCTCGAAAGCGCCGTCGACCGTGAGCTCCTGACCGAGCGTGTACTCGGCAGCGTCAGCGGTGCGGATCTCGGTGAGGCGACGACGGGGCGTCACACCTGCAGCCTCGAAGTGGGCGGCGAGGGGCTTGGTGACCTTGCGGGGGTCGATCTGGCCCGCGGCGATCTGAACGGCGTTGTAGCCGTCCTTCTCGGGGGTGCGGACCTGGGTCACGACGTTCGGAGCAACCTCGATCACGGTGACCGGGATGAGCTTGCCGTCTTCGTTCCAGACCTGGGTCATGCCGATCTTGGTGCCGAGCAGACCCTTGGAAGTCTTCGTGTTGATGTCAGCCATGTCGGACCTCAGAGCTTGATCTCGATGTTGACATCGGCCGGCAGGTCGAGACGCATGAGCGAGTCGACGGCCTTCGGCGTCGGGTCGACGATGTCGATCAGACGCTTGTGCGTACGCATCTCGAAGTGCTCGCGGCTGTCCTTGTACTTGTGGGGCGAGCGGATGACCGCCACCACGTTCTTCTCGGTCGGAAGGGGCACGGGGCCCACAACCTGGGCGCCTGCGCGCGTGACCGTGTCGACGATCTTGCGCGCCGAGGAGTCGAGACCGGCGTGGTCATACGACTTCAGGCGAATGCGGATCTTCTGTCCCGCCATGTTCACTCTCTTTCTCGCGTCGTACCTCAGGGGCATTGGACGCACAACGGCACACGGAGTGTGTGCCAGGCACGTGCCGCGCATCTGCGCGATCGCACCGCTGTTCTGCTGTCAGCCGGGCGCCGTGCGGCGCCCTCCCGTCCGCGCACACGGCGAACCGCCTGCGTCTTCGGGTGAGTCGTTCTGCTGCCCGCGGCCTAGGCGCGACGCGCATCGTGAAGCACGAGCGCCGCCTATGCACTGCCCTGGCAGTGATCCTGCGTCTGCGCCGAAGCGCACGCAGAAATGTCGAACTTGTCTATTCTGCCATCCGTTCGGGGTTCCGTGCAACCCGGGCGTGTCGCGCTGTGCGCCGCGGAATCACGCGGAACCCGCCGGGCGTGTCGCGGGCCTGCGTCCCGGGCGTGTCGCGACCTGTGCGACGCGCCGGCGCCGGCCCTCAGGCACGCGCTCTCGGCGCAGCCCGGACCGGCTCGCGCGCGCCCTCATCCGGCCGGCCCCACGACGGTTCCACGAGCGTTCATCCGCCGGTTGCCTCGAGGGCCGACGGGCGACATATCCCCGCGTAACGTGGGAGTCGCCACACCACGGGAGCTTCTCGAGAGGACGAACATGCGGGTTTCGGTCATCGGATGCGGCTATCTCGGCGCCGTGCACGCCGCCGGTATGTCGAGCCTCGGCCACGACGTGGTCGGCATCGACGTCGACGCGGACCGCATCGCCTCCCTCACCGCAGGAACCGCCCCGTTCTTCGAACCGGGCCTCCCCGAGGCGCTCGAGGCCGGTCGCGCGTCGGGGCGCCTGACGTTCTCGACCGATATCGTCTCGGCCGCGGGCGCCCGCGTGCACTTCGTCGCGGTCGGCACGCCGCAGCTCGCGGACGGAAACGGCGCCGACCTCCGCTACGTCGACGCGGCCTTCGCGGCGCTGGCTCCCCATCTGCGGCCGGGCGACGTCGTCGTCGGCAAGTCGACGGTTCCGGTCGGCACGGCCGCTCGGCTCGCCGCCGAGCTCGCCGATACCGGAGCGATGCTCGTCTGGAACCCCGAGTTCCTGCGCGAGGGCTACGCCATGAAGGACACGCTCGAGCCCGACCGTCTCGTCTACGGCACCGAAGAAGCCTCGCGCGGCGCCGCGGTGGAGGCGCTCGACGAGGCGTACCGCGAGGTGCTCGACCGGGGCACGCCGCGGCTCGTGACCGACTACGCGACCGCCGAGCTCGTGAAGGCCGCCGCCAACGCGTTCCTCGCCACGAAGATCTCGTTCATCAACGCCATGGCAGAGGTGGCTGAGGCGACCGGAGCGGACGTCACGACGCTCGCAGACGCGCTCGGGCACGACGACCGCATCGGCCGGCGCTTCCTGAACGCCGGGATCGGCTTCGGCGGCGGGTGCCTCCCCAAGGACATCAGGGCCTTCGTCGCGCGCGCCGAGGAGATCGGCGTCGGCGACTCGCTCGCGTTCCTCCGCGAGGTCGACCGCATCAACCTGCGCCGCCGCGACCGGATGGTCGAGCTCGTGCGCTCATCGTTCGACGACGGCGTCCACGGCCGCCGCGTGGCCGTGCTGGGGCTCGCCTTCAAGCCGTACAGCGACGACATCCGCGACTCCCCCGCGCTCGACGTCGCCACCCGGCTGCGCGGGCTCGGCGCGAAGGTGCGCGTCTACGACCCGGAGGCGATGGAGAATGCGCGGCGCCTCCATCCGCAGCTGAAGTACGCCAAGAGCGCCGAGAAGGCGCTCGACGGCGCCGAGGCGGTCGTGCTGGTCACCGAGTGGCCCGAGTTCCGCGAGCTCGATCCCGAGGCGACGGCGGAGCTCGTCGCCCGTCCGGTGATCCTCGACGGCCGCAACGTGCTCGACCCCGCCGCGTGGCGGTCATCCGGCTGGACGTACGTGGGCCTCGGCCGCTCCTGACCTCCGCGACGCCCCGGCGCTCGTTTCCGCCCCGCGGAACACGGGATCAAGGTGCGGATCCTCCCCGGCGTCATGCCGATCACGGGCCGCACGCAGAAGGAGGCGGAGGAGCTCGCGCGTGAGCTCGAGGACTGCATCCACGAGCCGACGGGCCGCAAGATGCTCGAGATCTTCGTCGGCTTCGACGTCTCCGACCTCGAGCTCGGGGAGCGGATCGCCGAGACCATGATCGACTGGTTCGACTCGCGCGCGTGCGACGGCTACAACCTGAACATGCCGAGCGTTCCCGAGGGGACGAACGCGGTGGTCGACCTGCTCGTGCCCGAGCTGCAGGAGCGCGGCTGCTTCAGACGCGAGTACGTCGGCGCCACGATGCGCGAGCGCTCGGGCCTCACACTGGACGACGAGGTTGGCTGAGACCGCCGCTCCCCCGCACCGGGGCGGCGCCCCATCCGCCCGGGCACGCAGAAGGGGCCCGGTTCCGAAGAACCGGGCCCCTCGCCGTAAGAGGTCTTACTTGATGATGCTGGTCACCGTGCCGGCGCCGACGGTGCGGCCACCCTCACGGATCGCGAAGCCGAGGCCCTCTTCCATGGCGATGGGCTGGATCAGCTCGACCGTCATGTCGGTGGTGTCGCCGGGCATGACCATCTCGGTGCCCTCGGGCAGCGAGATGACGCCGGTGACGTCGGTGGTGCGGAAGTAGAACTGCGGGCGGTAGTTCGTGTAGAACGGGTTGTGACGGCCGCCCTCGTCCTTCGACAGGATGTACGCGGTGCCCGTGAAGTTGGTGTGCGGGGTAACCGAACCCGGCTTCACGACGACCTGGCCGCGCTCGACGTCCTCACGCTTGAGGCCGCGGAGCAGCAGACCGCAGTTCTCGCCGGCCCATGCCTCGTCGAGCTGCTTGTGGAACATCTCGATACCCGTGACCGTGGTCTTCTGGGTGTCGCGGATGCCGACGATCTCGACCTCGGAGTTGATCGCGAGGGTACCGCGCTCGGCGCGGCCCGTGACGACCGTGCCGCGACCGGTGATCGTGAAGACGTCCTCGATGGGCATCAGGAACGGCTTGTCGCGGTCGCGGACCGGGTCGGGGATCGACTCGTCGACGGCCTCCATGAGGTCGACGATGGACTGCGTCCACTTCTCGTCGCCCTGCAGCGCCTGGTAGCCCGACACGCGGACGACCGGAGCGTTGTCACCATCGAAGTTCTGCGACGAGAGCAGCTCGCGGACCTCGAGCTCGACGAGCTCCAGGATCTCCTCGTCGTCGACCATGTCGCACTTGTTCAGGGCGACGAGCAGGTAGGGAACGCCGACCTGCTTGGCGAGGAGGACGTGCTCGCGCGTCTGGGCCATCGGGCCGTCGGTCGCGGCGACCACCAGGATCGCGCCGTCCATCTGTGCGGCACCGGTGATCATGTTCTTGATGTAGTCGGCGTGACCCGGGGCGTCGACGTGCGCGTAGTGGCGCTTCGCGGTCTCGTACTCGACGTGCGAGATGTTGATCGTGATGCCGCGCTGGCGCTCCTCGGGAGCCGAGTCGATCGAGCCGAAGTCGCGCTGAACGTTGACGTCCGACGGGAACTTGTCGGCGAGCACCTTCGAGATCGCAGCGGTAAGCGTCGTCTTACCGTGGTCGACGTGCCCGATCGTACCGATGTTGACGTGCGGCTTGGTCCGCTCGAACTTGGCCTTGGCCACTTTGTCCTCCTAGGACGGTCGAGTAACAGCACCGGGCACCGGATTGCGACCGGCCTGCTACATGGGTTGTTTTCAGTCTAATAGACAGTCAGTGTGAAGTTTTGTGTCGGATGGGCCGCCGGTGTCGGCAGCCCATCCGGAGCCGTCAGGGCTGGGGCGATACTACTCGCCCTTGCCCTTCTGGATGATCTCGTCGGCGACAGCCTTGGGGACCTCGGCGTAGCTGTGGAACTCCATCGAGTACACGGCGCGGCCCGAGGTCTTCGAGCGGAGGTCGCCGATGTAGCCGAACATGCTCGACAGCGGGACGAGGGCGCGGACGACCTTGACGCCCTGGGCGTCCTCCATCGACTGCACCTGACCGCGACGCGAGTTCAGGTCGCCGATGACGTCGCCCATGTACTCTTCGGGAGTACGGACCTCGACGCTCATGAGCGGCTCGAGCAGCACGGGGCTGGCCTTGAGGACGGCCTCCTTGAAGCCCATCGAACCGGCGATCTTGAACGCCATCTCCGACGAGTCGACGTCGTGCGCCGCACCGTCGGTGAGGGTCGCCTTGACGCCGACCATCGGGTAGCCAGCGAGAGCGCCGACGTTCATCGCGTCCTTGAAACCGGCGTCGACCGACGGGATGTACTCGCGCGGGATGCGGCCACCGGTCACGGCGTTCACGAACTCGTAGGTCGTGTCGCCCTCGACCTCGAGCGGCTCCAGCTTGAACTGGATCTTCGCGAACTGACCCGAACCACCGGTCTGCTTCTTGTGCGTGTAGTCGTGGCGCTCGACGACCCGGCGGATCGTCTCGCGGTAGGCCACCTGGGGCTTACCGACGTTCGCCTCGACCTTGAACTCGCGCTTCATGCGGTCGACGAGGATGTCGAGGTGCAGCTCGCCCATGCCCTTGACCGTGGTCTGACCGGTCTCGGGGTTGTTCTCGACGCGGAACGTCGGGTCCTCCTCAGCGAGCTTCTGGATCGCGAGACCCAGCTTCTCCTGGTCGGCCTTCGTGTTCGGCTCGATCGCGACCTCGATGACGGGCTCGGGGAACGTCATCGACTCGAGGACGACCTGTGCGGCCGAGTCGCTGAGCGTGTCGCCCGTGGTGGTGTCCTTCAGGCCGATGACCGCGTAGATGTGGCCAGCGGTGACCGAGTCGACCGGCTGCTCCTTGTTGGCGTGCATCTGGAAGATCTTCCCGACGCGCTCCTTCTTGCCCTTGGTCGAGTTGACGACCTGGGCGCCCGAGTCGAGGTGACCCGAGTACACGCGGATGTACGTCAGACGACCGAAGAACGGGTGCGTGACGACCTTGAAGGCCAGCGCGGCGAAGGGCTCGTCGGCGTCGGCGTGACGCTCGATGATCTTCTCCTCGTCCTTCGGGTCGTGCGCCTCGATGGCGGGCACGTCGAGGGGCGAGGGCAGGAAGTCGACGACCGCGTCGAGCATCGGCTGCACGCCGCGGTTCTTGAACGCCGAGCCGCAGAACACGGGGAAGGCGTCGCCGTTGACCGTGAGCTTGCGGATGCCGCTCTTGATCTCGTCGATCGACAGCTCCTCGCCCGCGAAGAACTTCTCGAGCAGCTCGTCGTCGGCCTCTGCGGCCGCCTCGACCAGCTTCTGGCGGTACTCCTCGGCCTTGGCCTGGAGGTCGGCGGGGATCTCGTTGGTCTCGTACTCCGCGCCCATGGTCACGTCACCCTTGGCGTCGCCCGGCCACACGAAGGCCTTCATGGAGAGCAGGTCGACGACGCCGACGAAGTCGTTCTCGGCGCCGATCGGCAGCTGCATGACCAGCGGGGTGGCCTTCAGGCGGTTGACGATCGTGTCGATCGTGAAGTAGAAGTCGGCGCCCAGCTTGTCCATCTTGTTGACGAAGCAGATGCGGGGCACGTTGTACTTGTCGGCCTGGCGCCACACAGTCTCGGACTGGGGCTCCACACCCTCCTTGCCGTCGAAAACGGCAACCGCACCATCGAGCACGCGCAGCGAGCGCTCGACCTCGACCGTGAAGTCGACGTGGCCCGGGGTGTCGATGATGTTGACCTGGGTGCCCTTCCAGAAGCTGGTGACAGCAGCGGAGGTGATCGTGATGCCGCGCTCCTGCTCCTGCTCCATCCAGTCAGTGGTCGCGCCGCCGTCGTGCGTCTCACCGATCTTGTGGTTGACACCCGTGTAGAACAGGATGCGCTCGGTCGTCGTCGTCTTGCCGGCATCGATGTGCGCCATGATGCCGATGTTGCGGACCTTCTTCAGGTCAGTGAGCACCTCTTGTGCCACGGGCGTTTCCTTACGTTGAGGAGGGCAAAAATTCGCAGGCGGGTTCCGGATGACCGGACGAGCCGATCATCCGGAACCTGCGTGAACGGCTGGTTACCAGCGGTAGTGCGCGAAGGCGCGGTTCGACTCGGCCATCTTGTGGGTGTCTTCGCGGCGCTTGACCGCGGCACCGAGGCCGTTCGAGGCGTCGAGGATCTCGTTCATGAGACGCTCGGTCATCGTCTTCTCACGACGACCCTTCGCGTAGCTCACGAGCCAGCGCAGCGCGAGGGTGTTCGCGCGGTGCGGCTTGACCTCGACCGGCACCTGGTAGGTCGAGCCGCCGACGCGGCGGCTGCGGACCTCGAGGGTCGGGCGGACGTTGTCGAGCGCCTTCTTGAGCGTCGTCACGGCGTCCTGGCCGTTCTTCGCCTCGACGCCTGCGAGGGCGCCGTAGACGATCGACTCGGCCAGCGACTTCTTGCCGTCGACGAGGATCTTGTTGACGAGCGAGGTGACGATCGGAGCGCCGTAAACCGGGTCGTTGACGACGGGGCGCTTCGGGGCGGGTCCCTTACGAGGCATGGCGGTCAGCCCTTCTTCGCGCCGTAGCGGCTGCGAGCCTGGCCACGGTTCTTGACGGCCTGGGTGTCGAGAGCACCGCGGACGATCTTGTAGCGGACACCGGGGAGGTCCTTGACGCGACCACCGCGGACGAGCACCAGCGAGTGCTCCTGGAGGTTGTGGCCCTCACCGGGGATGTAGGCCGTGACCTCGGTACCGTTGCGGAGCTTCACACGAGCGACCTTGCGCATCGCCGAGTTCGGCTTCTTCGGGGTGGTGGTGTACACACGGGTGCATACGCCGGCCTGCTGCGGGTTCGCCTTCAGTGCGGGCGCCTTGGTCGAAGACTTCTTCGACTGGCGGCCCTTGCGAACCAACTGCTGAATAGTTGGCACTAGTTCTCCTTGGTTGTGCTGCACGGTGACAGCGCGTGATGTTTCACGTAAGACCCATCGGGTACCCCGAGCGAGCCGGGATCTGTATCGGTGGGTATGCCGTGGGGGTGGGTTGTTCGCAACCTTCGCCCAAGTGCGGCTCGCTGGCTCACCCGCGCCAGGGCACGGGATTGCGCGCGCGAAAACGCACACCCATTTATGTTACGCCCAATGACACGCCGGGTCAAAAGGAATCCGGCGCCTTCCGGCGCGTCGGGTGTAGGAGCCCGGCGGTTACGTGAAGTCGCGGGGGTCGAACGGCGCGTCGAGCGACAGCGTCAGCTCGTTGAGCATCGCCTCGACCTGGGGCTCGACGAACTCGGTCACAGCGCGCCTGATGCGCACGCGGTGAGCGAGAAGCAGGGTGCAGACCTCTCGTCCGACGAGGTTCGCGTACTCGTCGGCGAGACCGATCTCCCGGCGCAGCGCGGCCTTCGCCTCGTCGCTCAGCGGCGGCAGGCTCGGCACCTCCTGCGACGCCTCGCTCGCGAGCCCCTCGATCGTGAACAGGAACGGCGCCCCCGGCACCGGGTCCGGATCGAGCGGCAGGCCGTCGTGCTCGGGCGCGAGCCCCTCGTCCGGCCGGTAGCTGCGCGAGCGGTTGCGCGCCTGCTGCTGGTCGAGCTCGGCCTGCAGCCGGGGGAGGTTCAGGTCGGTGTAGCGGGCGACGTGGCGATCAACGATCGTCTTCAGCCGGGTCGAGAGCCCGTGCTGCACGCCGTGAGGGACATCGGCGCCGAGGCCGGCCGCCTCGAGCACCGGAGAGCCGAGGCAGCGCCGGCAGGGCGCGGATCTGCCGCGGTGCGTGGCGGGCTGCCAGCGCGGCAGCCAGCGCAGCCAGGCGTCTACGGCCTGTGCCACCTGCGTCTCCAGCGAGCGCTCCACCCCTCCAGGGTAGGCGGGTCGGGCGTTCAGCGCCCGGTGCGGCGCGCGGGTCAGCTCTCCCAGGGCCAGCGGGGCCGATCGGCTTCCGTTCGCCGCAGCGCGACGCCGCCCCACGCGCACGCGCCGGCCAGCAGCGCGAAGGCGGCCGACGACCAGCCGATGACGGATCCGGCGACGGCGGCGGTCGCCTCTGCGGCGTCCGCGCCGAACGCGAGGGAGAGAAGCCACAGCGCGACGAGCTGAGCGAGAGCCGCCGCGAGGGCGACGACGACGGCCGACGAGTACGCGGGCCGCTCCGGCCGCAGCGCCCGCAGCAGCACGAGGAAGAACACCCCGACGGCCGCGACGCCCGCGAGCATCACCGGCACGACGCCGACGTCGTCGACGTCGAGCACTGGCGCGTCGTTCCACAGCGTGACGATGCCCAGCGCGCACACGAGCAGCGCGCCGTACGCGCCGGAGGCGAGCGCCGTCGCGAGCTCTGGGCCCGTGCGCTGCTCAGTCATGCCTCCATTGTCTCCCCCGGCGGCGGCGGAGACGCCGAAGCGCGGACGACGGCTGGCGTCGTCCGCGCTTCGGCGGTGCGGTCGGGCGGGGTCTACTCCCCCGACGCGACGGCCTTGTCGTACTCGGCCTTGTCCTCGGCGTTCAGCCGCTTCATCCGGCGACCGCGCCCTGCCGCCCAGGCGCCGAACCAGACCGTGACCTCGCGCGCGATGATGAACGCGCCGAGTGCCACGGGGCTCAGCCAGCGCTCGTCGAGCGTGAGCTGCGCATCGTTCGGCGTCATCAGCCAGAAGGGGTAGGTCAGGATGGGCGCGAACAGCACGGCGGCGTAGGTCGCCGCCGCCACGAGGAAGCCCAGCACGAACCACCACCCGGCGCGGCCGCGGTTGACGAGGACGCCGACCAGCCAGAACGCGACGAAGAACGTTACGACGGGCACCCAGTAGGCGGGCTCGGTGATGCGGGCCAGGAGATCGGTGACGAGGGTATCGAGCGCGACCTCGTTCTGGAACCAGGCCCATGCGAGGTCGACGAGCGCGTAGAGGATCGTGAACACGATCGTCGCCGGCACGCCGATCAGCAGCGCGGCGACGCGGTTGCCGCGCTTACGGGGCGGCTCGTAGGTCTCGAAGATCGCGGCCGACTGCTTCTTCTCGGCCGGCGTCTCTTCGTCGGCCGACGCGGGCTCGCTCGGGAGCACCGTGGTCGCCGCCGCGGTGGCGACCGTCGGCGTCGCCGGCTCGAAGGCCTCGGTCGGAGCGTCGTCGGCCGGTGCCTGCTCGCCCGGCTCGGTCGCGCGGAAGGTCTCGGGGGCCGGCTCGAACCAGCCGCTGCCTGCGGCTGCGCCGGCGCCCGCGGCCGCCGCACCGGCGGAGCCGCGCTGGCGCGTCTCGAACTCCTCGAGCTCGGCGGCCAGTGCGGCGTAGTCGGGCTCGCCGCCCTCCTCCGGTTCCGGCACCTCGTCTGCGGCAGGCAGAAGCGCCGTGGCGGCATCGTCCCGTGCGGCGGGCGTCTCAGCGTCGTCCGCGCGCACGGCATCGGTCGGCGCGTCGTCGGCGGATGCGGCTTCCACCTGCGCTGCCACGACGGGGGCATCGCCGGCGGCGATGACCTCGGTCGGGGCGTCCCCTGCGGCGGCGTCATCGGTCGGCGCATCGACGACGGTGTCGTCGTGCGTCGGCTCGTCTGCGGGCTCGTGCTCCCGGACGGCGTCGGTCGCGGCGGCGGCCGCGGCGGCGTCGACATAGGCGTCGGCGTCCGGATCGTCGTCGGGCGTGCCGCCCGGCAACACGTGTTCGTCGTCGGCCGCCTCATCGGCTTCCGCCGTCGCGTCGGCCTCACTCTCACCGGAAGGCGCGGCGTCGTCGTAGTCGTACACCGCGGTATCGGCGGATAGGCCAGCGGGTGCCGCCCCTGAGGCATCGGGCTGTGCGGTCTCCGGCTCTGCGACATCCGGCTCCGCGGCGATCACCGCCTCGTCGCCGCCCTCTGCGGGCTCGGTGCCCGGCTGCTCGGCCTCGTCGACCGCCGTCTCGGCGGGCTCGATGGGCTCGCCGGTCGTCGGGTCGTGCTCATTCCCCATGGCGCCACTCATCTCATGCTCTCCTCACGGCGGGGTCGTCCCCACGCGGTGAGAGTAACGCGCACCGGGGCCGGCGCCGCGGTGCCTCGCCGCGCGTTGCCATGCCGTTATCCGACGCCGGATCTCGGGCGCGTCGGGCGAGCGGCTTCCTGCCCCATCCGTCCTGGTCAGGGGCCAGAAGCGCGAGCGGGGTCCGACGCCTTCCGGCGACGGACCCCGACGAGCTCTCGTGTCAGAAGCCCGAGAAGTCGACCTCGATGGAGCCGTCGTCCCCAGCGGTGACGGGGACCCGCGCGCCGGACCATCCGAACGGCGAACTGCTGGTGAGGGAGTCGGCCTCCCACGGGTCGCCCTCCGAGTAGCGCTCCTTGTAGTCGATGCGCAGCTCGCCGCCGTCGATGACGACGTACTCGCCGTCGTCTGCGGACTCGAACGTGAGCGTCGGCTCGGTCTGCCACGAGCGCTTGATGCCGGTGACCGCCGCGAATACGGGGTCGTTCATGATCAGCGAGTTCGGGCACAGCTTGGGCACGAACTGATCGGACTTCATGCAGTCGGCGATGCGCTCCTGCACCTGCGAGATCGCCTTCTTCTGGGCGTCCTCGGTCCAGCTGGCCGCGAACGACGCGTACTGCTGCGTGCCCAGCTCCGCGTCGGTCTCATCGGGGCCGAGCCCCGGCAGCGCGGTGAGCGTCTGGTCGTCGCCGTAGCTGAACGCGCCGTCGGCCTCGGGCGCCGTGAACGTGTAGGTGCCGGGCAGCACGGGGATCTGGACGAGCTCGTCGCCGGAGACGTACTCCTCGGCGCCCGGGTCGCTTCCGGTGATCGTCGAGAGGTCGACCTCGACGCCGTTGACCTGGGTGACGCTGCCGACCGCACCGAGCCGCACGTACTGCTGCGGCCCGCTCGTGATCTGCCACTCGTCGAACACCACGGCCGTCGTGCCCGCCTTGGCGAGCTCGAAGGAGACGTCGTACTTCTTGCTGTCGACCGTGAGGCTGGCCGCGACCGATGCGCTCTCGCCCGACTCGACGACATCGCCGACGGTGAAGTCCGTCGGCCTGTTGCCCGCCGCGTCATAGATGTCCTCCTGCAGCAGCACGCGCTCGCCCGACGTCACGTTCGGCGACCAGAGAGCGAGCGCGTCGTCTGCGTCGCCGTCGACGATCGCGCCGAGGTACTTCTCGACCTGCGCCTGAGGCGAGTACGTCGTGCCGGCGAGGTAGCCGCGCACGATCACGCCGCCGATGATCAGAAGCACGACCGCGCCGGCGGAGATGCCGCCGACGATCCAGCCCGTTTTGGCCCCGCGGCTGAGCGGGCGCTGCTGCGCGGCGTCGCCGGCGAGGAGTCCCTGGAACGGGTCGTCTGCAGCTCCGGGTGCCGCGGCGGGCGGTGCCGGAACGGGCGGTCGCGACGGTGCGGTCTGCCCGTTCGCCGCTCCGCCGTCGACCGCGTAGCCCCCGTACGCGGCCGTCGCATCCTGCGGCGCCTGGGGCGCCTGCTCCGCCGGTGCGGGCGCTGGCTGGTGCGCGGCCTGCGCGCTGTGCGGCGCCTGATCGCCCGGCGCTGATGCCGGAGGGTGCGCGGCGGTCGCGCTCGGCGCCGCGGCCGCGGGAACGGGAGCGGGAGGATACGCCGCCGTGTGCGCCGCCCCACCGGCGGTGCCGGGGGCGTCGTAGCCGGGCGCCGCGGGGGCCGCATAGCCCGGCGCGGCCGCTCGCTGAGGCGTCGGCACGGCCCCGACGGCGAGAGCGCGCAGCAGCGCCGGCGGCATCGAGCGCGCGACGGCAGGTGCTGCGAAGCGCGCGAGCGCTTCCACCGCGACCCCGATCACCGCGAAGAGCAGGAAGGTCCACGCCGCCGGCGCGACGCCGCCTGCCAGCGTCAGGCTTCCGCTGCCGAACAACGACGACAGGTCGGTGCCCTGCGCGTTGACGTGACCCCCGACGGCGACGCGGCCGACGAGCGAGACGACGACCCCGAAGGCGCCGTACGCCGCGGGCAGCACGAACCAGGCCGTCGCGTGGGTCGTCGCCCCGCGCCGCACGCGCCACCGGATCGCGGAGATCGCGAGCACGAGCAGGGCCGCGATCGGCAGCACGATGCGCGCCCACGTCGGCAGCACATCGCTGAACATCGTGATGCTGGACGCACCCTCTGGCGCGAAGCTGTCGATCGGGACGATGTCGCCGAGATCTCCCTGCATCGACGCGGTGACCGACGACAGCCCGCCGATCGAACTGCCGTACGCCGCCAGCAGCGGAAGGGTCAGCGGCGCGGACAGCAGCGCAGCCGCGACGCCGTCGTCGGCCTTCACGACGGCGACGACGAACACGCCGAGCGCGATGACCGCGCCGAGCCCGCCCAGGTGCTCCACGGCCTGCAGCGCACCGCTGCGCCAGCGCGACCGCGTCGCGCCGGCGGGGAGCAGGATGACGAGCGACGCAGCGGCCACGATCACGATTCCTGCGACGACGCTCCAGAACGAGATCGCGCGGATCGAGATGCTCAGCCCGGACGACGGCTCGACGATCGCGATCGGCACGACCGCCTGCATCAGCGCGACGACGAGCGCGAAGCCCGCACCCGCGAGGCCGGCGACGGCCGCGCGCCACCAGAACGGCAGGCGGGAGAGGTCGGACGTCGTGCGGCGGCCGAACAGCAGCACCGAGAGGACGGCTGCCACGGGGACGAGCACGGGCACGACGTAGACCCACACCGTGAATCCGATGCCCATCGCGTCGATCGTCGTGCTGAAGCTGCCGAAGAAGCCGGCGCCGAGGAACTGCACGATCAGCGCGAACCACTGCGCGCCGATGATCTCGGACGCGCCGGCGAACGAGTCATCTGCGCCGATCGCGATGAGAGCGAGCACGACGATCACGATGCTTGCAGCGACGGCGCCCGCGAGGGCGAGCCCCGCGAGCGTCAGGGCCGCGATCCACGGCTCCTTCGCTGCCAGCGGCGATGTCGGCCGCTGCGGCTGCGCCGGCACGGCCTGCTGCCACGCGACCCCGGGCGCGGCCGCGTACTGCGGGGCGGACTCAGACTGCGGGGCCGGCTGCTGTGCGGCGGGCTGCTGCGACGCGTAGGGGGACGACGCGGCCTGGGCGGCGGGTGCGGGCGGGGCCGGCGGCCCGGGTACTTGCTCGCCCGGAGCGGGAGCGGCGGCCGGCGCGGGGACCGCAGCGGCCAGCCCGTGCGGAACCGGTGGTGCGGGCACGGCCGGCGGCTGCTCATCCGATACCGGCGGCGCCGGAGGCGCGGGCGCAGCGGGAGCCTGCTCATCGGGTGCGGGCGGAGCCGGCGGCGGAGGAACCTGCTCGGCAGGGGCGGCCGGGGACGGCGGCACGGGCGGTGCCGGTACCTGCTCGGCGGGAGCGGGAGGTGCGGGCGGCGGCACCGGCGGTGTGCCGGCACCCTCCTGCTCGGGGCGAGGGTCGGTCATGGATATGGCCTCTCTGCGTTCAGCTGATGCAGAGCAACGCTAGCGGAGACGTCCGACACGGCGCCACGCCGGTATGTCACGACGTAACAAGAAGCGGCCCCGAGTCCGAAGACTCGGGGCCGCTTCGTGTATTCAGTTCGCTCAGTTGTGGTCGCGACTGCGTCGCTCCACAAATTCAATCGGCTCGGCCGTCCGAGCAAGCTCGGTCGGCTCTCGCCTCAATCAGTTGTCGCTGTCGCTCCACAACTTCAATCGGCTCGGCCGTCCGAGCAAGCTCGGTCGGCTCTCGCCTCAATCAGTTGTAAGAACCGGGCGTCGTGAAGTCATCCGACGAGAAGGCATCGAAGTCGACGAAGCCGTAGTCGCCGTCGGCGAACGCACCGTCGGACGCGAAGATGCGGTTGGGGTACCGCTCGCTCTTCGCCTCCTCCGTGGCCTCCACAACGACGTCGCGGTACTTCGCCAGGCCGGTGCCGGCCGGGATGAGCTTACCGATGATGACGTTCTCCTTGAGACCGACCAGCGGGTCGCGCTTGCCCTGGAGGGCCGCCTCGGTGAGGACGCGGGTGGTCTCCTGGAACGACGCGGCCGACAGCCACGACTCGGTCGCGAGCGACGCCTTCGTGATACCCATCAGCTCGGGGCGACCCGACGCCGGGCGCTTGCCCTCGGCGACCGCGGCGCGGTTGAGCTCCTGGTAGCGCTTGACGTCGACCATCTCGCCGGGGAGCAGCTCGGTCTCGCCGTGGTCGACCACGGTGACCTTGCGGAGCATCTGGCGGACGATGACCTCGATGTGCTTGTCGTGGATCGGCACACCCTGCGAGCCGTACACGCCCTGGACGCCGCCGACGAGGTACTTCTGCACCTCGCGAGCGCCCTGGACGCGCATGATCTCCTTCGGGTCGAGCGTGCCGACCTGGAGGGGCTGTCCGACGGTGACGCGGGCGCCGTCCTCGACGAGGAGCGTCGCACGCTTCAGCACGGGGTAGGCCTTGACCTCGTCGCCGTTGTCGGGCGTGAGGATGACCTTCTTCTGCTTCTCGGTCTCTTCGATCGTGATGCGGCCATCGGCCTCGGCGATCGGAGATGCGCCCTTCGGGGTGCGCGCCTCGAACAGCTCCTGCACGCGGGGCAGACCCTGCGTGATGTCGTCGGCCGAGGCCGAACCACCGGTGTGGAACGTGCGCATCGTCAGCTGCGTACCGGGCTCACCGATCGACTGGGCCGCGATGATGCCGACGGCCTCACCGATGTCGACCAGGTTGCCGGTGGCCAGCGAGCGGCCGTAGCACTGCGCGCAGACGCCGACGGCCGAGTCGCACGTCAGCACCGAGCGGACCTTGATCTGCTCGACGCCGGCCGAGACCAGCTTCTCGATCATCGGGTCGCCGATGTCGCTGCCGGCCGTCGCGAGGACGGTGCCGTCCTCTGCGACCACGTCGGCCGCGAGCGAACGGGCGAACACCGAGTTCTCGACGTTCTCGTCCTTGACCAGAACGCCGTCGGCGTTCGGAGCCGCGATCGTGTACTCGAGGCCCTTCGACGTGCCGCAGTCGGTCTCGCGGATGATGACATCCTGCGAGACGTCGACGAGACGACGCGTGAGGTAACCCGAGTCGGCGGTGCGCAGAGCGGTGTCGGCGAGACCCTTTCGCGCACCGTGGGTGGCGATGAAGTACTCGGCGTTCGACAGACCCTCGCGGTACGACGAGATGATCGGACGCGGGATGATGTCGCCCTTGGTGTTGTTCACCAGACCGCGGATACCGGCGATGTTCCGGATCTGCAGCCAGTTACCACGAGCACCAGACGTCACCATCCGGTTGATGGTGTTGTCCTCGGGGAAGTTGTCCCGCATCGCCTGCTGGATCTTGTCGGTCGCCTCGGTCCACACCTGGATGAGCTCCTGACGGCGCTCGCCGTCGGTGATCAGACCCTTGGCGTACTGAGCGTTCACCTTGGCGGCGAGCTTCTCGTGCTCGGCGACGATCTCGGCCTTCTCCGGCGGCGTGAGCACGTCGGAGAGCGCGACCGTCACACCGGAGCGCGTGGCCCAGTAGAAGCCGGCGTCCTTGATGTTGTCGAGCGTCTCGGCGACGATGACCTTCGGGTACTCCTCGGCCAGCTTGTTGACGATCTGGCTGAGCTTGCCCTTGTCGGCCTGCTCGCGGACGAACGGGTAGCCCTTGGGCAGGTTGCCGTTGAAGATCGCCTGTCCGAGCGACGTGTCGACCAGACCGTGCTTCTCGTAGCCCTCGGGCGCCTGGCCCTCGAGGAACGTCAGCCCGGGAACGCGGATGCGCACCTTGGCCTGCAGGTCGAGGGTGCCCTCGTCCTTGGCCAGCTGCGCCTCCGACACCGAACCGAACGCACGGCCCTCACCGGTCGCACCCTCCTTGAGGGTGGTCAGGTGGTGCAGACCGATGATCATGTCCTGCGAGGGCAGGGTCACCGGACGGCCGTCGGACGGCTTCAGGATGTTGTTCGACGCGAGCATCAGCACGCGGGCCTCGGCCTGAGCCTCGACCGACAGCGGCAGGTGGACGGCCATCTGGTCGCCGTCGAAGTCGGCGTTGAACGCCGCGCACACGAGCGGGTGGAGCTGGATGGCCTTGCCCTCGACGAGCTGCGGCTCGAAGGCCTGGATGCCCAGGCGGTGCAGGGTGGGTGCACGGTTCAGCAGCACGGGGCGCTCGCGGATGATCTCCTCGAGCACGTCCCACACCTCGGGGCGCGAGCGCTCGACCGAGCGCTTGGCCGCCTTGATGTTCTGCGAGTGACCGAGGTCGATCAGGCGCTTGATCACGAACGGCTTGAACAGCTCGAGCGCCATCTGCTTGGGCAGACCGCACTGGTGCAGCTTCAGCTGCGGGCCGACCACGATGACCGAACGGCCCGAGTAGTCGACGCGCTTGCCGAGCAGGTTCTGACGGAATCGACCCTGCTTGCCCTTCAGCATGTCGCTGAGCGACTTCAGGGCGCGGTTGCCGGTACCCGTGACGGGGCGGCCGCGGCGGCCGTTGTCGAACAGGGCGTCGACCGACTCCTGCAGCATGCGCTTCTCGTTGTTGACGATGATCTCGGGAGCACCGAGGTCGATCAGGCGACGGAGGCGGTTGTTGCGGTTGATCACGCGGCGGTACAGGTCGTTCAGGTCGCTCGTGGCGAAGCGGCCTCCGTCGAGCTGCACCATCGGGCGCAGCTCGGGCGGGATGACCGGAACGACGTTGAGGACCATCGACGCCGGCGAGGTGCCGGAGACGAGGAACGACTGCACGACCTTGAGGCGCTTGATCGCACGGATCTTGCGCTGGCCCTTGCCCTCGGCGATCTGCAGGCGGAGCGACTCGGCCTCGGCGGCCAGGTCGAACTCGGTGAGACGGCGCTGCAGGCTCTCGGCGCCCATGAGCGCCTCGAAGTACTGACCGAACCGGTCCTGCATCTCCTGGAAGACGTCGTCCTCGGCCTTGAGCTGACCCACCTCGAGGTTGCGGAACTCGTCCCACACGCGCTCGAGGCGCGCGATCGACTCGTCTGCCCGCTTGCGGAGCGTCGCCATCTCCTTCTCGGCGGCGTCCTTGGCCTTCTTCTTCTGGTCGGCCTTGGCGTCCTCGGCCTCAAGGGCGGCGAGGTCGTCCTCGAGCTTCTGCATCTTCTCGGCGATGCGGGCGTCGCGGCGGTCGCCGAGAGCCTTGATCTCGAGGCGCAGGTTGTTCTCGTGCGTCGAGAGGTCGCGGTGGCGAGCATCCTCGTCGACCGAGATCACCATGTAAGCGGCGAAGTAGATGACCTTCTCGAGGTCCTTCGGCGCCATGTCGAGCAGGTAGCCGAGGCGCGAGGGAACGCCCTTGAAGTACCAGATGTGGGTGACGGGAGCGGCGAGCTCGATGTGGCCCATGCGCTCGCGACGGACGGAGCTCTTGGTGACCTCCACGCCGCAGCGCTCGCACACGATGCCCTTGAAGCGCACGCGCTTGTACTTGCCGCACGAGCACTCCCAGTCGCGGCTGGGTCCGAAGATCTGCTCACCGAACAGACCGTCCTTCTCGGGCTTCAGGGTGCGGTAGTTGATGGTCTCGGGCTTCTTGACCTCACCGAACGACCAGCGGCGGATGTCGTCGCCAGTGGCCAGACCGATGCGAAGCTCATCGAAAGTTGTTGCGTCGAGCAATTGATTCTCCTGTGGGAAATCTCGAAATCGGCTGGCTGGTTCAGATCTCGTCGATCGAGGCGGACTCGAAGCGAGAAGAGATGTTGATGCCGAGCTCTTCGGCGGCGCGGAACGCCTCGTCGTCGGTGTCGCGCAGGTTGATCTCCGTACCGTCTGCGGCAAGCACCTCGACGTTCAGGCAGAGCGACTGCATCTCCTTCATGAGCACCTTGAAGGACTCGGGGATGCCGGGCTCCGGGATGTTCTCGCCCTTGACGATCGACTCGTACACCTTGACGCGGCCGAGGATGTCATCGGACTTCACCGTGAGCAGCTCCTGCAGGGCGTACGCGGCGCCGTAGGCCTCGAGGGCCCACACCTCCATCTCGCCGAAGCGCTGACCGCCGAACTGCGCCTTACCACCGAGCGGCTGCTGGGTGATCATCGAGTACGGACCGGTCGAACGCGCGTGGATCTTGTCGTCGACCAGGTGGTGCAGCTTCAGGATGTACATGTAGCCGACCGAGATCGGAGCCGGGAACGGGTCGCCGGTGCGGCCGTCGAACAGCTGCGCCTTACCCGTGCTGTTGATCAGGCGCTCGCCGTCGTTCGTCGGCAGGGTCGAGTCGAGAAGACCCGAGATCTCGGCCTCGTGGGCGCCGTCGAACACAGGGGTCGCAACCTTCGTGCCCGGGGCGGCCTCGCGCATGTCCTCGGGGATCTGCACGGCCCACTCGGGGGTGCCCTCGATCTTCCAGCCCTGGCTGACGATCCAGCCGAGGTGGGTCTCGAGGACCTGGCCGAAGTTCATTCGGCCGGGGATGCCCATCGGGTTCAGCACGACGTCGAGCGGCGTGCCGTCTGCGAGGAACGGCATGTCCTCGACCGGCAGGATCTTCGCGATGACGCCCTTGTTGCCGTGGCGACCCGCGAGCTTGTCGCCCTCGGTGATCTTGCGCTTCTGAGCGATGTAGACCACGACGCGGCGGTTGACGCCCGAGCCGAGCTCGTCGTCGCCCTCTTCTGCGTCGAACTCCTTGACGGCGATGATCGTGCCCTGCTCGCCGTGGGGAACCTTCAGCGACGTGTCGCGGACCTCGCGGCTCTTCTCGTTGAAGATGGCGCGCAGCAGGCGCTCCTCGGCCGACAGCTCGGTCTCGCCCTTCGGCGTGACCTTGCCGACGAGGATGTCGCCGGGGCGGACCTCTGCGCCGATGCGGATGATGCCGCGCTCGTCGAGGTCCTTCAGCAGGTCGGGGCTGACGTTGGGGAGGTCACGGGTGATCTCCTCCTTGCCGAGCTTGGTGTCGCGCGCGTCGACCTCGTACTCCTCGATGTGGATCGAGGTGAGCGTGTCGTCCTTCACCAGGTTCTGGCTCAGGATGATCGCGTCTTCGAAGTTGTGGCCCTCCCACGACATGAAGCCCACGAGGAGGTTCTTGCCGATCGCGAGCTCGCCGTTCTGCGTCGACGGACCGTCTGCGATGATCTCGCCGACCTCGACGCGCTCGCCGGCCGACACGATGACGCGCTGGTTGTAGCTGTTGCCCTGGTTCGAGCGGTCGAACTTGCGCAGGAAGAACTCCTGCACGCCACCCTCGTCGAGCTGCAGGACGACGCTCTCGGCCGAGACCTCGGTCACGACGCCGGCCTTGTCGGCGATCAGCGAGTCACCGGAGTCGACGGCCGCGAAGCCCTCCATGCCGGTGCCGACGAACGGCGACTCGCTCTCGATGAGCGGGACGGCCTGACGCTGCATGTTCGCACCCATGAGGGCGCGGTTCGCGTCGTCGTGCTCGAGGAACGGGATGAGCGCGGTTCCGACAGAGGTCATCTGGCGGGGCGAGACGTCCATGTAGCCGATGTCGCTCGCGTCGATGAGGTCGACCTCGCCGTCGCGCTGGCGGGCCAGCACCTGGTCCTCGGCGAAGGAGCCGTTCGCGGCGAGCGCCGCGTTCGCCTGCGCGATGTTGAAGTTCTCCTCGTCGGCTGCCGTGAGGTAGTCGATCTGGTCGGTGACCTTGCCCTTGACGACGCGGCGGTACGGGGTCTCGATGAACCCGAACGCGTTGATGCGGCCGAAGGTCGCGAGACGGCCGATCAGACCGATGTTCGGGCCTTCAGGCGTCTCGATCGGGCACATGCGGCCGTAGTGCGACGGGTGGACGTCGCGGACCTCGACGCCCGCGCGCTCGCGCGACAGACCGCCGGGGCCGAGCGCCGACAGCGTGCGCTTGTGCGTGATCGCCGAGAGCGGGTTGTTCTGGTCGAGGAACTGCGACAGCTGGCTCGTGCCGAAGAACTCCTTGATCGCGGCGACGACGGGGCGCACGTTGATCAGGGTCTGCGGCGTGATCGCCTCGATGTCCTGCGTGGTCATGCGCTCGCGCACGACGCGCTCCATGCGCGACAGGCCCGTCCGGACCTGGTTCTGGATGAGCTCGCCCACGGCGCGGATGCGGCGGTTGCCGAAGTTGTCGATGTCGTCGACGTCGATGCGCTTGGTGACGATCTCGCCCGACTTGTTGACGCCCTCGAAGCTCTCGTCGCCGCGGTGGAGGCGGACGAGGTACTTGATGGTCGCGACGATGTCCTCGACCGTCAGGGTCGACGCCGTGATGTCGGTCGCCAGGCCCAGCTTCTGGTTGAGCTTGTAGCGGCCCACCTTGGCGAGGTCGTAGCGCTTCGAGTTGAAGTAGAAGTTGTCGAGCAGGCTGCGCGCAGCCTCTGCCGCGACCTGCTCGCCCGGGCGGATCTTGCGGTAGATGTCGCGGAGCGCCTCTTCCTGCGTGAGGATCGTGTCCTTCGCGAGGGTCTCCTCGATCGACTCGATGCCGGCGAACTCGCGCTCGATGTCCTCGGTCGTGAGGCCGAGGGCCTTCAGGAAGACGGTGACCGACTGCTTGCGCTTGCGGTCGATGCGCACGCCCACCTGGTCGCGCTTGTCGATCTCGAACTCGAGCCACGCGCCGCGGCTCGGGATGATGCGCGACGAGACGATCTCCTTGTCGGAGGTCTTGTCGGGGGTCTTGTCGAAGTAGACGCCGGGCGAACGGACGAGCTGCGACACGACGACGCGCTCCGAGCCGTTGATGACGAACGTGCCGTCACCCGTCTGCAGCGGGAAGTCGCCCATGAAGACCGTCTGAGTCTTGATCTCACCGGTCTGGTGGTTCATGAACTCGGCCTCGACGTACAGCGGGGCCGCATACGTCTTGCCGCGCTCCTTGGCCTCTTCGACCGAGTACTTCTCGGGCTCGAGGTAAGGGTTCGTGAACGAGAGCTGCATCGTCTCGGCGAGGTCCTCGATCGGCGAGATCTCCTCGAAGATCTCCTCGAGCCCGCTCTGCGTGGCCTCGGTCCGGCTCGTGTCGGCGGCGCGCTCGCGCCACGCGTCGTTGCCGACGAGCCAGTCGAACGACTCGGTCTGCAGTGCGAGCAGATCGGGAACGGTCAGCGTGTCGTTAACTTTGGCGAACGACAGGCGCGACGCGCCGCGGCCGTTCTTCGGATTGGTGGATGCGTTGTGGGGCGCAGCAGCCAAGGGGATGACCTCCATGAGTCCGAGCGAACGGACTGCTAGATTCCTTGTCGACAGGTGAGGTGCCCCCGGATCACCGTGATCAACCCGCCATCATCTGCGGGGAGCACCGGTTCCGGCCGACCACCATATGAAGGCACGGAAAAATCCGAGAAGCGCAACTGTCAACAGTACCGGACATTCTTCGGCATGTCCACCCTCGATTTCCGATCCGTGTGCCTATGCTTTCGCACCCGCGACCCGCGGGCATCCGGAACCGCCCCCACTAGGCTCTTCGCGTGGGTCGGAAACGCGAGAAGCAGGGCGAGGCGCCGCAGGCGCGGCTGTCGGACGGGCGGATCGCGCGCATCGTTCCGAGCGAGTTCGCTGCGGGGTACGAGGTCGACGTCGACGGCACGCCGCAGTCGCACGTCGATCCGAGCGATCCGACGCACCTGCACTTCGAGTACGTCGCGCGGATGGGCGCGGTCATCGACCAGCTCCCCGACGGGCCGCTCACGGCCGTGCACCTGGGTGCGGGCGGGCTCACGATCCCGCGGTACGTCGAGGCGACGAGGCCCGGATCGCGCCAGCAGGTGGTCGAGATCGAGCAGGCGCTCGTCGATCTCGTGCGCGAGCACCTGCCGCTGCCGCGGGGCGCGTCGCTGCGCATCCGGATCGGAGACGCCCGCGAGGGGCTCGGCCGCATGCCGGCCTCGCTGCACGGCGGCGTCGACCTGCTGGTCAGCGACGTCTACTCCGGCGCGCAGACGCCGGCGCACCTGACGAGCGTCGAGTTCTACCGCGAGGCCGCCGCGCTTCTCGCCCCGCGCGGCGTGCTGCTCGTCAACGTCGCGGACGGCGCCGGGCTGGCGTTCGCGCGGCGCCAGGTCGCGACGATCCGCGAGGCGCTGCCCGATGTGGCGGTGCTCGCCGAGGTGCAGGTGCTCAAGGGCCGCCGGTTCGGCAACCTCGTGATCGCGGCGTCGGCCGACGGCCTTCCCGTCGAGTGGCTGCCGCGGCTGATGGCCGCGGGTCCCCACCCCGCCAAGGTCGCCCACGGCGACGAGATCGAGCGCTTCGTCGCCGGCGCGGCGCCGGTGCACGACGCCGACGCCACCGCCAGCCCGAAGCCGTCGCTCAAGCTGTTCGAGCGCTAGGCGCCCCGCCTCATCCGTCGCTGTCTCAGTTGTTGCGGCGAATCCGCCCCGGATGGCGCAACAGGTGAGATGACGATTCCACGCCGTCGGTCGTCCGGGCGCCGGTATCGCAGTTGTTGCGGTCAAACCCGGCCGGACGGCGCAACAGGTGAGATGACGATTCAGCGGGGGCGGGCTGCCGCCGCGAGGCGCACGAGCTCCGCCCGATCGATCGCCGGCCGGAACCCGAGCACCTCGCGCGCCCGCGCGTTCGACGTCTCGTAGCTCGGCGCCGACACCGGAAGCGTGACGTCGACGGTCGCGAGCCCGGCCGCCTCGGCGAGCTCGGTCGCCAGCACGCCGAGGTCGGTCGGCTCGTCCGGCCCGAGTCCGATGACCTCGTGCCCCGCCGTGTCGGCCTCGAGCGCGAGCACCACGCCCGCCGTCAGATCGGGCGTCGCGAGGATGCCCATCTGCACGGGCGCTCCGTCTTCGCGGTGCGCGACGAGCAGCGTCGAGTCGTCGTGGGAGTGCGGCTCGAGCGCCGCGACCACGGCGTCGTGCCCCGCCGCGCGCTCGCGCTCGATGCGCCGGGAGGCGAAGAAACGAGGGCCGGAGAAGAACGAGTCGGGGTCGAGCAGCTCCGCCGGATCCTGCGTGTGCGAGAACCGCAGCACGACCGTCGCCCAGCCCGCGGTGCGCCCCGCGAACGCGACGACCTCCTCCGCGAGCACCTTGCTGAGGCCGTACCAGGTGTTCGGACGACGCGGATGCGTCTCGTCGAGCGGCTGGAACTCCGGCGCGTTCTCGGGGTAGACCTCGCCGGTGCTGGCGAGGACGAACCGGCGAACGGCCGACCCTTCGAGGGCCCGCACGAGGCGCTGCGTGGCGATGACGTTGGCGTCGATCAGCCTGCCGGCGTCGTCGGCGCTCCACGACATCAGCGCTCCGAGGTGCGCGACCGCCTCGACGTCGGCGAGCCGCGGATCGGCCGCCGGCAGAGCGGCGAGGTCGCCGATCAGGTACTCGGCGCCGGCGACGGGATGCGCCGGCGCGACGAGGTCGAGACCGATGACGCCGTGCCCCTTCTCGACGAGCGCCGCGACGACCGATCGCCCGACCCGTCCGGATGCCCCTGTGACCGCGATCTTCATGTGATTCCTTTCGACAGCGTCCGTCGCGCTCATTCGGCGCGGAGCGGTTCCTTGTACGTCTCGCGGGCGAAGAGCACCACGATGCCGCTGATGAGAGCGGCGCCCATCACGTAGAACGCCGGCGCGAAGGTGTTGCCGGTCGACGCGATCAGGAACGTGGCGAAGTACGGGGTGATGCCGCCGAAGACGGCGACGCAGACGTTGTAGGCGATCGCCATCGAGCCGTAGCGGATGTTGGTCGGGAACAGCTCGGCCATCGCGGCGCTCATCGCACCATCGAACGCCGCCATGAACACGCCGAGCACCACCATCGCCGCCGTCGCCGCCCAGAAGTTGCCTGCGTTCATCAGCACGAGCGTCGGGTACGTGAGGGCGACGAAGCCGATGCAGCCGGCCAGCATGACGGGGCGGCGGCCGATGCGGTCGCTGAGCAGGCCGAAGCACGGCACGAGCGCCGCGATCACGATGAATCCGATCACCGTGGCGCCGTAGGCGACCATCGGGCTGTAGTGGAGATCGGTCTGGAGGTAGCTCGGCATGAACGTCTGCAGGATCCAGTGGCCGACGGCCTTGATCACGACGAAGCCGACGCAGAACAGCAGCGCGCGCCACGAGGTCCGCAGCGAGCGGCGCAGCGGGTTCTTCACGACCTCGCCCTTGGCCTTCGCGTTCTGGAACTCAGGCGTGTCCTCGAGCTTCGAGCGCAGGTACAGACCGACGAGCCCGAGGGGAAGGGCGAGCATGAACAGCACGCGCCAGCCCCAGCTGTTGAGGGCCTCGTCGCTGATCAGCCACGTGACGAGGAAGACGAGCCCGCCGCCGACGATGAACGCGACGAAGCCGAAGACGTCGACGAAGCTCGACACGAATCCGCGGCGGTTCGACGGCGCGTACTCGGCCAGCAGCGTCGTGGCGCCCGAGCTCTCGCCGCCCGCCGCGAATCCCTGCACCAGGCGCACGATCAGCAGCAGCACGGGGGCGAGGATGCCCACCGTGTCGTACGTGGGCAGGAGACCCATCACCAGCGTGGCGCCGCTGGTCACGAGGATCACCGTCGCGAGCGTCGTCTTGCGGCCGATGCGGTCGCCCATCGAGCCCCAGAAGAGCCCGCCGAGCGGGCGCATGATGAAGCCGGCGCCGAAGACGGCGAAGGCCGACAGCAGTGCCGCCTGCGGGTCGCCCTCCTTGAAGAAGTGCAGGGAGATGACCGTGGCGAGCGTGCCGTAGAGGCCGAAGTCGAACCACTCGACGAAGTGCCCGGCGCCGGCGGCGATGATCACCCGCTTCACGCGGGCGCGGCGCTCGTCGTCGGTCATCGGTGGCTCGGGAGCCTGCGCCCGTGCAGTCGATTCACTCATCGGTGTCCTCATACTTCGTTGTCGTGAGCCGGAGGCGATTTCCATCCGTTGGACATTTAACACCACTCAGTGGTTAATGTCATCCGCTAAGTGATACTTTACGAGTATGCAGTCTCTGAAGCAGCATCACGATGTCGTGGTCGTCGGCGGCGGTCTGGCGGGGGTCAGCGCGGCCGTCGCCGCCGCCCGGCTCGGCTCTGACGTGGCCCTCATCACCAACCGCCCCGTGCTCGGCGGCAACTCCTCGAGCGAGATCCGCGTCTGGGTGGTCGGCGCGACCGCGCACGGCACGCAGCGGTTCGCGCGCGAGACCGGCATCATGGGCGAGCTCTTCCTCGAGAACCAGTACCGCAACCCGCAGGGCAACGCGATCTACTGGGATCAGGTCGTCCTGGATCTCGTCCGCGCGGAGCCGCGCGTTCACCTGCATCTCAACACCGACGTGCGCACGGTCACGACCTCGGACGACCGCATCTCGTCGGTGACCGGCTGGACGATGGGCTCAGAGATCGAGACCGAGTTCACGGCTCCGATCTTCCTCGATTGCACGGGAGACGGACTGATCGGCGCGCTCGCCGGCGCCGACTTCCGCATCGGCCGCGAGGGCCGCGACGAGCACGGCGAGCCATGGGCTCCCGAGCGCGCCGACAGCGAGCTGCTCGGCAGTTCGATCTTCTTCTCGACGCATGACACGGGCAGGCCGGAGCGCTTCGTCCCGCCGTCGATCGCCATCGATCTGTCCGCGACGCCCATCCTCGCCAACCGCGCGATCCGCACGGGCGACAACGGCTGCAACTACTGGTGGATCGAATGGGGCGGCGAACTCGACACGGTCGCCGAGAACGAGCGCATCCGCGACGAGCTGTGGGGCGTCGTGTACGGAATCTGGGACCACATCAAGAACTCGGGCGAGTTCGACGCCGAAACGCTCACGCTCGACTGGGTCGGCGCGATCCCCGGCAAGCGCGAGTACCGCAGGTTCGTCGGCGACCACACCCTCACGCAGCAGGATCTGCTCGAGCAGCGCACTCATCCGGATGCCGTCGCCTTCGGCGGCTGGTCGATCGACCTCCACCCGGTCGAGGGCGTCTACGCCGAGACGGCGGGCGCGCAGCAGCGCTACACCGACGGCACGTACGACATCCCCTTCCGCTCGCTCTACTCGGCGAACGTGCCGAACCTGCTGTTCGCCGGGAGGAACATCTCGGCCTCGCACATCGCCTTCGGCTCGACGCGGGTGATGGCCACCTGCGCGACGCAGGGCCAGGCCGCCGGCACCGCGGCGCACCTCGCGTCGCGCCACGGCCTGACGCCTCGTCAGCTCGGCGGCACGCACATCGACCTGCTGCAGCAGACGCTGATCCGCCAGGATGCGCCGCTGATCGGCGTGCCGGCCCGCGACGACGCCGACCTCGCACGCCGCGCCAGGGTGACGGCGAGCAGCGAGCTCGCGGGAATCGACACCACCCCGTGGGCGACGGACGACCGCTTCCGCCTCGACCGCGACGCCGCCGTCGTCCTGCCGGTCGATCCGGCGCTGGGCGAGCTGCGGATCACCACGGATGCCGTCGCCGAGGCCGAGCTGCAGATCGAGCTGTGGACCACGGGAAAGCCCCAGAACTACGCCCCGATCGAGCACGTCTCGACCCACAGCGCGCGCGTGCCGGCCGGCGAGGGCGAGGCCGTGGTCGACCTCGGCTTCTCCCCCGCCGACGCGTGCAACGCCGTCGTCGTGATCCGGCGGTGCCCCGATGTGAGCCTCGTGCTGACCAGCGATCATCCGTACGGACTGCTCGCCCTGCGCGCCCGAACCGCCGACGACGAGCACTTCGACGACCACATCGCCGAGGAGGACGACCAGCCCGTCACCGACTGGGAGGCGCGCAGCCTGCGGGGGCGCTCCTTCGCGCTGCGCGCCGCGGGGCCGAGCGAGGCGTGGCGGGCGAGCCGCGCGGTCGACGGCCTGCAGCGCCCCTTCGGCGGCCCGCACCTGTGGTCGTCCGAAGCCGGCGACGGCGCGGCCGAGCTGTCGCTCGAGTGGGACGAACCGGTCGAACTGCGCGAGCTCCGCCTGGTCTGGAACGACGACGTCGACGCCGACCTGATCAACCTGCACCACCACCGCACCCCGTGGGTGGCCGTCCCGACGCTGGCGCGCGACTACGTCGTCGAGGCCGAGATCGACGGGGAGCTGCGACAGATCGTCGCCGTCGAAGGCAACCGCCGCCGGCACCTCGTCCACGCCCTCGGCAGCGTGCGCACCTCGTCCATCCGGATCAGGGTGACCGCGACGAACGGGTCGCCGTTCGTCACGCTCTCGGCGGTGAAGGCGTACTGACGCCCGCGGCGGCACGACACAATAGGACGATGGCGACGACACCTCCCAACCAGAGCATCGAGCGCGCGGCGGCCGTGCTGGGCGCCCTCGGCGCGTCGGACGGCGCGATGCGGGCATCCGACATCGCGCGCGCGATCGGCCTCGGAGCGTCGACGACGGGGCGCCTGCTCGGCACGCTCGAGTCGCTCGAGTACGTGCGCCGCGACGCCGAGACGGGCGGCTACTCCGTCGGCCGCGCGGTGCTCGAGCTCGCCAGCCAGGGGCTCAACCACAACCCCGTCCACCGCGAGTCGCGGGCGGCGGCGCAGGAACTCGCCCACCGGATCGAGCTCACCGCGAACGTGGGGGTCCTCGACGGCGACAGCTGCATCTACCTGTGCCATTTCGAGGGCCGCCTCGCTCCCAAGTCGCACACCATGATCGGCATGCGCCAGCCGCTGCACGCATCGGCGCTCGGGAAGGCGCTGATGGTCGACATGTCGGAGCAGGAGCGCATCGCGCTCGTCGGCGCCGACCTGCCGAAGTACACCGCTCACACGATCGTCGACCACGCCGCGCTCACCGCCGACCTCGCCGAGGCCGACGAGCGCGGCTGGTGCATCGAGAACCAGGAGCTCGCGCTCGGGCGCTTCTGCCTCTCCGCCCCCATCCGGAACGCGGCAGGCGCGGTTGCGGCGGCGATCTCGATCTCGGGGCGGCTCTCGGCGCTGAAGTCGCGCGACATGGATTCGCTCGCCGAAGAGCTGATCGAGGTCGCCGACCGCATCAGCGTCGGGCTCGGCCGCATCAGCGCGATCGCGCGCTAGGGCGGCTGGCGGCGGCTGGCCGTCGGTATCGCAGTAGTTGCGGAGAAACCGAGCCGGATGGCGCAACAGGTGAGATGGCGATCGCGCGCCGCCGGGCGCCGGGCGTCGAGATCTCAGTTGTTGCGGTGAAACCGGGCCGGACGGCGCAACAGGTGAGATGGCGATCGTCGGCGGGCGGATGAAGCGGCGAGAGCGGGCGGATGGCGCGGGCCGGGTCACCGGATCGGGGCGGGCACCGCGTGCCCTCAGCCCTCCCTCATCCGCATCGAGCAGGATAGGAACAGCGTGCAACGCGCATGGAAGGGGAGTCGGGTTGAGCTACATCCAGGGGTACGACCCGCAGAGCCTGCGCGAGATCGTCGACGAGAACGAATGCCGCCAGCGCCTGGAGGACATCGGCGAGCAGCGCAGCCTTCCGGCCCTGCTCGAGCGCGTCTGGCTGCTGAAGGTCCTGGGCGACCTCGACACCGCCCTGTCGCTCTCCGAGCGTTCGGTGCGGGTCGCGCGCATGGCGGGCACCCGCCAGGATCTGCTGCGCGCCCGCGTGCTGCACGCATCGGTGCTCACCGAGCGCGGCTCGTACGCCGCGGCCGAGCACGAGCTCTCGACCTGCGCCGAGGAGGCGGAGGGTCAGGAATGGCCGTCGATCAGCGCGTTCGCCCTGATGCACCGCGGACGATGCCGCTACGACGCGGGCGACGCCGACGGCGCGCGCACCGACTTCAAGAGCGTGCTGTTCCTCCGGCAGGAGATGAGCGGCAGCGAGGCGCAGATCGAGGTCGCGATGAGCATGGTCGAGGCCGCCGAGCGGCGCCGCGGCGCGAGCATCGCCGGCTGACCGGCACACCGGCGGAAATGTCCGAGGTCGCGCCTAGGGTCGTGACATGGCCGATCTGAACCGCGTGAGCGTGTGGGCCGAGGCGCTCATCGCACTGCACCTCGACCCCGACTGGTCCTTCGGCTTCGACAACGCCAAGAAGCGCGCCGGCGCCTGCCACTTCGCGCAGCGGCGCATCACCGTCTCGCGCTACATCACCGCACTCGGCACAGACGACGAGGTGCATCAGACCCTGCTCCACGAGGTCGCGCACGCCGTCGCCGGGCACGCTGCCGGACACGGCCCCGTGTGGAAGCGCATCGCTCGCGACCTCGGCTACGACGGCGGCACGACGCATCGCAACGCCATCCCGACCGAGCTCGCGCCGTGGGTGGGTGTCTGCCCGAACGGGCACCAGATCTTCCGCTATCGCCGTCCGTCGAGGCTCACCTCGTGCACTGCCTGCTCCCGCACCTACTCCCCTCGTTTCCACTTTGCGTGGCGCAAGCGCGAGGTGACGGCCGCCGCGCGCCGGGAGGCCGCCGCACCCCGGTAGGGCGAGGCGGCCTCGGCGGGCCCGGACGACCGGGCGAGGCCGGATGACGATGCCGCGCACCCGCAGTCGCATCCGGCGCCCGCGCCCTGCCTTCGCGCTCGGCGCGTCGGTCCGCGGACGGCGGTCGCCTCGCCTTCGGCCCCCGGCGCTCTCACTCCGTCCGCGGCACCGACCGCCCGCGTCAGTCGGCCGCGAGGGCCGCGACCGGCGAAACCCGGGTCGCCAGGCGCGTCGGGCCGACCGCCGCGATCAGCGTGAGCACCGCGGTGGCCCCGACGATCACGGCGACGACGCTCCACGGCACCGCGGGAGCGAGCAGGCTTCCGCCCGTCTCCCCCGTCAGCGACACCGAGCCGAGCAGCGCCTGCGCGCCCGCCCAGCCGTACCCGACGCCGAGGACGAGACCGAACGCCACGGCGGCGATCGTGACGTGCGCCGCTTCGAGCAGCACCATCCGCCGCACCTGCGGGTTCGAGAGCCCGACCGCCCGCAGCAGCCCCAGCTCGGTGCGCCGCTGCACGATGCCGATCGTCAGCAGGTTCACGAGGCCGACCGCCGCGATCACCGCGGAGACCCCGATCATGCTCATCATGACCATCGAGAACATGTCGAGCACGACCTCGATCTCGCGTGCATTTCCGCCCGCGTTCGCCAGCATCACGGCCTTCGCCGACTCGCTCGCGACGGCGAACATCGTCACGAGCGTCACGCCGATCACGACGCCGATGGCCATACGGCTCGAGCGCTCCGGGTAGCGGGGCGCGTTCTCCGCCGCCATGCGCGCCGTGGCCGATCGTCCGAACAGCCGCCCCACCAGCCGCAGCAGCGGCGGCATGACGAGCGTCGATCCGGTGATGAGCCCCGTGAACGACAGCACCCCGCCGGGGAACGCGATCAGGAGCCCCGCGGGCGAGACCAGCCCGATGGCCACGCCCGCGCCGAGCAGACCGAAGCCGACCGCCAGCAGCACGATGCTGCCGATGTGGCGCTTGCGAGTGCCGCGCGCCTCGGCCGCGCTGCGCGGCGCCGAACCGCCGAGCGCCTGCAGGGGCGTGACGTCGAGCACCCGGCGCGACCCCGCCCACGCGGCGAGCCACGTGGTCAGCACGACCGCGATCACCGGCAGCAGCACGCGCAGCTGCAGCACGTCGTAGTCGACCGGAGGCATGTCGGGGAATCCGAACGACTCCACGCGCTCCGCGACCAGCCGATCGGCGATGCGCGTCCCGACCGCGCCGATGACGAGCGCGACGACGAGACCCGTCAGCGCGCCGATCGCGCCCACGACGAGGCCCTGCCGCGCGACGGCGGCGCGCTGCGATCGCGCGGACGCCCCGATCAGCCGCATCAGCGCGATCCGGCGCGTGCGCCCGGCGACGACCGTCGAGAACGTGTTGCTCGTCACGATCGCCCCGACGTACATCGCGATGCCGATGAACACCGCTGCCACCACGACGATGGCGATCTCGAGCGTCAGCGATCCGCCGTACACGATGCGCATGAGGCCGGAAAGATATCCCGTCGCGGTGAGCAGCAGCACGCCGAAGCCCGCCGAGAGCGCAGCCACGAGCACGCTCGCGCCCATCCCCCGCTCCCGGAGGAACGCCAGCGGCCTCGCCTTCGCCGGCGGCGCAATGCCCGTCTCGGACGCCAGGGGGCGCAGGGCCGTCGCGGCGCTCACGCGACGCCTCCGCGCGAGGGGGCGGGGCCGGTCGGCGCAGGGAACGTCGGCATGCCGGCCGGGGTTGCGACTCCGGATGACGCGGTCATCGTGACCGTGCCGGCTGCCGGATGAGCGGTACCGGCTGACGGCACTGCGGCGGCCGGAGGAGCAGCAGCGCCCGAGGACGTGGCGTCCGGCTCACCGGCGCGGACCGACGAAGCTGCAGCGAACGGATGGCCGGCACCGCCCGCGGTCGGCGCGGCCGACGATGCCCCGGCGGTCGGCGCCGCGCCAGCGGCGTACGGGAACGCGCCCGCCCCATCCGGCGCCTCGGCGCTGAGCATGTGCGCCGAGATCTGCTCGGGCGTCTGGCGCGGCTTGTCTGCCACGAGACGGCCGTCGCCGAGGAACAGCACGCGGTCCGCGTGGCTCGCGGCGATCGGGTCATGGGTGACCATCGCGATCGACTGCCCGTGCCTGCTGCTCGCGTCGGCGAGGATCGCCAGCACCTCGCGGCTCGTGCGCGAGTCGAGCGCTCCCGTCGGCTCGTCGGCGAACACGAGGTCGGGCGCCGTCGCGAGCGCGCGAGCGATCGCCACCCGCTGCTGCTGGCCTCCCGACAGCTGATGGGGCCGATGGGTGAGGCGGTCGCCGATGCCGAGCTGGTCGATCAGGGCGTCGATGCGCGCCTGCTCCCCCGCGGTCGGCCGGCGCCCGTCGAGCTCGAACGGCAGCGTGATGTTGCCCCGCACGTCGAGAGTGGGCACGAGGTTGAACGCCTGGAAGACGAAGCCGACGCGGCGTCGCCGCAGCACCGTCAGCTCGCCGTCGCGCAGGCCGGTGATCTCGGTGTCGCCGATCCAGACGCGGCCGGCGGTCGGCGCGTCGAGCCCCGCCATCATGTGCATGAGCGTCGACTTTCCCGAACCGGACGGCCCCATGATCGCGGTGAACTGACCGCGACGGATGCCGACGCTGACGCCGTCGAGCGCCGTGACCGTGCTCTCCCCCGTGCCGTAGGTCTTGCCGAGATCGGCGACCCGCGCCGCGAGCCCCATGTCTGTCGTTGTGGTGTGCATGCTTCGACGCTACGAACCGGGCGCCGCCGGCGTCGTCGGCCTGGCGGATGATCCGGATGGGCCCGCGGGATGATTCCGCGTACGCCGTCAGGCGAGGCCGTGCTCGTGCGCGAACACGACGAGCTGCACGCGATCGCGCAGCGCGAGCTTCGTGAGGATGCGGCTGATGTGCGTCTTGACGGTGGCCTCGCTGAGGTATTCCGCCGCGGCGATCTCGGAGTTGCTCATGCCGCGAGCGGCATATGCGAACACCTCGCGCTCGCGATCGGTGAGGTCGCCGAACTCCGCGGGCGGCGGCGTGGCGGGAGGCGCGAAACGGGCGAACAGCTCGCGCGTCGCCGAAGCGGCGATCACCTCGCTGCCGGCGTGGACAGAGCGGACGGCAGCGAGCAGGAACTCGGGGTCGGCGTCCTTCAGCAGGAATCCGCTCGCGCCCTGGCGGATGGCGCGCGCCGCCGCCTCGTCGAGGTCGAACGTCGTCAGCATGACGATGCGCGGCGGCGCCTCGTCGCGCAGCAGCTCCGCGGTGGCGGCGAGGCCGTCCATCACGGGCATCCGGATGTCCATGAGCACGATGTCGGGTCGGGTCGCCCTGACGACGCCGAGTGCCTCGCGGCCGTCGCCCGCCTCACCCACGACGTCGATGTCGGGCTGCGAGCTCAGCAGCATCCGGATGCCGGCGCGGAAGAGCGACTGGTCGTCGACGAGGACGACGCGGATCGGTTCGGTCACGACGCGTCCTCCCCCGCTGCGGCTCCCGCCGCGCCGGCCGGAGCGGTGCGCGCGTAGCCCGACACGGGCAGGTGCGCGCGCACCACGAACATCCTGCCATCGGCCGCGGCAGTCAGCCCGCCGCCCACGAGCTGCGCCCGCTCGGTCATGCCGACGATGCCGTGGCCGCTGGTCGGTGCGGCAGGCTCATCCGGCACCCTGCCCGCGACCGCGGCCCGCCCATCCGGTGCCCCGCCGCGCGCGCCGGCGGCGAGCGATGCGTCCGACACCAGGTTCGTCACCGCGAGGTCGAGGCCCGCCTCGCGCCAGGCCATGCGCACGTCGACGCCGCCGCCCGCGCCATGGCGGAGCGCGTTGGTGAGCGCCTCCTGGAGAATCCGGTAGACCGCCAGCTGCACAGCGGCCGGCGGCTCGCCCGGCGCGACCGGGTCGATGTCGACGGCGAGCTCGACGCCGGCGCCCCTCACCTGCGCGAACAGCCCCTCGAGGTCGGCGAGCGTCGGCTGCGGCCCCTCGCCCTGACGGTGGCGCAGCTGAGCGAGCAGCAGCCGCACGTCGGTCAGGGCCGAGCGCGCGGTCTGGCTGATCGTCGCGAGCGCGTCCTTGGCGGCCTGCGGATCGGCGTCGGCCGCATAGCGCGCGCCGTCCGCCTGGGCGACGACCACCGCGAGCGAGTGCGCCACGACGTCGTGCATGTCGCGGGCGATGCGGCCCCGTTCCTGCTCGCTCGCGGCGTCGAGCTCGGCGCGCTGCTGCGCCGCCCTGTTCTCGCGCGCGGTGCGCGAGGAGCGGACGAGGGCGCCGACGGTCCACGACAGCAGCAGCAGCGCCGCGACGGTCAGGAACCAGGTGAAGCCGTTGCGCCACATGTCGGCGGGGCTACCCGATTCGGCCCACACGACGAGCATCAGGAAGCCGGCGGCGACCGCCGCGCCCGCAACGGCTGAGAGCAGCCCGAGCTGCATGACCCGCCGCGTGCCGTAGGCGGCCGTGACGTAGACGACGGCGAAGATCGCGATGTCGAAGGGCTGCGGCCCGAGGCCGAACGACATCTGCAGCACCGCGGCCAGCCACGCCAGCGCGAGCGACAGTCCGGGCGAGAGCCGGCGCACCGCGAGCGCTCCGGCCAGCGTCACGACCGCGACGAGGACGAGGATCGTGCCCAGCGCGCCGTCGGCGACGCCGAAGAACTGATCGAAGGCGCCGAAGCCGAACAGGGGCACGAACATCACCGCGACGACGACGTCGAAGACGATCTGCCTCGGCGTGAGGGAGCGGAACTGCGGGCGCGGCATGCGTCAACGCTACGGCCGGCGCCCTGCCGGGCGCATCCGTCTGCGGATGTATGTCGGGAGCGCCCGTCGGGCGGCGCACACCTGCCCCGGCGTAGCCTTGACGGGTGACGATCCTGCACGACCCCGCCGAGCGCGGCTTCGCCTCAGACAACTACTCCGGCATCCACCCCGAGGTGCTCACGGCCATCGCCGATGCCAACGGAGGCCACCAGAGCGCGTACGGCTACGACGCGTACACCGAGCGGTTCCAGCAGGTCGTGCGCGGCCTGTTCGGCGATCGCGCCGAGGCGTACCCCGTGTTCAACGGCACGGGCGCGAACGTCGTGGCGCTGCAGTCGATGCTGCCCCGCTGGGGCGGCGTGATCGCTCCCGAATCGGCGCACGTCAACACCGACGAGGGAGGCGCGCCCGAGCGCGTCGGCGGCATCAAGCTGCTGACCGTGCCGACCGCCGACGGCAAGCTGACGCCCGCCGACGTCGACCGCGTGCTCGCCGGCCGGATCGACGAGCACACCGCCCAGCCTCTCGTGGTCTCGATCACCCAGTCGACCGAGGTGGGCACCCTCTACAGGCCCGACGAGATCGCCGCGATCGCCGATCGCGCGCACGCGTCGGGGCTGCGGCTGCACGTCGACGGCTCGCGGCTGGCCAACGCGGCTGCGGCGCTCGATGTTCCGCTGCGCGCGATGACGACCGACGCCGGGGTCGACGTCGTGAGCCTGGGCGGCACGAAGAACGGCGCGCTGGCGGCCGAGGCGATCGTCGCGATCGATCCGGATGCGGCCAGCGGGCTGATCTACGCCCGCAAGTTCGATATGCAGCTGGCCAGCAAGATGCGCTTCGTCTCGGCGCAGCTGCTGGCGCTCTACGAGGGCGATCTCTACCTGCGCAGCGCCCGCGCGGCGAACGCCATGGCCGCCCGCCTGCGCGCCGGCATCCGGGGCCTGATCGACCGCGGCGCCGTCGCGGGCGTCGGCGTCGCGGAAGGCCGGGTCAACGCAGTATTCGCGACGCTGCCCGAGGGCGTGGCCGACGCGCTGCGGGATCGGTTCCACTTCTACGACTGGGACGTCGCGCGCCGCGAGGTCCGCTGGGTCTGCAGCTTCGACACGACCGAGGACGACGTCGACGCACTGGTCGCGGCCGTCGCGAGCGCTGCCGCCGCATAGATCGGTCGATCTCCCGCACCCGAGCAGCCACCCCATCCGCCCAGGTGCGGCGAATCGACCCAAACTGGCCGAAAAGCGTCGATCTCCCGCACCTGAGCAGCCGGCCGAGCCGCCCGGGTGCGGCGAATCGACCCCCGCGCTACCGCAGCAGGCCGAGGTGGGCGAGGGCCTGGCGGACGAGCACGCCGCGGCCGCCCTCCATCTCCTCGGCGAGCGCCTCCGACGCCGCCTCGGCCGGGGTCATCCAGGTGACCTCGAGAGCGTCCTGGCGGGGCTCGCACGTTCCGGTCACGGGAACGACGAAGGCGAGCGACACCGCGTGCTGCCTGTCATCGTGGAACGCCGAGACGCCGGGCATCGGGAAGTACTCGGCCACTGCGAACGGCTGAGGCGACGCGGGCAGGATCGGGAACGCCATCGGCCCCAGGTCGTTCTCGATGTGGCGGAACAGCGCGTCGCGCACCGTCTCGCCGTAGCGCACCCGGCCAGACACGACGGTGTGGCTGATCTCGCCCATCGGGCTCGCGCGCAGCAGCAGACCGATCTCGGTGACCTGCCCTGACCCGTCGGTGCGCACCGGCACGCCCTCGACGTACAGGAACGGCAGGCGCCGCCGCGCCTCGGCGAGTTCGATGTCGCTGAGCCACGCCGGATTCGACGCGGGCCCGCCCGCCGTGGGGTCGTCCGGCAGGTCGTCGGGGTCAGGCGTGCGAACGGTCATGCCTCCTGTATACCCCGTGTCGGCGGCATACCGGACCACGCACAGGGCTCCGGATGAACGACGTGCGCGCCTTCGGCATCCGGATGTCGGAGACGGCGGGCATCATGGTGCCATGATCCCCATTCCCGATATCGACGATTCGTCCGCCCAGCGCATCGAGGGCGACGACGCCTCGCGGCCGCTCCTCGTCCTCATGCACGGCTTCGGCGCGGACGAGCGCGACCTGCTGCCGCTGGCCAGGGCACTGCCCGACGGCTTCGACGTCGTCCTGCCGCGCGGGCCGCTGAGCCCGCCGTTCCCGGCGCCCGGAGCCTCCTGGTACCCACTCGAGGGCGAGGGGGCCGGCGACATCGACGTGCTGACGTCATCGACCGAGCGCCTGCTGGCGTGGATCGACTCCCTCGGCCGCACCGGTCCCATCGCGCTCGGCGGCTTCTCGCAGGGCGGCGCGATGTCGCTGCACGCCATGCGCCTGCGGCCCGAAGCGTTCGCGTTCGCCGTCAACCTCTCGGGCTACGTCATGCCGGGGCGGGAGCTGCCGGGAGACGACGCGCTGGCCGAGCGGCGCCCTCCGGTGTTCTGGGGCAGGGGCGGGGCTGACCAGGTGCTGCCCGAGCGGCTGGTCGCCCACACGGTCGACTGGCTGCCCCGACACGCCGAGCTCGTCGGGCGCACCTATCCCGGCCTGGCGCACGGCATCAGCGAGGAGGAGGTCGACGACCTGAACCGGTTCCTCGAGAAGCGGCTCGCGACCCTCGGCGACTGACGGGCGGGCGGCTGCGCCTACTCGATCCCCGGGCCGTCCTCTCCGCCCTCGGGGTAGGCCTCGATCTCCGGCTTGCGCGCCAGGAAGATCGAGCTGACGGCCAGGCCGCCCCATACGAGCACGATCGACACGACGAGGAACACGATCGCGATGGCGCTCATTTCGCGCCTCCCTTCACACCGAGCTGCGCATTAGTCGGGTACGGCTCGAAGCGCATCGGGTCATGGCGCCAGCGGACGCTCGGCAGCACGAACGCCGCGACGAGCATGACGGCGATCACGCCCCATCCGGCGACCCACAGATACCACGTCGGGTACCCCTCGTAGCCGTTGGTGAGGAAGTCGATCACCTTCTGGATGAGCATGAAGGCCAGCACGATCGGCGCGAGGATGCTCGTGAGCAGCAGCCAGATGCGCCCGACCGCGAAGGTCGACACCGCGCTGAGGTGCGCCGCGAGCTCCGCGCCCCTGCGCTTGACCCAGACGACGATGATCGCCATCGCGATGGCCGAGCCGACGATGCCGATGTTGTTCGCCCATGCGTCGATCGTGTCGAGCGCCGTGAGGCCGGAGGTGGTGCCGAACATCACCAGCGAGATCAGCGCGAGCACGCCGCAGAATCCCCAGACGGCGACGCCGCGGCTCCAGCCGAACTTGTCGCGCACGGCCGCGATGATGACCTCGAGGATCGAGATCAGCGACGTGAGGCCGGCGAGGGTGAGCGATCCGAAGAACAGCGCCCCGAAGAACGGCCCGCCTGGCATCTCGCTGACGATCGCCGGGAACGTCACGAACGACAGGATCGGACCGGTGAGACCCTCGAGCTCGCTCACATCGACGCCCTGCTGGAAGGCGAAGAAGCCGAGCGTGGCGAAGACGCCGATGCCGGCGAGGATCTCGAACGACGAGTTCGCGAACGCCACGACGAGCCCCGCGCCCGTCATGTTCGAGCGGCGCTTGCGGTACGAGGCGTACGTGATCATGATGCCGAAGGCCACAGACAGCGAGAAGAAGATCTGGCTGTACGCGGCGATCCAGACGTTCGGGTCGGCGAGCGCCGCGAAGTCGGGCGTGAACAGGGCGTTCAGGCCGTCGGTCGCGCCCGGCAGCGTGAGCGCGTAGATCACGAGGATCAGGAATCCGACGATCAGCAGCGGGATGAACACGAAGTTCGCCCACTGCACGCCCTTGACGACGCCGGCGGCCATGATGCCCAGGGTGATGAGCCACATGATCACGAGCGGGATCAGCACGGCGGGCACGAAGTCGAGCGTGAAAGGACTCGCCGCGGTCTGCAAGTACTCGCCGATGAAGAAGCCCTGCGTGTCGTCGCCCCAGCTGAGGTCGAACGAGAAGACGAAGAAGCTCGACGCCCATGCGAGCACCGCGGTGTAGTAGATCGCGATGAACACGCAGATCGCGACCTGGAACCAGCCGAGCCCCTCCCCCAGACGCCCGCCGAGGCGCTTGAGCGCCAGGGGCACGGAGCCGCGGAACCGATGGCCGATCGCGTAGTCGAGGAACAGGATGGGGATACCGGCGGTCAGCAGCGCGACGAGGTACGGGATGAGGAACGCGCCGCCGCCCGACTCGTAGGCGACGCCGGGGAACCGCCAGATGTTCCCGAGCCCGACGGCCGAGCCGATCGCCGAGATGATGAATCCGAGCTGGCCCGACCACTGCTCCCGCTGCGGTACGGCCGTTGTCGCTGCGCTCGACATCGCACTCCTTCACGTCGTCGTGGCGGCCGCCGCGCGGCGCCGCTGGGGCCTGAGCGTAGCCTGTGAGCCGCCCATCCGAAAGGGCACGGGCTCCGGATGAGCGGAGCAGACCGCGCAATCCCGCGGGACACGCGCGGGACCGGCTGAGCAGAATGCCGGCCCTCCGCGCCGCGACGGGATCGGCGATCCGACGGCCGCGCTCGACAACGCCGGCAGCGGCGGAGTAACGTGGAGCCGTCCTCGTTCCCGACGTCTGGAGAAACCGGTGAAGACGGTCGCCGCTTCCGCGCTCTCGCGCTGAACCGACGACGCTCGCCGACCCGTTTCCGGGACTCGAGTCGCCCCGCCCTTGGCCTCCGCCAGGCGGGCGTCGCGGATCCGCGCTCCTCGCGCGCCGATCCGCACCCGCCGTCAGGCGCCTCTTCGCGGTTCGCGCGCACACGCACGCTCGAACCAGGGAGGTTCCCATGTCATCACTCGTTCTCTCATCCGTGACCTTCGCCTGGCCCGACGGCCAGGTCGCGCTCGACGGCGTCTCCGGCGCGTTCGGCGCGGGACGCACCGGGCTCGTCGGGCGCAACGGCGCGGGCAAGTCCACGCTGCTGCGCCTCGCGGCCGGCCTGCTCGAGCCCTCGTCCGGCACGATCGCCCGCGATGGCGAGGTCGCATACCTGCCGCAGCGGCTGACCCTCGACATCGACCGCCCCGTCGCCGAGCTGCTGGGTGTGGCCCAGCCGCTCGCCGGCCTGCGCGCCATCGAATCGGGCGACGCCGATCCCCGGCACTTCGACGCAGTCGGCGACGACTGGGACGTCGAGGCGCGCGCACACGCCGCCCTCGCGGAGGCGGGCGTCGCACCCGACGCGCTCGATCGCACCGTCGGAAGCCTGTCGGGCGGCGAGGCGGTGCTCGTGGCGACCGCGGGCATCCGGCTGCGGCGCGCGCCCATCACCCTGCTCGACGAGCCGACCAACAACCTCGACCGCGACGCCCGCGAGCGCCTGTACGAGATGGTGCGCTCGTGGCGCGGGGCGCTCGTCGTCGTGTCTCACGACGTGGCGCTGCTCGAGCTGATGGACGATACGGCCGAGCTGCACGGCAGCGAGCTGCACGTGTTCGGCGGGCCGTACTCGGCCTGGCGCGCGTGGCTCGACGGCGAACAGGCGGCGGCCAGGCAGGCCGAGACCGATGCGAAGAAGTCGTTCGCGAAGGAGAAGCGCCAGCGCATCGAGGCGGAGGCCAAGCTCGCGACCCGCAGCAGGGTCGCCGACAAGGCTGCGGCCGAGAAGCGCGTGCCGAAGATCATCGCGAACGGGCGCAAGATGGCCGCGCAGGTGTCGGCCGGCCGGCTGCGCACCGAGGTGGCCGGCAAGGAGCGAGACGCCAGGGCGGCGTACGACGAGGCGCAGCTGCGCGTGCGGGCCGACGAGTCGGTGAAGCTCGACCTGCCCGATCCGGCCGTGGCGGCCGGTCGGCGCATCGCCGAGTTCCGCAGCCCCGGCGCAGGCGTCGTGTCGGATGCCGCCGGGGCGGACGTCCCGGGCGCCGTGCCAGACCGCACCGCGCACGGCGCTTCGTCCGACGCCGACGGCGACGGCAACGGCAACGGCGCGCGGGATGCCCAGCCCGCGCCGGACGCCGTGCCCTCCGCGATTCCCGCGCCGGAGCGCACCTGGATCGTGCAGGGGCCGGAGCGGATCGCGATCGTCGGGCCGAACGGCGCCGGCAAGACCACGCTGCTGCGGCAGCTGCTCGGGCAGGCCGAGCACAGCGCAGTCGATTCTCACGACGCCGGGGGCAGATCCGCGGATTCGCGCGGCTCTTCCGACGGCGACCCCGAGGATCGACTGCGTCGTGTCGCGGCCGTCGCGCACACCGACCGCATCGGCTACCTGCCGCAGCGCGTCGACGGGCTCGACGACGCGGCGAGCGTGCTCGACGCGGTGCGCGCCGCGGCGCCGGACGTGCCGGACCGCGACCTGCGCAACCGGCTCGCGCGGTTCCTGATCAGGGGCGACGCGGCTGGTCGCCCCGTTGGCACGCTCTCGGGCGGCGAGCGCTTCCGCGTGGCGCTGGCCAAGCTGCTGCTGGCCGACCCGCCGCCGCAGCTCCTCGTCCTCGACGAACCGACGAACAACCTCGATCTCGACACGGCCGATCGGCTGGTCGAGGCGCTGGCGGCCTACCGCGGCGCCGTCGTGGTGGTCAGCCACGACGATGCGTTCCTCGCCCGGCTCGGAATCGTTCTGACGCTCGAGCTGCGCGACGGGGTGCTGACCGAGCTGTGACGCGCGGCCGGGGGCCGGTGCGGCTGCGCCGGCCCCCGGTGCGTCAGCGGACCGGGCGTCACTTCCAGTTGTCGGCGAGCTTGTTCAGCAACCTGGCCAGTTCCGCCCGTTCGTCGTCGCTGAACGCCTCGAGCGCGGTCGACAGCGCCTGCCGGCGCTCGCCCCGCGTGCCGCGCGCGATGCGCCTGCCCTCGTCGGTGAGCGCGATGCGCGTGCGCCTCGCATCATCGGGATCGGCCTCTCGGCGCACGAGCCCGCGCCCTGCGGCCTGCTGCACGAGCCGCGACGCCCTCGGCTGATCGACGCCGATCGCCTCGCCGATCGCCCCGACGCCGAGCGGCTCCGGCGAGGCGGCGAGCACCTCGATCATCCGGACCCACGCCATGCCGCCGAGGCGCCCGCCCTGGCCTCCCCACGGCGGGCCCGGATGACGGCCGCGGCCGTGCGGGCCGCCGTGGGGACCGCCGCCGTGGTGGTCGCCGCGATGCTCCGGGTGCTCGCCGTCGCCGCGCGGGCCGCCGAAACCCCTCGGCCCCCGGCGTCCGCGCAGGCGGGCGAGGGCTTCCGCGATGTCTGCCGCGGGATCCTGGTCGCTCATACTCCGATTTTACATGTGACTTGACATGGATTCAATCTCCATGTCACACTACATATACATGCATGATGACAAGTATCAACGACTCCAGAAGGACTCACCCATGAACACGCAGAACACATCACAGGACCGCCCGCTCGGCTACTGGCTGAAGGCCGCCGACCGCCTCATGGCGGCGGAGTTCGCCGCCGCCTTCGCCGAGAGCGGCGTCACCCGCCGCGACTGGCGGATGCTCAACATCGTCGACGGCACGGCGGAGGCCGACCGTCCGCTCTCCGATCGCAAGCTCGCGCCGCTCGCCGACCGCGGCTGGATCGCTCGCTCCGGCGCCGGCTGGGAGCTGACGGAGGAGGGCCGCACCGCCAAGGAGCGGCTCGACGCCGTCGTCGACGGCATCCGGAACAAGGCGGCGGACGCCGTCTCACCGGACGACTACGACACCACGCTGGCGACGCTTCGGCGCATCGCCGAGGCATACGGCTGGGAGGAGGGCGCCGAGCTCCCTCGTCGGGCCGGACGAGGACACGGCCGCGGCCGCCGGGGCGCGGAGCGCGAGTTCGGGCACGGGCGCGGGCATCGCGGCCGCTGGCACGAGCGGAGCGAGCACGGGCAGCACGACGAGCGCGGCCACGGGCATCACCGCGGCCACGGTCGCGGAGATCACGCCGGTCGCCGCGACGCCGAATGCGCGCACGAGCACGGCGGGTTCGCCGGCCGCCGCGGCTTCGGGCCCCGCGGCTTCGGCCCGCACGGCGCCGACAGGCTCGCGCACGCCGCCTACGCGCACGGCTTCGACGCCGGGTTCGAGCGCGGCACCCGCACCCGCTGAGCGGGGCCGCCGCGGCGGCAGGGGTCGCGCGAGCGCGGATCGAGGGGCAGGATGAATCGCATGGATCGACTCGTACGCCCTCGTCAGAACCGCATCTTCGCCGGCGTCTGCGCCGCAGTGGCGCATCGCTTCGGCGTCAGCCCGACGCTCGTCCGCGTGATCACCGTGATCGCCGTGCTCTTCGCCGGGCTGTCGCTGTGGGCGTACGTGCTGCTGTGGATCGTGATCCCGAACGACCGCTGACCCAGACCCGCCGCCCGCGAATGTCGGCGGCCCGCGGCAGGATGGGTGCATGGATGTTCTGGGGCGGTTCGGCGAGGCGACGCGGGAGTGGTTCCGCGGCGCCTTCGCCTCCCCCACAGACGCGCAGGCCGGCGCGTGGGAGGCCGTCTCGAAGGGCCGGCACGCGCTCGTCGTCGCGCCGACAGGTTCGGGCAAGACCCTGTCGGCGTTCCTCTGGGCGATCGACCGGGCCTTCCGCGAGCCGCGGGACCCGCGCAGTAAGACCACGCGCGTCCTCTACGTCTCGCCGCTGAAGGCACTCGGCGTCGACGTCGAGCGCAACCTGCGCTCGCCGCTCGTCGGCATCTCGCAGGCCGCGCGCCGGCTCGGCCTCGACGCGCCGGACGTGTCGGTCGGGGTGCGCTCGGGAGACACTCCGTCGAGCGAGCGGGCGAAGCTCGTGCGCAACCCGCCCGAGATCCTCATCACGACGCCCGAGTCGCTGTACCTGATGCTCACGAGCCAGGCGGCCAAGACGCTGCGCGGCGTGCACACGGTCATCATCGACGAGGTGCACGCGGTCGCTGCCACCAAGCGCGGGGCACACCTCGCGGTGTCGCTCGAACGGCTCGACGACGTCATCCGCACCGCGGGCGGCGAACCCGCCCAGCGCATCGGGCTCTCGGCCACGGTGCGGCCGATCGACGAGGTCGCGCGGTTCCTCGGCGGTGCAGCACCCGTCGAGATCGTGGCTCCCCGCGCATCGAAGACGTTCGACCTGCAGGTCAGCGTGCCGGTCGACGACATGCAGAATCCGCCGCCCGTCACCGACTGGGCCGCCCGCCGTGCGGGCGGCGAAGACGCCGGGTCGGATGCGTCGGCCGGGAGTGCGCCGGGGTCATCCGGCGACGACGAATGGTTCCGGCCCGGTTCGACCGAGGCGACCGGATCGATCTGGCCGCACGTCGAGGAGGCGATCGTCGATCGCATCGCGGCGCAGCGCTCGACGATCGTGTTCGCGAACTCGCGGCGCCTGGCCGAGCGGCTGACGGCCAGGCTCAACGAGATCTATGCAGAGAGACTGGGGCTCGCGCCCCCGCCCGCGGCGAAGGCCGCGCTGAACGGCCCGACGACCTCCGAGACCGCGGGCGCCGCGCCCGTGCTGGCGAAGGCGCACCACGGTTCGGTGTCGAAGGAGCAGCGCGCGATCGTCGAGGAGGAGCTGAAGTCGGGCGCGCTGCGCTGCGTCGTCGCGACCAGCAGCCTCGAGCTCGGCATCGACATGGGCGCGGTCGACCTGGTGATCCAGGTCGAGGCTCCCCCATCGGCCGCGAGCGGCCTGCAGCGGGTCGGGCGCGCTGGCCACCAGGTGGGCGAGATCAGCCGCGCCGCGCTGTTCCCCAAGCACCGCGCAGACGTCCTGCACACCGCGATCGTCACCGAGCGCATGCTGTCGGGGCGCATCGAGGCGATCTCGATCCCGCAGAACCCGCTCGACATCCTGGCCCAGCAGACCGTGGCGGCCGCCGCACTCGACGCACTCGACGTCGAGGCGTGGTTCGACACGGTCCGCAGGTCAGCCCCCTTCCGCTCGCTGCCCCGCAGCGCGTTCGAGGCGACGCTCGACCTGCTGGCGGGGCGCTACCCGTCCGACGAGTTCGCCGAGCTGCGCCCGCGCGTGGTCTGGGACAGAGACGCCGGCACCCTCGAGGGCCGTCCGGGCGCGCAGCGGCTCGCCGTGACGAGCGGCGGCACGATTCCCGATCGCGGCCTGTTCGGGGTGTTCGTCGCCGGCGAGACCCGCGGCGCGCGCGTCGGCGAGCTCGACGAGGAGATGGTCTACGAGTCGCGCGTCGGCGACGTGTTCACGCTCGGCACGACGAGCTGGCGCATCGTCGAGATCACGCACGACCGCGTCAACGTCGTGCCGGCGTTCGGCCAGCCGGGGCGCGTGCCGTTCTGGCACGGCGACGGCCTCGGCCGCCCGGCCGAGCTCGGCGAGGCGCTCGGCGCGATGTCGCGGCAGCTCGCGGCCGCACCCCGAGAGAAGGCGGTCGACCGTCTGCGCGAGGCGGGTCTCGACGAGCGGGCGACCGACAACCTCCTGACCTACCTCGCCGAGCAGAAGGAGGCAACGGGGTCGCTTCCCACCGACCGCACGCTCACCGTCGAGCGCGGCCGCGACGAGGTCGGCGACTGGCGCATCATCCTCCACTCCCCCTACGGCATGCACGTCCACGCCCCCTGGGCCCTGGCGGTCGGCGCTCGCATCCGAGAGCGCCTCGGCGTCGACGGCTCAGCCGTCGCGAGCGACGACGGCATCATCGCGCGAGTTCCAGACGCCGAGTCTGATCCCCCGGGCGCAGAGCTGTTCGTCTTCGAACCCGACGAGCTCGAGCAGATCGTGACCGACGAGGTGGGCGGTTCCGCGCTGTTCGCAGCGCGGTTCCGCGAATGCGCAGCGCGGGCGCTGCTGATGCCCCGCACCCAGCCGGGCAAGCGCAGCCCGCTGTGGCAGCAGCGCCAGCGCGCGTCGCAGCTGCTCGAAGTGGCCCACCGCCACCCGACGTTCCCGATCATCCTCGAGACCCTGCGCGAGGTGCTGCAAGACGTCTACGACCTGCCCGCCCTGCTCCGGCTCACGCGCGGCATCGCCGAGCGGCGCATCCGGCTCGTCGAGACCGAGACGCCCCAGCCGTCGCCCTACGCGCGCGACCTGCTGTTCGGCTACGTCGGCGCGTTCGTCTACGAGGGCGACTCTCCGCTGGCCGAGCGGCGGGCAGCCGCCCTGTCGGTCGACCCCTCACTGCTCAGCGAGCTGCTCGGCCGCGTCGAGATGCGCGAGCTGCTCGACCCCGACGTCGTCGCCCAGTACGAGGCCGAGGCCCAGCGGCTCGCGCCCGACCGCCGCGCGCGCGGACTCGAGGGGGCGGCCGACCTGCTGCGCGTGCTCGGACCGCTGTCGCCCGACGAGGTCGCGGCACGGCTGCGGGGCGAGGGCGATCACACCGCAGAAGGCGAGGCGGACGCATCGGCACCTCCGGTGACCCCGACCGAGGCCCGCGCGCTGCTCGACGGGCTCGTCGAGGCGCGGCGCGCGATCCGCGTGCAGATCGCGGGAGCGCAGCGCTGCGCCGTCATCGAAGACGCCGGCCGGCTGCGCGATGCCCTCGGCACGGCGCTTCCCGTCGGCATCCCGAACGCGTTCCTCGAACCGGTCGCCGACCCGCTCGGCGATCTCGTCTCGCGATTCGCCCGCACGCACGGCCCGTTCACGACCACGGCGGTCGCCGCGCGGCTCGGCATCGGCGCCGCGGTCGCGCGGCACACGCTGCAGCGCCTCGAATCGCAGGGGCGCCTGTCGAGCGGGTTCTTCCTGCCGGAGGGGTCCGCCGCGACGACCGCAGCGTCGGAGACGACACCCGAGACCCCCGCCGCAGGCTCCCCGGAACCGCCGCCCGGGCGCTCCGACGAGACGGAATGGTGCGACGCCGAGGCGCTCCGACGCATCCGCATGCGGTCGCTCGCCGCCCTGCGCGGCAGCGTCGAGCCGGTGCCGCAGGCCGCGTACGCCCGCTTCCTCGCCGACTGGCAGCACGTCGAGCGGCAGCTCGACGGCATCGACGGCGTGCTGACGGCGATCGAGCAGCTCTCGGGGGTGCCGGCGCCAGCCAGCGCCTGGGAATCGCTCATCCTGCCCAGCCGCGTGCGCGACTACGCGCCGTCGATGCTCGACGAGCTCACCGCGACCGGCGAGGTGATCTGGTCGGGCAACGGCACGCTGCCGGGGCGCGACGGCTGGGTCGCGCTGCACGCCGCAGACGCCGCGTCGATCACCCTGCCTGATACGGCCGACCAGCCCGAGCTCGAGGCGGGGTCGCTCGACGAGCGCATCGTCGGCGTGCTGTCGTTCGGCGGGGCCTACTTCGCGGCGCAGCTGGCCGACATGGCGCGCTCGCGGATGCCCGACCACGAGGCCGCGACCGTCTCGGAGACCGCGGTGGTCGAGGCGCTGTGGCGCCTGGTGTGGGCCGGCAGGGTGACGAACGACACGTTCTCACCGCTGCGCACGCTGCTCAGCGGCGGCACGCAGACCCACCGAGCCAAGCGCCGAGCCCCCCGCGCGCGCACCTACCGCGGCGCCGCCCTGCGGCAGCCGGCGCCTCGTCCGCTCATCGGCGGACGCTGGTCGCTGCTTCCGGCGCGCGAGCCCGACCAGGCGCTTCGCCAGGCCGCGAACGCCTCGATGCTGCTCGACCGCTACGGCGTCGTCACGCGCGGGTCCGTGCAGAACGAGGGCGCGCCGGGCGGGTTCGCGCAGGCGTACCGCACGCTCGCGAGCATCGAGCAGGCTGGCCACTGCCGCCGCGGCTACCTCATCGAGAAGCTGGGTGCGGCGCAGTTCGCCGCGTCGCCGACGATCGACGCCATGAGGCGGTTCGCCGCGGTGCCGGATCCCCCGCCGCTGCACGCCGTCGTGCTGGCCGCAACCGATCCGGCCAACCCCTACGGCGCCGCGCTCGCGTGGCCGGCGCTCGAGGGAGTCAAGCACCGGCCTGGCCGCAAGGCGGGCGGCCTCGTCGTGCTCGTCGACGGCGAGCTCGTGCTCTACCTCGAACGAGGCGGCAAGAGCGCACTGCAGTTCTCCGAAGACGAGCAGACCGTCGCCGCGGCGTGCCGCGCGCTCGTCTCGATGTCGCGGGCGAGGCGCCTCGAGACCCTCACCGTCGAGCAGGCGAACGGCGAGTTCATCTACACCGCGTCCCTCGGCCGGGCGCTGCGCGCGGCGGGCTTCGTGGAGTCGACGAAGGGGCTCACCCTTCGGCCCGCGTGATGCGAGGAAATGTCCGAACAACGGGAATACCTCGGACCGGTAGGGTGTTGTGTAAGTTAGGCAGGCCTTAGTCAGGGCCACGGAAGGACATCGTGGGCAAGAACTACGTCGACATTGAGAATGACAACGGCGAGACGCTGCGCTACCGCAAGCACATTAACGGGCGCGGCTTGGTCGCGCACGGCGCGAAGGTCCACCCCGACGCGCGCGTCGAATCGGGCGCGTACATCGAGCCGGGCGTGCGGATCGCCGCCGGCGCCATGATCGCGAAGGGCGCGTGGATCGAACCGAACGTGAACATCGGCATGGGCGCGATCATCGACGCCGGAGCGCACGTCGGGCCCGGCGCCGCGATCGGCGCTCGCGCGCACGTGGGCATCCGTTCGATGATCGGAGCCGAGGCGCTCGTCGCCGACGGCGCCATCGTCCGCGACGACGAACGCATCGGCACGGGCGAGCACATCAAGACCGACGGCCGCGGCTTCCGCCTCGCGGCCTGACACCGACCACCAGCGCCCGGTGCCGCCCCTCGGGGCGGCACCGGGCGCTTCGTCATCCGTGGGTCAGCGCGAGGAGCGCGCCCCGCGGCCCCTGGTGATGCCGGCGAGGTGCTGCACGTCCTCGGCATCGCGGTCGCGCAGCCACGCCAGCGCGACGGTCGAATCGGGCGCTCCCACGAGCGGCCGGAAGTCGACGTCTCGGCGGTGGTGCGCCCGCGCGATCGACATCGGAACGACGACGATGCCGACGCCCGTCGCGGCGATCTCGATCGCGTCCTCGGCCGATGACGGCTGCGCGAACTTCGCCGGTTCCGTCGGCAGCTCAAGGCCGTCGTAGACGTCGTCCGCCGCGACGATCAGCACCTCGCCGGCGAGATCGTCGGCGGTGAGCTCCTCGGCCGCCATCAGCGAGGCGTCGACGGCGGCCACCACCACCGGCACCTCGTCGTACAACCGGATGACGTGCACGTCGTCGTCGGGACCGGCGAGCGGCAGCCGCACGATGGCGGCGTCGATCTGCCCCGCGTCGAGCGCCGCGCGCTGGCCGGCGACGCTGAGCGGCACCATCTCGATCGGCTGCTGCGGGCGCTGCTCCTGCCACCGGTCGATCCACTTGCCCGGCGTCGCCCCCGGAACGACGCCGAGCCGGAAGATCCCGGGCGCGATGATCTCGGGAGGGGTCTCGGCCGCCGCCGCTCGCGCGCCGGATCGACCGCCGCGCGCGGCAGCACCCCCGCGCCCGCCGGCGTTCGCACGTCCGCGCTGCTGCGCGCCTCGTCCCGAACCCCGCGCCGATCGTCCGCCCGATCCGCGCCCGGAGTTCTGTGTCGCCATACCCTCAGCGTAACGGCGGCCGCCACCGCCGCCCCGTCAGGGACGCGGGTCGGGCGCCTGCGGCAGCGGCGCCTGAACGGGAGCGACCCGCGGCGTCCAGTCGGGGCCCGGCCGGAAGGCCCGCGCCGCGACCATCGCGACGATCACGATCGCCAGCACGATCCATCCGGGAACCCCGACCGCCGATCCGAGCAGGGGGTCGGGCTGCTGCACCCAGAACATCGGATAGACGAACGCCGTGTTGAGCGCGCCGTGACCGACGGCAGCGGGCCACACGCTGCGGGTGAAGTAGCGGCTCCACTGCAGGATCACGCTCAGCAGCAGGCAGAACACGATCATGAAGACCACGCCGAGGGCGTCGGTGCGCCCGAAGTTGTAGCCGAGCAGGATGATCGGCGCGTGCCACGCACCCCAGATCACGCCGATGACGATCGCCGACGGCCAGAAGCCCATCGGCGACAGCGCCGTGGTCAGGTATCCGCGCCAGCCCAGCTCCTCGCCGAACGCCGCGGCGCTCGCCTGCACCAGCACGATCGGCAGCATCACGAACTGCATCGCCACGTACAGACCGGCGTCCATCTCGACGCCGAGCATGTCGAGGTTCTGCTGCACGGCGGCGAGCGCCGGGTCGACATCGACCCAGCCGAACAGTGATGCGAGCAGCAGCGCGGCGAACGCGACCGCGAGGAACAGGAACGGCCACAGCACGATGACCCAGATCTTGCGGGCGACGGGCCGGAACGGCATGAGGCCCAGGTACCTGGCGCGGGCCCCCTTCGGCACGGCGGCGAACACGACGATCAGCGCGGCGATCGTCGGCGTCGCCATCAGCGCGGTCGCGAACAGCTGGAACTGCGGCGACGCCAGCCCCTCGCCGAGCCACAGCGGCAGGCAGACCAGCCAGCCGAGGCCGACGGCGAGCACGACGAAGACCGCAACCGCGCCCCACGGCACGCGGGCGGGCGGGATTCCGGGTCGGGCATCATGCGGTGAGTAGAGATCTGCGGCGTTCATGCCACCCATGCTCTCGAAGCCCCGGCACGCTCGCATCCGCCGCGCGGGGGAGATCACTCCCCCAGCAGCGCAGCGATCTTCTCGCGCAGATAGGCCTCGAGCGGCATCGTCGCCCCCGCCTGCGTCCACCGGATGACGACGACCCCGTCGCGCACGGAGAGCGGGCCGGATGAGCCGCCCGCGGCCGTGTCGATCTCGACGTGGTCGACGTTGACGACGGTGCCGGGCGCGAACCCGCCGCGCACGCACATCGCCTCAGCCTCCGCCCTGCGCCGCGCGGCCTCGGAGGTGAAGCCGCGGCGGCGCTCCTCAGACGCGCGCACGACGTCGCCGACCTCGAAGACCCCGCCGTCGGCGATCAGCAGCGTGCCGACCCGCCAGGCCTCGCCGTCGGGTACGACCTTCGGACGCGCGCCCATCGCCTGCCGCAGCGCGCCCGGCACGACCAGCCGGCCGAGGTGCTCCCGCGGCGCACCGGCGAGCCGCTCGCGCGCGGCGGCGAACAGGGGCTCCGGATCACTCACCGCTCCAGGCTACGCGGCCGGATGACGTCGGCCGCACGCGCAGGAGCGCCCGCCGCCCCGACGGGCGACGGGCGCTCGAGCGGCGCTGGCTGTTACTTCCAGACCTCGGCGGCGATGTCGACGACGTGGCGCACCTTGGCCCACTGCTGCTCCTCGGTGAGCACGTTGCCCTCCTCGGTCGACGCGAAGCCGCACTGCGGGCTCAGCGCGAGCTGGCCGAGGTCGGCGAAGGCCGAGGCCTCGTCGATGCGGCGCGCGATCTCGTTCTTGTCCTCGAGCTCGCCCGCCTTCGAGGTGACGAGGCCGAGCACGACGGTCTGCTCGCCGGGCTTCAGGAAGCGCAGGGGCTCGAAGCCGCCGGCGCGCTCGCTGTCGTACTCGAGGAAGAAGCCGTCGTACGGCACGGCGAAGAGGTGCTCGGCGATGGGCTCGTAGCCGCCCGACGAGATCCACGTCGAGCGGAAGTTGCCGCGGCAGATGTGGGTCGCGACCGTCAGGTCGTCGGGCTTGCCCTCGAGCACGCGCGTGAGGATCGATGCGTAGCGCTCGCCGAGACCGTCGGTCTCGATGCCGCGCTCTGTGCGCGCGCGCTCGAGCTCGGTGTCGCTGCACAGGTACGCCCACGCGGTGTCGTCGAGCTGCAGGTAGCGCGCGCCCTCGTCGTAGAACGCCGCGATCGCGTCGCGGTAGGCCTGCACGAGGTCGTCGACGTAGTCGTCGCGCGAATCGTACTCGCCCGCCGTGATGTTGTCGGGCTCGACGCGGAAGTCGAACACCGTCGGCGCGGGCAGCGAGAACTTCGGCTGCACGCCCGCCGCCTCGGCGAGCGGCTTGAGCGAGCGCCAGTGCTCGAGCATCGGGTGGGCGTCGAAGCCGATCTTCCCGTTGACCTGCACGGCGCGCTGCTTCGTGGCCTTGCCCTGGAACGGCAGACCGTGGTCGGTCTCGATGATGTCGACGCCCTCGAGGCCGCCGAAGAAGTCGAAGTGCCACCAGGCGCGGCGGAACTCGCCGTCGGTCGCCACCCGCAGGCCGTTCTCGGCCTGCTTGGCGACGAGGTCGGCGATCTGCTCGTCCTCGACCTGCCGGAGCGCGTCTGCGTCGACGGCGCCGTCGGCGAACTGCTGGCGAGCGGTCTTGATGGCGTCGGGGCGCAGGAACGAGCCGACGATGTCTGCACGGTAAGGAGGGTTCACGGTCACGGGATCAACCGTACGCGCCGCGCCCGCCGACCACTATTCGACCCGCAACACGCCGCAACCCCGTCCGGGGCCGCGGCAGGGCCATCCGGACCTCAGACCATGCGGGGCGCGCCGTCTGGGTCGACGGGGCGCAGCGGTCTGATGGGCGAGTTCTCGCCGGTGCCGTGGATCTCTCGGTGGATGCGCTCCATGCGCTCGTCGAGCTCGCTCGCGGTGATCGCCGCGTCGTGGAGGCTCTCGAGGATGCTCGCCGGCACCTGCTTGTCGTACTTGTAGTAGGTCTTGTGCTCGAGGCTGGCCCAGAAGTCCATCGCGATCGTGCGGAACTGCACTTCGACAGGCACACGGACCTTGCCCGTCGAGAGGAACACCGGCACGTCGATGATCGCGTGCAGCGACTTGTACCCGTTGGGCTTGGGGTTCGCGATGTAGTCCTTGATCTCGCGCACCTGCACGTCGTCCTGCCGGCGCAGCTGGTCGAAGATGCGGTACACGTCGGTCACGAAGCTGCACGTCACGCGCACGCCCGCGATGTCGAGCACGCTGGCGCGGATCGAGGCGAGGTCGGGCTCGACGCCGCGGCGCGCGACCTTCTCGGCGATCGAGTCGGGGCTCTTCAGCCGGGTCGCGATGTTCTCGATCGGGTTGTAGTCGTGCGCACCCTCGAAGTCCTCGCGGAGGATCTGCATCTTCGTCTCGATCTCGCGCATGCCGAAGCGGTACTCCGACAGGAATCGATCGAACTCGTCGCGGAAGGCGCGAGCCCTCTGCAGTGTGCGCGGGTCGACGACGATGCCCTCGTCGTCGAACGGGTCGGCAGTCATGCTCCGACGGTACGTCGCCCGTGTTGGCAAGCGCTGTGAGCGGGCTATGCGCCAGCAGGTTCCGGATGGGCGACCGCCGCGGTTCGCGACACGGCTCGCGGGCACGCGCACGGCGGACGAATATCTCGGTAGCGTCGGAGCGTGACCCCCGACGATGCGCCACACCCGCCTCCCGCGCGGAAGCGGCCGTGGCGCACCTCGCTCGCCTACGCGCTCGCCTCGATCGGGGCGCCGTTCGTCGCCGCCGGCCTCGTACTGGCACTGCTGACCTCGCTGTCGCCGAGCGAGTCGGGCCCTTCGCTGTGGATCTCGCCGCTGCTGCCCGTCGCCATGGCCCTCGTCGCGGTGGCCGCGATGACGCTGTTCGTGCGGCGCTCGACGACCCACCCCCGCTGGGTATGGGTGATGATGGCGATCGGCGCCTGCGCCCTGTCGATCGTCACCACCATGGTGGCGCTGACGTTCCTCGCCGGCATCCAATCGGGCTGGCTCGGCGTGACGTTCGGCCTTTTCGGCACCCTGATCGCCGGCGCGTACTTCGCGTGCCTCGGCGGACCGCTGTGGGCGGCGGCCGGCGCGATCGCCGGCGGCCGCCTGGTCGGCGCCGAGCCCCGCCTGTCGCGCGGCCCCGTCGGTCCGATCGTCGCCGCGGCCGGCGCCGCCGGATGCATCGCGACCGTGCTGGCCACCCACCGGCTGCACGGCACCGCGTCGGTGATCCAGCTGTGCGCGCAGCGTGCGGGCGTCGCAGCTCCCCACGACGTGTTCACGGGCGGATGGAGCTGGTTCCCGCTCGGCTGGCACTGCTCGTGGGAGGCGATGGGCGCGCTGGAGACGCCGCAGCTGCCGAGCGCCGCTTTCGCGATCTCGCTGGGCGTCGCCGTGCTCGGCGTCGCACTGTGGCTCACTTCACGGCGCACGCGGTGACGCGACCAGTTTATCGCGACCCGCCTCGTTCATCCGGCGCATTTCCTTCGATAATGCGAAAGAACGCGAGTTCTTAAGCCGAATTTTCCTCATCCGGGGCCTTGCGTCGGGGTCAAGCTGGTGTCATACCGACCAAGGAGGACATCATGTCGCTCACCACCAACCTCATCGACGAGGACACCGACGCACTCGACTTCATCGGCCGCCCGTACTGGTTCGACCGCCCCTCGCAGGCCGAGGGCGAAGACTTCTGAGCCGCACAGCAGCAACGGCGGGCCGCACCTGATCGGTGCGGCCCGCCGTTGTGTGCGGTGACGGCCTCGCCCGCTACGCGTCGACCTTCGCGCCGTAGCGGTACTGGGCCGCGCGGTGGCTGCTCTTGACGCGGTCGCCCTCGCCCTGGAGCTTGTTGCGCAGCGTGCCGGGCGCGTACTCGGTCGGATAGGCGCCCCGCTCGCGCAGCACGGGAACGACGTGCTCGATGATGTCCTCCCACGTCTCGTGGGCGACGGCGTACGCCAGGTTGAAGCCGTCGACGTCGGTCTCCTCCGCCCAGCGCTGCAGCTCGTCGGCGATCTGCTCGCCCGAGCCGACGATCGTGGGGCCGAGGCCGCCGATGGCGTTCTTGCGGGCGAGGTCGCCGACCGTCCACTCGCGGCCGAGCTCGGCCTCCTCCTTGAGGTGCTGCAGGGTCGACTGGATCGCGTTCGACTCGACGTTGCCGAGCGGCTCGTCCCAGTCGTAGGTCGACAGGTCGACGCCCATCCAGCCCGAGGTGAACACCAGCGAGCCCTCCTCTGAGGCGTACTGCTGGTACTCGGCCTGCTTGGCGAGCGCGTCCCCCTCCGTCGCTCCCGTGATGACCGTGATGAGGGTGTAGATCTTGGCGTCGTAGCGGTCGCGGCCAGCGGCCTCGAGGCCGTCGCGGATGCGCCCCACGGTCTTCGCCAGCACCTCGGTCGACGGAGCGGCGACGAAGATCGCCTCGGCGTTGCCCGCGGCGAACGCGACGCCGCGCGGCGATGCGCCTGCCTGGTAGATCACCGGCGTGCGCTGCGGCGACGGCTCGCTGATGTGGATGCCCGGCACGTCGAACCACTCGCCGTGGTGCTCGATCGGGTGCACCTTGCTCGGGTCGGTGAACACGCCGCTCTCGCGGTCGGCGATGACGGCGTCGTCCTCCCACGAGCCCTCCCACAGCTTGTAGAGCACCTCGAGGTACTCGTCGGCGTGGTCGTAGCGGCGGTCGTGCTCCATCTGGTCGTCGGCGCCCATGTTGCGCGCGGCGCTCGGCAGGTAGCCGGTCACGACGTTCCAGCCGATGCGTCCGTTAGTGAGGTGGTCGAGCGAGGTCAGCCGGCGCGCGAACGGGTACGGGTGCTCGAAGGCGGTGCCCGCCGTGATGCCGAAGCCAAGGTGCTCGGTGACGGCGGCCATTGCGGTCGTGAGCAGGATCGGGTCGTTCACCGGAACCTGCGCACCGTTGCGCAGCGCGGCCTCGTTCGAGCCGCCGTAGACGTCGTACGTGCCGAGCACGTCGGCGATGAACAGGCCGTCGAACGTGCCGCTCTCGAGCAGCTTGGCGAGGTCTGTCCAGTACTTCAGCGTGTTGTACTCGCGCGAGCGGTCGCGCGGGTGGCGCCACATTCCGGATGCCTGGTGCGCGACGCAGTTCATGTCGAAGGCGTTGAAGCGGATCTGTCGGGTCATGAGGAGATCATTCGCCGACGCACCCCGCGGCGCAAAGCCCCGTGTAACGCGGCGACACACCCGGGCGTCCGTGCCGGCGCCGACGTTCCGGATGGGGAGGTGCGGTCCGCACCTCCCCATCCGGAACGAACGTCACACGAGGATCTCGCGCTCCAGACGGGCGTAGCCCGCTTCCATGCCGTCGACCATGCCGGTCGCGAGCACGGTGTCGCGCAGCTCGAGCGACGGGTAGGTGATGACCGTGATGAGCAGCGTGCCGCCCTCGACGGGCGTCAGTGTCATCTCGTTCGTCGTCGACGAGCCCTCCATGCCGATCATCGCCTCGGTGGTGACCGATCGGCGGGGCGGGCTGACCTCGAGCAGTTCGCCGGTGAAGCCGAAGCGGCCCTCGCCGCCCTCCTGCTCCCACTCGTAGCGGTACGTGTCGCCGACCTCGGCGGCGAGCTCGCACACCGGCATCGTCCAGCCGTCGGGCCCGAGCATCCAGCGCCGCACGAGGTCGGCGTCGTTGTGCGCGCGCCACACCTGCTCGATGTCGCCGCGGATGAGGCGCGAGACGCGCACCTGGGTGTCGCTGAGCACCTTGAGCTCGGCCTCACCCGCGGCGAACGCAGCGAGGTCGGCAAGCACGTCGTCGATCTGGCTCATCGCCGAGAGCGTGCCCTCCTCCATGCCGAGCGAGATGAGGTTCTCGAGCTCTTCGAGCGAGCCGAACAGGGTGGTCATGACCACCCGAGAGCCCTCGTCGGTCGACGAGAACACGAAGTCCATCTGCATGTCGGGCATCTCGGCGTTGGGGGTGCCGCCCTCGTCGGTGGCGAACCCGTCGCGCACCGTGAACGAGCGGCCCTCGTCGACCGCGAGGAAGTGCCAGTAGCCCGCGCTGACGTCGCCGTCCGGGCCGTGCATCACGTAGTGCGATTCGCCGCCGACCCGGACGTCGTGGCGCACGAACGTCGCCGGGTAGGTCGTCGGACCCCAGAACCGCTCGATCTGGCGCGGGTCGACGTACGCCCGCCAGAGGCGCTCGACCGGCACGGGGAAGTCGGCGGTGATGGTCATGGTGAGGGCGTCGAGGTCTTTCTCGACATTCGTCACGGGCATGATGTGCCTTTCGTCTGGGTGGGGCGATGGCCCCGGATGGATGATGCGGTCAGTCTTCGGCGAGCAGCTGGTCGAGCCGGTCGATGCGGGCGCGCCAGATGCGCTCGTACTGATCGAGCAGCCGCTGCGCCTGCCGGATGCGCGCGGGGTCGCCGCGCACGATGCGCGCGCGGCCCTTCGGCGTCTTCGTCACGAGCCCCGCCTCCTCGAGGACGGCGACGTGCTTCTGCACGGCCGCGAAGGACATGTCGTAGGCCGCGGCGAGCTGCGAGACGGTCTCCTCGCCCCGGAGGGTGCGGCGGACGATGTCGCGGCGCGTCGCGTCGGCGAGGGCCCGGAACAGCCGGTCCACCTCGTCGTCGGAGAGCACTTCTTGTACAACCATTTGGTTGTAGATTACTCCGCTGCGGGGATGTGTCAACCCCCAAGCGGGGGCGCGTTCCGCCGCGGCCCGTTGACCGTGCACACTGAGAACGGGGCCTCGGCCCCGCGTCGCCTGCCCGCCGACCACACCCGTCCGCCTCATCCGGGAGAACTCATGACCGAAACAGCGCCAACGCCATCCGTCCTGTTCGTCTGCGTCCACAACGCCGGCCGTTCCCAGATGGCCGCCGGATTCCTCCGCGACATCGCCGGCGACCGCATCGAGGTGCGCTCCGCTGGTTCCGTGCCCGCCGACCGGATCAACCCGATCGCGGTCGAAGCCATGGCGGAGGTCGGTATCGACATCACCGGCGAGCAGCCGAAGGTCCTCACCACCGAGGCCGTGCAGGCATCCGATGTCGTGATCACGATGGGCTGCGGCGACGCCTGCCCGTTCTTCCCCGGCAAGCGCTACGAGGACTGGAAGCTCGACGACCCTGCCGGGCAGGGCATCGACGCCGTCCGCCCCATCCGCGACGACATCCGCGCCCGGATCGAGCGGCTGGTGAGCGAGCTCGTCTGACCGGCTCCGGCGTTCAGGAGCGCGCGGGCGCGTCAGACGGCCACGCGCATTCGAGCGGCGCGACGGCAGTCGCGACGCGGCCCGCCTCGTCCGCCGATCCGCCGTGTGACGAAGCCGCATGCAGCGGCCCCGACAGCCCCGACAGGCGCGCGCCGGTGCCGCCGCGGCGGTCGGCGACGATCTCGGCGAGGATCGACAGCGCCGTCTCCTCGGGACTCCGCCCGCCGAGGTCCAGGCCGATCGGCGAGCGCACGCGCATCAGCACGGTCGCCGGCACGCCGTCATCGGCGAGGCGCCGCGTGCGGTCGTCGTGCGTGCGGCGACTGCCCATCGCCCCGACGTAGCCGGCCGGCGTTGCGAGCGCGGCCCGCAGCGCCGGCACGTCGATCTTCGGGTCGTGCGTCAGCACGCACACGGCGGTTCCCGCTTCGATCCGCTCCCCGGCGAGATAGCGATCGGGCCAGCCGACGACGACCTCGGCGCCGGGGAACCGCTCCGCGGTCGCGAACACCGGGCGCGGGTCGACGACGGTCACCCGCATTCCCATCGCCGCGCCCAGCCGAGCGAGCGCGACCGCGAATTCGACGGCGCCGACGACGATCAGACGCGCCGGCTCCCCGACGCGGAGCGACACGACGCCGGGCGAGGCACCGGGAGCGCCCGCCTCCACGACCTGCCCCGTGCCGAGCTGCGGGCCGGCGGTCGTCAGTTCGTAACCGGTCGGAATCGCTTCGGCCTCGCGCGCCGCCAGGAGGCGAAGATCATGCGCGGCCGCGCTTCCCGGCGGCACGGCCCGGATGAGCACGTCGATCGTCCCGCCGCACGTCAGCCCGACTGCGAACGCGTCGGCGTCGCTGTACGCGAACCGGTCGACGAGCGGTGAGGCACCGCCGAGCACCTCGAGGCACCGTTCGTAGACGGCGCTCTCGACGCATCCGCCCGACACCGTCCCGAACACCTCGCCCGCCGCGGAGACGACCATGCTCGCGCCGATCTCGCGCGGCGCGCTGCCCGCGACGCCGACGACCGTCGCGATCGCGAACGACCGCCGCTCCCCCGCCCAGCGGGCGGCGACCGGCAGGATCTCGCGCATGCGGCAACGCTAGGCCGCGCGGGTTACGACTCTGTTGCGGCCGTGACACACCCGCGAAACGGCGCCCTGATTCACTCGTTCGCGCGGCAGCGATCCGCACGGCGAACAGAACGGCAGGGCGATATGGATCTCACGTCGGTGCGGGAGTACCGCGTCGCCCGCACCCGCGAGGACCTGCGGCTCGCCCCTGGCGAGGCCCTCATCGCCGGGGGCACTTGGATCATGAGCGAGCCGCAGCCGACCACGACCGGCCTGGTCGACCTCACGGGTCTCGGCTGGCCCGATCTCGAGAAGTCCGCTGCGGGTCTGCGCATCTCGGCGACCTGCACGATCGCGACCCTCGTCGCGTGGGCGCAGCGCGCCCCTGCCCGCTGGCCGGCCGCCCAGCTCGTCCCCGCCGCGGCGAACGCCCTGCTGGCGTCCTTCAAGATCTGGAACACCGCGACGGTCGGCGGCAATATCTGCCGCGCCTACGCCGCAGGCGCCATGGTGTCGCTGAGCGTCGCGCTCGACGCCGTCGCCGTGATCTGGACGGGCGACGACGAGCGGCGGATGCCGGTGTCGAGCATCGTCACCGGGAACGGCAGGACGAACCTCGGCCGAGACGACGTGCTGCGCGCCGTCGAGGTCCCGGCGCACGCCCTCGCCTCCCGCGCTCTCCTTCGCAAGATCGCTCTCGCCGAGCACGGCCGCTCGGGGGCCGTCGTGACGGGCCGCATCGATCCTGACGGTGCGAGCGTCTTCACCGTCACCGCCGCGACGGCGACTCCGACGGTGCTTCAGTTCCCGCAGGCGCCGTCGGCGGCAGAACTGGCGGATGCGGTCTCCTCGGCCCCCGGCTACTACACCGACCCGCTCGGCGCCGCCGACTGGCGGCGGGCCGTCAGCGTCGAGCTCGCCGCGCGCATCCTGGCGGAGCTCGCATGAGGTTCGACGTCGACGGCGCACCGGTCGAGGCCGACCCCCGTGCCGGCCAGTGCTTGCGGACCCTGCTGCGCGAGACCGGGCACACCTCGGTCAAGAAGGGCTGCGACGCGGGCGACTGCGGGGCGTGCTCCGTACTGCTCGACGGCGCGCCCGTGCACTCGTGCCTCATCCCCGCCGTCCGCGTCGAGGGGCGAACCGTCACGACGGCCGCGGGGCTCGCCCCCGGCGACGAGCTGCACCCCGTGCAGCAGGCGATCGCCGACGGCTTCGGCTTCCAGTGCGGCTTCTGCACGCCGGGCATGAGCGTGACGGCGTCGACGCTGTGCGGCGGCGATCTCGACGATCTCGACCGCCGGATGAAGGGCAATCTCTGCCGCTGCACCGGCTACCGGCCGATCTGCGAGGCCATCCGCTCCTCGGTGCTCGGCGAGGTGCGCACGACGGGGCCTGGGACGGAAGCCGCCGAGCCCGCAGCCGCTCAGCCGCAGCGCGTCGGCGCGTCAGCGCGCCCCGAGGCCGCGCGGCGCATCGCGCAGGGGCGCGAGCCGTTCACGTTCGACCTTCCGCCCGATCATTCCGCCGCGAGCGCACTCGTCCTGCGCGTGGTCGCGAGCCCCCACGCCCACGCCCGCATCACCGCGATCGACACGACGGCCGCTCGCGCGGTGCCGGGCGTCGTCGCGGTCTTCACGCACGAGGACGTGCCGCGGACGCGGTACTCGTCCGGCCGCCACGAGCACCGCACCGACGACCCGGACGACACCCTCATGCTCGACGACGTCGTCCGCTTCATCGGGCAGCGCGTCGTCGCGGTCGTCGCCGAGACGGCCGAGGCGGCGGATGCCGCTTGTCGCCTCGTCTCCGTGACCTACGACGTTCTGCCGGCCGTCTTCGATCCGGAGCAGGCGCGGACGCCGGGCGCCCCGCTGCTGCATCCGGAGCGCACGCCCGACGACCGCGTCGACGAGGCGCACCGCAACGTCATCGCGAGCGTGCACGCAGGCCCCGACGTCGCCGACGCGCTCGCGGCGAGCGCCGTCGCGGTCAGCGGCACGTGGCAGACCTCGCGCGTCACGCACGCCCAGCTCGAGACCCACGGCTCGATCGGATGGCTCGACGACGAGGGCCGGCTGGTCATCCGCTCGTCGACGCAGGTGCCGTTCCTCGCGCGCGACGAGATCGCGCGGCTGTTCGACCTCGATCGCGACCGCGTGCGCGTGCACGCCGCGCGCCTCGGCGGCGGCTTCGGCGGCAAGCAGGAGATCTTCACGGAGGACCTCGTCGCCCTCGCGGTGCTGCGCACCGGGCGCCCCGTCGCGTACGAGTTCACCCGGACGGATGAGTTCCTCCGCGCGGCCGTGCGGCACCCGATGCGCGTCTCGGTCGCGCTCGGGGCCGACGAGAACGGGCGGCTCACGGCGATGCGGGTCGACGTGCTGAGCGACACCGGCGCCTACGGCAACCACTCGCGCGGCGTCCTGTTCCACTCGCTCGCCGAGTCGACGACGATCTACCGCGTTCCCCTGAAACGACTGGACGCGGAGGCCGTCTACACGAACAACATCCCGTCCGGCGCGTTCCGCGGGTACGGCCTCGGACAGGTGGTCCTCGGCGTCGAGTCGGCGATGGACATGCTCGCCGAACGGCTCGGGATCGACCCGTTCGACCTGCGCCGGATCAACGCGATCAGGCAGGGCGACGACGCGGGGCACGACGACCTCGTGTGGGGCAGCTACGGCTTCGACCAGTGCCTCGATCTCGCGCAGGACGCGCTGGTCCGCGGCAACGGGGTCGCAGCGCCCGACGGCTGGCTCGTCGGCGAGGGGATGGCCGCCGCCATGATCGCGACGATGGCGCCGTTCGGCCACATCGCGCACACGACCGCGACGCTGCGGGCAGACGGCACCTACCTCCTGCGCGCCGGGACCGCGGAGTTCGGCAACGGAACGACGACCGTCCTCCGTCAGATCGGCGCAACGGATCTCGCGGCCGACTTCGACCGGATCGAGCTCTGGCACGCCGATACGGATGCCGTCGCGCACGACACGGGAGCCTTCGCCTCCGCAGGCATCACGGTCGCGGGCAAGGCGCTGCACGCCGCATGCCTGACGCTGGCCCGGCGGATGCGCGAGCGCGCCGCCGCGCTCACGGCGACCGACGCGGCATCCGCCTCGCTCACGGCGCAGGGCGTCGAGACGCCGGCCGGCCTCGTGGGGTTCGCCGAGCTGACCGCGGACGGCGAGCTCACGGCCGACGGCAGCGAGCTCGGCGAGCAGCGCTCGCTGGCGTTCAACGTGCACGCCCTGCGTGTCGCCGTCGACCCGGCCACCGGAACGGTGCGCATCCTGCAGTCGGTCCAGTCGGCCGATGCGGGCTTCGTCATGAACCCGGCGCAGTGCCGCGGCCAGATCGAGGGCGGCGTCGCGCAGGGCATCGGCAGCGCGCTCTACGAGGAGGTGATGGTGTCCGCGGACGGCAGGGTCACGACCCCCGTCCTGCGCACCTATCGCGTGCCGCAGTTCGCCGACGTGCCGCCCACCGAGGTCCTCTTCGCCGACACGAGCGACGACCTCGGTCCGTTCGGCGCGAAGTCGATGAGCGAGTCGCCCTACAACCCCGTGGCGCCCGCGATCGGCAACGCGATCGCGCGAGCCCTCGGCATCCGGCCCTTCGCGCAGCCCTTCAGCCGCGACCGGGTGTGGCGGCTTGCGCAGGTGTCACCTCCCGGAAACACCACCGAACGATCGCCCGAAACGTGAGCGGCTTATCGTCACGAAAGCACCAACGCACCGAAGGAGACCCGATGCCTGCACCTCACACCCTCCGCCGCCGCGGCGGAGCCGCCATCGCGCTGGCGGCCGCCGCCGCGCTCGTCCTCTCCGCCTGCTCGTCGAGCTCGTCCGAGTCGGCAGCCTCGTCCTCGGGCGAAGCCGCCGACTTCGGCGACATCAGCGTCCAGTACTCCTGGATCAAGAACGAGGAGTTCGCCGGCGAGTTCTACGCCTACGAGAACGGCTACTACGACGACGCCGGGTTCTCCGAGGTCACCGGCGTCGCGGGCCCCGACACGGGCGTCGCGAAGCTGCTCTCCGGCACGGTTCAGTTCGCGCTGACGGATGCCGCCTCGGTCGGCGCGGCGGTGGCCGAGCAGGACGCGCCGCTGAAGATCATCGCGACCACGTTCCAGAAGAACCCCTTCACCGTCCTGTCCCTCAAGGACGGCGGGGACATCTCGACGCCCGAGGACCTCATCGGCAAGAAGATCGGCGTGCAGGACTCGAACGCCTCGGTCTTCAAGGCGCTCCTCGCGGCCAACGGCATCTCGGAGGACGAGCTGACGATCGTGCCGGTCGACTTCGACCCGACCCCGCTCATGAACGGCGACGTCGACGGCTTCATGGCGTACCTGACCAACGAGGCGATCACCGTCGAGCTGTCGGGCTACGACGTCACGAACCTCGCGTACGCCGAGAACGGCCTGCCGTACGTCGCGGAGTCCTTCGCCGTGACCGATCAGTACCTCGCCGAGAACAAGGACCTCATCAAGGCGTTCCTGACGGCCGAGATCAAGGGCTGGGCCGACACCTTCACGGAGCCGGCCGACGACACCGCCGAGCTCGTCACGAAGTACTACAACGAGTCGGCGTCCGCCGGCGACACGACCTTCGGCGATCTCGACCCCGCGAAGGTCGCTGCGGGCATCGAGGCGCAGTCGAAGCTGATCTCGACGGAAGAGACCGAGGCCAACGGCCTGTTCACGATCTCCGACGACCTGAAGACGCAGTCGCTCGCCTCCCTCTCGGCATCCGGATGGGACCTCACGGAGGATCAGCTGTTCGACACGACGATCATCGACGAGATCTACGCCGAGAACCCCGATCTGAAGTCGTACCTCCCGTAACACGATGACCATGACACAGACCCTGGATGCCGGTGCTCGCTCGGGCACCGGCATCCAGATCTCCGGAGTTTCGAAGTCGTTCGCCCTGCGCGGCGGGCAGTCGCTGCAGGCCCTGCAGAACACCGACCTGCACACCGACAGGGGCTCGTTCCTCGCCCTGCTCGGCCCGTCCGGCTGCGGCAAGTCCACCATCCTGCGGATCCTCGCGGCCCTCGACCACCCGACAGACGGCACCGCGCTCGTCGACGGCGAGACGCCCGACCAGCTGCGCGAGAAGAGCGAGCTGGGGATCGCGTTCCAGGACCACGCGCTGCTCCCCTGGCGCAGCATCCGCAAGAACATCGAGTTGCCGTTCGAAGTCGCGGGCCGCCCCGTCGACCGCGCCTACGTCGACGAGCTCATCGACCTCGTCGGCCTGCGCGACTTCGCGAACGCCAAGCCGGCGCAGCTGTCTGGCGGCATGCGCCAGCGCGCATCGATCGCGCGGGCGCTCGTGCTCAAGCCCTCCGTGCTCCTGCTCGACGAGCCGTTCGGCGCGCTCGACGACATGACCCGCCAGAACCTCAACCTCGAGCTGCTGCGCATCTGGACCGAGAAGCCCGCGACCACGCTGCTCGTCACCCACGGCATCAGCGAGGCCATCTTCCTCGCCGACCGCGTCGCCGTCATGTCGGCGCGACCAGGTCGGGTCAAGGAGATCATCGAGGTCGACCTGCCGCGCCCGCGCACGCCCGAGATGATGCGCACCCCCGAGTTCCACGCGCTCGTCGACCGGGCGTCCGAGCTGCTGTTCGGCTCGGGCGGGCACGCCGACGCGGAGGCATGACGTGACCGCCGCTCGCGTTCCGCGCTGGCTCGCCGCCGCTCTCGGCGGCGTGGGGCTGATCGTCGCCTGGTGGCTGTTCTCGCTGCTGTCGTTCGAGCAGAAGGAGGGCACGACGTTCCAGCCGGTGCCCTCTCCCCTCGCCGTCTTCGACTGGCTCTTCGTCCAGGGCAACATCGCCGGTGCGTGGGACGTGTTCCAGCCGACGATCGCCGCCGCGGGAATCGGCTACCTGTGGGGCAATGGGATCGCGCTCGTCCTCGCGACCTTCGTGCTCGTCTTCCCGCGCGCCGAGACCGTGATCACGCAGATCGCCGTCGTCACCTACTGCCTCCCCATCGTCGCGATCGGCGGCATCTCGGTCGTCGTGCTCGGCGGCGCGAAGAACCCCGGCGACCCGTCGGAGACGGCGATCTTCCTCGCCGCGCTCGTCTGCGTCTTCACGACGGTCGTCGGCGCGATCCTCGGCTTCAAGTCGGCGGACGGCGCGTCGCTCGACGTCGTGCGCGTGTACGGCGGCGGTGCCTGGATGCAGATGCGCAAGGTCCGCCTGGTCGCCGCGCTTCCGGCGATCCTCAACGCGCTGCAGATCGCCGTGCCGACCGCGTTCCTCGGCGCCGTGCTCGGCGAATACCTCGGCTCGATCACGGCGGGCGTCGGGCCGACGCTCATCCGGCTGCAGGGCCAGCTCGACTCCGCCGGCGTGTGGTCGGTGTTCCTGCTGTGCGCCGTGTTCGCCCTCGTCGCCTACGGCCTGTTCGGCCTCGTCATCAAGCTCGTGACCCCGTGGGTGGCTGGCGCCGCCGGAAAGGCCGCCTGATGTCCTCGCGCGCCGTACTCGACCCCACGCCGACCGCCCAGCAGGCGATGAGCCCCACCGGGCCGGATGTGCCGGATGCCGTCGCCGCCGCCCGCTTGCGCGCGGACAGGCGGCGGGCGCTGCGCAAGACCGTCCTCCGCTCGCTCGGCGAGGCGGGGATCACGCTCGTCGTCCTGCTTCTGCTGTGGCAGGCGGTCGTGAGCTTCACCGGGATCTCGCCGTACATCGCCAAGGGCCCGCTCGATGTGTGGGACTTCCTGGTCGGATCCGAGAACGCCGAGGCGAACCGAGCCCAGCTGTTCCCGCTCGTCGGACAGACGCTCGCGGATTCCTCTCTCGGCTTCGTCGTCGGCATGGTCGTGGCGATCGCGCTGGCGGTGGTGTTCAGCCTGTCGAAGGGCGTCGAGGCAGGCGTCATGCCGCTCGTGCTGCTGCTTCGGACGATCCCGCTGGTGTCGATCGCGCCCGTCATCATCCTGGTGACGGGACGAGGAACGACGGCATCCGTCGCGGTCATCGGCACGATCGTCGTGCTCTTCCCCGCCCTGGCGAACGTGCTGTTCGGCCTGAGCCGCGCGGGGCGCCAGAGCCTCGACGTCGTGCACGTGTTCGGCGGCGGGCGCTTCACCGCGCTGCGCAAGGTCAACATCCCCGGCGCGCTGCCGTCGATCTTCGCGGCGGCCCGCGTCTCGGTCCCCGGCGCGGTCACGGGCGCGCTGCTCGCCGAGTGGCTGTCGACCGGGACCGGCATCGGCGGCTCGATCTTGAAGTTCAACGCCCAGGCGCAGTTCGCGCAGCTGTGGACCTCGATCGCGCTCATCACGGTCATCACGCTGGTGCTGTACAACCTGGTGCAGATCGTCGAGAACATCGTTCTCAACCGGATGGGCATGGCCGCCGGCTCGCGCTGAGCGAAGGCGAAGGCCCCGCGCCGCAGGAACGTCCTGCGGCGCGGGGCCTCAGCATGTGGGGCCGGCGCGGGGCCTCAGTGCGGGTGGCCGCGCAGCGGGACGATCGACGCCGGCAGCTCGTGCACCTTCGCCGATGCCTCCGGCGCGAGCGGGTTGGTCGAGACCCCTCCTTCGCTCACGAGCTCGCCGCCGACGTAGACAGCCCTGAGGTTGCGGGGGCTCATCGCGAGCACGTACGAGCGGACGGGGTGCCACAGCGGCCCGACATCCGGCTTCCGAGGGTCCACGACGACGAAATCGGCGAACTTGCCGACCTCCAGCGAACCGACCCGGTCGTCGACGCCCATGATCTCGGCGCTGCCGAGCGTGTGCAGGCGCAGCATGAGCTCGGGCATCATCGACAGCGGGTCCTTCGTGCGCGCGCGCTGCATGTAGATGCCCATGCGCATGTTCTGCCACGGATCGCTCACGTCGGTGCACGCCTGGTCGTCGAGGCCGACGCCGACCCTCATCCCCATCTCGAGCATCTCGGGAACGAGCGCGACGCCGGAGGCGAGACGGCCGTTGGAGGCCGGCTGCCACGACATCGCGGCGCCGCCGGCGACCGACTCGGCGATGATCTCCTCGGTCGTCTGGATGAAGTGCCCGAACACGAGGCCGAGGCCGAGCGCCCCGGCGTCGCGGTACAGCGAGAACTTGGACTGCTGGTGCTCGACCGCCTCGGGCGACTCGAGGAAGTGCGCCTGATTCGTCACGCCGCATCGCCGCATCGCCTCGACCTCGAACTCGGCCGCCTCGGGATGAGGCGACCACTGCACCTGCCCCATGATCGACGAACCGAGGGCGAAGTCGGCGTCCATCGCGCGGGTGTGCGCGACCTCGGCGGCGAAGCGGTCGAACACGTCGTCCGCACTGCCGGCCGTGACGTCCATGCCGGATGCGTCGACGAAGCGGATGCCCGAATCGAGCGTGCCGTCGGCCTGGCGGTAGTGGTACTCGAGCCCGCGGAGGCCCGCCGTGCCCGTGCGCTTCCCGTCGACCATCGACTCCCACGCCTGCAGCGGGTCCGTGAAGTTATACGCGGTCGTCACTCCGCTGCCGAGGAAGTCGAGCGAGCCGTGCAGCGTCGACCAGTACAGCTGCTCGGGCGTCATGTGCGCCGTTGTGCCGAGCATCGCGTCGCACCAGCCGTACAGGGTGTCGGCGACGCCGAGCCCGCGCAGGCCGCTCGTGAACAGGTGCGAGTGGCTCGAGACGAAGCCGGGAGCGACGAACGCGCCGGCGACGTCAAGCGTCTCGTCGGCCGCCACATCCGGCGTTCCCGATCCGATCGCGGCGATGCGGCCGTCCTCGACCAGCATCCAGCCGTCCTCGATGTATCCGGGATCTGCGGTGCCGGTGGGGATCGTGATGAGGCGGGCGCGGGTGACCAGGAGCGACATGCTCGTCACGCTATCCGGGAGATGTTTCTGCCCTGTCACGACCGGGAGACGCGCGGAATCCGGCGTCAACTCATGGAACGGTTCACAGTCACGGTCGTCTGCGGATCCTCACCCGGGCTCGATCCGATCTGCCTCGATGCGGCCCGCGCGGCCGGATCCGCCGTGGTCGACGAACTCCCGCTCGCTACCGGTCTCTCCGATATCGACATCTGTGCGGCGCTCAGTCACTAATCCGAGTAGAATATGGCTCTGAGAACATATTTGAGGAGGCGGCGACATGACCAACGCATCAGTCCTCGTGCGCGCTGCGCGAAAGAGCCGTGGCCTCACCCAGAAGGATCTCGCCCATCGAGCTGACGTCGACCAGGGCCGAGTCTCGCGATTCGAACGTGGCCGCGACGCTGAGTTCAGCACCGTCAAACGATTTCTCAGCAGCACCGGTCATCGCCTGTATTCCGCGCCCACGCGGCGCGACGACACGGCAACCATCGCCGCAGCGATCCGCGGATATCTTCGTGCTGGTGACAAACACGATGCTCTTCGTGAACTCATCCAATTGAGCGACAACCTCGCCTCCGAGCACGGCCTCGTACGCGGCGTGCTCGGCCTCGCTGAGCCGGAGTCGACCGGTGACCGCGCCTGGGATGCTGCCCTCGCGGCGCTCGTAGATCTGCGCCTTACCGAAGAAGGCCTCCCCAGCCCCGCATGGGTTGACGCCCCGAACAGGCGGCTCACGGTACCTCGCACCCTGGACGTAGACCCTGCCGACCCGATCCCGGAGCCGAAAGACGTGCCTGACGAGTTCCTGGAGCGTGGCGTCCTTGTCTGGAGCGATACTCTGGCGAGCGTCTGATGGGCGATGCGCTCGATCGCGACGACATCATCTCCGGTCTCCGCGACCTCGTGGATGAACTTCATGCGGCCGGTGAAGTCGCCGGCATACGCCTGGTCGGAGGTGCCGCGCTCGTCATCAGGTACTTCGACCGGCGCACTACCGGAGACCTCGATTCTCTTCACATTCAGCCTGGAAGTGATGACGCCGTTCTCGCCGCAGCCTCGCGCGTGGGGGATCGACGAGGGTGGAGCGCCGGCTGGTTCAACTTCGCGGTGGAGCATGCGGACTCGGTGCCCATGTTCGGGCGGCGAGAAGTCGAGTGGGAGACGATCTACGACCACGACGGTGTCGTTATCCAGGTCGCCTCGAAGGAAGTGCTCCTGGCGATGAAGCTCCGTGCCAACCGCCCGGGACGCGACGTGAACGACATTCGACAGCTGCTCGCTCTCTGCGGAATCACCACGCTGAAGGAGGCAGAGGAGCACTACGAGGATCACTACCCGGGTGACGGTCTCACCGACCGCGCCGTCGATATGGTCGAGCGAATCCTGGATGGCGGATTGCCGACAGAAGTTCTCTCGCCTGGACCGATCGATCTCTGACTCCACGGCGGCGAACCCATGACAACCGGGCGGCCCGGCCGGCACTCGCTCTTCGGTGCCGGCCGTCAGTGCGACTCGGTCGCGAGCTGGAGGATCGACTCGGCGAGCGCGCGGATGCCGCGCGCGACGTCGCCCGCCGAGACCGATTCATCCGGATGATGGCTGACGCCGTCCGGGTTGCGCAGGAACAGCATGCCGACGTCGGTGATCGCGCCCAGCGCCATGCCGTCGTGCCCGGCGGGGCTGAAGAGCACAGGCGCCGGGTCGGACCGAACGGGCAGGGCGGCTCGAATGCCCGCGGCCACGACGTCCTGCAGCAGCGGAGCGCAGAACACCGCAGGAGCGCTGTGCACCTCGCGTGCGCTCCAGCCAAGGCCGCGGCGCCCCATGATCTCGTCGAGGTCGCGCGACAGCGCGTCCCACACCCGGTCGCGCTCGCCGTCGAACTCGCCGCGCAGGTCGAGCGAGAACTGCACCTCGCCGGGGATCACGTTGACGGCCCCCGGGAAGGCCTCGAACCGGCCGACCGTGCCGATGATGTGGTGCTCCGCGGCGCACACCCGCTCGACGGCGAGCGCCGCCTCGCTCGCGCCGAGCAGCGCGTCCCTGCGCATGTCGTAGGGGGTGCCGCCCGCGTGACGGGCCTCGCCCTCGACGACGAGCTGGAACCGTCGAGCCGACGCGATCGACGACACGACGGCGAGCGGTTCGTCGGCGCGATCGAGCACCGGCCCCTGCTCGATGTGCGCCTCGAGGTAGCCGACCAGCTCGTCCGGTCGCCGCGCGGCCTCGCCGACCCGCGCCGGGTCGAGGCCGAACTCGAGGAACGCCTGCCGCAGCGTCACGCCCTCTGCGTCCGTCAGTGCCCACCAGCCGTCGTCCCACGAGCCGGCCACCGCCGACGAGCCGAGCAGCGCCTTGCCGAATCGCGTGCCCTCCTCATCCGAGAAGGCGACGACCTCGAGCGCGAACGGCAGCGGCGAGCGCCAGCCGTCGTCGGTCGGCACGCGCAGCAGCCGCACGACCTCGAGCGCGATGAGCACGCCGGCGATGCCGTCGTAGCGACCGGCGTCGAGCACCGTGTCGAGGTGCGACCCGAGCAGCAGCGCAGGGCCCTCCGCCGAGCCGGCAGGATCGAGCCGGCCGACCTGGTTGCCCGCGGCGTCCTGCCAGGTGCGCATGCCGAGCTCGCGCATCCATTCGGCGGCGAGGCGGTTGACCCTGGCGTGCTCGGCCGAGAGATACACGCGCTCGATCCGGCCGGGCGCCGCGCTGACGCCGGCGAGCTCGTCGCACCGCGCCATGACGCGGCGCGCTGCAGACGCGACGTCATCGGATGACGCGGCGAGCCGTGGCGAGGTCACGCGGTCCCCGCGTAGACGTCCGCCGCAGCGTCGACCCCGCCGCCGGCCGGGACCGACGCACCGAACCTCCGCAGCACCGCTTCGAGCGCCGCAAGCGTCGTGAGAACGGCATCCCTGCGGGCGTTGTAGCCCATGGTTCCGATGCGCCAGACGCGTCCGTGCAGCGGACCGAACGACGTGCCGATCTCGATGCCGAAGTCCTCGAGCAGCGCGGACCGCGCCGCGTCGCCCGGGATGCCGTCGGGGATCTCGACGGCGACGACGTTGTTCATCTTGTGCGCGACGTCGCCGAAGACGCCGAGGCCGAGCCCGCGCACACCCTCGAGCATGGCGCGCCCGGCGAGCTCGTGCCGGGCGATGACCTCCTCACGCCCCTCGAGCAGCAGGACCCGCGCGCACTCGCGCGCCGCGTACAGCATCGAGGTCGCCTCGGTGTGGTGGTTGAGGCGCCGCGGCCCCCAGTAGTCGAGGATCATCCCGAGGTCGAAGTAGTTCGAGAGCACGAAGTCGGATGCCGATTCGTCGCCCGCTTCGCGGATGCCCGCCTCGACGCGGCCGCGCGAGCGGATGACCTCGACGGCGCGGTCCGACAGCGTGATCGGCGACGAACCGGATGGACCCCCGAGGCACTTCTGCAGACCCGCGGTCGCGGCATCGAGCCCCCAGGCGTCCGCGTCGAACGCGTTGCCGCCGAGCGAGGCGGTGGCGTCGGAGTAGAACAGCACGCCGTGACGGGCACAGATCGCGCCGATCTCGTCGAGGGGCTGGTTCATGGTGGTCGAGGTGTCGCCCTGCACGAGCGCGAGGAGCGTCGGCTTCACGCGGACGATCGCGTCCTCGATGGCGGACGGCGGGAACACCTGCCCCCACTCGGTCTCGATCGTGTGCACCTCGGCCTGCGCCCGCTCGGCGATCTCGGCGAGCAGATGCCCGAACCGGCCGAACACGGGCACGAGCACGCGATCGCCTGGCCGGACGAGCGAGACGATCGCCGCCTCGATGCCCGCGCGGCTCGTGCCGTCGACGAGCAGCGTCGCCTCGTTGGCCGTGTTCCAGACGCCGCGGTAGAGCCCCTGCGTCTCGACCATCGCGCTCGTCATGAAGGGGTCGTACTGACCGACGAGGGGCGCGGACATCGCGCGCAGCACGCTCGGGTAGGCGGAGATCGGGCCAGGGCCCATCAGCAGACGCGCTGGGGGGTCGATCGGGCCGGGGATGGCGGTTCCGGTGGTCATGGGGCTTCCGTTCGGATGGTGAGGGACGCGAGGGCGAGGCCCTGCCGCACGAGGGCGATATCGGCGCTGGCCCGCCCTATGAGGCAGACGCCGACGGGTGCGGGGCCGAGTGGCGAGGCGACCGTGAGGAGCGGCACGGACAGGGCCGGAAGTCCCGCGACCGCGGCGGGCGTCGTGAGCCGAAGCGTCGCCTGCCGCGCGGCGTCGATGCCCGCACCGCCCGCCGTGCGCGCAGGCGCGGGACCGGGCGCGGTCGGCAGGAGCAGGACCGCGTCTTCCACGATGTCGGCGAGCCGCTCGCGCAGGGGCGACAGCGCCGCGCGCGCTGCGTCCTCCTCGGCGGCCGTGACGGCGGCGGCCGCGCGGAAGCGCTCGGCGACCGCCGGGCCGACCGCTCCCGGATGCGCGCTCAGCCATTCGCCGTTGTTGCGCCACGCCTCGGCGCCCTGCACGGTGCGGAACGGCACCAGGTAGTCGTCGAGGTCGCCGATCGACGCGGTCTCGACGGGCAGGCCCGATGCCAACGCGAAGGCCTCGAACGCGGCGCGCGTCTCGGGCTCCGCTGCCTCTAGCGCCTCGACCGGGATCACGAAGCGCCGCGGCAGATCGGTGCCGGATTCCCCGAGCGCCGACTCCGTGGAGTCCGACCCGTCGTAGTTCAGGCACCAATCGGCGACGCGCTGCAGCGTCGCACCATCTCGCGCGAGCCACCCGACTGTGTCGAAGCTCTGCGCCAGCGGCAGCAGACCCTGCCTCGGCACGAGCCCGTGCGTCGTGCGCAGGCCCCACAGCCCCTGGTACGAGGCGGGGACCCGGATGGATCCGGCCGTGTCGGTCGCCAGCCCGATGTCGGCCTGACCTGTCGCGACGGCCGTCGCCGGTCCGCTCGACGAGCCGCCGGGGAGCGCCGCCGGCAGTGCCCCGTTGGCCGGTGTGCCGTAGTGCGCGTTGTCGCCGGCGATCGAGTAGGCGAACTCGTCGGTGCGCGCGATGCCGCGCAGCGACGCGCCTCCGCGGAGCAGGTCGACGACGGCCGGTGCCGTCGCCGTCTCGGCGCGCGCCGCGTCGAGGTAGGCGGGGTTCCCGGCGCCGATGCGATAGCCCTTGATCGCGAAGAGGTCCTTCACCGCGACCGTGAGGCCCGCGAGCGGCCCCTCCCATGCGCCCTGGAACAGGGGGTCGCCGACCGATCGCCATACCGTCCGGTCGAACGCCTGCGCGCGCGGCGTCACGTGGGCCGCCGTGATCAGCCAGCGCCCGTCGATCCGCTCCCAGATCTGCGTCTGCAGGCCCGTCCCGCCGCCGCGGAAGCGCGAGACCGAGATGAGCAGCGCGACGTCGGCTCCGAGCGGGCGGTACTCGATCCGCTCGATCGTGCGGGGCGCGACGCCGCCGCGCACGCCGCGGAACGCGCTGATCGCGTCGTGCCCGACGAGGAGCCCCGCGCCGTCGCCGCGCAGCGTCTCGGCGCCCGGCGCGAACGCCGTGTCCAGCGCATCGAGGTCGTTCGCGAGGATCGCGGTCTCGTACGCGTCGAACGCCGCGCGGAGGGCTGCGGGGATCTCGGTCATGCCGTCTCAACCTCCGCGAAGTCGGCCTCGCGGATGCGCGCGTGCACGCCGCAGACGATGTCGACGACCTGCGAGATGTCGAAGTCGGCGGCCGCCGACAGGTAGGCGTAGGCGAGGTGCTCGTCCATGCCGTAGCGCGCCTGCAGCAGGTCGAGCGCCGAGCGCACCGCCTTGCGCATCGCCTCGTTCAGGTCGGGATCGAGCCCCGTCGGCACCAGGTACTCGTCCGTCCGGACGAGCGGCCCCGTCACCTCGCCGAACGCGGCGAGCGCGTCGGCCCGCGGCACGACGTCGAAGCGGAGGGTGGCGCGCAGGGAGGCCTCCAGCGCGGTCAGCGCGACCTCGCCGTCGCCCTGCGCGAAGTGCGGGTCGCCGACGTACGCGAGGGCCCCAGGCACCTGCACCGGCAGGTACAGGACCGATCCCTCGACGAGCAAGTTGATGTCGATGTTGCCGCCGTGCGCGCCGGGCGGGACGGAATGAGGCCGCGCGGCGTCAGCGACGGCCACGCCCATCGTGCCGAGGAACGGCGCGAGCGGGAACGAGACGACGCGGTCGCCGCCCTCGTGCAGCGGCAGGCGCCCCGCGCCATCCTCCACGGGGGTGAAGACGCTCACGTTCTCCGGCCCCCTGGGCAGGACGCCGGGCAGAGCGCCCTTGCCGTGCCGGTTCGAGATCACGCCGTACGGCACGCGCGGCGCGAGGGCGACGACGGTGATCTTGAGCAGATCGCCCGGCTCGGCGCCCTCGACGAACACGGGCCCCGTCACGACGTGCGGGCCGTCGCCCGTCGGGTCGCGCGGAACGGATGAGGCGATCTCGATCGCGTCGGTGAGCACCTCATCCGGTGCGACGCCGTGACTCGTGAAGTAGCCGAGCGGATCCTGCCCCTGATCGGGCAGGATGCCCTCGTGACTGACGGTGTCGACGGTGACCGTCGACCCCTGGGCGACGGTCAGCACCGGGGCGTCCGTCGCGCACGGCAGCCGCCCCCACAGCACCGTCCGCGGCGATGCCGCGATGTAGTGGTCGCCCGGGATCGGCCCGATTCCCGGTTGAAGGATCTCGCTCATCCGGAACCTCCTGAGGGTGTGCGATCGTCGTCCTGACGGTACGCAGGCCGCGTTTCCCGCGTGTTTCACTCAGCCCTCGCACTGGGAGCCTCAGACGGCGACGGGGCGTGGCGGGCTCGCGTATTCGCTGCGCTTGCTGGTCTTCAGGCCCATCCGCACCATCGCGGTGGCCATCCCGACACCGGCCGCGACACCGTCGACGACGGGGATGCCCGCCGACGCGGTGAGCCTTCGGCACAGATCCGCCATCCCCGCGCAGCCGAGCACGACGATGTCTGCCTCGCGGCGCACCGCTTCGCGGCAGGCGCGGTCGATCGACGCCACCGCCTCTGCCCCTGCGTCCTCGAGATCGAGCACGGGGATCTCGGCGGCCGACAGCCAGACGGCGGCCCTGTCCATGCCGTAGCGAGCCACGAGATCCCGCGCGCGACCGAGCGTGCGGGCGAGGGTGGTGACGACCGCGAAGCTCCGACCGGCGAGCGTCGCCGCGTGCATCGCGGCTTCGGCGATGCCGACGACCGGCACATCGACGAGCTCGCGAGCGGCATCCAGGCCCGGATCTCCGAAGCAGGCGATCACATAAGCGTCGCTGCCTCCGACGAGCTGGTCCTGCAGGACGAGTTCGATGACGGCGGCGGCGGCGCGCACTTCGTCGACGTGCGACTCGATCGCGGCGGGGCCCGTGGCGGGGCACACCGCATCGATCACGACATCCGGCCCCGCGGCCTCCCGGGCGGCGGCGGCGATCTTCGCCGTCATCGCCCGGGAGGTGTTGGGGTTGATGAGGGTGATCCTCACGCGCCGTGCTCCGCTACCACGGGGACCTCAGCCGAGAGGGCGGGCGGCTCGGCGGCTTCCGTCGCGGCGGCTCCGTCGAGCGTGCCGTCCGAGACGCCGTCGGTCTCGCCGTCGAAAGTCGGAACCTGCGGATCCAGTCGCTCGAACAGGACGAAGAACCCGTAGCCGAGGGCGCAGCCGATGAACCAGGTGAAGTTGCCGATCCAGGAGACATCGAACAGGCCCAGGTCGGCGAACGTCTTCGGCAGGATCGCGAGGAGGATGGTCGGGACCCCCGCGGCGACCAGCGTCTTGAGCGCGTTCGGGTTGTAGCCCTTCCGGTACCAGTAGGCGCCCCGTTCCGACATCGTGAACATGTCGTCGACCCTGATGCGCTGCTTCGCTGCGACGTAGTAGCCGGCGATGAGCAGCCCGAACAGCGGGCCGATGAGGGCGGCGAGCACGCCGAGCGAGTAGTGGATCGCAGTCGCGTCGGAGTACCAGTTCCACGGCATCAGGAACACCGAGCCGACGGCGGCGATCATGCCGCCCGTGCGCCACGAGATGCGGTGCGGCGCCACGTTCGAGAAGTCGAACGCGGGCGAGATGAAGTTGGCGACGATGTTGATGCCGACGGTCGCCGTGACGAAGGTGAGCCCACCCAGCAGGATCGCGAACGGCGTATCGATGGCCTGCACTGTGTGGATCGGATCGACCAGCAGTTCGCCGAACACGGGGAGGGTCGCTGCCGCGGTGAGGACCGTCAGAATCGAGAAGAACAGGAAGTTGATCGGCAACCCCCAGAAGTTGCCGCGCTTGACGTCGCGGAACGAGCGCCCGTACCGAGCGAAGTCGCCGAAGTTGAGCATCGGACCGGAGAAGTACGCGACGACGATGCCGACGGCCATCGCCATGAGCCCGATGGTTCCCCAGAAGTCATGCGGCGCGGCAGCCGGGTCGGAGAGGTTCAGATCGATGTTCTCCCACCCCGCCTGCGACACGAGGTAGACCGCGAGAACGATCATGACGACGTAGACCGCGGGCCCCGCCCAGTCGATAAAGCGGCGGATGACCTCCATGCCGTTCCAGAACAGGGCCACCTGCGCGACCCAGAGGATCGCATACGAGATCCAGCCGAGTGCCGACAGCCCCAGGAAGCCGACGTCGAGCAGGGCCGCGGATCCCGGGATGAACTTCAGGAACATGATGTTCAGCGATTCGGCCGCGAGGAACGTCTGCACGCCGTACCAGGCGATGGCGATGACGCCGCGGATGACGGCGGGGATGTTCGCTCCCCGGATGCCGAAGATCGCGCGGTTGACGACGGGATAGGGCACGCCCGTCTTCTGACTCGGCTTGGCGACGAGGTTTGCGAAGACCTGGACGATCACGATGCCCACGACGAGCGCGACGAGCACCTGCCACGCGGCGATGCCGAGCGCGAACAGAGAGCCGGCGGTGACGTAGCCGCCGACCGAGTGCACGTCGGACATCCAGAAGGCGAAGATGTTGTACCAGTTCCACTTCTGCTTGCGCAGCGGAGCGAGGTCCTCGTTCGCGAGGCGCGGGTCGTAGCCCGGTTTGACGTTGCCGGAACCGACAGGATGCCCCGCGGCTTCGATGATGTCCTGAGGGGTGGTGGAGGGGTGGTTCGCGCGCTGTGACATGAGCAGCCTTCCGCAATGAGAGTGGTTCGCGAGTGGTGCAGGGAGGGGTGACCACGACGAGAAGTCCGCGGCGGTGGAACTAATGTGAAGCTATCCCTTCACAAAACGCGGCTGGTTTCGCTGATGTAACAGCAATGTGAAGTTGCGACTTCACATGAGTGAGGTGGGGCGGGAGGCTGCTTTCGGTGATGCGCGGTCTAGGATCGGAGCCATGGCCGACGCCGCCCCCGCCGCCCCCGAAGCGAACACCGCGCACGTCGGCGCGCGGCTGCGTGAGCTGCGCAAGGCCAGGGGGATCTCGGCGCGGGCTCTCGCGCAGTCCCTCGACATCTCGCCCAGCGCGGTGTCGCAGATCGAGCGCGGGGTGCTGCAGCCCAGCATCGCGCGTCTCATCGCGATCAGCGACGCGCTGGATGTGCCGCTGGCCGACGTGTTCGATACGGGCGACGGGCGTGGCGCTGCGGATGCCGCACACCACGGGTTCGCCCTGCAGCGCGCCGGCCACACGGTCGAGACACCGCTCGAGGGCGGTGTGACCTTCCGACGCATCTCACCCGCCCTCTCACCGGGTGTCGACTACTTCATCACGACGTATCCGCCCGGAGGGTCAGCGCACCCTGAGGACGGCCTCTTCCGCCACGACGGCTACGAGATCGGCACCGTCCTTGCCGGCGAGCTGACCATCGATTTCGACGCCGAGCGCGTAACCCTGCGCGCAGGCGACGCGATCAGCTACCCGTGCTCAGTGCCGCACCTGCTGCACAATACGGGCACTGAGGATGCCGTGGCTCAGTGGCTGATCGTTCACCCCGGTCGCTGAATCCCCGTCACCGCGCCGAAACGCCGCGGCGGTACGGTCGGTGCATGCAGCTCGACGAGTTCAACGCCCTCCCTGCGGACGACGCCGCGCGCGCGGTCGCGGTGTGGGCCGCGATCCCGGAGTGGATCGACGCCGTCGTCGCCGCGCGCCCCTACGCATCCGTCGACGACGCGCACGCGCGCGTCGACCTGCTCGCGCGCGAATGGACCGATGCCGATCTCGATGCCGCGCTCTCCCACCATCCGCGCATCGGCCAGAGGCCGATCGGATCGGGGGCGGAGGCGGCCGCGAGCGCGCGAGAGCAGTCGTCGATGGCCGCGGCATCCGTCTCGACCGCGGAGGCGATGGCCACGGCCAACGCCGACTACGAGGCCAGGTTCGGGCGGGTGTTCCTCATCCGTGCCGCCGGCCGCAGCGCCGAGGAGCTGCTCACCGAGGCGCGGCGGCGACTGCGCAACGACGACGCGACGGAGGCCGCCGAAGCTCGCGATCAGCTCCGCCAGATCGCGCTTCTCCGCCTGCGCACGACCCTGGAGGACTGACATGACCCACCTGACGACCCACATCCTCGACTCGACCACCGGCACGCCCGCGGCGGGGGTCGCCGTGGCCCTCACCGGTCCGGACGGCGCGATGATCGCGTCGGGGCTGACCGATGCGGACGGTCGGCTCGCGCTCGGGCCGGACGCGCTCGATGCCGGCACCCACACGCTCGTTTTCGAGACCGCACCGTACTTCGCGTCGCTCGGCGCGGAGGCGTTCTATCCGTCGGTGACGGTGGCGTTCACGGTCGCCGATCGGACGCACTACCACGTGCCCCTGCTGCTGAGTCCGTTCGCGTACTCGACGTATCGGGGGTCGTAACCTCCCGACGCGGTGAGCGAAACGTGCCCGTGACACGGCGGCCGTAGCCTGCCCGCATGAAGGTCATCATCGTGGGCGCAGGCGTCGGGGGAACGAGCGCGGGAATCGCGCTGGCGGGGCTCGGACACGACGTCGTGATCTACGACCAGATGCGCGAGAACAAGCCGGTGGGTGCCGCTCTCTCGCTGTGGTCCAACGGCATCAAGGTGCTCAACTGGCTCGGCGTCGGCGCGGAGGTCGCGGCGCTCGGCGGCGATATGGCCGACATGGTCTACTACGACGGGCGCACGGGTGAGTCGATGTGCGACTTCTCGCTCGAGCCGGTCACGACGCTGTCGGGGCAGAAGCCGTACCCCGTGGCGCGCGCCGACCTGCAGGCGCTGCTGATGGAGCGGTTCGGCCTCGAGCGCATCCGCCTCGGTCACCGGATGGTCGACATCGCCGACGACGGCGAGCAGGTCACCGTGACGTTCGCCGACGGGACGACTGCTACCGGCGACCTGCTGATCGGCGCGGACGGAGCGCGATCGATCACGCGGGCGTACGTGCAGCCGGACGGTTCGCCCGAGATCGAGCGCGAGTACTCCGGATACACGAACTTCAACGGGCTCGTGCCTGTCGACCCCGCGATCGGCCGCGCGACGGCGTGGACCACGTACGTGGCCGACGGCAAGCGCGCCGCGGTGATGCCCGTCGCCGGCGACCGGTTCTACTTCTGGTTCGACGTGCCGCAGCCTGCGGGGCTGCCCTACGACCGGGCCGACGGCACGGCGCCGCTGCGCGAGGCGTTCGACGGCTGGGCGCCCGGCGTGCAGGCGCTGCTCGACGCGATCGACCCCTCGGCGTCGCTGAACCGCGTCGAGATCTGGGACATCACGCCCTTCCCGACCTGGGCGAAGGGCCGCGTGGCGATCCTGGGCGATGCGGCGCACAACACGTCGCCCGACATCGGGCAGGGCGCCTGCTCGGCGCTCGAGGACGCGTTCGCCCTCGGGATCGCGTTCGCGACGAACACCGTCGGCGTCGAGGACACCCTGAGGCGGTACGAGCAGATCCGCGTCGAGCGGGCGGGCGACCTCGTGCTGCGCGCGCGCAAGCGCGGGTTCGAGACGCACGCCTTCGACGAGGAGGCGACCGCTGCCTGGTACGAGAGCCTGCGGGGCGCGGACGGCGCGGGCATCATCCGCGGGATCGTCGGCAACATCGACGGCAGCCCCGTCGAGCTCGGCGGCGGGCTGCTCAGCGCCTGAGCGGTGAGGGCAGGGAATACCCCCGCACCCCGCACGGTTCCCCTCATCATGAGCGACACCGCCACGACTGCCCCCGCCCGCCTCGAGCTCGACGTCTGGCTCGACGTCGCCTGCCCGTTCTGCGTCGTCGGAGAGAAGCGCCTCAACCAGGTCATCGAGACGCTGCCGTTCAAGGGCGAGGTCGACGTGCGGTTCCACTCGTTCCAGCTGAACCCCGATGCCCCCGAGCGCACCACGCAGACGCAGGCCGAGTACCTCGCATCGCGCGGCATGGACCCCGCCCGCCTCGAGGCCTCGCACCGCCACCTCGACCAGCAGGCGGGCGAGCTCGGATTCTCCTTCGACCACGACGCCGTCGTGCCCGTGAACACGTTCACGGCGCACCGGATGATCCAGGCGGCCGCCGCCGAGGGCGTGCAGGAGCAGGTCGTCGACGCCCTGTTCACCGGCTACTTCTCGACGGGTCTCGACGTCGGCGACGCCGACGCTCTTCGCGCGGCCGTCGTGGGCGCCGGTCTGTCCGAGGCCGCCGCCGACCGCGTCCTCGCCGACCCCGATGCGTTCGCCGCCGAGGTGAACGACGACATCGCGCAGGCACGCAGCCTCGGCATCCAGGGCGTGCCGTTCTACGTGATCGACGGCCGCTACGGCGTCTCCGGCGCACAGCCGGCTCCGGTGTTCGAGAAGGCGCTCACTCAGGTCTACGACGAGCTCAACCCGAAGCCCGCGCTGCAGACGCTCGGCACGACGCCGGACGGCGAGGTGTGCGGGCCCGACGGCTGCGCCGTCTGATCCTCGTCGCTCCGCGGGGCCCGGCAGCGTCGCTGCCGGGCCCCGCGCCGCGCTAACGTACCGTCATGACGTCGTCGTCCATGGACCTCAACCTGGTGCGCGTGTTCGTCGCCGTCCACGAAGCGCGCAGCCTGACCGTGGCGGCCGAGCGGCTGTTCGTCACCCAGTCGGCGGTGAGCCAGTCTCTCGCGAGGCTCCGCCGCGAGTTCGACGACCAGCTGTTCCAGCGCCAGGGACGCGTGATGGAGCCGACGGCGCTCGCCCAGTCGCTGTATCCGGGGTTCCGCGAGGCGCTCGCCTCGGTCGACCGCACGGTCGAACAGGTGCACGGCTTCGATCCGGCGACGAGCGACCGTCCCTTCCGGATCGCGATGAGCGAGCTGGGCGAGATCGGCTGGGCCGCGTCGCTCGTGGGCGCGATCGTCGCGGCCGCGCCGCACATGCCGATCGAGATCGTGCCGATCGAGCCGGATGCGCTGCCCGACTGGCTCGCACGGGGCACGGTCGACCTCGCCGTCACCCCTCGGCACATCGGCGACGCGGCCAGCACGGTGCTGAAGACCCAGGGCTACGGCGTCGCGATGGGCGCGGGGCATCCGCTCGCGACGGGCGACCTCGGCCTCGACGACTACCTCGCGGCCGCGCACATCTCGGTGACCGAGGACTCCGGATCGAACGAGGTCGCGGCCGCGCTCGCGCGCGCCGGCGGCCGTGTCCGGCCCGTCATCCGGCTCAATCACTACGCGTCGCTCCCTCCCCTGCTGGCGCGCAGCGACCGGCTCGTGTCGACCGTGCCCGACACGATCGCCCGCGGATGGGCACAGCAGTGGCCGATCGTCGTTCGACCGGTGCCGTTCGAGCTCGCGCCCCTCGAGGTGCGGCTGTACCGGCGCGTGACGACGCAGCATGCGGCGGCGCTCGACTGGCTCTACGAGACCGTCGCCCGCGCCATCCGGGGATCGAGCGGGCAGTTCTTCGTCATCCACGGCGACGCCGACATGGCGGCGGCTCAGGATGGGGACCTCTGACCTGGTGGAGGCGCTGGCCAACGGTTACCTTGTGAGCATGAGCTACCCGCAGCAGCCGCAGCAGCCCGGCTATCAGCTGAACACCTCGTCGTCAGGGCAGCCCGGCTACCTGCCCGGTCCGCAGCAGGGTGCCGCGAGCGGCGGAGGGCTCGCGTGGACCTCCCTCATCCTCGCGATCATCGCCCTGATCGCGGGGCAGGCCCTCCGAACCCTGGGGCCCCACTTCGCGTCCGCCGCCGACTTCTCGATCACGGCCATCAACGTTCTGATGAGCACGACCAGCATCGGCACAGGAGTCGTCGCAGCGATCGGCCTCGTTCTGGCCCTCATCGCCGTGAGGGGCAGCCGCAAGGTGCTGGCGGGCATCGCCATCGGCGCGCACGGCATCACGCTGGCCAGCATCCTGTTCTCCATGGCGCTCGTGCCGTTGATCTCGCTGACGTACTGACCCACCCGGGAAAGCAGAAAACCCCTGGACAACCAGGGGTTTTCAGTGGCGGTGACGGCGGGATTTGAACCCGCGGTAGGGGGTTACCCTACACAACATTTCGAGTGTTGCACCTTCGGCCGCTCGGACACGTCACCAAGAGCAAGTTTACGCATCGTTCCCCCGATGCGCGAATCGAGCTCGGAGGAGCGGCGCGCCGGGCGCGTCGGCGGTTCCGGATGCCGGACGGCGGCATCCGTCCGGGCGGCCGGATGTCGCCGGTCCGGCGTACGCTGGCGACGTGCTCACACCCGCCCGCGTGCTCTGGGTTGCGATCCTCGCGTCGTTCGTCGCCTTCCTCGACGGCACGATCGTCAACGTCGCCCTGCCCGCCATCGACCGCGAACTCGGCGGCGGACTGGCTGTGCAGCAGTGGGTGGTCGACGGCTACCTGATCACGCTCGGCGCGCTCATGCTGGTCGCCGGCTCGATCAGCGACGCCTTCGGCCGCGTGCTCGTGCTGCGCATCGGCCTCGTCGGCTTCGGCATCGCGTCGGTCGCGATCTCGGTGACGCCCGACCCGATCATCCTGGTCGTCGCCCGGATGATCCAGGGAGCGGCTGGCGCGTTCCTGGTGCCGAGCTCGCTCGCCCTGATCACCTCGACTTTCTCCGGCCCCGCCCAGGCGAAGGCGATCGGCACCTGGACGTCGCTGACGACCGGCGCGATGATCGCGGGCCCGCTGATCGGCGGACTGCTCGTCGATCTCGCGAGCTGGCGGCTCGCGTTCCTCATCAACGTGGTCCCGATCGCGGCGACGCTCTGGATGCTGCGCGGGGCCGCCGATCCGCAGCGTCATCCGGATGCCCGCATCGACGTCCTCAGCGCAGCGCTCTGCACACTGGGCCTCGGCGGGCTCGTCTACGGCCTGATCGAGCAGCCCCGACTCGGCTGGGGCCATCCGGCGATCCCGGCCGCGCTGGCGAGCGGGGCTGTGCTGTTCGCCCTCTTCCTCATCCGGCAGCGCACGGCGACGTCGCCCATCCTGCCGCTCGATCTGTTCCGGGTGCGCAACTTCTGGGTCGGCAACGTCACGACCACGCTGGTCTACGCCGCGCTCTCGCTGAACGGCTTCGTGCTCGCGATCTACCTGCAGCAGGGCGCGGGGCTCTCGGCGACGATGGCGGGGCTCGCGAGCCTGCCGACGACCGTCCTGATGATCCTGCTCAGCTCGCGGATCGGCGTGCTCGCGGGGCGCTGGGGCCCTCGCCTGTTCATGACGGTAGGGCCGGTGCTGATGGGCGCGGGGTCTCTGATGTTCCTCGCCGTGCGCGAGCCGTTCGACTACTGGTGGCAGGTGCTGCCCGGCATGATCGTGTTCGGTCTCGGCCTGTCGATCATGGTCTCGCCGCTGACCGCCGCGATCCTCGGCGCCATCGAGCCGGCTCGAAGCGGCATCGCGAGCGCCGTGAACAACGCGATCTCGCGCGTCGCCGGCCTCGTCGCCGTCGCGGCGGTGGGAACCATCGTCGGCGGCACCCTCGACCTCGACGGCTTCTACCGCGCGGCATTGGTGGTCGCGGCGCTGATGGTCGCTGGCGGCCTCGTGTCGCTCGCAGGCATCCGGAACCCCGAGCGCGCCGCCGCCCCGCCCGGCGCCTGACGCGCTGCGCGCCCCGTGCCGTGTGCTGCGTGCCCCGTGCCGTGTGCCGGCCTGCTCCGAGACGCGGCAAAATCGCCCAGAACAGGCCGAAATCGCACGATTCTGCCTGTTCTCGGCGATTTTGCCTTGGCTCAGAACGCTTCACCCCGCCCCACGCCCCGCCCGGCGCCTGACGCGCGGCGCGGCACGCGCCCGCGCACAGCTGAGGCGCCGAGGGAACCCCCTCGGCGCCTCAACAAGCACGCGACTCAGCGCCGGCGGGCGGGGATCTCGGGCTCGCCGAGCGACAGCATCAGCCGGTTGGCCCAGTTGAAGAACGAGGCGCCGTTGATCACGTCGATGATCTCGGCGTCGTCGTAGCCGGCGGCGCGCAGGCGCGCGATGTCCTCGCCGTCGAACGCCAGCGGCGTCTCGGTCAGGGCGACCGACGAGGCGACGACGGCGTTCCACGCCTCGTCGCCGAGGTCAGCGGCCACACCCTCGTCGAGCAGGCGCTGCACGTCGGCCTCGCGGCCCGACTCGCGGGTTGCGGCGGCCGAGTGCACCGACGCGCAGTACACGCAGCCGTTGTGCCGCGACGCGGCGGTGGCCGCGAGCTCGCGCTCGGCGCGGCCGACGCCGCCCTCGACGTTGAAGAAGATGTCGAGGTCGGTCAAAGTGCGGCGGCGCAGCGCCTCGGGGTCGCGGGCGAGCAGCCGGAAGTACGGCATCTTCGCGCGCTGCGGCTGGATCAGCGCGTCGAGCTGCTCGGGCGTCAGATCCTCCTCGGCGACGGGCTCGAGCCACGGCACCCAACCGAGGCCCTCCTGCGTGAACGCCTCTGGCCGGTGCAGCTCGGGGTAGTCGGTGACGATGCTCATGCTGCTGCTCCTTCGGGCGCGGGGTTCTGGGAGAGCACGCGCAGGCCCCAGGCCGCGCGCAGCTGGAACGCCAGGAACGACACCAACTGCGAGAGGCTGACGATGTCGTCTGCACTCCATCCGGCGTCGACGAGCGCGCGCAGCGCGTCGGCGCTCGACTCGCGCGGGCGGAACACCAGCAGGTGCGTGTGCGCGAGGGCGGCGCCCAGGCGCGGGTCGAGCTCGGCCTCGGGCGTCCAGACGGGGCCGGGCGTGCTCTCGCCTGCAAGCCCCGGCTCCCGGTACTCGCCGGCAGGACCGGCGGCCTTCGCCTCGCGCGCCGCCTGGCGCACGGGCTCGACGAGCGACTCGTCCTCGTCGCCCAGCAGGTCGAGGTAGAACGCGGTCGCGGTCTGGAAGCCGTGCAGCTGCGCGGCGAACGCGCCGATCGCGTAGCGCTCGGCAAGCGTGAACGTGCCGGGCTCGGCCGGCTCGAACAGCGCCTCGAAGCTCAGCTGAGCGTTCTCGCGGGCCTGCGCGCGCTGATCGCGCAGGCGGTCGAGCGCACTGCCGGGCGCGATGCCGGCGAGCAGGCCGATGATGTCGGCTCCGGAACTCGTCATGAGACTCCCTCGGTTGTCGTGTGGTGCAAGTATCCCGCGCCGGATGGGGCGGTGGCGGATGCGCTCACGCCGCGTCGCCGGCGTGGGCGCTGTGCAGGCTCGCCGCGGCCCCGGCGCCGGTCGAGAAACCGACGAGCGGGGCGACCTCGGCGGCCAGAAGCTCGATCGAACGCAGCGTCAGCTCGTGCGTCGCGGCCACCGAATGCACCTGGAACGAGACGTCGCTCGCCAGAGCGAGCGTCTCGTCGGCCGCGAGCGACGCGGCCACCTCATCCGGGGTGCCGATGTGGGTATCGGTCAGGGCGGCGAGCTCCTCGATGCCGAGGCCATCCGGATCGATGCCGAACATCGACGACGCGAGCGCGCGCAGCCCGGCGTCGGCCAGCTCGAGCGCGAGCGTGCGGTTCCCCTCGTCGACGACGAATGCGGTCCGCGACGCGAGCACGCGCGACGGCGCGCCGTCGGGCAGCGCGGCGCGGTAGGCCTCGACGATCGGCACCTGCACGTCGTGCAGCGGGGCGCCGTCGGCGCGCGGCTGCGTGCGCGAGAGCAGCAGACCGTCGCCCGCCTCGCCCGCGCGGCGACCGCCGTCGGCCGAGAACGTCGCCTGCCAGACGCGGCGGTCGAGACCGTCGGCCTCGGGGTAGATGCGCGACTGCGTGCCCCGGATGCCTCGGCCGCCGAGCGCGTCGAGGAACACCCCGAGGTGGTCGGCGAAGATCTCGCGGCGCCTGTCTGCATCGTGACCGAACGCGGCGAACGACGTGGGCGTTCCGCCGGCGGCGACCCCGAGCTGCACGCGCCCGCCGCTGAGCGCGTCGAGCACCGAGGCATCCTCGGCGGCGCGCAGCGGGTCGTCGATCGGCAGCGTCACGACGGCGGTGCCGAGGCCGATGGTCTCGGTGCGCTCGGCCGCCGCCGCCAGCAGCACGAAGGGCGAGGGCAGCCCGCCCTCGTCCCGGCCGAAGTGGTGCTGCGCCACCCACGCCGACGCGAACCCCGCCCGCTCGGCGTGCGCGATCTGCTCGAGCGCGAAGCGGTAGCGCTCGGCGGCGCTCGCGTCCTCGAGAAGCCGTGTGAAGAATCCGAGCCTCGGCCCGCTCATCCGGTTGCCCCCTTCGTGCGTCACTCGGCGCTCGCCCGGAACGCCCGTCCGGGGATCGCGTCGAGAAGCTGCTTCGTGTAGTCGTGCTCGGGCTGCGCGAACACGCGCTCCGTCGCACCGTGTTCGACCTGCACGCCGCGCTGCAGCACCGACACGGTGTCGGAGATCTGCCGGACGACGGCGAGGTCGTGCGAGATGAAGACGTACGTCAGCCCCAGCTCCTCCTGCAGCCGCGCGAGCAGCCGGAGGATCTGCGCCTGCACCGTGACGTCGAGCGCCGAGACCGCCTCGTCGAGCACGACGAGCTCGGGGTCGACGATCAGCGCGCGGGCGATCGCCACGCGCTGGCGCTGGCCGCCCGAGAGCTCGCGCGGGTGCCGCGTCGCGATCTCGGGTGCGAGCGCCACGAGGTCGAGGTAGTGCGCCGCGCGCTCGGCGCGCTCGGCGCGCGAGCCGAGGCCGAAGTTGTTCAGCGGCTCGGCGAGCACCGATCCGATCGTCTGACGCGGATCGAGCGAGCCGTAGGGGTTCTGGTAGACGAGCTGCACGCTGCGGCGGAACGCGCGCGCGTCGCGCCCGCGCAGCGCCGTCACCTCGGTGTCGCCGACCCGGATGGAGCCGGCCGTCGGCCGGTTGAATCCGGCGACGCTGCGGCCCGTGGTCGTCTTGCCTGAGCCCGATTCGCCGACGAGCGCGTGCGTGCTGCCGCGCGGCACCGAGAACGAGACGTCGTTCACGGCGATGAGCGGCTTGCGGCCGGCCCCGCGCGAGAACTCCTGCCGCAGACCCGAGACCTCGACGAGCGGGCGGACCGGCTCGCCGCCTTCGGCATCCGGATGGGGAGCGGCGGCACGCTCGACGACCGTCGCGAGCGACGGCGCGTCGCTCAGCAGCGTGCGCGTGTACTCGGCCGACGGGTTCGCCAGCACGGATGCGGCGGGGCCCGCTTCCTGCACCTGTCCCCCGCGCATCACGACGACGTCGCGGGCGCGGTCCGCGGCCACGGCCAGGTCGTGGGTGATGAACAGGATGCCCGTGCCGGTCTCGCGACGCAGGTCGTCGAGCAGGTCGAGCACCGTGCGCTGCACCGTCACGTCGAGCGCGCTCGTCGGCTCGTCGGCGATGATCAGCTCGGGTTCGAGCGCGAGGGCTGCGGCGATCAGCACGCGCTGGCGCATGCCGCCCGACAGCTCGTGCGGGTACTGGCCCGCACGCACCTCGGGGTCGTCGATGCCGACGCGGTCGAGCAGGTCGATGACGCGCGTCCGCACCTTCTCGCGGTCGCGCCATCCGTGGATCTTGAGGCCCTCGGCGACGCTCGCGCCGATCGTCGTCACGGGGTTGAGGGAGTTGCCCGGGTCCTGCGGAATCAGCGCGATGCACTTGCCGCGCAGCTGGCGCCAGCGCCGCTCGCTGAGGCCGACGAGCTCGGTCGCGCCTCCGCGGCGCTCGTCGAGCGTGATCGATCCGGCGGCGATGCTGCCGTTGTCGGCGAGCAGGCCGATGACCGACTGCGCAACGGTCGACTTGCCGGAGCCCGACTCGCCCACCAGGGCCGTGGTCTCGCCCGCGGCGACGTCGAACGAGACGCCGCGCACGGCGTCGACGAGCCCGCGCGACGTGCGGTACTGCACCGCGAGGTCGCGGATGCTCAGAAGAGGGGTGTCGCTCATCGGCCCTTGCCTCCCTGGATCACCTGGCTGAGCCTGTTGCTGGCCAGCACGACCGCGACGACGACGATGCCTGGCAGCACGGTCAGCCACCACGCGGTCGCGACGTAGTCGCGGCCCTCGGCGATCAGCAGACCCCACTCGGGCGTGGGCGGCGGGGCGCCGTAGCCGAGGAAGCCGAGGGTCGAGATCTGCAGGATGGCAGAGCCGAGCTGCAGCGCGGCCAGCGCGATCACGGGCGTCAGCGAGTTCGGCAGGATGTGGCGCCAGAGCACGCCGAAGAACGTGCCGCCCGAGCCGTAGGCCGCCTCGATGTAGTCGCTCACGCGCACGCTGACCACCTGCGATCGCGCGAGGCGCGCGAACGTCGCGATCGACGTGACACCGACCGCGATGGCGGCGTTGGTCGTGCCGAAGCCCAGCAGGATCACGACGCTCAGCGACAGCAGCAGCGCGGGGATCGCGAGCAGCACGTCGACGACCCGCATCAGGATGTCGTCGACGACGCCGCCGACGGCTCCGGCGCTCACGCCGATGGCCGTGCCGACCACGAGGCCGACGAGCACGGCCACGAGGGCAGCGGTGATCGAGTTGCCCGCGCCGTAGACGACGCGCGCGTACACGTCGCGCCCCGTCGCGTCGATGCCGAACCAGTGCTCGGCGCTCGGCCCGGTCAGCGACGCGCCCGCGCCCTCGATCGGGCTGAGCGAGGTGAACAGACCCGGTGCCACGGCCCAGCCGAGGGCGAGCAGCAGCACGAGGATCGGGATGAGCGTGCCGGGCCGGACCACGGCCCGCCAGAAGGCGGCGGTGCGCGAGGGCGCTGTGGTCACGGCGCTCATGCGTTCTCTCCGACGGTTGCGGACGCCTTGCGGGGGCGGCCGGATGCCGACGGCCTGCGCAGGCGCGCGTCGAGCACGGGGTAGAGCAGGTCGACGATCAGGTTGATGACGACGAAGGTCACGGTCGCGATGACGACGACTGCGAGCAGCACAGGGGTGTCGCGGTTGGCGACGGCCTGGGCCGTGACCTGGCCGAGGCCGTAGCGCGCGAACACCGACTCTGTGACGACCGCGCCGCCGACGAGCTCGCCGAACAGCAGGCCGGCCATGGTCATGGTGGGCAGCAGCGCGTTGCGCGCGACGTTGCGCCATAGCAGCCACGAGGTGCTGGCGCCGCGGGCGCGCACCACGGTGACGAACGGCATCTCGCGCACCTCGACGATGCTGCGGGTGAGCACCTGGGCGAGCGGTGCCGCGATCGGCACGGCCAGCGTGATGACGGGCAGGATGAGCTGCTGCGCCGAGGACGCGCCGATGACGGGAACCAGGCCGAGCTGGAAGGAGAAGATCTGCACCAGGATGATGCCGACCCAGAACACGGGGAGCGAGACGAACAGCGGCGGGATGTTCTCGAACACCCGGCGCAGCCACTCCCACTTGCCGTAGGTCGCGGTGAAGGCGACGGTCACGGCGACGAAGACCGCCACGACGAGGCCGAGCGCCGCGAGCAGCAGCGTCGACGGCAGCGCCTCCGAGATGAGGTCGGACACCGCGGCGCCCGACTGCACCGAGTAGCCGAAGTCGCCGCGCAGCGCGGCGAGCGCCGAGTCGAAGAACCGCACGACGAGCGGCCGGTCCGCGCCGTACGAGGCGCGGATCTCGGCGATCTGCTCGGGCGTGAGCCCGAGATCGGGGTTGCCGAAGCGCGCCATGATCGCGTCGCCAGGCAGCGCCGCGAGCAGCAGGTACGCCGCGGTGTACGCGAGCACCAGCACGAGCACCGCTTGGCCCGCGCGCCTCAAGACGTATGACATCGTGACCTTTCGCCGAGGCGGCCGACCCGGTTCATCCGGATCGGCCGCCTCAGGAGATTTTACTCGCCGAGCGAGACGGCGTAGAAGTACGGACGCCCGATCGACTCGGTCTGGAAGCCCGTGACCTGGCTCGTGAGGCCGAACACCTGCGGCTCCTCGAACAGCGGCAGCACGTACGCGTTCTCGGCGAGGTGCTTCTGCGCCGCCTCGGAGGCCGCCTGGCGCTCCTCGGGCGTCGGAACCGACGCGATCTTCTGCAGCAGGTCCTCGAGCTCGGGGTCGGTGTAGTCACCGGTCTCGGCGTCGAGGTTCAGCAGGGCGTTGCGGTTCTCGCCAGACAGCTGCGACTTGAGGACGTCGTAGTCGCTGCGGCCGACCATCGAGTGGTACACCTGGATCGTGTCGGCGTCGAGGCGCGCCTCGTCCTGCGCGACCTGGTCGCCGGCGAACTGCTCGACCTCGATGCCGATCTCGGCCAGCTGCGACTGGATCAGCGTCACGACCTCCTTCGAGCGCGGCTGCGGCAGCGCCTCGTTGAAGGTGATGTGCAGCTTCTCGCCGTCCTTCTCGCGGACGCCGTCGCTGCCGAGCTCCCAGCCGGCCTCGTCGAGCAGCTTGCCCGCCTCATCCGGGTCGTACTCGTAGTACGCGCTCGTGTCGGTGTAGCCGAGCGCGGTCGAGGCGAGGATGCCGGTGGCCAGCGGGTAGCTCTCGGTGAACAGCTGGTCGATGATCTCTTCGCGGTCGATGCCGGCGATCACGGCCTGGCGCACCTTGATGTCGTCGAGCGGCGTGTGGCCGATGCGGAAGCTCAGGCTGTTGGTCACGCCGTTGGTCGGCGCGGCGAACAGCTGCACCGAGTCGCCCTGGAACTGGGCCTCATCCGGCGCCTCGATCTGGCGGGCGATGTCGGCCTGGCCGCTCGTGACCGAGCCGACGCGCACGCTGTCCTCGGCGGTGACCAGGAAGTCGATGCCGTCGATCGACGCCGCGCCGGTGTGATCGATCGACGAGGGGCCCCAGTCGTAGTCGTCGCGCGTGGTGAGCTTCAGCTCGGTGCCGATCTTCTCGTCGCCGACCACGAACGGGCCGGAGCCGATGATGTCGGCCGCGTTGCCGGGGCCGAAGCCCTCGAGGTCGCGGTCGAGCGTCTCGTTCGAGAGCAGGCCCGAGTTGATGGTCGAGGTGGCCTGCAGGAAGCCCGGCGACGGCGCGGTGAAGTGGAACTTCACGGTGTGCTCGTCGACGACCTCGCCGTGGTCGTAGTTGTTGATCGCCTCGGAGACCGGCAGGGCGCGGTCGGTGTCGCCCAGGCCGAAGAGGTCGAAGTTCTTCACGACGTTCTCGGCGTCGAGCGGCGTGCCGTCTGAGTAGGTCACGTCGTCGCGCAGCGTGAACGTGTACTCGGTGGCGTCGTCGTTCTGCTCCCACTCGGTGGCGATCCACGGCTGGAACTCGAGCGTCTCGGGGTCCTGCCACACCAGGCGGTCGGTGATGTTGCCGATCACGCCGCCGTTGGGGTAGAAGCCGCCCGACGGCGGGTACAGCGTCAGCCACGTCTGCGGCTCGAGGTAGGTCAGCGTGTTGTCGCCGTCGCCGCCGGCGGAGCCGCCCGATCCGGTGCCGCCGCCGCATCCCGCGAGCATCGACATGGCAACGGCCGTCGAAGCGAGCGCGAGCGCGGTTCGGGTGAATCTGGTCATGGGTGTGCTCCTTGGTGCTGCCCCGCGGGACGACGGGGTAGATATGCGGGTAGGTAACTAGAGAAACATGCGGCGACCGAGAACGCCGCATCACCCTTCACGAAACGTAACCGGATCCATAGCTATTCCCGAGCGGCGTGTGCCGCGCGGGGTCCGGATGAGGCGGTGGCGATGCCGGATGAGGGAGCCGCGCCCGCCGGGCGCGTGCGGTCGGCGGGACGGCCGGTTTGTCGGCGGCCCGTCCTACGCTTGATCCATGGCCACCAAACGAACCTCCGCGGCGTACGTCTGCTCAGAGTGCGGCTGGACGACGGCCAAGTGGGTGGGCCGGTGCGGCGAGTGCCAGCAGTGGGGCACGGTCGCAGAGGCGGGCGCGCAGCCCGCGGCGCGGCGGGTGAACGCGCTGGCGCCCTCGTCGGCCGCCGCCCCCATCACGCAGGCGACCTCGCGCGAGGCGCCGCGCACGCCGAGCGGCATCGACGAGTTCGACCGCGTGCTCGGCGGCGGCATCGTGCCAGGCGCCGCCATCCTGCTCTCCGGCGAGCCGGGCGTCGGCAAGTCGACCCTGCTGCTCGAGGTCGCGGCGCGCGCGGCGACGTCCGGTCTGCGCGTGCTCTACGCCAGCGCCGAGGAATCGGTCGCGCAGGTGCGTCTGCGCGCGGAGCGCACGGGCGCCCTGCACGACGAGCTGTTCCTCGCCAGCGAGACCGACCTCGCGACGGTCCTCGGCCACATCGACGCGGTCGAGCCGCAGCTGGTCATCGTCGACTCGGTGCAGACGGTGGCGTCGGCCGACCTCGACGGCGCGGCCGGCATGCCCGGCCAGGTGCGCGAGGTGGCCTCCTCGCTCATCCGGGTCGCGAAGGAGCGCGATCTGCCGATGATCATCGTCGGGCACGTCACGAAGGACGGCCAGGTCGCCGGCCCCCGCGTGCTCGAGCACCTCGTCGACGTGGTCTGCCACTTCGAGGGCGACCAGAAGTCGGCGCTGCGGTTCATCCGGGCGCTGAAGAACCGCTTCGGCCCGACAGACGAGGTGGGCTGCTTCGAGATGACCGGCGACGGCATCTGGGAGGTCGCCGACCCGAGCGCGCTGTTCCTCTCGAGCGGAGAGCCCGCCAGCGGCACGTGCGTCGGCATCTCGATGGAGGGAAGACGCGCCCTGCCCGTCGAGGTGCAGGCGCTCGCCATCCCCTCGCACGCGCCGAGCCCGCGGCGGGTGGTGCACGGCGTCGACTCGGCGCGCGTCGCCATGGTGCTCGCGGTGCTCGAGAAGCGCGCGGGCGTCAAGACCAGCGATAAGGACGTCTACGTCTCGACGGTCGGCGGCGTGCGCTTCACCGAGCCGGCGGCCGACCTCGCGATCGCGATCGCCGTGGCGGGCGCCGTCGCCGACTGGGGCGTCGTGTCGCACGTCGCCGCCGTGGGCGAGCTCAGCCTCGCCGGCCAGGTGCGCCCGGTCACGCGCGCCGACCACCGCCGGGCCGAGGCGAAGCGCCTCGGATACTCACGCCTGGTCGACGCGGCAGACGACTCGCTGCAGGAGGTGCTCGACCGGGTGCGCAAGCTGCCGCCGCGCGACCGCGATCTGCGGCTCGTCGACCCCGACCGCGACGCCCCGCCGTTCTAGCGGGCCGCGCGCGGGCGCTGCGCGCTACGCCGCGATCGTGTAGCCGGCCTCGTCGATCGCCGCGGCGATGTCGGCGGGCGAGAGCGGCGAGGCGCTGCGGATGGTGACGGTCGAGCTGCCGCCGGCGACCAGGTCGACGCCGACCTGCTCCACGCCCGAGATCTGGCCGACCTCGTCCTTGACCGCGCTCACGCAGTGGCCGCAGGTCATGCCGTCGACCCGCACGGTCGTCGTCTGGGCGCTCGCGGTCGGCGCCTCCGCCGCCTCGCTCGATGCCGATCCGCAGCCGCACGAGCCGCCGCCGCAGCATCCGCCGCTCGCCTCGGTGCCTACATCAGTGCTCACATCGGTCAGGCCGAGCTCCACTCGCTGAATCGCCATCTCACACGCGCCCTTCATCGTCCGGTGCGGCAGCGCCGTCCGGCGCGCCGCACCCACAGGATATACCCCCTAGGGGCATCCGGGACGCGCGGCCGATCAGCTGAAGCCGACGACCCGGCGCGCGACGCTGTAGGCCAGCGACGTGACTCGGCGGCCGGCGGTACCCGGAAGGTTGCTCGTCGAGCCGAGGAACGTGCGGCGCAGGCGCGTGTACATCCAGGGGTTCTCGGCACGGATCTCGGCCCAGAACTCGTCGCGGGCCGCGAGGTGGGCCTCGGTGCCGCCGCGGGCGAGCGTGGCGCTCGTCACGGCGCAGATCTGCTCGACGTAGTGCAGCAGCGCCGCTTGCAGAGCGGCAGGAACGCGGCCGCGCACGACGTCCTCCGCATCCGGAAGCGCGCGCAGCACCAGCTTGTTCACGCGCAGCTGCTGGTCGACGCGGCGCAGCATGACGTCGGGGTCGACCGACTGATCGGTGCGGCCGATGAAGTAGTGGTACAGCGGCACCGGCAGGTAGTACATGCTCCGCACGTGCGCGAGCGGCTCGACGACGTAGAGGTTGTCGACGTAGAACGTGTGCTCGGGCAGGCGCATGCCCGAGCGGCGCACGACCTCGGTGCGGTAGACGATGGCGTGCATCATCAGCACCTGACGGCGGCCGAAGCGGCTCGACTCGTGCCACTCGAAGATGCGGTTCTCGGGGAACACCGTGTCGAAGCGGGTCGTTCGATTGCTCTTACCGACGCGGTCGTGGACGTAGTCGGTGAACACTGCGTCGACCCCGCCGCCCTGCTCGAGCAGGTCGAGCGTGATCAGCAGCTTCTCGAGCGCGGGGATGCTCAGCCAGTCGTCGGCGTCGAGCACCTTGAGGTAGGTGCCGCGCGCCTCGGCGAGCCCCGCGTTGATCGCGCCGCCGTGACCGGCGTTGGCCTGGTGCACGACGCGGATCGCCTCGGGGTGCGCCGCCGCGCAGCGGTCGGCCATCGCCGCCGTGCCGTCGCTCGATCCGTCGTCGACGACGATCACCTCGACGCCGCGCTTGACGCGCAGCAGGGGATCGAGCGCGCGGGCGAGGTAGGCCTCCGCGTTGTAGGCGGGGACCACGATCGACAGAAGCGGCATGGCTCTAGTCTGCCTGGGCTTCGACGCGGTCGCTCTCAGCCGCGGCCGCCTCCTCTGGCATCTGACGGAAGATCACCTTGAAGATCGGGTAGAAGACCCAGAAGGAGATCGCCGAGTTGATGATCATCGTGACGACGTCGGCGACGATCTCGCCGCTCGCGCCCCAGCCCCAGGTGTTCATCAGGAGGTCATAGATCGGCGCCTTGTAGAAGCCCTGCGCCGCGGCGGCGATGAACGTGATCACGATGTACGCGAGCGTGTACCAGCCGGCGGCGACCCAGATCGACGAGTTCGACTTGAACGTGATGCTGCGCTGCGCGAAGAAGTTGATGATCTGCGCGATCGCCAGCGTGATCTGCACCGCCAGGAAGTACGCGAGCCCGCCGCCGCCCGCCGGCAGCGCGCCAGCAGCGTAGTCGAACATGTAGTACTGGCCGCCGCCGACGGCGCCGCCGACCGGCAGCACCTGGAAGTCGACGTTCACGAGGTCGGTGAACGTGTCGAAGCCCCAGCGGAACGCGGGCATCAGGATGAACTGCAGCAGCGTGACGCCGTTCGACAGGATGAAGAACACCGCGAACTTCGACAGCTCGGGGTGGTCCTGCTGGAACTGCTTCCACCAGCGCGTGATCGACTGGATCATCGGCGGTCGTCCTTCCCGGCGCCCGCGGCGCGGTTGTCATCGTTGCCCGCGGCGGCACGGAAGGCCGCGGCGGAGCGCTTCTCGGCGCGGCGGCCGCTGAAGAACGCGCCGATCACGCGGCCGAGGCCCCGCACCGTCTGCCCGTTCACGAGCGTCAGCACCGCGTCGGTGAGCTTCTGGGTGGCAAGGCCCCCGCTCATCTTCGAGATGATGCGGAACGGGCCGTTGAACAGGAACAGGATGTTCAGGTCGGGCGTGCCCGCGTCCTCGGCCTTGCGGCGGCGCTTGTCGATCACGCCGAACGCGAAGCGGGCGAGGCCGCTCTGGGCGACCTCGAGGCGGTCGATCGAGTCGTTGATGCCGAGCGGGCCCTTGCCCCACGCACCGGCGGGGATCGGGCGGCCGAGCAGCGCCTCGAACGCCGAGTCGGGCACGGAGCGGATGTCGCCCGTGACGTAGGGCCCCAGCTCGTCCGGCAGGGTTCCGGATGCGGTGGTGCCGGCGATCTCGATCGTTGCCGACAGCGGGCGCTCGGCCAGGTTCGGCCCGACGGAGAGTTCGTAGGAACCGGCCTCGACCTGCCACGCGTCGGAGGCGACGTCGAAGAAGCGGAAGGCGCGCTCGCCGAGAGCGATCTCGACCTCGCGCGACTCGCCTGCTTCCAGGCGCACCTTGGCGAAGCCCTTCAGCTCGCGGGCTGGGCGCAGCACGCGGCTGTCGCCCTGGCGGCCGACGTAGAGCTGTGCCACGTCGGCGCCCGCGCGCTCGCCCGTGTTGGTCACCGTGAACCGCACCGCGTCATCCGAGACCGCGAGGTCCGAGTACGCGAACGTCGTGTAGCTGAGGCCGAAGCCGAACGGAAAGGACACGTCGATGCCGCGGCCGTCGTAGTGGCGGTAGCCGACGAACGGACCCTCGCGGTACTCGGCGGTGCGGCCCGTGCTGGGGAAGCGTCCTGCGGTCGGGGTGTCGCCGAGCGAGACGGGCAGCGTCTCGGCGAGGCGTCCGCCGGGGTTCACCGCGCCGGTGAGCACGTCGAGCATGCCCTCGGCACCGGCCTGGCCGCCGAGGTAGCCGTGCACGAGAGCAGCGGCGTCGCCGATCCACGGCACCGTGATGGGGCCGCCGCCAGAGAGCACGACGACGGTCTGCGGGTTCGCCGCGTACACGGCGCGCAGCAGCTCCGCCTGGGCGGCGGGCAGCGTGAGGCTCGAGCGGTCGAGGCCCTCCGACTCGGCGATCTCGGGAAGCCCGAGCGCCAGGATCGCGACATCGGCGAGCGTCGCAAGCGTCGCCGCCTCGGTGACGAGCGCGGCGTCCGCCCTGCCGTCGCGCGTGTAGCCGCGGGCGAACCCGATCTGCTCGAGGCCGGCGGCGCCCGTCGACTCGCGCAGGGTGGTGACGCGCGTGGAGTTCACGAGCGACGATCCGGAGCCCTGGTAGCGGGGCGCGTCGGCGAAGTCGCCGATGAGCGCGACGCGGGTGCCGGGCGCGAGCGGGAGGAGGTCGTTCTCGTTGCGCAGCAGCACGGCCGACTCAGCGGCGGCGCGGCGCGCGAGCGCGTGGTGGGCGTCGGGGTCGACGGCGGCCTTCGCCGCGCGCGCGGTGACGCGCTCGACCAGGGTGAGCAGCTCGCCGACGCGGGCGTCGACATCCGCCTCCGACAGCTCGCCGGCCTCGACGGCGGCGATGATCTGCCGCGCCGAGTCGAATCCGGGCGAGGGCATCTCGAGCGCGCTGCCGGCGGCGACGCCGGCTGCCGCGTCGTTCCCGCCGCCCCAGTCGGTGATGACGGCGCCGTCGAAGCCCCACTCCTCGCGGAGGATGTCCTGCATCAGGTGGGCGTTCTCGTTGGCGTACGTGCCGTTGACGAGGTTGTACGACGTCATGATCGCCCACGGGCTCGACTCGCGCACGACGATCTCGAACGCCGTCAGGTAGAGCTCGCGCAGCGTGCGCTCGTCGACGATCGAGTCGGTCACCATGCGGCGCAGCTCCTGGCTGTTGACCGCGAAGTGCTTGGGCGTCGTGGCGACGCCCTCCGACTGGATGCCGCGCACGTACGCGGCGGCGAGGCGACCGGCGAGCTCCGGGTCCTCGGAGAAGTACTCGAAGTTGCGCCCGCCCAGCGGCGAGCGCTTGATGTTCAGACCGGGGCCGAGCAGCACGTTCACGCCCTGCGACGACGCCTCGCGGCCGAGGGCGGCGCCGATCTCTGCGGCGAGCTCCTCGTCCCAGCTGTTGGCGACGGTCGCTGACGTCGGGAAGCACGTCGCGGGCTCGGAGCCGTTGAGTCCGAGGTGGTCGGCCGAGCCGACCTGCCGACGCACGCCGTGGGGGCCGTCCGACATCCAGATCGCCGGGATGCCGAGGCGATCGATGCGTCGCGTCTCCCAGGTGTTCTCCCCGCTGAGCAGTGCCGCCTTCTCGAGGAGGCTGAGCTCCGCGATGAGCTCCGCAGTTTCCTTCACCCTGATCCCTTTCGACCTGGCGCGCGGGTTCGCCCCGGCGCGTCAACCCAGCATGCGCCCGGGGTCCGCGCGCGGCACGGCCCCGCGCACAACCTGTCGATTTCTCCGGATGATCTGCCGGTCGGGCCGGTCAGGGTGCCGGATGAAGGAGGCGGTGCTCAGACGTCGAGGGCAGCGAGCAGGTCGCCTGGGGCGGCCTGCATCGGGTGGGGGCCAGCGATGTCGAGGAACACGGTGGTGATCTCGTCTGCGTGCTTCTCGAGGAACCCGCGCAGCCACGACGGCGAGTAGACCCCGATCGTCGGCGGCAGGTTCTGCGGCTTGTTGCGGGCGTCGCTGAACAGCAGCAGCGCGACCTGGCCGGTGCCCGGGTCGCGGAACGTCCACACCTCGCCCGAGTCGAGCGGGTTGTCGCGCTGACCCGGCGTCATGAGCGGCACGATCACGTTGCCGTTGCGCAGCGCGAGCGCTACCGCCGCCATGTCCTGCTTCTCGAGCGCCTGCGCGAGCGCCTCCGAGCGGGCGCTCTCGTCGGTCAGCTTCGGCGCCGTCTTCCGCTTCTTGGCCATCGACGAAAGCCTACCGACTCCGTCCGGCGCACGCCTGGGCGATCAGCCGAGGACGAACTGGCGCGTGAACTCCGACTCGATGTCGCCGAGCTTGACGCGCAGCTGGTACGAGGCGCCGCCGCCCGGAGCGACCGGACGGTTCTTGTTGTCGCAGGTGTCGACGTTGCTGCGCGTGCGGTCCCACACGATCGCCTCGGCGCTCGAGACCTCCTGGCCGGCCTTGAGCGTCACCTCCATGTCGCTCGGCTCCTCCTGGCAGTCGGTCGAGCGCCACCAGACGTCGTCTCCGCTGGTGATGGTGAAGACCTGCTGGGTCGTGCCGACGTTGATCGTGCAGTCGACGTCGCCGTCGTTGCCGAGCGTCATGGTGAGCTTCGGGTCGGCGTCGCCGTACTCGCGCTTGTCGGTCATCGGGGCGACCGATATGACCTTCGGATCGCACGCGACGGGGCCGGATGCCTCTTCCTCCGCCGCGTCTGCGTCATCGGCGGCGTCCTCATCCGTCGCCTTCTCGCTCGCGTCGTCGGCCGGCTCCTCGCTCTCGGCGGGGGCGGACGACTCGGTCGCGGCGGGCGTCGATTCGGCCGGCTCAGGATCGGAACCCGTCGCCGACCACGGCTGGGCGACGAACAGCCACACGACCGCGCCGATCACCAGCACCGCCAGCAGCAGGACCAGAAGCCTGCGCCTGCGGTAGACGGCGGGGGAATGACGGCGGGCGCTCACCCCTCCAGAGTATGTCGGTGCGCGCCGTGCGCGGCGCCGCTGTGCGGCGTGCCCGGGGAACTGGTGCGGCAGGGGCGCCGCGCTGATCCGCGCAATCAGCGCGCCGCTCGTCTCCGAGCGTCGGAGGCGCCGCATAGACTGCCCGCGAGGAGGCCCCGTGACCGAGACACCCCGCGACAGCGCGCAGCGCGCGCTCGCCGATCCGACGACTCCCGCTGCCGAGCTGATGCAGATCGTCTCGGCCCATCCCGACCTCGGCTGGGCCGCCGCCGAACATCCGAACGCGTACCCCGCGCTGGTCGACTGGGTGCGGCAGTACTCGCCGCGGCCGGGCGCCGCGGAGGCTCCGGGTCCTGCCGCCGGCGCCGATCACTCGTCGGTGTCCGAACCCGCTCCGACTCCCGGCACCGCTGCGGCCCCGGCGGCCGAACCCGCGGCCGGTGCCGCTCATCCGCCCGCGACCGAAACCCATCCGGCAGCTCCGGCCCCGACCGCAGGTGCCGCGCAGCCGCCCGCCGGCTCGAAGCCCCGCTCGCGCGGGCTGCTGATCGGAGCGATCATCGCCGTCGCCGTCGTGGTGCTCGGCGGCGGGGCCGTCGCGTGGTCGACGTGGTGGTCGAACACGCACAACGACACGGTCGCGACGCAGCCCGACGACGAAGCGGCGGATGACGGCGCGGCGGGCGACGATGCCGGCGGAGACGCCGACGGGGAGGGCGCAGACGGGCAGGGCGCAGACGGCGCCGACGGCGAAGCGTCAGATCCGGAGGAGCCGGCGGAGCCGACCCCCGACGAGCGGACCGACGAACTCGAGGCCGCCGCGAAGCGCAACGGCTTCCCCGTCGAGCTGCAGGGCGACTGGTGCCCAGACGAGGTCAGCGAAGAGACGCCGTGCTTCAGCATCGAGGACTGGGCGTCCGAGAACCCCGACGGCTTCGTCGCCGCGATGGAGGATTCGCCCGAGGTGTACTTCGAACGCCCCGGCGCGACCTCGATCCAGCTCTGCTACACCGACGAGGAGGGCATGGGCGGGTCGTGCTCGACAGCCGCGACGATGATCCTGCTCTACTACCCGGCGGGCGTCCCGACGAACGCCTGCGACGACGAGTACGTGACGTCAGGCTTCGAAGGCTGCGAGCCGGTCTACGAGTACGACGACTCGCGAGACCGTCTGATCATCGTGCCGAACCACCAGCAGAGCGCCGTGTTCTACGTCGGCGCCCCGATGTACCGGCAGTGACGCCGGCGCATAACGCGGAGGGCCGCTACAGCACCTTCAGCATGCGGGTATTGCCGAGCGTGTTCGGCTTCACGTGCGCCAGGTCGAGGAACTCGGCGATGCCCTCGTCGCGGCTGCGGACGAGCTGCGAGTAGACGTCGGGCGAGACGACGTGCTCGCCGATCTCGGTGAAGCCGCGGCGCGCGAAGAACGCCGTCTCGAACGTCAGGCAGAACAGGCGCGAGAGCCCGAGCTCGCGGGCGTGCTGCTCGAGCGTCTCGACGATGCGGCGTCCGACGCCGCGGTGCAGCCACCCGTCGGCGACGATGAGGGTGCGGATCTCGCCGAGGTCCTCCCACATGACGTGCAGGGCGCCGCAGCCGATGACCGCGCCTTCCGCGTCGACCGCGACCACGAACTCGGGGGTCGCCTCGTACAGCACGACGAGCTCTTTGCCGAGCAGGATGCGCCGCATCACGTACGGCTGCAGCATCGCGTGAACGGCCGTCATGTCGGCAGCGGTCGCGGGGCGCACGGTGTACTCGGTCATCCGCTCCAGGCTACGCCGCGCGCCTGACCGGAAGATCGGAGCGCCCCGCGCGCCCACCCCATCCCGCCCCGCCCCGTGCACAACTACGGCAATCTGCCGCCGACCACGCCCATCCCCCGCCGATTCGCACCCGCGACCCCTGATCTGCCGTAGTTGTGCACACCGCCCCGGCGCCCGGAACCGGGTCCCGCACCAGACACCCCCGCCCACCCCATCCGGCCCCGCCCCGCCCCGCCCCGTGCACAACTACGGCAATCTGCCGCCGACCACGCCCATCCCCCGCCGATTCGCACCCGCGACCCGCGTTCTGCCGTACTTGTGCACACGGCCGCCCGGCACTCGGCGCCGGCCAGCCGCGACTCACTCGCAGAATCGGACGAATAGAACCCAAATATCCGTATGTGCGGATCAAGCACTAGGGTGAATCCATGCCCTCGTACCGCATCGCCGATGCCGCGCGCCTCCTCGGCGTCAGCGACGACACCGTGCGCCGCTGGATCGACGCGGGCACCCTTCCCGTCACGGGCGAGAGCCCTGCGCGCGTGCCGGGCGACGCTCTCGCCGAGAAGGCGCAGTCGCTCGCGCAGGCCGCGAACGACCCGACCGATGTGCTCTCGAGCGCGCGCAACCGCTTCACGGGGCTCGTCACGCGCGTGCAGATCGACGGCCTCGTCGCGCAGGTCGACATGCAGGCCGGCCCCCACCGGTTCGTGTCGCTGATGACGGCCGAAGCGGCCCGCGCCCTCGACCTGCAGCCCGGATCCCTCGCGGTCTCGGTCGTCAAAGCCACCAACGTCATCGTCGAAACCCCGAAGGACGCATAGATGAAGCTCCGGATGATCGCGGCGGCCGCCGCCGGACTCCTCCTGCTGACGGGCTGCTCCAGCACCGACGCCCCCGCAGACGACGAGACGACGACCGAGCAGTCGACCGCCGACGGCGCCAGCGGCGAGGTCACGATCTTCGCGGCCGCCTCGCTCACCGCGGCGTTCGACGACCTCGCGAAAGGCTTCGAGGAGGCGAACCCCGAAGCGACGGTCGAGCCGATCGTCTACGACGGATCGAGCACGCTCGTCACGCAGCTGACCGAGGGCGCCCACGCCGACGTGCTGGCGACCGCCGACGAGGCGAACATGCAGAACCTCGTCGACGAGGGCCTCGCGTCCGACGCCCAGCTGTTCGCGACCAACACCCTCGTGATCGCGGTTCCCGCCGGCAACCCCGGCGGCGTCGAGACGCTCGCCGACCTCGCCGACGTGACGACCGTGCTGTGCGCCGCCGAGGTGCCGTGCGGCGCCGCGTCGCAGACCCTGCTCGACAACGAGGGCGTGACCGTCGAGGCCGCGAGCCTCGAGCAGAACGTCACGAGCGTGCTGACGAAGGTCGCCGCGGGCGAGGCGGATGCCGGCCTCGTCTACGCGACCGACGTGATCGGCCAGGACGACGTCGAGTCGATCGTGCCCGACGGCGCGGCCGACGTCGTCAACCGCTACCCGATCGTCGCGCTCGACGGCGCGAGCGACGCCGGTGCGGCGTTCGTCGAGTACGTGCTCAGCGCCGACGGCCAGGCCGTGCTCGCCGACTACGGCTTCGGCGCACCGTGACCCGTCGCGGGGGCGCCGATCGGGGGGCCACTCCCCCGTTCGCGCTCTACACCCCCGCGATCCTGGCGGTGCTCCTCCTCGTCCTGCCGCTGCTCGCGCTCGTCGCGCGCGCGTCGTGGTCGACGCTGTGGAGCGACATCACGTCGCCCGAGGCGCTCGATGCGCTGCGCCTGTCGCTCGTCAGCGGGCTCGCCGCGACGCTCGTCTGCGCGGTCCTCGGGCTGCCGCTCGCGCTGCTGATCGCCCGCTCCGGCCCGCGCATCGCGGCCGTGCTGCGGGCGATCGTGGCGGTTCCGCTCGTGCTTCCCCCGATGGTCGGCGGCGTCGCCCTGCTGTTCCTGTTCGGCCGGACGAGCCCGCTCGGCCAGCTCATCGACGGGCTCTGGGGCGTTGCGCTTCCGTTCTCGTTCGCCGCCGTGATCCTCGCCCAGGCGTTCGTCGCGCTGCCGTTCCTCGTGCTGTCGGCCGAGGGCGCCATCCGGTCGACGGGCAGCGCCTACGAGCGGACGGCCGCCACCCTCGGCGCCCGCCGCTGGAGCGTGATGTGGCGGATCACGCTGCCGCTGGCGGCGCCAGGAATCGTCACCGGCGTCATTCTCTGCTTCGCCCGCGCGATCGGCGAATTCGGCGCGACCGCGCTGTTCGCCGGCAACGCGCCCGGCCGCACGCAGACGATGCCGCTGGCGATCTACACCGCCTTCAACGGCGCGGGCACGGGTCGCGAGACCGCCGTCGCGCTGTCGCTGCTGCTGCTCGCGACCGCCGTCGTGGTCCTGCTCGCGGTGCGTGCCTGGCGCCCTGGAGCGATGCGATGACCCCCGAAGCCCCCCGCCCCCTCCGCTCAGGTGCGGCGAATCGACCGAAATCGGCCGAAAACCGTCGATCTGCCGCACCGGAGCGCGCGCCAGCGGCGCTCTCGGCGCGGGTCGTGGTCGACCGCGCGGGGCTCGACGTCGAGATCGACGTCGCCGCCGGCGAGGTGCTCGCCGTCATGGGCCCGAGCGGCGCCGGCAAGACGACGCTCGTCGAGGCGCTGGCCGGGCTCAACACCCTGAGCGACGGCAGCATCCGGCTCGGCGACCGCGTCATCGCCGACGCCCGCACGCACACCCCGCCGCCGCTGCGCTCGATCGGACTGCTGGGGCAGGACGCACTGCTGTTCCCGCACATGACGGCGGCGGGCAACATCGCGTTCGCCTCGCGCTCCGCCGGAACCGGCAAGGCCGAGGCGCTCGCCGGCGCCGCCGAGTGGCTCGACCGGATGGGGCTGGCTGGCCACGACGCCCGTCGCGTTCACGAGCTCTCGGGCGGCCAGCGCCAGCGCGTCGCGCTCGCGCGCGCCCTCGCAGCCCGCCCCCGCCTGCTGCTGCTCGACGAGCCGTTCTCGTCGCTCGACGTCGAGGCCGCGGCCCAGCTGCGCCGAGTCGTGCGCGAGCAGATCACCGGAACCACGACGATCGTCGTGTCGCACAGCGCCGCAGACGCGGTCGCGCTCGCCGACCGCCTCGTCGTGATCGAGGGCGGCCGCATCACCCAGCAGGGGCCCGTGGCCGAGGTGCTCGCCGCGCCGGCGACCTCGTTCGCCCGCGCCGTCGCGGAGTCGCTCGGCTCGTAACGACGCGACGATGCCCGGCACCCCGAGGGGCACCGGGCATCACGTCGCGGAGGCTACGCGCGGCTCCGGCGGCGCCGGCGCATCCGGATGAGGAACCAGATCACCAGCCAGGCGACGCCGATGACGACCAGCCACGGCAGCACGAACCCGAGGCCGATCACGAGGGCGTTGAGGAACACGACAAGCCCGTTCCATCCGGCGAAGAACCCGTCTCCGAATCCGGCGGGGTCAGCCTTCGTCGTCGAACCCTTCTGCGCGATGTCGATGCTGAGCGATGACATCGCCACCTGGTCGTCGAGGTGGTCGAGCTGGCTCTGCAGCGCCTCGAGCTCGGCCTGGCGCTCGCTCAGCGACGCCTCGGCCTGCAGCAGCTCGTCGACCGAACCAGCCTTGCTCATCAGCGTCTCGAGGCGCCCGACCGATGCGGTGAGCGAGGAGATGCGCGCCTGGAGGTCGACCGACTGCGCGGTCACGTCGCTCTCGGTGATCTCGACGCTGGTGACGTCGCCGATGTCGCCGAGCGCGGCGCGCACGGTGTCGAGGTCGTCGGCGGGGATGCGCAGGCTGATCCAGCCGTAGCTGGCCTCGCCGGTGCCGGATGAGCCGAGCGAGTCGACGTAGCCGTCGTACTCCGCGGCCAGCTTCGTCAGCTCATCCGATGCCGCCGAGACGTCGTCGACGGTGATGTCGACGAAGCCCGTGCGGATCACCTGGCGCTCGGCCTCCGCCGCGTCGCCGACCGCGGCGCTCTCGTCGGCGGACGCCTCGCCGCCCGATGAGCCGGATCCGGCCGAGCCGTCGCCCGACTGGCTCATCCCCTCGACGCTGCCGTCCTCGTACCCGCCGCCGGATTGCGGCACGGCCGAGTCGCTCGCGACCCCGCCTGCGATGCTCTGCCCGATCATCGGAACCACGACCACGCACGCCGCGACCGCGGCGACCGCGCCGAGCGCTCCCCACGTCGTCCGGCGACGACGGCGCGACCGGCGCCGCTCATCCGCCCGACCCGCCGCGATGTCGTCGAAGACGCCCCGTTCGAGACGGTCGATGACGTCATCCGGCAGCTCGGGGAGCTCCGACAGCTCTCTGGTGACCTGTTCGTTCATCACGCTTCCTCCCTGACGACGGAACGCAGACGCGTTCGGACTCGGGAGAGACGATTGCGCACGACGCCGTGGCTGACGCCGAGCGCGTCGGCGGCCGCCTGGTAGGCGTACCCCTCGGTGACGCACAGCTCGAAGATGCGCCGGTCGTCGTCGGTCATGCGCCCGACCTCGGCGGCGATCCGCTCGGCGAGCTCATGCTCGATGACCTGCTGCTCGACGCTGACGGTATCGGGCTGGCGCTCGTCGAGCGGGCCCGCGGTGTTCTCGCGCTCGCGCCGCCGCACGCGGATGCGGTTGGCCGACACGTTGCGGCAGATCGTCGCGAGCCACGGAAGCACCGACTCCCCCGCGAGCGCGAAGCCGTCGAGCTTGCGCCACGCGGTGGCGAAGGTCTCCTGCGCCGCGTCCTCGGCGTCGCCGCGGTCGCCGAGCAGCCCGTACGCCACCCAGAACACCGGCTTCACGTACGCGCGGAACAGCTCGCGGAAGGCGATCTCGCTGCCTCCCGCGGCCGCCTCGATCAGCGCCGCATCGCTCGTCTCGCTGGCCATGACACCCCCAGGGTTATCGTCTCTCACCCTGCAGGTGTCGGGAAGCGCCCGATCGTCTCAAAACGATTCCGGATGATGTCCGCGCGCGACGAAGCCCCGCCGCTCGATGAGCGACGGGGCTTCGTTCCAGGGGCTTACTCGCCCGCCGCAGCGGTGATCTCGGGCGACGCGGGGATGGTGCCTGCCGCACCGATTCCCACGGCGACGCGGTCGCCGCGCAGCGCGTTCTCGAAGGTGAACTTGCCGTCTTCGACGTCGACCTTGATGTGGTGACCCGCCTCGAGCGTGCCGGCGAGGATGCGCTCGGAGAGCTGGTCCTCGACCTGGTGCTGCATCGCGCGACGCAGCGGTCGGGCGCCCAGCGCCGGGTCGAAGCCGATCTCGATGAGGCGCTCCTTGGAGGCGGTGCTCATCTCGATCGTCATGTCGCGGTCGAGCAGACGGTCGTTGAGGCGCTTGAGGAACAGATCGACGATCTGCAGGAGCTCCTTCTTCGACAGCTGCGGGAACACGATGACGTCGTCGACGCGGTTGAGGAACTCGGGCTTGAAGTGGCGCTTGAGCTCCTCGTCGACCTTGCCCTTCATCCGCTCGTACGACGTCTGCGCATTGCCCTCGATCTGGAAGCCGACCGGGCCGCCCGCGATCGCCGACGAACCGAGGTTGGTCGTCATGATGATGACGGTGTTCTTGAAGTCGATGATGCGACCCTGACCGTCGGTCAGACGACCCTCCTCGAGGATCTGCAGCAGCGAGTTGAAGATGTCGGGGTGAGCCTTCTCGATCTCATCGAACAGCACGACCGAGAACGGCTTGCGGCGCACCTTCTCGGTGAGCTGGCCGCCCTCCTCGAACCCGACGAACCCCGGAGGGGCGCCGAACAGGCGCGAGACGGTGTGCTTCTCGCCGAACTCAGACATATCAAGACTGATCAGCGCGTCTTCGTCGTCGAACAGGAACTCGGCGAGCGCCTTGGCCAGCTCGGTCTTGCCGACGCCGGTGGGGCCGGCGAAGATGAACGATCCGGATGGGCGCTTCGGGTCCTTGAGACCGGCGCGCTGGCGGCGGATGGTCTTCGAGAGCGCGTTGATCGCCTCTTCCTGACCGATGACCCGCTGGTGCAGCGCCTTCTCCATGAAGACGAGGCGGCTGGTCTCCTCCTCGGTGAGCTTGAACACCGGGATGCCCGTGGCCTGGGCCAGCACCTCGGCGATCAGGCCCTCGTCGACGACGGCGGGCGACGAGATGTCGCCGGCGCGCCACTGCTTCTCGAGGCGCAGCCGCTCGCCGAGCAGCTGCTTCTCCTCGTCGCGCAGGGCGGCGGCCTTCTCGAAGTCCTGCTCCTCGCTCGCGGTCTCCTTGCGCTCGCGCACGTCGGCGATCTTCTCGTCGAACTCGCGCAGCTCGGGCGGCGACGACAGGATCGACAGGCGAAGGCGTGCGCCCGCCTCGTCGATCAGGTCGATGGCCTTGTCGGGTAGGAAGCGGTCCTGGACGTAGCGGTCGGCGAGGTTCGCGGCGGCGACGATCGCACCATCCGTGATCTGCACCTTGTGGAACGCCTCGTAGTGGTCGCGCAGCCCCTTGAGGATGTTGATGGTGTGCGGCAGAGCGGGCTCGTTGACCTGGATCTGCTGGAAGCGGCGCTCGAGAGCGGCGTCCTTCTCGAAGTGCTTGCGGTACTCGTCGAGCGTCGTGGCGCCGATGGTCTGCAGCTCGCCTCGGGCGAGCAGCGGCTTCAGGATGTTCGCCGCGTCGATCGCGCCCTCGGCGGCGCCCGCACCCACGAGGGTGTGGATCTCGTCGATGAAGACGATGATGTCGCCGCGCGTGCGGATCTCCTTGGTGACCTTCTTCAGGCGCTCCTCGAAGTCGCCGCGGTAGCGCGAGCCGGCGATGAGCGAGCCGAGGTCGAGCGAGTAGACCTGCTTGTCCTTCAGCGTCTCGGGAACGTCGCCCTTCACGATCGCCTGGGCGAGGCCCTCGACGACCGCGGTCTTGCCGACGCCGGGCTCACCGATCAGCACGGGGTTGTTCTTCGAGCGGCGCGACAGGATCTGCATCACGCGCTCGATCTCCTTCTCGCGCCCGATGACCGGGTCGAGCTTGTTGTCGTGCGCGGCCTGCGTGAGGTTGGTGCCGAACTGGTCGAGCACCTGCGAGCCGCCCTGACCCTGCTGGCCGTTCTCCTGGGGAGCGCCCGAGGTGACGGGCTCCTTGCCCTGGTAGCCGCTGAGCAGCTGGATGACCTGCTGGCGCACCTTGTTCAGGTCGGCGCCGAGCTGCACGAGCACCTGCGCCGCGACGCCCTCGCCCTCGCGGATGAGGCCGAGCAGGATGTGCTCGGTGCCGATGTAGTTGTGGCCGAGCTGCAGCGCCTCGCGCAGCGACAGCTCGAGCACCTTCTTCGCGCGGGGCGTGAAGGGGATGTGGCCGGTCGGCTGCTGCTGGCCCTGGCCGATGATGTCCTGCACGCGCTCGCGCACGGCGTCGAGCGAGACGCCGAGCGACTCGAGCGCCTTGGCGGCGACGCCCTCGCCCTCGTGGATGAGCCCGAGCAGGATGTGCTCGGTGCCGATGTAGTTGTGGTTGAGCATCTTCGCCTCTTCTTGGGCGAGCACAACCACACGACGGGCACGGTCCGTGAATCTCTCGAACATGTCACTCCTTGGGCGCTGGGCCTTGCGCGCGGGGTGCGAGTACACCCAACGCCGATGGTTCAACGGTAACGACGCCCGGCGCCCGGTGGAGCCGTGTTCGCCCTCGGCATATCCGTTGTTGCGACGTGCTGGCGTGCGTCTTGCGCGGGGTGCGCGTGCATAACGCAGTCGATTCTCGGCGGTGCCCGAGGAGGTCGGGCGGATTCCCACGGGTGGGCACCGACGGGGCCGACGGATTGACTGCGCTGTGCTCGGCGCGGTTGACTTATCGATATTCGTTGTTATCGTTTATCGTGATGTCGGATGAGGGGCCGCGCGAGCGGAGCATCCGACAGCAGCAGGAACGACCGAGAGGAAGGCAGTGATGACCGCAGAGAGCAGGGCTGAGCCCGCACCGCTGAAGCGCGACGAGAAGTGGCTGGCCGTCGGCGCGGTGGTCGTGGGGGTCGGGGCGTCGCTCGCGATCGCCGCGACCGCAACTGCGACGCTGGTGCACGACCTCAGCGGCGGGCTCAGCTTCGTCGCGCCGTTCACGAGCGAGGATGCGTCGCTGCCCATCGGCCCGGGCGGCGCAGACGTCGCCGTGCAGGTGCAGCAGGCCACGATCGACGCGCCCGACACCCCGGCGATCTCGGTCGCGTCGCACGTCGTCGAGATTGCTGGCGGAGCTGCGGCGGCGGTGACGATCGCCCTGTGCCTGACCTGGCTGTGCCTCAACATCGCCCGCGGGCGCGTCTTTGACCGCGGGAACGAGCGCCTGCTGTCGGCCTGCGCCGTGGCAGCGGGGGTCGGCTGGTTCGTCACACTGCTGTTCGGCGCGATGACGATCAACGGCGCGTTCGCGTCGATCAGCGCCGGCGACTACGACAACGTGCTGGCCGAGGTGAACTTCACTCCGCTGATCGCCACGTTCGTCTTCGGGGTGCTCGCGGCGGCGTTCCGCGTCGGATCACGCCTCGAGAAGGCGGCCGAGGGGCTCGTATGAGTCCGGCCGAGGCCGAGCCCACCGGCATCCGGTGCCGGCTCGACGACCTGCTCTCCGCGCGCGGCATGACGCTGACCGCCCTGTCGGAGCGGGTCGGCGTGAGCATCGTGAACCTGTCGGTGCTGAAGAACGACCGAGCCAAGGCCATCCGATTCTCGACGCTGGTGGCCATCTGCGACGCGCTCGACTGCGAGGTCGGCGACCTGCTCGTCCGCGACCGCGACTGAGCCTTGCTCGGTGTGGCTCGCTGCCCAAGAGGCCACCTCGCACTCCAGCGCGCCGACCGTTGAGCAGATCCCGCCAGCACCACCTCCAGCGGATCCGGCACGCACCCTCGCGCTCACAGGCGGCGATCTGCGCTCCGTTTCCGCGGAACCACGCGGAAGCGGCCTGTCCACAGCCTGACATCGCGCTCGGCGGTGTACGTACGGTTGCCGCATGACCGACTCACCCGACGACCTCGATTTGCTGAATCGACTCGGTTCGGTGAACGACCGCGCCTGAGACGATACGACCATTGTCACCTCTTGAAGCAACCGAAAATGAATGCAAAAATTGCATGCATGCCGACCCTGCAGATCCGGGATGTACCGGAGGAGGAACGCGCCGCTCTCGCGTCCGCCGCGCGCGAACGTGGAGAATCGCTGCAGGCCTACCTGCGCGACCTCGTCTCCGAGGCCGCGCGGAGAGAACGTGTGCGGGCATTCGTTCGAGATGCCATCGACCGGGCCGACGCCGAGCCTCCGATCGCTCCCGGTGAAGACGTCCCCGAGATGATCCGCGACGGCCGGGAGAGGAACGACGCCCGATGGACGTCGTGATCGACGCATCGGCCGCCGTCGACCTGCTCGTCACGAGGCCGTTATCCACCGCGATCGCCTCGGCGCTCATCGACGCCGATCAGCTCCTCGCGCCAGAGCATCTCCGCATCGAAGCGGCACACGCGCTCCGCGGGCTGCACCTGGGCGGTCACCTCGACCGCGAGGCGTTCGCCGCCGCGATGGAGCGGCTCGCCGACATGCCGCTCACCGTCCATCCGGTCGCCCCGCTGCTCCGACGCATCGGCGAACTCGCACCGAACGCGACAGCCTATGACGCGGCCTACATCGCGCTGGCGGAGCGGCTCGGAGCTCCGCTCATCACGGCGGATGCAAAGCTCTCCGGGGTCGCGGGCATCCGCTGCGACGTGCGCGCGATCCGCGGCTGAGCGCCGCAGCGCGAGCACAACGCGTGTCGGGCACAGCGCACCCCGAGCACAACGCAGTCAGAACTGACGGCCGTGGCCCAGAACACCCGGTTCCCGCGGGTCACCGCGACCAACTGACTGCATTGTGCCCAACCTCTCGCGACACGCGCGGCGCGCTACCGCCCGCCGACGCGGACTGTTTGGATGGAGCCATGGCCGCGATCCAGAACGCGAAGGTGACCGTCGTCGGCGCGGGGGCTGTGGGCTCCGCGACCGCGTATGCGATGCAGATCCGCGGCACGGCCCGCGAGATCGTGCTCTACGACATCGATGAGCCCCGAGTGCGCGCCGAGGCGCTCGACCTGGCGCACGGGGCGATGTTCGCCGGCCCCAGCGCGGTCACCGGCACGAGCGACATCGCCGGGACCGCGGATTCCCACGTGATCGTCGTGACCGCCGGCGCCGCCCAGAAGCCGGGCCAGACGCGGCTCGAGCTGATCGGCGTGAACGCGCGCATCATGCGCACGATGGTGCCCGAGCTCATCCGGCACTCGCCCGACGCGGTGATCGTGATGGTGACCAACCCCTGCGACGTGCTGACCGCGCTCGCGGTCGAGCAGACGGGCATCGACCCGGCGCGGCTGTTCGCGTCGGGGTGCGTGCTCGACACGTCCCGGCTGCGGTGGGCGCTGGCTCGGCACGCGGGTGTCTCGGTCGGGTCGGTGCACGCCGAGGTCGTCGGCGAGCACGGCGACACGGGGTTCCCGGTGTGGTCGACGGCGACGATCGGGCATGTGCCGGTGGCCGAGTGGCGGGGTCCGGATGGACGGGGCTTCGGCGCCGACGAGCTCGCGCAGGTCGCCGAAGAGGTGCGCACGGCGGCGTACGCGATCATCGACGGCAAGGGCGCGACGTACTACGCGATCGGGCTGTCATCGGCCCGGATCGCCGAGGCCGTGCTGCGCGACGAGCGGGCGATCCTGCCCGTGGCTCCCGTGCTGTCGGGCGTGCGCGGGGTCGAGGGCGTGGCGCTGTCCGTGCCGTGCGTCGTCGGGTCGGGCGGAGCCGTTCCCCTGCCGACGTTCTCGCTGAGCGACGACGAGCAGCGCATGTTCGAGGCGTCGGCCCGCACCCTCGCCGAGACGGCGGCGTCGGTGCGCGCCGAGCTCTAGGGGCGGGTCGGCCTAGCCGGCGAGAGCATCGAAGAGCGCCTGCGCGTCGCCGCCCGAGATCTGCAGCTCGCCGCCGTCGATCTTCGCCATCACCACGGGGGCCGAGACGACCTCGCGACCGATCATGATCGCGATCTGGTTCTCGGGCGCCTCGCGCTCGGCCACGGCGCCCGTGAGCTCGGCCATCTCATCCGCCTCGTCGATGTCGAGCATCACGACCTGGCCGCCCGTGGAGTCGGTCGTGAGCTCGACCGTTCCGCCGGTCACCTCGACCTTCTCGTCGAGCTTGACCGTCGTGCACTTCGTCGTCTGGTCGGGGTTCAGCGGAGAGGTAGCGAATCCGTCGCTCGCGCCGTCAGCGCAGGCATCGGGCGAAAGGGATGCCACGGCTGCGAGCACCAGCACGGCGTCGATGAGCGCGGTCTGTCCGGATGACTCACCCTCGCTGGTCACCCCGAAGGTCGTGACCTCGCTGCATCCGGTCAGAGCGAACGAGAGCGCGGATGCGGCGAGCGCCGCCGCGGCCAGTCGACGAGGCAGGGGCCGGGCGCGCAGGCGGGTCATGCTCTGATCGTGGCGTGCCGCGAACGCCAGCGTCAAGTTCGGCGCGGCGGATCAGCGGGCGAGTGCGGCGAGCACCGCGCGCGCCTCGTCGACGTCGTTGGTGAAGCGCACGCTGTCGCCCGCCGCGGCACCCGATCCGAGCGACACCGCGAGCTGCTCGGTGACGGCGCGCTTGGCCGACGCGTGCACCGCGTCGACGCCCGTTTCGGCGACGGCCGCGGCGGTCGCGGAGGTGACGCCGCCGCCCGCCATGATCTGCACGCGACCGGATGAACGGGAGACGAGAGCGCGCAGGGTGTCGAGGGCGTCGCCGGCCGCAGCCTTGCCTCCGGATGTGAGCACGCGGGTCACGCCGGCGTCGGCGAGCTGGTCGACGGCCGACTCCTTGTCGGCGAGCTGGTCGAACGCACGGTGGAAAGTCACCTCGGCGGTGCCTGCAGTCTCGCGCACCGCGCGGACGAGGCCGAGGTCGACAATGCCGTCGACGAGACCGCCGATCACGACGCCCGCGGCACCGAGTGCGACCGCGTGGCGGACGTCGGCGAGGATCGTGCGCTTCTCATCGGCGTCGTACTCGAAGCTCCCCTCGCGAGGGCGAACCAGCGCGTGCACCGGAACCCCGGTCGCGACCGCGACCTCGATGAAGCCGGCCGACGGCGTGACACCGCCGGTCGAGAGCGCTTCGACCAGCTCCATCCGGTCTGCCCCGACGGCCTTTGCGACCTGCAGCCCCTGCGGATCCTGCACTGCCAGCTCGAACTGCGTCATCGTCGTGCCACTCCCTCTTCGGCGTCGTGCAATTGTCTCGCAGGTGCGGGGGGGGTTGAAACCGCGGGGAGTATTGCGATTTCGCGATGCGGGCGGGTTATGGCGAAATCGCGATACCGGGTGGCGCGACCCGTGCACATGATGACGCCGGATGACGGGGCCGCGGCATGTGGTCGCCTGCGTCGCTAGGGTGATCGGGAATCGTAATCCAAGTACGCGGGGGTGTCATGGAAGTCGGTACGTGGGCGGAGTGGGTCGGAAGCATCGCGTCGATCGCTGCAGCGGTCGTGTCGGTGTTCGCGTTGGCCGTCGCGATGAAGGCGAACAGGCACGCGAAAGAGGCGAACGCCACCAGCAGCGAGACGCTGGCGACGAGTCTCAAAGCCAGGTCCGACGCCCTGGAGCTGGCGAGTCATCAGCGCAAGCTCGAGGCCGCGGGTGAGCTGCAGGGGTGGTGGGCGACCACTCCCGACAAGGAGAAGTGGGCGGTCGTTCTCGTGAACGGCGCGCGCGGAGCTGGCGTGTTCCGCAACATCGTGCTGATCACGAAGAACGCGGACGACAGGTTCCGCACTCCGATCCCGATGCTGCCGCCCGGGACCTACGTGATCGAGCCAGAGGCCAACGGCAAGGGCCTCCCGCAGCCGATCGATCCGGCGCAGCGATGGGAGCCGCTCACCCGCTCGAGCAAGCACGCAGTCGAATCGATCGACTTCACCGACCCGGTCGGCGAGCGCTGGCGATGGGACGCGAAGACGGGGCTGCGGCAGGCGGCTGTTTCGCACACGAGCTAAGAGGGGCACCCTTGTAGTAGGTCCAATACGTAATGCAGGAGCCGCCGTGAAGATCAATGCCAAGGGGCAAGTCACAATCCCTGTCGACATTTGCCGCGCTCACGGGCTGAAGATCGGCGACGAGGTCGAGGTGGTCGTTGACGGTGGCACGCTGCGCGTCGGGTGCACGGACGAAAAGCTCACACGCGGGCAGCGCTTGGTCGGTCGGATGCGCGGTTGCGCCAGCACCAGCTCGACGGCCGACGAACTCATGAAGCTGCTGCGCGGCGATTGACACGATGTTCGTGGATTCAACTGACTGGTAGGTTTTGCCGCTCGCCGCCTCGAACTTGGGCGCTTGGTCCGCGCCTCAGCCGGTCGACTCTCCGCGATCACGACAACCGCTCGCGTGCACCGGCAAGACGGCCCAACGGAGCCTGCAGAGTTACGTCTAGCACAAGAGCGGACAGCACGCCCCCGCGCTCGCGGCATAAGCTGACGCAACCTGCGCCCGCCACTGCCGTGCACTGTCGAACGGCGTAGCGTACCCACCGGCCGGACTTCATTGAGCAAAGCGGAGACATGCCTACTGTCAGAGTTGCGTACCGCACCAGCGGTTCGGACGCACCCCATGTGTTCGATGTCAGCGGCGGACTAGATGAGTCCTTCTCAGCACGCATGAGGGCAGCAATCCCGCTCGCGACGACTCAGACGTTCACACTCGCCACGCCGACTTCGAACGCGATACTCGTGCGCGTCATCCCCGAGGAAGTCACGATGGGTGACATCGCGCCCTTCGCCGCCGGGGAGACGCTACCGATTGATCAGCTGGGGCGCGGCGGAAGCGCGTTCCTCACCCTTTGGGATCTCCTCAGCACCGCGACAACATTCGCGGCAGCACTCGAAGTCGCGACAAATTCGGTCGACCTTCGCCGGTTCCGAGAACATCGCAAGGAAGCGCGCGCGTGGGTTGCCGATGGCGTCGAGAAACTACCTGCGATGCGGTTGAAGCAACTGATTCGGGCGCAAGCGAGCTGGAGGCACGAACACTTCGTACGAGTTTTCGGAATCGATCGATACGAGACAAGCATCCTCTTGAGGGGCCTCGGATACACGTACTACAAGTCGTCAGATACCTGGGTCGAGCAACCAGACTCGTAGCCACCGCCATGTGCATGACGAACGGACAACTGCGCCGCTTATCCTCGCGGAGGAATCTGGAGTGGCCGCCCCGGTTGGATGGAACGTACAGACAGTTGATCCCGGCAGACTCCGTCCTCTGATTCGCCCGCTCCTCTGAGGCCAGCGGCCGCTACGTACCGCTCTAGACCCCGCGCGCTCCCACTCCCCCGAAAGCCGGCCGCAGCACCTCGCGCAGCGCCTCGTCGTGCACGTAGACATAGGTGCCGAGCATTCCGCGGGTCATCAGCACCGTGTAGATGTTGACGATCAGCGACAGGAGGTCGTCGTCGGTGGTCGTGATGCCGAACTTCTGGCTGCTCTGTTTGCCGCGCTTGTCGAAGTAGCTCTTCCGATCGACGACGATGCGCCGGCTTTCCGCGTCCCAGCGCAGCTCGGGCCCCACGATCACGCCCGCGTAGTTGAGGTCGTAGCCCTGCACCGTATGGATCGAGCCGACCTCATCCGTCGACGTCGCCGAGTTGATCCAGTCCTTCTCGGCGCGGTTCCAGCACATCCGGAAGTCGTCGCCGATCTCGATGTCGAACCGCGCCCGATCGTGGCGCGAGACCCACTCGTATCCGTAGCCGGCGAGCATCCGTGCCAGCCCCGATTCCGCCTCGCGTGCCTGGATCTCGGCGCGCATCTCAGCGGGCGAATCGAAGAACCGCAGGTCGTATTCGCCGACATCGACGGGCGCCGGCCATCGACCCGAGAAGACGTCGCGCACGTAGCCGACGTAGTCGGTGTCCGCCTTCACGCGCATCTGCGTCATCAGCTTGTGGAACCGATGCTCCCGCTGCGCTTCCGACACCAGCGCGCGCTGCGTCTCGGGCGCGACGTCGGCCGGGCGGACCGACTGCCCCTCGTCGACGAAGAAGATCTGGTGCCGGCTCTTCGCCCTGATCCAGTCGATCTGACTTCGTGAGTAGTCATCGCTGCCGAAGAGCTCCTCGTTGACGCGGCCGAACCGGGTCGTCAGCGTGGGGTGCGCCTGGCCCGAGCGGCGGTTGAGGCGATGCGCCTCGTCGACCACGAGCAGATCGAAGACGCCATTGTGCTTCACGACGTCCCACGGGCTCATCGCCATCGCCTTCTCCAGGCCCGGCGTGCGCTTGAACACCTTCTGCACCGAGTCGCGCAGCGACTGCTGCGGGATGACGAACCCGATCCTCAGGTCCGCCGCGAGCTCGCGGTAGCCGCGCGCGAAGAAGTCGGAGAACGTCGAGTCGCTCTCGAACGCGTCGATGTCTTCAGCGACGCCGATGTCGCGCAGCAGCTTGATGAGGTAGATGGCGACGATCGTCTTGCCGGTTCCCGCCGCGCCCTGAACCACACTCATGCTGTCGCGGTCGGCCTCGAGGTCGTCGAACAGCGCCTCGAGAATGCCCTCGACCGCGGCGCGCTGCTCGACGGCGAGCGCCTTGAACGGCGACAGCTTGAAGAGGTCGCTGTTCTCGATCTCGTGCTTCGACTTCTCGAACAGCTTCTCGGCGCGGAGCCGCTCGAAGATCTCGGTGAAGGTCTGCTGGTACGACGGCCGGTCGTAGTAGTCGGCGTCGGTGACGCCGTCGTTCCGATTGCGCACCTCGCGGATGCCGTCGCCCGAGAAGTACCGGATGAGCTGGGATTCGAGATCGAGGCAGGCCGACTTGTTGAACCGGTCGCCGATCACGATGCGGTAGCGCTTGAGATCGCGTTTGCGCGAACGGCCGTCGCGATGCTGCCGCATGCGCTTCGCCGCGTTCAGCGTCTCGCCGACGTACACCGAGCGGTCGTCGCTGAGCACGTAGACGACGGGCCAGTTGGAGTACCGCTCGCCCGCGCCGCCCAGCGCTTCGACAGCGGTCTGCGTGAAAGGACCGCCGTCGATCTCAAAGCTCGTCATACCGCGCGCTCCGCCCGCGGGCCTTCTCAACGGGGTACTTCGCGCGGGTCTTCTCGAGCTTGTTCCGGATGATCTCGAGCGGATCGGCATCCAAAGCGTCGGCGAGATGCAGGCAGTAGGTCAGCACGTCGGCGAGCTCGTCGAGCACGTCCTCGCGCTTGTCGTCGCCCGGTGCGCCCCACTGGAACTCCTCGAGCAGCTCCCCCGCCTCGATCGCGATCGACTTGGCGAGGTTCTCGGGCGAGTGGAACTGGCGCCAATCGCGCTCGGCGACGAACTCGCGGAGCTCGCGCTGCACATCCTCGATCGGCATGGGGTCAGCTTAGCGAGGGGCGACGACACAGGGTCGCGGTGTCAGTGAGGTGTGCTCTGCTCCTCGATCGCCACCACCGTGTCGTAGAGGCCGTAACGACGAAGGCCCTTGTGTGACTCGATGCCGGTGTACGACAGCATCTCCGCCGGAGAACGCGATGAACGCGCGCACCGCCTGCATGAACTCGCGCGCGGTGGCGACTGCGAACCGGTCGGTCAACGTCGATACCGGCCGACGGGTGCAGGGCGGATTCTCTCCACCCTGCACCCGTTCTCAACAGTTGGGCAGATCGTCGAGATTGTTTGGTGAGTAGCCGTCGGGCGCCGTGGTGAGGTAGTCGCGCCCATTGCGGGTACCGACGCGCACATACACTGTGCGGCCGCGGACGGAAACGAAGTAGGCGCGCGGATCGCGCCGGATGGTTGCAACGGCGGTTGTTTTGTTGACGGTCCAGGTCGTTCCACACAGCCCCAGGATGTCGCCGTCCTGATCCTTCTTGCTCTTCGTCACTTCAAGGGACATTGAATTCTCCATTCGGTTCTCTCGCCGGAGTATCCCGGCATAGCAACCTTGACATGGACCTATGACATCGGGCTCGTCGGCTGCTCACCGCTCGCGTGCTACCAGGGATCGCGCGAGGCTCAGGTGCTCAGCAAATGCAGCCGTCAGCCGCCGCCCGCCGAAGCACCGCACCACCTCACGATCCAACTCATCATCGCCAAAGTCCGGGTGCTCGGCGCGGATGGAGCGGATGGCGTTCGCGACCTCGTGCGGGCTCACATCCGTGATGCGTCGCCCCACACTTTCACCATTCGGTCGCACATCTCGCCAGGCCTCCCGGTCGACACCTTCCGGCCAGACGAAACCGTGTTCATCCACGATGACGTCGTCGTAGCTACGAACCTGACGTTCAACGGCCGCTCGACGAGGCTTGTGCAGGCGCCCGACGCCATAAGACCGCCGCACGAGATCGATCAGACGTTCCAGCGAGAGCGGGAACTCGAAATCGACGATCTCTGCGACGACCGCATGGAGCTTCTCTTTCACCCCGACGCGTCGGAAGTTCTCAAGATCGTCCTTGTCGCCGACGATCGTCACCCGCCAGGGCTCCCAGGCGACGCTCCTGAGGACCTCCGCCGTGAGCGAGCCTTCAGAGACGGGAAGAACTGTTATCGGCTCAGCGTTGGACGAATGTTCTGCATGTGTGCGATCAGCCACGTCCTGTTCCTCATCGGTCTGGGCGCTCTGAGGCGACGATGGCACAACGCCGCTCGCACAGACGATCGCCTCGGCACGCATCGCGGCCGCTGCCTGAGCTCCGCCGTCGTCTCCGAAATGAGCCAGAAGCTTCGTGGCCGAATCGTGCATCCGGATCGCGTCATGGATGTCGATCGGGTTATTGTGGGCGACGCTATTCCGTGCGATCCTCAGGTCGCCGGCAAGGGTGCTGACGTACCGCGGAGGCATACTCTCGAACGGGAACCCGATCGCACCGAGCCGTTCCGTGAGCATGCGCAGTTGCGCGCTGGCATCCGTACGGCCATAGATGCCCGGCGAACGCCCCTTCACTCGGTCGAGCTCTTCGAGAACACGCGGCCATGCCATTCCGGGAGCGAACTCGCTGACTCGCCGTTGGATGATCGGGTCCAGTCTTCGTTGCAAGTCCTGGAACCCCTGAAAAACCGACAATGCGGGATCGAATTCGGCAGCCATCACACCTCGTAGACCTTCATGACCTCATCGCCGTAGTCGTTGATGACCTTGACGGCGATCTTTCCGGTTGACGGGGTGACGAACGGTATCGACGTCGTGCGGTAGAGCTGCACCCATGCGTCTGCGTCGATATCCGCCTTGAGCGCCGTCTTCAGCTTCTTCATCGGGTCGCCCCCACCCGTGAAGTAGCAGTGCCTCACGAAGAACGATTCCTCGTTGTAGTCGGTGTCGATCATCCAGAGTGCGACCTGGCCCGTGTTGGCAGCACGGATCTCGTCCTTCGCCGCGTCGTAGACATCGACGCCTCGCAACTCGACCTCGATCTGATCGCCCGTGTTTCGGATGTCGACATCGGGCTCGCCGAACACCGTGAACAGGTTGCCAGAGCCGGTCTTCTTCAGAGCCTCGCCCATCAACAGGTCGGCGTTCATCCGCACCATCAGCACCTTGAGCTTGCCGAGCTTGCGTTCGCCCTCGACGTTCGCGAACCCCGACTCGCCACTCGTTACCTCCACGGTTCCGTCCTCGCCGATCTCGAGGTCGTCGCCGGTCATGCTCGTGACGTTGGGATCGAATGCGAAGCCGAGAACGCAGAGCAGATCGACATCGTCGCCGCTGTCAAGCGCTTCTCGTGCCGCATCGCGCACGAACGCAGCAGATACGGTTCCGTACTCGGGGCCGACGGCGATCGCGACGTGCGACGGCGCGTCGCCCTCGCCGGCGCGCTCGCCGATCGCCTGCACATGCGTACCGGCGTGTGGCTCGACCGACATGAACTTGATGCGCTCCTGGCGGCGGCCGTTCTGGATGCCGGACGTCTGCAGGTTGTCGAGGATCGTCTGCGCGTAGTCCGCCCCGCGGGGCTCTGCCCCGCCGTCCTGCTCGCTGCGCGTCGTGTCGCGCCCGTTCTGATCAAGAGAGCGATACGGCGAGAGGCTCTCGACCGTGAACGGCCCCGTGACGCGCACACGCTTCTTGTCTTCCAAGGGCTTGTCGTAGAGCAGCTCGTAGTCCGCGTGGCGCTTGATCGCCGCGTCGATCTCAGCGCGCGTCATGCCCTCGCGGATGTCGGGATTGTTGGCGATCGACTTGAGCGTGATGTGCTGTACACGCTCGTAGACGAAACCCTGGCGGATGTCGCCGCGGACGGGCGCCGGCGGCAGCTGCTTGCCAGTGATCTCACCCTGCTTCTTCCGCCCTTCTTCGGTATCGGCGAGCAGGTAGTACGGGTAGCGGCCGCCCATCAGCCGCTGGCGCGCGAGGGCGAGCGCGACACGTGACGTGTCCATCGTGATCCAGCGCCGGCCCCACTGCTCCGCGACATAAGCCGTCGTGCCGGATCCGCATGTGGGGTCGAGGACGAGGTCGCCTGGGTCCGTGGTCATGAGCATGCATCGCTCAACGATTCTCGTGTTGGTTTGGACGACGTAGATCGGGTTGCTCTCGCCATGCATGTCGAGCCACAAATTGGAGTACGACTGATAGGGCCAATCGTCCCAGTGCATGATCCCACCGAGCGACTTTCCTGTTCCAGCGAACAGACGCGACGCTGTGGCGAGTCGGTCCATCTGTCCCGGCGCTCCGAAACGCCATTGTTGGTTCGCTCCGCATGAGTAGGACTTCCCGTTCCAGTTGTAGTCCCGACTACGGAGCGCGTCTGGGTGCTGACTCACGATAGGATAGTCCACTCGTGCCCACCGCCCGCCTTGTGCTAACCAGCCTGCGACGACTTCACCCGACTGCCGCGCAGCCCTTCGAACCTCACCATCGGGCATGATGACGGTCTTGTATTTAGAGTCTCCGCCCGGGCTCATCCGCCGTGTGAACAACGGTCGTGTTCGGAGTTGCGACCGGTCGCGAGCAGCCCAAAGTAGGTAGTCGTTGACTGGATCAGTCACGGTCGTCGCGCTCTTCTTACGAATTACGATCGTTGTGACGTAGTTTGCGACCCCGAAGATCTCATCGACTAGCGCGCGCACGCGATGCACGTTTTCATCACCGATTTGCACAAACACCGACCCGGTCTCGGTGAGCAGGTCCCGCGCCGCCACGAGACGATCGCGCAGGTACGACAAATACGTGTGGATCCCGTCGTTCCAAGTGTCACGGAACGCCTTGATCTGTTCGACTTCGCGGGCGGCGTCTTTGCCATCTTTGACGTCGCGTTTGCGCGCAGAGACCTGCCAGTTCGAGTTGAACGTGATCCCATACGGCGGGTCAATGTAGATCATCTGCACCTTGCCGCGCAGGTTCTCGCGCTCAGCGAGCGACCCCATCGCCTGCAGCGAGTCGCCGAGGATCATGCGGTTTGTCCACTTGGCCTCGTGCTGGTAGTACTCGATCTGCTGCAGTTCGTCGAGATCGCCGTCGAACAGGTCGAACAGCGTCGCTTCGGGTTCCGGTTGGCCGGCCGCGGCGGTCCTGCGCAGGTTCTCGACCAGCACACGAGGGTCGATCTTCTCCTGGATGTACAGGGGCGGCGCATCGACGACGAGATCGCCGTTGTCCTGCACGTCCTTGCCGCGCCACACCAACTGGGGGTCGAGCGAGTCGTTCCGCTCCGCGCGCTCGTCCGCGAAGTCGTGGTTGCGCGGATATCGCACTGGCTCGCGTTCCAATTCGGACGGATCGACCCACCGCTCGGCGCCGTCCGCCGTGGGGATGTTCGCACGAGTCTCGTCCGTGTGCTCGAACGCCTCTACCGGGGTCGACCCGCTCATGCTCGGCTTATGCGCCATGTCCATCCTCCGTGCGTCGCGCGTGCTGGCGAGGGAAGATCGCCAGCCGCTCATAGTCGCCGATGACCGGCGCATCGTCGTACAGTGCCCGGATCGCTTCCGCGATCTGCCGTTCGAGATCGATCATCGTGGTGACCTCGAGGTATCCCCACCGACCGAATCCGCCGTGATTATTGACCGCCGTGCACCAGGTATTGCGGGCGGTCAATGCCTTCACCTCGGGGGCGCCTGGCTGATGGGCCCGTTTCTGCGCACCCGACACTTCAACGATGAGGGTGCGCACGAGACCATCCGGATCGTCCGGGTCCGGATGCAGGCGCAGCAGGAAATCGGGCACGTAGCGGTGAGTGCGCCCCTCGAAGGTGTAGGGGATCTCGAAGCCGAGCCGGTCGTTCTTCGCGTAGGCGACGATGTCGTCGTTCATCTCGCACGCGTAGGCGAGAAGATTCTCCCACGTGTTACCGTCTCGCCCATCGAGCGTCACGTGGCTGACTTCGCTCTTCACCGTCTCGTACACGCGCTTGCGTGTGACGAATGCGATGCCGCCGGTATCGCCGACCGGCGAGGACCGATCGAGCACGGGTCGTAGCGTCTCCGGGCGATCGCCCTTCTGGTAAAAGATCGATCCATGCAGGTGTTCGGCCGCGCGCTGGAGCCCGACTGTCGAGCGCAGCAGATGCCACGGCTCGTATCCGCTCTCGTAGGTCACGTGGTCGCGCAGCCAGGCCTTCGTGAAGTCCAGAAGCCTCGGGAACAGCCATGGCTTCTGGTCGCCGTCGTCTGACGCGAAGTACGTCTTGAGCACGCGCAGCGCGAGCTCAAATGCGACCCGCGCGGACCGCGGGTCGTCGATGTCGTTCCGGTGGGTCTCACCGGCGCCGACGATGCCCGCCACCTCTGTCGTTAGCGGAACGGTGTCGGGCCGCACGACGTAGGTTCCCGTAGCCTGCGCATCGAAGTACAGTTCCTCGTCCGGCATCTCGATGCGATAGCCCGTGACCCGAGGGAATTCGATCCGAAAGTGCTCGCGACCGGGCACGGAACGCACCTCGATCGCCGGCTTCGGCGGCAGCGGATCGACGCCCGCGCGTTCCCCGGGAATAAACGCGAACGGGATGCCATACACGTTGGCGTACTCGGGTTCGAAACGCCCCTCGGCGTTCAGCGCCCAGCTGCGACGGCGGAGCCCGCGGCCCACGACCTGCTCGCACAGCAACTGGGAGCCGAACGCGCGAACGCCCAGAATGTGTGTGACGGTGTTCGCGTCCCATCCTTCCGTGAGCATGCCCACGCTGACGACGCAACGGATGCCCTCTCCGAGGGAACCCTTCTTGCCCACAGTGTTCATCACCTCGCGCAACAGGTCCTCCTGCGTGAGGCTTGCCGGGTCCTCACCCGGGTGCTGACGTCGCCACTCCTCGCGGAACTTCTCGATCTCCGTCGCCGCGGCCTGTGCGAAGTCCTTAGGCAGGCCATCGCCCCGCTCGAGCGCACCGGAATCGATCAGAAGGGTGCGAGGGCTCCCGCGCCAAGAGCCGTCGTCAGTGTTGTCGAACAGCCGCAGGTTTCCCGGTCTGACCGCCGTCTGTTCGCCTGCTGTGATCTCTGCGCCGGAGATCCACTGCGACACAAGACGCGACACAACCGTGTTGCTGCAGACGACGATCATCACGGGCGGAGGCTCGTCGTACTCGCGCAGCGTCTGTTCCCAGCGCTCGTACTCGCGTTCGTAGCTGCGGTACAGGCTCTTGAGCGCCGCTTCGAGCTCGGCCGGCGGGACCCAACCATCAGCATGGTGCGCAAGGTTCCGTTGTGGAAGGTCCTTCCCGATGTGCGGCCAGAGCGCGCGATAGGTCGTCTCGTCGCCGGATGCATCGTCGTCGACAGGAAGCCGCGGGATCTTCACGATGCCCGATTCGATGGCGTCCATGAGCGAGAAGTCGCTGACCACCCACGGAAAGATGTACCCCTCGTTGTAGCCGGAGGCCTTCAGGTAGAAGGGCGTAGCCGAGACATCGAAGACGTGCTTGACTCCGTAGCCCTTCGCCTTCGCGATCGCTTGGATTCCCCTGAACCACACGCGAGCATCGTGGTTCTGCGATTCCTGTTCCTTGTCGAGCTTCATCCCCGCCAGCCTCTGCGGGCTGCTCTGGTAGCAATGATGCGCTTCGTCGTTCAGTACGACGATCTGCCCCGGATCCTTGCCGAAATCGCGAAGGACACGGCTGACCACCTGATGCTCGTTCTCCGTGAAGCGACCGGTGTCGCCCGGCGCCAGGATCTCCTTCGTCTGCTTGGACACGCCGTCGAACTCCTTCGCGGTGCGCGGCAAGAACTGGTGGTAGTTGGCGATGACGATGCGCGCCTCGGCGAGCCTCGGACGAAGATCTGACGGCACGAGTTCGCGCTTGTCGTAGTAGTTGTCGGCGTCCTCCGGCCGAAGAACGCGCAGACGGTCCCTGATCGTGATACCAGGAGCGATGAGAAGGAAGTTCTTGGCGAACCGGCCATCGCGCGGCGTGATGACCTTGTTGAGCGTCTGCCACGCGATCAGCATCGCCATGAGGACGGTCTTTCCGGTTCCCGTCGCCATCTTCATCGCCACGCGGGGGAGGCCCGAGTTGTGCTCCTCGTTCACCGCATCGAGCGCCCTCCGGAAGTCTCGATAGCCGCGGCGACCGGACACCTCTGTGAGAAAGATCGTCGTCTCAGCCGCCTCGCGCTGGCAGAAGAGCACACGATTCTCCCGTGAGCCGTCGGCCCAGTGCAGCAGGAGCTTCCGCGTGATGGGTGTCACCCCGTCGTACCCGCGGCTGCGCCACGTCTCGACGTCCTGCCGCATCTGATTGATGGTGTCGTTGACCTCGCGGCGCTCGCCCGTCAGATCGAAATCGATCTCCTGGAGCAGCGACTCCTGCGCAGCACGCCCTCGCCGCCCCTTGCGCTCCTGCGCGATCGGGATGAACGACTCGCTCGGTCGACGACCGACCTGTTTCTCGCCCGTCGGCCCGTTGTCGCCGATCACGAAGTGCTCGGAAGGCGGATCGTACGGCCCGTTGAGGATCGGATTCAGGAGCGCCTCGGCGCCGTTCATGCGACAGCCAGACGTCGATGCTGGGTTCCGACCGCACGCACAGGATCGGCTTGAGCTCTTGCCCCCCTCGCGATCTCATCGCTCGACTGCACGAGCATTTCCTCGTCACTCTCACCCTGCATATCGCTCAGTGTACTTGTACCCGGGCGCTGTCGCCCTGGCGCAGGAAACCGGTATCGAGAACGCTTGGGTGGTGCCCCGCACCCCGTCTCCCGCAGCCGCTTTCATCGGTGAGCGCATCGCGTTCCACCGCCTGCGGCGCGGCCTGACGCAGGACGAACTGGCGGTCTCGAGCCGCATCGATTCGTCGAACATCCGCAGCTACGAATCGGGCCGCGCACTCATGAACGTCTTCTCGCTCGTGCGCATCGCCGAGGCGCTCGACGTCGAGCCGGGCGACCTGCTCGACGGCCTGGGCTCCGACATGTTCGTGCCGGCGGCGTCGGATGGGCGCCGCGGGCGCGCCACGTCATCCGGCTGACGCCCGCCGGCGCGCGCCCGGCGACCAACCTTGAGTGCCTAACCGCTCGAAAGCCGCCCGATTCGAGCGGTTAGGCACTCAAACTCCGCGGGCAACCCCCGCGCCCACCCGCGCGGCTGCCACCACCCCTCCAGCAAGATCACAAAACGGTAACTAAACTGGGAACGATGGCTTCAACGACCGCGATCCCCTCGCCGGGCGAAGGCACCGCCCCGGCGCCGTCGACCGTGCCCGCTGAGAGCGCACCCGCCTCATCCGGAACTGGCACGCGCAGCGCGAGCTGGCGACCCGACATCCAGGGCATGCGCGCCCTCGCCGTCGGGCTTGTCGTGCTGGCGCACGTGCACCTGGCCGGGTTCGAGGGCGGGTTCGTCGGCGTCGACGTCTTCTTCGTGATCTCGGGCTTCCTCATCACACAGCTGCTGCTGCGCGAGGTCCAGCGATCGGGCACGGTCTCGATCACCCAGTTCTACGTCCGCCGCGCCAGGCGCATCCTGCCGGCCGCCACGTTCGTAACGCTGGTGATCCTCGTCTACTCGGCGTTCGCGCTCCCGACGGCCCGCCTCGGGCAGAGCACGAAGGACGCGACGTGGTCGGCGTTCTTCGCCTCCAACTGGGGCTTCGCGGCGCAGAAGACCGACTACTTCTCGACCGACGCCCCGAGCTTCTTCCAGCACTTCTGGTCGCTCGCCGTCGAGGAGCAGTTCTACCTGCTCTGGCCGCTCGTCGTGCTCTTCCTCGTGCCGCGCATGCCGCGCCGCGTGTTCGCGCTCGTCGCTGGAGCACTGCTGCTCGCCTCCCTCGGCTGGTCGCTGTGGTTCACGTCGGCCGACGCGGCGGCGGCATACTTCAACACCCCCGCCCGCGCGTACGAGCTGATGGTCGGCGCGATCCTCGCCTGCGTCATCACCGGCCCTCTTCGTTCCTGGTGGCGCCACGTGGCGGGCTTCGCCGGTCTCGGGCTCATCCTCTACGCGACCTTCGCCTTCGACGAGACGACCGCCTTCCCCGGCCACCTCGCCCTCGTGCCCGTGATCGGCACGGCCCTGCTGCTGGCATCCGGCCCCGACACGATCACCGGACGCGCGCTGGCCTGGCGCCCCCTCCGCTACATCGGCGACATCTCGTTCTCGCTCTACCTCTGGCACTGGCCCGTCGCGCTCGGCGTGCAGCAGATCATGCCGCAATCGGCCCCCTACCTGCAGCAGTTCGTGCTGACGGTGGGGATCTCGGTCGCGCTGGCCGCGCTGACGTTCCACTTCGTGGAGCGCCCGTTCCAGCGCAAGGCCGTGCCGTGGGTCAGCACGGGCAACCGTCCGCTGTGGATGTGGCCGCTCAGCGTCGCCCTCGTGCTCCTCACCGCGTTCGCCGCGTCGAGCTGGGGCGTCCAGCGCATGGCGATCGAGAAGCAGCAGGCCGCCGAGTATTTCGAGGAGAACGGCTACCAGGACCTCACTCCCACAGAAGATCCGGATGCCGTCACCGAAGACCTCGAGAAGGCCGTCGACGTCGCCGAGGACGGCGCTCCGATCCCGCCCGACTACGACGGCGAGACGATCCGCGACGACAAGTGGAACGACCTCGTCACGAGCGACTGCTACGCCAGCGAGGGCGAGACGTCGGCCGACGTCTGCTACTACGGCGACACCGACGCCGACACGACGATCGCGCTCATCGGCGACTCGCACGCCGCCATGTGGGCGCCGGCGCTCGACCTCGTCGGCAAGCAGCACGGGTTCCGCGTGGCCGTCTTCGTCAAGCTCGCCTGCGCCCCGTACGACGTCGTCCAGGACGCCGAGGGCTCAGCCGACGCGTGCCTGTCGTTCCGCGAGTTCACGCACGAGAAGGTCGCCGATCTGACGCCCGACGCCATCGTGCTGAGCGGGCGCGGCCTGCTCAACATGACCGATCGCGACGGGCAGACGGTCGAGGAGCAGTGGCGCACGGGCGTCGCCGACACCCTCGCGTTCTACAACGACATCACGTCGTCGGTCGTCGTGCTCGGCGACGTTCCCGCGCGCGCCGACTCGACGCCGCAGGACTGCGTCGAGGCCCCCGGTGCGAACCAGGAGGGCTGCGTCGTCGACGGCGCGAGCATCGAGAAGCAGAGCAACGACATCACGGCGCACGAGGCGCTGAAGGCCGACGCCGCCTACGTCGACACCGAACCGTTCGTGTGCGTCGACGACGAGTGCCCGCTGTTCGCAGGCGACGTTCCGCTCTACGTCGACGACTCGCACCTCAACCGGCTGTGGGTCGAGCACGTCGCCCCCGCGCTCGGGGCCGAGCTGGAGGACGAGCTGCCGAGCGACTGAGCCGCCGGCTCACTCGTCGCGCAGGCGGATGCGGGTGTCGAGCGCGAGCTCCTCGGCATCCATGCCGACGAACAGGTCGCGCATGACCTCCTCGCTCACGTTGCCGACGCGGGCCTCGTCCATCAGCACTCGACGGCGCACCTCGAGCCATCCGCGGCTGAGCTCCTCGAGCTCGTCGACCGCGGCGGCGCGACGGGCGGTGGCCTTCTCGCGCTTCTTCGCCAGCTTCTCGATCTCGGCGAGCTCGAGCTCCTGCGTCTCGGCGTCCTTCTCGGCGCGGACGGTGTCGCGCTGCACCCGCAGCAGGCCGCGCGAGAAGTTGTTGAACTGATCGCGCGCCTCCTCACCGTGCTTGGAGACCCACATCTCCTGCCGCTCGCGCAGGAACTCCAGGCCGGCATCGCGGCTGATGCGCCGCACCCGATCGACGTCGCGCGCGTCCTTGGCGCGCTCGGCGTCTGCGGTCACGCCCATCGTGCGGATCAGCAGCGGTAGCGTCAGCCCCTGCAGCAGCAGCGTGCCGACCGTGATGACGAATGCGACCGCCACGATCACCTCGACGTTGCCGAGCGGCATCTGGCGCTCGGTCAGGTCGGGCAGGGCCGCGGCCATCGCCAGCGTGACCACGCCTCGCATGCCGGCCCACGAGATCACCACCCGCTCGCGCCGCGACAGCGGGGGCTCGATCACGCTCTGCTTGATCGCCTCGGTGGTCGGCTGCACGTCGCCGTACCGCGCCAGCTTGCGCGCCCTGCGCGCCCGCATCGACTGCGCCTGCCGCCCATCGGGGTTCGCCTTCACCCGTTCGAACGCATGCTTGAACCTCAACAGCTTGAACCGCTGCAGCAACTGACCCCACTGGTAAGAACCGAAGACGAACAGGGGCCGGATGACGATGACGGTCACGAACACGGCGATCGACAGCCAGATCACGCTCGACGAGTGCGTGCCCATCAGCTCGGTGAGAACGCCGGGCAGCTGCAGGCCGATGTAGGCGAACACGAAGCTCTCGAGCAGGAAGTCGACCGACTTCCAGATGGGCTCGTCATGCTGGCGCGTCGCGTAGCTGGTCTTCGGGGCGTTGTAGCCGACGTAGAGGCCCATCGCCACGACCGCGAGAACACCGGAGCCGCCGAACTGCTCTGCGAGCGCATATACCGCGAACGGCATGAGAAGCCCGAAGGTCGCGCTCACGATGGTGTCGGATGAGATCATCCGGAGCCAGTGGAGCAGGAACCCGGACACGAGGCCGAGCCCGACGCCGACGACCACGGCGACGGCGAACTCCCAGATGCCCTGCCAGAGGCTGACGGTGGCGCCCGCGAGGATCGCCGCGAACACGCGCACGAGTGTCAGTGAGGTGGCGTCGTTGATGAGGCTCTCGCCGCTCATCACGTTCATCACGCGGCGAGGCAGGCCGAGCTTGCGGCCGATCGCCGCCGCTGACACGGCGTCGGGCGGGCCGACGATCGCACCGAGCAGCAGCGCGCCGGGCAGCGTCAGCTCGGGGAACACCCAGTACGCGACGAGCCCGACGCCGACGGTCGTGACCGCGACGAGGCCGATGCCCAGGCGCCGGATGTGCGGAAGCGACCGCTTGAAGCTCACGAACGACGAGTCGAGCGCGGCCGAGTACAGCAGCGGCGGGAGCGTCAGGTTGAGCAGAAGGTGGCCGTCGACCTCGATCTCTGGCACGAACGGAAGCAGCGAGATTGCGAGAGCAGCACCCGTCACCAGCAGCGGCGCAGGCCACCCTCGCCACCGCGCAAAACCCGCGACCGCAACTGCTCCTACAAGGACGTAGAACAGTTCGACGCTCATCTTTCGAGAATAACGGTCGCGGCATAGGTCCCGGCGAGGAACGGGCGAATGCGATGCTGTGAACTGCGACCGGCGGGCGCGGAGGAATACCTCGCCGGGCGGCGGCGTTGACGAGGGAGATGACTTCCGCCGCTGCTCCCGCCCTGTCCGTGCTCGACCTCGTGCCCGTGCGCACGGGTCAGACCTCCGCCGATGCCGTCGCCGCGTCGATGGACCTCGCCCGCCGCGCCGACGAGCTGGGCTACCGGCGCTACTGGTTCGCCGAGCACCACAACATGCTCGCGGTGGCATCGACCAGCCCCGCCGTGCTGATCGCCCGGGCGCTGGGCGAGACCTCGCGCATCCGGCTCGGATCGGGCGGCGTCATGCTCCCCAACCACGCGCCGCTGATCGTGGCCGAGCAGTTCTCTGCGCTCGAGTCGATGGCACCTGGCCGCATCGACCTCGGGCTCGGCCGTGCGCCGGGCAGCGACCAGGTGATCACGCAGCTGCTGCGGCAGTCGGGCGCGACGACCGACGTCGACCGGTTCCCCGATCACGTCGCCGACATCATGGCGCTCTCGAGCCGCGAGGGCGCCAACGTGCGCTTCGTCAACGGCGGCGACTACCAGGTGCGCGCGACGCCCGCGGCCGCCGGAACTCCCGACGTGTGGCTGCTCGGATCGAGCGACTACTCGGCGCAGCTGGCCGCGCGGCTCGGCCTGCCGTACGTGTTCGCCAACCACTTCGCCGGCGACGGCCTCGACCGCGCGATGGCGCTGTACCGCACGAACTTCGTGGCATCGGATGAGCGACCGGAGCCCCGCAGCTTCGTCACGGCGAACGTGGTGGTCGCGCCGACCGAGGCCGAGGCCGACGAGCGCGCCCTGCCGCAGCTGCGCCAGTTCGCGCGGCTGCGCTCGAACAAGCCGATGCGCGCGCTCGAGACGATCGACGAGGCCCTCGCCTCCCCGAGCGACGCGCTCGAGCAGTCGCTGATCGAGCAGAACAAGCAGCGCTGGTTCGTCGGGACCCCCGACGCCGTCGCCGCGAAGCTGACCGACTTCGCCGCGAAGCACGGCGTCGAGGAGATCATGGTCGGCGCGAGCTCCGGCGCGTACGCCGGCGAGGATCTCCGCACGGCGGGCGGGCGCGGCCAGACCCTGGAGCTGCTCGCCGGCGCGATGTGAGCCGCGCGGCGCGCTAACGGATCTCGCGGACGGCCGCGTCGCTCTCGGACGCCGAGGTCGGCGCGATCAGGCGCGCACGGGCGATGCGGATGAGCTGGGGCGCGTCGGGCGACGGCCGCTGCCGGTCGTGGCCTGGGATGTAGAGCAGCAGCGACGTCTCGGCCGGCGGGTGCGTGAGCGTCGACAGCGGCACCGGATGCTCACCGCGCCACACGCCGTCGGCGAGCGTCAGTCGGGCATTGACACCGGCGAAGCTCGCGCACAGCTCGGGCTCGAGCGCGGGCTCGTTTCCGAACCGAGGCGCCGCGAGGATCTCGACCGTGACGGTGGCGGACGCCCCGCGGAACCCCACCCGCCAATGCGCCCTCCCCGCCGCGTCGACGACGCCGTTCGGCGTGTACGACAGGTCGACGTCGACGAATCCGCCGATCGACGACTTCGGCAGGTCGGGGGCGCGGTGCAGCGCCGCGTCGGCGACGGGCGTGCCGGATGACGGGGGCACGTCGGCGATGTCGCGCGGAAGTTCGTCGGCGCCCTCGGGGTTGCCGCCCGGAGGCACCGTCGCGCTGATGCCGCGACTGTCGACGAGGGCCCTGGTCTTCGCCGCCAGTTCGCCTGGGGTGGGGTGCTCGGGTGCCGTCTCTGCTGCGGGCGGAAGGGGGCCGAAACGGAGCTCTGCCGCGGCGAACTCGAACAGCGCCGAGGCGAGCGCCGGCTCGTCGACGAACCCCGCGTCGCGCGCGCGTTCGGTCAGCGCGGCGGCACGGGCGGTGCCGTCTGCCGCAGTGTCCGATGCGTTCTGAGCGGAGGCGGCGCCCTGCGCGTTCGTGCTGGCCGACGCAAGCGCGTGCAGCGCGAGCGCTTTCTCGGCCGCGAGGATGCGCGGGTCGAGCGGAGGCACGAGCGCTTCGCGCGACGCCGGCCACCACGCCTGGCGCCAGCGCGCGAATGCGATGTCGCGAGCGTGCCCCACGAGCGGCGACGACTGCGCTAGCGCGACGGTCGGCGGTGCCACGTCGGAGTCGCCGGCCTTCGCGAGCATCGCGGCGACGGCAGAGCCGCCGAGGTCGCCGATCCACGGCGCCGCGGCCGGAGCCTCGCTGATGAGCACGCCGCGGTTGCCGTCGGCGTCTGCGGCGTCCCACCAGAGGGTCGCGCCGTTGCCCCGCCACAGCGCCAGCCGCCAGGCCGGGGGCATCTCGCCGCCGATCAGCCACAGCTCGCCCTCGCGCGAGACGGGCACCTCGACCGCGCCGGACGGGGACTGCACCGCGTCTGCCCCGGCACCGTCGGGCGCCCCGCCGCTCGCGTCGCCGAGCCCGCCGAAGTCTGCCATGTGCTCAGACTAGCCACCGGCGCCGACGTTGCCACCGGCGCTGTGGAAACCGACATCGAACCCGAAATCGATCTGTGGATAACTGCATTCCGACCTCCGCCGCTGGCTAGCGTGGCGACATGCCTTCGCATCCCTCGTCCCGCCGCCTGCGCCACCGTGCCGCCTCGATCGCGCTGATCGCGGGGCTGGCGGCGGGTGCCGTCGCGTGCGCACCGGACGAGCCGGAGCCCGACCCGACGCCGACCGGATTCGCGAGCGAGGAGGAGGCGCTGGAGGCGGCGCGGGCGACGTACGAGGGGTACGTGAACGCAACGAATGATCTGGTCTTCGCTGAAGCAGAAACTGCGGAAGCGGTCTACGACTGGCTAGTCGACGAAGCGCTCGCGAGCGAGCGGGAGACAATCGTTGAATCGCAGGCGGAAGCGTTGTCTCGGAGTGGCGCTGCGGTCGTCGAGCTTGTAGAGCTCTCGGCCACAAGCGACTTCAGCGGGGACTTTGATGGAGATGCTTGCGTCAACGTCTCGGATGTAGACATTACTGATGCGTCAGGTGACTCGCTCGTCTCTCCCGATCGGCCAGATGTTCTGACAATCCGATTGACGTTTGTGCCGTCGAATACGACTTCCACGGGGCTGGCGATCTCAGTCATCACTGGACGGGACGACGGGGCATCATGCGAACCGTCCTAATCGCATTACTCATCGCCGTCTGCATGATCAGCGGTGGCACTCCGTCTGCGTCGACCGCAGAACGCATGCCCTGCGGTACCTCGTCCCCAATGGGGAACTGCGATGTCAACAACGGCGATGACGACGTCAACCTCGGCGGCTGGGTGAACGACGGCAACAATCCGGACCCGCCCACCGGCAACGACGGCAACGAAGGGAACGGCGGAGGAGGCGGCTCTGGCGGAGGGGGAGGCGGCACCGGCGGTGGCGGCGGAGCCGGCGACGGTTCCGACGAGGGCGGCGTCTGGTGGTGCCCCGACAACGGCGAGAGCCCGCTGCCACCAGAGTGCGTCTGGATCGAGGACGATGACGACGACCCCGACAACGAAACCGAGGATCCGCTGCCGCCGACGGTCGTCACGTCTACCGAGGTCATCTCGTTCGCGCCGCCCGCCCCGACGGTGACGAGCGAGCCGAAGGGCGTCGCGATCGTCGGCATGCCGATGAACGTCGTGGTGCCGACCGAGGCGACCTCGTCATCCGGAAGCCTGCTCGGCTTCCCCGTGCGGGTGAGCTTCACACCGGAGCAGCTCGAGATCGACTACGGCGACGGATCGTCGGCGACGACTGCGGCGGACGCCGGCAGCTGGGGCTCGCTCGACCAGGCGCAGTTCACCGCGACCGAGACGAGCCACGCCTACGCCGCTCGCGGCAGGTACACGATCACGGTGCGCGTGCTCTACAGCGCGACGGTCGAGTTCATCGGGTACGGCACGGTGCCGGTGAGCGGCCTGGTGAGCTCCTCGGCGGCCACCACCAGCGTGCGCGCCGTGACCGTCGACACGGGCCTCGTCGACGAGACGTGCGCCGAGAACCCGACGGGTCCAGGATGCTGACGCCCCGCGGCGAGCGCTCACCGCCCGCTGGCGGCCGACCGCAGCCGCGCGCCCGGCTCTACGCCTCGGCGTCGTCGGGCTCGCCCGAGAGCAGCCCGCGCAGCCAGTCGCGCGCGTCGGCGAACGAGGCGTCGCTGTAGCGCTCGGAGTACTGCACGATCTGCCGATCGGCCCGCGGATACGAGCCGAGGAAGATCACCTTCGGGCTGAAGCGCTTGAGGCCCATGAGAGCATCGGCCATCCGCTCGTCCATCACGTGGCCGTCCGCATCGATGACGAAGCGGTACCGGCCCATCCGGTCGCCGATCGGGCGCGACTGGATCAGGCTGAGGTTGATACCCCGCGTCGCGAACTGCTCGAGCATCTCGACGAGAGCTCCCGAGACCTCCTTGGGCAGCTCGGCGATCAGCGAGGTCTTGTCTGCGCCGGTCGGCTCGGGCGGCGCGCCCGTGCGCGTGACGAGCACGAAGCGCGTGACGGCGTGCTCGTTGTCGCCGATGTTCTCGGCGAGCACGTCGACGTCGTAGTGGCTCACGACGCCCGGAGCCGCGATCGCCGCCTGCGCGGGCAGCGTGCCGTCGAGCACGCCGATGGCGCTGGCGACATTACTGCCGGCGACGACCTGGCGGTGCCCCGACACGTTGGCGCCAAGCCACTCGAGGCACTGCGCGTAGGCCACCGGGTGGGCGGCAATGTCTGTCACCTGGTCGAGCGTGGTGCCGCGGGGCGCGACGAGCACGAACGACACGGGCACGAGGTACTCGCCGACGATCCGCAGGCCGGGCACGTCGGCGAGGGCGTCCTGCGCGCTCGACACCCCGCCCTCGACGGTGTTCTCGATCGCGATCATCGCCGCGTCACTCGTGCCGTCGGCCACATCGTGCAGCGCCTCGCCCACGTTGCTGACGGGCTTCCAGATCTGACCCCGCGCCTCGGGCACCTGCTCGAGCGCTGACTCCGTAAACGTTCCCGCTGGCCCGAGGTAGCTGTACGTACGCTGGCGCCGGGACTCTGTCGTCATGAACACCTAGCGTAGTCGGCCCGCCGGGGCCGTTCGGCGCCTCGTCTCAGGCGACCTCATGCGAAATACATCACGACATGTCACCGGGGGCTGGCAGACTAAGGACATGAGTCGCGCAGGGCAGCCCGCTGAAGCTTCAGATCTCACCGACGTCGACGCGCTGATCGACGCGTACTACGACATCGAGCCCGACCCGCAGTTCGACAGCCAGCGCGTCGTGTTCGGCACGAGCGGCCACCGCGGCTCGAGCTTCAAGGCCAGCTTCAACGAGAACCACATCCTCGCCACCACGCAGGCGATCGTCGACTACCGCACCGAGCAGGGCATCGCCGGCCCGCTGTTCCTCGGCCGCGACACCCACGCCCTGTCGCTGCCCGCCGAGCACAGCGCCATCGAGGTGCTGGTCGCCAACGGCGTCGACGTGCGCATCGACTCGCGCGACTCGTACGTGCCGACGCCGGCGCTCAGCCACGCGATCCTCACCTACAACCGCGGCCGCGACGACAGCGACACCGGCCTCGCCGACGGCATCGTCGTGACCCCGAGCCACAACCCGCCGACCGACGGCGGGTTCAAGTACAACCCCCCGCACGGCGGCCCCGCCGACACCGACGCCACCGAGTGGATCGCGAACCGTGCCAACGAGCTGCTGGCCGCCGACCTCGAGTCGGTGCGCCGCGTGCGCTACGCCGACCTCGACCACGACGCGATCGAGGGCTACGACTTCCGCGACGTCTACGTGCGCGACCTCGAGAACATCATCTCGATCGACGCCATCCGCGCCGCGAACGTGCGCATCGGCGCCGACCCGCTCGGCGGCGCATCGGTCGAGTACTGGCAGCTCATCGCCGAGGTCTACGACCTCGAGCTGACGGTCGTGAACCCCGACGTCGACCCGACCTGGCGCTTCATGACGCTCGACTGGGACGAGAAGATCCGCATGGATCCGTCGTCCCCCTCCGCCATGGCGTCGCTCGTCGCCAAGCGCGACCAGTACGACGTGCTCACGGGCAACGATGCAGACGCCGACCGCCACGGCATCGTCACGCCCGACGGCGGGCTCATGAACCCCAACCACTACCTCGCCGTCGCGATCGACTACCTCTACGCCAACCGCCCCGGCTGGCGCGCCGACGCGGGCATCGGCAAGACGCTCGTGTCGTCGATGATTATCGACAAGGTCGCGGCTTCCCTCGACCGCCGTCTCGTCGAGGTGCCCGTCGGCTTCAAGTGGTTCGTGCCCGGTCTCCTCGACGGCTCGGTCGCGTTCGGCGGCGAGGAGTCGGCCGGAGCCTCGTTCCTCCGCAAGGACGGCACCGTCTGGACGACCGACAAAGACGGCATCCTGCTGTGCCTGCTCGCGGCCGAGATCATCGCCGTCACCGGCAAGACGCCGTCGCAGCGCTACCTCGAGCTCGAGGCCGAGCACGGCTCCTCGGCGTACGCCCGCGTCGACGCACCGGCGACGCCCGAGCAGAAGGCCGCGCTGAAGAAGCTCTCGCCGTCCGATGTGACCGCCGACGCGCTCGCCGGCGACCCGATCATCGCGAAGCTCACCGAGGCACCGGGCAACGGCGCCGCCATCGGCGGACTCAAGGTGCAGACCGCGACCTCGTGGTTCGCCGCCCGCCCCTCCGGCACCGAAGACGTCTACAAGCTCTACGCCGAGAGCCTCGAGGGCCCCGAGCACCTGCATCAGGTGCAGCTCGAGGGCAAGGCCGTCATCGACCAGGTGCTCGGCGCGTAGCTCGATCCGGATGAGCCGGGGCGCCGTGCGCCCGCGGTTCCGGATGGGCGGGTGCGGCACGCGCGGCCGATTCCGGATGACGCGGGCCGCGCGGCCAGCGATCCCGGGCGCGACCGCGCCCGTTCGGCGCGTAACTACGACAGCGAGGTGGTGAGCGCGCCCCAGATGAGGGGCGTGTGCTCGGGATCGCCCGTGCGCTCCCACGCGTCGGCCTCCGCCGCCTGCCACGCGGAGAGTGCGGCGACCGGGTCGTCGCTCTCGTGCGCGGCACTCACCGCCGCGATCGCCCGAGCGAACGCGTGGAACGGCGCCGAGCTCTCGGTCGCGGCCGGCCCGAGCCCCGCAGCGGCGAGCCACTCGAGGCCGACGTCGGTCGGAAGGGTCCATCGCGCGGCCGTGACGACCTCGGCGCCGCGCATCGTCAGCGCGGCGACGAGCCCGGCGGGGTCGGCGTAGCGCGCATCGCTGCCCGACGCGCACGCGATCAGCGCGACGCGGCTCGGGATGCGCCAGGAACCAGGCGACGCCGGAGCACCCGACTCGCCTGCGTCGGCCGCAGAGCTGTCGACCGCAGAGCCGTCCGCTCCGCTCGCGCCAGCGGCGGAACCGCCGTCCGGCGCCGACGCATCCGCCTCATCCGGCCCCTGATCGCCGAAGGCGATGTCGGCCGCGGTCAGCGGGCGATGCACGCCGGCGACGAGGTCGGCGCGGCCGCGCGCGGCCGGCCCGTCGGTCAGGTGAAGGCGCGTATCGAGGCCGTAGGCGCCCGATGTGACGTGCCCGACGTAGAGCCAGCGGCCGGCGTCGGCGAGTCGCGCGCGCAGCGTCTCGCGCGAGACCGTCTCTCCCCTGCCCCCGACCGCGCGGCCGCCGAGCGCGGCGAGGGCGTCGGCCACGAGCGGCTCGTGGGCGCGCAGCACCGGGCCGAGGCCCGGAAGGCGGCCGGGCACCTCGGGGTCGATCGTGGCGACGACCGACGCCTCCGGCTGCCACGCGGAGGGGACGCGCGCCGGAGCGTTGCGCACGCTCGCGGGAAGAAGGGTCGAGACGTCGACGTCGTGCACCATCCGGGTACTCTCGTCGATGCGCAGCGCCTGCCACGGCACCGCGGCGAGGCGCCGCGACGGCTGGATGCGCAGGTGAGGGCGCTTTCCGGCCTCGAGGAACGCGTTCAGCTCGAGACCGAGCCCCTGCGGGATCAGCGCGCCGGCCAGCGCCCACGACACCTGGCGCTCGCGGTCGAGGTCTCCCCACACGGCCCACGAGCGCCGCAGCGCATCGTCGATCGACTCGCCGGTCCGCGCGTCGGGAACCGCGGTGTCGAACGCGGCGAGCGCCCCGGCCAGCTGCGGCGGCTGCAGCCCCCAGATGCGGGGCTTGTCGAGCGCGTGCTCCCAGCGCCACGTCACCCACGCGCCGCCCTCGTCCGTGTCGACGAACTTCACCTGCACGGTCGGCCGCGCGACGTCGGCGACGACCTCCGCGGCATCCGGATACGCCATCGTCACCATGCGGTCACCTCCGTGCTCGCGCGCAGCGCCAGGCCGTAGCGGAGGTCGGCCGCGTCGAGCGCCCAGTCGACGGCGCTGCCGCCGGCCGGGTCGGTACGAACGCGCGGCGGGGGCGTGAGCCGGTCGGGCGCTCCTCGTCGCTCGGCGGCTCCCGCGGGAACCGGCTCGCGCGGTGCCGGATCGAGCGCCGCCCCGGCCGCCGCGTACTCGAGCAGCGCGACGATCTCGTCGGCCCGCTGCAGCGCGGTCAGCACGCGCAGCGCGAGATCGAACACGGGCAGCGACACGTTCGCGGCCCAGCTCTCGCGCGAGACTCCCGGTTCCAGATCGAACCGGATGGCGTCGGCCGCCAGCGCCGCCGGCACGGCCGTGTCGACGGCGCGGGCCAGCAGGTCGGCCGCCTCGGCGCCGAGCTGCGCGAGCAGGTCCGGCGGCACGGCGGGCGCGGAGCTCGAGCGGCCGACGCCGCCGCCCGCGCTTTGTTCCGTCCGCGCTCCGTGCTCCGTCCCGCCGGCCGCCGCACCCGCATCCGGCTCACCGGGGCCCCGGCCCGGCCCGGTCCCGCCGCGGCGCCTCCCGCCGAAACCGGCACCTCCGTGGGAACGCGCCCCGTCATCCGGCACCGCCCCCGCGCGCCGGGCGGCGCGGCCGAACGCGCCGCCCCGCCCGCCCGAGGCGTGCGCGGCGGCGGCGAGGCTCGCGGCGTTGTGCAGCGCAACCCCGAGGCGCACGTCGATGCGCACGAGCTCGAGCGCGTCGCCCGCCTCGGCCGCGATCGCGCGCGCCCGCTCGTGGAGCTCGACGGCCCGCCCGCTGCGGCGCGATTCGTCGAGCGCCATGGCGGCGATCGTCAGCGCCTCGGTCCGCACCGAGGTCTCCCCGAGCTGCTCGCCGCGCGTCTCGGCGGCCAGCGCCGCCTCGATCGCCGCGTCGTGCTCGCCGCGTTGGCGGAGGATGTCGGCGCGGCCCACCCCGGCGTACGCCGCCCGGCGCACGTCGCCGATGGCCAGGAACTCGCGCTCCGCGTCGTCGATGTGCCGCGCGGCGGCATCGAGATCGCCTGTCTCGAGCGCCCGCGACGCCAGCGCCCGCGACAGCTCTGCGCGCTGCGGCCCCCCGATGTCGGACGCCGCGCCGATCGCCTCGGCCGCCTGCAGGTGGGGGTCGCCGTCGTCGCCCGCCCCGCTCAGCCGCCGCACCAGCGCCATGCGCTCGAGCGCCGCAGGAACGAGGCCCGGCTCGTGCGCCGTGGCCAGGTCGAGCGCGCGCTGCGCCGAGCGCAGCGACTCGTCGTAGCGGCCGAGCTCCTGCAGCGCGTACTGCCGCGCGAGGGCGACGTGCACCCTGGTCTCGTTCGCGTCGCCGTCGGGACTCACGTGCCCCGCCGCATCGGCCGCGTCGAGCAGCGCATCGGCCTCGGCGTACTCGGCAAGAGCACCGGCGGGGTCGCCGCCGATCACCAGTGCCTCCCCGCCTGCGAGCAGCAGCAGCGCGTGCTCCGGGGCGATCCGCGGGTCGCCGAGCGCGGTCGCCCTCTGCGCCGCGCGCCTGCCCTTCGCCACGTGCGCCGCGGCGTCGGGGTGCCTGCCCTGATCGATCGCGGCGCGGGCGAGCACGTAGCGCATCCGCACGCGCAGCACGAGCGCGTCGCCGCTGCCGTTCAGCCACCACTTGTCGATCGCGGCGACGATCCGCTCGGCGTACGGCGCCGCGCCGACGTAGCCGCCGGTCTCGTAGGCCTCCGCCAGCTGCGCCTGCAGGGCGTTGACGTCGTCGCTCATCGCGCGAGCCTCTCGGCGAGGCTCTCGCCTCGCGCCAGTCGATCGCGGGCGATCCGGATGAGGACGTCGGCCGGATGCTCGTCCCCGCCGATCTCAGGCTGGTCGGGGGCGAAGCCGACAACCGCCAGCGCGGCGCCCGCGCCCGCGGCAGCCGAGAGGAACGTCGCCGGCACCGCGACGGCGCCGGCCCACACGTCGCCCGCGAGTGCCAGCGGAACCTCGACGCCGGCGACTGTCGCGACCAGCCCGGCGCGGGGGGCCTCGGCACCGGCGAACTGCGGTCCCGCGGGAACGGACACGGCGAGCGTCGCGCCGCCGGCCCCGAGGGCGACGCTCCACGACACCGATCCGGCGGGGTCGACGACGCCGCCGGGAAGCGCCAGGGGGTCGACGCGGCTCTCCCCGCGCGCGAGTGCCGCGGCCTGCCCGTCGCCCGCCGCCGCGAGCGCATAGTCATCGGCGCGCGGCTGCGGCACCGCAGGCGCTCCGAGCGGAACGCCGTAGTCGTCGGCGATCTCGGCGGCTCTCCGAAGCAGCGGCCCGGCGTCCCCGTCGCCAGCGGCGCCGAACGCCGCGGCGGCGACCGCCCAGTCCGCGAGCGCGCGCTCGATCGCGCCGTCGTCGTCGAGCACGCCGTCGAGGTCAGCCAGCGCAGCGATCCGTTCGGCCGCGACGATGCGCGGATCGAGGGCCGCAACTCCCGCGATGCGCGAGGCCGGCCACCATGCCGCGCGCCACGCGCCGAGCGCCGCCGCGCGCGCCGATTCCGTCAGCGGGCCGTCGTGCGCATCCGGAACCGCCACCGACCCGGCTGCACCGCCCGCGACCGGCACCGCCGACCCGCCCGCATCATCCGCGGTGCCCGCGGTCGCACTCGTCGCCGGCTCAACCGCGGCCGGGTCCTCTGCACCGTCACCCACGTCGCCCGCGAACGCACCGGCCGCGGCAAGCGCGCGCACGGTACCGGGGAAGACCGCGTCGATCCATCCGGATGCCCGCGGCGCGTCCCACACGAGCCCGCCCGGCTCGCCGCCGTCCGCCGGCCACCACAGCGTCACTCCGGCGCACTCGAGCACGCCGATCAGCCACGGCTGCTCCGCCTCTGCGCCGATGAGCCAGCCGTCGGATACCCGCTGCACGCTCATGCCGCCGTCATCTCCGTCTTCACGCGGTCGCGGTAGTCGAGCACCACCGACCGCATCGCGCCGTCGAGCAGATCCCACACGTCGCCCGCGGCGATCGGCTGGTCGCGCAGCTCGCGCCCGTGCAGCCGCACCCACAGCCGCCGGACGAACGCGGCGGCCGCGCCGTCGGCGGCGCCGGTTCCGAGGCGCTGCGCTCGGCGCACGAACGCCTCCCGCTGCCAGCGGGCGCGCAGGCGACGGCTCGCGTCGGTCTCGTCGTCCATCGCCGCGGCGCGTGCGCCGGCGGCGAGCACCACTCGGCCCGGTTCGCCGCCGATCTGCCACGGCAGGGCGCTGCGCTCGGCCTGGCGTTCGACGAGGTCGCGCAGCTCGCCCGTCGTGACGACGTCGAGCGTCGCGATCGCGACGAACAGCCGCTCGAGGATCGAACGGTCGAAGGGCTTCGGCAGCGCGTTCTTCGACGCCGTCGCGCCGACGGCGGGAGGCGCGGGGCGGTCGAGGTCGCTGAGCCCCGCACTTCGCGCCGCACCCGTCACGGCGAGGCGGAGACCGGCGGCACTCCCCGCGCCGGCGGCCGCGATCTCGTCGAGCCGTCCCTCCCCCGCGGCGCACGCGTCGAGCAGCTCGGCGATCGCATCATCCGGCGCCCCGGCGCCCGCGACCGCGTCATCCGGAGCCGCTGCCCAGGCGCGCGCGATCGCGCCCGCGACCGCCTCCGCGACGCCCGGGTCGGCGAGGTACGACCGCAGGTCGGCCGCGCCGATGCGCGCGTCGCTGTGCACGTCGTCCACCTCATCCCCCGCGATCTCGTCTGCGCGCTCATCCGGAGCGCCCTGCCGGCGCGCCAGCTCGTACGCGCGCTGGAAGTACTTCTCCTGCGGATTGCCCTCGGTGATCCCGCGCGCCCGCCGCTGCTGCTTCATCCGGACGAACCACGCCGCCGCCGCCCGCAGGTCGTCCCCCGCGGCCGCGATTCTCTCGGTCAGCTCGGCCGCGGCCTCCGCCGCGAGCAGGGTGCGCGCGAGGTGCGGGTTCTGCACCGGACGGACGACGAGCGGATCGATGATCAGCTTGGTCGTGCGCGCCAGCGGCAGCCCCGCCGCGTTGCTCAGCGGGTCGACCCCGTCGCCCAGCGCGAGCCACGCGTCTGCCATGGTCTGCGCCCGCGGCGTGAGTTCCCCCGTCACGCCGCCAGACTATGGCACGGGGCGATGCGCCGGCTCAGGCCGGGACGATCCCGCCGTAGAGCTGCTGCCCCGTCTGCATGTTCGTCACCAGCAGGATCTCGTCGCCCGGGCGCGGGATCTGCAGGCGCGAGACCATGGTCTGCAGCTGCTGAGACACCCCGTTCACGTCGAGCACGAGCACGACGATCGGGTTGTCGTTGACGCTGCCGCCGGTGTCGACCACCTGCGTCACCTTCGCCTGCGTCGTCGGCGCGCCCTGGGCCATCAGCAGCGGGGCCTCCTGGCCCGCGCGCACGGCTCCCATCGCGCTGCCGACGCTCTCGGTGAAGCCCGATCCCATCGTCAGCTTGGTGAGCTTGCCGACGAAGCCCTTGCCCTGGCCGATCTTCTCGGCGGTCTCCATCGCCTCTGCCTGGCGCTGTTCCATCGACTTGCGGCTGAAAAGTCCCATGCCGTCCTCTTCTCGATCGGTCGCGAGCGGTGTGCTCGGTTCGAGCCTACGAAGCGCCGCGGCCTCCCGGTCACGGGTGGCGATCGCGCCCGTTCCGCGTCATCATCCGTTCACCCGCGGTTCGACTCGTGACGGGGAGGGCGGCCGTCGCCGTAGGCTCAACGCGAACGGAAGGAGCCGTCATGGTTCGCTTGATCCTCGGGCTCGTGTGGCTCGCCCTCGGCGCGATCGTCGCCGTCTGGTTCTTCGAGGGGCTGCTCGGCACCGATCAGCGCGAGAGCATGATCGCGTTCCTCGGCGATCGAGAGACCGGCATGATCTTCGCCGGCGTCCTGTGGGGCCTCTCCAGCGTCCCCTTCGGCATCGCGCTGAACACCGGCGGGAGGGCGAAGTCATGAGGGAGATCCTCGACACCATCGTCTGGATCGTGAACGTGCCGGCGACGACCGGCTACGCCTGGACGTTCATCGGCGCCTTCTCCGCGATCGGCCTGCTCATGGTCGCCAGCGGATTCGGCAGCCAACTGCGGCTCGCGAGGTCGGCCCGCGCGAACGCGCGGGAGGCGCGCGCCCGCGGCGGGCATCCGGATGACGACGTGCCGAACCCGCTCGCGGTGCTCGGCTACGGGCTGGGGCGCGTCGCCGCCGTGGTGATCGTGCTCATCACGGTGGCCTTCGGCGCCGTGGGGCTGATCAGCACGTTCGGCCACACGATCACGGCCGGGTACATCTTCGATCACGGCGTGCAGGTCGACGCGGAGAACATCAACGACGACTACGTGCAGTACACCGCGGCCGACGGCACGGTGTACACGATGGAGTACAGCTTCTTCACCGCGCAGTCAGCGCCGTCCGACGAGAACATCGCGTTCGCCGAGACGCTCGTCGTGCGCTACCTGCCCGACCATCCGCAGGCGTTCGTGGTCGACACGGAGGCCTCGACCACTCACGCGGGCGAGCCGCTCGGCCGCTGAGGCCTACGCCGTGACGGGGCGCGTCTTGCGGCGCGCCCACTTGGCGGGCAGCTGCGGGCCGTCCCACACCTGGATGACGCCCCAGATCACCGCGGCGATCGGCACGGCGAGCACGGCGCCGAGGATGCCGGCGAGCACGGTGCCGATGGTCAGCGCGATCAGGATGGCGAGGGCGTGCAGCTTGAGCGCGCGGCCCATCAGGAACGGCTGCAGGAAGTTGCCCTCGAGCTGGTTGACGACCACCACGATCGCCACGACGATCAGCGCCTTGACGATGCCGCCGTCGACGAGCGCGACCAGGGCGCCGAGCACGCCGGCGAGCGTCGCACCCACGATCGGGATGAAGGCCAGCAGGAACACGACGAGCATCAGCGGGAACCACAGCGGCACCTGCAGGATCCACAGGCCGAGGCCGATGCCGATCGCGTCGACCGCGGCGACGGCCGCGGTCCCTCGGACGTAGGCGCCGATCGTGTCGACCGTCTTGTCGCCGACGCGGCGCATGCGGTCGTACCACTCGCCCTCGAACGGGCGGATGACGAACTCCCAGATCTTCGGGCCGTCCTTCAGGAAGAAGAACAGGATGACGACCATCAGCACGAAGCCCGTCACGAACGAGGCGACGGCGCTGACGCCGGCGAGGGCGCCCGTGCCGACGGTCGAGCCGAACTGCGAGCTGAAGACGAAGTCCTGGGCCATGGCGAGCCATTCCTGGATCTGCGCCGTGTCGATGTCGAACGGCAGCGTCTCGACCCAGGCGATGATCTGGTCGAAGCCCTCCTGCGCGCTCTCGGCCAGACGTGGGGACTCACTGATCACCGAGCGCACGACGAGCGTGATGATGCCGCCGATGACGACGACGACCGCGAGCAGCGCGATCACGGTGGCGAGCGCGGGCGGCATCACCCGGCGCATGACGTGCATGAGCGGCTCGAACGCCGCGGCGAACACGATCGCCAGCAGCACCGGGATGACGACGACGGTGAGCGTCTGAAGGCCCCAGATCGCTCCGGCGACCAGCGCGACGACCGCGATGATCTGCACGGCGCGGATCGCGAGCAGGCCGAAGCCGTCTGACCAAGCGGCTCCCGCCCTGCTGGGCTCGGGGGCGCGCGCGGGCCGGACGGGCTGGGGTGCGGGGGCCTTCTTGCGGAACATGGTTCCCATCATGCCTGCCTGCATCCGGAATCGCACGCAGTCGCGGCCGGAAACTCCTCCGCCATCCGGAACCGCGCCCCGCTTCTATGCCCCGACGGGCATACGCCGGACGAGCCCGCGGCCGAGCGCGTACGAGCGGTCGCGGCGCGCCCTGGTCTGCCACGGCAGCGTGATCAGGGCCCAGACGACGGCCACCGCGACCGCCTCGGAGAGGAGGTACCAGGGCCACGGCCCGAGCACGTCGAGCAGCGACGTTCCCTCCGGCGCGCCGTTGAGGTAGCCGTAGTCGGTGCCGAGCACGATGTTGACCGTGAACGCGATCGCCGCCCAGAGCACCGTCGCGAGGTACGCGACGCCGTAGCCGCGCCAGGTCGGCGCGTAGCGAAGACCCCACGTGAGCACGATCGGCACGATCAGCACGACGCCGTGCAGGAACCAGTACATGACGAGCTCGAGCCACGCGATCTCGAGATAGTTGACGTCGGGCGTCAGGACGGCCTGCAGGTTGAGCGTGAGCCCCCAGTAGTAGAGCACCGCGATCGACCAGCCCGAGCGCGTGATCAGCGCGATCGACGCCAGATAGCGCGAGGCGTCGGAGAAGTGCAGCGGCAGCGACTGGGCGAGGTCGAAGTGCCCCGGCAGCAGCCAGTAGACGCTCCACGCCGCCGAGATCGCCAGCATCAGCCACCCGCAGGTGGTCGTCACGCGCCGGATGACGTTCTCGTCTCGCGCGGTGCGCGCCGCCCACACCAGCACGACGGCGGCGAGCGCGATGGCCCCCAGCGCCGTGAAATGTTCGACTCCGAACTGCGGCATCGCCCCACCCACGTTCACGCGGCGAGCCTATCGGCATCTCGGGGTGCGGCCCCGCAGGCGCGGCTCACGGCACGCGGTGGAGCCACTTCTCGGTCGAGAACTTCGTGCGGACCAGCTCCTCGGCCGCAGCGTACTCCTCGGCGGTGATCGATCCGTCGACGGCGCCGGTGTACGACCGGAAGGTCGCCATGAACTCGTCGAGGATCGCGCGGCGGGGCATGCCCGTCTGGCTGCGGATGGGGTCGACCCGCTTGGCGGCCGAGGTCGTCCCCTTGTCGCTGAGCTTCTCGCGCCCGATCCGGAGCACCTCGGTCATCATCTGGCCGTCGATGTCGTAGCTGAGGGTGGCGTGATGCAGAACGCCGCCGTTGGCGAGGCGCTTCTGAGCGGCGCCGCCGATCTTGCCCTGCGGGCTCGTGATGTCGTTGAGGCCCTGGTAGGTCGCCTCGATGCCGACCTTGTGGAGCGCCTGCAGCACCCAGTCGTCGAGGAACGCGTACGAGTCGGCGAAGGTCAGACCGGCGACCAGCGACGCCGGCACGTAGAGCGAGTAGGTGATGATCTGCTCCGCGCCCATCAGCATCGCGCCACCTCCCGAGATGCGGCGGACGACCTGGAAGCCGTGGCGCTCCGCGCCCTCCGGGTCGACCTCGTTGCGGTACGACTGGAACGACCCGATCACGACGGCCGACTCGTCCCACTCCCAGATGCGCAGCGTCGGCGGGCGCAGACCCTCGCCCACGCGCTGGGTCAGCACCTCGTCGAGCGCGAGGTTCATCATCGGCGAGACGGCGGGGTCGTCGACGATCTGCCATGCGAAGTCGTGCCACCCGGATGCCGTCACCAACGCTCGGCGCACGGCCGTGCCGACCGAGTCGGGCGTGAAGCCCAGCATCTGCACGTCCTCGGGGAGCGCGGCGCGCACGGCCCCGGCGATCTGCGGGACGTCGGCGGTTTCGGGCAGCCCGTTGACCGCGTCGTTGATCGCGATCAGCGCGTCGTCGGGTTCGAGGAAGAAGTCGCCCGCCAGGTGGAAGTCGCAGATCTTGCCGTCGCGCACCTCGAGGTCGACGACGACGAGCTTTCCGCCAGGAACCTTGAACTCACCGTGCATGCCTCCAGGTTACGCGCGGCGGGCGCGGTGGGCTCGGCGGGGCTCGGCACGGGTACGCGCACAATGCAGTCAATTCTGAAGCTGCCGCAGCGGGAACCCCTGCGTTCTGCAGGAACGCCCGAGGACGCCCGAAGAATCGACTGCGTTGTGTCGGCCGGCGGCCCCGGCCCAGCCGCTAGCGCTGCGGGAAGTGCGCGTCGAGCCAGGCCAGCAGGTCAGCCTTGGTCTGCGGCCAGCTGATGTCGTTGAAGATCTCGTGCCGCGCGCCCGGGTAGACCAGGGTCGTCACGTCGGTGTAGCCCGAGCGCTTGCGGTACGCGTCGGCGAGCTGGTGGACCGAGCGGGGGCCGCCGACCGAGTCGTCGGAGCCCACCATCAGCAGCAGCGGAATCTGCCCTGCCTCGGCGAGGCCCTTGCGGGGGCGGCCCATCAGCCGCAGCGCGTCGAGCGGGCCGAAGAGCTTCAGCAGGGGCGTCTCGGTCGTGAGCGGGTCGGCGCGGAAGGCCTTCCAGACCGACGGGTTCGTCGACAGCCACTCGAGGCCGTCGGACGCCGGCCCGCGCCACCGCTTGTTCAGGTCGCCCGAGTTGAGCGATCCGGGAACGCGAAGGGCCGACCCCGTCAGGATCACGCCCGCGTACCGATCCGGGTGCTCGTTCAGCAGGATCTGCGACAGGAACGACCCCCACGAGTGGCCGAGCAGGATGATCGGCAGATCGACGTGCTGGGTCCGGATGATGCGGCCGAGCCGGTCGACGGCGTCGACCGCCGCGCGCAGCCCGCCCGGCCCGAGCCGCCCGAGCTTCGCCGCGGTGCCGTGCTGCTTCATGCCGGTGCGGCCGTGCCCGCGGTGGTCGTCGGCGTAGACGATGAAGCCGGCGCCGGTCAGCTCCTCGATCGCCGCGCCGTAGCGGCCGGCGTGCTCGCCGACGCCGTGGAGCAGGTGGATCACGCCTCGCGGCGCTTCGGTGCGTGCTTGGTGCACGTCATAGACGATCGTGACGCCGCGGTCATCGACGAACTCAGGCATTGTCGAAGCGTATCGCGGCGCGCGCTCAGCCGCCCGTCGACGCCCTGACGATCAGCTCGGGGGCGAAGCGCACCTGCCGCGGCTCATCGGGCGGCTCGGCCAGCAGGCGCATCGCGGCCTCCCCCATCAGGCGGGCCGGCTGCCGGATCGACGTGAACGGCACGACCGCCGACGAGGCGAAGTCGATGTCGTCGTAGCCGACGAGGGCGATGTCGTCCGGCACGCGCACCGAGCCCTCCATGACCGTGGCCTGCAGGATGCCCATGGCCAGCAGGTCGTTCGCCGCGAAGATCGCGTCGGGCCGGTCTGCCTCGGGGCGCGAGACGATCTCGTGCCCTGCCGCGCGGCCCTCGAGCACCGTCAGTCCGCCGCGGGTGACGACCTCCAGTGTCGCGCCGTCGACCTCGGACACCGCGCGCTCGGCGCCCGCGAGGCGATCGGCCACCTGGTGGAGCTCCGCGGCGCCAGCGACGTAGGCGATGCGCCGCCGCCCGCGCTCGAGCAGGTGGGACACGGCGAGGTAGCCGCCGAGCTCGTCGTCGCTGGCGACCGACGACAGCCGGCCGCCCGGCGCCGCGCGGTCGACGAGGACCACGGGGATCCCCCGCTCCGAGAGCCGGATGAGGTGGTCGAGATCGTTGCCGACGGGCGAGACGAGCACGCCCCAGACCCGCTGCCGCTCGAACAGCTCGAGGTGCGTCGCCTCGCGGCGGGCGAGCTCGCCCGAGTTGCCGACGAGCACGGAGAGTCCGTGCCGCTCCGCCTCGTCCTCCGCGCCGCGCGAGAGCTCGGCGTAGAACGGGTTGGCCGAGTCGAGCACGACGAGGCCAGCGGTGTGGCTCCTACCAGCGCGCAGCTGGCGGGCGGCGTCGTTGCGCACGTAGCCCAGCTCGTCGACGGCGGCGCGCACGCGATCGACGGTGGCCGGTGCGACGGCATCCGGCCTGTTCAGCACGTTCGAGACGGTGCCGATCGAGACGCCGGCGCGCTGGGCCACCTCGCGAATGCTGACCGCCATCTCTCCCCCGTCGCCGTGTTCCTGGAAGCGTATCGGAGCAACCTCATCCGGATCGGCGCTCGTATGGGAATCATCCGCTTGCCGCTTGACGTTTCGCCCGCATAATGAAACGATTCAATCGGTGGGACTCAGCGCGGATCATCCGGCTCACCCTGCCGCAGTCACCGTCACACGAAAGGCAGGGCGATCGCGATGAGCACGCTCACCACGGAACACTTGTCGGCGCTCGAGAAGCAGGCGATCGAGCTGCCGAGCTGGGCGTTCGGCAACTCGGGCACGCGTTTCAAGGTGTTCGGCACGCCCGGCACGCCGCGCGACCCGTTCGAGAAGATCTCCGACGCCGCGCAGGTGCACCGACTGACGGGCCTCGCCCCGACGGTCGCGCTGCACATCCCGTGGGACATGAGCGACTTCGCCGCGCTTCGCAAGCACGCCGAGGACGAGGGCGTCGAGCTCGGCACGATCAACTCGAACACGTTCCAGGACGACGACTACAAGTTCGGCGCCCTGACGCACGAAGACGCGTCCGTGCGCCGCAAGGCGATCGACCACCACATCGCGTGCATCGACGTCATGGACGCCACCGGGTCGCGCGACCTGAAGATCTGGCTGGCCGAGGGGTCGAACTATCCGGGCCAGGCCGACATGCGCGGCCGCCAGGACCGCCTGCACGAGTCGCTGCAGGAGATCTACGCGCGCCTCGGCGACGACCAGCGCCTCGTGCTCGAGTACAAGTTCTTCGAGCCGTCGTTCTACCACACCGATGTTCCCGACTGGGGAACGTCGTACGCCCAGGTCTCGGCGCTCGGCGACAAGGCGCTGGTCTGCCTCGACACCGGCCACCACGCGCCCGGCACGAACATCGAGTTCATCGTCATGCAGCTGCTGCGCCTCGGCAAGCTCGGCTCGTTCGACTTCAACAGCCGCTTCTACGCCGACGACGACCTCATCGTGGGCGCCGCCGACCCGTTCCAGCTGTTCCGCATCGTGTTCGAGGTCGTGCGCGGCGGCGGGTTCAACAACCCTGACGTGCAGTTCATGCTCGACCAGTGCCACAACGTCGAGAACAAGATCCTCGGCCAGATCCGCTCGGTGCTCAACGTGCAGGAGATGACGGCGCGCGCCCTGCTCGTCGACGCCGAGGCGCTGCGCGCCGCGCAGGTCTCCGGCGACGTGCTCGCGGCGAACCAGGTGTTCATGGACGCCTTCTACACCGACGTGCGCCCGCAGCTCGCCGAGTGGCGCGAGGGCCGCGGCCTGCCGGCCGACCCGATGGCCGCCTTCCTCGAGTCGGGTTACCAGGAGAAGATCGAGGCCGAGCGCGTCGGCGGCACCCAGGCCGGCTGGGGCGCCTGATCCCCACCGCCGGATGACGTCATCCGGATCGGGGGGCGGGGCTCGCGAGCCCCGCCCCCTTCCGTCTTCACCGACCTGTCTTCACCACGGAGGAGCACCCATGAGCGCACCGGCCCGCGTCTGCTTCGAGCTGCGCATCGATCCGGCCCGCGTCGACGAGTACGTCGAGCGGCACTCCCCCGTGTGGCCCGAGATGCTCGCCGAGATCGCGGCGTCGGGTCGACGCAACTACTCCCTGTTCCTCGCGGAGGGCGGCAGGCTCGTCGGCTACTACGAGACGGATGACGATGCGGCATCGCAGGCGTACCTCGCGGCGTCGGAGGTCGCGGCGAGGTGGGAGGCGTCGATGCAGGAGTTCTTCGTCGGCCTCGACGGCCGTCCCGACCAGGCGGCGACGCCGCTCGTCGAGGTGTTCCACCTGGCCGACCAGCTCGCGGCGGCCGACTGACGACCTCCCGCACTTGAGCGGCGCACCCACCGCTCAGGTGCGGCGGATCGACCAGAAATCGTCGAAGATCGTCGATCTGCCGCACCTGAGCGGGATGCTCGCGCCCGAGCGCGCGAGCATCCTCACGAGAGCTCGGGGATCACCTCGCGCTCGAACAGCTCGAGGCCAGAGGTGTCGTACGCCGACTCGGGGAAGTACGTGATCGCGTAGCTCATGCCCGCGTCGGCGTAGGTCGCCAGCTTCTCCGCCACCTGCTCGGGCGTGCCGACGAGCGAGGCGGGTGAGCGGTACTTCGCCATCTCGGTCTCGATGCGGTCGCCCAGGTGCGGCGCGAGGCGCGCCTCGATTGCGCGCAGACGCTCGGCCACGTCGGCCTCGGTGTCGCCGACGACGGCGTTGAAGTTCATCGAGCGGGTGATGTCGCCGAAGTCGCGGCCGATCTTGTCGGTGTGGCCGCGCAGCACGTCGCTCTTGTGGCGGAACGTGTCGAGGTCGCCCGAGAAGTTCGTGTACGCCGCGTACTGCGCCGCGATCCGGAGCGTGACCTTCTCGCCGCCGCCCGCGATCCACAGCGGCACGCCGCCGTCCTGCACGGGCAGCGGACGCACGATCGCGCCGTCGGCCTGGAAGTAGCGCCCGTCGAACGTCGCCTGCCCCGTCGTCCACGCCTGGGTCATGATCTCGACGCCCTCGCGGAGCATCCGGAGCCTGTCGGGCACCTCGGGGAAGCCGTAGCCGTACGCGCGCCACTCGTGCTCGTACCACCCGCCGCCGATGCCCATCTCGAGGCGGCCGCCCGAGACGTGGTCGATCGTCGAGGCGACCTTGGCGAGGTAGGCGGGGTTGCGGTAGCCCATGCAGGTGCACATCTGGCCGAGGCGCACGCGGTCGGTCGATGCGGCGAACGCCGACATCAGCGACCAGGCCTCGTGCGTCGCCTCCTGGCTGTGGATCGGCGTCGTGTGGAAGTGATCGTAGACCCAGATCGACTCCCACGGCCCCGCGTCGGCGCGCTGCGCGAGCCCCCGCATCGTCTTCCAGTGCTCGGCCTCGTCGACACCGACGAGATCGAAGCGCCAGCCCTGAGGAATAAAGGTTCCGAATCGCATGGGGCCAGACTATGGCCCGGATGGGCAGGCGCGGGCCGGAAGAGGTTCATCCGGCCCGCAGGTGAACAGCCGGCGCGGGCGGCGTCGGGCCCCGCGACACAACTACGGCAGACCGTGCCGACCCAGGGCAGAAACGGCCGGATCCGGCCCCCGGCGCTGCGGATTGCCGTAGTTGTGCGCGGGGGCGTCGCGGGGTCGGCATTGCGGTGGCAGGGACGTTCCCGTCGGGCGTGGGGCGGCTCGGCGGGGATTGCGGCACGGCCCCGCGACACAACTACGGCAGACCGTGCCGACCCGGGGCAGAAACGGCCGGATCCGACCCCCGGCGCCGCGGATTGCCGTAGTTGTGCGCGGGGCGGCGCCGGGGTCGGCATTGCGACGGCAGGGGCGTTGCCGGCGGGCGCGGGGGCGGCTAGGCGGGGCAGCGGCGGGGGCGTCGGAGGCGGACCCGGGACGCATCGGCGCGCATTGCACCGGGGCCCCACGACACAACTACGGCAGACCGCGCCGGTCCCTGGCCGAAACCACCGGATTCAGCACCCGGCACCTCGGTTTGCCGTAGTTGTGCACGCGGGCGTCAGTCGACGATCCGGAGCTTGGGGTCCGGGCCGGATGTCGCCATCCGACCCGGCGCGCTCACCCGCGCTCCGCGGTCACCCGCAGTCGCGCGCGGCGTACCCGGCCGTCGCCTCGGCGCCGTCTCCCCAGGAGGCCGCGACCTCGCCCGCCTCGACGGCATCCGCGCGGGAGGAGAAGGCGATCGACCGCTTCTTGCCGGGGGCGAGCGCAGCGATCAGCTTCTCCCCGTAGGCGGTCGACACGGTCAGCGCCAGCTCGGCATCGCCCGTGTTCTCAACGGTTGCCACGACCTGCACGGCACCGGCGACGCACCGCGTCACAGCGCTCACCACGATCTCCGGATCCGCCGAGCCCGCCTGGAACGCGTACGTCCCCGACCCGACCGTGATCACGGCCTTCCCCTCCGCGGCGTCGTACTCGGCGTCGAGGATGCCCTCGGCGTCTCCGACGGGCGTGCCCGACTCGGTGACCGCGCCGAGGCTCGGCGCCGGAATCCGGATCGTCGATGTCGTCCCCACCGGCACCGCAGCGTCGAGCGCGAACGACTCATCCGTCATCCGCCAGCTCGACGACAGCTCTCCGTAGACCGTGTCGATGCTGCCGCTCGCCTCGGAGATCCCGCCGCCCGGAGTCGGCTCGATAATGCTCGAGCGGTAGCCGGGGTCGTCGATGCGGATCCCGCCGATGTGCTGATGCATCCAGTCGGCCACGGCGCCGTAGGCGTAGTGGTTGAAGGAGTTCATATCGACAGGGCCGAACGACCCGTCGGGCTGGATGGAGTTCCACCGCTCCCACACCGTCGTCGCGCCGTTCGCGATTTCGTACCCCCACGACGGATAGTCCTCCTTGAGGAGCATCTCGTAGGCCAGGTCGTCGCGGTCGATCGCGCTCAGGGCGGGCAGCAGGTACGGGGTTCCGATGAATCCCGTCGTGAGGTGGTTGTCGGTCTGCGCGAGCTTGGCGACGAACCTCTCTCCGGCGAGCGCGCGCAGCTCAGGGTCGTCGATCAGGCCCATGCCGAGCGCGAGCGCGTACCCCGTCTGCGTGCCGCCGGCGACCGTGCCGTCGCTCGCGACGTACGCCGCCGTGAAGTCGGCCTTGATCTGCGCGGCGCGGTCGGCGAACTCGTCGGCGCGCGGGTCGCCGAGCGCCTCGGCCATCTCCGCCATCATCCGTGCGGTGTCCGCCCAGAGCGCCGTCGACTTCGCCTCGTTCGCCGCACCGCTGGTCTTCTCCAGGCTCAGCCAGTCGTCGTTGGTGAAGAACGACGAGCTGTGCGCCCCCAGGTTGTCCTCCCCGATCCGCGAGGCCGCGAAGTCGTAGAACTTCTGCATCGCGGCCCAGTTGGTCCGCACGACGTCGAGGTCGCCGTACGCCCGGAACAGCGCGTACGGGACGGAGACGACGGCCTCCTGCCATCCGGGGCCGCTCGCGTCGAACGCACCCTTGGTCGACGGCACGACGGCGGGGATCTGTCCGTCCGCCTTCTGCTCGTCGCGCACGTCGGTCATCCACTTGCCGAGAAAACCGCGCATGTCGAACATGTAGCTGGCGGTCGGCGCGAACACGTTGATATCGCCGGTCCAGCCGAGCCGCTCGTCGCGCGCGGGGGTGTCGGTGGGGATCGAGAGGAAGTTGCCACGCGCTCCCCAGCTGACGTTGCTCAGCAGCTGATCGACCATCGTGTTCGACGTCTCGAGCCTGCCGGTGCGGGAGATGTCGGAACCCCACACCGCGCCGCGGACGTCCTCGGCGGGCGGCGCCTCATCGAGGCCGCTGATCTCGATGTAGCGGAACCCGTGCTGCGTGAAGGTCGGCTCGTACGTGATGGTGCCGTCCTCGGCGAACGTGTAGTAATCGGTCGCGAGCGCCGCGCGCAGGTTCGCGGTGTAGATCGTGCCGTCGGGGTTGAGCACCTCGGCGTGCCGGATCTTCGCGGTCTGTCCGGCTCGTCCCGTGATCGTCACACGGGGGACGCCGACCATGTTCTGGCCGAGGTCGTAGACGGTCGTCCCGTCGGTCGGCTCGGTCACCTCGACGGTGTCGAGCACCTCGGTCTCCCGGATGGGCTCGTCGGGCTGCGGGGAGAGCTTCGCCGTGTCCGATTCCTCGATGCGCACGGGCGCCCATCCGGCATCGTCGTAGCCGGCGGTGCCCCATCCGGGGCGCTCGGCGCGCGCGTCGTACGTCTCGCCGATCTGCAGGTCGGTCGCGGCGAACGGACCCGTCGCCCATGCCCAGTCGGAGCCGGTGTCGACCCAGTCGGTGCTCCCGTCGGTGTACTCGATCTTCAGCCGCGCGACCAGCGAGAGATCGCTGCCGTACTGGCCCTTGCCCGCCAGCCCGATCTTGCCCGCCCACCAGCCGTCGCCGAGCGCGGCGCCGAAGGCGTTCGCTCCGGCCGAGAGCTGATCCGTGACGTCGTAGGTCTGCGATTGGATGCGCTTGTCGTACTCGGTGTAGCCGGGTGCGAGGTGCTGATCGCCGACCTTCTCACCGTTCAGCGAGAGCTCATAGATGCCGTGCGCCGCCGCGTAGACGCGGGCCGACGAGACGGTCTTGTCGGCGTCGACCGCGAACTCGCGGCGCAGCAGCGGCGCGTTCGACTCGGCGGTGCGCAGCAGTGCATCCGATCCGCCGGAGACCAGCACGCCGCCGCTCGTCGCGGTGCCTGCCGAGAACGGGTTTCCGTCGGCGAGATCCGGATGGGCGAGCTCGGTGCCGTCGGCGGCCGTCACGTCGATCGAACGGACGTCGACGGACTCGTCGCCGAAGGTGCGCACGCCGACGCCGCCGTACGGATGGTCGGACACCTCGCGGGAGTCGATGGCCGTGCCGTCCAGGGTGGTCGAGATGCGATCCCCCTCGATCGCGAACGAGATCGTGTGCGCGCCGTCGAGCAGCTCGGCGCGGGTGAAGCCGTGCGCGGTCAGATCGACCGCGGACAGCAGCGTGTAGGTGCCGTTCACCAGGCGGTGAGGCACGAGCTTCGGCACGGCCGAGGCGGTGGTGCCCACGTTGATCTGCCACATGTAGGCGTTCGACGCGGAGGTCGCGCGCAGGAACGTGCCGAACGCGACGGCGTTCAGGTCGAACTCGACGGTCGTCGTGTAGTCGGTCCAGTCGGTGTATGCGGCGTCGCGACCGATCCAGTCGGCGTCGCCCCAGTCGTCGGCGGTGAGGAGGCCGGTCTCGAACGACGCATCATCGCTCCAGTCCGATGCCTCGCCGTCGCCGTCCCAGACCCTGACCCGCCAGTGGTACTCGGTCGCGGCCTCGAGCGCAGGGCCTTCGTAGGCGACGTCGACCTGTGCGGACGATTCGACCCGACCTGAGCGCCACACGTCGTCAGCCGACGCCGCCGTGCCCACCTCGATCTCGTAGGCAGACTGGCTCTCGGCCCGCTCATCCGAGGCCAGCTGCCAGCCGAAGACGGGAGGGCTGCCGGGGATACCGAGCGGATCGACGCGCCCGTTCGTCGTGAGCGCCCCGACGGAGATCGAGGCCGGAGCGGCGGTCGCCGCGGTCGGCGCCCACACCGCGGGCACCGCCGCGATCAGGGTCGCGGTGGTCAGGACAGCAGTGAGCCTCGCGGCCCGATGAAACGTCGTCATTGAGGTTCCTCTGTTGCTCGTCGTCGAGCGGGTGGGGGTATGAGAGGGGCGCGCGGTGCCGGACGATCATCCAGCACCGCGCGCCCGCGGGGGACGACTCAGAAGTCGAAGTCGTCGATGTTGTCGGCGTCGAAGACGAAGGGGTCGCCCAGCAGCACGACGCCGTCGGCGCCGACCGTGTACTCGCCCAGGTCGCCCGCCGTGAACGTGTCGCCCTCGGCTCCCGTGATGTCGCCCGAGATCAGCGCGCCCGCGGCGTAGGCCGCCAGGGTGCCGAGGTCCTCAGGGTTCCACAGGGCGAACGCCGTGACGGTGCCGTCCTCGATGAACTCGCGCATCTGGTTCGGCGTGCCGAGACCGGTCACCGCGACCTCTCCCTTGAAGTCGGAGGTCGAGATGTAGCGAGCCGCGGCCGCGATGCCGACCGTGGTCGGCGAGACGATGCCCTTGAGGTCGGGGTACGTCTGCAGCAGCGCCGCCGTCTTGTCGAACGACGTCTGGTCGTCGTCATCGCCGTACACCGTCTCGACGATCTCGATGTCGGGATACTCGGCGGTGACGTACTCGACGAACGCGTCGTTCCAGGCGTTCTGGTTGGTCGCGTTCGCCGAGGCCGACAGGATCGCGACCTCGCCCTTCTCGCCGATCTGCTCGGCGATCAGGTCGCCCTGCACGCGGGCGATGCCCTCGGTGTCCGCCTGGTTGATGAACAGGTCGCGGCAGTCGGCGTTGGTGTCGGAGTCGAACGTGACCACCTTGACGCCCGCGTCGCTCGCCTCGTTCAGCGCGTCGCAGATCGCCGTCGGGTCGTTCGCCGAGACGACGAGCGCGCCGACGCCCTGCTGGGTCGCCGTGTTGATGTAGCTGACCTGGCCATCCGGAGTCGCCTCGGCGGGGCCGACCTCGTTGAACTCGCCGCCGAGATCCTCGACGGCCGCCTTTCCTCCGACGCTCGACGCGTCGAAGTACGGGTTTCCGAGGTTCTTGGGCAGGAACGTGATCGACAGGTTGTCGCTCGAACCGCCGCCTCCGCCGTCGCCCGATCCGCCGTCGCCCGATCCGGTGTCGGCGCAGCCGGCCAGGGTGAACGCGGCCATCGCGCCCACGGCGACCACGGCCGCCGCACGCTTCGCAGAAAACTTCATTGTTCTTCCTTTCATGTGGATTGCACCGCCGGACGGGGCCCGGCGGCAGGGTGCCTCAGGAGGCTGTGGAGGCCGCCGCTCTGGCGGGTGAGACTTTGGAGCGCCGGTTCTTGACCCACGCGAACACGCTCGCCGCCACCACCGAGAAGACCAGCAGCCCTCCGGTGATGATGTTGATGACGTCGCTCGTGACGTTCGCGAAGCGCAGCGCGCTCGAGAGCACGCCGATCAGCAGCACGGCCGCGATGACCCCGTGCAGGCGGCCCCTTCCGCCGAACACCGAGACGCCGCCGAGCACGACCGCCGCGATCACCTGCAGCTCCATGCCCGTCGCGTTGTCGCCTCGCGCACTGCCGAACCGCAGCGTGTAGAAGATGCCGGCGAACGCGGCAACGGCGCCCGCGAGCACGAACAGGATGAACTTCGTGCGCTGCACGTTCACGCCCGAGAAGTGCGCCGCATCCTCGGAGAGGCCGATCGCGAAGACTCCCCGCCCGAACGGGGTGAAGTGGTAGACGATCACGAACACCGCGAGCAGGATCAGGAACGGGATGACGATGTACGGGATGGTGGTGCCGGCGATCTTGGCCTTGGCCAGGTCCTTCCACATCTCGGGGAAGTCGGTGACGGCCGTCGTGCCGAGCATGCCGACCGCGAGACCGCGGAACAGCGCGAGCGTTCCGATCGTGACAGCGAGCGACGGCAGGCCGACCACTGTGACGAGGAATCCATTGAACCCGCCGCCGATCACGCCGACCACCAGCGCGATGATCGCGGCGGCCTCGAACGACCATCCGGCCTGCACGAGCGACCCCGTCGTCACGCTGGCCAGCCCCATCATGCTGCCGACCGACAGGTCGATCTCGCCCGTGGTCATCACCATCGTCATCGGCAGCGCCAGGAACAGGATCGGCGCCACATCGAGCAGCAGATAGTTGTAGGTCAGCGGCTGCGCGAACCCCTTCACCGTGATCGACGCGATGAGGACGACCAGGATGAGCAGGCCGATGATCGTCGACTCCCGCGTGAACAGCACGCGGCGCCACAGCGGCCTGTCGTAGTCGAACTGCACGATGCTCGTCGTCGTGGTGGTCGCGGTCATGATTCGTCCCTCGCTTCGATGAGCCGCCGTTTCTGACGCAGCGCCAGCACCCGGTCGAGCACGATGGCGCCGATGATCAGCGCGCCGACGACGGCGCGCTGCCAGAAGTCGGGGATGCCGAGGATCGGCAGCGCCCTGTTGATCGTCATGAGCAGGAACGCGCCGATCGCCGCGCCCCACACGCTGCCGACGCCGCCGACGATCGCGACGCCGCCGATGACGGCGGCACCGATCGCGTCGAACTCCCAGCCGCTGCCCGCCTGCGAGCTGATGGTCCCGTAGCGCGCCGCGTAGAAGACGCCGGCCAGCCCGCCGAGGGCGCCCGAGACGACGAACGCGACCAGCACGCGGCGCGTGACCTTCAGGCCGTAGAGGTCGGCGGCCGCCGGATCGGATCCGATCGCGTACAGCTCGCGTCCGCTGCGCATGTTCCGCAGGTACCACGCGGCCGCCAGCAGCACCACGATCGCGACGATCGTCAGCAGCGGGATCGAGAGGATCTGCTGCACGCCGAGCCCCAGGAACTCCGACGGCAGGTCGGACGGGTTGATGCGGTCACTGCCCGTCCACAGCACGTTGATGCCGCGGTAGGCGTACAGCGTGCCCAGCGTGATGACCATGGCGGGCACCTTCGCGAAGGCGACGAGCATGCCGTTGATCAGGCCGAGGAGGGCGCCGAAGCCGATCACCAGCACGATCACCAGGGCGATCGGGATGCCGGGGAAGTCGATGAACAGCCGACCCGTGAAGTAGGCGGTGAGACCGACGATCGAGCCGATCGAGATGTCGACGTTGCGCGTGATGATGACGAACGCCTGGCCGACCGCGATCAGAAGCAGGATCGATGGCGTCAGCAGCAGGTCGCGCCAGCCGTCTCCGCTGAACAGGAAGGCGGGGTTCTTCAGCGTCGCCGCGGCGACGACGAGGATCAGGGCGAGCAGGATGCCCAGCTCGCGCATGCGGCCGCCGCCGAACAGCGCCTTCAGGCGCCCGGATGAGGCGGTGGCGGGTGCCGTTGTCGTGCTCATGCGTGCAGCTCCGATGCGTGGGTGGCGGCGTGCATGACGTTCTCGCTCGTCGCGTCCGCCCGGTCGATCTCGGCCGTGATGTGCCCCTCGTGCATGACGAGGACGCGGTCGGCCATGCCGAGCACCTCGGGCAGCTCGGACGAGATCATGACGATGCCCAGGCCCTGGCCGGCGAGTTCCGAGAGCAGCCGGTGCACGGCCGACTTCGTGCCGACGTCGATGCCGCGGGTCGGCTCGTCGACGATCAGCACCTTGGGCTGGGTCGCGAGCCACTTCGCCAGCACGACCTTCTGCTGGTTGCCGCCCGACAGCGTGCCCGCCACGGTGTCGAGCGCGTGGCTCTTGACCTCGAGCTTCGTCGCCCACGAGCGGGCCGCGCGGTTCTCCATCCGGGTCGTGAGCAGCCCGAAGCGCGCGAGCTCGCGCCGGATGGCCATGGTGATGTTGCCGCCGACGGTCGAATCGATCACGAGCCCCTGGCGGCGCCTGTCCTCGGGCACCAGCGCCAGCCCGGCGCGCATCGCCGCGGTGGGCCGCTTCGGCTGCACCTTCTTGCCGAGCACGGTGACGGTGCCCGACTCGTAGCCGTCGACGCCGAACACGGCGCGAACGACCTCGCTGCGACCGGCACCGACGAGACCGGCAAGCGCCACGATCTCGCCGGAGCGCACGCTGAACGAGATGTCGTGGAAGACGCCGGGACTCGTGAGCCCCTCGACCCGCATCAGCTCGCGGCCGATCTCGGTCTCCTGCTTCGGGAACAGGTCGGTCACGTCGCGCCCGACCATCTGGCGGACGAGGTCGTCGACCGTCGTCTCGGCGATCGGCTGGGTCGCGATGTAGGCGCCGTCGCGCATGACGGTGACGGTGTCGCACAGGTCGAAGACCTCGTCGAAGCGGTGCGAGATGAACATGACGGCGCGGCCCTCGTCGCGCAGACTCCGCGCGACCGTGAACAGCCGCTCGACCTCGACGCCGCTGAGGGCGGCGGTCGGCTCGTCCATGATCAGCACGCTGGCATCGAGCGAGATGGCCTTGGCGATCTCGATGATCTGCTGGTCGGCGATCGACAGGCCCTCCGTGAGGCGGTCGGGGTCGAGGCCGACACCGAGGCGGGAGAAGATGCGGGTGACCTCGTCGCGCATGGCGCGCCGGTCGATGCGGCCGAAGCGGCCCGTGGGCTGGCGGCCCATGAAGATGTTCTCGGTGATCGACAGATCGGGGAACAGCGTCGGCTCCTGGTAGATCACCGCGATGCCAGCGGCCTTCGACTGCGCGGTGCTGCTGAAGTCGACGGTCTCGCCGTGCAGCCGGAAATCGCCAGCGTCGCGGCGGTACACCCCGGCCATGATCTTCACGAGCGTCGACTTGCCCGCGCCGTTCTCGCCGATCAGCGCGTGGACGGAGCCCGGCTGCAGCGTCAGGCTGCCCGAGCGGAGTGCGACGACCGGCCCGAACGACTTCACGACGCGATCCAGCTCCAGCGCCGGCCCCGGGGGCCTGCCGTGGGGATCTTCAGTGACCACTAGGGGTCCTCTCCTTCGAGGTGTAACGTCTGAATCGTATTTGAAACGATTCATGCCTGTTCAAGGTAACGTAACCGACGGGCCTCCGCTTGCACAAGATCGAGCGGTGACCGAAATGTGATGGAGTCTCAGAGGGGAGAGCCGGTGTCCGTCAGCATCCGCGACGTCGCGCAGCGCGCCGGCGTCTCCGTCGGCACGGTGTCGAACGTGCTGAACCGGCCGGACGAGGTCTCGGCCGATTCCGTGGAGCGCGTCAGCCGCGCCATCGACGAGCTCGGCTACGTGCGCAACGACGCCGCGCGGCAGCTGCGCGCCGGGGTCAGCTCGACGGTGGGTTTTGTGGTGCTGAACGGGCAGAACCCGTTCTACAACGACGTCGTCCGCGGCGCGGAGGACGAGGCATCCGGCCGCGGCATCGCCGTGCTCTACGGCAGCACGGACGAGGAGCCCGCCCGTCAGAAGGTCTACCTCGACCTGTTCCAGCAGCAGCAGGTGCGGGGCATCCTGCTCGCCCCGTACGGCGACGTGCTCGCCGACCTGCGGCGCCTGCGCAGGGCCGGCATCGCGACCGTGCTGGTCGACCGGTTCAGCGCCGATCACGAGTTCTCATCCGTATCGATCGACAACGTCGCCGGCGGCCGGATGGCGGCCGAGCACCTCATCGAGACGGGCAGACGGCGGCTGGCGTTCATCGGCGGACCGTTCGACCTCCGCCAGGTCACCGAGCGCCTCTCCGGCGCCCGCGCCGCGGCCGAGGACAGCGCGACGCCGCTCGACATCGAGGTGATCGCGACGCAGACGATGACCGTCGAGGCGGGCATCGACGCCGGCCGGCGCCTGCTCGAGCGCGGCGAGCGCAGCCTGCCCGACGCGCTGATCGCGGCTAACGACCTGATCGCCCTCGGCCTGCTTCAGTCGCTCACGGTTGACGGGCGCCTGCTGGTGCCCGAGCGGATCGCGCTGATCGGCTTCGACGACATCCCGTTCGCCGCCGCGGCGGCCGTGCCGCTCACGTCCATCCGGCAGCCGGGTCGCGCCATCGGCCGCACGGCGCTGCGCACTCTGCTCGAGGAGGCGGACGATGCCGCGAGCATCCCCCGCCAGACGGTCTTCCCGCCCGAGCTGGTCGTGCGGCGCTCGACCGCCCGGTGAGCGCGGGGCGCGCGGCGAGGTAAGCGCGGCGGAGGCTCGTCCGGCCGCCCGCGACACAACTACGGCAAACCACAGGCCGATCCCGCCGAAACCCCGCAGATCGGGCCGCAGCCGTACCGATTGCCGTACTTGTGCACGCGGGATGCCGTGCAGTCCGGAAATCCGCCGACCGCCAGGTTCAGCCCGACCGATTCTGCCCCGACACAACTACGGCAGACCACCCGCCAAGCCCGCCGGACACCCTCCGATCCGCCCTCAGTCGCTCAGATTGCCGTAGTCGTGTCGCGCGGGGCGGCATTCTCCTGGCGGACCGGCGGCGCACAAGCTGCCACCCGCCCGGTGCGACCCCGGCTCCGCGACCCTGCGCGACAACCCGGTTCGTCCGGCCGCCCGCGACAGAACTACGGCAGACCGTCCCCGACGCGGGCCGTAACCCCGCCGATCCGCCCGCAGCCGCTCAGATTGCCGTACTTGTGTCGCGCGGGGCTGCGGCGCTGGCCCGTTCGACGAGCGGGGCGGGCACGATCGCGGGGTCGGACGCGGTGTCCGGCTCGGCGCCAGGCGCGGCGCTCGGCTCGGCGATGCGCGCCAGCAGCGCCTCGACGGCGCGGGCCGCGAGCGCGGCGAAGTCCTGCCGGACGGTCGTCAGGGGCGGGCGGTAGTTCGCCGACTCCGGCACGTCGTCGAATCCGACGACGCTGACGTCGCCCGACACGGCGCGGCCGTGCTCGGCGAGGCTCCGGATGAGCCCGAGCGCCATCTGGTCGTTGGCACTGAACACGGCGGTCGCGGAGGCGGGCGGGTCGGCCTCGTACCCGGATTCAGCGCTCCAGTCGCCGCGCAGCAGCTCGCCCGGTCCGAGCCCTGCTTCGGAGAGCGCCTCGCGCCATCCGGCCTCGCGCTCGGCCGCGGCGAATGATCCATCGGGCCCCGCCAGGTGCGCGATCTCGCGATGCCCGAGCGCCACGAGGTGCGCGACGGCCGCTCTGGCGCCTCCCCGGTGGTCGCTCGACACGGTCGCCGCCGCGGTGCCGGGCGGGGCGTCGACGATCACCAGCGGCAGGTCGCGCGGGAGGGCACCTGGTCCCGCGAGCGCCGACGCCTCGTTGAGCACGACGGCGCCGTCGACGCCCTGGTCGTGCAGGCGGTCGAAGGCCGCCGTCAGTCCGCCGGACGCGGACACGGTCGCGACCGTGACGCCGTAGTCGTGCGCTGCGGCGAGGTCGACCACCGCCTGCAGCATGCGCGAGTTTCCGACGGAGGCGAGGGTCGTCACGACGAGCCCGATGACGCCTGAGCGCCCGGTGCGCAGCGCCCGCGCCGCTCGATGGGGCCGGTAGCCCAGCTCGGCCATGGCCTTCTCGACACGCTCGCGGGTCGCCGGATCGACGCGCGGGCTGGCGTTGACGACCCGCGACACGGTCTGCCCGGAGACCCCGGCCGCCGCGGCGACCTGCGCCATCGACGCGCGCCCGGCGCCCGAGGCCCGCTTCGCCTCGCCGCGCCCGCGCCCGACCCCCGCGCCCGCGCCCGCGGTTCGCCCTACGTCGTCCGGCTTCGTCATGGCAGCCTCCTCGATGTTGACGTTATCACCCGTCGGCCGTACCATGTTGACGTGAACATGCCAGAGGATGCGGCCTCCCCAGCGGCCCCGGTGACCCTCGGCGCCGGCGTCGTCAAGCGCACGGCGCGCCTGGCCGACGGCCGCGAGCTGATCTACTTCGACGACAGCGACACGCAGCTCGGCGCGGACCGTTCGGTCGACGCGCGCGACCTCGATCCGCGCCCCGCCACAGCCACGATGCGGCAGGACGTGCTGACGGGCGACTGGGTCTCGGTCGCCGCCGCCCGCCAGAACCGCGCGTTCATGCCGCCGGCCGAGTTCGATCCGCTGGCACCGCAGACGCCGACGAACCCGTCCGAGATCCCCTCGCGCTACGACGTCGCCGTGTTCGAGAACAGGTCGCCGTCGTTCGGACCGGCGCTCGCGCGGGCGACGGGCACCGCCCCCGCCGCCGAGAACCCCCCTGCGGGCGTCGACGACCTCGACCGCATCGACCTCGGCCGCTCGCACACGAGCGTCGGCCGGTGCGAGGTCGTGTGCTTCAGCCCCGAGCACGACGGCTCGTTCGGCACGCTGACGCCCTCGCGCGCCCGCACCGTGATCGAGGCCTGGGCCGACCGCACCGCAGCCCTGTCGGCGCTGCCCGGCATCGAGCAGGTGTTCCCGTTCGAGAACCGCGGCGAGGCGATCGGCGTGACGCTGCCGCACCCGCACGGCCAGATCTACTCGTACCCCTACGTGACGCCGCGCACGCGGCAGCTGCTCCGCTCGATCGACCAGGCGGGCGACGACCTGTTCGTGCGCATCCTCGACTTCGAGCGGGCGGGCGAGCGCATGATCGCCGAGGGCGAGCACTGGACCGCTTTCGTGCCGTTCGCCGCGCGCTGGCCGCTCGAGGTGCACGTGCTGCCTCACCGCCACGTCGCCGACCTCGCCGGGACCACCGACGCCGAGCGCGACGAGCTGGCGCCCTTCTACCTGCGGCTGCTGCGCGGGATCGACGCGCTCTACGACACCCCGACGCCCTACATCGCCGCCTGGCACCAGGCGCCGGTGCGGGTCGGGCGCGACAGCATCCGGATGCACCTCGAGATCACCAGCCCCCGTCGCGCCGCGGACAAGCTCAAGTTCCTCGCGGGCAGCGAGGCGGCAATGGGCGCGTGGATCGCCGACATCCCGCCCGAGCAGGCCGCGCAGCGCCTGCGCGACGCCCTTTCGACCGTCCCGGAGATCACCCCATGAGCGCCCTCGACGACGCCGCAGCCCTGTTCGCCTCCCTCGCGGGCCGCGCGCCCGCCGGACTCTGGTCGGCACCGGGCCGCGTCAACCTGATCGGCGAGCACACCGATTACAACGACGGCTTCGTGCTGCCGTTCGCGATCCCGCACCGCACGGCAGCCGCCGCCGGGCCTCGTGCCGACCGCGTCATCCGGGTCGCGTCGACCTTCGCCGAGGAGGCGGTCGAGATCGAGATCGATCGTCTCGACGAGATCTTCCCGACCCCGGACGGCGATGCCCCGGCCGTCGCGGAATGGGCCGCATATCCGCTCGGGGTCGCGTGGGCTCTGCTGCGGGCCGCGCGCGATGCGGGCGGTGCGGCCGCGGAGACGGGCATCGACATCGCGTTCGCGAGCGACGTCCCTGTCGGCGCCGGCCTGTCGTCGTCCGCGGCGCTCGAGGGCGCGGCCGCGAGCGCGCTGAACGACCTGTGGGCCACCGGCCTCGACGCGACCGCCCTGGCCCGCGTCGGACGCCGCGCCGAGAACGAAGCAGTCGGCGCGCCGACGGGCGTGATGGACCAGATGGCGTCGATGCTCGGCGCCGCCGACCAGGCGCTGTTCATCGACTGCCGCTCGCTCGAGACCGACCTCGTGCCGCTCGGCGCGGCCGACGCCGGCCTCGAGGTGCTGGTGATCGACACGCGCGTGAAGCACGCGCACTCCACGGGCGGCTACGGCGAGCGCCGCGCCTCGTGCGAGCGCGGCGCGGCGCTGATGGGCGTGCCCGCCCTGCGCGACGTCGCCGTGGCAGACCTCGCGCGCGCCGAAAAGCTGATGGACGACGTGACCTTCCGGCGCGTCCGCCACATCGTCACCGAGAACCAGCGGGTGCGCGACACGGTCGCCGCGCTGCGCGCGCACGGCGCCGGTGCGATCGGCGACCTGCTGGTCGCCTCGCACGCATCGATGCGCGACGACTTCGAGATCTCGGCTCCCGAACTCGATCTCGCGGTGGAAGCTAGTCTTGAGGCCGGAGCGATCGGTGCCCGGATGACGGGCGGCGGCTTCGGCGGGGCGGCTATCGCTGTCGTCGAGACCGCTCGCGTCGCCGACGTGGGCGCGGCTGTGGAAGCCGCGTTCGCGGCATCCGGGTTCGCTTCACCCCACCTGTTCACCGTCGCACCGGCCGCAGGCGCCGGGCGCGACAGCTGACCCGAAGGAAGTTCATGAGCTGGATCGTCACCGGCGGCGCCGGGTACATCGGCGCGCACGTGGTGCGGGCCCTCGCCGAGGCGGGGCTCGACCCGGTCGTCTACGACGCGCTGTACAGCGGGCGCACCGACTTCGTGCCGGACGGCGTGCCGGTCGTCGAGGGCTCGATCCTCGACAGCGCCCTGCTGGAGAAGACGCTGCGCGAGCACGACGCGGCCGGCGTGATCCACGTGGCCGGCTTCAAGTACGCCGGCGTCTCGGTGCAGCGCCCCCTGCACACCTACGAGCAGAACGTCGACGGCACGCGAGCAGTGCTCGAGGCGATGGCCGCCGCGGGCGTGCCGAACATCGTGTTCTCGTCATCCGCCGCTGTGTTCGGCACCCCGGATGTCGCGCTCGTCACCGAGGACACGGCGAAGAGCCCGTCGAGCCCCTACGGCGAGTCGAAGCTCATCGGCGAGTGGCTGCTGCGCGACCAGGCGACCGCGACGGCCGCGAGCGATGCGCCGCTGCGCCACACGTCGCTGCGCTACTTCAACGTGGTCGGCTCGGCCGACCCGACGGTGTACGACGTGAGCCCCCACAACCTGTTCCCGATCGTGTTCGAGGCCCTGATCGAGGGGCGGACGCCCGCGATCTTCGGCGACGACTACAACACCCCCGACGGCACCAACGTGCGCGACTACGTGCACGTCGGCGACATCGCCGCGGCCCACGTCGCGGCGGCGAAGCGGCTCGCGGCCGGCGAGCCGATCGAGCCGGCGTACAACCTCGGCTCGGGCGACGGCCTGAGCGTCAAGCAGATCATGGACGCGATGGCGCGCGTCACGGGCGTCGACTTCACGCCGGATGTGAAGGACCGCCGCGCCGGCGACCCCGACCGCATCGTGGCCTCGGGCGAGCTCGCGGCCCGCGACCTCGACTGGAAGATGCGCTACACGGTCGACGAGATGGTCCGAACGGGCTGGGAGGCCCGCCGCGCCGCGCGGTAGTCGTTCCGGTACCGCCGAGCCGCTCCCGCAGCCCCTTCCGGGCGGCGGGAGCGGCTCGCGTTTGCGCAGCGCGACGGGTCGACACCCGGTTCCACCGGCCGGAGGAGGTCGTTCGCCGAGCGCAGCGCGACACAGCGCAGTCGATTCTCGCGGCGCCGGCCGTCGTGCCCGCACGACTCCGCGATCCCGCTCGGACCAGCGCAAAGTTTGACTGCGTCATGCGCGACCCCTCCGCCGCGCGGGATGCGGAAACCCCGCTTCCCCACGAACACCCGCATCACAATGTGACGTAGCGTGTGAGACATCACAGGTTCGAACAGGAGCGGCTATGGCGACGAACAGGACGGTCGACGGGGAGCAGCGTCGGGCGGCGATCCTCGAGGCGGTCGAGAGCGACGGATCGGCGCGGCTGATCGACCTCGCCGAGCGGCTCGACGTGTCGGAGATGACCGTGCGGCGCGACCTCGACGAGCTCGAGCTCTCCGGCCAGCTGCGCCGCGTGCGCGGCGGCGCCGTCGCGATCGAGCGACCCAGACTCTTCGACGAGCGACGGGGCACCCGCCCCCGCGCCAAGCAGGCGATCGCCCGCAAGGCGCTCGAGCTGCTGCCGCGCTCGGGTGCCGTCGCGTTCGACGCGTCGAGCACGGTCGGCACGATCGCGGCGCATCTCGATCAGCGGCCGGCGCTGACCATCGCCACGAACTCGATCGAGAACTACGTGGCGGTGAGCGCCGCGCACGCGGGGCAGACGATCCTGACGGGCGGCGAATCCGAGCCGTCGACCGGCAGCCTGGTCGGACCCGTGGCCTGCGCCGGCGCATCCGCCATGCTCTACAAAGCGTTCCTCCTCTCGTCGACGGGCTTCGACCGCGACTACGGCAGCAGCGAGGTGTCGCTCGCCGAGAGCCAGGTCAAGCGGGTGTTCGCCGAACGCAGCAGCCGCGTCATCCTCTGCCTCGACTCGGCCAAGCTCGGCGGCCGCTCGACCGCGGCGACCCTTGCGACCGGCGCGATCGACACCCTCATCACCGAACTCGACTCCGACGATCCGCTGCTCTCGCCCTATCGCGAGCTGGTGCGCATCCGGTAGTTCACATCGGGACTTGTGCGGAACGTTACTTCTTGTAAGAATCAACACAATCGAACAAGGAGCCCCATGAGCAACGCCGCCCCCGCCAACCCCGCCGTCGCCGACCTCGTCGCGCGCTCGAACCGTCTCGGTTCCGACGCGAAGAACACCAACTACGCCGGCGGCAACACGTCTGCGAAGGGCACGGAGACCGATCCGGTCACCGGCGAGCCCGTCGAACTGCTCTGGGTCAAGGGCTCGGGCGGCGACCTCGGCACGCTCGAGGAGAAGGGCCTCGCCGTGCTGCGCCTCGACCGGATGCGCGCGCTCGTGAACGTCTACCCCGGTATCGAGCGCGAGGACGAGATGGTCGCCGCGTTCGACTACTGCGCCCACGGCAAGGGCGGCGCCGCTCCCTCGATCGACACGGCTATGCACGGCCTCGTCGACGCGGCGCACGTCGATCACCTCCACCCCGACAGCGGCATCGCCATCGCGACCGCCGCGGACGGCGAGGAGCTGACGCGGAAGATCTTCGGCGACAGGGTCGTGTGGGTCCCGTGGCGCCGCCCCGGCTTCCAGCTCGGCCTCGACATCGCCGAGCTCAAGAAGGCCAACCCGCAGGCGATCGGTACGATCCTCGGCGGCCACGGCATCACGGCGTGGGGCGAGACGAGCGACGAATCCGAGCGCAACTCGCTGTGGATCATCGACACCGCGGCCGAGTACATCGCGACCAACGGCGCGGCCGACCCGTTCGGCGGCGTGCGCGCGGGCTACGAGGCGCTGCCCGAGGCCGAGCGCCGCGCGAAGGCGGCCGCCCTCGCCGCGACGATCCGCGGCATCGCGTCGCAGGACGCCCCCATGGTCGGCCACTTCACCGACGACGCCGTCGTCACCGACTTCCTCGCGAGCGAGAAGGCCCCCGCCCTCGCCGCGCTCGGCACCAGCTGCCCCGACCACTTCCTGCGCACCAAGGTCAAGCCGCTGATCCTCGACCTGCCGGCCACGGCATCCGTCGACGACTCGATCGCGCGCCTGAAGGAGCTGCACGAGGCCTACCGCGCCGACTACGCGGCCTACTACGACGCGCACGCGACCGCCGACAGCCCCGCGATGCGCGGCGCCGACCCGCTGATCGTCCTGGTGCCGGGCGTCGGCATGTTCAGCTACGGCAAGAACAAGCAGACCGCCCGCGTCGCCGGCGAGTTCTACGTCAACGCGATCAACGTGATGCGCGGAGCGGAGGCGCTGTCGACGTACGCGCCGATCTCCGACGAGGAGAAGTTCCGGATCGAGTACTGGGCCCTCGAGGAGGCGAAGCTGCAGCGCCAGCCGAAGCCGAAGTCGCACCAGGGGCGGATCGCGCTCGTGACGGGTGCCGCATCCGGCATCGGCAAGGCCATCGCCACCCGCCTCGCCGCGGAGGGCGCCTGCGTCGTCGTGGCCGACCTCGACCTCGCGAAGGCGCAGGCCGCGGCGGCAGAGCTCGGCGGCACGGACGTCGCGGTGGGCGTCGCGGCGAACGTCGCCGACGAGCAGGCTGTGCAGCGGGCGATCGACGACGCGCTGCTAGCGTTCGGCGGCATCGACCTCGTCGTGAACAACGCGGGTCTGTCGCTCTCGAAGTCGCTGCTCGACACCACCGAGGCCGACTGGGATCTGCAGCACAACGTCATGGCGAAGGGCTCGTTCCTGGTCTCGAAGGCGGCGGCCAAGCCTCTGATCGAGCAGGGCCTCGGCGGCGACATCGTCTACATCTCGTCGAAGAACTCGGTTTTCGCCGGCCCGAACAACATCGCCTACTCCGCGACCAAGGCTGATCAGGCCCACCAGGTCCGGCTGCTCGCGGTCGAGCTGGGCGAGCACGGCGTGCGCGTGAACGGCATTAACCCCGACGGCGTCGTGCGCGGCTCCGGCATCTTCTCGTCTGGTTGGGGCGCCAACCGCGCCGCGACCTACGGCGTGAAGGAAGAGGACCTCGGCCAGTACTACGCGAACCGCACGATCCTCAAGCGCGAGGTCGTGCCCGAGAACGTCGCCGACGCGGTCTACGTGCTCACGGGCCCCGAGCTCAGCCGCACGACCGGCCTGCACATCCCGGTCGACTCGGGCGTCGCCCAGGCGTTCGTCCGGTGACCCGCCGCACAAGTACGGCAATCCGCCGCGCCCCGGCCCGGCGGAGCCCGTCGGGCGGGGTTCGGCGAAGGTTCTGCCGTACTTGTGCACCGGGGCAGCCGCCGGCCCCATCCGTCCCGACCACCCCGGCCGCCCTGACGGCGCCAGCCGTCGGGCGATCCGCCCCGACACAACTACGGCAGAATCGGCCGAAACCGGGTCGCCGCCGCCAATTCGGGCCGAATCTCAGAGAATTGCCGTACTCATGCACGGGAAGGTGCAACCGATGACCTCAGGCTCCGTCGCCGCCGTCGACCTCGGCGCCACCAGCGGGCGGGTGATCGTCGGCACGTTCTTGGGGCGAGAGCTCCGGATGGACACGGTCGGGCGGTTCCCGAACCGACCCGTCACGACGCCGACCGGCATGCAGTGGGACCTGTTCTCGCTGTACGGCGGCGCGACGGACGGACTGCGCGAGGCGTTCCGCCGTGCCCCCGAACTCGCGTCGATCGGCGTGGACTCGTGGGCCGTCGACTACGCCCTGCTGCGCGGCGATCGCATGCTCGGCGTCCCGATGCACTACCGCGACGAGCGGACGGCCCGCGGCGTCGAGGCCGTGCACGCCGAGGCCCCGTTCGACGAGCTGTACCGGCGCAACGGGCTGCAGTTCCTGCCGTTCAACACGCTCTACCAGCTGGCGTGCGAGCGGGAGGACGGCCTGCTCGACGCCGCCGACGCGATGCTGCTGATCCCCGACCTGTTCGGCTGGCTGCTCACGGGCGAGAGGGTCGCCGAGGCGACGAACGCCTCGACGACCGGCCTGCTCGACGTGACGACGAAGCAGTGGGACACCGAACTCGCGGAACGCCTCGGCGTGCCGCGGCGCGTCCTGCCCCGACTGGTGCAGCCGGGCGAGCGCGTCGGCTCGCTGCTGCCGCGCGTCGCGCTCGAGCTCGGCGGCGATGCCCCGGTCGTCGCGGTCGGGTCGCACGACACCGCGTCGGCCGTCGTCGCCGTGCCGATGAGGGCCGACCGTGCCGCCTACATCTCGTGCGGCACGTGGGGACTCGTGGGCGTCGAGACCGAGCACCCCGTCCTCACCGACGCGGCGCGCGAGGCGAATTTCACGAACGAGGGCGGCGTCGACGGCCGCACCCGCTTCCTGCACAACGTGATGGGCCTCTGGATCCTCAGCGAGACCATCCGCGAATGGGAGCGCGACGGCGACGCCGTGAGCCTGCCCGACCTGCTGGCCGCCGCGGCGGCCGAGCGAGGCGCAGTCGGCGTCTTCGACGCCAACGACCCCGTGTTCATGCCGGCGGGAGACATGCCCGGTCGGATCGCGCGGTGGCTGCGCGAGCACGATCAGCCGGTTCCCGAGACGCGCGCGCAGTTCGCGCGCAGCATCGTCGAGAGCCTCGCCGCTGCGTTCGCTTCGACCGTTCGCCTGGCGGGTGAGCTGTCGGGCGTGCCGATCGAGACGATCCACATCGTCGGGGGCGGATCGCTCAACGAGCTGCTGTGCCAGCTGACGGCCGACCGCGCGGGCGTGCCCGTCGAGGCCGGCCCCGTCGAGGCGACGGCGGTGGGCAACCTGCTCGTGCAGGCCCGCGCCGCGGGCATCGTCGACGGCGACCTCGAGGCCCTGCGCGCCCTGGTCGGCGCGACCTTCGACGTGCGCCGCTACGCGCCCCGGACGTAGCTCCCGGCCGGGCGCGCACTGCGGGTCAGCCGACCCGCGGAGTGCGCCGCGCCGCGCCGCGCCGCGCCGAGCCGAGCCGAGCCGAGCCGAGCCGAGGCAGAATCCCCCAGAACAGGCAGAATTCCCACGATTCCGCCTCATCTCGGTGATTCTGCAGTGCCTCGGAACGCGGCACGTCCGGCACGCGCGCTCACCCCGCGGCGCTCAGCCCGCCGCGACCGTCACCACCGCGTGCTTGAACTCGGGCATCGCGCTGTAGGGGTCGGTGTCGGCCGCCGTCAGCAGGTTGGCGCTCTCGTCGCCCGGGTAGTGGAACGGCACGAACACGGTGTCGGGCCGCACATCGGGGCTGAGCCGCGCCACCGCGCTCACGCGGCCCCGCGCGCCCGCGACGGTCACCCTGTCGCCCTCGGCGATGCCGCGGTCGGCCGCCGTCACCGGATGCAGCTGCGCCGTCGCGACGGGGCTCGCGTCGTTCAGCTCCGCCACGCGCCGGGTCTGGGCACCCGACTGGTAGTGCTCGAGCAGGCGGCCCGTCACGAGGTTCAGCTCCCGCCCCGTCGGCGTCTGCCGGCTCGCGGGGCGCACCGGCACCAGGCGGGCCAGCCCATCCGGATGGCCGAACCGGTCGAGGAAGACGCGGGGCGTTCCCGACGACCCGGCCGGATACGGCCAGTGCGCCTCGACGCCCGCGTCGAGGAGGGCGTGCGAGAGGCCGGAGTAGTCGCTCGCTCCCCCGGCGCTCGCGAGCGCCAGCTCGTCGAACACCTCGGCCGGATCGAGCGACCACGTGCCGGGCGCGCCGAGCCGTTCGGCCAGCTCGCGCATGATCCAGAGCTCGCTGCGCGCGCCGGCGGGCGCCTCGAGCGCGCGCCTTCGCCGGATGACCCGCCCCTCGAGGTTCGTCATCGTGCCCTCCTCCTCGGCCCACTGCAGCACGGGCAGCACGACGTCGGCCATCGCCGCCGTCTCCGAGAGGAAGAAGTCGCTCACGACCAGCAGCTCGAGCCGACCGAGCGCGCGGCGCACCTCGCCCACATCCGGAGCCGAGACGACCACGTTCGCGCCGTGCACCAGCAGCATCCGGATAGCGCTGCCGCACTCGGCGAGCATCTGCACGGCGGGCACGCCGGGACCGGGGATCGCGCCGGGTGAGACGCCCCACACGGCCGCGACGTGCGCGCGCGCCTCCGGGTCGACGATCTTGCGGTAGCCGGGCAGCTGATCGCACTTCTGCCCGTGCTCGCGCCCGCCCTGGCCGTTACCCTGCCCCGTGAGCGTGCCGTAGCCCGACCCGCGGCGCCCCGGCAGACCGAGCAGCAGCGCCAGGTTGATGGCGGCCGCCGCCGTGTCGGTGCCGTCGGTGTGCTGCTCGACGCCTCGGCCGGTCAGCACGTACGCGCGCTTCGCCCCCGCCAGGCGCCTCGCCGTCTCGCGCAGCAGCGCGGCGGGAACGCCCGTGACCTGCGCGGTCCGCTCCGGCCACCACGACGCCGACGACCGGCGCACCGCGTCGAATCCCGTCGTGCGCTCCGCGAGGTACTCCGCATCGTGCAGCCCCTCGGCGATCACGATGTGCGCGAGCCCGAGCAGCAGCGCCATGTCGGTTCCGGGCACCGGCTGCACGTGCAGGCCGCCGCCGTCGTCGGTCAGCCTCGCGGTCGACGAGCGCCGCGGGTCGACCACGATCAGGCCGCCGGCGGCGCGCGCGCCCTGCAGGTGCTGCACGAACGGGGGCATGGTGTCGCCGACGTTCGAGCCGAGCATCAGCACCGCATCGGCGGTGTCGAGGTCGGCGAGCGGGAACGGAAGGCCCCGGTCGAGCCCGAACGCGCGGTTGGCAGCGGCGGCCGCAGACGACATGCAGAACCGGCCGTTGTAGTCGATGCGGCTCGTGCCGAGCCCGATGCGGGCGAACTTGCCGAGCTGGTACGCCTTCTCGTTCGTGAGCCCTCCGCCGCCGAAGATGCCGACGGCGTCCGCGCCGTGCTCGCGCTGCAGCCGCTGCGCCGACGAGGCGATCAGCTCGAGCGCCTCGTCCCAGCTCGCCTCGACCAGCTCGCCCTCGTCGTTCCGGATGAGCGGCGCGGTCAGGCGGTCGCCGCGCGAGAGCAGGTCGGCCGACGTCCACCCCTTCTTGCAGAGCCCGCCGCGGTTGGTCGGGAAGTCGCGGCCGGCGACCGTCGCCCCGCCCTCCGACGGCGTCAGCGTCATGCCGCACTGCAGCGCGCAGTACGGGCAGTGGGTGTCGGCGCTCATGCGGGCTGCCCGGCCCACTGCGCGATCATCTCGCCGATGCGGGCGCGGCATCCGCCGCATCCGGTGCCTGCGCGGGTCGCCGCACCGATCTCCTCGATCGTCGAGCATCCGGCGCCGGCCGCGTCCTCGATGTCCCCGGCCGTGACGGCGTTGCACACGCACACGGTCGCCTCGCGGCCCTCTGCGCGCTCCGGCTGATCGGCCGCGTCGAGCCGCAGCAGCAGCGACCGGTCGCTCGGCAGCTCGCCCCGCCGCTGGTAGAGCACCGCCAGCTCGCTCGCCGCCCGGGGAGCGCCGACGGCTACGAACGCGTCGAGCGCCCCGTCGATCGTCGACATCGCGAGGTAGGTGCCGTGCTGCGGGTCTGCCCACGTCGCCACCTGTGGCGCCGTCTCGCCCGGTACCTCGGGCGCGAACGGATCGGGCACCACTCGGCCCGCCTGCACGAGGTCGACGTGGCGCGACTTGAGCATCACGAGCCCCGGTGCGTCGTCGGCGAACGGCGCGGCGTCGCCGATCGCGGTGCCGGATGAGCCGGACGAGCTCCGCCGTCCGGCCGCCTCCGCGGCGAGCGCGGCGGCGAGCCACTCGGCCTGCCGCCAGCCGGGTCCGACGAGGCCGGATGGGCCGCCGGGCACCTCGCGCTCGTGCGCGTACCTGACGGGGTCGGCGAGGTGGGCGACGTCGCCGATCGCGTGGATCGCCGGGTCGCTCCAGGAGCGCAGCCTGTCGTCGACCAGCACTCCCCTGGCCGTGCGGAGCCCCGCCATCGCCGCGAGCTCGACGCGCGGACGCACGCCGCACGAGAGCACGAGCAGGTCGGCCTCGATGCGCTTCCCGTCGCCCGCGACGAGGGCGCGGAACACCCGCCTGCCGTCGACCTCGCGCGTGATGATCGCCTCGGCACGCGTGTGGGGAACCACGTCGACGCCGGCGGCCGCCAGGCGCGAGACGAGCACGCGGGCGGAGCCGCGGTCGAGCTGACGCGGCATCGGCGCCGGCCCGAAGTGCGCCAATCGGGGCTGCGCGCCCGCGTCGGCGATGAGCAGCGCCAGTTCGATCCCGAGCACGCCCGCGCCCAGCACCGCGACCCGGCCACCGGCGGCGATCACCTCGCGCGCCCTCTCCGCGTCTGCCACGGTGCGCATCGCGCAGACGCCGTCGGTCAGCGTCGGCTGCCCGCCGGCGCCCCCCGGAACGCTCTCGAGCCCGTCGAGCGACGGCACGATCGCGTCCGCCCCCGTCGCGAGCACGACGCGGTCGTACGCAATGCGCTCGACGGCCCGCTCATCCGGTGCGGCGACGCACACCTCGCGCGCCTCGCGGTCGATGCGCAGGGCGGCCCTGCCGCGGATGACGCGCACGCCTCGTGCGACGAGCTCGGCCGAATCGGCGATCGTGAGGGCGTCGCGCTCCGCCTCGCCAGCGGCGTACTCGGCGACCAGGATGCGGTTGTACGGCTCGCACTCCTCCGCGCCGACGACGGTCAGCTCGACATCTCCCGCGGCCACGGCCGGCAGCAGCTCCTCGACGAGGCGGACGCCGACCGGGCCGAACCCGACGAGGACGACGCGCAGAGGGGGCGTCACACGATCCGCCCGGCGAGCGACGCGCGCGGCACCAGGTAGACGAACGCGGTGACCGCGGCCAGCGCGGCGTAGCAGACGACGAAGCACCAGAAGGCGGGGATGTACGACCCGCTCGTCTGCTGCGAGAGGTTCAGCACCTGCGGCACGAGGAAGCCGCCGTACGCGCCGAGCGCCGAGATCAGGCCGAGCGCCGCCGCGCCCTTGCGCTGCGCGCCGACGGCGTGCGCCTCGCCGGCCGTCGCGGCGCCGCGGGCCGCGAAGATCGCCGGGATCATCCGGTAGGTCGCGCCGTTGCCGACGCCCGTCGCGCAGAACAGCGCGAGGAAGCAGCCGAGGAACGCCCAGAATCCGCCGAGCGGCAGCAGCACGATGAGCGCGATGGTCGCCGCGATCATCGCGCCGAACGAGGCCACCGCCATCCTGGCGCCGCCGAAGCGGTCGGCGAGCTTGCCGCCGTACGGCCGGGCGAGCGAGCCGATGAGCGCGCCGAGGAAGGCGAGCGACACGGACGCCGTGCCGATCTGGAACGACGAGAACTGCGGGAACTGGTCGGCGATCAGCTTCGGGAACACCCCGGCGAAGCCGATGAACGAGCCGAAGGTGCCGACGTAGAGCAGCGCCATGATCCACAGGTGGGGCTCGCGCAGCGCGGCCGCGGCACCGGCGAAGTCGCTCTTGGCGGCCGACAGGTTGTCCATGTAGCGCCAAGCGCCCCACATGGCCACGAGGATGAGCGGCACCCAGATCCATCCGGCCAGCTCGATGCGCAGCGTGCCTGCGGCGCCCAGCGTCACCACGATGGGCACGAGCAGCTGCGCGACGGCCGCGCCGATGTTGCCGCCCGCGGCGTTGAGGCCGAGCGCATAGCCCTTCTCGCGCTGCGGGAAGAAGTAGGTGATGTTCGACATCGAGCTGGCGAAGTTGCCGCCGCCGAGGCCGCCGAGCGCGGCGATGGCGAGAAGCACGCCGTACGGAGCCTCCGGATGCTGCACGACGATCGCGAGGCCGATGGCGGGGATCAGCAGCAGCGCGGCCGAGATCATCGTCCAGTTGCGCCCGCCGAAGCGCGCCACCGCGAACGTGTAGGGGAATCGGAGGGTGGCGCCGACGAGACTCGCGACCGAGATCAGCCAGAACTGCTGACCCGACGTGAGGTCGAAGCCGGCCGCGGGGAGCATCACGACCGTGATGCTCCAGAGCTGCCAGATGACGAAGCCCAGGAACTCGGCGAACACGCTCCAGCCGAGGTTGCGGCGCGCGATGGCGCGGCCGGCCTCCTCCCACTGCGTCTCGTCCTCGGCGTTCCAGCCGTCGATCCAGCGTCCTGGTCGGAACGTCAGCCCCGCCTTGGCCTGTACGGTCGTCAGCGTCTCGGTCATACCGTCTCCTCGTCATCAGTGCCCGCACCGGCGCCGGATGACGCGGTGGCGAGAGCGGGAAGAAGCAGATCGGCGCCGGCGACCTCGCCGAGGACGATCACGGCGGGATTCACGACGTCGGCCGCGCGGGCCGCGTCGGCCGCGCCCTCGAGCGTCGAGCGGACGGTGCGCTGCGCGTCGCTGCAGCCGCGTTCGATGAACGCGACGGGCAGGTCGGGCGCCGCGCCCCCGGCGAGCGCCTCGGCGGCGAGTCCGGAGAACGCGGCGACGCCCATCAGCACGACCGTGGTCGCCGAGCGGTCGCGCAGCGCCGCCAGCGCCGCCTCGTTCAGCCCGGCCGTGCCGTTGATCACGTGCAGGCTCGTCGCCGTTCCCCTGTGCGTCACGGGGATCCCCGCGGCGGACGGCACCGCGATCGCGCTCGTCACGCCCGGCACGACCTCGACGGGGACGCCGGCCGCCAGGCAAGCCGTGACCTCCTCGCCGCCGCGGCCGAACACGAACGGGTCGCCGCCCTTGAGCCTGACGACGCGATGCCCGGCGAGCGCCCGCTCGACGATCACCTCGTTGATCTCGGTCTGCGTCAGCGTGTGGCGACCCGGTGCCTTGCCGGCCCGCACGATCTCGACGCTCGGGTCGAGCTCCGAGAGCACCTCGGTCGGCCCGAGCCTGTCGGTCACGACGACGTCGGCCGCCATCAGCAGCCGCCACGCCCGCAGCGTCAGGAGATCGGCCGGGCCGGGGCCCCCGCCGATCAGCGCGACCGAACCAGGCGCGCTGAGGCCGTTCTTCCCGCCTGCGCCGAAGCGCACTCCGCCGGTCTCCCCCGCACGGCCGGCGCCGCGCGGCGCCCTGCCCTTGTTGGCCATCTCAGCTCTCCGTCCTGACGAGCACCTGGCCGCCGTCGACCGTCACCGGATACGTGCGGATGTGCCGCTCGTCGTGGCCCTGAGTGCGCACGACGGTGCCGGTGCGCAGATCCCACGCCTGCTTGTGCAGGGGCGACGAGATCGTCGCGATCTCCGTGCCGTCGGTGAACGTCGCCGAACCGACGATGCCGCGCGAGAGCACGTTCGCTCCCGCGTACGGGTCGCGGTTCGACACGGCGCGCACCGTGCCGTCGGTCAGCCGGAACAGCGCGATCTGCTCGCCGCCGGGCAGCAGCGCGGCCCGGCCGCGCTCCGCCGTGAGGTCGGCCAGCGCGCACACCCGCAGCCAGACCGTCTCCCTCGTCGTCACCGTGCTCATCGCCGCACCTCCAGCGTCGTCCCGGCGATCATCACGGATCCGGATGACCGCTCCTCGTCGGTCGCGGGCCGGACCTGGCCGCGCTCCGCCACGTACGCGAGCGACGGGTCAGCGGCATCCGGAGCGTTCACGAACGACTGGAAGCGGGCGAGCTTGGCCGGGTCGCGCAGCGTCGCGGCCCACTCGTCCTCGTACCCGTCGACGTGGCGGGCCATCGCGGCGTCGAGGTCGTCGCAGATGCCGAGCGCGTCGTCGAAGATGACGTCGCGGAGACCGTCCATGCCGCCCTCGAGATCGGCGACCCACGGCGCCGTGCGCTGCAGGCGGTCGGCCGTGCGGATGTAGTACATGAAAAACCGGTCGATGGCCCGGATGAGCTCGTCGTCGCTGAGCCCCTCCGCCAGCAGATCGGCGTGGCGCGGCGTGAACCCGCCGTTGCCGCCGACGTACATGTTCCAGCCGTTCTCGCTGGCGATCACGCCGACGTCCTTGCCGCGCGCCTCGGCGCACTCGCGGGCGCAGCCGGAGACGCCGACCTTGAGCTTGTGGGGCGAGCGGAGGCCGCGGTAGCGCAGCTCGAGCCTGATCGCCATGCCGACCGAGTCGAGCACGCCGTAGCGGCACCAGGTCGACCCGACGCACGACTTCACGGTGCGAAGCGACTTGCCGTACGCCTGGCCCGACTCGAAGCCCGCGTCGACGAGGCGGCCCCAGATCAGCGGGAGCTGCTCGAGGCGGGCGCCGAACATGTCGATGCGCTGGGCGCCGGTGAGCTTCGTGTAGAGGCCGAAGTCGCGGGCGATCTCGCCGATGGCGACCAGCCCCTCGGGAGTCACCTCGCCGCCCGGCATGCGCGGCACGACCGAGTACGAGCCGTCCTTCTGCATGTTGGCCATGACGTGGTCGTTCGTGTCCTGCAGCGCGGCGCTCTCGCCGTCGAGCACGTGCTCGCCGGTCAGGCCGTGCAGGATGCTCGCGACGGTCGGCTTGCACACGTCGCAGCCTCGGCCGCGGCCGAAGCGCTCGATGACGGCGGTGAAGGTGGAGAGGCCCGACACGGCGACCGCGTCGAAGAGCTGCCGGCGCGACACGTCGAAGTGCTCGCACATCGCGCTGCTGACCTGCTTGCCCATCAGCGTGAGCTCGCGGCCGACGATCTTGCCGACCATCGCGAAGCAGCTTCCGCAGGTGGCGCCGGCCTTCGTGCAGGTCTTCACCTCGGTCGCGTCCTCGCAGCCGTCGTGCACCGCCTGCCGGATGGTGCCGGCGGTGACCGAGGAGCAGGAGCAGACGATCGCCTCGTCCGGCAGATCCGTGGTGGGGCGCTCGGCGCCCGGCGCCTGGAGGAAGGCAGCGGGGTCGGCGCCCAGCGGGCCGCCGACGAGCGGGCGCAGCGCGCCGTAGTCGGCCGCGTCGCCGACGAGGATGCCGCCGAGCAGGGTCGACGCGTCGTCGCTGAGCACCAGCTTCTTGTAGATGCCGCCGACCGGATCGGAGTAGACGACGTCGAGCACGCCGGGCCCCTCGGCGCGGGCGTCGCCGAAGCTCGCCACATCGACGCCCGAGAGCTTCAGCTTCGTCGACTCGTCGTAGCCGTCGAACGCCGCCGCGCCGCCGAGCAGGCGGTCGACGGCGACCTCGGCCATCTGGTAGCCGGGGGCGACGAGTCCGACGGAGCGTCCGTCGAACGACGCGACCTCGCCGATCGCGAGTACGCGCGGGTCAGCCGTCGCACACGCATCATCGATGATCACGCCGCCGCGCGGCGAGCAGGCGAGGCCCGCCTCGCGCGCGAGCACGTCGTCCGGGCGGACGCCGACCGTGAAGATCACGACGTCCGCGGCCTGCCACGAGCCGTCCTCCATCGCCAGGCCGGCGACGCGGCCGGACGCGTCGGCATCGACGCGCATCGTGCGCGCCGTGGTCTGCACGCCGATGCCGCGCGCCTCGATCAGGCGGCCGAGCACCTCGCCGGCGCCGCGGTCGAGCTGGGCCGACATCAGGTGGGTGCCCGAGTGGATGACCTCGGCGTCGACCTCGAGGCCCTCGAGAGCACCGGCCGCCTCGAGGCCGAGCAGACCGCCGCCGACCACCCGGCCGACGAGGGGGCGGCCGAGCTCGGCGCCCCGCTCCCGGAGGAACGCGGTGAGGTCGGAGAGGTCGTCGAGCGTGCGGTACACGAAGCAGCCCGGCAGGTGGGCGCCGTCGATCGCGGGACGGGCGGCGTAGGAGCCCGTGGCCAGCACGAGATCGTCGTACGCGATCTCGCGGCGGGCCGCCGTGCGCACGACGCGCTCCTTGCGGTCGATGACGGTGACGCGCTCGCCCGTGACGATCTCGACGCGCGGGTCGTCGAACACGGAGCCGTCGAGCGAGAGCTCGTCGAAGGTCTTCCCGGAGAAGTAGGAGGTCAGCCCGACGCGGTCGTAGGGCAGCGCGCGCTCGTCGCCGATCACGGTGATCTGCCAGTCGTCCGCACCGCGCGCGATCGCGCCCTCGACGAAGCGATGCGCGACCATGCCGGCGCCGACGACGACGATCTGCCTGCGTGCTGAGTTCATCCGGGCCTCCTCTGACCTGTCCTCCACACGCTAGGAGGGGCATGTTTCCGGACTGGTGACGGAATTGTTTCGGCGAGGAAACAAAGAGGGCACCGACACGTCTCGGTTGGTAGCTCCGGCCGGGCGGAGGGATGTAACGTCGATAGGTACGGCTGAGACGAGATGAGGAGCGCCCCGTGACCGACGACGACCGCGAGAGCACGGAGCGCGATCGCTCGACGCCGCATCCGCACGAGCCGCGCCCCGAGACGCACTCGATCCCGACCGCGACGGGCCTCATTCCGATCCCGACCGGATCGATCTACGTGCCCGACGAGGTGCGCGAGGCCTCGCACGAGACCGCGCACGTGCACCCGGGCGACAAGTTCTCGGCCTCTCGTCGGTTCTGGTACGTGATCCTGCTGGGCGCGCTGACCGCGCTCGGCCCGTTCACCGTCGACCTGTATCTGCCGGCCTTCCCGCTGCTGAAGGACGAGTTCGGCGCGTCGGACGGCGCGGTGCAGCTCACGCTGACGGGCACGATGGTCGGCTTCGCGCTCGGGCAGCTGATCGTCGGGCCGCTGAGCGACAAGGTCGGCCGCCGCGTGCCGCTGCTGGTCGCGACCACGCTGCACGTCGCCTCGAGCGCGATGGCGGTCTTCGCCCCCGATCTCACGGTGCTCGGCATCGCCCGCGTGCTGATGGGAATGGGCGCGGCGGGCGGCGCCGTCGTCGCCATGGCGATGGTGCGCGACCTGTTCGCCGGCAGGCGCCTGGTCGCGATGCTCGCGCAGCTGGCGCTGGTCACGGGCGTCGCGCCCGTCATCGCCCCGCTGATCGGCTCCGCCCTGCTCGCGGTCATGCCGTGGCAGGGCATCTTCGTCAGCCTCGCCTGCTACGGCGGGCTCATCCTGGCGTCCGCGCTGTTCGCCCTGCCCGAGACGCGCCCGAAGAACGACCGCGCCGAGGCGGGGAACACCTCCATCCGGCACCGCTACCGCGTGGTGTTCAGCGACCGCGTGTTCGTCGGCGTGCTGATCATCGGGGCGATGTCGTTCTCCGGCCTGTTCTCGTACCTGTCGACCTCGTCGTTCCTGTTTCAGACGGTGTTCGGCCTGACGACGATGCAGTACGGCATGATCTTCGCGGCCAACTCGGTCGGCCTCATCATCGGCAACCAGATCGCGGCGAGGCTCGCCGCCCGGTTCGGCCCGCAGTGGGTGCTGGCCTGGTCGACGGCGGCCCTGCTGGTGGCGGGCGTCGCGATCCCCGTGAGCGCCTCGCTGGTCGACGGCCCCTGGGCCGTGATCGTGCCGCTGTTCTTCTTCATGACGGCCTGCGGGTTCACGCTGCCGTGCGCGCAGGTGCTGGCGCTCGACCGGCACCCCGATGCCGCCGGCACGGCCGCCAGCGTCCTCGGCGCCGCGAACAACGGCGTCGCGGGCCTGGTCTCGCCCCTCGTCGCGGTCGTCGCCGGCCTCACCGGCGGCATCTCGCCGCTGTCGATGGCGTCGATCATGATCGCCTGCTCGATCGTCGCGATCGCGTCGCTGTGGTTCGTCGTGCGCCCCCGCACCCTGGGCCAGCTGGCCGACTGACCCCGGTCCGGCCGGCCGGCCGATCCGCCTGCCCGGCCCGCCGCCCGCCCACTCGGCCGGCCCAAGCACAACGCAGTCATTCCTGCCGGCACCGACCGCCGAACCCGCGGTTTTCCGCGGCCGCGCCGCCGAACCGGCGGCGGAATGACTGCGTCATGCCCACGACCGAAGGCACCCACCGGCCGCCGTTGCGTCCGACCGCCGGCCGACGGCGCACGCACCGGCCCCCGCTGCGTCCGCCCGCCCACTCGGCCCGCCGCCGACCCGCCCGAGCACAACGCAGTCATTCCTGCCGACCCCGACCGACGAACCCGCGGTTTTCCGCGGCCGCGCCGCGGAACCGGCCGCGGATTGACTGCGTCATGCACGCAACCGACGGCGCACCGGCCGCCGCCGCCGCGTCTGGCCGGCACCCGCAGCCCGGACGTGCCCTACGGCAGCTGCAGCAGGGCGCCCTCGGCGCGGCAGGTGGCCGCGGCGATGACCAGCGCCCGTTCGAGCGCCGCGCGGTAGTCGGGCGACTCCTCCGCGGCGAGCGCCACGAGGAGCGACGCGAACATCGCGTCCCCCGCGCCCATCGTGTCGACGACGTCACCGTCGAGGCGGGCGATCGGGCGGTCGAACGTGCCGCGCGGGGTGACGATCGTCGCGCCGTCGGCGCCGCGCGTCGCCAGCACCGTCGGCACCCCGAGCGAGCGGATGCGCGCCTCGAGGTCGTCGACCGATCCCAGTCCCAGCAGCTCGGCGTCGTCGTTGCCGACCTTCACGAACTCCGCGCCGCGCGCGGTGCGCTCGAAGCCGTCGACGAAGGCGGCGCGATCGCGCATCATCCCGGCGCGCGGGTTCGGGTCGATCGCGAGCCGCACGCCGGCGAGCGCCCGGTCGAACTCGGCGACCTGGTCGGCCGAGTCGAACGCGACGCAGCTGATGGCGACCACGCCGGCGCCCGAGATCAGCGACACCGCCTCGTCGGAGAACGCGACGTGCCGCTCGCGCGCCGCCTCGTTGAACTCGTAACGAGGCTCGCCGTTCACGCGCGTGCTGACGGCGCGCGCCGTGCCGAGGGGCGCCGGGCTCGCGACCAGCGAGACGCCGTGCTCGGCGAGATGCGCCCGGATGCGCGCACCGGCGTCGTCGTCGCCCACCATCGCGACGAGCGCGACTTCCGCGCCCAGCCGCGCCGCGCCGACGGCGACGTTGAGGGCGGCCCCGCCGACGTACTCGCGCGCGCCGCTCTCGTCGTGGATCTCATCGATCAGCGCGTCACCGACGACGACCATGTGTGCCATGGTCCGAGCGTATCCGCTCGGCCGCGCCGACGGCGCCCCGTCAGCGCGCGAGCACGAGCTTGAGCTGCTCGACTCCCCACGCCAGTTCCGAGGCGCGCACCGTGAGCGGCGGGGCGAACCGGATGGTCTGGCCGTGCGTGTCCTTCGCCAGCACGCCTCGTCCCTTCAGCGCCTCCGCGATGTCGCGGCCGGTCCCCCTGGAGGGATCGATGTCGATGCCGGCCCACAGACCGGCCCGGCGGTAGGCCGTGACGCCTTCGCCGATCAGCGCATCGAGCAGTCCGCCGAGGTGCTCGCCGAGCAGCTCGGCCCGCTCCTGGAAGGACCCGTCGCGCAGCAGCTCGACGACGCGGAGGCCGACGGCGGCGGCGAGCGGGTTGCCTCCGAAGGTCGAACCGTGCTCGCCGGGGCGCAGCACACCGAGCACCGCTTCGTCGCCCACGACGGCCGACACCGGCACGATGCCGCCGCCGAGCGCCTTGCCGAGCAGGTAGAGATCGGGCACGACGCCCCCGCGGTCGCAGGCGAACGTGCGGCCGGTGCGGCCGAGGCCCGACTGGATCTCGTCGGCGATGAACAGCACATTGCGCTCGGTCGTGATCTCGCGCACGCGGGCGAGGTAGCCGTCGGGCGGCAAGATCACGCCCGCCTCGCCCTGGATCGGCTCGATCAGCACGGCGACCGTGTCGTCGTCGATCGCCGCGGCGAGCGCATCGGCGTCGCCGAACGGCACCGAGACGAATCCGGGCGCGAACGGACCGAAGCCCTCGCGCGCCGACTCATCGTCGCTGAAGCCGACGATCGTGGTCGTCCGGCCGTGAAAATTACCGTGCGCGACGATGATCTTCGCGGCGTCGGGGGCGACCCCCTTCACGCGGTAGCCCCAGGCTCTCGCGACCTTGATGCCCGATTCGACCGCCTCGGCCCCCGTGTTCATCGGAAGGACGAGGTCCTTGCCGCAGAGCTCGGCGAGCGCCGCGGCGAACGGCTCGAGGCGGTCGGAGCCGAACGCGCGGCTCGTGAGCGTTACGCGGCCGAGCTGATCGGTCGCCGCGGCGACGAGATCGGGGTGACGGTGGCCGAAGTTCAGGGCCGAGTAGCCCGCGAGCAGATCGAGGTAGCGGCGGCCGTCGGCGTCGGTGACCCAGGCGCCTTCGGCGGTCGCGATCGCGACGTCGAGGGGCGCGTAGTTGCGGGCGACGTGCGGTTCTGCGCTCATGGCATCATCCTCTCAGAGGCCGGTGGAGCCGGCGCGGAGCTCGAGCGTGCAGCACTTGACGCCGCCGCCGCCGAGCAGCAGCTCGGACAGGTCGATCGGCACCGGCTCGTAGCCGCGCTCGCGCAGCTGCGTCTGGAAACCGGTCGCCCGCGGCGAGCAGAAGACGTGCAGGCCGTCGCTCGAGGCGTTCAGCCCGAAGGCGTCGCCGTCGGCGTCGGCGACGCGGATCGCGTCCGGGAAGCGCCGCTCGAGCTCGGCGCGCGACGCCTCGTCGAACGCGCCCGGCAGATACGCGATCGTCGCGACCCCGTCATCCGGAACGACCGGATCGAGCACCGTGAGCGCCGTGTCGAGGTGGTAAAAGCGCGGATCGGTGAGCGTCAGCGAGACGACCTCGCGGCCGAAGACCTCGGCCAGCTCGGCATGGCTGTCGCCGGATGAGCGGAAACCGCGGCCCGCGAGGATCACGTCGCCGGCGAGCAGGAAGTCGCCCTCGCCCTCGTTGGTGGTCTGCGGCATCCGCACGTCGAAGCCGTTGTCCGCGAACCACTGGGCGAACAGCGCCTCCTCACCGGAGCGCTCGGCGAAGCGGAAGCGCGGCACGTACGCGACGCCGTCGAGCGTGAACCCGCCGTTCGCCGTGTAGACCATGTCGGGGAGGCCCTCGCCGGGCTCGACCAGCTCGACGTCGTGACCGAGCGCGACGTAGGCGTCGTACAGCGCCTGCCACTGCTGCACCGCGAGCGACGTATCGGTCGGGTCGTCGGGATGCATCCACGGGTTGATCGAGTACGAGACCGTGAAGTGCACGGGGCGGCACATCAGATAGCGCCGGCGGTGGGCGATGCGGGCGTCGGCTGCGGGAGTGGGTTCGGTGAGCTGCGTAGACACAGTGCGCTCCTCGTCGTGAAACGGCGGCGGACGCTGTCCTGGGGCCCGGCGGAGCAACTGAACGCCTGCGCGCGAGCACGCCTGTGCCCCATTTTTGCATGCACCCCCGGTCGACATCTCACCTGATGCTCGAAAAACTGATTCGAAACAGCAACAAGTGCGATGTCGATCCGGATGGGCGGGGCGGGCGGGTCAGATCACGTCGTCGAAGATGCGGTCGGGGTTGCCGAAGCGGTGGGCCGTGATCGAGATCGCCTGCTCGTGCAGGAACGGCAGCAGCTCGATGCGCGAGGCGGTCGTCACCTCGCCCGAGTACACCGCGAGGTCCGGATGGCCCTTGGTCGCCTCGGCCAGCCTCGCCGCGAGCGCCGCAACCGACTCCCGCGGCCCGACCAGGCGCGCCCGGGGCGGGCGGCGCAGCTCGGGAGTGTCGGGCTCATCGATCTCCTCGAGGGCCTCGGCCGCGTCGTCCTCGTCGTCGGCGAACTCGGGCTCGGCCGGCGATGACGGCGAGATCGCGTGCGCCGTCGTGACCTCGGGCGCATCGGCGTCGAGCGCCGCGGCGAGCGCGTCGACCGAGTCCGGCTGTTCCCCGGCGCCGCCCGCCGACCCCCGGGGCGTCGTCATGCCGTTCGCCGCCGGCTCATCCGGCACCACGTCCGCCGGACCGTCCGCCGCGCCGGCATCATCCGGAACGGCCGGCTGCTCGCCCGCCGCGTCGCGGGGCGCGGGGTTCACGCGCGCGATCCACTCGTCATCCGCCTCGACGTGCACCGGCACGCCGAGGCCGGTGAGCTCCCTGTGCACCTCGACAGGCATGCCCTCCGGCAGGCTGACCGAGAAGTGGCTGCCGGCCCGGACACCGGCGATCATCACGCGCAGCAGTTCGTGCCAGTCGGCGTCGATCGTGCAGCGCACTGCGACGGGCACCGGCCGGTAACGGAAGAGGTTGCGCTCGACGCCGAGCCCCGAGACGTCCTTGATCTGGCCGAACTCGCGGTCCCAGGCGACGGCATCGGCGAGCGCGCCGCGGCGCAGCCACTCGAAGCCCTCGTAGGCCAGCGTCGGCTGGGCGGCCTCGATCAGCGAGGCGATGCGGGTGTCGAGGCCGCGCAGGTGCAGCGAGCGCGACGCCGCCCCGCCGGCCGTCGCGCGCCAGTCGCCGAGGCCGATGAGATAGTTCGGGCCGCCGGCCTTGGTGCCGGCGCCCACCGAGGAGCGCTTCCAGCCGCCGAACGGCTGGCGCTGCACGATCGCGCCCGTCATGCCGCGGTTGACGTAGAGGTTGCCCGCCTCGACCTCGTCGAGCCAGCGCGCGAGGTCGCGCGGGTCCTGGGTCTGCAGGCCGGCGGTGAGGCCGTAGTCGACGGCGTTCTGCATCCGGATGGCCTGGGCGAGCGACGAGGCGTGCATGACGCCGAGCACCGGGCCGAAGAACTCCTCGGTGTGGAAGCGCGAACCGGGCCGCACGCCCGTGCGGATGCCCGGGGTCCAGTAGCGCCCGCCGCCGCCCGGCAGCTCGCGGGGCTTGATCAGCCAGTGCTCGCCCTCGTCGAGCTCGGTCAGCGCCCAGGCGAGCTTGCCCTGGGGCACCTCGATGACGGGCCCCATCTCGCTGAGCGGGTCGTTCGCGGGGCCGACCCGCAGCGAGCGGACCGAGTCGACGAGCTGGCGGGCGAAGCGCTTCGACCGGCCGACCGGTCCGACGAGGATCGCGAGCGAGGCGGCCGAGCACTTCTGCCCCGCGTGGCCGAACGCGCTGCGCACCAGGTCGGTCGCCGCCAGATCGAGGTCGGCCGACGGCGTGATGATCATCGCGTTCTTGCCGCTGGTCTCGGCGAGCACGGGCAGCTCAGGCCGCCACGAGCGGAACAGCTTCGCCGTCTCGTACGAGCCGGTGAGGATCACCCGGTCGACGTCGGGGTGCTCGATGAGCGCGCGCCCCAGCTCCTGCTCGTCGAGGTCGATCAGCTCGAGCACGGCGCGCGGAACGCCGGCCTCCCACAGCGCCTCCGCCAGCACGGCGCCCGTGCGGCGGGCCTGCGGTGCGGGCTTCAGCACGACGCCGGAGCCCGCGGCGAGCGCCGCCAGCACGCCGCCCGCGGGGATCGCGATCGGGAAGTTCCACGGCGGGGCGACGACCGTCACCTCCGCCGGCACGAACCGGGCTCCCGGCACGGAGTCGAGCTCGCCGGCGACCGCCGCGTAGTAGTTCGCGAAGTCGACGGCCTCGCTGACCTCGACGTCTGCCTCGGCGAGCACCTTCCCCGTCTCGGACCCCGCGACCTCGATGAGGTCTGCGCGGTGCGCCTCGAGCGCGCGGGCCGCGCGGCGCAGGACCTCCGCGCGGTCGGCGGCGGGCCGCTCGCCCCAGGCGGCCGCCGCGTAGCGAACGCCGATCACGCGGCTGTTGAGCTGCCCCTGTGTCTGGATGCGGGCCTCGCGGATGTGCTCGACGCCGAGCTCCGACGCCTCCATGCGGTCGAGGATGCCGCTGGCCCACTCGCGGTTCTCGGGCAGCGACGGGTCGGTGTCGACCGCGTTGCGGAAGCCGGGGGCGCCTGCGGTGGTGAGCGCCTTGTCGCGGAAGACGGCGGTCTCGACGTACGGTTCCTGCCTGCCGAAGCCGACCGGCTCATCCGGATCCTGATCGCCCCTGCCGAGGCCGATGACCGCCTGCGTGAGGAACTCGTCCGGGACCGCGGTCGGGCGGGAGGCGACCGCCTCGTCGCCGCGTGCGCGGCGGCGGGTGCCGGTCGGGAGGTCGGTCTCGGCCGCGCGATCGACGGATGAGGCGAACCGCGACCGCTCGCGCTCGAACAGCTCGGGCTGGGTGACGAGATCGAACGCGGCGGAGAGGAAGTTCTCGCTCGACGCGTTCTCCTCGAGACGGCGGACGAGGTAGCTCACGGCCACGTCGAACTCCGCCGGCGCGACGGCCGGAACGTACAGACGAACGGGCCCGACGGTCGCCGCGACCGCGGCGGCCTGGCCCTGCGCCATACCGAGCAACATCTCGAACTCGACCGCGTCTGCGACCCCTCGGCGGTTCGCGAGCAGCCAGGCGTAGGCGATGTCGAACAGGTTGTGACCGGCGACTCCGACCCGCACGGCGCGCGCCGTCTCGGGGGTCAGCGCCGCGCTCAGGCACCGGATGTAGTTGGCGTCGGTGTCGAGCTTCGCGTCGTAGGTCGCGAGCGGCCAGCCGTGCATCGCGGCCTCGACGCGCTCCATCGCGAGGTTCGCGCCCTTGACGAGGCGCACCTTGACGGGCTCGCCGCCGCCGTCGACGCGCTCGGCCGCCCACGCCGTGAGCTGCTGGAGCGCTGGCAGGGCGTCGGGCAGGTAGGTCTGCAGCACGATGCCCGCACGGACGGAGCGCAGCTCCTCGCGCTCGAGCAGGCGCGTGAACACCGCGATCGTGAGGTCGAGGTCGCGGTACTCCTCCATGTCGAGGTTCACGAAGGTGCCGGTCTCGGCCGCGCGGGCGTACAGGGGCACCAGCCGCTCGACGACGCGGTCGACGATGTCGTCGAACGCCCACAGCGACACGCGGCTGATGATGTTCGAGACCTTCACCGAGACGTAGTCGACGTCGTCGCGCTCGACCAGGCTGCGGATGCCGGCGAGGCGGCGGGCCGCCTCCTTCTCGCCGAGCACGGCCTCGCCGAGCAGGTTGAGGTTGACGCGGTAGCCCTGGTCGCGGATGCGCGTGAGCGCCTGTCCGAGCTTGTCGGGGCGCGCGTCGGCGATGAGGTGTCCGACCATGCCGCGCAGCGCGCGCCGCGCGAGCGGGACGACCGCGTCAGGCACGACGGGGCCGAGGGCGCCGCCCACCCTGACGGCGGCCCGGAGTGCGGGCGGCAGGAACTCGGGCGCGCGCGGCGCGAGGCGCGCGAGGTTGTGGGCGGCGGCGGCGCGGCTCTCGGGTCGCATCACGCCGTCGACGAAGCCGACCGTGAAGTCGAGTCCGTCCTGATCGCGCAGCACGCCGGCGAGCCGCTCGGCAGCGGCATCGGTGTGCGCATCGGCCGACTTCGACACCCAGGTCCGTGCGAGGGACGCGGCCTCATCGACCAGGCCAGCGGAACCGTCACGCGGTACGAACGACGACATGCCCCCAGCCTATGGCCGCACCCGATGAAATGCCCGGTGGCCGCGCCCTCCGAGCATTCCGCGAATCCGCCCGCAGAGCGTGCGCCGCACGCGGATTTCGCACCTCGCGACCCCTCGCCTAGGCTCTGCCCCATGGACGCTGAGGTTCTGATCCGCCCGATTCGAGACGTCGACGCCGAGGCCATGGGCCGCGTGCACGCGAAGGTGTGGCACGAGACGTACGACGGCATGATCTCCGCCGCGGCCCTCGAGGCCGTCTCGCCCCGTCGCCTCGGCGATCTGTGGGCGAACTACGCGTCGCGCGGCGACGAGTACCGCCACGCCGCGGCCCTCGTCGACGGCGAGATCGTCGGCTTCGCCGGCTCGGGCCCGGCCCGCGACGACGACGCACCGGCGGAGCGCGAGCTGTACTTCGTGTTCCTGCTCGACTCGTGGCACCGCAGGGGCCTCGGCCGCGCGCTGTTCGACGCCGTGACAGACGGCGACGAGCCGCTGTACGGCTGGATCGCCAAGGACTACCCCGGCGGCGAGTCGTTCTACACGAAGCGAGGGTTCGCGTTCGACGGCGCCGAGCGCGACGAGGCGTTCCTCGGCGAGACGCTCACCGAGGTGCGCTTCTCGCGCTGACCCCGCGCGGTGCGCCCACCCCCTCCGCGAGCGCCTACGATCGTGGCGTGCGCCTTCGCCGATCGGCGAGCGCGCGACCACAGCACCCGCGGCCAGGAGGATCCGATGCGCGCGCTTTCCGTCTGGGCCCTTGAGAGGATCGGCGAGATCGCCGACGGCGACGACCTGGTGGCGATCATCGCCGAGGCCGCGGCGGCGGAGCCCCTCGCCGACGGCGACATCCTCGTCGTGACGAGCAAGATCGTCTCGAAGGCGGAGGGGCGGTTCCTGCGCGCGGACGACCGCGAGGACGCGATCGCGTCGGAGACCGTGCGGATCGTCGCCGAGCGCACGTGGCCGTCCGGGTCGCGCACGCGCATCGTCGAGAGCCGCCTCGGCATCATCGCGGCCGCCGCGGGGGTCGACGCCTCGAACACCCCGGAGGGCACGGTGCTGCTGCTGCCCGCCGATCCGGATGCCTCCGCCCGCGCCCTCGCCGACGGCCTCCGCCGCGCGACGGGGGCCGAGGTCGGCGTCATCGTCTCCGACACGCTCGGCCGCGCCTGGCGCGACGGCCAGATCGACGCGGCGATCGGCGCGGGCGGTGTGCACGTGTTCGAGGATCTGCGCGGCCAGACCGACGCCCAGGGGCGGCCGCTCGTCGTGACGCAGCCCTGCGTCGCCGACGAGCTCGCCTCGGCGGCCGATCTCGTCAAGCGCAAGGCGTCCGGATGCCCCGTGGCCGTCATCCGGGGCAGGGCCGACCTCGTCGGCCCGCTCGACCTCCCCGGCGCGCGCTCGATCATCCGGCCTGCCGAGCGCGACATGTTCCATACAGGGGCGGATGAGGCGTACGCGGCCGGGCTCGCCGCGGGCTCTGCGGCCGACGAACGGTAACGCAGCGCAACGGATCACCCCTCTCCCACCCGAGATCCGCCAAGATGTACGGGTGCCGAATTCCCCCACGCCGTCGACGCTGCCTCTCACCGGTTGGGTTCGCGCATTCGCGGGGCTGTTCCTCGCCGCCGCGGCCGTGCTGATCGCGTGGTGCGTCGTGTTCGGGGTGCGCGTCGTTCTCGCGACCGAGCCGTTGCAGCGTTTCCTCGCCGCCTACCCCGGCGAAGCACCCCTGCCCGCGGGCACCGCGGAGGGGATCCCGGGCTTCGTGTCGTGGACGCACTTCCTCAACGCGTTCTTCCTCGTGCTGATCGTCCGCAGCGGTATGCGCTATCGCACGGAGAAGCGCGCCGGCGGGCTGTGGACCTCGAAGCGCGTCAAGAAGCGCCGGATGTCCCTCGCACTGTGGTCGCACATCGCCGTCGACGTGCTGTGGCTCGTGAACGGCGTGGTGTTCGTCGTCCTGCTGTTCGTGTCAGGCCACTGGGTGCGCATCGTGCCGACGACGTGGGAGATCATCCCGAACGCCGTCTCGGCCGGCCTGCAGTACGCCTCGCTCGACTGGCCGACGCATCACAGCTGGGCCAACTACAACGCCCTTCAGCAGCTGTCGTACGCGGTGATCGTGTTCGTCGCCGCGCCCATCGCCGCCCTGACGGGGTGGCGCCTCAGCGCCTTCTGGCCGACGACGCTGAACCGATTCCTGCCCGGCCCCCTCGCGAAGGCGCTGCACTGGCCGACGATGCTGTTCTTCGTCGCGTTCGTCGTCGTGCACGTGCTGCTGGTCTTCACGACGGGCGCGCTGCGCAACCTCAACGCGATGTACGCGGGGCAGGATGCGGTCAGCTGGTTCGGGTTCTGGCTGTTCGCCGGCAGCATTGCCGTGATGGTGCTGGCCTGGTTCACCGCGCTGCGCGACGATTGGATCGGCAAAGTCGCTGCGCTCTTCGGCGACGTCCGGATGATGAAGCGCTGACGCACGCGGCGTCGCGGCCGGCGCGCCGGGCGCTCCCGCCGGGAGCGCTGACTCAGGCGGCGGGTGCCAGCCGGAGCTCGTCGGCCTCGCACCGAGCGTCGAACTCCGCGACCTCCTGCGCGGTCAGCGGCGGACGGTCGTCGGGCGACGCCGCGGGGTGGTCGTAGATCGCCTGCATGAGCGCGTTCCACTTCGCGAGGAAGCCGAGGCTCAGCGCGAAGGCCCAGGTGCCGGAGTGCCGCTCGCGGCGCGCGAGCATGAACGCCCACGCCCGCAGGTAGTCGACCCCGCACCACGCGGGGATGCGGCCGGTGCGCTCGTACTCGAGCTCGGCCGGGGTGATCAGCGGCGAGTACGCGTCGACCGTCGCGAAGCGGTCGTAGCCGCGGTACTGGTGGGCCCAGTAGAGCTGCGCCTCGTAAATGTCCTGTGCATCCATGTGGCGATCATCACACCAACCACCGACATACTGAACTGCGTACCCGCGTAACTGCCCGGGCAGTGTGGGTATTTCGCGCCTTTGCCCCGGAAACTCGGGGCACGCAACGGGTGGAGACGCCGCTCAGGTGCGACGAATCGACGCCTCGGCGGCCTTCCCCGGTCGATCTTCCGCACCGGAGCGGGTCCCTCATCCGCTGGGGTGCGACGAATCGACTCAGGCGGTCGCGGTCGCGGCCTGCTCGTCCTCTTCGGTCGCCACGAGCTGGCCGCACGCGCCGTCGATCTCCTTGCCGCGGGTGTCGCGGATCGTCGTGGGAATACCCGCGTCATTCAGGATGCGGACGAACTCGAGCTGCGCGCGCTTCGGCGACGCGTCCCACACCGACCCGGGCGTCGGGTTCAGCGGAATGGGGTTCACGTGCACCCAGCCGCGCCCTCGGGCGTTGAGCTTGTCGGCGAGAAGGCTCGCGCGCCACGGGTGGTCGTTCATGTCGCGGATCAGCGCGTACTCGATCGACACGCGCCGCCCCGTGCGGTCGAAGTAGGCGCGGGCCGCGTCGAGCACCTCGTCGACCTTCCAGCGCGAGTTCACCGGGATCATCTCGTCGCGCAGCTCGTCGTCCGGCGCGTGCAGCGACAGGGCGAACGTCACCGGGATGTCCTCGTCAGTGAGCTTCCGGATGGCGGGGGCGAGGCCGACGGTCGACACCGTGATGCCCCGGGCGCTCATGCCGAGCCCGGTCTTCTTGTCGGTCATGACCCGGATGGCGTGCATCACGCGGGCGTAGTTCGCCAGGGGTTCGCCCATCCCCATGAAGACGATGTTGGTGACGCGCTCGTCGTCGTGCTCGGCCTCACCCAGCTCGCCCGCGCGTATCACCGCGTTGGCGCGCACGATCTGCTCGACGATCTCGGCGGAGGACATATTCCGCGTCAGCCCCGCCTGGCCCGTCGCGCAGAACGGGCAGTTCATGCCGCAGCCCGCCTGGCTCGACACGCAGAGCGTGATGCGACCGGGGTAGCGCATCAGCACCGACTCGACCAGGGCGCCGTCGTGCAGCTTCCACAGGAACTTGATCGTGTCGCCGTCGTCGGTCTGCAGGCGGCGCACCTCGGTCAGCAGCGTCGGCAGGAGGCCGGCCGCCAGCTCGCCGCGGCTCTCGGCCGGCAGATCGGTCATGCGCTCGGGGTCGGATGTGTAGTGCTCGAAGTAGTGCTTGCCCAGCTGCTTCGCGCGGAAGCCGGGCAGCCCCAGCTCCTTGACCTTCTCGACTCGCTGCTCGGGCGTGAGATCGGCGAGGTGAACGGGCGGCTTGCCGCGCTTGGGGCTGGCGAACTGCAGCAGGGGGCGCCCCTCGGCGTCCTTGGCCTGGTTCCACCCCTCGGCCTTCGGGCGCACCTGGCGCACGGGACCGGCGGTGGCAGCGGCGGTGCGCGTGGGGCGCTCGGCGGAGGAAGTCATAGGGTCCAGGATACGGCGCCGGGCCTGGACATCACCGGGTGACGGACGGAGTTCCCGGCGAGCGGGCAGTGCCGGATGACGGATGCGACACGCCCAGCCGGCGCGACCCCGGCAGGGCAGATCCGCCCCGCCCAGCGCGCCCCGGGCAGGTCTGCCCATCGTGACCCGTGCAGGAGATCCATAGACTTATCCCGCCGGCCGCACTCGGGGGGAGGCGGCCGGCTCTCCTGCACATCCCCCTCGCACCTGAGGAGTTCCCATGGCTACCATCCGTCGCAGCCGCGTCCTGATCGCATTCGGCGCGCTCGCGCTCATCCCCGCCGCCCTCACCGCCTGCGGCGCCGGCGGCCAGAGCACCGCAGATGCCTGCGGCATCATCGAGGACGGCATGTCCGAGATCCAGTCGAACCTCTCCGAGCTCACGTCGGCCGCCACGTCGGGCGACGAGGAGGCGCTGACCACGCTGATCTCGCAGACGAGCGATGACATCTCGGCGATCAAGGAAGACGTCACCAACGAAGAGGTCAGCGCGGCCTTCGGCAAGTTCGCCGACTCGTACGCCGACGTCTCCGGTATCCTCGAGGAGCTCGGCTCGATCGACCTGACCGACCCCGCAGCGGCCGACAAGGCCACCGAGATCTCCGAGAAGGCGACGACGGCTCAGACCGGTCTGACCGACTCGATGACCGAGCTCACCGACCTCTGCTCCTGATCTGACAGACGCGACGGCCCCGGATGACGCAGCTGCGCCATCCGGGGCCGTCGCGTCCGCTCAGCGGGGGTCGAGGCCGAACAGCCCGCGGACCGCGCCGGTGGCGGCCGCGGTGTCGCCCGCATCGATCGCATCGCGGACGTCGGCGGAGAGCTGCTGGCGCCCGCCGACGGCATCGGGCAGATGCCGCAGGACGAGGCTCATCAACGGCAGGTGATCCTCGAGCAGACGGCCCCGCAGGGTGCCCTCGCACGCGGCCACCGCCGCCATGAACGTCACGAACGCGGCGCCCCACTCGGCGTCGCTGGCCGTCGAGAGGCCGGCGGCGCCCTCGCGCACGTCGGTGCAGTCGGCGCTGCGCTCGGCGATCGCGGTCATGCCGAACCCGACATGGATCGCGCTGACCTCGCCGAAGTACTCGTAGAGGCTCGTCACGTCATCCGGCGTAAGATCGCGCACCTTGGTCTGCCGACCCGGCCAGACGTCGAGCAGGCCAGTGCGCTCGAGGCGCTGGATGGCCTCGCGCACCGGAGTGCGCGAGACGCCGAGCCGCTCGGCGACATCACGGTCGCGCAGCGGATCGCCGGGGCGCAGGACCCCGGTGTAGATATCGTTGACGAGACGCTCGTACACGCCCTCGGACAGGCGCTGCGACGACAGCTGCAGCGGTCCGCCGCTCGAGAGCAGGTCTCCGGTTCCGAGGCGCAGCATCACGCTCCACCGCCCGGCGTGCGGAGCTCTCGCTGGCTCATGTGAATCGTCGTGGTGTCCATTCCATCCCCTCCGCTGCTGCTCGGGTCGAGCTCGCGGTTCTCGGCCGATGCGTTCGGGCGCATCGGGCGGCGTCTGGTTGCGCCGCTGGCCGATCGGAGATCCCCCAATCTCCGCGGTCGTGAGGTGACAGTGTGCCAGACGCATCTTTGAGAGCGCTTGCATTCTGCTTCCGGACACCAGTATCCACCCCGTTCCTCACCCTTGACGCCACCTCCGACCATCCGGGCCCGCAACCGCGTGCGGCAGTGGGAATCCCACAAACGGTTTTCGCCCCGGGGGCCTGATCGCGACAATGACCGGATGCGCGATGAAGCCACAGCCCTCCGTCTCGAGCTCGGTGCCCGCGACGCGTCCCCCGCAGGTCTCGCCGTTACCGCCCGCTTCGCGGAGCAGCACGGGTACGACGGCGTGCAGGCCGCCGAGACCCAGCACGATCCGCTGATCGGCTGCGCCGTCGCGGGCGCCGCCTCCACCGGCATCCGGCTGTCGACCGCGATCGCCGTGGCGTTCGCGCGCAGCCCCATGTCTCTCGCGGTGACCGCCAACGACGTGCAGCTCGCCACGGGCGGCCGCTTCGCCCTCGGTCTCGGCTCGCAGGTGAAGGCGCACATCGAGAAGCGGTTCTCGATGCCGTGGTCGGCGCCCGCACCGCGCATGCGCGAGTTCATCGGCGCGGTTCGTGCGATCTGGCGCTCGTGGGAGACCGGCGAGAAGCTGAGCTTCGAGGGCGAGCACTACCGCCACACCCTGATGACGCCGTTCTTCAGCCCTGGCCCGAACCCGCACGGCAATCCGCCGATCTGGCTCGCGGCGGTCGGCCCGGCTATGACCGCTCTCGCCGGCGAGGCGGCCGACGGCTTCGTCGCGCACGCGTTCACGACGCGCGACTATCTCGCCGAGGTGTCGCTCCCGCGGCTCGAGCGCGGGGCGCGCTCGGCGGGGCGCGAGACGCCGGAGGTCGTGCTGCAGCCGTTCGTGATCGCGGGGGCGGATGAGGCATCGCGCGCGAAGCAGGAGGAGTCGGTGCGCGCGCAGATCGCGTTCTACGGCTCGACGCCCGCCTATCGCGGCGTGCTCGAGCACCACGGATGGGAGTCGGTCGCCGACAGCCTCCATGCGGCCAGCCGCCGCGGCGAGTGGGCGGAGATGTCGGCGCTCGTCACCGACGAGATGCTCGCGGCGTTCGCCGTCTCGGGAACACCCGACGAGACTCGGGGACTGTTGCAGGAGCGCTTCGGCGGCCTCGCCGACACCGTCTGCGTCAATGCGCCGGCGACGCCGGAGGAGCTCGCCGCGATCGCGGCGTAGAAGCTGACCGGCGCCGAATCGGCGCGCCGCTGTGTGAGCGGGGCGAGGAAGCCGGCGCGGCGCGGGCGGCGCACCAGCGGACGAGCGCGGCGGCGTGGTGCATGCGGGCCGGGAGTCGTACGCCCGCTGCGCCGGCGGCCGGCAGTCAGCGGCGAGCGCCGGCACACCCCGCTACGCCAGCGGCCAGCGCTCGAGCGCCGCGGCGATGCGCTTCTTCGTCGCGGCCGGTACCCGCTCGACCAGTTCGAAGGACGGTTCGCGGTTCGCCTGCGACCTGCCCTGCCACGTGCCCACCGTGACGCCGTCGACCAGCACGACCGGTCGGAAGACCCCGTTCTTCCCGGGAAGAACGGCGCTCAGCATCCGGTCGCTCGCCGTCAGCGACCGGTCGGCGTAGCCGAGGATCCACTCGTCGAACGACGGGGCGAGCGTGATGCCCGGTGCCGCGTCGCCGGGCTCATCGCCGACCACCCACGCGGGCGCGCCCTCGACCGCCACCTCGGTGAGCCCCGCTTCAGCCGCGGCACGGCGCACCTGGGTCTTCGGGAGCTTCAGCCACCAGGCGATGTCGTCGCCCGACATCGGTGCGCGCGCCGCGACGAGGCGGCGGACGATGTCGACCAGTTCGCCGTCGGCGGCGGCGCGCGGGGCCGTCGGCGGCGCCGCGAGCACCTGCTGGTTGCCGCGGAACGCACCCCAGTGCCAGGCTCCGCCGACCCCGTGGTGGAAGATCAGGTGGTAGCCGCGCCCGCCGTCGGTCTCGATGCCCGCCTCGTTCCACGCCTCGAGCAGCTCCGCCCGGGTGGGGCCGTCGCCGGGGCCCGCCCCGATCATCCGGAGCCCGATCTCGCGCGCCGCCGCGAGCACGGCGTCGTCGAGGCCGAGCTCCTGCCGCCGCTTCGCCGCGGAGCGGTGGATGCGCTCGGACGTCAGCGCCAGCAGTGTGCTCAGGTGCGCGGGGGTCGTGGCGAAAAGCGTGCCGCGCACGAGCCACGACCGCACGATCTCACCGCGGTCGAACGCCGCTTTGACATCGTCGATCGTCGTGCCGGGCCGCGAGCGCATCGCGATCGCGCGTAGCACGCCCGGGAGATTCTGGCCCTGCAGGCCCACCGCCCGGTCGACGACCTCGGCGGGCGACAGATCGGACCCCGCCAGCAGCTGCGAGGCGTGGCGCCAGCGCCGCGCTTCGGCGCGCGTGAGGTCTCTCATGCGCCCACCGTAGCGGGGAGCACCGACATTGCGGGCCTGTACCCTCGAACAATGCCCGCGCACTATCCGACGACGATCGCCTCGCGCACGAGCATCGAGCTGGAGATCAAGCGGTCGCGGTTCATCGCGCATCTCGAGCCGGTCTCATCCGTCGCCGAGGCAGACGCGTTCATCGCGGGCATCCGCAAGCAGTACTGGGACGCCAGGCACAACTGCGTCGCCATGATCACCGGCGTCACAGGCGACCAGGCTCGATCGTCCGACGACGGCGAGCCGTCCGGCACCGCGGGCGTGCCCATGCTGGAGGTGCTGAGGCGGCGCGACATGACCGATTTGGCGGCCGTCGTGACGCGCTACTTCGGTGGCATCAAGCTCGGCGCAGGCGGCCTCGTGCGGGCGTACGGGCAGGCGGTGTCCGACGCCCTCGACTCCGCCGCGCTCGTCGACCGGCGCGCGCTGACGCGGGTCGGCATCGACGTGCCGCACGCCGACGCGGGCAGGTACGACAATCTGCTGCGGGCGTGGGCCTCGGCGAACGACGCGGTGCTCGACGCTCCCGAGTACGCCGCGGCTGCCCGGCTGACGGTCTGGGCTCCGGATGACGCCCTCGCGCGCCTGCGCGACGGCGTCGCCGCGTGGTCGGCCGGCCGCGTCGACCCGGTGGCGGGCGAGGTGCGCGTCGTCGACGTGCCCCGCGGCTGACCGCCGCTTCACCCCAGCACCCTCCCGCCCTGCCTGCCCTGCCCGCCCGTCCGTCCATCCGTCCGTCCGCCCGTCCGTCCGTCCGTCCGTCCGAGCACAACTACGGCAAATCGTCGCCGCCGGGGGCGCACTCCCCCGGAAAGCCGCGGCGCGCGCCCCGGGAACGCCGCAAGACGCCGTAGTTGTGTCCGCGGCCGCCCGGAGAGTGTCGAACGGACACGTCCTCCCGCCGATTGCCCGCTCCGTGCCGCCGATACCTTCTTCTGCTGAAGCCTCGAGCACAACTACGGCAGTTCGTCGACGCCGAGCGGCGCGTACCCCGGAAACACGCGGCGCAGGGAACCGAGTAGACGTGAACTGCCGTAGGTATGTCGCCAGCCCTCCGGAGAGTCACGGACGGACGCACCCTCCCGCCGGTGCGCGGAGCCGCGCCGCGCAGCGCAGCGCAGCATCCCGGGAGGATTCCGCGGCCGGAGCCCCGAGCACAACTACGGCAAACGGTCGACGCCGGGGACGCGCACCCACGGAAACACGCGGCGCGGGCACCCGAACAGCCGCGAACTGCCGTAGTTGTGCTCTCGACGGCGCGGAGAATCGGCGTCGCCGTGCCGGCGGGAACGCGGCAACGGGTCCGCGCTACAGGTCGAGCACGAACGTCCAACTGCCGGCGACGACCGCGACGGCGATGCTGACGCCGGCGATCGCGGCGGCCAGCAGCACCAGGGCTCCGTCGCGCGGGCGCAGCACCGACGGCCTGGCCCAGGTGCGGCGCACCTCGCGGGGGTCCGCACCGAATCCGCGCGCCTCCATCGCGGTCGCCAGCAGGGTGCCGCGGCGGATCGCCAGCACGAACAGCGCGAACGCCATGCCGGCGAAGCGGCGCACCCGCCCCCGATCGGCGATGCCGCGCGCGCGCCGCGCATACGCCATCTCCTCCCAGTCGGACATGAGCAGGCCGACGAGCCGCAGCCCTGCCAGCGCGCCCAGCACGAACCGCGCCGGCAGCCGCACGATCTGCCCGAGCGCGTCCGCGAGGTCGGTCGGGTCAGTCGTCGACAGCAGCACGACCGCGGGCACAGCGATCGCGAGCACGCGGAGGAGGATCGCCAGCGCGAGCGAGATCGAGCCGTCGCTGATGCGCAGGATGCCCCACTCGACGTACATCTCCCCGCTCGAGCGTCCGTACAGCACGGTCGCACCGGACGCGATGACGGCCGCCGCGACGATCGGCCACGCGCGCTTCCACACGTCGGCGGCGCGGAGGCGCGCGAACGGCAGCACCGCCAGGGTCAGCGCGAGGCTCACCCCCGCCGACACCGGGTCGATCGACAGCATCAGCGCGATGCCGATGACGAGGGTCGCGACGAACTTCGCCAGCGCGTTGCTGCGCGAGAGCGGCGAGCGCCGTGCGTCGATCATGACGAGGCTCATCGGACGCTCCCGCCGGGCACCGGACGGGCGACGCCGTCGCCCGGGAGCATCCGGTGAACGACGAGGCTCATCGCGCGCACCCGCCGAGCTCCGGACGGGCGACGCCGTCGCCCGGGAGCATCCGGTTCACGACGAGGCTCATCGCACGCTCCCATCCGGCGCCGGATGACCGGCACGGCCGTCCGGCACCATCCGGAGCACGTCGTCGGCGAGTTCGTCGACGAGCGGCTCGTCGTGCGTGACGAGGACGAGTGCGGTGCCCTCGTCGCGGAGCGCGGCGAGCATGTCGACCAGTTCGCGCCAGGTGCGGGCATCCTGCCCGAACGTCGGCTCGTCGAGCACGAGCACGCGGGGCCTGGTCGCGAGGGCGGCCGCGACCGTGAGCCGCCGCTTCTCGCCGCCCGAGAGCGTGAAGGGATTCGCGTGCGCGAGGCCGCGCAGGCGCAGGCGGTCGAGCAGCGGCTCGACTCGGCCGCTCGTCTCGTCGGCGGAGAGCCCGAGGGCGCGAGGGCCGATCTCGAGCTCGCCCCTGACGGTCGACGCCATCAACTGGTGGTCGGGCGACTGGAACACGGCGCCGAGGCGCGTAAGCAGCTCGCGCGACGCCCACTCGACCGGTCGGCGCACATCGCTCTCGCGCCGCCACCACCGGGTGCGAGGCGGCAGCCCCTCGCTCAGCGCGTTCGCGGCGAGGTACTCCCCCGCGACGGGTGCGAGCAGGCCGGCGAGGGTCAGCGCCAGCGTCGACTTCCCGACGCCGTTCGGCCCGACGACGGCCAGCGCCCGCCCCGCCTCCACCGACACCGCGAGCCCGGATGCGACGGCCTCACCCCCTCGCCCGACGGCGAGGTCGGCGCCGGTGAGCAGCACCTCACCCGTGCGCTGGTCCGCCCGCCCGCGCTCCGCGGCATGTGCACCGGGAACCAGCGCATCGGCCGACTCCGCCGTTCGCGCCGTCGCGCCCACCCCGGGCGCCGCCTCGCCATCCGGCACCGCCGTGCGCGAGCGCGCTGCCGCGTGCGCACCGGGCACCCACACACCCGCCTCGGCGAGCACGTCGCCGCACCGGCCGAACACGTCATCTGGCGGCCCGTCGGCGATGACGCGGTGCTCGCCGAGCACGACCACGCGGTCCATGTGCGCCGCCCACGCGTCGAGGCGGTGCTCGACCACCACGAGCGTCGCGCCCGTGGTCGCGGCGGCCGACAGCACGGCGTCGCGCACCTCGATGACGCCGGCGGGGTCGAGCTGCGCGGTCGGCTCGTCGAGCAGCAGCAGCCCGGGGCGCATCGCGAGCGCGCCCGCGAGCGCGAGGCGCTGCTTCTGACCGCCCGACAGTGCGGATGTCGACCGGTCGAGCGCCACGTCGAGCCCGACGGCGTCGAGTGCCAGCGGCACGCGCCGCCAGATCTCGTCCCGCTCGACGCCGAGGTTCTCGCAGCCGAACGCGACGTCGTCGCCCACGCGCGAGAGCACGACCTGGGCATCCGGATCCTGCAGCACGAGACCGGCGCGACCAGTCGCCCGGGCGGCCGGAACGCCGTCGATCGTCAGCTCGCCCTCGGCCTCGCCGTCCTCGTCGCCGCCGAGCACGCCGGCGAAGCCGCGCATCAGCGTCGACTTCCCCGATCCGGATGCGCCGAGCAGCAGCACGCGCTCGCCCGGCGCGATCTCGAGGTCGATGCCGCGGGCGGCCCACTCGTCGCGACCGGCGTGGCGCCAGCCCCACCCGCGCACGACGACGCGGGCGGCGCCCCTGTCCGCGCGCGCGGCGGAGCTCTCGGTCATCCCGCCGCCGTCGGCGCCGTCGCCCGCAGGGCGGCGCGGCGAGGCATCCGGAACCGCCTCATCCGGAGCCTCGCCCACGCGCGCCGTCCCGCTCACCCGGCGCTAGGCGGTCGCGCCGCGGCGAGCCCTGCGGTCGCGGCCGGATGCGAATCGGTCGAGCACGCCGGTCGCCGCCAGCGCCCGTTGCAGCGCCCAGGAGCCGATGCCCGCGAGCACGATGCCCGAGACGACGGCGGCGAAGAAGTAGATCGTGCGGGCCTCGGCGCCGAGCGCCGCGACCGACGAGAAGCTGACATCGAGGATCGCGACGGACAGGCCGGCGAACAGGCCGGAGGCGAGCGCGCCGAGCAGGCGCCAGTTCTTGTAGAGCAGCAGCGCGAAGCCGATCTCGGCACCCAGACCCTCGATGAGGCCCCAGATGAACGTCTCGGTGGCCCACTGGGTGCCGAGCGCCATCGAGACCGTCGCGGCGACGACCTCGGTGTAGAACGCGGCTCCGGGCTTGCGGATGACGAGGCCGCCGAGCACGCCCGCGAACAGCCAGCCGCCCGCGGTCAGGCCGGACAGGCCGGGGGTGAACGACAGCACGCTGTCGAAGACGGGCCACGCAAGGCCCCACAGCCAGAACACGACGCCTGCGGCGACGCCGATCACGCTGGCGACGATGATGTCGACGACCCGCCAGGTGCGGCGGGCGGGCACGGACGAACTGCTCATTGATGTTCCTTCCTTCGCTGGCATGACCCAGATCAGGTTCGACGGTCGAAGCGCGGGTCGCTTCCTCTCAGCCCGGCATGCCGGGCTCCCGTGGTGTTGTCGCCCTTTCGAGCGCGAGACCCAGGGTAGCCGATCGGCGAACAGCGGGGGTCGGCCAGGCGGCGCCCCGCCCGCGGATTCCAGGGTTCCGCCAGCCACCGCATCGCGCGGGCGGGTAGCGTAGCACCGTGCCAACCGACGACGTCAACAACGCCGACGAGACGACGCGCGCCCGAAGCGGCAGCGCGGCCGACCCGAACGGACCCGCTCCGTTCCGCGCCATGTCTCTCGACGACCTCGACCCCGAGCCAGAGGGCGATTCGCCGCGACGCCGCACGCGGCGAGAGGCGAGGGCCGAGCGAGAGGCCCGCAAGCACGGCGAGGCGGGCCTGCCCACCTCTGCGTCGGTGGGCGGCGCGGCGCGCACGCCCGCCTCGGCTCCGGATGAGCCGGGCGAGCACACGACGCGGCCCGGCATGCCGTCGTGGCTGCGTTCGCAGCGGCGCGATGCGCGTGCGGCCGAGAGCGCGGCAGGAACGACGGTGGGCGGCGCTGCCGCTGCGGCTGCCGCCGAGGCTCAGCCGGCGCCCGCGACAGAGGCACCCGCACCGACTTCCCAGGAGGCTCCGGCTCCGGCTCCCGAGCCCTCGCCGACCGCCGACCTCGACGACGACACCCGCGCGAACCCGATCCTGACGCCGCCGGCGTCGGATGCCGCCGATGCGGCGAGCCCCGACGACGTCGCCGCCGCTGACGCCGCGGCCGGCGAGGGAGCGCTCTTCGACGGCGCGATCCCCGGGGCCGCAGCCGCGGCCGCTCCGCTGAGCGCCGCGGGCGCGGTGGGCACGGCCGACGAGACCGCGGCCGCGATCGAGATGCCCGAGCCGACCGATGCGCTCAGCATCTTCGACTTCAACCGCACGGCGGCCGTCGGCACAGCCGCTCCCGCGGCCGGGCCTGCCCCCGAGCCCGAGCCAGAAACCGAGCCCGAGCCCGCCATCGCGAGTCCCGCGGCCGCGACCGAGATCCATCCGGAGCAGGCGCCCGCAGACGAGCCCGCACCTGCCGCGGCGCCGGTTGCTCCGGCTGCCGCCCCCGCCGCGCTCGCCTGGGTCTCATCCGCCGCCATCGCCGACGCCGATTCGAAGGGGCCGACCACGCCGTCCGGAGCCGATACGACCCCGCTGGTGCCGCGCCGGCGCCGCTCGCCGTGGCCCGTGATCGCACCGATCGCGGTGGCCGTGCTGCTCGCGGCCGCCTACGTCGTCGGCTTCGCGACCGCTCCGCTCGACAACGTCGCGCCGGTCGTGAAGACCGCCAAGCTGAAGAGCCCCGAGGGCAGCGAGATCGAGGTCTCGTGGCCGCTCGACGGGGGCGCGGCGATCGCGGCCGTCGGCCAGACCGACGAGGTGCCGGAGTCGAGCAGCGACGAGCTGCCGATGGCCAGCATCACGAAGCTCGTCTCGGTGCTGATGGTGCTCGATCAGGAGCCGCTCGCCGAGGGCGAGGAGGGCCCGTCGTACGAGTTCACCGACGAGGACCTGAACAACTACTACGGCTATGTGTACCGCGGCGAGTCGCGGCTCGAGGTTCCCGTCGGCGGTTCGCTCACGCAGTATGAGCTGATCGAGGGCATCCTGCTCGGCTCCGCCAACAACTACATCGACAAGCTCGTGGTCTCAACGTTCGGCTCGGTCGAGGAGTTCGCTGCGCAGACCGAGGACTGGCTCGACGAGCACGGGCTGTCGTCGATGACCGTCGTGCAGCCGTCGGGCATCGACTGGAACAACACAGCGACCCCGGCCGACGTCGCGCGCCTCGGCGCGCTGGCGCTCGAGAACCCGGTGGTCGCCGAGATCGTCGCGAAGAAGACCGCAGATCTCCCCGGCGTCGGCGAGGTCGAGAACTCCAACCCCCTGCTCGGGGACGAGGGCGTGGTCGGCATCAAGACCGGCACGCTGCTGTACAACTCGAACATCGTGGTCGCCAAGCAGATCGACGTCGACGGCGAGACCGTGACGGTCGTCGCGTCGGTCCAAGGCCAGCCAGACGAGGACAGCCGCAACATCGTGGCCCGCTCCCTGCTCGAGACGGCGACAAAGGCCGCTCAGAAGTCGACCGTGATCGTGAAGGCCGAGACGAAGGCCGGAAGCGTCACGACCGAGTGGGGCGAGTCGGCCGACCTCGTGGCATCGGATGAGGTCGCGCTGTCGCTGTGGAACGGCGATTCGGCGGAGATCACGTCGAACGTCGGCGACGTGCTCGGACACGCCAGCGGCGACTCGGTCGGCACGATCGAGGCGACCGGCTCGTTCGCCACCACCGCGACGAAGGTCGCGCTGACCGACGACATCGAGGGTCCCGACCTCGGCTGGCGCCTGACCCACCCGCTCGACCTGCTCGGGCTGAACTAGCCGCCGCAGCGAAGACGAGGGCGGGGCCGGGGCGATTAGATCGCCCCGGCCCCGCCCTCGTCGTGCGCCTACTCGGCGGCGGGTGCCGTCTCGACCGCGCCCGTGACGGCGGCCGGCTCGGCCGCCTCGTCGGCGTCGAGGTCGACCGCTGCGTGCTCGAACTGGCTCTGGTACAGCCGCCAGTACGCGCCCTTACGCTCGATCAGCTCGTCGTGCGAACCCTGCTCGACGATCGAGCCCTGCTCCATGACGAGGATCAGATCGGCGTCGCGGATCGTCGACAGGCGGTGCGCGATGACGAACGACGTGCGCCCCTCGCGCAGCGCCGCCATGGCGTGCTGCAGGAGCAGCTCGGTGCGGGTGTCGACCGAACTGGTCGCCTCGTCGAGGATGAGCACCTGCGGCCGGCGGAGGAACGCACGGGCGATCGTGATGAGCTGGCGCTCGCCCGCCGAGACGTTCGCCGCGTCCTCTTCGAGGATCGTGTCGTAGCCGTCTGGCAGCGAGTGCACGAACCGGTCGACGTAGGTCGCCTCGGCGGCCGCGAGCACCTCGTCGTCGGTCGCCGAGTCGTTGCCGTAGCGGATGTTCTCGCGGATCGTGCCGGCGAACAGCCACGGGTCCTGCAGGACCATGCCCGTGCGCGCCCGCAGGTCGCCCCGCGTCATCTCGCCCACGTTCTGCCCGTCGAGCAAGATCTCTCCGCCGTCGAGCTCGTAGAAGCGCATCAGCAGGTTGACCAGCGTGGTCTTGCCCGCGCCCGTCGGTCCGACGATCGCGACGGTCTGACCGGGCTCGACCCGGAACGACAGCCCGTTGATGAGCGGCTGCTCGGGCGTGTACGAGAACGACACGTCGTTGAACTCGATCACACCCGCACCGCCCTCCGGCGCCGTCGGGGCGTTCTCGTCGTCTGCCTCCTGCTCGTCCTGGTCGAGCAGGTCGAAGACGCGCTCGGCCGAGGCCGTTCCCGACTGCACGACCGGGATCATGCCGCCGAGCTCGGTGAGGGGCTGGGTGAACTGCTGCGAGTACTGCACGAAGGCCTGCACGTCGCCGATGCGGATCTGGCCGCTGGCGACCATCACACCGCCGAGCACCGCGATGCCCGCATAGGTGAGGTAACCGACGAACTGCATCGACGGCATCATCACGCCGGACAGGAACTGCGCCTTGAACGATGCCTGGTAGAGCTCCTCGTTCTCGGCCTCGAACGCCTCGGCGACGGCCTTCTCGCGGCCGAAGACCTTCACGAGCGCGTGGCCAGAGAATGACTCCTCGACGCGGGAGTTCAGGCGGCCGACCTTGCGCCACTGCAGCTGGAACGCCTTCTGCGACTTCGGGCCGATGACGCCCATGATGATGCCGATGAGCGGCAGCGACACCAGCGCCACCAGGGCGAGCTGCCACGAGATCGAGAACATCATTCCGATGACGCCGACGACCGTGAGCACCGAGGTGATCGCGCCGGACAGCGATTGCTGCAGCGTCTGCGTCATGTTGTCGACGTCGTTGGTGACGCGGCTGATCAGCTCGCCGCGCTGCACGCGGTCGAAGTAGCTCAGCGGCAGGCGGTTGATCTTGGCCTCGATGTCTTCGCGCAGGCGCCACATCGTCTTCACCATGACGACGTTGATGATGTAGCCCTGGATCCACTGCAGCAGCGCACCGATGACGTAGACCGCGATCGCCCACATGATGACCGTGCGCAGGTCGACGAAGTCGATGCCCTCGCCCGGGGTGAATGGCGCCATCGCAGCGATCTGGTTGGCGCGGTCGGTCTCGCCGGCTGCCTGCAGCGCCTGGACGATCTCGTCCTGCGAGAGGCCGGGGAACGCGGTGCCCAGCTGAATCGAGGTGAAGCCCTCGAAGACCACGTTCGTGGCCTCGCCGAGGATCTTCGGCCCAGCGACCGAGAGCACGACGCCGATCGCGCCCAACAAGCTCGCGAGCGCGAACACCCAGGCGTGGGGGCGCAGCAGCCCCAGGAATCGGCGGAAGCTCGGCCAGAAGTTCTTGGGCTTGCCGCCCATCGACCCCGGCTCCTGGGCGCCGGAGGCGATCATGGCCTCCTGCGCTTCGCGGTCTTCGTCGCTCATCGCGAGCGACGCCGTCTGCGGCGTGCTGTCGCTCATGCGCTGGCCTCCGTGGCTCCGAGCTGAGATTCGACGATCTCGCGGTAGGTGGTGCTCGTCTCGAGCAGCTCTTCATGGGTGCCGAGGCCGACGGCCCTGCCGTCGTCGAGCACCAGGATGCGGTCGGCATCGGTGATGGTCGACACGCGCTGCGCGACGACGATCTTGGTCACGTCGGGCAGTTCGCGCCACAGCGCCTGCCTGAGCCTGGCGTCGGTCGTGAGGTCGAGCGCCGAGAACGAGTCGTCGAACACGAGCACGCTCGGTCGGTGCACGATCGCGCGGGCGATCGCCAGGCGCTGGCGCTGGCCGCCCGAGACGTTCGTCCCGCCCTGCGCGATGGGCGACTCGAGCCCCTCGGGCTTGTCACGGACGAAATCGGTTGCCTGAGCGATCTCGAGCGCCGCCCACAGCTCGTCATCGGTCGCATCCTCCCGCCCGAACCGGAGGTTCGACGCGATGGTGCCCGAGAACAGGAACGGTCGCTGCGGGACGAGCCCGATGCCGTTCCAGAGGGCGTCGAGATCGGCCTCGCGCACGTCGACACCGTGCACCTCGACCGAGCCGCCCGTGACGTCGAAGAGGCGGGGGATGAGCGACACCAGGGTCGTCTTGCCCGATCCGGTCGAGCCGATCACGGCGACGGTCTCTCCGGGGTCGGCCCGGAACGAGATTCCCTGCAGCACCGGCTGGTCGGCGCCTGGGTAGGTGAACTCGACGTCGTCGAAGACGACGGTGCCCGCCTGCGGCATGGCGGAGACCGGCTCGCTCGGCGGCACGACGGTGGTCTCGGAGTCGAGCACCTCGCCGATGCGGTCGGCGGAGACCGCGGCGCGCGGGATCATGATCGCCATGAAGCTGGCCATCATGATGCCGCCGAGGATCTGGCCGACGTACTGCATGAACGCGAAGATCGTGCCGACGTCGGTATTGCCCGCGTTGACCTCGATGCCGCCGAACCAGACGACGCCGACGACCGTGACGTTCAGCACCAGCATCACCATCGGGAACATCACGACGAACAGCGAACCGACGCGGCGGCCGACGTCCATGATGTCGGTGTTGGCGACGCGGAAGCGCTGCTCCTCGATCGGTTCGCGCACGAACGCGCGGACGACGCGCACGCCCGTGAGCTGCTCGCGCATCACCCGGTTCACCGCGTCGATGCGGGTCTGGTAGGTGCGGAAGAGCGGCACCATGCGCACGATCACGCCGGCCGCCACGATCAGCAGCACCGGGATCGCGACGCCCAGGATCCAGCTCAGGCCGACGTCCTGCTGGAGGGCCATCACGATGCCGCCGATGGCCATCATGGGCGCCATGACGAGCATCGTCGCGCTCATCATGGTGAGCATCTGCACCTGCTGCACGTCGTTGGTGTTGCGGGTGATGAGCGAACCCGAGCCGAAGCGCGAGACCTCGCGCTCGCTGAAGCCCGAGACGCGCTCGAAGATCGCGCCGCGGAGGTCGCGGCCGAGCGACATGGCCGCCTTGGCCGCGCAGAAGGTCGCGATGATCGCGGCGACGATCTGGCCGAGCGCGACGACCAGCATGATCGCGCCGACCCGGAGGATGTAGCCGGTGTCGCCCTCGGCGACGCCGTTGTTGATGATGTCTGCGTTGAGCGTCGGAAGGTACAGCGCGGCGAGCGCCGAGGCGAACTGGAAGACCAGCACGCCGACGAGCAGGAGCCAGTGGCGTCTGAGATAGCGGGACAGAAGTCTGATGAGCACGGTTGTTCCCCGGATGTCAGGACGGCCACCGGTTCGCAACCGCCGTGAACACATTGGCACGAACCACCGACATTCGAAAAGCCCGCGGGCGGATTGTCCGCTGAGGGCGGAGAAACGCGCGGTGGTCGCGCAATTCCGACGTTTTCCCGTACCCGGTCCGGGTATGCGCGCGCGCCCCATCCGGATGCTCGCGGAGCGCGGTCGGCGACCGCTTTCGGAGGCGCGCTCCGGCTCCGCTATGCTCCCGAGCGACGAAAGGTTCGACCATGCCCCACTTCGATCTCCCCCTCGACCAGCTGCGCTCCTACCGGCCCGAGGTCGCCGAACCGGGGGACTTCGACGACTTCTGGGAGCGCACGCTCGACGAGGCGCGCGCCGCGGCATGGCCCATCCGACTCACCCGCGTCGATTCGCCGCTCGAGGCGGTCGAGGTCTGGGACGCCGAGTTCGCGGGGTTCGCCGGCGATCCGGTCGCCGCCTGGCTGCTGCTGCCCGCCGGTGCCGCTGAGCCGCTTCCGGCCGTCGTCGAGTACGTCGGCTACAACGGCGGCCGCGCGCTCCCGCACGAGCAGCTGCAGTGGGCGGCGTCCGGCTACGCGTACCTCCTTATGGACACGCGGGGGCAGGGCAGCGGCTGGGGCACGGGCGGTGTCACGCCCGATCCGCACGGGTCGGGTCCCGCCGCACCCGGCGTGATGACCCGCGGGATCGAGAGCCCTGACGACTACTACTACCGCCGGGTCTTCACCGACGCCGTGATGGCGGTGGACGCCGTCCGGAGCCTCGACCGCGTCGACGCATCGCGCGTCGCCGTCACGGGAACCAGCCAGGGCGGCGGCATCGCGATCGCGGCGGCAGGGCTCGTGCCCGGCCTCGTCGCGGCGATGCCGAACGTGCCGTTCCTGTGCCACTTCGAGCGCGCGGTGCGGCTGACCGATTCCGACCCGTACCACGAGATCGCACGGTACCTGTCGGTGCACCGCGACGACGTCGAGCGCACGTTCGAGACGCTGTCGTACTTCGACGGCGTGAACTTCGCCCGCCGCGCGACCGCGCCCTCGCTGTTCTCGACGGGTCTCATGGACATGGTCTGCCCGCCGTCGACCGTGTACGCCGCGCGCAACGCGTGGGGCGGCCATGCCGACATCGTCGACTACGAGTTCAACGGCCACGAGGGCGGGCAGGGCCTGCAGTGGCAGCGCCAGGCGGCCTTCCTGGCCGAGCAGCTGGCGGGGTAGCAGGTCGATTCGCCGCACCCGAAGGGGAGGAACTCCCGCTCAGGTTCGGCAGATCGACGTTCCAGCGGCACCGGATGGTCGATTCGCCGCACCTGAGGCACCGGATGGCGTGCTCGGGTGCGGCAGATCGACCCGGCCGCGGCGCCAGCTACGCCGGCAGCGCCTCGGCGATCGCCTCCAGGTGGCCGAGCGGGTCGTCGCCCAGCACCTGGAACGACACGTGATCCGCGCCGGCGCCGAGGTGCGCCGCGGCGCCCGCGACGGCGGCGGCCGCCGTCGGGTTCGCGGCCACGCGGTCGATCAGGGCGTCCGACCCGCCCGAGGCGATGTCGTCGGGGTCGACGCCGGACGCGACGAGCGTCTTCGTGTAGTTCGACATGCCGAAGTAGCGAGACAGGTAGCGCCTGGCGACCTCGCGGGCGGCGTCGCGATCGTCGCCGATCGACGCCTTCAGCTCGGGCGCGAGCAGCGCATCGCCGAGCACGGTGCGGGCGTGGGCGGTGTGCTCGGGAACGGTCAGATACGGGTGCGCCCCGAGCGTCCGCTCGGCCGACAGCGCCAGCGTCCGGTCGCCGAGCGCCGCGAGCAGGAGCTGTTCGGGCGCGAGGCCCTCCGCCGTGAGCACGTCGAGGTACTCGCGCATGGCGGCCAGCGGCCGCACGCGCTCGGGCGTCGCCTCGCGGTGGCCGGAGCCGATGCCGAGGACGAACCGGCCGGGATGCCGCTCGTCGATGCGCCGGAACGAGGCCGCGACGTCGACCGCGGAGTCCTTCCAGATGTTCACGATGCCGGTCGCGACCGTGAGGCTCTCGGTCGCATCGAGCGCGCGCTCGACCGACTCGAGCCCGGCGGCCGGCGAACCGCCGACCCACAGCGCGCCGTAGCCGAGCCGCTCGACGCCGCGCGCGAACGCGTCGTCGATGCCGGCCTCCCAGCGCCACACGCCGTACGTGCCGAAGTCCTGTTTCGTCGTCATCCGGTGCTCCTTCGCGTCGTCTCCCCCATCGAAGCCAACGACGAGCCGATCCGTCTATTCCCCTTCTTCCGCACGGGAGGCCGCTCATCCGGCGCGTGCCACGGGCCGATCCGTCGCACCCGAGCGGGCCGGGCGTCGCTTCAGGTGCGACAACCCGCTCATCCGCGCCGCGAAACGATCGATGTCCCGCACCAGAGCGGGATGCGCCGCGCTTCGGGTGCAGCAATCCGACTGGCTCGCGCTACCTAAGCGAACAGCCCCGTCTCCGGCCGGAAGGCGAAGGCCTCGTCGACCAGCGCATCCGGCACGTCGGCCAGCGCCGCTGGGTTCCAGCGAGGCGCGAAGTCCTTGTCGACGACCTGCGCGCGGATGCCCTCCGGCAGGTCGGGCTGCGTGCGGACGAACCACGACACCAGCGCGTACTCCTGCTCGAGGACGGCGCGGAGGTCGGGCAGTTCGCGCGCGCGCCGGACGGCCCGGAGCGTCACCTTGAGAGCGAGCGGCGGGCGTGCCTCGAGCGCCTCCAGCGCCCGCGCGGGACCATCGCCCTCGGCGCCGCGCAGCCGCTCGATGATCTCCTCGACCGTGTCGGCGGAGAACGCCTCGTCGATCCAGGCGCGCTCGGCGAGCAGCGGCGACGGCTCGGGCGTCTCGTCGAAGAGCATGACGAGCTCGCCGGGCGTCGCCGGATCGGCGCGCGTCTCGAACGCGTGCACCACGTCGCGCACGTGAGCGGCGGGCACCAGGAAGTCGGCGAAACCGCACGCGAGCGCATCGGCGGCATTCATACTCGCGCTCGTCAGCGCGAGGAACTCGCCGAGCCGCCCCGGCGCCCGCGAGAGCAGGAACGACCCGCCGGCGTCTGGCGTGAAGCCGATGCGCGTCTCGGGCATCGCCAGCTGCGAGTGCTCGGTCACGACGCGCACGTTCGCGTGCGCAGACAAGCCGATTCCTCCGCCCATCGTGACGCCGTGCATCACGGCGATGACGGGCTTGCCGAAGTCGGAGATCAGCGCGTTCGTCGTGTACTCGGTGCGGAAGAACCCATCGGCCCCGGCGGTGTCGCCGGCCGCGATGGCCTCGTGCAGCCGGCGCACGTCGGCACCGGCGCAGAAGCCCCGCTCGCCCTCGCCGGTGATGAGCACGAGCTCGATATCGGGGTCGTGCTGCCACCCCTCGAGAGCCGCGCGCACGCCCGCGATCATGTCGGGAGTCGCCGCGTTGATCGCCCGAGGGCGGTTCAGGGCGATGCGCCCCAGCCCGCTCGACGCCGATACCCGCAGGTGCTCCTCAGACGCAGATTCGCTCACGCGGGCCACACTACCCGCCGGCACCGACACCCGCCGGGCGGCGCGATATACGTGCGCATGCATGAAATCTGCTGCTCATCCGCCAAGATGGAGAAGTACGATCAGGCGAAGGGGGCCGCATGGCCGACGGCAAAGTGCTCGAATTCTCGGGCGTCACGAAGGTCTTCGGCGATGTTTCCGCCGTGTCCGAGCTCACCGCTCGCGTCGAGCCGGGCGTCGTCACCGCGGTGCTCGGGCCGAACGGCGCGGGCAAGACGACGTCGCTGCGCATCCTCCTCGGCGAGATCCGTCCCTCATCCGGCACCGCCACGATCGGCGGATCGACGTACTCCCGCATCTCGCACCCCGCCCGCACGGTCGGCGCGGTGCTCGAGACGCCCGTGTTCCGCCCTCGGCGCACGGCCACTCGCCAGCTGACGTCGGTCGCGAAGTCGAACGGCATCCCCGTGACGCGCGTGCGCGAGGTCCTCGACCTCGTCGGCCTGAGCGACGTCGCCGACATGCGCATCGGCAGCTACTCGCTCGGCATGCGCCAGCGCCTCTCGATCGCGCAGGCGCTGCTCGGCGACCCCGGCGTCCTGGTCTTCGACGAGCCCGTCAACGGCATGGACCCTGAGGGCATCCGGTGGATGCGCCTGCTCATGCGCCGCCTCGCCGACGAGGGCCGCACGGTGCTGATGTCGTCGCACCTGCTCAGCGAGGTGCAGCAGATCGCCGATCGCATCCTGATCATCTCGAACGGGCGTCTCGTCTTCACCGGCGACATCTCGGAGCTCGCCGACGTCGACCCGATCGTGCTCGTCGATTCGGCCGATCGTCCCGCCCTGACCAAGGCCCTGCGCGAGAACGGCTACGAGTTCGAGGTGCTGCGCAGCGGCATCAACGTGCGCGACGCCAGGGCGAAGGTGCTCGGCGAGGTCGCCGCGAAGGCCGGGATCGCCCTGTCGGTCCTGCACCAGCGCGGCGCGAGCCTCGAGGACGTCTTCCTCGACCTCGTCAACGGCCGGCCCACGCGCCAGACCGCCGCGCTCCCGCAGAACGACGCCGCACCGGAGGCCGCGGCCGTTTCGGATGAGGCGCTGGCCGAGAACGCTCCGGATGACGCGGTTGCGGATGAGCAGGTCGCGGACGTTCCGGATGAGCAGGCTGCGGATGACGCAGACGGTGCCGTCGCCGATGGCCCCGCGCCGTCCGGCGCCGGTGCGTTCGGCGCAGCCACCATCGGCGGAGGCGTTGCAGCCGCGGGGATCGCGGGCGCCGCGTTCGCCGGGAGTGACGGGTCGGACGACGACGCGGACGCCGAGGCCGCGCACGAGGACGACACCGATAACACGGGGGACGCGAGCGACGCGGACGACGCGAGCTCCGACGATGCGAACGCCGGCGACGATGCCGAGGCGGACGCCGCGACGGGATTCTCCGAAGCCGCCGAAGCGGCCGGAGTTTCCGACGACGCGGACGCGAGCGACACCGGCGACGAGACCGCGCATGCGGACGATGCCGGTGCGACCGACGGTTCGGACGACGACTCGGACGTCGCTGATGCGACCGACGGCGGGGACACCGACGAGCCCGGCGATGCCGAGGAGAACGCCGACGCCGAGGCCGCCGCGTTCGCGGTTGCCGGTGACGAGGATCACCACGACGGCGACGCCGGTTCCGATGAGTTCGCGTCGAGCGGGGATGCCGCCGACAGCACCCCCACCGACGAGGCTCAGCAGGGCGATGAGTCCGTGGCCGACGAGAACACGGGCACCGGGACCGACGAGGACTCGAGCGCCCCGGAGGACGCCGATCAGCAGGACGGCGAATCCGAGACGACCGACGACGCAGCCGGTTCGGAGGCGAACGCTGACGAGGCCGACGACTCGGACGCGGCCGACCAGCAGAACGACGAGTCCGAGACGTCCGACGGCGCAATCGACACGGAGCCGTACGGCGACGAGAGCACGGGCGCGGAGAGCCACGACCCGGGTGCAGTCGAGCTACAGGGCGGCGAGTTCGAGACCGCTGAGGACGCGGACGACCCGGAGACGAACGCCGACGAGAACGCGGACGCCGGCTCCGACGTCGACGAGAACGCCGATGAGAACGGCCGGGCGGACGACGCGGACGAGCAGCCTGCCGACGCCGACGCCTCGGACACCGGCGACACCACCGGCCAGGGCGCGGCCGACACCGCGCAGGGCTCGTACGACGCGGGCGGCACGTACACCTACAGCACCGCCGACGGGTTCGACGACGGCGACGTCGAGACGAACGCGATTCCGGTCGTGGCGCAGCCCGGCCTGAGCTACGGCACTCCCGCACCCGCCGATGCGCAGGACAGCGACTCCGCCCCCGCGGGCGAGCGCGCCGAGTACGACCGGGCCGACGAGGAGATCGACGCAGAGGCACCCTCGTTCGAGGTGCCGGTCGCGACGGCCTCCATCGACGCGCAGGTAGACGAGACGACCGACGCCGATGCCGACGAGCAGCCGGGCGCCGAGCAGCCGGCCGATCAGTCCGATGCCGATGACGAGTCCGAGCCCGCCGCAGAGCCCCAGACCAGGCTTCCTGGCTCCGCGGCTCTCGCGGGCCTGCTCAGCGGCGATGAGGATGCGGTTCGGGCGATCCCGACGTTCCCGCTGCTCGGCGCACCCGAGCGCGAGGGAGCCCCGGGCGAAGCCGCCGAGGCAGACGGCGCCGAGCAGAGCCCCTGGTCGACCGGGCCGAGCTTCGCCGAGCGGTTCGGCACCCCGGCGCCTGCTTCGGACGACGCCGCAGCCCCCGACGACGCCGAGCAGGCGAACGACGGCGAGCAGCAGTCGGACGCAGAGAACGCAGCCGCCGAGCACTCCTACACCGAGCAGGCCGAAACCGAGCAGCCCGGCGCCGGTCAGCCCGAGGCTGAGCAGTCAGACCCTGACCAGTCCGACGAGGCGCCCGCCGAGCCCGACACGACGACGCAGGAGATGTCGTTCGACGAGTTCGCCTCGGCCTTCGGCTCAGAGGACGACGACGCCGAGGGCGACGACGACCGGAACTGACGCGCGCACCGCACTCGGTCGCCGCTGACACCCGCCGCCGCTCGCTCCCATCGGAGCGGGCGGCGGCGCTTTTCGATGCGCAGGGCCGACCCGCCCCGTCAAGTCATCCGCCCGCCCGCTCCCGCACGGGCTCCATCCGGTCACCAGCGAGCGCCGCGGCGCTCAGCGCCCCGCCGCGCTCTCACCGACCGGGTACGGCAGACCTCCGGTCCGCCCATCCGCCTTCCACGACACGTTCCGCGCCCGACGCCGGACGAAAGCGCGCCCGCGCTCACCCCATCCGCTCCCGCACCCCAGCCCGCGCCCGCTGCCGGTCGAGCGCGCGACTGCGCTCACCCCATCCGCTCCCGCAACCCGGCCCGCGCCCGCTGCCGGCCGAGAGCGCACGGCGCCCGCCCATCCGGAACGAACGCCCGCAGGGGCGCCCGCGCCGCCTACGCGTGGTCGGCGATGTCGGTGACGTTCGTCTGCGCCTCGACGTCGTCGTGCTGCAGCGCGTCGACGAGAGCGGTGGCGTGCGAGGTCGAGAGAATGACCCGCTGGAACTCCTCGCCGGGCGCGAGCGTGATCACCACGCCGTCGTGGTGACGGCGGCGCAGCATGACGAAGTCGCGTCCGGCCGTGCGCTGCCAGGTGCCCGCGGCGATCTGGCCGGGGATGTGGGTGCCAGGCCGGCGCACGCCGCGCAGCCAGGTCCACGGATCGTCTGTGAGGTTCACGCGCTCGATGCTCGCGCGCGGGATGGTGAGGCTGGTTCTGCGCATGGCGACGCGGCGCTCGATCGCCGAGAGTTCGATCACGAGCTGCTTCTGATCCAGCAGCAACCTCACCATGCGTCTATCCTGGCACGCCGCGGCCCTGACGGGGTCGCGCCCCACCCCTCGCCGCGGTGAGAGACTGAATCGATGCCTGTGCTCGACGACTCCGCAACGGCCGCGATCGACCGCGCGCTCTCGCGCGCCGCTTCGCCGGAGCCTCTGACCGTCGACGATGCCGAGGCCCTGCTGCACGCCAGCGGCGCCGAGCTCGACCGCGTGCTCGATGCCGCCTCGCGCCTGCGCGACGAGGGCCTCGCCGCGGCGGGGCGCGCCGGCATCATCACGTATTCGCGCAAGGTGTTCATCCCGCTCACCACGCTGTGCCGCGATCGCTGCCACTACTGCGTGTTCGTCGACACCCCCGGCCAGCTGCTGAAGAAGCACAAGCCCGCCTACATGTCGCCGCCGCAGGTGCTCTCGATCGCCCGCCGCGGCGCTGCCATGGGCTGCAAGGAGGCGCTGCTCACCCTCGGCGACCGTCCGGAGGATCGGTGGCCCGAGGCGCGCGCCTGGCTCGACGCCCACGGCTACGCCTCGACGCTCGACTACGTCGGTGCGATGGCCCGCCTGATCACGGCCGAAACGGGAATGCTGGCCCACCTCAACCCCGGAGTGATGCGGCCGGACGAGCTCGCCGCCCTGCGCCCCGTCGCTCCCTCAATGGGCGTCATGCTCGAGACCACGTCTCGGCACGTCTACGAGACGCCCGGCGAGGTGCACTACGGCTCGCCCGACAAGGATCCGGATGTGCGGCTGCGGCTGATCGACGACGCCGGCCGCGCGCGGGTCCCGTTCACGACGGGAATCCTCGTGGGCATCGGCGAGACCGTGCGCGACCGGGCCGAGTCGCTCGTCGCGCTCCGCGACGCGCACGCGCGGCACGGCCACATCCAGGAGGTGATCGTGCAAAACTTCCGCGCGAAGCCCCGCACCGCCGCCGCCGGAGCGCCCGACGCTCAGCTGCTCGAGTACGCCGCGACCGTCGCGGTCGCCCGCCTCGTCCTGGGGCCCCGCATGCGCGTGCAGGTGCCGCCGAACCTGCAGGACGCCGCCGAGCTCGACCTCCTCGTGCGCGCCGGCGTCGACGACTGGGGCGGCGTCTCGCCGCTGACCGCAGACCACGTCAACCCAGAGCGGCCGTGGCCGCACATCGACGACCTCGCCGCGCGCACCGCCTCGCTCGGATTCACCCTCCGCGAGCGCCTGACCGCCCACCCCGAGTTCGTGCGAGACGACGCCTGGATCGCCCCCGAGATGCGCGCGCCGCTGCGCGCGCTCGCCGAGCCCGAGACGTTCCTGGCGCGCGAGGGCGCTGTGCCGCAGGGCACGGCTCCCTCGCGCGGTGCGATGAACGTGGGTGCGGCCGCCGCGGAGTCCGCCGGGGAGACGACTCCGGATGGCGCGGCCGCAGCGCAGGCACGTGAGACGGTGCCGGATGACGCGGGGACGCGAGAGGGCGCTGTGCCGCCGGGCACGGCTCCCGCACACGGTGCGGTGAACGTCGGCGGGGCCGGCACAGGGACCGCCGGCGAGACGGATCCGTATGGTTCGGCTGCGGTGCAGGCGCGCGCGACAGCGCCGGATGACGCGGGTGCGCGAGGGGCTTCCGCGTCCGTTCCGGGCGCCGCGATCGGCACCGGCCGGACGGCGCCGGCCGACGCCAGCGCATCCGGGGCATCCCCGAACGCCGCCGACGCTGGGGCGCACAGCACCGCCTCTGCCGATGCCTCCGGGTATGCCAGCACCGCCGCGCCGCCCGTGATCTCGAGCGGTTCGACCGGGCTCATCGCCGCCGTCATCGATCGGGCCGCGCAGGACCCGTCGTCGCTCGACGACGCCGAATGGGTCACTCTGCTGACCGCGACGGGCGACGACCTCGAGGCGGTAGTTCGCACGGCCGACGACGTGCGCCGCTACACGGTCGGCGAGGCGATCAGCGTCGCCGCCAACCGCAACATCTCCTCGAGCGCGTTCCGCTCATCCGGAGCCGGCCATGCCGCCATCCGCGCCTCCGGCATGCGCGCGACCGGCGACACGTATTCGCTCGTCGAGCTCGCCGACGCCGCCCGCGATGCCTGGGATCTCGGCCTCGGGGAGATCTGCGTGCAGGGCCTCGTGCATCCGGATGAGGCCCTGACGGCCTACCTCGACATCGCCCGCACGATCGTCCATGCCGCGAACGGCATACACCTGCACGCCTTCCGGCCGCAGGACGTCTGCGACCTCGCCGACCGCTCCGGCCTCGGCGTCGACGGCGCCCTCGCCGCCCTGCGCGAGGCGGGCGTCGGCTCCGTACCCGGCACGGGCATCAAGGTCGCGTCCGAGCGCGTGCGCTCGCTCGTCGCGCCGGACGACCTGCCGATCGACCGCTGGATCGAGACGATCACGGCGGCCCACGAGGCGGGATTCTCCTCGACGTCCGTCCTGTTCTACGGCCACGTCGAAACGGCGGCCGAGCGCATCGCGCACCTGCGCATGCTGCTGCGGATCCAGCGCCGCACCGGCGGATTCGCCGAGTTCGTGCCGATCGCCCTGCCCGGCTCCGGCGGAGGCGTACCGCTGGTGCCGGGCCGGTCGCCGCTCGACGAGCACCGAGCGATGACGGCGGTCTCGCGTCTGATGCTCTCGGAGGACATCCGACACATCCAGATCCCCTGGACCCGTCACGACGCGGCGACCACCGCCGAGCTGCTCGCCAGCGGAGGCGACGACCTCGGCGGCACGCTGCTCGACGGCCGCGTACTGCCGTCGTCCGGCATCGAGGCGGGCGCCGAGCTGCCGCTGAGCGCCGCACGCCGCATCGCGCGCGGGCAGTTCAGACCGCTGCGCCTGCGCACGACGACCTACGGCGAGCCCAGCGCCGAGCGCAAGGCCGCTGCCGAGGCTTTCGCCGAAGGAACCCCGGGCGGTGCCGCGTGATCCGCAAGCACAACGCAGTCAATCCGCACCCCGCCGCCCGCCCGGCCCCGCGCAATCCCGTGGTTCCCACCCGCTCCACCCGCAGAATCGACTGCGTTATGCCCGCCCGCCCGCCGACAGGAGTCGCCGCGTGACCGCCGAACTGCGCGCGAACACCGTCATCGTCGGCGCCGGATTCGCGGGGCTCGCCGCGGGCATCGCGCTCCGGCGAGCGGGTGTGACCGACTTCGTGATCCTCGAGCGGGCCGGGTCGGTCGGCGGCACCTGGCGCGAGAACCGCTACCCCGGCGTCGCGTGCGATGTGCCCGCACACCTCTACGCGCTCGAGTCGCACCCGTGGCCGGACTGGACGCGCACGTTCGCGCCGGGCGAGGAGATCCGCGCTTACCTCGAGCGCGTGGCGGAGGACGCGGGCCTTCTGCCGCACATCCGCTTTGGCCATGAGCTCACGGATGCCCGCTGGACGGGCGACGGCTGGGCCGTCACGGCCGCGCGAAGCCCGCTTCCCGGTGAGAGCAGTGCAGAGGGCGATCGGTCCGAGGTGATCATCCGCACCGACCACCTCATCCTCGCCTGCGGCCGCCTCACCGAGCCGCGCATCCCCCACGTCGCAGGGCTGTCAAGCTTCGACGGCCCGGTCCTCCACTCGGCCCGCTGGCCCGACGACCTCGACGTCGACGGCAAGCGCGTCGCCGTGATCGGCACGGGCGCCAGCGCCGTGCAGCTCGCGCCCGCGCTGGCCGACCGCGGCGCGGACGTCACGGTGTTCCAGCGGACGCCCGCGTGGATCGTGCCGCGCGGCGATCGCGCCCACACCGCTGCGGAGCGCGACGAGTGGCGCGACGTCGCCGGCGCGCTCGACGAGACCCGCGCCGAGCTGTACGCCGAGGGCGAGGCCCGCTTCCCGTCCCGCTCCGGCGACGCAGCCGCCGCAGCGGCGGCGGGTGCGGCCGCGATCGCCCGTCTCAACGCGGCGATCGACGACCCGCGGCTGCGCGCCGCACTGACCCCCGACTACGCGTTCGGATGCAAGCGGGTGGTGCTCAGCGACGACTTCTACCCGGCGATCGCCTCGGGCGCCGTCTCGCTCGAGCCCAGCGCGCTCGCGGCGATCGACGACGGCCGCCTGGTGGCCGCCAGCGGCGCGCGCCACGACGCCGACGTGATCGTACTGGCGACCGGCTTCCGCGCGACCCGCCAGCCGTACGCTCCGCTCGTGACGGGCGAGCACGGCACGACCCTCGACGAGCACTGGTCGGGCGGGTTCACGGCGGTCGCCTCGACGCTCGTGACGGGGTTCCCGAACCTGTTCGTGCTCGGCGGGCCGAACGCCACACTCGGCCACAACTCGGCCGTGCTGCTGCTCGAGGCGCAGGCGGCCCTCTCCGCCGACCTGATCCGCGCGGGAGCGCCCGTCCGCGTCTCCCCCGCCGCCGAGGCGCGGGCGACCGCAGAGGTCGACGCCCTCGCGGCCGGCACGCCGTGGCTCACGGGCGGATGCCGCAACTGGTACGTCGACGAGCGATCGGGGCGCCTCACCCTCATCTGGCCGAGCACCGTCGCCGACTTCCGCGCCCGTCTCGACGACGTGCGGCAGGAGCTGACGGGTGCGCCGGCACCATCCGGATGGTCGTGATGCTTGTGGCCGCCCTCCCACCGTCCCCGCCGCTCGCGGCCCGCCGCCTGGCGGCGGCCTCCAACCGGTTCGGCCGCGCGGGCGCCGCGCGATTGGATCGGAACCGCGCGACAATCGAACCGACCATCCCCCGCGAAGGAGTCTCATGACCGTTCCCCTGCGATTCGGATACAAGGCGTCGAGCGAGCAGTTCGGCCCCCGCCAGCTGCTCGACTTCGCGGTGCTGGCCGAGGACGTCGGCTTCGACTCGGTGTTCTTCAGCGACCACCTGCAGCCCTGGATGCACGAGGGCGGCCACGCCCCCGCTGCCCTCCCCTGGCTCGGCGCCGTCGCCGAGCGCACCGAGCGCGTGCTGCTCGGCACGTCTGTACTGACCCCCACCTTCCGCTATCACCCCGGCGTCGTCGCGCAGGCCTTCGGCACGCTCGGTGCGATGCACCCGGGCCGCATCATCCTCGGCGCCGGCACGGGCGAAGCGCTCAACGAGGTCACGCTCGGCCTCGCATGGCCCGAGCCCCGCGAGCGCTTCGCGCGCCTGCGGGAGGCGGTCAGGCTCATCCGGATGCTCTGGCGCGACGAGCGCGTGAGCTTCGACGGCGACTTCTACTCGGTCTCGAACGCGACGATCTACGACCGCCCCGAGACCGAGGTGCCCGTGTACATCGGCGCGGCCGGTCCCGCGACGACCAAGTACGCGGCGCGGCAGACCGACGGCTGGATCACCACGAGCGGCAAGGCCCAGGAGCTCTACACCGACAAGCTCATCCCCGCGTTCGAGGAGGGCCTCGCGCTCTCGGGCCGCACGCGCGACGATGTCGACACACTGATGGAGGTGAAGGTCTCGCTGCGGCACGACCGCGCGCAGGCCCTCGAGAACACGCGGTTCTGGGCGCCGCTCGCGCTCAGTCCCGACGAGAAGAGCGGCGTTGACGACCCGCAGGAGATGCAGCGCCGCGCCGAGGCGCTGCCGATCGAGCGGGCGGCGAGCCGGTTCATCGTCTCGGACGACGTCGACGAGCACATCGCCGCGATCGAGCGCTACATCGACCTGGGCTTCCGCCACCTGGTCTTCCACGATCCGGGCCACGACCAGGAGACATTCCTCCGCCTCTACGGCACCGAGGTGCTGCCGCGCCTGCGCGAGCGCCACGGCGCGTGACCGCCGCGGTTCCGGATGAGGCGGCCCGGGAGCCGTCGTCGGCCGGATGGGCGCTGATCGTTCCGGTCAAACCCGCCGCGGTCGGCAAGTCGCGTCTCGTCGTGCCCGGCGTCGCCCGCGAGGAGCTCGCGCGCGCGATCGCGCTCGACACCCTCTCCGCGGCGGCCGCCTCGCGCGTGGCCGAGCTCGTGATCGTCACGGATGACGAGGGCGTGCGCGCGGCGGCGGAGGTGCTCGGACGGGTACCGGATGACGCGGGCGCGGACGACGCGGGCGAGGGTCGCTGGACGGCCGAAAGGGCGACGGATGACGCGGGCGCGCCAGCCGCGCGCGTCACGCTCGTCTCGGATCCGGGGCACGGGCTGAACGCCGCGATCGCCGCGGGTCTCGCGGCCGCCGGCGCGCAGATGCGCGCGGTAATGCTCGGCGACCTGCCGGCGCTGCGCCCCGCGGATCTCGACGCCGCACTCGAGCGGGCGGAGGAGGATCGCACGGCAGTCGCTGGCGCCTCGGAGGGGGATGCGATCGCCGCGGAAACGGACGACACCCGCACCGCGCTCGCCGTCGCCGACGCCGACGGCACAGGCACGACGCTGCTCGCGCATGCTCATCCGGATCTGCTGTGCTTCGGGACCGACTCCTACGCCCGCCACCTCGCGGCGGGAGCACTGCCACTCGACGTCCCCGCGTCGTCGACGCTGCGCCGCGACGTCGACACCGCGGCCCACCTCGACGCGGCCCGCGCCCTCGGCGTCGGCCCGCGCACATCCGCCCTGCTCGACTGATCCCCGCGTAGGGTCGGAAACATGGGATTCAACGACGGCGTGATCGAGACGTTCCGGGCCAACGGCGGCGAGGTGAACGAGCCCATGCGGTGGGGCCGCTCGCTCGTGCTGGTGCACATCACGAAGAAGGACGGCTCCGAGCGCATCCTGCCGCTGCGCGCTATCGTCACCGATGACGGCTGGCACATCACCGCCACCGCCGCCGGCTCGCCGAAGAACCCGGGCTGGGTCTACAACCTGCGCCGGATGGACGAGACGGTCATCGAGGTCGCCGACGCCGACGGCGTGGCGACCGTTCCCGTGACGATCACCGAGCTCGCCGGCGACGAGCGCGACGCGATCTGGCAGCGCTACCTCGAGTTCCCGGTGTTCCAGAGCTACACGGAGGCCTCGGAAGGGCGGGTCTTCCCGATCTTCCGCTTCGCGCGCAAGCGCTGAGATCGCGCCCGCTGAGCGCCATCCCGCGCACGACTTCGAGTGCGTAACTGCTCGAATAGCGTCGCTTTCGAGCAGTTACGCACTCAGACTCCGCGGGCGGCGCGCGGCGCCGCCCGCACGAGCGTCACGCCGCGGAGCGAAGGCCCGTGATCAGCGGGGTGGTCGGGCGGCCGATGAGGCGCGACAGGGTGCCGTCGGTGTCGGCGAGCGCACCGCCGGCGATGTCGGCGCTGAGCGTCGCGACGAACTGCGCGGTGCCCGCGTCGAGTCCGGCGCCGGTCAGCACGGCGACCTGCTCGTCGAAGCTCAGCGCCTGGTACTCGACCGGGCGGCCCGAGATCTCGCTGGCCGCCTCGGCGAGCTCGGCGAAGTTCCACGCCACATCGCCGCCGACCTCGTAGACCTCGCCGATGTGGCCGTCCTCGAGCAGCACGACCGCCGCGGCCTCCGCGTAGTCGCGGCGGCTGGCCGAGGCGACGCGGCCGTCACCGGCGCCGGCTGCGATCACGCCGGTCTCGGCTGCGCTCGCGACGTCTCCGACGTAGTTCTCGGTGTACCAGTTGTTGCGTAGGATCACGGCGGGAAGACCCGAGGCGGCGATCAGCTCCTCAGTCGCCTTGTGCTCGGGGGCGAGCACGAGGGTGCTCGTCGTCGCCTTCGGGGCGCTGGTGTAGACGAACTTCGTCACGCCGGCGGCCACGGCCGCATCGATGACGGCCTTGTGCTGCTCAGTGCGCTTGCCCACCTCGGAGCCCGAGATCAGCAGCACCTCGTCCGCCCCGTCGAGCGCCGCCGTGACGGACTCGGGCTCGTTGTAGTCGAGCTTCGCGACGCGCACGCCGAGGTCGGCCGCCTTGGCGACGTCGCGCGCTCCGGCGACGATCGACTGCGGGTCGGCGCCGCGCTCGAGGAGGCTGGCGATGACGAGGCGTCCGAGCTGGCCGGTGGCACCGGTGACGAGGATGGTCATGGGGGTCCTTTCGTAGGTTCACGGGGCATAACCGAGCCTGGCACACGGCCATTCCCATCCGGAGGTACCCACTTTCTGGTAAGGTACCCACCTAATGGTTAGTTATGCGCAGATCAGAGCCGCCGCTCCGCTCGTCTTCGAGCCCGGATGCAGCACGCGCGTCGTGCTCGACCACATCATGAGCAAGTGGGGCGTCCTCGTGCTGTCGTCGCTGTCCGACGGCACCCGCCGCTGGGGCGAGCTGCGCCGCGAGGTCACGGGCATCAGCGAGAAGATGCTCGCCTCGACCCTGCGCACGCTGTGCGACGACGGCGTGGTCGTGCGCGAGTCGTTCCCGACCGTGCCGCCGCACGTCGAGTACAGCCTGACGCCGCTCGGCCGCGACCTCATGGACCGCATGCTCCCGCTCGTCGAGTGGGTCGCCGATCACGCCGACGACATGATCCGCTGACGCCGGGCGGCCGATCAGGCCGCCGCTGCCGCCTTCGCCGCGGCGGGCAGCGCCTCGACGATGCGCGAGAGCGCTTCGTCGTCGTGCGCGGCCGTCACGAACCACGCCTCGTAAATGCTCGGCGGCAGGCTCACGCCCTGCGCGAGCGTCGAGTGGAAGAACGGCGTGAAGCGGTGCGCGTCCTGCGCCTTCGCGTCGTCGTAGCTCACCGGCTTCTGCGCGGCGAACGCCAGGCCGAACAGCGACCCGACCCGCGAGATTGCGTGCGCGACGCCCTCGGCGGCGAGCGCATCCGTCAGTGCCGCGGTCACGACATCCGCCGCCCGATCGAGCGTCGCGTAGACCTCGTCGGTCGCGAGCTCGAGCGTCGCGATGCCCGCGGCGACCGAGAGCGGGTTCCCGGAGAGGGTGCCGGCCTGGTAGACGGGGCCGGACGGCGCCAACTGCTCCATCACGGACCGCTTGCCGCCGAGAGCCGCGAGCGGCATGCCGCCGCCGACGACCTTGCCGAACGTGAACAGGTCGGGCTCGTACACCTCGCCGCCCGACACCTGCAGGCCCCAGTTGCCGGCCGGATGAACGCGGAAGCCCGTGAGCACCTCGTCGACGATCAGCAGCGCGCCCGCGCCGTGCGCGATGTCGGCGAGCGCCGTGTTGAAGCCGGCGGGAGGCTCGATCACGCCCATATTCGCCGGCGCCGCCTCGACGATGATCGCCGCGATGCTCTCGCCGTGCGCCGCGAAGGCCGCGCGCACGGCATCGAGGTCGCCGTACGGCACGACGAGGGTCTGCGCGGCGACCGCCTCGGGAACGCCCGCCGTGCCCGGCAGCGCCAGCGTCGCGACGCCCGAGCCGGCGGCGGCGAGCAGCCCGTCGGAGTGGCCGTGGTAGTTGCCGTCGAACTTGACGAGAAGGTCGCGCCCCGTCGCGCCCCGCGCGAGCCGAATGGCCGTCATAGTCGCCTCGGTGCCGGTCGAGACCAGGCGCACCTCCTCGACGGGGCTCAGCCCCCCGGCGCTCACGCGCGCCGCGATCAGCTCGGCGAGGCGGCTCTCGGCCTCGGTCGGCGCACCGAACGACAGCCCGCGCGCCGCGGCCTGCTGCACGGCGGCCACGACATCCGGATGGGCGTGCCCGAGGAGCGCGGGGCCCCACGTCGCCACGAGATCGACGTACTCCCGCCCGGCCGCGTCGGTGACGTACGCGCCGCGCGCCGACTCGAGGAACCGCGGCGCCCCGCCCACCGACCCGTAGGCGCGGACGGGAGAGTTCACCCCGCCGGGGATGACCTCGCGGGCGCGGGCGAACAGTTCATCATTGCGATCGGCCATGCCTCCATTGTCGCGGATCGAGGCTGGGCGACGCCGGTCACTGCCTACAGCTCGTCGCGGAGCCAGCCGGCGGCCTCCGCCGCCCAGTAGGTGAGGATCGTGTCGGCACCGGCGCGGCGGAACGCCATCAGCGAGTCGAGGATCGTCGCGCGGCGATCGATCCAGCCGTTGGCCGCCGCCGCCTCGATCATCGAGTACTCGCCGGAGACCTGATAGGCCCAGACGGACACGTCGACGGCCGCACGGACCTCGGCGAGCACGTCGAGGTACGGCAGGCCCGGCTTGACCATCACCGCGTCGGCGCCCTCCTCGACGTCGAGCAGCGCCTCGCGCACACCCTCGCGCGCGTTGGGCGGATCCATCTGGTAGGTGCGCCTGTCGCCCTTCAGCTGCGAGTCGACCGCCTCGCGGAACGGTCCGTAGAACGCGCCGGCGTACTTCGCCGAGTACGCCATGATGATCGTGTCGTCGAACCCGGCGTCGTCGAGCGCGGCGCGCACCGCGGCGGTCTGGCCGTCCATCATGCCGCTGAGGCCCAGCAGCTGCGACCCGGCGCGCGCCTGCGCGACGGCCATGGCGGCGTAGCGCTCGAGGGTCGCGTCGTTGTCGACGACTCCGGATGACGTGAGCACGCCGCAGTGGCCGTGGTCGGTGAACTCGTCGAGGCACAGGTCGGTCTGGACGACGAGCGCGTCGCCGACCTCGGCAGCGAGCGCGGCTGTGGCGACGTTGAGGATGCCGTCAGGGTCGTCGGCCGCGGAGCCGACGGCGTCGCGCACGTCGGGAACGCCGAACAGCATGACGCCGCTGACGCCGGCCTCCGCCGCCTCGACGGCGGCGCGGCGGAGCGAGTCGAGCGTGTGCTGACGCACGCCCGGCATCGACGAGATGTCGACGGGAGCGTCGATGCCCTCGCGCACGAACATCGGCAGGACGAGCTGCGAGGGGACGAGGTGGTGCTCGCGGAACAGGCGGCGCACCGGGGCCGACTGGCGGGTGCGGCGGGGCCGGTGCGCGGGGAAGCTCACTCGGCCTTCCCCCGGCCGCTCGCGGAGCGCAGCTCCTCGAGGTCGCGCAGCGACAGCTCCTCGGTCGGAGGAACGGCGAGCCCCTCGGCCGTCGGCACGGGCGCGCTGCGCTCGCTGAGCGCGTCGATGAGCGAGTCGACGCTCTGGTGAGGAGCGACGACCTGGATCGGAAGCTTCACGCGCTCGGCATCGCGCGCCGTGCGAGGTCCGATCGCCGCGATGACCGTGTCTTCGGCGATGTGCGGGAACTGATCGCGCACCTGCTCGGCCACGGATCCGCTGGTGACGAGGATCGCGTTGATGCGGCCCGTCGTGACGTCGCGGATGACCTTCTCGGTTGCCGGCACGCCCACCGTCCGGTAGGCGACGACGCTGTCGACGTCGTGGCCGGCCTTGCGCAGCGATGTCGAGAGCACGGGCTTGGCGATCTCGCTGCGCAGCGAGAGGATGCGCCGCGGCTGCGTCTCGACGGCGTTCATCTGGCTCGCCATACCGGCAGCCGAGTTGTCGCGCTCGGGCACCAGATCGACCGGGTAGCCGACCGCGGTCAGCGCCGCCGCCGTGGTCTCGCCGACCGCCGCGACCTTCGTGGTCGAGGGGATCGTCGCCTGGTACGAGTAGAGCACGTCGACGGTCGTGGCGCTCGTGACCGTGAGCCAGTCGAACTCGCCTGCCGCGAGCGACGCGAGCGCCCGCTCGAGCGCCTCGGTGTCGTCGGTCGACGCGAAGTTGATCAGCGGTGCCACGACCGGCACCGCTCCCTTACGGCGCAGGGTCGCCGCAACGCTGTCGCCCCAGGGACCGCCTCGCGGGATCAGAACTCGCCAGCCGGTCAGGGGCTTGCTGGTGACGGGGGGATTCTCGTTGCTCATATGTGTCAGGAAGGGTTGTCGGCTACCAGACCGGCCGCCCCAGCGATGAGCAGCCGGCTCGCGATCTCGTTTCCGATCTCACGTGCGCGCAGGTGCGCGCCGGCGGTAGCATCGTCGCTGCCTGAACCCCGACTATACCCGTCGCCTGAGAAAATGCCAGACGGGATGCTCCAGCGCTCATCGAGCAGCACCGAATCATCCGGATCGGGGGCGTACACGTCGGCGCGGACGCGCACCTCGTCGCCGTCGAGGAACGCGTGGATCCCCACGGGGGCGTGGCATCCGGCCTCGATGCCCGCCAGGGCGAAGCGCTCGACGGCCTGCGCGAACGCGGTCTCGGCGTCGGTGAGGCTGACGACCCCCGCGCGCAGCTCCTCGGGCGCGTCCTCGCGGATCTCGACGGCCAGCACGGCCTGTCCCGCGGCGGTCGGCCACTCGTCGAGCTCGCGCGGGGCGACGTGGAGGTCGATCTCGGTGCCGAGCCTGCCGAGGCCGGCTGCGGCCAGCACGATCGCGTCGAGCTCCCCGTCGCGCACCCGCGCCATCCGGGAATCGACGTTGCCCCGCAGATCGTGGATCTCGACCGAGGGGTTCGCGCGCCGCACCTGCGCCATCCGGCGGGGCGAACCGGTGCCGACGAGGCTGCCGGCCGGCAGATCCTCGAGCGCCGTGCCGTCGCGCGTGATGATCAGGTCGCGGGCGTCGACGCGCTTCGGCGTCGCGGCGACGACGAGCCCGGGGGCGGGCGCCGTCGGGAGGTCCTTCAGGGAGTGGACGAGCAGGTCGCACTCGTCGGCGAGCAGCGCCTCGCGCAGCCGCGTGGCGAAGATGCCCGTGCCGCCGAGCGACGCGAGCGACGCGCGGTTGACGTCGCCCTCGCTCGTGATCGGCACCAGCTCGACCGTGCGGCCCGTCGCTCGTTCGAGGGCGCGGCCGACCTGGCCCGACTGCGCCATCGCCAGGTTGGAGCGACGGGTGCCGAGCCGGATGACGGCACTCACTGCAGCACTTCGGGGATGTCGGCGATCGGGATGCGCCGGCCGGTGAAGAACGGCAGTTCCTCGCGCACGTGGCGGCGGGCGTCGGTGTAGCGCAGCTCGCGCATCAGGTCGACGAGCTCAGTGAGCTCATCGGCCTCCAGCGGCAGCATCCACTCGTAGTCGCCGAGCGAGAACGCGGCCATCGTGTTGGCCGTGACGCCCGTGAACGCGGCGCCCTTGCGGCCGTGGTCGGCGAGCATCGTGCGGCGCTCGTCGTCGGGCAGCAGGTACCACTCGTGGCTGCGCACGAAGGGGTAGACCGTGAGCCACCCCTTGGGCGCGATGCCGCGCAGGTAGCCGGGGATGTGGGACTTGTTGAACTCGGCGTCGCGGTGCACCGACATGGCGTTCCACGTCGGCAGCAGCGGGCGCAGCAGATCGGTGCGGCGCAGGCGCCTCACCGCGCGCTGCAGGTCTTCGGGGACGGGGCCGTGCAGCCAGATCATGAGGTCGGCATCGGCGCGCAGGCCGGAGACGTCGTAGAAGCCGCGCACGGTCACACCGCGCTCGGCGATGAAGGAGACGATGTTCTCCAGCTCGGTGGCGTCGGACGCCGTCACCGGCTGGTCGGGGTTTCGTCGCCACACGACGAAAAGGCTGTAGTCGTCGCCGGTGGTCTCGGGGATCTCGGTCTCATGCGTCGCCATGAGCACATTGTCCCACCACCCGCATGGGTGCGTGCTCACATCGGCGCGATGCGCCTACTTCGCGAGGAGGCGGGCGATGCCCCACACCGCGACGCCGACCGCCGAAGCGATCGCGCCGGCCACGACGGCGGCGGCCACGGGCTCGTCGCGCGCGAACTGACGGGCCTCATCGGCCTTGCGGCCCGTCGCCTCTGCGACCCTGGCCGGGGCGTTCGCCTTGTGCTCGATCGCGGCGAGCGCGGCCTTCAGCTCGGCGCGGGCGCGCTCGACCGGATCGGTGATGCCGCCGGGGACGACGGTCTTCGACTCAGAACTCATCGGTGAAATCCTTCACGATCTTCGCGTCGGTCTTGGCCGCAGCGGCGGGGTTCTCGAGCTGGCGGATCTTCCGGATGGGACCGAACCACGCCCACGCGCCGCACACGGCGATGCACACGACGCCGATGCCGAGCACGATCAGGGAAGCGGCCCACAGGGGCAGCCAGAGGTCGAGCAGGATGATCAGGAACGCCAGGAAGGCGGGGATCGTCCAGAACAGGAAGAACAGCGCGGCGAAGGCGATGATCGCCGTCCAGCCGCCGTGCTTGACGAGCTTGCCGATGTAGCCCTTGAGCGAGTTCCACTCGGCGATGACGAGGTTCTTCACGAGCCCCGGCACGTCGCCGAGGAGGGACAGCAGCCCGTCGTCGGCGCGGTCTCGCGAGCCGTCGGGGCGGGTGCGCGAGGGGGCCATCAGGCGTCCGCGGCTTCCGCGACGTCGCGCGCCGAGCGCTTAGCCTGGCCGACGGCCGCGTCGACCCGCTCGCCCGCGGTGCCCTGGCGGCTCGCGGCGCCGGCGATCCTGACGACGCCGTTCCAGGCGGCGCGCGGGATCTTCATGGCGCTCGTGGCGGCGAAGCCCTTCGCGCGCTCGACCTGCTCCTGCACCGGTTCGAGGTTCCACACCTTCTCGGCGCCTGCCTTGATCTGCTCGTAGCGCTGACGCCCGGCGCGCGTGCCGAGCACGTAGCCAACGCCCAGGCCGATCACGAGTCCCACTTTCCCCCGCATGGAGTCTCCTCACGTCGTCCGGTCGGTTCGGGTACCAACGATAGCCGCCCGATGTGTCGAACGCATTCCCTTGAGGGAATATCTCAACCTGCGTCGGCCCTGTCTCCCCAGAGCACCAGGTGCCGCACGCGCTCCGCCTCCGACGTCGCGTCGGGAATGACCTGCGCGAGGCCGGTGCCAGACACCCAGGCGCCGGCGACGCCGAGCCCGGAGACGCGCGCCACCGCACCGCGGGCCGCCTCGACTGCCGCCGCGCGTCCGATGGTCGCCGCCGGCTGCGACTGCGCGAAGCGCTCGAGGCGGAAGCCCACGAGCTGCTCCGCACGCAGAGGCACGCCGAGCATGGTCGCCGCCTGCTCGAGCGCGAGAGCCGACGCCTGCGCGTCGTCGAGCCCGTCGGTCGCCGGGGCCTCGCCCTGCGCCCCGAACGACACCCGGACGACGTGTCGGCCGGCGGCGGCATCGCGCACCCAGCCCCACTTCGCGGTGACGTGCGTGAGCGCCTTGGCGCGGAACGAACCGGGCACCGTCAGCACGCCCGTGCCGCGCGGGGCGGCGTCGAGCTCTGGGGCATCGAGCACCAGCGTCGCCACGGCGACGGCAGGGCCCGCGTGGCTCGGTGCGGCGTCGAGGCCGTCGACGTGGGGCGCCAGCAGTCGCCGGGCGGCGGCCTCGTCGACCGCGACGTACACGGCGTCGTACGCGGCATCGAGCTCCGGATGAGCGGGCGAGGCAGGCTCGGCGGCCTCGTCGTCGTCCGACACGTCGTCCTGGTCGCCCGGGGCGCCGTCCGGAACCGTCACACGCCATCCGGCGCCGTCACGCTCGATCGCCGAGACCGGGGCGTTCGTGCGGATCGTCGCGCCGAGCTTCTCGGCATCGGTCGCGAGCGCCTCGATCAGGCGGCCCATGCCGCCCTCGATGCCCTGCACCGCGGAGCCGGGCGCCTTCGCGGCGCCGCGGCGCTCGCGCTGCAGCTGGTCGACCGCGGTGAACAGCCGGCCGGCCGTCGTGATCGCCGCCCCGAGACCGGGAGCCGCCGCATCCGGATCGATGTCATCGGCGTTCGCGGAGTACACGCCGTTCGTGACGGGAGCGACCAGCCGATCGGCGACCGCGTCGCCGAGGCGCGAGCGCACGAGCTTGCCGAGGCTGCGGGCGTGACCGATCGTCAGGACGGGCTTGAAAGTGTCGGCGAGGTAGGCGCGCCATGCGCCGCCCCATCCGATGATGCGCCGCACGTCGGCGGCGAACGGGGTCGCGGGGATGCCGAGCAGCCCGCCCTTCGGCAGCGGAGCGGCGTCGCCGCCCGGAAGACCGACGAGCCATGCGCCGCCCGCACCGGTGCCGGGTTCGGCGACCGCATCGCCCAGGCCGAGCTCGCCCATGAGCCGGCGGACGTGGCCGCCGCGGGTCGCGAAGCTCTCCGCACCGAGGTCGAGCCGAAGACCGGCGACCTCGCCGGTGCGGACGGCGCCGCCTGGGGCGTCCGACGCCTCGAACACGTCGACGGCGAAGCCGAGTCCGGCGAACTCACGGGCGGCGACGAGGCCCGCGGCCCCCGCGCCGACCACCGCGACGCGCTTGCCCGCCGCTCGGCGGCGCAGCTCGTCGAGGTCGACCGCCGGCTCGGCCTCGCTCATCGTCCGGCCTCGTGCACCAGTTCGACGATGCGCGTCAGCACGTCGGGGTCGGTCTCCGGCGGCACGCCGTGGCCGAGGTTGACGATGTGCGCGCGGGCCGAGCGGCCCTTCGCGAGCACCGAGCGGACGTGGGTCTCGAGTACCTCCCACGGCGCCTGCAGCATGGCGGGGTCGATGTTGCCCTGCAGCGTCGTGTCGGTTCCGACGGTGTGGGCCGCCTCGTCGAGCGGCACGCGCCAGTCGACGCCGACCGCGTCTGCGAGGCCGTCGAGGCGCATGTCGGGCAGGAACGGGCCGGTGCCGACCCCGAAGTGGATGATCGGCACGTCGTGGCCCGCGAGCGCCTCGGCCGAGTGCGGCTTGATGTACTCGCGGTACACCGCGGGTGCGAGCGAGCCGGCCCACGAGTCGAAGAGCTGCACCGCGGCGGCGCCCGCCTCGATCTGCGCCGACAGGAACGCGTGCGAGACGCGCGCCAGCCAGCCGGCCAGGCGATGCCAGGAATCGGGGTCGGCGACCATCATGGCGCGGGCGCGCATGTGCTCCTTCGACGGGCCGCCCTCGACGAGGTAGGCCGCAAGGGTGAACGGGGCGCCGGCGAAGCCGATCAGCGGCACGTCGCCGAGCTCGCGCACGACGGTCGCCACCGCCGCGCGGATGGGGCCGGCGGCGGCTGCCACTTCATCCGGATCGATCTGCGTGAGGCGATCGACGTCGGCCGCGGTGCGCACGGGGTTGGCGAAGACGGGGCCGCGGCCCGGCTCGATCTCGACCTCGACGCCGGCGAGGCGCAACGGCACGACGATGTCGCTGAAGAAGATGCCGGCGTCGACGCCGTGGCGGCGCACGGGCTGCAGCGTGATCTCGGCGGCGAGGTCGGGCGTCAGGCAGGCGTCGAGCATGCGCGTGCCGACGCGCAGCTCGCGGTACTCGGGGAGGGAGCGTCCGGCTTGGCGCATGAACCAGACGGGGGTCGTGTCGGGGCGCGTGCCGTGCAGGGCGCGCAGGAGGGGCGCGTCAGGTGAATGCATGCGCATAGTGTCCCAGTCGAGTGTGTACGTCGCCTGTGCCGCCGTCGCGCTGTGCGGCGTCTTTCCGCCGGTTAGGCCACCCTTTCTTCTCTGGAGTCATTCAGATCTAGCGTTCGACGCGTTGTAGAATCGTGGCGTGCTGCTGTGCCTGACCGCGAGTCACAAGACCGCCCCGTTCGATCTGCTCGAGAAGCTGTCGACCCCGGGTGAGTCGATTTCGCCGCGCATCGCCGACACCGAGGGCGTCGACGGCGCGATCGTGCTCGCGACCTGCAACCGCTTCGAGGCTTACCTCGACGTCCCTGCAGGGGCGGACGAGCACGGCATCCGCACGGCGCTCGCCGCGATCGAGCGGGGCACGGGCGTCAGCACCGCCGAGCTCGACGGCTCGTACGAGGTGCTCGCGGACGGCCGCGTCGCCGAGCACCTGTTCTCGGTCGCCTCCGGCCTCGAGTCCGTCGTGATCGGCGAGGGCGAGATCGCCGGCCAGGTGCGCCGCGCCCGCGACGAGGCTCACGAGGCCGGTGCGACCTCGCCCGAGCTCGAGCGCCTTTTCCAGCGCGCCACCGAGACCCAGAAGGGCGTGAAGAACCTCACCGCCCTCGGCCGCGCCGGCCGCTCGCTCGTGCGCCTGGCGCTCGAGCTGGCCGACAGCCGCATCACCGACTGGAGCACGCAGCGCACCCTGCTCATCGGCACGGGTGCGTACGCTGCCGCCACCGTCGCGGCACTGCGCGACCACGGCGTCGCCGACATCACCGTCTACTCGCCCTCGGGCCGCGGCGAGCGCTTCGCCGCCAAGCACGAGCTGGCCTGGGTCGACGACGCGGGCTTCGCCGCCGAGGCCGCCTCGTCCGACATCGTCGTGACCTGCACCTCGCGCGAGGAGCCCGTCGTCACCGCTGGCCTGCTGCGCTCCGGCGGCCGCTCATCCGGCGGCTTCGTCATCGACCTCGGTCTCCCCCGCAACGTGCACCCCGACGTCGCCGAGATCGACGGCATGACGCTGCTCGACCTCGAGACCATCCGCCTGCACGCCCCGCTCGAGGAGCTGCAGGCCCACGACGACGCCCGTCGCATCGTCCGAGACGCCGCGACCAAGTTCGGCGTCGTCGGGCGCGAGCTCGACGCGACCCCCGCGATCGTCGCGCTGCGCAAGCACGTCTTCTCGCTCTCGGAGGCCGAGATCGCCCGCGCCAAGGGCCGGGGCGACGACGCGCGCACCGAGCAGGCGCTTCGTCACATGGTGGGCGTGCTGCTGCACGAGCCGACCTCCCGCGCGCGGGAGCTCGCCGCCTCCGGTCGGGCGGACGAGGTGTTCGCGGCTCTCGAGACGCTGTTCGGCATCGACGCGCGCCCGGCGGAGGCCCCGACGGCCTGCCCGTTCGACCACACTCGGTCGGCGTAGCGCAGGCGCGGGTTCCCGAGCGAGCAGAAGCTCGGAGAAACGCGCTTCGCTCGGACGGCGACCCCGGATCAGCTCCGAGCTATGCGCGGATCTCCGAAGATCTGCATGCGGGGCAGCTCCCCCGCGCCAGACTGGACGCATGAGCGACGCGTTGGACGCAGGCCCCTTCTTCCACAGCACCGCGGCGGCGCTGCGGCCCGGTGAGCTCCTCACCGCGGGCTTCCCCTCGAACTACCGGCCCGAGATCGTGATGAACCACGTGTACTTCACGGCGCTGCGCGACGGGGCGGGGCTCGCGGCCGAGATCGCCGCCGTCGACGGCGATCCGCACGTCTACCTGGTCGAACCAACCGGCGATTTCGAGAACGACCCGAACGTGACCGACAAGAAGTTCCCCGGGAACCCGACCCGCTCCTACCGCACCCGCGAGCCGCTGCGCGTGCTGGAGGAGGTGCCCGAGTGGACGCGCCAGACGCCTGAGGCGCTGCAGGGCTGGCGCGACCGCATCGCGCGGATCGCCGAGGATCGCGGCGAGATCATCAACTGAGGCGGCGGTTCACGGCCCGCCCGTCGACAGCGCAGTGGGCCATGATGGAGGCATGCCGGAACTGCGCACCCCCGACGCTCCCTCGTCCGACCGCCTGCTCAGCAGCGGTTCGCTCGTCGAGGAGGTGCGCTGACCATGGCCGAGACCTCCGCGGCGGCGGCTCCCGACATCACAGAGTTCTGGCGAACGGCGCGAGCGGCCGTCCCTGCGCTTCCCGAGACTCCGCCGAGTGCGGACCGGGTGTGGGGCTTCGGCGCGACGCCCGAACACGCAGACGAACTGCTCGCTCTCGTGCTCGCGAGGACGAAGACCGGAACCGCCGGCTACCTCGAGGAGTACGAGGCCGAGGGCCTGGCCGTCGAGCAGGTCGGTGACCTCGACGTCATCCTCGACGGATCGGGCATCCCACGAGCCGTCATCGAGACGACTGAGGTCGAGGTGGTTCCGTTCCACGAGGTCACCGCCGAGCACGCGTTCGCCGAGGGCGAGGACGACCGCACGCTCGCGTCGTGGCGCCGCATCCACCGCGACTTCTACGAGCGGTTCATCGCGCCCGGCGTCGCGTTCCGCGATGACATCGTCATCATCTGCCAGCGCTTCCGCGTGGCGTACCCGCCGAGCGCAAGGGAGGGCTGACGCGTGCGCACCGCCGACGCTGCATCCGACGCGCCGCGCTGCACCAGCCAGCTCGCCCTCCCGATCGGCACGCTGCTCGACGAGCAGAGCTCGTAGCCGTCAGAACGACGGGACCGACCTGTGACCGCTGCGCTCCATCTCACGATCCGAGAAGGCCGGCAGCGCTGTGTGCTGCTGCTCCACGGCGGAGGCGTCGGCGGCTGGATGTGGACACCGCTCGAGGCCGAGCTGGACCCGGGCATCCGGATGCTGGTTCCCGATCTCCCTGGACACGATCGCAGCGGCGCCGTCGCCTACCGCTCGCATGACGAGACCGTCGAGTGCCTCATCTCGATCATCGAGGCCGAGGCCTCGGAGCCCGTGGTCGTCGTCGGCTTCTCTCTCGGCGCGCAGCTCGCTGTGCTGCTCGCGTCCCGCCGCCCTGATCTCGTGCGCGACCTCGTCGTGATCAGCGCCCAGGCGGAGCCCTCGGCCTTCCCCGCGCTCCCACTCGCTCTGGTCGGCCTGGCAGCGCCGCTCGCGCGACTGGAGCGCTTCGCGCGGCTGCAGGCCAAGGCGCTGTTCGTTCCTGAGCGCTTGACAGAAGACTACCTGCGCACGTCGAAGGGCATTTCTCGCGCCACCCTGCTCGCGTCGGTCGGCGAGAACGTCAGATTCACGATCCCGGATGAGTGGGGCACGTTCGCCGGGAGCTCCCTGGTCCTGGTCGGCGCCGAAGAGCGACCGATGATGCGGCGTTCCGCGCGGCGGATCGCGGACGCGCATCCGCGAAGCGAGCTCGAGATCGTCGCCGACTGCGGCCACGGCATCCCGTTGCAGAAGCCGGAATGGCTGGCCCGTCGAATTGACGGTCTGCTCGCGTGAGAGGGAGCGCCGACGAGGAACCCGCAGAATAGGGACATGAATGCCGCAGAAGCACTCCAGCGCCTGGCCGAGACAATCGACGCGCACAATTGGGACGGCATCGCTGAGCTGTTGCACCCCGACTTCGAGTGTCACCTGGTTGCCACTGACGAGCGATTCGACGCACGCAGCTGGATCGCATTCAACGCCAACTACCCCGGGTTCCAGGGCATGAAGCTCGTCGACCTCATTGACGCGAACCCTCGGGCCGCAGCCCGTGGGCACGTCACAGGATTGGTTGACGGCGCAGTTAAGGAGTTCTCTGTTGCGCAGTTCGCGCGAATGCGCGACGGGTTGATCGAAGAACTCGTTGAAGTGTGGGCAGACCTCGATGACATCGCTCCCCCGGGGACACGCTAGTCGAGCCTCTTCCGGTCAGCCGCTCTTCCCGCGGTCGATGCCAGACTGACCCCATGGCCCTTCACATCACCGGAGACACCGCCGCCGACGAACTCCTCACCGACAACCCGCTCGCGCTCCTGATCGGGATGCTCCTCGACCAGCAGGTCGCGATGGAGACCGCCTTCGCCGGACCCCGCAAGATCGCCGAGCGCATCGGCTCGGTCGACGCGGCGGCGATCGCCCGGCACGATCCCGACGCGTTCGTCGAGGCGTTCCGCGAAACGCCGGCCGTGCACCGCTTTCCCGGGTCGATGGCGGGACGCACGCAGGCGCTGTGCCAGGCGATCGTCGACGACTGGGGCGGTGACGCCGCCGCACTCTGGACCGACGGCGACCCGGACGGCCGCGAGGTGCTCAAGCGTCTCAAGAAGCTGCCCGGCTTCGGTGAGCAGAAGGCGAAGATCTTCCTGGCGCTCCTCGGGAAGCAGTACGGCTTCACCGGTTCCGGATGGCGCGAGGCCTCGACCCCATACGGCGAGGACGGCGCGTTCCGCTCGGTCGCCGACATCGTCAGCCCCGAGTCGCTCGCGCGCGTCCGCGAGAACAAGAAGGCGATGAAGGCCGCGGCGAAGGCGGCGAAGAACTAGGAGCGTTCGGCCCCCGCGGCGCGCGGTCTCGTCATCCGGATGAGCGAGTCGGCGGCGCAGGCCGCCGCGATCCCGACGGCGTACGCCAGCAGATCCCACCACGAGAACACGGTTCCGAAGACGAGCATGAGCGGGGGCCAGGCCAGGCCCCATTGCTCAGGCAGCCCCGTGAGCTGCAGCGCTTCGACGCCGACGCACCAGGCCGCCGCGACGAGTGCGGGCACCCACGACGGCCATCTAGGCGCGAGGAGCGCGACGAGCAGGTAGATCAGCACGGCGTAGAGCGCATCGGCGGAGAAGTCGCCGCCGAACGTCAGCGGGGCGAGCGCGTGCACGGCGAGGCCGGCGACGGCGGTCGCGACGGCGACGAGGGCGAGCACGATCCGGCGCATGCCGCGAGCGTAGGGCACCGCGTCGGGAATCATCCCCGAGTCCCGCAATCGCTCCGCTCGCGGCATACTCGTTCCATGGGCGACATCGACGACTTCCTCGAGCGGGTGACGCCGGCGAAGCGACGCCGCGACGCCGACGTTCTGCTCCGCATCATGCGCGAGGAGACCGGCGAGGAGCCGACGCTCGACCGGTCGATGATCGGCTTCGGCAGCTACCACTACCGATACGCGTCGGGGCGAGAGGGCGACGCTGCGGCCGCCTCGTTCGCGCCGCGCAAGGCCGCGACGACGATCTACCTGATGGACGGCATCGCCGCGCACGAGACCGAGCTGGCCTCGCTCGGCCCGCACACCACGGGCGTCGGATGCCTGTACATCAAGGACCTCGAGGCGTGCGATCTCGACGTGCTCCGCCGCGTCATCCGGCGCTCGTACGAGACGCTCACCGCCGGCACGTTCGGCGAGCGCGCCGCCAGGCCCTCGCGCTAGCGGATTCCCGCCGGCGCCCAGCAGCTCGAGCGCGTATCGGTCCGACCCACATCGCGCGTCACGCGCATGACCTACCGCCCCGCGCGCGCTGAAACGGCTCCGGATGACCAGGTCATCCGGAGCCGTTTCTGGCCGTCGCGCCTACGCGCCGTCGAGCGCGCGACGGATGAACTCCTCGACGATGTCGAGCGTCTCCGGCCGCCAGAAGCCGCCGCCGCCGTGGTCGTGACCGGGCAGGCGGTAGAACTCCGCATGCTGGCCGTTCTGCCGCATCGCCTCGAACAGGCGGACGCTCTGGTCGAACGGCACCAGGCGATCCTTGCTGCCGTGCATCATCAGCAGCGGCGGCAGCTCCCGGTCGCGCGGAATGCGGTTCATCACGACCGTCGGAGCGACGAGCTCCGGGTGCTCGTCGACCCGCACTCCGCCGATCAGTTCGCCCTCGGGGCTGTCGGCGCCGAGATGATCCTGAATCGACGGCTGCTCCTGCATGACGGCGATATCGGTCGGGCCGAAGTAGTCCACCGCGAACCGCAGCGGCCGCTCCTCGACACCGTCGTGCGCCAGCTCGCCGCTTCCCTGCGTCATATGCACCATGAGTGCGGTGTGCCCGCCGGACGAGTCGCCCCACACCCCCATCTGCTCGGAGTCGATGTGGAAGAGATCGGCGTTCTCGCGCAGGAACTCAATCGCCGCTTTTGCGTCGAGCACCTGCGCCGGGAACGGCGCAACCGACGACGGACGGTACTCGACGATGGCGACCACGAACCCTCGTGCCGCGAACTCCGCGAGCGCGGGCAATGACTGCCCGAGCCGCTGCTCGCGCCAGGCCGAGCCCTGCACGTAAGCGATGGCCGGGAAGGTCGTCCGGTCGTCCCGTTCTCGGGGCGGGCTGATGATCTGCAGGCGCAGGTCTCGGCCGTTGCGGTGCGCGTAGACGACGTTCAGCTCGACCTCGCCGAGCGGGGGCTCGGCGCTCACGTCGAGGTCGCGCATGCCAGAGGCAGCGGACTCGCTCTCGGGAAACTCGTCGAGCGATACGAGGCGGGGTGGGAAGTGGGTCATCTCTGTCCTTGTTCGGGTCGAGGCCGCGTCAGACGCGCTCGGCTGACAGCTGTTCGCTGGGGGTCCGGCTGTAGTCGCGAAGATAGAATGCCGTCGCCCACACCAGCGTGACGATGAGCACGACGAGTGCGACGACGAACTGACCGGAACCGGCGGTGTTGCCGATGATGCGCCCTCCGAGGTCGAACACGTACGGTGCGAGGAAACCCCCGATCGCGGCGCCGGTGAAGAGCACGGCCACCGCCAGAGCCGAGTTGCCGGCGTCGGTGTGACGGTTGATGCTGGTGAACGAGAATGGCATGTACGTGCCGAAGCCGAGGCCGATCAGCACCACCGTGACGAACAGCGCGACCGAGGAGTGCGCGGAGATCGCGGTCGTCAACCCTGCACCCAGCACCACGAGCGCGACCGTGCCCGTCCACTTCTGGAGGCCGCGGTAGACCCATCCGAAGCACACCCCGGCGACGATCGAGGCGATGCCGAACACCGACATCAGCAGCGAGACGCTCGCTCCGCTGACGATCTCGCGCTCGGTCACGGCGAGGAACGGGAGCGAGATCGCGTTCGCTTGGAACGCCATCGTCATCAGCATCATCAGCACCGCAGCGACGATCGCCCCGCGCGGCAGGCGCACCTTGGGCGCGGAACCCGAGACCGCGGCAGCGATGTCCGTGCTGTCCTCCGCGACGTTGTTCGGCGGTTCGGGAACGAACAGAGCGAACAGGGCGAAGATCACGAGCACGGCGAGGTAGACCCAGAACGCGGCCATCCAGCCCCATCCCATCAGCCAGGCGACGATCACGCCCCACACGACGTTGCCCGCGCCGACGACGCTGCTCTGCCAGCCGAGCAGCCGGTTGCGCGCTCGCCCCTGGTAGAAGTCGACGATCAGGCTCGCCGACACCGGCTGCAGGGTCCCGATGCCGAGTCCGACCAGCAGACGCGCCACGAGGACGATCCAGTAGTTCCCGAGCGGGATGAGGACGAGAGGAGCGAGGCCGCCGAGCAGAATCGCGATCATGCCGCCGAGGGCGAGCCGGCGCTTGCCGATGCGCGAGGCCAGCCCGCCGACCACCAGGGTCGCTACGACCGCGGCGAGCGACGGCGCGGTGATGAAGCTCTGGATCGCGGCGCCGGGGATGTCGGGGAACTGCTCGGCGAGCGACGGCAGCACAGGCGACACGGCCCCCGCGTCGGACAGCAGCAGCGAGACCGACAGGAGGGAGACGATGAAGAGCGGGGAGCTGAGGTGAGGTGACTTCACGGATTCGGCTTTCTCTCGGCGGGAACGACACTGTCTTCCGCACGAACGACGCCGCGGTGCTGCGGCTGGTTGGATTCACCGTAGGCCGCGAAGCGTATTTAAGTCAAGTCTTAAATTAAATACGCTTCCGCTCAGTCGTCAAGCAGCTCCGGCACCGCGAGCGGGTCGGCGAGCACCGCTTCCCTCGCGACCAGGGCTCCGCCGCGCCAGGCCGCGTCGCCGTGGTGGCTCGCGACCCGCACGGTCGGATTGAACGTGGGGCTCACGCTCGCACGCCGCGCCAGCATCGCGTCGACGCTAGGACGCAGCCACTCCTCGAGCTCCAGGAGGTAGCCACCGAGCACCACGACGCTGGCGTCGGTGTAGTTCGACATCGTGGAGATCGCCGCCGCCAGACCCGACGAGGCGTCGCTCAGCGCCCGCAGCGCCCGCTCGTCTCCGCCGCGCAGCAGGTCGACCAGGTGCGCGACATCGTCATCGCTGCCTGCGGTGCTCCATCCGGCCGCTCTGCACAGGTTCGGCAGACCGAGGACGAGGTTCAGGCAGCCCGCAGCGCCGCACTCGCATTCGGCCCCTCGGCAGTCGACCACGATGTGACCGACCTCGCCCGCGTGGCCGTGCTCCCCGCCGAACACCGCGCCCTTGTCGATGATGCCTCCGGAGAGCCCGCGCCTGTTCGACGCGACGTAGACCATCGTCGTCGGCTCGGCGATCGCCGGATCGAGCGCGGCGAACTCGGCGAGCGCCCCGAGCCGACCCTCGTTACGCACCTGGAACCTCTGCGGATGTGTCATCCGCTCGGTCACCGCAGCGATCAGATCGACGTTGCGGACCCCGAGGGGCAGCGAGGCGACAAGGACCCGATCCCCCGCGACCGCCCCCGGCACACTCATCACGCCGTCGACCAGGTGGGCGCCCGAGACGAGTTGCGCCCGCTCGAAGAGGTCGTCGAAGGCCCGCGCCGCGCTGGTCGCGATCTCGTCGGCCCCCGCGCCGACGTCGACCCGCCCCTGCCAGATCACGTCACCGGAGAGGTCGACCAGCCGCGTCTCGAGGCAGTGCCCGTCACCGAGCGGGGCGATGGAGACGATCGGCGCGATGATGCGCCCGGCTTCCGTCACGAGCAGACGCTGCGGTCGCCCGCGCCCGGAGGTCGTCTCGCCGGTTTCGCGCACGAGTCCGTTCGCGATCAGCAACTCGACGATCGTCGTGATCGAACCGCTGACGAGCCCCGTCGCGTCGCGCAGCGCGCGGCGCGACCATTTCCCTTCATCCGGCGCCGGCGTCAGCAGGGCGCGCAGGACCTGCGAAGCGTTGTGACGCCGCACGTCGGCGGTGATCTGCGTAGCGACCATGCTCCCCCTCGCACCAGGCAGTCGGCGCGATGTTCCCCGCGGCACCGCCGCATCCACCCTAGCCGCGCGGGCGGCGCGCCCCATCCGCCCTACAGCCCCGCGCGCTGAATCGGCCCCGGATGCGGCGGTCTCGCTCTCGGCAGCTCTCAGTCATCCGCTGAGGGAACGGCTCGTCAGCGGAGTCCGGCGAAGAACTCGCGGATGTCGGCGGCCAGCACGGCGGGACGCTCGAGGGCAGCGAAGTGTCCGCCCTCATCGAAGCGGCTCCAGTGCACGATGTTCGCGTTGTCGCGCTCGGCGAAGACACGAATGGTCTGGAAATCATCCTTGAACACGGCAACCCCGGTGGGCGCGTGGTTGATCTGCGGCTCCGCCTCGACGCGCGCGTTCTCGAAATAGCTGCGCGACATACCGGACGCCGCGTTCGCGAACCAGTTCACACTGACCTCGAGCAGGATCTTCTCGAGCGGCACGAGGGAGGTGCCGTTGCCGAAGGAGTTGAACAGCTCGCTGTACGCCAGGAGCCCGACCGGGGAATCGCTGATGCCCACCGATACGGTCTGCGGGCGGGAGGCGTTCATGGCGTTGTATCCGCCGACCGACTGGAACCACTTCATGTGCTCGAGGCCCGCGTAGTCCTGCGGCTCGAGCTTCTCGAACTCGGACGGATCACCGGAGGGGAACGAGAACAGCTGCAGCACGTGCAGCCCGAGGAATCCCTCGGGGTTGAGCAGGCCCAGCTCACGCGCGATCATCGCGCCGTTGTCGGATCCGTGAATGCCGTAGCTCTCGTAGCCGAGACCGCGCATCAGGCGATCGTAGGCCGCGGCCGCCCTCGCTGTCGTCCACCCGGCAGAGGAAAGCGGCTGCGAGAAGCCGTATCCCGGCGCATCCGGAATCACCACGTCGAAGGCCTCGTCGGCGCGACCGCCGTGCGCGACCGGGTCTGTGAGCCGATCGATCAGCTCGAGGTAGTCGATCGACGACCCCGGGTACGTGTGCGCGAGCAGCAGCGGCGTCGCCCCCTCCTCGGCGGAGCGGACGTGGATGAAGTGGATGCTCTGCCCGTCGATCTCGGTCATGAAGTGCGGAACAGCGTTGATGCGCGCCTGAGCGGATGCCCAGTCGAAGCTGCGCCACGCGGCGATCGCCTCACGGAGATAGTCGTTAGGAGTGCCGGTGTCCCAGCCCTCGGTCGGCGACGGCTGCGGCAGACGGGTGCGGGCGAGGCGATCGTCAAGATCGGCGACCTCAGCAGCGGAGATCGAGACGGTGAAGGGGCTGAAGGAGAGGCTGTTGTTTTCCATGTCTCGACTGTAGAAACTCATTAGGCTGGATTCTTTCCTAACAACCGAGATTCTTTCGAGGAGATGCCGTGGCTGATCCGACCGCGCGCCTGCTGGCCCTGCTGGGCGTGCTGCAGACGGGCTCCGAACGGTCGGGCAGCGAACTCGCCGAGCGGCTCGGCGTCTCGGCGCGGACGATCCGCCACGACGTCGAGCGACTTCGCGCCCTCGGGTACCCGGTCGAAGCGAAGCGCGGTTCGATCGGCGGCTACCGCCTCGGCGCCGGCGGCAGTCTTCCTCCGCTGCTGCTCGACGACGAAGAAGCCGTCGCCGTGACGATCGCGCTGCGCGCGGCGGCCGGGATCTCCGGAGTCGCCGAATCGGGAACCAGAGCGCTCGCGAAGCTCGAACAGGTGCTCCCCTCGCATCTGCGGCCGACGGTCGATGCGCTCCGCTCGAGCGTCGACCGCGCCCCCGAGAACAACGACACCGATGCCCCGGACCCCGAGGTCGACGCGGCTGCGCTCCAGGCGATCGCGAGCGCGATCCGGCACGAGGAGTGGCTGCGCTTCGACTACGACGAGGAGCCCGTGCTGGTGGAGCCGTACCGCCTGCTCACCTGGCATCGGCGCTGGTACCTCGTGGGCAGGGATCCGCAGTCCGGCGAGTGGGGCACGTACCGCGTCGACTGGATGGCACTGCGGATGCCGACGCACCGTAGATTCGACCCGCAGCCGCTGCCCGGCGGCGACTATACGGCGTTCGCGATGCGGACTATCGCGGTGAGCGGATGGGTCGTGCACGCGAGACTGCGCATCGACGCCCCAGCGGCGGCCGTGCTCGATCGCATCCATGCCGCGGTCGGCGTCGTCGAACCGGTCGACGACGAGCACTGCATCCTCGTCACCGGGGCGGACACCCTCGACACCGTTGCCGCGTACATCGGGATGCTGATGATGGACTTCACGGTCGAGAGCCCGCCCGAGCTGATCCCCCGACTGCAGCTGCTCTCGGAGCGGTACGCGCGCGCGGTCAGCGGGTCCTGACGCGCCGGGCTTCCGTCGGGCGCTGCGAACGCTCCCCCGGACGGAGTCGGGCGGCAGCGATCAGATGCAGATCACGATCACGGGCCGATCGGCGCGCGGGGGTCAGCGAGCGCCGTACCGCGCGACGATCTCGTCGGTCAGCGCGGGCCAGATGCGTTTGTGCTCGTCGCCGAACGGAACACCCGACAGGAACGCCGCGGCGAGATCGCGCGTTCGGTCGATGAACAGGAAGCTTCCCTGTCCTCCGAAATGGCCCGCTGTCTCGGGCGGGAACGAATCGCTCAGCCAGTGCGGACTCTTCGCTCCCTTCAGCTCGAAGCCCAGCCCCCATTGGTTGTCGTCGAACGCGCCGTAGCCGGGAACCACGCCGCGCAGACCGCTCCGTGACACGCTCAGTGCGAGATCGCGCAGCGCGGCGGGGATGAGCGCCGGGCGAAGCACCTCTCGTCCGAACAGCATCAGATCGGCGATCGATGCGCGGTATCCGGCCGACGGCCGACCGGAGACGTCGATGCCGGTCATGCCGAGGGGGCGGGTGACCTCCCTGGTCATCCACTCGGAGAACTCCATGCCGGCCGCGCGCGCCACGTGAGCCCCCAGGGCATCGAACCCGGCATTGGAGTAGATACGGCGAGCACCGGGGGACGCCTGCGGCTGCTCGCCCTCGAAGGGAAGCCCGCTCGTGTGGTCGAGCAGGTTGAGGACGGTGGATCCCTCTGGTCCTGCGGGTTCATCGAGGTCGATGAGCTCGCGTTCGACGGCGATCAGGACGCCCCACGCGGTGAGCGGCTTGCTGACCGACGCGAGCGCGAGCGGGGTGTGCGGATCGCCCTGCACGGCGATGGTCTCACCCGGATCGGTCACGCCCACGAGCGCGGTGTGCGGGAAGCCGTCCGTCGCGGCGAAAGTCGTCGTCTCCACGTTCCTACCGTCCCACATCACTGCCTGCGCGAGCCGCGCGAAAGCGGGGTGCCGACGGAATCGAAGACTCGTCAGGGACGAATCTCCCTCGGATACGGATCACCGTCGCGGGGCGGGCGAAGCCTGTCGGGAATCGGCCACGGCAGCACGAACTGCTCAGCGGCGGGCCTGGCCATGTCGCCGAAGTCATCGAGCTTGACCACAATGCGTCCTGGAGCGCCCGCGCCATCCGGAACGACTTCGACCATGCGCACGCGCAGCGGATGCGCGCCCTCACCCTCGAGCATCCAAGGGTCGGCGAGCCAGGCGATCCCCCGACGTTCGAGGGCCGCCTCTGCGTCCAACCACTCTTCCGGTGCCGATGCCGGCCGCCCCAGCACATCGGTCGCGATCCAGAGGTCACCCGCCGGATGGATCCATCCGAGCAGCTCACCGTCGTCGCGACGATGCGGGGTCCAGTCGCCGTCAGGCATCCGCTGCGACCGTGGCTCAGGCGCCCCTGAGGCGCTCGGCGAGGTAGCCGAAGAGGCCCTCGAGCGGGACGCGCTCCTGGCCCATGCTGTCGCGGTCGCGCACCGTGACCGCGTCGTCCTCGAGCGAGTCGAAGTCGACCGTGACGCAGAACGGCGTGCCGATCTCGTCCTGGCGGCGGTAGCGGCGGCCGATCGCGCCGGCGTCGTCGAAGTCGACGTTCCACTGGGCGCGCAGCTCGTCGGCGACCCGGCGGGCGAGCGGCGAGAGCTTCTCGTTGCGGCTCAGGGGCAGCACGGCGACCTTGTTGGGCGCGAGGCGCGGGTCGAGCTTGAGCACCGTGCGGGTGTCGGTGCCGCCCTTCGCGTTCGGCACCTCCTCCTCGACGTACGCGTCGACGAGGAACGCCATCATCGAACGCGTCAGGCCGAACGAGGGCTCGATGACGTACGGCACGTACTTGTCGCCGGACGCCTGGTCGAAGAACGACAGGTTGGCGCCCGAGTGCTCGATGTGGTTCTTCAGGTCGAAGTCGGTGCGGTTGGCGACGCCCATCAGCTCGCCCCAGCCCTTGCCCTGGAAGCCGAAGTCGTACTCGAAGTCGATCGTGCGGTCGGAGTAGTGCGCCCGCTCGTCTTCCGGCACGTCGAAGCGGCGCATGTTGTCGGGGTTCACGCCGAGGTCGACGAACCAGTTCCAGCACGCCTCGACCCAGTGGTCGAACCACTCGGCAGCCTCGGCGGGCGGCACGAAGAACTCGATCTCCATCTGCTCGAACTCGCGCGTGCGGAAGATGAAGTTGCCCGGCGTGATCTCGTTGCGGAACGCCTTGCCCACCTGGCCAATGCCGAACGGCGGCTTCTTGCGCGCTGCGGTGACGACGTTCGCGAAGTTCGTGAAGATTCCCTGGGCGGTCTCGGGACGGAGGTAGTACAGGCCGCTCTCGTCGTCGACGACGCCGAGGTAGCTCTTGACGAGGCCGGAGAACGAGCGGGGTTCGGTCCACTTGCCGCGAGTGCCGCAGTCGGGGCAGACGATGTCGGCCATGCCGTTCTCGGGCGCGCGGCCCTTCTTCGCCTCGAACGCCTCGATCAGGTGGTCCTCGCGGTGGCGCTTGTGGCACTGCAGGCACTCGACGAGCGGGTCGGTGAACGTCGCGACGTGGCCGGAGGCCTCCCACACCTTGCTCGGCAGAATGATCGACGAGTCGAGGCCGACCATGTCGCCGCGGCCGCGCACGAACGTCTGCCACCACTGCCGGCGGATGTTCTCCTTGAGCTCGGTGCCGAGGGGGCCGTAGTCCCATGCCGAGCGCGAACCGCCGTAGATCTCACCCGCTTGGAACACGAACCCGCGGTGGCGGGCGAGGGCGATGACCTTGTCGAGGCGGGACTGTTCGGCCACGGTGGCTCCTATGGTCGCGGGGAGTGCGGACGGCGCGCGGAAACGACGCACGCGCGCTTCTCCAATCCTAGCCGCGGGGGCTGGGAGAGCGGTGCCGGATGGAGGTCACACGGCCTCGACCGCGGCCTTCGCCCTCGTCAGCCAGGCGGGAACGCCGCCGGCGCGGGCAGGCGCGACCAGTTCGCCTGCCGCGCAGCACTCGATCAGCGTGCGCGTGCGGCCCTCGCGCGTCGCCTCGCGCTTGGCGGAGGTGATCCAGTGCCGGACGAGCTTGCGGTACCCGGGCGTCGCGGCCTCGAGGAACGCCGAGGCCTCGGCCGACGCGTCGATCATGCTCTGCAGACGGGGCTCGATCTCGACGTCGGCCTTCTCGAACGAGTAGATGCCGGATCGGTCGGCGGTGCGGGCCTCGAACGCCGCGATGCCGGCCGGATGCATCCGCCCCTCCGCCAACATCCGCTCGACGTGCGCGATGTTGATCAGCGACCAGACGCTGCGGGGCTTGCGCGGGGTCCAGCGCTGGCGCCTGGTATCAGCATCGACGGGCTGCGAGAGCGAGTCGATCCAGCCGAAGCAGAGGGCCTCTGGCACCGCGTCCGCCCAGGTCAGCCCGCGATCGGCGACGTGCGCGCGGCGCAGCTCCATCCACAGCTCGGTCTCGGCGTCGTGGTTCGCCTCGAGCCATCGTCGGAACTCGGCGGCGTCGCGGAAGAACACCGCCGGCCGCTCGTCGGATCCGCCTGCCGCTCCCGCGCTCGCCTCGTCGCTCATCCGGCCAGCGTACGGGGAGCCTCCGACACCACGCACGCCTTCCGCCTGACGACGGAACGGAGCCGCCCCATCCGGGGCACCGATAGGCTCGAAAGGATGAGTGACGACGCGGCCAGACGGAGACTCACTCGCTCCGTGCCCGCGTGGGCCGTCGTCGCAGCGCTCGCCTTCACCGGCATGGCGTCGGCCTACATGTTCACGCTCGTGGTGCCGATCCAGTCCGAGCTGCCGCGGCTCCTCGACGCCTCGCGCGAGGACACGGCGTGGGTCGTCACGATCACGCTGCTGGTCGCCGCCTGCGCGACGCCGATCTCGGGCCGCCTCGGCGACATGTACGGCAAGAGGCGCATCGTGCTCGTGCTGATCGCCGCCCTGATCGCCGGCTCGGTCGTCGCCGCGCTCTCGCACGGCATCATCGGCGTGATCGTCGGGCGCGGCCTGCAGGGCCTGACGACCGGCGTCGTCCCGCTCGGCATCGCAATCATGCGCGACGTGCTGCCTCCCAAGCGGCTCGGCACGGCGGTCGCCCTGATGAGCGCGACGATGGGCGTCGGCGGATCGGTCGGCATGCCCGTGAGCGCCTTCATCGTCGAGCACTTCGACTGGCACGCGCTGTTCTGGGTGTCCACCGGCCTCGGCGTCGCGGCGTTCGTCGTCGTGCGCGTTCTCGTGCAGCCGAGCACGCTGCGCTCGCCGGGGCGCTTCGATCTGCTCGGCACGATCGGGCTGACGATCGGCCTCTCGGGCGTGCTGCTGGCGATCTCGCGCGGCGCCGAGTGGGGCTGGCTGTCGCTCCCGACACTCGCCAGCGGGCTCGGCGGCGTGGCCGTGCTGCTCGTGTGGGGCGTCTACCAGCTGCGCGCGCCGGAGCCCCTGATCGACCTGCGCGTCGCGGCTCGCCCCGCGGTGCTGTTCACGAACCTCGCGTCGATCTGCATGGGGTTCGCCTTGTTCGGGAGCAACGTGCTGCTGCCGCAGCTGCTCGAGCTCCCCGGCGAGACCGGCTTCGACCTCGGCGTCTTCGAGACGGCGCTGCTCATCATGCCGTCCGGCTTCATCATGATGATCATCGCGCCCCTGTCGGGCTGGCTCGAGCGCACCGTCGGCCCGCGCATCATGCTCACGGCCGGCACCGCCGCGGTCGCCCTGTCGTACGTCTGGCTGCTCGTGCTCTCGAGCGAGGTGTGGCACATCTTCGTCGCCAACATGATCGTCGGCGTCGGCATCGGACTGAGCTTCGCCGCCATGCCGATGCTCATCATGCGCTCGGTGCCGGCCGAGGAGACCGGCGTCTCGAACGGCATCAACGCGCTCGCCCGCTCGCTCGGCACCTCGTCGGCCTCGACCGTCATGGCCGCCGTGCTCGCCGCGATGGCCGTCGACGTCGGCGGTCGCTCGATCCCGACGTCCGAGGCGTTCGTCGCGTGCTTCTGGATCGGGGCCGTCGTCGGCATCGCCGCCGTCGCCCTCTCGCTGCTCATCCCGCGGCACTCGACGCCGCCGCGGCACGCCGCCGTGCGGGGCGACCTGTAGCGCCCGGCCCGCTGTCGTCATCCGGAACTGTGACAATGGTGCGATGGCCCGCGTCGTCGCCCTCTACCGTCATCCGATCAAGGGATTCACGCCCGAGGCGTGCGACCGGCTCACCGTGCAGCCGGATGGGCGGATCGCCGGCGACCGGGTGCTCGCCTTCCGCTTCGCCGACGCGGCGGTGCCGGATGAGCGGGACGGGCTCGACTACTGGCCCAAGTCGAAGGGGCTGGCGCTCGAGTCGTTCCCGTCGCTCGCGCGGCTGAGCCTGTCGTACGACGACGGCGCGCGGCGGGTGCGGATCGCGGACGACGGCGAGGTGCTCGTCGACGCGGCGCTCGACGAGGACGGGCGTGCCGAGCTGCAGGAGGCTGTGACCGCGTTCGTCCTCGACTCCCCCGAGGCGCGCTACCTGCGCCGCCCCGGCAGGCTGCCGCTCGCACTCGTCGGCGACGGCGGGACGTCGCGCTTCCAGGACAGGCCGCGCGGCTTCGTGTCGGTGCACAGCCGCGCCAGCGTCGCCGCGCTGGGCGAAGCGCTCGGGCAGGAGATCGACGACAGGCGCTTCCGCTCCAACGTCGTGATCGACGGCGCCGACGCGTGGGAGGAGCTGGCGTGGTCCGGCCGCGTCCGCATCGGCGAGGTGGAGTTCGAGGCGGCCGGTCCGATCATCCGGTGCCTCGCGACGCACGCGAATCCCGACAGCGGCGTCAGGGATGCGCAGGTGCTCAAGACCCTGACGGGCGCGATCGGTCAGGCCGAGCCGACGCTCGGCCGCCTGCTGCTGCTCCGCGGCGTCAGCGGCCGAGTCGGCGAGTCGGCGGGAGCGGGCGGCACCATCCGCGTCGGCGACGAGGTGCTGGCCTCGGGGTGAGGGTCAGGCCTCGACGAAGAGGTAGCCGCGCTCGGGGTCGAAGCCGCCGATCCGCAGGCCGCGGCCCGTGAGCACTGCCATCTCGCGGCGCACGTTCATCCGCCACTCGTGAGCCGCACGGGGGTCGCTCTCGCGGAGCGACTCCACGTCATCCGGGATCTGGAGCGTCGCGGCCACGTCGGCATCGGCCGGCGTGGGGGCGAGGTCGGCGAGCGCCCACTTGACGTCGAGGCGGTCGGACTCGTCGCCGGCATCGCCGCCGCCGAAGATGCCGTACTGGTTGACCGAGTAGCCCGTCACGCGGGCTCCGAGCACGCCGAGGTAGAAGCGGGCGTTGCGGGCGACGAGCGGGTCGAAGGTCCAGGTGATGTTGCCGACGCCGCGCGAGAGCGCCCACTGGCGCTGGTGCTCCTTGAGCTCGCGGCCCCAGCCGCGGCCGCGGAAGTCGGGCAGCAGAGCCGTGATGTGCGAGTGCATGGCGCGCGAATCGGGGCGGCCGTAGAACGCGACGGATGCACCGACCATGCTGCCGTCGTCGAAGTATCCCGTGACGTAGTTGCCCGACTGCTGCAGCGCGCGCATTGTGCCCGCATCGATCACGCGAGTGCCGCGGATGGCATCGAAGATGCCCTGGGCCTCGAGGATCAGTTCGACAGAGTCAAGATCACGGATCTCACGCATGGTGTACAGCGTATCGCGCGCCGTCGGGGCGCCGGTCAGACCACTCGAGTCTTCTCGACGAGCACAAGTACGGCAATCCGCGGCGTTCGGGCGGGTCTGGGGGCGTCACGGCGGATGATCGGCGCATTCTGCCGTAGTTGTGCCTGGAGATCGCGGCAGCGCCCGGTCCGTGCCCGCGCGTCTGGATTCGTGCCGGTGCGGCGTCATGCCGGGCACAAGTACGGTAATCCGCAGCGTTCGGGCCGATTTGGGCCGTCCGGACGGATAGGCGGCGGATTCTGCCGTACTTGTGCACGACAGGCCGCGATGCCCGGAGTGCACCGGACGGCGCCCGGCGGCATCCGGCAGCAGGGTGTGCGCGCTGGCCGCCCCGAGCACAACTACGGCAGTTCGGGCCGCCCGGGCGGATCTGAACCTGCCGGACGGGTGATCGGCGGAATCTGCCGTAGTTATGTCGGGTCAGAGGTGGCGCAGCTCGGCGTCGATCGCAGCGGTCGCCCCGAGCAGCGCGGGGCGGATCTCGCGCTCGAGCGCCTCGCGCGTGACCCTGGCCTTCGCGGTGGACACGTTGACGGCCGCGACGACCCGCCCGTCGCACCCGTGGATCGGCGCCGCGATCGACCGGACGCCCTCCTCGAGCTCGCCGTCCACGATCGCGCTGCCCTCGTCGGCGACCCTGGCGAGCGCCGCGCGCAGCTCATCCGGATCGATCGGGGCGCCCGTCGCGGGCGATACCAGATCGTCGAGTTCCGGCTGGGCCTGCGCCGCGAGCAGCACGCGTCCCATGCTCGTGGCGTGGGCGGGAAAGCGCGTGCCGATCGTGATGCCGACGCTCATGATCCGCCGGGTGGGAACGCGCGCGATGTAGACGATGTCGCCGCCGTCGAGCACCGCGGCCGAGACGCTCTCCGATGTCTCGTGCGAGAGCCGCTCGAGGTGCGGCTGCACGACCTCGGGGAGCGAGAGCGCGGAGAGGTAGCTGAATCCGAGTTCGAGGACTCGAGGGGTGAGTGCGAAGTCTCGGCCGCGGGAGCGCACGTATCCGAGCGCCTCGAGCGTGAAGAGGAACCGCCTGGCGGCCGCTCGCGGGATGCCCGCGCGATCCGCGACCCCGGTCAGCGTGAGCGACGCATGCTCGCCGTCGAACGCCCGGATGACCGAGAGCCCTCGCGCCAGCGACTGCACGAAGTCGCGCGATTCGGTGTCGGTCATGCGGGTTCACTCCGTGGTTGGGCGGTCGGCGTTTCGCGCGGGTCGGCTGCTCCGGTGCGGCAGATCGACGCTACCCGACCGGATGGGTCGATCTGGCGCACCCGAAGGAACCCGCCTCGCCTTCCGGTGCGGCAACTCGACCCGAAACCGGCCGATCCGGGTCGATCTGCCGCACCTGGACGGAGAAAGGCCGAGCTCCCGTGCGAGAAACCGACGCCGCCGCCGGATGAAGTCGATCTGCCGCACCGGAAGAAACCCACCTCGCCTTCCGGTGCGGCAACTCGACCCGAAACCGGCCGATCCGGGTCGATCTGCCGCACCTGAGCGGGAAGGACCCGGCTTCAGGTGCGGGAGATCGACCGTCGGTGCGCGCGGGTCAGCGCTCGAGGACGACGGCGAGGCCCTGGCCGACGCCGATGCAGAGCGCGGCGACTGCCACGCCGCCGCCGCGCCGGGCCAGCTCGTGCGCGGCGTGGCCGACGACGCGGCCGCCCGACGCTCCGAGGGGGTGGCCGATCGCCAGCGCGCCGCCGTGGATGTTGACCTTCTCCGGGTCGAGATCCGGCCAGCCCTTGACGCAGGCGAGGCTCTGCGACGAGAACGCCTCGTTCAGCTCGACGACGTCGACGTCTGCCCAGGTCTTCCCCGCGCGGGCGAGCGCCTTGTTCGCGGCCTCGATCGGGGCGATCGGGAAGTCATCCGGATCGACGCCGTGCCAGCCGCGGCCGGCGATGCGCGCCAGCGGCTCGGCATCGATCGCACCCTCCCCGCCGATGAGCACGGCCGATGCGCCGTCGTTGATCGACGACGAGTTGCCCGCCGTCACCGATCCGTCTTCGGCGAACAGCGCCTTGAGCCCCGCGAGCTTCTCGACGGTCGAGCCGTCACGGATGCCCTCGTCGCGCGCGAGCTCGTGGTCGGGAACCTGCACCGTCTCGCTGTCGTACACGCCGGCGGCCCAAGCCTCTGCCGCGAGGCGGTGGCTGCGCACGGCGAACTCGTCCTGCGCCTCGCGCGAGATTCCCCACTCGCGGGCGATCTTCTCGGCCGACTCGCCGTTCGAGATCGTCCAGTGCTTCGGCAGGCGCTTGTTGGTCATCCGCCAGCCGATCGACGTGTTCCACATCGTCTGGTTGCCGACCGCCGGCCACGCCTTCGGCGACTTCTCGACGATGAACGGAGCGCGGCTCATCGACTCGACGCCGCCGGCCAGGATGATGTCGGCGTCGCCCGACTCGATCGCGCGCGATCCCTGGAACACGGCCTCGAGCGACGACGCGCACAGGCGGTTGACGGTGATGCCGGTGACGGACGTCGGGAACCCGGCGAGCAGCGCGCCGAAGCGCGCGACGTTGCGGTTGTCCTCGCCCGCCTGGTTCGCGTCGCCGAAGATGACGTCGTCGATGCGGGCCGGATCGAGACCGGTGCGCTCGACGGCGGCCTTCATGACGACGGCGGCCAGGTCATCCGGACGCACGCCGCTGAGCGCACCCCCTGCGCGCCCGAACGGGGTGCGGACGGCATCGTAGACGAAGCTTGCGGTCATGCTGCTGCCTCCTTGAGGGTGAGCCCGGTGAGCTCCTCGAGCTCGGCGTGGGTGTTGTCTCCGAACAGCTCGACGACCTCGAAGCCGTCTGGCGTGCAGTCGAAGACGCCGTAGTCGGTGTAGACGCGGGTGATGCAGCCGACGCCCGTGAGCGGATAGGTGCAGCTCTCGACGAGCTTCGACTCGCCCTGCTTGGTCAGCAGGTCGGTCATCACGAAGACCTGCTTGGCGCCGATGGCGAGATCCATGGCGCCGCCGACGGCAGGGATCGCGCCGGGAGCGCCCGTCGACCAGTTGGCGAGGTCGCCCGCCCCCGAGACCTGGAACGCCCCGAGCACGCAGACGTCGAGGTGGCCGCCGCGCATCATCGCGAACGAGTCGGCGTGGTGGAAGTACGCCGCACCCGGCAGTGCCGTGACCGGCTGCTTGCCCGCGTTGATGAGGTCGGGGTCGATGACGCCCTCCTCGGGCGCCGACCCCATGCCGAGCATGCCGTTCTCGGTGTGCAGGATGATCTCCTTGCCCTCTGGCAGGGAGTTGGCGACGAGCGTGGGGGCGCCGATGCCGAGGTTGACGTATGCCCCTTCGGGAATATCCGCGGCGATACGTGCGGCGAGCTGCTTGCGGTCGATGCGCGTGGTCACTTCGATGCCTCCTCGGCGAGGGGCGTGCCCTCGATGGTGACGCCACCGACGAAGGCGCCGTCCGACAGCCAGGGCCGCTCCCCCACCGCGACGACGCGGTCAATGAAGATGCCGGGGGTGACGATGGATTCGGGGTCGAGCGAGCCCAGCTCGACGATCTCGTCGACCTGCACGATCGACGTCGTGGCGGCGGTCGCCATGATCGGACCGAAGTTGCGGGCCGTCTCGCGGAAGACGAGGTTGCCCCAGCGGTCGCCCTTCAGCGCGCTGAAGAGCGCGACGTCGGCCCTGATCGGGTATTCGAGCACGTACTCGCGCCCGTCGATCGTGCGGCGCTCCTTGCCCTCGGCGAGCTCGGTGCCGACGCCCGTGGGCGAGAAGAACGCGCCGACGCCTGCACCCGCCGCACGGATGCGCTCGGCGAGGTTGCCCTGGGGCACGAGCTCGAGCTCGAGCTCGCCCGCGCGGTAGAGGCCGTCGAACACCCACGAGTCGGACTGGCGCGGGAACGAGCAGATCACCTTACGCACGCGCTTCTTCGCGAGGAGCGCGGCGATGCCGGTGTCGCCGTTGCCCGCGTTGTTGCTGACGAGGGTCAGATCGCCCGCACCCTGCTCGATCAGCGCGTCGATCAGCTCGACGGGCTGGCCGGCGCGGCCGAATCCGCCGATCATGACGGTGGCGCCGTCCTCGATGCCGGCCACGGCGTCTTCGACGCTCGCGACGGTCTTGTCGATCATCCGGTCTCCCTTGCTCGCGGCGGGCCGCCTCGCCCGCGATGTTCGCTGTGCGAACGCAAGTTCGCTCTGCGCCACCAGGATAGCCCGGGTTTCGGCGTCCGTCCAGGGCCGGTTCCGGATGACAGGCACCGGTCGCGAGCACGACGCAGTCAATCCGAGTACGGGACGCGCGCAAGGGCCTGGAATCACGCGGGTTCGGAAGCACAGCCCGAAAAATCTCCTGCGTTGTGCACGGGGCGGGCGGATGAGCGGGCCGCCCCCGTTGCACGCCGAATGCCGGTTGGGCGGTGAGACCCGCCCAACCGGCATTCGGCGGCTGCGTTCAGGCCCGCTTCATGCGAAAGGTGACGAGCGAGAGCACCGCGGCGAGCGCTCCGATGATCCCGATCGCGCCCGCGAGACCGCCGAGGGCCGCGCCGAGGCCGTTCGCGACGATCGGCGCGAGGAAGTTCCCGAGGAAGAACGCCGCGGTCCACAGCCCCGTCACGCGACCGCGCTCGGCGAATACGGTGCGCGCCACGATCCAGGTGAGGAACCCCGGCAGCAGCAGCCCGGCGCCGAACGACGCGATCAGCGCGCCGGGCATGACGCCGCCCACGCCCAGTCCGCTGAGCGCCCAGAGCAGGATCATGCCGATCGCCTGCAGGCCGAATCCGGCCGGAACGACGCGGTCGCCGAGGAGTCTCTTCGCCTGCGGGAACAGGATGCCGCCGATCGCGACGAACAGCGATGCGACCGCGGCGGTGCCGCCGATGACCGCGGTGTTCGATGCCTCGACGCCGGCCTGCTCGACCACGACCGGCAGGTTCACGACGAGCGTGTAGAACGTCAGGCCGCCCACGATCGCCGCCAGCAGCGGTCCGGCGAGGTCGCCCCACGGGATGCGCCCGCGCTCGGCGGCGCTGACGGCCTGACCGGAGCGCGGCTCCCACAGCAGCGCGACGGCGGCGACCGCGATCACGAGGCTGACGAGATACGCCCAGAACGGCGCCTGCCATCCGGCGGCTCCGACGGCGGTGCCCACGACGATGAAGACGGTGGCGCCGATCGACGACGCGGCGGCCTGCAGCCCGAGGTAGCGGCTGCGGCGCTGCTCCTCGTGGAAGTAGTCGACGACGAGCGCCGTCGCCACCGTCATGATCGCCGATTCGCAGATGCCGAGGACGAGCCGCGACACGAGGATCGCCGGCAGCCCGTCGATCATGGCCGGGATAATCCCGAGCGCCGCGTAGGCGACGAGCGCGATCACGAGCAGCCACTTGCGGCCGACCCGGTCGACGATCTGCCCGGCGAACGGCGCGAACACCGCGACCATGAGCGCGGGCGCCGAGATCAGCAGCGGCACGAGCACGGCAGAGCCCGCAACGCCGGCGAAGTGCTCGAGCATCTGCGGCAGCACGGGCGTGATCAGCGTCGCCGCCATCACGGGCATGCAAGCAGCGGCGAGCAGGACGATCGCTTGGACGACGGTCGCGCGGCGGGCGGTTCCGAGGCGAGCGGTGGCGGACATGAGAACTCCTTCGTTCTGCGTCCGCTCTCCAGCGAGCGGACGCCGGATGACCGGGTCGTTCCACTCTCGCCCGCCGCGCCGAGTTCCGATCCCGCGGTTCAGTGATCCCGGATATCGGTTGTCGTGATGCGCCGGGCTGACCTTTGCGCTCAGACGCCGCTCACGCGTGACAGGCGAGCGGGCGCTCTCCGTTGTACTCGTACATGTCCTGCCACGCGGCCGCGACGTCGGTGTCCGCGCCGTCGAGCTCCGCGAACACGCGACGCAGGTTGCCCGCGATGCGCTCGCTCTCGAGCAGCCCGCTGAATCGGCCGAGGTCGAGCGCCCGCGCCGCCTCCAGCGGCGTCAGCCCTCGCGCGTGCGCATCCTCGGCCGCGTCGATCAGGAACCGCAGGTAGTCGGCGACCGGCTCCAGCAGCTCAGGACCGCCCGGCTCGCCGTGGCCGGGGACCACGGTCTCGGGCCGCAGCGCGGCCATCTGCTCCAGCGCCGTCAGCCACCCGCGGGGCGAGCCCGACAGAGCGAAGGGCGCCCCGCCGTTGAACACGAGGTCGCCCGTGAACAGCACGCGCTCCTCCGGCAGCCACACGTACGCGTCACCGCTCGTGTGGGCCGGGGCACCCGGGTGGCGCACCTCGACGCAACGACCGCCCGAGACGAGCGTCACCGAGTCGGAGAACTGCACCGTCGGCGTGCGCGGGCCGACATCGCCCTGCACGAACGGCTCGAAGATGTGCGGGGCCAGCGGGTGGCCGGCCTTCCACTCCTCTGCGACGTTCCGGTGCGCGATCACCTCCGCGTCCGGCAGCAGCGACAGACCGTTGCAGTGGTCGGGGTGCGAGTGGGTGATCACCACGCGGCGGATGGGGCCCGCTGTCGCCCCGGCCGCGGCGCGCAGATACGCGCGGCTGCGCTGCTCCGTAGAGGTCATATCGACGCTCGTCGCGCCGTCGGACCCGGCGATCAGACCCATGTTGTTGACCATCCATCCGCCGTCCGGCTGGATGTAGGCCCACACCCCGTCGGCCACCCGCTGCAGTCTGGGCTCGTCGGTCATCGTCTCTCCTCGGTCAGCGGGAGCCCTGCTCCCGATCTGGTGGTTTGCAGCGCGCTCCCTGTGCGGGCGCGCACCGCCATGATCTCGGCCGCGGAACGGCCGTCGCTACTGCCGCGCCGTGCGCGCGGCCGGCAGCTTCCGCCTGCGGCCGGCGCCGACGTGGTGACCCGCGACAGCGGCGCCGACGGTGCCGGTGAGCTCGCCGATGCTCTCGACGACCATGCGCACGACGTCGCCCTCGACCAGCGGCGGGGGCGTCCTCTCGCCGCTGCGACCCCAGAGCTCGCCCAGGCAGCCGCCGTTGCCGACCGTCCCTGCGCCGATGACGTCCCCCGGCACGACCACGGAGTTTCGCGCCGCCTGCACGATCAGCTCGGGGAAAGTCCACGCCATGTGTGAGACGAGATCCTCACCGACGCGCACGTCGTTGACGAACACCTCGGCGTGCAGCGCGAGCATGCCCTCCTCGTCGAGACTGGGCTCCAGTTCGTCCGCGGTCACGATCCACGGGCCGAGGGCGGTACCGAAATCCTTGCCTTTTGCCGGGCCGAGGCGCGAGGCCATCTCGCGCACCTGGATGTCGCGCGCTGACCAGTCGTTCATGATCGTGTACCCGAAGATCGCCGCCTCGGCCGCCTGGAGGTCGAGGTTCGCACCGTCGGAGCCGGGGACGCCGCCGATGACCGCGGCGACCTCGAGCTCGAAGTCGAGCTGCTCGGTCTCTGGCGGACGCACTGCGTCGCCCGGCCCGAGCACGAGGTGCGGGTTGGTGAAGTAGAACACCGGCAGGGCGCGCCACACGGCCAGCGCGTCCTCGCGGCCTGCCCCTCCCCCGCCGATGCCCTCCACGTGCTCCTCGTAGGCCGAGAAGTCACGGATGGCAGCGGGGGCGAGCGGGGCGATCAGGCGCACGTCGCCGAGCGCCGCGCCATCCTCGCCGTCCGCCCGTTCACGCAGCTCGTGCGCCGCCGAGAGCCCGTCGGACAGCACCCCGGCGACCGTCCGCCCACCAGGGAACGGCACGACCCGGCTGTCGATCACGAAGCCCTCCGCGACGGCGCCGCCGTCGATCCACCGCGCGATCCTCATGCCGGCTCTGCCATCTTCGCGGCCAGGCCGCCGAGCAGTCCGCCCATGTCGGCGTCCCGCGCACCCTCGCGCTGCCAGTCGGCCAGCTGCACGGACGCCTCGACGACCGCCCGCACCCGCGGCAGCCGCCGCTCGGCGAACTCGCGCCAGAGGGACTCATCGACGGCGTCGCGGCCGAGAAGCAGCTCGGTGAGCACGAGGGCGTCCTCCAGCGCCTGGGCCGCGCCCTGTGCGATGGTCGGCGGACAGCTGTGCGCGGCGTCGCCGATGATCACGGCGCGGCCGCTGTGCCACGGCTCCTCCACCAGGTGGGCGGTGAAGCGCGTGTAGTTCACCGGGGCGCCGCGCTGCAGATCGGCGCGAATCGATTCCCACGGCCCGCCGTAGCCGGCCGAGAGCCCGTGCATGGCACGCGCGCCCTCCGCGGCCGACGCCTCGAACGCCTCGTTCCGCGCGTCCTCGACGAGGAACGCGTACATCGAGTCCTCTCCCGTCGGGGTGTAGCCAGCGATGTACGCGGGGCCGCCGTAGTACAGCTCGGTGGTGGTGACCTCCTCCGGCCGCGACACGAACGCCCGCCAGATGCCCATGCCCGTCGGCTCGGGACGGGTCAGGATGCCGACGGCCGCGCGCACGGCGGAGTGCAGGCCGTCGGCGCCGATGACGAGGTCGTACGGGCCGGTGATCTCCTCACCGCCGACGGCGACGAACGCTTCGGTATCCTCCGAGCGCACGCCGGTGACCTCCGCGCCGAACCGGAAGGCCGCGCCCGCCCGCTTCGCGTGGTCGAACAGGATGCGGGCGAGCTCGGTGCGGGGCATTCCCATGCCGCTCGGATACTCCCCGCCCCGACCCTCCGGGGCGCGCATCACGACGGCGGCGTCCGGCCCTGGCGCCCGCAGGACGAGGCCGTCGAAGGCGCAGCCCGCGGCGCGTACGTCGCCCCACACGCCGAGCGCGTCGAAGACGCGCATCGCGTTGGTCTGCAGTGAGATGCCCGAGCCGAGCGCGCTCAGCTCGGGCTTCTGCTCGAAGACCTCGACCTCCACGCCGCCCTTCGCGAGCGCGATCGCCGCGGCGAGCGCCGAGACGCCGCAGCCGACCACGGCGACGCGGCCGACGGCGGTCATGACGCGCTCCCGACGCGGCTCGGCGCCGCGATGCAGTGCACGGTCTGCGTGCCGAGGCCCTGGATGGACCCGGTCATGACGTCGCCGTCGCGCAGCAGGCGGCCCCAGTGGGCGCCGTTGCCCGCCGGACTGCCGGTCAGCAACAGGTCCCCTGGCAGCAGCGGCATGTTCCACGACGCCGCCGAGACGAGCGCGGGCAGGTCGAAAAGGAGCTCCTCTGTGGTCGCGTCCTGCATGGTCTCGCCGTTCAGGTCGAGACGGACGGCGAGGTGCCCCGGATCGACGAACGGCGCGGGGACGAGGAACGGCCCCGTCGGCAGGAAGCCCGGCGCGTTCTTGGATCGGTACCAGTCGGCGCCGAGCCCCTTGGAGTCCTCGCGGAAGACGCGGTCACGCGTGGTGATGTCGTTGACGATCGTGTAGCCGGCCACGTGACCCATGGCCTCCTCGCGACCGACTTGGAACGCCTCGGCGCCGATCACAGCGGCCAGTTCCAGCTCCCAGTCGTGCTGGTCGCTGTACGCCGGAAGCGCGAGCGGGACGTCGTCGCCGACGACGCACGCCGGCATGCCGATGAAGAAGTACGGTTCACCCGTCGCGCGCCGCTCGTCCATCATCCGCTCCGCCCACTGCCGCACCTCATGCTCGGGGCGCGGATCGTCGTCCGGCAGCGAGGCCACCACGAGGTCGATCACGTGGGTGCGGTAGTTCGCCCCGGTCTGCACGACCTGGCGAGGCTCCACCGGAGCGGTGAGGACGACCTCGTCCACCGGCCGCCACGGCCCGTCCGACTGGGCGAGGCGCTCGATCCTCGACCAATCGGGGGCGGACAGGAAGGCGTTCAGCCCCGGTGCGCCGAGGGCGTCGTCGTCCAGGGCGCGGATCCTCTCCCCGGCGACCAGGCCGAGCGCGAATCCCTCCCCCGCGCGGAATCGCGCGAGGCCGTACGGCGCGCCGAGGTCGTGCGCCATGTCAGGCCCTCGCCTCCAGCAGCGCCGCCTTGACGTCGTCGTGGACGCCCTCCTCCGTGGCCGTCGGCGCCTCAGCGTGCGGGAACGACTCGCTCAGCGACGCGGGCATCGACGCGTTGCGGTAGATGTCGTACGAACCCTGCGAGGGACGCCACGTCTTCGGCTCCCAGTCGGGCACGTAGTTGCGGTAGCCGCCGCTGTTCAGCTCGATGCGCATCCGCGAGGGCTCGCGGTAGTAGAGGAACGACTGCTCGCCGATGCCGTGGATGGTCGGGCCGTACTCGATGGCGACCCCGCTCTCCATCAGCGTGTCGGCGGCGATCAGCATCTCCTCGCGGGTGTCGAACCAGAATGCGTAGTGGTTCACGCGGCCCGCCACATCCGAGCCGTCGAGCACGACGCCGAGGTCGTGCGACTTCTCGTTGGTGGTGAGAACCGAGAAGATCGACAGCGGCGCCTCATCGAGTTCGGTTCGCGCCATGATGCGAAAACCGAAGACGTCGCGGTACCACGCGGCGAACGCGTCGACGTCGCTCGCGCAGATCGTGACGTGGTCGAGCTGACGGGGAGCACCGGCGAAGCGGCTGCGGCGCTGCGGCCGGTCGGGGAAGACCGAGGCTTCGAAGGCGTCGCCCGACGCGTGCTCGACGTCCCAGTGCAGCGTCATGTTGTGGCCCCACGGTCCGGTGAAGCGGTAGGCGCGGCCGATCTTGTATCCGTCGAACCACTCGCCCGAGGCACCGGCGGCTTCGACGCGCTCCACGACCTCGTTCAGCGCTTCTGCGCTGGAGGTGCGCCACGCCATCGTCGCGAGCGAGGCCTCCTCGCCGGGGACGATCACGACGCTGTAGGCGTAGTAGTCCCCCCAGCAGCGCAGGTAGACGGCGTCACCGTCGCGACCAGCCACGGTGAGGCCGGCCTTCGTGGTGTAGAACTCCACGGACGCCTCGACGTCGGGGGACGTGAGTGTGACGTAGGAGAGGTGCGAGAGCAGGGACATCGTTGTTCCTTTCGGTCGGTCGTCGTGACCTTCATCCACTGTCGACCCGACCGAATGATCAGTCAAGCAGGGTCCGCGGATCACAGCTATTCGTGGCGCTGATACCATTGGCGCGTCATCCGCGAGGGAGGGGATATGACCGACGACCCGCTGCTGTCCCGGCTCGATCTGAACCTGATGGTCGCGCTGGACGCGCTGCTCACCGAGCGCAACGTCACCCGCGCGGCCGCTCGCATCCGGCTCAGTCAGCCCGCGCTGAGCGCCGCCCTGGCGAAGCTCCGTGTGCACTTCGGCGACCCGCTCCTGATCCGCCGCGGGAACTCCTACGAGCTGAGCGCGCTCGCGCTGCGCCTCGCTGAGCACACCGCGGTCGCACTCGAGGCGACCCGCCGCGTGTTCGAGAGCCAGTCGCGCTGGAGTCCCGAAGAGTCGGAGCGGCAGTTCACGGTCTACGCCTCCGACTACGCGATCGCCACGATCGGACCGACCGTCTCGCGACTGGCGCGCGAGGAGGCGCCGGGAGTCTCGTTCCGCTTCGCCCAGACGTCGCCGTCGGCGCTCGAGGACACCGTGGTGCACCTGCAGGGCGTGGACGCACTGATCGTGCCGCACGGCGTCGTCTCGCAGATGCCGCACGCCGACCTCGTGCGCGACGGATGGGTGGCGATGGTCGCCGACGACCATCCGGCCGCGGGGGGCCTCACCATGGATCACCTGGCGGCATCGCCCTGGGTGTTCACCTACCAGAGCAGACAGGCGTTCACGTCAGCGGGCCGCCAGCTCGAGCAGCTCGGCATCGCGCCGCGCATCGACGCGGTCGTCGAGAGCTTCGTGCTGCTGCCGCTGTTCCTCGCTGGCACCGACCGGATCGGCATGGTCCAGGAGCACCTCGCCCCCATCGTGACGAGGCTGGGCGGCGTGCGAACCATACCTCTGCCGTTCGAAGCGACCCCCATCCTGAGCGCGCTGTGGTGGCACCCGGTGCACCACAGCGATCCGGAGCACCGGTGGATGCGCGAGCTCTTCGTGCGGGCGACGGCCGGCGAGCCCGATCAGGTATCGCGATAGCTGCTATCAGGCAATCGGACTCACGTCGGCGCCCGAGGGATGCCCACACTTTCTGCAGAAGACCTATGCAGACGAAGGAGTCTCCATGTCCCACACCGCTTCGCGCCCGCAGACGGCGGCGCCCCGTCGTGCAGGAGTCCCGCACGGCCTGCTGCTGCTCGTCGGCAGCTGCATGCCCGTCATGGGATCAGTGCTGATCACGCCCGTCCTCCCGCAGCTCTCCGAGCACTTCGCGGCGGAGAAGGGCGCCGATGTGCTCGTGCCGATGATCGTGGCGCTGCCCGCGCTGCTGATCGCCGTCTGCGCGCCGCTCGCCGGGCAGATCGTCGACCGCGTCGGCCGCAAGAACCTGCTGATCATCGCGATGTTCGCCTACGCCGTGCTCGGCACGGTGCCCGCGTGGATCGAGAGCCTCGGCGGCATCCTCTTCAGCCGCGCGCTGGTGGGTCTGACCGAGGCGGCGATCATGACCGTGTGCACCACGCTGATCATCGACTACTTCCAGGCGGAGCGGCGCAACAGGTACATCGGGCTGCAGACCGTGGCCACCACGGTCGGTGCGACGATCTTCATCGCGCTCGGCGGCGCCCTCGGCGCGCACAGCTGGCACACCCCCTTCTGGGTCTACGGCATCGCCGCCCTGATCGCCATCCCCATGATCTTCGTGCTCTGGGAGCCGACGGCCGAGGAGAAGGCCGCGGGCGAGGCGATCGTGCGCGGCCCCGCGGGCAGCCGCATCCCGTGGAAGCGCGTCGCCACGGCGCTGGCGGTGACGCTGTTCTCGGGCTTCACCTTCTACGTCATGATCATCGAGATCAGCTACCTCGTCGTCGGCACGGGCGTCTCGGCGCAGGACACCGCGCAGATCGGCATCGTCTCGGCGATCGCGTCGCTCGCCACGGCCATCGGCGGCATCCTGTTCACGCGTGCCAGCAGGCTCGGCCCCGGCAGGCTCGTCCCCGCTTCTCTCGGGTTCCAGGCGATCGGCATGGTGATCATCTGGGCAGTTCCGTCGTACGGCGGCATCGTGACCGGTGCGATCGTCGCCTCGTTCGGCTCGGGGATGCTGCTGCCGAGCCTCTTCCTCTGGATGATCGAGCACCTCACACCCGAGATCCGCGGCCGCGTGACCGGCCTCGTGATGACGACCTTCTACCTCGGCCAGTTCCTCACGCCCATCCTGATCGGCGCGGTCAGCGGCGCGACGGGCTCGCTGACGATCACGATCGGTCTCATCGGCATCGCCGCGGCGGTCGTGGCCGCGGCCGTCGCCGTGGGGCTTCGCAACGGCGTCCGCACCGGGCGCCCCGTGTGACGATGCCGGGTGAGCGGGGCGCCCCGCTCACCCGGCATCCGTCAGGTGCGTCCTCAGGCCCGGTTCTTCCTGAACGTCACGAGCGGGAGCACCGGCGCCGCCACCCGTTGATCGGACCGGCGCGGCACGAGTGTCAGGCGCTGGGACTAGCCTCGAACAGTGACAGAGCCTGCCGAGCACCCGCCGACGCACACCATGCCGCGCGTGCGCGCGCAGTTCAGCGTACTTCCTACGCTGCGCTCGACCAGGCTTCCGCGCGACACCTGGTACTTCCGCGCGGGGGCGCTGATCGTCTCGGCGCTGATCTCGCTCACGGTCCTCGCAGCGATCGGGCGACTCGACCTCGCCGCGTACACGATGGCCGGATCGATGACCGCGCTCTACACGCACGGCCTGCCGTACCGCCGTCGCGCCCGCACGATGGCGGGCTTCGTCGCGATGCTGACGCTCGCCTGCGCTATTGCGATCGTCACGGCCGCCGCGAGCGACAACATGTTCTTGCGCATCGGCGTCGCGGTCGTGCTCGCGGCGATCATCAAGGCGGCCCACGAGGCGTCGACGGTCGGCCCGCCACCCGCGGCGATCCCGATCTTCCTCGTGACGGCCTTGGTTTTCACCCCGCAGGAGTGGCCGCTCGTCCCGCTGCACGTCGCCCTCGTCGCTGCCGCCGGCGCGGTGTCGTGGGTCGTCGTGATGGCGCCCTCGCTCATCCGGCCGCACGGCCCAGAGCGGCGCGCGGTGGCGACCGCCGTGCTCGCGACGCTCCCGCTCGGCGCGGACCCGACGAGCACGACGGCGCGCGACGGACTGGCGACCGCCGTCACCTCGGCCTGGCGCACACTGCGCCTCGGCGGCGAACGCACCCCGGAGCGCCGCGCCCTCGAAGCACACATCATCGCGTGCGAGCGCGTGCTGGCCGACCCCGCCGCGAGCCATCCCGATCGCGCCAGAGCAGCGGCACGCACGATCGAGCGCGTCCGCACCGAACTGCCGACCCCGCCGCTGAGCGACGACGAGCTGCGGCAGCTGCGCGGCGTGGAGCTGAGCCGCAGCGAGCCGCAGTCGTTCGCGGTGCGGCATCCGATCCTCACGGCGTTCCGCCCGTCGTCGCCGTCGATGCCGTACTTCTGGCGCGTCTTCGCCGGATGCCTCGCCGCAGCCCTGCTGTCGTACGCCCTCGGAGCCGACCGGCCGTTCTGGGCGATCACCTCCGCAGCGGTGATCGTGCAGCCGAACCTGCTGCTGACCTGGCACAAAGCGCCCCCGCGCGCAATCGGCGCCGTGCTCGGCGTCGGCGTCTTCGCGGTGCTCGCGCCGGTCGCGCACCTCGATCCGTTCCTCGCGGCAGTCATGGTTCTCGCCCTCAACGCACTCGCCGAGCTGTTCGTCCCCCGCAACTACGTCATCGGCCAGGCGTTCGTCACACCGATGGCTCTGCTGATGAGCCAGCTCGGCCACGCGGCACCCACGGGGGGCCTCATCGTCGAGCGCCTCATCGACACCGTGATCGGCGTCGTGTGCGGACTGATCGCATCCCTGCTCATCCGCAACGGCCACCTGCGCAGGCACGCGAAGGCCGCGACTGAGCGGCTCGAGGACGCCGCGGCTGCCGCCGATGCGCTCGCGCCTGACGCGGCCCCGGCCGATGCCGCCGCCGCGAGGCGAGCGCTCATCGAAGGGCTCGCGGCGGTTGCGGCGGCCATCCGGTCGTCCGACAGCGAGTGGTGGACCCACCGCGTCGACGAGACGCGCGTGGTGCGAGCGCAGAAGCACGCTCACGAGGCGCTCGCGCGGCTCGCGCCTTAGGCCGCAGCGGGGCAGGACGCCACAGGCGGCGCGGGCGCGTCCGCGCCCACCGCCTATCGCCGCCGGGAACGCGTGCGTTCGCGCGCCCGCGGGATCGCCGGCGGCTCGACCGGTGCCCCCACTAGGCCGACGAGCTCGCCGAGGCCCTCGACCCTCATCCGCACCTCGTCGCCCTCCGCCAGAGGGGGAAGCGTGCTGCCCCGGCCCCACAGCTCGCCGAGGCAGCCGCCGTTGCCGACGGTGCCGGAGCCGAGCACGTCGCCCGGCACGACCCTCGACGCCCGCGCGGCGTAGGCGACGAGCTCGCCGAACGGCCAGCCCATGTTCGACACGAGGTCCTCGCCGACGAGCTCGTCGTTGACATATGCCTCCGCGCGGAGCGCGAGGAAGCCCTCGGCGTCCCGGTAGGGCTCCAGCTCGTCCGCCGTGACGATCCACGGCCCGAGGCTCGTTGCGAAGTCCTTGCCCTTGCACGGCCCGAGCCGCACCTGCATCTCGCGCGCCTGCAGATCGCGCGCCGACCAGTCGTTCATGATCGTGTACCCGAAGATCGCGCCTTCGCCCTCCTCGGGCGACAGGTTCGATCCGGACGACCCGATCACGACGGCCACCTCGAGCTCGAAGTCCAGCTTGGCCGACACGGGCGGCGTGACGACCGCGCCAGGCGCCTGGATCGTGTGCGGGTTGGTGAAGTAGAACGTCGGGAACTCGTACCATTCGTCCGCAACATGGCTCTTGCCCTCCACGCCGGCGCTGACGCCCTCGACGTGCTCCTCGAACGCCACGAAGTCGCGAACGCTCGCGGGCACGAGCGGTGCCAGCAGCGTCACCTCGCCGAGGTCTGCGACCGGATCGCCCGCGCGACCGCGCAACCCGGCGAGCGCGCCGCGCCCCCTGGCCAGCACGTCCGCCACGGTGAGGCCGTCCGGGAACGGGAGTACGCCTTCGTCCTCGATGAAGCCGTCCTCGTCTCGCCCTTGCCTGGTCCAGCGTCCGATCCTCATGACCGCTCCCCCGTCCTCACGTCCGCGGCGAGCGCCGCGGCGTTGGCATCCAGCACGGCATGGACCGCACCGTCGTCGAGACCCGCTCCGCGCACGAATGCGACCGGGTCGTCCAACCCCATGTCGAAGGGGAAGTCGCTGCCGAGAACGACGCGGTCTGCGCCGACGATCTCGACCAGGTCGCGCAGCCCGCGCTCGCTGTGCACGACGGTGTCGAACCAGAGCCGCCTGAGGTAGCTCGACGGCTCGTGGGCGCAGCCGCGCCCCTCCGGGCGCACGCGCCAGGCCCGGTCGGATCGGCCGATCGCGGTCGGCAGGTATCCGCCGCCGTGCGCGGCGACGATCCTCAGCCCCGGATGCCGGTCGAGCACGCCGGCGAAGATCAGGTGCGAGATCGCGACGGCGTTCTCGGCCGGCTGGCCGACCGTGTTCGACAGGTAGAACCGGTCGAGCCGCTCGTCGAGCGAGCATCCGAACGGGTGCAGGAACACGATCGCGCCGAGCTCGGCGGCACGCGCCCAGAACGGCTCGAGGCGCTCGTCGGAGAGCTCGACGTCTCCGGCGAACGACGACAGCTCCACACCGAGGAAGCCGTGCCCGACCACCGCGTCGTCGAGCAGCTCGACCACGCGCGACGGGTGCTGCAGCGGCACGAGGCCGAGACCGCGCAGCCGGTCGGGTGCGAGCGCAACGTGCTCGGCGAGCATCCGGTTCACCTCCAGCGCCGCGGTGACCGCCAGCTCCTCGCCCGCCCACGGGTAGTAGTGGCTGGGCGACGGGCTCACCCACTGCACCCCGACTCCCTGCGCGTCCATGGCCTCCAGCCGCGCGCCGATGTCGGTGAGCTTGGCGAAGGCCGCGCCGACCATCGCTCCGGACGCCTTCATGCTCTCGACTCCGTTGCGGCGCACGTCGAGGGCCTGCGCCGCCGCGAAGCCCTCCGGGTCCGCCGCGGCGACCTGATCCTGCAGCGCCGGCAGCAGCAGGTGCGCGTGCACGTCGATCGGGCCGGTCATGCCGGCTCCGCCATCCGGTGCGCGATGCCGAAGATCAGCCCGGGCCCGTCGGCCTCGCGGTTGTGCTCGAGCTGCCACGCGCCCAGCTGGACCGACGCCTCGACGACGGCCGCGGCGCGCGCGACGCGGCGGGCGTGGAACGCGTCCCACAGCTCCTGGTCGACGGCGTCGGCCTTCAGCAGCAGCTCGGCCAGCACCGTGCCGTCCTCGAACGCCTGCGCCGCACCCTGCGCGATGGTGGGCGGGCAGCTGTGCGCCGCGTCACCGATCACCACGGTGCGACCGCGGTTCCACGCGCCCTCGATGATGTGCGAGGTGAACCAGGTGTAGTTGATGCGCCGGGTCTCGTCGAGGCTCTCGCGCACCTCGTTCCACGGGCCGCCGTAGGCGCGGCAGAGCTCCCGCATGATCTCGGCACCGCCGGCCTCGTCGATGTCGAAGCGATCCTGCGCGTCCTCCACGAAGAAGGCGTACATCGTGTCGTCGCCCGTCGGCGTGTAGCCGGCGATGTAGGCGGGGCCCCCGTAGTAGAGCTGCGACTGCGTGACCTCGGCCGGGCGCGGCACGAAGGCGCGCCAGATGCCCATGCCCGTCGGCTCCGGCTTCGTGTCGATGCCGATCAGCTCGCGCACCGTCGAGTGCAGCCCGTCGGCGCCGACCAGCAGGTCGTACTCCCCGACGCTCGCGCCGCCGACGTCGACGCGCACGCCGGCATCGGTCTCGGTGACGCCGGTGACCTTGGCGCCGAACCGGATGCGCACGCCGACCTCCTCGGCGCGCGCGGCCAGGATGCGCGCCAGGTCGGGGCGGTACATGCCCATGCCCGCGGGGAAGTCCGGGCCGCCCGTGGCCACCTCGGGCAGCTCGGCGACGACCGCGGCCTCGGGGCCGGGCGCGCGCAGCGTGAGTCCGTCGAACGGGTAGCCCTCGGCGCGGGCCTCGTCCCACACCCCCAGCTTGGCGAGCTCGCGCAGGGCGTTGCCCTGCAGCGTGATGCCCGACCCGAGGGCCGAGATCTCGCTCTTGAGCTCGAACACGTCGACCTCGACGCCCGCCTGGGCGAGCGGGATCGCGACGGCCATGCTGGCCGCGCCGCACCCGGCGACGGCGACCTTCTTCACTGCAGCCATGACAAGAACCTCTCTGTTCCTTGGAGAATCCGATTCAGAAGACGGCGATGGGGTTCACCGGGGAGCCGACCGCGCCCGTGATCGGCAGGGGCGGCGCGACGAGCAGGAACTCCCACCGACCGGCCTCGCGGCAGGCGTCGGCGAGCTCGTCGAGATCCCACATCTCGCCGATCGTGAGCCCCATGTTCGGGATGGCGATCTGGTGCAGCGGCTGGAACGCGACATCGAACTCGTTCGGCCGCACCTCGAACCCCCACGTGTCGGTCGCCACCGCCGCGACCTCGGTGCGATGCAGCCAGCCCGCCGTCGTCACCGACAGCCCTGGCGCTGGTCCCCCGGCGTATTCGCCCCAGCCCTCGCGGCGTGCGCGGGTGTAGCGGCCGGTGCGCACGAGCAGGATGTCGCCGGTGCCGACGGCGCTCGAAGCGCCCTGGGCCCGGATGCACGACTCCAGGTCGGCGGCGGTGATCGCGTAGCCGTCCTCCAGCTCGCCGCTGTCGGGCCGCAGGTGCGCGCCCATGTCGAGCAGCACGCCGCGGCCGGTGATCCTCGCCGCGGTGTGCTCGATGCCCGTGACCAGGTCGCCGTCGCTCGTGACGACATCGCCCGCACGGCGCCCGTTCCAGGCGAAGCCGCGGTCGAAGATGTGGCCGAGGCCGTCCCACTGGGTCGAGCACTGCAGCGGCATCGCGATCACGTCGTCGGCGCCGCCGATGCCGTGCGGAAAGCCCTGGTTGCCGCGCTCGGCGTCCACGCCCGTGTCGAGCATGGTGTGAACGGGGTTGGTGCGCCGCCGCCAGCCCTTCTGGGGTCCGTCCATGTCGAACGGCTGCGACAGCGACACCGTGCGGCCGGTCTCGACGAGCGCGGCGGCGCGCGCCCTGGCGGCGTCGTCGATGAGGTTCAGGGTGCCGATGCGGTCATCCTCGCCCCAGCGGCCCCAGTTGCGGTACGCCTCCGCGGCCGCCTCGATGTACGAGTCCGGATCGGTGCGGTCGATCGCGGCCGGGTCTTCGAGGTTCGTCATGCTCGCTCCTCCGCGATGCAGCGGACCGTCTGCGTGCCGAGGCCCGCGATCGAACCGGTCATGACGTCGCCGTCCGTCAGGAAGCGCTTCCAGTACTGACCGTTGCCCGCGGGGCTTCCGGTGAGCAGCAGGTCCCCAGGCAGCAGCGGATGGGTCTGGGACGCCGCAGAGATCAGCGCGGGCAGGTCGAAGAGCAGGTCGGATGTGTTGGCTTCCTGCTTGGCCTCGCCGTTGAGCTCGAGCCGCAGATCCGCGTTCGCTCCGTCGAGCAGCTGGGCCGGCACGAGGAACGGGCCGGTCGGAAGGAACCCCGGTGAGTTCTTGGAGCGGTACCAGTCGGAGCCGATCTCCTTCATGTCCTTGCGGAAGGTGAACTCGCGGGTCGAGATGTCGTTGACGATCGTGTACCCGGCGACGTGATCCATCGCCTCATCGCGCGAGACGCGGAACGCCTCGCGGCCGATCACGACGGCGAGCTCCAGCTCCCAGTCGTGCGTGTCGCTCGACGCGGGCAGCACGAGCGGCACGTCGTCGCCGACGACGCACGCGGGCAGGCCGATGAAGAAGTACGGCGCGCCGTTCTGGCGGCGGTCGTCCATGATCTTCGCCGCGCGGGCCCTGGCATCCTCCTCGGACTCCCCCTCATGGGTCGACAGCCCGGAGGCGACGAGCTGGATGACGTGCTCGCGGTAGTTCGCGCCGGTCTGGAGAACCTGGCGCGGCTCGACGGGCGCGGTGAGCACGACGTCGGCGAGCGGACGCCACGGCCCGTCGACGCCGACGAGCGCGGCGAGGCGCTCCCATCCGGCGTCGCCCTGCGCGAGGAACGCGTTCAGGTCGGCCGCTCCCAGCTCATCCGGGCCGACCGGACGGATGCGATCGCCCGCCGCGAGGCCGAGGCGGGCGGTGTCGCCGTCGCGGTAGCGCGCGAGGGCGAAGTCGTTGTCGAGGGCGTGTGACGTCATCGTCTCTTTCCAGTCGTAAGTGGCCCGGATGCCCCGGGCCGGGAACGCGAAGGCGCCGTCGCGGCCCGGAGGGGCCGCGACGGCGGGCACGGCTAGCCTCGTCCCTGAACCGCGTAGGGGTTCAGGAGGGCGTCCTTGATCTCATCCGGAACGCCCTCCTCCGTGGCGGAGGGGCCGTCGGCGGGCGGGAACGACTCCGTCATCGACATCGGCATCGTGCCGTTGCGGTAGAAGTTGTTCGACCCCTGCGAGGGCTTCCAGGTGTTGGCCTCCCAGTCGGGCACGTAGTTGCGGTACCCGCCGGTGTTCAGCTCGATGCGCAGGCTCGACGGCTCGCGGTAGTAGAGGAAGTTCTGCTCGCCGATGCCGTGGATCGACGGGCCGTACTCGATGGGCGTGCCGTTCTCCATCAGCACGTCGGCGGCGATCAGCAGCTCCTCGCGGGTGTCGACCCAGAACGCGAAGTGGTTGACGCGGCCGTCGCGGTTCGATCCGTCGAGCACGACGCCCAGGTCGTGCGACTTCTCGTTCGTGGTGAGCACCGAGAACACCGAGACGGGGGCCTCGTCGAGCACGGTGCGCGCCATGAAGCGGAAGCCGAGCACGCGCACGTACCACTCGACGAACGCGTCGACGTCGCGAGCGGCGATGGTGACGTGGTCGAGCTGGCGCGGGGCGCCGGCGTGCGACGAGCGGCGCTGCGGGCGGTCGGGGTAGATCGATGCGAGGTCGGCGCCCGACGAGTAGTGCTCGACGTCCCAGTGCAGCGTCATCGGGTGGCCCTGCGGACCGACGAAGCGGTAGGCGCGGCCGATGGCGTGGCCGTCGACCCACTCGCCGGTGATCCCCTCGGCCTCGAGGCGCTTCACGGCCTCCTCGAGCGCCTCGGGGCTGGTGGTGCGCCACCCGGCGGTCTCGAGCGCAGGCTCGTCGCCCGGCGCGATCACGAGGCTGTAGCGGTAGTAGTCGCCCCAGCAGCGCAGGTACACGCGGCCGTCGATGCGGTCGGTCACCTGCATGCCGACCTGTTCCTCGTAGAACTTCACGGATGCTTCGACGTCGGGGCTGGTCACCGACACGAACGACAGGTGTGACAGGAGTTTGATCATCTTCGATCCCTTTTCTCGGGGGTGGTCTGCATCCAGACTCGATGATCCGCAACTATCAGGGAAGTTGAATCTGATAATCCTGGGAATAAATGTCAGTGATAAGATCGTGGTCACGACTCCGCAACCCGAAGGAGCACACCGCCGTGCCCGATCAGCCACTGCTGTCGCGACTCGATCTGAATCTGCTGGTCTCGCTCGACGCCCTCCTCACGGAGCGCAGCGTGACCCGCGCAGCCGAACGCCTGCACCTCAGCCAGCCCGCTCTGAGCGCGTCGCTCGCTCGGCTGCGCACCCACTTCAACGACCCCATCCTGGCGCGCCGCGGCAACAGCTACGAGCTGACGCCGCTGGCCATCCGGCTCGCGGACCATTCGGCGACCGCGCTCGAGGCGGCGCGGCGAGTGTTCGAGAGCCAGTCGACGTGGGATCCCGCCCAGTCGACGCGCGAGTTCGCGATCTACGGCTCCGACTACAGCTTCGCGACCGTAGGGCGCGAAGTGAGCCGGCTCGCGAGCGAGCGGGCTCCCGGGGTGCGGCTGCGATTCACGCAGCACAGCCCCGCCGTCATCGAGGACGCCGCGAACCGGCTGCGCTCGGCCGACGGCCTGCTCATCCCCCACGGCTTCCTCGACGGCCTGTCGTACACCGATCTCTGGCACGACGGCTGGGTCGGTCTGCGCGATGCCGACGAACCGGATGAGCCGGTCACGATGGCCGACCTGGCCTCGCGCCCGTGGGCGCTGACCTATCACGCACGCGACGCCTTCACCTCGGCCAACCGCCAGATCCAGCAGCTCGGCATCGAACAGCGCGTCGACGTCGTGGTCGACGGCTTCCTCGCTCTCGGCCTGTTCATCGAGGGCACCCGTCGCTTCGGGCTCGTCCATCGATCGCTCGCGCCGATCATCGAGGCCTCCAGCGGCGTTCGCGCCTTCGAGCTGCCCTACCAGGCGACGCCCGTCACGAACGCCCTGTGGTGGCATCCGGTGCACGAGCGCGATCCCGAGCACGCCTGGCTGCGCGACCTGTTCGCGGAGGCCGGGGCGCGGCTCGATCGGGGGTGACGGGCGGCGACGCGTTCGGCTGATCAGCGCTGCCGCGGTCCGCCCGCGGCGCCCAGCGTCACCCTCGCTCGGCGGGCAGGCTCCTCATCATTCGGGCGACGAAGTCGTCGAGGCTCTCGCTCCCGGAGGTCAGGAAGTCGGCCCCGACGGCGGTGCGCAGCACGGCCTGCGCGTAGAACCCCGCCACCGCATCGCGGGCGCGGCCCGGGTCGCCCGGTACCGAGTCCGCCAGCCGCGCGACGAGCGCCCGTGAGACTTCAGCCCCACGGGCGCGCAGCGTGTCGTCGACGATGGCACGACCGATCACGGCGCGCAGCACCGCCGCGTTGCGGTCGTGCATCTCGGCGATCGCCCAAGCCGCCCGCAGCAGGGCGGTCTCGTCACCGTCACCGAATCGCGCCGCCAGTTCCCGTCGGAGCTCAGCCTCCCCATCCGCCATCTCCTCCAGCCATGCTTCGTGCGCCGCGCGGAACAGACCGACCTTGCCGTCGGTCCTGGCGTAGATCGACGTCGGCGAGACCTCGACCCTCCGGCAGACCTCCGTGATCGTGAAGCCCTCCCATCCGCGCTCAGCGAAGATGGCCATCGCGACATGCAGCACCCGCGCCCAGGTCTGTGCGCTGCGCTCCTGCCGCGGGGCGCGGGCGGCGAGATGACTGGCGCTCATGGGTCCGTCTCGGTCAGGCGAATGCTTTCGGATGATGAATATCATCGCCCATCTCGTCGAGCTGAGCGACGATCTCGGCGGGGCTGCGCTCGCCGACCTGCTTCTGCAGCAGCGGCGTGTGGTCGAGGATCCAATCGCGCACGGGTCGAAGCAGCGCGGGTGTGTGGTGAAACACCTGCCCGAGCACGTAGGCCTGTGTGACCTGGGCCGTGGTGTGCGGGATGCGCTGAGCGTCGTAGCGGTCGAGCGCGCGCGAAACGGCAGTCGTGTCATGGAGATCGACGCCTGCCAGGTACTGGGCGAGGGCGTAGCCGTCGCCGATCGACATGCCTGCGCCGTACGCGGCGTACGGTGACGTCGCGTGCGCTGCGTCGCCCGCGAGCGTCACCCTCCCCTTCGACCATTTCTTCAGCGGCTTACGGTCCCGGATCGGCCACGACTGGGTGTGCGCGGGGTCCGTCGCCTCGACGAGGCCCCGCAGAGCCGGCCCGAAGCTGCGGAGTCTAGAAAGCGCGTGCGCCCTCAGGTCGGCGGGCTCCGGATCGCCGGGATTCCACGCCTCGACCATCCACCACTGCTGCCCGAACCGCCCGCCGTCGCGGATGGCCGAGTACGTCCCCTGCACCGTGCGGTCATGCGAGAGCACCACCTCGCCGCGCTCCACGCCCGGGACGCCCTCGAACGTGTACCCGCCGATGATGTGCAGGCGGTGTTCCCGGATGGGCGGGGCTGTCGTCGACGCACGGATCGGACAAGGGCGGGCCGAACACGGCGATCGAGCTGGCGTACACGACCCGCGCGGGCCGGCCGGGGCGCCGCAGCCACTCGAACAGCCGCAGCGTCGCGTCGACGTTCACCCGCCTGGCGAGGTCGTAGTCGGCTTCGGCGGCCCCGCCGAGCACGCCGGCGAGGTGGATGACGATGTCGGACGCCGGGTCGAGCAGCCCCGCGGCGAACTCCTCGTCGGCGAGGTCGCCCGCCGCGAACCGCACCCGCGGGTCGTGCGGTGCGCCGACGTCGGTCAGGTCGGTCAGTACGAACGACGCGCCGGCCAGCCTCGAGTCGGCGAGCAGCTCGCGCACCACGAACGACGCGAGGTACCCGCCCGCGCCGGTGACCAGCACGCGAGTGGGCGATTCGCCTCGTTCGGCGGACGCCTGCGGCATCGCGGACCCCTCTCGTCCCCTCCATCCCACCCCGTCCGCGGCCGGATGCACCCCGCGCTTCCCGATGCGGCGCATCGACGTCGCCCATGCTCGGCCCTCCGCCCGTGCTAGCCTCTCGTCTGTATCCCGCGGGAGCCACGGCAGTGGCTGAGATCAGGGTGAGCCCCCTGGACCGTTCGAACCTGTCTGGCTAGCACCAGCGAAGGAAGAAGGAGACGGCGATGTCCGTCATGCAGGAGCGCCATCAGAGCGCCTATCGAACCGACCCGACCACCGGCATCCGCGTGCCTGTCACGCGCATCCGCCTCGATCCGTCACCGGACGGAACGCCGAACGAGGACTTCGAGATCTACCGCACGGCAGGCCCGGAGTGCGACGCGACCGAGGGGCTCGAGCCGCTCCGCGACGGCTGGGTGCGCGCCCGCGGCGACGTCGAAGAGTACGGCGGCCGCGGCCGCGACCTCGCCGACGACGGCCGCTCGGCGATGCGCCGCGGCGAAGCGTCGGCGGAGTGGCGCGGGCGGGCGACCGCTCCGCTGCGCGGCCGCGAGGGTCACCGCGTCACCCAGATGCACTACGCCAGGCGCGGCGTCATCACCGACGAGATGCGCTTCGTCGCGCTGCGCGAGGACTGCGACGTCGAGCTGGTGCGCAGCGAGCTCGCCGCGGGGCGCGCGATCATCCCGTCGAACATCAACCACCCAGAGAGCGAGCCGATGATCATCGGCCGCGCCTTCCTCGTCAAGATCAACGCCAACATCGGCAACTCGGCCGTCACCTCATCGATCGAGGAGGAGGTCTCGAAGCTGAAGTGGGCGACCACGTGGGGCGCCGACACGGTCATGGATCTGTCGACCGGCGACGACATCCACACGACGCGCGAGTGGATCATCCGGAACTCGCCCGTGCCGATCGGCACGGTGCCGATCTACCAGGCGCTCGAGAAGGTCAACGGCGACGCCGACGCGCTCACGTGGGAGGTGTTCCGCGACACCGTGATCGAGCAGTGCGAGCAGGGCGTCGACTACATGACGATCCACGCCGGCGTGCTGCTGCGGTACGTGCCGCTGACGGCCGACCGCGTGACGGGCATCGTCTCGCGCGGCGGATCGATCATGGCCGGATGGTGCCTCGCGCACCACCAGGAGAACTTCCTCTACACGCACTTCGACGAGCTGTGCGAGATCTTCGCGCGGTACGACGTGGCGTTCTCGCTCGGCGACGGACTGCGACCGGGTTCGACGGCCGACGCCAACGACGCCGCGCAGTTCGCCGAGCTCGACACCCTGGGGGAGCTCACCGCCCGCGCGTGGGAGTACGACGTGCAGGTGATGGTGGAGGGGCCAGGCCACATCCCGCTGCACCTCGTGCGCGAGAACATCGAGCGCGAGATCGAGGTGTGCCACGGCGCCCCGTTCTACACGCTCGGACCTCTGGTCACCGACGTCGCCCCGGGCTACGACCACATCACGTCGGCGATCGGCGCGACCGAGATCGCCCGTTGGGGCACGGCGATGCTCTGCTACGTCACGCCGAAGGAGCACCTCGGCCTGCCGAACCGCGACGACGTGAAGACCGGCGTCATCACCTACAAGATCGCCGCGCACGCCGCCGACCTCGCCAAGGGGCACCCCGGCGCCCGCGACCGCGACGACGCGCTGTCGAAGGCGCGCTTCGAATTCCGGTGGAACGACCAGTTCGCACTTTCGCTCGATCCAGACACGGCCGAGGCGTTCCACGACGAGACCCTGCCGGCCGAGCCGGCCAAGACCGCGCACTTCTGCTCGATGTGCGGGCCGAAGTTCTGCTCGATGCGCATCTCGCAGGACATCCGCGATCGCTTCGGCGACGAATCGGCTCAGGCGGCGATCGTCGACGGGATGCGCCGCAAGTCCGAGGAGTTCCTGGCACAGGGGAGCACGGTCTACCTCGATGCGCCCGCGATGCGCCGCGGGGCCTGAGCGGCGGTTCCGGCGGTCACTCGCTCGCGGCGTCGCGCGGGTACTTCGGCAGGAACAGCAGCAGTACCGTGCCGAGCACCAGCGCGACGACCGCGATCACGAGCGATGTGGAGTAGTCCCCTTGCGCGGCGAACAGGTACCCCGCCGCCACTGGACCGAGCGCGGCGCCGATCGTGAAGCTCGAGTAGATCACGCCGTAGAGGCGGCCGAAGGCGCGCGGGCCGAGGTAGCGCGATGACAGGTAGGCCATCAGATCGATCTCGGCGCCGAACGCGACGCCGATGAGCAGAGCCGTCAGCGGCGCGATGCCCGCGCCGGCGAGGAGCAGCAGGAGGATGCCGACGGCGGCGAGTGCGAACAGCGGCACCGAGACGTAGATCGCGTTGAAGCGGTCGTAGAACCAACCGAGGATCGGGCGGGCGATCACGGTGCCGACGCCGACCATCGACGACAGCGTCGCCGCCATCACAGGGTTCACGCCCGCGTCGATCAGCATCGGCACGAAGTGCGGGACGAGGGTGAGCAGCGCCCAGCCGATGAAGAAGAAGATCGCCATCAGCATCCAGAACTCCCGCCGCCGCAGGGCCTCGCGCGGCGTCTTGCCCGGCAGCTGCGCGTTCGCGACCCGCTCGGTCGCCGCCGGAAGGCGGACGAAGAACAGCGCGACCAGCGGCAGCGCGGCCAGCACCGCCATAACCACGAACGTCGACCGCCAGCCGTAGGCCTCGGTCGCGGCTCCCATCAGCGGCGGGAAGACGAGCCCGACGGAGCCGAGCCCCGCGGCGAGGATGCCCAGGGCGAGGCCCCTGTGCCGGTCGAAGCAGCTCGAGACGACCTTCGCGTAGATCACGGCGGACGTGCCGGAGCCGACGGCGCCGAGCAGCGCGTAGGTACCGAGGAACAGCCACAGAGCTCCCTGGAAGAACGCCAGGCTCGCGATCAGCACGACGAAGAGGGGGATCGCGATCAACGACACGATCCGGATGCCGCGCCGGTCGGCCAGCGCACCGGTGAACGGCAGCATCACGGCCAGGCCGATGCCGCTGAAGAGGTTCACCATCGTGACCTCGCCGCGGTTCCATCCGAACTCCTCGCCGAGCGGCACGACGAGCACGCCGACGAAGTAGGCCAGCGCCGCGTATCCGAACGCGGCGCCGAGCGTAGCGAAGATCAGCGCTGGCAGGCCGGTGCGGAACTCGGCGGTTCGGGCGGTGGGCGCGGCCGTATCGGCGGCGGACGGATTCATCGTCATCGAGGGTCTCCTTCGACCGGGGGGGGGCTCCTCCAGCTTCGCCGCTCACGCGCGGTGAGGGGCACCTCCGGACGCACCCCATCCCTGATACCCGGCATCGAGAACCCTGATGCCGAATCGCTTACGCGGGCCGCTTCCCGCCGGGTAGCGTCCGAAGTGCCGCGCGGAGGCCTGAGCTGGTCGCGCCTCGCGCGCGGCAGCGAAGGAGCTGCACCGTGATCGACAAGACTTCCGGCTCGGCCGCGGAGGCCGTCGCCGACATCCCCGACGGGGCGAGCCTCGCCGTGGGCGGGTTCGGCCTCTCGGGCAACCCGACCGCGCTGATCGACGCGCTCTTCGAGCGGGGCGCATCCGGCCTGAGCGTCGTCTCGAACAACTGCGGCGTCGACGACTGGGGCCTCGGCATCCTTCTCTCCGCCGGGCGCATCGACAAGGTCACCGCCTCGTACGTCGGCGAGAACCGCGAGTTCGAGCGGCAGTTCCTCTCGGGCGAGCTCGAGCTCGAGCTGACCCCGCAGGGCACGCTCGCCGAGAAGCTCCGCGCCGGCGGCGCGGGCATCGCCGCGTTCTACACCAAGACCGGCCTCGGCACCCAGGTCGCGCTCGGCGGCCTGCCCCAGCGCTACGCCCCGGACGGCTCGGTCGCCGTCGCGTCCCTCGCCAAGGACGTTCGCGGCTTCGGCGAGAGCGGCGACTTCGTGCTCGAGGAGGCCATCACGACCGACTTCGCGCTCGTGCACGCCCTGAGCGGCGACCGCCACGGCAACCTCGTCTTCAACAAGGCGGCCCGCAACTTCAACCCGCTCGCCGCTATGGCGGGCCGCATCTGCATCGCGCAGGTGGAGCGGCTCGTCGAGCCGGGCGAGATCGACCCGGACGCCGTGCACCTGCCGGGCGTCTACGTGCACCGCATCGTCGAGGTCGGCACGAACATCGAAAAGCGCATCGAGAAGCGCACAGTCCGCACCACCGAGGAGGCCTGAGATGGCGCTCACCCGCGACGAGATGGCCGCCCGCGCGGCGCTCGAGCTCACCGACGGCGCGTACGTGAACCTCGGCATCGGGCTGCCGACCCTCGTTCCCAACTACGTTCCGGATGACGTCACGGTCGTCCTGCAGTCGGAGAACGGCATCCTCGGCGTCGGGCCGTACCCGGCCGAGGAGCAGGTCGATCCCGACCTCATCAACGCCGGCAAGGAGACGGTCACCACACTGCCGGGCACGTCGTTCTTCGACTCGGGCACCAGTTTCGCAATGATCCGGGCGGGCAAGATCGATGCCGCGATCCTCGGTGCCATGCAGGTGTCGGCCTCCGGCGACCTCGCCAACTGGATGATCCCGGGCAAGATGGTGAAGGGGCCGGGCGGAGGCATGGATCTCGTCTACGGCGCTGGCCGCGTCATCATCCTGATGACCCATGTCGCCAAAGACGGTTCGCCCAAGATCGTCGACGAGTGCTCGCTGCCGCTGACCGGCATCGGCGTCGCCGACCGCATCATCACCGACCTCGCCGTCATCGATGTGACCGCGGACGGGCTCGTGCTGCGCGAGCTCGCCCCCGGCGTCAGCGTCGATGAGGTGATCGCGGCGACCGAGCCGCCGCTGCGCGTTGAGCTGGAGCACGCGCAGTGACGCGCACGTCCTGCGCCCGCGCAACAGATCGACGAGAATCGACAGGTGATGTACGAATCGCCGCACCCGAGAACGGTGCGCACCGAATGAGGAGGGTCGAACCATGACCAACGCCATCGACGTCGTCCTGGTCGCCGCGGCGCGCACCGCACAGGGAAAGTTCCGCGGAGCGCTCTCCGCGCTGCCGTCGACCGCGCTCGGGTCGGCCGCCATCGCCGGCGCCCTCGAACGAGGCGGCATCGCACCCGCCGCGGTCGACGCTGTGCTGATGGGCCAGGTGCTGCCTGCGGGCGCCGGCCAGAACCCCACCCGCCAGGCGTCGATCGGCGCGGGGCTCGGCTGGGACGTGCCGACGCAGGGCATCAACAAGGTGTGCCTGTCGGGCCTGTCTGCCGTGATCGACGCGGCCCGCCTCATCCGGCTCGGCGACGCGACGACGGTGGTCGCCGGCGGCATGGAGTCGATGACGAACGCCCCGCACCTCCTGCCGCACTCGCGCGCCGGGTACGGATACGGGTCGATCGAGGTGCTCGACCACCTCCTGCACGACGCGCTCCACGACCCCTACGACGACGTCGTGATGGGCCTCGCGACCGAGCGCCACAACGAGCGCTTCGGCATCTCGCGCGAGCAGCAGGACGCCGTCGCCGTCCGCTCGCACGAACGAGCGGCCGCCGCCGCAGAGCAGGGGTTGTTCGACGCCGAGATCGTGCCGGTCGACGTGCCGCAGCGGCGAGGCGAGCCGGTCGCCTTCGCGCGCGACGAGGGCGTCCGCCCCGGCACGACGTTGGAGACGCTCGCCGGCCTGCGCCCCGCCTTCGCCGACGGGGGCACGCTGACGGCGGGCAACTCGTCGCAGATCTCCGACGGTGCGGCCGCCGTCGTGCTGACGACGCGCGCGAACGCCGACGCGCAGGGCTGGGAGGTGCTCGCGACGGTCGGCGCCGCCGGGCAGGTCGCCGGCCCTGACAACTCGCTGCAGGCGCAGCCTGCCCGCGCCACCGTCGCCGCGCTCGAGCGCGCGGGGCTGCGCGCCGCCGACCTCGACGTCATGGAGATCAACGAGGCGTTCGGCGCCGTCGTCGCCCAGTCGCAGAAGGAGCTCGGGCTGCCGGATGACGTGGTCAACCCGCGCGGCGGCGGCATCTCGCTCGGCCATCCGGTCGGCGCCTCCGGCGCCCGCCTCGTCGTGACCGCGGCGCACCAGCTCGTCGAGCGCGGCTCGGGAACCGCCGCCGTCGCGCTCTGCGGCGGCGGCGGGCAGGGCGACGCCCTCATCCTGACGCGGTAGGAGCGCCTCCGGCGATCGCTATCGCAGTTGATGCTCCGAAGACTCCGGTTGAGCAGCAACAACTGCGATAGCGACGGGCGCGGCCGGCTACACCCCCGGCACGTGCCGCTCATCCGGCCCGTTGTAGGCCGAGAGCGGGCGGATGAGCGCGTTCGACGCCTGCTGCTCCATGACGTGCGCCGTCCATCCGGTCACGCGCGCCGCGACGAACAGCGGCGTGAACGTGACGGTGTCGAACCCCATCAGGTTGTAGGCGGGGCCCGACGGATAGTCGAGGTTCGGGTAGATGCCCTTGCGCGCGACGAACTCACTCTCGAGCGCGTCGTACAGCGCGGCGACCTCCGGCCGGTCGTAGTGCGCGACGAGGGCGTCGAGCGCCGCCTTCATCGTCGGAACGCGCGAGTCGCCGCTCTTGTACACGCGGTGCCCGAAGCCCATGATCTTGCGCTTGGACGCGAGCGCGTCGTCGAGCCAGGCGCCGACGTTCGCGGCCTCGCCGATCTCGTCGAAGATGTGCAGGACGGCCTCGTTCGCTCCGCCGTGCAGCGGGCCCTTCAGCGCGCCGACCGCGCCGACGACCGCCGAGTACAGATCGCTCATGGTCGACGTGATCACCCGCGCCGTGAACGTCGACGCGTTGAACGAGTGCTCGGCGTAGAGGATCATCGAGCGGTTGAACGCGTCGACGACGACCTCGTCCGCCTCCTCGCCGAACGTCATCCAGAGGAAGTTCGCCGCGTAGTCGAGGTCGTCGCGCGGCTCGACGAGCTCCTCGCCGCGGCGGCGGCGCTGCCCGTAGGCGACGATCGCCGGCAGTGCGGCGAACAGGCGCGCCGCTCGGTCGAGGTTGACCTCGGGGGTTCCGGATGCCTCGAGCACCGATCCGGTGCCCGTCGCGTCGCTCGCGCCGATGGCGCTGAGCGCCGTGCGCAGCTCGTCCATCGGATGAGATTCGACCGGCAGCAGGTCGATGACCGCCCTCACCTCGGGGGTCAGCGCGCGGTGGCGGCGCTCGGCGGCGCGCAGCTCGGCGAGCTCGTCGCCCGTCGGCAGCTCGCCTCGCCACAGCAGGTGCGCGACCGCCTCGAAGGGCTGGGTCGCCGCGAGCTCCTGCACGGGGTAGCCGCGGTAGAGCAGGCTGTTGGTCTCGGGGTTGACCTTGCTGATGGCCGTGCAGTCGACCGTCACCCCCGCGAGGCCCTTGCGGATGTCGTCCGTCATGCTCACTCCTTCGTGATCTGAAAGTTGAAGATCCCGCTGTCGAACTGGTTGTACGACGCGTAATCGAGCAGGTCGTAGAGATCGGCGCGATGCTGCATCACCCCGAGCTGGCCGTCGAGGCTGCCGTCGTCGATCAGGGTGTCGAGCGCGCGCTCGGCCGCGCCCATCGCCATCCGCAGCAGCGAGACGGGCCAGATCACCATCCGGACGCCGGCCTCGCGCAGCTGATCGACCGTGAACAGATCGCTCTTGCCGAACTCGGTCATGTTGGCCAGCACGGGCACGTCGACCGCGTCGGCCACCGCGCAGAACTCGTCGAGGCTGCGCATCGCCTCGGGGAAGATCGCATCCGCACCGGCCTCGACGAGCTTGCGGATCCGGTCGATCGCGGCGTCGAGGCCGTCGATCGCCCGGATGTCGGTGCGCGCCATGATCAGGAAGTTCTCGTCCCGGCGGGCGTCGCGCGCCGCGCGGATGCGCTTGAGCGCCGTCTCCTCGTCGACGACCTCCTTGCCGTCGAGGTGGCCGCACCGCTTGGGGTTGACCTGGTCCTCGATGTGGCAGCCGGCGAGGCCGGCGTCCTCGAGGATCTGGATCGTGCGGGCCACGTTCATGGTCTCGCCGAAGCCGGTGTCGGCGTCGACCATCGCCGGCAGATCGGTGACCCGCGCGATCTGGGCGGCCCGCTCGGCGACCTCGGTCAGCGTCGTGAGTCCGATGTCGGGCAGCCCGAGGTCGGCCGAGAGCACGGCCCCCGAGATGTAGACGCCGTCGAAGCCCTTGCGCTCGATCAGCCTCGCCGAGAGCGGGTTGAACGCCCCGGGGAACCGCAGCAGCTCCCCCGATTCGAGCCGCTCGCGGAACCGCTGGCGCTTGATGTGGGGCGGGGTGGTGGCGTGCAGCATCAGACGGTCTCCTTCGCGGTCGCGACACAAGTACGGCAGATTTCGGCCGTATACCCCGGAATCAGCCCGAACCGGCCACGGCCCCGACGGATTGCCGTAGTTGTGTTCGCGCGGCGCATCAGCACGGCTCCCCCGCGGTCGCGGCACAAGTACGGCATACCGCGGCGTCCGGCCCCGGAATCAGCCCGAACCGGCCATGAGCCCGACGGATTGCCGTAGTTGTGCTCGCACGCACCGGGGCAGCCCCGCGCGGCGCGGACATCAGAACAGCCCCCGCGGGCTCGGGGCGGCGTCGATCACGCCGGGGTTCGCGACGATCGACAGCTCGCGCACCTCGGCGGGGCTCAGCTCCGGCAGCCGCGCCGCCAGCGAGAGGAAGCGCTCGATCTCGTCCGGCGACAGCACGGGCTCGGCCAGCAGCCGGAACTTCGCCTCGTAGTCGGCCCGGACGAACGGCCGCGCGCCCAGCGGATGCGCGTCTGCCACGGCGATCTCGGCCGTCACGGTCGAGCCGTCGGTCAGCGTGATCTCGGCACGCCCGCCGAAGGCCTTCTCATCCGGATCCTCCGAGTGGTAGCGGCGCGTCCACTCTTCATCGAGCGCCGTGGTGACCTTGTGCCACAGCGCCACCGTGTCCGCGCGCGCGGCGCGCTCGGGCGCGTACGAATCGACGTGGTGCCAGCCGCCGTCCTGCAGCGCGACCGTGAAGATGTAGGGGATCGAGTGGTCGAGCGTCTCGCGCGACGACGCGGGGTCGTACTTCTGCGGGTCGCCCGAACCAGAGCCGATCACCATGTGCGTGTGGTGCGACGTGTGCAGCACGACGCTCGCGATGTTCGCGGGGTCGCGCAGCTCGGGGCGCTCGGCGCCGAGGCGCCTGGCCAGGTCGATCCAGGCCTGCGCCTGGTACTCGGCCGAGTGCTCCTTCGTGTACGAATCGAGGATCGCGCGCTTGGCCTCACCGGCCGCGGGCAGCGGCACTTCGTAGCGGACGTCCGGGCCGTCGAGCAGCCAGGCGATCACGCCGTCCTCGCCCTCGTAGATCGGCGAGGGCGAGGTCTGTCCCCGCATCGCCCGATCGACGGCCTCGACCGCCATCTTCCCGGCGAACGCCGGCGCGTGCGCCTTCCACGTCGAGATCTCGCCCTTGCGCGACTGGCGCGTGGCGGTGGTGGTGTGCAGCGCCTGCCCGACGGCCTGGAAGATCGTCTCGGCGTCGAGGCCGAGCAGCGTGCCGATGCCGGCCGCGGCCGACGGGCCGAGGTGAGCGACGTGGTCGATCTTGTGCCGGTGCAGGCTGATGGCGCGCACGAGGTCCATCTGGATCTCGTACCCCGTCGCGATGCCGCGCACCAGCGCGCGCCCGTCACTGCCGGCGTGCTGGGCGACCGCGAGGATCGGCGGGATGTTGTCGCCCGGATGCGAGTACTCGGCCGCCAGGAACGTGTCGTGGTAGTCGAGCTCGCGCACGGCGACGCCGTTCGCCCACGCCGCCCACTCGGGGCTCGTGACGGAGCCGAGCGGCAGGCCGAAGATCGTCGCACCCGCGCCGCCGGTCGACACGGGGTGTGCGAGCGCCTGCGCCCTCGCGGCGCAGATCGGACCGCGCGTCAGCGACGCCGCCGCGACCGATGCATTGTCGATGACGCGGTTGATGACCATCTCGGTCACCTCGTCGTCGACGGCGACCTCGTCGACCGCGACCTGGGCGATCTTCCAGGCCAGCTGCTCCTCGCGGGGCAGATCCTCGTCGCTTCGGTAAGTACGAACGGGGTGCAAGACGGTCATGGTCATCCTTCGTCTTCGAGGTCGCGCACGGGGTCGCCGGGCCCCTGCAGTTTATCGACCGCGCACCATCCGTAGACTCGGCCGGGAGGGCTGCACGGTTCGGGAGGCGACGTTGAGGACACGGGCGAGGTACGCCGCGATCCGCTTCGCGGGCGCCGCCGTCTGCCTCACCGCGCTCGTGCACCGCCTGTTCTGGGGGCTGGGCTCGCAGACCATCGCCGGCCAGAACTTCTTCGCCTACCTGACGATCCAGTCGAACATCGCCTTCGCCGTCGTGCTCGTCGTCGCGGGCGTCGTCGCCCTCCGCCGTCCGGATGACCCCGGCTGGCTCACCGGCGTGCGCGCCGTCGTGCTGAGCTGGGTGATCACGGCCGGGCTCGTCTTCGCGATCCTGATGTGGCAGGCCGGGCTGCGGGGCATCCCCATGACCGTGCCGTGGTCGGACGTCGTGCTGCACTTCGGCCTGCCGGTCCTCGCCGTCATCACCTGGATCTACGGCCCCGGCCGCCGCACCGCGCGCTGGCGCGTGATCGCCTGGGTGATCGCGTTCCCGATCGTCTGGGGCGTCTTCACGCTGTGGCGCGGCGCGCGCATCGGCTGGTATCCGTACTACTTCCTCGACCTCCGCCAGGTGTCGGGGCTCGGCGAGTTCTGCCTGACGTGCGCCTTCGCGCTCGCGGTCTTCGCCGCCGTCGCCGCCTCGCTCATCGGCATCAGCCGCTGGCACGAGACGGCGCCGGATGACGATGTGCCCGATGACGACGAGCCGGATGACGAAGGCGCGCCGGATGAGGCGGTCGCGGATGAGGCGGCGGGGGCCGCCTACTCCTCGCCTGTGGGCGCCGCGGCGAAGTAGCCGAGCGAGTCGACGGCGGCCTGCGCTGCCTCGCCGTCGCTGAGCTCGGCGAACTCGCGCGCGGCATCGGCGCCGACGAGGCCGACGAGGATCGGCTCGCCCGTGACCGGCAGCAGGTTGACCCAGGTGCGCACGAGTGCCTCGCCGCCGACGACGTGCCACAGCGTCTCGTCGTTGCTCCAGAACGCCTCGTCGAACTGCAGCCAGATCGTCTCGACTGCGCCTGACCCGATGGCGTCGATCGCGGCGCGATGCGGGATCGGCAAGGCTGGCTCGAACGAGATCGATCCCTGGCGCAGCACGCCGATCGGCACGGTCAGCACGACGCGATCGGCCGACAGCGCCTCGCCGGAGCCCAGCCGCAGGCTGACGCCCCGGTCGTCGTAGGCGACGCCGAGCACGGTGGTCTCGAGCGACATCGTGATGTCGCCGAGGGCCTCGGTCACGACCTCGGCGAGGTCGCCGTCGACGGCGACCAGCCCATCCGGGATCTGGGGCGGGTACCAGGAGGACAGCTCGGCGGCCTCGGCTCCCGTGAGCGCCGAGACGTAGGCGAGCGCGGCCGCCACATCCGGCGCCTCGATGTCGGCGCCGTCCTCCGCGAGCTGGTCTTCGAGCGACGCGTCGGAGGCCGCCTCGGCCGCGGCGTCGAGCGCCTCGCGCACAGCGTCGATCGCGATCGGGTCGGCGTCGCCCTGCTGGTCGCGCGCGGTCTCGCCCTCGAGCGGGATCGTGCGGATGCCCACATCGTCGAGGCTCTCGAGCAGATCGGTGTCGTCGGGGTTCGCGAGCCACATGCCGAGCGCCGTGTTCACGGGCCAGTCGTCGTGCGAGGGCGATTCGATGCGCCCGCCCACGCGGTTGCGGCCCTCGATCACAGTCACCTCGAAGCCGCGATCGGCGAGGTAGCGGGCGGCGCGCGCGCCGGCGATGCCCGCGCCGACGACGAAGACGCGCTCGCCCTCCGCGCCCGAGGCGGCGACGAGCTCGGCGGCGCGCAGGCCGTCGTTCGCGGCGCCGTGCATCGTGCCGATCGGGTCGCCGAGGGCGTCTCCGGCGAAGAACACGCGGTCATCGAGCGGCTCGGCGAGCACGGCGCGGTCGGCCGCGCCCGAGCCGGCAGGCACGTACGGACGGGCGCCGCGGGCGAGGGGGTCGGTCGTCCAGCCGCTGCGCACGTACGCCACCGGAACCGGCACGTCGTGCGACGGCGTCGGCGTGACATCGGGTTCGGTCGGCGACGGCGTCGGGTCTGGTTCCGTCGGCACGCACGACGCAAGCAGCAGCGCGACGGCGCCGGAACCGGCACCGACGAGCAGGGAACGCCGCGTGATTCTCATGTTCGGCCAGCCTATCCGCCCGCGTGCGCGCCCGCACGACCCGGCTGCGGGGTGTGCGACCGACCGCGGGAACGCCCGAGCGCCCGAGCTCTCCCTGTTCGGGGGGGGCTCGGGCGCTCGTGCGTCAGCGCGCTACGCGCGGGTGCGTCGGCGGGCAGCCAGCGCGGCGCCGCCGGCGATGATCAGGCCGGCCGCGAGGATCGGCAGCGCGAGGCTCAGCTGCGAACCGGTCACGGCGAGCTCGCCGTCGGCCGCCGCGGCGCTGACCAGCTCGATCGGAGCCGAGCCGATGCGCTCGCCGTCGGCCGTCTCGACCACGATCGTGTGATCGCCGAGCTCGGCGTCGGCCGGGATCGTGACCTCGATCGTGCCGTCGTCCGAGAGCGCGCCCTCGGCGAGCAGCTGCGGCTCGGAGTGCAGCCACACCGCGACCTCGGCGACGTCGGCGCCCGTGACGGTGACGTCGATGGTCTCGCCGCGCGTCGCCGTCGCGGGAACGCTCACGGTCGCCTCGTCCTGCTCGGTGTCGCCGTCGGTCTCGCCGTCAGTCGAACCGTCGGCGTCCGCGTCGGTCGATCCGTCCGCATCTGCGTCGGTCGAGCCGTCGGCGTCCGTCGCGCCGTCGGCGTCGGCACCATCCGCATCAGCATCGGTCTCGCCGGGCTCGGAGCACTCGCCGGGGGCGATGCGCAGCGAGACGCCCTCGTGGGCCGAGTCGGACATCCACAGCACGGTCGGGATCGTGTCGGGCTCGGCGTTGCACCAGCTCATGGCGACGCCCTCGTTCGTGTACGACGGGTCCATGCCGGTGGGCGCCGCGTACTCGGCGATGCGCACGAACTCGCCGCCCGCGATCTCGAACTCGGCGGAGCGGTTGTCGCAGACCTCGTCGCACTGGGCGAACAGCTGGTTGCCGCCGTTGCGCCAGTCGAGGCCCATGACGCCTGCCACTGCCTCGCTCGGCTCGATGGCCTGCAGCTGCGTGATGCCGCCGTCCTCCTCGAGCACGACGATGTGGATCACGCCGGTCTGCTCGATGCCGACGGCGAAGATGCCGCCGAGGTGGTCGCCGAACGCGGCCGGGTCGTAGTCGAGACCAGCGGCCACGGCGTCGGTGTCGGAGATCCACTCGACCGCTTCGGCACCGCCGTTGGCGCCGATCGGGCCGGTGAGCTCCGACAGGTTCCACTCGTCGGTCGCCGTGACGGCGCCGCCTGCGCCGAGCTCGTAGCGGAGCACGGACGGACGGCTGACGCTGCTCGCGTCGTTGTTGCGCTCGGTGGCGAGGTAGACCGCGCCCTCGTCGTCGACGGCGATACCCTCGCCGTCCGGCGTGCCCGTGCCGTCCGGGTAGGTCGGCTGCCAGGCCTCGTCGACCGTGTAGGTGTCGGGGCCGTCTGCCAGGCGCGAGATCTCGCCCGCGTCGTTGTTCACGGCGTACACCGTGCCGTCGGAGGCGATGTCGAGACCCGACATGTCGTCGCCCCAGGTGTCGACCGCGACGCCGTCGTTGACCGTGTTCCCGTAGGGCCACGGCTCGACCTCGATGGTCGGCTGCTCGGTCGTCGCGCAGTCGTTGGCGCTCTCGAAGGTGCCGGCGGCCGAGTCGGCGACATCGCCCGTCATGTCGGGGCAGCGCGCCAGCGTCGTCGCCGAGTGCGCCTCCCAGGTGACCGTGTCGACGAGCTCCCCGTCAGCGTCGCGCACCGTCACGGTGTCGCCGCCGCCGAGGCCGAACGACGGCTCGGTGAGCACGCCGAGGTAGCCGCCCGACTCGATCTCGCCGTCGAGCACGATCGGCTCGTGCGTGTCGTCGCCGTCGATCAGGGTCCATCCGGTCACGTCGGCCGAGTTCGTGGTGTCGGCGTTCGCCAGCTCGACCCAGTCGCCGCGGGTGTCGCCGTTCGACTCGATCTCGTTGATGACGACGGACGGCACGGCCGCGCGCGCGACGTTCGCCGCGTTCGGGGTCGGCTCGGTCTCGACGAAGCCGCCCGTGCCGTCTGGCACGCGGCCGCGGGTGGAGGCGTGGCCCTCCCACGAGAAGCTGTCGAGCAGCGTCGTGCCGTCGGTGTCGAACAGGCGCGCCGAGTCGGCCTTGCCGAGGCCGAAGCCGTCGGCGCCCGCGTCGGGCTCGATCACGAAGAACGCGCCGGGGGCGATCGTCGTGCCCTCGGGCACCACGAACTCGTGGTCGTCCTCGCTGTCGCGCAGGACGAGACCCGAGATGTCGGCCTCTGCGGAGCCGGCGTTGATCAGCTCGACGAAGTCGGGAGCGTCGGTCTCGCTGGTCGACTGGACCTCGTTGATCCGGATGACGTCGTCGGCATCAGCGAGGGCGGGAGAGGCGACGGCAAGACCGCCGGCGACCGTGACGGCCGCCACGGCGGCGAGCACGGAGCGCGCAGCGGGTGAAGTGAGTGTGTGCACGGCTCATACGTTGCCGAACCCCGATGACGCCGAACCGGGGCGCGGATGAACGGGGCGTGAACGACGCGGGAAGGCCGCGGGGCGGCGCCCTCCCGGAGAGCGGGCCGGCACAGCGGTCGAGCGCTCGCCCGCTCCCGAGGGGTGGTGGGAGCCGCCGGGCGAGCGCTCGGGTGCAGAGATCGGGACTGACAACCGACGCCGCCGTCCGAGGCTCGCGCACGACGATGCCGCGCTCTTTTCGCCCGCGTAACGAACGTGTGAACGGCGCCGCGTCATCCGGCCCCGGGGAACCGCCCCGGATGACGCCCCGCGACCGCTACTCCTGGTCGCCGTAGACCTCGTTCGCGATGCGGAACGCCGTGTTGGCGGCGGGCACCCCCGAGTAGATCGCGGTCTGCAGGATGACCTCCTTGACCTCCGCCACGGTCAGTCCGTTGCGCAGGGCCGCGCGCAGGTGCATCTCGAGCTCCTCGTGGTGGCCGTGCGCGATCAGCGACGAGATCACCGACACCGAGCGCATGCGGCGGTCGATGCCCGGACGCTGCCACACGTCGCCCCAGGCGACGCGCGTGATGAAGTCCTGGAAGTCGGCGGTGATCTCGGTCTGGTTCGCGATCGAGCGGTCGACGTGCTCGTCCGAGAGCACCTGCCGCCGCACGCTCATGCCGTTGTGCCAGCGCTCGCCGTCGCGCAGGCCTTCGCCCGCCGGGCGCTCGCCGATGGATTCGTCGGTCATCAGTTCTCCTCGAAGAAGCGGATCAGTTCTGCGGCGACCTCGGCGGGCTTCTCGGCCGGGGCGAGGTGGCTGGCGTCGTCGATGCGCACGAGGCGGCCGTTCGCGACGGCGCCGGCGATGAGCTCCTGGTCGGCCAGCGGCGAGACCTCGTCGTGCTCGCCGTACATCGCGAGCACCGGGGTTGCGGCACCGACGAGCGCCCCGCGCACGTCGTAGGCGGCGAGCGCCTCGGCGCACTTGGCGTAGCTCTCGTCGTCTGCGTCGGAGAGGTTGTGCAGCAGCTTGCCCGTGATCACGGGGCGCGCGGCGATCGAGCCCGGCGCGAACCACCGCTCGGCCGATCCGCGCACCAGCACCGGGGTGCCCTGCGCGCGCACCTGCGCCGCGCGCTCCGCCCACGACTCGGCGGTGCCGAACTTGGGGCTGGAGCACACGATCGCCGCGGCGCGCAGCAGCTCAGGGCGGCGGACGACCAGCTGCTGGCCGACCGCCCCGCCCAGCGAGACGCCGGCGTAGAGCACGGGGCCGAGGCCCGCGATGCGCTCGGCGAGCGCGTCGGCGAGGTCCTCCGTCGTGAACGCCTCGGCCGCGGGGGCCGAGGCGCCGTGACCCGGCAGGTCCCACAGCACCACGCGGTAGCGCTGTGCGAGCGTCGGCACGACGTCCTCCCACAGCGTGGCGGCCGCGGTGCCGAGCGAGGGGCCCAGCACGACGACGGGCGCGCCCTCCGCGCCCTGCGGTTCGGTGACGGCGAGGTCGAGGGTCATCCGGTGCTCCTTCGTGGTGTGCGTGTTGTGGTTCTGACTCTGGTTCCGCCCGAGGGTCGGCGCCCCTGCCCGGGAGCCGCGCTCCCCTCACACGGATTCGGCGCAGAGCGGCTGCTGATTGCGATTCCTGTTCAGTTGTCCGAGACGCGGTCGACGAGGTCTCCGGCCAGGCCGGTGTAGTCGGCGGGGTCGAGCAGCGCGGGGTCGCCGCCCTCGGCGCGCACCAGGGCCGCGATGTCTCCGCCCTCGGCGACGCCCGCGACCACCCGAGCGGCCGCGTCCTTGCCGAGCACGGCGCTCAGGCGCTCGGAGACGATGAGGCCGTCGGTCGCGCGGAGGTTGCGGGCGACGGCGTCTCGGTTCACGCGAAGCCCCTCCGTCAGGTCGGCCGCGTGGCTCGCAGCGCCGAGAGCCACGCGCAGCAGGTCGCGCAGCGCCGGCCACTCGGCGTGCCACGCGCCGTCGGGCCGCTCGTCCGCGGCGAGCGCCGAGGCGAGGTGGAGCGTCGCGTTCAGCTGCGGGGCCCGGATGGCCGCCGAGCGGATCAGCACGGAGCGCGCCGGATTCTGCTTCTGCGGCATGGCGGACGATCCGCCGCCCGACGGCTCCGCCAGCTCGCCGATCTCGGTGCGGCTGAGGGTCGCCACGTCGGTGGCAATGATGCCGAGCGCGTCGATCGCGCGGGTCAGCGCGTCGCCCAGCTCGGTGACCGGCCACCTGGTGGTGTGCCAAGGGGCGTCGCTCCGGGCGAGGCCCAGCGCGTCGGCATACGCGTCGCGCAGCGCGGCCGCGCGGGCCCTGGCGTGCGCGAGGTCGGCGCCGAGCGAGGCGCCTGCGTGCTCGGCGCCCGCCGGGTCATGCTGAGACGCGGCAGAATCGCCGAGAGACGGCACTTTCGCGTCGGAACTGCCGCGGCTCGCGGATTCTGCAGTGTCTCGGCGCAGCGCACCCGCCGGACGCGCGTCGCCGGTCGCCCCAGTCAGCTCGGCGCTCCCCCGGAAGAGCTCGACGGTCGCGGCGAGGGTTCCGCCCGCTCCGCCGAGCTGGGCGGGCAGCTGCGCCCGCGCCTCGGCGAGGCCCGACGCCGCGCGACGAACGCCCCGCAGCCAGTTCGCGGCGCGCAGGCCGACCGTGGTGGGCACGGCGTGCTGGGTCAGGGTGCGACCGGCCGCGACGGTGTCGCGCTCGCGCGCGGCGAAGGCGGCGAGCGCGGCGTCGACCCTGGCCAGGTCGGCGAGGATCTGCTCGGACGCGTCGCGCGCGACGAGCACCAGCGCGGTGTCGAGGATGTCCTGGCTCGTCGCGCCGCGGTGCACCCAGGGGCGCAGGGCGTCTGAGGAGCCGGCGCGCAGGTGCTTCGCGAGCGCGATCACGGGGTTGCCGCCCGCGACGGCCTCGAGGGCGAGCCGCGACGGATCGATGGCGACGTCGCGCAGCGCGTCGACGTCGGCGACGGCCGCGCGCAGCCCTGCGACCGACAGCGGGCCGGCCGCCGCGGCCTCGCCGCCGGCGGCAGTGGCGGCGCCGGACTCGTCCGGCACAGTCGCGCCCGTGTCATCCGAGACAGCGGCGCCCGTCGCGCCCGCCTCATCCGAGGCGATCGTTCCAGCCGCACCCGCCTCATCCGGAATCACGACGGCGGCATACGCGCGCACGAGCGCGATCTCGGCCTCGACGAGGCCGGCGAGCACGCGGGCGTCGGACGCGGCATCGTCGCGCCCGGCCGACACGGGGTTCAGCAGGCCGACGTCGATCGGCCGCGGGTCGCCATGTGTCACGTCTGCGTCTCCACTCCGCCGGTTCCGGTGCGGCACATCGCCCGGATCGGCTCCGTCACGAACAGTCTCTCGCACCTGAGCGGATCCACGACCCGCTCAGGTGCGGCGGATCGACCGGAAAGTGCGAATTTCGGCCGATTCGCCGCACCTGAACCGAGGGCGCCGCCCAGGAGGAGCGGCGCGGCGGACGGGGCGGCCGCGTGCGGGCGGCCGACCCCGGTGCTCGTGCGGGAGCCGGTCAGTACTGCAGGAAGACGGTCTCGCCGTCGCCCTGCAGGCGGATGTCGTGCGACAGGTTGCCCGCGGCGTCGCGGGTCGCCACGAGCGTCGCGCGCTCGGCCTCGTCGAGGCTCGACAGCAGCGGGTCGGCGGCGAGGCGCTCGGGCTCCTCGGGCAGGTAGATGCGCGTGTGCAGCTTGTTCGGCAGACCGCGCGCGTAGACGACCGTCGCGAAGAACGGCGCCTCGCCCTTGACCGAGCCGGGGTTGCGGGTCCAGAAGCGGAACTCGCCCCAGTCGTTCGTCATGCAGCGGCCGAAGCCGGTGAAGGCGAAGCCGTCGCGGGCCAGCGACCCGCGCTCGCGCGGCACCGAGCCGTCGGAGTCGGCGCCGAAGATCTCGATCAGGCCGTCGGGGATCGGCGATCCTTCGGCGTCGTACAGCACGCCCTTGACCAGGATCGCGCCCTCGCTGTGCGGGAAGGCGACCTCGTTCATCCGGTCGTACTCGAGGCCGAATCGGAAGAACGGGCCGATCGTCTGGCCGGCGCTCGGCGTCAGCGTCTTCTCGGGGATACCGGACATCAGTGCTCTCCCTCTTCGGGCTCGAACCAGGTGGCGCCAGCGCCGTCGACCACGATGTCCCAGTTGTAACCCATCGAGAACTCGGGAACCGTGTCGTCGTGGTTGTAGGTCGCGATCAGTTGGTCGCGGGACTTCTGGTCGCGGATGGTGTTGTAAATCGGGTCGAGCGCGAACAGCGGGTCGCCCGGGAAGTACATCTGGGTGACCAGGCGCTGCGTGAAGCTCGCGCCGAACACCGAGAAGTGGATGTGCGCGGGGCGCCAGGCGTTGACGTGGTTCTTCCACGGGTACGGCCCCGGCTTGATCGTCGTGAACTTGTACTCGCCGTTCGCGTTGGTGATCGTGCGGCCCGCACCCGTGAAGTTCGGGTCGAGCGGCGCGGGGTGCTGGTCGCGCTGGTGGATGTAGCGCCCGGCCGCGTTGGCCTGCCACACCTCGATCAGCTGGTTCGCGATCGGGCGGCCCCAGCTGTCGAGCAGCCGACCCGTCACTGTGATGCGCTCGCCCTGCGGCTCGCCCGTGTGCTGCAGGGTGAGGTCACTCTCGAGGGCCGCGACGTCACGCTCGCCGTAGGCGGGGCTCCACAGCTCGATCGTCTCGGGGTCGACGAGCTTCGGGTTCTTGGTGGGGTGGCGCAGAACGCTCGAGCGGTACGGCGCGAAGTCGTACAGCGTGTTCGGCACGCTCTCGCCGGCGGCGACGCGCGCTGCGGCGTCTTCGTGGATGTCGCGGATCTCCTGAGTGATCTGCGACTGCGACGCCTGATCGGGCGCCGCGAGGAGCGACTCGGGTGCCGCGACCTGGTTGTCGGCCATGGGTGTCTCCTTCGACAGGACGGAACCCCTCCAGGTTCGCGCGGGCGCCCCGTTTCGGCCGAGTCACCTCCCACTGGGCGGGAGACAGATCCCCCCAACGACGCCCCGCCGCCACCGTCTCCGAGCCCCGGCGCGCACAACGCAGTCAATTCATACGCCGGGCGGGCGCCGACTCGCGGAAAGACGCGGGTGCGCCCGCGGTCCCCGACAGAATTGACTGCATTGTGCTGCCGGCGACCCCGACACGCACCCGGATGGCGGCGCCCGCCGCCTACGCCGCCGAGCGCAGGGCGCGGGTGAGGTCGCCGGCCGACTGCCGGACCAGGGCGCCGAGGCGGCGCTCGTCGGCGCGGTCGAGCTTGACGACGACGCCGAGCGCCCCGAGCGGCAGGCCGGGCGCCGTGCCGAGCGTCGCGCCGATCGACACGTTGCCCAGCGTCATCTCCTCGCGCGCCACCGCGTATCCGCGCGAGCGCGTCGCCGCGACGTCGGCGCGGACCTGCTCGGGCGTCGTCAGCGTGTTCACCGTCTCGTGCACGAGCGGCCAGCGGCAGTACTCGTCGATCCACTCGTCGGTTTGTGCCGCGAGCATGGCCTTGCCCGTGCCGACGGCGTGCAGCGCCTGCCGCCCGCCCATCCTGGTCAGCGTCGGGATCGACCCGTGGCCGGTGACGCGGCCGACGAACAGCGCGGCCGCGCCGCGAGGGTCGGTGCCGTCCAGCACCGCGAGGTGCACGTTCTCGCCCGTCGCCTCGTAGAGCCGCTGCATGTGCGGCAGCGCGGTCTCGCGCAGGCGCAGCGACAGCGGCGAGAGCTCGCCGAGCTCAAACAGCCGGTCGCCGAGCGCGTAGCGCCGCCCGGGAACCCGCGAGAGCAGGCCGTAGTCGATCAGCTGAGACGTGAGGCGATGAAGCGTCGAGGGCGACAGCCCTGTCCGCTCGGCCAACTGCGAGGCACCGAGCTCGTTGTCGTCGGCCGTGAAGCACGACAGAATATGCATCACCCGCGGGAGGATCCCACCGTCGTCGGCCGTCGTGCTCACACGGCCATCCTAGGCGGTTTCTCCCACTGAATAAGAGACGAGCATCCGGATGGCGAACTCCGACAGCGGCGAATCGGTCACCGAGCGGATCGTCCGCGTGCTCGAGACCTTCGACGCCGACCGCACCGTGCAGTCGGTCGCCGAGATCTCTCGGAGGGCGGCCCTGCCGTCGTCGACCGCGCACCGCATGGTCACCGAGCTCGTCGACACGGGAATCCTCGAGCGCGACCAGGCCGGGCGCGTGCGGCTCGGGCTGCGGCTGTGGGAGCTGGCCCAGCGCGGATCGCTGGCCCTGCGTCTCCGCCAGACCGCCCTTCCCCACATGGAGCGCGTGCAGGCGCGGGTGCGCGAGCACACGCAGCTTGCCGTGCTCGAGCGGGAGGAGGCGCTGTTCCTCGAGCGGCTGTCGAACCCGCGGGCCGTGTCGAACATCACCCGCATAGCCGGCCGCCTGCCGCTGCACGCCTCGTCATCCGGCCTCGTGCTGCTCGCCTACGCCGGCGAGGAACTGCGCGAGAAGCTGCTCGCCGGCCCGCTCGCGCCGGTCGGCCCCGACACGGTGACGGATCCGGATGCGCTGCGCGCACGGCTGGCCGAGATCCGTGCCGGCGGGGTCGCGATCGCTCCAGGTTCGATCGAGAGCGTCGCCAACGGCATCGCTGTTCCGGTGCGCGACGGGCGGACCGGCCCCGTCATCGCGGCGCTCTCGGTCATCGTCCCGCGCGACGCGCCGACGGCCGGCGCCGTCGACGAGCTGCGCGCGGCGGCTATCCGCATCTCGACCGAGCTCGGCCATCCGGAGACCAGCACCGCCCGTTGAACGGGAAGCGATGCACGACCGCGCGCACCGACCCCGGATGATCGACTCATCACCAGCTCGTCGCCGGCGGCAGCCGCGCACATCGTCAAGGGAGACGCCATGACCACCGAACTCACCCGTGTCGCCATCGTCGGGGCCGGCCCCGCCGGCCTGCTGCTCTCGCATCTGCTGGCCGAGGCCGGCATCGACTCGATCGTCGTCGACAACCGCTCGCGCGCCGAGATCGAGACCACCATCCGCGCCGGGATCCTCGAGCAGGGCACCGTCGAGATCCTCACCGAGACCGGCGTGAGCGACCGCGTGCACACGGTCGGCGACAAGCACGCGGGCATCTACCTCGGCTTCGACGGCGACCTCCACCACATCGACTTCGGCGAGCTCGTCGGGCGCAACGTGTGGCTCTACCCGCAGCACGAGGTGCTGATCGACCTCATCGCCGCGCGCCTGAAGGCCGGGCAGGATCTGCGCTTCGGCGTCACCGCCGAGCGCGTCGAGGGAGCCGAGACCGATCGTCCGAGCATCGTCACCCGCGATGCCGACGGCCGCGAGATCACGATCGAGGCCGACGTCGTGGTGGGCGCGGACGGCTCGCGCAGCGTCGTCCGCCAGGCGGTGACCGGCTCGCACGGCGGCTTCTTCCACGAGTATCCGTTCGCCTGGTTCGGCATTCTCGCCGAGGCCTCGCCGTCGAAGGACGAGCTGATCTACTCGAACTCGCCGGACGGCTTCGCGCTCATCAGCCAGCGCAGCCCCGAGGTGCAGCGCATGTACTTCCAGTGCGATCCGTCGGCCGACCCGAATGCGCTCAGCGACGCGCAGATCTGGGACGAGCTGCAGCGCCGCACGCCGGGAACCGACCTCAACGAGGGCCCGATCTTCCAGCGCGACGTGCTGAAGTTCCGCAGCTTCGTGTCGCACAAGATGCGCGCGGGCCGCGCCGTGATCGTCGGCGACGCCGCCCACACCGTGCCTCCCACCGGCGCGAAGGGCATGAACCTCGCGGTCGCCGACGTCGTGCTGCTCGACCGCGCCATCCGTAGCCTGCTGCTCAAGGGCGATGAGACGTTCTTCGAGCGCTTCACCGAGGACGCCCTCCGCCGCACCTGGAAGGCCCAGCAGTTCTCGTGGTGGATGACGTCGATGCTGCACCAGCAGCCGGGCGCGAGCGACTTCGAGCGCCACCGCCAGATCGCGGAACTCCGCACGGTCACCGACAGCGAGGCCGGCAAGCGCTACCTCGCCGAGGCGTACACGGGCTGGCCGCTGCTCGGCCGCTGACCCGCGGGCGGGCGGCGATGTCGTCGCTCGCCCCCGCCCCTGCCACCCACCGGGAGATCCCGACGCGGCTTCGCGGCGACTGGTCGTAGAGTCGCCGGATGAGCAACGACGCGCAGCCCACGGCGGTTCCCCGCGCCGCGGGCGGGCGCGGGGCGTCGCTCGCACTGCTGCTCGCGGCGATCGTCGTGATCGGCGTCAACATGCGCGTCACGATCACCGGCGTCGGCCCGCTGCTCGAGCAGATGAGCGGATCGACCGGGCGGAGCGTCGCCGCGCTCAGCACGCTCACGACCGTTCCCGTCGTGATCTGGGCGGTGCTGTCGCCGTTCGCGCACACGCTCTCGCATCGGTTCGGCACGAACCGCGTGGTCCTGTGGGCCCTGATCCTGCTGGCGGGCAGCACGGTCATCCGGTCGCTTCCCGGGGCGGAGGCGTCGCTCTGGATCGGCACCGTCCTGATGGGCATGTCGCTCGCGATCGCCAACGTGCTGCTGCCCGCGGTCGTGAAGCGCTCGTTCGGCAACCGCGTCGCGCTCGTGACCAGCATCTACACGGCCCTGTTCGCCGGCTGCGGCGCGCTCGCATCCGGTCTCGTGGTGCCGATTTCGTACCTCGCCGAACCGGGCGGCGGCGACCTCGGGTGGCGCATCGCGCTCGCGGCCGTCGCCGTGACGCTGCCGGTCGCGATCGTCCTGTGGGCGCTGCACCAGCGCCGATTCGGGCCGGATCCGGGCGGGCGCGCGACCGCCTCCGCGACGCGCGGGCCGAGCGTGTGGGGCGACCCCGTCGCGTGGGCCGTCGGCCTCTATATGGGCGTGCAGTCGATCATGTTCTACGTCATGATCACGTGGCTCGCTCCCTATGCCCGCTCGCTCGGACACAGCGAGGTGCTCGCCGGCTACGACGTGATGATCTTCCAGCTGGCCGGCGTGATCGGTTCGATCAGCCTGCCGTTCGTGATGCGCGGCCGCACCGAGCGGTGGGTGCCGGCGGTGCTCCCCGTGTTCTCGTTCATCGGCCTGACGGGGATGATCCTCGCCCCATCCGGCGTCTTCGTCTGGATCTCGCTCATCGGCCTGTGCAGCGGCGGATCGATCGCCTGCTCGCTCACGCTGATGGCGACCAGGGCCCGCGATCACCACACGGCGTCGGCCCTCAGCGGCATGGGTCAGTCGGTCGGCTACGTCATCGCGGGGTTCGCCCCGGTCGTGTTCGGCGCGATCCACACGGCGACGGGCGGATGGACGGGATCGATCGTCTTCCTCATCCTGTTCTCATCGATCGCGCAGATCGTCGTCGGGCTCGTGGTCGGCCGCGAGCGGTACGTGTTCGACCGGGTGCGCGAAACGGCCTGACAGCCCCGGTCCCCCGCTAGCATCGGCGTATGCTCATCGCCCATCGGCCGACCGCGCTCGCCTACCGCTGCGTCGCCGTCGTCCTGATCGCGCTCGGCATCGCCCGCGTGACCGGGGTGGTCGCGGGCGACCCCTCCGGGATCCCGCTGCTCTACTACACGACGCAGAGCAACATCCTCTGCCTCGCGTGGATGATCGTCCAGGCCGTCAGGACCGGCGCCGACCTGCGGTCCTCCGGGGTGCGCGGATGGTCGAGCGCATCGCCGCGCGCGGGCGGCGCCGTCATGATGGCGATCACCGTGACGATGCTGATCTATCTCGTCATCCTGCTGCCGCAGTCGTTCGCGCAGCCGGGCGCGTACGAGGCGTTCACCCTCACCGATAACCTCGTGCACATCGTCACACCCCTGCTCGTCATCGTCGACTGGCTGGCGTTCGCGCCCAAGGGGCGCTTTCGCTGGGTCGATCCGCTGCTGTGGACGCTGATCCCCTACGCGTACCTGACGTTCGCCTTCCCGTACGGCGCCGCCGGCGGCGACTTCGGCGGCGGCAGAACCTACCCCTACCCGTTCATGAACGTCGCGGCGCTCGGCATCGGCGGCGTCGTCGCTTGGATCGCCGGCCTCACAATCGCCCTCGTCGGCGTCGGGTTCGTGTACCTCGCGCTCGACCGGATGATGGGGCGCGTCAGTCGGAAGCGGGTCGCGGCGGCAGATCTCCCGGCATGATGCGCCGGATCGTCGAATGGTGGGATGCGCGTCAGGTCCCGCTCTACCTGGTCGCGATCGCGATCGGGGCCGTAGTCGGCCTCGTCCTGCCGCAGACAGCACCCGCGCTCGAGCATTCCATCGAGCCGGCACTGATGCTGCTGCTGTTCGCCACGTTCCTGGGCGTGCCGCTCATCGAGGTCGGGCGCGCGTTCCGGGATCTGCGATTCCTCGGCACCGTCCTCGCGGCGAACTTCGTGGTCGTCCCCCTGATCGCCTGGGTGCTCTCTCGGTTCGTGGCGGATGATCGAGGACTGCTGCTCGGCGTACTGCTGGTGCTTCTCACGCCCTGCATCGACTACGTGATCGTCTTCACGGGCCTCGCGGGAGGAGCACGCGCCCGACTCCTCGCGGCCGCGCCCCTGCTGATGCTCGTGCAGATCGCGCTGCTGCCCGTCTACCTGCTGCTGTTCGCCGGAGCCGACGCGCTCTCGGTGATCGACATCGGCCCGTTCGCCGAGGCGTTCCTGCTGCTCATCGTCATCCCGCTCACAGCCGCGGCGCTCGTGCAGGCCCTGGCCCGCCGCTCCCGCGCGGGGCGCGTTGTCGAAGACAGCATGGCCGCCGCGATGGTGCCGCTCATGATGATCGTGCTCGCCGCCGTGATCGGATCACAGATCGCCGCCGTCGGCTCCCAGCTCGCCGCCCTCGTCCGGGTGCTGCCGCTCTACATCGCCTTCGTTGTGATCTCGGTCGCAGTCGGCGCCGCGGCCGGGCGCCTGGCGCGCCTGGATGCGCCCGCGAAGCGCGCCGTCATCTTCTCGGCGGCCACGCGGAACTCGCTCGTCGTGCTGCCTCTCGCGCTCGCTCTGCCGCCGTCGCTCGCGATCGCGCCGCTCGCGGTCGTCGCGCAGACGCTGATCGAACTGGTCGCGATGGTCGTGCTCGTGCGACTCGTGCCTGTGCTGGTGCGGGCGTGACACCGCACCAGCGCAGGAGTGCCCGCTCTTACGACCGCACGAGGCGCGCGATGGCGTCTGAGGCTTCCTTGATCTTCACCTCGGCCTCGGCGCCGCCCGCCTGAGCCGCGTCGAGCACGCAGTGCTTGAGGTGGTCGTCGAGCAGTCCGACCGCGACGGCCTCGAGCGCGCTCTTGAGCGCGCTGATCTGGGTGAGGATGTCGATGCAGTACTTCTCGTCGTCGACCATCTTCGAGATGCCTCGCGCCTGCCCCTCGATCCGCTTCATCCGGTTGAGGTACTTCGTCTTGTCGGAGATGTACCCGTGGGTGTGGGCGTGCTCGTCGGTGTGCGTCGACATGGTGTCCTTCGTTTCGTTTCGTCAGCGCGCCGTGGAGCGGAATCCGCGCAGTCGCAGGCTATTGCCCACGACGAACACGCTGGACAGCGCCATGGCGGCACCGGCGAGCATGGGGTTGAGCAGGCCGAGCGCGGCCACCGGGATGGCGGCCGTGTTGTACGCGAAGGCCCAGAACAGGTTGGTCCTGATCGCGCCGAGCGTCTTCCGCGACAGCCGGATGGCGTCGACCGCGCCGCGCAGATCGCCGCGCACCAGCGTGATGTCGGACGCCTCGATCGCGACGTCAGTGCCGGTGCCCATCGCCATGCCGAGGTCGGCCTGCGCGAGGGCCGGGGCGTCGTTGACGCCGTCGCCGACCATCGCGACGACCCTGCCCTCGCCCTGCAGCCGAGTGACGACGTCGACCTTGTCCTTCGGCAGCACCTCGGCGATCACCTGGTCGATGCCGACCTCGGCGGCGATCCGGCGCGCGACCGCGTCGTTGTCGCCGGTGAGCAGCACCGGGGTGAGACCGAGCGCGGTCATCTGGCTGATGGCCTCCGCGCTCGTGGGCTTGACCGCGTCTGCAACGACCAGGACGCCGCGAGCCGCGCCGTCCCATCCGACGGCCACGACCGTCTTGCCCTCGCCCTCGGCCGTCGCCTTCGCGGCGGCGACCTCGGGGCTGAGACGCTGCGACCAGTCGGCGAGGAGCGACTCGCGGCCGACGAGCACGGCTCGCCCGTCGACGACGCCCTGCACGCCCCTGCCCTCGATGTTCGCGAAATCCTCCGGCGTCGGCAGCGCGCCGAGCTTCTGCGTCGCCGCCTTCGCGACGGCCTGCGCGATCGGGTGCTCCGAGGCGTCCTCGAGCGCGCCGGCGAGGCGCAGCAGTTCGTCGACGTCGATGCCGGGCTCGGCGATGACGTCGGCGAGCGTCATCGTGCCGCTCGTCACGGTGCCCGTCTTGTCGAGCACGATCGTGTCGACCTTGCGGGTGGACTCCAGCACCTCGGGGCCCTTGATCAGGATGCCCATCTGCGCACCCCGTCCGGTGCCGACCAGCAGCGCCGTCGGGGTGGCGAGACCGAGCGCGCAGGGGCAGGCGATCACGAGCACGGCGACGGCAGCGGTGAACGCCGCCGAGGCCGGGAACCCGGCCACCATCCAGCCGATCAGCGTGACGAGCGCGATGCCGATGGCGATCGGCACGAAGACGCCCGAGATCTTGTCGGCCAGGCGCTGCGCCTCGGCCTTTCCAGTCTGCGCCTCCTCGACCAGCTTCGCCATCTGCGCCAGCTGCGTGTCGGAGCCGACACGGGTGGCGCGCACGACCAGGCGCCCGCCGGCGTTGACGGTCGCGCCGGCCACCTGATCGCCCTCGGCGACCTCGACGGGGACCGACTCGCCCGTCAGCATCGACGCGTCGACCGCGGACGTGCCGGAGACGACGACGCCGTCGGTCGCGATCTTCTCACCGGGCCGGATGACGAACTCGTCGCCGACGCGGAGGTCGTCGATCGGGATCTTCACCTCGGCGCCGCCGCGGATGACCGAGACGTCCTTCGCGCCCAGTTCCAGCAGCGCGCGCAGGGCGGCGCCGGCCTGACGCTTGGACCGCTTCTCGAAGTAACGGCCGGCGAGGATGAACATCGTCACCCCGGCCCCGACCTCGAGGTAGATGTTGCCCGCGCCGTCGGACGGCGCCAGGGTGAGCTCGAACCCGTGGGTCATGCCGGGCATGCCGGCCGTGCCGAGGAACAGCGCGTACAGCGACCACAGGAACGCGGCGCTGGTGCCCATCGAGATGAGCGTGTCCATCGTCGCGGCGCCGTGGCGCAGGTTGATCCAGGCCGCCTTGTGGAACGGCCAGGCGCCCCAGACGATCACGGGTGCGGCCAGCGTCAGCGAGGCCCACTGCCAGTAGGTGAACTGCAGCGGCGGGATCATCGCCATCGCGATGACCGGCACGGTCAGGATGATCGAGACGATCAACCGGGTGCGCAGCGAGGTCAGCTCGGGGTCCTCGTCGGCGCCGGCCTTCTCCGCCTTCTTCGGCGCGGGGAGCGCCGCCGTGTAGCCGGTCCGCTCGACCTCCGCGATCAGCAGCGCGGGGTCGTAGCCCGAGGGAACGGTAACCTTTGCCTTCTCCGTGGCGTAGTTGACGCTCGCGGCGACGCCGTCGAGCTTGTTCAGCTTCTTCTCGATGCGGTTCGCGCAGGAGGCGCAGGTCATCCCGCCGATCTCCAGCTCGACGCTCGAGCCCGCCGACGAGGCGGATGCAGACGTGCTCATGAGACGCGCACCGCCGAGTATCCCGCCTCGTCGACGGCGGCCAGCACCGCCGCATCGTCGACGGGCTGTGCCGACGTCACGACGAGCCTGCCCGACGGAGCGCTCACGTTGATGCCGTCGACGCCGGCGATCTGCTCGACCTCCTCGCGGACCGACAGCTCGCAGTGACCGCACGTCATCCCGGCCACCCGGTACTCGGTTGTCGTCGCCATGATCATCTCCCGTTCGAATGATACCCCCATTGGGTATCCGTGTCAGCGACAACGTACTACCCCTAGGGGGTATTCCCGCGTGCGTGACACTTCTGCTATCGCGCCTCGAGCGGGAGAGAGCCCTACCGACGACGGGCGATGATCAGGCCGTCCCAGCCCTTCTCGCCGACGGTCTGGAGCGCGGTAGCGTCCAGTTCGGGGTTCGCGGCGATCGCGTCGACGACCGCGCGCACGCCCTGGACGCGGGGGTCCTCGCTGTTCTCGTCGACCACGGCACCGTCGCGGACGACGTTGTCGATCACGATCACGGCCCCCGCTCCGGTGAGCTCGAGCGCCGCCGCGAGGTAGACCGGGTTGCTCGGCTTGTCGGCATCGATGAAGACGAAATCGAACGGCTCGGCGCCGTGATCGATCAAGGTCTGCGCGGATGACGCCGCCGGCCCCACCACGACGTCGACGCGATCGGCCACCCCGGCGCGCGCGAGGTTCTCGCGCGCCACCGCGGCGTTCTGCTCGTCGAGTTCGAAGGTCACCACGCGGCCGCCGTCGCCGACGGCTCGTGCGAACCAGACCGTCGAATAACCGGCCAGCGTGCCGAACTCGAGGACGCGCCGGGCGCCGCCGATCTGCGCCAGCAGTCCGAGAAGCGAGCCCTGATTGGCCGCGACCTCCGCGTTCGGCATCGTCGTCCGAGCGCCCGATTCCCTCGCCGCGACGAGCGCTCCGTCCTCATCGACGAGCGCGGCGGCGAAGTACTCGTCCACGGCGCGCCACGCGGGCGCCGAGGCGTACCGGTTGACCGGCGCTCCCACCTCGGGAACATCGATTCGGACAGCCGGTGCCTCGTGATCGGTCATGACGCCATCCTGGCACCGGGCGCACGCGCGATCGCGGCCTCCGGATGAACATCGCGTGGACAGGTCGTCGGCGAGGCGGCCCGTGCGAGGCGATACGGATGTTTCGGCTCGTGCCCGCCGAGCGCGACCTTCAGGATCGCGATCCCCGCGCCGAGCACGGCCAGGATCAGCCCGGTGAGGAAGGTCCGCGTTGGCGCGCCCCGTCCCGAGAGGCGACCGTCGACGTCTTGCGCGAGGGCGCCCTCACACCGCCGGGGTCTCGGGCGCCGCCGCTCGTTCCGCCGCCCGGTCCGCGTGACCGAGCGAACGCTCGGGCGCGATCCGGTCCCGGACGAGGCGCTTGAGCGCGACGATGTCGGGGAACCCGCCGTCGTCCTTGCGCGACCAGATCCGCTCGCCGTTTGCGTGGATCTCGAAGATGCCGCCCGTGCCGGGCACCATGGCGACCCCGCCGTCGCGGAGCTCCTCCTGGAACGTCGTGAGCAGCTCCTGCGCGACCCAGGTGGCGCGGTGCAGCCAGGCGCACTGCGTGCAGTAGACGATGCGGATGCTGTGGCTCATATCCGCCACCGTAGCCCGCTCGTGTGACGGGCGGGCTACGCGGTCCGGCCGTGCCCGCCGATCAGGTCATCGCACTAGCATTCAGGCATGAGCGCTGCGGACCCCATCGACGACATCTCCATCGGCGGCGACATGATCCGCCTCGGCCAGTTCCTGAAGTTCTCGGGGCTGCTCGACTCGGGCGGCGACGCCAAGGAGGCGATCATCGACGGCCGCGTGAGCGTCAACGACGAGGAAGAGCGCCGCCGCGGACGCCAACTGCGCGACGGCGATCTCGTGGCGTTCGAGGGTCGAACGGTGCGCGTCCGGCCCTGACGGGCGGGTGCCGCGGCACGCTCCAGGATCGCGCCCGATCCGCCGCGCCCCGGGGCGGCCTACTGCCCCTCGTCCCCGAACCCGGCCGGCGCCATGTCGGCGAAGCGCGAGTAGTGACCCTGGAACGCCACCTCGATGTCGGCGGTCGGACCGTTTCGGTGCTTGGCCACGATCAGGTCGGCCTCGCCGGGGCGGTTCTCCCTGTCGTAGACCGAGTCGCGGTGCAGCAGGATCACCATGTCGGCGTCCTGCTCGATCGAACCCGACTCGCGCAGGTCGCTGACGGCCGGCCGCTTGTCGGTGCGGGCCTCGGCGCCACGGTTCAGCTGAGACAGCGCGATCACGGGCACCTGGAGCTCCTTCGCGAGCAGCTTCAGCGCACGCGAGAACTCGCTGACCTCCTGCTGGCGCGACTCGACGCGCTTGCCGCTGGTCATCAGCTGCAGGTAGTCGATGACGACCATCTTGAGCCCGACGCGCTGCTTCAGCCGCCGGCACTTCGCGCGAATCTCGACGAGCGTCATGTTGGGGCTGTCGTCGATGTACAGCGGGGCGTCGTTGATGCGGCCGCGGGTCTTGGCGAGCGTCGTCCAGTCGCGCGAGTCGAGCGTGCCCTTGCGCAGGTTCTGGAGCGGCAGCGAACCCTCGGCGCTCAGCAGGCGCATCGCGATCTCACTGCGCCCCATCTCGAGCGAGAAGAAGATCGTGGGGTGGTCGTGCTTGATCGCGGCGGCGCGGGCGAAGTCGAGCGCGAGCGTCGACTTTCCCATCGCGGGTCGGGCCGCGACCACGATCATCTGGCCGCCGTGCAAGCCGTTGGTGAGCTGGTCGAGATCGGTGAACCCCGTGGGGATGCCGGTCATCTGGCCGTCGCGCCCTCGCGCCGACTCGATCTCCTCGAGCGCCGCGTCGACGGCGATCGTCAGCGGCACGTAGTCCTCCGCCTGCTCCGACCCCGTCACCGAGTAGATCTCGGCCTGCGAGGCGTTCACGAGCTCTGTGGCGTCGCCCTGGCCCTGGTAGCCCATCTGCACGATGCGCGTTCCGGCCTCGACGAGGCGGCGCAGCATCGCCTTCTCCTGCACGATGCCCGCGTAGTACCCCGCGTTGGCCGCGGTCGGCACGATCGACGTCAGCGTGTGCAGATAGTCGGCGCCGCCCGCGCGCTGCAGGTCGCCGGTCTTGAGCAGCTCGTCGGTGACCGTGACGACGTCGGTCGGCTCGCCCTGCGCGTAGAGCGAGAGCACCGCGTTGAAGATCAGCTCGTGCTTGGGAGCGTAGAAGTCGGTGCCGCGCAGCGACTCGACGACATCGGCCACGGCGTCCTTCGACAGCAGCATGCCGCCCAGGGCGCTCTGCTCGGCGAGGAGGTCGTTCGGCGGGGTGCGCTCGGCCTCGTGCGCGCGCGGAATCCGCTCCTCCGAGATGTCAGCAATGGACACGCAAGCCTCCCCAGCTCTCTGCGGCCGCGATCAGTGCGGCACCGACATCGGAACACGAACCTCGGACACTGCCGCGCGGCGAGACGCAGCGCACGACCTGACCGAGCCAGATCCAACCGTATGAGCCCCATACACCACCCGCAATCCAGCCTGTGGATAACTGTGTGGAGAGCGTGGGCAAAACGCCGCGACTCATGTGGAGAGCGGCTGTGGAGAGATTCGACACTCCCGACATCCGCGAACTTTTTATTCGGAGCTGACCAGGCATTTCACCTACCCCCAGGCTGTGGAGAGCGATGTGGTTAAACTCCCTCTTGAAGGTTTCCCTGACAACCGGCATTCTCCACAAGCACCTGTGGGCAGCCGCTCGGAAAACCGCCTGTCAGGGCGCGAAAAAGCGGTGCGGCCCCGGAGTCCGGGACCGCACCGCTTCGCAGCGCAGGGCGCTTACTTCTTGAGCGCGACGACCTGCAGCGAGATGGTCGCAACGACGTCGTCGTGCAGGCGCACGACGGCCTCGTGGGTCCCGACGACCTTGATGGGCGTCGGGATGGTGATCTTGCGCTTGTCCAGCTCGCCCAGACCAGCGGCCGAGACGGCGGTCGCCACGTCGGTCGGCTTGACCGAACCGAACAGGCGGCCCTCGCCGCCGGCCTTGACGGCCAGCTTGACCTTGGCGGCCTCGAGCGACGACTTCAGCGCGGCGGCCTCGTCGTGGGTCGCGATGGCACGAGCCTCGCGGGCCGCGCGGATCGACGCGACCTGCTTCTCGCCGCCACGGCTCCACGCCACAGCAAAGCCCTGGGGGATGAGGTAGTTACGGGCGTAGCCGTCCTTGACCTCGACCACGTCACCAGCACCACCGAGGCCCTCGACCTCGTTCGTGAGAATCAGCTTCGACATGGTTGCCCCTTACCGGCCAGCGCCGGAGTAAGGCAGGAGCGCCATTTCGCGGGCGTTCTTGATCGCCTTGGCGATCAGACGCTGCTCCTGCACCGAGACACCGGTGATACGACGGGCGCGGATCTTGCCGCGCTCCGAGATGAACTTGCGAAGGGTGGCGACATCCTTGTAGTCGATGACACCCACCCGGATGGACTTCGCGGGGGCGGCGTTCTTCGGGCCCTTCCGCGGCTTGCGGCGATCGCCGCTCGACTTTCCAGCCATGGTTTCCTCTATCTGAGAGTTTCGATTTAGAACGGGGTGTCGTCGCTAAACGACCCCGGTGCGCTCCATGCGTCTGCGCCGCCCTGCGTGCCGGGCGTCGACCAGGGCTCCTCGGAGGAAGCCTGCTGACCGCCGACCTGGCGCTGCTGTCCGCCGCCGCCGTTGCTCTGCGTGCGGGTGACCTGGGCGGTGGCGTAGCGCAGCGACGGACCGATCTCGTCGATCTCGAGCTCGATCGTCGTGCGCTTCTCGCCCTCACGGGTCTCGTAAGAGCGCTGGCGCAGGCGACCCTGTGCGACGACGCGCATACCCTTCGTCAGCGACCCGGCAACGTGCTCGGCGTAGTCACGCCACACGCTGGAGCGCAGGAAGAGAGCCTCGCCGTCCTTCCACTCCCCCGACGCGCGGTCGAAGTTCCGCGGGGTCGAGGCGATCGTGAAGTTTGCGACCGGGACGCCGTTCTGCGTGTAGCGCAGCTCGGGGTCGGCGGTCAGGTTGCCCACGACGGTGATAACGGTTTCGCCTGCCATGAGGAGCCTTAGGCCTTAGCCGCCGACTTGCGGGCAGCCTTCGCCTCGGCGCGCTGAGCCTCGGCGGCGACCATCGCGATGGCCTCCTCGGCACGCAGCACCTTGGTGCGGATGACCTGCTCGTTCAGACCGAGCTGGCGGTCGAGCTCGTTCGTGGCCTCGCTCGTCGCAGTGAAGTTGACGACGGCGTAGATGCCCTCGTTCTTCTTCTGGATCTCGTAGGCGAAACGGCGCTTGCCCCAGATGTCGATGTTCTCGATGGTGCCTTCTGCGTCAGTGATGACGGTGAGGAACTTGTCGAGAATCGTGGGAACCTGGCGCTCGTCGATCTCAGGCTGAAGAATGACCATGAGTTCGTACTGGTGCGTCACTTACCCACCTCCTTCGGACTCGTCGGCCGCCGGGCATTTCCCGGCAGCAGGAGGGTGTGTTGCACGTTGTGCTCCCGGGCAAGCCGCCCGAAGACGCACAACCTGGCAAGTGTAGCCGATTCGGAGCTGGACGGGGGCCGGATGACGGAGCCCCGCGTGCGCGAAGATGGACGGATGGGAGAGATGGTCGAGCGCCGCACGGCGCAGGGGGAGCTGATCGAGGTCGTCGAGAGGCCCGAGGTCGCGCAGCGGCTGGGGCTCGACCCTCATCCGGAGGGCGGCTGGTACCGACGAACGTGGACGGGAGCCGCCCGCGTGAGCACCCCGTCGGGCGGCCGACCGAGCGCCACCCTCATCCTGTTCTTCCTGCCCGCAGGCGAGGCGTCGGCGTGGCACCTCGTCGCCAACGACGAGATCTGGCTGTGGAGCGGCTTCGGCGACATCTCGCTGCAGGACGGCGGCGCCGGACCCCGGCCGGTGCCTGGTGAGACCACGGTGCTCGGCGATGCCGCGGCGGGCGGCGTGCCCCAGGCCGTCATCGAGGGCGGCCGCTGGCAGCGCACGCTCGTCGCCGACCACGATGCGCTCGCGAGCTGCATGGTCTCGCCGGGGTTCGACTTCGCCGACTTCGCGATGGCGGAGGGCTGATCGTGCCTTTCGACCCGACCTGGCTGACCGCGCCCGTCGACCGCCGGGCCGTGCGCGCGTTCGCCGCCGACCTGCGGCGCCGCGGCGTGCGCAGCCCGCGCGTCGTGCAGGCGGTCGTCCTCTCCGTCCTCCTGGGTCTGATGGCGTTCGCGTTCGAGACGTCCGTCGCGATCGGCCTCGGGATCCGGATCGAGAACCCGGCCGTCGCCCTCCTCGCGTGGCTCGCCATGACCGGCCTGGTCATCTGGGCCTGCATCGCGATCCCCCGGGCGGCCCTGGCCCGCGGCAACGAGAAGAGCTACCGCCTGTCGGCCTTCGCCGCCGCGAACGGCATGGCGCTCGAACCGCAGGCGCTCGACCCGCGCCTTCCCGGCCTGATCTTCAACCAGGGCAGAGGGCGCAGCGCCTCCGACCGCGTGCGCGGCACGCAGCCGCGCTTCGTCGAGTTCGGCAACTACCAGTACACGACGGGGTCGGGCGAGCACAACCAGACCCACCGCTGGGGGTACGTCGCCATCCACCTCGACACCCCGCTGCCGAACATCGTGCTCGACGCCCGCGGCAACAACTCGGTGTTCGGATCGAACCTGCCGACGCGCTTCGACCGTTCGCAGAAGCTGAGCCTCGAGGGGAACTTCGACGAGTACTTCTCGCTCTACTGCCCCCAGGGCTACGAGGTCGACGCGCTGTACCTCTTCACGCCAGACATCATGGCGCGCTTCGTGGACCACGCGTCCATCCTCGACATCGAGATCGTCGACGACTGGATGTTCCTGTACTCGCCGCTCGCCTTCTCGACGCTCGACCCGAAGATGTGGGGTTGGCTGTTCGGCGTCGTCGGCGCCCTCACCGAGAAGCTGCAGCGCTGGGAGCGGTGGCGGGACGAGCGGCTCGCCCTCCCTGCCGACCGCCCGCGCGCGCTGCCGCAGTCGGGAAACCCCCTGCCCTTCGTCTGGCAGGCCGCACCCGCTGGCGCGGCCGTCGCCGCCGGCCAGCCCCATCCGGCACAGCCCGCCGCCGCGGCTCCTCATCCGGCACCGCCGGCGCCGCCCGCGGCCGGATTCCTCGCCGGCCGGCCCCGGGGCGTGGCCGAGCCCGGCAGGCGGCTGGAGAAGAAGTTCCCCTGGTGGGGCTTCGTGATCCTGGCGGTCGTGATCGTGCTCGGCATCTTCGGAGCGCTGATCGGCGGCGTCGTCGCGGCGGTCGGCGGCTGACGGCGACCTAGGCTAGGGGCATGCTCGACATCTCCCGCGTCACCGTGTTCACCGGCTCGTCGCCCGGCAACGACCCCGTCTACACCGAGGCGGCGAACGCCGTCGGCACCGCCATCGCGCGCGCGGGCATGGGCCTGGTCTACGGCGGCGGCAACGTCGGCCTGATGGGCGCGGTCGCGTCGGCCGGCCGCGATGCAGGCGCCGAGGTGATCGGCGTGATCCCCGAGGCGCTCGTCGACAAGGAGATCGCGCACCACGATCTCACCCGCCTCGAGGTCGTCGCCGACATGCACGAGCGCAAGCAGCGGATGAGCGAGCTGTGCGACGCGTACGTCATGCTGCCGGGAGGCGCCGGCTCGCTTGAGGAGTTCTTCGAGGCGTGGACGTGGCAGCAGCTCGGCTTCCACGCCAAGCCCATCGCGGTCTACGACGTGAACGGCTTCTGGGATCCGCTGCTCGACATGATCGACCGCCTCGTCGACACGGGCTTCATCGCGGCGCAGTTCCGCGACAGGCTGATCGTCGCGGACGACCCGGACGACCTCCTCGACGCGCTGCGGGTCTGGGAGCCCCCGACGCCGAAGTGGACCGAGCCGGAGCCCGACGCGGAGCTCTAGGGCCGACGCGCGGGAGCGCCCGCACACCGCGGGCGCTCCCTCTGCCTCACCGCCGGCGCCTGGTGCCCGGTTCGGCCGTCGGGATGGCCGCCAGGAGCTCCTGCGTGTACTCGTGCTGCGGGTTCGTGAAGATCTGCTCGCTCGGGCCGTACTCGACCATGTCGCCGCGATGCATCACGCCGATCGTGTCGGAGACGTAGCGGACGACGTTGAGATCGTGTCCGATGAACAGGTACGCAAGCCCCAGCTCGCGCTGGAGCTTGACGAGCAGATCGAGCACCTGCGCCTGGATCAGCACGTCGAGCGCGCTCGTCGCCTCGTCGCAGATGATCAGCGACGGCTCGAGCGACACCGCTCGGGCGATCGCGACGCGCTGTGCCTGGCCTCCCGACAGCTCCTGCGGGCGCCTGGTGCGGTACTCGGCCGGCGGCAGTCCGACGAGGTCGAGCAGCTCGTCGACCCTGGCGCTTCGGGCCTTCTCGGTCATCGTCGTGTGCCCGCGCAGCGGCTCGGCGATCACCTCTGAGACCCGCCACCGCGGGTTCAGCGATCCGAACGGGTCCTGGTAGATCATCTGCAGGTCGCCGTAGACCTTCTGCATCGCCCGACGCTTCAGCCCCGTCAGCGTCTGGCCGCGGAAGGTCACGGTGCCCGCCTTCGCCGGCTCGACCTGCAGCACCGCGCGCGCGATGGTCGACTTTCCCGAGCCGGTCTCGCCCACGATCCCCATCGTGGTGCCGGGAGCCAGCTCGAACGAGACGTCGTTCACCGCGCGCACGAGGCCGGTCTTCACCCCGCCGGCGCCGCGCGTGACGAACTCCTGCACGAGCCCCTCGACGCGCAGCAGCGGCTCGGCGCCCGCGTCGACGACGGGAGCGCCGCGCTCCGTCGGAAGCGTCGAGAAGGCGCCGAGGAGCTCCTTCGTGTACGGCTCCCTGTCGTCGTCGAACAGCGCATCGGGGTGCACGTGCTCGACGACGGCGCCGTGGCGCATCACCATGACGTCGTCGGCGTAGCTCGCGGCGAGCGCCAGATCGTGGCTGATCAGGATGATCGCCATGCCGAGGCGGTCCTGAAGGTCGCACAGCAGCTCCATGATCGCCGCCTGCGTCGTCACATCGAGGGCGGTCGTCGCCTCGTCGGCGATCAGCACCGCAGGGTCGGACGCGAGCGCCATCGCGATCACGACGCGCTGGCGCATGCCGCCGGAGAGCTGGTGGGGGTACTGCTCGAACCGCAGCTCCGGGTCGCTCAGCCGCACGAGCGTCATCAGCTCGATCGCGCGGTCCCGGGCCTGGTTCTTGTCCATCCGGCTGTGCATCCGAATGGCCTCGACGACCTGCTTGCCGATGCTCATCGTGGGGTTCAGCGACGTCGCCGGGTTCTGGAACACCATCGCGATGTCCTTACCCCTGAGTCGGCGCATGTCGGGCTCCGCCAGCCCGATCAGCTGCGTCGCGCCGAGCTGCGCGGAGCCGGAGACCTCGGCGCTCGGCGGGAGCAGCCCCATCAGCGCGCGCACCGAGACCGATTTGCCCGAGCCGGACTCACCGATGATCGCGAGCGTGCGCCCGCGCCTCACCTCGAAGTCGACCCCCTTGACGGCGTGCACGACGCGGTCCCCCCTGCGGAAGGTGACCCGCAGGTCGGCGGCGGTGAGCACGACATCCGGCTCCGCCGCGATCGCTCCGACGGGCTCGTCCACCCGTTCCCGTGTGTCCGATGTCATCGTCCGCTCATCTCGTCTCGCAGGTTCTCACCCAGCAGGTTGAACGACAGCACCGTCACCAGCAGCGCGAGGCTGGGCCACAGCACGAGCAGCGGTGCGCCCGTGAGCGCCTGCTGGCCGTCGTAGATCATGTTGCCCCAGCTGGGCGCGGGGGCGGGGATGCCCAACCCGAGGAAGCTCAGCGCGCCCTCGGTGACAATCACGATGCCCATGCCGAGCAGCGCGAAGTTCAGCAGCTGCGGTGCGACGTTGGGCGCGACGTGCCTCGTCATGATCCGCCAGCGAGACGAGCCGGCCAGCTCGGCCGCCTGGAAGAACGGCATGCTCACCACGCGCAGCGCCGCCGAACGGGCGACGCGCGCGATGCTCGGGATGCTGAACGCGCACATCGCGATGATCGTATTCGGGAGGCTCGGGCCGAGCACCTGGGCGATCGCGATCGTCAGCACGAGCGACGGGAACGCGATCAGCACATCGAGGATGCGCATGATCACGGTGTCAGCGCGGCCGCCGAGCGAGCCGGACAGGGCGCCGAGCGAACCGCCGACCACGATGCCGATGGCGTTGACCGAGATCGCGACGATCAGCGACGCCTGGCCACCGTGGAGCAGCCGAGACAGCACGTCGTTGCCGTTGACGTCGGTCCCGAGCGGATGCCCCTGGCTGCCGGGCGGCAGCATGCTCTCGAGCACGCTCCCCCCGACGGGCTTCGGCAGCGGGAGCACCAGCGGCCCCACGAAGCACACCAGGATGAGGAGCGCGACGACGCCGGCGGGAACCCCGACCAGGAGCCTCTTGCGCACCCGGGCCCAGCGCAGGCTGCGCTCCGATGCGGTCGCCGGCGTGAGCAGGGTGACCGTCGGGGTCGAGGCGGTGTCAGTGATTGCCATAGCGGATCCTCGGGTCCAGGACGGCGTAGAGCACGTCGACGACAAGGTTGGCGAAGATGGCCACGGCCGCGAAGATGAACACGCACATCTGAACGACCGCGGTGTCGCGCGATCCGACGCCGTCGAGCATCATGATGCCGAGTCCCGGCATCGCGAAGATCTGCTCGATGATCACGGTTCCGCCGACGAGACCGCCGATGTTGAGCCCGACGATCGTCAGCAGGCCGAACGACGAGTTGCGGAACGCGTGGCCCCACAGAACCTTCCACGGGCCTGCGCCCTTGGCGCGGGCCGTGTCGATGTAGTCGGCGGAGTTCAGCTGCTCGACGAGGTCGCTGCGCAGGAACCTGGCGTAGAAGCACGACAGGGGAACCGCCAGCGCCAGCACCGGCATGATCACGCTCTTGATGTTCGCCACGGGATCATCGGCGAAGGGGACGAACCCGATCGACGGCAGCAGCCGCAGCGCCACGGCGAACACCAGGATGAGCAGCAGCGCCATCACGAAGTTCGGCACGGCCAGGATGGTCATCGCCATCACCATCACGAGACGGTCGAAGAAGCCGCCGGGCTTGCGGGCCGCCAGCACGGCGATCGGGATGGCGATGCCGAGCGAGACGATGAACGCCAGCGCCACCAGCTCCACCGTGACCGGCGTGCGCTCGGCGAGCAGGTCGACCACGGGCCGGCCGCTCACCGACGAGGTGCCGAAGTCGCCCGTGAGCGCCCCGCCCAGCCATCCGAAGTAGCGCACGTACCACGGCAGATCGAGACCGAGCGACTTGCGGACCGCCTCGACCTCCTCCTCCGTGGCATCCATGCCCGCCTGGTTGCGCGCGGGGTCGCCCGGCATCAGCTCGAGGAGCAGGAACACCAGCACGCTCACCGCGAGCAGCAGCGGGATCGCGACCAGAACGCGCTTGGCGATCAGCCTCACGAAAGGGGAGCCGGCGACCCGGCTGAGGAGGCCGGAGCGCTCCTCAGCCGGGGCGTCTGCGGGTGCGTGGGCGACGGTCACTGCTCGACCCACGCCCTGTCGTAGAGCACGGCGGTGTTGACAACGAAGGCCGGGATGGGCTCGTCGAGGCCGGGACCGTGCACGCCGGTGCGCATCAGCTGCGCGGGGGCGAACGCCGTTCCGAACGGTCCGTACGCCTCGTCGGAGATCATCTTGGCGACCTCCGCGTATGCGGCCGTGCGCTCGTCCTCGTCGACCGTCGCGACCGACTTCGCCAGGAGCTTGTCGATCGGGCTCTGCAGCCCCTTCTCGAGCGCCTCCTTCGCGTTCGCCGCGCCCTCGGGTAGCGGCGTTCCGCTGTACGGGGAGGTCGAACCGAAGCGGACCTGCACGCCGATGCCGGTCGACGGGTCCCAGGCACCGGCGGTCTGCAGCATCGACTCCCACTCGCCCGTGGTGAACTTCGTGATGACGTCGCCGAGGGGCTTGGCGTCGAGGCTGACCTTCATGCCGGCCTCCTGCCACTGGGTCTGCAGCGCGGTCGCGACTTCCTTGGCCACGCCCGTGTCGGTCGTGCCGAGCTCGAGCTCGAGTCCGCCGAGCTCCTCGACCAGCGCCTTGGCCTTGTCGAGGTTGTACTCGCGGTAGCCCTCGACCTCCGGCTGGTAGAACAGGCCGCCGGATGCGGTGAACGACTGCGACGGCTCGCCCTTGCCCTTGAACAGGCCCTTGTTGATCGCGTCGAAGTCGGTCGCGTAGTAGATCGCCTCGCGGGCCTTCTTGTCGTCGAACGGCTCGGCGCGCGAGTTCAGCTGCACGACGTACGGCGACGTCGGCACCCCGAAGTGCACCTCGAGGTTCGTGTTCTTCTCCGCCTCGTCGATGATCGTCGTGCTGCTCATGCCCTCGATCACGTCGGCCTGGCCGGAGGTGAGGGTCTGGTAGAGCACCTGCTCACCGGTGACCGATTGGAAGGTGAGCGCGTCGAGGTACGGCAGGCCGTCCTTGAAGTAGTTGTCGTTCTTCTCCAGCACGAGGCGCTCGTTCTGCCGGTTCTCCTTGACCGTGAACGGGCCGGCGGCGACGGGGGCGACGCTGAACTCCTGGGCGCCCATCTTCTCGTACGCGGTCGGCGAGGCGACGAGGTTGAGCGACGAACCGGGGAACGCGTTCATGAACGAACCGTTGACCGACTTCAGCGAGATCTTGAGGGTCTTCTCGTCCGGCGTCTGGAAGGCGCCGAGGTCGCCGTTCACCGCGTCCTTGTCGACGTCGTCGGGGAGCGCCGCCCAGAGACTGTCCATGAACTCGTCCGAGTGCTCCTGAGGAGCGATCGACGTATCGAAGTCGACGGTCGGGGCGCCGGTCGAGCCCGAGTTCATCACCCTGATCCAGTTCCACAGCACCGCCTCGGCGTCCATCGGCGTGCCGTCGCTGAACTCGATGCCGTCGCGCAGCGTGATCGTGACGCTCAGGCCGTCGTCCGACCACTCGTAGCTCTCGGCCTGGTTCGGCACGAGCTGGGCGTTCGAGCCGTCGGCCTCCGCCTCGACCGTGAACAGGCCGCCGAAGATGCTGCCGTTCTGCGGCAGGTTCGCGCCGGTCGAGTTGCTGGTGGCGGGGTCGAGGCCCGTGGCCCACGCCCCGCTGAAGCCGGCGTCGAGCAGGACCGTGAGGTCGCCGCCCGCCTGGGGGTCGCCGCCGCCCGAGCCGCCGGATGAGGTGCCGCCCCCGCCGCCGCATGCGGCGAGCGCCGCGGTCGTGACGGCTGCGACGGCGAGGGTGCCCGCTGCGCGGGCCCTGCGCCTGAGTGCTGTGCGTGTTCTGACCATCTCGATGCTCTCCTTCGAGCTCGGGTGTCGCGGGCGGCGCCCGCGCGGGTTGTGTGGAAGTCTCCCGACTGCCGCACGAGCCGGCCACGCCTCTTCCGCGAGACGGCAGGGGCTCACCGGCAGTGCATCACGCCGGCTGGTCGATCCCCAGCCAGCGGTACGCGTTCTCGGCCGCGATCTGGCGCCACTGCTCCTCTTCGAGGCCCATCTCGCGCAGCGTGCGGGCGATCGGATCCTCGCGGAGCATGGCAGGGAAGTCGCTGCCGATCAGCAGGCGGTCGGCGCCGAGCAGGTCGACCAGGTACCGGATGGCGCGGTGGTCGAAGACCATCGAGTCGTAGTAGAACCGGCGCGCGTATTCGATCGGGCTCGGCCCGTCATCCGGCATCACGGCGCGCTCGAGGTTGCGGGGCTCCTCGTTCCACGATCCGCCCCAGAAGTAGTTCGCGCGAGGCAGCGCCATCGCGAAGCCGCCGGCCGCATGGCTGAACGACACCCGCAGGTTGGGGCACGCCGCCGCGGTGCCGCCCAGAATGAGCGACGCGGCCGAGTACATCCCCTCGACGCCCACGACGAACGTGCCCATCGCGCTCGCAGGCATCCGCTCGGTCGGCGACGGCATGGCGTGCACGAACACCGCCAGGTCGAGGCGCTCGGCCTCCTGGAAGAACGGCAGGAAGCGCTCGTCGCCGATCGAGCGGCCGAGGATGTTCGAGGCGATCTCGACGCCTGCGAGGCCCCGCTCCTTTATGGCGGCGAGCTCTGTCGCGGCCGCATCCGGGTCCTGCAGCGGAACCATGCCGAGCGCGATCAGCCTGGCCGGGTCGTGGGAGGCGAGCTCGGCGGCGAAGTCGTTCGTGTGCCTGGCGAGCGCGAGGCCGTCCGCCTCCGGCAGGTCGTACCGCAGCAGGGGCGGCATCGGGCTGATCACCTCGGCCGAGGTGCCGGACGCCTCCTGCGCCTCGATGCGCCGCTCGCCCTCGAAGAAGACGCTCTTCGCGGTGAAGCGCATCTTGTCGAAGACCAGCAGCCGAGAGTCGGAGCCGTCGATCGGCTCCATCCGCGGGAAGCAGTCGGGGGAACCTGCCGGGTAGCTGCCTGGCAGGAAGTGGGCATGGGCGTCAACGATCACGGTGTCTCCTTCGTCACGTGAGGGGGCGGGCCCCGATGGCCCTGTTCAGCCGTTGGGGTGCACCGAGACGTGCACGGCGGAGCCGTCGCCCTCGCGACCCGACAGGGTGTCGATGGCGAGGCCGACCTCGTCGAGGCCGAACGTGTGGGTGTGCAGCTTCTCGAACGGGAAGCGCCCCGACTCGAGCAGCGCGATGGCCGCCTTGTTCGCGTCGGCATCCACGCCGAACGCACCCTTGACCCGGAGGCCGCGGTTGATGATGTGGTCGGTGACCAGGGGGATTTCGCGCCCGCCCTTGAGGCCGGCGAGCACGGCGAGGCCGCCGAAGCGCAGCACGTGCAGGACGTCGTTCACGGGGCCGGCGGCCATCGGCGTCACGTCGAGCGCGACGTCGGCCATCTCGCCGTTCGTCAGCTCGCGGACGGCCTCGACGATGTCGCGGCCGTCGTCGCCGTCGACGGTGACGGTGTGGTCGGCGCCGAACTCGCGGGCGAGCTCGAGCTTGTGCCCGTCGCTCTCGAGGCCCGTGATGATCACGGTGCCGGCGCCCGCGGACTTCGCGGCGGCGGCGGCGCAGATGCCCCGCTGGCCTGCACCGAGGATGACGACCGTGTCGCCGAGCCCGATCTCGCCGAGCTGCGCCGCCCATCGGACACCTGCGCCGAGCGGGTTGTACATGGCCGCGACCTCGGGAGAGAGGTCGTTCGAGACCCGGTGCATCACCGAGTTCGGCGAGAGGTACATGCGCTCGGCGAAGCCGCCCCAGAGGTGGGGCGCGACATCGACGTTCGTCACGCCGTGGCCGTACTTGCGGAACTTGCACGCCTGGTAGCGGCCCGTCAGGCAGTCGTTGCAGGCGCGGCACGGCACGATCACCTCGAGGGCGACGCGGTCGCCGACCTGCACGCCCCAGCGCTCGGCCGCGACGTCGCCGATCTCCTCGACGATGCCCATCGGCTCGTGGCCCGGGATGAACGCCGGCCGGTTCGGGTCGCCGATGTGGCCGGCGAAGATCTCGACGTCGCTGCCGCAGATGCCGTTGGCCTCCACGCGCAGGACGCCGTCGTCCGCGCCCACCTTCGGGCGCTCGAACTCGCGCATCTCGAGCTTCCGCGGACCGGTCTGAACCGCCGCACGCACCATCTCTGCCATGAATGTCTCCTCTGGTTGTCCTACGCGACGGGCACGGAACGGCCCGACCAGTCGGCGAAGTAGCGCACGACCATCGAGATGCCCGCCGTACGGGCTCCCGCCACCGCGATCAGCATCGATTCGGGGTCGGCGATCGTGCGTTCGAACGCCTCGGGGTCTGCCGGTTCGCCCGCCGTGCGCGCGCCGCCCTCTCCCCGCGTCTTGCCGACCGCGGCGAGCTGCCCCGCCGTCCGGCCGGAGCGCTCGGCGAGCCAGGCCCGGATGGCCGGGCGGTCGTACCCGGCGTCGGCCAGACGCTGCGCATGCTCGGGGCACAGCACGAGCCCCACCTGTGCGTGCGCGAAGATCCACGGGCCGGTGCGGCCGATGCTGTCGGCGAAGTCGGCGAGCAGCTCCTCGGCGCTCTTCGTGTGCCGGTTGTCGACGAACTCGCTCGTCCGAAGCAGCACGGTCGTGACCGCATCGCCCTCCGTACCGCGCTCCGCGGAGAGGGGGCCCCACGGGCTGTCCTCCTCGTTCTCGCCGAAGCAGATCTGCCAGCGGCCTGGCACGCCCTGCGTCGCCTGCTCGAGCTCGTGGGGGCGGACCCCGAAGGCGTTCCGCACGATCAGGCCGATCGCGCGCGGGATCGTCGCGTTGGCGCGGAAGCCGGGGCCGAAGATGCCGCCGGTCGAGTTGATCCCGAGCCGCTCGCGCACCGCGCCGTTGACGATAATCAGCGGCGCAGGACCGGACGTCGACTGCCAGCCGCCGCCCTTCGTCGTGCGCTCGAGCATGAGCGCCTCCCACGCCGCGAGCACGACGGGGAAGTACTCAGGTCTGCATCCGGCCATCGCCGCGTTGATCGCCGCGGTGCGCACGGTCACCTCGCGGTCGACCTGCGGCATGCCGCCGATGACCTCGTCGGGGCTCCTGTCGGTCTGCGCGAGGAGCCGCTCGAGCAGCGGCTCGCTCACGGGGACCAGCGGCAGCCCGTCCGACCAGCCCTGCTCGTACGCGTACTCGATCGCCTCCTGGGCGACATCCGGATCGGGCGCGCTCACGCGGCGCCCTCCGTGAGCGTCCGGACGATCTCGGGCAGCAGCGTCCTGGCGCGCTCGCGCACCTCGTCTTCGCCGAGCACCGCGACCGGGTGGGAGGTCGTGATCCACTCGTAGTCGGGGTTGCCGTGGACTCCCGCCATCGTCCGGCCGGTCGTCGTGAACGCGTCGGTCAGCACGACGGCGGCCGGCAGGCCCGCCTTCTCGAAGTTGATGCCGTCGGCCACGGCGGCCGCGCTGCACGAGCCGCAGTCGCCGATGCCGGTGATGACGACGTCGGCCGCGCCGCGGTAGCGGCCGACGATCTCGTCGTCGACCGGCACCGAGAAGCTGGCCTTCGTCTCGACGACGCTGACCTCGGCGGCGCCCTGCTCTTCGACGAGCAGCCGGCCGACCTCCTGCAGGAACAGCATCGCGTTGTGCTTGGTGTTGTCGAGCAGCCCGACACGGGCGCCCTCCAGCGGCCGCCTCGGCGCAAGGCCCCCCGCGGCCTTCGCCGCCGCCGTGCCCGTCGGATCGAGAATCGCGTTCACCATGATCAGTCCTCGTATTCGTTGCTTCGCGCCTTGACGCTCAATCGTTCGTCCCGAGAACGCGAGCGTTCTCTTTCCTCACTCATTCGCGTGAAGAATCACGCTGCGGATGTTCTTGCCCGCGTGCAGGTCGTCGTACGCCTGGTTGACCTCGTCGAGCGAGTACCTGTTGGTGATCAGCTCCTTGATCTTCAGGTCGCCCGAGCGGTACAGCCCCAGCAGCTTCGGGATGTCGTAGAGCGGGTTGCAGTCGCCGAACAGGGCGCCGCGGATCTGCCGCTGGTACGAGATGAGGAAGCCGCCAGGCAGCGTCACCGCCTTCTCGTCGATGTGGCCGACCGCGGTGATCGTGGTCTTCCCGCCCTTGCCCGTCATCAGCACGGCCGTCGACACGATCTCCTCCGTGACGGCGTCGGGCGTGAGGATGCAGTGATCGGCCAGCTGGCCCCAGGTGACGGCGTTGACGTACTCGCGCGCCTCTTCCGCCGTCGCGAACGCCTCGGTCGCGCCGAACTCGAGCGCGTTCTCGCGCTTGAACGCCACCGGGTCGACGACCACGACGTTCTTGGCGCCGGCGTAGCGCGCGCCCTGCACCGCGTTGCTGCCGACGCCGCCCGCGCCGAAGATGACGACCGTGTCGCCCGGCTTGACGCCAGCGGCGTAGACCGCGCTGCCCCATCCGGTCGGGACGCCGCAGCCGACGAGGCACGCGATCTCGAAGGGGATGTCGTCGTCGAGGGGCACGACCGCCCACTCCGACACGACGGCGTACTCGGAGAACGTGCCGAGCGAGCAGAACCCGCCGTAGTCCTCGCCGTCCTTGTGGAAGCGGTAGGTGCCGTCGAGGAACATGCCCGTGCCGGCGTTGAGGCCCTTGACGCACATGTTCTGGTGGCCGAGCGAGCACGGCCGGCAGGCGCCGCACGCGGGGATGTACGAGCAGACGACGCGGTCGCCCGGCTTCACCCGCGTGACGTTCTCGCCGACCGACTCGACGATGCCCGCACCCTCGTGTCCGCCGACGACCGGCATGCGGACGGGGGCGTCGCCGTGGGTGATGTGGTCGTCGGAGTGGCACAGGCCGGAGGCCGCGAACTTGATGCGGACCTCGTGCTCCTTGGGGTCGTCGAGCTGGAGCTGCGTGATCTCCCACCCGGTGTGGGCCTGGTGGGCGACGGCTGCGGTCGTGGTGATGGTTGCCATGATGTTCTCCCTACGGCCGCGCGGCTTCGCGCATCGAGACGGTCTTGACCTGGGTCCACTCGAGCACCGAGTCGGCGCCCATGGTGCGGCCGAAGCCGCTGTTCTTGTAGCCGCCGAACGGGCCGCCGATCACGCCGGCGCCGAGGGCGTTGTTCACGCCGACCTGCCCCGCCTGCAGCGCCCTGCTCATCCGGACGGCCGTGCCGACGTCGCGCGTCCACACCGAGGCGACGAGGCCGTAGTCGACGCCGTTGGCAACCTCGATCGCCTCGGCCTCGCCGTCGACGGGGATGACCGACAGCACGGGGCCGAAGATCTCCTCCTGCGCGATGCGCATATCGGGGGTGACGTTGTCGAACAGCGTCGGCTCGATGAACCAGCCTCGTTCGAAGTCTCCGCCCGACGGACGGCCGCCGCCCGTGACGAGCGTCGCGCCCTGCTCGCGGCCGATGTCGATGTATCCGCAGACGCGCTCGTGCTGCTTGCCGTTGATCAGCGGCCCCATGTGCACCTTCTCGTGCCACGGGCCCACCGAGATCGCGCTCATCGCGGTCGCGAGGCGCTCGACGACCTCCGCGTGGATCGAGCGGTCGACCACGACGCGGGTGCCCGCGGCGCAGATCTGGCCGGTGTTGAGCGTGACGCCCGTCGCGATCGCGGGGATGGCGACGTCGAGATCGGCGTCGGGGAAGACCACCTGAGGCGACTTGCCGCCGAGCTCGAGGTGCAGCGGCGTGAGGTTGCGGGCGCAGGCCTCCATGATCACCCGGCCGGTCTGCGGCGAGCCGGTGAAGCCCATCCGGCGGATTCCGGGGTGGTTCGGGATCGCGGCGCCCGCCTCCGCGCCGTAGCCGGTGACGACGTTGACGACGCCGCGGGGGATGCCCGCCTCCTCCGCGAGCTTCGCGAGCGCGAGCGGCGTGAGCGGGGCGTCCTCGGCCGGCTTCATCACGATGGTGTTGCCGGCGGCGATCGCCGCGGCGACCTCTGTGGCGAACATCGGCCCAGGCGCGTTCCACGGGATCACGGCGCCGACGACGCCGAACGGCTCGCGCAGCGTGAAGCCGACGACGTCGGGCGAGTAGGTGGGCAGCGAGACGCCGTGCACCTTGTCGGCCTGGCCGGCGATGAAGCGGATCTGGCCGGCCATGGGCGGCGGACCCCAGCTCGGACGGCCCACCTCCTGCGACTCGAGGCTGTCGAGCGCGGCGGAGTTCTCCTCGATCAGGTCGGCCCAGCGGAACAGCAGGCGGGCGCGCGCCGTGGCGTTCGTGTCGCGCCAGGCGGGGAAGGCCCGCTCCGCCGCCTGCACGGCGAGGTCGACGTCATCCGCATCGCTGCGGGGGATGCGCGCGATCACCTCGCCGTTGGCTGGATTGGTCACTTCGATCGTGCGGCCGGTGTGCGATGGCACCCAGTCGCCGCCGATCAGCTGCGCGCCGTCGACGACGAGGGTAGAGGGAGCGGCGAGCTCCGTGTCGATGATGGTCATAGTCTCTCCCTCACGCCTCGGCGATCTTGATGACGCCGCGGATGTTCTTGCCGTCGAGCATGTCCTGGTAGCCCTCGTTGACGGTCTCGAGGGTGTAGGTGTTGGTGACCAGCTCGTCGAGCTTGAGCTTTCCCGACTGGTACAGGCTGATCAGGCGGGGCACGTCGAACAGCGGGTTGCATCCGCCGAAGATCGCGCCCTGGATGCGGCGCTGGAAGCCGATGAGCGCACCGGGGTTCTCGTTGATCTTCCCGGGGCCGACCGCCGTGATCGTCACCTGGCCGGTCTTGCCGACCGCGGCGAGCGCGTCGGCGATCACCTTGTCGTGCAGCTGCCCGACCGTGATGATGGCGTGGTCGGCGAGGTTGCCCCACGTGATGCCGACGATGAACTCGTGCGCCTCCTCGGCCGTGGCGAACGTGTGCGTCGCGCCGAACGTGACCGCCATCTCGCGCTTGAACTCGACCGGGTCGACCACGATGACGCGCTCGGCACCGGCGAGAGCCGCGCCCTGCACGGCGTTGCTGCCGACGCCGCCCGCGCCGTAGATGACCACCGTCTGGCCGGCGCGCACGCCGGCCGCGTGGACCGCGGTGCCCCATCCGGTCGGGACGGCGCAGCCGGTGAGGCAGGCGACCTCGAACGGAATCTCGTCGGGGATCGGGATGACGGAGTGCTCGGAGACGACCGTGTACTCGGAGAAGGTGCCGAGCACGCACAGCCCGCCGTAGTCGACGCCGTCCTTGTGGAAGCGGAAGGTGCCGTCGGGGAACTGACCCGTACCGGCGTTCTTGCCCTCGTCGCAGAGGTTCTGGCGGCCGGTCGAACAGTAGCGGCACTTGCCGCAGGCCGGGATGAACGAGAACACGACGTGGTCGCCGACCTTGGTGCGCGTCACGCCGGGGCCGACCGACTCGACGATGCCGGCGCCCTCGTGGCCGCCGACGACCGGCATGCGCATCGGGGCGTCGCCCTTCTGGATGTGGTCGTCCGAGTGGCACATGCCGGCGGTCACCATCTTGACGCGCACCTCGTAGGGGCCGGGCGGGTCCAGCTCCAGCTCGGTGAGCTGCCAGGGCTGGCCGCCCTCGTAGCAGACGACCGCGCGGGTCGTGATCGACGTGGGTGCGCCGGTGACAGGTGCCGGTGCGTCAGCGGTGATGCTCATCAAACCTCTCCTCGCCCGGGGCCGCGCAACGTCGTCGTCGCAGGCGGCGCCCCGTGTGTTGACTCCACGGTGGAGGTCGCCCGGCGCACACGGCGCGCAGCTTCTGCCCGACGGAAGAGAACTGGGAAGCGGGGCCGAGGCGCGGTCGGATGCCCTCATGAAGGATGTGAAGAACAAGGTCGTTGTCATCACCGGCGGATCGAGCGGCATCGGGCGGGGCATCGCCCTCGCGTTCGCGAGGGCGGGGGCTCTGGTCACCGTCACGGGGCGGCGGGAGGAGCATCTCGCCGAGACGGAGGCGGAGTTCGCGGCCGAGCGGCTGCCGGTCGAACTGGCGCGCGTCGACGTGACGGACCGCGAGGCGATGCACCGCCTCGCTGCCGACGTCGAGGCGCACCGCGGCGGCGTCGACGTGCTGATCAACAACGCGGGAATCGGCCTGACGGGGCCGGTCGCCACGGCCAGCGCCGCCGACTGGGACTGGCTGATCGATGTGAACATCCACGGCGTCGGCAACGGCATCCAGGCGTTCCTGCCGGGCATGCGCGCCAGGGGCGAGGGCGGGCACATCGTCAACACCGCCTCGATGGGCGGGCTGATGCCGATCGTCGCCGGTCTGTACTCGATGACGAAGGCCGCCGTGATCGCGCTCAGCGAGGCGATGGCGATCGAGCTCGCGCCGGACGGCATCGGCGTCTCGGCGTACTGCCCCGGCCCCGTGCACAGCAACATCGGCTCCGGCACCGCGATGCGCCCCGTGCGCTACGCGGGCTCGGGCTACGCACCGCCGGACGAGGCGAGGCCGGCCGCCGACCTCACGCAGCCGTACATGTCGGCCCGCGAGGCGGGAGAGCGCGTGCTGCAGGGCGTGCTGCGCGGCGACATGTTCCTGCTGACGCACCCCGAGTTCCGCGCGGGCGTCGCCGACCGCCACCGCGCGATCGAGCACGCGTTCCCCGACGAGGTCATCGTCGAGGACCGCGCGCGGGCCATCCCGTTCCTGACCGACGGCACGGCCTATCGGGCCGAGAGCGAGCGGCCGTCGCCCCGGTACCAGGGGTAGGGGACGGGGCGCCCGGACCCGGGGGGATCCGCGGCGCCCCGTCGCGGCGCGGGCGCCCGGGTGACGGGGCGTCCCGAGACGAGGTAGTTTCGCCGAGCGGAGGCAGAATCATCCCGATTCTGCCTCCGCTCGGCGATTTCGCCTCGGCTCAGCGCATCCGGTCGGACGCTACTTCTTAGCGGGCGCCGAACCCGCGGCGCCCGTGTTGCCCTTCATGGCCATGCCGCCGCCGTCGACCGCGACGACCTGGCCCGAGACCCACCTGGCGCGGTCGCTGAGCAGGAAGAACGCCGTCGACGCGATGTCCCAGACGTTCCCCTCCGTCTGCAGCGCGACGTTCTGGCGCCGCAGCTCGCGCTGCTCCTCGTTCATACCTCGGGCGGCGAACGCCCCCCAGATCATGCCGACGCGCACGCCGTTGACCCTGATGCCGTCCGGTGCGAACGTCGACGCGGCGCTGATCGTGAGCTTCTCGAGCGCGGTCTTCGCGATCGTGTAGGGCATAGTGGGACCGCGCCCCTCGGTCGCTCCTGACGAGATGGTCACGATCGATCCGCCGGTGCGCAGGTGGGGCTTGGCGAACTTGATGATGCGCCAGGCCGACAGGAAGTTCAGCTGCATCACCCGGTCGAACTCGTCGTCGTCGATGTCGAACGCCGGCACGGCCCCTCCCCCGCCGATCGAGTCGGCGACCAGGTCGATGCCGCCGAAGCGCTCGACGGCCTGCGCCACCGCGTGGGCGACCGAGTCGGAGTCGGTCACGTCGACGGGGAACCACTCGGCCTCGCCGCCCCTCTCGCGGATCGCATCGACCGCCCGCTCCCCCGCCTCGCGGTCGAGGTCGAGCACCGCGATGCTCGCGCCCGCCTCGGCACAGAGCCAGGCGATCGAGAATCCGACGCCGCCCAGGGGGCCGCTCAGCCCGCCGCCCGCGACGAGCGCGACGCGCCCGTCCATCCGCGGTGTGCCGGCCGCTGCCAGTTCATCCGAAGTCGTCTGCTGCGCCCAGTCGTCTGCCATGCCGCACCTCTCGTCGTGAATGCGCCCGCGGGCGCCCGGTGCGACCACTCTCGGGGGCCGCGGCCGCCGGATGCGCCGGGCTTCTGCCCGGCGGAAGCGTCGGCGGCGTCCCGGATGGGGCCCGCGAGGAGGGCCCTTCCGTCTGACGGAAGACTCGGATGGGCGCGCCCGCCGCGCCGTTCCGCGGGCCGGCGCCGGAACCGACGCCGGAACCCTTGCGGCTGCCGACCCTCATCACTAGCTTGAGAGGTACACCGGGGGTTCTGGCACCCGGTGCCGGATGTCGACTCAGGAGCTCCCCGCTCCATTCCCCTGAGGAGGCGGTCAATGACGACCATCGCCATGCACACCCCGGCGCGCAGTCCGTTCGCGCGCCCCGTCGAATCCCGCGGCAGGAACCGCCGAGACGACGACAGGCCGACCGCGGCCGGCCGCGTGCTCGCCGTGCTCGACGTGTTCGATCAGGAGCACATCGTCCTCACGCTCAGCGAGATCTCGCGCCGCGCGGGGCTCAGCCTTTCGACGGCGCATCGGCTCGTGGGCGAGCTGCGCGACTGGGGCGCGCTCGACCGGCGGGAGGACGGCCGCTACACGATCGGCCTGCGCGTGCTCGAGCTCGGCTCGCTCGAGCCGCAGGGGCTGCGGCTGCGCACCGTCGCGCTGCCGTTCCTCAGCGACCTGCACGCCGCGCTGTCGACCGATGTGATGCTGTCGGTGCGCGACGGCAACGACATCGTCTACGTCGAGTCGCTCCGCTCGCGCCGCGGCGCCCCCGTGCTCACCCGCTTCGGCGGGCGCTGGCCGATGCACGCCACCGCGACCGGCCAGGTGCTGCTCGCGCACGCGCCGCTCGAGGTGCAGGAAGACGTGCTCGCGAGCGATCTGCAGCGCTTCACCCAGAAGACGTGCATCGAGCCGGGTGAGCTGCGCCGGCGGCTCGGCGACATCCGCAGCGCCGGGTACACGATCCTCGACGAGTCGCTCACCGAGGGCGCGGTTGCGATCGCCGTCCCGGTGCACGGCCAGGCCGGCCGCGTGGTGTCCGCCATCGGTGCCACCATCCGCCGCGGCAGCTGCCCTCCCGAGTCGGTGCTGCCGGCGCTGTCGATGGCGGCGAGGGCGATCTCGCGCAGGCTCGGCGCCCCCGTCACGGACTAGGCGGGCCGCGTGCAGCGCCGTTTCAGCGAGCGAGCGGCACGTACATCACGACGCTGAGGTCGGCGGCGTCGCTCGGCGTCAGCAGGTGGTGCTCGAACTCGACGAGGCCCTCGTCGCGGTGGCGGAACACGCGCCTGCGCGACGCGAAGCGCTGCACCTCGAGCTCGGCCGAGTGCGCGCGGAAGTCGGCGCTCGCCTCGGTGAGGCGGTCGATCACGGCGCGGTGGCCCGGCCCCGCGAGGCGCACGCCGGCCTGGGAGCGGAACTCGGCGAGGAACCGGCGGCTGTCGCGCTCCCAGTCGGGCAGCATCTCGCGCAGGTACGGGTCGGTATAGACGAGCTGCAGCAGGTTGCGGTCGGCCGGCGCCAGCTCGGCGATGCGCGGGTACAGCCACGCGTACCCTGCGTTCCAGCCGAGGATCGCCCAGTCGGCCGTCACGACGAACGCCGGGAAGTCGAACGCGTCGATCAGCCGCTGCAGATGGTCGGGGATGCGCTCGCGCCGGATGACCGGGGCGACGTCCTCGCGCTCCGCCAGGCCGTAGACGTAGTCGGCCTCGGCGGATGACAGCCGCAGCACGCGCGCGACGGCCGCGAGCACCTGGCGCGAGACGTTGATGTCGCGCCCCTGCTCGAGCCACGTGTACCAGCTGGCGCTCACGCCGGCGAGCGTCGCGACCTCCTCGCGGCTGAGGCCGGTGTGCACGCGGCGCCCCGTGGGCGGCAGGCCGGCGGCCTGCCGGGGGGCCGCGCGGCGGCGGGCGGCGAGGAACGCGCCCAGCTCCTCGCGCCGGGGAGTGCGGGGGCGGATCATGTCCACATGGTACTCCCAGTACTAGTACAACCCGCATCGGCCGGTGGCCTGCATTCGGCCGGCGGGCGCGCGACAATGGGGTATGCCCACGCTCCGCTCACGTACTGTCACCCACGGCCGCAATATGGCCGGCGCCCGCGCACTGATGCGCGCATCCGGTGTGGAAGGAAGCGACATCGGCCGCAAGCCGATCATCGCGATCGCGAACTCGTTCACCGAGTTCGTCCCCGGCCACACCCACCTCGCCCCGGTCGGCCGCATCGTCGAGGAGGCCGTGATCGAGGCCGGCGGCATCGCCCGCGAGTTCAACACGATCGCCGTCGACGACGGCATCGCGATGGGCCACGACGGCATGCTCTACTCACTGCCGTCGCGCGACATCATCGCCGACTCGGTCGAGTACATGGTCAACGCGCACTGCGCCGACGCCCTCGTCTGCATCTCGAACTGCGACAAGATCACGCCGGGCATGCTGCTGGCCGCCCTGCGTCTCAACATCCCCACGGTGTTCGTCTCCGGCGGGCCGATGGAGTCGGGCCGCGCCACGCTCGTCAACGGCAACATGCGCACGCTCGACCTGGTCGACGCGATCAGCGAGGCCGTGAACGAGAAGGTGTCGGATGAGGACATCCAGCGCATCGAGGAGGCGGCCTGCCCGACCTGCGGCTCGTGCTCCGGCATGTTCACCGCGAACTCGATGAACTGCCTCACCGAGGCGATCGGCCTGTCGCTGCCGGGCAACGGCTCGGTGCTCGCCACGCACACCGCGCGCCGCGCGCTGTACGAGAAGGCCGGCTCGCTGGTCGTCGACATCACGCGCCGCTACTACGACGAGGACGACGCGTCGGTGCTGCCGCTGAACATCGCCACCCCCGAGGCGTTCGAGAACGCCATGGCGCTCGACATCGCCATGGGCGGATCGACCAACACCATCCTGCACCTGCTCGCCGCCGCCCACGAGGCGGGCGTCGACTTCGGCCTCGACGAGATCGACGCCGTCTCGCGCCGCGTGCCGTGCCTCGCGAAGGTCGCCCCGAACGTCGCCAACGGCCGCACGTACTACATGGAGGACGTGCACCGCGCCGGCGGCATCCCCGCGCTGCTCGGCGAGCTGCGCCGCGGCGGCCTGCTGAACGAGAGCGTCCACACCGTGCACGCCAAGACGCTCGGCGAGTGGCTCGACGAGTGGGACATCCGCAGCGGAAAGGCCTCGGACGAGGCGCAGGAGCTGTGGCACGCCGCCCCGGGCGGCGAGCGCTCGTCGAAGGCGTTCTCGCAGTCGAAGGTGTGGAAGTCGCTCGACACCGACGCGGCGGGCGGCTGCATCCGCGACGTCGCGCACGCCTACTCGAAGGACGGCGGCCTCGGCGTGCTGCGCGGCAACATCGCCGTCGACGGCGCCGTGGTGAAGACCGCGGGCGTCGACGAGTCGATCTGGACCTTCTCCGGCCCCGCCATCGTCTGCGAGTCGCAGGACGAGGCGGTCAGACGCATCCTGGCCAAGGAGGTCACGGAGGGCGACGTCGTCGTCATCCGGTACGAGGGCCCGAAGGGCGGCCCCGGCATGCAGGAGATGCTCTACCCGACGTCGTACCTGAAGGGGCTCGGCCTCGGCAAGGCCTGCGCGCTGATCACCGACGGCCGCTTCTCGGGCGGCACGTCGGGCCTCTCGATCGGCCACGTCTCGCCCGAGGCCGCGGCCGGCGGCGTGATCGCGCTGGTCGAGGAGGGCGACATCGTCTCGATCGACATCCCGACCCGCAAGCTGCAGCTCGAGGTGTCGGACGACGAGCTCGCCCGCCGTCGCGAGGCGCTCGAGGCCGCGGGCGGCTACAAGCCCAAGGAGAAGCGCCCCCGCAAGGTGACGGCGGCGCTGCGCGCCTACGCCGCGTTCGCACAGTCGGCCGACAAGGGCGCCGTGCGCCTCGTCCCCGAGATCGACTGACGCTCATCCGACGACGCCGGCGGGGATCACCCGCCGGCGTCGTCGTGTCCGCCGGGCTCAGCCGGCGAGGCGCTGGAAGCGGTCGTGCATGCGGTCGCGGCGCCGCGAGGCGCGCTCAGCGCTCGCCGTGCCGAGCATGCCGGAATCGGCGACGCGCAGGATCGCGCGCGCGAGCACCTCATCCGGCTGCGAGCGGCGGGCGACGTCGTCGGCCATCATCTCGATCAGCGCGGCGACCTCGCTCTCGGCGCGCGCCGCGATCGGGAACCACGGCAGGGCGCGCCGCCACGCGCGGAACGCGACGAGCAGCACCTCGTGGCGCTGCTCGACGTGCGCGCGCTCGTGCGCGGTCACGGCCGCCAGCTCGTCGGGCGCGAGCACCTCGATCAGCCCGCGCGAGAGCACGGTGACCGACGACGCGGCCCGCGGCAGGCAGTAGGCGACGGGGGCGGCGTCGTCGAGTACGCGCGTGCGGTCGCGGTCGGGGTCGGGCACGGACAGCAGCTCGACGAGCGCGAGGTGGCGGCGGCGCTGCCGCTCGAACGACACGATCGCGGCGACCAGATGCGCCAGCAGGTACGCGGCGAGCGCGGCCGCGGGAATCCCGGCGAGCCACGGGTGCCGCGGGAACAGCGCGATCGCGAGCAGCCAGAGCGCGCCGATCATGGCGAGCCCTCCCGCGACGCCGATGATCTGCCACAGCACGAGCGCGAGGGCCGGGTGGCGCGGGGGCCACGAGGCGCGCGAGAGCCAGATCGGCACGGGCCACGCGAGCATCAGCGCGACGACGGCGCAGAGCACCGCGACGCTGAGATCCCAGGTGGCGGTGCTCATCGTCCCAGCGTAGAGCGTCGGCCTGAGCGGCGGCGGCCGCGGGCGGATGGGGCGGGCGCCCCGATCAGCCGAGCAGCTTGCGCAGCACGGCCTGGTCTTCGGGTGAGACCCCGCCGACGAAGCGCGCCAGCACGGCGGAGCGGTCGTGCGTCTCGCCGAGCACCTCGTGCATCAGCTCTGCCATGTGCGCCTCGCGCGTGGCGAGCGCCCGGTAGCGGTGGGGCCGGGCCGAGCGATCGGAGGCCACGAAGCCCTTCTTGTCGAGGCGCGACAGGACGGTCAGCAGGGTCGTCGCCGCCAGCTCGCGGCCGTCTGCCTCGAGCGCGTCCTTGACGTCGTACGCCGTCAGCGACTCATCCGCGTCCCAGATCACGTCCATCACGGCGCGCTCCAGGTCACCAAGGTGTGCCATCGCTCCCCCTCCGATCCAGTCATTCTACCCGAGATCGAAGAACTTCTACACCCTGTCGAAAGATTTCTTCTATGCGTTGTCGAATTACTTCTACAGAGCGTAGAATCACCGGCATGGACCCCCTCGATATCGCTCGTTGGCAGTTCGGCATCACGACCGTCTATCACTTCATGATGGTCCCCCTCACGATCGGCCTCGGCCTGACCGTCGCCATCATGCAGACCGCGTGGGTGCGCACCGGAGACGAGCGCTACAAGCGCATGACCAAGTTCTGGGGCAAGCTCTACCTGATCAACTTCATCGTCGGCGTCGCCACCGGCCTGGTGCAGGAGTTCCAGTTCGGCATGGCGTGGAGCGAATACTCGCGCTTCGTCGGCGACGTGTTCGGCGCCCCGCTCGCCCTCGAGGGTCTGCTGGCGTTCTTCGTCGAGTCGACGTTCCTCGGCATCTGGATCTTCGGATGGGACCGCCTCCGCAAGGGCCTGCACCTCACCGCCCTGTGGTGCGCCGTCGCCGGCAGCTGGGTGTCCGCGTACTTCATCATCGTCGCCAACTCGTGGATGCAGCATCCGGTCGGGGTCGAGCTCGGCGACGACGGCCGCCCCGTCATGACCGACATCTGGGCCGTGCTGACGAACAGCACCGCCATCGCGGCCTTCACCCACACGGTCGCGGGCGCCCTCGTGGTCGCGGGGATGTTCCTGCTCGGCATCAGCTGGTACCACCTGTGGCGCCGCCGCCGCGACGGCATCGACGCGGTCGATGCGACCGGTCGCGTCGTCGTCGGCGCATCGGAGGCCGTGCCTTCGCGCGACAAGAAGGACCACGGCGTGTGGCTGAGGTCGCTGCGCCTCGGCGCGGTCGTCGCGATCGTCGGCTTCGGCGCGACGGCCCTCAGCGGCCACATCCAGGGCCAGCTGATGTTCCAGCAGCAGCCCCTGAAGATGGCATCGGCCGAGGCGGCGTGCCACTCCGGCTCGTCGTTCTCGATCCTCTCGCTCGGCGACCCCGGCTCCCGCGACTGCGAGGACGTCATCACGCTGATCGAGGTGCCTGGCCTGCTCGGCTTCCTCGCCACGGACGAGTGGGGCGCTGAGATGCCGGGCATCAACGAGGTCGAGGCCCGCTACCAGAACCAGTACGGCGAGACGATCCCCGACGAGGAGATCTACGGCGAGCATGCGGGCGCGACCGTGCAGTACGTGCCCCCGATGTGGGTCACGTACTGGGCGTTCCGTCTGATGATCGGCCTCGGCGGCATCGTCGCCGGCGCCGCGGTGATCGCGCTGTGGCTCACCCGCAGGGGCACCGTGCCGCGCTCCCCCTGGATCATGCGCCTGGCGATCCTCGGCATCATCGCGCCGTTCGCCGCGAACATCGCCGGATGGATCTTCACCGAGATCGGCCGCCAGCCGTTCGTCGTCGCACCGAACCCGGATGCCACGGGCGTCGACGGGGTGTTCATGTTCACGCAGGCGGCGATGTCGCCCGGCGTCACCGCGGGCGAGCTGCTGTTCTCGACCATCGCGCTCGCGTCGGTGTACGCGGTGCTCGGCGTGATCGAGATCATCCTGCTCGTGAAGTACACGCGCGGCGGCGTCGCTTCCGCGATGCCGGAGCTGACCCATCCGCCCGCCTCGGGGCCGAAGGGCCCATCCGGAACCGACGACGACCGCAGCGACGACGTGCTCGCGTTCGCGTACTGACAGGCAAGGAGACCATCATGAGCGTTCTTCCCATCGTCTGGTTCGTCGCAATCGCGGCGCTGTGGATCGGCTTCCTGCTGCTCGAGGGCTTCGACTTCGGCGTCGGCATGCGGGTGCTGCTCACCCGCGACGAGCGGGAGCGCCGCACCATGCTCAACGCGATCGGCCCCGTCTGGGACGGCAACGAGGTGTGGCTGATCACGGCGGGCGCGGCGATCTTCGCGGCGTTCCCCGCCTGGTACGCCTCGCTGTTCTCGTCCCTCTACGTCCCGCTGACGATCACGCTCATCGCGCTGATCGCGCGGGCCGCGTCGATCGAGTTCCGCGGCAAGGTGCACGACGACCGCTGGCGCACCGCGTGGACGTGGGCGCTCGGGCTCGGCTCGTTCGTCGGCGCGTTCTGCATCGGAGCGATGCTGGCGATCACCTCGACGGGCCTGCCGATCGACGCCAACGGCGACCGCGTCGGCGGCCCGTTCGTCTGGCTCGACTGGCCCGCGGTGCTCGGCGGCCTCGCGTTCGTCGGCTTCTCGCTGGTGCACTCCTCGACGTTCCTGGCGCTCAAGACCGACGGCTCCATCCGCGAGCGATCCGCGAGGTTCGCGGCGACGTGGGCGCCGCTGCTGCTCGTGCCGGCCGCCGCGTGGGCGCTGGCGGTGCAGGTGATGCACGGCGGCAGCTGGGCGTCGTGGGTCCTCGTGGTGCTCGCCGTCGTGTCGGCCGTCGGCGGCTTCGTCGCCGCGCGCGCCCGCCGCGAGGGCTGGGCCTTCGTCGGCTACGCCGGATTCATGCTGCTCGGCGCCGCGTCGGTCTTCGCCGGCATGTTCCCGTACGTGCTGCCGTCGACGCTCGACGAGGCGTTCTCGCTGACGGCGTTCAACGCCGCGAGCGGGGACTACACGCTCACGGTCATGACGGTCGTCGCGGCGATCGGGCTGCCGGCCGTGATCGCCTACCAGTCGTGGTCGTACTGGGTGTTCCGCCGACGCCTCCGCCCCGAGATGATGCCCGAGCCGCACTCCTTCCTGCCCGCGATCCTGCGCGAGAAGGCCAGCTGATGGCCGCCGCGCGCGCCGGCCGGCCCGACCTCGGGCCCGTGCCGCCCATCCGGATCGTCTGGCTGGGCGCGCTGGCCGTGCTGCGCGCTGCGGGGCTCGTGCTGATCGCCGAGGCGATCGCCCGCGGCATCGCCGGTGCCGTCTCGGGCGACGTCGACGCGGCCGCCGTCGTGGCGCTCGGGGCGGCGGGCGCGCTGGCGAGGGCCGGTGCCGGATGGGCGACGCAGGTCGCCGCGCGCCGCATCGCCGCCGAGGTCAAGACCGACCTGCGCTCGCGGCTGTGGCGGCGGATCGCCGCGGGCGGCTCGGGCGGGCGCAGCGGTCGCGTATCGGTGCTGGCGGGCGAGGGGCTCGACGACCTCGACGACTACTACACGCAGTCGCTGCCGTCGATGATCGCGGCCGTCGCGCTGCCGCTGCTCGTGGGGCTGCGGGTGCTCGGCGCCGACTGGGTCAGCGCCGCCGTCGTCGTGGTGACCGTGCCGCTCGTGCCCGTCTTCATGATCCTGATCGGTCAGCACACCCAGGACCGCACCGACGAGGCGACCGGCGCCCTCGCGCGCCTGGCCGACCACCTCGCGGAGCTCGCGCGGGGCCTGCCCGTGCTCGTCGGACTCGGACGCGTCGAGCGCCAGACCGCCGCGCTCGGGGCGCTGCAGCGCGACTACCGCACGCGCACGATGCAGACGCTGCGCGTCGCGTTCCTGTCGTCGCTCGCGCTCGAGCTGATCGCGATGCTGTCGGTCGCGCTCGTCGCCGTGCTGCTGGGGCTGCGCCTGATGAACGGCACGGTCGGGCTCGACGCCGCGCTCGTCGCACTCATCCTGGCTCCCGAGATCTTCGGCGCGCTGCGCGAAGTAGGCACGGCGTTCCACGCGTCACAGGCGGGCGTCTCGGCGCTGGCGCGCGCGAAGGAGCTCCTCGCACGGGCGACGGGCCGCGATGTGCGCTCGGTCGTGCCGGCGGCGGGCGGCGAGGGCACGACGGCGCCGGACGGGGCCGACCGCGGAACCGCCCCCGTCATCCGGATGAGCGGGCTGACCGTGCGGTACGCGGGCCGCGAGCTCCCGGTCGTATCGGGTCTCGACGCGGAGCTCGCGGGGATCACGACGGTGACGGGGCCGAGCGGCTCGGGCAAGTCGACCGTGCTCTCGGCGATCGCCGGCGTGCTGCCGGAGGACGCCGAGGTCGGCGGCGCGATCGCGATGCCTGCGGGGGCGGGCGGGGTCGCGGGCTCGGGGGCGGGCGCAGCTGTCGTCGCCGGCGCGGAGGGGAGGCTCTCCGTCCCGGGTGCGGGCACCGCCGCCGCCGGCTCGGGCGGCGGGCTCGCCGTCGACCCCGAGACCCAGTTCGCCGTCGCGGGTGCAGGCACAGCCGCCGCTGGCTCGGGCGAGGGCGCACCTGTCGCCGCCGGCTCTGACGGCGGGTTCGTCGCCGGCTCTGACGGCAGGTTCGCCGTCGGCTGGGCGCCGCAGACGCCGCGCGCGTTCGCCGAGACCCCTCGCGCCGAGCTGGCGCTGTACGGCGCGGCCGACGTCGACGCGGCGCTCGCAGAGGTCGGGCTGGCCCACGTCGCCGACGCGTCGGTCGCCGAGATCAGCCCTGGTGAGCTCCGCCGTCTCGCGGTCGCCCGCGCGCTGGCGAGGGTCGACGCCGGGGCGCGAGTGCTCGTGCTCGACGAGCCGACCGCCCACCTCGACGTCGCGGCGGCGGATCTGGTGCGCGCCGCGATCCGCCGCAGGGCGGACCGTGCCGTCGTCGTGCTCGCCAGCCACGAGCCGGCAACCCTCGCCCTCGCCTCCCGCCGCGTGCCGGTCGCGGCCGCGGCCGGAGTCCTCCCCGCAGCCCCGTCATCCGCAGCCACGCTTGCCCGGGCCACCCAGAACACAACTACGGCAATCCGCCCGAAATCCCCCGCGGAAGCCCCGGAAACACCCGGAACCCCCGCAGATTGCCGTACTTCTGCACCGGGCGCCGCGATCACTCCGTCGTCCGGCGCCGCAGCACGCCTATCCGGCGCCGCCGGTGCGGCACCTACCCCCGCCGCCCCGTCATCCGCCGCCGCACCTCCCCGGGCCACCCAGAGCACAACTACGGCAATCCGCCCGGAATCCCCCGCGGAAGCCCCGGAAACACCCCGAACCCCCGCAGATTGCCGTACTTCTGCACCGGGCGCCGCCGCCACCGGGCGGCGGCGAGCGCTGGCGATGCTGCGCGACCTCATCCGGCCGGACGCCTGGCGGTGGGCCGGGGCGATCGCGCTGGGGTTCCTCGCGACGGCGCTCGGGCTGTCGCTGACCGCGGTGTCCGGCTGGCTGATCGTGCGCGCGAGCATCGAGGAGTACATCGCCGTCCTCATGGTCTCGATCGTCGGCGTGCGGTTCTTCGGGCTCGGCCGCGCCGTCGCGCGCTACGCCGAGCGCCTCGCGACGCACTCGGCCGCGTTCCGCGCGATCGACGGGCTCCGCATCCGGATGTGGACCTCGATCGCCAGCCGCGGCGCGGGTTCTCGGCGCCTGCTCGAGGGCGGAACGCCCGTCGACTACCTCGTCACGCAGGCGGACGAGCTGCGCGATCAGCTGCCTCGCACCCTGCCGCCGATCGTGTCGGGCGCCCTGTCGATCGCGGCCGTGACCGTCACCACCTGGTTCGTCGCGCCGCCGCTGACGGCAGCGGTCGGGATCACCCTCACGGCCGCGGCCGTCGCGGGTTCGGCTCTCGCGATCGCCGCGGAGCGCCGCGCCGGAGCCGCGGGCGTGGCCGAGCGCGCGGCGATCGTGCGCGGCACTGCGGCGCTGGCCGATGCGGCGGATGACCTGCGCGCGAACGGGCGGGAGGCCGCCGCCCTCGAGGTCGTCGACGCGGCGGGCGCCAGGCTCGCCGCGGCCGAGCGGCGGTCAGCCCGCGGCGCGGGGCTCGGCTCCGCCGTCGCGGTGGCCGCGGCGTCGATGCTCGCCGCGGTCGTCGCGCCGATCGCGGCGGCGCACGGGATCGCGGGCGAGAACGCCGCCGTCGTGGCACTCCTGGCCCTCGCCTCGTTCGAGCCGGTCGGCGCGATGATCGCGGCGGCCCAGCGGATGCCCGCCCTCGCCGCGGCCCTTGCGCGCATCGCCCCGATCGCCGATCCCGCGCCCGCGGCGCTGACGGGCAGCGGCGAGCTCGACCACCAGGTCGGATCGCTCGAGCTCGACGCGCTGGCGGCCCGCTACCCCGGCGCCGACCGCGACGTCTTCCGGGGTCTGTCTGGTCGGGCGCGGCTCGGCGAGCGCCTGGTCGTCACCGGACCGAGCGGTTCCGGCAAGTCGACGCTGCTGTCGGTGCTGATGGGCGCGCTCCCCGCGGCGGGCGGCGAGGTCCGCGCGAACGGCACCGCGCTGTCGAGCCTGTCGGCGCACGGCTGGCGCACCAGGGTCGCGTGGTGCCCCCAGCAGGCGCACGTGTTCGACTCCACGCTGCGCGGCAACCTCGCCCTGGCCCGCGACGCGCACGACGCCCCGAGCGATGCCGAGATGCTCGCGGTGCTGCGCCGCGCGGGCCTCGGCGAGCTCGTCGCCGGCCTCGACGACGGGCTCGACGCCCGCGTCGGCGCGGCGGGCTCCGCGCTCTCCGGCGGCGAGCGCCAGCGCCTCGCCGTCGCGCGGGCGCTGCTCACCCGCTCCGACGTGCTGCTGCTCGACGAGCCGACGGCGCACCTCGACGCCCCCACGGCGCGCGCCCTGATGGACGACGTCCGGGCGGCCGCGAGCGACCGCGTCACGGTGCTGGTCACGCATCGCGCCGACGACATCCGGCCGGATGACCAGGTCGTCTCGCTGGAATCGCGCGCGCCGCGGAAAGCTCCCGCGCTGGTCTGAGACGGGCCGGGGCATACGGCCCCGCCTCAATCCGTGCCGAGAACAGGCAGATTCCCCGAAAACAGGACGGAATCCGCCGATTCCGCCTCGTCTCGGCGATTCAGCCTCGTCTCAGCGCGCTCCACACTGACATGCTCCGGATGACCGGACGCGGGCCGCGCGGCGCGCCGCTCGTCGCTGTCAGGCCTCCAGCTGCCCCGCAACGCGCCGCTTCAGGTCGCTCTCGGCGGCATCGGAGAGCACGATGAGCCCGTCGAGCTCCTCGCGCACGCGACGGTAGGCGGTCTGACGCTCGGCGGCCGTCGCCGACTGATCGACGGCGACGCTGAGCAGCTGCTGCGCACGCGAGAGCCGGCGGCGCTCCGACTCGGTGAACCCGGTGTCGCGCACGCGGCGCGCCTCCTGCTCCGCCACGTCGAAGGCGACCTCGAAGTCGTGCACCGCGTCGCGGTACTCCGCGTAAGCGTCGGCGGCGATGCGCGCCGCCGCTGATGTCGGTCGCAGCGCATCCGCCGCCTTCTTCGCCCGAAGGAACGCGGCCGTGTGAGGGTCGCGCCCGTCGCTCATGGTCGGGAAGGCGATCATCTTGCCCACGTCGAGCTCGTAGTCGAGCCAGCGGCGCGACACCTCGTCGTGCGTATCCATCAGCCGATGCACCCGCTCGGCGCGGCTGGCCGAATCTGCCTGGTCCACCGCTCCCGGGGTCAGATCCGCGCCGGATGAGATCGCCTGCGCGCGCGCCTTCGCCTCGATCAGTTCGATCTTGCGCTTGTGCGAGACCTCCTCGCGCTCGCGCCACCATCCCCTCGCCGACCCGACGACGCCGACGATCGGACCCGCGACGATGAAGCCGAGCCACCAGTAGCCGGCGACGAATTGCAGCAGTGCGTCCATGCACGACAGGCTACGCGGGCCGACGCGCCGTCGCAGGTCGGCGGTCGACCGCCGCGTGCGCCTGGCAGCGCCGCGCCCGCGCCCGTGCCGAGAACAGGCAGAATCGCCGAGAACAGGATGGAACCCGCAGATTCCGCCTCATCTCGGCGATTCAGCCTCGTCTCGGCACGCCGCGCGCAGCGATCCGCGCCCCGCGCCGCCCGCCGGCAGCGGATCACCCGACCGGCTGCGAGCGGGCCTTCTGGTCGTCGCCTTCGACATCCCGCAGCACGACGGGCTCGTTCACGTCCGCGCCGAGCCGGCGACGCCCGCACCGACGGGCTGCGCGCCGGCGGAGGGCGCCGCAGCCCGGTGCATCGCGTATCCCCACGCGGCGAGCGCCAGCAGCGGGCCCCAGAGCCAGAACGGGAAGACCACCGCGAACTCGATGATCGCGACGGGTCCCTGGACGGGGAAGCCGTTCTCCGCCGCCACGAGCAGGAGCTCCCCGCTCGCCGTGGTGAACAGCACGGCGACGAGCATCGCGGGGATGACGGCGAGCCCGACGGGGACCGCGCGCCCGCCGATCGCGGCGAGCCGGCGCGGGAAGCGCTCCCCCCACGGCCGGATCAGGCCGAGCGTGAGGAGCCCACCGGTCAGCATCGCCGTGCCGAGAAGCAGCCCCGTCAGCAGCATGGCGGGGTCGGCCGCGAACATCTCGGCGCTGCCGCCGAACAGCGGCCACGGCGTCAGCCAGGTGGCGCGAGCCAGCGCGTACGGCAGCGCGCACGCCGCGGCGACGAGCGTGATCGCTCTGCGGTGCCGCAGCACCCCCTGCGCGAGCCGTCCGTACGGCGGCCCGGCGTCGCCGACCGCCCACAGGAGGAGCGCGGCGATGACGACGAGGTAGGCGCCCGTCACCGCCATGAGCGGGAGCCGGCCGAGGATCGCACCGCCGATGCCCGCGATCAGCTCGGCGCCGTCGAGCCGCAGAATCGCGACGGCGCCGACAGCGACCAGCAGCAGGACGAGGGGGCCGCCGGCGAGCGGATGACGGATCGTCAGCAGAACGGCGGCGACGACGATTCCGGCGACGGCGAGCACCATGAACGTGTAGCCGGCAGCGGGGATCGCATTGCCGGGGGTCAGCAGCAGCACACCGACCGCGGTGAGCGCGGCCGCGGAGCGCACGGCCACCGGTGCGCGCCGCCCCGCGCGGTCGGCGGCGATCGCGCGCAGGCCGACGGCCGCGCCGGCGAGACCGACGAGCGCGCTCAGCGCCGCCGACGCCGTCGGGTCGATCCAGCGGTCGATGATGCCGTCGGGCATCAGGGAGGACCATTCGGCGACGGCCGGGATGATCAGCCGCAGGAGGGCGAGCGCCGCGACCGCGGACGCCGCACCGACGGCGAGGAACGGGAAGAGGAGTCTGGTTCGTGCGTGCATGCCTTCACGCTAAGAATCGGCTGCACCGCGCCGCATCGCCCGCGAGGGCGGAACCGCCTCACCCGCGCGGGTGATCCCCGCTCTCGCCCAGGCGCACGACGCCGTTCTCGTACGCCCAGATGACCACGTGGATCCGGTCGGGGAGTCCGAGCCCCGCGAGCACGGCCTTCACGTGCGTCTTGACCGTGTTCGGCGAGAGGTAGAGGCGGCGCGCGATCTCGTCGTTCGACGCCCCCGTGGCGAGAAGGCGCACCACCTCCTGCTCGCGCGGGCTGAGCGACGCCAGCCCGCCGTCCGGGTTCGGGCGCGGCGGCCCAGCGCCGTCGCGGACGAAGCCGATCATCGCCGCGACGGCGCGGTCGGCCATCACCGCTTCCCCGTCCGCCACCGCGACGATCGCATCGGCGACCTCCTGAGGCGACGCGTCCTTGGTGAGGAAGCCGCTTGCTCCGGCGCGGATCGCGCCGAACACGTACTCGTCGAGGTCGAACGTGGTCAGGACGAGCACGCGGGCCTCCGGACGGATCCGCCTGACCTCCGCCGTCGCGGCGATGCCGTCGGTGCCCGGCATCCGCACATCCATGAGGACCACGTCGGCGCGGTGCGCGCGCACGAACGCGATCGCCTCGTCGCCCGAGCGGACCGAGCCGGCGATCTCCAGCCGCTCGTCGCGCGAGAGCATGAGCGCGAGCGCCTCCCTCAGCAGGTCCTGGTCGTCGACCAGCAGCACCCGGATCGTCATCGGTCCTCCCCCGTCGTCGGTCCGGTCGCCCCTGCGGGCGCGTCTCGCGGCAGCTCCGCCCGCACCTGCCAGCCGCCGCCCGACCCCGCACGGAGATCCCCCCGGCCGACCGGACCGGCCGTCAGCTCCCCGCCCGCAAGGCGCACGCGCTCGGCGAGCCCGACCAGCCCCGTGCCCGTCCCGAGCCCGAGGTCGCGCGGCCGCGCTCCGCCGTCATCCGTGACGACGACCACGACCCGTCCGCTCTCCCACCCCAGGCCGACCTTGATCCGCACGGGCGGCTCGGCGTGCCTGATCGCGTTCGTCAGCGCCTCGCGGACGACGTGATGCAGCGCGAGCATCCCGGGGGAGGCGAGACCGCCAGGCTCCCCGCGCTCGTCGAGCCCGATCCGCACTTGCGGGCTGCGGGCGTCGTCGACCAGTGCGCGCACCGCGGCGAGATCGGGCGCAGGCCGGAGCGGGGCGCCGTCCGAGACGATCCCGCGCATGCCCCGCAGCGCCTCCCGCCCCGTGCGCGTCACGACGTCGAGCGCCCTCTCGCTGGCCCGCGCGTCCTCGGCGAGGAGCATCCGGGCGACGTCGGCCTGCGCGATCATGACGGTCACGGCGTGCGCGACCACGTCGTGGAGGTCGCGGCTGATCCGTCCCCGTTCGGCGAGCACCGCCTGCTCGGCGCGCTCGACCGCTCGCTCCTCGACGCGGATCCGCCTGGTCCGCTCCAGCGCGCCGAACGCCCAGGCGGCGGCGTTCGCCCCGGCGAACCCGATGAGCGCGCCCACCCGGAGGACGGGGTCGGCGAACCCGACGGCGAGGACCGCGACGATCCCGGATCCGAGCAGGCCGACGCCCAGCGCCGCCAGGCTGTCGCGCCGGCCGCACTGCGCCGCGACCTGCCCGAGGCACAGCAGGAAGGCGAGCGCCGAGGGGTACAGCGCCGGCGTGACGTCGCCGGTCGGGATCGCCACGAGGATCAGCATCGCGGCGCTCGCCGCCGCGAAAGCGACTCGCGGCGAGCGGGCCGCAACGAACGACGCCGCGTGCAGCAGCGCGAACAGGGCGATCGCGAGCCCGCGCCACGGCAGCGGCTCCTGCGACTGCAGCAGCAGCGACGCGATCGAGACCGGCAGGAGCACCACCGCGAGCGCCGCCGCGGCGATCACGTCGGTCCTGGTCCAGACCCGCGGCTCCCGCTGGCCCCCCGGACGGCCGGACGACGCGGGCGCGCCGGGCGCGATGGTCCGCTTCGGCGCGGACGGTTCCCGGGGGATCACGCCCCCATGCTCTCATCCTCGCCGCGGCGCCGGGCTGCTGTCGCCGCCGCGACCGTCGCCCGGCGGCGCCCCGCCCGTCCCCAGAACAGGCAGAATCGCCGAGAACAGGACGGAACCCGAAGATTCCGCCTCGTCTCGGCGATTCAGCCTCGTCTCGGCACGCCGCGCGCCCGCAACGCAACACCCCGCGCGGGACAGCGCGGAACGGCGCCTCGGCGCTACGCCGCGGCGGTCTCCACGACCAGCGGGTACACGCCGTTCTCGTCATGCACCTCGCGGCCGGTCACCGGGGGGTTGAAGACGCACACGCACGTGATCTCGGTACGAGGGCGCACCCTGTGCTTGTCGTGGTCGTTGAGCAGGTACAGCGAGCCGGGGCGCAGCTGGTGCACCTCGCCGGTCGCGAGGTCTTCGATCTCGCCCTCGCCCGCTGTGATGAACACGGCCTCGATGTGGTTCGCGTACCAGAACTCGCTCTCGGTCCCGGCGTACAGCGTGGTCTCGTGCACCGAGAAGCCCACGCCCTCCTTGGCGAGGATGATGCGCTTGCTGCGCCAGTTCTCGCTCTGGACGTCGGCGTCGGTGTCGGTGATCTCGTCGAGGTGTCGTACCAGCATGTTCTGCCTCTCGTGGTGTCGGATGGATGAGCCGGGCCGCGTCAGCGGGCCAGCACCGCTTCGGTCGCGTCGGCGATGATGCCGAGGCCGCGCGTGAGCTCGTCGTTCGTGACGGTCAGCGGCGGCAGCAGCTTGACGACCTCGTCGAGCGGGCCAGAGGTCTCGACCAGCAGGCCGCGCTCGAAGCACTCGCGCGCGACGCGGCCGGCGTTCTCCGGGTCGCCGAACTGCAGGCCGCGCGCGAGGCCGCGGCCCTTCGAGACCAGCTCGGCCTCCGGGTGCTTGGCGACCAGCGCGTTGAAGGCGCTCTCGACCAGCATCCCCTTGCTGCGAGTGGCCTCGGCGAGCGCGTCGTCGCTCCAGAACTGCCGGATGGCCTCGGCTCCCGTCGCGAACGCCGGGGCGAAGCCGCGGAACGTGCCGTTGTGCTCGCCCGGCTCGAACACGTCGAGGTCGGGGCGCACGAGCGTCAGCGCGAGCGGCAGGCCGTAGCCCGAGATCGACTTCGACAGCGTGATGATGTCGGGGACGATGCCCGCCTCCTCGAAGCTGAAGAACGATCCGGTGCGGCCGCAGCCCATCTGGATGTCGTCGACGATGAGCAGGATGTCGTGGCGCTTGCAGAGGTCGGCGAGGGCGCGCAGCCACTCGGCGCGGGCGCTGTTCATACCGCCCTCGCCCTGCAGCGTCTCGACGATCACGGCCGCCGGCTTGTTCAGCCCCGATCCGGTGTCCTCGAGCATGCGCTCGAGGTAGATGAAGTCGGGCACGTCCTGGTCGAAGTAGTCGTCGTACGGCATCGGGGTCGCGTGCACCAGGGGGATGCCGGCGCCGCCGCGCTTCATCGAGTTGCCCGTCACGCTGAGCGCGCCGAGCGTCATGCCGTGGAACGCGTTCGTGAAGTTCACGATCGCCTCGCGCCCCGTGACCTTGCGCGCGAGCTTCAGCGCGGCCTCGACGGCGTTCGCGCCGCCCGGCCCGGGGAACATCACCTTGTGGTCGAGCCCGCGCGGCGCCAGGATGCGCTCGTGCATCTCGGTGAGGAACTCGCTGCGCGCGGTCGTGAGCATGTCGAGCGAGTGCACGACGTGGTCGCCGGCGAGGTAGTCGATCAGCACGCTCTTGAGCGCCGGATGGTTGTGGCCGTAGTTGAGCGTTCCCGCCCCGGCGAAGAAGTCGAGGTACTCGGTTCCGTCGACCGCGGTCAGCACCGCGCCGCGCGCCCGGTCGAACTGCACCGGCCACGAGCGCGAGTAGCTGCGCACGCCCGATTCGAGCTCGGTCGTATCAATCATCGTCGTAGGCATCGTGTCTCCTGGTTTCGTATCTGTTCGGTTATGAGGCATCCGTGCGGCGCAGGCGCCGCTCAGAGGCCGGTGATCACCAGGCGGGGTTCGCCCGGATGATCGTCTGGGAAGTCTTCCGCCCGCACTCCGTCCGTCCACACGAGGTCTCCCCCGCGGGCCCTGGCCACCGCGTCGAACAGCGCCCGCGAGGCCGCGTTCGTCTCCTCGACCGTCGCCTCGACCGTGTCGACGCCGTCGAGCGCGTCGATCAGGTCGTCGAGCATGAGCCGCGCGATGCCGCGCCCGCGGGCGCGCTCCGACACGGCGACCTGCCAGACGAAGAGGCTGTTCGGCCGCTCGGGCGGCCGGTAGCCGAGCACGTACCCAACCGCGTCGTCGCCGATGCGGGCGATGCGGCAGGTGGCGCCGAAGTCGTCGGCGAGGATCAGGTAGGCGTACGACGAGTTGAGGTCGAGGCCGCACTCGCCGGCAAGGCGCCACAGGTCGGCGCCGTCGGCGACGACGGTGCTGCGGATGCTGATCTGCTGGTCGGACGGGCGGGCAGGGTCTGCTTCGTAGCGAGCCATATGCCACCCTAAGGTAGCGACACTTCCGACGGGCGCTTCGGAGCCGATGCCGAGCGATCCGCATGATCATGCGCGACACGCCGAGGCTCATCCGGCGCCGAAAACGCGGTTCGCGACCGCGTGTGGGCAGTTCTGCCCGGGAAAACCCGGGGAAGAAGCTCGCAATCGGCCGGATGAGGTGGCATCGTTGACCCGTGGCAGCTCGTTTCGGGCGCCCCGACATCTATTTCACACACCGAAGGCAGGTTCCACCGTGACGAACGACCCCACGGACCCCCAGGGCACCCCCGGGGCCGCACCCGAGCCGGGCGCCGTTCCGCCCCAGCCCCCGGTCCCGCCGCAGGCGCAGCCCGCGTACGGCCAGCCCGACCCGGCCGCGCAGCCCGGCTACAACCCGCCGCCCGCTGACCCGAACTACGGCCAGCAGCCCGCGTACGGCCAGCCCGGCCAGCCGCAGTACGGCGCTCCCGGCTACGGCCAGCAGCCCGGCTACGGCCAGCCGGCGTACGGTCAGCCCGGCTACGGCAACGAGCCGGGGAACATCACCCTCAACCTCTGGCTGAGCGTGTTCTTCTCGTGGCTGCCCGCGCTGATCTTCTTCCTCGTCGAGAAGGACAAGGTCAACCCGGTCGCCCGCAAGGCCGCCGCCGACAACCTCAACTTCCAGCTCATCCGCATCATCGCGATCGTCGTGTCGGCGTTCCTGCTGATGATCCCCTACATCGGCATCCTGATCTACCTCGTCGTGGCCATCGGCACGTTCGTGATCGCGATCATCCACGCCGCGAAGGTCCCGAGCCAGGTGCAGGCGGGGCAGTACGCCAAGTACATCCTCACGCCCGACTGGATCAAGTAATCCGTTCGCGCAGAAGCGGCCCGGCTCACCTGAGCCGGGCCGCTTCTGCGCGTGCCGTCAGACCCGCGTCTCGTCCGGACGGAACCCCTGCTTCGCCAGCTGGATCTGCTCGTAGACGTGGTGGCGCAGCTCGGTGAACCGCGGCATCGCGCGCGTCTCGAGCTGGTCGCGCGTCTCGGGCAGATCGATCTCGATGTCCTCCTGCACGACCGTCGGCGACGACGACAGGATGATCACGCGCGTGCCGAGGTACACCGACTCGTCGATGTCGTGCGTGACGAACAGCACGGTCATGCCGAGGCGCTCCCGGATGGATCGGACGAGGTCTTCCAGGTCGGCGCGCGTCTGCGCGTCGACGGCGGCGAACGGCTCGTCCATCAGCAGGATCTCGGGCTGGTAGGCGATCGCCCGCGCGATCGCGACGCGCTGCTGCATGCCGCCCGAGAGCTGCCACGGGTACTGCTTGCCCGCGTGCGAGAGGCCGACGCTCTCGAGCGCCTCGGCGACGAGCCTGCGGCGCTCAGCCTTCGGCACGCCCGCATTGCGCAGCGGCAGCTCGACGTTCCCCTCGACCCGCAGCCACGGGAACAGGCTGCGGCCGTACTCCTGGAAGACGACCGCCATCTTCTTCGGCGGTCCCGTGACCCGCTTGCCGTCGAGAGCGACCGAGCCGCTCGTGGGCTCGAGCAGGCCGGCGATGCACTTCAGCAGCGTCGTCTTGCCCGAACCAGAGGGGCCGACGAGGCACACCAGTTCGTTCTTGCCGAGGTCGAACGTGAGGTCGCGCACGGCCTCGATGCCGCCGCCGTCGGTGTCGTAAACCTTCTGCAGGCCGCGCACGGCGAGCAGCGCCTGCCCGTCGGGGAGCGTGCGGCCGTTGCCTGTCGAGTCGTTCTCAGGAGCCATTCTCGATGTCCTTCAGTCCGTAGTACCAGCTCAGGGTGCGGCGCTCGACCGCCTTGAAGATCAGCGACACCGCGTAGCCGATCAGCCCGAGCATGAGGATGCCCGACCACATCGGCGAGATCGCGAACTGCCGCTGGAACTGCGTGATGGAGTAGCCGAGGCCGTTGGTCGTGTAGAGCATCTCGCCGATGACCATCAGGATGATCGCGATCGGCAGCGCCTGCCTGATGCCCGCCATGATCTGCGGCATCGCCGACGGGATCACCTGGAACCGCACCCGGTTCCATCCGGTGATGCCGTACGACCTGCTCGTCTCCGACTGCACCGAATCGGTCGCGCGCACGCCCTCGATCGTGTTGAGCACGACGGGCCAGACCGCGCCGAGCACGATCACGGTGACCTGCATCTGGTCGCCGACGCCCATGACGAGCGCGAGGATCGGGATGAGCACGGGCGGCGGCAGCGCGCGGAAGAACTCGAACACGGGCTCCGTGTAGGCGCGGAGGTTCCGGTTCAGGCCGACGCACAGGCCGAGGACGACGCCGAGCACGACGGCGATCGCCGCACCGACGGCGAAGCGCGCCAGGCTCGGCAGCACGTCGTTCGCGAACACGTCGCCGAACCAGGTGTCGAAGAACGTCGTCACGAGCAGACCGGGCTTCGGCACGAACGGGTTGGTCGACGACAGCGTCGCGACGTACCAGATCGCGATCAGGACGATCGGCAGGCCGAGGGCGTAGCCGACGACGGAGAGCGTCTTCTTCATGGCCTCACGCCTCCTCTCGCACCGACTGGTGCCAGCTGAGCAGCCGCTTCTCGACCGCCCGCACCCCGACGTTGATGACGACGCCGAGCAGCCCCGTGACCAGGACGAGCGCGTACGTCGAGTCGTACAGGCCGGCGTTGCGCGACTGCGCGATCTCGTAGCCGAGCCCGTGCGACGTGCCGACGACGAGCTCGATCGTGACGGTCAGGATGAGGGCGACGGATGCCGCGAGCCGCACGCCGGTGACGAGGTACGGCAGCATTGTCGGGAAGACGACGTCGCGCACCCGCTGCCACCACGAGAAGCCGTAGCTGCGGGCGGTGGCCATCGCGACCTGGTCGACGTCGGCGACGCCGTAGAGCACCTGTACGAAGATCTGCCAGAAGGCGCCGTAGACGACGATCAGCAGGCTCTGCTGCAGCGGGACCCCGAACGCCAGCACCGCGAGCGGGATGAGGCCGACGGACGGGATCGGGCGGAGGAACTCGACGGTCGAGCGGGTGAGCCTCGTCAGGAACGGCGAGAGCCCGATGACGACGCCGAGCGGTGCTGCGAGCACGAACGACACCACCATGCCGATGGCCCACGTGCCCACCGTGACGCCGAGCGCGGCCCAGAAGCCGGTCAGCGAGGCGTTCACGCCGAGCGTCGCGATGACGGCGGTGGCCGGAGGAAAGAACTCGGGGTTGAGCAGGCCCGTGCGCGAGACGAGCTCCCACACGACCAGCAGGGTCGCGATGCCGGCGAGGCCGAGCAGCAGGCGGCGGGGTCGGAACCGCCGCCTGCTGCTCCGGCGCTGCGCGACCGCGACCACCCGGGTGATGGTGTCGGGTGCGGTCATAGCGGAGCTTCCTACTTGATGATGACGGTGTCGAGGTCGGGCTCGCTGCCGAGGAACTCCCACTTCACCGACAGCGCGCTCAGGTCGGCGATGATCTGCGGGTCGAGCTCGCCGGACAAGCGCTCCTGCTTCATCGCGTCGACCGTCTCGGCCGGCATGCCGGTGAAGTCGACGATCGTCTCCTTGAAGCCCTCCTCGTCGGCCGTCGCGGCCTCGAGCGACTCGGTGACCGCGTCGCGCCACTGCGAGACGAGCTCGGGGTTCTCATCCGCGAGCGTTCCCGAGGTGAACGTCACCATGGTCGGGATGCCGGGCAGGCCGTCCTGGTTGGGGTAGCCGAGCACCGTGTAGGTGTCGGGGTCGGCCTTCGCGGCCGAGAGGAACGGCTCGGGGATCCACACCGCGTCGGCGTTGCCGTTCTCGAGCTGTGCGAGCGCATCGGGGAACGGGATCTCGATGTAGTCGAGCTTCGACGCGTCGCCGCCGTCGAGCTCGACGGCCTCGTTGATCGTCAGGTCGCCCTGCGTCTTGAGCGTGTTGGTCGAGACGGTCTTGCCCTCGAGATCCTTCCACGACTCGATGCCGTCGCCCGTTCGCACGACGACCGCGTTCGCGTCGTCGCCCTCGTCCCACGAGAACGAGTAGCCGGATGCGATGCGCATGTCGATGCCCTGCGTCGCGGCGGTGAGCACCGAGAGCGGGTTGCCGACGCCGAAGTCGTACTCGCCGGTCGACACCGACGGCAGCATGGCGGCGCCGCCCTGGGCGGCCTCGAGCGTCACGTTCAGGCCGTGGTCCTCGAAGATGCCGTTGTCGATGCCGTACTGGACGGCGGCGGACGGGGCGATCGTGAGCACGCCGACGGTGATGTCGGTCAGCTCGTCCGAGCCCGACGACGAGCCGTCGGCGTCGCCGCCGCCGCTCGGGGACCCCGAGGAGCAGGCGGCGAGAAGAAGTCCGGCGGCGGTCAGGGCCGCCGCGGTAGCGAATCGGGTACGAATCATGGCCCAGCTACTCCTTTGTGACTGAGGGGCCGCGTCTGCGGTTGTGAACAGTGAAGTCGTAGTGATTGAAAAAGTCAATGGTTGTGATGGTCACGTTATTCGACCGGATGATCCGGTCATCCGGATGGGCCCCGGACGGGGCGCTCAGACCTCGTCGGGGAAGCCGACGCGCAGCAGCAGCCGGCGCAGCATCGCCGTCTCCGCGTCGTCGAGGACGCGCAGCAGCTCGGCCTCGCCCCGCTGCGTCGCGGCGCTCGCCTCGGCGTGCAGCCGCGCCCCCTCCGGGGTGCCGACGACGACCTTCGCCCTGCGGTCCTCCTGGTCGACCTCGCGGGCGACCAGGCCGCGCTTCTGCAGGTCGTCCACCAGCGAAACCACCTGGCTGGGGTCGAGCCGCAGGTACTCGGCGATCTCGCGCTGCGAGGGCCGGTGGTCGGCGAGCGCCAGCGACAGCACGGAGTACGAGCGGGGCTTCAGCCCGAAGGGGCGCAGGGCCGCCGACGCCGTCTGCATCGAGACCGCGTTCGCGCGGGCCAGCTGGAAGCTCAGGTCGTCGATCGCATGCACCGCGATGGAGCCCGTCTCTGTCACTGCCATGGGCACACCATACTCGCGATCATCCGGAAACGAAATCATTGACTTTCTCAACGGAATGCGTTCTCATGGTCACGAGTGCCGCGGGCGGTCCCCGCCGTCGCATTCCGCCGTCTTCACAAGGGAGCATGCAATGTCGCTGAACGGAAAAGTCGCCATCGTCACGGGCTCCGGCCGCGGGCTGGGGCTCGCCTACGCCCAGGAGCTCGCCCGGCAGGGCGCCAGCGTGATCGTCAACGACGTCGACCAGGCGATCGCCGACGAGGCCGTCGCCTCGATCACCGCGGCCGGCGGCACCGCCAGCGCCGTCGTCGCCCCCGTCGGGCCGACCGAGACCGCCAAGTCGCTCGTCGACGCCGCGTACGAGCGCCACGGCCGCCTCGACATCCTCGTCACCAACGCCGGAGTGCTGCGCGACACCGTCACCTGGAAGATGAGCGACGACGACTTCGACCTCGTCATCGGCGTGCACCTGCGCGGCACATTCACCTGCGTGCGCGAGGCGGCGACCCGGATGCGCGAGGCGGGCGAGGGCGGCCGCATCATCTGCATCGGCTCGCCGACGGGTCAGCGGGGCAACTTCGGGCAGACCAACTACTCGGCGGCCAAGGCCGGCATCGTCGGCATGGTGCGCACGTGGTCGATGGAGCTGCGCAAGGCAGGCATCACCGCCAACGCGGTCATCCCCGTCGCCGCCACGGCCATGACCGCAACCGTCCCCTACTTCTCCGCGGCCATCGAGGCCGACGAGCGGGGCGAGGCCATGCCGCCGTTCTTCCGCCACGACCTCGGCTTCGGCACGGCCGATGACGTCGCCGGCCTCATCGCGTACCTCGCCAGCGACGACGCGGCCGGCGTCACCGGACAGGCCATCGGCGTGGGCGGCGACCGCCTGCAGCTGTGGTCGCACCCCGAGCCCGTCGCGACGGCCTACCGCGAGGGCGGCTGGACGTACGACGCGCTCCGAGAGGGCTTCGCCGACGCGGTCGGCGAGCTGCAGTCGGTCGGCGAATCGTTCCCCGAGCTGCCCGCAGAGCTGCGCCCCGCCCGGTGAGCGCCCGAACGGAGAACGCAATGACGCGCTACGAACCCCGCATCGACCTTGACAGCATCGACGCGATCGACGTCCACGTGCACATCGAGGTCGACGACCACGGGCACAAGTCGATTCCGGACGACCTCAGCGAGGCGGCGAGCAAGTACTTCCGCACAGACGGCCCCCGCCCCGACCTCGACAGCATCGCCGCGTACTACCGCGAGCGGCGCACGGCGGCCGTGGTGTTCACGGTCGACTCGTCGACCAAGCTGAACCACGCGCCGATCTCGAACGACGAGATCATCGACGGCGCCGCGCGGCACGCCGACATCCTCATCCCGTTCGGCTCGGTCGATCCGAACCGCGACGACGCCGTCTCCGAGGCGCGACGCCTCATCGACCGCGGCGTGCGCGGGTTCAAGTTCCACCCCACGGTGCAGGGCTTCTCGCCGGACGACGAGCGCTTCTTCGAGCTCTACGGCGCGCTGCAGGACGCCGGCGTCGTCGCGCTCTTCCACACCGGCCAGACCGGCATCGGCGCGGGCATGCCGGGCGGCTACGGCTTCGAGCTGGCGCTGTCGAACCCGATGCTGCTCGACCGGGTCGCGGCGCGCTTCCCCGACCTGCAGATCATCATGGCCCACCCCTCCGTGCCGTGGCAGGACGAGGCGCTGTCGGTGGCGACGCACAAGCACAACACGTGGATCGACCTGTCGGGCTGGAGCCCGAAGTACTTCCCCGCCGAGCTCGTGCGCTACGCCAACCGTATGATCAGCGACCGGGTGCTGTTCGGCTCCGACTTCCCCCTGATCACGCCCGACCGCTGGCGCGCAGACGCCGACACGGCCGAGTTCTTCCGCGACGACCAGGTGCGCTCGCGCATCATGCGCGACAACGCCGCCCGCCTGCTGGGGCTGGCGTGATCACTGCCGACGCCCGCGGAGCCGATCCGGTCCTCGACCGGCTCGGGTTCGAGCGGCGCCACTTGTCGCCGGCGGCGCGCGCCGCGCTCGAGCGGATGAGCGAGGTCATCGCCTCGCACCTCGAGCCGCTGATGGCCGACGCGTGGGACCGCGCGGTGATGCCGGCCGACGTCATCGAGCGCCTGGCGCCGCTCGGCCTCATGGAGCCGGAGGGCGTCTCGGCCGAGGAGGCCGGCTCGACGATGTACTCGGGGCTGCGCAACTTCCGCCTCGCCCGCGCCGACGCGTCGATCGCGACGATGTACAACGCGCAGAGCGGCCTGTTCCGCGCCGCGGTGCGCCACGGCGGCTCGGCGGAGCAGGCGGCCGAGTGGGATCCGCAGGTGCGGCGCTTCGAGCTCACGGGCGTGTTCGCGCTCACCGAGCCGGACCACGGCTCGGATGTCGCGGGCGGCCTCGCCACTCGCGCCCGCCGCGACGGCGACGAGTGGGTGCTCGACGGCGCGAAGCGCTGGATCGGCGGCGCCGACACGGCCGACGTCATCGCCGTGTTCGCGCGCGACGAGGCAGACGGCCAGGTGAAGTGCTTCCTCGTCGAGCGCGAGGCCGAGGGGATGACGATCGACATCATCCGGCGCAAGGTGTCGCTTCGGCCCATGCAGAACGCCCACATCACCCTCGACGGCGTGCGCGTGAGCGAGCGGATGCGGCTGCAGAACGTGAACTCGTGGCGCGATGTCGCGGGACTCCTGCGCGGCATGCGCTCCGACGTCGCGTTCCTCGCCGCGGGCGTCGCGGCAGGCGCCCTCGACGCCGCCCTCCGCTACACCCGCGACCGCGAGCAGTTCGGCAGGCCGATCGCGAGCTTCCAGCTGATCCAGGAGAAACTGGCGCGCATGCTCGGCAACGCCACCAGCGCGCTGTCGCTCGCGTGCGAGCTCGCGGCCGCGCAGGACGGCGGCGAGTGGAACGACGAGAACGCCGCCCTCGCCAAGATGGTGACGGCCGAGCGCGCGCGAGAGAACGGCGCCCTCGCCCGCGAGGTGCTCGGCGGCAACGGCATCGTGCTCGACAACGACGCGGCGCGCTTCTTCGCCGACGCCGAGGCCGTCTACTCCTACGAGGGCACGCACGAGGTGAACGCCCTCATCATCGGCCGGTCGCTGACCGGCGTCTCCGCATTCGTCTGACACTCCATCCGGATCATCCGGAACCCCGAAAGGACCAACACTCATGTCACAGCAGACCATCGACTACGCAGAGATCGCCGGCCTCACGGGGCGCGACCTCGGCTGGACCGACTGGCTCGAGGTCACGCAGGACCGCATCGACACGTTCGCCGACGCGTCGGACGACCACCAGTGGATCCACGTCGACGTCGATCGCGCCAACGCCGAGAGCCCGTTCGGCGCGCCGATCGCGCACGGGTTCCTGTCGCTGTCGCTCGCCACGAAGTTCTGGAGCGAGCTGCTCGACGTGACGGGCGTCACCACGAAGGTGAACTACGGCCTCGACAAGGTGCGCTTCGTCTCACCAGTGAAGGTCGGCACGAAGATCCGGATGAACGCGGTCGTCGCCGAGGTGCTCGAGGTCAAGGGCGGCTGGCAGCTGACGGTCGACCAGACCATCGTCGCCGAGGGCGGCGAGCGGCCGGCGGTCGTGGCGCGCGGCCTCTACCGCTTCTACGCCTGACCCGCGGGGCGGGTCTCGGAACAGCTCGACACTCGAAGGGGTACAACGATGTACGACGAGGGAATCGGAACCTGGACGGCGAAGCGCCGCCTGCAGAGCCCCGATAAGACGGCGCTCGTGTTCGGCGATCGCGCGTTCACCTACGCGGAGTTCGCGGAGCGCGCCGATCGGATCGCCGAGGTGCTGCACGTGCGCGACGTCGCGAAGGGCGACCGGGTCGCGTACATGGGCGAGAACAGCCCCGAGTTCCTCATGGCGCTGTTCGCGTGCGCGCAGATCGGGGCGGTGTTCGTGCCGATCAACACGCGCCTCGCGCCGCCCGAGGTCACCCACGTCCTCACCGACAGCGGATCGCGCGCGCTGATCTACGACATCGAGTTCGCGGCCAAGGTGCTGCCGGGCATCGAGGCGGCGGGCATCGCCCACGTCATCCCGACCGAGGACGGCCTGCCCGGCTTCCCCGGCCTGCCCGAGCTGACGTCGCGCCCGTCCGGCGGCCGCGTGAGCGCCGCGGTCGCCGCGGACGACCCCGCGGCGATCATCTACACCTCGGGCACGACGGGCCGCCCGAAGGGCGCGGTGCTCAGCCACCGCAACCTCACCTACGTCTCGCTCAACGCGATCATCGACGTCGGCGTCTCGCGCGGCGACGTCAGCCTGCTGATCTCGCCGCTGTTCCACGTGGCGGCGCTCGGGATGGGCGCGCTGCCGACCATCCTCGCCGGCGGCACGATCGTGCTCGAGAACGGCTTCGACGCGGGCCGCGCGCTCGCGCAGATCGAGCGGCACGGCATCACGATGCTCTCCGGCGTGCCCACGACGTTCCAGTTGATGGCCGATCATCCGGACTGGGCCGGAACGGACCTGTCGACGCTGAGCAAGCTGACCTGCGGCGGATCGGCCGTGCCGACCCGCATCCTCAACGCCTACGAGGAGCGGGGGATGTCGTTCTCGCAGGGCTACGGGATGACCGAGACGTCGCCGGGCGCGACGCAGCTCACGCCCGAGTACACGCGCACGAAGCAGGGCAGCGTCGGCACGCCCTGCTACTTCACGAACGTGCGGATCACGAACGACGACGGCCAGGTCGTGCCGCGGGGCACGATCGGCGAGATCGAGGTGCAGGGCCCGAACGTGTTCCTCGGCTACCACGGGCAGCCCGAGAAGACCGCCGAGTCGTTCCGCGAGGGCGGCTGGTTCCGCTCCGGCGACATGGGCTACCTCGACGACGACGGCTTCCTGTTCATCGCCGACAGGCTCAAGGACATGATCATCTCGGGCGGCGAGAACATCTACCCGGCCGAGATCGAGATCCGGATCGGCGACATCGACGGCGTCACGGGCGTCGCGGTGATCGGGGTGCCGGATGAGCGCTGGGGCGAGGTGCCGTGGGCGATCGTCTCGCTCCGCGAGGGGGCCGAGCTCACGAGCGAGCAGGTCGTCGCCGAGCTGACCGGCGAGATCGCGCGCTACAAGATCCCGAAGCAGACGCGCGTCGTCGACGAGTTCCCGCGCACCGCGAGCGGCAAGATCCGTAAGTCCGACCTGCGCGCCCGCTTCGGCGGCCAGGCCAAGCAGTCGCGCGAGCCCGGCACCGCAGACCCCTGGAAGACCGAGACGGTGCGCATCGTCAAGGACTGACCGGGAGCGCGCGCCCTTCCGGGTGCGCGACGCCACAACGGAAGAAGTTCGATGAAGAAGTTCACCCGTCATACCCTGTCCATCGTCGCCGCGCTCGCGCTGGTGGCCGCAGCCCCGTTCGCGGCCACCGCCGCGGCGGGCTCTCCATCCGGTTCCGGTTCATCCGGAGCCTCCTCATCCGGCAAGGGCCTGCCCCAGGTTCAGCCGGCGACTCCCGGCGCGCTGCAGGAGTGCGAATCCCTCGAGGGCTTCTCCTACGAGGGAACGCAGATCGACTCGGCGGAGCTCGTGCCGGCTGGCGAGCTGTCGAACGCCGGCGAGCCGATCGGCGAGCACTGCGTCGTCGAGGGCCGCATGAACGAGCGCGTCAGCGAGGTCGACGGCCAGACCTACGCGATCGGTTTCGAGATGCGGCTGCCGACCGACTGGGCCGGCCGCTTCCTCTACCAGGCCAACGGCGGCATGGACGGCAACGTCGTGCCGGCCCTCGGCGTCATCACGGGCGGTCAGCTCGAGAGCGGCCTGCAGGCCGGGTTCGCGGTGATCAGCTCGGACGCGGGGCACGCGTCGAACCAGAACCCGCTGTTCGGCCTCGACCCGCAGGCGAGGCTCGACTACGGCTACCAGGCCGTCGGCGCGCTCACCCCGATGGCGAAGGCGCTCATCGAGGACGCGTACGGCCGCGGACCCGACACCTCGTACATCGCCGGCGGATCGAACGGCGGGCGCCACACGATGGTCGCCGCCAGCCGCTACGCCGATCAGTACGACGGCTTCATGCCCGTCGCGCCCGGATTCAACCTGCCGCAGGCCGCGGTCGCCCAGCTCTGGGGCGCACAGCAGTGGAACACCGTCGCCTCGACGCCCGGCGACATCACGACCGCGTTCACCGCGGCGGAGCGCGAGACCGTCGTCGACGCGATCCTCGAGCGGTGCGACGGCATCGACCGGCTGCGGGACGGCATCGTCTCAGACGGCGAGCGGTGCGCGAAGTTCTTCGACGTGCAGCGCGACGTGCCCTCGTGCGACGAGGCCGACGATTCCGGATGCCTTCCGGCCGAGCGCAAGGACGTGCTGGAGCGCGTGATGGCCGGCGCGGTCACGAGCGACGGCGAGCGCATCTACGAGTCGTTCCCGTGGGACGCCGGCATCACGAACGACGACTGGGCCGGTTGGAAGCTCGGATCCAGCGTGATGCTCGACCCGATGGCCGTCGGGTTCGTGTTCTCGCCCGAGGCCGAGTCGCCCGCGATCCTGAGCGATCTCGCCGGCTACGCGCTGAGCGTCGACGTCGACGAGAAGGCGGCGGGAATCTGGGAGGCGGGGTCCACTGGCGAGAGCGCCATGGAGTTCATGACGCCGCTCGGCGACGACACCGATCTCGACACGCTGCGCAGCACGGGCGCCAAGATGCTCGTGGTGCACGGAGCCGCCGACCCGATCTTCAGCGCCGACGACACCGCTCGCTGGTACGACGAGGTCGACAAGGCGTACAAGAACAAGGCCGAGAGCTTCGTGCGGTACTTCGAGGTGCCCGGCATGGCGCACGTGCGGGGAGGCGCATCGACCGACCAGTTCGACGGCCTCGGCGCCCTCGTCGACTGGGTGGAGCACGGCGAGGCTCCGGAGTCGATCGTCGCGACCGCCCGCGGCGAGGGAAACCCCGGCGGCGCGAACGCCGAGGTGCCCGCCGACTGGTCGGCCGACCGCACCCGCCTGCTGTGCGCCTACCCCGAGGTCGCCCGCTACACCGGAGGCGACCCCGAGGTCGCATCGAGCTTCGACTGCAAGCCGAGCTCCGGCGGCCCGAACAGCGCGAAGGGCTGACCCGGAAACGCACCCCAGGTGCGGGAGATCGACGGCGACCGGCTGGTCCGGGTCGATCTCCCGCACCCGAGCGGACCCGTCATCCGCCCAGGTGCGACGAATCGACGTCCCCCGGCCGATCCGGGTCGATCTCCCGCACCCGAGCGGACCCGTCATCCGCCCAGGTGCGACGAATCGACGTCCCCCGGCCGATCCGGGTCGATCTCCCGCACCGGAGCGCCGTTCGCACAGCGGCGGCGCGAGAGAATGGTGGGGTGCCGCATCGGCACCGCCCGAACCTCTCCCCGCCGGAGCACCATGTCCGCTGCCAGATCGCGCCGTCCGCGCCGCTCCGCCCGCGCGCGGCGGTCCCAGCGCGTGCGCCGCGCGTGGCTGTGGGGATCGCTCGGCGCGCTCTGCCTCGGCGCCGTCATCGCGCTCGCCGTCGCGGCGATCTCGCTCGCGAACGCCTACCAGGCGCTGTCGCAGCCGATCCCGTCGGACGAGCCCATCGAGGCGCGCGCAGCGCAGCAGGCGGACGAGCCTGCCGCGGCCAGTCTCGATCCGGATGCCGCTGACGAGATCGCGGGAGACGCCGCCGGCTCGTCGTCTGTCGCGGTCTCGACCCTCGCCGACCCCGCGTGGGTCGCAGAGACGTCGGAGCGCCTGAGCATCCCCGAGCGCGCCCTCGCCGCGTACGCGGGCGCCGCGCTGATCGCCGCGCAGGAGCATCCGGGCTGCAGCCTGGCCTGGAACACCCTCGCCGGCATCGGGTCCGTCGAATCGCTCCACGGCACGATCTACGGCTCGAGCATCGGTGAGGACGGCGTCGCGGAGCCCGCGATCATCGGCATCGCGCTCGACGGCAACGGGGTGCAGCACGTCGCCGACACCGACGAGGGGCGCCTCGATGGCGACACCGAGTTCGACCGGGCCGTCGGGCCGATGCAGTTCATCCCCGAGACGTGGGGCATCTACGGCCGCGACGGGTCGGGCGACGGCGCGGCAGACCCGCAGAACATCGACGACGCGGCGCTGACCGCCGCCGACTACCTGTGCCGAGCGGGTGATCTGTCGGATCCCGACACCTGGATCGCCGCGATCAGCAGCTACAACCCGACCGTCGAGTACAACAACAAGGTCGCGACCGTCGCCGACCGCTACGCGCAGTAGCCCCGCCCGCACAACCGCTCAGATCTGCGCTTCCCACGCGGCCTCATCCGACAATCCTGTTGCCGACGCACAGATCTGCGACCCCGGGCGCGAGCCCGCGCAGCGCCTTACCGCGCCGCGGCCACCGCGCCCCAGATCGCGGCCGCGACCTCGCGCTTGGTCCCCGCGGCCGCCGCGACGACCTCGCCGCCGTCGCCGATGATCTCGACCTCGTTGTCGGCGCGGCCGAACGCGTGCTCGGCGTCGGCGCGGTTCACGACCAGCAGGTCGACGCCCTTGCGCTCGCGCTTGCGGCGCCCGCGCTCGCGGCGGGCATCGGCATCGGGGTCGGTCTCGGCGGCGAACGCGACGATCGTCTGGCCGGGCGCGCGGCGGGCGGCGAGGCCGGCCACGACGTCCTCGTTCTCGACGAGCTCGATGCGCTCGAGCGGGCCGTCCTCCTTCGTGAGCTTCTGGTCGGCGACCGCGGCCGGGCGGTAGTCGGCGACCGCGGCGGCCATCACGACGACGTCGGCGGACGGCGACGCCTCCCGCATCGCGTCGGCGAGCTCTGAGGCCGACCCGACGGGCACGACGGCGACGCCGTCCGGCAGCTGCGCCCGCACATCGGCCTCGACGTTGGCGGCGACGAGCGTGACCGAGGCACCGCGGCACGCGGCCTCCGCGGCGAGCGCGACGCCCTGGCGCCCGCTCGAGTGGTTGCCGAGGTAGCGGACAGGGTCGATGGGCTCGCGCGTTCCGCCGGCCGAGACCACGACCGTGAGCCCGTCCAGGTCGCGCGGCGACAGCAGCGCGAGCGCGCCCTCGATGATGGCTTCGGGCTCGAGCATGCGCCCCGGTCCCGCATCCCCGCCGGTCAGCTCGCCGTCATCCGGCCCCAGGATCGTCACGCCCCGCTCGCGCAGCGTCGCGATGTTCGCCTGCGTCGCCGGGTGCCGCCACATCTCGGTGTGCATCGCCGGCGCGACAGCGACGGGCGCGACCGTCGCCAGCAGCGTGGTGCCGAGCAGGTCGTCGGCGATCCCCGCGGCCATCCGCGCGATCGTGTTGGCCGTCGCCGGCGCCACGATCACGAGGTCGGCCGCCTGCCCGACCGCGACGTGGCGGACGCGCGCGACGTCGTCGTGCACACTCGTCGTGACGGGGCTGCGGCTGATGGCCTCCCACGTCGGCAGCCCGACGAAGCGCAGGGCGTCGTCCGTCGGGATCACCGTCACCTCGTGGCCGGCCTTGATCAGCAGGCGCACGAGGTGCACCGACTTGTACGCGGCGATGCCGCCCGTGACGCCCACGACGATGTTCATGCTTCGATTCTGCCGTGCGCGCGGATGATCGGCACTCCCCATAGGCTGGGCGACGTGTGCACCGTTGTGATCGACGTCGCCGACGCGGGGTCGTCGCGCATGCTGGCCGTGCGCGACGAGGATCCGTCGCGCCCCTGGGACGCCCTCGGGGCCTGGTGGCCGGATGAGTACCCCGGCGTCATCGGCATCCGCGACCGCCGGGCCGGCGGCGCCTGGATGGCGATCGACCCGTCGTCGCACCGCCTCGCCGTGCTGCTGAACCGCGCCGACGTGCTCGACCTGCCGGATGCCGCCTCCCGCGGCTCCCTGGCGCTCGAGTCGGTGTCGGGCAGGTCGCCCTCGGGAACGCCGCGGATGCACGGCTTCAACCTGGTCGAGGTGACGCCGGACGGCGCGCGGGTCGTGTCGTGGGACGGCGAGAGTCTGCGCGAGACGCCCGTCCGGCCTGGCGTGCACATGATCGCGCACGACGACCTCGACGACCCGGCCACCCCGCGCATCGCGCGGTGGCTGCCGCGCTTCCGCGACGAGGTTCCGGATGCCGCAGGCTGGCCGGGCGCGTGGGTCTCGCTGCTGGCGGAGACGGCGGCGCTCTCACCCGACGACGACAGCGCGATCATCCGCGACAACCGCGCGCACGGCTACCCGACGCTGTCGCTGCTGTACGCAACGGCCGAGGTCTCGCACGACGGCGTGCGCGCGGACGACGTGACGCTCCCCCGGCCGGCGCACTGGCAGTAGCCGAGCCGTCGCTACGCTTGCGGCATGGGGGAACGCCGGCCGCTGTACGTCGAAGTGCTCGTCCGGGCACCCCTCGAGCGGGTGTGGGAGCTCACGCAGAGCACCGATCAGCACCCGAGGTGGGACGCCCGCTTCACCCGCATCATCCCGACGGGCCTGCGCGACGACGGGGCGCAGACGTTCCGGTACGAGCTCGACCTGAAGGTGCACACGATCCGCGGTACGGGCATCTCGCTCGGCGAGAAGTCGGCGGCGGGCGGCGCGCGCACCTCTGCGCTGCTGTTCGACACGGCCGACCGGCTCTCGCCGCTCGGCGCCGGGCGCGGCTACTGGCGCTACGTGCCGCACCCCGAGGGCGTTCGCTTCATCACCGGATACGACTACGAGCCGGGGTACGGTGCGGTCGGCCGTCTGCTCGACCGGCTGATCACTCGCCGCGTCGTCTGGCTCATGACCGCGTGGAGCTTCGACCGGCTCCGCCTCTGGGCAGAGGGCGAGGCGGAGCCCGAGCGCGTCGGGTGGTGGCGCGGATGGTTCGGCGGCCCCCGCGCCCGCGCCCGCAACTGCCTCTCGCGCCCGCCGGGCCGGCCCATCCGGCGCGTGATGACCGAGGCCCCGGACACCCTCAACCGGATCGAGAACCATGACTGACGCACCCGGCGTGTTCGAGCGCGGCATCGGCGCCGACTTCGCGAAGCTGCACCCGATGATGCGCGAGCGCTTCGGCGTGAGCGTCGCGAACGGGCGCGCGTGCGTCGGAACCGGCGTGATGCACGAGATCAGGCGCAGCCCGTGGTGGGCGAGGCCGTTCCTCATGCTGGGCGCGACGCGCAACATCATGTTCCCCGAGGCCGGCTCGGAGGTGCCGTTCCGGATCGACAACTACCCCTACATCGACGACTTCGGCCGCGAGACGGTCACGTTCGTGCGCACGATGCAGGTGCGCCCCGGCCGGCGGCGGCGCTTCGACGCGACGATGGTCTACAGCGAGGCGCGCGGCCGCGTCGTCGACTACCTCGGCACGCATCAGCACCTGCCCGTCGACCTCGATCTGTCGGTCACCGAGCGGGGCGGGCTTCGGCTCGTCTCGGGCGAGCAGCGGTTCTACGAGGGGCGGATCGGGTTCCGCTTCCCGATGCTGCTGAGCGGCCGGGCGCACCTCACCGAGCACTACGACGACGAGCGCGGCTGCTACGTGATCGATCTCGAGGTGCGCAACCGCATCGTCGGGCTGCTGTTCGGGTATCGGGGCGAGTTCACGTGCGAGTTCCCCGACGCCGACGGGATGCCGGTGTCGCTCAAGCCCTACCGCGAGGAGCTCCGCGAGTGAGCGGGAACCCGTCGGTGTTCCTCGCCGCGCTCGGCGACGACGCGGCGAGACTGCGGCCCGAGTGCCGCGACTACGCGGCGGGGCCCGGCGACGGAGTCGTCACGGGCGAGGGCGTGTTCGAGCGCGCCGGCAGCCGGTTCGGCAGGCTCGGGCTGCTCGCTCGTCCGTTCGTGGGCCCGCGGCTGCTCGTGACCGGCTTCGGGCGGGACGTGCCGTTCCGGGTCGTGAACCGCCTCGTCGTCGGTCCGGATGGGGAGCTCGAGCTGCACGCCGAGCGCACGTTCCGCTTCGCCACGGGCGAGCAGACGTTCGTCGACCTGCTGCGCGCGGGCGACGAACCCGGGACCCTGCTCAACGTGCTGGGCGACGCCCGCCGGGTCGAGCTGACGCTGCGCGTCGGTGTCACGGCGGACGGGCACCTGAGCCTGCGTTCGGAGAGCGCGCGGCTGCGGCTCGGCCGCTGGCGCATCCCGCTGCCCGGCCCGCTCGGCGTGCGCGTCGGCGTCGTCGACGGCTTCGACGAGGCGGTCGGTCGCCAGACGGTCAGCGCCCGCGCGCGCAACCCGCTCCTCGGAACGGTGCTGGAGTACCGCGGTTCGTTCCGCTGGCGGCGCGAGGGCTGATCCGACGCTCCTCGCCCATCCGCCCCGCCCATCCGCTCAGGTGCGGCGAATCGACCGTTCTCGTCGAAAATCGGTCGATCTGCCGCACCCGAGCAGGGAAAACCCGCCCTCCATCCGACGCCCGGAAAAATTCTCGATTTCCCTCTAGACATTCCCTATGGCCATAGGTATTGTCATTCTCACGGCACGACGCGGTGCCGAGGAACCCGGAAGGAACCCCCTGTGAGCGCTCAGGCAACGCTGATCGACGACTTCTCACTCGAGATGACGGGCAAGGACGTGCCCGGTCTGCTCGAGGCGGCCCGCGCGATTCCGCAGGGAACGCGCATCAACGTGACGTTCCTCGGCAACGAAGACCTCGAGATGCGCGTCGCCGCCGCCAAGGCCGTCAAGGACGCGGGCTTCGTCCCCGTTCCCCACATCTCCGCCCGCCGCATCGCCTCCGAGGCACAGCTGCGCGAGTTCCTGCAGGCCCTGCAGGAGGTCGGCGCGACCGAGCACATCTTCGCCGTCGGCGGCGACCCCGCGACTCCCGAGGGCCCGTACGACTCGGCCTACGACATCATCCGCTCCGGCATCCTGCCCGAGTACGGCGTCAAGGAGGTCTCGATCTCGGGCTACCCCGAGGGCCACCCCGACATCTCCGACGAGCTGCTGTGGGAGCACCTGCAGAAGAAGGCCGCGTCGCTGGCCGAGCAGGGCCTCGGCGCCGTCATCCTCACGCAGTTCGCGTTCGACACCGACCCGGTGCGCGCGTGGATCGAGAAGGTCCGCCAGCTCGGCATCGACGCGACGATCCGCATCGGCACGCCCGGCCCCGCCGGCATCAAGCGGCTGCTGAACTTCGCCCGCCGCTTCGGCGTCGGCGCCAACGCGATGATCGTCAAGAAGTATGGATTCTCGCTGACGAACCTGCTCGGAACCGCTGGCCCCGACCGCTTCATCACCGATCTCGCGAACCTCAACGCGGCGGACCCCGCCTCCGGCGACGTGAAGATCCACTTCTACACGTTCGGCGGTCTTCTCGCCACGGCCGAGTGGGCCGAGAAGTTCAAGAAGAAGTCTGCGTAAGGATTGACGCATGACTGACAACATCCCCGCCCTCGTCGACCACGCCTGCCTCGTCGTCGACGGGCCAGACCAGCAGGGCATCGTCGAAACGATCTCCGCGCTCGTGACCCGCAACCGCGGCAACATCATCTCCCTCGACCAGTACTCCACCGACCCCCAGGACGGCCACTTCTTCCAGCGCGTGGTGTTCCACCGCAAAGACTTCGTCGCCGCCCAGCCCGACATCGCCGCCGACCTCGCCGCGACCCTCGAGCCCCTCGGAATGACGTGGAAGCTGCAGGACATGTCGGTCCGCAAGCGCATGGCCGTCCTCGCCTCCAAGAGCGACCACTGCCTCCTCGAACTCCTCTGGCGCCACCGCCGGGGCGAACTGCCGGTGTCCATCCCCATGGTCATCAGCAACCACCCCGACGTCGCAGAAGACGTCCGCACCTTCGGCATCCCCTTCTTCCACGTCCCCTCCCAGGCGGGACCGGACAAGGCCGAATCCGAGGCGGAGATCCTCCGCCTCCTCTCCGGCAACGTCGACTTCGTCGTCCTCGCCCGCTACATGCAGGTCATCAGCGAGGACTTCCTCGCAAACGTCGACGCGCCCGTGATCAACATCCACCACTCGTTCCTGCCCGCCTTCATCGGCGCCGGCCCCTACCGCAAGGCCAAGGAACGCGGCGTGAAGCTCATCGGAGCCACCGCCCACTACGTCACCGGCGACCTCGACGAGGGCCCCATCATCGAGCAGGACGTCGCCCGCGTCGACCACGCCATGACCGCCCTCGACATGCAGCAGCGGGGCGCCTACGTCGAACGCGCCGTCCTCTCCCGCGCCGTCCAGTGGCACGCAGAGGACCGCGTCATCCGACAGGGCAACCACACCATCGTCTTCTCATAGACCCCAACAAACCATCAGGAAAGAAAGGTTCACCGTGGCACCTCAGAATCTTCAGCAGGCAATCGATGCCGCTGGAAACTCCGTCGAACTGCTCCGCAACTCGCAGATCGGCTCGTACATCTATCCCGTCGTCCCCGCCGACTTCCAGAACTGGATCAAGGAGCAGCAGGCGTGGCGCAACACGTCGGTGCTGTACGACCAGTCGCACCACATGGACAACGTGTTCCTGAAGGGCTCTGACGCGATCAAGCTCATCAGCGACACCGCGATCAACTCGGTGGCGAACTTCGCCGTCGACAAGGCCAAGCAGTACGTGCCGACCACGGCATCCGGCCACGTCATCGGCGACGGCATCCTCTTCCGCGAGGCGGAGGACGAGTACGTGTACGTCGGCCGCGCGCCCGCCTCGAACTGGCTGTGGTACCACGGCGAGAACGGCGACTACAAGAACCTCGAGCTGACGGTCGACCGCCGCTCGAACTCGCGCCCGTACGGCCACGCCGTTTCGCGCCGCTACTACCGCTTCCAGATCCAGGGCCCCACGGCCTGGGACGTCATCGAGAAGCTCAACGGCGGCCCGCTCGAGAAGCTGCGCTTCTTCACGATGTCGACGATGCAGATCGCCGGCAAGACCGTTCGCACCCTGCGCCACGGCATGGCGGGCGCTCCCGGCCTCGAGCTGTGGGGCCCCTACGAGGACCACGACCAGATCCGCGACGCCATCGTCGAGGCCGGCGCCGAGTTCGGTCTCGTGCCCGTCGGTTCGCGCGCCTACCCGTCGAACACGCTCGAGTCGGGCTGGATCCCCTCGCCGCTTCCCGCCGTCTACTCGGGCGAGGCCGAGGCCGGCTACCGCGAGTGGCTCGGTGCAGACAGCTACGAGGCGACCGGCACGCTCGCCGGCTCGTTCGTGAGCGACGACATCGAGGACTACTACCTCACCCCGTGGGAGCTCGGCTACGGCTCGTTCGTCAAGTTCGACCACGACTTCATCGGCCGCGACGCCCTCGAGAAGATCGACCCCGCCACCCAGCGCCGCAAGGTCACGCTCGAGTGGAACGCCGAGGACCTCGGCAAGGTCTGGACGTCGCTGCTGAACGTCGACGGCCCGAACTACAAGTTCTTCGACCTGCCGCTGGCCAACTACGGCTCGGCGAACTACGACTCGGTCGTCGACGCCGACGGCAACAACATCGGCTTCTCGATGTTCACCGGCTACTCGTCGAACGAGCGCCGCGGCCTCTCGCTCGGCACCGTGAACCCCGACGTGCCCGAGGGCGCGGAGGTCAAGGTCGTCTGGGGCGAGCCGAACGGCGGCACCAGCAAGGCGTCGGTCGAGAAGCACGAGCAGATCGAGGTCCGCGCCGTGGTCAGCCCGGTTCCGTTCTCGTCGGTCGCCCGCGAGACCTACCAGGGCGGCTGGCGCACCGGCTACACCGACTGATCCGGGCTCTGGCTGTGCGCGCGGCTCCGGATGACGGAGCAGGCGCGGCCGGATGAGTAAGCTCGGTGGGGCCCGGAGACCGCAGGTCTCCGGGCCCCACTCACTTTCGGCCGTCGCGCCGTCGCGCGGCCCGGGAAGGACTATCGGCACCAATGAGTCTGCGTTACGCCCTGCTCGCGCTGCTGCGCGTCGGGCCCAACTCGGGGTACGACCTGCAGAAGAAGTTCGACACGTCGGTCGGACACCTGTGGCACGCCCCAGACAGCCAGATCTATCCGGAGCTGCGCAAGATGGAGGCCGCCGGCCTCGTCGAGGCGGAGGAGCAGACCCGCGGCGAGCGCGGTCGGCGTCGGATGTACCACGTCACGCCGGCGGGCGACGAGGCGTACCTCGCGTGGATGAACGGGCCACTGTCGTACTCGCGCGTGCGCGAACCCGCGACGCTGAAGGCCTCGTACCTCGAGGCCGCGGATCAGGGGCCCGCGCGCGAGTTCTTCCGCGACCACATCTCGCACTGGCGAGGGGAGCTCGACCAGTGGGAGGCCGAGCTCGACAGGGTCTCCGACCGCGCCACCCCGATGCTGCAGGACCGCCTGCGCGCCACCCCGGCGGACGACCACGACCGCGTGGTGGCGTTCAAGCGCCTCGGCTACCAGAACCTGGTCGCCCGCGCCCGCGCCGAGATCGACTGGGCCGAGAGCGGCCTCCGCCTCCTCGACGAGCTCGGCTACACCGAGTAGTCAGGCCTCAGCCCCGGCCGGGCACCCAGCGGTCGACGCGGTCCTTCGACTCCTTCAGGCCCCATCCGGTGCCATCGCGCAGCACCTTGATCGCCTTGATCGTGTTGCCCGCCGCGATCTCGCGGTCGACCTCGGCGACGAGCGCCGGATCGAGAGCGCCCGTGCCGTCGGGCCGGACGATCGAGGCGGCCGTCTGGGCGGCAGGTGCACCCCCTGCGTCCGCGCCCCACGCATCGACCGCTGCCTTCGCGTCGGCGAGGCTCAGGCCCGTGGCGCCGCGCAGCTCCTTGATGGCCTCGATCGTGCGCCCGCCGAGCACCAGGCCGTCGATCTCGACAACCTTCTCGGGCGGCAGCTCGGCGATCGGCACCTGCGGCTGCGCGGCGCGCTTGCCGCCGCGACCGGTCATCACCACGACCACCAGACCGGCGAGAACGACGGCGGCGGTGATGAGGATCACGGTCATATCCATGCCGCAAGCCTATCGACGCGGCGGCGCGCTCCGCCCCTCCCGCCCTCCCCCTCATCCGGAACCGTAGGGTGGAGGAACACGCCCGCACGACGAAGGAGAAGCGCATGCCCCGCACCCCGATTCCCGCCGATCTCGCCGAGGCGCTGCGCAAGCCCAACCAGTGCGTAGTCGCGACGATTCGGCCGGACGGCGAGCTCTCGACCGCCGCGACCTGGTACGAGTACGACGCCGACGGCCGCATCCTGCTCAACATGGACGCGAGCCGCGCCCGCATGACGCACCTGCGCAACGACCCGCGGGTCGCGCTGACGATCTTCGCCGGCGACGACTGGTACTCGCACGTGTCGGTATCGGGGAAGGTCGTCGAGTTCCGCCACGACGAGGACCTCGCCGACATCGACCGCATCTCGACCCACTACACGGGCTCGGCGTACGGCGACCGCGAGCGCGACAGCTGGACGGCCGTCGTCGAGGTCGAGCGCTGGCACGCCTGGGGCGCGCTCGCCGCGAAGTGACGAGCGTATCGGGCTGACGCCGTCCGGCGCCCGGCCGCGTCAGTGCACGCTCTCCATGAGCTCGGAGCCGAGGACGCGGAAGGCCTGGTGCGCGCGGTTGCGGTGCAGCGCGGACGCATCGTCGAAGCACACCGTCAGCGCGTAGGCGAGCCCGGCGCGGGGTCCGGCGATGACGCCGGCCTCGGCTCGCACGCCCTCGTCGTCGTAGGCGGTGCGGTTGAGGAACAGCAGGCCGTGCGAGTCGTCCTCGTGTCCGAAGGCCCGCAGGTTCGTCGCGGCGCCGACGAGGCTGAGGTCCTGCCCCGCCGTCAGCCACTCCGCGACCTGCGCGCTCACGGCGGCGTCGACCGCGCTGCCCGACATGATGTCACCCATCAGGACGGCGTACTCGCGGGTGGTGCCGAGCGAGACGTGGGGCGCATCATCCGGCCCCCTGCGGTCGCGCACCTGGTCGAGCAGGGCCGACCGCCTCATCCCGAGGTTCAGCATGCGGCGGGAGACCGCTTCGATGCCGACCTGCGCGAGCAGCCCGTTCGTCGCGTAGGCATCGCCCTGCGCGGCCGCGAGCACGGCGAGGTCGATCAGCGGCAGCGCGTCGATCGACAGGTGCCGCCAGATGCCCGAGACCGACACGGGATCGAGCTGATCGCGCGGCACGCGCGAACGGGGGTCGAGGGCGCCCGACGCGAAGCGCGCAGACGTCTCGACCAGCAGCGGCACGACGGCCAGGCCGCCGACCGGCATCACGACGCTGTCGTCGCCCGAGACGACAGTCGCTCCGCTGTCGAGGTCGGCGACGTACACCGACACCTGGGCACCCGACTCGGCGAGCGCCTCGAGCGCCGCCATCGTCTGCGCGAAGTTCGGGCGGGAACCGCGCCGCCTCGTCGAACGCACGCCGTCTCGCCGGCGCTGGCCGCGGGTCAGGACGATCGCCTGCTCGGGGTCGCTGGGCACGGGTTGCCTCCGGGCGCTAGAAAACCGACGGTGTCGCTTGGTCTCTCCCCGGGCAGATTCGCCTCACCCCAACCGCGCTGACGCGGGCGACGCCCGCATCACACGTCGACAGCCTAGGCGCACAGGCTGTGCGTGCGCCTGGGGTACCCGGGCAATATCACCAGATCGTCACGCGCTGGTCGCGCGGGAGCCACAGGGCGTCTCCCTCTGCCGCGCCGAAGGCGTCGTAGAAGGCGTCGATGTTGCGCACGATCTGGTTGCAGCGGAACTCGCTCGGCGAGTGCGGGTCGATCGCCAGCATCCGGATCGCCTCGGCCTCGCGCGTCGACTGCTGCCACACCTGCGCCCACGAGAGGAACACGCGCTGCAGGCCGGTGAAGCCGTCGACCTCGCCCGGCTCGCCCGCTTCGCCCGCCTCGACCGCGATGGCGTACGCCTTGAGCGCGATGCCGAGGCCGCCGAGGTCGCCGATGTTCTCGCCGATCGTGAGGGCGCCGTTGACGTGGTGCTTCTCGGGGTCGAGCCCCTCGGGCGTGAGCGCGTCGTACTGCGCGATCAGCGCGGCTGTCCGCTGCTCGAAGGCGGCGCGGTCGGCCTCGGTCCACCAGTCGCTGAGCGCGCCGGTGCCGTCGTACTGCGAACCCTGGTCGTCGAAGCCGTGGCCGATCTCGTGGCCGATCACGGCGCCGATGCCGCCGTAGTTCGCCGCGGCATCGCGGTCGGCGTCGAAGAACGGGTGCTGCAGGATCGCGGCGGGGAACACGACCTCGTTCTGCAGAGGGTAGTAGTAGGCGTTCACCGTCTGCGGGCTCATCAGCCACTCGTCGCGGTCGATCGGCTGGCCGATCTTCGCCATCTGCCTGTCGTGCTCGAACCGGCTGGCGCGCGCGACGTTGCCGAGCAGATCGGCGGCGTCGACCTCGAGCGCCGAGTAGTCGCGCCACACCTCGGGGTGACCGATCTTCGGGGTGAACTGATCGAGCTTCTCGAGCGCGCGCTCGCGGGTCTCCGGACTCATCCACTCGAGCTCGGTGATGCTGCGGCGGTAGGCCTCGACGAGGTTCTTCACGAGCGTGTCGATCTCTGCCTTCGCCTGCGGCGGGAAGTGACGCTCGACGTACACCCGGCCGACGCCCTCGCCCATCGCGCCCTCGACGAGACTGACACCGCGCTTCCAGCGCTCGCGGATCTGCGGAACGCCCGTGAGCGCCGTGCCGTAGAACGCGAAGTTCTCGTTCACGAAGTCGTCGCTGAGGTACGCGGCCGCGCCGCGCACGATCGCGTAGCGCGCCCACGACTTCCACGCCTCGATGCGGTCGGCGACCAACAGCGAGCCGAGCCCCGAGACGTACGACGGCTGGTTCACGACGATCTCGGCGAACGCGTCGGCGTCGATCACGACGCCGTCGCGCCACGGCGACAGGTCGACGCCCGCGAGCTCCTGCAGCTGCGCCCACGTCGTGAGGTTGTACGTCTTGACGGCGTCGCGGCTGGCGACGTTGTCCCAGTGGTGTCCTGCCAGATCGGTCTCGAGGGCGACGACCGCGTCGGCCTGCGCCGCCGCGTCGGCCACCCCGGCGAGCGCGAGCATGCGCTCGAGGTGCGCGCGGAACTCGGTGCGCACCTCGGCGAACTGCTCGTCGCGGTAGTACTGCTCGTCGGGCAGCGACAGGCCCGACTGCGCCAGGAAAGGAACGGCCCGCTCTGGGTCGCCCGGATCGGGTGCGACGTACAGCCCGAACACGCTCGCGACGCCGTCGCGGTCGAGCCGGCCGACGAGGCCGAGCAGGCCGGTGACGTCGGTCACGGCGTCGACCGCCGCGAGCCGCTCGCGCAGCGGCTCGGCGCCGAGCCGCGCGATGCGCTCGGTGTCCATGAAGCTCGAGAACAGGTCGCCGATCTTGCGGGCCTCGGTGCCGGGCTCTGCACCCGTCGACTCCTCGATGATGGCGCGCACGTCGGCCTCCGCCCGCTCGGCCAGCAGGTGGAACGACCCCCACCTCGCCTTGTCGTCTGGGATCTCGGTGCGTTCGATCCAGCGGCCGTTCACGTAGCGGAACAGGTCGTCCTGCACCCGGACGGAGTCGCTGAGGTCGTCGACGGCGATGCCTGAATCAAGAGCCATGGCTCTACCGTAGCGACGGCCGGAGACATCGGGGGCCGGGCGGGCCGGGCGGGACGTGGCGGACAGGGGCTGCGGCGGTGGCAGCGGTGGTGGCTGCGGCGGCGGGGGCGGGCACAACGCAGTCATTTCTCGCGGCTCCCGCTGGGCTGCCCCGGATTCCGGCGCCCTGCGTCGGTGCCCCTTAAGAATTGACTGCGCTGTGCGCGCCGCGCCCCGGAGGGTCCCCGATACAACCCGTGGGCCGCACCGCGCAGACCCGACCCGAACCGGCCTGTCCACGGCCGGCGCAACCGGCCTTTATCCGGGTCTTTCACCGGTTGCCCGGAGAATCGACCCGTAGCGTTGCCGCATGGTCGTCGACATCATCACCGTCGTGCTCGTCATCGTCGCGGTGCTCGGCGGCCTCAAGGTCGGGCTCTTCGCGAGCATCGGATGGTGGGCCGGGATCGCCGCCGGCGCCATCGCCTCCCCCTGGGTCGTTCCGATCGTCAGCTCGCTCGTGACCGCGCGCGAGTGGCGCGGCATCGCCATCGTCGCGACCGTCATCGTGCTCCTGGCCGTCGGCGCGGCGATCGGCTCCGGCATCGGCGCGCTGTTCCGCCGCGGCGCCGACCGCATCAGGCTGCGCGTGTTCGAGCGGCTGGCCGGCGGGGTCCTCGCCGGCGTCGCCATGGCCCTCGTGCTGGTCACGGCGGGCAGCGCGCTGGCCTCCGCCGGGATCCCCGTGATCTCATCGGCCGTCGCCTCGTCGTCGGCGCTGCGCACCATCACGACCTACACGCCGGCGCCCGTGATCGAGGCGTTCGCGAAGCTGCGCTCCGTCGTCGTCGACGACGCCCTCCCCGCGCTCGGCGGCGCCATCGCCGAGGGCACGGAAGTGCCGGAGCCCACCATCGACACCGGAAGCGACGCGCTCGACGCGGCCGCCGCATCCGTCGCCCGCATCTCGGGCGTCGCCTACGCGTGCGGCACGGGCGCCACCGGCACAGGATTCGTCGCGGCCGACGACCTCATCGTCACGAACGCGCACGTCGTCGCGGGCGCCGACAGCGTCATGGTCGAGCTGCCGGGCGAAGGCGCCGTCGACGGGTCGGTCGTCTACTTCGACCCGGAGGACGACCTCGCCGTGATCTCGGCCGACGTGGACGCCGCGCCCCTCGACGTCGTCGGCCCGCTCGGCGTCGGCGATGAGGCCGCGGTGCAGGGCTACCCGTACGGCGGACCGTTCACCGCCTCCGGCGCCTCGGTCATGGAGGTGTCGACCATGCCGGTCGACGACATCTACGAGGAATCGCAGAGCTACCGCGACGTCTACACGCTCTCGGCCGTGGTGCGGCCCGGCAACTCGGGCGGACCGCTGCTGACCGCCGACGGCGACGTCGCCGGCGTCGTGTTCGCGCGCGACCTGGGCAACGACGGCATCGGCTACGCCATGACGAGCGACGAGCTCGTGCCGGCGCTGGCCGCCACCGGCAGCTCGCCGGTCTCGACGGGCGCCTGCACGAGCTGACGGCGGCGCCGCCCTCGATGTCGGCGGCGGGCAATACGCTCGAGGGGTGAGCACCTCGCCCCCCACCCTGAACCGCCGAATCCTGGCGCTCGCGGTGCCGGCGCTCGGGTCGCTGATCGCCGAGCCGATCTTCCTGATCACCGACTCGGCGATGGTCGGCCACCTCGGTCTCGAGCCGCTGGCGGGCCTCGGCATCGGCGGCGCGGTGATCCAGACGGTCGTGGGGCTGATGGTGTTCCTCGCGTACTCCACGACTCCGGCCGTCGCGCGACGCGTCGGCGCGAACGACCTGCCGGGCGCCGTGACGGCCGGCATCAACGGCATGTGGCTCGCGCTCGCCCTCGGCGCCGTGCTGGCGGTGGCCGGCGTGCTCGCGAGCCCGCTCGCCGTCGCGGCGTTCGGACCGACCGACGTCGTCGCCGCTCACGCGACCACCTACCTCAGCATCTCGATGTGGGGCCTGCCCGCCATGCTGATCGTGTTCGCGGCGACCGGCCTGCTTCGCGGGCTGCAGAACACGGTGACGCCGCTGTGGATCGCCGTCGTCGGCTTCGCGGCCAACGCCGCTCTGAACGCCCTGTTCATCTACGGCTTCGGATGGGGCATCGCCGGCTCGGCGATGGGCACCGTCATCGCCCAGTGGGGCATGGTCGCCGTCTACGCGGTCATCATCGCCCGGCTCGCGCGCGCCCACGGCGCCGTGGTGGCCCCGCAGCGCGACGGCATCAGGCACACCGCGCGCTCGGGCGGGTGGCTGTTCCTGCGCACCGTGAGCCTTCGCGTCGCGCTGCTGCTGACCGTCGGCGTCGCGACGGCCCTCGGCACCCACGAGCTGGCCGGATGGCAGGTCGTGTTCACGATCGCGACGACGGCGGCGTTCGCGCTCGACGCCCTCGCGGTGGCGGCGCAGGCGCTGATCGGCAAGGCGCTCGGCGAGGGCGACCGCGGCCAGGTGCGCGATGTGCTGCGCCGCACCCTGTCGTGGGGCGCGTGGTTCGGCGCGATCTGCGGCGCGGCGATCGCCGCGGCATCCGGGGTCATCGGGCTGCTGTTCACCGGCGACCCGGAGCTCGCGCGCCTGCTCGTGCCCTCGCTGATCATCGCGGGGCTCACGCAGGTGATCGCCGGGCCGGTGTTCGTGCTCGACGGCGTGCTGATGGGCGCGAACGATGCGAGGTACCTCGCGATCGCCGGCGGCATCAACCTGATCCCGTACGTGCCGTTCCTCGCCCTGCTCGGCTGGCTCGCGCCGTCCGGGTCCTGGGGGCTCGCGGCCCTCGCCGCCGGCTACTTCGTGGTCTTCACCGGCGCCCGCTTCGTCACGCTCGCCCGCCGCGTCCGCGGCGAGGCGTGGCTCGATCAGCCGGCGTAGGCGGGCGCGGCCGAGCCCCACGCCCGACTACACCCCGAAGAGATCGCCCCGCAGGTCGCTCATCATGTCGGCCATCGCGCGATAGGCGCCGGCCGAGTCGCGCTCCCGCACGGCGCGGGCGACGCTGACGTGCGCCTCGACCGCCTCCGTCCGGGGGAACTGCGGCATCAGTCCGCCGTGGGTACGGCCAGACAGGGTCACGGCCAGCACCTCCTGCATGGCGACGAACATCTCGTTCCCGCTCGCCTCGAGGATCAGCGCGTGGTACGCGATGTCGGCCTCGAGGAACGCCTCCGTGTCGCCCGATGCGCCGTGCCGCTCGAGGTCGTGCGCGAGCTCGAGCAGCCGCTCGCACTGCGCGGCGCTCGCCCCCCGCGCCGCGGCTCCGGCCGCGGTGGGCTCGATGGCCGTGCGCAGCTGCGTCAGCGAGGCCAGCTGCGCCTCGCGGCGCGGCCCGTTCAGGCGCCAGCCGATCACGCGCGGATCGAGCACCGCCCACGCGCCCGGCTCCTGCACGACGATGCCCACCCTACGGCGCGCGACGACGAGGCCCGCCGACTCGAGCGAGCGCATCACCTCGCGCGCGACCGTGCGCGAGATGTCGAACTGCTCGCCGATCGTGTCGAGCAGCAGCACCTCGCCGGCGGCCGTGCGGCCGTCGACAATGCCCTGCGCGATCTCATCGACGATCGCGCTGTGCAGGACCTCGGCTGGCATCGTTCCTCCGCTTCTCAGCCGATGATCTCACAGCCGAGATCACCGGTATTCCTGCGGGTGCCGGATGACGAGCGCGGCTCGCGCTCGTCATCCGGCACCCGTTGCCGACCCGCTCATCCGGGCCGGCGGGCGCCGTCGTCAGCCGGCGCGCTGCTCGCGCACGAAGACGCCGGGGCGCGCCTCGCCCTCGCGAGCGTCGGTCTGCAGCGTGAGGTCGCGGTTGACGGTCTCGGGCGCCGTGAGGGTCGCGACGAACGACACCGCCATGGTCAGCGCCATGTATATCGCGACGGGGATCCACGAGTCCATGAACCACGCGAGCAGCGACGAGGCGAGCAGCGGGGCGATGCCGCCGCCGATGACTGCCGAGATCTCGCGGCCGAGCGTAACGCCCGCGTAGCGGTAGCGGCTGCCGAACAGCTCGGGGAAGTAGCTCATGTGCACGCCCACCGCGCCCTGCGCCGCGAACATGTAACCGAGGATGAAGATCGCGATGATCACCGCTGCCGACCCCGTGTTGAGGCCGGGGAAGACCACGAACGGCGTCACGGCGAGCACGCCGCAGATCGCCAGGACGACCCGCTTGCGCCCGTACCGGTCGGACAGCCAGCCGGCGGCGAAGGCCGCGAACGCCGCGAACACCGACGCGACGAGCTGCACGGGCGGGATGAAGTCGGTCTGCACGCCCACCACCGTGGCGAGGTAGCCGACGAGGAACACCTGGTACATGTACGACTGCGTCGAGACGCCCCAGTTCATCAGCACGACGCGCATCACGCGGCCGCGGCCGTGCTGCGCGACGACCTTGAGCGGCGCCTGCTGCTTGACGTCGACGGTCTGCTTGAGCTCCTCGAAGACGGGGCTCTCGGCCATCTTCGACCGGATGATCGCCGCGGCGACCGTGACGATCACGCTGCTCCAGAACACCAGGCGCCAGCCCCAGCTCATCAGGGCGTCCTCCGGCAGGAGCTGCACGAGCACCCAGGCTCCCGCGGCCAGCACGGCGCCGAGCGCCGCGCCCACCATCACGAACGACGACAGCCGCCCGCGGCGGCCGAGGGGCGCGGTCTCGGTCAGCAGCGTCGCGCCGCCCGACTGCTCGGCGCCGGCGCCGAATCCCTGCAGGAACCGACAGACGACGAGCAGGATCGGCGCCAGCACGCCGACCGTCTGGAACGACGGAAGGCAGCCGATCGCGAACGTCGCGCCTCCCATCAGGAACAGCGTCGCCACGAGCACCCACTTGCGGCCGAGCTTCTCGCCGAAGTGCGAGAAGAACGCGCCGCCGAGCGGGCGGGCGATGAAGCCGACGGCGTACGCGCTGAACGCGGCGATCATGCCGGCGACGGGCGAGATGTCGGGGAAGAACAGCTTGCCGAACACGAGCGCCGATGCGGTGCCGTAGACGACGAAGTCGTAGTTCTCGAGCATCGTGCCGACGAGGCCGGCGAGCGCGGCGCGCCGAACGCTCGACGGGTTCGCCGGGCGCTTCTGCGCGTCGCTGAGGCCCTCGGCGTTCACGCTTCGGGTGGTGATGTCTTCTTCCATCTGTCCATGCCTCCTTGAATGGATGAGGGGTGGTCTTCTGTCGGTCCGGTCACCAGTCGGTGACCGCGCCGTCGCGCCGGCGGGCGACGGGGAGATAGGCGGGCTCGTACGGGAACCGCGCGGCTGCGGCCTCGTCGACCTCGACGCCGAGCCCCGGCTCGTCGCCGGGGTGGAGGTATCCGTCGCCGAGCGTGTAGCTCGAGCGGAACACCTCGGACACGACGTCGGGATAGCCCATGTGCTCCTGGATGCCGAGGTTCGGCGTGGCCAGGTCGAGGTGGAGCGACGCCGCCATCGTGATCGGCGAGACGTCGGACGGCCCGTGCGGGGCCACCTGCACCTGCCAGAGCGACGCGAGGTCGTTGATGCGGCGCGAGTGCGAGATGCCGCCGGCGTGCATCACCGAGCTGCGGATGAAGTCGATCCGCTGGCTCGTGATGAGGTCCTTGCAGTCCCAGATCGTGTTGAAGACCTCGCCGAGGGCGATCGGGGTCGTCGTGTGCTCGCGCACGAGGTCGAGCGCCTGCTGGTTCTCGCCCGTCGTGACGTCCTCGAGCCAGAACAGCCGAACCGGCTCGAGGTCGCGGCCGAGACGAGCCGCCTCGATGGGGCGGAGCCGATGGTGCGCGTCGTGGAGCAGCTCGGTCGTCTCGCCCACGTGCTCGCGGATCGCCTCCAGCACGCGCGGCGCGTGGCGGAGATAGGCGCGCGAGTCCCAGGTCTCCTCGATCGGGCGGGCGCCGCGGCCGGCCGGCTCGTAGGTGTCCTTGCCCTGGTGAACGCCGTACACGGTGTCGAGCCCCGGCACGCCCGACTGCACCCGCACCGCGCGGAAGCCGCGTGAGAGAACCTCGTCGACCGAGTCCTTCAGCTCGTCGATCGACCATCCGAACGCGTGCGTGTAGGTCAGGATGCGATCGCGCACCGCGCCGCCGAGCAGGTTGTAGACCGGCTGGCCGAGCGACTTGCCCCTGATGTCCCAGAGCGCCAGGTCGACGGCGCCGATCGCCGCCATCGTGATGGGGCCGCGGCGCCAGTACGCGCCGCGATAGAGGAACTGCCAGGCGTCCTCGATGCGATCGGCGTCGCGACCGACGAGCAGCGGCGCGACATGGTCGCGCAGGTAGGAGGCGACGGCGAGCTCGCGGCCGTTGACGGTCGCATCGCCCCAGCCGACGACGCCGTCGTCGGTCGTGACCTTGAGGGTGACGTAGTTGCGGCCGGGGCTGGTGAGCAGCACCTCGGCGCTGCGGATCAGGCTGCTCATCGCTCGGTCGCGCCCTGCTCGAAGACGACCCGTTCGAGCGCGCCGCCGGAGGCGAGGCTCGTGATGTTCGCGGCGATGTCGTGCACGCGGCCGCGGAACGTCTGCGCCGTCACGCCGGACGAGTGGGGCGTCATCACGACGTTCGGCAGCTCGCCGAAGGGGCGAGGGGCGGGGGACGCCACCGCGCCGTCGGTCGGGTACGAGTACCAGGTGTCGAGCACGGCGCCGCCGATGCGGCCGGCCTCGAGCGCGTCGAAGAGCGCGTCGGGGTCGACGACCGGGCCGCGCGCGACGTTGACCAGCACGGCGCCGGGGCGCATCAGCGCGAGCGCGTCCGCGTCGATCAGCCCGCGGGTCTCGTCGCTCAGCGGCAGGCAGAGCACGACGACGTCGGCGTCCGCCAGGAGCGCGCCGATGCGGTCGACGCGCTCCACGCGGTCGAGCTCGCCTCGCAGGTCGGCCGACACCTCGCCGGAGCGGGTCACGGCGATGCCGCGGGCGCCGAGTGCACGGAACGCGCGGAACGCCCGCTGCCCGATGTGGCCGAAACCGACGAAGCCGATCGTCGCGCCCTCGAGCGACGACGGCTGCGCGCGCTCCGGCTCGTACACCGAGCTCGCCCAGCGATCCTCGCGCAGCGCGCGGTCCTGCTCGACGATGCCGCGGCGCAGCATGATGGTGGTCGCGACGATGTGCTCGGCGATCGAGCCCTCGTGGTGGAAGGTGTTGGCGACGCTGACCCCGGTCGGAACCGCGTCGCGGTCGATGCCGTCGTAGCCGGCGCCCGCGACGTGGATGAGTCGGAGCGCGTCGGCGCCCGCCGCGTGTGCGGCGGAGAACTTCGAGCCGACCAGCACGTCCGCTCCCGGCAGCGCGTCGGCCGCGCCGACCGCATCGACCCAGCGGAACTCCGTGCCGCTCGGCGACTCGGCCTCGAGCAGATCACGGTGCGCGCGGAGGTTCGCGTCGGCGACCACCACGGTGAGGTTGCGAGGGTTCATGACTGCCTTCCCGGCCCCGCGCGCCCCTGCCCACGACCGATCGTGTTCGTGCACGTCCCGGCGTCGGGATCGGTGCTCCAGAAAGATAACACCTTAGTGAGAGAAAAGTAATACCTTATTGAGCGCGTCCTCCCGACGCCGGCCGGTTCGCCCGTCGGCGGGCCGGGCCGGATGCGGTCTCGCGAGCGGCACCGAACGGAAACATCCGCGACATTCCGCGGCGATACCGTCGGGGAAACACCGTCAGCACCGCCGGGAGCCCCATGCCATCCGCACCATCCCCTCACTCCGTCGATGCGTCGCGCGTCGCGCTCGGCGGTCCGTCCGACGTCTCCGATTCGTAGCGTGATCGCGTGAACACCTCCCCCACCGCCCTCACCTCCCCCACCGCCCTCAGCTCCATCGCCGCGCGCCGCGCTTTCGTCGACGGCGCGTTCGTACCGGCGACCGTTCGGATCGACGCCGGCACGATCGCGAGCGTCGATCCGTTCGACGAGGGCGCCGACGTCGTCGTGGCCGACGACCAGGTGCTCCTCCCCGGGCTGGTCGACACGCACGTGCATCTGAACGAACCAGGCCGGACGTCGTGGGAGGGCTTCGCCACAGGGACGGCGGCCGCCGCCGCGGGCGGCATCACCACGCTGGTCGAGATGCCGCTGAACTCGATCCCCGTGACCACGACCCCCGAGGCGCTCGCCGTCAAGCGCGAGGCGGCGCACGACCAGCTCGCCGTCGACGTCGCGTACTGGGGCGGCGCCGTGCCCGAGAACGTCACCGCGCTCGGCACCCTGCTCGACGCCGGCGTCGTCGGCGTGAAGTGCTTCATGGCGCCGAGCGGCATCGACGAGTTCGGCCACCTCTCATCCGCACAGCTCGAGACCGCGCTCACCGCGCTGGCGCCGCGCGACGGGCTGCTCATCGCGCACGCGGAGCTGGAGGAGCACCTCGAGGGCTTCGCCGGCCAGCGGTTCGCCGACTTCGTCGCGTCGCGGCCTCCTCGTGCCGAGATCGAGGCCGTCAGGGTCGTCGTCGACGCCGCCGCGCGCACCGGCGCCCGCGCGCACATCGTGCACGTGTCGTCCGCCGAGGCCGTCGATCTGATCCGACGGGCAAGGGCGGACGGCGTGCGGATCACCGCCGAGACGTGCCCCCATTACCTCGCCCTCCGCGCCGAGGACGTTCCCGACGGCGCCGGCCGGTTCAAGTGCTGCCCTCCGGTGCGCGACGCCCGCAACCAGGATCTGCTCTGGGAGGGCGTGCTCGACGGGACGATCCAGGCGATCGTCTCCGATCACTCCCCCGCGACCTCCGATCTGAAGGAGACCCCGTCTCTCGCGGAGGCATGGGGAGGCATCGCCGGCGTGCAGACGGGTCTGCGCGCCGTGTGGACGGAGGCGCACCGGCGGGGCATCCCGCTCGAGTGGATCCTGCCCGCCTTCACGACGGGGCCCGCGAGCATTGTCCGCCTCGACGACCGCGGCCTGATCGCCGCGGGCGCGCCCGCGCACCTCGCCGTCTTCGATCCCGACGCCGTGCGCACCCTCCGACTCGACGAGCTGCTGTACCGCAACCCGATGTCGCCGTGGCAGGACGAGCAGCTCCGCGGAGAGATCAGCGAGACGTACGTGCGCGGTGAGCTGATCTACTCCCACGACCGCGGTCTGATCCGGCGGGCGGGACGGGAGCTGCTGGCCTGACGGCGCGGCCCCGGCCGGGGCGCCTCACGCCCCGGCGGCGTGGCGGCGCACCCACTCGTACATCACCACGGCGCCGGCCGCAGAGGCGTTGAGCGAGCGAGTCGATCCGTACTGGGTGATCTCGACGTGCGAATCGGCCGCGGCGAGCGCGTCGTCGGTGAGGCCCGGCCCCTCCTGGCCGAAGAGGAACACGCACCGCTCGGGGAGGTCGGCGCGGTCGACCGGCACGGCGTCTCCGACGTTGTCGACGGCGATGATCGGCAGCCCCTCCGCCTCGCACCACGCGCGGAAGTCGGCGACGCTCGGGTGATGGACGACGTGCTGGTAGCGGTCGGTGACCATCGCGCCCCGCCTGTTCCACCTGCGCCGCCCGATGATGTGCACGGCACCGGCGAGGAACGCGTTGGCGCTGCGCACGATCGAGCCGATGTTCATGTCGTGCTGCCAGTTCTCGATCGCCACGTGGAACCCGTGCCGCCGCGCGTCGAGGTCGGCGACGATCGCATCCATCGTCCAGTACCGGTACTCGTCGACGACGTTGCGCCGATCGCCCTCGCGCAGCAGGTCCTCGTCGTACTGATCGCCCTCCGGCCAGTCCCCCTGCCACGGACCGACGCCGTGCTCGAGCGCGGGCTCGGCCGGGTCGTCCTGGGTCGCATCGCTCACCCCACGAGCGTAGCCGGAGGCCCCTGAACCCCCGCGCTTCCGGGGATCTGCGACTGGTCCGGAAATAATTTTTCGGTGTGCCTAAAAATCTGGCAGGATGGGCGCATGGCCCACACAGATCAGATGCCGGCGGAGAGGCTGTCGACGGGCCGGATGCCGTCGGCGAAGATGTCGACCGCGAGGCTGCTGGGTCCGGCGCTGGTCGCGGGGGTCGCCTACCTCGACCCGGGCAACGTCGCCGTCAACATGTCGGCCGGCGCGCAGTTCGGCTACCTGCTCGTGTGGGTCGTGGTGCTGGCGAACGCGATGGCCTGGCTGATCCAGTACCTCTCGGCCAAGCTCGGCGTCGTCACGGGGCTGAGCCTCGCGCAGACCGTCGGACGCCGCGCCGAGAACCGCTGGGCCCGCCGCGCCTACTGGCTGCAGGCCGAGCTGGTCGCGATGGCCACCGACATCGCCGAGATCATCGGCGGCGCGGTGGCGCTGTGGCTGCTGTTCGACATCCCGCTGCTGATCGGCGGGCTGATCACGGGCGCCGTTTCGATGGCCCTGCTCGCCGTGAAGTCGCGGGGAGGCGCTCGTCCGTTCGAGCTCATCGTGATCGGGCTGCTCGCGATCATCTCGATCGGCTTCACCGTCGGCGTCTTCGTCTCGCCCCCCGACGCCGGGCAGGTGGTCGAGGGCCTCCTCCCCCGCTTCGACGGGGCGCAGTCCGTGCTGCTGGCCGCGTCGATCCTCGGCGCCACGGTCATGCCGCACGCCATCTACGCGCACAGCGCACTCGCCCGCGACCGCTTCGAGGGGCTCCGGATGAGCGGGGCGGGCACGTCAGGAACCGGAAAATCCGGAACCGGCTCATCCGGCACGGGCTCATCCGGAACCGGGCGGGCGGAGGGCGCGTCCCTCATCCGGCGCCTGCTGCGCGCGACCCGCATCGACGTGACGATCGCGCTGGTGATCGCGGGAACCGTGAACCTCGCGATCCTGCTGCTCGGCGCGGCGAACCTGCCAGGCGTGCCGGGCACCGACTCGCTCGAGGGCGCGTACGCGGCGCTTCGGGACGGCCTCGGCCCGCTGATCGCGACGCTGTTCGCGGTCGGACTGCTCGCCAGCGGACTGGCCTCGACGTCGGTCGGCGCCTACGCGGGCGCCGAGATCATGCAGGGGCTGCTGCGGATCAGGGTGCCGTTGCTCGCGCGGCGGCTCGTCACGCTCATCCCGGCGATCGCGATCCTGGCCGCCGGCGTCGACCCGACCACCGCGCTCGTCCTCAGCCAGGTCGCGCTGTCGTTCGGCATCCCGTTCGCGCTGATCCCGCTCGTCGTCGTCACGGCCCAGCGCCGCACGCTCGGCGAGCACCGCAACCGCTGGTGGACGACGGCGCTCGGATGGGCCTCGAGCGCGTTCCTCATCGCACTGAATGCGCTGCTGCTGGTGCTCACGTTCGCCTGAGCGCAGCGGCCTCGAGCCGGTGGCCAGGGGTGTTACGGCAGGCGCCTCATGTGATTGCGCAGCGCGTCTGCGGCGAATCGTGCGGCTGCCGCGCTGCCGAACATCAGGTGATAGTCGGGATTCGACTCGTACTGATCCGCGACGCCGAGCACCATCGCAGTGGACTTCTCTCTGTCACCGGCGTGCGTCGGCGTTCCGGGGATCTGGGCGAACCAGTTCACGTGCGCGGTCGCGTGTACTCGAGCGGCTGCGGAATCGGGCTCGTGGCCGGCCTCCTGGAGTTCGCGCCAGCGCGCGACGAGTGCTTCCGTCTCGGCCTTCCACGCGCGTTGTTCATGAACGGATTTGCCGTGCCACCACTGATTTGAGGCTTCGAACGCGTCGCGTCCCCAACGCTCGACGACCTCGGCTTCGTAGCCGTCGTTGAAGCCCTGGAGCATCACGTCCATCTGGGGTTCGCGGCCTTCCCTGCGCATCGTCAGGGTGTGCTGAACTGCGGCGATGCGCCGCTCGAGCGTCTGCCTGTCCGCATCCAGCTGCTCCAGGTGGGTCTGCAGCGCTTCTCTCTCAGCGATGGGGGTATTCTGCGCGTCGAGCACCGCGGCGATCTTGGTGAGGGCCATCCCCGTGTCGCGAAGGAGAAGGATGCGCTGCAGGCGTGCGACCGAGTCGGGTCCGTAGTAGCGATAGCCGTTGGACCCGACGCGGTCGGGCTGGAGCAGCCCGATGCGATGGTAATGGCGCAGAGCGCGGCCGCTGATTCCCGCCCGTTCGGCGAGCTCCTTGACCGTCCACTCCATCACGCACTCCTCATCGCATCACGATCCTCAGCCCTGCTCGGACGGCGCGAGGCCGAGGCGAGGCAGCGCCTGCAGCAGGATCTCCGCCGCGGGGGTGCGCACGCTCTCCGCTGCGGTCGTGCCGACGGCATCGAGGTACGCGGCGACCAGTCGCGCTCCGGCGGCGTAGCCCGCGCCGGTCGGCAGGCCCACCGGCGCGCCGCCGAACAGTCGCGCTGTGGCGTCGCCGAGAACCCACGCGGCGAAGTCCTGCATCCCGGTGACGTTCAGCCCGGTCGCGACCTTCGCGAGCACCTGGTCATCCGAACGGGTCGCATCCGAGACGAAGTGGGTGTATCCGGCGTCACCGTAGAGTTCCGCCGCGAAGGTGTCCGCGAGGCCCTCGGAGATGACGTGCTCTCCCACCGTCACCGTGGCAGGGTCCCAGACGATCCCGCCGGGCGAGTAGCGGACATTGTGATGGAGCTCATGGACCGCGATCGCTTCGAGCCGGTCGAGGACGCGCCGGGTGGGCCACACGGTGATGGCTATGTAGCCGCTGATTCCGCCGAAACCCGACAAGCCCTGAACCTCGTCGAGGAAATGATCGTTGCTGGGATCGCCGAGCACGAGCAGCACCGTGAGATCCGGCACGATCACGGTTGGGTCGGCCTCCTTCAAAGCGGCGACTCCCGCCTCGAGCGCCCCGGCGACTCGTCTCCACGCATCAGCGTCCACAAGCATCTTCAAACCCTCGCGCACCTGGTCCGAGGAGTTCTCCCAGTCGAAACCGAAGTTCTGACGGTGGACGGAAGCCATATCCAGCCCGCCGGGAATGAAGTGGTACATGCCGGCCATCGGCGCCCACATCTCTCGCACGAGATCCGCCCGCATGTCGGGGGCCGCATCCAGAACCTGCGCCATCGCAGAGGCGCTGTCAATCATCGAAATGGTCATAGCACTCGACTGTAAACATTGACGTGAGGGCAAGGTCAACCATCACGTCGATCAGTGCCCCCGGTCAGGACGCCCAGCGGCCGCGAGCGCCGGCGCGCTCCGCGCCGTCCTGCACGAGCGCGGCGCGGGCGTGCCGCACGACCGAGTCGCGGATGGCGGCGAGCGCAGGCGAGTCGAGGTTCCACTGCTGCCAGAACAGCGGCTCGACGATGTCGGGCGGGCCGAGGCGCACCAGGGTTCCGATCTCGAGCGAGGCCTCGGCGTGCGCCGGCGGCAGCATGCCCCAGCCCATCCCGAGGCGCACGGCGGCCGCGTAGTCCTCGCTCGCCGGAACGTAGTGCCGCGGAGGAACATCGGGATCGACGCCCTTCGCGCGCATCCAGTCCGACTGCACGTCGTCCGACCGGTCGAACTCGATCACCGGCGCCGCGGCGAGCGCGTCGGCACCCGCCCCGTCGGGGAACCACCGCGCAGCGAACGCCGGCGTCGCCACCGCGACGTACTCGGTGGCGCCGAGCGCCGTGACGGTGCAGCCGGCGATCGGCCGGCGCTGCGAGGTGATCGCCGCCAGCGCGGCGCCCGACTCGAGCAGGCTCGCGGTGCGGTCCTCGTCCTCGCGCAGCAGCTCGAACGTCACGTCGTGGTCGTGCGTCACGTGCTCGAGCGCCGGGAGCAGCCACAGCGAGAGCGAGTCGGCGTTGACCGCGATCGGCACATGCATGCGGTCGCGGCTCTCGAGTCCGAGCTCGACGGTCGCCTCGTGCGCGATCACCTCGTACTGCCGCGCGAGGCGCACGACCGTCGCGCCGGCGCGCGTGACCCGGATGGGGCGCGACCGGATGACCAGAACGCTGCCGAGCTGAGACTCCAGGGTGCGGAGGCGCTGGCTGACCGCCGAGGGCGAGATGCGGAGGCGCCTGGCCGCGCCCTCGAACGATCGCTCGTCGACGATCGCCGCTACCGTCTGGGCGAGCTCAGGGGAAATCAGCATTAGCGTTCCTTCACGAAGTTTCGAACATGCGGATCTGCTTTTGATCTTCGCATGTTCGGGCGAAGCATGGACAGGTGCTCACCTCCCTGCTCGCCGGCATCGGCCTGTGCTTCTCGCTGATCGCCGTTCCCGGCGCGCAGAACGTCTTCCTACTGCGCGAGGGCATCCGCCGAGCCGGGGAGCGCCGCGGCGCGATGATCGCCCTCGCGGTCGCCTGCCTCGCGAGCGACGTCGTGCTGATCTCGGCGGGCGTCGCCGGCTTCGGTGTCGTCATGGAGAGCGCGCCATGGGTGTTCGGCGCCGCCAAGTGGGCCGGCGTCGTGTTCCTCGCCGGCTACGGCCTGTTCGCCGCGTGGCGCGCGATCCGCGGCACGGGCGAGGCGATCGACGCGACGGGGGCGGATGCGATCGGCGCGGGCGGGGTCGCCCCTCTCGACGACCGGATGGGCGGGGGCGAGGGCTCATACGGAGTCGGCTCATCCGGCACCGGCTCGTCCATGACCGTCTCGTCCGTCAGCGACTCATCCGTCACCGGGTCATCCGTCACCGGCCCGTCCGGAACCGCGACCGCCACGATCCCGATCGTGCACCAGCGGGCGCTGCCGACGGCCAGGCGCGCGATCATGCCTGCCGTGCTGACGTGCCTCGCGATCACCTGGCTCAACCCGCACACCTACCTCGACACGGTGCTGCTGCTCGGATCGGTGTCGACGTCGTACGGAGACGCGCGCTGGGGCTTCGCGATCGGCGCGATGATCGGCAGCGCCGCGTGGTTCGCGTTCCTGACGGTCGCCGCGCGCTTCGCCGCCAGGTGGCTCCGCTCGCCCCGGTCGTGGCGCATCCTCGACGGCGCGGTCGCCGTCATCATGTTCGCGATGGCCGTCGCGATCGCGCTGTGACGCACGGTCCCGTCCCGCGCCAGCGGCAGCGACGACGGCGACCGCGTAGCCTGGGGGCGTGCACTCACCCGCGATCGACGACTATCTGAAGACGATCTTCGCGCACACCGAGTGGCAGGACGACCCGATCACGCCGTCGGTGCTCGCGGCGAATCTCGGGGTGGCGCCGTCGAGCGTGACCGAGATGGTCAAGAAGCTCGCCAAGGCGGGTCTTGTGGTGCACGAGCCGTACCGCGCGGTGCGGCTGAGCGAGGCCGGTACGCGGCGAGCGCTCGAGATGACCCGCCGCCACCGGCTCATCGAGACGTGGCTCGTGCGGGAGTACGACTACGCGTGGCACGAGGTGCACGACGAGGCCGAGGTGCTCGAGCACTCGATCAGCGATCGCCTGCTCGCGAAGATCGACGATCGCCTGGGTCATCCGCGGTTCGACCCGCACGGCGACGCGATCCCCGATGCCGACGGACGCGTCGAGCGCGAGCCGTTCGTGCTCCTCGGCGAGGCGCCGGACGGACACGTCGGCCGGGTGCTGCGCGTGAGCGACAAGGACCCCGAGCTGCTGCGCGCGATCGAGGAGTCGGGCCTCGAGGTCGGCGCCAGCCACCGCGCAGGCGACCCGCTCCCCCCGGGCGCCGAGAGCGCGGTCTGGCTGAGCGCCTGAGCCGCTGGCTCATCCGCCCGGCCGGCCCGGCCCATCCGCCACCCCCGCGATCGAGATCTCACTTGTTGCTGCCAGAACCCCGGTCCAGCGACAACAACTGAGATACCGACCCGGCCCATCCGCCTCCCCCTCGATCGAGATCTCACTTGTTGCTAGCTGAACGCCGTTTCAGCCGCAACAACTGAGATAGCGGCCCGGCCACCGACCGCCCGGCCAACCCCCACGCCCGGCACCGCCGCCCCGCACGGTACCCAGGGCTGACTCATATCGTCCCGTGCTCCGATGGCGCGGCGGCGCGGGCTCCGTAGCGTCGAAGACATGATCACCGCAGAGAATCTCACGAAGCGCTTCGGCGCGAAGACCGCGGTCGACGGGGCCACGTTCACCGCCCAACCAGGGCAGGTGACGGGGTTCCTCGGCCCGAACGGCGCAGGCAAATCGACGACGATGCGCATGGTCGTCGGCCTCGACCGCCCGGATGCCGGCAGCGTCACCGTCGCGGGGCGTCCGTTCACCGACTCCCCCGCCCCCATGACGGAGGTCGGCTCCCTGCTCGACGCGAAGGCGGTGCACCCGCGCCGCACGGCCGAGGCGCACCTGCGCATGCTCGCCGCGACCCACGGCCTCGGCGCCAAGCGGGTGCGAACGGTGCTCGAGCTCACAGGCCTCGAGCACGTCGCCCGCAAGCGCGTCGGCGGATTCTCGCTCGGCATGCACCAGCGCCTCGGCATCGCGGCGACCATGCTCGGCGACCCGCACACGCTCATCTTCGACGAGCCGGTCAACGGGCTCGACCCCGAGGGCGTCCACTGGGTTCGTCGGTTCGTCCGTTCGCTCGCGGCCGAGGGACGCACGGTATTCCTCTCGTCGCACCTCATGAGCGAGATGGCGCAGACCGCCGACCACATCGTGGTGCTCGGCAAGGGCAAGGTGCTCGCCGACGCCCCGGTCGGCGACTTCATCGACGGCGGCCGCCGCGAGCGCACCCGCGTCCGCGTCTCGGACGCACGCCGACTCGCCCCTCTGCTGGCGTCATCCGGGGTCTCCGTCACCACCGCCGGCGACGACGTCGTCGAGGTCGAGGGCCTGCCCGCACCTCGCATCGCGGCCGCCGCGATCGGCGCGGGGCTCGAGCTGCACGAGCTCACCCCGCTGCGCGCGTCTCTCGAAGACGCGTACCTCGCCCTCACCGGCGACGCCACCGAGTACCACAGCAGCGAAGCGGCCCTCGCGGCCTGACCGGAGACATCATGAGCACTCTCACCGCCCCCACCACCCCGCCCGCCTCACCCGCCCGCCGCTCGACGCACACCGACGCGCGGCTCGGGTTCGGCCACCTCGTCCGCGCGCAGTGGATCGCCGTCAGCAGCCTGCGAGGCAATCTCGTCGCTCTGATCCTCGGCACCATCGCGACGGCAGGACTCGCGGCCGCGTTCGCCCTCCTGATCGCGTTCAGCAGCGCGTCGGCGGACGGCGCGACGATGATGCCGCCGCTGGCCGTGCCCGCCATGGCCACGCACATCGTCGCCGCGATCGTCGCCGTCGTCGTCGCGGTGTCGCTCTACTCGAAGGAGCGCTCGACCGGCGCTCACCTCACCATGCTCGCGGTCGCCCCCCGTCGCGTCGGACAGATCGGCGCGAAGGCCGTCGTCGTCGGCGCCTCGTCGTTCGTCGCCGGACTCGTCGCCATGGTGCTCTCGACCGCGGGAGTCGCGATCGTCTACGCCGCGTTCGGCAGCCCGCTCGGCGTCGAGTCGTTCGCGGGCGACATCATCGCCCCGATCATCGGTTCCGCGTTCTACATCGCCGCCTGCGCGGTGTTCGCGCTCGGCATCTCGGTGCTGGTGCGCAGCGAGACGTGGGCGATCCTGATCGTGCTGCTCTACCTGCTCATGCTGCCGTCGGTGCTGATGATGCTGCCGTTCGAGTGGGCGCCCGTCGTCTCCGAGTACCTGCTGTCGACGACGAACACGATGCTGGTCAATCCCTTCACGGGCATCAGCGCCGACTGGATCTCCGACGTCGCCCTCACGATCGCCTGGCCGGCCGCCGCCCTCGGCGTCGGCATGATCGTGGAGCGCTCGCGCGACGCGTGAGCCAGTTCCGGATGGGCCTCCCGCGGGAGGCCCATCCGGCGCGCGTGAGGAAGGGCCGGATGGGCGAACGGTGCCCGGATGGCTCGGGCGCTCCGGTCCCGGACGCGCGCGGCGGGCGGATGGAGTCCGGTCGGCGCAGGGAGGCGACGTAGGGTCATGAGCATGGGCAGGAAACGGCGCGCGCCCGAGCACGCGGGCGACGACCTCGCGCTGCCGCGCCCGCCCGGGGCGCTCCAGCGGTGGCTCGCGCGGCATCCGCGCGGCGTCGACTGGACGATCGCGATCGCCTGCGAGCTGCCGCTGCTCGCCCTCGGCATCGTGATGCCCGCGACCGACACGGGCACCTGGGGCCAGCTCGTGGCGATCGTCCTCTCGGCCGCGATCGGCTTCGTGGCGCTGCTCTACCGGCGCCGCTTCCCGCTGGCGGGCACGCTCGTGCTCGCCGGCGTCGCGTTCATCGGAACGCTGGCGCCGTCGGACTTCACCGTCGGCGGGTGGGTCGACTCGTGGGTGCTGCTGTTCTCGCTCGGCATCTACTCGACGACGCGGCGGCTGTGGCTGGGGTACGCCGCCATGTCGGGTGCGTCGGTCATCGGCGGGGTCGTCGCCGGCCTGCTGATCCCCTCGAGCGCCGCCGCGAATCCCCTCCTCCCGACGATCGGCACGCCGATGCTGATCGTGTACCTCGTTCCCACCCTGATCGGGCTCTCGGTCGGCGGGCGTCGCCGCTACATCGCCGCGATCATCGCGCGCGCCGAGGACCTGGCGCGCGAGCGGGACCAGCGAGCCAGGCTCGCCGTGACCGAGGAGCGCGCCCGCGTCGCCCGCGAGATGCACGACATCGTCTCGCACGGGCTCACCGTCATGATCACCCTGTCGGAGGGCGCAGCCGCGCAGGCCGATGCCGGTGCGTCAGGCGCGCCGGACGCGATGAGGCGCGTCGCGTCCGCCGGCCGCGATGCGCTCGGCGACATGCGGCGGCTGCTCGGGCTGCTCCGCGACCCGGATGCCCCTGCCGAGCTCGCCCCGCAGCCCACCGGGGCCGACCTGGCTCAGCTGATCGACGGATTCCGCGAGGCGGGCCTGCCCGTTCGACTGACCCAGACCGGCCCGGCGATCGGCTCGAGCGCGGGGCCGGATGACGCAGGAGGCGGCACCGTTCGCTCGGATATGCCGTTGGCGGCATACAGAATCGTCCAGGAGGGACTGACGAACGTGCTCAGGCACGCGCCGGGCGCAGCGCGCGTCGATGCGGCCATCGAGAACGGCGCTGACGCCCTGACGATCACGATCGAGAACTCGCGCGATCCCGGGGCTGCGGATGCGCGGGCGGCGGGCGGCGTCGGCTCCGGGGACGGATCGGCGCGGCCCGGTTCGTCTGATGCGAGCGCCCAGGGCGGACCGGTGCCGCGCGACCGGTCGATCCCCGGACGGGCGACGACGCGCGGCGCGGGTCGCGGACTCATCGGCGCCCGCGAGCGTGCGGCGCTGCACGATGGCACCCTCGACGCCGGTCCGACACCGTCCGGCGGATGGTTGCTGCGCGCGGTGCTGCGCACGGATCGGGCCGACGCGGCCGCGGACGCGAGCGCCCCGCACCAGCCGGCGCCTCACGAGTCGACAGTCCGCGAAGCGACTCCGTACGAATCGTCAGTCCACGAATCCACGCCTCACGAATCGACAGTCCACGAATCGATGTCTCGTGAATCGGCGCCGCACGAACCGACACCGCACCGACCATCGCCCCCAGGGAGCGCCGCATGACCGACGAACAGAGCCCCGTCATCCGGGTCGCGATCGCCGACGATCAGGAGCTGATCCGGATGGGGCTGCGCATGGTGCTCGACGTGCAGCCCGACATCGAGGTGGTCGCGGAGGCCGCCGACGGGATCGCCGCCGCCGAGCTCGATGCGTCGGGCATCGACGTGATCCTGATGGACGTGCGAATGCCGCGGCTCGACGGCATCGCGGCGACCGAGCGAATCGTGTCGCGCCCCGACGCCCCGCGGGTGCTCGTGCTCACGACGTTCGACCTCGACGAGTATGCCTTCGCGGCCATACGTTCGGGCGCCAGCGGATTCCTGCTGAAGGACGCGCGCCCCGCCGAGCTGCTCGCGGCGATCCGCGCGGTGCACTCGGGCGACGCGGCGCTCGCGCCGAGCGTCACCCGCAAGCTCATGGAGCGCTTCGCCGCGGCGCCGGGCACGCGCACGACGCCCGGCGCGGGGTCATCCGACGCGTCCCCGTCCGGCACGCCGCCATCCGGAACGTCCCCATCCGGAACGTCCCCATCCGGAACGTCCCCATCCGGCACGCCCGCGTCCGGCGCGCCCGCGTCCGGCGCGTCCCCATCCGGCACGTCGGCAAACGAAACCCACTCGGCGCCCGCCGCCTCGGCGTCCCTCGCCGCGCTGACTCCGCGCGAGCACGAGATCCTGGAGGCGATCGCCGAGGGGCTCACGAACGACGAGCTGGCGGCCAAGTTCTTCCTGTCGTCGTCGACCATCAAGACGCACATCGGACGCCTGCTGCAGAAGCTCGGCGCCCGCGACCGCGTGCACCTCGTGATCATCGCCTACGAGGCCGGCCTCGCGGGATAGCCCGCCCGGTCGATTCGCCGCACCGGAGCAACCGCCCCGCCCGCTCAGGTGCGACAGATCGACCCGCAACCCGCCGTTTCGCGTCGATTCGCCGCACCGGAACGAACCAGCCGCTCGCTCAGGTGCGGCAGCTCGATGCCCGTGCGCCGGACCGGACGCCGGACCGCAGACGCCGAGCCTGCCCCGACCTAAGCCGCCAGGATCCGGTCGATGACCTGCAGCACGCCGTGCTCGGTGTGGGGTGCGGCCCGGTAGCGCGCCCGCGCGAGCACGTCGGGGTGCGCGTTCTCCATCGCGAACGAGTAGTCGGCCGCGTCGAGCATCTGCAGGTCGTTGAGGTAGTCGCCGAACGCCACGGTCTGCGCGGGCGTCACGCCGAGCTGCCGCTGCAGCTCGCGCACGGCCACGCCCTTGTCGACCTCGCGCGACATGACGTCGACCCAGTGGTGGCCCGACACGACGATCTGGTGCGTCTGAGCGAACGGCTGGAGCGCCTGCGCCAGCACCGCGGCGCTCTCGAAATCGGCGATCGCGACCTTCAGGATCTCGTCGCCGTGATCCAGGATGTCGTCGACGGGAGTCAGCAGCGCGTAGTACTGCTCGGACGCCGCCGAGAAGACCGGATCCGTGCGCTCGACGTAAGCCGCGCGCTTGCCGCACATCACGACGCCGAGGTCGTGCCCCTGCGCGGCGCGCTCGCGCAGCATCGCGACGATTCGCGCGACGCCCTCCGCGTCGATCGTGGTCGACGACAGCTCCGCGCCGTCGCGCACGACGTACGACCCGTTCTCGGCGATCACGACCATGCCGTCGAGCACCGGCTCGAACAGCCGCGCGATCATGCCGTACTGCCGCCCGCTCGCCGGGGCGAAGACGATGCCCCGCTCCTTCAGCGCCTCGAGGCGCTCCCATAACCCGTCGGGAATATTTCCATCGCCGTCGAGGAGCGTGCCGTCCATGTCGCTCACGATCAGCCGCACGTCGGCCGAATCGATGGGGTGCTCCTGTGCCATGCCTGGGGCCTCTCGATCGAGTCAGTGGCTCTCCAGTCTCGCGCATCGCGCCTGCGCGACCGCCCCATCCGGGTCCGGCGGACACCGCGACCCCAGGTCTAGACCACAGGCGGCGTGTCCGGCCCGCTGACAACCGCGGATGCCTACACTGGCGCCGATGACGAAACAGCGACGGGGTTCGACGACGGAGCGGCTGCGCGAGATCGTGCTCGCGGTGCCGCATGGCCAGCTGCTGCCCGCCGAGCGCGCGCTGGCCGAGCAGCTGGGCGTCGCGCGCATGACCGTGCGCAACGCCATCGACGCCCTCGCGAGGGAGGGCCTCGTGCGCACCCGCCCCGGCGTCGGCACCGAGCGGATCCCGACGCCCGTCGGCCTCAGCGTCAGCCTGCGCTCGTTCGCCGAGATCGTGCGGGAGCACGGCATGCATCCCGACTCCGACGTGCTCCACCTCGCGCGCGACACCGAGCGCCCGCCCGAGGTCAGCCGCCACCTCGGCATCGGCGACGACGTGCCCGTCATGCACCTCCGACGCGTGCGCCTCGGAGACGACCAGCCGCTCGCCCTCGAGGAGACGTGGCTCTCGCCCGAGCTGATCCCCGAGCTCGACGAGCTCACCGCCGCCGGCAGCCTCTACGAGCTGTTCGCCGGGCGCGATCTCGCTCCGACCGACGGCGTCGAGCTCGTCACGGCGGGCCTGCCGAACGCCGACGAGATCGAGGCGCTCGACCTCACGCCGGCGCTCCCCGTGCTGCGCCTGGTGCGCAAGGCGTTCGCGAAGGGGCGCCCGCTCGAGTACGCGACGGTGACCTTTCCCGCCGATCGCTACGAGCTTTCCTTCCCGCTGACCAGGTAATAGTCTCACCCCAAGAAGGCACGGACGCGAGGTGGTCTAGACCACAGCGCGTGGTTCGCGTACACTCACACCCGTACTCGTCCTCATCAACGGAGATGCACCTATGAAATTCTTCCAGCGGCTCGGCAAGTCCCTCATGCTGCCCGTCGCCGTTCTGCCCGTCGCAGCGATCCTCTCGGGCATCGGCTACTGGATCCAGAACGCGGTCGGCGAAGCGAACGTCGTCTCCGCGTTCTTCACGACCGCGGGCGGCTCGCTGCTCGACAACCTCGCGCTGCTGTTCGCGATCGGTGTGTCGATCGGCATGGCCTCCAAGACCGACGGCACATCGGCGCTCGCCGGCCTCGTCTCGTGGCTCGTCATCACGACGATGCTCAGTCCCGCGGCCGTGTCCCTGTTCCAGGGCGTCGAGGAGACCGCGGTCAACCCGGCCTACGGCAACATCAAGAACGCCTTCATCGGCATCATCGCCGGTCTCATCGGCGCCTGGTGCTACGACCGCTTCAAGAACGTGAAGCTGCCCGATTGGCTGTCGTTCTTCTCCGGCAAGCGCTCGGTCGCGATCGTCACGGCCGGATTCTCGCTGGTCGTCGCCCTCGTGCTCTTCTTCGTCTGGCCGTTCGTCTACGGCGGCCTGGTGAACTTCGGCGAGTGGATCGTGACCCTCGGCCCCATCGGCGCCGGCATCTACGGATTCCTCAACCGCCTGCTGATCCCGTTCGGCCTGCATCACGCGCTCAACTCGGTGTTCTGGTTCGACGTCGCGGGCATCAACGACCTCGGCAACTTCCTCAACAACACCGGAACCTACGGCGTGACCGGCCAGTACATGACCGGCTTCTTCCCCGTGATGATGTTCGGCCTGCCGGGCGCCGCCCTCGCGATGTACCTCACCGCGAAGACCACGCGTCGCAAGGTGGCAGCGGGCATCCTGCTGTCATCCGCGATCTCGTCGTTCTTCGTCGGCGTGACCGAGCCGCTCGAGTTCTCGTTCATGTTCCTCGCCCCCTGGCTCTACGTCGTGCACGCCGCGTTCACGGGCATCTCGCTGGCGATCTCGGCGATCCTGCCCGTCCGCAGCGGCTTCGGATTCTCCGGCGGATTCATCGACCTCGTCCTGAACTGGGTCAACCCGCTCGCGCAGAACCCGTGGATCATCCTGCTGATGGGCGTGTGCTGGTTCGTCATCTACTTCGTGGTCTTCTACTGGATCATCAAGCGCTTCAACCTGAAGACCCCCGGCCGCGAGGACGACGACGAGGCGCTCGATGCGCCCCTCGACACGACCGACAACGGCTACCTCGGCACCGCGGGCGCGTTCATCACCGCCCTCGGCGGCAAGGAGAACATCGTCGAGCTCGACAACTGCGCGACCAGGCTCCGGATGGAGCTGGGCGACGTCAGCAAGGTCGACGAGCGCGCGCTCAAGCGCGCGGGCGCCAGCGGCACCATGAAGCCCGGCGGGCACTCGGTGCAGGTCATCTACGGTCTGAACGTGCAGTTCGTGAAGGACGCGATGGAGCAGGTCATGGCCGGCGCCGGCGTGCCCTCGGCGGATGCGTCGACTGCCGCGCCGACTGCCGCTCCGGCTGCTGGCGCGGGCGGGGTCGCGGTCGCCGCTCGTCCGCGCGCCATCGTGCTCCGCCAGCCGATCGCCGGCACGATCGTGCCGCTCAGCGAGGTGCCTGACCCGGCGTTCGCGCAGGCGACGCTCGGTCCCGGCATCGCCGTCGAGCCGACGGGCGACACCGTGGTGGCGCCGGCGGCCGGACGCGTCGAGACGATCTTCCCGACCGGCCACGCCGTCGGCCTCGTGCTCGACGACGGCACCGAGGTGCTCATCCACATCGGCCTCGACACGGTCGAGATGGCGGGCGACGGCTTCGAGGCGCTCGTCGAGGCCGGCCAGATCGTCGACGAGGGCACGCCGCTCGTCCGCGTGGACCTCGACAAGGTGCGCGCCGCCGGTCACCCGACGGTCACGCCGATCGTGGTGCTGAACGATCCGGATGCGGTGGTCGGCCTGCGCTGACGGACCGATCGATCGCCGAGGGGCGGGTGGGGATCCCCACCCGCCCCTCGCTGTCGTCCGGCCTCCGCCCGGCGCCCCATCCGGCGCCCGCCCGGCAGCTCATCCGGATGACGATCTTCCGCACCGGAAGCGGGGCCACACCCGCTCACGTGCGACAGATCGACTTAGGCTGGCCGACCCGCGTCGATTCGCCGCACCGGAACAGCAGGCCGGCCCGCTCAGGTGCGGGAAACCGACAAGCCGACGAACTGACAACCCAGCAGCGCGACGGCCGGGCGGGCCAGCCGCGCCAACGGCTACCTGCGCGAGCGCGACGCCTTCTGGAACGGCCAGTGGATGCCCGTGAGCTCCTCGCACCGCTCCCACACGTGTCGGCGCACCTCGGGGTCGCGCGAGGTCGCCGATGCCTTGACCGGCACGGGGAGTCCGCGGGTTCCGAAGCGGGGGCCGATGTAGTCGCCGCCCTCCACCGCCGGGTCGACCAGGGCGCGCACCGGCGCCCACGCGCCCGCTTCCTTGCCCTGCGCGACCGGCGCCTGCAGGCCGTCGCGCAGCCGCTTCATCCGGCTCGGCTGGTTGACGCCCGTCACGAGCGGCGTTCGGCCGCCGATGGAGTAGCCCGGATGCGCGAGCACGCTCTCGACGGGCACGCCCTCCTCGCGCAGACGCGAGTCGGCCTCGAGCGCGAGCGCCTGAACGACGACCTTCGACTGCACGTACGCCTTCCACGCGGCGTAGCCCTTCTCGAGCTGGATGTCCTTGGGCTCGTACGCGCCCATCCGGGTCGACATGCTGCCGAGCCACACCATCCGGGCCGTGTTGGTCGACGACGAGGTCTTGGCGAGCGCGGTCAGCAGCTCGCCGGCCAGCACGAAGTGGCCGAGCGCGTTCGTGGCGAGCACGAGCTCCCGGCCGTCGCGCGTGATCTTGCGGTAGCGGGGCGTGTGCACGATGCCGGCGTTGAGCAGCACGCCGTCGAGCCGCTGGCGCGAGAACGGCCCGCCGCGCAGCGATGCGGCGGCGCTGCGCACCGAGCCCGGGTTGGCGACGTCGAGGATCAGCGTCTCGACCGACGCTCCGGGAACCCGCGCCTCGATCGCGTCGTGAGCGGCGTGCAGACGGTTGGGGTGGCGCCCGCTCATCACGACGTGCGCGCCCGCGCGGGCGAGCTGCTCGCTGGCGAAGTATCCGAGGCCCGCGTTCGCGCCGGTCACCAGGTACGTGCGCCCGTCTAGGTCGGGAAGGCGCGATGGATCCCACGGCTGTCGCGGGCGAGCGTTCACGGCTCGACCATAGCCCCGAAACGACGCGGAATGCCGCAGACTCGGCGAGGCGTCTCAGGCCGGATGAGCCAGCATCGCGCCGCTAGGCTGGTGGCATGAGGCGACGCGACGACATCGAGTGCTGGCTGACCGACATGGACGGCGTTCTCGTGCACGAGGAGGCCCCGATTCCCGGCGCTCCCGAGCTGCTCGAGCAGTGGCAGGCGACCGGCACGCCGTTCCTCGTGCTGACGAACAACTCGATCTTCACGCCGCGCGACCTGTCGGCGCGGCTGCGGTCGTCGGGCATCGAGGTTCCCGAGGAGAACATTTGGACCTCCGCGCTCGCGACCGCGGCGTTCCTGAAGCAGCAGAGCCCCGGCGGCACGGCGTTCGTGATCGGCGAGGCCGGCATCACGACCGCGCTGCACGAGGCCGGCTTCATCATGACCGAGACGAACCCCGAGTATGTCGTGGTCGGCGAGACCCGCAACTACTCGTTCGAGGCGCTCACCAAGGCGGTGCGGTTCATCAACGACGGCGCCCGGTTCATCTCGACGAACCCCGACGCGACGGGGCCGAGCGCGCAGGGCGTGCTGCCGGCGACCGGCGCGATCAACGCGCTGATCACGAAGGCCACCGGCCGCGAGCCGTACATCGTCGGCAAGCCGAACCCCATGATGTTCCGCTCGGCGCTCAACCGCATCGGCGCGCACAGCGAGACGACCGGCATGATCGGCGACCGGATGGACACCGACATCGTCGCCGGAATCGAGGCCGGCCTGCACACGGTGCTGGTGATGACGGGCATCTCGGATGAGCAGTCGATCCGCAAGTACCCGTTCCGCCCGGATGAGGTGGTCACCTCGGTGGCCGACCTCGTCAGGCCCGGGGCGCAGGGCGACGGCGCCGCAGAGCTCGACGCCGGCGTCTGACGTGGAGCCGCGCGACTGGATCTTCGCGATCGCCGTGCTGTCGATCTCGACGACGCTGGTCGTGTTCGTCGTGCAGTGGTGGCGAAACCGAGGCGAGTAAGCGGCCCGCTTGGCAACGCCCGGTGTCTCCGGCCGCTCGTGCGCAGGCGACGTTCCGGTCGTACACCGGTGACGTTCCGTCCGTGCCCGGTGTCGTCGACCGACCGGCGGCGCTGAGCGCTCGGGCGCTCCGCCGCGCGGGCACGCCTCCCCGGCGGGGATGGCCGCGATGCGCTTGGCCGCGACGGCGCCTCACGCCCGCTCGGGTCGGTAGCGCTTGGGGTTGAGGACGGGTCGCGATCTGCGCCTGGGGTCGATCCACCCCGGCGGCGCGACCCACGGAACTCCGCGTCGCATCTCGATGCCCCATCCGGATGCCTCGAGGTTGTGATGGTGGTGCCAGCACAGCAGGACCCCGTTGTCGGTGTGAGTCGGACCGCCGCGGGAGTGCTCCTCGACGTGATGCACCTCACACCAGGAGGGCGGAACGTCGCATCCGGGGATCACGCAGCCGCCGTCGCGGACCGCGATCGCGCGCCGCTGATGCGGGGTGAACAGCCGCTCGGGAGACCCGAGGGAGAGGATGCGCCCCGTCTTGTCGGTGAGGATCTTCTGCACCGCGCCCGTGCAGGCGATGCGATGCGCGACGCTCGCGGGCGAGAGACCGTCTGCCCCGTCGATGCGGCAGGTGCCCGAGACCGACTGGTCGATCGCTGACCGGCCGGTGCCGGGATGGCCGGCGCCGGACTGGCCGGTTCCGCACCCGCCCGTGCCGAGCTGATCGGCGTCGATCGTGACCACCAGCGTCGGGGCCGCTCCCCCGATCGTGGGGGCGTCTGCCGCGCGGGCGGCGGTCGAGATGATGCTCGTGAGGATGTCGTGACGCACCTGCGACGGCGTGCGGTCGTCGGGCACCACGTCGCCGTCGCCCTCGCCCCACGCCTGCCCGTCGGGCTTGCGGTCGGGAAGCTGCCCGAACGCGACGCGCGAACCCTTGTGGGCATCGATCAGCCGGATGAGCCCCGTCGCGGTCTCGGGGACCAGCTCGCCCCAGATGCGGACGAGGCCGTCGCGCTCGCGCCCGAGGTTCACGCCCCGCCGGCGCACCGCGTCGGCGGCATCGTCGGCGAACCCGTCGCGCGTGAGGAACGCCTCCCACGCATCCACCATGCTCGAGAGCCCCTCGAACGACCATGCGCGCGGGTACGCCCGTGCCCGCTCATGGTCGGCCTCGACTCCGCCGGGTTCGTCGCCACCGGCACCGCCGGCGTCGTCGGGGAACTCGACCGCGAGGCCGGGCACCGCAGCGGGTGACACCTCTCCGGGCAGCAGGTCGTGCACGGTCGGCTGAGCGGCCGCCGGCACGAGCGCTCGCTCGGCCTTCTCCCACTCGAGCGGGCTCACCCCGCCCCGCGCCGCGACCTTTCCGAGCCGCGACGTCAGCAGCCGCGCGGCCTCGTCGCTGACCGCTCCGCGCGCGAGCGCGCCACCCAGCACGGGGAACTCCGCGGGTCGGAACTGGCCCGACGGAGTCGTGCGCGCCTGCGTCAGTCGGTCGAGCTTCGCCCATCCCGACGCCTCGCGCCCCGAGGCTCCCATCGCCCGCTGGATCAGCTCCACCCCGTTGCGGCAGCCGAACGCCGACGACAGGCGCCCACCCAGCCGACTCGCAGTCGGTCGAGCAGCCGTCCGCTCCGAGCGCTCCTCCCCCTGCAGCAGCAGGGTTTCGGCCACGTCCAGGCGGCCGCCGTCATCGTTGATGTCGACCGACCGATCGGCCGGATTCAACGGCGTCGACCCGGCCGAGAGCTCCGCCGCGTCTGGCCTCTTCGACCGAGCCTCGATCTCGCCGGCGACCCGCGTCCTGACCGCGGACACCATCCGGGCGGCCGCCGCGACCCGCTGCGCCACCCTCACCAGGTCGACGTCGTCGAGCCCAGCGACCTCGGCGAACAGAGACTCGAACACCCGCCCCGCTGCCCCCAGTCGCTCGACCGCGCCGTGCGCGGGAGTCGGTGCCGGGGACGTCGTTGCCATAGTCCTATTTTAGAACAGATGTACGACAAATGGAAGAGCAAAGTCGACCTCGGTGCGAAGGAGATCCGCAATACACCGCCGGCGCGCAGAACAAAAATACGAATGAAGCATTCAGGCGGCGACTCACCTCTCCCGACTCCCCGCGGGCACCGACTATTCGCCCGCCGGCACCGACTCGTCGATCTCCCCGCCGGCATGCCCGTCTCTCGCTGCTATCTGCCGACCCGCCCACCTCGTCCGCCCATCTCGTCCGCCTGACCCATCCGCGACCCGCCGCCATTCTCACCGTCAGCCTCCCCGCCGGCATGCCCATTCCGCGAGACACCCGGCCGGCCCAGCCGTATGCCGATCCCCATACCCCTTCCCCCCGCTGTGTGCATAACTCGCTGCCTCGGCCGCCCCGCCGGCATCCGCCCCGTCCATCCCCCGCCGACGTGCTCGACTCCCGCCGCCGGCCGCCCCATCCGCAGCCCCCTGCCGCCGTCCCCTTCCGCCGACACCTCCCCGGCACGCAACCACCCGCCGTCGCCCCGCCATCCGAAAACGCCAAACGCCCCGACCCCGGAGACCCGGGATCGGGGCGCAGGCGCCGAAACGACGGATCAGGCGGCGACGGCGACGCCCTCGGCCGACACGACCTCGCGCTTGCGGGCGAACTTCTTCAGCAGCACGAGCGTCACGGCCGACACGATCACGCCCGGGATCAGCGCGAGGAACATGCCCCACCACGGGTCGATCGCGAACAGCACGAACACGCCGCCGTGGGGAGCGTGCGATCCGACGCCGAACACCATCGTGAGCACGCCGGTGACCGCGCCGCCGAGCATCGACGAGGGGATCACGCGCAGCGGGTCGGCGACGGCGAACGGAATCGCGCCCTCCGAGATGAACGACAGCCCGAGCAGCCACGCCGCCTTGCCGTTCTCGCGCTCGACGGGGGTGAACGACTTCGGCGCGAGCAGAGTCGAGGCGAGCGCCATCGCCAGCGGCGGCACCATGCCCGTGATCATCACGGCGCCCATGATGAGGAACGGCACGTTGTCGCTGCCGTCGGCCGCGGCGGTGCCGAGCAGGGCGACGCCGAACGAGTACGCGACCTTGTTGACCGGTCCGCCGAGGTCGAAGCACATCATCAGGCCGATGATGAGGCCCACCACGACGATGAGACCGGATGCGGCGAGCGAGTTCAGGCCGTTCGTCATGGCCTCCATGAGGGCGGCGATCGGCAGCCCGAGGAACAGCACCATGATGCCCGAGGCGACGAGCGAGCCGATCAGCGGGATGATGACCACCGGCATGAGGCCGCGCAGCCACCTCGGCACGTTGAACGTGCCCAGCCACCAGGCGACCGTACCGGCGAGCACGCCGCCGACGATGCCGCCGATGAATCCGGCGCTCATCAGCAGTGCGACCGAGCCGGCGACGAAGCCGGGCGCGAGACCGGGGCGGTCGGCGATCGCGAAGGCGATGTACCCGGCGAGCACCGGCACGAGGAACTGCATCGACAGGTTTCCGATCGCGAACAGCACCGCGCCGAGGTACTGCAGCAGCCCGCCGTCGGGCAGGTTCCACAGCGCGTTCCCGACGGCGATCTCGTTCGCGTTGAACGCGATGTCGTAGCCGCCGAACAGGAAGCCGAGCGCCATCAGCAGGCCGCCGCCCGCCACGAACGGGATCATGTACGACACACCCGTGAGCAGGATGCGCTTGATGCGCGCGCCCCACGACTCGGGCGCCGCCTCGGTCTGCGCCGCCGCGCTGCCCGACACGCGCTCGGCCGCCGGGTCGCCCGCCGCCGTCACCGCGTCGGAGATCAGCTCGGCCGAGTGCTCGATGCCGGCCTTGACCGATCGCCGCACGACGGGCTTGCCGGCGAATCGCTCGGGCTCGCGCACGTCGACGTCGACCGCGAAGATCACCGCGTCGGCCTCTTCGATCGTCTTCGCGTCGAACCGCTCGAACCCGCTCGAGCCCTGCGGCTCGACGGCGAACTCGACGCCGGCCTTCTTCGCCGCCGCGGTCAGCCCGTCAGCCGCCATATAGGTGTGCGCGATGCCCGTCGCGCACGCCGTGACGGCGACGACGCGAGCCGGACGGCCGTCGATCGTCAGCCCGCCCTCGACCGGGGCCGAAGCGGCGGCGGGAGCGGCGGGCGCCTCTTCCTGAGCCGAGGCGGCCTCGTCCTCGCCGATCGCGTGCCGGACGATCGCCACGGCCTCCGAGGCGTCGCCCGCGGCGCGCAGGGCCGAGAGGAACTCGTCGTCCATGAGGTGGCGCGCGAGCTGCGAGAGCACGGCGAGGTGCTCCTCGGCCGCCGTGTCGGGCGCCGCGATCATGAACACGATGTCGGCCGGGCCGTCATCCGCCCCGAAGTCGACGCCCGGCTTCAGCCGCGCGAACGCGAGCGACGCCTCGGTGACGACCCCGCTCTTCGCGTGCGGGATGGCGATGCCGCCCGGCAGACCCGTCGCGTCGGTCTCCTCGCGCGCCATCGCGGCGGCGTAGAGACCCTCCGCGTCGGTCGCGCGGCCCTCGGCCACGAACCGCTCCGCGAGCGCGCGCAGCACCTGCTGCTTGTCGGTGCCGAGGTCGGCGTCGAGGCTGACAAGGGCTTCTGTGATGGTGGACATGCGTGCTTCCTCCTCGATGAGGGTCAGGCCAGAGCCCGGATGGAGATGTCGGACGTGGAGAGGTCGCCCGGCGCCGCGAGCGCGGTGCCGGGCAGGGATGCGGTGGCCGATCCGTAGCGGACCGCTGTGGCGAGGCGGTCGGGCGCCTCGCCCCCGTCCGCGAGCAGATACCCGGCCAGCGAGCTGTCGCCCGCGCCGACCGTCGAGCGGACGCGGGTGCCGGCCGGAGCCGTCGCGTGCCATGCCCCGTCGGCCGTGACGAGCACGGCTCCCCGGCCGCCGAGCGTGACGAGCGCGGCGGCCGCGTGGGCGGGAACGACGCGGCGCGCGAGCACCGTGACGGCCTCGACCGCGGCATCGTCGGACGCGGATTCGTCGGTCACGACCGCGCGGAGGCGCGCGGCCTCGGCGTCGTCGAGGCCCGCGAGCGCGACGATCGCGTCGACCAGCTCGTCCTCGTTGGGCTTGATCAGGTCGATGCCGCCGGCGCGCAGCGCCTCGACGAGCGCGGGGCCCGACGTGTCGACGGCGACCCGCACCCCGGGGCGGTTCGCGCGCAGCTCGCGCGCGATCGAGGCGTAGAGATCGGCAGACGCGCCGGGCGGCAGCGAGCCGCACAGCGCGACCCAGCCCGCGCCGTCCGCCGCGTCGACCACGGCGTCGGTGAGCCGTCGCGCGGCATCCGCGTCGATGCGGGCGCCCGGCAGGTTCACCTTGGTCGTGCGGCCGTCTGGCTCGGTCAGCGCGATGTTGGCGCGCACGGTGCCGTCGACGGGCACCGGCCGGATGTCGAGCGCCGGGTCGAGCAGCGCCGCGAACGGATCGGTGGGCGCGAGCGGCAGCACGGCGCGCGCGGCCGTGCCGGAGGCGACCAGCACCCTGGCGACATTGATGCCCTTGCCTGCGGCGTCCTCGCGTTGCGACTCGGCCTGCTGCACCTCGCCGACGGCGAGGGGCGAGGCGAGCGCGACCGTGCGGTCGAGCGCCGGATGAGCGGTGAGAGTGACGATCATGCGATCCATACCTCCGTTCCGGATGCCGCGAGCGCGGCCGCGAGCCGGCCATCCGGTTCGCTGTCGGTCACCAGCAGGTCGATGGCGTCGAGGCGCGCGAACTGCACGAGCGTCTCGGCGCCGAACTTCGAGGAGTCGACCAGCGCGACGGCGCGACGGGCAGACTCGGCGATCGCGCGCTTGACCTCGGCCTCCGCCGGGTCGGGGGTCGACAGGCCGAAGTCGGCGGAGATGCCGTTCGCGCCGATGAACGCGACATCGGGGCGCAGCCGCTCGATCGCGGCGACCGCGCCGGAGCCGACGGCGGCGCCGGTGAGCCCGCGGACCCTGCCGCCGATCGTCGTCAGGCTCACGCCCGCGCTTCCGGCGAGTTCGGATGCCAGTGCGGGAGCGTGCGTCACGACCTCGGCGCTCGAGCCGACGAGGCGCGGCGGCAGCAGCTCGACGAGCGCGCCCGTCGTCGTGCCGGCGTCGAGCATGATCGAGCCGGTGAACCGCTCGCCGAGCGCGTCGAGCGCCCGCGCGGCGATGGCGCGCTTGGCGGTGCTGTGCTGGGCGACCCGGTCGCGCAGGTCGGACTCGGCGAGGCTTCCCCGCTCGGCGCTCACCGCTCCCCCGTACACGCGCCGAAGCACGCCCGCCTGTTCCAGGGCGGCGAGGTCGCGGCGCACCGTCTCGGTCGTCACGTCGAGGCGCCTGGCGATGTCGGCGGCGACGATGCGCTGGTCGTCGCGCAGCACCTGCTCGATGAACTGCCGTCGCTCCGTTGCGTACATGGGAACCCTCCTCGGATTCCCACAACATACAACACAAACACAACGAAAACAACAGGCGAAGGCAAAGGAAACGGCGCATGGCCGAGGCACATGCGCCGTTCTCTTCGGGGTTCTCTCCGGGAGATTTCCCGGATGATCCCCGGGTGCTCTCCGGATGATGTCCCGGGCGAGCGATTACTGCGGGTCGAGCCCGAGGTCGTCGAGGTCGATCGCGGCGCGCCACTGCAGGCCCTCGGCCTCGATCGCGGCCTGCGCGCCGGTCTTGCGGTCGACGATCACGGCGACCGCGACGATCTCGGCGCCGGCCTTCCGCAGCGCCTCGACGGCCTTGAGCGCCGACTGGCCGGTGGTCGAGGTGTCCTCGAGCACGACGACGCGCTTGCCCTCGACGTCGGCGCCCTCGATCTGGCGGCCGCGGCCGTGGTCCTTGGGCTCCTTGCGCACGACGAACGCGTCGAGCGGGCGGTCGGTGCCGGCGGACGCGTGCATCACGGAGTTCGCGATCGGGTCGGCGCCGAGCGTCAGACCGCCGACCGCCGCGATGCCGTCGATGTCGGCGATCAGGTCGCTCATCAGGCGGCCGATGGCCGGGGCGGCGCGGTGGTCGAGCGTGAGCTTGCGCATGTCGACGTAGTAGGTCGCCTTCTTGCCGCTCGAGAGCGTGAAGTCGCCGTGGAAGACGGCGTCGCTCTTGATCAGCTCGATGAGGTTCTGTCGCTCCGCCTCGAGCGCGGGCGTGGATGCAGCTTCGGCCATGTGCTCCAGTCTAGGGCTGGCGCCCGCGGCCGACCGGCATCTGCAGACCTCCGGCGCCGGGCGCCCGTAGGGTGGAGGGATGAGGTTGGCCACCTGGAATGTGAACTCCGTCCGCGCACGAGTGGACCGCATCGTCGGCTTCGCCGAGCGTGCAGACATCGACGTGCTCGCGATGCAGGAGATCAAGTGCAAGCCGGAGCAGTTCCCCTTCGAGCAGTTCGAGGCCGCCGGCTACCAGGTCGAGGCGCACGGACTGAACCAGTGGAACGGCGTCGCGATCGCGAGCCGCGAGCCCATCGAGGACGTCGAATATGCCTTCAGCGGCATGCCGGGGTTCAAGAAGGGCTACGAGGGCGATGACGCCCCGCTCGAGGCCCGCGCGATTGGCGCGACGATCGGCGGCGTGCGCGTCTGGAGCCTCTATGTGCCCAACGGCCGAGCGCTCGACGACCCGCATTACGCCTACAAGCTGCGCTGGCTCGAGGCGCTCCGCCAGCACACGGCGGCCGAGCTCGCCCGCGACCCGGAGCAGCTGCTCGCGCTCGTCGGCGACTTCAACATCATCCCGACCGATGAGGACAACGGCGACCCCGACATCGTCGAGGGCGTCTCGACGCACGTCTCCCCCGCCGAGCGCGACGCGTTCCGCGCGCTCGCCGACGCGGGGCTCGCCGACGTCGTGCGCCCCCTCATCCCCACGGGGTTCACGTACTGGGACTACCAGCGGCTGAAGTTCCCCAAGGACCTCGGCATCCGGATCGACTTCGTCCTCGGCTCTCGCGCCTTCGCCGACGCCGTCACCGGTGCGTCGATCGAACGGGACGAGCGCAAGGGCGAGCAGCCGAGCGACCACGTGCCCGTCGTCGTCGACCTCGATGTTCCCGGCGAGGACGACGATCTCGACGTTCCGATGATCTTCGGCTGATCAGGCCTTTTCCTCGGCGGGAGCCGCTCACGCCGGCGGCGCCGCTCGCGGCCGCCGAGTCGGGCGTCATCGGCTATGCGAACCCGTTGCGGTGCGCCCACACGGCCGCGGCGACTCGGTCGCGCGCGCCGAGCTTGAGCAGCACGTTCGAGACGTGCGTCTTCACGGTCGCGTCGCCGATGTAGAGCTCGGCGGCGATCTCGGAGTTGCTCATCGCCCTCGCGAGCAGCCGCAGCACGTCGCCCTCGCGCTCGGTCAGGTCGACGTCGGGCGATTCCGCCCGCGCACCCGCGTACCGCTCGATGACCCTGCGGGTGACCTCGGGTGCGAGCAGGGCCTCGCCCGATGCGGCCAGCTGCGCCGCCCTCACCAGCTCCTCAGGGCTGGCGTTCTTCAGCAGGAACCCGCTCGCACCCGCGTCGAGCGCGGCGAACAGGTAGTCGTCGCGGTCGAACGTCGTCACGATCACGATGCTCGGACCGCTCTCCCCCAGCTCCGCCCTGATGCGGCTGGTCGCCTCGATCCCGTCGAGGTCGGGCATCTGCACGTCCATGAACACCACGTCGGGGTGTATGCCTCGAACGGAATGTATCGCCTGCTCCCCCGTCGCCGCCTCGCCGACGACCGTGATGCTGGCCGCCTCGAGGATCATCCGGAACCCCGCGCGCATTGTCGCGTGGTCGTCGACGAGCAGCACGCTCACGCTGTCGCTCGCGCTGCCAGCCGTACTGTCACTCATCCCGTCGCTCATCCCCTCGCTCCCCCGGTCGCTCACGCGGCGCTCCCCTCTCCGCTCGCGCTGCCCGCGCGCTCCCCCAGCGGCACGATCACCCGCACGAGATAGCCGGATCGCTCCACCTCGCCCGCCGCATCGGCTTCCCGACGCCCGAAGTGGAGCGTCGCACCGATCGCGATCGCCCGCTCGCGCATGCCGAGCTGGCCGACGCCCGGTCGGGCTCCCGCGCGCACGCGTCCGGTGTTCGTCACCTCGAGCTCGACGGAAGCGTCGGAGTAGCGGACGCGCATGTCGGCCGAGGCGTCTGGGCCCGCGTGGCGGCGCGCGTTCGTGAGCGCCTCCTGCGCGATGCGGTACAGGCTCGTCTCGACGAGGGTCGCGAGCGGCCGCGGCTCGCCCACGACGGTCAGCTCGGTCGGCGTGCCGGCCGCGGTCGCCTGGCGCGCGAGCGCGTCGAGGTCGGCGAGGCGCAGCGCCGACGGCGCGTCGGCCGCATCGGTCGAGTCGCGCAGGGTGTCGAGCAGGTGGTGGAGCTCGTCGATCGCCGACCGAGCGCCCTGCTCGACCTCCTTCAGCACCTCGGCTGCGCCCTCCGGCCTCGTCGCCATGATCGCCCGCGCGGCGCCCGCCTGCACGCCCATCGCCGAGACGTGGTGGCCGACGACGTCATGCAGCTCGCGGGCGATGCGCACGCGGTCGAGCGCCACGGCCTGCGCCGCCGACAGCTCGCGCTCCTCCTCGAGCTGCGCGGTCAGGGTGCGCAGCGCCTGGCGGCTGAGCGCCGCCTGGTATGCGTGGTCGCCGAGGTAGTACGCACCGCCGAAGTACGCGGCGTTGATCAGCCACTGGATGAGCATGACCGCCAGCAGCGCCGACATCGCCCCGCTCACGACGTCGGCATCATCGGCCGCGGTGCGGACGCTCAGGAACGACGACACCAGCAGCCACACGACGATGCCCACCATGATGGCGACGCGGGCGACGACCGCGCGGCGGCGGTTGTTGACCCACGCGCCGACCGTGTACACCGCGATGAACATGGTGACGTTCGAGACGAACGCCTCCGGCACGTGGAAGGTCTGCGCGAGGAAGAAGGTGATGACGACCACGAATGCGACACTGACCGGGTATTTCTTCCGAACGGCGAGCGGCAGCGTCGTGCCGATCGCGACGGGGATCACCCAGACGAGGTCGGCCGTGTACTCGCCGTAGAACTCGCTGACCGACGACAGCGCGCCGCTGATGAGGGCGAGGACGAACAGGCATCCGGCGAGCACGAGGTCGTAGCGGAGCTCGCGCTGCGTCGGCGCATCGCGCTCGGTGCCGAGACCAGCGGGGGTCGTCGTGTCGAGCAGCAGCATGGCATCAACGCTACTGACCCCCGCCGGCCCTCGCCTCCGCCGCGCGGCGGAGAAGGCGTCCGGACGCTCGGGGCGCCCCGCACGCCGCGCCAGGACGCACAGCGCCAGAACGACAACGCAAGAACGACAACGCCAGAACGACAGCGCCAGAACGACAACGCCCCGGCCGCGAGAGCGCGGTCGGGGCGTCGTACTGACGAGGGGAGCGCTTACGCGTTGGCCTTCTCGACGCGTGCGATCAGGTTGAGGAACGCACCGAGGTACAGCTCGAGGAACTGCTTCGTGCCTTCGACGGTGATGTCGTGGTTCTCATCGATGAGGCCGGGCTGCACGTGGATGAAGCCCTCGGGCTGGCCCATGACGATCGCGTTGACGTGGCTCAGCACGGCCTTGAGGTGCTGCTGCGCCGCCGCGGTGCCGATGGCGCCGGGGGAGCCGCCGAGCACGGCGACGGGGCGGCCGCCGAACGAGAAGCTGCCGTAGGGACGGCTGGCCCACTCGATCGCGTTCTTCAGCACACCCGGGATCGAGCGGTTGTACTCGGGGGTCACGATGACCACGCCGTCGACCGACTCGATCTGCGCCTTGAAGTCGGTGCCGACCTGGGGGAACTCGGCGTCGTAGTCGGGGGAGTAGAACGGAAGGTCCTTGATCTCGATCTCCTCGAACTCGACTCCCTCCGGCGCGAGCTTCGCGAGGGCGATGGCGAGCTGGCGGTTGAGCGAGGTGCTCGAGATGCTGCCGACGATGTAGCCGATCTTGGTCACGGATGTTCTCCTTCAGAGTCGCGGCCTGCGGCCGAGCGTACGGATGAGGTCAACATCCGCCTCCGCGAGCCTATTCCCGCGCATGGAAACCAATCTGGGCGCCGTCCAGGCGCCGTCCGGAGCCGACCGTCCCATCCGGAACCGTCCCACAATCCGCCGCGCGGGGGAGGCGCTGGCCCCTTCGCGCTTCCTACGGTGGAAGCACACTCCGAGAAGGGAACCGCACATGCTGAGACTCAGCGGCGTGACCAAGAGCTACGGCGAGCGCCTCGCGCTCGACGACGTCTCGTTCGACGTCGTCCCCGGCCGCCTGACGGGTTTCGTCGGCGGCAACGGGGCGGGCAAGACGACGACGATGCGCATCATCCTGAACTTGCTCGAGCACGAGTCGGGCTCCGTCGAGCTCGAGGGCCGCGTGCCGACGACCGACGATCGGCGCCGCTTCGGCTACATGCCGGAGGAGCGCGGCCTGTACCCGAAGATGAAGGTGCTCGACCACATCGTCTACCTCGCCCGCCTGCACGGCTACGGCCGCGCGGAGGCCGCCTCCCGCGCGACGGAGCTGCTCGAGGAGCTGGGGCTCGGAGAGCGCCTGGGCGACAACATCGACACGCTCTCGCTCGGCAACCAGCAGCGAGCGCAGATCGCGGCCGCCCTGGTGCACGAGCCGGACGTGCTGATCCTCGACGAGCCGTTCAGCGGACTCGACCCGCTAGCGGTCGACGTCGTCGCCGGCGTGCTGCAGGAGCGGGCGGCCGCCGGCGCGTGCGTGCTGTTCTCGTCGCATCAGCTCGACGTCGTCGAGCGGCTCTGCGACGACCTCGTCATCATCGCGCAGGGGAGTGTGCGGGCCGCCGGCTCGCGCGACGAGCTGCGCGAGCAGCACGCCACCAGCCGCTACGAACTGCTCGCGAGCGCCGACGCCGGGTGGGTGCGCGACGTCGACGGCATCAGCGTGATCGACTTCGACGGCGGCTACGCCCTGTTCGACGCCGATGATGCCGCGGCCGCGCAGCGCGTGCTGCACGGCGCCGTCGAACGCGGCGAGGTCGTCCGCTTCGCCCCGCTCCGACCGTCCCTCGCCCAGATCTTCAAGGAGGTCATCCAGTGAGCACCGCACACGTCTCGACCGCCCAGGCCGCGTGGCTGGTCGCCGAGCGCGACATCGTCTCGAAGCTGCGCAGCAAGTCGTTCATCATCTCGACCGTCCTGCTGCTGCTCGTCGCGATCGGCGGCGTGATCGCCGTCGGCGTGATGAGCTCCGCGTCATCCGGAACCCCCATCGCCGTCACGGCCGACGCCGAGGGCCTCGTACCGGAGACGGAGGCGCTCGAGATCACGCCGGTCGCCGACCGCGAAGCCGGGGAGATGCTCGTGCGAGACGGCGAGGTCGACGCGCTCGTCGTCGCCGACGGCCGCTCGGCGACAGGTCTCGAGGTCGTCGCGCTCGAGCAGGCGCCGAGCGATGTCGTCTCCCTGCTGTCGGTGCCGCCCTCGGTGACCCTGCTCGACGACGCCGCTGTGCCGAGCGGGCTGCGGTACATCCTCGGGCTGATCTTCTCCGTGCTGTTCATGGGCCTGACGCTGACGTTCGCGATGCCGATCGCGACGGCGGTGGTCGAGGAGAAGCAGACCCGCGTGATCGAGATCCTCATCTCGACGGTGTCGGCGCGCGCCCTGCTGGCGGGCAAGGTGCTCGCGGGGCTGATCATCGCGCTCGGCCAGGTGGCGCTGCTCGCCGCCACCGGCATCGTCGGCTTCGCCGTGTCGGGTCAGAGCGAGCTGGTCGGCGACATCGGGGCGCCGATCGCATGGTTCGCCGTGTTCCTGGGCTTCGGCTTCGTGCTGATGTCGGCGATGTTCGCCGCGGCCGGCTCGATGGTCTCGCGCCAGGAGGACATCTCACCGACCCTGATGCCCGTGATGTACCTCGTCATGATCCCGTACATGCTCGTGATCATCTTCGGCGACAACCGGCCGCTCATGACGATCCTGTCGTACGTGCCGTTCTCGTCGCCGATCGCAATGCCCGTCAGGCTGTTCTTCGACGAGGCCGCCTGGTGGGAGCCCCTCGCCTCGCTCGCCGTCATGGTCGCGACCTGCGTCGTGATCATCGCGATCGGCGCTCGGATCTACGAGAACTCGCTGCTCAAGATGGGCGCGAGGGTGAAGCTCGCCGACGCGCTCAAGCGCTGAGCGCCCGTAGGGCGAAGCCCGCACGACGAAGCGGCCGGCTCCGGATGACGTGGTCACCGGAGCCGGCCGCTTCGTTCGCGCCCGATCAGTCGAACGAGGGCCCGATCAGTCGATCGTGAGCTCGTGCAGCGAATCGATCTCGGCCGAGATGTTGTCCTCGCCGCACGAGACGTAGGTCAGCATGGCGGTGTCGGACTCGACGAACGTGCGCCAGTACCAGCGCTCCTTCGTGACGGCCTGGTTCTCGTCCGCCCAGTTGAGGTTGACGTTGTAGGCCTGGAACTCGACCGTGCCGGCCGAGGTCTCGACCGCGACCGTGCCGGCGTCCTCGACGTCCTGGCTCTCGATGTCGGCGGACGTGCCGAGCGAGTCGATGTACGCCTGGAAGTCGGCCGTCGACGCCGCGGCGTCGTCGCTCGCGCCGCTGTCGGGCAGGCCGAGGTCGGCGAGCGAGTAGGTGTAGCCGACGAAAGCGCAGACCGACTCCTCGGTCGAAGCCTCGAAGCCGTCCTCCGCCTGGTACGAGAAGGTCCAGTCTCCGCTGGAGACGCCGTCGGTGTTCCACGCGTAGCCGAGGCCGTCGGGCGCCGGCTCGCTGAGCGGCACGTCGACGTCGTCGCCCGCGCCCTCCTCCGCGCCGCGGCCGTCGAACCAGTGCAGCGCGTTGCCGACGAGGCCGACGGCGATGACGAGCACCACGACGAGCGCGATGATCACCCAGAGCAGCACCTTCGGCTTGCGCTTGGGCGGCGTCTGGCCGAGGTAGCCGTTCTGCGGGTAGCCGGCGGGCGGCTGACCGGCGCCGCCCTGCTGCGCGTACGCAGGCACCATCGGGGCGCCCGGCTGACCGGGAGCCTGCAGGTAGCCCTGCTGCTGCCCCGCCTGCTGCTGAGCGGCGTAGGGATCAGCGCCGGGAGCCGGCGGCTGCTGCTGCGCGTTCGCAGCGTACGGGTCGGCCGGCTGCGCGGCTGCGGGTGCGGCACCGGGGAAGGGGTTCGCCTGCGCGTCGGGCTGGGCGGGCGCGGGCTGCTCGGGAGCCGGAGCGGGCTGCTCGGAAGCGGCGGCGGCCTTCGCGGCGTCCTCCTCCCACGGCAGCGGCGGCAGCTCGGGCGTCGGCGGAATGTTCACCGGCGGCAGGTCAGGATTCGGCTGGTCGTTGTTGTTCCCGCTCATCGCGGTACCCCCCAAGGATGAAGTGTGCGGTGTCTCTCGGTGCCCGATAATCGTATGCGGTGCACCGGTCTTCCTGTGGCTCATCCGTCCGCCGCGCGGATTTCTCCCGCCCCACCGGCCCCATCCGGCCTCCTCATCCGCCCTGCCTTCCGGCCCGCTCACCCGCAGCCCCGGCCGCTCGCGTGCGCCGTCGACGAGAGCGGCCCCGCCGCCCGGTGAGGGGCGACGGGGCCGGATGAGCACTGCCGGATGAGCGCTGCCGGATGAGCGCGGTCGGTCGAGCACCGCCAGTCGAGCACCGCCGGTCGAGCGCCGCCGGACGGGCGCCCTACGCCGCGCTCTCGGCGACGAGCTGCAGCTGCGATCCGTCGGCCGAGGCATCGACCCGCACGGTGTCGCCGTCGCGCACGCCGCCCGACAGGATCGCCTTGGCGAGGCGGTCCTGCACCTCCTTCTGGATGAGGCGGCGCAGCGGGCGCGCGCCGTACACCGGGTCGTAGCCCGCCTCGGCGAGCCAGGCCCTGGCATCCGGGGTCACGGCGAGCGTCAGGCGACGGTCGCGGAGGCGGCGCTGGAGCTGGTCGACCTGCAGCTCGACGATCTGCGCGAGCTCGTCCTGACCGAGCGCGTGGAACATCACGATGTCGTCGAGGCGGTTCACGAACTCGGGCTTGAACGAGTGCTGCACGAGCCGCATCACCTGCTCGCGCTTGGCGTCGGGCGCGATCGTCGGATCGATCAGGATGGGCGAGCCGATGTTGCTGGTGAGGATCAGGATGACGTTGGTGAAGTCGACCGTGCGGCCCTGGCCGTCGGTGAGGCGGCCGTCGTCCATGACCTGCAGCAGCACGTCGAACACCTCGGGGTGCGCCTTCTCGACCTCGTCGAGCAGCACGACCGAGTACGGCCGGCGCCGCACCGCCTCGGTGAGCTGGCCGCCCTGGTCGTAGCCGACGTAGCCGGGAGGGGCGCCGACGAGCCGCGACACCGAGTGCTTCTCGCCGTACTCCGACATGTCGATGCGGATCATCGCCTGCTCGTCGTCGAAGAGGAACTCGGCGAGCGCCTTCGCGAGCTCGGTCTTGCCGACGCCCGTCGGGCCGAGGAACAGGAACGAACCAGTCGGCCTGTTCGGGTCGCTGATGCCGGCGCGCGAGCGCCGAACGGCGTCGGCGACCGCCCCGACCGCCTCCTTCTGGCCGATCAGGCGGCGCCCGAGCTCGGTCTCGAGGTGCAGCAGCTTCTCGGTCTCGCCCTGCAGCAGGCGGCCGACCGGGATGCCCGTCCACGCCGCGATCACCTCGGCGATCGCCTCGTCGGTCACCTGGTCTCCGACCATCCGCTCGCCCGACTGCTCGGCGCGCTCTGCCTCGGCGACCTGCCGCTCGAGGTCGGGGATCTCGCCGTAGAGCAGGCGGGACGCCTGCTCGAGCCTGCCCTCGCGCTGGGCGCGCTCGGCCGTCACCCTGGCCGCGTCGAGGCGCGACTTGAGGTCGCCGACGCGGTTGAGCGAGCTGCGCTCCTCGTCCCAGCGCTCCTGCAGGGCCGCGAGGCGCGCCTCCTGGTCGGCGAGCGTCTCGCGCAGGTCGACGAGGCGCGCCTTCGACGCGTCGTCCTTCTCCTTCTTGAGGGCGAGCTCCTCGAGCTTCAGGCGGTCGACGTGGCGACGCAGCTCGTCGATCTCGAGCGGAGCCGAGTCGATCTCCATCCGGAGCCTGCTCGCCGCCTCGTCGATGAGGTCGATCGCCTTGTCGGGCAGCTGCCTGGACGGGATGTAGCGGTGCGAGAGCGCGGCGGCGGCCACGAGCGCGCCGTCGGAGATCGCGACCTTGTGGTGCGCCTCGTATCGCTCCTTGAGGCCGCGCAGGATCGCGATCGTGTCCTCGACGCTCGGCTCGCCCACGTACACCTGCTGGAAGCGGCGCTCGAGCGCCGCGTCCTTCTCGATGAACTCGCGGTACTCGTTGAGCGTGGTCGCCCCGATCATCCGGAGCTCGCCGCGCGCCAGCATGGGCTTGAGCATATTGGCTGCGGCCACGGAGCCCTCGCCGCCGCCCGCGCCCATGAGCACGTGCAGCTCATCGATGAACGTGATGATGCGGCCCTCGGACTCGGTGATCTCCTTGAGCACGTTCTTCAGGCGCTCCTCGAACTGCCCGCGGTACATCGCGCCGGCCACCAGCGCCGAGATGTCGAGGGCGATCAGCTCGCGCCCCTTCAGCGACTCGGCAACGTCGCCCGCGACGATGCGCTGTGCGAGCCCCTCGGCGACGGCCGTCTTGCCGACGCCCGGCTCGCCGATCAGCACCGGGTTGTTCTTGGTGCGCCGCGTGAGCACCTGGCTCACCCGCCTGATCTCGCTGTCGCGCCCGATCACCGGGTCGAGCCTGCCGTTGCGGGCCTGCTCGGTCAGGTTGATCCCGAACTCCTCCAGCGCGCTCTTCTGCTCCTGCTCCTGTCCGGCCATTCGGTCCTCCCATGCCCTTCCCGCGCTCCGGATGCGGTCATCCGGATTCAAAACTTGAGTCTTACAAGCTCAACTTTAGCACGCCGGGCACGCCGACGGAAGCGCGGGCGCCGCCCTGCTGCCACCTCCTCGGGGAGCTTGAGTGCCTAACTGTTCGAATGCGCGACCATTCGAGCAGTTAGGCACTCAAGGTCGGGCGGATCATGCCGCGGCGAGCGCGGCGGCGAACGACGAACCATGCGACGGCACCGACCACGGGCAGCGTGACCACGAACAGCGCCCACAGCACGGCCGCCCGGCGCCCGACGCGGGAACGCAGCACCGAGACCAGCGCGACGACGGCCAGGGTGATGTCCCATGCGGTGGGGATGAGGGGGTTCACGTCGATCTCCGTGCTGCTGTCGGCGGGCGCGCGCGCCCTGCCTCGACCATCCTCCCGCCTCGCGGCACGTCGGCGCACCGCGCGTCGGCCGCTGTCACCCGGTTCGCGCATGCCCCGGCCGCGGCGTGGCGGCTCGTCGCGCGCGATTCAGCGACGCCCACTTGCGTCGCGGCTCGCGCGGATCGTCGCCCCGCACTGCTCGCGCAGCCGAGCGGCGTCCCTGCGGTACATCGCGGCATGGTCGAGGAGATCGCGTCGTCCGCCCTCACGGGCTCGCTGCTCGGTGAACGCGGCGAGCTCGGTCACGCGATCCGCCGCGGCGAGCCGCACCTGATCGTGGCCGTGATCGGCACCGTATGCTCCGATGAGATCCGCAAGGCGCCGCTCCCTGTCGCCATCGCGGGCGGGGTCGAACCCCGAGGCGTCCTCGGCGAAGGGCACGAGCCGATAGGCGAGGTACGCGATGTCCCACAGACGAGGGCCCGGAGACGCCATGTCGAAGTCGATGACGCCGACCAGCTCGCCGTCGCGCATGATGAGGTTGTAGGGCGCGAAGTCGTTGTGGCAGATCACCTCGGCCGGGGAGTGGCCGCCCAACCGCCACGGGCCGTCGATCGTCCGCGCGGGCGTGCTGGCGTCGTGCAGACGCCGCAGGAGCCGAGCAGATGCTCGCAGCAGCGCCGGCGCCCACAGCCGCTCCGGCGCGAGGCCCGTCATGGGGGTGCCGGGGATGAATGACAGCACCTCGCGACCGCGTTCGTCAGTCCCGAGCACGCGCGGCGCCTCCGCGATGCCCGCGGCCTCGCAGCGCCGCAGGAACTCGTGGACCGCCGGCGTCCAGCGCCCGGTCGCGCGCCTGACGGTGTCGCCGACGCGGACGACCGGCTCCATGTTGCCGCCCGCCAGCACCTCCTCGCGGGTGTCGCTCATGACCCCACCGTAGCGCCGCCCTGCTGCCACCTCCTCGGGGAGCTTGAGTGCCTAACTGTTCGAATGCGCGACCATTCGAGCAGTTAGGCACTCAAGGCCGGGCGGGTCAGGCCGCGGCGAGCGCGGCGGCGAGGGCCGTGAGGGCGGGGAGCCCGACCAGGGCGTCGACGAGCGGGACGCGGGTGATCGGGGCGCCGAGGTCGAGGCCGGCGAGCGCGGCGTCCTCGCGCGCGCGGCGCTCGGGCATCAGGTCGGGCGGGGAGAGGCGGTTGGCCACCACGCCGGCGAGGCCGACGCCCAGCTCGCCGAGCTGCGCCGCCACCTCGCGGCTCTCCGCCAGCGGCAGGGGCTCGGCGACCGTCACCAGCACGAAGCCGACGCGGTCGGGGTCGGCCAGTGCATCGCGCATCAGCGAGAACCGCGCGCGCCGCCTCAGCAGCACCCGCCGCAGCTCCGCGTCGCGGTCGGTCGTGTCCTTCGTGCCGCCGAGCGCGCCGTAGGCGGACGAGAACCGCTCGGAGCGATCGCGGTTCGCGAGCAGCTTCTCTGTCCAGCCGGTCATCCGCTCGGGCATCGCCAGCAGGTGCAGGGTGTGACCGGATGGGGCGGTGTCGAACACGACGAGGTCGTAGCGATCGAGCCCCGTCTCGAGGGTCTCGGCCACGCGCTCGAGCACGGCCGACTCGTGGGTTCCCGGGGCGTCGCGCGCCTGCTCCAGGTGCTCGCGCGCCGCGCGATGCAGCCGCTCGGGCAGCAGGCGCTGCATCGTGTGCCGCACCGCGTGCAGGTGCGCGTCGACCGTGCGCGCAGGGTCGATCTCGACCCCGTCGACCAGGCCGCCCTCGACGGGGCCGCCGGCGGCCTCTCCCCCCGCACCATCCGGAATCGCGGCGCCCGCCGTACCCGTGTCATCCGGTGCCGCACCGCCCTCCGGCTCCGCCCCGCTTGCCCGCCACAGCGGAGTGATGTCGTCGCCGACCCGGCGCTGCCAGAGATGGCCGAGGTTGTGCGCCGGGTCGGTCGAGACTACCAGCACGCGCGCACCCGCCATCGCCCTGGCCAGCGCGAGCGAGGAGGCGATCGAGGTCTTGCCAACGCCGCCCTTCCCTCCGACGAACAGCGCGCGCCTGCCGGCGATGTCGTTCAGCAGCATCCGCTCCTCCGTCCGCTCGGTCGGCCGCTGCCCGCCCGCTCCGGTGCGGCGGATCGGCCGATTCCGGATGGAGAAGGCCGACCGGAAGCGCCACCGCGCGCGCTCAGCAGCACGAGATGTGATCCAGGGGCGAGCGGGGGATGCCCGCGCGCCGGTGCCAGTCGTGGAATTCGTCGTACACGGCGGGCAGCAGCTCGGCCGTGTAGTACGCCGCGGGGTCGGGCACGCCCAGCGACTCGGCCAGCACGACGAGCATGAAGTGATCGTCCTCGTCGCGCCGGGCGATCGCGAAGGTCTTGCGGTAGGGGCCGGCGTAGAACTCCGCCAGCCCGCGCGAGAACGCCCGCCATCCCTGCACGATCCGCGCCCAGCGCGACGACGACATCCGGCTACTTCGCCGTCGTCACCGTCGTGGTGACGTGATCGACGAGGTCCGCATCCGGAGCCTCGGGCTCGTCGGCGGCCGCGCGGCGCATCGCCGCGATGCCCTCGGCGCCCACCCAGATGGTCGCGACGATGATCACCACGTCGAGGATCAGCAGCAGCCAGTTCGTCTCGGTGCCGCCGCCCCAGAACGTGCCGACCTGCACGATCGCCGCCCAGAACGCCGCGACGAACACGAACAGCAGCGGGATGACCGCGACCCACGGGTTGCTGCGCTTGCGGATGAGCATGATCGCCACGATGATCAGCGTCAGCGAGGCGAGCAGCTGGTTCGTCGTGCCGAACAGCGGCCAGATCGTGAGGCCGCCCGAGCCGTCGATGCCCTGGCTGAACACCAGGCCGATGCACACGACCAGGACCACGATCGTGCCCACGAGGTTGTTCATCCGGAACCCGATGACCTCCGAGGCCTCCTGGAAGACGAAGCGCAGCAGCCGGATGCCCGTATCCATCGTGGTGGCCGCGAACAGCACGGCCATGGTCGCCAGCACGGTCGCCGACAACGACTGCGGCAGACCGAGACCCATCTCGATGATGTTGCCGCCGCCCTCGACGAAGGCGTTCACGCCGCCCTGGTTGAAGGCGCTGTAGATCTCCTCCCAGCGCGCGACGCTCTGGATGCCGGCGGTGGTCGCGATGATCGCGCCGAGCGCCAGCAGTCCCTCGCCGACCGCCCCGAAGTAGCCCACGAACCGTGCGTCGGGCTCCTTGTCGAGCTGCTTCGCCGTGGTGCCGCTGGCGACCGCGCCGTGGAACCCGCTGATCGCGCCGCACGCGACGGTCACGAACAGCAGAGGCCAGATCGCCGGGGTGCCCTCGGGCACGGCCGCGTTGATCGCGGGCGCCACGAAGTCGTTGCCGAAGAACAGGCCGGCGATGAGCGTGCCGACGAACAGGATGGCCAGGCCGATGAACAGCTGCACGCCGTTGATGTAGTCGCGCGGCTGCAGCAGCAGCCACACCGGCAGCAGCGACGCGATGCCGCCGTAGACGAACAGCGCGACGATCCAGAACGTCGCCGGGCTCATGCCCATGATCGACTCGGGCAGCACGACAGGGAACTTGTCGCCCAGCCAGATGAGCGCGTAGAGGAGCACAACGCCGACGATCGTGACGACGCTGAGGTTCCACTTGAGGCGATAGACGGCGATGCCGATCAGCACGGCGACGGGAATCGCGCCCCACGACGGGATGACCGCCGACGGGCTCGCGATGAGCAGATCCTTGATGACCACGGCGAACGCGGCGATCACCATCAGCAGCAGCAGGCCGATCACCAGCAGGAACACGTACGAGCCGCGCTTGCCGATGTAGCGCGCCGCGAGGGCGCCGATCGAGCGGCCCTTGTTGCGCTCGGACGCCCACAGCGCGCCCAGGTCGTGCATGCCCGCGAAGAACACGGTGCCGATCGTGACCCACAGGAAGGCGGGCAGCCACCCCCAGATCACGGCGACCGCGGGGCCGACGATGGGCGCGGCGCCCGCGACGGAGGTGAAGTGGTGCCCCCACAGCACGAACTTGTTCGTGGGGACGTGGTCGACGCCGTCGTTCTTCTCGTGCGCCGGCGTGACGAACGCCGGGTCGAGCTTCAGAACGCGTCTGCCGAGATAGCGGGAGTAGAGCAGATAGCCCGCGGCGAAGATGCCGAGGCCGATGAGCATCAGGATGACGGAACCCATAGCGGAGCCTTTCTGTCGTCGTTGACAGCGAGTTGCACTGGCGACCGCCTCATGGGCGGTTGACGGCAACCTATCGCAGGTTGACTTCTGTCACAGCAGTCACATAGCGCGCCCGCCGTTTCGTTACGCCGTCGTCATCTCGGCGGGGTCAGAGGCTCGCGCCCAGGCGCCGCGCCTCGGCCTCCGCGGCGGCGAACTCGGCCTCGGCCCGCTCGATCCCGAACTCCGGAACGCGGTCGGCGACCGTGCGGCTCGTGGCGACGACGTGCACGCTCATGCCGAACGCCCCGCCCAACACCAGCCTGAGCGGCGGGATCGCGTGATCGTCGTGCTCGGTGGGCGTGCCGGGGTCGTAGACCGCCCCTCGAGCCGTGAGCAGCACCGCGGGCCGCCCCGCGAGCGGGCCGGGCGCGCCGTCAGCGCCGGGGAAGAGCGGTCCTCCCGGAACGTGGAGCAGGTCGATCCAGGTCTTCAGCACCGCGGGCATCGAATAGTTGTACAGCGGCACGCCGATCACGACGGCCTCGGCGGCGAGCAGCTGATCGACCACCTCGGCCTGGATGCGATCCAGCTCTGCCGGAACGCTCTCGCCGCGGCGTTCCGCCGCCGGCCAGTGCTGGGCGGGCGTCGCGAGGTGGGGGAGCGGGTCACGATGCAGATCGCGGGTCACGACGGTGCGGTTGCCGTCGCCGGCGGCGAGCCAGGAATCGACGAGGGCATCGGTCAGGGCGCGCGAACGCGAGCGCGCGAGGTCGGCGGAGGTATCGATCCGCAGCAGCGAGGTCATGCCGCCACCGTATCGCCGGATGAGCGAAAACGTGCCAGACACAGGCCTGGTCGCGCTGTGTACCAAATGGTACATTCGGCGCATGAGCACTTCAGTGGCGACAGTGTGTCTGTCGGGCGGCCTCGTCGAGAAGCTGCACGCCTGCGCGGCGGCGGGCTTCGACGGCGTCGAGATCATGGACTCCGATCTCGTGGCCGCTCCCGAGTCGCCGGAGGAGATCCGCGCCCTGTGCGCCAGGCTCGGCCTGCGCATCGACATGTTCCAGCCGTTCCGCGACCTCGAGGGCGTCGCGGACGACGTCTTCGCCGACAATCTGCGCCGGGCATCGGCCAAGTTCGACCTGATGGGGCGCCTCGGTACCGACCTCATGCTGCTGTGCAGCAACGTGGGCACCGCGACCGACGGATCGGACGAGACGATCGTGCGCCAGCTGCGCGCCGTCGCCGACCTCGCGGCGGAGCGCGGCATCCGCATCGCCTACGAGGCGCTCGCGTGGGGCAGGCACGTCGACGACTACCGCGAGGCGTGGCGCCTCGTCGACCTCGCCGACAGGCCGAACCTCGGCGTCTGCCTCGACAGCTTCCACATCCTCAGCCGCGGCCACGACCCTGCGGACATCGAGCAGATCCCCGGCGAGAAGATCTTCTTCCTGCAGCTCGCCGACGCCCCGGCGCTCGACATGGACGTGCTCAGCTGGAGCCGCCACCACCGCCTGTTCCCCGGTGAGGGCGACTTCGACCTCACCGCGTTCCTCGGGCACGTGCTGCGCGCCGGCTACACGGGGCCGCTCTCGCTCGAGGTGTTCAACGACACGTTCCGCCAGACCGACGTCACCCGCACGGCGGCGCACGCGCGCCGCTCGCTGACGTGGCTCGCCGACCGGACCGCCGCGGCGAACGGATGGGAGGGCGACCGGATCGGCGAGCCCGTACCCGCCGGCGGCGTCGACTTCGTCGAGGTGGCCGGCAGCGACCTGCACGCACTCGACCAGCTGCTGGGTCAGCTGGGCTTCGCGTTCCGCGGGCGGCACCGATCGAAGCCCGTCCGGCTGTGGACCGCGGGCGCGGCACGCATCGTGCTCAACGAGCAGCTGCGAGACGAGCGCCCCCGCCTCTCGGGCATCGGGCTCACGGTGGCCGACGCCGAGGCGGCAGCCGTCCGCGCCGCCTCCCTCGGCACGGAGCCCGTGTACCGGCGCACCTACCGCGGCGAGGTCGAGCTGCGCGCCGTCGCGTCGCCCGACGGCACGGAGTTCTACTGGAACGACCGCGACCCCGAGTCGTCGTGGGTGCGCGAGTTCGACGGCGGGTCGCCCGACGCCGAACTCACCGGGGTCGTCGACCACATCAACGTCGCCTACCCCTGGGAGGAGTTCGACGAGGCCGTGCTGTTCATGTCGAGCGTCGTGGGGCTCTCGGCCGTCTCGGCGGCCGACGTACCGGGCCCGCGCGGGCTCGTGCGCAGCCAGGTGATGACGACGCCGGATGACGTGGTGCGGCTGCCGATGAACCTGGCGCCGCCGACCGCCCCCGTCCCCGACCGCCACGTGGCAGTGCGGGTCGACGACGCCGTCGCCGTGGCGCGCGCGGCGCACGAGCGGGGGCTCCGGTTCCTCCCGGTTCCGGCGAACTACTACGACGACATCGCGGCCCGCTTCGACATCGACGAGGGCCTGCTCGCAACCCTGCGCGAGCTCGACCTGCTCTACGACCGAGACGCAGACGGCGAGTTCGTGCACTTCTACACGCCGACGATCGGCGGGGTGTTCCTCGAGATCGTCGAGCGCCGCGGCGGGTACGCGGGCTACGGCGCCCCGAACACTCCCGTGCGGCTGAGCGCGCAGCGCGCGGTGGGTCAGGGCGCGGCGGGCTAGGACGCACCGCTCAGCACAGTGCCATCGGTCAGCGCAGTGCCGCCGGTCAGCACGATGCCCTCGGACAGCCGCTCCACGGCGCGCAGCGCAGGCGGCCAGCGCCGCCCTGCGTCGGCACCGTCGCCGGTCGGCGCCCGGCTCAGCGCACCCGCACCCACGCCTCGACGATGTCCGGCAGCATTCCGCGGGAGTGCGCGAGCGCCTCGGGCGAGAGCAGGTCGCGGGCGAACAGGTGCCCGAACGTGTGCTTATTCGCCACTTGGAATACACAGTATGCACTGATCAGCATATGCACGTCGATCGCGTCGAACCCCTCGCGGATCTCGCCGGCCTCGCGCCCGCGGCGCAGGATCGCGTCGAGCAGGTCGACGGCCGGCTGACCCAGTTCGCGCAGCGATTCGATGCGCTTGAGGAACTCGGCGCCGTGCACGTTCTCGATCGCGACGAGCCGGATGAACTCCTGGTCGCCGACGTGGTGGTCGAACGTCGCTACCGCGATCTCGCGCAGCGCCTCGACGGGGTCGAGGCCGGCCACATCGATGCGGGCCTCCTCCTCGCGGATGCCGCGGTACGCCCGCTCGAGCACCGCGGTGTAGAGCTGCTCCTTGCCGCCGAAGTAGTAGTAGATCATCCGCTTCGTCGTGCGGGTGCGGGCTGCGATCTCGTCGACCCGCGCGCCGGCGTAGCCCGACTCGGCGAAGACCTCGGCGGCCACCTCGAGCAGCTCGCGCTTGGTGCGCTCCGCATCGCGCACGCGCGGCTTCGGGGCAGTACTGGTCATGCGCTCCTCGTTCCGTCGCCGGCGAGCACCCGCCGCGGCGTTTCCCCCATCATGGTACGGATCTCGCCCTCCGACACGCCTTCGCGGCGCAGCCGGGGAAGCACGTCGTCGTGCAGGTGGTGCATGTGCCAGTCGGGCGCGTGCACCGCCCGCCACGACGGCGGCGTCGCCCTGCTGAAGATCGCCGCGTCGTGCGCGAGCACGATGCGGTCGACGAACCCGCGCTCGAGCATCGTCAGCAGCGTGCGGATGCGGCCGTCGTCCGACCCCGTGTGCGCCATGCCGAACCGGTCGAACCCGAGGTACGACCCCTCGGCGGCCAGCTCGACGAGGAAGTCGACGTCGTCGCTGTCGCCGACGTGGCCGAGCACCACGCGGTCGAGCGGCACCCCGAGCGAGCGGAGCACCCGCTGCTGCTCGAGCGCACCGCGGGTCGGCGCGTGCGAGTGCGTGAACACGGGCGCCCCCGTCTCGGCGTGCGCGACCGCTGCCGCCTCGAAGACGCGCGTCACGTCGGGCGTGAACCCCTCGGCGTCCGAGACGACCTTGATCGCGCCGGCCCGCACGCCTGTGCCCTGCACGCCGACGACGAGGTCGTCGACGAACATCCGGATGAGCGGGTCGGGCCCGTCGACGACGCGGCCCGGCCCGTTGAGGCGGAAGAAGGCGGGCAGCGCGTCGTGCGCGTACCAGCCGGTCGCCGCGACCAGCCGCACCCTGCTGGCCTCGGCGACGCGCTGCACGAGCGCGGCGTCGCGGCCGAGGCCCGGCACGGTGAGGTCGACGACGGTGCGGACGCCCCGCTCGTAGAGCCCGTCGAGCGTCGCGACGGCCCGCTCGATCATCCGCCGCTCGTCCCACTCGGGGCTCGGCATCGCCAGGTCGACCTCGGGCTGCCGCACGAAGATGTGCTCGTGCAGCAGCGTCTCGCCGAGGTCTGCCTGGTCGATGTCGCCCGTGTAGGTCGGAACGGTGCGGATGCTCACGCGCGCCCGATCACTCTGCGGTGTCGCGGATCGACTGGAACACGGCCAGCGCGTCCTCGTCGAGGTTGTCCTCGAACCAGCTCACGGCCTGCTCCTGGAAGGCCGCGGTGTCGACGTCGTCGACGATCTCCCAGTCGCCGCCGTCCCGCCACTCCTGCAGCTTCTCGGCCTCCTCGTCGGCGACGCACTGCGTCACGTCGGTGATGGCCTTGTCGACGCCCGCCTGCACGGCGGCCTGCTGCTCCTCGTCGAGGTCGTCCCACGCGCTGCTCATGATCACGAGGTTGGTGTTGAGCTGGTGGCTCGTGAGGCTGAGGTAGTCCTGCACCTCCTGCAGGTTCAGCGACGCGATGTTGGTGATCGGGTTCTCCTGGCCATCGACCGTGCCCTGCTGCAGCGCGAGGTAGACCTCCTCGTACGCGACCTCGGTCGGCTCGGCTCCGAGCGCCTGCGCGTTGAGCAGGAACTGGGGCGAACCGGGGAAGCGGATGCGGAGCCCCTCGAGGTCGGACGGCTCGCGGATGGGCTCGTTCGACGTGAACTGGCGGGCACCGGCCGACCAGGCGCCGAGCGAATGCACGCCCGTCGCGTCGGCGAAGTCCTGCTGCAGCTGCTGGCCGGCATCGCTGGCCATGAAGGCCGCGAGGTGCTCGGGCCCGTCGAAGGCGTAGGCAGCGTCGAGCACCGAGATGGGCTCGTAGATCGCGCCGAGCGCCGAGGCGCCCTGGATGTCCATGTCGATGTCGCCCGACGCGACGGCGGCGATGCGGTCGGCGTCGCCGCCGAGCTGGCTCGAGGGGAAGATCTCGATGCTGACGCCGACGTCGGCCTTCTCGACCTCCTCCTTGATCACCGCGGCGCCGCAGGCGTTCTGCGGCTGGTCGTCGTTGTAGCTGGTCGCGAGGTCGAGCGTGATGTCGCCGCCCGCCGCGCCGCCGTCATCGCCGCCGCCGCCGGAGCATCCGGCGAGCGCCAGGCCCGCCGCACCGACCAGAGCGACCCACGCTGCTCGCTTGGTGTGTACCTTCATGATTGCTTTCCTCTCATCGGGCCCGGCTCACGCCGGGTCGGCCGCCTCCGCGGCGACCAGGTCTGAAATGTCGTCGACGATCGCGGCGCGGTCCGCCGGTTCGCCCGTGAAGATCTCGAACGCATCCGCCGCCTGTCCGGCCACCATGCCGAGCCCCGACATGGTGCGAAGTCCCCGCTCGCGCGCGGCGCGCAGCAGCGCGGTCTCGGTGGGGCGGTAGACGATGTCCGACACCCACGCGTCGGCCGGCAGCCGCGAGACGTCGAACGCCGCCCCGGGGTGCGCGGCCATGCCGAACGGCGTCGCGTTGACGGCGCCGCTGACCGACGGCAGCAGAGCGGCCGCCTCGTCGAGCCCCGCGCCCCGTGCCGCGACGCCGCGCCCCGAGACGCGCCCGGCGAGCTCCCGCGCCCGCTCGGCGACCGCGTCGACGATCACGAGCTCGGCAATGCCCCGCTGCACGAGCGCCGCGGCGACCGCGAAGCCGGCACCGCCGGCGCCGAACAGCGCGACGCGGCCGTGCCCATCCGGACCGAAGGTCGCATCGAACGCGGTGCCGAACCCGGTGACGTCGGTGTTGTGGCCGATGAGGCCGTCGGCGGTGAACTTCACGGTGTTGACGGCGCCGACCATCTCGGCCGACGGCGCGAGCGCGTCGAGCAGCGGCAGGATCGCCTGCTTGACCGGGTGCGTGATGTTGAGTCCGTCGAAGCCCATCGTCCGCGCGGCCCACAGCAGCCGGCCGAGGCGCTCGGGCTCCGCGTCCTCCGGCTCGATCTCGATCGGGCGGTAGACGTAGCTGATGCCGTGGCGCGCGCCCTCGAGCTCGTGGGCGGGCGGGGTCAGCGAGGGCCCGACGCCCTGGCCGATCAGGCCGACCAGCACGGATCGAGGGGAGGCCGGAAGGCGGGGAGGCGCGGACAGGCGGGGGGAGACCGCGGTCATAGGCCGAGCACCCCCGGCAGCCACGTCACCGCACCGGGGAAGAACACCGCGAGCAGGCAGACGATCAGGATCGGCACGATGAACGGCAGGGTGCCGCGGAAGACCTCGCCGATGCGCGTCTTCGACACGCTCGCGACGACGAACAGCACGGTGCCGACGGGCGGGGTCAGCAGTCCGATCATCAGCGCGATGATCGTCACGACGCCCAGCACGATCGGATCGACGCCGTACTGCGCCGCGATCGGCATCAGGATGGGCACGATCAGCACGAGCACGGCGGTCGCGTCAATCACGGTGCCGAGGATCAGGCAGAGCAGGACGACGAGCAGCAGGAACACCGTCGGGTCGTCGCTGATCGAGAGCATCGCATCGGTCATCAGCTGCGGCAGCCGCTCTCGGGCCAGGATGTAGCCGAGCAGCGACGCCGTCGAGACGATCAGCATGATGGCGGCGGTCGTCAGCACGGTCTCCCTGACCGCAGCGACGAAGCCCTTGAGCGTGAGCGAGCGCTGCACGATGCCGACGAGCAGGATGTAGACGGCGCCGATCGCGGCGGCCTCCGTCGGGGTGAACAGGCCGCCGAGGATGCCACCGAGGATGATGATGGGCGTCAGGAACGGCAGGATGACGCCCTTCGCCGACGCGAGGACCTGCGCGCGGTCGAACTCGCCGCGCGTGATCTTGGGGTTGCGCCTGACCAGCAGCCACACGACGACGATGAGACCGGTCGCCATCAGCAGGGCCGGGATGACCGAGGCGGCGAACAGCGCGCCGGTCGACACGGCGGCGAGGCCGGCGAAGATCACGGCGGGGATCGACGGCGGCATGACGGGCGCGATCAGGGCGGACGAGGCGGTCACGCCGGTCGCGAAGCGGCGGCCGTATCCGCCCCACACCATCTGCGGGATGAGGATCTTGCCGAGGGCGGCGGCATCCGCGACCGCCGACCCGCTCATCCAGCTGAAGCCGAGGCTGGTGCCGACGGCGACGTAGCCGAGCGAGCCGCGGAGCCTGGCCAGCACGGCGAGGGCGAACTGGAACAGACGGTCGGCGATGCCGGCGTGGTTGGCCAGCGCGCCCAGGAAGACGAACAGCGGCACGGCGAGCAGCGGGAAGCTGTTGGCCGCGTTGAACACCTCGCGCAGCGCGTTCCCGACCGACTGGCCGTTGATCCACATGTAGACGACGGACGGTCCGAGGAAGGCGAGCGCAACGGGCACCCGGATGACGAGCAGCACCGCGATCGCGAGGCCGAGCAGAGCGAGCATCATGCGAGCACCTCCGCGTCGTCGTCGATCTCGGCGATGATCGGGCCGCGGGCCGCCACGTATCCGGCGAGGATCAGGGCGCGCAGGACCAGCGAGATCAGGCCGATCAGCAGCGGGATGTACGCCCACGACATGGGAATCCGGAGCACGGGCGACTTGATGATGCCCTGCGTCTCGATGAGATGGAGCGCCTCGACGACGAGCGTCACGGCGATCGCGGCGACGATCACGAGGGCGATGACCTGCACGACCCGCACGAGGGTGCGGCTGCGGAAGCTGTCGACGATCTCGAGCGTGATGTGGCCTCCCGAGGTGATCAGCACGCCGGCGACCGAGAACGTCAGCCAGACCATGCAGAACTGCGAGACCTCGCCCGTCCACGACACCTGCGGGATCGGGAGATAGCGCTGCAGCGCCTGGAAGAACACCAGCGAGGCGATGAGGAGGAGGCAGATCGCGCCGATCGTGATCTCGATCGCCGTGAGCGCGCGGACGAGGCGCCGCCACGCCGGAACGTGCTCGCGCACGTCGGATGAGGACATGAGACTTCCTTGTCGGTCCAGGGGTGAGTAGAACGAACGTACCGGTTAGTACATTGACGGCGCAACCCCCGATTCTGCGACCCCGCCATCCGTTGCGAAGTCGTGACGGTGCGACCTCCTGACGCATCGAACTCGTGACGCTGCTGCCTCGTGGCGCTGCTACCTGAGCGGCGGCGCGCGCGGCGGCCTGACACGGCGCCGCAGCGCAGCGACGCGCGCGCCGTCAGCCCGCGAGCACCCGCTCGTACACGGCGATCATGTCGGCGGTGCGCGCCGACTGGCGGAAGCGCTCCCGCGTCTCGGACGACGGCGCCGGAGCCGCACCCGCCGCGATGTCGGCCGCGGCAAGGCGCAGCGCCGCGGCGAGCGCCTCGACCGATGACCCGTCGCCCTCGACCCGCCAGACGCCGTCGCCGACCTCGTCAGCGATGTCGGCGTCGCAGATCACGCTGGGAGTGCCGAGCGACGCGGCCTCGAACGGCGTCATGCCCTGCGTCTCGAAGCCGACGGACGTCTGCACGAGCGCGTCCGCCCGCCCGATCGTCTCGAGGGTGCGCTCGTAGGGGAGACCGCCGAGGAACGCGACCCGCTCCGCGATGCCCCGCTCGGCCGCGAGGCGCTCCGCCGCCTGCCGCTGCGCGCCGTCGCCGATCAGGTCGACCCGCACGTCTGCACCGGACGCGGCCACCGCCTCCATGAACGGCAGCAGCCGCTTCTCGGGGCTCATCCGGCCGATCCACACGAGGCGCGCCGGCCCATCCGGCCTCGTCTCGGGCAGCGAGGCGAGCACGCCCTCGAGCACGTCGTCGTCTATGCCGTTCCACAGCGCGTCGACGCGGTCGAAGACGCCGTGCCGCTCGAGGCGCCTGGCGAAGTGCCCGGACGGCGCGGTCACGGCGCTCGCGCCGCGCGCGAGCTCTCGCAGGTAGTCCCAGCCGTCGCGGCCCGGCTGGGTGCCCGGCAGGCTCATCCGGCGCCAGGCGTTCAGCGCCCGCATGACGAGACCGGGGAGCGGGACGGTCGCCCTGATGCCCGTCTCGACACGATTGTGCATGGTGTGAACGACGGGCAGGCCGTGGCGGCGGGCGAAGCGGTGGCCGAGGAACGCCCCCCAGAAATCGGCCTGCACGTGCACGACGTCGACGCGCGGCCTTGTGGTCATCGCGCGGTCGATCGCGCGATCGGCGCGGGCGCCCGGCCACGCGAACGAGTACTCGCGGCCGGGCCCGACCCCGATCGACGGCAGGTCGATGTAGGCCGGGTCGTCGGCGTTCACCGCGGCGCTCGCCCCGTGCCTGCGGGGCGCGACGATCGTGACGGTGTGCCCGGCGCGCTCGAGGAAGCGCCGCTGCAGCCGCGTCGACACCTGCGCGCCGCCGAGGGTCTCGACGTGCTGGTCGGCGAACATCACGATGTGCATGCCTACGACGCTACCGGCCGCCGGTGTGCCTCACGCGGGGAACGACGCCGCAGTGAGCCGCTCCGACTCCTCCCACATGCGCCGCGAGGCCGCCGCGTCGAGCAGCCGGGGGTACAGAGGCTGCTCCGAGGGCGCGCCGCCCAGGCGAGCAGGCCCCCGCGGGCCGTAGAACCCGCCGGTGACGGCGTGGGGGCTCGTCGCGGCCGCGAGGGCGGGCAGGCCGGCGCTGGCGACGGTGCCGAACAGGATCCCCCTCGTCGCGAGCGCCCGGATGGCGCGGGCGCGCCGCGTCGCGCGCGAGCGGCCGAGCTCCGGCCGGGCCGCCAGCAGGTCGGTCGGCGCGACGCCGGGGTGCGAGAGCATGCTCGCGATGCCCCAGCCGTTCGCGATGCTGCGGCGGTGCAGCTCGATGCCGAACAGCCCGAGCGCGATCTTCGACTGGCTGTAGGCGTGCTCGGCGTCGTACGAGCGCTCCCACTGCAGGTCGTCCCAGTTGATCGAGCGGCGGTTCGCGGCGACGCTGATCTGCGACACCACGCGAGCGCCGCCGGCGCGCAGCAGCGGGAGGAGGGCGGCGGTGAGCGCGACGTGCCCGAGGTGGTTGACCCCGAACTGCAGCTCGAAGCCGTCGGCGCTCGCCATCCGCGCGGGCGGCGACATCACCCCGGCGTTGTTGATCAGGATGTGGATCGGCTCGCCCTCGCCTCGCAGCGTCTCGCCGATCGCCGCGACCGACGCGAGCGATCCGAGGTCGAGGTCGCGCAGCGAGACGTCGGCACCCGGCGCGTCGCGCAGGATGCGCTCGACCGCCCGTGCGCCCTTCTCGTGGTTGCGCACCGGCATGATCACCTGCGCGCCCGCGGCCGCGAGGCGCTGCGCGACGCCGAGGCCGACCCCGTCGCTCGCGCCGGTGACGACCGCGCGCCTGCCGGTGAGATCGGGGATCCGGATGTCGGGAGTGCGCCTTCCCAGCGCCCTGCCCGCCACCATGGACCCCGTCGTTGCTGCCGGCTCGTCAGCCACGATGCTCCCCCGTTCGGAACGCGTTTCTTCGATCCTGCCGCGCGGGGGAGCGGCCTGTCCAGGGCTCTCAGGTGAGCGGCTGGAGAACTCTCAGCGGTCGCCGCGGTAGAGCGCCTCGAACGTGTCGAGCGTCTTGCCGATGTCGTGCGCGTCGACCATGTCGAGCGAGGCCTGCTGCATCCGCACCCGCTCATCCGGGGTCTGGGTGAGCACATCGGTCAGGCGCGCGGCGAGCTCGTCGACGTCGCCGGGGGCGAAGAGGTAGCCGTTCTCGCCCGAGCTGACGAGGTGGGGGAGGGCGACGGCGTCGGCCGCGACGATGGGGAGGCCGGAGGCCATCGCCTCCATCGTGGCGATCGACTGCAGCTCGGCGATCGAGGCGATCGCGAAGACGCTGCCGCGGGTGAGGGCGGCGCGCAGCTGCTCGTCGGTGACGCGGCCGTGGAAGGTCACGCGCTCGCGCACGCCGACCTCGCCGGCGAGCTTCTCGAGCGCAGGGCGCTGATCGCCGTCGCCGACGATCTCGAAGCGCGCGTCGAGCGCCGGATCGAGCTTCGCGAGGGCCCGGATGATCACGTCGACCTGCTTCTCGGCGACGACGCGGCCGACGAAGACGATGCGGTTGTCGGGGCGGGGGGAGAGGTCGGGGGAGTAGCTCGCCTTGTCGATGCCGCAGCTGATCGGCACGACGCCCGTGACGTCGATCGTCGCCTCGAGGAAGTCGGCCGCCCTGCGGGTCGGGGTCGTGACAGCGGCCGTCAGGTCGAACGTGCGCTTGGCGTCGGCCCAGGCGAGCTTCACGATCGTGGAGTTGAACGCCTTCGGCAGCATCGTGAAGTCGACGATGTTCTCGGGCATGACGTGGTTGGTCGCGATGATCGGGATGCCGCGCTTGCGGGCGATGCGGCTGAGGCCGCGCCCGATCACGATGTGCGACTGGATGTGCAGGACGTCGGGCTTCACCTCGGCGAGGACCCGACGAGCGTAGTGCTTCGAGCGCCACGGCCACACGAAGCGCAGCCACTCGTGGCCCGGCCACTTCACCGAGGGGAGGCGGTGCACCATCATCGGCTGGCCCTCGACGATCTCGACGGCCGGCGCCTGCTTGCGGTACCGCGTCGCCGGAGCGACGACGTGCACGTTGTGCCCCCGCTCGACCAGTCCGGCGGCGAGGCGCTCGGCGAAGCGAGCAGCTCCGTTGACGTCTGGCGTGAACGTATCGCAGCCGAGCAGAATGGTCATCGGCTTCTCGGTCGTGGGGGTATGCACGTGAACCGACGCTACCCGGGCCCCCTGAGATATCGACGGGCACACGGGCGTTCCCGGGGAAAACGGAGGTTATCCCCCGTGGTGCGGGTGGGCGTTGCGGTCTCGCTCGGGCGGCGCGGTGCGGGTGCGGTCTCGATCTCTCGCACCGGAAGGGGACTCCCGGGCGCACAGGTGCGGGAGATCGATGCCCGCTCGACGCATGGAGTCGATTTGTCGCGCCGGAAGCGCGTTCCCTCCCGTTCAGGCGCCGCGGATCGACCGCCTTCGGACGGATCTGGTCGATCCCCCGCATCGGAAGTGCGTTCCTTCCCGCTCAAGTGCGGCGAATCGACGTGGTCTCGGCAGATCCGGTCGATCTGCCGTGCTCGGGCCGAGACTGAACCAGTGCCGAATGGTCGCCGGATAAAGCGCGGGGCGAGGCGCTGACGCTCCGGATGTCGGATGCCCAACCGCACGGGCGCAGAGATCCGAGATTCGTAGTTATGTTTCAAAAGTCCGTCAGATAATGCGCCGTTCGTTACCCACAGATTCACGAACCTTCCCCATCACTCAAAGCAATGTTCTAGAATAGAAACATGACGATGACGTCCGATTCCCGCTCCTTCGCACACAGTGCGGTCGACCGGCTGGAGCGCGCACGGGCTCTGCTCGCACAGGTGCTCGACGAGGTCGGCGGGTTGTCAGACAGCGAACTCGTCCCCGTGATGCAGGGCGTCGGCGACGTTCTCCGTATGACCGACGGCTTGCGCTCCCGGGCCGCGGGGGAGGCCGCCGAGCGATCCGAGCGCGGTCGCGACGATGTCGCAGCGGGCGCGGCGCCGCTGGTTCCGCTCGACGGCGCCGAGCAGGGTGCGATCGAGACTGCCGGGCGCACCGCGCGATCGGGTCAGCATGCCCCCGACCCGGCCGCCGGCGACACACGGCGCCGAGGCGGCCCGCTGTCGTCGGCATACGGATGCCGCAACGGCGTCGAGCTGATCCAGCGAACCATGGGCGTCTCGTCGACGGCCGCCCACTCCTGGGCACGGCTCGATGCGCGCACCCGCCCGCGCACCGGGCTCACGGGTCAGACCCTTCCCGCACCGTTCCCCGCTGTCGGGGCCGCGCTGCGCGCGGGCGAGCTCACCGATGAGTCCGCTCGGCTCATCGTCGACAGCCTCTCCCGTCTGCTGCGCCAGGGCCGCACCAGCGCCGAGCACGCAGCGCGCGCCGAGAGCGAACTCGTCACCGCGGCCCGCTGGGCGGCATCCGGCACCTCTGACGCCGAGCAGACGACGACAGAGACCGATCCCGCAGTGCCCGCAGGACGAGCGCCGTTCCAGGAGCTGCGCATCATGATCGACACCTGGTGCGCGTACCTCGACCGCGATGGGGTCTCGGCCGACGCCGACGAGGCCGCCCGTCGTCGAGGAGTGAACCTCGGCCGCGAGCGCGACGGCCTCGTGCGTATCTGGGGAGATCTGGTTCCCGAGACGGCGACAGGGCTCATCCGGCTGATCGACTCGTTCAAGGGCAGCCCCGTCGCCTTCGGCGAGCGCCCATCCAAGCAGCCCGACGGTGCGCCCTGGACAGCGAACGAGATCGTTCCCGACGACCGCACGGCCCCGCAGATCCGGCATGACGTGTTCTCGTCGATCGTGCAGGCGGCGGCGAGGGCCGTCGATGCCCCGACGATCGGCGGCGCCGCCCCGACCCTCCTCGTCAGCATCGAGGCCGATCAGCTCGACGGAGGGTTCGCCCGCATCGACGGCGTCGACGCCCCGGTTCCGGCCGCGATCGCGCACCGCATCGCCTGCACGGGAGCGGTGCAGAAGGTGGTGTTCGACCGGGAGGGCGCGATCATCGCGCTCGGCGCCCCGCAGAGGCTGTTCACCGCCCACCAGCGCAGGGCGATCGCGCTGCGCGACGGCGGCTGCATCATCCCCGGATGCGAGGCTCCCGCGGCCTGGTGCGAGATCCACCACGTCGAGGAGCACGCGGCGGGCGGCGAGACGCATACGTCGAACGGGGTCCTGCTGTGCTGGTGGCACCACCACAGCATCGACCGCTCGGGCTGGCGCATCGAAATGCACCGCGGCGTTCCGCACGTGTCCGCCCCGCGCTGGATCGACCGCACCCGACGATTCCGCCCCGTAATCGGCCCGAAGCGCCGACGACCGCTGCGCACGTGACAGCGGGGCCGCTGGAGCGACAGCGCGGGCGCGCGACAGCGGCGCGCTCGATCGGTGAGGTCCACCGCACCGGAAGCCGGCGGGCCCGACGTCGCAGTCGCGCGTGCGGTCATGACCAGCGGAAAGTACTGACGGTGGCCGCCGCGGTCACACTGGTCGCTGCTGTGTTCGCCGCGCTCGTTCCCGCGCGCTGGCGAGCGCCCCAGAGCCCCGCGGTGCCCGCGTAAGATCCGACGGGCGTCAGCCGTCCTGCGCCGCCCACCACTCGCGCAGGCGGCGCTCGGCCTCCTCCTCGCCGAGGCTGCCCTCGTCGAGACGCAGCTCGAGCAGGAACTTGTACGCCTTGCCCACCGCTGGTCCTGGGGCGATGCCCAGCACCTCCTGGATGCGGTTGCCGTCGAGGTCGGGGCGCATCGCGTCGAGCTCCTCCTGCTCGCGCAGCTCGGCGATGCGGTCCTCGATGTCGTCGTACGCCGCCTTCAGCCGCGCGGCCTTGCGCTTGTTGCGGGTCGTCACGTCGGCGCGCGTCAGGATGTGCAGACGCTCGAGCTCATCGCCCGCATCGCGGACGTAGCGCCGCACGGCCGAATCGGTCCAGGCGCCCTCCGAGTACCCGAAGAATCGCAGGTGCAGCTCGATCAGCTTCGAAACGGACGAGATCGTGTCGCCTGCGAACCGCAGCGCCTGCAGGCGCTTGCGCGCCATCCGGGAACCGACGACGTCGTGGTGGTGGAACGTCACCGCCCCGCCCGGCTCGAGCTTGCGGGTGCGGGGCTTGCCGATGTCGTGCAGCAGCGCCGCAATGCGCAGCGCCACGTCGGGCTCCGCCTCCGGGTTCCGCTCGCGCTCGAGCTCGATCGCCTGGCGCAGCACCGTCAGCGAGTGCTCGTAGACGTCCTTGTGGTGGTGGTGCTCGTCAACCTCGAGCCGCAGCCCCGAGATCTCGGGCAGGAACTCGTCGATGAGGCCCGAGTCGACCAGTTCCCGGATGCCGGCGGTCGGGTCGTCGGTCTGCAGCAGCCGGATGATCTCACCCTGGATGCGCTCCGGGCTCACGATCTCGAGGCTCGCGCGCAGGCGCGCCATCGCCTCGCGCGTCGGCTCGGCGAGCGCGAATCCGAGCTGCGAGGTGAACCGCGCCGCCCGCAGCATGCGCAGCGGATCGTCGCCGAAGCTGATGTCGGGGTCGATGGGGGTGCGCAGGACGCCCGTGACCATGTCCTCGACGCCGCCCGTCGGATCGACGAGCTGCACCTGCGGCACACGCAGCGCCATGGCGTTCACGGTGAAGTCGCGCCGCGTGAGGTCGGGCTCGAGCGTGTCGCCGAACTCGACGGTCGGCTTGCGCGTCGCGTGGTCGTAGCTGTCGGCGCGGTACGTGGTGACCTCGACCTGCTCGCCGCGGATCCGCGCACCGATCGTCCCGAACTCGCGCCCGATGTCCCACTGCGCGGTCGAGATCGGGGTGACGATGCGCAGGATGTCGTCGGGCCGCGCATTGGTCGTGAAGTCGAGATCGTGGGTCTCGCGGCCGAGGAGCGCATCGCGCACCGGCCCGCCGACGATCGCGAGGTCGAAGCCCGCGGCGTCGAACGCGCGAGCGAGCTCGGCGACGACGGGGGAGGCGGCGAGGTCACTGAGGCGTGCAAGACCGGCGGCCATATTCAGCATCCGTCTAGGGTATCGGGCGTTGCCTGGCCGACCCCCGCCCGGCGGACGCCCCCACCTCGCGTTCCGGTGCGACGAATCGACCGAAATCGGCCGAAAAGCGTCGATGCGCCGCACCTGAGCAGCGATGGACGCACGCTTCTCGGGTGACCTGGACGGCCCGGCGGCCTCTGACGGACCTCCCGACCGCCTGGCCGCCCCGCCTAGTCCGCGAACGTGAGGAAGCCGTCGAGGATCAGCTCCCTGACCGCGGGCACGAGCGCCGCGCGCAGCTCGGCCGCGTCGACCTCGAGCAGCTGCGCGACCGCGTCGATCAGCACGCCGAGCGGCAGGTCGCCGTCGCACGCGCCCACGACCCCCGCGAGCGCTGGGTCGGCCTGGATCGACCGTCCGAAGCCGCCGCCCTGGCGCAGCTCGATCACGCTCGGGGCCTCCACGCCCGGCGTGTGGTGGCGCGCCTCGGTGACGTCAGCGGCGACGCGCAGGTGTGCGGCCGCGAGGGCGTCGTCCTCAAGCGCGGCGGCGCGATCGTGCTCGGCGAGCACGGCGGCCAGGTGCGTCCCGAGCGCACCCTCGGACGGGATCGGCTGACCGAGCCTCTCGTAGCGCGCGAGCGTCTGCGCACTCTCGGCACGGCGGAGCAGTACGTAGCCGAACCCGACCGCGGTGACGCCGCGATCGGCGAAATCGTCGAGCCACGCGGTCAGCAGGCGGTCGAACTCCGCGCTTCCCGGCACGGTGCCGCCGTCGCGGATCCACGTCTCGGCATACCGGATGGGGTCGAGCTCCTCGCGCTCGACGATCCAGGCATCGAGGGGCACGGGGGAGGCGTCGATCCAGGCGCGGACGCGGTCGAGACCGGCGACGCCGTCCCTGGTCTCCCAGTTGCCGAGCATCTGGGCGATGCCGCCCGGCTCCAGGTGCGCGCCGACTCCGGAGACGACCTGCTCGACCAGGGCGTCGCCGACCAGGCCGCCGTCGCGGTACTCGTACTCGGGGACGCCCTGCGTGCGCGGCGTGATGACGAACGGCGGGTTCGACACGATGCGGTCGAACGTCTCGCCCGCGACGGGCTCGAACAGCGAGCCTGCGCGCAGTTCCACGCCGTCCACGCCGTCGATCAGCAGGTTAAGCGCGGCGTACTCGAGCGCGCGGGCCGAGAGGTCGGTCGCGACCACCTCATCCGCGTACCGCCTGGCGCGCAGCGCCTGAATGCCGCAGCCCGTACCCAGATCGAGCACCCGCTTCGCCGGTGTCGGGAGCTGCAGCCCCGCAAGGGTCAGCGACGCCCCGCCCACGCCGAGCACGTGCTCGGTCGCCAGGGCGCCGCCGCCCAGCGCGATCTCGTCGAGATCGCTCGCGACCCACCACTCGCCCGGCCCGCGGTCGTCGTGGAACGACTGCGGACGCAGCACGGCCGCCGGCCGGATGTCGTCGCCGTCGGCCTCGGCGAGACCGAGCGACACGAGCCCGGATGACCCCAGCGCCGGCAGGGCCGCATCCACGTCGGCTGCGGGCTGGGCCGCGCCGAAGATCAGCAGGCGCGCCAGCACGGCCTGCGCGTCTGTGCGATCCCCGAGCCCGCGCAGCGCGGGGCGGCGAAGGCTCCGGCCGATGGCATCGTCGGCGTCGACGCCCCACGCCGCCCGCAGCGCCTCCGAGCGGAAGCGCGCCAGGCGCAGGTCGGAGACGAGAGCGGTCACGAGGCTGGCATCGGCGCGCGGGTTCACGCTCCCATTCTGGCCGAGCCCACCCGCAATCCCGATCCCGGTGGCCCCGCCCCGCGGCCGTCCGCCATCCGCCATCCGCCATCCGCCATCCGCGAACCATCCCCCGCCGGTCGCGAATCGCCAGCCGCAGGCAACTCGTGAGCACAAGTGCGGCAATCCGACCCCGCCGTCCCCCGCCCGGCCCGCAAACCCGCGCCCCGGCGCCTTCCGCCCGCACCGATTGCCGTAGTTGTGCACCAGTCACCGCGGCACCGCCGGTAGACAGCCCCAGCCGGCGCCCTCCCGCCGCGCACCGGCCCCGCCAGCCGCCGACGCCCCAGAGCACAACTACGGCAATCCGACCCCGCCGTCCCCCGCCCGGCCCGCAAACCCGCGCCCCGGCGCCTCCCACCCGGCCCGATTGCCGTAGTTGTGCACCGGCCGCCGCCGCACAGGACGACGATCGCCCCCGGAGCGGCCGCACGCCTGCCGAGGTTGCCGGGCGGCCGGACACCAACGCCGACGCGGCCACCGACGCCAACGCCGGCGCCCCAGAGCACAACTACGGCAATCCGAACCCGCCGACCGCCGCCCGGCCCGCAAACCCGCGCCCCAGCCGCTCCCATCCGGCCCGATTGCCGTACTCCTGCACCGCGCGGCGATGCACCGGGAAGAGACAGCTCCGGTTCGTAGGATGGCTGTGGCATGTCCACGCAGAGTCGTCTCGTCAGCTCGACCGCGCGCAGGCGGCGCATCATCGCCTCCCTCCCCGCGGTGCTTGTCGCGCTCACCGGGACCCTCCTCGCCCCGGCCGCCGCGCACGCATCGCCAGGAGTCTCCGCATCGGCCGAGACGATCCCGGCCACCGTCACGTCATCCGGCACGAGCACGAGCGCGGGAACCGGCGCAGGCACGAGCACCGGCACCAAGAGCACAACCAAGGACGCCGCGAAGGACGCGAACAAGGTCAAAGCGGCCGTCGACGACGAGGCGCCGTCGCTCACCCTCGAGCTGCCCGACTACGGCGTGGTCGCAGACGAGGTCACCGCGAGCGTCACCCTGACCAATCCGTCCGACGGCAACCCCCTCACCGCGGCGGTCGGCGACCCCCTGCCCGCCGGACGCATCGTGCTCGAGCGCGCGGACAAGGCGCTGTCGTCACGCACGGCGCTGTCGTCGTGGCTCTCCGGCGCGACGCACCCGACCATGAGCGAGATCGCCTGGGTGCAGACCGAAGAGGTCGCGGTCGGCGGGTCGACGAAGGTCGAGCTCACGGCCGACGTCGCCGGCGACGACGGGGTCTACCCCCTGACGGCGCGCTTCGTTCCGGATGACGGTGCCGACGACCCCGGACTGGCCGACTCCACGGTCCTCACGCGCAACGACGGCGCCGCGCCCGACGTCACCCTCGTCGTCCCGGTCACGGCTCCCGCGTCGTCGCGGGGCCTGCTGACGGCCGAACAGCTCGAGTCGCTGACGGCTCCCGAGGGCGACCTGCGCGCCACCCTCGATGCCGTCTCCGGCACCGACGCCGTGCTGGCCGTCGACCCGGCGATCCCCGCGGCCATCCGGGTGCTGGGGACCGCGGCGCCCACGACGGCGGCCGAATGGCTCGACGACCTCATAACGCTTCCCAACAACCGCTTCGCCCTGCAGTTCGGCGACGCCGACGCGGCCACGCAGCTCGCCGACGACGGTGAGCTCCTCGAGCCGACGAGCCTCGCGCCGTACATCGCGGGCGCGGGCGACGTCGACGAGACCGGCATCGACACCGAGACCGAGACCGCGGAGCCCGACCCCGGAGAGACGCCGTCGCCCGAGGCCGACCCGGTCGACATGTCGATGAAGGAGCTGCTCGACATCGGCCGCTCGACGCCCGACGTGTACTGGCCGGACCCGGCGATCGCGGGAGCCGAGACCGTCTCCGCGATCGCCGACCTCGGCGGAACGGCGCTGATGTCGTCCGACGCCACGAGTGCCGGCCAGGCGGGCAAGACCGTCACGGCGCGCGCCGGCGAGGCGCTCGTCTACGACGCCGACGCCTCGACCGCCCTCACGAAGGCCGCCTCCACGAGCGGGCGCGCGGCGCGCAGCGAGGCCCTCACCGAGACGGTCGCCGACCTGTGGCTGGCCGCCGACGGCGCGAAGGGCGCCGATCTGCTCGTCGCCCTCGACCGCACGGGCGGCGTGCGCTCGGCCGAGGCGGGCGACGACGACGGCGCGGCGCCGACCGAGCGGACGGCCGACGCGCTCTCGGCCGTCACCGACGCAGTCGGCGCGTTCGACGCGGCGCCGCTGCGGGCCCTGGTCTCGGTGACGCCCCGCAAGGCGTCGTTCGCCGACGACGGCGAACCGTTCCGCACGGGCACCGCGAAGACCCTGGCGGAGCAGGCCGACGCCCTCGACGAGCTCGGCAGCGCGCTCAGCGACCCCGAGCTGCTCACGGGCCGCGCCCGCGCCGAGCAGCTGCAGCTGCTTGGCACCGCATGGTCGGGCAGCCCGGAGCTCTGGAACGAGGCCTACGACGCCCACCTCGCCTCGCTCGACACCCTCCGCAACTCGGTCGGCCTCGTGCCCCCGAGCGACGTCAACCTGCTCTCGAGCCAGGCGCCGCTGCCGGTCTGGATCCGCAACGACCTGCCCTACCCCGTCACCGTCACGCTCTACAGCTACCCCGACGACGTGCGCCTCAGCATGGACACCTCCACCGAGGTCGAGGTGTCGGCCTCGAGCAACACCCGCGTGCAGCTGCCGGTGAAGGCCACGCTCGGATCCGGCGACGTCTCCATCCGGCTGCGCGTCGAGAGCCCGACAGGCGTCGCGATCGGCGACGCGCAGGTGATGAACGTCACGGTCCGCGCCGACTGGGAGCGCTACGGCGTCGCCGGCCTCATCGCCCTCATCGTGCTGCTGGTCGTCGCCGGCACCGTCCGCACGGTGCTGCGCCGCCGCAAGCGCCGCCGCGCGGCAGCTCCGGATGGGGCGGTTCCGGATGACGCGGCTCCGGGCACGGCGGTTTCGGATGAGGCAGCGGGTCAGAACGACCCCGCCGCAGCCACGGATGACCTGGCCGCACAGGACCCCGCCGCACCTACGGATTACCCGACCGAACAGGACGCCGCTGCGGGGCCCGAAGACGCAGCACAGCCGGACGAAGATACGGCACCCGCAGACACCGACAGCACCGACGACGCCACGAGCGCCGCCGGCACGGACACAGACGAGGCGCAGGCGCACGACGCGGCGCCCTCAGACGACGAGAAGGATATCGATGGCAAGTCTCGGTAGGTCGAGCGCACTGATCGCAGCGGGAACGCTGGCTTCCCGCATCACCGGCCTGCTGCGCACCATCGTGCTGGTCACGGTGCTCGGGTCGATGGCCTCGCGCGCCGGCGACGCGTTCGCGAACGCGAACCAGCTGCCGAACAACATCTACATCGTCATCTCGACGGGCATTCTGACGGCCGTGATCGTGCCGCAGATCGTGCGGGTCTCGCGCACGGACGCCGACGGCGGCCAGGCCTTCATCTCGAAGCTGTTCACGCTGGCGACCGTCGTGCTGCTCGGAGCGACCGCGATCGCGATGATCGCGGCGCCGGGCCTGATCTGGCTCTACGCCCCCAAGTTCTCGCCGGAGCAGCTCGCACTTGCCACGGCGTTCGCGTACTGGTGCCTGCCGCAGATCCTGTTCTACGGCCTCTACGCCCTCGTGGGCGAGACGCTGAACGCCCGCGGCATCTTCGGGCCGTTCGCGTGGGCTCCCGTCGTCAACAACGTCGTCTCGATCGCGGGCTTCGGCGCGATGGTCGTGATGTTCGGCAGCGACCTGACCGAGGTCGAGCAGTGGACGCCCGGCATGATCGCCGGCCTCGGCGGCACCGCGACGGCAGGAATCGTGGCGCAGGCGGTCGTGCTGATGGTGTTCTGGCGCAAGACGGGCCTGTCCATCCGCCCCGACTTCCGCTGGCGAGGCGTCGGGCTCCGTCAGATCGGCAAGCTCGCCGGCTGGACGTTCCTGATGATGCTCGTCACCCAGGTCGCCGGGCTCCTGCAGTCGCAGGTGATCTCGGGCGCATCGGGCGACGGCGGCGCCGCCTCGTTCGCCATGCAGAACGCCTGGCTGATCTTCATGGTGCCGTACTCGACCATCGCCATCGCGATCGGCACCCCCTACTTCACGCAGATGTCGGCGCACGCCGCGGCTGGCCGCGACGACGAGGTGCGAGCCGACATCGGAAAGGCCGTCCGCACGCTCGGCCTGTTCCTGGTGTTCGGCACGGCGGCGCTGATGGCGGCATCCGGTCCCGTCTCGCGCCTGTTCACGAACGATCCGCAGCAGGCGCACGACGCCGCGGTGGTGCTGATCGCGTTCCTCTTCTGCCTCGTCCCGCTGTCGGTGCTCTACGTGCTGCAGCGCACGTTCTACGCCTACAACGACACCCGCACGCCGTTCGTCTTCACGGCGATCCAGGCCGTGCTCGTGGTCGTCACCGCCTACATCGCCCAGGCCCTCCTGCCGCTGCACCTGCTCACGGCGGGCGTCGCGCTCGGCCAGGCGCTCGCGAGCATCGCGCAGGCGATCATCGCCGGCGTGCTGCTGCGCCGCCGCCTCGGCCCGTACGGCATCGGCAAGGCCGTGCTGGCGCTGTGCCGCTTCGCCCTCGCGGCGATCCCGGCAGGCCTCGTCGCGTGGGGCGCGTACCTCTGGATGGGCGGCGCCCACAGCTGGATGCTCACCAGCAAGCTCACGGGAGCCCTCGGCACCTGCGTCCTCGGCCTGATCGCCCTGGTCGTCTACGTGGGCGTGCTCGCGCTGTTCCGCACGCCCGAGCTGCGCACCGGCGCCGCGATGCTGCGCCGCGTCGTCAAGCGCTGAGCCGTCACGCCCTGAGGGCAGATCTCCCCATTCGCGGCACCGGCGCCGCGCGCTTAGCCTTGGCCGTATGATCCTGTGGCGCGGCTGGGGCATCCTCGGCTTTCTTCTCATCCTGGCGATCGCCGGGCTCTTCGTGGCGATCGGAACGGCCGCGGCACCCAACACGCCGTCGACCGTGTGGTTCGGCGGCGGGCTGATCCTCGGCGGCATCGCCGGCGGCGCGCTCGGCTGGTACATGAACATCGCCCGCCCCTCCCAGAAGGCGGACGAGTGGAGCGCCCAGCGCGAGGCGCAGCTGGCCGAGGCCGTGCGGTCGGGCCAGTTCCAGCTCGCCCCCGGCGTCCCGATGCCCACGTCGCTCGAGCAGGCGCAGCAGCAGGCCGATCAGCTGCTCGCCTCCGAGGAGAAGCACGTGCGCCAGCGCCTCCGCGGCCGCCACACCGTGTGGTTCATCCCGATGGAGTGGCTGGGCGCCGTCGCCGCCGTGATCGGCATCGTGCTGATCATCGTCGGCTTCATCGGCTGACCCCCGCTCGCGCGTTTCCGGATGAGCCGGCCGGCTCATCCGGAACCCGTCGCACGCCCCGGGCTTTCGCCCGGAGGAATCACGGCCCGCGCGGAATGCACTCCGGATACGATGTGTTGACGCAGGTAAAGGGAGGCTTCCACGTGCGACAGCTCATCATCATCGGATCAGGCCCGGCCGGGTTCACCGCCGCGATCTACGCGGCCCGCGCGAACCTCGAACCGCTCGTCGTCGCCAGCTCGGTCGAGATCGGCGGCGACCTGATGCAGACCACCGAGGTCGAGAACTTCCCCGGGTTCCCCGAGGGCGTGATGGGTCCCGACCTGATGGCGCAGATGCAGGCCCAGGCCGAGAAGTTCGGCGCCGAGATCGCCTACGACGACGCGACCGAGCTCGAGCTCGACGGCCCCGTCAAGCGCGTGCACCTGGGCAGCGGCAAGGTCGAAGAGGCGCAGTCCGTGATCTTCGCGACCGGCTCGGCCTACCGCAAGCTCGGCGTTCCGGGCGAAGACACCCTGTCGGGCCACGGCGTCTCGTGGTGCGCCACCTGCGACGGCTTCTTCTTCCGCGACAAGGTCGTGGCGGTCGTCGGCGGCGGCGACTCGGCGCTCGAGGAGGCGACCTTCCTGACCAAGTTCGCCTCGAAGGTCATCATCATCCACCGCCGCGAGGAGCTGCGCGCTTCGAAGACGATGCAGGACCGCGCGTTCGCGAACGACAAGATCGAGTTCGTGTGGAACAGCGAGATCGTCGAGATGCTCGGCGCCAGCGGCCTCACGGGCGCGACGCTGCGCGACACCGTCACGGGTGAGACCAGCGAGCTCGCCCTCGACGGCCTGTTCGTCGCGGTCGGCTCCGACCCGCGCGTCCACCTCGTGCACGGCAAGCTCGACCTCACGGGCGACGGCGTCGTGGCGGTCGACGGCCGCACGTCGCGCACCTCGGTGGAGGGCGTCTTCGCCGCGGGCGACGTGATCGACCCGACGTACCGCCAGGCCGTCACGGCCGCCGCATCCGGAACGGTCGCGGCCCTCGACGCCGAGCACTACCTCGCCGACGTCGCCGACCGCGAGGCCGCCTCGGCCCTCGCCGGCGCCTAGGGAATTCCGCGAGCGCCCCGGGCGTTCATCCGAGTACGACAACCTCGATCAAGGAGACCATCATGACCGCCAAGGCCACCTCATCGGCCACGTTCGAGCAGGATGTCCTGAAGGCCGACGGCCCCGTGCTCGTCGACTTCTGGGCGGAGTGGTGCGGCCCGTGCCGCATGGTCTCTCCCGTGCTCGACCAGATCCAGGCCGAGAACGCCGACAAGATCACCATCGTCAAGCTCAACGTCGACGAGAACCCCGACCTGGCCATGAAGTACCAGATCACGTCGATCCCGGCGATGAAGGTCTTCACGAACGGCGAGGTCGCGACGACGATCATCGGCGCGAAGCCGAAGCCGGCCCTCGAGCAGGACCTCGCCGCCTTCCTCGGCTGACGACTCAGAAGAGGCCCCGGATGACGCAGCTCGCGTCATCCGGGGCTTTTTCGTGCGCGGTTTCTCGGTCCTTCGCTGCGCAGGCGAGCGGGATGGGTCTCACACCCGCGCTGATACTGCTCGAAAGGACGCTCAAGCGGCGCAGGGCGGGCCGACGCGGGGCTTAGGACCCCAGGGGAGCGCTCGGCGACTTCCGGCCGCCTGACGGGGCGTCTGACGGTGATAGCGGTGTGCGGCTCTGTACGGGCCCGTCAGGCGCCGATCACGCGCACGACGGCGTCCCACCGGCGATGTGTGTTCTCCTGCCCCAGGAGCGTCCACACGGCGCGGGAGAGCTCGGGGTACTCGGCGGCGATCATGCGCAGCAGGCGCTGATTGCGGGCCGCGGTGGGGCGCAGGCCGCCGTCGGCCTCGATGTGCTCGGCGCGCAGCGTGAAGACGACGAGTTCGTCGACCGTCGGGAGCTCCTCCATGAACTCCCACGGATCCTCGCCGGCGCGCAGGCGCTCCTCGACGAGCGCGCCGCGCTCGTCTTCGGCCTCGGCGCGCAGCAGCTCGACGCTGGCGCGGCGCTGGGGGAACAAAGGGGATGTCACTCGTTCAAGGGTACGCGCACGCGAAAGGGGCGGCACCGAAATACTGGTGTCGCCGCTCGTGCTTCTCCGCTGTCGCGCTGACGCCGCGCGGACCCGCGATGGTCAGTCCTGGTAGCCCTGCTCGCCGATCTCGGCCAGGATGCGGTTCAGATCCTGGATCGTCGCGAAGTCGATCGTGACCTGGCCCTTGCGCGCGCCGAGTCCGATCTTGACGCGCGTGTTGAGGCGGTCGCCGAGCCGCGTCGCGACGTCGTCGAGGTACGCACGGCGTGCGCCCTGCTTCGGGCGGGGGGAGGGACTCGCCGCCTCGCCGGCTGCAGCGATGTTCTTCGCCGCGGTCTCGGCAGCGCGCACCGAGAGATCCTCATTGACGATCTTGTCGGCGAGGCGCTGCATGAGCTCCTCGGTGCCGAGCGAGAGGATCGCGCGTGCGTGCCCGGCGCTCAGCACACCGGCGGCGACGCGCTGCTGCACGGGCACGGGCAGACGGAGCAGGCGGATGGTGTTGCTGATCTGAGGGCGCGACCGGCCGAGCCGGCGGGCCAGCTCGTCCTGCGTCGTGCCGAAGTCCTCGAGCAGCTGCTGGTAGGCCGATGCCTCTTCCAGCGGGTTCAGCTCAGCGCGGTGCAGGTTCTCGAGCAGCGCGTCGCGCAGCAGGTCCTCGTCGGCCGTGTCGCGCACGATCGCGGGGATCGTCTCGAGCCCCGCCTCGCGCGAGGCGCGCGTGCGGCGCTCGCCCATGATCAGCTCATAGCTGCCGTTGCCCTTGTCGCGCACGACGACGGGCTGCAGCACGCCGAACTCGCGCACGCTGTGCACGAGCTCCGACAGCGCGTCGGGGTCGAACTCGGTTCGCGGCTGGCGCGGATTCGGAACGATCGCGTGCGGATCGACCTGGATCAGGCGCGCACCGGGCACCGCGACCAGTTCCTCGTTCTGAGCGGCGCCATCGGGGGAGTCGTTCGTCGATGTTTCACGTGAAACATCGACCGTGGGCGTCTTGGCCGTCGGCTTTACGGCGGGCTTGGCCTTCGTTGCACGCTTGACCGGTGCCTTCGCGCCTGCCTTCGTGGCGGGCTTCTTGGCCGCGGGTGCCGTCACCGATGTTTCACGTGAAACATCCCCATCGTCGGTACGAGGCGTGTTGGGGAAGAACACGTCCACCGGGCGCGCGTTCGCGAGCTCGTTCGTGGGGATGAGGGCACCGATGCCTCTTCCCAGACCCGTACGCTTCGCCATCAGTGGGCTCCCTTGTCGTTATCAGTCTTCAAGCCCCGGCGGGCGATCTCGAGTGCGGCTTCCTTGTACGCTACGGCGCCGGCTGAGCCGCCGTCGTAGGTGATCACCGTCTGTCCGAAGCTCGGCGCCTCCGAAACACGTACCGACCGCGGAATCACGGCCTGCAACGTCTCCTCGGGGAAGTGCGTGCGCACCTCATCCGCTACCTGCTGCGCGAGACGGGTGCGGGCGTCGAACATGGTCAGAAGGATCGACGACACCCGGATCTGCGGATTCAGGTGCTTCTGGATCATCCGGATGTTCCCGAGCAGCTGGCTCAGCCCCTCAAGGGCGTAGTACTCGGCCTGGATCGGCAGCAGCACCTCATCCGTTGCGGCGAACGCGTTGATGGTGAGGAGGCCGAGAGAAGGCGGGCAGTCGATGAGGACGAAGTCGAACGGGCGCTCCTGCGCCTCGCGGAACTCCGTCAGCGCGGTGCGCAGCCGGTGCTCGCGGGCGACCTGCGAGACGAGCTCGACCTCGGCACCGGCGAGATGGATGGTGCTGGGCACGCAGAAGAGGTTCTCGTGCTCGGGGGAGGACTGCACGACGTCAGCAATGGACGAATCCCCGACGAGAACGTCGTAGATGCTCGCGGTGTCGGCCGTATGCGGGATCCCGAGGGCCGTCGAGGCGTTCCCCTGGGGATCGAGATCGATCACCAGGACCCGGGCGCCCAACGCGGCCAGCGCGGAAGCGACATTGACGGTGGTCGTGGTCTTCCCGACGCCGCCCTTCTGATTCGACACGGTCATGACGCGCGTGCGGCCAGTGAACTGGACCGTCGAGTCGGCGAGGCGCCGCTTGCGGGCGCTCAGGTCGGCGAGTTCGCGCGCCAGGGGAGTGTCGTCGGGAAGCGAGAAGGTGGTCTCGTCCTCAGACTGTTTCACGTGAAACACACTCTTTCGTTCGCGGCACGGGGTACCGTTCCACTCTAATGCGGGGATGCGCGCAACGCCCTATCCCTGCGGCAAATATGCCGCTTTGCATCGCGGAAGCACGGCGAAATCGCGGATAGCACGGGTACTCGCGCGGCGTCACGCACCCAAAGCGCGATGTTTCACGTGAAACATCGCGCTGCTTCGTCGGGCAGAAGGAACGCATCTGTCCGGGCACACTGCCCGCCCCGGCCCAGTAGCCCACGAAGAACTGAAGTATGTCATCGGGGCGCGCGGGAGAGCGCTGCTCCGCGAGCAGGCCATACGACCCCATCACTGGACTGTGCGCTCTCGCCGAGCCGCGCAGATCGAACAGGACGCCAAAGCGAGAGAACAACGCACGCGGGTGCTGGTGGCGAACCGGACTCAACCCTTCGCATCCCGACGTCCGGACGACAGAGACGCATGTGTCTCGAGAGGCGAGGACAGGCACGAGCGACGACGCGACGACGGCGACCGTTTCACGTGAAACATCTACATTCACGCGACGCCTGCCAGTCACGCCACACGCAAGACGATGTCGATCGTGTGACGCCTCACCGAGCGCGCGCACGAACGAATCGAGATCACGCGCGCCAACGCCACGGACCCAGTACGGGGACCGGTGTCGCTCCCGGCGCACGAACGAACGCCTGCAACGCGTGCGCACGAGGCTTAGCAGCCGTTTCACGTGAAACATCTACTCGCGCGCAAGGACTCTTCGATTCTCAGGAGCGTGGTCACACGTGGGCACCGGAGGATCAACGCCCCATTGGCACCCGCCTACGGCTCGCTGTCGTGACATGAATCGTCACGGGACAGCAGCTCGTGCGCACGCCGCTGGGCCCGCAGAGGAGTCCACGTAACGAGCGAACACCACGCGCGCTCCACCGTTTCACGTGAAACATTCCAGCCCACCAGTCGGCCCGAAGCAGCGAGTGGCCCAGCGCGATGCGATGCCCTGCGCCTCGGAACCCCTCGAATCACATCGCCGAGCCAAGCGATGGGAGCGGGTATCAACACTCTCGCCTACTGCGCCGGCGCACGCACTGCCACCGATTCAGCACACCCGGCACTTGCGCAGGGCGACGTCGACTCGGTCCCTACGAGTGACTCTCACCATCTGAAACACGTCGGTACGCCACCATCCACGACGGCACAATCCGGTACATCCGGATGTCGTCGCCCCACGTGAACGGGTCGGTGCCGTAATGCTCCGTCCAGTGCGACACGACGAGCTCGTGCCACGGATCATCTGAAGTAACCCGCTCAACGCGACCGTGCACGAAGACCCCGAGGCTCTCACCCTCGATGAGGGCAGCGCTCACGGAGGGGCGCGCGGCGAGATGACGTGCCTTGGCCGACCCGCCGTCGGTACCGAACGTCCACTGACCGCGGAGGAAGTGACCATCGACCGCGCTAACGCGAGGCTCACCGCTGCGCGTCACCGTGCTGAGCGCCAGTATCCTCATGCCGACGAGCTGGGGGAGGAGGTCCACGGCGGACGGCGCCGCGTCATTCGAGATGATCGCCTGCAGGTGCGCGGTGCCGCCCGCGCGGGAAGCGGTGAGCAGGTCGTCCAGGGCGCGCACATCGGCGGAGGTCTCGTACATACCCGCCACGCTAACAGCGACCACCGACACTGCCGTCAGCCGACTCGTCAGCGGGGAGCAGGTACGCGTGATCCGGAGAGCCTCACAAAGCGGGAGGCGCACGGGCAGAATCGCTCCACCACAGACCCCACAACGCAAAGGGCTCGATGTTTCACGTGAAACATCGAGCCCCCTGCGAAAGAATCCGAACGCTACTCGACGGCCCCGGCGCGCACCACGGCGCGGAACACCCGAGTCTCCTCCTCGAGGACGCCCTCACCGAGCACCTCGATGCGGGGATCCGACACCTTGTGCTTGCGCAGCACCTTGGCCGCGGCCGCGATCTCGGCGTCGACCGAGCGGCCCTTGAGCAGGATGAGCTCGCCGCCGTCGCGCACCAGGGGAGCGGTCCATGGGATCAGCGTGCGCAGCGCCGAGACGGCGCGAGCCGTGACGGCGTCGAGGATTCCCTCGACCGCGGCCTCCTCGGCACGGGCCCGGTGCACCGTCACGTTCGTGAGCCCGAGCGACGCCACCTGCTCGTTGAGCCAGGTGACCCGGCGCTCCATCGGCTCGATGAGCTCCCACGTCACGTCGGGCCGGGCGATCGCCAGCACGATACCCGGGAGGCCGGCTCCGGAACCGACGTCACCCACGCGCCCGCCCGCGGGGAACAGCGGCGCGGCGATCGCGCAGTTCAGCACGTGCCTCGTCCAGATGCGCGGCGGCTCGAGCGGACCGATCAGTCCGCGCTCCTCGCCGTACTCGACGAGCGCGGCTGTGTAGCGCCGCGCGAGCTCGATGCGATCGCCGAACAGCTCGGCTGCGACCGCAGGCTCGGCCTCGACATCCGTCGACGACGTCTCGTCGCTCATCCGGGACTCTCTTCGCTCAACACTGCCAAAAATGCCGCCTGATCTGGGATTTAATCCAGAACAGGACCTAGGCGCGACGGATAACCGTGTGGCGGGCGTTCTGCTCGCCGTACGACTCCGAGATCAGCCCGCGGTCAGCCACGATGTCGTGCACCAGCTTGCGCTCGAACGACGACATCGCCGGCAGCGACGCCTGGCTCGCGCCCTCGTCGAGCTTCGCGACCGCGACGTCGACCAGCTTCTCGAGCTGCCCGCGGCGCGCATCGCGCGACCCGCCGATGTCGAGGATCAGACGCGAGAAGCGACCGGTCTGGTTCTGCACGGCGAGCCGCGTGAGCTCCTGCAGCGCCTGCACCGTGTCGGGGTCGGAGACCGCCTTGATCGAGGGGTGGTCCGACTCGACCGAGACGTACGCACGCCCCTGGCGCACGTCGAGGTCGAGGTCGCCGTCGATGTCGGCGATGTCGAGCAGCCCCTCGAGGAAGTCGGCTGCGACGTCTCCCTCGCGCTCGAGCTCCTCGGTGGTCGGCTCGGCGTGGTCGGTCTGCGAGGTGCTGGTCATGGCTGTTCCTTCGTCATGGCGGGCGGGCTCGGCTACGAGTCGGCCTGGTCTCGGTTCTTCTGCGCGGCCTTCTTGGCGCGCTGCTTGTTCATCGGCTGCTGCCGCTTGGCACGGTTCGCGCGCTCGATCTCGGCCTGCCGCACGAGTTCCTCCTGCTCGGCCTCGTACTCGGCCTGGGTGACGACCTGGCCCTTCGAGTTCAGCGCCTTGCCGCGCTTCTGCAGGCGGGCCTCGCGCTGGCGCCATGCCTGCGATCCGGGGGTCGGCATCTCACGGATGACGAGGAACTGCTGTCCCATCGTCCACAGGTTGTTGAAGAACCAGTACACGACGACGCCGAGGGGGAAGAAGACGCCGGAGAAGATCATGGCGAACGGGATGATGTAGAGCATGATGCGCTGCATCTGGTACGCCTGGCCGGTCTTGGCCTCGTCGGAGAGGTTCTTCGACACGATCAGCAGCTGCGTGAAGAACTGCGACGCGATCATCAGCGCGACGAGGATGATGCTCAGGACGATCGCGACCGTCGACGTCTCGATCGGGTAGTTGAAGTGGTCGGTCAGCGTCATGCTCAGCGGGGCGACGCCGAACAGCTTCGACTCCTCGAACTGGTTGACGAGGTCGTTCGTGAAGATGTGCGGGAACCAGTCGGCTCGCGCACTCCAACCGCCGATGCCCTCCTTCTGCCACGTCGTGATGTCGCGCAGCGTCCAGAACAGCGAGAAGAAGAACGGCATCTGGATCAGCGCGGGCAGGCAGCCGCCGACGGGGGAGGTGCCGTGCTTCTTGTACAGCGCCATGGTCTCGCGGCTCATGGCCTCGCGCGAGAGCTGATCCTTCTTGCCGCGGTACTTCTCCTGGATCTTGCGCATCTCGGGCGCAATCTCCATCATCTTCCGCTGGCTCTTGATCTGCTTGACCGTAAGCGGGAAGATCGCGGCGCGGACCACGATCACCACGCCGGCGATCGCGAGCACCCAAGCCAGACCGCTGTCGCTGCTGAGGCCGATGTGCGTGAACAGCCAGTGCCACCCGACAAGGATGATCTCGATCACGAACCGGATCGGAACGAGAATGTAGCCCAAGAGGTCTAGCAAGGGTCAGTCCTTTCGGAGCGGCACCACGAAGCCGCGGGGGGTGAGGTCGTAGCGGAAGTTCGGGTGGGGCCTGACGTCGTCCTCGCCGCCGTCTGCCCAGGGATGGCACCGCGCGATGCGCGCGGCAGCCTGCCACGATCCTCTCACGAGACCGTGCTGCTGAACGGCCCCGACGGCGTACGCCGAGCAGGAGGGGAAGTAGCGGCAGACATCGCCGTAGGTCTTCGAGATCGTCGCGCGGTAGGCGATGAGCAGCGCGATGCCCGCGTTGCGCGGAGCGACCAGCAGGCCGCGGAGCGAGAACGCCGGCAGCAGAGCGGCCGTGCCGTACGAGGTAGCGGGCAGAACGCTCACGATGCCGCCGTCTCGCCGGTCGTCGCCGTCACGAGCGCACCCCGCTTGCTCATGCCGCGCCGGGCGCTGGCGCGGAGCTCGGCGAACGATGCGCCGGCAGACGACGGAAGGGCGCGGAACACGATGTCCGCGCCCTGCGTCACGTCGGGCAGCGCCTCGGCGCACACCGACTTCAGGCGGCGGCGGACCAGGTTGCGCGTGACCGCGTTGCCGACGGCTTTGCTCACGATAAAACCGAAACGCGCTGGCCGCGGCTCACCCGTGGCGACGACATGCGTCACCAGGTGGCCTGCGGCACAGCGCGATCCCCGGCGGGAGACGTAACGGTAATCAACCCCGCGGGTGAGCCGGTTCGCCTTCGCGAGCACGGAGCTTCGACGTGTGCTTACGCCGAGAGCTCGGCGCGGCCCTTGCCGCGACGGGCAGCCAGGATGGCGCGGCCGGCACGCGTGCGCATGCGGGCGCGGAAGCCGTGCTTCTTGGCGCGGCGACGGTTGTTGGGCTGGTAAGTGCGCTTGCTCATGAGTTCTCTCCGGATGGTGTCGTCACCGGATCTTGAGTGCAGCCGGAGACATTGTTACGGGTACCCGAATCGGGCATAAGTCAACCGCAACAGATTACGCCCGGTGAGCCGAGCAAAGCAAATGCGCCGGTCAACCTGACAGTATCTCCACAGGGTCGGCCGCAACACAGCAGCGACGCGCGCCATCGGCGACGAGCCGCTGGTTTCCGGGGCACAAAGCGTTTGCCTCTTGGCCCGCCAATGACTAACCTAGGGCAAGTTATCCACAGGCGCTGGCCTGGTGTCGTCCGCCGTCGCACGTCCCGTCCCGCAGCCTTGTACTTTCGCCGGATCGCCTGCGGGCGAGCCCGGCCGCACTTCCCGGGGGACTGATGAAGACGCAGGACGTGCCAGACGTTCCGGTATGGAGCCGGGTGATGGCCGAGCTGCAGACAGACGATCGGGTCACCCCTCAGCTGCACGGGTTCCTGAGCCTCGCGGTTCCGCAGGGCGTGATGGGCGGCACCGTCTACGTCGAGGTGCCGAACGACCTCACGGCAGCGCAGATCAACAAGCGCCTGCGGGCACCGCTCATGGACGCGCTCGCGAGCGTGGGGGAGCAGGTGCACACCTTCCGCGTCGCCGTGAACCCCGACATGACCGATGCGTACGACGGATCGTCGACGCCGTCGGCCGCGGAGCCGATCGCGCGCCCGGTGGCCGAGAACCCGACGCCGCCGAAGGCGCAGGGCAGCGCACCGCCGGCCACGGCCAGCCGGGGCGAGACCCGGCTGAATCCCCGGTACACGTTCGACAGCTTCGTGATCGGGCAGTCCAACCGCTTCGCGCACGCCGCCGCAGTCGCCGTGTCCGAGGCGCCGGCGAAGGCGTACAACCCGCTGTTCATCTACGGCGACTCCGGACTCGGCAAGACCCACCTCCTCCACGCGATCGGCGACTACGCCCTCGGCATGTTCGAGGGGCTGCGCGTGCGCTACGTCTCGAGCGAGGAGTTCACGAACGACTTCATCAACTCGATCGCCGACAACCGCGGAGCCGCGTTCAACGCCCGCTACCGCGAGGTCGACATCCTGCTGATCGACGACATCCAGTTCCTGCAGGGCCGGTCCGAGACGCAGGAAGCGTTCTTCCATACGTTCAACACCCTGCACGACCACGACAAGCAGGTGGTGATTACGAGCGACGTGGCGCCTCGCCTGCTCACGGGCTTCGAGGACCGCATGCGCAGCCGGTTCGAGTGGGGCCTCATCACCGATGTGCAGGCGCCCGACCTCGAGACCCGCATCGCGATCCTGCGCAAGAAGGCGCAGGCGGAGCGGCTGTCGGTTCCCGCGGACGTCGTCGAGTACATCGCCAAGAACGTCTCGACCAACATCCGCGAGCTCGAGGGCGCCCTCATCCGGGTCACGGCGTTCGCGAATCTCAACCGCTCGGAAGTCGACGTGCCCCTCGCGCAGACCGTGCTGCGCGACATCGTCGATCAGCCCGAGGACAACGTGGTGTCGCCGACCGACATCATCAGCGTCACGGCCGACTACTTCAAGCTCACGGTCGACGACCTGCACGGGCCGTCGCGCTCGCAGTCGATCGCCCAGGCGCGCCAGATCGCCATGTATCTGTGCCGCGAGCGCACGAGCCTGTCACTGCCCAAGATCGGGCACCTGTTCGGCGGACGCGACCACACGACCGTCATGTACGCCTGCCGCAAGATCGCCGAGCTCATGAAGGAGCGCCGCTCGATCTACAACCAGGTCTCCGAGATCACCACGCAGCTCAGCCGACGCTGAGCGCCTCTCACCGAAGCCGCCTCGCGGGCCTCTCAACGGCTCTCAGAGGCGGTTTTCGCGATTTCCGGAACTCTCCCCAGTGTGGAAAGCCTGTGGATAACTGTGGAGACACGCGATTCGGCCTGTGGGCGACACGCAGAGCACATGTGGACCGCGCTGTGAGGGGGAGGTACGGCCATCCGGATTCATGCACTGTTCATCCCGAGCCGCTCCACAGCTCACACAGATGTAGTTTCCTACTGCCGACAAGCATCCACAGAGTTATCCACATTTTCCACAGCAGTGAGGAACACTACAAGAGTCTTTCCTTGAAGGGGTCGATCCGATGACCTCGACGATTCGACGGCGAATGCGCCGGCGGGGCGGTTCGCACTAGCATGGAACTCCCACGTACGGCCGGCACCGGCAGACCTTGCAGCGTGGGAGCGAAGGGAAATCCAGTGAAGTTCCACGTGAACCGCGACGTCTTCAGCGACGCTGTCTCGTTCGTCGTCAAGCTTCTGCCCCAGCGGAACCCTCAGCCGATCCTCGCCGGTGTGCTCATCGAGGCCACCGAAGAGGGCGAGCTCTCGCTCTCGGCGTTCGACTACGAGGCCTCGGCCCGCACGTCGATCCACGCCACGATCGACGAGCCGGGCACGATCCTCGTCCACGGCCGCCTCCTCAGCGACATCGCGAGCCGTCTGCCGAACGCCCCGATCCAGATTGCGACCGAGGAGGACGGCGGCATTTCGCTGACCTGCGGCTCGGCCAGCTTCGCGCTCGCCTCGATGCCGGTCGAGGAGTACCCCGCGATCCCCGAGGTCACGGGCGAGTCGGGTCTCGTACCGGGCGAGGACTTCGCCACCGCCATCTCGCAGGTCGGCTTCGCCGCCTCGCGCGACGACGTGACCCCCGTGCTCACCGGTGTGCAGCTCGAGGTCAAGAACAACCAGCTGAGCCTGCTCGCCACCGACCGCTACCGCGTCGCGGCCCGCGAGATCGACTGGGACGGCGGCCAGGAAGAAGCCACCGCGCTCGTCCCCGCCCGCACGCTGCAGGAGGTCGGCAAGACCTTCTCGCACGGCGACAACATCTCGATCGCGTTCTCCGGCACGGGCGACCGCGAGATCATCGCGTTCTCGGCGGGCAACCGCACGGTCACCTCGCTGCTGATCAAGGGCAACTTCCCGCCCGTGCGCCGCCTGTTCCCCGAGCAGACCGAGCACTACGCGGTCGTCAACACCGCCGACTTCGTCGAGGCCGTCCGCCGCGTCGCGCTGGTCCTCGACCGGTCGGCGCCGCTGCGCTTCACGTTCGCCGACCAGGCCGTGACGATGGACGCCTCCGGCGGCGACCAGGCGCGCGCATCCGAGACGGTCGACGCCCACCTGCAGGGCGAGGACGTCACGATCGGCCTGAACCCCCAGTACCTCCTCGAGGCGCTGGGCGCGGTGAAGAGCCCGTTCGTGCGCGTGACCTTCACGTCGAGCGACAACGCGAACAAGCTCAGCCCGATCCTGGTGACCGCGCAGACCTCGGTCGACGAGGCTGCCGGCGACACCTTCAAGTACCTCCTCCAGCCCAACCTCCTCCTGCGCTGAGCCGGCTGCGCCGGGCCGCGGGGCGCGTTCCGCGTCTCCGACCCATGTCGGCCGTCGCCGTTAGGGTTCTCAAGTGATCGTCGAGCACCTCAGCCTGAAGGACTTCCGCAACTACGCGGAAGCCGAGCTGGCGCTGTCGGCCGGCGCGAACGTGCTGGTCGGTCGCAACGGCCAGGGCAAGACGAACCTCGCCGAGGCGATCGCGTACCTCGCGACTCTCGGTTCGCACCGGGTGTCGTCCGATGCGCCGCTCGTGCGCGACGGGCAGAACGCGGCGTTCGTCAGGGCCCGGCTGCGGCACGACACCCGCACGGTGATGCTCGAGCTGCAGATCAACAAGCAGGGATCGAACAAGGCGCGCATCGGAGGCGCACCGGTCAAGCCGGGCGAGCTGCCTCGCTACGCGCAGGTCGTGCTGTTCGCCCCCGAAGATCTGCAGATCGTGCGGGGCAACCCCAGCGACCGGCGCCGGTTCGCCGACCAGATCCTCATCCAGCGCGTGCCGCGGATGGCCGCGGTCCTCGCCGACTACGACCGCACGCTCCGGCAGCGCACCACGCTGCTGAAGTCGGCGCGCGCCCGCGGCATGAAGGCCGACCAGCTGACGACGCTCGATGTGTGGGACGACAAGCTCGTCTCGCTCGGCAGCGAGATCATCGATCAGCGGGCGCGGCTCGCGGCCGACCTGCAGGCGCCGCTGTCGCGCGCGTACGAGGGAGTGGCCGGCGACGACCACCGGCCCGAGCTGTCGTGGACGCTCTCGATCCACGGCGCAGACCCCGAAGAGGGCGACGACGCCGAGCGCGAGGGCGAGGGTGAGACGGCGGCGCAGTTCCGCGCGGCACTCGCGGCGAAGCGCTCGCTCGAGGTCGAGCGGGGGCTCAGCCTCGTCGGCCCTCACCGCGACGACCTGCTGCTGCGGGTGAGGGGGCTCCCGGTCAAGGGCTACGCCTCGCACGGCGAGAGCTGGTCGGTGGCGCTCTCGCTTCGGCTGGCGGCGGCCGAGCTGCTGCGCGCCGAGTCGCCGGGCGGCGACCCCGTCCTCATCCTCGACGACGTGTTCGCCGAGCTCGATGCAGGCAGACGAGGGCGCCTCGCGAGCGTCGTGTCGAGCTACGAGCAGGTCATCGTCACGGCCGCCGTCGCCGGCGACGTGCCCGAGAACCTGCGGGGAAGCGCCATCCGGATCGACCACGGCCGAGTGCTGGGGCCGCTCGCTGATCACCCCTTCGAGCAGGCCGACGACGATGGCTGAGCCGGCGGAGGTGCCCGAGACCCTCGCGACCTACCTGAGGCTGCGGGGGCTCGAGCCGTCGAAGTACGCCAAGAGGCGCAGGCGCAGGCGCGACACGAGCGAGGGCAGCCAGCCGTTCGCGCCGGGGCGCGAGCCGGCGAGCCTCGGCGACGCCCTCGGGAAGCTCACCGATCAGTCCGGATGGTCCGGCCCGCTCGCGCGGGAGGATCTCGTGCGCCGCTGGGAGCACGTCGCCGGTGCCGAGACCGCGCAGCACTCGACGCCGACGTCGCTCAACGGCGGCACCCTGACGATCCAGTGCGACTCGACGGCGTGGGCCAAGAACCTGCAGTTCATGAGGTCGCACATCCTGACGCAGATCATCACGACGTACCCGGAGGCGGGCGTCGACGCCGTGCGCTTCGTGGGGCCCGATGCGCCGAGCTGGAAGTGGGGCCACCGCACGGTTCCGGGCCGCGGCCCGCGCGATACGTACGGATGATCGCGCGCCCCGAGCGCGTCATCCGGATATCGCCTGAAGCCCTGTAGGCGCGATAACGGGTCGGGAGCCGATCCGGACCCCGGAAGTGGGTTAATTCTTTCGCCTACGGCCCCGCCTAGGCCCAGTCACAGGCGTTCTACCGGTAAGATGGACCTTGGTTTTACCGAGATCGGAGCACCTATCCATGACGAGCGACACCCCTCAGAGCGAGCCCGAAACCGCTGCCGGGGGTGACGCCGCCTCGCACGCGGGCGCCGGGGAGTACGGGGCCGACAACATCCAGGTGCTCGAGGGCCTCGAGGCCGTTCGCAAGCGACCTGGCATGTACATCGGCTCGACCGGTCCGCGCGGTCTGCACCACCTCGTCTACGAGATCGTCGACAACTCGGTCGACGAGGCGCTCGCTGGTTACTGCGACACCATCACGGTGACGATCCTGGAAGACGGGGGCGTCCGCTGCGTCGACAACGGCCGAGGCATCCCGGTCGCGATGCACAAGACCGAGGGCAAGTCGACGCTCGAGGTCGTGCTCACCGTTCTGCACGCCGGCGGCAAGTTCGGCGGCGGCGGGTACGCGGTCTCCGGCGGTCTGCACGGCGTCGGCTCTTCGGTCGTGAACGCGCTGTCGACGCGGCTCGAGGCCGTCGTCAAGCGCGACGGCTACACCTGGAGCCTGGCGTTCGGCCAGGGCGGCGTGCCCGAGTCGAGCGTTCAGCAGGGCGAGCCGACCGACGAGACCGGCACGACCATCACGTTCTGGCCCGACCCCGAGATCTTCACCGAGACCGTCGAGTTCGAGTACGAGGTGCTGCGCACCCGGTTCCAGCAGATGGCGTTCCTCAACAAGGGCCTGAAGATCGAGCTGCGCGACGAGCGTCCGCAGTCGGTCGAGGAGGTCGAGACCGACGAGGGTGCGCCGGTGGCGCAGCAGCGCAGCGACGTCTTCCACTACGAGAACGGTCTGAAGGACTACGTCGACTACATCAACTCGGCCAAGAAGACCGAGCGGGTCAACGACGAGATCATCGCGTTCGAGTCGGAGGACACCGACCGCAACATCGCCCTCGAGGTCGCGATGCAGTGGACGACCGCCTACAGCGAGAACGTCCATACGTACGCGAACACGATCAACACCCACGAGGGCGGCACACACGAGGAGGGCTTCCGCGCGGCGATGACGAGCCTCATCAACCGCTACGCGCGCGCCAACAACATCCTCAAGGAGAAGGACGACAACCTCACGGGCGACGACGTCCGCGAGGGTCTGACCGCGGTGATCTCGGTCAAGCTGTCCGAGCCGCAGTTCGAGGGCCAGACGAAGACCAAGCTCGGCAACACCGAGGCGAAGACCTTCGTGCAGCGCGTCGTGAACGACGAGCTCGGCGACTGGCTCGAGCGCAACCCGCAGCAGGCCAAGAACGTCATCCGCAAGGCGATCGACGCGGCCACCGCGCGCATGGCGGCCCGCAAGGCCCGCGAGACCGCGCGCCGCAAGAGCGTCTTCGAGTCGGCGGCGATGCCCGACAAGCTCAAGGACTGCACGAGCAAGGATCCGGCGATCAGCGAGATCTTCCTCGTGGAGGGCGACTCGGCAGGCGGATCGGCCGTCGACGGCCGCAACCCGCTGACCCAGGCCATCCTGTCGCTGCGCGGCAAGGTGCTGAACGTCGAGCGCGCGCGCCTCGACAAGGCGCTGGGCAACAAGGAGATCCAGGCGATGATCCAGGCCTTCGGGCCGGGCATCGGGCCAGACTTCGACATCGAGAAGGCGCGCTATCACAAGATCGTGCTGATGACCGATGCCGACGTCGACGGCCAGCACATCACCACGCTGCTGCTGACGCTGCTGTTCCGCTACATGCGCGGTCTGATCGAGGCCGGCTACGTGTTCCTCGCGATGCCGCCGCTGTACCGCCTGAAGTGGACGAACGCCGACCACGAGTACGTCTACTCCGACCGCGAGCGCGACGCGTTCATCGAGGAGGGCCTCAAGCGCGGATGGCGCCTGCCGAAGAGCACCGAGGGCGGCGTGCAGCGCTACAAGGGTCTCGGCGAGATGAACGCCGAGGAGCTGTGGGAGACCACGATGAACCCCGAGACGCGCACGCTGCGTCAGGTGACCATCGAAGACGCCGCGGGCGCTGACGAGATCTTCTCCGTGCTGATGGGCGACGACGTCGAGTCGCGCCGCACCTTCATCCAGCGCAACGCCAAGGACGTGCGGTTCCTCGACATCTGATCGACGGCGACCGCGAAGAGAGATTCACGAAGACATGAGCGACGAAGACAACGAGACCAGGCCCGACCCGAACGCCGGTCACAACCACGGCCGCATCGACCAGGTCGACCTGCAGTCCGAGATGCAGCGCAGCTACCTCGACTACGCGATGAGCGTGATCATCGGGCGCGCGCTGCCCGACGTGCGCGACGGCCTGAAGCCCGTGCACCGCCGCGTGATCTACGCGATGTACGACGGCGGCTACCGACCAGACAAGTCGTTCTCGAAGTGCGCCCGCGTCGTCGGCGACGTGATGGGTCAGTACCACCCGCACGGCGACACCGCGATCTACGACACTCTCGTCCGGCTCGTGCAGCCGTGGGCGATGCGCTACCCGATGGCGCTCGGCCAGGGAAACTTCGGCACCCCAGGCAACCAGGGCGCGGCGGCTCCCCGATACACCGAGACCAAGATGGCCCCGCTCGCGCTCGAGATGGTGCGCGACATCGAGGAAGACACGGTCGACTTCGAGGACAACTACGACGGCCGCACGCAGGAGCCGCGGGTGCTGCCCGCGCGCATCCCGAACCTGCTGGTCAACGGCTCGGTCGGCATCGCGGTCGGCATGGCGACGAACATCCCGCCGCACAACCTCCGCGAGGTCGCGAGCGGTGCGCTGTGGGTGCTCGAGAACCCCGAGCTGCCCCGAGAGGAGCTGCTCGGCGGCCTGATGCAGCGCATCCCCGGCCCCGACTTCCCGACCAAGGCGCAGATCCTCGGCACCAAGGGCATCCACGAGGCGTACCGCACCGGCCGCGGCTCAATCCCGATGCGCGCCGTCGTGAACGTCGAAGAGGTGCAGGGGCGCACGTGCCTCGTCGTCACCGAGCTGCCCTACCAGGTCAACCCCGACAACCTCGCGGTGAAGATCAGCGAGCTGGCCCGCGAGGGCCGCGTGCAGGGCATCGCCGACATCCGCGACGAGACCTCCGGCCGCACCGGCCAGCGCCTCGTCATCGTGCTCAAGCGCGATGCCGTCGCGAAGGTCGTGCTGAACAACCTCTACAAGCACACCGACCTGCAGTCGAACTTCTCGGCCAACATGCTCGCGATCGTCGACGGCGTGCCCCGCACGCTGCCGCTCGACCGCTTCATCACCCTGTGGATCGCCCACCAGCTCGAGGTCATCGTCCGCCGCACGCAGTTCCGGCTGCGCAAGGCCGAAGAGCGCATGCACATCCTGCGCGGCTACCTCAAGGCGCTCGACGCCCTCGACGAGGTGATCGCCCTCATCCGGCGCTCGCCGACCGTCGACGAGGCGCGCGAGGGCCTGAAGGGCCTGCTCGACATCGACGACATCCAGGCCGATGCCATCCTGTCGATGCAGCTGCGCCGCCTCGCCGCGCTCGAGCGGCAGAAGATCATCGACGAGGCCGAGGAGCTCGAGGCGAAGATCGCCGAATTCAAGGCGATTATCGAGAGCGAGCAGCGCCAGCGCGACATCATCAGGACCGAGCTGACGGCGATCGTCGACAAGTACGGCGACGACCGCCGCACCGTGATCCTGCAGGGCTTCGACGGCGATGTGTCGATCGAAGACCTGATCGCCGAGGAAGAGGTGGTCGTCACGATCACCCGCGAGGGGTACGTCAAGCGCACGCGCAGCGACAACTACCGCTCCCAGCACCGCGGCGGCAAGGGTGTCAAGGGCGCGGCCCTCCGCGCAGACGACGTGGTCGAGCACTTCTTCGTCACCACGACGCACCACTGGATCCTGTTCTTCACGAACACCGGTCGCGTGTACCGCGTCAAGACGTACGAGCTGCCGGAGGCCGGGCGCGACGCCAAGGGCCTGCACGTGGCGAACCTGCTCGCGATGCAGCCGGATGAGCAGATCACCGAGGTGCTCGAGCTCCGCACGTACGAAGACGCCGAGTACCTGGCGCTCGCGACGAAGGGCGGTCTCGTCAAGAAGACCCGCCTGAGCGAGTACGACTCGAACCGCCAGGGCGGCATCATCGCGATCAACCTGCGCGACGGCGACGAGCTCGTCGACGCGATGCTCGTGAACGCCGACGACCACATCCTGCTCCTCAGCGAGAAGGGCATGTCGCTGCGCTTCGAGGCGAGCGACGAGGCCATCCGACCGCTCGGGCGAGCGACCAGCGGCGTGAAGGGAATGTCGTTCCGCGAGGGCGACAGCCTGCTGTCGGCATCCGTGGCCCGTGCCGACACCTACGTGTTCACGGTGACCGACGGCGGGTACGCCAAGCGCACCGCGATCGACGACTACCGGGTGCAGGGCCGAGGCGGACTCGGCATCAAGGCGCTCAAGATGAACGACGATCGGGGCCTGCTCGCGGGCGGCCTGGTCGTGGAGGAGTCTGACGAGGTTCTCGTGGTTCTCGCCAAGGGCAAGGTGGTACGCTCGGCCGTTGCCGAGGTCCCGGTCAAGGGCCGCGACACCATGGGCGTGCTCTTCGCACGACCAGACAAGAACGACAAGATCCTGGGAATCGCACGCAACAGCGAGCGCGGACTGGGTGATGACGATGCACCGGATGACGAAGCAGCCGGCGCCGACGCCCCCGTTCCCGAGACCACGGAAGAAAGCACTGACGCATGAGCACAGTAGCCGACAAGCTCGCCCAGAAGAGCTCGCGCAAGCCCCGATCGAAGCAGGTGCGCCTGCGCCTGGTCTACATCGACTTCTGGTCGGCGATCAAGCTGTCGTTCCTGGCAGCCATCGTGGTGGCGATCGTCACCGTGGTGTCGTTCTTCCTGATCTACCTGGTCATCGAGACGATGGGCATCATCGGCAAGCTGGATGAGTTCATCGTCGGCTTCGCAGACATCCAGATCTCGTCGTTCGTCGGGCTGCCGCAGGTGATGGCGTTCGCCGGCGTGCTGGCCATCCTGAACCTCATCGTGGTGACCGTGCTGGGCGCGGTGCTCGCCGGTATCTACAACCTCGCGGTGAAGATCTCGGGCGGCCTGCTGGTCGGCTTCACCTCGAACTGATCGACCGCTGCGCGGTGCGACACGGCCGGGATCCGGACCGATTCGCACCGCGCGCGACGATCGGGTAAACTCTACAAGGTTGATCGGCGCGTCCGAGATTCACCCGGTTACGGGGCTATAGCTCAGGCGGTTAGAGCGCTTCACTGATAATGAAGAGGTCCCAGGTTCAAGTCCTGGTAGCCCCACCATCCAACTTCACATCCCTCACGGGGCCTTAGCTCAGTTGGTAGAGCGCCTGCTTTGCAAGCAGGATGTCAGGAGTTCGAATCTCCTAGGCTCCACCGCGAAAGCCCGATCAGAAAATATTTCTGGTCGGGCTTCGTCGTTGGCGGGGCGGTGGTACCAACGGGTGTTGACTGAGATGGCGGCGGACGGACCAGCAGGAAGAAGCAGTCGCGCTACTGAATTTTCTTGTCGAGGACGCGCTGAAGCTCGAGCACGGTCTCCTCAGTCAGCAGTTCCCGGTCTTTCACGAGCATGCTGCGAACGCGATCTGCGAACTGAGCCGGTGTGAGCTCCGGGGTCTTGGAGCCCTCGATTTCGTTAGGACCATCCATGAGCTGGGCATTCTGAAGGATCAGCGCTTGCATGTTTCGAAACTCGGTGGCTGCGATCATCGCGCGAAATCTCTGGGCCCACTCGACGCTGCTCATCGTGAACACTGGGTCGCTCAACGCTAGAGAGGTACTCGCTTGAGGGTCGTCCGTGATCTCGGTTTCGACGAGCTCCAGGAACTCGATCGTGGCGGCCTGGACTTCCTCCTGTTGTGGGCGTCGTGTGATGCGGTACCAGGTACGTTTGACCGCAGGAAGAGCGATTTCGTTCCACCAACGTATGACGTGCGGAGCGGTCGCCAGAGCTCCGAGAACGACGAGCGCAACAATCAGAACTGTCGCTTGGTCGATCAGCTCGCGTTCTTCTGAAGTCATCTCAGGCTGCGGCGCATCGTCGTAGTCAGACGAGTCCGGGTCATCGACCCACACCCACGCGGCATTGCTTTTGAGTTCGTTGGTCCCGTCCTCGAAGATGTGACCCGTGACTGCGCCGTCGACGTTACGAGACGTGCCCAGATGGTGGCCCTCAGGGATGATTGGCTCGTACGGCATGCGCGCCATTATATCGGGGTGTGGGGCGGTTGCGAGAACGTGCAACTCGTGGTCGGTCTGTTGGCGTGATTCGCCCTGGGTTTCGTTCCTATCGGGCGGCTTGGGATGTCATCTCGCAGGACATCGGCGACATTTCTGCGTCAGGACATCGGTGACGTTTCCGGGGCCCTTCGTGGTGACACTTCTGCCGCTCACACTCGCGGCCTAAACCGAAACTGTCACCGATTCGTTCCTCACGCCCGACGCCGTTATCGTCTGTCGTTACCTTTGACCCAGACGCCCGTGTAACGCCAGAACAGGCCCCGTCGAAGCTTCACTCCGGGCAGAGCCCTGCGAGCGACTGCCGCGATCTGATCGAACGATTCTGTCGGCTCGACAGTAGGCGCTGTCATGCTTTCTGGAACATCGACTGCGCGACGTGGGTGGCGGATCAGCCCGACCATCGGGTTGAGGAGCAGCGATGCTATCGAGCGTGGAAGGTCGGCTCGGGTCTCGCGAGCTAGTCCGACGATGACCAGACGGCCGCCCGGTCGGATGAGTTCTCGCGCGGCCTCCAGCGTCGGTGCGAGCGGCAGATGGTGGAGCACCGCAACGAACGTCACGAGGTCAAAGGATTCCGGGTCGAACGCACCGGGGTCGAACGGCGATTCGAGTACCGTCGCGTTGTTCGCCGTGGCGACCGTGTCGCGTGCTCGGACGGCGGTGATGCTGTCTGGTTCGATTCCCACGGCCGTCGGCATCACAAGTGCCAGCTGACGGAGCAGGAGTCCCGTGCCGCAGCCGACGTCGAGAGCTCGATCGCCACCCCGTCGGCGCGCCAGTCGCGCATGCCGGAGCACCCAGGGTGAGTACGCCTCGTTGTGCGACCACGGGTGGGCTGCGCTGATCTGGCTCAGGTTGCCTAGGGCGTGTTGCTAAAGGATCGCCAGGCTCGATGGTGATGTGAGCCGGAATTGTAGGATTGGCAGGTGGACTTCCTCGCCTCTCCTGTTCTGAGCAACGAGTTCGTGCGTTTGGAGCCCCTCAGCGAGGCGCACCGAGCCGACTTGGTCGAAGCTGTTCGAGTGGGTGATCTGTGGAAAGCCTGGTATACCCACATTCCTTCTCCGGAAGACATGTCAGCGACCATAGAGAAGCGTCTCACCGCTCACGCTGAGGGCTCAATGGTCCCGTGGGCTGTCATCGATGCTGCTACTGACCGCGCTGTCGGCATGACGACGTATTTGAACATCGAGCCGACGAATAGACGTCTGGAGATCGGGTCCACGTGGCTGGGCGTGGGTGCGCAAGGCACAAGGATTAACCCCGCTGCCAAGCTGTTGCTGCTGAGTCGAGCGTTCGATGATCTGGGCTGCGGGGCGGTCGAGTTTCGAGCGCACTGGCACAATCGGCAGTCCCGCGCGGCCATCGAGAAACTGGGCGCGAAACAAGATGGCGTGCTGCGTAACCACACGATCTTCGAGAACGGAACCGTTCGCGACACGGTGGTGTACTCGATCATCGACGGGGAGTGGCCAACGGTGAAGTATGGCCTTCAGGAGCGCCTTGAGTCGCTCCGATCCTTCGAGAACTTGCCTTAGAGCCATTGGAGCGTCGCAGCGAAACAGAGCGCGGAGTGGTAGTTCCGGGCGGTCTTGTCTGAGCGCATCGCGATGTGAATTGGCCTGACTTTCGTTCCGTTCTTCAAGTAAGGATTGTGATGTCTCATGACTTCGGTGACATTTCTGCGTCAGGACATCGGTGACAGTCGATGTGTCAAGACATCGGTGACGCGGGCTTTCGTCGACCGCCGCGAGGTTTGCCATTGCTGACGTATGTGATGCCGGGTTCGGGCCAGGGATGTTCGATGATCAGTTCGCCGGTTTCCTGGTCGAAGAACGCAATGGTTGCCTCGTCACGGACGATCGTGACGAGCTTCCCAACGAGGTCACTACCGATCTGAAACTTCACTCCTCTAACCTTGATTCCGCCACTCGCGCTCACGTGACGGGTGTTCTCGGGGAGGAACGCTCCGGCTACCGCCGCAGGCGAAGGCGTCGGGTGAGCGGCTCTCAATGGCCGCGGGGGTTCGGCGATGGGTGTCGCGTCCCATGCTTGTTGCGGGGTGATGTGCCCAGGCAAGCCTTGATGAGGGCGGTCGACGTTGTAAATATGGTCGAACTCATCGACCTGCGCCTGCAGTTCGCCGAGCGTCGCGGCGATCGGCTGCTTGTCGAGGTATCGGAACAGCGTCTGGTGGAACCGTTCGTTCTTACCTTGCGTTGTCGGTTTGTAAGGTTTCCCCGTGATCGGCTTCACGCCCAGACGAGTGACATAGTCCACGAGTTGCCCGACGATCCCGCGTCGTGACGGGTTCAACGCAGCACCGTTGTCGGTGAGGAGCCGTTGCGGGACGCCGTGCGCTGCGATGCCTTTCGCGACAACGTGAACAGCCGCGTCTGAGGTCTCACCGGTGGCGACGTGGGATGCGACAGCCAGGCGTGAGTGGTCGTCGAGAAGCTGGAAGATCACGCATTTACGACCCCCGACGAGGACATACTCGGTCGCGTCCAGTTGCCAGCACGCGTTCGGCGCCGGGTAAACGAACCTGCGGAACGACGCACGCGGTCGCTTCTTCGGTTCCGATTTGGCGACCCCGGCATCACGAAACACGCGCGACAGCGACGCCGGTGATGGTGCCGTCAACCCCATCGCGGTCATTTTCGCGTGAACGCTGATCGGCCCGTGATCGAGTCCCGATTGCTCCAACGACGCTCGGATCGCCAATGCTTGATGTTTGGTTTCATCACTGAGCCTTGTGGGCGAGGTTCGTGGGCGACGCGATTTGGGTTCGAGGGCAGCAGCGGGCCCGTCGGTGACCGCGCGACTCCGCAATATGTAGAACGTCTTGCGGGAGATGCCGTGTTCGGCGCAGAAGGTTGTCACCGCCCCGCGCGGCGCATCGTCTGGCCACCGCGAGATTGCGAGACGGATACGAGGATCAACAGGTTCATTTCGGGTCACTTCTACATTTGAGCGGCAGAAGTGTCACCACGAAGGGCCCCGGAAACGTCACCGATGTCCTGACGCAGAAATGTCACCGATGTCCTGCGAGATGACAGGACAAAGCTCCCGATAGGAACGAAAGTCAGGCCGATTCAATTGACCGACTACCCGAACCTGTAGCAGACACCTTGCTCTACCTCTGATGGTGGCATAGTCAAGAACCCTCCCACCAGAGCGAACAACTAGAGCGGAGGCAGCCCACGCCCTGCCCGATCCTTGACCGCCGATGCTCGATGGGGCGAATCCGCGATCGAAGCTGGCGCTAGGCGTCATGCCGGAACCTGGAGGCGGAGTCATCCGCAGATTTCTGGACCATGCTCACTTCGTGTGGGTCCACACCGTCATGCGGTGGACACCAAAGCGCTTGGCGATGGACAACACGCTTTCGCCGTTCGCTTTGGCAGTTCGGATAGCGTCTACTTCCTTCGCCGTCAAAGGTGTTCTAGTCCGTCTCGTAGGCTCTCGAACCTCTGCGGAGTCGTCACCGTGCACGACCGGCATGGCATCGGCGACCCCTCGCCGAGCCTGATTCCACGCGGAAGTTAGTCGCTCGAACCGCTGTAAGGTGTTCGGTTTGAGTCCACCCGCGTCCACCACGAAAGCCCGATCAAAACACGTTTCTGATCGGGCTTTGTCGTTGGCGCGGCGGTGCAGTCGCCTTGTCTCGGCGCTCGTCAGCCCCGCCCCGGGCGTAGTGCGCGTAGTCCTCGAGCAGACCCTCCACCTGCCAGGGCGGGAGGACCCCGGTCAGCATCTCGCCGAACTTCGCAGGCGAGACGTCTTCGAAGCGGATCGCATCGCCGATCGTCGGAACCGCAGCGACGGACTGGGCGTACACCTGGATCAGGAGCAGCGTGCGATCCGCGATGAGGTCGGCGTAAGCGTCTCCCATCGCGTCGAGAATCGCGACCGGTGCCTCATCGTGCGGATGGTGGAAAGCGTCTCTTCGATGCGCTCGAAGTATTTGTCGAGAGCGGCAACGAACAAGGCCTCCTTCCCGCCGAACAGCTTGAGCGCGTATGCGCTCGAGATGCCGGCCTCACTCGCGACATCGGCGACCGTCGTGCCCACATAGCCGCCCCGCGAAAACGCGGTGAGTGCGGCACTCACGATTGCGGAGCGGCGGTCGGCTGCAGTGGAGAGCGAGCGTTGAGCCGTGTGAGTGACTACACACTCACTCTCTGGCGTACCGTTCATACGAGGCCGGTCGGGCCGATCCGGAACATGCTCACGGAGGCGACGCACCCGGAAGGAGTGAATAGGGTGACTGCATGGGCAGAACAGATCGCGCCAGTCTCCTGATCCACGTGGACAGGGCGGAAGTGTTCGCGGCTCTGACGAGCAGTGACGCACTCGCCGCCTGGCTTCCTCCGCAGGGGATGCGCGGTCGATTCGAGCGGTTCGACATGCGCGAGGGCGGCTCATTCCGCCTCGTGCTCACCTATGAGGACGCTTCTCGCGCCCCGGGCAAGACCTCGGCCGCCTCTGACGTGTCGGAGGCGCGCATCGCGGAGCTCGTTCCGGGAGAGCGAATGGTGCAGGAAGTGGACTTCGAGTCGGACGACCCTGCGTTCCAGGGCACGATGCGGATGGAGTGGACGCTCCGCAGCGCCGAGGGGGGAACCGACGTCGAGGTCGTTGCGCGCAATGTCCCAGACGGAATCCGCGCGCGCGATCACGCTCAAGGACTCACATCGTCCTTGTCGAATCTCTCCGCTCTTCTCGAGCCGTAGCGCTGGCGGCGTTCTCGTACGATCGAGGAATGGACTTCTTCGACGTTCCGGTGCTCAGTAACGAGATCGTGCGACTGGAGGAACTCAGCGAGGCGCACCACGATGACCTGGTGGATGCGGTGCGAGCGGGCGAGATCTGGCGGGCGTGGTACACCCAGATCCCCTCTCCGGAGAACATGTCCGCGGCGATCGCGCAGCGCCGAGCCGCCCACGCGGAGGGGACGACGGTTCCGTGGGCTGTTGTCGATGCCGCCTCCGGCCGCGCCGTGGGCATGACGACGTTCCTGAACATCGATCCGGCGAATCGACGCCTGGAGATCGGTTCCACCTGGCTCGGCGCGACTGCGCAGGGCACGGGCATCAACGCGGCCGCCAAGCTGCTCCTCCTGAGCCGGGCCTTCGACGACTTGAACTGCGCGGCCGTCGAGTTCAGGACGCACTGGCACAACCGTCAGTCGCGCGCGGCGATCGAGAAGCTCGGCGCGAAGCAGGACGGCGTGCTGCGCAACCACCGGATCTTCGAGAACGGAACAGTTCGCGACACCGTGGTCTATTCGATCATCGACGGCGAATGGCCGACCGTGAAGTACGGGCTCCGGGAGCGTCTCGGTCTGCGTCACGAAGAATGAGCGCTCGCGCCCACGGCGTAGAGCACGACCGCGGTTCGGCGCACACCGCTGTCGATAGGCTGACGGCGTGACGACCGCCGAGTATCGAGACACCCTGGCCGCCGTGCTCCGTGAGGCCTCGCCGGCCGCGGCTTCGAAGCTCGCCGCGATCCAGCGGGTCGCGACCGCGGGTGCGGATGGTGTGCTCATCGACGTCTTCGTCGACGAGGATGCGGAGGGCACCTTCAGCGTGTGGGCGCGGTTCGAGGGCGATGACTCGTTCGCTCTCGATCGCCTGCTCGGTGAGGAGCGAGAGCTGTTCAGCGTGATCTGGGGCGAGGAGGGCTGGGAGCCCGAGGTTCCGCCCCGCCCGTCCGGATGGTCGAGACAGGCGCTGACGGACGCGATCGTCGGTGTCGTCGCGGCGTGGGTCGATCCGCTTATTCCCGTCGGCGGTCCAGACATGTGGTGGGAGGCCGCCGCGCCCGACAGCGCGGCGGAGCCGATCGCAGTGGGACCGCAGCATGGGTGACTTCCGGCAGCGGAGAACTCGCTGAACCGGTTCCAATGCTCTCGCGTCCGTCCGTACTTTTTCGTATAACATTAATGACATGGGTGAGAGCGAGACGATCAAGGGGACGCCGGTCACCGACGAGCAGATCGCTGCGTGGTCGGATGAGGCGGAGGCTGGATACGACGTTGCCGCTTTGAAGAAGCGAGGTCGCGGGCGGCCCGGACGAGGTGCGGAGCCGTCGCAGGTCGTCGCCCTTAGGCTCACCGCCGAAGAGATCAGCGCTCTCGATGCTCGTGCGGAGCGGGAGGGCAAATCTCGCTCCGAGGTGATCCGCGAGGCGCTGGCCGCGGCGTGAAAGTTCACCCGTCCGCGCTCCGGCATGGGATCAGCGTTGAAGATGCGATCCAGGCTGCGACCTGGGCGACGTGGATCGAGGATCTCGACGACGACAGTCCGGCGCGGCAACTGCGACTTGGGTTCGATACTCGTGGGCGGTTGCTTGAGACTGTCGTCCTGGTCTTCGACAGCGGCAATGAACTCGTGATCCACGCAATGAAGGCCCGACCTCAGATGCTCGATCTGCTCCCGTAGGCGGCTCGCTGATCCGGCGGCTCCCACCCCTGCATCCGTCGCGCGGCCCGGGCGGTGAGCGCGGCCGGGGCGGCGCGGAGCAGCGCGTTCCGGATCCGAACCGCAGCCGGGCCGGACGCCTGTGCCACCCTCCCCATGACCCGCGACTGCCGCCAGATCGCGGTCGTGCGCTTCCGGCGCAGAGCGCTGTACCGCTCGAGCGCCGCGTCGATGTTGCCGCCCCGCAGCAGCACCGCCAGCGTCGCGGCGTCCTCGATGCCCTGCCCCGCACCGACGGCGGCCGGCTCGTCGCGCTGCTCGTACACGACGACCTCTTGCCCGTCGGCCGACAGCGCGGCAGCGGCGGTCAGGCCTCCGATGCCGGCGCCGATGATCCCGATCCGCCGAGTCATGGCTCCGATGCTAGCGCTGAGCCGTCCCGCGCCGCAGGACGATCACCGCGGCCTCACGCGGCAGCCGCGGCCTGCGCCCTCTTCCGGTCGCGGTACGCCTTGGCCTTCATCCGGCTGCCGCAGACCGTCATCGAGCACCACTCGCGCCGCCTGCCGCGCGAGCGGTCGAGGTAGATCTGCGTGCAGATGTCGCGCCCGCACTCGCGCAGCAGATGCGTCTCGTCGCCGCCGGCGATCTCGATCGTCTCGCGCGCGATCTGCGAGAGCGCCTGCTCCGCGCTGCCGCTGGGCGTCCAGCTCCCCGCCCCGAGCCGGATCTGCAGCGGAGGCTTCGCCGCGTACGCGTTGACGACGTCGACCGCGTCCTGCGGCATCGGCCGCTTGTGCAGGCGCGACCAGATGAGCGCGTAGGCGGCCTCGCGCAGCTCGAACGCGGAGGCGAGGTCTTCCTCGGTCGCGCCGACGCCGCCGGGAACGAGGCCGGACTCGTCGAACCAGGCATCGAGCATCGCCGGAGAGGTGAGGAACTCGAAGGGCTCGTCGATGCGCCGCGCCCGCAGCGTGCTGAGGAAGTCGAGGGCACGGGTGCCGCAGGGGAACTCGTGATGCATTCCCTGAGTCTATCGCGTCACCGGCTTGACAGGTGATGTTTTCGGATGACATGCTCGTTACCAGTCAAACCGGTAACTCTTAAAGGAGACCTCATGTCGAAACCCATCTACACCGCTGTTGCCACCTCGACGGGCGAGGGCCGCGAGGGCCAGGTCGCGACGAGCGACGGCACGCTCGACCTGCAGCTGGCCATGCCGGGCAGCGGCCAGGCCGGCACCAACCCCGAGCAGCTCTTCGCGGCCGGATGGTCGGCCTGCTTCCACTCTGCGCTCAAGATGACCGCGAAGAAGAACAAGGTCGCCCTCGAGGACTCGGCCGTCGTCGCCGAGGTGACCCTCTCATCCGACCCCGAGACCGGCTTCGGCCTCAGCGGCGTGCTGCACGTCGAGGCGGCGGGCATCACGCAGGACGAGCTCCAGAAGCTCGCCGACGAGGCGCACCAGACCTGCCCCTACTCGAAGGCCGTCCGAGGCAACATCGAGGCGACCGTCGCCGTTACGGCAGGCTGAGCCTCGCCTACACCCCAGCCGGCACCTTCTCCTCGCGCGCCTCGGTCGCGTCACCCGTGCCCTCGTCCTCGTTCCGGAAGATGATCTTGAACACGGGGAAGAACACGGCGCACGAGATGAGCGCGTTGATCAGCATCGTGATGACGTCGGCGATCGTCTCGCCCGTGGCGCCCATGTCCCACGTCGTGATGAGCAGGTCGTAGATCGGGGTCTTGTAGAGGCCCTGCAGCGCCGCGGCGCCGAACGAGATCACGACGTAGGCGACGGCGTACCAGGCGGCGGCGCGCCACGGGTTGCTGTTCGACTTGAACGTGATCGAGCGCTGCGCGAAGAAGTTGACGACCTGCGCGATCGCGAGCGTGATCTGCACGGCCAGGAAGTACGCGAGCCCGCCTCCGCCGTCCGGCAGGGCGCCCGCGGCGTAGTCGAACACGTACCCGGCGCCAACCGGGATCGCCTGGAAGTCGGTGCCGACGAGGTCGGTCATCCCGAACAGCGCCTTGAACACCGGCATCAGCACGAGCTGCAGAACGGTCATGCCGACGTTCAGCACGCAGAAGACGATGAGCTGGGCGAGGGTGGGGCGTGCGGCGGCGAACGCCGCCCAACGAGTGCGCATGATGAGTGCTGAGCCTTCCGCCGCCGGCATCCGTCGCCCGCGGTCCTCGCTATCAGATCAGCACGCGGGCGCCCTCCGGCGCGTTCGTGCACGACAGGTCGGATCGGGGCGATGATCGGTCGTGCGCGGCCGCGCACGGAGGGGCCGGATGAGGCGGGCAGCACACGCGCGGAGACTGGCGAACCTGGGTTCTCCCGCTCGCCGACAGCGATAGCGTGGGGGCATGACCGCCCAGCGCATCGCCTTCCTCGACGTCGACGGCACGATCCTCGATCACGGCCGCGCGATCGCCCCGTCGACGGTGAACGCCGTGCGCACCGCGCGCGCCAACGGCCACCTCGTGTATCTCTGCACGGGCCGCGCCGAGGGCGACATTCACGAGGAAGTCCGAAGCATCGGCTTCGACGGCGCCATCACGAACGGCGGGGCGTTCGTCACTCGCGGCGACGAGCTGCTCGTGTCGCACCCCATGCCCCGCGCCGACACCGATCGCCTGGTCCAGTACTTCCACGACAACGGCATCCACTACTTCCTGCAGACGCACGAGACCGTGTACGCCAGCGAGGGCATCGCGCGCCTGTTCGGCGGCTTCGCGGCGAAGCTCCGGGGGCGCCGCTACGAGCCGGGCGACGACAGCATCGACGCGATCGCCGAGCCCGTCGCCGAGTTCCCGTACCGCACGGCCGACGAGGCCGATCTCGACCAGGTCGTCAAGACGACGTTCATCAGCGAGACGTCCGACAGCCTCGATCGCGCCCAGGAGGACCTCGGCGACCGCTACCACGTCATCCCCGGTTCCATGCCGATGCCGGGCGGCTCGAACGGCGAGATCGCGCTGCTCGGCGTGAACAAGGGCGCCGCCATCCTGGAGCTGCTCGCGATCCTCGAGATCGACGCGGCCGACGCGATCGGCATCGGCGACAGCTGGAACGACGTCGAGATGTTCGACGTCGTCGGCACGCCCATCGCGATGGGCAACGCCGACCCCGAGATCCAGGCGCGCGCCGGCCGCGTCACGACCGCGGTGCTCGATGACGGCGTGTGGAACGCGTTCGTCGAACTCGGGCTCGTCTAGCGTCGTCGACGGCGCCCGTCACCCGCCCCCGTCGCACACCGCCCGCTCAGCGGGCGAACTGCCAATGGGCGGCGCGGAACAGCTCCAGCGTCTCGTCCTCGGTCAGCCCGTCGACGCCGGGGAGCAGGAGGTACGGGATGCTGAAGCGCAGGTAGGGCTTGGGTCCGACGAGCACACGGAACCACCCGGGCTGCGCGTTCACGCGCTCGTGTCCCAGCGCGGTGAGCGGCATGACGGTGCAGTCGCCGCCGATGTCGTTGCGCACCCGCACGCGCGTCCGCTCGGGCGGCGCCACGTCGCTCCACGGAATCGGTCCGATGCCGCGGACCACGGTGCCGGAGCGGTCGATCGTCACCGGATGAGCCTCCGCGGCCAGGCGTGGGCCGTAGAGTGCGCGGAGCAGGAGGGCGGTGCCGAGCGCGACCACTCCGGCGAACGCCAGGAAGCCGCCGAGGGCGAGCGCCAGCGCCCAGCTCCCGACGTCGCGGAGCACACCGCCGAGGATCATCAGGGCCATGCCGAGCGCGAGCACACCGATCGCGACGTTGCGGACCCCGGCGACGCTCCTCATCCATCTGAGGGTGGGGTCGCAGGCACGGCCGGGGAGCGTCACCGCGCCGTGGGCACCCAGCTGCGCCAGCACCGCCTGCAGCGAGAGCGTCTGCGGGGTCGTGCCTGGTGATGTCATCGGGCGCCTCCGATCGGGAGCGGTACGACTCCAGGCTATGCGCTGAGCGGGGGCGCTGAACCGCTCAGGGCAGCGGTGCCCATTCGACGTGGATCGTCGAGCGGCGCCCTGTGCGGCGGTTCCCGCGTTCCGCCGGATGCGGCCGAGCACGAGACCCGCGCCGACGCATGCCGCCCACAGCCCGAGCTTCCACAGCAGGTACGGCACGGGATAGGCCGCCCGTCTGTCGGGTGCGTCGGAGTTCGCGTCGCTGATGCCGACCGCGATGGCGAGGAGCAGGGGGATCGCCGCGAGGCTGGCCGCCCACCCCGGGGTGCCGGATGAGGCAGCGGCGATGGCGAAGGCGGTCGCGAAGGCGCCGAGGCCCGAGAGCGTCCACAGCACCGCGCGCAGCGCGGGAAGGAACCAGGAGCGCCGGTGCAGACGGCGCTGCGGGTCGGTCGTGCTCATTGCCGCCTCCTTCGTCCGGCTGCGTCGTCTGCGAAGCGCGGCCGGCTTCAGTCATGCGCAGGATGGGCGCTCCCGGTCCCGGCTCGCCGCACCTCGTCGTTCCCGCTGCATCCGCGTAGGCTCGACTCCGAGCGTCGCGAAAGGGGTCAGGATGGCGCTGGTACTCGACCTGCTCGGCGTGTTCTTCTTCGCGCTGTCAGGGTCCCTCCTCGCGGCCCGCCGCGGCTTCGACATCGTCGCGTCGCTGCTGCTCGGCGCGCTCACGGGCCTCGGCGGCGGCATCGTGCGCGACCTCATCCTCGGGGTGCCGCCCGCGGCCTTCGATCAGCCGATCTACCTGCTCCCGCCCGTGCTCGCGGCGCTGCTCGTGTACGTGCTGCACGGCTCGATGCATCGCTTCACGCGGCCGCTGCTCGTCTTCGACGCCGCGGGGCTCGGGCTGTTCTGCACGACGGGCGCGGTCAAGGCGCTCGAGTACGGCATCAACCCCGTCGCGGCCACCGTGCTGGGCGTCACGACCGGCGTCGGCGGCGGCCTGCTGCGCGACGTCGTCGCCAACCGCGACCCGCAGCTGTTCGATCCGCGCGACCTCTACGCGGTGCCCGCCATGCTCGGTGCCGCGCTCGTGACCGTGCTGTGGACGGCCGGCTGGCACGCCGACTGGATCAGCCTGGTCGTCGCCGCCCTCGTGTTCGTGCTGCGCGTGCTCTCGCTCTGGCTGCGGTGGAGCGTGCCGCACGCCGTTCGCCGTCCGTTCGCCGATCCGACGGGCGGTCGGGGCGAGTAGCCGGATGGCGCGGTCGCGCCCTACGGCAGCAGGCCGAGCCGGCGCGCGGCGGCGACGGCCGCCATGCGCGTGCCCGAGTCGAGCTTGGCCATCGCCGAGCTGAGGTAGGCCTTGACGGTGCTCTCGCGCAGGCCGAGCTGCGAGGCGATCTGTGCGTTGGTCGATCCGACCCCCGCGCAGGCGAGCACGTCGACCTCGCGGGGCGACAGGTGCACGTCGGTCGCTTCGCCGGATGACGAGGGCGCCGCCAGCGCGGCCAGCCGGTTCTCGACGTCGGTCAGCCGCGCGCGCAGCGCGTCGTCCTCGATGCCGCCGGCGATCACGCGGAGCTCGGCGTAGGTCGAGCGCAGCTCCTCCTGCTGCGCCGCCGAGAAGCCGGCGACCTCGGGCGACGGCGCGATCGCCGCCTGCGCGGTGCGGGCGTCGTCTGCCGCGATCATCCGGGCGAACTCCTCGGCGACCCGCACGCCGGGCTCGGCGGAGACGCCGCCGATGCCCCAGTTGCCGTGCACCCCGCCGTAGAGCACGCCGCGGGCTCGTCGGTCGAGCACGACGGGAACGGCGATCAGCGTGCCGATGCCCTCGCCCAGGATGTAGCGGTCGTAGTCGTGCGTGATCTGCTTCGCCGACGCGTAGTCGCCCGCCAGGCGCGGGCGCAGCTCGGCGACGGCCCTGCCGCCGAGACCGCGCTCGGGTGCGACGTTCAGCCCGCGCAGCGCGTTGGTCTGGTTGCCGTGGAACGCGGTGACGCGGGTGACGCCCGCCTCGTCGATCAGGCCGCCGAACACCACGGGGAACCGCGTCATCCTGGCGAACTCGTTCACCGCGGCGACCAGCATTCCTGCCTCCGGCATGGTGCGCTCCTTTGCGTCATCCGGTGGGTACCGACTTTCGGGGGTGACGGGGTGCGTCACCCACTTCGTAGCGTCGAAACTACCACCGGGCGCAACGATGCGCTCGCTCGGGCACGCAATTGCTCGAGACACTGACATGCGGCAAGGAGGCCACATGACGGACAACGATACGGATCGCACGGCGCAGGGTGCGATCGACTACGAACAGGTCGAGCAATCGCCGAGGTTCCAAGGGCTGAAGCGCAAGCACCGCTCGTTCGTGCTGCCGATGGCGCTGCTCTTCCTCGTCTGGTACTTCCTCTACGTGATCCTGGCGGGCTGGGCGCCCGAGTTCATGGCGCAGCGCGTGACGGGTGACATCACCGTCGGCCTGCTGTTCGGCCTCGGTCAGTTCGTGACCACGTTCGCCATCACCATGGGGTACGTGGCCTTCGCGAACCGCAGGCTCGACCCCGATGCTGAGGCGATCCGCGCGGAGCTCGAGAAGAAGGAGGCCGGCGCATGAACGACTGGCTCGCATCCGCCGGATCGACCGTGTCGGCCGCCATCGAGACGATCGAGACCAACCCGGTGATGAACATGTCGATCTTCGCGGCGTTCGTCGCGGTGACCATGTTCATCGTCATCCGGGCCAGCCGCAACAACAAGTCGGCCGCCGACTACTACGCGGGCGGGCGCTCGTTCTCGGGCCCGCAGAACGGCGTCGCGATCTCAGGCGACTACCTGTCTGCCGCGTCGTTCCTCGGCATCGTCGGCGCTATCGCGATCAACGGCTACGACGGCTTCCTGTACTCCATCGGGTTCCTCGTCGCGTGGCTCGTCGCGCTGCTGCTCGTCGCCGAGCTGATGCGCAACACCGGCAAGTTCACGATGGCCGACGTGCTGTCGTTCCGCCTCAAGCAGACGCCCGTCCGGATGGCCGCGGCCATCACGACGCTCGCCGTGTGCTTCTTCTACCTGCTGGCCCAGATGGCCGGCGCCGGCGCGCTCGTGTCGCTGCTGATGGGCATCGAGGGCGAGCTCGGGCAGTCGCTCGTCATCGCGGTCGTGGGCATCATCATGGTGCTCTACGTGCTGATCGGCGGCATGAAGGGCACGACCTGGGTGCAGATCGTCAAGGCGATCCTGCTGATCGGCGGCGCCATCGTGATGGCGGTCTGGGTGCTGGCGCTCAACGGCTTCAGCATGAACACGCTGCTCGAGACGGCGATCGCCAACAGCGAGCACGGCGACAAGATCCTCGGACCGGGTCTGCAGTACTCCAACCCGCTCGACTTCTTCTCGCTGGCGCTCGCGCTCGTGCTGGGAACGGCGGGCCTGCCCCACGTGCTGATGCGCTTCTACACGGTGCCGACCGCCAAGGAGGCCCGCCGCTCGGTCGTGTGGGCCATCTGGCTGATCGGCCTGTTCTACCTGCTCAGCCTGGTGCTCGGCTACGGCGCGGGTGCCCTCGTCGGTCCAGAGCAGATCCTGAACGCGCCCGGCGGCGTGAACTCGGCGGCCCCGCTGCTGGCTCAGGCGCTCGGCGGACCGCTGCTGATGGGCTTCATCTCGGCCGTCGCGTTCGCGACCATCCTGGCCGTGGTCGCGGGGCTCACGATCACCGCGTCGGCCTCGTTCGCGCACGACATCTACGCCAACGTGATCAAGAAGGGCAAGGTCACGGGCACGGGCGAGGTGCGCGTCGCGCGCATCACGACGCTCGTGATCGGCGCGTTCGCGATCGTCGGCGGCATCGGCGTGCAGGGGCAGAACGTGGCGTTCCTGGTGGCGCTGGCGTTCGCGGTGGCCGCGTCGGCGAACCTGCCGACGATCATCTACTCGCTGTTCTGGCGAGGCTTCACGACGACGGGCGCCGTGCTCAGCATGTACGGCGGCCTGATCACCGCGGTCGGCCTGATCGTGCTCTCGCCCGTCTTCTCCGGGTCGGAGACGAGCACGTTCCCGAGCATCGACATCGCGGTGTTCCCGCTGTCGAACCCGGGCATCATCTCGATCCCGGTCGGGTTCGCGCTCGGATTCCTCGGCTCGGTGCTCGGGCCGAAGAACGAGAGCAGGGCGCTCGCCGCCGAGATGGAGGTGCGCGCCCTCACCGGCCACGGCGCCGAGAAGGCGGTCGAGCACTAGCCGAGCAGCGCGGGCGGGCCGTTGGGGAACGGACCCGCCCGCGCTGCCCGTGCGTCGCTCCGCCCGTGCGGGTGCCGGATGGGGGCCACGCGAGCGCACTCCGCCTGGGTCGCGTGGGCAGGAGTGCCCATGCGAGGCCCTGGAATCTGTGTGTCCGCTGTGTTTGACTGTCCGCACGACTACGGCCGAGGGGGTCTCAGATGAACGGCATCAGAAGCAGCGCGGCACGCGTCGCGATCGCGCTGGGCATCGGCGCCGCGGCGCTGCCGCTGCTCGCGGGGTGCGGGGCTGGTTCCGTGCCGGCCGACGAGGTCGAGGAGAAGGTGAGCGCGGCGCTCGCCGAGCAGGTCGGCCAGACGCCAGACGAGATCAGCTGCCCCGAGGACCTGCCCGCCGAGGTGGGTGCCGAGATGAAGTGCGAGCTCACCGCGGGAACCGACACGCTCGGCGTGACGGTCACCGTGACGAGCGTCGACGGATCGGATGTCGAGTTCGACATCGGCGTCGACGAGTTGTCGACCGAATAGGCCGACGACGACCGAGAGCCGGAGCCCCGGTCGATCCTTCGCGGATCGACCGGGGCTCCGGTGCGTGCAGCGGGTGGGGTGCGGTCAGTCGTCGTTGCTGAAGGTGTCGTGGAACACGATGAACCCGTCCGGCGTGACGCGCGCCGAGGGGTTGTTGAGCAGCAGCTTCTCGAGCTCCTCGACCGACTTGTTGTTGCGCTCGGCGACCTCGTCGATGTTGTCTCCGAGGGCGTCGATGGCCTCCTGGCCGCTCATCTCCTCGTCGAGGTAGGTGGGGGCGCCCGCAGGCCCGTCGGAGCCCGTGTCGTCGCCGTCGGACGAGCCGGAGTCGCCGTCGGTCGCCGCGTCGGAATCGGCGTCGTCGCTCGAGCCGTCGTCGGCGCCGTCCTCCGGCTCGTCGGTCGGCTGCGACGTCTCGGTCGTCGTGGGGTCCGACGCCTCGTTCGGGTCGCCCGACGACTGCTGGGCGAGGTAGTACACGAGCAGTGAGACGGCGGCGATCGCGACGACGGCGATGCCCACGATGAGCACCCATCGGGTGGTGGTCGACTTCTCGGTCATGGTCGGCTCCTCTGCGGTGCGGCGATGCCTCGTGACGCACATAGTACGCGCTGGGGGTGGGAGATACAGCGGTGGGGCGGGAGCCGCTTGCGCGATTCCCGCCCCACCGTGATTCAGCCGTTGCTACGGCCGAGGGGGTGTCAGCCCTTCATCGACAGCTTGCGCTGGCGGATGGCGAGCACTGCGGTACCCGCACCCACGACCAGCAGGCCGAGGCCGATGAAGCCGAGCGGAGCGGCGTTGAAGTCGCTACCGGTCACGGCCAGGTTGCCGTCGGTGTCACCATCGGTGCTGCCGTCGGTCGAACCATCGGTCGAACCGTCCGTCGAGCCGTCGGCGTCTGCGTCGGTCGAGCCGTCGTCGTCCGTCGAACCGTCGGCGTCGGTCGTGCCGTCCGTGGTGCCGTCGGTCGTGCCGTCGTCATCGGTGGCCGCGGCCTCGACCGTGAAGTTCACGGTCTCCGAGACGTCGGAGTCGACGCCGTTGATGCTGGCCACGGCGGAGACCGTCGTGTCGCCCTCGGGCAGCGCGCCGTCGAGCTCCGCGCTCCACTCGCCGTCAGCGTCAGCCGTGACCTCGAGCGTGTGCTCGGTGCCCTCGGCGTCGGTAACCGTCACGGTGACGGTGGCGCCGGGGATCGAGGTGCCCGAGAAGGTCGGGTTCTCGTCGGTGGTGTCGCCCTCAGCGGGGTTGGTCACGACGGGAGCCGGAACCGGAACGGTGACGGTGACCTCGGCGTCGGTCGTCGGCGCACCCGTGAACGTCTGGGTGGCGGTGATGACGTTGTTGCCGTACTCGTCGATGACGACCGGAGCGGTCCACGTGCCGTCGTCGCCGACGACCACGGGCTCTGCGTCGGTGCCGTTGATCGACACGGTCACCGTGGCGCCGGGCTCGCCGGTACCGGTGACGGTGGTCTCGCCCGTCGAAGCCTCGTCGCCGTCGGCGGGCGAGGTGATCGCGACGGGCTCGATGTCAGCGACCTCGGCCGTGATCGAGAGCGTGTAGTTTCCGAGGCTGCCGTAGTCGCTGTAGCCGTTGGCGGCCGCAGCAGTCGCGCTCGAGCCGTCGCCCTGGTTGGAGCCCTCGACCCACACCGTGTAGGTGCCGGCCTCGACGTCGGTCGCGATCGCCGAGCTCAGGCCCGTGGCGACATCCTCCGACACGGCCGTCGCCTCGGGGTTGTCCGTGGCGATCTCAGCGCCGCTGGCGTCCTTCAGCGTGACCTTGCTGTCGAGGTTCGCGCCGATCTCGGCGACGTCGACGTTCGCCGTGACAGCGCCGCCGGTCGTGGTGAACTCGAAGACGTCGACGTCGGCGGTGGTGCCGATGACGCCCTCGACCGTGTAGGCGCTGGGGTCGGAGATCGCCTCGGCGGCGTCGGCGGTGTCGCCGAAGTCGTCGGCCGCGAAGTCGGCGCGGTCGGTCCACTCGAACGTTGCGGTGTACTTCACGCCGCGGTCATCGGGGTTGCAGGCGCCGTCCTTGGGCTCCCAGAAGGCATCGCCCGGCTGGAACTCGCCGGCGTTCGGCTCGCCCGCGTCGTTGAGGATGTCGTCGAAGTCGCAGACACCGCTGCCGGCGAAGTACTCGCCGTCGGCGTTCACGAAGCCCATGTAGAAGCGCGCGGCCTCGCCGTGGTCGGTGATGATCGACAGGTCGTCCTCGGTGTTGGTCGCGGTGGCGTAGTCGCCGTTCGACCACTGCGTCAGCGGCGAGTTGTAGGGAGCACCCATGATCGGGCCCCACAGGCCACCCTCGGGCTGGTAGTACTCTTCGCTGCCGAAGCCGTCGTGCTCGAGGCCGAAGTTGTGGCCGACCTCGTGCGTGATCGCGTCGCCGATGGACTTCGTGGAGGCATCCGCAGGGGTGCCGCCGCCGAGGCCCGTCGTGAAGGCGAACGCGGGGGAGAGGTACTCGGAGCCGGCGCCGCCGAGGTAGGCGATGCCGCCCGAGCCCTCACCGAAGTCGGGGTACGTGTCGGTGATCACGACGTGCGAGCCGTAGGTCGTGTCGTCGTCGGAGGTCTTCCACAGCGCGTCGGCGCCGGGGTCGACCGTCGTCACGTTGACGTCGAACGGCGCGTAGTCCTCGGCGACCTGCGCCCAGATCGACGCCTCGTCCACGCCAGCCGCGTTGGCGAACTCGTAGCTCGCCGTGTTGTTGTCGTCGTTCCACTTCGTGCCCTCGACGGTCGCGCCGTCGAAGTCGAGGTAGATGGTGATGGGTGCGCCGGGGCGCGAGCCCTCCGGACCGCCGGGAATCGCTTCGGTCTCGTCTGCCGTGTACTCGATCACGTCACCTGCGAGTGACGCGGGGTCGAGCGCATCGATACCAGCGGGGTCCTTCTGGGCCTCGGTGTATTCGTCGATCTCGCGCTGCGCGTCGGTGGTGACGTCGACAGGTGCCAGGACACCCAGGCTCTGAGGGGCGATCTTCGTCGTAGAGATTTCGTCCAGCGACCCATCGTTGGCGAGGGCCGGAAGGGCCACGCCACCGATTGTCAGCGCGCCTGCGCCGACCGTCGCCGCTGCGGCCTTGAGCCACGTACGGTGCGTTGTTTTCACGTGAGTTTCATCCAGGGTTGAGTGTTCTGACAAAAGCCAATCCGAATGGACGATATCAGTTTGGTGTGAATCGTGAAACTGCCCACCAGGCCATGGGCAGGGCCGCATGGGCAGGCCGAATTAATGCGCCTGAATGAACCGGAATGACGACATTCGTGTAATTCCGATGGTGTAAACGCCTGGTCACGGGTGATAAACCGTGCGCGAAGTGCTTCGATCGACGCGATTCTTCGAGAGCCGCCATCGCGCTACCACAGCGCGGGTTTCCTTTCAATGGAAACTTGAGAGGGGCAGAACTCCCCATGTACTCCCCGAATGTGACGCAGAACGTCGTTGTCGGAACCGGGCGGAACCTACGCGGCCCCGCCGGCGAGCCACCGCACGACGTCGGCTGCCGGTCCGGTGCGGGCGGCACGCCATCCGGTGCCCGCCCACAGGTGCAGCGCGCCGAGGTCTCCCGCTGCCGCGGCCGCCTGACGCAGCGGGCGCGTGAGGTAGTGCACCGCGGGGTAGGCCGTGACCTGCGCGTGCTGGTGGCGATCGATGAACTCGTTGCGCAGCGCGCGGGCGGGGCGGCCGGTGAACACCCGCGTGATGGTGGTCTCGGTGAACGCGGGGTCGGCGAGCGCCGCGCGATGCGGAGCGGAGGTGCCGGCCTCGTCGGTGCGAAGCAGCATCGTGCCGACCGACACCGATTCGGCACCCGCCTCGAGGAGCCGGCTGACGGCATCCGGACCGTCGACGCCGCCCGCCGCGATGACGGGCGCATCGACCTCGGCCAGCACCCGCCGGACGAGCTCGGCGGTGTCGATCGACCGGGGGTCGCGCTTCGGGGTGAAGGTGCCGCTGTGGCCGCCGGCCGCCGACCCCTGCACCACGAGGGCGTTGACGCCGCGGTTCAGGGCCTGCCGCGCCTCGGCCGGCGTGGTCACGGTGGCGAGCACGGTCGATCCGACCGCCTGCAGCGCGCGCACCGCGGTGGTCGAGGGCAGGCCGAAGGTGAACGACACCACGGGCACCTCCGACTCCACCAGCAGGGCGACCTTCTCGTCGATGCGGTCGTCGTCGCTGACGGGCTCGGGGCTGAGCTGCACGCCGTGGCGCTCGGCGTCGGCGGCGATCTCGTCGGCGAACACCGCGAACGCATCGTCGTCGATGTCGTCGGCCTCGGCCGCGAAGAGGTTGACTCCGAAGGCGCCGCCCAGATCGCGCGCCCCGGCAATCTCGGCGGCGAGGCCGTCGACCGTCTTGTAGCCGCCGGCGAGGAACGGGAACCCGCCGGCGTCGGCGACGGCCGACGCGAGGGCGAGGGTCGAGGGGCCGCCGGCCATCGGCGCGGCGGCGATGGGCAGGCGTGAGTCCAGAACGGGCATCGCGGTACCTCCTGTTCGTGCCTCCCCCTCTTCGACCATAGCGGCCGGCGCCGGGGGCGGGCCATGGTCGCCGGCGACCCCCGCCGTAGAATCGGGGGGTGCCGGATATCGACGTGCTCACCCTCGTGCTGCTGCTCGTCGCCGCGCTCTCGGCCGGCTGGGTCGATGCCGTTGTGGGAGGCGGCGGGCTCATCCAGCTGCCCGTGCTGATGCTGGCTCCCGGCATCACTCCGCTGCAGGCCCTCGCCACCAACAAGTTCGCGAGCATGATGGGCACGGCCGTCGCCACCGCGACCTACACCCGTCGGATCAGACCCGACTTCCGGGTCGCCCTGCCGCTCGCGGTGATGGCGCTGCTCGGCGCCGTGATCGGCGCGATGCTGGCGACGCTCATCCCCGCCGAGGCGTTCGACCCCATCATCCTCGCCGTGCTGCTCGTCGTCGGCGCGTTCACGGTGTTCAAGCCGCAGCTGGGCGTGCACACGAAGCAGCGCTGGACCGGATGGCGCCACGTCGTCGCCTCCGCCGCGATCGGCCTCGCCGTCGGTACCTACGACGGCGCCCTCGGGCCCGGCACCGGATCGTTCTTCGTCATCCTGATCGTCAGCGTGCTCGGCTTCGCCTTCATGCAGGCGACGGCGTTCGCCAAGATCGCCAACCTCTGCACCAACATCGGGGCGCTGATGTTCTTCATCCCCGCGGGTCACGTGCTGTGGGGCCTCGGGCTCACCATGGGCGCCGCGAACCTCGTCGGCGGCTACATCGGCGCCCGCATGGCGCTGTCGAAGGGATCGCGGTTCGTGCGCGTCGTCTTCATCGTCGTGGTGCTGGCGCTCAGCATCAAGATCGCGTGGGACATGATCGCGGGCTGAGCCCGCCGGCACCGGATGAACGGGGCGTGGCCGCCGCCTGAACGGCGGGCGACCACACCTTACTTATAGGGGCTCCTACAGACCGAGCAGCCAGGTCGCCATCAGGAAGTAGATGACGAGGCTCGTCGCGTCGCAGAACGTGGCGATGAACGGCGTCGAGAACACCGCCGGATCGGCCCGCACGGCGCGCGCGAGCAGCGGCATCGCGCCGCCGACCGCGGCGGCCAGGGTGCAGACGCAAAGCAGGGTGAAGCCGATGACCTCACCCATCTCGACGCCGAACACCAGGCTCGCGAGGACGAAGCCGAGCCCGCCGAGCAGTGCGCCGAGCAGCACGCCCACGCGCACCTCGCGCCAGAGCACCTGCAGGATGTCTCGGGGTCTCACCTCGCCGAGCGCCAGCGCGCGCGTCACCGTCACCGCGGCCTGCGACCCGGTGTTGCCCGCCGTGCCGGTCAGCAGCGGCACGAACAGCGCGAGCGTCACGACCTTGTCGAGCGTCGAGTGGAAGATGTTCAGCACCTGCACGGTGAGGATCGCCGACACCGCGAGCACCAGCAGCCACACCACGCGCGAGCGGACGAGGCTCCACACGGGGGCGGCGAGGTACGGCCGGCGCAGCGGCTCCGCGCCGCCCTGTCGGGCGCTGCGACGATCCTCGCTGCGTTCGACGATCAGGTGCGCGTCGTCGCTGGTGAGCAGGCCGAGCAGGCGGTCCTCGCTGTCGAGCACCGGGGCGGCCAGCAGCTGTGCGTCGATGATCTCGCGCGCCGCGTTCTCGGCGTCGTCGGTCGCGTGGACGTATACCGGGTCGCGCATATAGTCCTTGACCAGCGCGGCGGGGTCGCCCATGACGAGGCGACGGAGGCTGATCACGCCGAGCAGGCGGCGGTGCTCGGTCGTGACCGGCAGCTGGTAGATCGTCTCGGCGCCCATGCCCCGGTAGCGCACGTGCGCCAGCGCGTCGCCGAGCGTCATGGTGTCGTTCAGCCGCACGTACTCGGTGCTCATGTAGCGGCCGATGCTGTCGGCGTCGAAGCCGAGCATCGGCGCGGTCAGCGCTCGCTCGGCCGGCGACAGCCCCTTCATCAGCGACTTCGCGACCGTTGCCGGCAGGTCGTCGAGCAGCTGGGCCCGGTCATCCGGGTCCATCTCCTCGAACACCCGCGCGACGTCCTCGGCCTGCAGGCCCTGGATGAGCTCGCCGCGCATCTCGGGCTCGAGCAGCTCGAACACCTCGAGCGCCCTCGTGCGCGAGAGCAGCCGGTAGATGATGGCGCGGTCCTCGCGGTCCTCGCGCTCGAGGATGCGCGCGATGTCGTGGGGATCCTGCTCGGCGAGGGTCGCCTGGATCGTGGTGAGCGTGCGTTCTCGCAGGGCCTCGTTCATCCGCTCGATGAGTTCGTCGAACTCCTCGTCCATTGCGCACCCCCTCTGCCGATCGGCCAACGTGAGATTCTCGCGCCGCCCGGTGAACGCCGGGAGGCCGGAACGGGAACACGGCGCGCCGCACCATGCCCCCGGAAAGCGTAGCCCCCGCGCGCCTGGGCGCCCGCCCGTGTCGCCCATCCGGTCGGCGCGGCGGCACCGGCGGTGCCGGAGACCCCGACAGCGATAGCCTTGACCCACGTATGACGGAAGGAACGACGGCGTGAACAACCGGATTCTCGTGGTGAACGGGCCCAACCTCAACCTGCTGGGTGTGCGCGAGCCCGAGAAGTACGGCACGGCGACGCTCGACGACGTGATCGCGCTGGCGACCGAGACCGCGGCCGAGCTCGGCTTCGAGGTGCGCGCGGTGCAGAGCAACCACGAGGGCGTGCTGCTCGACGCGATCCACGATGCCCGTCTCGACTGCGACGCGGTCGTCATAAACCCGGGCGCCTTCACCCACACCTCGGTCGCCCTGCGCGATGCGCTCACGGGCGTCGCGCTGCCGTTCGCCGAGGTGCACCTGACGAACGTGCACGCGCGCGAGGAGTTCCGTCACCACTCGTACCTCTCGGGCGTCGCCTCGGCGGTCTTCGTCGGCTGCGGCGTGCGCGGCTACGAGTTCGCGGTGCGCCGGATGATCGAGGTCGCGAGCGCCTGAGCCGCGCGCCTACCGCTCGCGCATCGCGCCGGCGATGACCTCGCCGACCAGCACGGCGCTCAGCGCCGGCCCTCGCTCGGGAGCTCGCGGCAGCAGCGACGTGTCGGCGATACGGAGTCCGTCGACGCCGTGCACGCGGCCCTCGCCGTCGGCGACCGGGCCGAGGGGAGCGGTGCCGCAGGAGTGCACCGTCGTGCCGATGCGGCGGGCGATCCACGCGTCGAGGGCGCGGTCGTCGTCGAGCACCGCTGTCTCCGGGCCGTCGTCGAGCGCCGCGACGGCGGCAAACTCGGGGGAGCGGAGCAGCGAGACGGCCGTGCGGACGGCGACGCGGGCGATCTCGCGGTCGGTGCTGGTCGCGAGGTAGCCGTAGGAGACGCGCGGCGGATCGAGCGGGTCGGCCGAGCCGAGCGCGACCCGACCCGTGCCTGTGGCCGGCAGGTTCACCATCAGCGGGAACGCGTCGGGCGCATCGAGCGCGGGCAGGATCTCGCGCAGCGTGCGGGTGCCGAGCAGCAGCTCGATCGGCTCGCCGCCCGGCGTGCGCAGGTGCAGGGCTGTGGGGAAGGGCGAGCCGTCGGGCGCGGGGCGCGGCCCGTTCGGATGAGGCGCGAAGGTCAGCGTGATGCTCGGGTGGTCGGAGAGGGCCCGCCCGACGGGGAGGTCGGCGACACCGCGGATGCCGAGCCGTGCGAGGTCGTCGGCCGGCCCGATGCCCGAGAGCATCAGCAGCTTCGGCGTCTCGATCGCGCCGGCGGCGAGCACGACCTCGCCGCACCGGATGACCTCCGTGCCGCCGTCGGTGCGCACCTCGACGCCGGTGACGCGGCCGTCGTCGATGAGCACCCCGGTCGCGGCGGTGCGCCCCCGCACCGCGAGGTTCGGCCGGCCGAGCGCCGGTGCGAGGTACTGCAGTCCTGGACCGCGGCGCACGCCGTCGACGACGTTCTGCGGCACGGGGCCGACGCCCTCGGGCGCATCGGCGTTCTTGTCCGGCTCGTCGGGGAAGCCGGCCGCCCGAGCCGCCGCGGCGAACGCCCTCGACAGCGGATCGTTTCCCGCGCGCCGGACGGGGATGGGACCGGCGTCGCCGTGGCCCGGCTCCCCTCCGCAGTCGAGGTCGCGCTCGATGCCGCTGAGCAGGGGAGCGACCCGCTCGGGCGACCACCGATCGCCCCCGACCAGCGCCCACCGCTCGAGGTCGGCGCGACGGGGCCGGATGAGATAGCCGCCGTTGATCGCGCCCGATCCGCCGAGGAGGCGACCGCGCACGAGGTCGTATTCGCGAGGCGGCATACGCGTGCCGGCCTCGTCATCCGGGGCGAGAAGGGAGGTGCGGTACGTCCAGCCGATCGGCGAGCCGGGTGCCGACGCGGCGACGGTCGTGCCGTCGTATGCCTCATCGGGAATGTCATCGGTCGGCCCCGCCTCGAGCACGAGCACGCGGCGGTCCGGGTCCTCGGTCAGGCGGGCGACGAGCACCGACCCAGACGATCCGGCGCCGACGATGACGACGTCGCAGGCGCCGGCATCGGTCACGACGGCGACCCGCCGAAGACCGCGTCGAGGTCGTCGAAGCCCTCGTTGATCAGATCGATCAGCGACGTGGCCGGGTCGGCGAGCCAGCACTGGTACGCGGCGAGCGAGACCGCGAGGCACGTACGGGCGATCGTGTCGGCGCCCACGGAGTCTGCGCCGAACCCCATCCGCGCGGCCGTGAAGTCGGCGATCACCCGGCGCCAGTCGGCGTAGCGCAGCGCCGAGTGGGCGACCAGCGTCGGCGTCTCGAGCAGCACGGCCATGCGCTGGCGGTGCTGGGAGAGCGCGTCGTCGGGGAACGAGTTGAACTCGATGATCGCCTCGCGCAGCGCCTCGGCCAGGGGCATGTCGTCGGGCACCTCGGCGAGGTGCGAGCGCATGCGATCGAGCAGCGCGTCGAAGTCGCCCCACGGCAGGTCGTTCTTCGACGGGAAGTACCGGAAGAACGTGCGGCGGCCGATGCCGGCGGCGGCGGCGATGTCGTCGACCGTGACCGAGTCGAACCCCCGCTCGATGATGAGGGCGAGCCCGATCTCGCCGAGCTGATCCGCACTGGTCGAACGGGCCCGACCGGTGCGCGCGGGGGCGGCGGCGGTGGAATTCACGCGACCCCCTTCCTTTTCGGCACCGAGTGCCATTAGCATGCGAGCACGAGCTGATGCCCGTTTCTGGTTGTGACGATAGTCGCAATCGGGCGGCGCGGCCCGCGCAACCAGCCAATCCGCCGATGACGGCGGACCGGAAGTCGCCAACGACGGCGACGAAGGAGGATGACCATGACCATCACGCGCATTCACCGCGGCCCTTCCGACCAGGTCGAGTCGCCCGTCGAGGCCGAGTCGCTCGTCGAGGAGGTCTCGATCGACGGCATGTGCGGCGTGTACTGACATGCCCGCGTTCGACGCCGACCGGCCGTGGCGCCTGCATCCGCAGGTCGCCGTGCGCCCCGAGCCCTTCGGGGCGCTGCTGTACCACTTCGGAACGCGCAAGCTGTCGTTCCTGAAGGATCGCACGCTGCTCGAGATCGTCCGCTCGCTGGGCGACCACCCGAGCGTGCGCCGAGCGATCGAGGCGCAGGGCGTGCCGGCGGCGTCGATCACGACCTACGTGGGTGCCGTCGGCACCCTGGCCGCATCCCACATGATCCAGGAGCGTGACGCATGACCCTGTTGGATGCTCCGGCCCCCTCATCCGGAGCCTTTGTCCCCCCGAAGCCCCAGCGCCTGGTCGACCACTTCGAGTACGGCCTCGACGCCCCGATCTGCCTCACGTGGGAACTCACGTACGCGTGCAACCTCTCGTGCGTGCACTGCCTGTCGAGCTCTGGCCGGCGCGACCCGCGCGAGCTCTCGACCGAGGAGTGCTTCGCGATCATCGACGAGCTCCAGCGCATGCAGGTGTTCTACGTGAACATCGGCGGCGGCGAGCCGACGGTGCGCCCCGACTTCTGGGAGATCGTCGACTACGCGACGGCCCATAACGTCGGCGTGAAGTTCTCGACCAACGGCGTGAAGATCACGCCGGAGCGCGCCGAGCAGATCGCCGCGAACGACTACATCGACGTGCAGATCTCGCTCGACGGCGCGACGCCGGAGGTCAACGACTGGATCCGCGGCCCCAACTCGTACGCCATGGCCATGCAGGCGATGGAGAACATGCAGGCGGCCGGCATGAAGAACTTCAAGCTGTCGGTGGTCTGCACCCGCCAGAACATCCCGCAGCTCGACGAGTTCAAGGCGATCGCCGACCAGTACGGCGCTCAGCTACGCCTGACGCGCCTCCGCCCGTCGGGCCGCGCCGCCGACGTGTGGGACGAGCTGCACCCGCTGCCGGAGCAGCAGCGCGAGCTGTTCGACTGGCTGGTCGCGCACGACGGCGAGGTGCTCACGGGCGACTCGTTCTTCCACCTCGCGGCCTACGGCCAGGAGCTGCAGGGGCTCAACCTCTGCGGCGCGGGGCGCGTGGTGTGCCTGATCGACCCGATCGGCGACGTGTACGCGTGCCCGTTCGCGATCCACGACGAGTTCCTCGCCGGCAGCGTCCGCGACGAGGGCGGATTCCAGTCGGTGTGGCGCGAGTCGGAGCTGTTCACCCGGCTTCGCCAGCCGCAGTCGGGCGGCGCGTGCTCGTCGTGCCAGTTCTTCGACTCGTGCAAGGGCGGCTGCATGGCGGCCAAGTTCTTCACCGGTCTTCCGATGGACGGGCCGGACCCCGAGTGCGTGCAGGGCTTCGGCGAGCAGGCGCTCGAGCAGATCAAGAACGGCGAGATGAAGGGCGACAAGCCCAAGCCGTCGGGCGATCACTCGCACCGCACGACGCCGCCGCGGCCTCGTCAGGGGCCGGCGCCGACCGGCATGGGCCCCGTGCGCGTGACGCTGTCGGCGCGCCGCCCAGACGCACCGCCCGTGTCGGCGTGCGACGAGAGCCCCGTTGCGGGTCTCGCGCCCGCCCGCCTGTCGGGTCGCCGCTCGGGCGTGCAGGCGCCGCCGGCATCTGCGTGCGACGAGAGTCCGCTCGCGGGCTTCGCGGCCGAGCTCGCCGCTCGCCAGCGCGAGGGCGGCCCCGCGCCGAGCGCGAGCGTGGGGGTATCGGGCTGCGGATGCGGGTCAGCGGATGACGGAGGCTGCTGCAGCACCGCAGGATGAGAACGGAAGGGCGTCGCGCGAGCGGCGCCCTTCCTGCATCCGGCGGGTGGTCATCCGGAACCGCTTTCATCCGGAACCAGCCGCTCAGGTGCGGGAGATCGACGGAATCCGGCCGATTTCGGTCGATCTGCCGCACCGGAACGGGGGAGCTGGGCCGGATGGTGGGGAGACGAACACACAGATGAGGGGCCGAACCCCTCACGAGAAGGAACGAACAAGGAGGAGATCATCATGACCGGACGGGTCGAGGGCAAAGTCGCCTTCATCACGGGCGCGGCACGCGGGCAGGGACGCTCGCACGCGCTCCGACTGGCGCAGGAGGGCGCCGACATCATCGCGATCGACATCTGCGAGGAGATTCCGTACAACGCGCACACCGGCGCGACCGAGGCCGACCTCGCGGAGACGGTGCGGCAGGTCGAGGCGCTCGACCGGCGCATCGTCGCCAAGAAGGCCGACGTGCGCGACTTCGCGGCGCTGAAGGCCGCCGTCGACGAGGGCGTCGCCGAGCTGGGGCGCCTCGACATCGTCAGCGCGAACGCCGGCGTCGCCGGCACCCCGCAGCCGACGGAGGCGATGCCGCAGGACGAGTGGCAGACGATGATCGACATCAACCTGTCGGGCGTCTGGCACACGGTCAAGGCGGCGATCCCGCACATCAAGGCGGGCGGCGCCGGCGGCTCGATCGTGCTGACGAGCTCGGAGGCCGGACTGCGCGGCTACAGCAGCATGGCGCACTACGTCTCGGCCAAGCACGGCGTGGTCGGGCTCATGCGCACCCTCGCGATGGAGCTCGCGCCCGAGAGCATCCGGGTCAACAGCATCCACCCGACGCAGGTCGACACCGACATGATCCAGAACCAGGCGATCTACTCGCTGTTCACGGGCGATCCGAACGCCACGAAGGAGCAGTTCGCCGAGTCGTCGAGCCACGCAATCGCGTTGCCGATCCCATGGGTCGAGTCGGTCGACATCTCGAACGCCCTGCTGTTCCTCGCCTCGGACGAGGCGCGCTACATCACGGGCGTTCCGCTGCCGGTCGACGCGGGCAACCTGCTGATCTGACCCGTTCCGGTGCGACGGATCGACCTTTTTCATCCGGAATCGGTCGATCTGCCGCACCTGAACAGAGTCATCCGGACGAAGGAGAAGGGAAGGCATCATGGCGGGAAGAGTGGAAGGCAAGGTCGCGTTCATCACGGGCGCGGCGCGCGGGCAGGGGCGCTCGCACGCGCTGCGGCTGGCGCAGGAGGGCGCAGACATCATCGCGGTCGACGTGTGCGAGCCGCTCCCTGGTATGGAGAGGTTCTATCCGGGCGCGACCGAGGCCGACCTCGAAGAGACGGTGCGGCAGGTCGAGGCGCTCGACCGGCGCATCGTCGCGAAGAAGGTCGACGTGCGCGACTTCGCGGCGCTCAAGGCCGCGCTCGACGAGGGCGTCGCCGAGCTGGGGCACGTCGACATCGTCTCGGCGAACGCCGGGGTGTTCGTCTTCGGCGACCAGTCGCAGGACGCCACGGAGGAGGACTGGGACCTCGTCAACAGCATCAACGCCAAGGGCGTGTGGCTGACGGCCAAGGCGGTCATCCCGCACCTCATCGCGCAGGGGACGGGCGGGTCGATCGTGCTCACGAGCTCGACGGCCGGGCTGAAGGGCACGCCGAACGTGGTGGCGTACACGGCGTCGAAGCACGCGGTGGTCGGGATCATGCGCACTCTCGCGCTCGAGCTCGCGCCCCACAGCATCAGGGTCAACACCGTGCATCCGACGGGCGTCGACACCGACATGATCCAGAACGAGGCCACCTATCGGCTGTTCCTGCCCGACGCCCCGCACCCGACGCGCGACGACGCGGCCCCGATCTTCGAGGGGACGAACGCGCTGCCGACGCCGTGGGTGCAGCCGGTCGACATCTCGAACGCCGTGCTGTTCCTCGCGTCGGATGAGGCGAGGTTCGTCACGGGGACCGAGCTGAAGGTCGACGCCGGCTACACGCTCAAGTGAGACCGGCGGGCAACGTGCTGATCTGACCGGCTCAGGTGCGGCGGATCGACCTTTTTCATCCGGAATCGGTCGATCTGCCGCACCTGAACAGGGTCATCCGGATGAAGGGGAGAAGAACGAGTGACGATGACGGATGAGCGGGCCGGCGCGCGCGAGCGCATCGCCGCGCACCTGGTCGGGCGGGAGAGGGAGCTGGAGCTCGCGCTCGCCGCGGTGGCCGCGGGGCGCGACCTGGTGCTCGAGGGGCCGCCCGGCACGAGCAAGACGACGATCCTGAAGGCGATCACGAGCGAGTGGGGCATCCCGCTGGTCTTCGTCGAGGGCAACGCCGACCTGACGCCCGCCAAGCTCGTCGGGCACCACAACCCCGCCAGGGTGCTGCGGGAGGACTACAGCGAGGACAACTTCGTCGCGGGGCCGCTGGTCGAGGCGATGCGCGCCGGCGGCTTCCTCTACATCGAGGAGTTCAACCGCGCGCCCGAGGACACCCTCAACGCCCTGCTGACCGCGATGGCCGACCGCACGATCGCCGTGCCGCGGGTCGGCCGCATCGACGCGCTGCCGACGTTCCGCGTGATCGCGTCGATGAACCCCTACGACAACGTCGGCACGACCCGGCTGTCGACGAGCGTTCACGACCGGCTCAACCGAATCGCGATCGACTACCAGGGCGAGGAGGCCGAGCGCGGCATCGTCGCGCTGCGCACCGGACCGGACGGCGCGCTCGGCGACCGGATGATCGCCGACGCGGTCGCCGTCACGCGCGCGACAAGGAGGCATCCGGATGTGCGGCAGGGGTCGAGCGTGCGCGGCGCGATCGACTGCACGCTGGTGGGCATCGAGCTCGCCGCGCTGCGCGGGGTGACCCAGCCGGACGATCCGGCCTACCCCGAGCTCGTGCACGACGCGATGCTGGTCTCGCTCTCTGGTCGCATCCACGTCGACGAGGCGGCGGAGACGACGCCCGAACGCGTGCTGCGCGAGATCTGGGAGGACCGGTTCGTGCTCGAGCCGCACGCCGCGGCCCCCGGATGAAGGAGCGTCGAGGCCGACTCGCCCCTGCGCCGCGAGCGCGAGGGCAGGAAGAGCGGCCCGCTGCGCCGCAAGCCCAAGCAGCTGACCGAGGAGCCGACGACGTTCGAGGCTTCCGGCAGCGGGTCGGGCATGACGCTGCGCGCGTCGGGCGCCGCCCCGGCAAGGGTGCGGGGCGCCGCGGGAGGCGACGGACGCGACTTCACCGATGAGCAGGGGGAGCTCGCCGAGGCCGACGCCGAGACGGTCGAGCCCGATCCGCAGGTGCGCGCGCTCGCCCAGCAGATCGCGGCGCGCCTGTCTGTGCCGCGCCCCCGCCTCGACGCCACGGCCGCGCGGGGAGCCGGGCGCCTCGTCAGCCTGCCCTACCGAGGAGGCAGCGACGACGTCGACCTCGACCGCACGCTCGAGGTGCTCGCCGAGAAGCCGGTGCCGGATGACGAGGACATCATCGTGCGCGATCGCATGCGCACGCGGCGCAGAGTCGTGCTCGCCGTCGACGTGTCCGGATCGATGCGGGGCGAGCGCGTCCGCACCGCTGCCGCGACCGTCGGAGCGCTCGCCGCGGAGCTCGCGGGCGACGATCTGGCCGTGATCGCGTTCTGGTCGGATGCCGCGATCGTCCATCCGCTCGGTCGGCCGGTGCGGCCGAGCGAGATCCTCGACCGGCTGCTGCGCGTCCCCGCGCGGGGGCTGACGAACGTCGCGTTCCCGCTGCAGCTGGCCGCACGCCAGCTCGAGCGGGTGCCGGCGCGGCAGTCGCGGGTGCTGCTGCTGAGCGACTGCGTGCACAACGCCGGACCCGATCCGCGCCCGCTCGCCGCCCGGCTTCCGCGCCTCGACGTGCTGCTCGACGCCGGCGGTGAGAAGGACGTAGAGCTCGGCCGCGAGCTGGCCGACGCCGGCCGCGGAACCCTCCGCGTCATCCGGAGCCACCGCGATGCCGCCCCCGCGCTCGGCGCGATCTTCGGCGGCTGACGGAGCGAAGGATAACGCGGTCGCCCTCTTCGCGTAAGCCTGTCTTTTGGCACTCGGTGTCACTAGGCTGACCGTGCCGGAACGCCCGAAGCCGTGCGGGCTCGTGCGCCGGTGTTCGCCATCACACTGCAAGGGAGCAGAGACCATGGGAAACCTGTCAGGCAAGATCGCGCTCGTCACCGGAGCCGCCAGAGGCCAGGGCCGTGCGGAGGCCGTGAAGCTCGCGAGCGAGGGCGCAGACATCATCGCGATCGATATCGCGGGGCACCTCGATTTCGTGCCGTACGACTCGGCGACGACCGACGACCTGGCCGAGACCGCGCGCCTCGTCGAGCAGCACGACAGGCGGGCCGTGACGGCCGTCGCCGACGTGCGCGACCACGACGCGCTGAAGGCCGCGATCGATGCGGGCGTCGCCGAGCTCGGCGGGCTCGACATCGTCGTCGGCAACGCCGGCATCTGCATCCCGGAGGCGTGGGACGAGATCACGCCGGCCACCTTCGCCGCCGTCATCGACACCAACGTCACGGGCGTGTGGAACACCGTCACGGCATCGGCGCCCCACCTGATCGAGCGCGGCGGCGGCGCGGTCGTGCTCACGAGCAGCTACGCCGGCAAGAAGATGCAGCCGTTCATGATCCACTACACCGCGTCGAAGCACGCGGTGGTCGGCCTCACCCGCGGGTTCGCCGCCGAGCTCGGGAAGCACAGCATCCGGGTCAACAGCGTGCACCCCGGCGCCGTGAACACCCCGATGGGCTCGGGCGACATGCAGGTGGCGATCGCGCGCACCAACGAGAAGAACCCGCCGCTGGCCGGCATGGGAACGCCGTTCCTGCCGCAGTGGGCGATGGAGCCCGAGGCGATCGCCGACGCGGTGGCATTCCTCGCCTCGGACGCGGCGCAGTACATCACCTCGGAGCACCTCTCGATCGACGCGGGGATGCAGTACTTCTAGGCCGCGCATAGCCTGGAGGGGACGAAGGGGAGCCGGTGGTCACGGACGACGCAGCGGGTGAGCGCGCGCTCGGCCGCGCCACCAGCGCCGAGGCCGCCGATGCCCCGCTGCTGCTCGTGCCGCTCGGCGCGGTCGAGCAGCACGGCCCCCACCTGCCGCTCGATACGGACGCCCGCATCGCGAGCGCGGTGGCCGCGGCGTCGGCGTCGGCGCTCGCCGACCGCGGCGTGCCCGCCCTCGTCGCGCCCGCCCTGTCGTACGGCGCCTCGGGCGAGCACGAGGGCTTCGCCGGAACCGTCTCGATCGGCACCGAAGCGCTCACGCGCGTGCTCGTCGAGTACGGCCGGTCGGCATCCGGATGGGCCAGGAGAGTCGTTTTCGTCAACGGCCACGGCGGCAACGTCGAGGCGGCCCGCGCCGCCGTCGACCTGCTCGTGTACGAGGGCAGGGACGCCGCGTGGGTGCCGTGCGCCCCGCGGCCCGGGGAGACGGGGCTGCCCGCGCCCGACGCGCACGCCGGCCGCATCGAGACGTCGCTGCTGCTGCATCTGACGCCCGAGCTGGTGCGCCTCGAGCGGGCCGAGCCGGGGACATCCGGATCGATCGCGCAGCTGCTGCCTCGCCTGCGCGCCGAGGGCGTGCGCGGGGTGTCGCCGAACGGCGTGCTCGGCGACCCCACCGGCGCCAGCGCCGACGAGGGCCGCGCGCTGTTCGAGGCGATCGTGCGCGCCGTCGTCGCGCGCGTCTCGGGGGACGCGTGAGCGCTGGCCGGCCGCTCAGGTGCGGGAGATCGACGGATCTCGCGCGGGGTCGGTCGTTCTGTCGCACCGGAGCGGTGGGAAGGACCGTTCAGGTGCGGGAGATCGACGGAAATCTCGCCGGGACGGTCGATTCGTCGCACCGGAGCGATGGGGACGCCCGTTCGGGTGCGGGAGACCGACGGATGACGCGGAGCGAAAGCGAGTAGGGTCACCCAGTGTGGTGGGGAAGAAGCGTATGACGCGAACGGCATATTCAGGCGGGGACGGTATCCGCGGATGAGCGGCACCAGGGCGGAGCCGCTCGCTCAGGCCCCCGCGGCCGACGCCGCAGCCGCGCTGCCGAACGGCGCCGTCGTGCGCATCGCGCAGCGCACCCGCGTCGCCGAGGGAGGCGCCGTGCTGGTCGGCGGCACCCCGACGCGCGTGACGCGGCTGAAGAAGGCCGCCCGCGGGCTCATCGAATCGGGGGCGATCGAGGTCACCGACCGCGCCAGCCGCGCGCTCGCCGCGCGCCTCGTCGACAACGGCCAGGCCGACCCCGACCCCGACACCCTTCCGTCCGTCGATGCGTCGCAGCTCACGGTCGTGATCCCCGCCTACGGACGCGCGCGCGAGGTCGGGCGACTGCTCGGCAGCATCCGCGCCGACCTCGGCGACGTGCGCGTGATCGTCGTCGACGACGGCTCGGAGGCGCGCGCCGCCGCGGCCATCGCGAAGGCGGCGGCCGACAACGGCGCCGAGTCGATCGCGCTGCCGGAGAACCGGGGGCCGGCCGAGGCGCGCAACGCGGGGCTCGCCCTCGTCGAGACGCCTTTCGTCGCGTTCTGCGACACCGACGTGGTGCTGGGCCGGGGCGCGATCGCCCGCGTGCTCCGCCACTTCGCCGACCCGACGCTCGCCCTCGCCGCCCCTCGCATCAGGGCGCTGCGCAGCGAGCGCAAGTGGGAGGCGCCGAAGGACTCGTGGGTGCTGCGCTACGAGGAGTCGCGCTCGTCGCTCGACCACGGCCCTCATCCGTCGCTCGTGCGGCCGCACTCGCCGATGTCGTGGGTGTCGTCGACCTGCCTCGTCGCGCGCACCGACGCGTTGCGCGGGCCCGAGGGCGCCGGCTTCGGCGCCAACATGCGCGTGGCGGAGGACGTCGACCTCGTCTGGCGCCTCGTCGAGGCCGGATGGCGGGTGCGCTACGAGCCGCGCGCCAAGGTCGCGCACGAGCACCGGGGCACCGTCGGCGCGTGGCTCGGGCGCAAATTCGTCTACGGAACGGGCGCGGCCGACCTCGCCCGCCGTCATCCTGGGCTCGCCGCACCGGCGGTGCTCGCGCCGTGGACCGTCGGCGTGCTCGTCGCCCTCGCCGCTGGCCGGCGCTGGTCGCTGCCGGCCGCTGCGGGCATCACGGCCTTCGCCAGCGTCCGGATGGCCGCGCGGCTGCCGAGGGCGTCTCACGACGATCTCGGCTCGCAGGCGCGCGAGCGGACGGGGCGAGAGGTGCTCGCGGCCGAGCTCGCCGCCAAGGGCGTCGCGTCGGCGGTCGGGCAGGCCTCCGCGCTGATGGTGCGGCACTGGTGGCCCGTGTTCGCGATCGCCGGGCTGTTCTCGCGGCGCGTCCGTCAGACGGTCGCGCTCGCCGCGGTCGGCGACGCGGTCGTCGAGTACGTGCGGCTGCGGCCGCGGCTCGACTTCATCCGGTTCTTCGTCGCCCGCCGCCTCGACGACGTCGCCTACGGGTCCGGCGTCTGGTGGAGCGTCATCCGGGCCCGCTCGGTCGGGGCTCTGCTGCCCGTGCTCTCCGGCCGCGGGACGTCGTCGGTTTCCGGCGGGCGGAAGGCCGCGCCTCCGTCCGACGCGCGGTGACGTACGTTCTGAGCACAACGCTTGGAGGAGCCATGACGATCGACCAGACCCAGCTCGACGCGCTGCGCGGCTCGCTCGAGGCAGACGACTACCACCTGTCGCTCGAGATCGAGGGCGATGCGGCGTCGGCCGTCATCTCGGCGGGGCCCGACGCCTGCGCCGAATGCCTCGTGCCGAAGGACCTGATGCGGCGCATGCTCTCGCCCATGATCGGCGTGCCGGCCGACGCGATCGAGATGACCTATCCGGTCGAGGTCCACACCGCCGGGTAGTCATGGCGAGCGCACAGCTCGCTCACGGCCGACGCCGGTCGACGACTCAGCGCGGCGTCGTTAGGGTCGGATCATGGCCGGTTACCTCAACGCGAGAAAGATGCTCGAGGGTGTTCGGCGCGCCCTGATCACCGACCCCGCGAAGCGCCTGATGACCGAGGCGATCCCGATCATCGACGACGCCCTCGCGACGCGCATCATCGACCTCGCGATGCGCATCGGCGCGGCGATGCTGTCGGTCGGAGCGTCGGCGAGGGAGGTGGCGCAGGCGACACTGCGCATCACCAGCATCTACGGCCTGAAGAAGGCGCACGTCGACGTGACGTTCACGTCGTTGACGGTCTCCGACCACCGCGACGGCGCTGGCTCGCCCGTCACGCTCATGCAGGTCGTCCGCTCGGTCGGCGCCGACCACCAGAAGCTGCAGCGCCTGCAGACGCTCGTCAACGAGATCGAGCGGGGCATGGAGCTGCACGACGCGGTCGCCGAGTTCCACCGCATCAGGCGCATCCCGTTCCTCTACCGCGCGCCGATCGTCGTCGGCGTCTCGGCGCTGCTGGCCGTGGCCGTCGCCGTCATGTTCCAGGCCAGCTGGGTCGTGCTGCTCGCGGCGGGCGTCGCCTCGCTGTGCGTCGCCCTGGTGCAGCGCGGCCTGTCGCGCCTGCGCGTTCCCGTGTTCTTCACGCAGATCGCCGGTGGGGCGGTGCTCGTCGGATTCACGGCGCTGATCGCTGCCCTCGGCCGGATGGAGATCGAGCCGTTCGTCGGCGTTCGGTCGACGCTGATCGTCTCGTCCGGCATCGTGCTGATGCTGGCGGGCGTCGCGGTCGTCGGCGCGGCGCAGGACGCGATCGACGGCTTCACGCTGACGGCGACCGGGCGCATCCTCGACCTCACGATCATGACGCTCGGCCTCGCCGTCGGCATCCTGCTCGGCCTGCAGATCGTCGAGCGGTTCGGCGTGGGGATCCCCGTGCCGAGCGAGGCGGTGGTCATGGGGGCGTGGCCGTATCAGCTGCTCGGTGCGATCGGCATCGCGGCCGCCGTCGCGATCATCAACGGCGGCGGCCTGCGCATCGTCGTGGTCAGCGCCCTCCTCGGCGGGCTCGCGATGCTCGGCTACTACGGCATCGAGCAGCTGGCGAACATGCCGGCGGCCGGCGGTGCGCTGTTCGGCGCGCTGCTGGCGAGCTTCGTCGGCGCGGTGTTCGCGGCGAAGCTGCACGTGCCTTCCGTCGCCGTCACGACCGCGGCGATCATCCCGCTCGTGCCGGGAGCAGCGCTGTTCCGCGGCCTCCTCGGCGTCGTGCAGACCGGCGGAGACGTCGAGACGCTGCTGGCGTCGTTCGACGCGCTGCTCGACGTGGCGATGATCGGCGTGGCCCTGGCCGCCGGCGCGACGCTCGGCACGTTCCTCGGCACGCCCATCAGGGAGCGCATCTCGGGTCAGCGGTTCAGCTTCCGCCCCGCGGCGCGCAACACGGGCGGTGCGGGCACGGCGCCGCTCGAGGTCGTGCCGGTCGAGCCGCGCGAGATCCCGACGTCGCCCCTGCCCGACCCGGTGGCCGAGCCGATTCCCCGCGGCGACGAGCCGGCGCTCACGCGGCCGATCGACGCGAGAGAGCTCCGCGACGAGCGCTGAGCGCGCTCAGGCGGGGTCGGTGATGTCGGCCACCGTCGCGCCGAGGGCCCGGATGAGGGCGTCGGCGTCGACAGAGAGGGCCTTGCCGTGCGCGCCTGCGCCCATCGAGACGCGCTTGCCGCGCATGCGCTCGTCGGCGTAGACCGGCCACGGGGTGGTCGAGCCGAGCGGAACGATCGTGCCCCGTTCGTAGCCGGTGGCCTCGAGGGCGAGCTCCGCCTCCGGCAGGCGGAGCTTGTTGACGCCGATCTCGCCGCGCAGCTTGCCCCACGAGATCGAGCGGTCGCCCGGTACGAGGGCGAAGTAGTACTGCTCGCCCTTGCCCTTGACGACCAGCGACTTGACGATGTCGGCCGGCGTGATGCCCCGCAGCTCGGCGGCCTCGGCGAGGGAGCCGGCGCGCTGCGTCTCGACGATCTCGATCTCGAGGCCGAGCTCGTCCGCTGCTGCGCGCACCCGATCTGAGCGGTCGGTCATGGGTCTCCTTCGTCTGCGGGCGCGACGAACCCCGGCGGGGACCCGCCGGGGTTCGAGAAGCGCTGGTTACGCGTCGGGCGCCGACAGCGGGTCGTCGGCGACCCACAGCTCGTCGTCGGCGCGCAGCGTCTGCCACGCGACGAAGGCGATGCCGGCCGCGGCGCCGAGGCCGAGCAGCACGGCGAGGAGCGGCCCCGCCTTGCGCTTCTTCTTCGGCTCGACGACGACGACGTTGCGGCCTGCGGCCTCACGGGCGGCGTCCCACGCACCGGCGGCGCGGCCGACGAACGACCCGACGGCCGGGGCGACGCGCGACTCGAGCACGCGCTTCGACGAGGCGTAGCCGCGCTCGGCGTAGGGGCGAGCCTTCTCGACGTACGGCGAGACGTACTCGTCGTACTTGTCGTGCGCTGCGGGGACCAGCTTCTCCTGGCCGAAGCGCTTGGCCTGCGCGCCGGCGGCGCGCGCGAGCTCGGCGGCTTCGCCGGCGACTACCTGCTGCTTGTCCCACAGCACTGCTGCCGACTTCTGGAGCTTCTTGAGCTGCTTCTTCTGCTTCTTGCTCGGGCTGAGGCTCATCATGCCCTCCCTGATCACTGATCGGAACCGGTCACTGCTCATCCTGCCACGGGTTGCGTTACCTCGCCGAGACAAAAGGTGAATATCGCCGGGAATCTCGGCGAGGACATACCCGGAACCTGAGAGAATGGGCCGTATGGCTCTTCACACTGCTGTTGCAACCCTTCACACGAACCACGGCGACATCGTCGTCAACCTCTTCGGCGACCACGCCCCCAAGACGGTCAAGAACTTCACCGGCCTGGCCGACGGCTCGCAGGAGTGGACCGACCCCCGCACCGGCGCCGCCGGCGAGGGCCCGCTGTACTCCGACGTCATCTTCCACCGCATCATCCCTGGTTTCATGATCCAGGGCGGCGACCCGCTCGGTCAGGGCATCGGCGGCCCCGGTTACAACTTCGACGACGAGATCCACCCCGAGCTCGGCTTCAACGAGCCCTACATCCTCGCGATGGCCAACGCGGGCAAGCGCCCCGACGCGTTCGGCAAGCTCAGCGGCACCAACGGCTCGCAGTTCTTCATCACGACCGACCCGACGCCGTGGCTGCAGGGCAAGCACACCGTCTTCGGCGAGGTCGCCGACGACGACTCGAAGCGCGTCGTCGACGCGATCGCCGGCGTCGCCACGGGTGCGCAGGACCGCCCGCGCGAAGACGTCGTGATCTCGTCGATCGACATCGCCGCCGCGTAACACCCCTTTTCGCACGTGACCACCGGTGACTTCGCGACGAACCGCGACAACTTCTGCTATCGGCACCCGAACCGGCAGAGCTTCGTGCTCTGCCAGCGGTGCACGCGAACGATCTGCGGCGACTGCCAGACACCGGCATCGGTCGGGGTGATCTGCCCCGAGTGCATGAAGGAGCAGCGCCAGCGCCGCAGCCCCGCCCAGAAGCGCGCCCAGCGCCGCTGGCGGGGCGGCGCTGGCGCCGGCTCCGGCTCGTTCGCCTCGACGGTGACGGGCACGCCCGGCATGATGTGGATCTTCGTGCTCACCGCCGCGGTGTTCCTGATCGACTGGCTCGGGGGATACCTCGGCTTCTCGCTCAACAGCTACCTGCTGTTCTGGGCACCAGACCTGTACCCGGCCTTCGGGACGACCTCGAGCGCCGCGCCTGCGCTCGGTCCGTTCCAGCCGTGGCGCATCCTCACCGCAGCGCTCACGCACAGCGGCTTCCTCCACATCGCGCTGAACATGCTGGCGCTGTGGATGCTGGGGCGCCAGCTCGAACCGCTGCTCGGCACCGGCCGGTTCGTCACCACGTACCTGCTGAGCGCCGCGGGCGGATCGGCCGCGGTCGCGCTGCTGTCGTTCGACACCCCCGTCGTCGGCGCATCCGGCGCCATCTTCGGACTGTTCGGCGCTCTGATCGTGATTGGCCGCCGGCTCGGCGCGAACATGACGGGCATGATCGTCGTGCTGGCGATCAACCTCGTCTACGGCTTCATCCGCTCCGGCAGCGTCTCGTGGCAGGCCCACGTCGGCGGTCTCGTCATCGGCGCCCTGATCGGTCTGATCTTCTCGACCACGCGCCGCCGCGACCAGCGAAGGCGCCAGTTCGTGCTGCTCGGCGCCGTCGGCGTCGGAACGATCGCGCTGTTCCTCCTGCCGCCGCTGTGGGGATACGTCTGGTAGCGAGCGGCGCACCGCTCATCCGCACGCGCTCCGCGTGATGCCTCCGCATGCCCTCCGGCGGGTTTCTGCACCGGTTTCTCCACGGATATCGCCGGTTCTCCACCGTCGGCAACCCGTTTATCCACCGGGTCCGCCGCCTTATCCCCGAAGTTATCCACAGGCTTCTCCCCATGTGGGGAGAACTACATCCGTGTTGTTCACCGGTGGGGATAACTCCTGTGGATGAATTACACCGGTGTCATTCATCCGGCATCAGGGCACGAAAAAGCCCCGCCTTGCGGGCGGGGCTGATCGGAGGACGCGGGCGTCAGCGCCAGCGCGTCGTCATCAGGAAGCCGATGAACGCGATGCCGAAGCCGATCACGAGGTTCCACGACCCGATGTTCGGGATGGGGAAGGCCTGGTTCGACAGGTAGAAGACGATGATCCAGGCGAGACCGATCAGCATGAAGCCGACCATGATCGGCTTGAACCAGACGGGGTTGGGGGCGCTGGCGCCGGCGGGGCGCTCTTCGGTCTCGCGTGCCATGCCGACAGTCTACCCAAGAGCCGGCGCCTGCCCGTGCCTCACGGGCGTACTCATCAGGAACCCGACTCTAGACTTGGGCGTATGACCGACCAGCCGCAGACGCGTCGTGCTGCGCGCCGGCGCAAGCCTCGTCGTCGCGTGACGTTCGTCGGCGTGATCGGCGAGCTGTTCATCACGGCGGGCGTCGTGCTGCTCCTGTTCGTCGCATGGCAGCTGTGGATCGGCGACATGATCTACGGCGCGGAGCGCAACGAGCAGGGCCACGCCATCTCGGAGGAGTGGGCCGACGCCGATCCGACGCCGCTGCCCGACGAGGGCGTCGACCAGAGCGACCCCGCGTGGAAGCCTCCGCACATGGACGTGCCGGCCGACGGCGAGAAGTTCGGCGTCATGTACGTGCCGCGCTGGGGCGAGGACTACGCCATGCCCATGGCGGGCGGCATCACCAAGCCGATCACGCTCGACCCGATCGGCATCGGCCACTACGGCGACACCGAGATGCCCGGCGAGACGGGCAACTTCGCCCTCGCAGGCCACCGCACGACGTTCGGCAAGCCGTTCGCCGAGATCGCGACGCTGCGCATCGGCGATGCGATCGTGGTCGAGACGTCGGACGGCTGGTACACCTACCGCTTCCGCACCCTCGAGTACGTGCAGCCGGACGAGGTCGACGTGCTGCTCGACGTGCCGCAGAACCCCGAGGTGCCGGCGGACGGCCGCTACATCACGCTGACGGCCTGCTCGCCCAAGTACTCGCTCGCCGAGCGCATCGTCGCCTACGGCGTGTTCGAGTCGTTCCAGCCGCGCGCCGACGGCGCACCCGATTCGCTGACGGAAGGTCTGAGCTGATGTACGGAGCCCTCTGGCGCGCGCTGCCTGGTCCGTGGCCGGTCAAGCTGCTGATCGTGCTGATCCTGGTCGGCGCGGTGCTGTACGGCCTGTTCTACTTCGCGTTCCCGTGGGTCGCGACGAACTTCGTGCCCGATGACGGCGTGATCGACGAGTCGCAGGCGCTGCTCTCGGCGCTGCGGGCGTAGCCGCCGCGGGCCGAGCCGCGGCTACCCGCTCGACCGCTGGGCCGACCGCGCAGCGGCTCGCTCAGCCGGCGCAGTGGGTCAGTTCGATGTCGGCGTGGATCTTCGCGTCGCCCGGCTTGAGCGACTGCGCGGAGACCTGCGACGCATCGCCGTCGCACTCGGCGTCTTCGGCGACCGAGACGGTCAGGCCGAGCGCCTCGAGCTCGCTCGTGGCGGTGTCGACCGTGAAGCCGACGTAGTTGTTGATCGAGACCTTGCCCGTCGCGATGAACAGGTCGATCTGGCTGCCGAGCGCGACCTCGCTGCCGTCGGGAGCGCTCGCCTCGAGCACCGTGCCGCTCTTCGCCTCAGGATCGTTTCGCGGGTTGACGACGCCGACCTTGAGGCCGGCCTCCTTCAGCGCCGCCGTGGCGTCCTTCTGCGTCTGACCGGTCAGCTCGGGGATCGTCGCGGTCTGGTTGCCGCTCGAGATCACCACGGTGATGCGGCTGCCGTCGCGCAGCGACGTGCCGGCGACGGGGTTCGTGCGGATGACCGCGCCCTCTTCGAGCTCGGCGTTCGGCTCGGTCACGGTGGCGACGACGAGGCCGAGGTCCTTCAGATCGGTCACCGCGTCATCCTGCTGCGCGGCGATGACGTCGGGAACGAGCACGGCGCCGACGGGCTTGGCCGTGAACGGCTGCAGCGTGATGACCCAGATCAGCAGCGAGATCACGATGACGGCGACGAACGCGACGCCGGCCCAGATCGCCGTGACGGGCGGGCCGGACTGGGTGCGGGCCATCGTGGTGTCGCTCGAGAGCTGACGGAGCGAGCGCTGCGTCTCCTGCGCCTGGCGGGGGTTCGGCCCGTACAGGGCGGCGGTGAGCTCGTTGATCGTGCGCTTCGACGGCTCGCGGCCGCTGGCCGCGCTGGTGAGCGCCTCGCTGAAGCTCGCGGCGTCGGGGAAGCGCGAGAACGGATCCTTCGCGAGCGCCCGCAGCACCACGGCGTCGAGCGCGGCGGGCGATTCGGGGTTGATGGTGCTCGGGACCGCGGGGGTCTCGCTGACGTGCTGATAGGCGACGGCGACGGGCGAGTCGCCCCGGAAGGGCTGCTGGCCCGAGAGCAGCTCGAACAGTACGATGCCGACCGAGTAGATGTCGGTGCGGGCGTCGATGGGCTCGCCCTTCGACTGCTCGGGCGAGAAGTACGCGGCGGTGCCGAGCATGGCGGCGGCCTCGGCGACCGTGGCGGAGCTGTCGGATGCGGCGCGGGAGATGCCGAAGTCGGTCACCTTCACGCCGGAGTCGGTCACCATGATGTTGGCCGGCTTGATGTTGCGGTGAACGACGCCGGCCCTGTGGGCGTAGGCGAGCGCGTCGAGCACGCCGGAGATGTACTTCACGGCGTCAGCGCTCGGCACCGGCCCCTGCGCGATGAGGTCGGCCAGGCGGGTGCCCTGCACGTACTCCATCACGATGAAGGGCAGGCGGTAGGTGCGCGAGCCGATCGTCTCGGTGGTCTCGCCCGTGTCGTACACGCGGGCGATCGAGGGGTGCGCCATGCGGGAGGCCGACTGGGCCTCGAGCTGGAAGCGGTGGCGGAAGACGCTGTCGCTGGCGTGCTCGCGGTCGAGGATCTTGATCGCGACGTCGCGACCGAGCTTCTCATCGGTGCCGCGATAGACCGTGGCCATGCCGCCGGAGCCGATGACACCCTCGACCCGGTAACGACCGGCGAGAATGCGGTGCTCAGACGTCAATGAAGTCTCCCCCTCTAGAGATTCATTTCACAGAATAACCGAGTGTGCCGGGCGACCCTGTGAGAGCGCCCGGCACACGCCGGATCGGATCAGCCCGCGTCGATGCTGGTGTCGACGTCGCCGCTGTCATCGACCGGGGCGACGATGGTCGCGCTGCTGGCCGGCGACGAGCCGGACTCGCCCTCGTCGAACACGGCGGTGTAGGTGGCCTCGATCGTGCTGCCTTCCGCGCCGGTGACCGTGAACGACGCGCTCAGCTCATCGGGACCGAAACTCTGGATGGTCTGGCCGTTGCTGAACTGCGCGTTCGTGAGCATCACGGTGTAACCGGTGAGGTTGGCGCCCGACGGGAGGTACTTCGTCCAGCTCACCGTTCCCGTCGCGCCGGTCTCGAACTCGGTCGCGCCGAGGCTCGGCGCGTTCGCCGGAGCGCCGAGGTCGATCTTCTCGACGTCGCCGTAGACCGTTGCGGTCACGGAGGTGCCGGCGTCGACCGTGCCGGTCGGGGAGATCTGGTAGACCTTGCCGACCTGGTCGTCGCTCTCGGCGGCGTCGCCCGTGTTGCACGAGAGCGAGACGCCCGCGTTGCTCGCGGCCTGCGTCGCGTCGTCGCACGTCATGCCCACCAGGCCGAGCGAGTCGAGGTCGACCTGCGCCACCTCGACGTCGCCGTAGACGCTCGCCGTCACGGCGGTGCCCGCGTCGACGGAACCGGACGGGGAGAGCTCGTAGATCGTGCCGACCTGGTCGTCGGATTCCGCCGCCCTGCCGGTCTCACAGGTGAGCTCGATGTCGGCCCCGGCGTCTGCGACGGCCGCCGTGGCGTCGTCGCACGTCTTGCCGGTGAGCTCGAGCGCATCGAGATCGACCTGCGCCGGCGTCGTCTCGCTCGACTCGGGCGTCTCGACCGGCTCGTCGTTCATCGAGTTGGCGATGAACGCCCAGACCGTGCCGCCGATGGCGAGCACGATGAGCGCGACCAGCGCGATGAGCGGCCAGGTCCAGGGGCTGCGCTTCTTCTTCTTGCCGTCTTCCTCTGCGCCCTCCTCCGACTCCTCGCCGTCGTCGTCGAGCGGGGTCGGCAGCGGGCTGGTCGACGGGATGATGCGCGTGGCGTCCTCGTCGTTCGTGTCGAGAAGCTTCGTGAAGCTCTCGTCGTTCAGCGCCGCCGAGTCGGCGATCGCCGGAACGGCGGCGGCGGCCGCCGAGATGTCGCCGCGGCGCAGCGCGTTGCAGGCGCGCGAGACGGCGGCGGCCGACGCGGGGCGGTCGTCCGGCTTCTTCGCGATCATCGCGAAGATGAGGTTCTGCACCGGCTGGGGCACCTCATCCGGCAGCGCGGGGGGCGCGTCGTTGATCTGCGCCATGGCGATGGCGACCTGCGACTCGCCCGTGAAGGGGCGGCGACCGGCCACGCACTCGTACGCCACGATGCCGAGCGAGTAGATGTCGGTCGCGGGGCTCGCCGGGTGGCCGGAGGCCTGCTCGGGTGCGAGGTACTGCACCGTGCCCATGACTTGGCCGGTGGCCGTCAGCGGCACCTGGTCGGCGATGCGGGCGATGCCGAAGTCGGTGATCTTGACCCGCCCGTCGGGCGTGATCAGCAGGTTGCCCGGCTTGATGTCGCGGTGCACGAGGCCTGCCGCGTGGGCGGCCTGGAGCGCCGAGGCGGTCTGCGCGACGATGTCGAGAGCTCGGTTCGACGGCAGCGACGTCTCGCGCTCGAGGATGGTCGACAGCGCCTCACCCGGCACGAGCTCCATCACGAGGAAGGCGGAGCCGTCTTCCTCGCCGTAGTCGAACACGCTGGCGATGCCCTCGTGGTTGACGAGCGCGGCGTGGCGGGCCTCGGCGCGGAAGCGCTCGAGGAACCCGGGGTCGCCCATGTACTCGTCTTTGAGGATCTTGATCGCGACGGTGCGCCCGATGACGTGATCGGTCGCTTCCCAGACCTCGCCCATGCCGCCGATGGCGACGCGCGAGTTCAGCTCATAGCGACCGCCGAACGTCACACCCTGTGTTGGCCTCATTTGTTGAGCACCGCCTCCATGACCTGTTTCGCGATAGGCGCCGCGATCGCATTTCCTGAACCCGATTGTCCCTGGCCGCCGCCGTCTTCGACGACCACCGCTACGGCTACCTGCGGGTCGTCGGAGGGAGCGAAACCGGTGAACCAGAGGCTGTACGGTTGCCCGTCGCCGTTCTCTGCCGTGCCGGTCTTACCGCCAACGTCGACCCCGTCTATTCTTGCATTCGACGCGACGCCGTTGCTGACGTTCGACGTCATGAGCGAGACCATTTCGTCTGCCACGCCGGAATCGAGCGCCTGTCCGAACGCCGACGGCTGGGTCTCGCTCAGCACCGACAGGTCGGGGCTGATGACCTGGTCGACCATGGTCGGGTTCATGACGGTGCCGCCGTTGGCGATTCCGGCCGTGACCATGGCGATCTGCAGCGGCGTGGCGATGACGTCGCCCTGGCCGTAGCCGGTGAGCGCCGTGCGGTCGTCGCTGAGCTCGTCGGTCGGGTAGACGGACGTCGTGGCGTTCAGCGGCAGCTCGAAGTCGGAGTTGAAGCCGAACTTCTCGGCCTGCTCCCTGATGGCGTCGTCGCCGACCTTGACGGCCAGCTCCGCCATCGGGATGTTGCAGCTCAGCCGCAGGGCGTCGGCGATCGTCACCTTGTCGCCCGAGCCGCACGTGCCGCGGCCGGCGTTGTGGATGTTCGTCGAGGTGCCGGGGAGCGTGTACGTCGCCGGGTTCGGCAGCTTCGAGTCGGCCGTGAAGTCGCCCGATTCGAGCGCGGCCGACGCGACGACGAGCTTGAACGTCGAGCCCGGCGCGTTGAGGTCGCCGCCGATCGCGCGGTTGAGCATCGGCCGGCCGCTGTCGGCCTTCAGCTGCTCGTAGGCGACGTTGGTCGCGTCTGAGTCGTGCACGGCCAGCTTGTTCGTGTCGAAGCTCGGCGTCGACACCATGGCGAGGATGCGGCCGGTCGACGGTTCGATCGCCACGACGCCGCCCGTGTAGCCGGCGTTCGTCATCGCCTCGTACGCGGCGCGCTGCACGTCGGGGTCGAGGCTGGTCTTGACCGACGAGCCCTTCGGGTCCTGGCCGGTGAGCACGCGCTCGAGGCGCGCGAAGGCCGCGGACGAGCCGGTGCCGGAGAGCTCCTGCGTCATCTTCGATTCGAGGCCGGTCGCCGACTGCAGCACCGGGTTGAGATAGCCCGTGACGGGCGCCCACATCGCGGCATCGGTGTAGCTGCGCTGCCAGGCGTAGACGTCGTCGCTCGGCGAGGACGTCGCGATCTCGTCGCCGCCGGCGATGATCGATCCGCGCTGCACCTCGAAGCTGTCGTAGAGCGTGCGCTTGTTGTTCGGGTTCTTCGCCAGTTCGTCGGCCGACACGGCCTGGATCACGCTGGTCGATGCGAACAGCGTGAGGAACATCAGGATGACGATGGTCGTCAGGCGCCGGAGCTCCTTGGTCATGCGATCGCCTCCGTTCGGACTTGCTGCATCATCCGATCACCGCCTTCGGCTGCTGACGTACGGCGTCGCTGATGCGCAGGATCAGCGCGATGATGATCCAGTTCGAGAGCAGCGACGAACCGCCGGCCGCGAGGAACGGCGTCGTGAGGCCGGTCAGCGGCAGCACGCGCGTGACGCCGCCGACCATGATGAACACCTGGAGGGCGAGCGTGAACGACAGCGCCGTCGCCAGGAGCTTGCCGAAGTCGTCCTGCCCGGCCACGCCGATGCGCAGGCCGCGGCCGGCGAGCACGAGGTACATCGCGAGGATCGCGAAGATGCCGACGAGACCCAGCTCCTCGCCGAGCGACGGGATGATGTAGTCGCTCTGCGAGACCGGAGTGAGATAAGGGCGGCCCTGGCCGAGGCCGGTGCCGAAGAAGCCGCCGTGCGCGAGGCCGAAGATGCCCTGCACCAGCTGGTAGCTGCCGCCGTCGCGGTCGTAGATCTGCTGGTCGAAGGCGTTCAGCCAGTTGTCGAACCGCCAGCCGACGTACGTGAGGAAGCGTGAGGCGACCACGGCGCCGCCGACGGCCAGCGTCACGCCGATCAGCATCCATCCGGTCTTGCCCGTCGCGACGTACAGCGTCGCGACGAACATGCCGAAGATCAGGATGCCCGTGCCGAGGTCGCGCTGGGCGACGATGATCACGAGCGAGATCAGCCAGATGACGAGCACGGGGCCGAGCTCGCGGGCGCGCGGGAACGTGAAGCCGAGCACGCGCTTGCCCGTGGTGACGAGGCTCTCGCGGGTGCGGACGAGGTAGCCGGCGAAGAAGATCGCGAGGCAGATCTTGGCGATCTCGCCCGGCTGGAAGTTGAAGCCTGCGATCCGGATCCACACCGTGGCGTTGCCGCCGCCGTTGAGGAACGGCAGGAACGGCAGCAGCAGCAGCACGATGCCGGCCAGGCCGAAGATGTAGGTGTAGCGGAACAGGATGCGGTAGTTCGAGAGGAACCACACGACGAGCACCGCCAGCACGATCGAGACGGCGGCGTAGCCGATCTGGCTGCTGCCGGCGCCCGTGCCGTTCTGCAGGTCGATGCGGTAGATCTCGGCGATGCCGAGGCCCGTCAGCAGGAACGCGATGGGCAGCACGAGCGGGTCGGCGTTCGGGGCCTTGATGCGCAGCACGACGTGCAGCACGAGAGCCAGAAGGCCGAGCAGGCCGGACAGGATGAGCTCGTCGTACTCGAGGTGCCCGAGCGCTCCCAGCTGCACGAGGCCGACGGCCACGACCGAGAGCGCGATCGAGAACAGCAGGAGCAGCAGCTCGCGATTGCGGCGCGGTGCCGGCCTGCGCACGCGGCGCAGCGCCTTCAGCACCGAGGTGTCGGCCGAAACGTCGGCGCTCATTCGCCGTCACCGCCATCCGTCGTGGTCGTGTCGTCTGCGGCGCCGTCCGTCGATGCGTCGGCGTCTGCGTCGCTCTCGGCGTCGGTCTCCGTGTCGGTCGACGCCGAATCGGTCTCGGCGTCGGCGCCGTCGCTCGGCGTCGGCGTGACCTCGGGGTCGATGACGTCGTCTGTCGGCAGGTTCGCCCGCAGGCGCTCGACGATCTCCTCGGCCTGCTCGAGCGAGCGCGCCGAGATCGTCTGCTCGACCGCGCGCAGGTTCGCCTGCGTGAGGTCGTCGAGGCGCACATCGGTGTCGTCGTGCACCGAGGCGAATGAGATCGGGCCGACCTTGGCCTGGATGCCCTGGTAGATGACGACCGTGTCGTCATCCGTGCCCACGAAGTAGCGGGTCTTCGTCCACTCGGTGAAGCCCCAGAAGGCCGCGGCGACGAGGGCGGCGATGAGCACGATCGTGCTCGTGCCGACGATGCGGCGCCGGCGCGCGCGGCGCTTGTCCTCCTCGATGAGCTCCTCGAGGTAGTCGGAGTCGGGCTCGAAGTGGCTCGGCTCGTTGGCGGCCTGGCTGCGCGGGTGCAGCCATCCGGTCGTGAGCGGGCGTCGGGCGGGCGAGACCTTGAGGCCCTGCGGGTTCGATGCCGAACCGACGATGGCCGGGGCGCCCGAGAGCACCGGATGAAGACCGCCGACGTCGACGATGACGATCGTGACGTTGTCGGGGGCGCCGCCGTCGAGGGCCTGCTTGAGCAGGCCGTCCGCCGTGCGACCGGGCGTCTCGTCGCGGCGGAGCGCGCGCACCATGTGCAGGTCGTCGACGACGCCAGAGAGCCCGTCCGAGCACAGCAGGAACCGGTCGCCCGGCTGGGTCGGCATGATGATCGTGTCGACCTCAGGGTGGGCGTCCATGTCGCCGAGCACGCGCATCAGCACCGAGCGACGCGGGTGGTAGCGCGCCTCCTCCGGCGTGATGCGGCCGGAGTCGACGAGGCGCTGCACGAAGCTGTGGTCTGTCGTGACCTGCGTGAGGGCGTCGTCGCGCCAGAGGTAGATGCGCGAGTCGCCGATGTGCCCGATCACCGCGTAGTCGTCGACCATGATGATCGACACGACCGTGGTGCCGAGGCCCGACAGCTCGGGGCGGCGGTTGGCGATCGCGATCAGATCGCCGGCCGTCGACGAGATGGTGTCGCGCAGCACCGTCTCGGCCTCCTGTGCCGACTCGTACGCGCGGTCGAGGCTCTCGAGCTTGTGCACGGCGACGCTCGAGGCGACGTCGCCGCCCGCGTGACCGCCCATGCCGTCGGCGACGACGAAGAGGTTCGAGCCGGCGTAGCCCGAATCCTGGTTGTTCGACCGCACCTTCCCCGTGTGGGAGATCGCGGCGCTGGAACCCTGGAACACCATCCGGGTGCGTTACTTCCGCAACTCGAACGTCGTGGCGCCGACCTTGATCGGTGCGCCGACGATCACGGCGACCGGGGACGAGGGCTGCACCTTCTCGCCGTTGTGCATCGTGCCGTTGGTGGAGTCGAGGTCCTGGATCATCCACTGGTCGCCCCACAGCACGAGGCGGGCATGGTGGCCGGAGGTGTAGTCGTCGCGCACCACGAGGCCCGCCTCGCTCGAGCGGCCGATCGTGAGCGGATCGGTGCCGAGGGGAACCTCGAGCCCCGCCTTCGGGCCGGACGTGATGACGATGCGGCTGACGTTGCTCGTCGTCGCGGGGCCGGTCGAGCCGACGCTGGGCGACGGGGTCGGGGGAGTCGCGATCGCCGGGCTCGGCTTGCGGGCCGCGGCGGCGGGCTCCGGCAGCTTGCGCGCGCGCGAGCCGAAGAGGTCGGCGCGCAGGGCGAACACGACGGCGAGCACGAACAGCCAGAGCACGAGGAGGAAGCCGCCGCGCAGCAGCAGCAGCGTGAGATCGGTCACAGCTGGCCCTCCTGCGCGTCGAAGAGCCGCGTCGCGTCGTCGCGGGGGTCGCGGCGCGGGGCCGTGGCACGGGGGATCACACGGAACACGATATCGGTGCGACCGATCCGGATGACAGACCCGGTCGTGAGAGCCGCCTTCTTCACGGGCGCCCCGTCGAGCTTGGAGCCGTTGGTCGACCCGAGGTCGCGCACCATGGCGGTCTGGCCGTCCCAGAGGATCTCGACGTGCTTGCGGCTCGTGCCGGTGTCGGCGATCGTGATGTCGGCGTCGCTGCCGCGGCCGATGACCGTGCGCGACTTCGTGAGCGGATGCTGGCGCCCTCCGATCTCGACGACGCCCTGCCACGAGACCTGGCCGCCCGATGCGGTGCCCGAGTCGATCCGGATGGTGCCGGCCGAGATGTCGTCGTCGGCGGCGATCGAGACGCTCACGGGGCCGGCGAAGCTGTAGCCCTGCATCGCTGCGTGCTTGGCGATGATCTGGTCGAGCTCGCTGTAGAGCGACGAGCCGAGCCCGGCCATGCGGTCGGCGTCGGAGCGGTGGAGGCGCACGACGAAGTCGTTCGGCGCGAGGATGCGGTCGCGCGTGACGACGGCGGCCTTGCTGTCGAGCTCGCCGCGCAGCGCCGAGGCGATCTCGACGGGCTGAACGCCGCTGCGGAAGGTCTTCGCGAACGCGCCGTTCACAGCGCGCTCGAGCCCCTTCTCAAAGCTGTCCAGTAGTCCCACGCGTTATCTCCATCCGTCGCCCGCGTTTGGCCCATCGTAGCCAGACGCGGTGAAAACGACCCTGGGGAGTCGCCTGTACCCGTGCGCGGAGACGCCGCCGCGGGCGCCGGTCGGGGCGTGGCGCGCCCGGCCTGCCGCGGGTTCTGAGCAGTGTGCGCACCGTGATAAGCTCTTCAGGTTGAGATCGAGCGGCAGCGTTCGACTCGCGCGAGTGGCGGAATCGGTAGACGCGCTGGCTTCAGGTGCCAGTGTCCTTACGGACGTGGGGGTTCAAGTCCCCCCTCGCGCACGAATAAAAATCAGCCCCTGATCAGGAGTTTCAGACTCCGGATCAGGGGCTGATTTCGTTCGAAGTGCTAGAAAAAGTGCTAACGATTCGCGTTGCTGGCCTGTTCGGGTGCTGTACTCGGTGGCTTGATGCTGGTGCGATCGGGGGTCAGGGCGCGATTGGTAGCGTGGTGACATGCGCACTCGTGGCCCGGCTCATCTCTTCATCGCATGGGCTGTCCATGACATCGAAGAGGCCGTGGCATTTCCAAGCACCTGCGATGCGCTGGCTGATCGGACGGGTGTCGAAGCGCTGCGTATGAATCAGCGCCAGTCGTGGCTTGCGGTCGGGTTGATGGGCGCGCTCGTCGCAGTGGCCTGTCGCCGGGGCGCAGTCTTGAACATGCGGTCGCGACTGTATCGGGCAACGGTGGCGGGGCTTCATGCGCACGTCGGCACGCACATGATGGCATCAGCGTTGCAGCGTCGATATACGGCTGGCGTTGCGACCGCGTTGCCAGTGATGCTACCCGGTGCGGAATCCGCGCGCCGAGAGCTTCGCGACTCGGGTAGACCGCTACGAGCGCGAGACTACGTCGTCGGGGCCGTGCTGCTTGTTCCTGCCGCATTCGCCTGCCAGATCATCGCGCGGGTGCTCGTCCGCCGCAGGTAGAGTGCCGGAGCTTCACCGGGTACGTGCCCGGAGTGCGCTCGCGCAAGCATCTGCCTACGCGCCGAAATGGGCGGCGAAGCGGACGATCGCAGACCGCTGCAACGTCGGCGGGACGTGGCTGTAGATGTTGATCGTCGTCGTGAGGGTCGAGTACCCCAGGCAATCCTGCACGACCTTGAGATGGACGCCCATTTGGGTCTGTTGCACGGATAGGTGACAGTTTGTAGTCACGCCGCGAGGGCGACGTCCTTGGTCATGATGGCCTCGAAGTCGACCGGCGTCAAACGCCCGAGACGGGCTTGCCGTCGACGACGGTGATAGGTCCTCTCGATCCACGTGACGATCGCGATGCGCAGCTGCTCGCGGGTGGTCCACGAACGCCGATCGAGGACGTTCTTCTGCAGGAGAGAGAAGAACGATTCCATAGCGGCGTTGTCGCCGCTGGAACCGACTCTTCCCATCGATCCGACCATGCGGTGACGGCTCAAAGCGCGCAGGAACTTCCTGCTTCGAAATTGAGATCCTCGGTCCGAATGGATCACGCAGCCGGCCACGTCACCACGCATCTGGACCGCGTTCTCGAGGGCTTGGACGGCCAGGCGGGACTTCATCCTAGAGTCGATCGAGTACCTGACGATGCGCCCTGAGAAGGCGTCTTTGATCGCGCAGGCATAGAGCTTGCCTTCACTCGTCTTGTGCTCCGTGATGTCGACGAGCCAGAGCTCGTTCGCCCGTGTTGCGGCGAACACATGCCGGGTGCGGCCGTGCTCATCAACGACAGCGCAGCGGTCATCATGGACGGGCGGGCCGGGCTTTCTCCCGTTCTTGCCCCCCCTTCTTCCCGAACGCTGACCACCAGCCATTGCGTGACGTGATGCGCCACGCGGTCCGGTCAGCCATTGCTTCACCGGCATCGCGGGCTTCGTCAGCGAGGAGGCGGTGCCCGAACTCCGGGTCATCGCGATGCGCGTCGAACAGGGCGTTCGCGCGATACGCCTCATCTAACTCGCGCCGGGTGACGGGGTTGAGCAGCCACCGGTAGTAGGGCTGGCGAGCGAGCTTCAATACCCGGCACGACACCGTGACGGGGATCCCGTCAGCGGCGAGCTCGGAAACGAGCGGGTACATCATTTTCCCGGCAGGTTCGCCTGCGACAGATACGCGGCCGCTCGCCGGAGGACCTCGACTTCTTGCTCGAGAAGCCGAATCCGTTTACGCGCTTCCCGCAACTCGGCCGACTCCGTCCGGGTCTGACCAGGCTTGTTTCCCTCGTCGATATCGGCGAGACGCATCCACTTCGTGAGCGTCATGGGGTGAACCCCGAAATCCTTCGCGATCTTCTCGATCGTCACTCCGGGTTCACTGTTCCGAGCAACGCGCACGACGTCATCACGAAACTCAGTGGGATAAGGCTTCGGCACGATGCCATCCTTCCAGGCCCGCCCTCCCAGGCAAGCCAGATCAGATGTCACCTATCCGTGCAGCAGACCCCACGACTTCCGTGGACATTAGCAACGCCATGTCAGCATTGCTCACTACGACGGACTCGCAGACGACAGATTGACTTCCCTCGCGCGGTGCTGAAAGTGCTAACGAAAGTGCTAAGGGTTGTGCAGCTCGGGGTATCTCGATGGAGTTGTCCACAGGCGAAACGCTCTAGATCGTTGATTTTATGGGGCAGAACGCTTGGCCGAGATTCGCGGCGCTCTGGGGTCGAGGTCAGTTCAAGTCCCCCCTCGCGCACAGACTGAAATTGACCCCCGACCTCGGATCTCTGATCCGGGATCGGGGGTCTTTTCGCATTCCCGGGCGGCGCGCGGCGGCCCTGAGAAGATTTGGCGGATGAAGAAGGGAAGGATAACCTAACCCCTGCACCGGGAGGCGCCGCACGGCGCCGAGAGAGGACTTGCACGGCATGCAGAAGACCACAACAGCACGCGCCTTGGCTGGAGCCGCCCTGGCGGTGGGGCTGCTCGCAGCGACCGGATGCTCGTCGGCGGGTTCCACGTCCGCAGAGCAGAAGACGTCGAACGGCGACTGGGAGACCGTCACGATCGAGCACGCGCTCGGCGAGGCCGTCATCACCGAGAAGCCGGAGCGCATCGTGACGCTCGGTCAGGGATCGACCGAGACCGCGATCGCGCTCGGGACGATCCCCGTCGGCATCGAGGAGTACCCGTGGGGCAGCGACGACAGCGGCTACCTGCCGTGGGTCAACGAGGCCGTCACCGATCAGGGCGCCGAACTGCCTGTGCAGTTCACGGGCAGCACCGAGCTCGACATCGAGGCGATCGTCGAGCTCGAGCCCGACCTGATCCTGGCGCCGTGGTCTGGCGTCACGCAGGAGCAGTACGACATCCTCACCGACATCGCTCCCACGGTCGCCTACGAGGAGGAGCCCTGGGTCATCACGTGGCAGGACCAGATCGAGGTCATCGGCGAGGCGATGGGGCAGTCGGATGAGGCTGCCGCGCTGATCGACGACATCGACGAGCAGCTCGCCTCGGCAGCGCGCGAGGAGTACAAGGACATCACGTTCTCGTACATCTACAACACGGGCCCCGGCACGCTCGGTGTGTTCTTCGAAGACGAGCAGCGCGTCGCCATGGTGCGCGCGCTCGGCCTCACGGTCGACCCCGTGGTCGACGAGCTGCGCGAGTACGAGGTCGAGGGAACGGACTCGGCGTCGATCGGCCTCGAGAACGCCGACAAGCTCGCCGACTCCGACCTGATCTTCACGTTCTACTCGGACGAGGCGAACCGCGAGGAGATCGAGTCGCAGGAGCTGTACCAGCAGATCCCGGCGATCGAGCGCGGCTCGGTTGTCGCTCCCACGGAGCAGCCGTTCGTGACCGGTTCGTCCATCATCAATCCGCTGACCGTGCCGTGGGCTCTTGAGCGGTTCGTCCCGCTGATCGACGAGGCCGTCGCGAAGCTCGACAAGTGACGCGCGGCGCGAGCCCCGCCGCGACGAGGGCCGTCGTCCTCGTCGCGGCGGGGCTCGCGCTCGCCGCAGCCGTTGCCGCGAGCCTCTTCCTCGGCGGCAAGGCCACCGATCCCGCCGACGTGCTCGCCGTGCTCGGCGGCGCGGAGGACTCGTACCTGCAGGCGGTGCTGAACGCGCGCATCGACCGCACTGTCATGGGCGTGCTGTGCGGCGCCGCGCTCGCCGTGTCAGGTGTGATCATCCAGGGCATCACGCGCAATCCGCTCGGCGATCCGGGGCTGCTCGGAGTCACGGTCGGCGCATCCGCCGCGGTCGTGACCGTCGCCGCGATCACGGGCGCGGGAATCGGCAGCCGCTCGGTCTGGGTCGCATTCGCCGGCGCCCTGATCACGGTCGTCGTCGTGTACGCGGTCGGCGCGCGGTCCGCATCGGGCAGCGTCATCGCGCTGCTGCTGACCGGCGCGGTCGTCTCCGCCGTGCTCAGCGCCTACATCCAGGCGATGATCCTCACCAATCCGGGGGTCTTCGACTCCTTCCGCTTCTGGGTCATCGGCTCGCTCGGCGGCCGAGACGTCGAGGTGGTCGCCGCGATCGCCCCCGCGCTGATCGCGGGGCTGGTGATCGCGATCGTGCTGGCCCCGTCGATGAACAACCTCGCGCTCGGCGAGGACGTCGCGACGTCGCTCGGCACGCCGGTGACGCTCGTGCGCGCCGGAGGCATCCTCGCGGCGGCGCTTCTGGCCGCTGCCGCAACGGCCGCCGTCGGCCCGATCGCGTTCGTCGGGCTCGTCGTGCCGCACCTCACCCGCTCGGTCATCGGCATCGACCACCGCTGGCAGGTGCCCGTCGCCGCGGTGCTCGGCGCGGCGCTGCTGGTGACCGCCGACATCATCGGGCGCATCGTCGCGCGCCCCGAGGAGATCATGGTCGGCATCGTCACCGCCCTCGTCGGGGCGCCCTTCCTGCTGCTCGCGGTGCGCAGGGGATGGGCGGCGCGATGAGCGCGGTCATCCGGATCGGACGGGTCGCGCTCCCCATCCATCGCCGCGCGCTCGTCTTCTGCATCGCGACCGCCGCCGCGCTGATCGTCGTCGCGGTCGTCACGCTCTCGGTCGGCAAGCTCGGCATCCCGCTCGCGGAGATTCCGTCTGCCCTGTTCGGCGGGGCGGACGGCAAGACGGCGTTCGTTCTCGAGCGGCTCCGCGGTCCGCGGCTGGCGACCGCGCTCCTCGCCGGCGCGCTGCTCGGGGTGTCCGGCGCGCTCTTCCAGACGGTGACGCAGAACCCGCTGGGCAGTCCCGACGTCATCGGCCTCGGCGCCGGTGCGGGCGCCGGCGTCGCCGTCGCCTCGCTCGCGTTCCCCTTCATCCCCGCGTCGCTGGGTGCGGTGGCCGGCGCGGTCATCGCGACCGCGCTGGTCTACGTCTGCACGGGTCGGGGATTCCGCTCGCCGGCCCGCACGATCATCGCCGGCATCGCCGTCGCGGCCCTCGCCTACGCAATCACGCAGTACGTCGTCAGCACCCAGCTGCGCGATGCGGCCTCGCAGCTGGCCGCGTACCTCGTCGGCTCCCTGAACGCCGCGGATGCGCAGGACGTCATCGTCACCGGCGTCGCGGCGCTGATCATCCTCCCCGCCGCGGTCGCCCTGTCGCGCTCCGTGTCGATGCTGGAGATGGGGGACGCCGCCGCAGCGGGGGTGGGCGTCGATCCGAACCGCACCAGGACCTGGGCCGTGACCCTGTCGGTGCTCGCCGCGGGGGCGGCGGTCGCCGCCGCCGGTCCCGTTTCGTTCGTCGCGCTGACCGCGCCGCAGATCGCTCGCCGGCTCATCCGGACGTCCGACGTCAGCATTCTCCCCTCGGCGCTGACCGGAGCGCTGGTCCTCGCCGTCGCCGACCTCGCCGCGCAGCAGGCGCCGTTCGTCGAGGGCCTCCCCGTCGGCGTGCTCACCCTCGGCGTCGGCGGCGCCTACCTCGGCTACCTCCTCGTGCGCGAGCACTCGAAAGGACGACTATGACCAGCGCCACCGGGCTCGACGACGATGCGCACGGTCTGCGCATCCGCGATGCACGCCTCGGCTACGACGGCCGCATCGTCAGCGAGTCGCTCAGCTTCGCCGTCCCCGAGGGCGAGTTCACCGCGATCATCGGACCGAACGGCTGCGGCAAGTCGACCATGCTCAAGGCCCTCGCGCGCACGCTGCGCCCGCTGTCCGGATCCGTCGCGCTCGACGACGCCGAGCTGCGCGCGCTGCGGCCGAAGGCCGTGGCGCGGCGGATCGCCGCTCTCCCGCAGCACCCCGTCGCCCCCGAGTCCCTGCGCGTGCGCGACCTGGTGGCGCGCGGCCGCCATCCGTATCACTCGCTCCTTCGACAGTGGCTCCCCGGCGACGCCGAGATCGTCGACGGGGCGATGGCCGCGACCGGCGTCGCCGACCAGGCCGACCGACTCCTCACCGAGCTGTCGGGCGGGCAGCGCCAGCGGGTGTGGATCGCCATGGTGCTCGCGCAGCAGACCGACTACGTGCTGCTCGACGAGCCGACCTCGTTCCTCGACCTCGCGCACCAGATCGAGCTGCTGCACCTGTGCCAGGACATGCGCGCCGACGGCCGCACGGTCGTCGCCGTCCTGCACGACATCAACCAGGCGGCGCGGTACGCGTCTCACCTCGTGGTGATGCACGAGGGCAGGATCATCCGCGAGGGCGCGCCCGCCGACGTGCTCGACGCCGAGGTCGTCTCCGACGTGTTCGGCATCGACGGCGTCATCGAGCGGGACTCCCAGACGGGCGCGCCGATGATCACCGTGCGGGAGCGCTCCGGTCTCGCGTGAGCCGCCTGTGCCGCCGGCCTCACCCGCCGAGCAGCGGGGGAGGCGTCTTGCGGCGGTGCACCGTGAGGTAGCGGAGCCCCTCGTCGCCCGCGCGGAACGCGCGCCTGGAGTGCTTCGGCAGCCACACGATCGCCCCGGGAGCGAGCGCGATCTCGCCGTCGGCGGTCTCGATCGCGCCCGATCCCGCGATCACGTGGATCAGCACGTCGAGCGCCGGCCCGCGATGCGCGCCGATCCCGTCGCCCGGCGGCAGGGCGATGACGTTCGCATCGAGGTCGCGCTCCGGCTCGTCGATGTGCCAGACCGCCCCCGCCTCATCCGGCGCCCCGACGCGGGACGCGAGCGCGGTCGTATCGGCGAGGATGCGGGCGGAGTCGGCCATGCTCACACCCTAACGAGCGCGCGCGTTACCGATTGTTGCGCGCGTGCGGCGGCGTCATCCGGTGCCCGGTGGGCGTCGCCGTTCCGGGCGGCGAACCGTTCGCGGCGCGGTCTTCGCCGATTCGGAACGCCGGCATATCTCTGTATCGCTTATCGGTCCCCGGGGAGGAGGGGTTCTGTGTCCCCCATATGGGGGACAGTGCGGTACTGTGAAGCACAGACGTCCTCTCTCGGTCGTCCGACCCCCGTCGTTTCCCCCCAATGACGGGGGTCGTTTACGTCTTCCCCGCGCGGATTATTTCGAGATTGTTCACCGGTGGCCCTATCGCATCTCAGCGAAGCCGGATAGCGTTGTTCCTGGTCGACGTGAGATCTGCGTCGGCTTCATCTCTATAGAACGGCAATTAATGAGCACGCAGGGTACCGTCAAGTGGTTCAACTCGGAGAAGGGCTTCGGCTTCATCTCTCCCGACGAGGGCGGCTCTGACGTCTTCGCGCACTACACCGCTATCGAGTCGCAGGGCTACCGCTCGCTGGAAGAGAACCAGCGCGTGGAGTTTGAGATCGCTCAGGGCCCCAAGGGCCTGCAGGCGGAGAACATCCGGCCGCTGTAGTCCGGAAGTGCGAAGGCCCCGCTCGTTCGAGCGGGGCCTTCGTCGTTCCCGGATGGAGTGGGCGGCTTATGCCCGGTGGGCGCGCAGCGCCTCGCCCATCGCCTCGAACGCCTGCCGGATGACGGGCCGGGGCGTGGCGAAGTTGAAGCGGAATGCGGTCTGCGCACCGTCGCCGCACGCGGCGCCGTCGGTCGTGAAGACGTCGGCGTGCTCGGAGAAGAACGCGGCGGGCGTGCCGGGGAGCTCGAGCGCGGCGCAGTCGACCCACGCGAGGTAGGTGCCCTCTGGCTCGACGTACCGCGCGCCCGGCAGGTGCTCGGCGACCAGCTCGCCCACGAGATGCCGGTTGCCGTCGAGGTAGTCGATCACGCCGGCCAGCCACTCGCCGCCCGCGGTGTACGCGGCGGTGTTGGCGACGACGCCGAGGTTCGCCGCCTCGAAGTGCAGGGCGCGGGCGTTGTCGGCCCAGTAGGCGCGGTCGGCGTCGTTCGAGAGCACGACCTGCGCGGCCTTGAGACCCGGCAGGTTGAACGCCTTCGACGCGCTCGTCGCCGTGAGGGTGTGCGAGGCGTTCACCTCGTTCACCGAGGCGTACGGCGTGTGCGTGTGTCCCGCGTAGACCAGGGGCGCGTGGATCTCGTCGGCGAAGACGCGCGCGCCGCGGCGGTCGACGACCTCGCCGATGGCGACCAGCTCATCCGGACGGAGGACGCGGCCGATCGGGTTGTGGGGGTTGCAGAGCACGAGCAGCCCGCCGCCGTCGGCGAACGCCGCGTCGAGCGCGTCGAGGTCGTACTCCCAGCTCGTCTCGGTGCGGATCATCGGCACCTGGATGATGCGTCGGCCGTGCACGGGCGGGATCGTGAAGAACGGCATGTACGCGGGCGTCGGCAGCACGATCGCCGACTCGGGAGCGCTGAAGTGCTCGATCGCCGCCTCGAACGCCGCGAGCACGTCGGGCACCGGCTTGACGTCGTTCTGGTCGATCGCCCATCCGTAGCGCTCGGCCGACCATCCGGCCAGAGCCTCGCGCATCTGTCGGCACGTGGCCTCCGGGAGGTAGCCGAACGCGCCGTTGTCGACCGCCTCGTGCAGGGCGGAGGCGATCGGAGGGGCGACGCCGAAGTCCATCTCGGCCACCCACGCCGGCGTCTTGCCGGGGTGGGCCGTCCACTTCGTGCTGCCGATGGCGCGCAGCTGGGCGGGCGTGATCAGGTCGAAGGGGTGCGCGGAGGTCATGCGTCGAGGCTATCGCGGCCTGGCGGCCGCTCCGACGCATCGGGATCTCAGTTGTTGCGGCAGATGACGCCTTTGCGCAGCAACAAGTGAGATCTCGATCCGGATGAGGTCAGGCGGCGAGCGTCGGGGCGAGGAGGGTGCGCAGCTCGGCGGGGGTGTCGACGACCGCGATCGCACCGTCGGACTCGCCCGGGTTGCCGAAGCCCCACGTCGCGAAGATGACCGGGATGCCGTGCTCGGCCGCGCCCTCGACGTCGTGGTGGCGGTCGCCGATGAGCACCGGCGCCGAGGTGTCGACGCCGGCGGCGCGCAGACGCTCGAGCGCGCGCGAGATGACATCGGCCTTGGTGTCGTGGATGTCGGGGTCGGGGCGCGCGCCGGCGATCGCCGTGAACGCGTCGTCGAGGCCGTAGTGCTCGAGGATCGCGATGACCTGGTTCTCGGGCTTCGTGCTCGCGGTCGAGATCGGCACGCCGGCGGCGCTCACCTCGCGCACCAGCTCCGGCACGCCGTCGTAGAGCCGCACCGAGTCGGCGTAGCCGTCGCCAGCGGCGAGCTCGCGGTACATGGCGACCGCCTCCACCGACTCCTCGGCGGACAGCCCCGCGCGCAGCTCGAACGACTCGAGCATCGGCGGACCGATCCACGCGCGCAGGTCGTCGAACGACGGCACGGGCCGGCCGAGAACGCCGAGCACCTTCTGCACGCGCGGCATGATGCCGGCGGTGGCGTCGGCGATCACCCCGTCGACATCCCAGAGAACGCAGGTGAACGGTGCGGCAGAAGTCATGCGGCCAGCCTATCGAGCCGGCCGGGGGCCGGCGGCCGGTCAGAACAGCCGGGGGACGCCCGACTCGATGCCCTTCATGTCCTCGTAGTCGAGCACGAGGCACTCGATGCCGCGGTCCTCGGCCAGCGTGCGCGCCTGCGGCTTGATCTCCTGCGCAGCGAAGACGCCGCGGATGCCGGTGAGCAGCGGATCGCGGCCCAGCAGCTCGAGGTAGCGGGTGAGCTGCTCGACGCCGTCGATCTCGCCTCGGCGCTTGATCTCGACGGCGATGTGCGCGCCGGTCGCGTCTCGGACCATCAGGTCGACGGGTCCGATCGCGGTCGGGAACTCGCGCCGAACGAGGGTCGCGCCCTCCGAGACCCGATCGACCTGCTCGGCGAGCAGGCGCTGCAGGTCGCTCTCGACGCCGTCCTTGATGAGACCTGGATCGATGCCGAGCGCGTGCGACGAGTCGGAGAGCACCTCGTGGATGCGCACCGTCAGCGCATCGCCGGTCTTCTGGTGCGTGACCTTCCACACCTCGGTGACGCCGGCGGCCGCCAGCTCCTCATCCGGCTCGCGGACCTCGAGCCGGCACGGCGGGCTCATCCAGTTGAGCGGCTTGTAGCTGCCGCCGTCGGAGTGGATGAGCAGGCTGCCGTCTCCCTTGTGCATCAGCACGCGCTTCGCGAGGGGCAGGTGGGCATTCAATCGGCCGGTGTAGTCGACCGAGCACTCCGCAATGACAAGACGCACCCCTCCAACCTAGATGCGTCGGCCCGAGTTCGCCTTCTCGGTCCGTTGGCGTGCCGCGGGCCGGTAAGCTGGGTGAAACCCCCGCTGCCTGTGCCTCTCGTGCCGGCCCGACGACGAGGAGCCGCCCCATGCTCGCGATCCTCGCCGCATTCGCGGTGGTGTCGATCGCGGTCGTGCCGCTCGCCAGGGTTCTGGGATCTCGCGTGTTCTACCTCGCGGCCCTCATGCCCGTCGTCGCCTTCGTGCACGCCGTCGGCATGACGTCCGACGTCCTCGCCGGTCGCATTCCGTATGAGGCATACACGTGGATCGGTCCGCTCGGCGTCGAGATCTCGATGCGGATGGACACTCTCAGCTGGGTGCTCACGCTCGTGGTCACCGGCGTCGGCGCGCTCGTGCTGATCTACTGCGCCACCTACTTCCGCGGGAAGGGCGGCGGCCGCGGGCGCTTCGCCGGCGAGCTGCTGGGCTTCGCCGGCACGATGTACGGCCTCGTGCTCACCGACGACATCATTATGCTCGTGATGTTCTGGGAGATCACGAGCGTGCTGTCGTACCTCCTGATCGGCCACTACTACACGCGCGCCGCCAGCCGTCGTGCCGCCCTGCAGTCGCTGCTGACCACCACGCTCGGCGGACTCGTGATGTTCGTGGGCTGCGTGATCCTCGGGGTGCAGGCCGGCACGAACTCGATCAGCGGCATCCTCGAGAACCCGCCGAGCGGGCTGCTGACCCAGATCGCGCTGGTGTGCCTGCTGATCGGCGCCTTCAGCAAGTCGGCGATCTTCCCGTTCCACTACTGGCTCCCCGGCGCGATGGCCGCTCCGACTCCGGTCAGCGCCTACCTGCACGCTGCCGCCATGGTCAAGGCGGGCATCTACCTGCTGGCGCGCTTCGCGCCGACGTTCGGCGACATGGAGCCCTGGCGCCCGCTCGTCGTCACGTTCGGCGTCGCGACGATGCTGCTCGGCGGCTTCCAGGCGCTGCGCGAGGTCGACCTCAAGCGCCTGCTCGCGTACGGCACCGTGAGCCAGCTGGGCTTCATCACGATCGTCATCGGCTTCGGCACGCACGACACCGCGCTCGCCGGCCTCGCGCTGCTGCTGGCGCACTCGCTGTTCAAAGCCGCGCTCTTCCTCGTCGTCGGCATCATCGACCGCCAGCTGTCGACGCGCGACATCGACGAACTCAGCGGGGTCGGGCGCCAGGCGCCGACGCTCGCGGTCGTATCGATCATCTCGGTCGCCTCGATGGCGGGCCTGCCGCCGCTCATGGGGTTCGTCGCCAAAGAGGCAGCGCTCACGGCGATGCTCGAGCGCGCCCTCGACGGCGGCGTGTGGGCGTGGGTGGGTCTCATCGGCATCGTGGTCGGCGCCGCGTTCACCGCCGCCTACGGCCTCCGCTTCATCTGGGGCGCGTTCTGGACCAAGCGCAGCTCGTCCGGCGCCCCGCGGCAGCGCACCGAGTGGCCCGATCCGCCCCTCGACTTCATCGCGACGCCGCTCGCGCTCGCGGCGCTGACGCTCGCCGCCGGCATCGCCTCGCCGCTGCTCGACACGCTGTTCGCACCGTACGCCGCGACCGCGCCGGGCGAGGCGGAGGTGCACCTCGGCCTCTGGCACGGCCTCGAGCCGGCGCTCGCGCTCTCGGCGGTATCGCTCGCGGTCGGCGTCGGCATCTTCTGGCTCTCGCGCCGGATGGAGCGGCACCGCGGCTGGCGCCTGCTGCCGTTCCAGGCGTCCGACGTCTACTACTTCGTCACGCGCGACATCGACCGCGTCGCTGTGGTCGTCACCCGCGCCATCCAGCGCGGATCGCTGCCCACCTACGTCGCGCTGGCGTTCCTCGTGCTCGTCGCGGCCGAGGGCACCGTGCTCATCACGAGCGGCGGCTGGAGCATCGACGTCTCGCTCTGGCACGACCCGATGCAGCTCATCTGCGCCGGGGTCATGATCGTCGCGGGCATCCTCTCCGTCCGCGCCTCCAAGCGCTACACGGGCGTGGTGCTGGTCTCGGTCACCGGGCTCGGCATGGTCACGCTGTTCGCCCTGTCCGGTGCGCCCGACCTCGCCGTCACGCAGGTGCTCGTCGAGACGGTCACGCTCGTCGCCTTCACCCTGGTGCTGCGGCGCATCCCGTCGCGCATGGGCAGCCACCACGGCAGCAGCAAGCCGATCCTGCGCGCGCTCATCGGCATCGCGGTCGGCGCGACCATGGCGGTCGTGGTCGTCATCGCCGCGGGTTCGCGCGTCGCCGACCCCGTCTCGACCGAGTGGGAGCAGCTGGCGTACGAGATCGGGCACGGCCGCAACGTCGTCAACGTCGCGCTCGTCGACCTGCGCGGATGGGACACGATGGGCGAGCTCAGCGTGCTCGTGCTCGCGGCGACCGGCGTCGCCTCGCTGGTGTTCGTCACGGCACGCGCCGACCGGGTCTCGCAGATGCGCCGGGAGGTGCGCCGCAGCACCACTGTGACGCAGCGCCGCCGCGCCCGCCGCGTGCCGCTCGTGGAGACCGAGAACGGCGTGCGGCCCATCACCAAGGAGGGCTCGGGCGCCAAGCGCGCGTGGCTCGTCGGCGGCACCCTGATGAGCGCCGCATCGCGCTCGCTCATCCTCGAGGTCGTCGTGCGCATCCTGTTCCACACGATCATCGTGATCTCGATCTACGTGCTGTTCGCGGGTCACAACCTGCCGGGCGGCGGCTTCGCCGGCGGTCTCGTCGCCGGCCTCGCGCTGGTCATGCGCTACGTGGCAGGCGGGCGGTACGAGCTCGGCATCGCCGCGCCCACCGACGCCGGTTACATGCTGGGCTCCGGCATGGCGATCGCGGTCGGCACCGCCGTCGCCCCGATGCTGTGGGGCGACGACCCGCTCACCCGCGCGATCTGGGAGGCCGAGCTGCCCCTCGTCGGCCACGTCGAGCTGGTGTCGTCGACCTTCTTCGACATCGGCGTGTATCTCGTGGTGATCGGGCTCGTGCTCGACGTGCTGCGCTCGCTCGGAGGCGAGGTCGACCGCCAGATCGTCGAGGACGGCGGCCGGCGCTTCGCCGCGGCCCCCGACGGCTCTGCGGGCGGGACCGGCACGAGCGCGCTCGCCGCGATCGTCTCGTCCGGAAGCCCGACGGCCGCCGCTCCCTCATCCGGAACCGCCGACGGCGAGACGGGAGGCGGCCGATGAACGTCTCGCTGTCGCTCGTCGTCGTGATGGCCGCGCTGTACGCGGCCGGCGTCTACGCCATGATGGAGCGCAGCCTGACGCGCGTGCTCATCGGGTTCCTGCTGATGGGCAACGCGACCAACCTGCTGCTGCTGATCGCGATGGGCTTCCCCGGCGTCTCGCCGTTCTACGGCAACGGCGACGAGCAGTCCGATCCCCTGCCGCAGGCGCTCATGCTCACGGCGATCGTCATCACGTTCGCGGTCAGCGCGTTCCTGCTGGCGCTGATCTACCGCTCGTGGCAGCTCGGCCAGGAGGACGCGGTCGTCGACGACGAGGAAGACATCTCGCTGCGCGAGCGCGCCAGCGAGACGGTCACGGTGCTCGACGACGAAGAGGACGCAGCCGAGGTGGAGGACGAGGAGCACACCGACTTCACCGAGGACGTGGTTTCGCCCATCACTGCCATCACCCCCATGATTCCGCGCGATGGCACCCCGCAGGGAGGCGAACGATGAGTCTGCTGGTACCGCTGTTCGTCGCCCTGCCGCTGCTCGGCGCCGCCTTCACCCTGCTGCTGAGTCGGCACAGGCGCATGCAGATCGTGGTGTCGATCACGACGCTGAGCGCGACGTTCGTGCTCGCGGCCGTGATGCTCGTCGTGGTCGACGGGGGAACGCCGCTGGCTGTCTCGGTGGGCGGCTGGCCGCTGCCGTTCGGCATCGTGCTCTACGTCGACCGGCTCGCGGCGCTGCTGGTGGCGGTGTCGAGCATCGTGCTGCTGGCGGTGCTGCTGTTCTCGGTCGGCCAGGGCGCGGCCGACGGTGACGAGGACACCCCGGTGTCGATCTTCCACCCGACCTACCTGATTCTGGCCGCCGGCATCTTCGACTCGTTCATCGCCGGCGATCTGTTCAACCTCTACGTCGGCTTCGAGATCCTGCTGGTCGCGTCGTACGTGCTGATCACGCTCGGATCGACCAAGGAGCGCATCCGCACCGGCACGGTCTACATCGTCGTCTCGCTGGTGTCGAGCATCATCTTCCTGTCGGCGATCGCGATGGTCTACGCGGCGCTCGGCACCGTGAACATGGCGCAGATCGCCGAGCGGATGGGTGAGATCGATCCGGGCGTGCAGATGATGCTGCACGTGCTGCTGCTGCTGGGCTTCGCGGTCAAGGCCGCGATCTTCCCGCTGTCGTTCTGGCTGCCCGACTCGTACCCGACCGCCCCGGCGCCCGTCACCGCGGTGTTCGCCGGACTGCTGACGAAGGTCGGCGTCTACGCGATCATCCGGACCGAGACGCAGCTGTTCCCCGACAGCAACCTCGACGCCGTGCTGATGATCGCGGCGATAGCGACCATGATCATCGGCATCCTGGGTGCCGTCGCGCAGGCCGAGCTCAAACGCATCCTGTCGTTCACGCTCGTCAGCCACGTCGGCTACATGATCTTCGGGCTCGCGATCCATACGTCGGAGGCGGTGGGTGCGACCGTCTACTACATGGTCCACCACATCGTCGTGCAGACGACGCTGTTCCTCGCGGTGGGGCTCATCGAGCGCTTCTCGGGCTCGACGTCGATCCTGCGGGTGAAGGGCCTCGTCGCCGGCGCCCCGCTGATTGCCGCGCTGTACTTCATCCCCGCCCTGAACCTCGGCGGACTGCCGCCGTTCTCCGGGTTCATCGGCAAGTACTCGCTGTTCGAGGCCGCGGCCTCCGTCGGCACACCGCTGATGTGGGCGTCGATCGCCGCCGGCGTCGTGACCTCGCTGCTGACGCTGTACGCGCTCATGCGCGCCTGGAACCTGTCGTTCTGGCGCGAGCAGGACGAGGCGGGCGAGGGCGACAGCCGGTACCAGCACCTCGAGAGCGCCCCCGCGGCGCAGACGCAGACCGAGCGCCGCGCGAGCCCGCGCATCATGACGGGCGCCACGATCGGCATGGTCGCGGTGACGCTCGCACTGACGGTGTTCGCCGGCCCGATCTACGACGTCTGCGAGCGCATCGGATCGTCGCTGCTGCAGCCGATCTCGCTCGTCGAGCTCGAGGGGGTGGAGCAGGGAACATGATGTCGACGCGCAAGCGCTTCTGGAACCAGCTGCCGTTCTTCGTGTGGCTCGTCGTGCTGTGGATGCTGCTGTGGGGGCAGTTCACGTGGCTCGCCTTCGTCTCGGGCGTCGTCGTCGCGATCATCGTGCCGCGCGTCTTCCGGCTGCCGCCGGCCCAGCTCACCGGGCGCTTCAACGTCTTCTGGCTGCTCGTGTTCGTCGTGCAGTTCCTCTGGGAGCTGGTGCTCGGCGCCCTGCAGGTGGCCTGGCAGGCGATCGGGCCCGGCGTTCCCTCCGCCGCGATCGTGCGCACTCCGCTGCGCTCCGACGACGACCTCATCATGACCCACGTGGCCGTCGTGACGTCGCTCGTGCCGGGCACGACCGTGATCGAGGCCGACCGCGCTCGCCGCGTGCTCTACCTCCACGCCATCGGGGTCAACGGCGAGGCCGACTTCGAGAGGGTGCGCCGCAACGTGCTGACGTGGGAGACGCGCGTCGTGCGCGCCATGGGATCGAGCACCGAGCTGCGGCGCTGCCGTTCCGAGGCGGCGGTGTTCGCCGACCGGATCGCGGATGAGCCGGCGGAGAAGAACGGGGCGGGCGGATGAGCATCATCACGGTTCTCACGCTCGCCATCGCCGCGGTGTTCGCGGTGGCGGCGGTGCTGGTCATCATCCGGATGGTGAAGGGGCCGTCGATCCTCGATCGCGCGCTCGCGAGCGACGTGCTGCTGACGATGGTGCTGTGCATCGTCGGCGCGGAGGCGGCGATCAACCACCACACCGACACCCTTCCGATCATGCTGATGATCGCGGCGACCGGCGTGCTCGGCACGGTGGCGGTCGCGCGCTTCGTCGCCCGTCGCGAAGGACCGGACGGGCGCGAGACCCGCGGCCCGCGAGACCGGGTCGAGCAGGCGCCCGACGAGAAGTCGGCGCGCGGCGGCGACGAGGGAGGCGCCTCGTGACCTGGCAGATCGTCTCGCTCGTGCTGGTGCTCGCCGGCGCCCTCCTCTGCCTGACGGCGGCCATCGGGCTGCTGCGCTTCCGCGACGTGCCGAGCCGCATCCACGCCGCGACCAAGCCGCAGGTGCTCGGGCTCATCCTGATCGCGATCGGCATCGCCGTAGGGCTCCAGTCGTGGGTCGCGATCGCGTTCCTCGTGCCCGTCGTCGTCATCCAACTGGCCACGGCGCCGCTGTCGGCGCACATGGCGGGCCGACAGGCGTACCGCAACGGCACGCTCGACGCCGACCATCTCATCCTCGACGAGCTCGATGGCGATCGCGACGTGATCGAGGACGAAGGCTAACCGACGCCCGCTCCGTCGAACGACGCGGCGACCGCGGGGTTGACGATCTCGCCCGAGCGCACGTTGAGGCCCCTCGCGAGGGCCGGGTCGGCGTCGGCCGCGGCGTCCCACCCGTGGTTCGCGATGCGCAGGACGTAGGGCAGCGTCGCGTTCGTGAGCGCCTGGGTCGAAGTCACGGGGACGGCGCCCGGCAGGTTCGCGATGCACGAGAACACCGTGTCGTGCACGGCGAAGACCGGATCGTCGTGGGTCGTCGGGCGGGACCCCTCGAAGCACCCGCCCTGGTCGATCGCGATGTCGACGAGCACGGCGCCCGGGCGCATCGACCGCACCATCTCGTCGGTCACCAGCTTGGGCGCCGCCGCCCCGGGGATGAGCACCGAGCCGATCACGAGGTCGGCGCTCTCGACCGCCTCGGCGATCGCGTACCGGGTGGAATGCCGCGTGGCGAGGCCGTTGCCGTAGCGGGCCTCGAGCTCGCCGAGGCGGCGGGCGCTGACGTCGAGCACGGTCACCCTGGCGCCGAGGCCGAGCGCGTTGGCCGCGGCGTTCTCGCCGGCGACGCCCCCGCCGATCACGACCACCTCGCCGCGGGGTGCGCCGGGGACGCCGCCGAGCAGGGTTCCCCGGCCACCGTGACTGCTCATCAGGCGGTGCGCGCCGATCGCGATCGACAGCCGGCCAGCGACCTCGCTCATCGGGGTCAGCAGCGGCAGCGAGCCGCCGGGAAGCTGCACGGTCTCATACGCGACGGCGGTGGTGCCGGCGGCGAGCAGCACCTCGGTGAGCAGCCGGTCCGCCGCGAGGTGCAGGAACGTGAAGAGGGTGAGGTCGGAGCGGAGGAAGCCGTACTCGTCGGCGACGGGCTCCTTGACCTTGAGCAGCAGGTCGGCGCGGGCCCACGTCGACGCGGCATCGGGCAGCACGGTCGCGCCGGCCGCCGCGTAGTCGGCGTCGGCGATGCGCGAGCCGAGGCCGGCTCCCGCCTGGACGAACACCTCGTGCCCGGCGTGGACCAGGGCATCGACGCCGGCCGGGGTGACGGCGACGCGGTTCTCGTTGTTCTTGACCTCGGTCGGGATGGCGACCCTCATGTCATGACCTCTTCCTCGTGGGCGAGCGGACGCTCCCAGCATCCCAGGACTACCGGTCTCGGGGGAAGCGTCGCGCGCCTACGATGTGGTCATGGGGAGCGGCAAGAAGCACAAGAAGGCCAAGGGGCCCAAGAAGAAGTGCTGCAAGTCGACGCCGCGGTGCAAGCGGTGCCCCATCCGGATGCTCGCCGAGGGGCGTCTCGACCCCGAGGACGCGAGGGAGCTGTTCCGCAGGAACCGCAACCGCAAGCAGGCGGAGAAGGAGCACCTGGCGATCCCCGACGGGTAGCGGGCGAGTCCGGTTCAATCGCCGTCGCGCGGATACTGGCTTCGAACGATCGCGGCCAGCGCTTCTGCCCTCGGCGAGGGGCGTGTATCACCGGGCCAGGCGAACACCACGGACACCTCCGGGGGAGCGGGTACGATCTCCTTTTCGATGAGCGGGAGGCCCTCGTACGTCAGCTTGTTCGTCGGACGCTGCACCAGGATCGCGTACGCGGTTTCGGAGCGCGCCACGATGCACCGGGTGAGTTCGAACGCATGCGTGTGGTGCAGCACGGCCGGTGTGAGCCCACGTGCCTCGAAGACCTCCGTCGCGTACCTCACGCTCGGCGGCTGGTCGTACAGCACGAGCGGCAGTTCAACCAGCTCTTCGAGGGAGACGACGTCCCGCTCTGTCAGAGGGTTCCGCGATCCGAAAAGCGCATATCCGCGGGCTCTGTACAGTTCGAAATGGTCGAGCCCTTCCATCGGAGTGCCGATGTCGTACATGATCGCCGCGTCGATACGGCCAACGCGCAGTTCGTTGCGCAGATCGTCCTGGGACCCGACGACGAAATCCACGTCGACGTTCGGATGCCGGTGGCGGTACTCCTCCAGAAGACGCGGCAGAAGCGCCGGGGCAAGCGTCTCGAAGCATCCTACGGAAAGCGGACCGGTCAGGTTCTCCCCATCCCCTTTCACTGCGAACCTCAGCTCGGCGGCGTCGGAGAGCAGCTGCCGTGCGCGCTCGTAGACAGCTCGGCCCGTCGGCGTGAGGGCGATGCCTTGGGCGCGGCGTCGTATGCAGAGCTGGGCCTGGAGCGTTCGTTCGAGCCCGGTGATCGAAGCGGAGACGGCTGATGGTGAGAAATGAGTCCGCTCCGCCGCTCCGCTGATCGTGCCGTCTTCGACGGCGGTGACGAAGTGTGACAGCTGGCGGAGCGTCACACCCGGCGCGACTTCGTCGCCGTCGGGATGCGAGGCGGGATCATCCATGGCCTCGATCCTTGCACAGTTTTTCCGTGTTTCTTCGACAGTTTCCCCACGTTGACTGTTGTTTGTGGACGACACACGATTGGTGCATCGGCCCCGGTAGGCGCGTGAAGCATTCGGACGCGGTGCACGTCGCCCGGCCCCGGCAGGTGAGCAATGGTGCTGACCGCCGGCCGAATCCTCACCTTGAAGGGAGATTGCATATGTCTGCGACCCACCTCCGTCGCCGCACGATCGTCGCGATCGCGACCCCGCTCCTCATCGGGGCAATGCTTGCCGGATGCGCTCGGGGAACCGGCGAAGAGGCGATTGGCGCTCCAGGGATCACCGACTCGACGATCACCATCGGAACCACATCGCCGATGAGCGGCAGTGCCGCCGGCGTCGGCACCTGTGCCGTGGACGGGGCCGGCGCGTACTTCGAAGCGCGTAATGCAGACGGCGGCATCACCTTCGGTGACGGGAAGACTCGGACGGTGAGTTTCGAAGGACTCGATGACGGTTACGATCCGCAGAGAGCGCTGGCGAACTACCAGAACCTCACGGGCGACGTGTTCGCGATGGCGCTCTCGCTGGGCACCCCGACCAATCGTGCCTGGCGCGAGGCTGCCATCGCCGACGGGGTTCCCCAGGTGCTCGTTCAGACGGGCGATCCGCTCTTCAGCGATCGGGAGGAGAGCCCGATGCAGCTCGGTCTCATCCCGGTGTATCAACAGGAAGGCTACGCGTTCGGCGAACTGCTTGCGGGGTCCGGTGAGGAGCACCGCGTGGCCGTGCTCTATCAGAACGATGACTTCGGCGAGGGATACCGCGAAGGCTTCCTCGATGCGGTCGAGAGCGCGGACAACGTCGAGATCGTCAAGTCGCTCACCTTCGAGGCGACCGACACCGACATCTCCGCACAGATCACCGAGCTTGCGTCCAGCGACGCCGACATCCTGTTCAACGCGATGTCCTCGCTCGCCCCGCTCGTCATCGGCACTCTGCAGCAGGCGGACAGCGTCGGCTGGCATCCGAGCATCTTCCTCCCGTCGACCTCATCGAGTCCTGCCGCGCTGTTGCAACCTTCGGAGGTCGCCGACGCGTTCCCAGCCATCTATTCCACGGCTTCTTCCCTCGTCGTCGGCACCCCAGAGTTCGAAGCCGACGAAGATGGCAAGGCGTTCCTCGAGGCAATGGCGGAGTACACCGACCAGGACGGCGCCCCGGCGTTCCCGCAGTGCGTGTGGAGCTGGATCGGCGCATCGATCCTCGAGGAGGCGTTCATCCGCATGGAGGAGCCGACCCGCGAGAGCTTCATGACGGCACTCACATCGATCTCGGACTTCGATGCACCGCTGCTGCTCCCGGGCGGTTCGATCGATACGACCGTCGACGGGCGGGCGGCGATGACCGGTGTGGCGGTGCAGAAGTACGACGGAACGTCGTTCGCCACTGTGAACGCCCTTGAGTGATCGCGAGACGACCGGCGGTGCGAGCCCGTTGACTGTGGGAAGGAGGGACGGCATGTCGGATGGATTCTCCGGCCAGGTGGCACCCGAGAAGTCGCCATGGTGGCGCGCGGTCCTCGGCGAGTACCCGACCGGGGTCTGCCTGGTCACGTCGCGGGGCGACGGGGGCGAACCACTGGGGATGATCGTCGGAAGCTTCGTGGCCGTCAGCGAGGATCCACCGCTGATCGGATTCTTGGCGGGCGAACGCTCCGGTACGCTCCCGGGGATCCTTCGCAACGGGCGATTCGGGGTGAGCGTGCTCGATGCAGGCTCCGAGCACGTGTGTCGAGCATTCGCAGAGAAGGATCCCGACAGGTGGCACAGCGCGGCGTTCCGCGCCACATCGATGGATGTCCTCCGTCTGCGCGACGCCGTCATCTGGTTCGACGCCTCGATCGAGAGCGTCGAGAGCCACGGCGACCATGTGTTCGTCGTCGGGCGCGTCGACGACTTCGGCTCTGAGGGCGGGGCCTCAGCGATGCCGCTGCTGTTTCGGCGCGCAGGGTATGGGGCATTCGCCGCTCCGACTCAGGCATATGACGCGCGTGCATTCATCGAGCGGCTGCGGTGGGCGACCGCGGCAGAGCGCGACGTCGAATCGCTGGCTGATGACGTCGACGCCGAGGTCACGGTCACCGCGCAGCTCGGCGACTCCGTTGTGACCCTGGCATCCATATCATCGCGCTTGTCGTCCAGCTCGTACGAGAATGTCGGTGCCTCCCATCCGTGGGCGGCACCCATTGCGCCGATCTTCGCCGCGTGGGCGCCCCCGTCCCGACAGCGCGCATGGGAAGAGGCGTCTCGTCACCTCACCGGCGCGGTCGATCGAGACCTGATCGGCGCCCTGCTGCAGGGCATCCGCGACCGCGGGTACGCGGTTGCGGGCGACTCCGTTCTCACGGACCGCTTTCTCGAACTCAGCCGGGCGACTGACACAGGCCGGGATTCCTATGCGCGGATGTGGGGCGAAATCGCCGAGGAGAAACGACTAATCGAGGCAGGCGGTGACGTCGAATGGAGCCGTGTCGCTGTCGTACAGTTCCCGGTCTTCGACGGCCAGCGCGACCCCGTGCTTGCGCTGGACGTGATCGTGCGCCCGCCGCATCCGGATCAGTTGTCGTTCGAGAACGTCATTCGGCGCGCCCGTCTGACGACGGAGCGCATGCATGAACGGATCGTGGAGAAGCAGGCGTCTTCCGTCATCGCCTCGTCGACCGGTGCCGCTGCTGCCGCGATCTGGGGGGACGGTTGGGGCTGACGCGCGCCAACCATTGGTCTCGCAAGACCTGACCATCGACTTCTACGACCGCCTGATTGAGCGGCTCACGACCGACAGCACGCGAAACACCGCAGAACAGAATGCCCGCAGAAGGCATGGGAGAAAGGCAACAATCATGACCGCAGAGACTTTCACAACCGCGAACGCTTCGTTGCGGCCAGCCCCCGATCCGACGATCACAGCGGACGATATCGTGCAGGCCGCCGTCGACCTGATTCCGGTGCTGCGCGAGCGCGCGGAGGAAGTCGACCGCGAGCGTCGGGTATCGGAGGACACGTACCGGCTTCTCGGCGACGCCGGGTTCTTCCACATGTTGAAGCCGAAGAAGTACGGCGGGCTCGAGCTGAGCGAGCACGAGCACGCGCGTGTGGCGATGAACCTGGCGCGCGGATGCGCGTCTACTGCCTGGGTCGTCTCGATTCTGAGCTCAGACAACATGGCGATTCTTGCCTATCCGGAAGAGACGCAGGACGAGATCTGGGGAGAGAGCACGTACGCGACGCTCGCCGGAAACACGAATCTGAATCCGAAGGCCCGGGCCGAAAAGGTGTCCGGGGGGTTCCGGCTGACCGGGCGGTGGGGCTTCTGCAGCGGATCGGACTTCTCCGAATGGCTCATCTTCAATGCGCCCGTCGGTGAGGACGGGAAAGGCCACATGTTCCTGGTCCCGCGCGAGGAGGTCGAGACGATCGACGACTGGCACCCCACCGGGATGCGCGGAACGGGGAGCCGTTCTCAGGCGGTCGACGACGTTTTTGTGCCCGATCATCGGGTGCAGGCGACCGAAGACACGGTGCGCAAGCTGAAGGAACGGCGCAGCCTCCACCCGACGTTCGACACGATGTGGGCCACCTGGCCGTCCAACGGAAGGTTCCCCTTCGCTTCCTGCGCAGTCGGCGCTGCATGGGGGGCGGTGGAACACTTCGCTGAGACGGTCGGGACGAGCACTCGCGTCGCGAACGCGCTCGGAGGTTCCGTGAGCCTTGCTGAGCAGGACTACGTCGCGACCGAGTTCGCGCAGGCATCCGGCGAAGTCGACATGGCCAGGTTCCTCGTCGAACGCCGCAGCTTCGAGGCCTCGCAGCGTGCGAGGGAACATCGTGAGTCGTCGCCGCAAGATGTCGGTCGCGAGCTCCGAGACAACGCACTGGTGGCGCGCATCGCGCTCTCGTCGGCGAACCGGATCTTCTCGCTCATCGGCGCGCGCGCGGGGCAATCATCGCACCCGGTCTCTCGGGCCAAGCGAGACATCGAAATGGTCAATCATCATGTCACGCTCAACTGGCGCGCCAACGCCGTGCGCTACCTGGCCGCCGTGTCCTGATTCGGCGGAGGTCGGGGGCCGATGACGACCCCCGACGCGCACAACGGGTCGAGCACCCGGCGGCCGGGCAGTTCTGCCCGCACGGCGACGGCCGGCGCCGTGTCATGATCGACGCATGTCAGTGCTCCAGCAGAACCAGCTCGTCTTCCAGCAGACGAAGAACTTCTCGAAGAACGACTTCGCGATCTTCGAGCCGCAGGGCCAGCAGGTCGCTCACGTCGAGACTGGCGGCAGCGCGCTCGGGCGCGCGTTCATGGGGGCGCGCGAGCTGACCGTGTTCGACGGGCCGGAGAACCCGATCGTGCAGGTGCAGGACACGCTCACGTTCGGGCGAGACCGGATGGAGATCCTCGACGGGCAGGGCAACCACCTGGCCAGCCTGGTCAAGCGCATCGCGTTCTTCGTCACGAAGATCTCGATCGAGCTCGACGGCGAGGAGCTCACGCTCGAGGGCGACTTCCTCGGTTACGACTTCAGCCTCAGCGGCGCGCAGGGCGTGTGGGCGACGGTCGCGCGCTCGTGGTCTGGCATGGGCAACGCGTTCCTCGGCAAGTCGACCTACTCGGTGCAGATCGCCCCGGTCCTCTCGGCGACGCAGCGCGCGACGGTGATCGGCGCGATCCTGGCCCTCGACCTCATCCGCGAGAAGCAGTCGCGCAACTGAGACCGAGGGCCGGCGGATCGGTTACTGCGCCGAGCCGCCCTCGAGCATCCACGGCACGTCGAAGCGGTCGGTGAACTGGCCGAAGTGGCTTCCCCAGGGGGAGGGGCCGAACGGCGCCTGCACGTTGCCGCCCGCCGAGAGCGCGTCGAAGGCGGCCTGGAGCTCGGCGGTGTCTTCGCCCCAGAGGCACACGGTCACACCGCCGAACTCGCCGTCGCCGCCGTCGGACGCCATGACGACGGTCTTGTCGTCGACGACGAGCGCCGCGTGCATCAGATCATCGGGCTGCCAGCCGTCGGGCAGATCGCCCGGCATCTCGCTGGCGCGCATGATGTCGAGGCGCCCGCCGAGCGCCGACTGGTAGAACTCCATCGCCTGTTCGGCGCGGCCGTCGAACGAGAGATAGGGCGTGGACTGCAGGGTCATCTTTGCTCCTCACGTCGTGCGGGCGGTCTGCCCACGCGAGGATCATGGCACGAACCCCCGACACGCGAAAGAGGGTGAGCGCATCGCGCCCACCCTCATCCGGAGACTGCCGAGATCAGTCGGTGCCGGCGTCGAACGCCGCTGCCTCGCCGACCTGATCGAGCACGTCGTTGTCGTCCACCGGCTGCGCGTGCGAGGTGATCGCCGCGGCGCCGCCCTGCTCGAGCGCGCCGATCAGCTCGCCCGTGGTGCCGCCGATGAGACCGCGCTGCACGTAGCCCTCGAGGCGGGCGCGCGAGTCGGCGATGTCGAGGTTGCGCATGGTCATCTGGCCGATGCGGTCGACGGGGCCGAAGGCGGCGTCGCCGACGCGCTCCATCGAGAGCTTCTCGCCCGCGTACGACAGCGAGGGGCCAGACGTGTCGAGGATCGTGTAGTCCTCGCCGCGGCGCAGGCGGATCGTCACGGAACCCGTGATGGTCGATCCGATCCACTTCTGGATCGACTCGCGCAGCATGAGCGACTGCGGCTCGAGCCAGCGGCCCTCGTACATCAGGCGGCCGAGGCGGCGGCCCTGCTCGTGGTACGTCGCGAGCGTGTCTTCGTTCACGATCGCGTTCACGAGGCGCTCGTACGCGACGAACAGCAGCGCCATGCCGGGGGCCTCGTAGATGCCGCGGCTCTTGGCCTCGATGATGCGGTTCTCGATCTGGTCGTTCATGCCGAGGCCGTGGCGGCCGCCGATGGCGTTCGCCTCGTTCACGAGCGCGACCGCGTCGGTGAACTCGCGGCCGTTGATCGCGACGGGACGGCCCGCCTCGAACGTGACGGTGACGTCCTCGCTGGCGATCGAGACCGACTCGTCCCAGTAGCGGACGCCCATGATCGGCTCGACCGTCTCGAGCGAGACGTCGAGGTCTTCGAGCGTCTTCGCCTCGTGCGTCGCGCCCCAGATGTTGGCGTCGGTCGAGTAGGCCTTCTCGGCCGAGTCGCGGTACGGGTAGCCGTGCTCGACGAGCCACTCGCTCATCTCCTGGCGGCCGCCGAGCTCGGAGACGAACCGGGCGTCGAGCCAGGGCTTGTAGATGCGGAGGGCGGGGTGGGCCAGCAGACCGTAGCGGTAGAAGCGCTCGATGTCGTTGCCCTTGTAGGTCGACCCGTCGCCCCAGATGTCGACGCCGTCCTCCTTCATCGCGCGCACCAGCAGGGTGCCCGTGACGGCGCGGCCGATCGGCGTCGTGTTGAAGTAGGTGCGGCCGGCGGAGCGGATGTGGAACGCACCGCATGCCAGGGCCGACAGGCCCTCCTCGACCAGCAGCGGCTTGCAGTCGATCAGGCGCGACTTCTCGGCGCCGTACTCGAGCGCGCGCTGCGGGATCGACGCGATGTCGTCTTCGTCGGGCTGCCCGAGGTCACCGGTGTAGGTGTAGGGAACCGCACCGGCGTCCTTCATCCAGGCGACGGCACACGAGGTGTCGAGACCACCGGAAAAGGCGATGCCGACGCGCTCGCCGACGGGAAGAGACTGAAGGACCTTCGACATGCCCTCCATCCTACGTGGCGCGGCGACCCGCCCGAACCCCGCGCAGCGCGCTCCACGAGTGGTTCGCCTGCACGATCGTGAGCCCCGGACCGGTGAACACCGCGACGGCGTCGCCGAACTGCGGCACCTGATGAGGGGTGTACGCGCTCGACGTGCCGTCGGCGAGCAGCGTCGGAGCGCCCCGCCGCTCGCGGGCGGTGATGACGCGGCCGCTCGGCATCTCGATGTCGACCTCGACGTTGTACGCGGCGGACGTCTCTCCGGATGAGTACGAGCAGCGCCGCACGGTGCCGAACGAGGCCCGGGCGGACGAGCGGACGAGCGCCTCGTAGGCGCGGCCGAGCCTGGCGGGTTCGGTGCGGCTGTGCAGCGCGCGCACGCCGCAGATCCAGGCGGCGATGGTGATGCCGATCGCCGGGATGATGCCGGCGAGCGACGTCGCGGTGGTCGTCTCGGAGACGAACGGTTCGCCTGATTCGGCGGCGGCGGCGACGACGCCGGCGATCGCCCACGCGACGAAGGCGGCGGCGGCAGCGGTGAGCACGGCGGCCGCGGCGATCCAGGCGGCGGCCACTTGCGCCGTCGCCGGGCGCCGCACGAGGCGGAGCGGATCGGGGTCGAGCGCCGTCAGGTCTTCGCCGTCGCCCCGGATGATCAGGTACGCCACGCCCGCAGCGGTCTTCATCGCCGGCTCCCGACTCTCATGAGTTCATCCTGCGCGCGCACCGCCGCTCCCGATCACGGGCGGCGGCGTCGCGCAGCACGACGCTATCGAGCGGCGGTGACGCGCGGGTGAACTATCCGTCTCCTGACGGCTTCGGGTGCTCCTTCAGCGCCTTCGCGTACGCGTCGCGGTCGTCTTCGGACAGCTTCTGCGTCGCGCGGAAGATGAGCTGCATGCCCTCGAGCGGGACGCCGTCGGCGGCCTGCGCCTCCTGCTGCTTGCGCCAGCGGCCCGTGTCGTCGTGGGTGAGGTCGATGATCTCCGCCCAGAACAGCGACGGCTCGGGCGCACCGGTCTCGTAAGACGGGTCGTCGAGCTGCGTGTAGTACGACCAGCGCACCTGCGTCTCGGGGTCGGTGCCGCCGTACAGCTTGTCGATGCTGTCGTCGGTGATGCCGTCGTACGGCTCGTTGAGCGGGTACAGCGAGTAATAGACGCCCTCCTCGGCGAGCACATCGTTGATGGTCGCCATCACGGCGACCTTCTCGGAGTAGTCGTGGATGGGCTCCTCGGTCGCCCACACGGGCGCCGTGTACTCCTGCAGCATCGACTCTCCGCCGTAGCCGTTGCGCGAGTAGCGCTGCAGCGAGTCGGAGACCTTCACCCAGTGGTAGCCGTACTCGTCGCTCAGCCGCTTGCGGATGGCCTCCGAGACCTCGTCCATCCGGCCGGCGGTCTCTTCGAGCGAGGGGGCCGACTGCACGAGGGCGTCGTCGAAGTCCTTGATGCCCGGGTACGCGCTGCCCGGCTCCTGCGACGACGAGCCGCCGCCGTACGATCCGGTCGCCGAGGTCGCGAGTGCGCCGGCGGCGCCCATCGTGCCGACGTTCAGCACCAGCACGATCGCGAGGGCCCACGCGCCGAGCGCGCGCGACGGCGCGATGATCACCGCCGCGATCACGACGAGCGCGACGAGCAGCTGCAGCGCGAGCATCGTCGTGCCGTAGATCGCGTCGGTCGCGCCCATCAGCAGCGCGACCAGCAGCACGCCGGCGAACACGCAGGCGGCCGTCAGCGAGATCCATCCGAGCGGATGCCGGCGCTCTGTCTTCTTCGCCGGCGCCTCGGCGGGCATCGCGCGCGAGAGGGCCGACAGCGCGTACGGCGTCGAGGGGAAACGGCGCGCGTGCTGGTATCCGCCGGGCGGCGGGGTCGGGGGAGCGCCGTCGTGGCGCGAGAGGAAGGGCAGGCTCGAGTGCTTGCGCTGCTGGGGGTCGCCGGTCACCATGGCTTGTCCGATCCGTAGCCGCCTTCGCCGTCTTCGTCGCCGTTCGAGCCCTGGTTCTCGCGCTCCTGCTCGCCCTCGCGGAGCTTCTTCTCGATCTCGCCGAGCTTGTCGTCCTGCTCCTGCTTCTCCTGCTCGCTCTGCTCGTCCTTCTCGTCCTGCTCGCTGTCGTCCTCCGACTCGCCGCCGCCCGACTGCTGCTCCTGCTGCTTCTGCTGCAGGCGCTCCTGCTGGTCGTCGAGCGTCTCCTCGTTCGAGCGGTCGGGGTCGGGCGATTGCTCGTCGGCCTCGTCGCTGCGGCACTCCTCGGGCGTCGCGAGGTTCGCGTCGAGGGCGTCGGCGTAGAGCTCGGCCGCGCGCTTCGGGTCGTCGGACTGCGCCTTGTCGGCCATCATCTCGATCACGAGGCCGAGGTTGATGTGTACGGGGCACGCGTCGTAGCCCTTCGCGAGCGGCAGCGCCGCCTCGAACTGCGCGCGGGCGGCCTCGAGCTCGTCGGACGTCGCCAGCCCCACGCCGTAGTTGTAGGGGGCGAGGTACGCCTCGAACCAGTTCACGGGCAGCTGGCCCTGCGCGGCCGCCACGGTGCCCGCCGGGTTGCGTTCGACGTGCGCCGTGATCGCCTGGTGCGCGAACGCGTACATCGACAGCAGCTTCACGACGAGCAGCATGCCGACCAGTGCGACGGGGGCGAAGCCGACGAGCAGCCAGCGGCGCAGCCCGCGGCGGCTCCGGACGGCGCGGTTGCGCTCCGGGGTCTGGGGTGCGGATGCCTGACTCACGACGATGCCCCCTTCGGTGCCCGACCGCCGGTGAGGCGCAGGGTGCGCCCGACCCTTGCGGTCGCGATGCCGACCTCGACCGCCAGCAGCGCGGCGATGAACAGCGCGATCAGCCACGACAGCTCGTTACGCGCGCCTGGGGAGTCGGCGTCGGCCGTTGTCGTGGTCTCGGCCGGCGCCGCGGGCAGCTCGGCTTCGGCGTCGCCCGTGCGCAGCTGGTAGTCGACGCCGAGCTCGCCCGCGATCTTCTGCAGTGCGGCCTCGTCGATCATCGACAGTGCAGGCTCTCCGGTCGACGGATCGGTGATGTACTCGTCAGCGCTGGTTCCGGCCGCCGCGACCTTCTTCATCCGGCCGCCCTCCGAGGTGCCGTAGCCGAGCACCGCGCCTCCGTCGATCAGCTCGGCGTTCTTGTCGAACGACTCGGGCGCGTCCGGCGAGGTCTGCTCGCCGTCGCCGAGGTAGAACACCAGGCGAGCCCTGTCGTCGCGCTTCGCCGCGTTCTCGAGCGTGAGCCCCAGCGCGTCTGCGGCGATGCCGATCGAGCTGCCGGTCGACGTGTCGGTAGGGGGCGGAGACATGACGTCGAGCGTCGAGATCAGCGCCGACGTGTCGGTCGTGAGGGGTAGGCGCACCTGCGCGCTGTTGTCGAACGCGATCAGGGCGAACCGGGCGCCGGGGTACGCCTCGACGATGCTGCGCACGTCGGCGCGCACGCCGTCGATGCGGCGGCCGGGCTCGCCGTCTTCGCCCGCCGCCCAGTCCTCGGCGAGCATGCTCGTGGTGTTGTCGAGCGCGATGATCACGTCGACGTTGGTCGCGACGGTCTTCGCCTCGCCGCCGGGGATGCCGGGGCGGAACGCGAGCAGGGCGCACGCCGCGACCAGCACGACGCGCATCACCCACAGCCAGCGCGTCGGCGCGGTGCGCGCCCTGACGAGGGCGATGACGGCCACGGCGAGGCCGGCCAGCGCCAGCGGCACGAGCAGCATCGGATGCAGCACGGGAAGGAAGCTCACAGTCGCAGCCTCCACATCACGACAACGGCGGCCAGCACGAAGACGAACAGGATGACGATCCAGACGGTGGGGTTGTCGGTGCGCACCACCTCGGCCTCGCCCTTGAGCGACGTGGCCTCCTGCTGCTGCACCTGGTCGATGATCTGCGCCACCGAGGTGGTGCCGCGCAGGGCGAACGCCTCGCCGCCCGTCGATGCCGCGGCGTCGACCAGCTCCTGGCTGACGCCGCCCTCGTCCTGGATCGGGTTGAGCGCGTAGACCCTGATGCCGGTGGACGCGGCGTAGTCGGCCGCATCCTGCAGGTTCAGCACCTGGGAGCCCGCGACCTCGTTGTCGGTCGCGAGGATGATCGAGCGCGAGCGGTCGAGGTCGTTGTGGTCGAAGCGCAGCGCGCACGCGGCGAGGCCGTCGCCGATCAGCGAGGCGCCGGGCCCGTCGAGCGTCCCGATCCAGTACTCGGGGGTGATGTCGTTGCTGTCGAAGCTGTCGCGCAGCGACGTCAGGTGCTCGGTGACGAACTCGTAGTCGTCGGTGAGGGGGAACAGCTGCACGGGCGAGGCGTTGAAGATCGTCAGCCCGATGCGCTCGCCCTCGAAGCCCTCGACCAGTTCGATGAACCGGTCGAGCACCTCCTTATCGGTGTCGCTCATCGACCCCGATACGTCGAGGCACAGCATGATGTCGCGGCTGTTGTTCTCGGGGATGATCGTCTGCGACTCTGTCGGCCGCGCGGCGACGACGCTCGAGGCGCCGGCGGCGACGACGCCGACGAGCACGATCGCCGACAGTCCGACGGCCCGCAGCCGCGTCGCTCGGCGCACCGACGGCAGCCGGCGCACGCGCTCGGCCCTGGCGATCAGCGCGGCCGGTTCGTCTGCCGCGCGCTCGCCGCGCCTCGCCCACCACGCGCCGACCGCGATCGCGACGACGAGCGCGGCGCCGACGGCGACGAAGGGCCACCACTGGGTCAGTGCCATGCCGTCACCACCTCGCGCGCTGCGGCGATGCCTGGCCGGGGGTCGGCGGGAGGATCCTCGCCGAAGATGCTGGGGTAGTAGTAGGCGCCCAGCGCCTGCAGCAGGGCCGGGTGCACGTGCTGGTGCTCGATCTCCTCGAGGCTCATCACGGGCGTCGCCACGCCGGTGTACTCGTTGACGAACCGGCGCGTGATCGAGCTGAGCTCGACGTTCACGCCGCGCGCATCGAGGCGGCCGTCGGCGAACGCGCGCTCGACGGCGTCGATGCGGCTCAGGCTGTCGTAGCGGAGGCGGTCGAGCTGCTGCGCCGCCGTGCCCTCCGGGGCCTTCTGCGGCTCGCGCGGCCCGCGCGGCTCCCTGGTGAAAGCGACGATCAGCACCACGACCAGCACGATCGCGAGCACGATGCCGAGCGCGAGCAGCAGCCACCATCCGCTGTACTGCGCCGGCGGATACAGCTCTTCGGGCCCTACCGGCTCGGCGGCCCGGATGATCAGGGAGAGCGCGCGGTCAGCGGCCGGCATGGGCGGCCTTCCGTCGGTTGAGCATGCTCAGCAGCGCCGGCACGACGTCGTCGTGCGTCGACACGGCGGTGTGCGTGATCTCGAGGGCGGAGAGCAGCCGCTCGCGGTGCTCGAGCTCGGCGTCGTGCTCGGCGCGCAGCTCGGCGACGACGTCGTCGTGGCCGTGCAGGAACGCCGGCACATCCCATCCGGTTCGCACGTCGCGCCGCGCCGTGCCCGAGCGCTGGCCGAGCACGGGCTCGGCGTCGCGCACCGTGACCCACAGCACGTCGTGCTGCACGCGGAGGCGGCGGAGGTTGCGCTCGTCGGCGTCGGTCAGCGGCGCCTCGTCGGTGACCACGACGAGCAGGACGCGCTTCGAGACGGTGCGGCTGATGGTCGACAGCAGGGCATCGCGATCGCTCGGCGCGGAGTCGGCCGTCGTCGCGTCTCGGATCGTGCGGAGGGCATGCTCGAGCGCGCCCTCCGACCGCCGGGGCGGCAGGCGCCGGATGTCGTCTGCGTCGCCGTAGAGCACGCTCACGTCGTCGCCGTGGCGGGCCGAGAGCACGCCGAGCGCGCCGACGACCATGATGGCGAGATCGCTCTTCGGGCGCTCGTCCGGCGCCTGCGCCGCCATGTCTCGGCCGGTGTCGACGGCGAACAGCACCGAGTGCATCCGGGTCGCGCGCGAGCGCTTGACGAGCAGCGTCGAGAGCCTGGCGGTCGCGCGCCAGTCGATGTCGCGGATGTCGTCGCCGTGCTCGTAGTGCCGCAGGTCTTCGAAGTCGAGGCTGCGGCCGTGGAACAGCGACGCGTAGGCGCCGTCGAGCGCGTTCGCCGACTTGCGCCGCGAATGGATGAAGAGCTTGCCCTTCACCCGTGTGAGCAGGGTGGAGGCCACGGGATTACGGGGTGGGGACCGACTGGAAGATCGCGTCGATGAGGTCTTCGCTGCGCACGCCGTCTGCCTCGGCCTCGAAGGTGAGCAGCAGGCGGTGGCGCAGCACCAGGTGGCGCAGCTCGCGGATGTCTTCGGGGAGCACGTGCGAGCGGCGGTTGAGCAGGGCGAGCGCCCTGGCGCACTGCAGGAACGCGATCGATGCGCGGGGGCTCGCGCCGTACTTGATGTAGCGGGCGCGCTCCTCGCCGATGTAGGGCGCAGGATTGCGCGTGACGTAGGCGAGGCCGACGATGTAGTTGCGGATGGCGGGGGAGACGTGGATGCGCGAGGCCACGGACTGCATCAGCAGCACGTCGTCGAGCGAGGCGGTGCTGGCGAGGTGGCGGTCGGGGTCGAGCACGCCGGTGTCGATGCGCTCGAGCACCTCGTACTCCTCCTGCGGGCTCGGGTACTCGACGATCTCCTTCATCAGGAAGCGGTCGAGCTGGGCCTCCGGCAGCTCGTAGGTGCCCTCCTGCTCGACGGGGTTCTGGGTCGCGATCACGAGGAACGGCTTGGGGAGGTGGTGCACCTGGCCGCCGATGGTCGTCTGGTGCTCCTGCATCGCCTCGAGCATCGCCGACTGCGTCTTGGCGCTCGAGCGGTTGATCTCGTCGAGCAGCACGAAGTTGGCGTGCACGGGGCCGAGGACCGTGCGGAACGAGCCCTTCGAGGCGTCGTAGACCTGGTTGCCCGTGATGTCGCTCGGCAGCAGGTCGGGGGTGCACTGGATGCGCTTGAAGTCGGCGGCGACCGTGTCGGCCAGCGTCGAGGCCGCCGTGGTCTTCGCGAGCCCCGGCACCGACTCGAGCAGGATGTGCCCGCCGGCGATCAGCGCGACCAGCAGGCTGGTGCGCAGCCGCTCCTGACCGACCATGCGAACCGAGTACGCGGCGGCGATGGTGTCGAGCACCTGCCCGGCGCGCGCGAGCTCCTCGTCGGTGGGTGCGGTCTGCGGTGCCATCTGTGTTCCCCTCGGTCGGCTGGGAACAACCCTACGGCCACGCATCGACATTCTGCGCTGGGGAGAACTGCCCGCAGATGACGCCGGATCGATACGGAAGGCGGCGACCGGATGTCGGCGGCAGTCGATATGTTGGCAGCGTGACCGAACCGATCGAAGAGCACCAGGGGATCACGGCGCGCGGGCTCGCGCGCTCCTTCGGCGACGTGCACGCGGTGCGCGACGCGTCTTTCGACGCGCTGCCCGGGCGGATCACTGGCCTCGTCGGCCCGAACGGCGCAGGGAAGACGACGCTGCTCCTGATGCTCGCCTCGCTGCTGACTCCAGACGCGGGAGGGCTCCGCGTCGCCGGCGCCGACCCGGTCGCCGACGCTGCCTCGGTGAGGGCGCGCACCGGCTGGATGCCCGACGCGCTCGGCGCCTGGGAGGCGCTGACCGCGCGGGAGACCCTGGTGGTCGCAGGGCGGCTGTACGACATGCCGAAGGCGCTCGCCGCGGAGCGCGCCGACGAGCTGCTCGAGGAGGTCGGGCTGGCGCCGCTCGCGTCGTCGCCGGCGCGCGTGCTCTCCCGAGGGCAGAAGCAGCTCCTCAGCCTGGCGCGAGCCCTCGTGCATCGGCCGGGGGTGCTGCTGCTCGACGAGCCGGCGTCGGGGCTCGACCCCGCCGCGCGCATCGCGCTGCGCGCGCACCTGCGCCGCCTCGCGGACGAGGGCGCCGCGGTGCTGATCTCGAGCCACGTGCTCTCCGAGCTGGAGGAGATGGTCGACGATGCCGTCTTCCTCGCCGGCGGCAGGACGGTGAGCGGGCAGGGCGAAGGCGCTCAGACGCCGCGGGCGCGGGAGTGGCGCATCCGAGTCGTCGGCTCGCGCGACGGCGGCGCCGAGGCATGGCGGGAGCGCGCATCCGCCGCCCTCGGCGGGGCGCAGACTCGAGTCGCGAGGCGCGACCTCGTCGCGGAGTTCCGCGACGAGGAGCATGCGGCGAAGAGCCTGGGCGCCCTGGTCGGCGCCGGAGTGCCGGTTGCGGAGTTCGCACCCCTCGCGGGCGACCTCGAGAGCGCGTTCCTCGACCTGGACGGCGCTGCGCCGCCGGCCGATCCGCGCCAGACGGAAGGGGGTGCGCGATGAGCCCCGCGCGCATCGGCGTGCTCGTCGGCCTCGAGCTGCGCCAGCGCGCGCGGCGAGCGGGCTTCTACGTGCTGCTCGGCATCTTCTTCGTCGTCGTCTCCGCGATCACCCTGCTGGGCCTGCTCGTCTTCTCGGGCTCCGGATCCGTCGGGTCGGGGATGTACTCGATCGCCGTCTACGGCGTGCTGCTGATGACCGTGCTGGTGACGCCCACCTTCACGGGGAACGCCGTCAACGGCGACCGGGCGGACGCGACGCTCGCCCCCGTGCAGGTCACGCTCGCGACGACGACCGAGATCCTGCTCGCGAAGCTGTTCGCCGGGTGGGCGACGGGCCTCGTCTATCTCCTCGCCGCGCTCCCGGTGCTGCTCTTCGCTCTTGTGTGGGGGTACGCGCAGCCCGGAGAGGCGGCCGTCCAGCCCCACCCCATGACGCTGCTGGTCTCCGTCGTCGTGCTGATCGTCGAGATCGGGGTCGTCTCGGCCATCGGGGTGGGACTCAGCGCGGTGATCGCGCGCCCGCTGTTCTCGGTGGCGGCGACGTACCTGATCGTGATGCTGCTCGTCGTCGGAACGCTGATCGCGTTCGGCCTCGGAGGCTTCGCGGTGCGCAGCGACAGGTCGACCCTGACCGAGAGTCCGACCGAGGTGTACTCCACCGATCCGTCGTGCGACCCGGCCGTCGGCGAGGCATGCACGATTCCGCGCCCCGATGTGTCTCCCGACTGCGTCGAGGTCCTCCGCACGAGCGAGGCCTACCGCTTCGACCGCTTCTGGTGGCTGCTGGCGGCCAACCCGTTCGTGGTCCTCGCCGACGCGACGCCGACGACGTACGACGCCGACGGCTACCCGGTCGACCTCTTCGGGCAGCTCAAGTACGGCATCCGCACGGCGCAGCACGCGCCGCAGCTCGTGGACGACGACTGGAGCGACCCGTGCGACGGCGAACCCCCGCACGGCGACGAGTGGTACGGCGGCGACGACGAGCAGTACCCGAGTGCGCGCGACGAGATCGAGGGCAGCGTCCCGAGCTGGTTCGTCGGGCTCGGCGTGCAGATCCTCCTCGCCGGCGGTCTGATGGTGTGGGGCGCGGTGCGCACGCGCACGCCGGCGCGCCGCACGCCTCCCGGCAGCCGCATCGCCTGAGGGTGCGCTCGCCCCGAAGTGCGCCGGCGGGGCGCTTCGGTAGAATGGAGTACGCCCGTTCGGGCCAGCTCATCTGCCGGTGCAAGCCCGGCGAGAAGCAATATCCAGGGGGACACCCATGCCAGGAATCGTGATCGTCGGCGTCCAGTGGGGCGACGAGGGCAAGGGCAAGGCCACCGACCTGCTCGGCGAGCGCACCGACTGGGTGGTGAAGTTCAACGGCGGCAACAATGCCGGCCACACGGTGGTGATCGGCGACGAGAAGTACGCGCTGCACCTGCTGCCGAGCGGCATCCTGTCGCCCGGCGTCACTCCCGTCATCGGCAACGGCGTCGTGGTCGACCTCGAGGTGCTGTTCGAGGAGCTCGACGCGCTGAACGCGCGGGGCATCGACACCTCCGCGCTGAAGATCTCGGCCAACGCCCACATCATCACGCAGTACCACCGCACGCTCGACAAGGTGCAGGAGCGCTTCCTCGGCAAGCGCCAGATCGGCACGACGGGCCGCGGCATCGGGCCGGCGTACGCCGACAAGATCAACCGGATGGGGCTGCGGATGCAGGACCTGTTCGACGAGTCGATCCTTCGTCAGAAGGTCGAGGGCGCGCTCGACCAGAAGAACCACCTGCTGCTGAAGCTGTTCAACCGCCGCGCGATCACGGTCGACGAGGTCGTCGACGATCTGCTGAGCTACGTCGAGCGGGTCCGTCCGATGGTGGCCGACACCGGGCTTATGCTCGACGAGGCGCTCGCGCGCGACGAGGTCGTGGTGTTCGAGGGCGGCCAGGCCACGATGCTCGACGTTGATCACGGCACCTACCCGTTCGTGACGAGCTCGACCGCCACGGCGGCTGGCGCGGCCGCGGGCTCGGGCGTCGGCCCGAACCGGCTCGACCGCATCGTCGGGATCGTCAAGGCGTACACGACGCGCGTGGGCGCTGGCCCGTTCCCGACCGAGCTGTTCGACACCGACGGCGACGGCAACTGGCTGCGCCAGACGGGTCACGAGTTCGGCACCACGACGGGGCGCGAGCGCCGCGTGGGCTGGTACGACGCCCCGATCACCCGCTACGCCACGCGCGTCAACGGCATCACCGACCTCGTGCTGACGAAGCTCGACGTGCTCACCGGCCGCCCGACCATCCCGGTCTGCGTCGCCTACGAGGTGAACGGCGAGCGCTTCGACGAGGTGCCGGTCAGCCAGAGCGACTTCCACCACGCGACGCCGATCCTGGAGGAGTTCCCCGGCTGGACCGAGGACATCTCGGGCTGCCGCACCTTCGAGGAGCTCCCGCAGAACGCGCAGGACTACGTGCTGGCCCTCGAGAAGATGAGCGGTACGCGCATCTCGGTCATCGGCGTGGGCCCCGCCCGCGACGAGGTCGTCGTCCGCCACGACCTCGTCTGACGCGCGGCTCGCGCACCAGCGGCGCGGCACCGGATCCATCCGGTGCCGCGCCGCTTCGTCATTTCCGGCCTAGACCTTCGCGTCCTGGCGGGGGATGACGGTCTGCCGGATGATCAGCAGGATCGATGCCGTCACCGGAATGGCGATGAGCGCGCCGAGCAGGCCGAGGAGCGTGCCGCCGATGAGCGTGCTGACCATCACCAGGATCGGCGGGATCGAGATCGCGCGGCCCATCACCCGGGGCGTCAGAAGATATGCCTCGACCTGCATATAGACGAGGTAGGCGATCGCGAACACCAGCGCCGAGACCGGGCTGGCGAACAGCGCGAGCGACGACGCGATCACCCAGAACACCACCGATCCGATCATCGGGATGAGCGTGATGCAGAACGCACCGACCGCGAGCAGCTGGGGGAACGGCAGGCCGAGCACGAGGTGCATGATCAGGGTGAACACGGCGTTGAGGAACGCCAGCACCACCATGCCGCCGAGGTACGAGCCGACCGACGCGGTGATCTTGTCGGTCATCTCGGAGATCGTGGGGCGGTTGTGCGCGGGGGCGAGACGAAGCAGCGAGGCCTTGGTCGGCGTGAGCGACGCCAGCAGGTACAGGCTCAGTACCACGACGATCAGCAGGCCGGACGCCCCGGCGGCGATGGTCGTGCCCACCTGCAGCACGCCGCCGCCGATCGCCGCGATGTTGTTCGGGTCGAGCAGGAAGCCCTGCACCTGGGCGACGATGTCGTCGACCTGACCGCCGAAGGTCTCCTCCGCCCAGGCGTACAGGTCGGACGTCTGGAAGTCGGCGATCGTCTGCGGCAGCTTCGCGAAGAAGTCGGCGATCTGCGCGATCACGGTCGGCACGATGAGCAGGATGATGCCGGCAGCGAGCAGGAGGAACGCCCCGCACACGACCAGGATCCCGCGGCCGCGGGTGAGGCCGAGCCTCTCGAGGCGCCGTACGAGCGGGTCGAGTCCGAGCGCGATGAACAGCGCGAAGACGAGGTAGACGAACACGGTCGAAAGGCCCGTCGCCGCGGTGCCGAGCGCGAACGCGAGCAGCCCGCCGAGCGTCAGCAGGAATCCGGTCCGCAGCGGGCTGCGCACCAGCGCCCCGACGGTCGCGAGCGGCCGTGAGACGCGCTCGGCGCTCGGTTCGGTGCTCTCGGGGACGGACGGTTCCGCGGCTGCGGGGGTGGGTTCGCCCTCGGCGGGGGTGTCTGTGCTCACAGGCTCAGGGTAGGGCCGAAGCGGGCCGGCGCGATACGCCGATGACGCCCGAGGTCGCACAGGCCGGGGCGATACCGCGACGCTGCAGCGCCCGAACCGGTATCGTCGACCCGTGGTGAATGACATGAGCGAAGACCCGCGCGAGGCGCTGCTGCGCCTGCGCGCGACCATCGACAACATCGACGCCGCCCTCGTGCACATGCTCGCCGAACGCTTCCGCGCCACCCAGCAGGTCGGCGTGCTGAAGGCGTCGCACGACTTCCCCGCCTCCGATCCGCAGCGCGAGAAGCAGCAGATCGAGCGCCTCCGCTCGCTCGCCGAGGACGCCCATCTCGACCCCGAGTTCGCCGAGAAGTGGTTCAACTTCGTCGTCGCCGAGGTCATCCGGCACCACGTCGCCGCGGGCGCCGAGGAGAACGAGCGGCCGTAGCCGCTGGCGGTCGCCCGACCGACCCCCGCGTCGCCTGCGACGCGGAAGGTGTGGGAAAGTACCGGGTATGACCGCACCTCTTCCCCTTTCCGATGACGGCCTCGGCCGGCTTGCCGAGTTCGACGTCGTTCCGCTGGTCGGCATCAGCGACCCCGGAACCGTCGATGCGATCGCCGACGGCCTCGTCGCGGGGGGCCTTCCCGTGGCCGAGGTCGCACTGCGCGGCGAGCACGGCCTCGCCGGCATCGCGCGCATGGCGAGCCGCGGCGACGTGCTCGTCGGCGCCGGCACGGTGCTGTCGGTCGACCAGGCCCGCGAGGCGCTCGACGCCGGCGCCTCGTTCGTCGTGACCCCCGGCCTCGACGTCGAGGTCGTGCGGTTCGTGCGCGACGCCGGCATCCCGATCGTCCCCGGCGTGCTGACGCCCACCGAGGTGCAGGCGGCCCGTCGCGAGGGCCTGCGCCGGCTGAAGCTGTTCCCCGCCGGCGTCTTCGGCGGGCTGAAGGTGCTGTCGGCCTACGCCGACGTGTTCCGCGACATGAGGTTCATGCCGTCCGGCGGCATCTCGCAGGCCAACCTCGCCGAGCACCTCTCGCACCCCGCCGTGTTCGCGGCGAGCGGCAGCTGGATCACCTCGTCCGGCGACGCCGAGCAGATCGCCGCGGCCGCGCGCGCCGCGGTCGCCATCGGCCTCGAGACCCGGGGGTCGGCCGCATGAGCGGTCTCGACGTCCTGACCATCGGCGAGAGCCTCGGACTCGTCGTGCCCGAGCGCATCGGCCGGCTCGCGCACTCGAAGACCGCCCACATCGGCTTCGGGGGAGCGGAGGGCAACGTGGCCATCGGCGTCGCGCGGCTCGGCGGCCGTGCCGGATGGGTGGGGCGCGTCGGCCGCGACGGCTTCGGCGATCTCATCCTGCGCGAGATGCGCGCGGAGGGCGTCGAGGCGTTCGGCGCGCGCGACGACGAGAAGCCGACGTCGCTGATGATCAAGGAACGCCCGACTCCCGGCACCAGCCGCGTGACCTACTACCGCGTCGGCCAGGCCGGCAGCCTGCTGCGCCCGGAGGACGTTCCGGATGGGGCGGTCGAGACGGCGGCCATCCTGCACGTCACGGGCATCGCCGCCGGTCTCGGCGAGGGTCCCCACGCGACGATCCGCGCGGCGATCGACCGCGCGAAGGCCGCCGGCGTGACCGTGTCGTTCGACGTGAACCACCGCAGCGCGCTGTGGCGCGACGGCCGCGACCCCGCTCCCGTCTACCGCGAGCTCGCCGCACAGGCCGACATCGTCTTCGCCGGCGACGACGAGGCGGTCTTCCTCACCGGCGAGACCGAGCCGGAGAAGCAGCTCGCCGCCATCCGGGCGATGGGCGTCGGAACCGTCGTCATCAAGCTCGGCGACAAGGGCGCGCTCGCCGGCTCCGGCGACGAGACGCTGTCGCGCGGCGCGGTGCGCGTCGACGTGGTCGACACGGTCGGCGCGGGCGACGCGTTCGTCGCCGGATGGCTCGCCGAGACCGTCGCGGGCTCGTCGCTCGAGCAGCGGCTCATCACGGCGACGGCCACAGGCGCGTTCGCCTGCACGGGCGAGGGCGACTGGGAGTCGGCGCCGTCGCGCGACGACATCGCCCGCCTCCTGGCCGGCGGCGGGGAGCCGGTCCAGCGCTGAGCGCCTCGCCCTACTCGGGCGGGAGGACCTCGATGTGCACCACGTCGATCAGCTCGCGGCAGGCGGCCTCCGCCTGCCGCGGGTTGCGCGCGGCGATGGCCGCGGCGATCGCGTGGTGCCCGGCCATCGCCTTCGGGTTGGGGTAGCCGCCGAGCAGGCCGAGGCGGTTGCGCTCGGTCAGCAGCACGCGCAGCGTCTCGGAGAACGTGACGAAGTGGTCGTTCCCGCTCGACGTCATGAGGAGCCGGTGGAACTCGAGGTCGGCGTCGAGGAACTCCTCGCTGTCGCCGCGCCCCGCCGTGCCGAGCCTGGTCATCACATCTGACAGTTCGACCAGTCGGCGGCCGACCTCGGCCGAGGCCGCGGCCGCCGAGAGCCGGGCGGCGACGGGCTCGATGCCCGATCGGAGCTGCATCAGGCTGTCGAGCTCGACCTTGCGGGTGGGGCCGGCGAGGCGCCACCGGATGACGCGGGGGTCCATCACGCGCCAGTTCGATCGCGGCAGCACGACGTTGCCGATGCGGCGCTTCATGGCGACCATGCCGAGCGTCTCGAGCACGCGCACGGCCTCGCGCGAGACGCTGCGCGACGCGTCGAAGCGCGCCATGACATCGTCGAGCGTGATCGCCGTTCCCGGTTCGATCTCGCCGTCGACGATGGCCTGGCCCAGGTTCTCCACCATGGCCTGGTGCAGGACGGGTGCTGCCATGTCGTCTCCCAGCGCGGTTTCGACTCAGTATACGGAGACCTCCCAAAAGATGGCACCTTTGTGTTGCAAAAGGTGCCATCTTTGTGTGATGCTGTTCGCACCCGCACCGCCGCGACTGAGGAGGGATCGATGAGGATCGTCATCACCGAATGCGACCACGACTCGTTCGACGACGAGTTCGCGGCGGCAGAGGCCGCCGGCGCCGAGCTGATCGTCGCGCAGTCGCGCACCCGCGAGGAGCTCATCGCGAACGCCCAGGGCGCCGACGCGCTCGTGGTGCAGTACGCCCGCATCGACGGCGACGTGCTCGACGCCCTCCCCACCGTCCGCGCCATCGGCCGCTACGGCGTCGGCGTCGACACGATCGACATCGCGGCCGCCACCGAGCGCGGCGTCGTCGTCTGCAACGTGCCCGACTACGGCACGGAGGCGGTCTCCGACCACGCCATCGCGCTCGTGCTCGCCGCGGCCAGGGAGATCCCCCGTCTCGACCGCGCGATGCGCGAGGGCCGCGTCGACTTCCCCGGCATCCGGCCCGTCCGCCTCATCGGCGATCGGGTCTTCGGTGTGCTCGGCATGGGCCGCATCGGCCAGGCCACGGCCCGCAAGGCACGGGGCCTCGGCTACGAGGTGATCTACCACGACGTCTTCGGCGCGAGCGCCGACATCGACCAGGCGTTCCGCAGCGTGAGCCTCGACGAGCTGCTCGAGCGCAGCGCCGTCGTCTCGGTGCACGCGCCGCTGACCGACGAGACGCACCACCTCATCGGCCGCGCGGAGCTGGCGCGCATGCGCCCCGACGCGATCATCGTCAACACCTCGCGCGGCGGCGTGATCGACACCGACGCCCTCGTCGAGGCGCTGCAGGCCGGCACCATCCGCTCGGCCGCCCTCGACGTCACCGAGGTCGAGCCGATGCCGGTCGGCCACCCGCTCTTCGATCTGCCGCAGGTCACGCTCACCCCGCACATGGCCTGGTACAGCGAAGAGAGCTACGGCGAGCTCAAGCGCCGCACGGTCGAGAACCCGGCCCGCATCGTCGCCGGCGGCGAGCCCACGAACGTTGTCAACCCCGAGGTGCTCGGCAGCAAGCAGTACCTCGATCGGGCGGCCGCAGGCCGTCTCACCCCGTAAGAGAACCTCCGGGCAACCCGGCCCGAAGGCAACCCCTGCAACGAAGCAAAGGGAGAAATCACATGCACATCAAGCGAATCTCAGCAGTCCTGATCACCGGTGCGGCCGTCGTGGCCCTGTCGGCATGCGGTTCGGGCGACGGCGGCGACGCCGGCACCACGACCCTGCGCCTCGCGTTCAACCAGACGGAGCAGCACCCGCAGTACATCGCCGCGCAGAAGCTCGGCGAGAAGCTCGAGGAGGCGACCGACGGCCGCTACACGATCGAGGTCTACGCGAACGAGACCCTCGGCTCGCAGTCGGACGTCGTCAACAACGTCTCAGACGGCTCCGTCGACATGATGTACATCGGCGGCCCCGTGATGGAGTCGTTCAACGAGGACTTCATCGTGTTCAACCTGCCCTACATGTTCGACAGCATCGAGGCGCAGCACGCGGTGTTCTCGAACGAGGAGGTCATGGGCGACCTGCTCTCCTCCATCGAGGAGGACAAGAAGATCACGGCGCTCGGCGCGCTCTACGCCGGCGTGCGCAACGTCTACGCCACCAAGCCGGTCGAGTCGCCCGACGACATGGACGGCCTGAAGATCCGCGTCCAGGAGTCCGACTCGCAGGTCGAGATGCTCAACCTCATGGGCGGCGTCGCGTCGCCGATGGGCCAGGGCGAGGTCTACACGGCCCTGCAGAGCGGCGTGCTCGACGGCGCCGAGAACAACGAGACCGTGTACAACGCGCTCAAGCACGACGAGGTCGCGCAGTATTACTCGTACACGAAGCACCTCATGATCCCCGACTACCTGCTGATGAGCACGCAGTCGCTCGACGCGATGCCCGAGGAGGACCGCCAGGCCCTGATCGACCTGATCCCCGAGACCATCGAAGAGGCCAACGCCGGCTTCCTCGAGTTCGAGGACGAGTCGATCGCGAAGTCGGAGGAGACCGGAGCCGAGTTCATCACCGACGTCGACACCGCCGCGTTCAAGGAGCGCGTGCAGCCCCTCGTCGAGGAGTCGATCAACAACCCGGTGCGCGAGGCCCTCTACGACGCCGTGCAGGACGCGAACGCCGAGTTCCCGGCCGAGTAAGCAGCGCGACACACTGAACAACCGGATGGGTCGGTGCCGACGGCGCCGACCCATCCGTCCCCACTTGGGAAAGGAGCCGCATGCGGTTCGTCAAAGCATTCGAACGGGGGCTGAACCTCGCCCTGCGATGGTTCTGCATCGTCCTGTTCGCGCTGCTCGTCCTGCTGGTGTGCTGGCAGGTGTTCGTGCGCCTCGTGCTGCACTCGGGCAACGCATGGACCGAGGTCGCCGCTCGCACCGTGTTCATCTGGCAGGGCCTCATCGGCGCCGCCTACGTGATCGGTGAGAAGGACGACGTCGCGATCGATTTCCTCGTGCGCAAGCTCCCCGCGAGCATCGTCAAGGGCGTCGAGGTCCTCGTCCACCTCGTCATCGGCTTCTTCGCCGCGTGGATCATGGTCTACGGCGGCGGACTGGTGTCGAAGTCGGGCTGGAACGACACCGTGCAGCTGATGCCCGTCTCGGCCGGCGTCATCGCGCTCGCCGTGCCGATCGCCGGCGGCATCATCGTCATCTACACGATCATCCACATCATCGAGACGATCGTGAACCCCGTCAGCGTCGTCGAGGACGACGACGTCGACATCACCAAGCTCGATGAGGAGTCCATCTGATGAGTGATCCGCTCCTCGTCGGCCTGATCCTCGTGATCGGCATGTTCGGCCTGATGGCCATCGGCGTGCCCGTCTCGATCGCGATCGGCCTGCCCTCCGCCGTCTGCGCCATCATCCTGATGGGCGACGACCGCGGCGCCTACACCGCCGCCCAGCAGATCTACAGCGGCATCGACAGCTTCCCTCTGCTCGCCATACCCCTGTTCGTGCTCGCCGGAGCCGTCATGAACCAGGGCGGCATCGCCGGCAGGCTGATTGACTTCGCCCGCGCACTGACGGGCAAGATGCCCGGCGCCCTCGCGCAGACCAACGTCGTCGCCAACGCGATGTTCGGCTCGATCTCGGGCTCGGCCCTCGCCGGCGCCTCGGCCGTCGGTTCGATCATGGCCCCCGCGCAGCGCAAGGAGCGCTACAACATGGGGTTCGCGGCCGCCGCGAACGTCGCATCCGCCCCGTCCGGCATGCTCATCCCGCCGTCGAACACGCTGATCGTCTACGGCCTCGTGTCGCAGGCGTCGGTCGGCGCGCTGTTCCTGGCCGGCTACATCCCCGGCATCATGTGGATGCTCACCTGCATGGTCATGGTGTGGTGGTATGCCCGCAAGCGGCCGGAGCTGCGCGGAACGCGACGCGCGACGCCGGCGGAGATCCTCGTCGCCTTCTGGCGCGCCCTGCCGAGCCTCGGCCTCATCGTCGTCGTCATCGGCGGCATCGTCGGCGGCTTCTTCACACCGACCGAGGGCGCGGCCATCGCCGTCGTCTACGCGGTCGTGCTGTCGATGATCTACCGCCAGATCAAGGTCACGCACTTCCCGAAGATCCTGCTCGACGCCACCCGCACGTCGTCGATCGTGATCTTCCTGATCGCGCTCAGCTCGATCATGAGCTACGTCATGACGTACTCGCGCATCCCGGTGCTGATCGGCGAGTGGCTGGTCTCGGTGACCGACTCGAAGGTCGTGTTCCTGCTGATCATGATGGTCATCCTGCTGATCATCGGCATCCCGCTCGATGCGACCCCCGCCGTGCTGATCTTCACGCCGATCTTCCTGCCGATCGCCGTGCAGTTCTACGACATCCACCCCGTGCACCTCGGCATCATGATGGTGTTCAACATGTGCCTCGCGGTGATATCGCCGCCGTCGGCGCCCGTGCTGTTCGTCGGCGCCCGCGTCGCGGGGCTCAAGGTCGAGAAGGTGATCGGCCCGCTGATCCCGTTCTTCATCGCCCTCATCGTGACGCTGCTGATCGTGCAGTTCGTGCCGGAGCTGTCGCTGTGGCTGCCCCGCACGCTCGGCATGATCCATTAGCCCGCGCAACCCGTTCAGAGAAGCAGAAGTGAGGAACCGCTGACATGAAGTCATTCGCCATCCGCGGCAAGGAAGACGCCGCCGTCGTCGAGGGCCCCGTGCCCGAACCCGGTGACGGGCAGGTGCGGGTGCGCGTGCGCTACGTGGGGATCTGCGGATCCGATCTGCACTACTACTACGAGGGCGCCAACGGCGACTTCGTGGTGCGCGAGCCGCTGGTGCCGGGGCACGAGCTGTCGGGCGTGATCGACCTCGACCCGACGGGGCAGTGGCCCGTCGGCACCCCCGTCACCGTTCATCCGGCGACGTTCGGTCCGGATGTGCCCGGCATGGAGCACCAGCGGCACCTGCGACCCGGCGGGTCGTACCTCGGCAGCGCGTCGACGTGGCCCCACACCCAGGGCGCCATGGCCGAGAAGCTGCTGGTCGGGCGCGACATGGTGCGGGTGCTGCCGGCCGGCCTCGACCTCAAGCGCGCCGCGCTGGCCGAGCCGCTCGCCGTCGCGCTGCACGCCTGCACGGTGGCCGGCGACCTGACGGGGCGCGCGGTCGCCGTGTCGGGCGCCGGCCCCATCGGCCTGCTGGTGGCGATCGCCGCCCGCGCCCGCGGCGCCTCGCGCGTCGCGGTGGCCGACGTGCTGGCCGGTCCGCTCGCGCGGGCGGCCGAGCTCGGCTTCGACGAGGTGCACAACGCGATCGAGAACCCGCTGCCCGTAGGCGAGTTCGACGTCGCGTTCGAGTGCTCGGCCGTGGGCGCATCGATCTCCGCGTGCATCTCGGCGCTCAAGCCGGGCGGCATCCTCACCCAGGTGGGCATGCTGCCGGCGCGGGCGCTGCCGCTCCAGCTCGGCTCGCTGGTCTCGAAGGAGCTGCAGTGGCGCGGCTGCTTCCGCTTCGACGACGAGATCGACGAGGCCGTGCGCCTTCTCGCCGAGACCGACTCGGCCGACGCGGTGATCAGCCACGTGATCTCGGCCGACGAGGCCGACCGCGCGTTCTCGGTGGCGCGCGACTCCGACGCTTCGGGAAAGGTGCTGGTCGATGTCTGGGGCGAGTGACGACGTGATCAGGGTCGGCATCCTCGGCCCCGGCCTCATGGGCGCGCCGATGGCGCGCAACATTCGTGCGGCCGGCCACGAGGTGACCGTGTGGGCCAGGCGCCCCGAGGCGGTCGCCGCGCTCGCGACCGACGGCATCGCATCGGCCGCCACGCCGGCCGCGCTCGCCGCGGCCAGCGACGTCGTGATCTCGATGCTCCCCGACCTGCCGCAGCTCGAGCCGCTTCTCGACGGCCCGGACGGGGTGTACGCGGGCGCCGACGGCAGCGTCGTGCTCGTGGTCGCCTCGACCGTGTCGCCCGCCGGCGTGCGCGATTTCGGCGCCAGGGTGGCGGAGGCCTCGTCCGGCGCGATCGCCGTGATCGACGCTCCCGTCAGCGGCGGCGAGAAGGGCGCGATCGCCGGCGAGCTGTCGATCATGGTCGGCGGCGACGACGAGGCCGTCGCGGCCGCGTGGCCCGCGCTCGCGGCCTGCGGCACGCCGACGCACCTCGGTCGGATCGGTGCCGGCTCCGTCGTGAAGGCGACCAACCAGCTGATCGTCGGGGCGGAGGTCGCGGCGCTCTCCGAGGCATCGCTGCTGGCGCGCGACGCCGGCATCGAGCTCTCGACGCTGTTCGACGTGCTCTCGCGCGGACTCGCGTCGTCCGAGGTGCTCAACCAGAAGCGCGCCAGGCTGACGGAGGCCGACTACACGGTCTCCGGCGCCGCGAAGTTCATGGCGAAGGACCTGCGCTTCGTGCTCGAGGCCGCCGGATCCACCGGCACACCGGCGCCGCTGGCGACGTTCCTGCGCGGCCAGTACGAGGGGCTCAACGAGGCGGGCCTCGGGGACCTCGACATCATCGTGATGCAGAAGTACGTCGACGAGCACCTGAGGAGCAAGTGATGGAGAACCGCTACGCGACGGCGCCGGAGCACGTCGCCGGCATGGGGACGGACGAGCTGCGCGAGCGCTTCCTCGTCGAGAACCTGTTCGTTCCGGGCGAGGTGACGCTGGTCTACAGCCACCAGGACCGCGTGATCCTGGGCGGCGCCGTGCCGACGGATGCGCCGCTGCCGCTGCCGGTCCCCGAGGAGCTGCGCTCGGAGCACTTCCTCGACCGCCGCGAGATCGGCATCATCAACGTCGGCGACAACGCGATCGTGACGGTCGACGGCACGGAGCACGCCATCCGGAACAAGGGCTGCCTCTACGTCGGCCGGGGTGCGAAGGACGTGACGTTCCAGGCGCCGGGGCGCTTCTACCTGTTCTCGGCGGTCGCGCACGCGACCTTCCCGACGCAGGGCGTGAACGTCGGCGAGAGCGACATCCGCGAGCTCGGCGAGCAGGCGACGTCGAACCGCCGCACGCTCAACCGCTACATCCATCCGGACGGCATCCGCAGCTGCCAGATCTCGATGGGCGTCACCGTGCTTCAGGAGGGGAGCATGTGGAACACCATGCCCGCTCACACGCACGACCGCCGCATGGAGGCGTACCTCTACTTCGACGTCGCGGACGACGCCCGCGTCGTGCACCTCATGGGCGAGCCGGAGGAGACGCGGCACCTCATCGTGGGCAACGAGCAGGCCGTGATCTCGCCGAGCTGGTCGATCCACTCGGGCGTCGGCACGCGCGCCTACGCGTTCGTGTGGGCGATGGCCGGCGAGAACCAGGCCTTCGACGACATGGACCACAAGACCATCACCGAGCTGCGCTGAGCGCGGCCGACATCAGCAGGAACGGACAGAGCATGACCCGCCTCGACGGCATGACAGACATCCACGAGCGCCAGATCGGCGCGAGCGCCCCCGAGCGCACGGGCATCGTGCACTTCGGCCTCGGCAGCTTCCACCGCGCGCACGCCGCGGTCTACACGGCGCTGGCGCTGGAGGCCGAGCCGGGCGACTGGGGCATCGTGGGCATCGCGAACCGCTCGCGCCGCGTGGTCGACGCGCTCGACGCGCAGGACGGCCGCTACAGCGTGGTGACCCTCGACCCCGACAAGGAGGACGTCGGCGTCGTCGACGTGCACCGGCGCACGCTGGTCGCGGCGGAGGACGGGCCGGAGGTGCTCGCGGTGATCGCCGATCCGGCGCACAAGATCCTCACGCTGACGATCACCGAGTCGGGGTACCACCTCGACCCGCGCACCGGGCGGCTCGGCGTCGACGCGGCCGACATCGCGACCGACCTCGCGAACCCGGACGACCCCCGCTCGCCGCTCGGCCAGATCACGCGCGGCCTCATCAAGCGCCACGCCGACGGCGGCGCCCCGATCACGGTGCTCTCGTGCGACAACCTGCTCTCGGCGGGCAGCACGACCAAGGCGGCCGTGACGCAGTTCGCCGAGGCCGCCGGCGCGTCGGCCGAGTTCCTCGCCTGGCTGGGCGAGAGCGTGACGTTCCCGAACGCCATGGTCGACCGCATCGTGCCGGCGCCGACCGACGAGACCCGCGCGGTCGCCGCCGAGGCGCTCGGGGCGGACGACGAGTGCCCCGTGCCGGCCGAGCTGTTCACGATGTGGGTCATCGAGGACGACTTCGCCGCGGGCCGCCCGAAGTGGGAGGCCGCCGGCGCGATCTTCAGCGACGAGGTCGAGAAGTACGAGCTCGTGAAGCTGCGCCTGCTCAACGGCAGCCACTCGCTGATCGCGTACCTCGGCGCCCTCGACGGGCGCGACACGATCCCGGCCGCGCGCCAGCAGGAGTTCGTCGAGCAGTGCGTGCGCGCGGCGCTCGTGAACGAGTACCTGCCGAGCATCGACCAGCCGGCCGGGTTCGACGCGGACGCCTACATCGAGCAGCTCTTCGCGCGCTGGAACAACACCGTGCTGGGCGACAAGACGTCGCGCGTCGGCTCCGAGGGCTCGACGAAGCTCGTGCAGCGCGTGCCGATCCCGGCCGTCCGGATGCTCGACGAGGGGCGCAGCCCCGAGCAGATGGCGCTGACCGTCGCCGCGTGGATCGCGTGCGTCTGCCCGCCGCCCGGCTTCGAGCCCGGCGCTGTCGCCGACGCGATGTTCGAGCCGAAGGCCGAGGCGCTGCGCGCCGCGACCGCGGGTGCGACCAACGCCCGCTCCCACGCGCTCGCGATCGTCGACGGCGGATTCCTGCCCGACGCGCTCGTCGCGCACCGTGCGTTCGCCGACCGGGTGGCGCACTTCGTCGAGGTGATTGCGACCGACGGCGTGCGCGCCGCGGCCGCCGAGGCATTGGAGGCAGCGCGATGAGGATCGCCATCGGAAGCGACTCGTCGGGAGTCGGCCTGAAGGACCAGGTGGTCGGTCACCTGACCGAGCTCGGCCACGAGGTCGTCGACGTCGGCTGGGACGGCGACGGCGAGGCGCAGTACTCCGCCACGTACGCGCGCAAGGTCGCCCATCTCATCCGCGACGGCGAGGCCGAGCGGGGCGTGCTGATCTGCGGCACGGGCATCGGCATCTCGATCTCGGCGAACAAGGTGCGCGGCATCCGCGCCGCCGTGTGCTCCGAGCCGTTCACGGCCCGCCACACCCGCGAGCACAACGGCTCGCAGATCATCGCGTTCGGAGCGTTCGTCGTGGCGCCCGAGATGGCCTTCAGCATCACCGACGCGTTCCTCGGCGCCGAGTTCAAGGGAGGCGTCTTCACCGACCGCTTCAACCTGATCAAGGAGATCGAGGACGAGGAGCACGCCGCGGCGTGCTGAGGGGGCGGGGCGGCACCCGCGCCGCCCCGCCCCGCCGTCACACCGTCGCTCGCCGCAGCGCGGCGTAGGCCACGACCGAGAGCGCGGCGGTCAGCACCAGCCCGCCGAGCGTGATGCCGAGCGCGGTGATGTCGACGAACCAGGCGATCACGTCGGGCCACCATCCGGCCTTCGTGACGACGAAGATCGAGACAGCGACGATCAGTCCGATGGCGACGAGCACCGCGGTCAGCACGAGGGTGCCGAAGCGCTTCCAGAGGGTGGCCATCAGGAACCCCGTGACGAACAGGAGCATCGTGACGGTGAAGTAGCTCAGCCACGCCGACACCCATCCGGGCTCGAAGAGGTAGTCGAGGTAGGCGACGCGGCCGTTCACGCCGTAGCCGTCTGTGAGCACCTCGATGCCGGCGAGCAGCAGGAACAGCGTCGCCATCATGGCCGCGCCGAGCGCGCCCGTGATGAGGGTGCCGAGGTAGAACTCGCGCCTGGTCAGGCTCATCGCCTGCGAGAACGGGAAGGTCAGCGTCATGGCCTGCACGCCGAAGGCGACGAAGTACCACAGCGGGGCGTTCGCTGCGCCCGCGACCTTGACATCGTCGCCGGGGATCATCGCGAAGATCAGCACCGAGACGATCGCGGCGCCCGCGAGGATGATGAGGGGCACCCAGACGAACGACTGGGCGTTGATCAGCTGCAGCCTGACGACGTTCGGCACGCGCGCGCCGGGGCGCGCGACCGGGGCTGCGGGGGTGATGGCGGTCATCGCTTCGCTCCTTCTGTGCGGTCGTTCGCGGGGGTTCCGGATGAGGCGGTCGCCTCACCCGTTCGCTGCGTCATCCGGACGATCAGCTGCTGCAGCGGCACGGGTGCGGTCTCGAGACCCGCCTCGGCGAGCGCTCGTCGTTCATCCCGATCGAGCGTGCCGAGGAACGTCACGCTTGCGACCCGGCCGAGCGACTCGCGGTGCAGCACCTCGCGGCCGCCGAGGAAGGCGTCGACCTCCGCCGAGTCGCCGACGATGTTCGTCGCCTGCTCGCGGGCCTCATCCGCCGACATGTCCATGATGATGCGGCCCTGGTCGATCACGAGCACGCGCTCGATCAGGTTCGAGATCTCGTCGATCAGGTGGCTCGAGAGCAGGATCGTGCGGGGGTGCTCCGCGTAGTCCTCGAGCAGGCGGTCGTAGAAGATCTGCCTGGCGACGGCGTCGAGACCGAGGTAGGGCTCGTCGAAGAACGTGATCTCGGCGCGCGAGGCGATGCCGATGATCACACCGACGGCCGAGAGCTGCCCGCGCGAGAGCTTCTTGACGGGGCGGTTCAGCGGCAGGCGGAAGTCGTCGATGAGACGCTCGCACAGCTCCTGGTCCCAGTGGGGGAAGAACATCGCCGCCGAGCGGAACGCGATGCGGGCGTTCGCCTCATCGGGGTACTTCTGGCTCTCGCGGACGAAGCACATGCGGTTGAGCACGCGGGCGTTCTCGTACGGATCCTCGCCGAACACGCGAACGGTGCCCGAGGTCGGGAAGTTCTGCGCGGTCAGGATCGACATGGCGGTCGTCTTGCCCGCGCCGTTGCGGCCGAGGAAGCCGTAGATGGCGTTGCGCTCGATGCGGAAGCTGACGCCGTCGAGCGCCGTGGTCTCGCGGTAGCGCTTGGTGAGGTCGGTTACGTCGATGACGGGGTCCATGGCGGATCCTTTCAATCGTTGGTCTTGGCGGCGTGCTCGGTGAGCAGCGCGCGCACGTCGTCGGGGCCGAGCCCGATGCGGCGGGCCTCGGCGAGCAGGGGCGCCACGTAGGCGGCGGCGAAGGCCTCGCGGCGCTCCGCGAGGAGCTGGGAGCGGGCACCGGGGGCCACGAACATGCCGACGCCGCGGCGCTTCGAGAGGACTCCCTTGTCGACGAGCATGTTGATCCCCTTCGCGGCGGTGGCCGGGTTGATGCGATGGAACGCCGCGAGCTCGTTGGTCGAGGGCGCCTTGGCCTCCTCGGCGAGGGCGCCGTCGACGATCGACTCCTCGATGCTCTCGGCGATCTGGAGGAAGAGGGGGCGGTCGTCGTCGAACACGTCGTTCCCATCGGTTCGGTGGTTAGTTACTCGACTAATGAACCATGGAACCGGGAGTGTGTCAAGGGGGGTCGATGCGGGCGACTTATCGAGGGGCGAGGTGGGGCGCCCTTTCGACCTCAGCAGGGCGGAGCTATGTGCTGCCGGAACCGCGCGCGCAGCTGCTCCGCGCTCACGGGAGAGCCGGCGCGTACCGCGGCATCGCTGCGAGTTCGGCGCGCAGCTTCGCCGTGTGCGCCTCGATCGCCTCCCGGCTATCCGGGTCGACCGCGCGCACCTCGCGGGTCACACGCGCGTGCTCTGCCTGCCATTGGGCCTCATCGGCCTCGCTCGCTGCCTCATCCATCCACTCGACGAACCGGCCGCCGAGCTGGGTGGCCAGCTCGCGCATCACGTCGTAGATCATCGGACTGAAATCCTCGTCGCCGGCCATTCTGGCTCCTCTCGCGAGATCTGCCACCAGTCTGCCGAAAGCGGGCAAAGGAGGGGTCTCTGCGGAATACGGTGCGATGCCAGTCGCGGAGGAGTGAATCTCGGCGCGCCGCTCGAGATGTCTCCTATGCGCGACCCCGCCGAGAACGACCATGATCGACTGCTAGTGCGTCAGCCTTCGCAGTTGCTGCAGACGCCGGTGGCGGGGAGCTCGAGGAAGCAGGTCATGCAGACGGGCTTCGGCTTCTCGGGCTCGGCCTTGCGGGCGGCGGGTGCCGCGACGGTCGACGAGCCGGGCAGGCGCTTCGGAGCCTTGGGGGCGCGGGGCGCCTTCGGGCCCGACGACTTGGCGGACGCGGCGCGAGCGGGCGCGCCGTCGATCGGGTGGTCGATGCCCCATGCACCGTGGAAGCGACGGCTCGGCCAGCGGGGCACGTCGTCGCCGACGCGGCGCACGACGTCCTGCTCGTTGCGGAAGCCGTTCGTGTAGCCGGGGTGCACGTCGAGGGCGGGGTAGCCGCCGCGGCGCTTGAACTGGAAGTAGTCGCCGAAGCCGACGATCTGCTCGACGTCGGTCGCGTCGTAGAGGGCGCGGATCAGGTCGCGGTTGCCCGTGGGCGTCGCGTACTTCTCGAAAGCCTCGGTCAGGCTCGAGATGCGCACGGCGCGAGCGCCGGCGTTCTTCCTCTTGCTTCGGCTGATATCTGCCACTTCACGCGTCACACCACTCACTGAATCAATTTTCCCCCCGCGAGGGAAGGGGTGAAGACCCAGAGCCCGATTCCCAGCGGGGAATCCGCCGGGAATCGGGCTCTCGATGAGTGTGCGTCACCGGATGACGCGGCCGCGTCATCCGGCGTCTTCACATCCGGATGAGGCGGTGCGCTCAGCCGAACAGCAGCGCGAAGGCGCTCGCGCCGCCGCCCGCGACGAGCAGGGCGACGATGACCACCCATGCCGTCACGCGGATGCGGCGGTTGCGCTTCTCGGAGTAGAGGTCGCTCGCCTCGCCGTCGGGCTCGAGCTCGGAGTGGTTGATCTGCGGCACGGGTCTTACGCCACCGGCTCTGAGATGGTCGCGCCGAAGTGCTTCGGGAGGGTCTCGGCCGACATGGCGCGCAGGTCGGCGGCCGAGTACGAGAACAGGTCGGTCACCTCGAGGGTGGGCTCGCTGTCGGTGACGCCGATGCGTGCGACGGGGTAGTTGCGCCCGGCGCAGAGGCCGCGGAACTTCACGTCCTCCTCGCGGGGCACCGTCACGATGACGCGGCCGGTCGACTCGGAGAACAGCGTGGCGGTCAGGTCGACGCCGTCGCGCTCCATGATCTCGGTGAGCCAGACGCGAGCGCCGACGCCGAAGCGCATGACGCCCTCGGCCAGGGCGAGCGCGAGCCCGCCCTCGGAGAGGTCGTGCGCCGACGAGATCATCCACTCGTCGCGGGCGCCCTGCAGCACGCCGGCGAGGCGCTTCTCGCCCTCGAGGTCGACCTTCGGCGGGCGGCCGCCGAGGTGGTCGTGGATGACGCCGGCCCAGGCCGAGCCGTCGAGCTCGTCTGCCGTGGTGCCGAGGAGGTAGATGTTCTCGCCCGCGTCCTGCCATCCGCTGGGGATGCGGCGCGAGACGTCGTCGGTGATGCCGAGAACGCCGACCACGGGGGTCGGGTGGATCGGGGTGTCGCCGGTCTGGTTGTAGAACGACACGTTGCCGCCGGTGACGGGGACGCCGAGCGTCTGGCAGGCGTCGGAGAGGCCGTCGACGGCCTGCTCGAACTGCCACATGACCTCGGGGTTCTCGGGGCTGCCGAAGTTGAGGCAGTCGGTGACGGCCGTAGGCACCGCGCCGGTGACGGCGACGTTGCGGTACGCCTCGGCGAGCGCGAGCTGCGCGCCGGCGTACGGGTCGAGCTGGCAGTAGCGGCCGTTGGCGTCGGTCGCGATCGAGAAGCCGAGGCCCGACTCCTCGTCGACGCGGATCATGCCGGCGTCGTCGGGGAACGACAGTGCCGTGTTGCCGAGCACGTAGTAGTCGTACTGGTTGGTGATCCAGCTCGTGTCGGCGAGGTTCGGGCTCTTCACGAGCGCCTCGAACTGGTCGGCGAGCTCGGCCGGCTTGGTCACTCGCGGCAGCTTCGCGGCCGAGTCGGCCTGGAGGGCGTCGATCCACGTCGGGTAGGCGACGGGCCGGTCGTAGACGGGGCCGTCGACCGCGACGGTCGAGGGGTCGACGTCGACGATGGTCTCGCCCTCCCAGGTGATGACGAGACGGCCGTCGCCGGTGACCTCGCCCAGCACGCTGGTCTCGACGTCCCATTTGTCGACGACGGCGAGGAACGCATCGAGCTTCTCGGGAGCGACGATCGCCATCATCCGCTCCTGCGACTCGCTCATCAGGATCTCTTCCGCCGTGAGCGACGGGTCCCGCAGCAGCACGCTGGTGAGCTCGACGTTCATGCCCGAGCCGCCGTTGGCCGCGAGCTCGCTCGTGGCGCACGAGATGCCGGCGGCGCCGAGGTCCTGGATCGCCTCGACGAGGTCGTCGCGGTAGAGCTCGAGGCAGCACTCGATGAGCACCTTCTCGGCGAAGGGGTCGCCGACCTGCACCGCGGGGCGCTTGGTGGGGCCGCCGTCGGCGAAAGTGTCGGAGGCGAGGATCGAGGCGCCGCCGATGCCGTCGCCGCCCGTGCGGGCGCCGAAGAGCACGACCTTGTTGCCCGCGCCGGTGGCGTTGGCGAGGCGGATGTCCTCGTGGCGCATGACGCCGACCGCGAGCGCGTTGACGAGCGGGTTGGCCTGGTAGACCGAGTCGAAGACCGTCTCGCCGCCGATGTTGGGCAGGCCGAGGCAGTTGCCGTACGACGAGATGCCCGAAACGACGCCGTGCACGACGCGCGCGGTGTCGGGGTGGTCGATGGCGCCGAAGCGCAGCTGGTCCATGACGGCCACGGGGCGCGCGCCCATCGAGATGATGTCGCGGACGATTCCGCCGACGCCGGTCGCCGCACCCTGGAACGGCTCGATGTACGAGGGGTGGTTGTGGCTCTCGACCTTGAACGTGACGGCCCAGCCCTCGCCCACGTCGACCACACCGGCGTTCTGGCCCATGCCGACCATGAGGCGCTCGGTCATCTCGTCGGTGACCTTCTCGCCGAAGCGGCGCAGGTACTTCTTGCTCGACTTGTAGGAGCAGTGCTCGCTCCACATGACCGAGTACATCGCCAGCTCGCCAGAGGTGGGGCGGCGGCCCAGGATCTCGCGGATCTGCTGGTACTCGTCGGGCTTCAGGCCGAGTGCCGCGTACGGCTGCTCCTTCTCAGGGGTAGCGGCGGCGTTCTCGACGGTGTCGGCGACGTGTGCAGTGGTCACGCGGGAGCTCCAAGGGGCGACGGGATCCGGATGGGGTCAAGTCTAGTTGAGGGCGCGGTGGTCGGCCGTCGCGCTGGTTCGCCCTTGCGGGCGGGCGCGCGGGATGCGCCGGCGAGGGCGCGGGTGCGCTGAGATGAGGGGAACTCGCCGAGGTGAGGCGCTTTTGGGGCTTTTCTGCCTCGTGTCGGCGAAAGTGCCGCGCCTCGGGGCGCGCAGGGCGGAGCGGGGCGGGCTCGGGGGCAGGGGGCGTGCTCGGGCAGCGCCCCTCTCGCTCGAGAGCTTGCTGCGGGATGTAGTCGAAGCCGTTGGCGGCCGGCCGGCTACTTGTACCGCGCCACGGCAGCTAGGATCTCATCGGCGAAGCCGTAGATCTCATCGACAGTGTCGATCGCGTGACGAGTCTCCGCCTTGTCCTCGTCGAGCAGGCCCAGGTACATCTGACGCGAGTTGAAGTGGAGCCGCGCGATCGGCTTTCGGTTGTTGTCGTCGAGCAGCACGGCGAAGTATAACTTCTGGTCCCGCTGGACCACCCGTGACGGCTTCACTTCGCTGCATGCGATCGCCTTCACGATCTGGAATCCCTCAATCTCCTCGATCGTCGTGACAATGTCGGGATTTGCGGACTCGGGATGATCCGAACCGTCGGCGGCTTCCTCAGGGTCATCAATGACCTCTGCGGGGGGCGCAACCTTCACTCCTGCGTCGGCTCCGAGCGCAGTCTTCAGGCGATCGTTCACCTGCTCCGTCAAGAACTGACGGGATGCCTTCTCCACGAGCGGGGTGAACTGTTCTCGCACCTTCATCGTGAACGACTTCTCGTACACGCGAGTGGTGAAGAACCTGATCCACTCCTCGCTTGGTCCGCGGAACTGGGCGCCGATCTCGCGCTTCAGGGCACCGACGTACATCAGCTCTTCGGCAGCGTTGATCACTGAATCGAGATCGAAGTGGCTCTTCGTCAGTTTCTGGATCTCGGAGATCAGAGTCTCATCGATGTCCAGGAGATCAAGAACCAGGAACGGCTTGCTGTCCATCCGATTAGGTGCGTCCAGATCGGTGTAGAACTGCCAGACGACGCCGTTCGTGAGGACCGCGATGCGTGCGTTGGTGACCGCGAAGTAGCGGTAGAGCTGTGATGCGTGCGCAAGCGTCAGCTCTCCATGTGAGGGCTTGCACTCGATGAGGATCTGGACGGCGTCGCTATTGACGATGTCGTAGTCGATCTTCTCGCCCCGCTTCGTGCCGACGTCAGCGGTAAACTGGCTCATCCCAATCGGGGGTGTAGGAGTTGGGGTCTGAAGCCGCCGGTCTCGAGCAGGCTTCGGGCGATGTAGTTGGTCAGGTTGCGGAACCCGAGTGCGGAGCCGCGCAGGTGTTCGGGCCGTTCGTTGAGCGCCTCGGTCGGCCCGTTGCTGGTGCCGGGTCGTTCGAAGTAGGCGAGCACGTCAGTGGCTCGCTTCTTCAGGGTCCGGCCCAGGGTGGTGAGCTCGGTGAGCACCTGGGGGACGCCGGCGCTGAGGTCGGTGATCAGCTTCTCCATGAGCTCGCGGCCACGTTGCCGGTCCTCGTGGCGATAGGCGGCGATCATGCGCTGGTAGACACCCCAGGTCGCCTCGACCTCGACGTGAGCGTCATCAACGAACAGCGCCCGTAGCCTGCCGCTCTGTTTGTCGGTGAGCAGGTCCGCGCCGGTGTGCAGCGTGCGCCGCGACTTGTAGAGCGGGTCGTCCCTGAACCCACGGTGCCCGTGGATCGCGAGTTGGACCCGGCGCCGGCACCTGTCGAGGGCGTCACCGGCCAGGCGCACGACGTGGAAGGGATCCATCACCGTGACCGCGTCCGGGATCTCCTCTGCAGCGGCGGTCTTGAACCCGGTGAAGCCGTCCATCGCCACCACCTCGACCGCGTCACGGAAGGCGTCGTCGCGGTCGGCGAGCCAGGTCGTGAACGCCGCCTTCGACCGGCCCTCGACCATGTCCAGCAGCCTTGCTGGGCCGGCGCCATCGCGGACCGGGGTGAGGTCGATGATCACGGTGACGTACTTGTCGCCACGCCTGGTGTGGCGCCAGACGTGCTCATCGACGCCAATGACCTTCACGCCCTCAAACCGCGTGGGGTCGTTGATCAGCAGCCGCTTGCCTTCAGCCAGGACCGCGTTGTTGGCGGTGTCCCACGCGACCCCGAGTCCCTCGGCGACACGGGCGACGGTGAGGTGTGCGACCACGATCCCTTCCAGCACGGTCGGTCGCCAGCCAGCGGCTCGTGGGCCAACCGCCGGATCACGGTGTCACGAGCAGCGCCTTCGCTGCCGCACCGTCGGCACCACTGATCTGGTTCCACCACGCGGCACGCGAGGACCGCACGATCCGGTTCAAGTCGTTGTCCGGTCACGCTCAGACCGAGGCCGTCGAGTCGAGCGAAGGCGGTCAGGTCAGGGCGGCCGAAGCCGGCCGGCGGGGTAGCGTCGGACACGTCGAGGTCTTTCGGACGGATGGCGTAGGAACCTCCGTCGTCGGGAGAACTCGACGTCTATCTGCGGACCGACGCTCCCGGCCGACCTACACCCTCATCTGAGAAGACCCCTGAAACGTCTTCGACGACGACGGGACCGGCGAGGAGGAGGGCGCGGTGAGCTCAAGGAATGGAGCTTGCTCGGCTTCGACGCCGCCGCAAGCTCCGGTGAAACGGTCGGTACTGGTCGGTCGTCGTCGGTCACCACCGGATGGCGGCGTCCCCCACGCTCGGCGTTTGCGCAGGTCAGCGGTTCGTTCGCCCAGTGGGCGCATCAAGCGATAGACGCAAAGCCGACGTGATTAGGTCGTCGGTTCGATTCCGACAGGCGGCTCCGGCGAACAGCCCCTGCCCTGCGTAAACGCAGGGCAGGGGCTGTTCGGTTCTGGTGGTCGCGCGATGCGCTGGTCTCACGGCTCTGCCCGACACCGACGTCGCTCTCCTCTGCGACGGACCCCTCGCCGGCTGAGCGCTCGCGGCCGGCATCCTGTCCGTGTGCCGATAGGCCTCGCACCGCTCGGCAACGCAGCGTGGCGTTGCGTCGCGACCTGGCGACGGCTCGGCGGGGCGCGATCGTCTCGTGCGTTGGCGGACTACGGGAGCTTGGACGCGAGGACGTCGGCCGGCAGGATCTCGGGTGCTGCGCCGAGGAGGTGCTGGTTGGCCGTCAGGGCTGCGACGATGGCGCCGTTGGCGTGGGCGTCGCGAGCGGCTTCGTCGGGGAATGCATCGAAGATCCAGAACGTGTCGGCGTGGGTCCTGACCGCGAACCAGACAATCGTTCCTACTTCTTCGTTGGCGAGTGCGACAGCGCCGGCGAGCAGATCGGCGACCGCGTCGTGCTGTCCATCGGCCGCGACGATCTTGGCGACGAAGGCATACGGAAGTGATGCGGGTGTGGACATGAGGGACTCTCCTAGGTGTCGGGGTTCTTCGTGGGACGAGTTCAGCGTATGACGAGCGAGGGCCGGTGGGGAGTGGCGTATACGGCAGTATTGCTATTGTTTACGTCATGCGTATCGGACTGATCGCGATCGACGGCTGCTTCGGTTCGGCTATCGCGTCGATCATCGACATCGTGCGGGTGGCCGACGGAGCCCGCGGCGATGTCGACCCGCGGATCGACCCGATCGAACTCGCCATCCTCGGACCGAAACGGCGAGTGACCACGACGGCATCGATGACCCTGTCGGTGGACCACCCGCTGTCGGAGTCCGGAGAGTTCGACGTGGTCGTCGTCCCTGCGCTTGGAACCCTTACGGCCGCCGCCACCAACGACGTCCTCCAGAGCCGAGATGCTCGTTCGGTCATCGCCTCGCTCGGGCGCCTCGACGAGGCGACCACCCGGATCGCCGCGGCGTGCACCGGCGTGTTCGCTGTCGCCGAGACCGGACGGATGCATCATCGGAGGGCGACGACCAGCTGGTTCCTGGGGCCGGAGTTCCTGAAGCGCTATCCGACCGTCGCCCTCGATCTCGACACCATGGTCGTGGTCGACGGGAACCTCATCACCGCCGGCGCCGCGTTCGCCCACATCGACCTCGCGCTCTCACTCGTGCGATCGATCAGCCCCGACCTGGCCCAACATGTCGCCAAGCTCCTCATCATCGACGAGCGTCCGTCGCAGGCGGCCTTCGTCGCCTACGAACATCTCCGGCACGAGGACCCGATCGTCGTCGAGTTCGAACGCTTCGTGCGCGCCCGCCTGGACGAACCGTTCAACGTCGCCTCCGTCGCGCAGTCGCTCGGCACCAGCCGGCGCACCCTCGAACGACGAGTCCGTGCGGCGCTCAACCTCACTCCGCTCGGCTTCGTCCAACGGCTTCGCATCGAACGAGCTCGGCACCTCTCAGCAACCACGGACTTCACCTCCGCCGAGATCGCGCTACGGGTCGGCTACGCGAACGCCGAGACTCTGCGCTCCCTCCTGCGCAGGGAGCGACGCCGTTCCTGACCTATCGCCATGCCTGTAGCCGGTGTCCTAGCGCTCGACTGGAACCACCTCTCAGCACGTCGCGTCGACGCTCCTGCGTCGCCCCTGGACGACACACTCGACACGCCCGCAGCACAGGTCATGTGATGTGTCCCGGCTTCCCGGACGGTCGGGGTTGGGTCGCTGTGATGTCGCTGCGTTCTCGTCGGGGGGGTCAGCAGACTCGATCAGGGGCGACTGGGATGAGACGCGAAGGCGGTCAGGTCAGGGCGGCCGAAGCCGGCCGGCGGGGTAGCGTCGGACACGTCGAGGTCTTTCGGACGGATGGCGTAGGAACCTCCGTCGTCGGGAGAACTCGACGTCTATCTGCGGACCGACGCTCCCGGCCGACCTACACCCTCATCTGGGAAGAGCCGGTTTGCCAGACGCGCGGTCGCGTGGAGCGCGCCGGGATGAGGAGAATTCGCCGAGGCGAGGCGCTTTTGGGGCTTTTCTGCCTCGTGTCGGCGAAAGCGCCGCGCCTCGGGGCGCGCAGGGCGAGGCGAGGTCGGGCCGGAGCGGGCCCGGGGCAGGGGCGTGCTCGGGCAGCGCCCCTCGCAACCGCCGCCGGCACGGCCTACACTGGCGGCACACCCGCTCCCTCGACGAGGAAGGAGCAGCATGACGTCGCTGTGGCTCCCGCCCCAGGCGCAGCGCGCCTCGCGCGCCGTGGTCGAGCGCGCTCACGACGAGATGCTCGCCGGCAATCCCGACGCGCTCGACGCCGTCCGTCCTCTCGTACGCGACTCGTGGTCGCGGTCGGTCGGCCGCTCCATCGGCGCGGAAGTGCTGCCCGACCTCGAGCTCGAAGGTGACGACCTCGAGGCGTACCGCGCCGCGCACCCGCTGGCGGGCGCGCTCTCGCTCATCCGGAGCCTTCTGCTGCCCGGATCGGGGGACGACGCCGGCGTCGTCGTGGCCGTCGGCGATGCCGCGGGTCGCCTGCTCTGGATCGAGGGCGACCGAGCGCTGCGCGCCCGCGTCGGCGCGATGGGGTTCATCGAGGGAGCGAACTGGGCGGAGGACCGCGTCGGCACGGCGGCCCCGGGCACCGCGCTCGCGCTCGGGCGTTCCGTGCAGGTGCACGGAGCCGAGCACTACAACCGGCTCGTGCAGCCATGGTCGTGCACCGCCGCGCCCATCAGGGACTCGCAGACCGGGCGCGTGCTCGGCGTGATCGATGTGACGGGCGGCGACGAGGCCGCCGCCCCGCACGCGCAGATGCTGGTCGATGCCACGGCCCGCGCGGTCGAGGGCGAGCTGCTGATCGCCCGGATGAGGGCGGATGAGCCGAAGCGCCCAGGCCGCCGCGCGGCCCGGGCGGTCGCCGATCGCGCGTCGCTGAGCGTGCTCGGCCGCGACCGCGCGCTCCTGACGCTCTTCTCCGACGGCTCGGAGCGCGTCGTCGAGCTCGGCCTGCGTCACGCCGAGATCCTGCTGATGCTGGCGCTGCACCGCCAGGGGCTGTCCGCCGAGCGGCTCGCCGAACTCGTCTACGGCGACGCCGAGGCGATCGGCACGTTGCGCCCCGAGATGGTGCGGCTGCGGCGGTTCCTCTCGACGCATGCGCCGGCGCTCGTGCCCGAGTCGCGCCCGTACCGCGTCGCCGAGATCGAGACCGACGCGCAGCAGGTGCTCGCCCTGCTCGACCGCGGCGCGCACCGCGTGGCCCTGTCGGCGTTCCGCGGGGACGCGCTTCCCTCGTCGGTCGCGCCGGGCGTCGAAGAGCTGCGCGAGGGCATCCGGACATCCCTGCGCGAGACGATGCTGACCGAGGGCAGCGCCGAGGCCCTGCTGGGCTACGTCGACTCCGACGCGGGCGCCGACGATGCGGAGGCGCTCGCCCAGCTGCTCAGGATGCTGCCGCCGCGTTCGCCGCGTCGCGCGGGCATCGTCGCCCGCCTCGAGCGCCTCGGCTGACTCTCCGACACGAGTACGGCAGGTTTGGGCGGGGCCGCCGAGATCCGGCCGATTCTGCGCCCGCGGTGCACAGATTGCCGTACTTGTGCACGCGGGGGCGGGCGCAACCGGATGCAACCTGCCGCGGCGTAGCGTCTGGATCAGGCGCGGGAACCCCGCCAGCCAACGGACGCAGTCGAAGGAGACAGCAATGACCGTGTACAGCCAGCCAGGGCAGTCGGGCGCGGTAGCGAACTACCGGCCCCGCTACGGCCACTACATCGGCGGAGAGTTCGTCGACCCCGTGAAGGGCGAGTACTTCGAGAACCCCACTCCTGTCACCGGCAAGACCTTCACCGAGGTCGGCCGCGGCACAGTCGAAGACATCGACCGCGCCGTCGACGTCGCCTGGGGCGCCTTCGCGACGTGGAAGAAGACGAGCCCCGCCGAGCGCGCCGTCATCCTGAACCGCATCGCCGACCGGATGGAAGAGCACCTCGAGGAGATCGCGGTCGCCGAGACGTGGGATAACGGCAAGCCCGTCCGCGAGACGCTCAACGCCGACATCCCGCTCGCGATCGACCACTTCCGCTACTTCGCCGGTGCGCTGCGCGCCCAGGAAGGCGGCATCAGCCAGCTCGACGAGGACACCGTCGCGTACCACTTCCACGAGCCGCTCGGCGTGGTCGGTCAGATCATCCCGTGGAACTTCCCGATCCTCATGGCGACGTGGAAGCTCGCCCCCGCGCTCGCCGCTGGTAACTGCGTCGTGCTGAAGCCCGCCGAGCAGACGCCGGCGTCGATCCTGTTCCTCATCGACATCATCGGCGACCTGCTTCCTCCCGGCGTGCTGAACATCGTCAACGGCTTCGGCATCGAAGCCGGCGCCCCGCTCGCCTCGCACACCCGCATCCGGAAGATCGCGTTCACGGGCGAGACGACCACCGGCCGGCTCATCATGCAGTACGCGTCGCAGAACCTCATCCCCGTGACGCTCGAGCTCGGCGGCAAGAGCCCGAACATCTTCTTCGAGGACGTGGCCCGCGAGAAGGACTCGTACTACGAGAAGTCGCAGGAGGGCTTCGCGATGTTCGCCCTCAACCAGGGCGAGGTCTGCACGTGCCCGTCGCGCGCCCTCGTGCAGCGCTCGATCTACGACGGCTTCGTCGCCGACGGCGTCGAGCGCGTGAAGAAGATCGTGCAGGGCAACCCGCTCGACACCGACACGATGATCGGCGCGCAGGCGTCGAACGATCAGCTCGAGAAGATCCTCTCCTACCTCGACATCGGCAAGGCGGAGGGCGCCAAGGTGCTCACGGGCGGTGAGCGCGCCGACCTCGGCGGCGATCTCGCCGGCGGCTACTACGTCACTCCGACGATCTTCGAGGGCGACAACTCGATGCGCATCTTCCAGGAGGAGATCTTCGGCCCCGTGCTCTCGGTGACGAGCTTCGAGACGTACGACGACGCGATCGCCACCGCCAACGACACCCTCTACGGTCTCGGTGCCGGTGTCTGGAGCCGCAGCGCGGACACCTGCTACCGCGCGGGGCGCGCGATCGAAGCGGGTCGCGTATGGACGAATACCTACCACCAGTACCCGGCGCACGCCGCGTTCGGCGGGTACAAGCAGTCGGGCATCGGGCGGGAGAACCACCGGATGATGCTCGATCACTACCAGCAGACGAAGAACCTCCTCGTCTCCTACGCGGAGGGCCCGCAGGGCTTCTTCTGATCCGCAGCTCTGCGAGATCCGCCCGGGCGGGTGTGCCCCTTCCCCGCCCGGGCGTCGCGGCGCATACTCGGGGGAGGGGCCGAGATCGGGAGGACGTCATGACGAACACCATGAGCAGAGTCGCGGTGACCGACGAGGCGGCCGCGCTGCTGCGAGACCTGACGGCGCAGCACGGGCCGCTGATGTTCCATCAATCGGGCGGGTGCTGCGACGGCTCGTCGCCCATGTGCTACCCGATCGGCATGTTCATGACCGGGCCGGGCGATGTGCGTCTCGGCGAGATCGATGCGGGGCTTGACGACCCGATCGAGGTCTACATGTCGGTGTCGCAGTTCGAGTACTGGAAGTACACGCACCTCACGATCGACGTCGTCGAGGGGCGAGGTGCAGGATTCAGCGTCGAGGGTCCGACCGGCAAGCGGTTCCTCATCCGCTCCCGACTGCTCGACGACGCGGAGCTCGACTTCTTCGGGCTGGTTCCGCGGCAGAAGGTCTGACGGCGCCCGGGCCGCCGAATGGGCGGCCGCTCGCGCGCCGGCCGCCCTCCCCGGCCGGATGGTGCGGACACGAGGCAGGATTCCCGAGAGCAGGCAGATTCGGGCTGATTCTGCCTGCTGCCAGCGATTCTGCCTGCGCTCGGCGCGCGCCGGCGCTTGCGCCCCGCGGGAGAGTCATCCCGCGCCTAGCCGAACCGCGATAGCCTGCCCGAACACCCCACAAACGACTCGGCGAGGAGCGACAGGATGAGCGGCAGCGGCACGCAGGTGAAGGCGGCGGTCTACGAGGAGCTGGGCAAGCCCCTCGCGATCCGGGAGCTGGTGCTCGAGGAGCCCCGCGCCAACGAGGTGCAGGTGCGGATGGTCGCGACGGGCGTCTGCCACACCGACGCCGTGGTGCGCGACGGCTGGATCCCGACCGAGCCGAACCTCGTCCTCGGCCACGAGGGCGCGGGCGTCGTCGAGAAGGTCGGCGAGGGCGTCACCCACGTCGCCCCGGGCGACCACGTCGTGCTCACCGTGAACAGCTGCGGCGCCTGCGACAGCTGCTGGAACGGCCACCCCACGTACTGCGCCAACAGCTACGTGCACAACTTCGCCGGCGGCCGCCCCGACGGGTCATCGGCCTTCGCCGACGCCGACGGCAACCCGGTGCGCTCGCACTTCTTCGGCCAGTCGTCGTTCGCGACGCTTGCGAACGCGTCGGCCCGCAGCGTCGTGAAGATCCCGGAGGACTTTCCGCTCGAGATCGCCGGTCCCCTCGGCTGCGGCGTGCAGACGGGCGCCGGTTCGGTGCTGAACATCCTGAAGCCGCGCCCCGGCGGGAGCTTCGTCGTCTTCGGTGCGGGCGCCGTAGGCCTCTCGGCGCTGATGGCTGCGGTCGCGAACCGCGCCGGCACCGTGATCGCCGTCGACACGGTCGATTCGCGGCTCGAGCTCGCCCGCGAGCTCGGTGCAACGCACACGATCAACGGGCGCAGCGAGGACGCCGTCGCCCGCATCCTCGAGATCACGGGCGGCGGCGTGCAGACCGCGCTCGACACCACGGGAAACGACGTCGTCTTCGGCCAGATGATCGACTCGCTCGCGGTCGCCGGCCACGCGGGCGCTCTCGGCGCCGCGAAGGAGGACGCGAAGGGCGTGATCGCGCTGCCGACGGCGCTCTCGCGCGGCATCAGGGTCACGTGGATCGTCGAGGGCGACGCCGTCCCGCAGACGTTCATCCCCGAGCTGATCGCCCTGAACCGCGCCGGCCACTTCCCCTACGAGCGGCTCATCCGCGAGTACGCCTTCGACGACCTGTCGGCGGCGTTCGCCGACTCCGAGTCGGGCGAGGTGCTCAAGCCGGTCGTCGTCTTCTGACGCGTCGCCGCGGGCACGACGACTCCGCACCCGGACCGAACGCGCCTCGCGCATTACGGCCCGTGTCCGTCTGTGACGTCACCGGGGGACATCATCGGTCACACGGGGACAACAACGGTCACAAATCTTGACGACCGTCGATCGTCGCGGCAGATTCCGAGGACGAGCAGTGGCGCCGATGAGAAACAGCGCGTCCTGGATACCTTGGAAGCGCTCACCGACTCGCTGCTCACCCACCTCGCCGACCGTGCGGCGCTGGTCAGTGCTGGTGGTCTCCTGCCAGCTTGAACGCGAGACGGCCATGGGCGAAGCCGCCGCCCGCACGGATCGCCGTCGACACCCAGGCGGCCTCGGCGAGCTCCTGCTCGGTGGCGCCCGCGGCCTTCGCCTTGTTCGAGTGCGCGTCGATGCAGTACACGCACTGGGTGGCGAGGGCGACGCCCAGCGCGATCAGCTCGCGGTACTTCAGCGGGATCGCGCGGCCCTCCGCCGCGAACACGGCGCCGTCGAAGGCGGCGAACGCCGAGAGGATCTCGGGCGTCTGCTCCTTGTACACGCGGGTGTAGTCGCGGTCGGTCGGGTCGTAGTAGTGGTCGCTCATCGCTGTCTCTCCTGTCGGAATGCGGCGCCGCGATCGTGCGGCGCGGGTTCGCAGACCATAACCATCTCGGCGCGGCGGTATGCCCGTGCCCGCAACACGCGGAAACATGGCTCCGACGACGCCGGCGGCCCCGCCCCCGATGATCGGGAGCGGGGCCGCTTCTGGGTGCTGCGGGTCAGCGGTTGACGGCGAAGCCTGCGGTCCAACTGATCTTCTCGCTCGCCGCCAGGGTGAGCTGCAGGAAGCCGATGGCCTCGAGCTCGTGGGCGCGCGACAGCGAGCCGGCGTCGATCGCGCCGACCGTGCCGCCGGCCGTGACGGCCGCGATCAGCTCGCTCTTCGCGTCGGCGTCGTCACCGGCGACCAGCACGGTCGTGGTGTCGTCGCCGACCTTGCCGCTCGCGAGCGTGGCGGCGAAGTTCGTGTTGAACGCCTTCAGCACGCGCGACTCGGGCAGCGCCTCGGCGAGACCGGCGGCGGCCGACGAGCCGGTCGGCACGACGAGGCTGTCGAACGTCTCGAAGTTCAGCGGGTTGGTGATGTCGACGACGATCTTGCCGGCGAGCTGCGCGCGGTTCGCCTCGGCGATCGGAGCCAGCGCGGCGAACGGCACGGCGAGCACGACGATGTCGCCGTCGATGACGGGAGCCTCGGTCGACTGGTCGATGTGGGTGACGGACGCACCGCCAGCGGCGAACACCGAACCGATCGCGGTGCCCATGTTGCCCTTGCCGAAGATAGTGATGTCTGCCATGTCAGCCTCCCTGAGAGATTTACTTGTTGCGACAACCATAGCACCATTTCAGTTGTCGCAACAACTATGATGGAGACATGACCTTTCAACCCGGACGGATGAACGACGCGGAGTCCGACGCGTGGCTCGGCCTAGTCGGGCTGATGGAGCTGCTGCCGGCCTCGCTCGACGCGCAGATGCGGCGAGACAGCGGAATGACCCACTTCGAGTTCGTGCTGCTGACCCAGCTGAAGCTGGCCGAGCGCAACGTGCTGCAGACCAAGCAGCTCGCCGAGGCGACGAACTCGACCCTGCCGCGGCTGTCGCACGTGATCACGCGCCTGGTCGAACGGGGCCTGGTCGAGCGCGTGCCGTGCCCAGGCGACGGGCGCGCGACCAACGTCGTGCTCACCGCCGAGGGGCGCCGCGCGGTGGTGCGGGCGACCGGGCCGCACCTGGCGCACGTGCGTGCGATGATCTTCGACCGCCTCACGGCCGACGAGGTCGCGTCCCTCGCCTCGGCCACCGGAAAGATCACCGCGGCGCTCGACCCGTCCGGCCGCTACGCAGGCCCGATCCGCGGCTGACGCGGCCAGGCCGAGCGCGCCCTGCCGCCCGGGGCGACAGGTTCCGGATGAGCCGGCCGGCTCATCCGGAACCGCGCGTCGGTCAGTGCTTCGCCGGCGCTGCCCCGCCCTCGCTGAACGAGGGGCGCTTGTTGAGCAGGCGGCCGATCAGCAGGACGGCGCCGGTGATGATGAGGCCCCAGGCGAGGCCGGCGATGCCGGAGACGAGCGTCTCGCCGATCCAGGCGATCACCGCTCCGGCGGGCGCGAGCAGGTGAGCCGTGCCGTGCAGCAGGTCGGAGAAGACGTGAAGGCCGACCTCGCCGAGGTTGCCGAGCAGCAGATGCCCGCCGACCCAGAGCATGGCGACCGTGCCGATCACGCTGATCACGCGGAAGACCGCGGGCATCGACCGGACGATGCGTGCACCGAGGTGGCGCCAGCGGCGCTCGTCGCCTCCCGCCATCTTCAGCCCGATGTCGTCGAGCTTGACGAGGAGGGCGACGGCGCCGTAGACGACGCCCGTCATGAGCAGCGCGATCACGGCGAGCACGAGCACGGTCATCCAGAGCGAGAGGCTGTCGTCGAGGTTCGACAGCGAGATCAGCATGATCTCGGTCGACAGGATGAGGTCGGTGCGAACGGCGCCGAGCACCAGCTGGCGCTCGTTGCGGGCGCCCTCGCCGTCGCCGTGGCCGTGCTGCAGGCCGAACCACTCGAGCACCTTCTCGGCGCCCTCGAAGCAGAGGTACGAGCCGCCGATGATCAGCAGGAACGGCAGCACCCACGGCGCGAACGCCGTCAGGAGCAGGGCGATCGGGATGATGATCAGGAACTTGTTCGCGAGCGAACCGAGCGTGATCCATCCGACGACCGGCAGCTCGCGCGCCGGCTTGATGCCCTGCACGTACTGCGGCGTGACGGCCGCATCGTCGATCACGACGCCGGCCGACTTCGCCGACGCCTTGAGCGCCGCGCTGAGGATGTCGTCGACGACGGCAAGCAATCCAACCGACATTGTTCTCCCCCGAGATAAAGGTGTGGGAACAAGAGTAATGGGGCGATGCGACGACCCGGAGACGCTCAGGTCGCGAGACTAGGATGACGGAGTAACCCCCGCCGTCTGGCCATTTCTTCCGAGGTCGCTCCATGTCATCCGCACCCGTCGCGCCGTTCGCCGTTCGACACGTGCAGCTGGTCAGGGCCCTCGTCGCGGCCCTCGCGGCCGCCATGGTCACGTTCGCGCCCGATAAGTCGTACGTCGTCGGGCTCACGATCTTCGCGGGGTTCGCGATCACGTCGGGTCTGCTGCTGATCGTCGCGGCCTTCCTGGTCGGCGACCGCACGCGCCGCGGCCCCTACATCCTGATCGGGGCCTTCGACGTCGTCGCCGGCATGTTCGCGTCGGTGCAGCCCATGCAGTCGAGCGTCGCGCTGCTTGTGCTGCTCATCTCGTGGGCGGCGATCACCGGCATCTCCGAGTTCTTCGTCGGCTTCGCCGATCGCCGGGCCGGCCGCGACCGCGTCGTCGCGCGCGACCACATGTTCGCGGGCGCGCTCAGCGTGCTCCTCGCCGCGCTCGTGGCGTTCGTACCGCCGGCATACAGCCTCGACTACTTCATCGAGGAGGCCGGGCGGTCGTTCACGCTGTCCGGCGAGATCATCATGGTGGGCCTGTTCGGCGGGTATGCGGCGATCCTCGCCGTCTACCTCGCCATCGCGGGCCTCTCCCCGCAGCCCGTTCCGGCCGCAGACCCGATTCACGAGAAGGACCCCGCGTGACCGACAAGACCCGCCGCCGCGATCTCATGCGCCCGGCACAGCTGCTCAGCATCGCCTTCGTGGCGGCGGCGTTCGCCGGCATCATCACGGCGATGGCGATGGGCGCGTTCGAGGCGCTTCCCGTCGAGGACAAGCTGCGCGCGTGGTCGGCCGCGGGCATCGTCGCGGGCATCGCGTTCATCGTGGTGCTGCTCGGCGTCTCGCTGCTGCTGCTCGCCGTGAGCCCCGCCGACGTCGAGAAGCGCGTCGACCATCCGGTGCTGATGAGCGACGGCGATGACGCCGAGGGCGCCGCCGAGGCGTCCGACGACGCGGCGGATGAGCAGGGCAAGTAGCAGCACCGCCGGCTGATCGCCGCCGGATCAGGAGATTTCCGCCCTTCAGCAATAGACTGGCCCCTGCGAGCGCCGCACGAGGGCGGTCTCGAGTCCCGCGCCGATGAGGCAAGGGGACATCTAGGGGGCTTTGAAGATGCTGCATGACACCGGGGAAATCGAACACGCGACCGTCCCAGCCGAACCGGGCAGGGCGCGGCCGCTGCGCATCGAGTTCGCCGGCGAGTGGATCGAAGTCCAGCCGGGAACGTCGTTCACGATCGGCCGCGACGCCGACCTCGAGATCGACGAGAACCAGTACCTGCACCGCGTCTTCCTCGAACTGAACTTCCGCGACAGCCTGTGGTGGCTCTCGAACGTCGGCTCCCGCCTGTCGGCCACCGTCTCGAGCGCCGGCGGCGCCGTGCAGTCGTGGCTGTCGCCCGGCGCGAGCATCCCGATCGTCTTCGAGCAGTCGACCATCGTCTTCACGGCCGGCCCCACCACGTACGAGATCAGCGTGCACACTTCCGAGCCGCAGTTCTCGGTGTCGTCGCAGGTGAAGAACTCGACCAGCGGCGAGACGACGGTCATGCCGGTGAGCTTCACGCCGCTGCAGAAGCAGCTGATCGTCGCGCTCGCCGAGCCGATGCTGCGCCGCGACGGCGTCAGCGTCAGCGACCTGCCGTCGTCGACCCTCGCCGCCGAGCGCCTCGGCTGGACGATGAGCAAGTTCAACCGCAAGCTCGACAACGTCTGCGACAAGCTCGACCGGATGGGCGTGCAGGGCCTCCGAGGCGGCCCCGGCAAGCTCGCCACCAACCGCCGCGCGCGCCTCGTCGAGTACGCGGTGTCGTCGAACCTCGTCACCCGCGCCGACCTGGCCCTCCTAGACGAAGGCGTCATCGTCGAAGACGATTAACCGCGAACCGCAGGCCCGCGGCGGCCCGCGAGCGACCCTGGGAAGACGAAGGGCTCCGGATGGCGCGTGCGCCGTCCGGAGCCCTTTTCCGTTCCTAGCGGCGCGCGTCCTGCGTCTCGACCGTCATCGACAGCGGCGAGGGGCCCTGGCCGTCCGCGGGGAGTTCGGGCAGATCCGATCCGGCCATCTCCTCCTCGCGGCGGTCGAGGCCGGCGTCGTGCCCGTCGTCGACCATCGTGGCCTCGTCGAACGGCAGTCGGCCGGAGAGCACCTCACGGGCCTGCTCGCGGTCGAACTCCTTCGTCCACGTGCCGATGACCACGGCCGCCACCGCGTTGCCGGTGAAGTTGGTCAGCGCGCGCGCCTCCGACATGAAGCGGTCGACGCCCGTGATCACGCCGACGCCGTCGACGAGGTCGGGGCGGTAGGTCTGCAGACCGGCGGCGAGGGTGGCGAGGCCGGCGCCCGAGACGCCCGCGGCGCCCTTGGAGGCGATGATCATGAACACCAGCAGCCCGATCTGCTCGCCGATCGACAGCGGTGTTCCCATCGCGGTCGCGATGAACAGCGACGCCATCGTCAGGTAGATCGCGGTGCCGTCGAGGTTGAACGAGTACCCGGTCGGGACCGTGATGCCCGCGACCGGCTTCGAGACGCCGACGTGCTCCATCTTCGCGATCAGGCGCGGCAGCGCCGACTCGCTCGACGACGTCGACACGATCAGCAGGTACTCGCGGCCGAGGTAGCGCATCAGCGAGAAGATGTTGACGCGCGCGACGAACCACAGCACGGCGCCGAGCACGACGGCGATGAACAGGGCGCACGTGATGTAGAAGCCGCCCATCAGCACGGCCAGCGCACCGACGGCGCTCCATCCGGTCTCGCCGACGACGCCCGCCATCGCCCCGAACGCACCGATCGGGGCGAGCCACAGCACCATGATCAGCACGCGGAACACGACGGCCTGCACGAGCGCGATCGCCTTGAGCGCCGGCTCGGCCTTCGTGCCCATCTTCTGCAGCGCGAAGCCCACGAGCAGCGCGACGAACAGCACCTGCAGGACGGATTCGCCGGTCAGGGGCGAGAACAGGGTGGTCGGGATGATGCTCATCAGGAAGCCCTGCAGGCCCTCGCCCTCGGCTTCGGCGTCGCCCGCGTCGTAGTGCGCGCTGCTGATGTCGAGGCCGTCGCCCGGGTGGATGATGTTGCCGACGACGAGCCCGATCGCGAGCGCGAACGTCGACATCACGAGGAAGTACAGCAGGGCGAGCCCGCCGACCTTGCCGACGGTTGCCGCCTTCGCGATCGAGCCGATGCCGAGCACGATCGTGCAGAAGATCACCGGCGCGATCATCATCTTGATCAGGCCGACGAACGCCTTCCCGATCCAGGCGAGCGACGCGCCGAACTCCGGCGCGAGGATGCCGACGGTCACACCGGCGACGACGGCGATGATGACCGCGATGTAGAGCCAGTGGTCCTTGCCGCGCACGGCCCTGACGGCGCGGGGAGCGGCGGATGGCGTCTTTGCCATGATGTTCCTTTCGACGTGAGCGCGGCGGCGTGCGGCCTGCCGGCGGTTCCAGAATCCGGGGGGCGGAGGATGCAGGCGGACTTGCGTGCATATTGTTCGCGGCGCCCGCGCGCGCGGCACTGCACAATGGAACGCATGCACGCGCGCCCCCGCAGACGAGGAGCGCCCCGGCCGGGGGCGAGCGTCGCGCGCACCTTCCTGATCGTCCACACGCTCGTGCTCGTGCTCCTCGGAGGGGTCGTGTTCGTCGTGCTGGCGGTCGATGCGCGGCAGGCGGCCAGGCACGAGGCGGAGGTGAAGACGACCGCGATCGTCGAGACGCTCGTGCGAGACCCTGCGGTGACCGCCGAGGTGCTGTCGGCGTTCCAGCGCATCGCCGCCGATCCGGCGGACCGCGCGACGGCCGTCGACGAGGCCGCCGCGGTGCTGCAGCCCTACGCGGAGGGCGTGATCGAGGGCAGCGACCTCGGCTACATCACGATCATGCACCCCGACCGCACGCGGTACACGCACGCCGACCGCGACAAGATCGGCGGGGCGTTCGTCGGCACGATCGCGCCGGCGCTCGAGAGGGAGCGCGTCACCGAGATCTACCGCGGAACGCTCGGCCCCTCGCTGCGCACCACCGAACCCGTCGTGGTCGAGGGGCAGGTCGTCGGCCTCGTCTCCGTCGGAGTGCTGCTGCGCGACATCTCGGCGGCCGAGGCGTCGCGCCTCGTGCTCGTCGGCGGCATTACGGCGGCGTTCCTCGCGGTGGCGATCATCGGCATGGCGCTGCTGTACCGGCGGCTCGACCGGGTGACCGACAGCAGGGCGCCGGGCGAGCTTCGGGTCGCGTTCGACGCCCAGCGCGAGCTCACCGACGTCCGCACGATCGCCGACGCGCTCCGCTCTCAGGTGCACGAGTTCGACAACCGCCTGCACGCGATCGCATCGCTGATCGAGCTCGACAGGGCGGATGAGGCGCTCGCGCTCGCGACGGATCGGCTGGGGGAGGGGCAGCGGCTCACCGATCGGCTCATCGGCGCGCAGGATCAGCCCGTGATCGCCGCCCTGATGCTCGGCAAGTCGGCGCAGGCGCATGAGCTCGGCGTCGAGATGCATTTCGAGACGCACCTCGAACCGGGCACGCAGGGCCTCGACGCCGGCGACATCGTGACGATCCTCGGCAACCTGATCGACAACGCCGTCGACGCCGCGGCCGCCGCCCGCCGCGAGGGCGAGACGCCGTGGGTCGAGGCGTACCTGGCGGCGGATGAGGCGGGCGAGCTGACGTTCCAGGTGAGCGACAGCGGTGCGGGCGTTCCCGAGGCCGAGCGCGAGCGCATCTTCCGCCGGGGCGTCTCGTCGAAGCGCGACGAGAGCAGCGGGCACGGATACGGTCTCGCCCTCGTCGAGCGGACGGTCTCGCGCCTCGGCGGCACGATCGAGGTCGGCGACGCGGCGGGCGGCGGCGCGGAGTTCACCGTGACGCTGTCGAGGGGAGAGCGCCGGTGAGCGCGTGCATGAGTACGGCAGAACAACCGGATGGGCGTCGGAATCGGCCCCTGGCGGCTCCCGTGCGGAGGATTGCCGTAGGTGTGCCTCACGCGACCGAGAGGAGCGGCGCATGACCGAGGTCATCCGGGTGCTCGTCGTCGAGGACGACCCGCGCACCGCAGAGGCGCACGGCGCCTACGTGTCGCGGATGCCGGGCTTCGCGCTCGCGGGCATTGCGCACTCGGCGGCCGACGCGAGGAGGGCGCTGCGCGACGCGGCGCTCGCCGGCGAGCGCATCCACCTGCTGCTGCTCGACTTCACCCTGCCCGACGGCAACGGGCTCGCGCTGTGCGGCGAGGTGAGGGCCTCCGGCCTCGTGATCGACGTGATCGCGGTGACCGCGGAGCGAGGGCTCGACGCCGTGCGGCGCGCGGTCGCGGTCGGGGTGGTGCAGTACCTCATCAAGCCGTTCGCGTTCGCGGCGTTCCAGGCGAAGCTCGAGGCGTACGCCGATTATGCGGAGCGCATGAGGCAGCCCGTCTCGGCGCTGAGCCAGACCGAGGTCGACACGGCGTTCTCGGCCCTGCGCACATCGAACGCGCACGGCCTGCCGAAGGGCCTGTCTCCGCAGACCCTCGAGGCCGTCGAGCGGCTCCTCGCCGAAGCGGGAGCCGCCCTGTCGGCGACCGAGGTGTCGACGAGGCTCGGCCTCTCGCGCGTGACGGCGCGCCGCTACCTCGAGCACCTCGTCGACGGCGGCGTCGCGACCAGGGCCCAGCGCCACGGGGGCAAGGGGCGTCCTGAGTCGGAGTACCGCCGCTGACGGGCGCTGCCTACAGGTAGTCGCGCGCGATGGTCTCGGCGAGGCCCGTGTAGGTGTCGGGCGTCAGCGCCAGCAGGCGCTGCTTCGCCTCGTCGCCGATGTCGAGGCCGTCGACGAACGCGGCGAGGTCGGCACCGGTGACGCGGTGGCCGCGGGTGAGCTCCTTGAGCAGGGCGTACGGGTCGCTGATCTGCGAGCGGCCTGCGACGACCTCGGCGCGCACGACCGTCTGGATCGCCTCGCCCAGGATCTCCCAGTTCGCGTCGAGGTCGGCCAGCAGCGTCGGGCGCGACAGCGAGATCTGGTCGAGTCCGCTCGTGAGGTTGCTCAGCGCCAGCAGCGAGTGGCCGAACGCCACGCCGATGTTGCGCTGCGTGGTCGAGTCGGTGAGGTCGCGCTGCAAGCGCGATGTGACGAGGGTCTGCGCGAGCGTCGAGAAGACGCCGGCCGAGATCTCGAAGTTGGCCTCTGCGTTCTCGAACTTGATCGGGTTGATCTTGTGCGGCATCGTCGAGGATCCGGTCGCGCCGGCGACGGGGATCTGCGTGAAGTAGCCGAGCGAGATGTACGTCCAGATGTCCTGCGCGAGGTTGTGCAGGATGTTGCCCGCGTGCTTGGCGGCGTCGTACAGCTCGACCTGCCAGTCGTGCGATTCGATCTGCGTGGTGACCGGGTTGAAGTCGAGGCCGAGGCCCTCGACGAAGCCGCGGGCGATCGACGGCCAGTCGGCGTCGGGCGCCGCGACGACGTGCGCGGACCAGGTGCCGGTCGCGCCCGAGAACTTGCCGAGGTACTCGACCTGCTCGAGGCGGCGGATGACGCGCTCGACGCGCCAGACGAACACGCCGAGCTCCTTGCCCATGGTGGTGGGCGTCGCCGGCTGGCCGTGCGTGCGCGAGAGCATGGCGGCGTCGGCGAGCTCGAGTGCGGTGCCGCGGAGCTTCTCGATCGTGGCGCGCAGCGCGGGCAGCCACACCTCGGTGACGGCGCGCTTGACCGTGAGGGCGTACGACAGCGAGTTGATGTCCTCGCTCGTGCAGCCGAAGTGCGTCAGCTCGGCGATGGCGTCGAGCCCGAGCGCCGACAGGCGGTCGCGCACCAGGTACTCGACGGCCTTCACGTCGTGGCGCGTGACGGCCTCCTTCTCGGCGAGCCAGTCGATCGACTCCTGGTCGAAGTCGCGGTACAGGCCGCGCAGCTGCTCCTGGACGCCGCCGTCGAGGGGGCTCGTGCCGAACAGCGAGCGGTTCGTCAGCGCGATGATCCACTCGACCTCGACCTCGACGCGGGCGCGGTTCAGTCCGGCCTCCGAGAGGAACTCGCCGAGCGGCGAGACGGCGGCCTGGTAGCGGCCGTCGAGGGGGCTCAGGGGCTGGGTCGGGAAAGCGCTCAGGATGACCTCCAGGTCGCGGTCGGAGACGGGCATTTGCCGCCACAGAGATTCTACGACGCCGCGCCGTTCCCTCCACAGTCGGGCGGAGAGGCCGAATCCGTCCCCAACCGCCGTTCCCTCCTGGCGGCGAGGGCCGGATGGGCGAACGCTGGAGGACATGAAGCCCGTTGTCATCCAGCCCGTCGGCGAGATCGCCTGCACCCATCTCGCGATCGTCGCCCAGCAGTGCGATGCCGTCTCGCTCGAGCTGCAGGCCGCGGCGCGCAGCGCGCACTGGGAGTCGGCGGCGGCCGATCACTTCATGGCGCGCATCTGGGACTGCGTCGGCGAGGTGGCCGCGGTGGGCGACCTCGCCATGCAGGTCTCCTACGCCGTGCACGCCCAGCTCGAAGAGGGAGGGGCGCCGTGATCGACGTATCGAGCGGCTCGGTGATCGTGGTCGACCCCGAGTCGCTGCGGCTGGCGGCGCTGCAGCTCGACGCCGCGGCCGAGCGCCTGAGCGAGGTCGAGTCCCACGCGCAGGAGGCGGCCGTACAGATCGCGGTCGATCCGACGGTGAGCGAGTCGCGCGCGTGGCAGCTGATGGGGCGCGCATCGAAGGCGGTCGGCCACATCAACAAGAACGCATCCGACCTTCGTCACGCGGCCGATCGGTACGAGTTCGCCGATCTGCGCATGCAGATGAGCCTGCTCGCGGCGGGAGGCCCCGATCGCCCGACGCGGTGCTTCGTCGACGGGGAGCGCGAGAAGGAGCTCGAGGCGCTGAGCGCGCGGTGGAACGAGCTCTCGCACGAGAACCCCGTCGCCCGCGACCAGGCGAACCGCGACTGGGGCGCGTGGCGCTCGCGCGACGACGGGGGTCTCGAGACGTTCGCCGACGCCGTCGACGTCGCGACCTGGTGGATGGGAAGGGGCATGGTGCCCGTGCCTGCGCCCGGTGACACCCTGTCGGCCGACGCGCAGAGCCTCATCGGGGTGCTGGCGCTCGGCGTCGTGCCGGTCGGAGCGAAGCTCACGGGGCGGGGCGACCCCGTCGCGGTGCGCCCGGTCGAGCCGCCGGGGCACGTCCGCCCTCCCGGATCGCTGCAGGAGGCCGCTGGCCGCATCCCCGACGGCGAGAACGCCGCGCGGGTGCGCGTCGAAACCTACCGGATGCCGGACGGCACCCGCGAGCACGTGCTGTACCTCGCCGGTACGAAGGGCGGAGGAGACGACGCGTGGGACTGGGGCAGCAACCTCGACCTGTACAACGGCCGGCGCTCGGCGTCGTGGAACGGCGTGCAGCAGGCGCTCGACCAAGCCGGGGTGAGGCCGGGCGACACGATCCACGAGCTGGGCTTCAGCCAGGGTGCGATGCTCGCCACCCGACTGGCGACCGAGGGCGAGTACGACGTCCGCTCGCTCATCTCGTTCGGCTCACCCGTCGACGCGGCGGGGCTCGACGCCGACGTCCTTCAGCTGTCGGTGCGCCACACCGACGACGTCGTGCCGGCGCTCGCGAACGGCGGCAACCCGTCGCAGGGAGTCGTCGTCGAGCAGTTGTACGACGCCGAAGACGGGCTGCGAGACCTCGCCGTCCCCGCCCACCGGCTGAGGGCGTACGCCGAGACCGCCGGCGAGATCGACGCGAGCCGTGACCCGCGCCTCGACGCGCTCGACGAGCTGTTCGAGCGCCTCCGCGAATCCGAGGGCGCCGACGTCGTCGAGTTCGTCGTCGAGCGCGAGCGCTGAGAGCGCGCGGCATGATGGACGGGTGATGTCCGAGGCGCAGAACGACCAGAGCGCGGCAGCGGCTGCCGAGACGGCGGCGCGCTTCGCCCGCTTCGCGCGGGACGAGGCGCCCGGTCGCAGCGAGCGCTACGCCGAGTGGGCCGCCGGCGTCGCCGGCGACGCCGAGATCTGCGCCGCGCTCGCCGTGCTCCCTCCGCCGCACCGCCAGCCGCCGCTGGTCTTCGCGGTCGTGCGCATGCTGGGCGCCGCCGACCTGCCGGGCGCCGCGGGCTTCGCCGAGTTCGCGCGTTTCTTCCGCCGCGAGGCGCCCCGAATCGTCACCGAGTGCGCCGCGCGCTCGACGCAGACCAACGAACCGCTGCGCTGCGCGCCGCTCACCTGGGCGCTCGATCGCGTCGATGGGCCGATCGCCCTGGTCGAGGTGGGCGCATCGGCCGGGCTGTGCCTGTTCCCCGACCGCTACGCGTACGAGTTCCGCGCCGACGGGGCGGCGCCCGCGCACCTCGGTAGTGGACCCGTGCACCTGTGCGCCGAACTGCGCGGCGGCGTCGCCGCGCCTGCTCGTCTGCCGGACGTCGTGTGGCGGGCGGGCATCGACCTGGCGCCGCGCGATGCGGCCGACGCCGACGATCGGGCGTGGATCTCCGGTCTCGTCTGGCCGGGCGAGACCGAGCGCGCTCGCCGCATCGACGCGGCGCTCGATATCGCAGCCGCCGCCTCCCCGCTCCTCGTCGCGGCCGACGCCTCGGCGCCCGGCGTGCTCGGCGACCTCGTCGCGCGAGCGAGGTCCGAGGCTCCTGACGCGACCGTCGTCGTGACGACGCCAGGCGTGCTTCCCCACGTGCCGCGCGCTGCGCGCGAACGGCTGATCGGCATCATCCGGGGTCTCGGCGTCCGCTGGGTCACGCTCGACCACGCCGGTGCGCACGACGCGTGGACGCGGCCCGTCGGCACCGGCGAGGGGTTCGTTCTCGCTCTCGACGCCGAGCCGATCGCGCGCGCCGATCCGCTCGGCGCCTGGATCGCCCCGGTCTGAGAACGGACGGGCGGAGGAGTAGCCTCGGTGGGTGACCGAGCCAGTGCTTCCCCGCCTCCGCCCCGAGATCGAGCAGCTGCCGCCCTACCGCCAGGGCCGCCCCGCGCACCCCGACGGCTTCAAGCTCTCGAGCAACGAGAACCCGTTCGAGCCGCTGCCGGGCGTGATCGAGGCGGTCACGGCCGCGGTCGCGATCAACCGCTACCCCGACGCGACGGCCGGCCGCCTCTGCCAGGCGCTCGCCGACAAGTACGGCGTCGAGCGCGAGAGCGTGGTGGCGGGCGCGGGCAGCGTCGCGCTGCTGATGGCGCTGATCCAGGCGTCGGCCGGCGCGGGCGACGAGGTCGTCATCGCCTGGCGCTCGTTCGAGGCGTACCCCAGCATGATCCTGGTCGCCGGTGCGACGGCCGTGACGGTGCCGAACCTGCCGGACGGCCGCCACGACCTCGACGCGATGGCTGCGGCGGTCACCGACCGGACCAGGGCGGTCGTGCTGTGCACGCCGAACAACCCGACGGGGTCGATCATCACGGCGGACGAGTTCGAGGCGTTCGCCTCGCGCGTGCCGTCGGACGTGCTCATCCTGCTCGACGAGGCCTACACCGAGTTCGTGGTCGACGATCAGGCGGTCGACGGCCTCGCCGTCAGGGCGTACGAGCGCCGCCCCAACGTGGTCGTGCTGCGCACCTTCTCGAAGGCCTACGGCCTCGCGGCGCTGCGCATCGGCTACGCGATCGGCCACCCCCGCGTGCTCGACGCGGCGCGCGCCAGCGTCGTGCCGCTGTCGGTGACGGCGCAGGCCGAGGCCGCGGCGCTCGCGAGTCTCGAGCACGAGGACGAGCTGCTCGACCGCGTCGCGACCATCGCCGAGCGGCGCGAGCGGCTCATCCGGGGCCTGAGGGGCGCCGGATGGACGGTGCCCGAGAGTCAGGCGAACTTCGTCTGGCTCGAGACCGACGACCCCGCCGTCGCCCGCGCGTTCGACGAGGCCGGTCTGATCGTTCGTGCCTTCCCCGACGGGGTGCGGATCTCGGTCGGCGAGGAGGAGTCGCTCGAGGCGATCATCTCTGTGGCGACGGCGGTGCGCGCCGCCTGAGCGCGCTCGGCGGGCGCCCCGAGCCGGGCGCTCAGGCGCCCGAGACGATCCGCTCGATCATGTGCTCGGCCAGCGGCCGATCGGTCGCCAGCACGACGCGCGTACGGCATCCCGGCCGGTCGTGCGTGCCGCTGCGCTGGGCGCGCAGGTCGGCGATCGTCTGGCCGCGGCCGGGGCCGTTCGTCGTGTCGACCACGACGGGAACCGCCGGGGCGACCTCGGCGCGGATCTCGCCGACCGCGATCGCCGCGGCCAGGGGGTCGTGCAGCGCGCTGCAGCGGCGCCCGTAGATCGGCTGGTAGAAGTCGAAGTAGTGGTCGAGGGTGCGGCCGACCGCCGCCGCCAGCGGCGAGGCGGAGGCGAGCATGCGGGCGCGGTGCTCCTCGTCCATCACGTTCTCCATCGTGACGTCGAGCGGCACGAGGGTGACGTCCCAGTCGGCGGCGACCACCGCCTGGGCGGCCTCGGGGTCGTGCCAGATGTTGGCCTCGGCGACCGGCGTCACGTTGCCCGGGACCAACGCGGCGCCGCCCATGACGGTCACGGATGCGATCCGCTCGACGAGCGTCGGATCCTTCTCGAGCGCCAGAGCGATGTTGGTGAGCGGACCGATCGCGAGCAGGGCGAGTTCGCCCGCATGCTCGTGCGAGAGCCGCAGCAGCAGATCGACGGCCGACTCGGCGACAGGTGAGAGCTCGCTGACGGGCAGGGAGACGTCGCCGACCCCGTTGGCGCCGTGCACGGCGGGCGAGCCGCCGTCGAACGGCGCGGTCAGCCAGTCGGCTGCGCCGATCGCGACCGGAACGTCCCGCACGCCTCCGAGGGCGAGCAGGCCCAGCGTGTTGATCGCGCCCTGCCGTGCGTTGGTGTTCCCTCCGACCGTGCCGACCCCGACGAGGCGCACGCCGGGCGAGGCCAAGAGGTACGCGATCGCGACGGCGTCGTCGATCCCGGTGTCGCAGTCGAGGAAGAGGGGCAGGGGCCGTGTCACGTCTGTCGTCCGTTCTGAAGGCATCGGGTGCGCGCGCCGCCGTTGGCGGCGAGCGCGCGCACGCCATCGTAGGTCACGCGGGGCACAGCGCCGGCTGTGACGGCGGCGCCCCACGGCACCGCGTCGATGCCGCCCGGTGCATGCGTTAGTAGGCCGACGCACATCGATCCGAAAATGCATTGTTGAGAATGTCACACCTCTGTTTGGCATCGCGCGACATAGCGTGGAGAGCGTGACTTCTGCGCAAGACAATCCCGGTGCGGACGACGGCCTCATCCGCATCCTGAACGCCGACGGCACCGTCGCGCCCACCGCGGCGGCCGAGCGCTATCAGCCGATCATCGATGCCCTGAGCGACGCCGATCTCGAGCAGTTCTACCGCGACATGGTCGTGGTGCGCGCGTTCGACAACCAGGCGACGATGCTGCAGCGGCAGGGCCAGCTCGCGCTGTGGCCGCCGTCGCGCGGCCAGGAGGCGGCGCAGGTCGGCTCGGTGCGCGCGACCCGCCCGCAGGACACGGTGTTCCCCTCGTACCGCGAGCACGTCGTGGCGACCACGCGCGGCGTCGACCCGATCGGCATCATCCGGCTGATGCGCGGCGTCAGCCACGGCGGATGGGACCCCACCGACCCGAAGAACGGGAACGTGCGCAACTACACGCTCGTGCTCGGCTCGCAGACGCTGCACGCCACGGGCTACGCCATGGCGAAGAACTTCGACGGCGCGGCAGGCACGGGCGACCCGGAGCGCGACGAGGCCGTGATCGTCTACTACGGCGACGGGGCATCGAGCCAGGGCGACGTGCACGAGGCCATGGTGTTCGCCGCGAGCTACCGCACGCCGCAGGTGTTCTTCCTGCAGAACAACCAGTGGGCCATCTCCGTGCCCGTCTCGACGCAGTCGCGCGTGCCGCTCGCGAACCGCGCGCCCGGCTACGGCATGGAGGCCATCCGCATCGACGGCAACGACGTGCTCGCCAGCTACGCGGCGACGCGCGTCGCGCTCGACGAGGCGCGCGCCGGCGAGGGGCCGAGGGCGATCGAGGCCGTCACCTACCGCCTCGGCGCGCACACGACGAGCGACGACCCCACGAAGTACCGCACGAAGGCCGAGGAGGAATCGTGGATCGCCCGCGACCCGATCGCCCGGATGCGCGCATTCCTCACGGCGCGAGGCGCGTCCGACGCGTTCTTCGCCGGCGTCGACGACGAGGCCGCAGCCTACGCGGACGACGTGCGCGTTCGCACGACCGAGCTCGAGGAGCCGACGAAGGAATCGATGTTCGCCAACGTCTACTCCGACCCTCATCCGCTGATGGAAGCGCAGGCGCGCTGGCTCGCCGAGTACGACGCATCGTTCGAGGGGGGCCAGGCATGAGCGCCGCGGATGCGACCACGATGCCGTTCGTCAAGGCGCTGAACGCCGGGCTCCGCCAGGCGATGGCCGACGACCCGAAGGTGCTGCTGATGGGCGAGGACATCGGCCCGCTCGGCGGCGTCTTCCGCGTGACGGAGGGCCTGCAGGCCGAGTTCGGCGAGAACCGCGTGCTCGACACCCCGCTGGCGGAGTCCGGCATCGTCGGCAGCGCGATCGGACTGGCGATGGGCGGCTACCGCCCCGTCATCGAGATCCAGTTCGACGGGTTCGTGTTCCCCGCCTTCGACCAGATCACGACCCAGCTGGCCAAGCTCACGAACCGGTACGACGGCCGCATCAGCATGCCCATCGTCATCCGGATCCCCTACGGCGGGCACGTCGGCGCGGTCGAGCACCACCAGGAGAGCCCCGAGGCGTACTTCGCCCACACGCCCGGGCTGCGGGTCGTGAGCCCGTCGACGCCGAACGACGCGTACTGGATGATCCAGGACGCGATCCGCTCGAACGACCCGGTGATCTTCCTCGAGCCGAAGTCGCGGTACTGGCCGAAGGGCGAGGTCGACATGGCCGAGCGCGCCCTGCCGCTGCACGCCAGCCGCATCGTGCGCCGCGGCACCGACGTCACGCTCGTCGGCCACGGCGCGATGGTCTCCATGCTGCTGCAGGCCGCGGCGCTCGCCGAGGGCGAGGGCATCAGCTGCGAGGTCGTCGACGTGCGCTCGCTCTCGCCGATCGACTACGAGCCGATCCTCGACTCGGTGCGCTCGACCGGGCGCATGGTCTACGCGCAGGAGGCGCCCGGCAACGTCAGCGTCGGCAGCGAGGTGGCGGCGACCGTCGCCGAGCGCGCGTTCTACTCGCTCGAGGCGCCGGTGCTGCGCGTCTCGGGCTTCGACGTGCCGTTCCCGCCCGCCAAGCTGGAGGGCACGTTCCTTCCCGACGCCGACCGCATTCTCGAAGCGGTCGACCGGACGCTCGCGTACTGAGAGGATTGCCCGATGCAGACCTACAACCTGCCGGATGTCGGCGAGGGCCTCACCGAGGCCGAGCTCGTGCAGTGGCACGTCAAGCCCGGCGATGAGATCGCCGTCAACGACGTGGTCGCCGAGATCGAGACGGCCAAGTCGCTCGTCGAGCTGCCGTCGCCCTACGCCGGCACGGTCAGCGAGCTCCTCGTCTCCGAGGGCGACACCGTCGACGTGGGCGCGCCCATCCTGAGCGTGTCGTCCGGCGCCGCAGAGCCGGAGGAGAAGGCACCGGATGCCGCGCCGGCGGCGGCCGACGCCGGCGCCGGTTCCGTGCTGGTCGGCTACGGCTCGGCGGGCGAGGTGCAGTCCCGTCGCCGGAAGCAGAAGCGCGAGAGCCCGGTCGTCGCCGCCGTCGGCGTGGTGGCGAAGCCGCCTGTCCGCAAGCTCGCGCGCGACCTCGGCGTCGAGCTGGTCGACGTCAACCCGACGGGCCCCGCCGGCGAGGTCACCCGCGACGACGTCGTCAAGCACGCCGACCAGGCCAAGGTCTTCCGCAACATCGAGACGCCGGCGTGGCCGACCGAGCGCGAGCGCAGCATCCCCGTCGCGACGAAGCCGGCCGACGAGCGGTACGAGACGATCCCGGTCAAGGGCGTCCGCAAGGCGACCGCCAGCAGCGTCGTCAAGTCGGCTTACACCGCGCCGCACGTGTCGGTGTGGACCGATGTCGACGCGAGCCGCACGATGGACTTCGTCAAGCGGCTGAAGGCGCAGCCGCAGTTCGCCGACGTGCGCGTCTCGCCGCTGCTCGTATTCGCCAAGGCCCTCATCTGGGCCGTGCAGCGCACGCCCGAGGTGAACTCGGCGTGGGTCGAGACGCCGGACGGCGCCGAGATCCAGGTGCGCGGCTACGTCAACCTGGGCATCGCCGCGGCGACCGCCCGCGGCCTGATCGTGCCGAACATCAAGGACGCGCACGAGCTGAGCCTGCGCGATCTGGCGGTGGCGCTGCAGAACCTGACCCTCACGGCGCGCGACGGCAAGACCTCGCCCGCCGACCAGCAGGGCGGCACCATCACCATCACGAACATCGGCGTGTTCGGCATGGATGCGGGCACCCCGATCATCAACCAGGGCGAGGCAGGCATCGTCGCGATGGGCGCGATCCGCCAGAAGCCCTGGGTCGTCGACGGAGAGGTCCGTCCCGCGTGGGTCACGACGGTCTCCGGATCGTTCGACCACCGCATCGTCGACGGCGACAAGGTCAGCCGTTTCCTGGCAGACATCGCCTCCGTGCTCGAGGAGCCGGCGCTGCTGCTCGACTGACGCCGGCTCGGCGCGCGAGAGTCGGGCCCCCCCCATAGGGGCGGGGGCGGCACGCGG